>JAESFK010000008.1_pt1 | contig 747031 bp, 657 predicted proteins | sample 9269391 | NCBI WGS metagenome assembly JAESFK01 (sample SAMN14506231, study PRJNA617097) | algae metagenome | isolation source: Drouetiella hepatica UHER 2000/2452 and co-occurring heterotrophs from... | place: Slovakia: Slovak Paradise National Park, Hrabusice, Kosice Region | collected...
CCCCTCCCGCCGACTTCGTCGGCGCCTCCCCCTCGAGGGGGGGAGGGTTTAGGTCGTCACTCCGCCGCCGCGGCGACATCCACCCGCGGGTCGAGGGCGCCGCTCCGGTAGCGCTTCGCCATCTCGGCGAGCGAGACGGGCGTGATGCGCGAGGCGTTGCCGGCGGTGCCGAACTCCTCGAAGCGGCGCTTGCAGAGCGCGCTCATCATCTCGAGCGAGGGGGCGAGGAACTTGCGCGGGTCGAACTCGCCGCGCTTCTCCGCCGCCACCTTGCGGAACACCGCGGTCATGGCGAGCCGGCAGTCGGTGTCGATGTTCACCTTGCGGACGCCGTGGCGGATGCCGGTCTGGATCTCGGAGATCGGCACGCCCCAGGTCTGCGGCATCTCCCCGCCGTGCTCGTTGAAGAGGTCCTGCAGCTCCTGCGGCACCGAGGAGGAGCCGTGCATGACGAGATGCACGGTCGGCAGGCGGGCGTTGATCTCCTTGATGACGTTCATCGCCAGGATGTCGCCGTCCGGCTGGCGCGAGAACTTGTAGGCGCCGTGCGAGGTGCCCATGGCGATGGCGAGGGCGTCCACCTTCGTCCGCGCCACGAAGTCGACCGCCTGGTCGGGGTCGGTGAGGAGCTGGTCGTGCGATAGCGTCCCCTCGGCGCCGTGGCCGTCCTCCTTGTCGCCCTGTCCGGTCTCGAGCGAGCCGAGCACCCCGAGCTCGCCCTCCACCGAGACGCCGATGGCGTGCGCCATGCGGGCGACGCGGGCGGTGATCTCGACGTTGTAGTCGTAGCTCGCCGGCGTCGAGGCGTCGGCCTCGAGCGAGCCGTCCATCATCACGCTCGTGAAGCCGTGCTGCATGGCCGAGAGGCAGGTCGCCTCGTCGTTGCCGTGGTCCTGGTGGAGGCAGATCGGGATCGCCGGGAACATCTGTTCCGCCGCCTCCACCATCTTCTCCAGCATGATGTCGCCGGCATAGGAGCGGGCGCCGCGGCTCGCCTGCAGGATCACCGGCGCGTCGACCTTCTCGGCCGCCCGCATGATCGCGATCACCTGCTCCATGTTGTTGATGTTGAACGCGGGCACGCCGTAGCCACGCTCGGCCGCGTGGTCGAGGAGCTGGCGGAGGGTGATGCGGGCCATCGGGGTTCCTCGGCTGATCGTTGTTGTCGGCGGCGGAGGCCGGCCTCAGTTGGACTTGTGGGTGGCGGCAAGCGCCGCGGCGACGACCGCGTCCTCGGTGATGCCGAACTTCTCGAAGAGGACGTCCGCCGGGGCGCTCGCGCCGAAGCCGTGCATGCCGACGAACACCCCGTCGTCACCGAGGAAGCGCGCCCAGTCTCCCTCCACCGCCGCCTCGATGCCGACCCGCGGGGCGCGGCCGAGGACGGCGCGGCGGTACTCCGCGTCCTGCTCGCGGAAGAGGTCGAGGCAGGGCGCCGAGACCACCGCGGCGCGCACCCCGTGGGTGACGAGGGCCTCGGCCGCCGCCACCGCGAGCGACACCTCCGAGCCGGTGGCGATCAGCGTCACGTCGCGCCAGCCTTCCGGCTCGACGAGCACATAGGCGCCACGGGCCGAGCGGTTCGCGCCGGTGCCCTCGCGCCTCAGCGTCGGCAGCCCCTGGCGGGAGAGGCAGAGGACGGACGGCCGCCCCTCGGCGCGCAGCGCACATTCCCACGCCTCGGCCGTCTCAACCGCGTCGGCCGGACGGAAGACGAGGAGGTTCGGGATCGCCCGGAGCGCCGCGAGGTGTTCCACCGGCTGGTGGGTCGGCCCGTCCTCGCCGAGGCCGATACTGTCGTGCGTCATCACGTGGACGACGCGCACCCCCATCAGGGCGGCGAGGCGGATCGCCGGGCGCGAATAGTCGGCGAAGCAGAGGAAGGTGCCGCCATAGGGCACGAAGCCGCCGTGCAGGGCCATGCCGTTGAGGGCCGCCGCCATGCCGTGCTCGCGGATGCCGAAGTGGATGTAGGAACCGGCGAAGTCGTCCGGCGTCACCGGCGCCTGGCCCTTGGCGTGGGTGAGGTTCGAGTGGGTGAGGTCGGCCGAGCCGCCGGCCAGCACCGGCGTCGCGGGCTGGATGGCGTCGAGCACCTCCCGCGAGGCCTGGCGGGTGGCGATCGTCGGCGCCTTCGCCGCGAAGCCCGCCTTCACCGCCGCGATGGCGCGGTCGAACTCCGCCCCGAGAGCGCCCGTCGTCGCCGCCGTGAAGGCGGCGTGCCGCGGATCGGCGGCAAGCCGCGCCTCCCAGGCGCGCCGGGCCTCCGCGCCGCGGGTGCCGGCGGCCGTCCAGGCCTCGCGGACGTGATCGGGGATCTCGAAGGCCGGCCACGGCCAGTCGAGCACGGCGCGGGCGGCGGCGATCTCGGCGGCGCCGAGCGGCGCCCCGTGCACCTTCTCGGTGCCCTGCTTGGAGGGGGAGCCAAAGCCGATGATCGTGCGGCAGGCGATCAGCGACGGTCGGTCGGACTTCTGGGCGGCCTCGATCGCCGCGGCGACGGCGCGCTGGTCGTGGCCGTCGACACGGGTGGTCGCCCAGCCGGAAGCGGCGAAGCGGGCGAGCTGGTCGTCGGAGCAGGAGAGGGAGGTCCGCCCGTCGATCGAGATCTCGTTGTCGTCGAAGAGCACGATCAGCTTGGAAAGCTTCAGGTGCCCGGCGAGCGAGATCGCCTCGTGGCTGATGCCCTCCATCAGGCAGCCGTCGCCGGCGATGACGTAGGTGTGGTGGTTGGCAAGGTCCGGCCCGAAGCGCGCCGCCATCATGCGCTCGGCGAGCGCCATGCCGACGGCGGTGGCGAGGCCCTGGCCGAGCGGCCCGGTCGTCACCTCGACGCCCGGCGTGTGGCCGTATTCCGGGTGGCCGGCCGTCTTCGAGCCCCACTGGCGAAACTGCTTCAGTTCCTCGATGTCCATTCCCGGATAGCCGGTGAGGTGGAGGAGGGCATAGAGCAGCATCGAGCCGTGGCCGGCCGACAGCACGAAGCGGTCGCGGTCCGCCCAGTGCGGGTCGGTCGGATCGAAGCGCAGGAAGCGCGTGAACAGCACGGTCGCGACGTCGGCCATGCCCATCGGCAGGCCGGGATGCCCGGACTTCGCCTTCTCGACGGCGTCCATGGCGAGGGCCCGCACGGCGTTCGCCATGTCGCGGGAGAGGTCGCGGGACGCGGGGGCGGCGGGGGCGATGCGGTCGTGGGCGGTCATGGCGTCGCTCTCCGCTCGTTGATGGGTGCGTGGCTCACAGCGCCCGCCTCCGCCGCTCGACGAGTTGCAGGATCAAGGGCGTCAGGATCAGCTGCATGGCGAGGTCGAGCTTGTTGCCCGGGATGACGATGGAGTTCGCCCGCGACATGAAGCTGTCGTGGATCATCGACACGAGGTACGGGAAGTCGATGCCGCGCGGGCTCTTGAAGCGGATGACGACGAGCGACTCGTCCGGCGTCGGGATCCAGCGGGCGATGAACGGATTGGACGTGTCCACCGTCGGCACGCGCTGGAAGTTGATGTCCGTCTCGGTGAACTGCGGGCAGATGTAGTTGATGTAGTCGGGCATCCGCCGGAGGATCGTGTCGGTGACGGCCTCCGTGGAGTAGCCGCGGGTCGAGCGGTCGCGGTGGATCTTCTGGATCCACTCGAGGTTGATCACCGGCACCACGCCGATCTTCAGGTCCGCATGGCGGGCGACGTCGACCTCCGGAGTCACCACGGCGCCGTGCAGGCCCTCGTAGAAGAGGAGGTCGGTCGGCGTCGGCAGCCGCTCCCAGGCGGTGAAGGTGCCCGGCGCGCCGCCGTAGAGGTCCGCCTCCATGGCATCGTGGACATAGTGGCGGAAGGTGCCGGTGCCGCTCGCGCCATATTCGGCGAAGAGCTGCTCGAGCTCCTCGAAGAGGTTCGCCTCCGGACCGAAGTGGCTGTAGTGGCGGTTGCCCTTCGCCTGTTCCTCGGCCATCTCGCGCTTCATGGCGAGGCGGTCGAAGCGATGGAAGGCGTCGCCCTCCACATAGGCCGCCTCGACCTTCTCGCGGCGGAAGATCTGCTCGAAGGTGCGGCGCACCGAGGTGGTGCCGGCGCCGGACGAGCCGGTGACCGAAATGATCGGGTGCTTGACGGACATGGGTCTGCCTCCGGGCGCGGTCGTCAGGCCCGAAGGAGACCACGGTTGCCGAACAGCGGCGACTTGTGCGCCGCCGGCTCGCGCAGCACACGCTCGAAGTGCGCCACCTCGTGGGCGGAGCCGAACACCAGCGGCACGCGCTGGTGGAGGCCCGTCGGCGCGACGTCGAGCATCCGCTCCGGCCCGGTGGTGCAGCCGCCGCCGGCCTGCTCGATCAGCAGGCCGATCGGGTTCGCCTCGTAGATCAGCCGGAGGCGGCCGTTCTCGTAGCCGCGGCGCGCGTCGCCCGGATAGAGATAGATGCCGCCACGGGTGAGGATGCGGTGCGCCTCCGCCACCATCGAGGCGATCCAGCGCATGTTGAAGTCGCGGCCGCGCGGCCCGGCCGAACCGGCGAGACACTCGTCGATGTAGGCGCGGAAGGACGGGTCCCAGTGGCGGTAGTTGGAGGCGTTGACGGCGAACTCCGCCGTCCGCTCCGGCACCCGCACGCGGCGCGCCGTCTGAACGAACACGTCGGTGTCCGGGTCGTGGGTGTAGACGTCGGTGCCGTCGCCGACCGTCAGCACCAGCGAGCACTGCGGCCCGTAGAGCAGGTAGCCGGCGGCGAGCTGGCGGTGGCCCGGCTGCAGGAAGCTGTCGCCGTCCTCGGCCACCGGCAGCACCGAGAAGATCGTGCCGACCGAGACGTTGGTGTCGATGTTCGAGGAGCCGTCGAGCGGGTCCACCGCGACGACGAGCGGCGCGCCCGGCTTCATCGGCACGGCGGCGTCCATCTCCTCGGAGCAGAATGCGGCGACCGGCGCCGTGACGAGCGCCTCGAGCAGCAGCTGGTTGGCGGCGATGTCGAGCGCCTTCTGGTCGTCGCCCGTCGCCGAGGCGCGGGTGACGGCGGCGAGGCCGCCCTCGATGGCGCCGCGGCGGACGATGCCGGCGATGCGGCGGCCGGCGGCGGCGATCGCCACCACCGTCTCGGCGACGGCGACGCGGGCGGGGTCGCTCCCCGACCAGACTTCGAGGGCGGATTCGAGACGCGGATGCGCCATCGCGGTGTGCGGCATGACATCCCTCCTGCGCCGCCGGCCGGGCCGGTGCGGCGGGTCGTTTCCTCGACGCTCGGAAGGTTGATCCCCGTCTCGGCGCGCCGGCAACGCGGCGGGGTGACGGGTGCTCCGATCGGTGCTCTTGTCGGCGGGATCGCAAGCCCCGCCCGGCAGGTCCGCCGCAGGGCGGCCGCTTTCCTTGTTGAGCCGACTGTGCAGCCGGAGCGCGAGAAAGTAAATTTGATTCTTCTTGCGCTGCCCTTCAAAAAAACTGAAGGTGCCCCATGCGCTCCGTCACCCTCAAGCAGCTGCGCGCCCTCGCCGCCGTCGAGCGCACCGGCGCCATCACCGCCGCGGCGGCGGAGCTCTCCGTCACCCCGCCGGCAGTGACGGCGCAGATCCAGCTCCTCGAGCGGATCGTCGGCCTGCCGGTGCTCGAGCGCGTCGGCGCCGCCTTCCGGCCGACCGCCGCCGGCACCGAGCTCCTCGACGCCACCGCGCGCATCGAGCAGGCCCTCGCCGACTGCGGCGCGGCGCTTGCCGCCCTCAAGGGGCTCGAGCAGGGGCAGGTGGCGGTCGGCGTCGTCTCCACGGCGAAGTACTTCGCGCCGCACGCGCTTGCCGCCTTCGCCCGCGCCAACCCGCGCATCGACCTCAAGCTCGTCGTCGGCAACCGCGCCGACATCATCGCAGGCCTCGAGCGCCTCGACCTCGACGTCGCCATCATGGGCCGCCCGCCGGAGGCGCTCGACGTCGAGGCGGAGGCGATCGGCGAGCATCCGCACGTCGTCATCGCCGATCCCGGCCATCCGCTCGTCGGCCGCCGGGCGATCCCGCCGACGGCCATCGCCGGGGCGCGGCTGATCTCGCGGGAGGAGGGGTCGGGCACCCGCGCCCTCACCGAGCGGCTGTTCGAATCGATCGAGGCGCGGCCGCACTACGCCCTCGAGATGGGCTCCAACGAGACGATCAAGCAGGCGGTGATGGCCGGCCTCGGCATCTCGCTGATCTCCGCCCACACCGTGGCGGCGGAGATCGCCGACGGCCGCCTCGCCATCCTCGACGTCGCCGGGCTCCCCATCGTCCGCCAGTGGTTCGTGGTGCGGATGCGCGGCAAGCGCTTCCTGCCGGCCGCCCGCCGCCTGCACGACTTCCTGAAGCTCGAGGCGCACCGCTTCCTGCCGCCCGTTCCGGGCCTGGCGGAAAGCCCCGGCCGGGCGGTCGCCGCGCGAAAGTGATCCGCCCGGGCCGGGCCTGGGGAAAAGTCCTTTTCAGAAACGGGGTCGGCGGGAGGAAGGCATTCTCCTTCATTCATCCGACACAGGGTCAATTGTCTCCGCCGCTGCGGCTTGCTAAGGGTGGTGAAAGTCGCCCGCCGCCAAGCCGCCTCCGAGAGCGGCGTTGCGAGCGGGTGGTCCTTCCAGGGGCGAGCGAAGACAATATGGAATATTTCCTCCAGCAGCTCATCAATGGGATAACGCTGGGCTCGATCTATGGGCTCATCGCCATCGGTTACACGATGGTCTACGGCATCATCGGCATGATCAACTTCGCCCACGGCGACATCTTCATGGTGGGCTCGTTCATCGCGCTGATCATGATCATCGCGCTGGGGCTGACGGCCGGTTCGGCGATCGCCGTCGTGATCCTGTCGTTGCTGTTGGTGCTCGTGCTGGCGATGGTGCTGACCGCGGCCTGGGGATGGTCGGTGGAGCGCATCGCCTACCGGCCGCTGCGCGGGTCCTTCCGCCTCGCCCCGCTGATCACCGCCATCGGCATGTCGATCATCCTGCAGAACTTCGTGCAGATCGCCCAGGGCGCGCGCGTGAAGCCGCTGCAGCCGATCATCACCGGCGGCTACACGGTGATGGGGCACGACACCTTCGCGGTGCAGGTCTCCAACATCCAGATCCTCATCGTCATGACGACGGTGATCCTGATGGTGGCCTTCTCGCTGCTGATCTCGCGCACCTCGCTCGGCCGCGCCCAGCGCGCCTGCGAGCAGGACCGCCGCATGGCGGCGCTCCTCGGCATCGACGTCGACCGGACGATCTCGCTCACCTTCGTCATGGGTGCCGCGCTCGCCGCCGTCGCCGGGCTGATGTACCTGCTCTACTACGGCGTCATCGACTTCTTCATCGGCTTCGTCGCCGGCGTGAAGGCCTTCACCGCGGCGGTGCTCGGCGGCATCGGCTCCCTGCCCGGGGCGATGCTCGGCGGTCTCCTCCTCGGCCTCATCGAGACGTTCTGGTCCGGCTACTTCTCCGTCGAGTACAAGGACGTGGCCGCCTTCTCGATCCTCGCCATCGTGCTGATCTTCCTGCCGTCCGGGCTTCTCGGCCGGCCGGAAGTCGAGAAGGTGTGACCATTATGGCGGCTCGCTCCGAGCACACCGTCGCGGCCTCGTTCAAGGACGCGGCGATCGCCGCCGTCATCGCCCTCGCGCTCTTCGGGCCGCTCGTCGGCCTGAAGACAGAGGTGACGACGGGCGGCCTCTTCCTCTCCCAGCGCTGGGGGGACGTGGCGATCGCCGTCGCCGTCGTCTTCGTCGGCCGGCTCCTCCTCAACCTCTTCGTCTTCAAGACCGACCGGCCGGTGACGCGGATGTTCTCCGGCCTGTCGCTGCCGGGCGGCGTGAGTTCGGGCCTCGGCACGATCTTCGGCCCGGTGATGCTCGGCCTCGCCTTGACGCTGCCGTTCATCCTCCTCTACGGCGCCCCGAGCCAGAGCCGCTACTACATCGACCTCGGCATCCTCGTGCTCACCTACGTGATGCTCGGCTGGGGTCTCAACATCGTCGTCGGCATGGCCGGCCTGCTCGATCTCGGCTACGTCGCCTTCTATGCGGTCGGCGCCTATTCCTACGCGCTGCTCGCCATCAACTTCGGCTGGTCGTTCTGGCTCTGCCTGCCGCTTGCCGGCGTGCTCGCGGCGATGTGGGGGATCACCCTCGGCTTCCCGGTGCTGCGCCTCAGGGGCGACTATCTCGCCATCGTGACGCTCGCCTTCGGCGAGATCATCCGCATCGTCCTCCTCAACTGGTACGAGTTCACCGGCGGGCCCAACGGCCTCAACAACATCCCGCGGCCGAGCTTCTTCGGCCTCGAGTTCGACCGCTCGCCGGAAGGCTTCGCCGCCACCTTCGGGCTCGAGTTCTCCGCCCTCCACCGCATCATCTTCCTCTACTACCTGATCCTCGCGCTCGCGCTCCTCACCGCCTTCGTCACCGTGCGCGTCCGAAGACTGCCCGTGGGACGGGCCTGGGAGGCGCTGCGCGAGGACGAGATCGCCTGCCGCTCCCTCGGCATCAACACGACCACGACGAAGCTCACCGCCTTCGCCATGGGCGCGATGTTCGGCGGCTTCGCCGGGTCCTTCTTCGCCACCCGCCAGGGCTTCATCTCGCCGGAGTCCTTCACCTTCATCGAATCGGCGGTGATCCTGGCGATCGTCGTGCTCGGCGGCCTCGGCAGCCAGATCGGCGTCGTCATCGCGGCGATCGTCCTCATCGGCGGCTTCGAGTTCTTCCGCGACTTCGCCGAGTACCGCATGCTGGTCTTCGGCATGGCGATGGTGCTGATCATGGTCTGGCGGCCGCGCGGCCTCGTTTCCACCCGAAAGCCGACCATTGCGCTCGGCAAGGCGAAGGCGATCGGCGGCGAGCTCGTCGGGGAGGGCCGGGGATGACGCCCTGGAAGAACGATCCGGTGCTCACCGTCGAGCACCTCACCATGCGCTTCGGTGGCCTCACCGCCGTCGGCGACCTTTCCTTCGAGGCCGGGCGGGGCGAGATCACCGCCCTCATCGGCCCGAACGGCGCCGGCAAGACCACCGTCTTCAACTGCATCACCGGCTTCTACAAGCCGACCGAGGGCCGTCTCACCGCCCGCCACGCCGACGGCAAGACCTTCCTCCTCGAGCGGATGCCCGACCACGCCATCTCGGGCGAGGCGAAGGTGGCGCGCACCTTCCAGAACATCCGCCTGTTCGGCGGCATGACGCTGCTCGAAAACCTCATGGTGGCACAGCACGGTCCGCTGATGCGCGCCTCCGCCTTCGGCATCGGCGGCCTCTTCGGCATCGGCAGCTATCGCCGGGCCGAGCGCGCCGCCGTCGACAAGGCACGCTACTGGCTCGACCGCGTCGCGCTCCTCGACCGGGCCGACGATCCGGCCGGCGATCTGCCCTATGGTGCCCAGCGGCGGCTCGAGATCGCCCGCGCCATGTGTACGGAGCCGCAGCTCCTCTGCCTCGACGAGCCGGCCGCCGGCCTCAACCCGCGCGAGTCGGCCGAGCTCAACGAGCTCCTCCTCTACATCCGCCGCGAGGAGGCGACCTCGCTCCTCCTCATCGAGCACGACATGAGCGTCGTCATGGAGATCTCCGACCACGTCGTCGTCCTCGACTACGGCGTGAAGATCTCCGACGGCGTGCCGGACGCGGTCCGCAACGACCCGAAGGTCATCGCCGCCTATCTCGGTGTCGACGACGAGGAGGTCGAGGCGGTCGAGCACGAGGTCGAGGAAGTCGAGCGGGAGGTGGCGCGATGAGCGAGACCATGACCGCCGCGCCGCCGGCCGCCACGGCGCCCGCCCGCGGCGCCCCGATGCTCGCCGTGCGCGGCGTCAAGACCTACTACGGCAAGATCATCGCCCTGAAGGGCGTCGACATCGACGTCTATCCCGGCGAGATCGTCACGCTGATCGGCGCCAACGGCGCCGGCAAGTCGACGCTGATGATGACGATCTTCGGCGACCCGCGCGCCCGCGAGGGGACGATCACCTACGAAGGCCGCGACATCACCGGCCTCTCGACCCACGAGATCGCCCGCCTGAAGATCGCCCAGTCGCCCGAGGGGCGGCGCATCTTCCCGCGCATGACGGTCTACGAGAACCTGCAGATGGGCGCGGCCGTCGCCGGCGGCGAACACATCGAACAGGACCTCGAGCGCATCTTCACGCTGTTCCCGCGCCTCAAGGAGCGGCTGCCGCAGCGCGGCGGCACGCTGTCGGGCGGCGAGCAGCAGATGCTGGCGATCGCCCGCGCTCTGATGAGCCGGCCGAAGCTCCTGCTCCTCGACGAGCCCTCCCTCGGCCTCGCGCCCCTGATCGTCAAGCAGATCTTCGAGGCCATCAAGGCGCTGAACGAGACGGAGGGCCTGACGGTCTTCCTCGTCGAGCAGAACGCCTACCACGCCCTGAAGCTCGCCCACCGCGGCTACGTGATGGTCAACGGCGTCATCACCATGCAGGGCACCGGGCGCGAGCTCCTGGCGCGCGAAGAGGTGCGGGCGGCCTATCTCGAGGGCGGCCGGCACTAGAGCCGCCGGCGGCCGCGAGGGGCGGCCGGCCGGCTGCAGACGACGACCACGACCGGAAACGGCGGCGAGGGACGGAATGGGTATCCTCTGGGAAGAGACGTTCGGCGTCTTCCTGCTCCTGCAGGTGGCGCTCGGCGGCGGTGCCGCCTGGATGACGGGGCGGGCGCTCGCCCGCACCTGGCGGCCGGCGTGGACGCTCGTCGTCTACATCGTCCTCCTCACCTTCGCCGTGCGTTTCCTCGACTTCGCGCTGTTCGGCGGCACGCTGCTGTCGCTGCACTATTTCCTCGTGGACTTCGTCATCCTTCTTGCCATCGGCTTCCTCGGCATGCGGGTCACCCGCGCCGGGCAGATGGTGAAGCAGTATCCCTGGCTCTACGAGCGCGCGGGACCGATCTCCTGGCGGGATCGCAAGCCCGGCGCCGCCTGAGATTGCCGGCGTCTTCGGTGGTAACGGCCAACAAAATGACGATACCGTTCCACCGGGATTGCGGGCAGTATGCGGCCAAGCGGGGGACACCCGTGGCCATTCAAGATCGTCTTCCTAGCTTCCGGAGGAGTAAGCAATGAAGAAGGCTCTCTATGCGAGCGTTGCGCTCGTGTTCGGCGCGACGCTGTCGTCCGCCGCTTTCGCCGACATCACGATCGCCACGGCCGGCCCGATGACGGGGCAGTACGCCTCCTTCGGCGCCCAGATGAAGGCCGGCGCCGAGCAGGCCGTCGAGGACATCAACGCCGCCGGCGGCGTCAACGGCGAGAAGCTGATCCTCGAGATCGGCGACGACGCCTGCGACCCGAAGCAGGCCGTGGCGGTCGCCAACCAGATGGCGTCGAAGGGCGTCAAGCTGATGGCCGGCCACTTCTGCTCGGGCTCGTCGATCCCGGCCAGCGCCGTCTACGCCGAGGAAGGCATCATCCAGATCTCGCCGGCCTCGACCAACCCGAAGTTCACCGACGAGCGCCCGGGCGACGGCATCTTCCGCGTCTGCGGTCGTGACGACCAGCAGGGCCAGGTCGCCGGCAAGTTCATCGCCGAGACCTTCAAGGACAAGAAGGTCGCGATCCTTCACGACAAGTCGGCCTACGGCAAGGGTCTCGCCGACGAGACCAAGAAGTACATGAACGAGGCCGGCAAGGAAGAGGTCGTCTACGAGGCCTACACCGCCGGTGAGAAGGACTACACGGCCATCGTGTCGAAGCTGAAGTCGGAGGGCGTCGACGTCGTCTACATCGGCGGCTACCACACCGAGGCCGGCCTGATCCTGCGCCAGATGCGCGACCAGGGTCTGAACGCGCTCCTGATCTCCGGCGACGCGCTCGTCACCGACGAGTTCTGGACGATCACCGGCCCGGCCGGCGAAGGCACGCTGATGACGTTCTCGCCCGACCCGCGCAAGAACGAAGTCGCCGCCCCGATCGTCGAGAAGTTCCGTGCCAAGGGCATCGAGCCGGAAGGCTACGTGCTCTACACCTACGCCGCGATCCAGGCCTGGGCCGAGGCGGTGAAGAACGCCGGTTCCACCGACACCGAGGCGGTCACGAAGGCTCTCGACGAGGGCTCCTTCTTCACCGTGCTCGGCGAGCTCGAGTTCGACGACAAGGGCGACGTGACGCTGCCCGGCTACGTCTTCTACGAGTGGAAGGACGGCAAGTACGACTACTACACGCCCTGATCGGCAGCCCTCACGGGCAGCCCCGATCAGCAGCGGTGGTCGCGCGCTTTCCCTTCTCCCGCCTTGCGGGAGAAGGTGCCCCCGAAGGGGGCGGATGAGGGCCGCACCGCGAACGCGGTGCGGAAGCCCCACCCACCGAGACCGACGACCCGAAGCCCCGGCGCCTGCGCCGGGGCTTCTCTTTTGCGTCCCCACGGGGGAGGCTGCGGGCCGGGATTCGCCACCGGAGGACCGACGTGCGACCGGGACCGCTCAACCTGATCACCGACGTTCCCGGCCTTTCGATCGGCCACGCCGACGACGTCCGCCTCAAGTCCGGCGTCACCGTCGTCGTTCCCGATCAGCCCGCCGTTGCCTCGGTGATGGTCCTCGGCGGCGCCCCCGGCTCGCGCGACACCGAGCTCCTCGCCCCGGACCAGACCGTGCCGGCGGTCGACGCGATCGTCCTCTCCGGCGGCTCCGCCTTCGGTCTCGACGCCGCCGGCGGCGTGCAGGCGCGCTTCTCCGAGATCGGCCGCGGCTTTGCGATCGGCCCGGCCGTGGTGCCGATCGTCCCCGGCGCCATCCTGTTCGACCTCCTCAACGGCGGCGACAAGGCCTGGGGGCGCTTCTCGCCCTATCGCGAGCTCGGCTACGACGCGGCGACGAACGCCGCGCCCGGCGCCTTCCGGCTCGGCACGGTCGGCGCCGGCGCCGGCTGCAGCGTCTCCGGTCCGAACGGCGGTGCCCTGAAGGGCGGCCTCGGCTCGGCCTCGGCGGTGCTGCCGAACGGCATCACGGTGGGCGCCGTCGTCGCCGTGAATGCGCTCGGTGCCGCCACCATCGGCGACGGCCCGCACTTCTGGGCGGCGGCCTTCGAGGAGGGAGAGGAGTTCGGCGGCCTCGGGTGGCCGACGCCGATCCCGCCTTCGGCGCGGGCGATCCGCACCAAGTTCGGCGCCGTCTCGTCCCTCGCGAATACCACCATCGGCCTCGTCGCTACCGATGCCACGCTGACGAAGGCCGAGGCGCGCCGCCTCGCCGTGATGGCCCACGACGGCTTCGCCCGTGCCCTCTGGCCCTCCCACACCCCCTATGACGGCGACACGATCTTCGCGCTCTCGACCGCCCGCCGGCCGCTCGGCACGGCGGCCACCGACTTCCTCGAGCTCGGCGCCGCCGCCGCCGCCGTCATGGCCCGCGCCATCGCCCGCGGCGTCCACGCCGCGACGCCCGCCGACGGCGACCCGTGGCCGACCTGGGGGAGGGCGTTCGGGCGCGGGTGAGGGGCACGCCCACGCGATGCGCTCCCGCCAAGGGCCCGCAAACGTCGAGGCGGCGACCCACTGGCCGCAACTTCTGCGATAGGGTGCGCCGGCGGGGGATTCGGCACCACGTGCCGCTGTCTGGAGAGTGTCGATGAAGGTCCGGATGTCTCGCCTGCTGTGCAGGCCGCTGGCGCTCGCCACGTGTCTCGTCGCGCCGCTGCTCGCCGCGGCGCTGCCCACCGCGGCGGCCGCCGACGGCGGTCTCGTGCCGCCCGCCCGCGCCGGTGCGCCGGCGGCGATCGATGGCATCGTCGCCGGCCGCTACTATGAGAGCTTCCGGCTGAAGGACTGCACGGACGCCGCCTCGTGCCGGATCGTCTTCGCCAAGGCCCCGAAGGACCGGGTCCTGCGCGTGACCGACATCAGCTGCTGGCTCTACATTTTCTGGGCCTCCGACGATCCCGTCATCGTCCAGCTGGAGCAGGGGCCGAAGAGCGAGGCGATCCCGAAGGCCGCCTTCCAGGTGGCGCCGATTACGGCCGGCGCGACGGCGCGCGCCTACGTGATGAACGCTGAGACCTCGGCGTTCATCGAGCCGAACCGCGCGCCGACCATCCTCCTCGATCCCTCGCCCGACGCCCTCGAGCGCCTCGGTGGCCAGTGCACCCTCAGCGGGGACCTGCTGCAGCCCTGATCATCGGAAGACCGCCGGCGGCGTCAGCGCGAGCGACACGCTCGCGCGCTTCCCTTCTCACGCACGCTTCCCTTCTCCCGCTTGCGGGAGAAGGTGCCCGAAGGGCGGATGAGGGCCGCGCGGCACGCGCGGAAGACCCAACAGCCGATGTTCCGATCTGGCGCCCGCCCCGCTGATGCGGGGCGCCCTCATCCGGCGCTGCGCGCCACCTTCTCCCCGCCTTTGGCCGGGAGAAGGGGAGGGCGAGCCTCGCTCAGATCGCCGCCGTCAATAATCCACCTCGACGCCCACCCCGAGCGCCGAGGAACCATCCGCGCCGAGCTGGCCCTGGACGTTGAGGTTGTCGGTGATGTCCACCTGCACCTTCACCCGCGTCGAGTTCGCGCCGGCGCCCTGCTGCACGCCGACGAAGACGTTGTCGGTGGCATAGCCGCCGATCTCGATGGCCGGGCGGTTGTTCTCGTCGGTGACCACCCCCAGCCGATCGACGCCGAGCCGCGAGCGCAGCCCCGCGAGCAGTCCGCCGCTGCGGTTGCCCGTCAGCGAGGCGACGGCTTCGGCGAGGGCAATCGCCTGGCCGGCGTTCAGGCCCGACGACAGCTGCCCGAACAGGAGCACCGACAGCACCTCGTCCTCCGGCAGCTGCGGCACCGAGGAGAAGCGGATCACGGGCGCCGAGGCGCGGCCGGTGATCGAGACGATCGCCGTGTAGCTGCCGGAGCGCGTCGTCGCCTGGAGGTTGAGGATCGGGTCGAGCGTGTCGGCGAAGGAGATCGTGCCGGTGGTGATCGTCAGCCGCTGGCCGATGATGTCGACGATGCCGCGCCGGAGCGTCAGGCCGCCGTTGACGATCGGCGCCCGCGTCGTGCCGGTGATGCGGAAGTTGCCGGCGAAGTCGGCGTTGATGCCCGAGCCGCGCACGACGATCTGGTTGAGGGCCGTCACCGTGAGGTCGAGCCGCGCGTCGAAGGCGGGCGGGGGCGGGGCGGCGCGGCCGTTCGGCCCGCGCGGGTTCGGCTGCGGGAAGAACTGCCGGCGCTCCGGCGGCACGTTGGTGTGCGTCACCGGGATCGTCGTCGCGCTGCCCGGCAGCCGGTCGGGGATCGTCACCTCGACGCGGTCGAGCCGCACCGTGCCGGAAATCACCGGTGCCCGGGCAAGGGGTCCGGTAAGCGTCAGCGTGGCGTCGACGATGCCGCGGGCGATCGGCTCGTTGCGCACGACGGCCCGGTTGGTGGCGACGCGGAGGTCGCCCGGGAAGCCGGCAGTCGGGTCGAGCCCGACCGAGCCCGTCACCGTCAGCGTGCCGCCGTCGGCGAAGCGGCCGGAGAACGAGGCGATCTGCGCCCGGCGGGTGTCGAGCCGGATCTCGCTGGCGATCCCCTCGATGCGAAGGTCGTTGGTGATGTCGGCGAAGACGCCGTTCGAGATGCGCACCGTGCCGGTGACGGCGGGGGCGGCCGCCGTGCCGGCGATGCGCGCGTCGAGCGTCGCCCGCCCGCCGACGTCCATCGTCGGCGGCAGGCCGAACAGCTCGACGATGGCAAGGTCCGCGTTGCCGCGCACCGTGAGGCCGATCTGGCCGGCCCCGAGCGGCACCGCCCCGGAGATCTCGAGGCGTGTGGAGGCGCCCGCCGAGGCCGTGCCGTTCACGGTCACCCGCGTCGGCTCGATCGCGCCGCGCAGCTGCGCGCTCGCCGGCGGCAGCCCGGCGGCCTGCGGCGAGGCGAGGCCGGCGAAGGTGAGGTCGTAGGTGCCGCGCGGCGCCGCCGGCGTGCCGTTGATGGTCGCCGAACCGCTGACGGTGCCGGAGACCGGCAGGTCCGCCGCGGCGAGGCGGGCGAGGGCGAGCGGCACCTGCTGCAGCCGCGCCTGCAGGGCGAGCGTGGTGGCGGAGACGGTGCCGGTCACCGTCGCCGCGCCGCCGCCGCGGGCGGCGAGCGCCGCATCGAGGCGGACGTTGCCGTTGGCGCCGACCTGCACGCTCGCCGGCCGCGACAGGCTCACCTCTGCGCCGTTGCCGCTCGCCGAGGCGCGCGACAGGGCGACGTCGATGGCGCCGTTCGCGCGGCGCTGCACCCGTGCGGCGGCGGAGACGGCGAGGCCGTTGACGCGGGCGTCCGCCGTCACGGCCGCATCGTCGAGCGGGCCGCTCGCGGTGACGCGCACGCCGCTGACGGCGGTGCCGGACGTCAGCACCTCGCCGGCCGTCGCCGTGAGGTCGACGCGCGGGGCGGCGGGAAGGCCGGTGACGGTGCCGTTCACCGAGAGGTTGCTGAGCGTGTTGCCGGCGACCGACAGCCGCCGCGAGGACACGGTGACGCGCGCCGGCCCCTGCTGGCCGGCCGGCAGCTCGATGTTCGCCTCGAGGCCGCCGCTCGCGGCGAGCCCGGCGAGCGCCGCTGCGGGGGCGAGGTCGGTGGCGACGACGGTGAGGCGGCCGGAGGGCACGCCGTTCGGCCCGCGGGCGAGGGCGCCGGAGGCGGTGAGGCCGACGAAGGCGAGCCGCTCGATGTCGAGACGTTCGCCGGTGCCGTCGCGGCCGAAGCGGACGGTGCCGGCGATCGGCCGTCCCTGCGAGGAGCCCGCGAGCACCACGGTGCCCGACTGGGCGCCGGGCTTCGTCAGGTCGAGGTCGCCGGTGGCGGTGAAGCCGTCGAGGCGGTTGCCGGCGGCGACGAGCCCGTCGCCGGCGAGGCGGAACTCGACGTTCGGGGCGAGGGCGTCGCCGGTGGCGGTCGCCGAAAGCCGCGCCGCACCGGCCAGTGTCGGGGTGATGCGGGCGAGGTCGGTGACGGAGAGGTCGAGCGTTAGCGTGTCGTTCGCCGCGCCGAGCGCGCCCTTGCCCTCGGCGGCGATCACGCCGCCCGCCACCCGCAGCCGGTCGATGGTCAGCGTCTCGCCGTCGTAGGCGATCGCGGCGTCCACCGTCGGCGTCGGGCCGAGCAGCGCCTCCACCTCCGGCACGCCGGCCGAAAAGCCCGTCGCGCCGCCGTCGAGGGCGAGCGAGAGGCGCGAGCCGTCGAGGGCCGCGTCGAGCGTGCCGGCGAGGTCGACGGCGCCGGTGAGCGGCTGTCCGGCGAGCCCGGAGAAATAGGAAAGGTCGGGGACGCGGATGCGGCCGTCCGCCTTCGCCGTCGCCTCGCCCACCGCGGCGGTGAGGGCCACGTCGGCGCCGAGGCCGGTGAGGGTGACGTCGCGGAGCGCAAGGCCGCCGTCCGGCTGCAGGGTCGCCGCGCCGGCGAGCTTCGGCGCCGCCTCCGGCGCGACCGGCTCGCCGCCGGCCGTGACGCCCTCGGTGGTGAGCGTGAAGGTGGCGGTGCGGCCGGCGTCGTCGCCCGCGTCCGCCGGCGGCGCCGTGGTGGTGGCGGCAAGGGTGGCGCGTTCGGCGGTCAGCCGGCCGAGGGCGGCGACGGCGTCGAGCGAGGCGTCGAGCGTCGCGTCGGGATCGGAGAGGCGGCCCGTCACACGCGCGGTGCCGCGGCCCACGGCCCAGCTCGCATCGGGCGGCAGCAGCCCGGCGAAGGCGGTGGAGTCCGACAGGGCGATGTCGGCGGTGACGTCGATGGTGTCGGCGCCGGGGTCGAGCCGGCCGCGGGCGTCGACGGTGGCCGCCGCGGCGGCGACACGCGCCGTCTCGATCGCCACGCCGCCGTCCGCGCCGAGGACGGCCGCGAGGCTGACGGCCACCGGATCGCCGGCAAGCGGGGCGAGGTTCGGCGGCAGGAGGCGCGCCGGCGAGAGCGTCACGTCGGCGGTGAGGCGCCGGCCCGCCTCGGCTTCCGCGACGGCCGCCGTGCCGGCGAGGACGCGCGTGCCGCCGAGGGCGATCTCGAAGCGGCCGTCGAGATCGTCCGGGGCGCCCGAGCCGCGATAGCGCAGCGTCATCACCTCGTCCGCGCCGAGGCCGGCATAGGTGGAGAGGATCGGGACACCCGGCAGCGCGCCGCTCTCGAGGCCGGCGAGGTCGACCTTGAGGTTGATCGAGGGCGTGCCCGGAAGACCGGTGACGGTGCCTTCCGCCGCGAGCCCGGTGACGGTGTTGCCCTCGATCGTGAGGCGCGGGCTCGCGAGCGTCACGTCGACGGCGCCCGCGCGGCCGGTCGGCATCTCGACCGTCGCCTCGAAGCCGCCGGTGGCGGCGAGGCCGGCGAGGGCCGCGGTCGGGGCGAGGTCGGACGCCGCAAGCTTGAGGCTGCCGGAGGGCACGCCGGCGGCGTCGAGCGAGAGCGTGCCGCCGCCGGTGACGCCGACGAAGTCGAGCCGGTCGATGTCGAGCCGCACGCCCGCATCGCCGCGGGCGAAGCGCACGGTGCCGGTGATCGGCTGGCCGAGCGACGTACCGGAGAGCGAGACGGTGCCGGACTGGGCGCCGGGGACGGTGAGATCGACGTCGCCGGTCGCGGCGAGGTTCTCGATCCGCTGGTCGGCGGCGACGAGCCCGTCGCTGGTCAGTCGGAAGGAGACGCGCGGCGCCGTCGGCGCGCCGGTCGCCGTCGCCTCGAGGCGGGCGGCGCCCGCCACCGTCGGGGTGACGCGCGACAGGTCGCTGACGGTGACGTCCACCGACAGCGCATCCGCGTCGCCGCCGCCGATGCGGCCGCTGCCGGTCGCCGTGACGACGCCGCCGGCGACGTCGAGCCGCTCGATGGCGAGGGTGTCGCCGGCATAGGTGAGGGCGGCCGACAGGGTCGGATCGGTGCCAATCAGCGCCGCGACTTCGGCGATGCCGGTCGACAGGTCGCTCGCGCCCCCCTCGACGTCGAGCGCCACGCGGCTGCCGTCGAGGGCGGCATCGACGCTGCCGGAGAGCGAGAGGCTGCCGGCGAGCGGCTGTCCGGCGAGCGCCGCGAAGGCGGAGAGGTCGGCGACGGAAAGGCGGGTGTCGGCGCGCACGGTCTCTGCGCCGGTGGCGCCGTCGAGCACGAGGTTCGCCGCGAGGGCATCGAGGGTGAGGTCGCTGAAGGCGATCGTGCCGTCCGCCTGGAGCCGCACCGTGCCGCTCGCCCGCGGCGCAGCGTCGGAGGCGATGGGCGCGCCGTCGAGGCCGACGCTCGCCGTCTTCGCCTCGAAGACGACGGTGCGCTCGGTCGCGCCGATGCCGAGGGTGCCTGCCGTTGGCGCCGTCAGGGTGGCATCCACCTCGAGGCGGCCCGCGGTGAGGCGGTCGAGGGCGGCGACGCCGTCGGCGGTGACGCGCGCCGTCACGTCGGGGTCGGAGAGACGGCCCGTCAGGCGGGCGGCGACGTGGGCGCCCGTCCATGAGGCGGGGATGTCGAGAAGGCCGGCGAAGGCGGGGGAGGCGGCGACCTCCACTTCGGCCGTCGCCTCGAGGGCGTCGGCGGCCGGGTCGATGCGCCCGGAGGCTGCCACCGAGGCAGCGGCGGCGGAGACGCTGGCGCTCTCGACGACGACGACACCGCTCGGCTCGATGGTGGCGACGACCGCCGCCTGCACCGTGTCCCCGGCGAGGGCCGCCAGGTCGGGCGGCAGCGCCGGCCCCGGCGTCAGGTAGAGCCCGGTGGTGACGCGGCGACCGCCCGAGATTTCCTCGACGCGGGTGGTGCCGCGGGCGAGCGGCGTCGTCCCGAGGGCGACGTCGAGCCGGCCTTCCCAGTCCGCGAGCGGTCCGTCGCCCTGGTAGCGGACGGTGAGCGGCTGGTCGGACGAGAGGCCGGCGAGCCGCTGGACGATGCCGCCGGGCGGCGCCGTCACGTCGACGTCGGCGGTCAGGTGGTCGTCGCCCGGCCGGTAGTCGATGGCGATGCGCGCGTCGGCCGGCAGGCGGCCGGCGACGTTGGCGTCGAGGTCGAGGCTGATGGGTTCCTGCAGCGTGCGCGGCACGGCGGCGGAGCCGGTCGCCGCCAGCGTGAAGGCCTCGCCGGCCACCGCCGGGTCGACCGCCACGCCGGCGATCTCGAGGGCGCGCACGTCGATCGCGACGGGGAGGGGGAGCGGCAGGCCCGAGCTTTGCTGCGGCTCGGGGGGCGGCTCGCTCACCGGCGCGCGCAGCAGCCGCGTCGGCCCGAGGGCGAGGCGGTCGACCGAGACGGTGCGGTCGAGGAGGGCGCCCGGCTGCCAGTCGAGCGCCAGGCTGTCGATCTCGACGAACGGCCCGGTGCCGTCGCCGACGGTCACACCCTCGAAGCGGAGCGCGCCGAGGCCCTCGTCCGAGAAGGCGCCGATTGTCACTGGATAGCCGAAGGAGGGCGAGAAGCGCTCGGCGAGCGCGACCAGCGCCTGCCGGCCCGGCGGGGTAAAGAGCGCGAGCGCGACGATCGCGGCGACCGCTCCCACGAGGACGACGAGGACGATGAGGACGCGGGCCGCGATCCTCAGGGCGAGCGGCCGCCGGCGGCGGGGCTTTCGCGGGGGCGGCGCGGCCACGGGGGCGCCTGCCCCTCCGTCAGAAGGACTGGCCAAGGCTGAGATAGAAGGCGACGGGCCCGTCATCCTTCACTTTCTGCAACGGGAATGCGACATCAAAGCGGATGGGGCCGACACCGGTGAAATATCGGAGGCCGATACCGGCGCCGACCTTCGGCGAATAGGCGAAGTCGGGGAACTCGGAGCGGTAGGCCGCGCCGATGTCCACGAACGGCACGATGCCGATGGTGTCGGTGACCTTGGCACGCAGTTCGAGATTGGCGACGGCGAGGCTGCGGCCGCCGACGAGCTTGCCCTGGCCGTTGCGCGGGCTGACGAACTGGTAGCCGTAGCCGCGGATCGTGCCGCCACCGCCGGCGTAGTAGCGGTCGTTCGCCGGCACGTCCTTCAGCTCCGGCCCGATGATCGAGCCGAGGATGATCTGACCCGCCGCCACGAAGCGCCGCTCGGAATCGAGCGGCACGTAGGCGGAGGCGGTGAGGTCGGCCGAGAACATCGCCGAGCTGTCGCCGATCTTGCCGAAGGCCGGCGTGAGGCCGACCAGCAGCCGCCAGCCCTCGGTGGGGTCGAGGCGGTTGTCGGTGTAGTTGAAGCGGGCGATCGCCGGCACGCCGACGAGGGCGTACTCGTTGTTGCCGAACGCGTCGTCGATGCGCGAGATGGTGCCCGACAGGCCGAGCGAATATTCCTGCTTGTCGCCGTACTTGCGCAGCACCGAGATGTCGGAATCGAAGCCCGTCCGCGTATAGGCGTCCGGCGTCTCGCGGACGAAATAGTTGGCGACCACCAGCGTGTCGCGGAAGGTGTAGATCGCCGGCTTCGTGAAGGTGAAGCCGGCCTTGTACTGCAGGTCGTCGTAGGCGTTGAGGAAGAGCCGCGAGACGCTGCCCTCGATGCGGATCTGCTCGCCGTTGCCGAAGAGGTTGCGGTGGCCCCACCAGGCCGACAGGAGCGCGCCCTCGGTGGTCGACCAGGAGGCCGCCGCGCCGACGAAGCGGGGCTTGCGCTCGTTCACCTCGACGATGATCGGGATCGTCCCGTCGGGCTGGACGGCATCGCCCGGCACCACGCGGACGCCCTCGAAGGTGCCGAGCTCGCGCAGCTGCTTCGCATAGTCCTGCAGCGGCCCGGGGCGGAACTGTTCGCCCTCCTCGAACGGCACCATCCGCTCGATGAACTCCGGGTTCACGTCCTTGGCGCCGCGCACCTCGATGCGGCCGAAGCGGGCCGGCTCGCCCGCCTCCACCACCCAGGTCACGTCGAGCAGCTTCGTCGCGTGGTCGGCGACGACGTCGCGGTCGACGATGCGGGCGAGCGGATAGCCGCGGTTCTGCATCGCCTCGACGAGCTTGGCGTCGGCGGCGCGCACCTCGGTCGACTTCGCCACCGTCCCCGGCACGATGCCGGTGTCGGCGACGTTCACCATCTGCGGCGTCCCCCCCGGATCGTCCGTGACGACGAGCTTGCCGAAGTGGAACACCCTGTTGGGCGTGACGGTGACGACGACCTTGATGTCGCCCTTGGCGAAGGCCGCGTTGATGGCGTTGCGGCTCTCGCGGTCGGCGGGCGTCGTGCCGGCCACCTGCATCTCGACGATGCCGGCATAGTAGCCCTCGGCGAAGAGGGCGGCCCGCAGCCGGTCGGCCTCCGAGAGGGCGGCGCGGAAGATGGTGTCGCCGTCGGGCGCGCCGTCCGCGGCGAGCGGCACGAGGGCCGAGGCCCGGCGCAGCGCCTCCTCGAGCTCCGGCGGGCCGCCGCTGACGGTGAAGGTGAGGTCGACGCGCCGGCGGGTCGCCGCCTGGCCGTTGCCGTTGGTGGTGGCGCCGTCCGCCGGTGCGGGAGCGTCGGCCGCCGGCGTCGCGGGCGCCGGGGCGGTCTGGGCGGCGGCCGGGTCGGCGAGGAGGGCGGCGGAGAGGGTCAGCGTCGAGACGGCGGCGGCACAGAGAATCGCTCGCGCGGGAGAGGCCCCCCCGCGCGGCGCGGCGGTAACCCGCCGCTCTTCCGTCGCTCCACCGCCCGCTGCGGGGCGGCCACTCGGATCGACGCTCAACACACCTCCGTCGTGCCCGGCCCGGCACCCTCCGCCACACCGTGTGCGGCGCGGCCGGCCGTCGCGGCCCTCGCGGGCGAAACTACCCGATAGACCATTGCCTTGCCGAGTCTCGAATGAAACTGCTGCCTATGCCTAAGGAGTGGTGACCGAACTGTCGCTACGGCGACAGCGGCGTCCCACGGCGACACACTCTGCGGTTTTCTGCGGGTCCGGCGGGCGCTACGGCGGCCTTGACACCCGCGGCCGGTCGGTGCCACCCCTGCCGCGCCGCCTCGCGTCCCGTGGGTGCGGCGCCAGACGGAGGCTCGATGGCGACGCAGACCGATCGTGTGTTCAGCCTGTGGGTGCGCCTCGGTCACTGGGGGGGCGCACTCGCCTTCTTGGTGGCCTACGTCACCGCCGGCCGGCCGCTGTCGCTGCACGCCAACGTCGGCTACGCCCTTGCCGCCTACGTCGTCTGGCGCCTCGTTTGGGGCATGATCGCCCCCGGGCGCTCGCGCTTCTCCGACCTCTTCTCCTCGCCGCGCGCCTACTGGCAGGACCTCTTCGGGCTCCTCACCGCCCGCCCGGTCCGCCATGTCGGCCTCGGCCCCGTCGGCTCGCTGATCGCCGTCGCCATGCTCGTCTCCGTCGCGCTCGCCTCCGCCGCCGGTGTCGTCACCCTGGCGGCCCGGCACGGCACGGGGCCCCTCGCGCCCTTTCTCGGCACGGTGCCCGAGCGGGCGCCCGAGGCGGTCACCCAGTTCGGGGAAGACGGCGGCATGACCATCATCCCGCGCACCGACCGGGCCTCGATCGACGGCGGCGCCGAGCACCCGGACGTGAAGCCGGGCCGTCAGATGAAGCGCATCCACGGCACCTTGTCGCTGATCGCCCTCTGGCTCGTCGTCCTGCACATCGTCCACGTGCTCTATGCGAGCCTCGTGCGCGGCGAGAACCTCCTCTACGACATGCTGACCGGCAGCCGGGCCCCGCCCGCGCCGGCCGCGCCGGCCGCACCGCGCCCCGCGCCGCCGCCCTCCGCCGCCCCGTCTGCCGCGCCCTATGGCGCCCCGCCGGCGGTCGCCCCCTCGGCCGGTGCGCTGGTGCCGGTGCCGGTTTCCCGCGAGGAGCCGGCCTTCGAGGAGGAGGACGACGACAAGGCCCAGAAGAAGCAGATGAAGAAGGCGGCGCGCCGCGAGCGCCGCCGCGAGGGCCGCGCCTGAGCCGGGCGTGATCGAAGACGGTTGCCGGGAAGGCGAGGCCCAAACGAGGAGCGCCACCGATGGAGCGCCTGTTCTTCCGCATCCTGCCGCGGCTCGCGATCTGGATCCGCCGGCCGCCGTCGCCGCGCCGGATGCTCCTCATCGCCGTCGTCGTCGCCGCCGCCCTCGTGATCGTCGGCATCGAGAAATATGTCGGCTGGCCCGAGGCGCTCACCGTCGAGCGGCTGCCCCGCAACCCCGTTCAGCCGTAGCGCCGCCGGCGCGGCCAAACCTCCCTGAAACGAAAACGGGCCGCCTCTCGGCGGCCCGCGTCGTCTCCGGCGCCGAGGCGCGTTCGTCAGTTCGACAGCTCGTCCGCCGCCACCACCAGGATGCGGTCGCCGTCGCGGACGATGTCGACCGCCCGCGGCGCGGCGCCGACGGCGCCTGGTACCGACAGGCCGATCCGCTGGGCGGGGGCGAGGGTGGCGGCGACGCGTACCGGCGCGCCGTCGGCGCCGAGGGTGGCGACCACCTTCAGGCCTTCCGGCGCGACCGTGTAGTAGGCGACGCCGTGGACGTCACCGAGGTCGATCCGGTGGGCCGCGGGCGCCGGGTCGGCGGCGAGGGCGGGCGCGGCGAGCGCGAGGGGGGCGAGGGCGAGTGCGCCGAGGATCGTGCGCATGGGTCTTCTCTCCGAGGTGCTGTCCGGTCGCCAAACGCGACCGGCAAGCCGGGTCGTCCCGGGAGACCCCAAGCTAGGGGGCACGATGTTGCATTGCAATACAAAGGATTGTGCAGCGCGGAATGGCAGCCATGCGGCGGACGCGGAGCCCGCCGCCTCGAACGCGCGTCGTCCATCGCCCGGTGGCATTGCGAGGCCCGCAACGAATCCGTCGCGCCGTGTGCGGCAGTGATGGCGCCGTGACGGAGCGGCTCGTACACTTCGCGCGCCCCTGCAGGCCACAAGAGAACCGCCATCATGCCCACGATCGACCGTCCGTCTCGCCGTCGGCGCCTCATCCTTGCCGGCACCGTCCTCGGCCTCGCCATGACCGGGGCGTCGCCCGCCTTCGCCGACGTCTGCATCCAGCTGAACGGCGGCTCGTTCAGCGGCGACATCGGCTTCTTCCGCTTCAAGGGCAGCCTGCCGACCAAGGCGAAGGCGATCGAGCCGCTGGCCGGTCGCGCCGCCGGCCTCAGCCCGGCCTACGGCACCGCGATCGTCGGCAAGGACGGCACCTATCTCGAACTCGCCGCCACCTTCTTCGTCGACGGGGTGCAGGGCCAGTTCAACGTCGCCTTCTCGCCGCCGACGAACAAGAAGGGCTCCGGCGCCGCCGCCTTCGGCAAGTACGGCCTCACCACCGACGTGAAGGCGAAGATCGTCTCCTGCTCCCTCGAGCCCTGACGACGGCGGACGCACGGCCGAGACGCTTGCACGAAAAAGGCGCGCCCCGGGGCGCGCCTCCTCGTCCGGCGTCAGGGACGGCTCAGCGCGACAGCTTGTCGGCGAGCCATTTGAAAGAGGCCGGCGCCCACTCCTTGTAGTACTTGAAGGCGCAGTGGCCGCCGTCCGGATAGATACGTGCCTCCCGGCCGGTCACCGGGCCGTGCTCCAGCATGTAGTAGATGTTGCCGATCGGGGCGAGGATGTCCTCCTTGCCGTTGATCAGCAGCGTCGGCATCGTGATGCGGTCGACGAGCCCGAGCGACTTCAGCGACCAGCGATTGAAGACGTCGTTCTCCATTTCCTTCGACCACTTGGGGAAGGCCGGCGGGCTGCCGGGCGGGCCGTAGACGAACAGCGAGCGGCGGCTGCGCCCCTCGACTACCCAGTCCATCTCCTCCGGCGTCAGGGTGTAGCCGAACGGGTGGCCGGCCGAGGCGACGACCGCCTTCATCATCTCCGGGTAGGCGCCGGCGAGCTGCATCACCGAATAGCCGCCGCGGCTGATGCCGAAGGCGCCGATGCGGTTGCCGTCCACCTCCGGCCGCGCCGCCATCCAGTCGACCGCCGCCATCCACGCCCTGACCGACTCCGGCGCCCACGGGAACGGGTTCTCGCCCGTCCCCGGCGCGTCCATGACGAGCGCCGCGAGCCCCTCGGCGATGCACATGTCGGAGGCCCAGCCGCGGTCCTCCTTGAAGACGTCCGAGCCGCACATGATGAGCACCGCGCCGACCGGCTTCGAGGCCTTCGGGGCGCGGAAGTGGGCGCGGATCGACTTGCCGTCGCAGGGGATGTCGACCACCTGCACCGGCGGATCGAGGTGGGCGTTCGCCTTCTGGAAGGCGCGGGCGCAGTCGGCGCTCGCCTCGCGCTTCAGCGGCGAGAGCTCCCAGGGGAAGCGGGCGATGGCGTAGTAGGTCTTGGCGATGAGGTGCTCGCGGCGGGCGCCCTCGTAGTCCTTCTGCGCTTCGAGCTGGTCGCCGATGTCCTCGTGCTTGCGGCCGACGGCGCGCCACACCGGCACCCACTTGTCGTCGGTCGAGGCCTCCAGGCTGTCGACCACGCTCTGCAGCTCGGCATGGTCGTCGAGCATGGCGAGCCAGCGGCGGTAGAAGCCGCGCGGCGTGACGAAGAACGGGTTCTCGTCGGACTGGATGGCGCGGCCTTCGGCGGCGGTCGTCATGGCGTTCCCCTCCTGCGGCCGCACGCGCGGCGGCCGTCGTTCGATCGGCGGCCGGACGGCCGCAAACGATTGCAGGGAGGTTAGCCGCGTGCCCGCTCGTGATCAATACGAATGGCGGCTCGTGTGTACGATGCAGCGTCTGTGTCGACAGGTTGTCCGCCGTGCTGCGGCGTCGCGGTCCGCCGCGACGCCGCCCGTTTCGTCGCAGCGATGCCCTCAGGCCTGGAAGCCGCCAGAGATGTCGATGACGCCGCCGGCGATGTAGGCGGCGTTCGGGCCGGCGAGGAAGGTGACGGTCCCGGCCACCTCCTCGAGCGTGGCGATCCGGCGGATGGCGTGCAGGTCCATCATCGCCGGCGGGAGGTTGTCGCGCACCTCGGCCGCCATGTCGGTCGGCATGATGCCGGGCTGCACCACGGACACCGTGATGTTCCGTCGTCCGAGGTCGCGCTGGACGCCCTGGGCGTAGCCGGCGATGGCCCACTTCGAGGCGGAATAGTCGGCGACGCCGGCGAACGGCACGCGGCTGCCGAGGCCGGAGCCGATGAAGATGATCCGGCCGCCGTCCGACAGCGCGGGGGCGGCCGCCCGCGTCGTCGCCACCGCACCCATGACGTTGATCTGCCACAGCCGGTCGAGCGCCGCGGTGTCGAGGTTCGGGTCGTCCACCGTCTGCAGCGGCGCGGCGACGGCCGCGTTGTTGACGAGGATGTCCAGCCGGCCGAAGTGGGCGAGCACCGTCTCGACCAGCGGCTTCGCAGCGGCGGTGTCGGCCTGGTCGCTCCGGATGGCGAGGGCACGGACGCCGGCCGCCTTCAGCGTCTCGACCACCGCCTCCGCCTTCTCGGCCGAGGCGACGTAGGAGATCGCGACGTCGGCGCCCTCGGCGGCGAAGGCGCTGGCGATGGCGGCGCCGAGGCCGCGCGAGCCGCCGGTGACGAGAGCGACCTTGCCCTTCAGGGAGTGCGACATGGAATGCCTTTCGTGGGTCTCTGCCGTGCCGCCGGTGGGAGGAGGGGCGGGGCAGGGGTAATACGTAACGGACGTTACGATAACGGCCATTATGAAAACTGGACGCGGGCTGTCAACGGGTTTAGTAATGGTCGTTATGAAATCTGAGGGACGCGGCTGATGGGCCGCCACCGGGAGTTCGACGAGGGAAAGGTCCTCGATGCGGCGCTTTGCGTCTTCTGGCGCAAGGGCTACGAGGGCGCGTCCTATGCCGACCTGACGGAGGCCGCCGGCGTCGAGCGGCCCGCCCTCTATTCCGCCTATGGAAACAAGGAGCAGCTCTTCCGCCGGGCGATGGCCCGCTACGGCGAGCGCTATCTCGAGCACTTCCCGGAGGCCCTCGCGCGGCCGACGGCGCGGGAGGTGGTGAAGCACCTCCTTTTCGCCACCGCCGACCTCAACACGCGTTTTCCGGACCGTCCCGGCTGCTTCATGATCAACGGCGTCCTCGCCGGATCCGACGATGCCGAGCCCGTCCGCCAGGCCCTCATCGACGCGCGCGCGATGGCCGAGGGAGAGTTGCGGGAGCGGTTCGACCGGGCGAAGGCCGAGGGAGACCTGCCCGCCACGGCCGACCCGGAGGCGCTCGCCGCCTTTGTCATGGCGGTGGCGCACGGCATGGCGGTGCAGGCGAAGGCCGGCTTCAGCCGGGAGAAACTGGAGGCCGTCGCCGAGCAGGCGCTGGCCGCGTGGCCGGCGGGCACGGCATCGCCTCCCGAGACGGCCCGTGCGGGTTCATCGGACGCAGCGGTGCCGAACGCGAGCCGTCGTCGCCGCGCCTAGAATACGATCGTCCGGTGGCCGTTGAGGAACACCCGGCGCTCGATGAGCTTGCGCAGCGCCCGGGCCAGCACCTGGGATTCGACGTCTCGGCCCTGTTCCACCATCGCCTCGGCGTCGAAGGTGTGGTCCACCGGGGCCACCGCCTGGGCGATGATCGGTCCCTCGTCGAGGTCGGCGGTGACGAAGTGGGCGGTGGCGCCGACGAGCTTCACGCCGCGCTCGTGCGCCTGGTGGTAGGGCTTTGCGCCCTTGAAGCTCGGCAGGAACGAGTGGTGGATGTTGACGACGCGGCCGGGCAGGCGCCGGCAGGCCTCGTCCGACAGCACCTGCATGTAGCGGGCGAGCACGACGAACTCCGCCCGCGTGTCCTCGATGATCTCGAACAGCCGCGCCTCGGCGCTCGCCTTCGTCGCCGGCGTCACCGGCAGGTGGATGAAGGGGATGCGCGCCTGCTCGGCGAGTGGGGCGAGCGTCACGTGGTTGGAGACGATCGCCGGCACCTCCATCGCGAGGCTGCCGGTGCGCTTGCGGTAGAGCAGGTCCTGCAGGCAGTGGTCGAACTTCGAGACGAGGATCAGCACGCGCGGCGGGATGCCGGCATCGTGCAGCGACCACTGCATGGCGAACGTCTCGGCGATCGGCGCGAAGGTCGCGGCGAAGCCGGCGCGGGTGAAGCCCGGCGAGCGCGGCTCGAGCACCGTGCGCATGAAGAAGACGTTCGTCTCCGCGTCGCCGTAGTGGTTCGATTCGGTGATGAAGCAGTTCGCCTCGGTCAGCATCGTCGAGACGGCGGCGACGACGCCGACCACGTCCGGGCACGAGACGGTCAGGATGAAGCGCGGCGCGTCGGCCATCGGCAGTAGGCTCCGGTCGGAAGAGGTGCGGGCGGATCAGGCGGCGGGGAGGACCCGGCCGACGCCGCCCTCCTCGGCGAGCACCCCGAGCACGGCACCGCCGACGTGATCGGCGAGCGAGGCGTCGCAGACGAGGTGGTAGACGATCGCATCTTCCGCGTCGACGCGCGCCACCGTCGCGGAGACCCGCGCGATCTGCGTCTGGGAAATCGCCCCGTCGGCGAAGCGCCGCGGCGAAAGATCCACCTGGGCGAGGCGCGAGAAGGCGGAAGCGAGCGCCTCGGCAGGCCCCGTCACCGACAGCCAGGCGAGGCCCGGGCCGCGCGGCACCGGATAGACGCCGGGGGCGAGCGGCCGGCCGAGCGCGCCGGTGTCGGGGAGGCGGGCGGTGCCCGACGGATCGAGCAGGACGGCTTCGTTCGAGGCGAGCACCAGCACGAGCGCGCCGTCGGCGAGGCGGCTTGCGCGGTTCGCCGTCGGATCGAATGCGAAGCCCGCGATCGCCAGCCAGTCGAGACAGGCGCGGCCCTTCACGCCGGCCTTCGGGCGCAGCGACAGGTCGGCGACGGTGAAGACGCCGCCGGCGGTCGTCGTCACGGCCGCGAGGGCGTCGGCGGCGGGGGAGCGGCGGGCGCTCATGGCGTCGCCTCCGAAGCTTCGGCGGGCTCGGGCTCGAGGCGCGCGCCCTCGGGGTCGTAGGCGGGCATGGCGATCGTCTCGGCGGGGGCGAGGCTGCCGTCGGGCAGTCGGATCGTGAACGCCCGCCCGGCCTTCGGCCAGTCGGCCGGCAGCGTTGCGAGGCCGACGACACCGCCGCAGGCGACCGACGTCGCGGCGGAGGTGACGCGGCCGACGTCGCGGCCCTCCTCGACGACGAGGCAGCTCTCCGGTGGGGGCGGTGCACTGCGATCGACGAGGCGGAAGCCGAACAGGGTGTGGCGCAGGCCTTCCGTCCGGCGGAAGTCGACCGCCGCCTTGCCCCAGTAGAACGGCTTCTTCTTCGCCACCGCCCAGGAGAGCCCAGCCTCGTCGGGATGCGTCAGTCCGTCGGTGTCCTGGCCGACGATGACGTGGCCCTTCTCGAGGCGGAGGATGCGCTGCGCCTCGACGCCCGCGGGCTTGATGCCGTGGGGCGCCCCGGCCGCGACGAGCGCGTCCCACAGCGCCGTCCCCTGGTCGGCCGGCACGTGGATCTCCCAGCCGAGCTCGCCAACGAAGCCGACGCGCAGCAGCCGCGCCGGAATGCCCGCGACCGTTCCCTCGCGCACGGCGAGGTGGGGAAAGTTCGCCGGCGAAAGATCGAGGTCGGTGCCGGCGGCGGCGAGCACCCGCCGCGCCTTCGGCCCGGCGAGGCTGACGGCGGCGTAGGCGCCCGTCACCGCCGTGATGTCGACGTCGAGCCCCCAGTTGGCGTTCAGCCAGACGAGCATCCGGTAGGTCGCGTCCGCCTGGCCGGTGGTGCCGGTGACGTAGAAGTGGTCGTCGGCCAATCGCGCCACCACGCCGTCGTCGCCGACGTTGCCGCCGACATCGAGTAGGAGGGCATAGCGGCAGCGGCCGATGGGCTGCGCGGTGTGGGCGCCGGCATAGGCGCGGTCGAGGAAGCGGGCGGCATCGGGGCCGCGCACCTCGAGCTTGCCGAGGGTGGAGACGTCGATGAGGCCGCACGCGCCACGGACCGCGGCGACCTCCGCGTCGATCGACTTTTCGCGATCGGCCCCATACCAGGCCGGTCGGTGCCAGAGGCCGGCGACCATCTGCTGTGCGCCGAGGGCCTCATGGCGATGGTGCATCGGCGAGGTTCGATGCGGATGGAAGCTTTCGCCCGCAAGCGCCTGGAAACGCTCGCCGGTGAAGGGCGGACGGACGGTGGTCGGACCGAGCTCCGCCGGCGCCATGCCGCGCTTCCGCGCGAGGATGCGGAGGCCCGCGAGCGTCGTCTGGCGGCCCTGGCCGGGACCCATGCCGAGGGTCGACCAGCGCTTCAGGAGTTCGGGATGGGAGAAGCCGTCCTCCACGGCGTTCTCGACATCCTCGATGACGAGGTCCTCGTCGAGGTCGACGAACGCCTTGCCGTTCGGGTGGCGGACGACGGGGAAAGGGTGGGCCGTCATCGCCGTCGCCGGGGGCCGGTGTTCGGGGGCTGCTTCCGGGGCACCGATCCCGGTGTGCGGCGTTCCGGCAGCGGCGAGCGGGGCCGGTCCAAGGGCGGATTTCGCTGCGAGGGCACCGACATAGACGCCGTCAGCGGCGGCCGATCGCGGGGCGCGGCGTCCGTCGACGCTTCCGGCAAGGAAAATTTGTGATCGAAGATCACTGATCACGAAGCCGCGGTCCGGATCGGGGGTCAGGCGGGCGCCGGCGTGGGCGGCGAGCTGCGCCATCGGCGCGGATCCGCCGGAGACGACGAGGAGGTCGCAGGCGATCGGTTCGGTCACCGCGCCGACGGCGGCCTCGGCGTCGAAGCCGCAGAGGCGGACGGCGGCGAGCGGCGCGCCATAGAGCCCGCCGCCGTGCGCCAGCGCCTCGTAGGGGGCGGTCGCGAAGCGGAACGGCACGCTGGCGAGTGCCGCGCGGGCGCTGGCCGCCTCCTCTCCGGCGCTGGCGCGGAGGTCCGCCACCATCTCCACCGCAACGCCCGCGGCCTTGAGGTCGGCGGCGGCGCGCCAGCCGGAATCGTCCGCCGTGCAGACTACCGCGCGCGTGCCCGGCCGGATGCCGTGGACGTGGAGGAGCCGGCGGACGGTGCCGGCGGTCATGATGCCGGGCAGGTCGTTGTTGCGGAAGACGATCGGCTGCTCGGCGATGCCGGTGGCGAGCACCACCGCGGATGAGCGGATCTTGAAGAGGTCGGTGCGGGATTCGGCGGCGAGGAAGCCGTCTGCGAAAAGGCCCTGTGCCACGGTGCCCGTGAGGACGCGAATGTTGGCGGCGTCAAGATCGGCGATGTCGGCGGCGAGGTCCGGGAAGACGTCCGGCGCCATCACGCGGGCGAAGCCGCCGAGCACCGGCTCGGCCTCGACGAGGATGACGTCGGCTCCGTTATGTGCCGCCGCCCGCGCCGCCTCTATCCCCGCGACACCGCCGCCGACCACCGCGACGTCGCAGAAGAGGTGGCGCGTGCGGATCTTGGGCGGCGGTGGCGACTTTGGGTCGATGCGGCCGAGGCCGGCGCGGCTGCGGATGATCTTCTCGAAGTGCTTCCACGCCCCGAGCGGGCGGAAGAAGGTGCGGTAGTAGAAGCCGACCGGCAGGAAGCGCGAGAACAGGCCCATCACGGCGCCTTTGTCCTGCGCCACTGGCCCGTCGGTGTTCTGCGGGACGATCGGCGGCAGGCCCTCGACGAGCGGCAGCCGGTCCGCCGGCACGTTCGGCTCGGGACCCACCTGGACGAGGGTGTTGGCGTCGAAGCCGCCGAGCGAGAAGAGGCCGCGCGGCCGCCGATACTTGAACGAGCGCGACATCACGCGAACGCCGTTCGCGAAGAGCGCGGTCGCGACCGTGTCGCCCGGATGGCCGTGATAGGTGCGCCCCTCGAAGGTGAAGGCGATCGTCCGCGAGCGGTCGATGCCGCGCCCGAACGGGGCGGGGAGGCGGGTTTCGCTCGATCCTGGAGGCATCACGGCTTGCCCCCGGCGGCGCGGAAATCCGCCGGCCACAGCGTTCGGATCATCGTGTCGGTGACCGTGTTGCGCTCGGCGACGAACATCGTTCCGGAGGGGGTGTGCAGCCACCATTCGAGGATGGGGCCGGCGGGATTGTCCTCGGCGTAGGCGTAGTCCGCCCACGCCTCCGGCGCCGCATCATCGGCGGGCATGGGCTTCGCCGGGCCGAGACAGGCGAACTCACTGACGGGTCGCAAGCCGTTGAGGGGGCAGGGGATGAGCTTCATGCGCTAGTGCCCCACCGAGGCCGCGCCGCGTTCGCCCAGCTGGGCGAAGCGGGAGAAGCGGTCGAGGCGGAAGCCTTCGATGAGGGGGTGGGGTGTGCCGGTGGCGACGGTGTGGGCCATCGTCAGGCCGCAGACGGGCGTCGCCTTGAAGCCCCAGGTGCCCCAGCCGGAATCGATGAAGTAGTTCTCGACCGGCGTCAGCCCCATCACCGGGGAGAAGTCCGGCGTCATGTCGGCGAGGCCCGCCCACTGGCGCAGCACGCGGGCGTGGCCGAGGAAGGGGAAGAGCTCGAGCATGTCGGCCATGAGCACCTCCTTGAACTCGAAGGTCGAGCGGGAGGAGTAGAGGGCGTAGGGGTCGGTGGCGCCGCCCATGACGAACTCGCCGCGCGCCGACTGGCTGATGTAGACGTGCAGCGAACCCGAGACGATGATCGGGTCGAGGACGGGCTTCACCGGCTCCGAGACGCAGGCCTGTAGCGGCACGGTGCGGATCGGCAGGCGGAAGCCGGCGAGGCGCGCCACCTCGGACGAGCGCCCGGCGACGGCCTGCACCACCCGCCCGCAGGCGATGCGGCCGCGGTTGGTGACGACGCCGGTGACGCGGCCGTTCGCAACCTCGATGCCGTTCACCTCGGTGCCCTGGTGGATCTCGACGCCGCGTTCAGCCGCGCCCATCGCGTAGCCCCAGGCGACGGCGTCGTGGCGGGCGATCGAGCCGGGGGCGTGATAGAGCGCGCCGAGGATCGGGTAGCGCTTGTCGCGCGACAGGTCGAGTTCCGGGCACATCCGGGCGATCTCGTCCGGCCCGACGACCTCCGAGGCGACCTTCAGGGATTTGTTGACCTCGGCGCGCCAGCGCATGGTGCGCATGGCGGCGTCGGTGTGGGCGAGGGTGAGGTGGCCGCGCTCGGAGACCATCATGTTGATGCCGAGGTCGTTCGACAGGCGGCGATAGAGGCGGACGCTCTCGTCGTAGAAGGCGACGCCTTCCGGGGTGAGGTAGTTCGAGCGGATGATCGCCGTGTTGCGGGCCGTGTTGCCGCCGGCGAGCCAGCCGCGCTCGAGCACCGCGACGTTGGTGATGCCGTGGTCCTTCGCGAGATAGTGGGCGGTCGCGAGCCCGTGCCCGCCGCCGCCGATGACGACGACGTCGTAGGAGGACTTCGGCTCCGGCGGCGTCGGCGGCAGCACGCGGAAGGGCGTGTGCCGCTTGCGAAGGCCGTAGCGCAGAAGGGCGAACACCATCGAAGGGTTACCAGGCGGCTGTCGGGGTGTGCCGGCGCGCCGGGAAGGAGGCGCGCCGCTTGGTGAACGGGTCGAAGGGTCTCAGCAGTCGAGGGTGGTCTCGCGCTCCCACTCGGTCAGGTGGCGCGTGTAGGCCGTCCAGTCGGCGTGCTTCAGCTTCAGATAGGCGTCGACGAAGGGGGCGCCGAGCTGCGCCTTCAGCGCCTTCGCGCCCTCGAGCGCCCTCAGCGCGTCGAGGAGGTTGAGCGGCAAGGTGCGGACGCGGCGGGCGGGGCGCTGGGTATACATGTCGATCATCAGCGGCGGGCCGGGATCGCGCTTTTCCGCCATGCCGTCGAGGCCGGCGGCGAGGATGACGGCGGGCAGCAGATAGGGGTTCACCGCGCCGTCGGCGAGACGGAGCTCGAAGCGGCCGCCGTCCGGCACGCGGATCATGTGGGTGCGGTTGTTGCCCGTCCACGAGATGGTGTTCGGCGACCAGGTGGCGCCGGACGTCGTGCGCGGCGCATTGAGGCGCTTGTAGGAGTTCACCGTCGGTGCCGCGATGGCGCAGAGCGCCTCCGCCGAGTGGAGGACGCCGCCGAGGAAGGCGCGGGCGGTGTCGGAGATGCCCATGTCGCCCTTCGGGTCGGCGAAGACGTTCTTCCGGCCCTTCCACAGCGAGACGTGGGCGTGGCAGCCGTTGCCGGTGAGATCGGCGAACGGCTTCGGCATGAAGGTGGCGCGGAAGCCGTGCTTCTCGGCGATCGCCTTCGCCATGTACTTGAAGAAGACGTGGCGGTCGGCGGTGACGAGGGCGTCGGCGTAGCCCCAGTTCATCTCGAACTGGCCGTTCGCGTCCTCGTGGTCGTTCTGGTAGGGGCCCCAGCCGAGGGCGAGCATGGCGTCGCAGATCTCGGCGATGACGGCGTAGCGGCGCATCAGGGCCGACTGGTCGTAGCAGGGCTTCGCCTGGCAATCGGCGGGGTCGGAGACGGCGGTGCCGGCGGGGTCGATGAGGAAGAACTCGCACTCGACGCCGTGCTTCAAGGCGAGGCCCTGGCGGCCGGCCGCCTCCATCTGCCGCTTCAGCACCCAGCGCGGCGCCTGCTCGACAGGCTTGCCGTCCATGTAGAGGTCGGAGGCGAGCCAGCCGACCTCCGGCTTCCACGGCAGCTGGATGAGGCTGTCGGGATCCGGCACCGCGAAGAGGTCCGGATCGGCCGGGCTCATGTCGAGCCAGGTGGCGAAGCCGGCGAAACCCGCGCCGGCCTTCGCCATCTCGCCGATGGCGGCGGCCGGCACGAGCTTCGCCCGGAGCCCGCCGAAGAGGTCCACATAGGAGATGAGGAAGTATTTAATGCCGCGTTCGGCCGCGGCGGCCTCGAGATCGATGCTCATGCTGCCCCTCTGCCGCGGTTCGCGGTCGTTTCTCTGGAAAGTCGTCTCTAGCGGCCGGGCACCCAACTGGTGCCGGCGAGCGGAACCCCGGCCATGGCGGCGGCCTCGACGGTGAGCGCCACCAGGTCTTCCGGCTCGAGATTGTGCACGTGGCTCTTGCCGCACGCACGCGCGATCGTCTGGGTCTCCAGCGTGAGGACGGCCAGATAGTTGGCGAGGCGGCGCCCGGCCTTGATGGGGTCGAGGCGCGCGGCGAGGGCGGGGTCCTGGGTGGTGATGCCGGCGGGGTCGCGCCCCTCGTGCCAGTCGTCATAGGCGCCGGCGACGGTGCCGAGCGCCTCGTACTCGGCCTCGAGCTCCGGGGAATTGTCGCCGAGAGCGATGAGGGCGGCGGTGCCGATCGCCACGGCGTCGGCGCCGAGGGCGAGGGCCTTCGCCACGTCGGCACCGTTGCGGATGCCGCCGGAGACGATGAGCTGGACCTTGCGGTGGAGGCCGAGGTCCTGCAGCGCCTGCACGGCCGGGCGGATGGCGGCGAGGATCGGGATGCCGACGTGCTCGATGAAGACTTCCTGGGTGGCCGCCGTGCCGCCCTGCATGCCGTCGAGCACGACGACGTCGGCCCCCGCCTTCACGGCGAGCGCCGTGTCGTAGTAGGGCCGGCTCGCGCCGACCTTCACGTAGATCGGCTTCTGCCAGTCGGTGATCTCGCGGATCTCCTCGATCTTGATCTCGAGGTCGTCCGGCCCGGTCCAGTCGGGATGGCGGCAGGCGGAGCGCTGGTCGATGCCCTCCGGCAGCGTGCGCATCTCGGCGACGCGCGGGGAGATCTTCTGGCCGAGCAGCATGCCGCCGCCGCCGGGCTTCGCCCCCTGGCCGACGACGATCTCGATGGCGTCCGCCTTGCGGAGGTCGTCCGGGTTCATGCCGTAGCGCGACGGCAGCACCTGGTAGACGAGGATGTCGGAGTGGCCGCGCTCCTCCGGCGTCATGCCGCCGTCGCCGGTGGTGGTCGAGGTGCCCATCGCCGAGGCGCCGCGGCCGAGAGCCTCCTTCGCCTGGGCGGACAGCGCCCCGAAGCTCATGCCGGCGATGGTGACCGGGGTCTTCAGCGTGACGGGCTTCTTCGCGAAGCGCGTGCCGAGCACGACGTCCGTGCCGCAGCGCTCCCGGTAGCCCTCGAGCGGGTAGCGAGAGATCGAGGCCCCGAGGAACAGGAGGTCGTCGAAGTGCGGCACCCGCCGCTTCGCCCCGAAGCCGCGGATGTCGTAGATGCCCGTCGCGGCGGCGCGGCGGATCTCGGCGATCGAGTGCGGATCGAAGGTGGCGGAGAAGCGGGGCAGGGTGCCGGGCGGCTTCGGGGTCTTGGCGTCCATCGGAGCCTCAGTACGCGTCGACGTTGTCGACGTGGAAGTGGTAGAGGCGGCGCGCCGAGCCGTAGAGGCGGAACTCGGACGGGTCGGCGACGATGCCGGCGCGCGACAGGACGTCGAGGAGGATCGCGCGGTCCTCCTCCGTCGGCGTCTTCTCCTCGCAGTCGGCGCCGAGGCTCTTCACCGTGCCGCGGACGAAGAGGCGCGCCTCGTAGATCGAATCGCCGAGCGCCTCGCCGGCGTCGCCCAGCACCACGAGGGTGCCGGCCTGGGCCATGAAGGCGCTCATCGGGCCGACAGAGCCGCCGACGACGATGTCGATGCCCTTCATGGAGATGCCGCAGCGCGCCGAGGCGTTGCCGCCGATGACGAGGAGGCCGCCGCGGCCGGTGGCGCCGGCGGCCTGGCTCGCGTCGCCGTCGACGCGGACGACGCCCGACATCATGTTCTCGGCGACGCCGACGCCGGCGTTGCCGTGCACGTGCACGGTCGCCTGCTTGTTCATGCCGGCGCAGTAGTAGCCGACGTGGCCGTCGATCTCGACGGTGACGGGGGCGTCGAGGCCGACGGCGACCGAGTGGGCGCCGGCGGGGTTCTCGACCCGCCAGTGGGAGATGTTGGTGCCCGGCTCGAGGGCGTGCAGCGCGCTGTTGAGGGCGCGCAGGGAGGTTTCGGCGAGGTCGACGACCGGCATCGTCACGAGCGCTCCCAGGCGTAGACGGTGGCGGGCTCGGGCTCGAAGACGCGGGCGCTCCCGATGCCCGGCAGGCCGGTGAGGGCACGGTACTCGGAGCCGAAGGCGACCCACTGGTCGGTCTCGGCCATCACCGCCGGCTTGCAGGCGATCGGATCGCGCAGCACGGCGAAGCCCGTCCGGGTGCCGACGACGAAGGTGTAGAAGCCGTCGAGGTCCGCCAGCGCCTGCTGGAGCGCTTCCGACAGGCTCGCCCCCTCGCGCATCCGCCAGGTGAGGTAGCCGGCGGCGACCTCCGAATCGTTCTCCGTCTCGAAGGCGAGGCCCTCGCGGCGGAGGGTGCGGCGGACGGCGTTGTGGTTCGACAGCGAGCCGTTGTGGACGAGGCACTGATCGTCGCCGGTGGAGAACGGGTGGGCGCCGTCGATGGTGACGGCCGATTCCGTCGCCATGCGGGTGTGGCCGATGGCGTGGGTGCCGTGCATCGTCGCGAGGTCGTAGGCGTCGGCGACCACCTCCGGCCGGCCGATGTCCTTGAAGATCTCCATGCGCTCGCCGGAAGAGACGATGTGCGCCTCCGGGTGCTCGGCGGTGAGGAAGGCGCGGACGGCCTCGCCCGCCGCCGACGGCAGTGACAGCACGGCGTGGGTGCCGCGGACGCGGACGCCGACCGGCTGTCCGGTCGCCGCGGTGGCGCCGTCGGCGATGGCGCGGGCGGCGTGGTGTCCGCCCGAGCCGGGAAGACGGAGGGTGAGCTTCGCCTCGCCCGGCGCGGCGGCGCCGTAGACGGCGAAGCCGCTTGAATCCGGGCCGCGGTCGCCGAGCGCGATCATCATGCCGCCGAGCAGGCGGCCGAGCGAGGGCTCGAGGGAAGCGTCCTTCAGGAACAGGCCGGCGATGCCGCACATGGGGAGAATGCCCGCGTCGAGGAGGTGCGAGAGGCTTCGCACACGGGGTCGCTGGCGTCAACCGTCAGGCAAAAGCTTTTCCCTTGAGGAAAGTCAGCGGCGCCGTGCGCGGGTGGCCGGAAACGCCAGCGGCGGCCCCTCGGGGAGGGGCCGCCGCGAAAGCCGGAGCGAAGCGGTGGGCGCGGGGCGAGGCCCCGCGGCCGGTCTTCAGAGGTTGCTGCAGGAGTTGCTGCCGTGCAGCTTGCGGGCCTCCTTGCAGGCGTCGTTGAACATCGACTTGAAGTCGTTCTTGTTGTTCGGCCCGGACAGGGAGGAGGCGCCCTGGATCATGATCGAGGAGTCGCTGTAGCCCCAGGAGGTGACGCCGAAGACGGTGTTGCGCGTGGCGAACTGGCCGTCGCTGCCGCCGGTGCGGTTGAGGGAGCCGAGGTTGGCGACCTGCGGCCCGCCGCTCGAGCCGTTGCGGAAGCCCGAGCCGAAGGTGAAGTCCTTGCCGTCGGACTCGCCGAGGTGCTGGCCGGCCACCATCTTGTTGCCGTTCGAGTAGTTGTCGGCCCAGCCGAGCTGCGTCAGGAACCAGTAGTTCTTCAGGCAGTCCTTGTAGCAGAAGCCAAGGAAGCCGGTGTACGAGCCCATCTCCTTGCCCTTGTTCTTCCGGTCGGAAAGAACGATCAGGCCGACGTCGTAGCCCTTGCCGACCTTGCCCTTCGAGTACCAGTCGTCCGTGGTGAAGAGATATTTGGCGGTGGCGTAGCCATAGGGCTCGCTGCTGCCGCGGTAGGACGGATAGAAGTAGCCCTCCTTGATCCAGCCCTTGTTGCCGTTGCCGCCGTCGTGGACGCAGTGGCCGGCGGTGACGACGATCGAGTTGGAGATCAGCGCGCCCGAGCAGCTGTACCAGGAATTGTCGGACCCCTTGAAGTAGAAGTAGCCGGCGGCGCTGTAGGGGTAGACCGTGTCGATGTCGGACGTCACCGTCGCGTCGGTGAAGTGGTAGATCGTGTTCTTGTTGCCGCTGCCGTAGTTCATCGGCTCGATGGCGTCCTTGGCGGCCGACTGGGCCACGGGCCCGGAGCCGGTGGAGACGCCGTCGCTTTCCTTGCCCTTGTCCGGCTTGTTCTCGCCGGCCTTACCGGCGCGCAGCTGCGGCTCGGCGCCGTCGTCGCCCTTGCCCATCGCCTTCGCCCGGTTGATCGAGGGCGGCGACCAGGACTTCAGCTGGGGCAGGCGCGGCTTCGCCGTTTCGCGGGCCTGGGCGACCGTGGCGGGGGAGGAGCCGGCGCCGTCGAGGCGCTTGGACGCCTGCGACCAGGCGGCGGTCGGGGCGATGGCGAGCGCCGTCGCGGCGCACAGCAGCGATGGCAGGGTGAGGCGACGAATCATCTTGGGCTCCAGCTCCTGAAGTGCGCGGCGCCCCGGCGGGTGGCACCGCTGTCGGCCCGCCGCGGCGGGCCGTCTTCCCTTTTCTACGCGGCGACGGCGGCGATCCGTCGGCGCGACCGGCGTTGCCCGTGCCCCGCCGGCACGCAAACGGCTCCATGCCCGGCTTGTCAACGCGGGACTGTCGCCATCTTTGGCTGAACGAAGCTGAGCGCCAGATGAACAAGGCGAGGCTGGCGCCGCGCTTGCGGGGCGCCCGCACGGCCCCCGTCCGGTGCGGAAGGCCGCCCGGAAACGGAACGGGGCGGCCGAAGCCGCCCCGGAACGCGAGGGAAGAGGGGCGACGGAGGCCGCCCCTCCCTGTGAAGCGCGGAGCCTCAGGCGCCGACGACGCCGCCGCCCTGCTTGGTGATGACGACGACCGAGGGACGCGGCGGCATGCCGTCCTGGAAGTCGGGCCAGCGGGTGACCGGGTCGGCGAAGGTGGAGAGCCGGCCGAACTCCGGCCACTCGTCGCCGCCTTCGCCCGGATGCTGCACGGCGACGAACAGGGCGTCGTCGGCCTTGGTGAAGTAGGGACCGCACATCTCGGCGCCGACGGGGACGCGGAAGAACAGCTTCGAGGTGGCGCGGGCGTCGCCCTCGGTCTCCACCGCCCAGACGCCGTCGGTGCGGCCCGTCGCCTTGAAGTTGTTGCCGTCGGTGGTGACCCACAGGCGGCCCTGGTTGTCGACGGCACAGTTGTCCGGCATGCCGAACCAGCCGTTCTTGGTCGTGGCGGCGTGGAAGGTCGCGCCCACCTCGGCCACCGACGGATCGCCGGCCTTCAGGAGCACGTCCCAGGTGAAGGCCGTCGCCGCCTGGTCGCCGCCTTCGGGCGTGATCTCGATGATGTGGCCGAAGGCGTTCTTCTCGCGCGGGTTCGCCTCGTCGACCTGCTCGGCCGTGCGGCGGGTGTTGTTGGTCAGCATGACGTAGACCTTGCCGGTCTTGCCGCTGACCTCGACGTCCTCCGGGCGGTCCATCTTGGTGGCGCCGAGGGCGTCGGCGGCGAGGCGGGCGCCGATCAGCACGTCGGCCTGGGTGGCGAAGCCGTTCTCGGCCGTCAGCGGGCCCTCGCCCTGGACGAGCGGCAGCCAGGTGCCCTTGCCGTCCGCATCAAAGCGGGCGACGTAGAGGGTGCCCGCGTCGAGGAGGTCCATGTTGGCGGCGCGGTCGCTCGGGTTGAACGTGCCGTCGGAGACGAACTTGTAGACATAGTCGAAGCGCTCGTCGTCGCCCGTGTAGAGGACGACGCGGCCGTCACCGTTGACGACCACCGAGGCGCCCTCGTGCTTGAAGCGGCCAAGCGCCGTGCGCTTCTTCGGGGTGGCGGTCGGGTCGAGCGGGTCGATCTCGACGATCCAGCCGAAGCGATTCGCCTCGTTCGGCTCCTTCGTCACGTCGAAGCGCTCGTGGTACATGCCCCAGTTGTACCAGTTGGACGGCACGCCGAGGCGCTTGTAGTTCGCCGCCTCCGGGCTGCCCTCCGGCAGCGTGCCCCAGAAGTAGCCGTTGAAATTCTCCTCGGCCGACAGCCAGGTGCCCCACGGCGTGATGCCGCCGGCGCAGTTGTTGAGCATGCCGAGCACCTTGGTGCCGGACGGGTCGGCGCTGGTCTTCACGCGGTCGGTGCCGGCGGCCGGGCCGGTGAGCATGGCCTCGGTCATGCCGGTGATGCGGCGGTTGTACTTCGAGCCCGGCACGACGCGCCACTTGCCGTCCACCTTCTCGATCTCGAGCACGGAGCCGCCGTGCGCCATGATCTCGATGTCGACGAGGTCCTTCGTCATGTCCTTGAAGTCGACGCCCTTCTCCTCCTGCACGGTGGTCACGCCGGGGAACATCAGCTCCTCGGTGGTGTACTCGTGGTTGACGACGAGGAGGGCGCGCTCGGACGGGTCGACGCCGGGGATCTCGACGATACCGAGGAAGTCGTTGTTGTAGCCGAACTGCTTGGCCTGGGCGGCGGCGGTCTGGTTCATCGGGTCGAAGGCCGGCGCATCCGCCTCGACCGGGTCACCCCAGCGGATGAGGACGTCGGCGTCGTAGCCGGGCGCCACGTGGTGCTTCTGGTCGACGCCCGCCTCGATCTCCTCGAAGACGAAGCTCGGGGTGGCGGCGCGGGCCTGGTCGGCCGCGAACAGCGCGAGCGGGCTCACCGTGGCGGTAATGGCGGAGACGGCGAGCGAGCCCTTGAGGAAGCCGCGGCGCGAGAAGCGCAGGGCGATGATGTCGCCCATCGTCGGGTTGGCGGAGACGTTGCGGCCGGCGTCCTCGGACGCCTCGATGACCTGCGCGCGCGATAGCGGGCGGTTCTCGCTCATGGAGCTCTCCTTGTCGAATGGGACAGGGGCCGGCGGCGGTGCCGATGGCCTCTAGCGTCGACTTAGAAGAGTTCGATGTAACTCCCGTGACAGCCGCGGAAGCAAGGGCTCTGCCCATCCGCGGCTGCCACCGGCCCCATCCAGCTGGGTCCTGTGGGGTCGGGCGGCCCGCTGAATCCTACTGGCGGTGGAGGGCGCGCTCCGCGATGGTTTAGCGGGCCGATCAGTAGAGGGTCGCGCGGTAGTCCTCGGCGATCTCCTCGTCGGTCATGATCGCGCCGAGCTGGCAGTGGTCGCGGATGATGACGCCCATCGGCGGCAGGGCGTCGCGGGCGACCCAGGTCTCGGGCTTCCAGAGCTGCGAGCGGACGAAGGCCTTGCCGCACTGGATGTAGGCCTGGCGGACGGTGACGACGACGACGCTGAGGGGCAGGCGGCCGTTCGTCTCGAACAGGGCCTTCAGCTCGGCATCGTCGCGAATCTCCGCCGTGCCGTTGACGCGCAGCGTCTCGGAAAGGCCGGGGACGACGAAGAGGAGGCCGACGCCGGGGTTGTCGAGGATGTTCGACAGGGTGTCGAGGCGGTTGTTGCCCGGCCAGTCGGGGAGGGCGATCGTGCGGTCGTCGAGGATGTGGATCTGGCCGGTGCGGTCGCCGCGCGGGGTGACGTCGCCGAGGCCGTCCGGCCCCTGGGTGGCGATGACGTAGAAGCGGCTGTGGCCGATGAGGGCGCGGCAATGGCCGTCGAGGAAGCCGAGTTCCTTGACGAGGACCTCGCGCTCCGGCTCCGCGTAGAGGCGCCTCAGCGCCGCCTTGTCCGCGATCCGCGCCATGCCGTCCCTCCGCTCGTTCGCCCCGCCGCCCGAACGGGGCCGGGTCGCCGCCGTGCGCCGCTCAGGGCAGCGCGTCGAATCCCGCGCCGAAGCCGGTGAGGGAGATCGGGATGCCGATTCCCTCCTCCGGCGTCTGGAAAATGATGAAGGTGGCCGTGGAGCCGCCGCGCAGGCGCGCGATCAGGTCGTCCTCGAGCACGACCTCGGCGATGCAGCCGTTCGGCAGGCAGCGCACGAAGCCGGCGCGGCCGACATTGTGGTCGAGCGTGTCGATCTTGATCGAGGTGGCGTCGTCGCCGCTCCAGCGCAGGACCGCAGTGCCCTCGCGGACGGCCAGGACCTCGAGGGTGCGCTGGGGGTCGGCGGTGCCGATGATGTCGCCGGGCTGCAGAGCGAGGCCCTCGGGAACCGCGCCGCGGGCGACGGCCTCCTCGCCGTTGCGGTCGACGGCGACCGTCATGGTGGCGTCGACGTCCTCGAGGACGCGGAGGCCGAGGCCCGAGGGCAGGAGCACACCGAGCGGCGCCAGCACGCGCAGGATGCGGGCGCTCTGATCGGCGGTCTTCAGGACGATGACGGTGAGGCCGACGTTCTCGCGGTCCGCCGCGGTGACGTTCTGCAGGAGGGCGCACTGTTCCTCGGCCGCGCCGGGCAGCGTATCGCAGCGGATCTGCCAGTCGCCGTGCACGCCGCGCACCTCGCCCTGGGCGAAGGCGGGGAGGGGGGCGAGGAGCGCCGCGGCGGCGACGAGCGCGGACGCTGCCGCACGGGCGAGACGGCGTGGCAAGGCAGGCACCTCCAGGCGGAGCGGGCGGCGGGCCGCCCGTGAAGCGTCGATTCGGCCGCACACTGCCCCATCGGGGCGACGGATGAAAGGCCGGGGGCGCCGGGGGCGGTCTGGCGGGACCACAGCGGGTTCGGTGTTTGCGGCGACGCGCCGGCGCGAATGCGGCCGGCGGAGGGCCTGCGGCGCGGTGCCGCTTTCTTCATCGCCAGTCCTGCGCCATAACAGGCCTCGGCCGGCCAGTGGACATTTTGCCCAACGGACGGGAGCCCGGCGGGAAGAACGGGCCGGTGCCGCACGGCGGCTCCCGGCGCGTCCCGATGGACCGGCCAGCGCCCTCTCGAAAGAGGGGCATCGGGATAAACACGAGGACGACCCCGCACCCAGCAGCGGCGCGGACGGCGGCGCGTCCGGTCATCGACTTCGAGGAGAGCCACCGGTGACGACCCCTGGCGTGACGACTTTTGGCGCAACGTTCGCTCGCGCGGCCAGTCGCCTGGCGCTCTGCGCGGCCGCCGCCTGCGGGCTCGGCGGCGCGGCGCTCGCCGAGCAGCCGGTTCCCTGGCAGATGGGGCTGCAGCCGGCGGCGACGGAAGTGATGGCCTCGATCCGGTGGTTCGAGAGCTTCACGCTGGTGATCATCACCGTGATCACGCTGTTCGTGCTGGCGCTGCTCATCTACTGCATGGTGCGCTTCAACGCGAAGGCGAACCCCACCCCGTCGCGGACCTCGCACAACACCGCCATCGAGGTGGTGTGGACGGTGGCGCCGATCCTGATCCTCGTGATCATCGCCATCCCGTCGTTCCGCCTGCTCTACAAGCAGCTCGACATTCCCGAGTCGGACCTCACCGTGAAGGTGACGGGCTACCAGTGGTACTGGGGCTACGAGTATCCGGACGAGAAGTACGCCGGCATCTCCTTCGACAGCTACATGCTCGACGATGCCGGCCGCCAGCAGCGCATGCAGGAGAAGGGCCTGACGGAGCAGCAGGTGCCGCGCCTCCTCGCCGTCGACAACGACGTCGTGGTGCCGGTCGGCAAGATCGTCCGCGTGCAGGTGACCGCCGGCGACGTGCTCCACTCCTTCGCCATGCCCGCCTTCGGCATCAAGATCGACGCCGTGCCGGGCCGCCTCAACGAGACGTGGTTCCGCGCCGACGCGCCGGGCGTCTACTACGGGCAGTGCTCGGAGCTCTGCGGCACCAACCACGCCTTCATGCCGATCGCCATCCGGGCGGTGCCGGAAGAGCAGTTCGAGGCCTGGGCCGAGGCGGCGAAGACCGACGTCGGCGCGGCGAACGCCCTGCTCGCGGAAATGCAGAACGCCGAGACCGCGACCGACACGGTCGCCTCGGCCGAGTGATCCGGCCGCGCCGGAGGAATACGGACGGCCGGGATCGCCGGGACGCGACGGCCGGAAGTCAAAAGGGAGCCTGAAGACATGGCGAGCAGCGCGGCGCACGCGGGGGCACACGGCCACCCGACCGGATGGAAGCGCTACGTCTATTCGACGAACCACAAGGACATCGGCACGATGTACCTGATCTTCGCCATCATGGCGGGGATCGTGGGTGGTTTCCTGTCGATCGGCATCCGGGCCGAGCTGCAGGAACCCGGCATGCAGATCTTCACCAATCCGTGGACATTCAACATGTTCACGACGGCGCACGGCCTCATCATGATCTTCTTCATGGTGATGCCGGCGCTGATCGGCGGCTACGCCAACTGGTTCGTGCCGATCATGATCGGTGCGCCGGACATGGCGTTCCCGCGGATGAACAACATCTCCTTCTGGCTGCTGCCGCCGGCCTTCCTGCTGCTCGTCCTGTCGATGTTCGTCGAGGGCGGCCCGGGATCGAACGGCGTGGGTGGCGGGTGGACGATCTATCCGCCGCTGTCGGGCTCGCTCGGCACGCCGGGGCCGGCGATGGATTTCGCGATCCTGTCGCTTCACCTCGCCGGCGCCTCGTCGATCCTCGGCGCCATCAACTTCATCACCACCATCCTCAACATGCGCGCCCCGGGCATGACGCTGCACAAGATGCCGCTGTTCGCCTGGTCGGTGCTGGTGACGGCGTTCCTGCTGCTCCTGTCGCTGCCGGTCCTTGCCGGCGCCATCACCATGCTGCTGACGGACCGCAACTTCGGCACGACCTTCTTCGAGCCGTCGGGCGGTGGTGACCCGATCCTGTTCCAGCACCTGTTCTGGTTCTTCGGCCACCCCGAGGTGTACATCCTGATCCTGCCGGGCTTCGGCATCATCAGCCACATCATCTCGACCTTCGCGCGCAAGCCCGTGTTCGGCTACATCGGCATGGCCTACGCGATGGTGGCGATCGGCGTCGTCGGCTTCATCGTCTGGGCCCACCACATGTTCACGGTGGGTCTGTCGGCCGACACCCAGGCCTACTTCGTGTTCGCCACGATGGTTATCGCGGTGCCGACGGGCGTGAAGATCTTCTCGTGGATCGCCACCATGTGGGGCGGCTCCATCGAGTTCCGCACGCCCATGCTGTGGGCGGTGGGCTTCATCTTCCTGTTCACCGTCGGCGGCGTCACCGGCGTGCAGCTCTCGAACGCCGGTCTCGACCGGGCGCTGCACGACACCTACTACGTCGTCGCGCACTTCCACTACGTGCTGTCGCTCGGCGCGGTCTTCGCCATCTTCGCGGCCTGGTACTACTGGTTCCCGAAGATGACGGGCTACATGTACAACGAGACGATCGGCAAGGCGCACTTCTGGATCACCTTCGTCGGCGTCAACCTGATCTTCTTCCCGCAGCACTTCCTCGGTCTCGCCGGGATGCCGCGCCGCTACGTCGACTATCCGGACGCGTTCGCCGGGTGGAACTTCGTGTCGTCGATCGGCTCCTACATCTCGGCCTTCGCGGTGTTCGTCTTCCTCTTCGGCATCGCCGAGGCGCTGATGAAGAAGCGGGTGGCGGGCGACAATCCGTGGGGCCCCGGGGCGACGACGCTCGAGTGGACGCTGTCCTCGCCGCCGCCGTTCCACCAGTTCGAGGTCCTGCCGCGCATCAAGTGAGGCGCGGACCGAGACGAAAGCGGGCCGGCGCCGGGAGATCACCCGTGCGCCGGCCTTCGTTCCGCGCCCGACGCGGACCTGCGAACGAGACGAATGAAAGCGCCCGGGGGGACACGGGCCGAACAGGACGGGATCGAAGAGCGTGAGTGACGTCGGCTCGATCAACGAGCGCTACGAGGCGGGTGAAGGCGTCGGCGACGCCTCCGTCGGCGATTTCTGGGCGCTGCTGAAGCCGCGGGTGATGTCGCTCGTGATCTTCACGGCGCTCGTCGGGCTCGTCCTCGCCCCCGGCCACCTCCACCCGGTGCTGGCCGCCACGGCGCTGATGTGCATCGCCATCGGCGCGGGCGCCTCGGGCGCGCTCAACATGTGGTACGACGCCGACATCGACGCGATGATGTCGCGGACGGCGAAGCGGCCGGTCCCGGCGGGGCGCGTGACGCCGGGCGAGGCGCTCGGCTTCGGCCTCGTGCTGTCGGCGGGCTCGGTGCTGATCCTCGGGCTCTTCGTCGACTGGCTGGCGGCCTCGCTGCTCGCCTTCACGATCTTCTTCTACGCCGTCGTCTACACGATGTGGCTGAAGCGCTCGACGCCGCAGAACATCGTGATCGGCGGCGCCGCCGGCGCGCTGCCGCCGGTGATCGCCTGGGCGGCGGTGACCGGCCGGGTCGACATCGCGCCGCTGTCGCTGTTCCTCCTCATCTTCCTGTGGACGCCGCCGCACTTCTGGGCCCTCGCCGTCCTGAAGACGCGCGACTACGCCCGCGCCGGGGTGCCGATGCTGCCGGTCGTCGCCGGCGAGCGGTCGACCCGCTGGCAGATCCTGCTCTATTCGGTGCTGCTCGTGCCGGCCGGAGTGCTGCCGGCCCTCTGCGGCATCGCCGGCCTTCCCTACATCGCCGTCTCGCTCGTCCTCGGCCTCGCCTTCGTGTGGTTCGCCGTGGCGATCGTGCGGGCGAACGGCCAGGTGGCGCTGACGAAGGCGTGCGGCAAGCTGTTCGGCTACTCGATCCTCTACCTCTTCGCGATGTTCGCGATGCTGCTCGCCGAGCGCGTCGCCGGGGTGGCGCCGCTGCCGGCGCTGATCGGCGGATGAGCGGCACGATGGTGGACGACAAGGAGGGCGTGCGGCTCACGGAGCAGCAGCGGCGCCGCCGGCGGGCCCGCTCGATCGCCATCGCGCTCGTGCTCGCGGGCCTCGTGGTGCTGTTCTACGTGGTGACGATCGTGAAGCTCGGTCCGGGCATTCTCGACCGGCCGATGTGACGGAAACGAGGAGGAGACGGCGGTGACAAGGGGCGGAAGCGGGCAGCGTGCAGGCGGGGCGAACCTCAGGGTCGCGGCCTATTGCGTGGGGCTGTTCGCGGTGATGGCGGGCGCCGCCTACGCCTCGGTGCCGCTCTACGAGCTGTTCTGCCGCGTGACGGGCTACGGCGGCACCACGCAGCGGGTCGAGTCGGCCGCGGTGACGCCGATCGACCGGACGGTCACCGTCCGCTTCGACGCCAACGTCCGGGGCGGCCTGCCGTGGTCGTTCACGCCGAAGCAGCGCCAGGTGACGCTGCGGGTCGGCGAGGTGGCCGAGGTCGCCTACGTGGTGGAGAACCTCTCCGACGAGGAGACGGTCGGCACGTCGACCTTCAACGTCACGCCGATGTCGACGGGCTCATACTTCGCGAAGATCACCTGCTTCTGCTTCACGGAGCAGCGGCTGAAGCCGGGCGAGCGCCTGGAGATGCCGGTCGTGTTCTATGTCGACCCGGCGATCGCCGACGACCACGAGCTCGACTCGGTGAAGGAGATCACGCTGTCCTATTCGTTCTTCCCGGTGAAGGAGCCCGCCCGCCCGGTGGCGGCGGCGCCCCAGCCGGCGACGGATCAGGGCAGCCTCTGAAACAACGAACGACGGAACGGGCGGCCGCACTCTCGGGCGGCCGGGGATCGAGGAAGAAGGCGATGGCCGAGGCGCATTCCAAACACCACGACTACCACCTCGTGAACCCGAGCCCCTGGCCGGTCACCGGTTCGATCGGCGCCTTCATCATGGCGCTCGGCGGCATCGGCCTGATGCGCTACCTGAAGGGCGAGGAGCTCGTGCTCCTCGGCATCCCCTTCCACAGCTGGTGGGTGTTCGCCGTCGGCCTCGTCATCGTGCTCTACACGATGGCGATGTGGTGGCACGACGTCATCCGCGAGGGCCAGGAGGGCCACCACACGCGGGTGGTCGACCTGCACCTGCGCTACGGCATGATCTTCTTCATCGCCTCGGAGGTGATGTTCTTCGTCGCCTGGTTCTGGGCCTATTTCGACGTCGCGCTCTTCCCGAACGAGCTGATCCAGTACCAGCGCGTCGAGGTGACGGGCGGCCAGTGGCCGCCGGAGGGGATCGCCACCTTCGATCCGTGGCACCTTCCGCTCCTCAACACGCTGATCCTGCTGACCTCCGGCACGACCGTGACGTGGGCGCACCACGCGCTGCTGCACGACGACCGCCAGGGGCTGAAGTGGGGCCTCGTCGTCACCGTGGTGCTCGGCCTCCTGTTCACGGCCTGCCAGGCCTACGAGTACAGCCACGCCGCCTTCGGCTTCTCGGGCTCGATCTACGGCTCGACGTTCTACATGGCGACCGGCTTCCACGGCTTCCACGTCATCGTCGGCACGATCTTCCTGTTCGTCTGCCTGCTGAGGGCGATGGCCGGGCAGTTCACCCCGAAGGCGCACTTCGGCTTCGAGGCGGCGGCCTGGTACTGGCACTTCGTCGACGTGGTGTGGCTGTTCCTCTTCGCCTGCATCTACGTCTGGGGCGCCGGCCACACGGCCCACTGACACGGCGCCGAGCGAACCCTGGAACCGGCGGGGAGGGCGCGTGGGCGCCCTCTGCCGCGGACGGAACCGATGACCGAACAGAACCGGCCGACCCCGTCGGCCGACGACTACCCGCCCCAGTCCGCCGTTTCGGTGGGTCTTGCGGGTCGCTGCCCGCGCTGCGGCCAGGGGCGGCTCTTCGACGGCTTCCTGAAGACCGCCCCCCGCTGCCGCGCCTGCGGCCTCGACTTCGACTTCGCCGATTCCGGCGACGGGCCCGCCGTCTTCATCATGCTCATCGTCGGCTTCCTGATCGTCGGGGCGGCGCTCGTGGTCGAGCTCAAGTTCGAGCCGCCGATCTGGGTCCACATGATCCTCTGGCTGCCGCTGACGTGCATCGTCGCGCTCGCCCTCCTGCGCCCGATGAAGGGCCTGATGATCGCGCTTCAGTACGTCAACAAGGCGCGCGAAGGCCGGATCGAGCCGTGAGCGACGTCACCTCCGGCCAGCCGTCGGCGTGGCGCGGGCTCTGGCTGCCGACGCTCATGATGCTGCTTGCCGGCGCCGTCCTCGTCACGCTCGGAACGTGGCAGCTCCAGCGGCTCGCCTGGAAGGAGGCGCTGATCGCGGCGGCGACCTCGCGGCCCGAGGCGCCGCCGGTGGCACCGCCCCCGCCCGAGGCGTGGAGCGCGCTCGACTGGGAGAGCGAGGACCTCACCCACATCGCCGTCACCGGCCGTTTCCTGCCGGGCGAGGCCTACGTCTACACGGTGCTGTCGGACGGCCGCGGCCCGCTGTCGGGTCCGGGGCTGTGGATCATGGCGCCGTTCGAGACCACGGACGGCTGGGTGGTGCTGGTCAACCGGGGCTTCGCGCCGACCGGCATGGACGGTGCGGTGCCTGCCGTGCCGCCGCCGCCGACGGGCGAGGTGACGCTCGAGGGTCTGCTCCGCCGGCCGGACCCGCCGGGGATGTTCACGCCCGAGCCGAACCCACAGAAGAAGCTGTGGTTCGTGCGCGACGCGGCGAGCCTCGCGACGGTGTTCTCGCTGCCGGGGGGAACGCGGCTCGCGCCCTTCACGATCGACGCGGACGCGGCGACGACGCCGCCGGGCGGGGTGCCGCAGGCGGGCGAGACGCGGCGCGTCTACAGCAACAACCACCTGCAATATGCGCTGACCTGGTACGGCCTTGCGGGCGCGCTCGTCGGCGTCTGGTTCGTCTTCGTCAGGGGGCGCCTGCGCCGCCGCTGAGGGCGGCGCAGGGAAGGGACCCGAAGGTCGAAGGGACCGGAGGACCGGCGGGTCGCTGCCTTCAGAGGGCGGCGAGGACCGCCGCCGCCCCGGAGACGCTGACGCCGGGGGCCTCCTCGATGTTGAGGACGTCGACGACGCCGTCCTTCACCACCATCGCATAGCGCTTCGAACGCAGGCCCATGCCGAAGCCCGAGGCGTCCATCACGAGGTCGACCTTGCGGGCGAAGTCGCCGCTGCCGTCGGCGAGGAAGACGATCTTGCCGTCGGCGCCGGTCGCCTTCGCCCAGGCGTCCATGACGAACACGTCGTTGACGGAGACGACGGCGATCTCGTCGACGCCCTTCGCCTTGATCGCGTCGGCGTTCTCGAGGAAGCCCGGCAGGTGGTTGCGATGGCAGGTGGGGGTGAAGGCGCCGGGGACGGCGAACAGCACCACCGTCTTGCCGGAGAACAGCGCGTCGGTTCCGATCTCCTTCGGACCCTCGGCGGTCATCGTCTTGAAGGTGGCTTCGGGAAGCTTCTCACCGACCTTGATCGTCATGGCGCCGTTTCCTCGTGCGTGGCGGGGGCCGCCGGCGGTGCCGGGGCGGAAAGCTGTACGGACCGCCCCGGCCGCACCGGCCGCGGGCGTGGCGGACACATAGGCGATCGGCGCGGATGCGTCGAGCCGCCGCCAGCGGAGCCGGCGCTCAGGGCAGGTCCCAGACCTGCTCGAGCGCGCGCTCGCCGTTGACGAGCGTCAGGCGGAGGGCGCCGGACGACGGTCCGTGACGGTCGAGCGTGACGCGCCAGCGGGCGTCGGCTCCGTCACCGCCGCCCTCGAGTGGCACCGGCACGCCGGGGAAGGCAGAGCCGGGGCCTTCGGCGAACAGGTCCGCGGGCGCTGCCGGATCCGGCAGGTCGGCCGTGACGACGAGGACGCGCGGATCCTCCGCGGACGGCTCGACGGCGGTGATCCTGAAGTCGTCGGACGCGGGATCGGGGAGGGCGGCCTCGGCCGCGGCGAGGCGGGCCGCCGCCTCGGGGTCGGCGCGGGTCGCCCGCGAGACCATCAGCCGCGCCGTCGCGGAGGCCGGCACGCAGAGCTCCTTGCAGGCGCCGTAGTTGATGCGGGCCGAGACCATCACCGGCAGGGCCGGATCCTCAGGCTTCAGATGCACCGGCAGCACCACGGAGCCGCCGTAGCCGATCGAGGTGGAGCCGCCGTCGACGAAGCGCTGCGGGGCGGGGAACTCGACCGTCGCGCCGGCGAGGTTGTCGGATCCGGAGAAGTCGATCTCCGGCGGCAGGCCCGCCTCGCCCGGATGGCGCCAGTAGGTCTTCCAGCCGGGCTCAAGGGCGATCTCGATGCCGAGGGTGAGCGAGCCGTCGGCGGCGGGCGGCCCGCCGGGGGCGATCAGCCGCAGCTTCGCGCCGGTCGCCTCGCTCCACGGCGAGGCGGCAGCGTGGCCCGTGTCGACACGCGTGGCGAGGACGGCGAGGGCGCCGAGGAGGCTGAGGGCGAGGGGACGCAGGGCCGGCATTCGGCGACCTCGAAGCGGGGGGAGGAGCGGAGCGCAGGCTAGTCCCCGGCCGGGGCGCGGGAAAGGCCCGCGACGGCGGCCCGGCGACGCATCCTCGACGGCCCGCCGGCTTGGGCCTACACTCGCCACGGTGGGGAGGCGAGGCGCGGGCGGAGGCGTTCGGTTTGAGCTCGACGGCGCGAAGCTTTCTGGACGGGCAGATCCTGATCGCGATGCCCTGGATGTCGGACGAGCGGTTTTCCCGCTCGCTCATCTACCTCTGCGCCCATTCCTCAGACGGGGCGATGGGCATCGTGCTCAACCAGCTCGTCACCCACGTCTCCTTTCCCGAACTCCTCGTCCAGCTCGACGTCATCCCGGCGAGCCAGCAGATCCGCCTGCCGTCGCCCGCCCGGTCGATGAAGGTGCATCGCGGCGGCCCGGTGGAGACGGGGCGCGGGTTCGTGCTGCACTCGGCCGACTTCTTCATCGAGAACTCGACCCTGCCCATCGACGAGGGCATCTGCCTGACCGCGACGCTCGAGATCCTGAAGGCGATCGCCGAGGGGCGGGGGCCGGCGCACGCGCTCCTCGCCCTCGGCTATGCCGGCTGGGCGCCCGGGCAGCTCGAGAGCGAGATCCAGCACAACGGCTGGCTGACCGTGCCGGCCGACGAGGAACTGATCTTCGGCGTCGAGCTCGAGCAGAAGTATGATCGTGCTTTCCAGAAGCTCGGCGTCCACCCCGGCTGGCTGTCGCCGGACGTCGGGCACGCCTGAGGCGATCTGCACGCCTGAGGCCGAACGGCGGACCGGCCGCGTCCTTGCCGCACCCCGGAGCGGCCGATAGGATCGCCGCCGCGCCGGGCGGCCGCGCCGATGCGACGGCGGCGCCACGGATCTTGGGAGGAAGCGCCGGCTTTGCGTTATGTCAGCACCCGCGGGAGGGCGCCCGCGCTCGGCTTCGTCGACGTCCTGCTCGCCGGCCTCGCCCGCGACGGCGGCCTCTACGTGCCGGAGACGTGGCCGCGCATCGAGGCGGACGAGATCGCCGCGCTCGCCGGCCGGCCCTATGACGAGGTCGCCTTCGACATCATCAGCCGCTTCACCGGCGGAGAGATCGCCGATTCCGATCTCAGGGCGATGACGGAGGAAGCCTACGCGGGCTTCGGGCACCCGGCGGTGACGCCGCTCGTGCAGCTTGCTCCCGGCCACTTCCTCTGCGAACTCCACCACGGACCGACGCTCGCCTTCAAGGACGTGGCGATGCAGCTCATCGCCCGTCTGATGGACCACGCGCTCTCGGCGCGCGGGACACGGGCGACGATCGTCGGCGCCACCTCCGGCGACACTGGCGCCGCGGCGATCGAGGCCTTCCGCGGCCGCCAGGCGGTCGACGTGGTGATCCTCTTCCCGGACGGCCGGGTCTCGCCGGTGCAGCGCCGGCAGATGACGACGGCGGCGGATGACAACGTCCATGCCCTCGCCGTCGCCGGCACCTTCGACGACTGCCAGTCGATCGTGAAGGCGCTGTTCAACGACCACCGGTTCCGGGACAAGGTGGCGCTCGCCGGCATCAACTCGATCAACTGGGCGCGCATCGTCGCGCAGGTCGTCTACTACTTCGTCGCTGCCGTGGCCCTCGGCTCGCCGCACCGCAAGGTCTCGTTCGCCGTGCCGACGGGCAATTTCGGCGACGTCTTCGCCGGCTGGGTGGCGCAGAAGATGGGCCTGCCGGTCGAGACGCTGGCGGTTGCGACCAACGTCAACGACATCCTGGTGCGGACGCTGGAGAGCGGGCGCTACGAGGTGCGCGGCGTGACGGCGACGCAGTCGCCCTCGATGGACATCCAGGTCTCCTCCAATTTCGAGCGGCTGCTGTTCGAGGCGACCGGCCGGGACGCCGAGGCGGTGTCGCGGATGATGGAAGGCCTCGGACAGAGCGGTGCCTTCACGGTGCCGCCCGAGGCGCTCGCGGAGATCCGCCGCTGCTTCGTCGCCGGCCGCACCGACGAGGCGGCGACGGCGGAGACGATCGCGGACGTGAAGGCGCGCTGCGGCCTCATCCTCGATCCCCACACGGCGGTGGCCGTCGCTGTGGCGGAGCGGCACATCGCAGGCGGCGTGCCGATGGTGACGCTTGCGACCGCCCACCCGGCGAAGTTCCCCGACGCGGTGGAGGCGGCGACAGGGATCCGGCCGGCGCTGCCGGAGCGGCTCGCCGACCTGATGGAACGGCCCGAACGGGTGACGACGGTGGCGGCGGACGTCGGCGCGGTGGCGGCGCTCGTCGCCGCACGCACGCGCGCCGTGACGGCGGAGGCTTGAGGATGACGGTCGAGGTCACGCGGCTGGACAACGGCCTGACGGTCGCCACCGAGACGATGCCGCACATCGAGAGCGCCGCCATCGGCGTGTGGGTGGGCGCCGGCTCGCGCTCGGAGCGGGAGGGCGAGCACGGCATCTCGCACCTTCTCGAGCACATGGCGTTCAAGGGCACGGCGCGACGGACGGCGCGGGAGATCGCCGAGGAGATCGAGGCGGTCGGTGGCGAGCTGAACGCCGCCACGAGCGTCGAGAACACCTACTACTACGCCCGCGTGCTCGGCGGCGACGTGCCGCTCGCGGCCGACATCCTCGGCGACATCCTGCTTGAATCGGCCTTCGACCCGGAGGAGCTGAAGCGCGAGCAGCACGTCATCGTGCAGGAGATCGGCGCCGCCCACGACACCCCGGACGACCGCGTGTTCGACCTCTTCCAGGGCGCGGCCTGGCCGGAGCAGCCGATCGGCAAGCCGATTCTCGGCACCGTCGAGACCGTCCGCGGATTCGGGGCGCCGGCGCTGCGCACCTATCTCGGCACCCACTACCGGGCGCCGCAGATGGTGCTCTCGGCGGCCGGGGCGGTGGAGCACGCGGCGGTGGTCGACCTCGCGCGGGAGAAGCTCGCCGGCCTGCCGACGAACGGCGGACCCGACGATCCGCCGGCGCGCTACCACGGCGGCGAGTGCCGCGAGGAGCGCGACCTGCAGGAGACCCAGATCGTGCTCGGCTTCGAGGGCCGGCGCTATGGCGCGGATGACTACTATGCGGCGCAGCTCCTCGCCTCGGTGCTCGGCGGCGGCATGTCCTCTCGGCTCTTCCAGGAGATCCGCGAGAGCCGCGGCCTCTGCTATTCGATCTACGCCTTCCACTGGGGCTTCACCGACACCGGCCTGATGGGCGTCCACGTGGCGACCGGCGAGGGTGACGTACCGGAGCTCGTCGACGTGCTGACGGCGGAACTCGCCCGGGCGGCGTCGACCATCACCGAGGCGGAGGTGGAGCGCTCGCGGGCGCAGATGCGCGCCGGCCTCCTGATGTCGCGGGAGAGCGCCGCCTCACGGGCAAGCCAGATGGCGCGGCAGATCCTCGTACACGGCCGGCCGCTGACGATGCAGGAGATCCTGACGCGCGTCGACGCGGTGACCCTTACCGATGTGCGGCGCGTCGCCGAGGAGGTGATCCGCGGCACACGGCCGACGCTCTCGGCGATCGGTCCGCTCGAGGGTCTCGACGGCCTCGGGGACATCGCGGCGCGGCTCGGCGCCCCCGTGCACGCCTGAGGGGACGCGAGCAGCGATGTTCCTGCGCGGCGTCGCTCTCAGGGAGACCGGGCCGGTGATCCGCGGCCCGGGCATCCACATGCGCACGCCGACGATGGCCGACTACCCGGCCTGGGCGGCGCTGCGCGAGGAGAGCCGCGCCTTCCTCGCCCCGTGGGAACCCACCTGGGCGGCCGATGAACTGACCCGCGCGGCCTACCGGCGACGGCTGAAGCGCTACGCCCGCGACCTCCGCGACGACGTCGGCTATCCCTTCCTCGTCTTCCGGGAGGACGACGGGGCCCTGCTTGGCGGACTGACGCTCGCCTACGTGCGGCGCGGCGTCACCCAATCCTGCTCGCTCGGCTACTGGATGGGGGCACCCCACGCCGGGCGGGGCATCATGACGGCGGCGGTGCGGGCGGTGCTGCCGTTCGCATTCGGCACGCTGCGCCTCCACCGGGTGGAAGCGGCGTGCCTGCCCTCGAACGCCGCCTCCATCCGCCTCCTCGAAAAGGTCGGATTCCGGCGGGAGGGGTACGCGCGCCGTTATCTCTGCATCGCCGGTGACTGGCGCGACCATCTCCTCTTCGCCCTCGTCGCCGACGACGTCCGCGAAGGGTCCCATGCCGCGGTCCCCGCCGACGCCGGCTGGCCGCTGCTTGTGGAGGCCGGCTCCAGCCGGTAGGTAGCGTCGACGTCCCTCCTGGAGGCCTGCTCTTGACCGTCCTCAACCGGTTCGTCGCCCTGCTCGTGCTGGCGATGGCGGCGCTCTGCAGCCAGATCGCATCCGCCGCCGATGCCGTGCCGGTGCCGGGCGACGTGCGGGCGATCGACCTGACCCGCAGCCTCGACTACTACCGGAACCTCCAGGACAGGGTGGCGGTCTCGACGGCGCCGGGACCGGACGGCATCGTCCGGCGCATCGAGGTCCGCTCGATCGACGGAACACCGGCTTACTGGGCGGTGGTGGCGCTCTCCAATCCCGGCGACGAGCAGATCGACCGGCTGCTGGTGTCGCCGTTCTACCGGCTGTCGCGGTCGAAGCTGATCTGGCCGGACCTCGGCTCGAGCCGTATCGTCGCGGTGACGCCGAGCCAGGGCATCGCGCCGGAGCGCCTGCCGAGCCGCGACGCCGACGTCTTCCGCATCACGCTCGATCCGGGCGCCGTCGTCACCTACGTGATGGAGCTGCGCGCCCCCCGGCTGCCGCAGCTGACGCTCTGGGAACCCGACGCCTACCGCAACAGCGTCAACGCCTACACCCTCTACAAAGGCATCGTCCTCGGCATCGCCGGGCTACTCGCCGTCTTCCTCACCATCGTCTTCGTGGTGAAGGGCACCGTGCTCTTCCCGGCGACCGCCGCCCTCGCCTGGGCGGTGCTCGCCTTCATCATGATCGACTTCTACTTCCTCGACGACGTGCTGCAGATCAACGTCTCGGAGGACAGATTCTACCGGGCCGCATCGGAGGTGATGCTGGCCGTCACGATGCTGGTGTTCCTCTACGCGTACCTCAATCTCGGGCGATGGCACGTGCGCTACAGCCACGCCCTGATCGGCCTCATCATCCTGCTGGCGGCACTGCTCGCCGTCGCCTTCGCCGAGCCGCGCGTCGCCGCCGGCATCGCCCGCGCCTCGCTCGCCGGCATCGGCGGCATCGGCCTCATCCTCATCGGCGTCCTCGCCGTGAAGGGCTCCGACCGGGCGGTGATGCTGATCCCGACCTGGGCGCTGTTCGTGGCGTGGCTCGTCGGGGCCGGCCAGGCGATCACGGGCGGCATCGTCAACGACATCGTGCAGCCGGCCCTGTCCGGCGGCCTCGTGCTGATCGTCCTCCTCATCGGCTTCACGGTGCTGCAGCACGCCTTCGCCGGCGGCTCGGTGATCCAGGGACCGGTGAGCGATGTCGAGCGGGCGGCGCTCGCGCTCACCGGCTCGGGCGATCCGATCTGGGACTGGGACATCGACCGCGACCGCATCTTCACCAGCCGGTCGATCGAGCGGCAGCTCGGCTTCGAGGCCGGACGCCTGCAGGGATCGGCGGTGAACTGGCTCGAGGTGCTCCACCCGCAGGACGGCGATCGCTTCCGCCTCCTCCTCGACGCGGTGGTGGAGCAGCGGCGCGGCCGGCTGTCCGAGGTGTTCCGGCTGCGCGCCGCCGACGGCCACTTCCGCTGGTTCCACCTGCGCGCCCGGCCGATCGTCGGGGCCGACGGCCAGGTGGTGCGCTGCATCGGCACGCTGCTCGACGTCACCGACATCAAGGGCGTCGAGGAGCGGCTGCTGCACGACGCCATCCACGACAACCTCACCGGCCTGCCGAACCGCGAACTCGCGGTCGACCGTCTGGAGACCGCGCTCGCCCGCGCCCGGCACGAGACCGCGTCTCGGCCGATCGTGGTGGCGCTCGGGATCGACAACTTCCACGCCGTCAACGAGGCGCACGGGCCCTCGATCGGCGACTCGGCGCTGCTGACGGTGGCGCGGCGGCTGCAGCGGCTGATGAAGCCGCTCGACACGCTGGCGCGCGTCGGTGGCGACACCTTCGCGATCGTCGTGCTCTCCGAGCGCGACCCGGCGCGCGTCGCGGCCCTCGCCGACGAGATCCGCCGGCAGGTGCGGGCGGCGATCGCTTTCGGCGAGCACGAGATCTCGCTCACCGTGTCGATCGGTATCGCCTCGGCCGAGCCCGGCTCGCGCTCGGCGGCGGAGCTCCTGTCGGACGCCGAGCTTGCGATGGTGCACGCCAAGCGCCTCGGCGGCGACCGCTCGGCGACGTTCACGCCGGTGCTGCGCCGCCTCGCCGGCGAACTCGCATCGCTCGAGACCGATCTCGGCCGCGCCATCGCGGAGAACGAGATCCGCATCGAGTGCATTCCGATCCACTCGCTGAAGGACCGGACCGTCGCAGGCTTCGAGCTGCTCGCCCGCTGGGACCATCCGCGGCGGGGTCGCATCGACCCGCAGGCGACGATGCACCTCGCCGAGCGCGGCGGCTTCGTCAACGAACTCACCCTGTTCGCCATCGAGCGTTCCGCGAAGCTGCTTTCCGAGTGGCAGGAGCTCGCACCGCGCGACAAGGCGCTGTTCGGCTGGATCAACCTGCCGGCCGTCGGCATCATGAACCAGGAGCTGATCGCAGACGTGAAGGCGGCGCTCGCCCGCACGGAGCTTGCACCGGGAACGCTGCTGATCGGGGTGACCGAGGCGGCGGTGACGGAGAATCCCGAGCTCTCGGCGATGGTGCAGCGGCGCCTGCACGAGCTCGGCGCCGGCGTCGCCCTCGAGGAGATCGGTGCCGAGTGGTCGGCCGTCGGGGTCCTCAGCGGGCTGTCGGCCGAAGCGGTGCGCATCCGCCCGGCGCGCTTCCGCTCGACCGAGAGCGCCACCAAGGCGACGATGCTGAAGACGGTCGTGGCCCTGTCGCACGGGCTTGGCGCGCGCGTGGTGGCGAGCGGTCTCGAGGCGGAGACGGACGCCGCGGAGGCGGCGGAAGCCGGCTGCGACTACGGCCAGGGCCGGCACTTCGGCCTCGCGGTCAACGTCGACGCGGTACGCCGCCTGCTCGGCCGGCCGCTGCAGAAGACCGGCACCTGACGGGGCCGTTGCAATGAGGAAGACCGGCACCTGACGGGGCGGCGACCGTCGGCGGTCAGGGAACGACCACCTCGAGCGGGCGCGCCGAGCGGGTGATCTCCACCGGCACCGTGCCGAAGGTGTCCCCGTCGATCTGGCAGGGGACGGGGCCGTCGGAGGTGAAGGTGCAGGCGGTGACCTCGCGCGTCACCACGCCGCCGCCGTTGCCGAAGCGGCCGGCGACGAGCGCGAGCCCCATGCGGACGATGGCCACCGGGTCGTCGCGGGTGATCGCGAAGAGGTAGAGCTCCGGCCGGGAGGCGGAGGCCTGCGGGCAGACGAGGAACGGCCCGCCATAGCGCGAGACCTTCAGCACCACCGCCATGCGGCAGACGATGCGCTCGCCGTCGGCGGTGACGACGACGTCGGCGGAGCGCGGGCCGAACGCCCGCCGGATCGCCGTCCAGGCATAGGCGATCCTGCCGCAGCGGCGCTTCATGGTGAGTGGTACGGTGTGGACGACCGCCGCGTCGAAGCCCGCCGAGACCATCAGGACGAACGGGCGGCCGTTGGCGAGGCCGAAATGCAGCGGCCGGGTCCGCCGCCGCGCGATGACGCCGGCGAGCGCCGTGGGGTCGAAGGGCAGCCGGAGCTCGTGGGCGAGGACGTTCGCCGTGCCGAAGGGCACGACCGCGAGGGCCGGGGGTGCGGCAACCTTCTCGAAGCCCGAGAGCGCCTCGTTCACCGAGCCGTCCCCGCCGGCGATGACGATGGTGGCGACCGAGGGATCCGGCCGGGCGCAGACGTCGGCGATCTCGCCGGCCCGCCCGGTGAGGTGGAGGGTGGAGGGGATGCCGCGGCGGCCGAGCTCGGCGGCGAGGATGTCGAGCGTCTCGCGCCGGTAGCCGCCGGCGGTGGGGTTGGCCACCACGAGGACGCTGGAGCGGGCGGGCGCCTCCGGTGGAGGCGCGGCGGGGTCGGCGAGGGTGAGGCCCGCCGTCATGGCGCCGGCTCGCGGGCGCCGCCGGAGCGCACGTCCGCAATGCCCTGGCGGGCAAGTTCGTCGGCGCGCTCGTTGTCGGGGTTGCCGGCGTGGCCGCGGACCCAGTGCCAGACGACGTCGTGCTCCTTGCGGGCGGCGTCGAGGCGCTGCCAGAGATCGGCGTTCTTCACCGGCTTGCGGTCGGCCGTCTTCCAGCCGTTGCGCTTCCAGTTCTCGATCCAGGACAAGATGCCGTTGCGAACATACTCGCTGTCGGTGACGAGATCGACCGGCATGCGGCGCTTGAGGCTTTCGAGCGCGACAGCAGCGGCGGTGAGTTCCATGCGGTTGTTGGTGGTCTGCGCCTCGCCGCCATAGAGCTCGCGCTCGCGGCCGTTCCAGCGCAGCACGACGCCCCAGCCGCCCGGTCCCGGATTGCCGGAACAGGCGCCGTCCGTGTAGGCGACGACGCGGCCGTTGTCGGCGGCGACGACCGGCGGCGGCGCCTCGGCGGCCTTCTTCGGGCGGGGGGCGGGCCGTCTCACGGGTCCACCCCGTAGCCGGCGAGATCGGAGACCTCCTGGTGGAAGCGCAGCTTGTGGAGGTATTCGATCGGGTCCTTGGGCGTGACGAGGGCCCCCGGCGGCACGCGCAGCCAGTCGTGCAGGCGCGTCAGCAGGAAGCGGAGGGCGGCGCCGCGGGCGAGCACCGGCATCGCCGCCGCCTCGGCGGCGGAGAGCGGCCGGACGGCGCGGTAGGCGGCGATCAGCGCCCGCGCCTTCGTCACGTTGAACGACCGGTCCGGCTCGAAGCACCAGGCGTTGAGGCAGACGGCGACGTCGTAGGCGAGCGCGTCGGTGCAGGCGAAGTAGAAGTCGATGATCCCCGACAGCCGGGTGCCGAGGAAGAAGGCGTTGTCCGGGAAGAGGTCGGCATGGATGACGCCCGTGGGCAGCGCCTCGGGCCAGTGCGCCTCGAGCGAACCGAGGGCGGCGTCGATCTCGGCGACAAGGCCCGGCGACACCTCCTCGGCGCGATCGCGGGAGCGCTCGAACAGGGGCCGCCAGGCCGGCTGGCCGAGGGCGTTCGGCCGCCGCATCGGGAAGTCGAGACCGGCGGCGTGGAGGCGCGCGAGACCGGCCCCGAGCGAGGCGCAGTGCTCGACCGACGGCCGGCGCGGCCAGACGCCGTCGAGGAATGTGACGACGGCGGCGGGGCGGCCGGCGAGGATGCCGAGGCATTCGCCGGCGCGGCTCGGCACCGGCGTGGGGCAGGCGACGCCGTGCCCCGCGAGGTGGCGCATCAGGGCGATGAAGAAGGGCAGGTCCGCCGGGTCGACGCGCTTCTCGTAGAGGGTGAGGATGAAGCGGCCGTGGGTGGTGTGCAGCAGGAAGTTCGAGTTCTCGACGCCCTCCGCGATGCCCTTGAAAGACGTCGGCGTGCCGATGTCGTAGGCGGCGAGGAAGCCCGCCAGGTCCTCGTCGGAAACCTCGGTGTAGACGGCCATCGGCGGGGCGGTCCTACTCCGCCGCGCTCTGGCGCAGCTCGCGCGGCAGATTGAAGGCGACGGTCTCCTCGGCGGTGCGGATGCTCTCGAGGCAAATTTCGTAGCGTTCAGCGAAGGCTGCGATGACTTCCTCGACCAGGACTTCCGGTGCGGAGGCCCCCGCCGTCAGGCCGAGGCGGGCAATCGGGCCGATCGCGTCCCAGTCAAGGTCGCTCGCCCGCTGGACGAGGAACGACCGCGGGCAGCCGGCGCGCTCGGCGACCTCGCGCAGGCGCTGCGAGTTGGAGGAGTTCGGCGCGCCGACGACGACCATCGCGTCGACCCGGCCGGCCACCGCCTTCACCGCCTCCTGGCGGTTGGTGGTGGCGTAGCAGATGTCGTCCTTGTGGGGCGGCACGATCGCCGGGAAGCGGCGCTCGAGCACGGCGACGATCTCGCGGGTGTCGTCGACGGACAGCGTCGTCTGGGTGATCCAGGCGAGCGCGCCCGGATCGCGCGGGGCGAAGACCTCGGCGTCCGCGACCGTCTCGACGAGGGAGACGGCGCCCGGCGGCAGCTGGCCCATCGTGCCGACCACCTCCGGGTGCCCGGCATGGCCGATCAGCACGACCTCCCGGCCCTTGCGGTGCTGGATCTCGGCCTCGCGGTGGACCTTCGAGACGAGCGGGCAGGTGGCGTCGAGATAGAGGAGGCGGCGGTCGCGCGCGTCCGCGGGCACCGACTTCGGCACGCCGTGGGCGGAGAAGATGACGGGCTGTCCGGTCTCGGGAATCTCCTCGAGCTCCTCGACGAAGACGGCGCCCTTCGCCCTCAGGGCGTCGACGACGAATCGGTTGTGGACGATCTCGTGGCGGACGTAGACAGGGGCGCCATAGCGCTCCAGCGCCAGCTCAACGATCTGCACGGCCCGGTCGACGCCCGCGCAGAAGCCGCGCGGCGCGCACAACAGGACGTCGAGGCGCGGGAGTGGCTGGTTTGGATCGCTGCGCATGGGCTCGTTCGTGGCCGGCCTTGGTGCCGCCCCGCTTTCCGCAATAGAAGTAGCGGGTCGCCGGGTGTCAAGCGCGCGCAGGCGCGACGAAACGAGGCCCGCGACGGTGACGGGCGACGAGGAGAGGTCGAGTTGACGGGGCACGCCATGACCAAGTTCGCACGACGCATCGCTCCGGCGGTGGTGCTCGCGGCCCTCGGGGTCGGTCTCGCGGGGTGCTTCGGCAACAATGAGCCGGGCACCGCGTCGGCGAGTTCGCCGCTCGGCCAGTTCCTGCGGGGCTCGGTGCAGGAGCCGCAGGAGGTCGATCCCGCCCTCTACAAGCCGATCGTCCGCTGCCCGCCGGTGACGATCCGCCAGGGCACCGAGACGCACGTGATCTTCAAGGGCGGCAAGCCGGGCGATCCGAACGCCGCCGGCTTCCAGGCGACCCTGACCGAGACGGCGCGCGAGTGCGCGCTCGAGGGCGACCAGATCCGCATCCGCGTCGGCGTCGGCGGGCGCGTGCTCGCCGGCCGCAAGGGCGGCGGAGGCGAGATGTCGCTGCCCGTCCGCATCGCGGTGGTGAAGGACGGCGAGACGCCGGTCTATTCGAAGCTGCACACGGTGTCGGCGACGCTGACGCCGCCCGAGGCGTCGGTGAGCTGGGCCTTCGTCGACCGCGACGTGCTCGTGCCGAACGTCGGCGTGCTGCGGATCTTCGTCGGCTTCGACGACGGCGGGAAGGGCGGCAAGCCGCAGGACGGCGTCGTCACCGTCGACGTTCAGTAAGGGCGGCAACGTCCGGAGCGGTGACGGACGGCCGTGGAGCGGCCGGCGCGATCGCCGATCGGGTGGGCGATCGCGGCCTCGCTGGCGCTGCACCTTGTGGCGGCGCTTTTGATCGGGGTGCTGCCGCCAGCGGTCCGACGGGAGGCGCCGCCCGAGCGCGGCCTTGTGGTGGACCTCGTCGCCGAGCGGCGCGCGCCGAGCGCGCCGGTGGTCCAGACGCCCGCGCCCGGTGCGGGGCGTGGCGAGCCTGAGATTGCCGATCCCGAGGCTCCCGAGCCCAAGTCTTCCGGACCCAAGACGTCTGAGCCCGAAGTGGCGGCGCCGGCGACGGCCGACGTCGGTCCGGACGGCATGATTCGCGCCGCGCGTCTGATGTCGGCCGACGTGCTCGCCGATCCGCGCAGCCGTGCGGGGCGGGCGGCGCTCGCCGGGTTCGGGGATGCGGACCGGTTGGTCCAGCTCTGCGGGATCGAGGCGATGGAGCAGGTGGACGCGTGGGACACGCGCCTGCAGCCGGACAGCGTCGTCGCCTATGCGATGGCGGACGCGCAGATCGGCGAGCACGCGGTGGTGGCCGACGGCGGCGCCATCCGCGCCGGCGAGACCTGGTACGACCTCGCCTTCCGCTGCGACCTCGCCGCCGACGACAGCCATGTCGTGGCGTTCCGGTTCCGGCTCGGCGCGCCGATCCCGCGCGAGGAATGGGAGGAGCACAAACTGCCCGAGGGCGCAGAGCCGCTCGAGTAGCGGACCGGAGGGAGGCGCGACCGGAGCGCCGGGACCTCACGCCACGAGGGCCGTTCGCGCGCTTCCGGAGGCCGCCCGTGTCGCAGCCGCGCCGCCCTTCGTCGCAATTGACACCTCCGATCGGCCGATCCATGGTCGCGATCAGACGGGCGCTCGTTACCGCCCGTTCGGGACCGAAGGAGGTCCCGTCCGCCGCAAGGCGGCAGTGACGCGCGCGGGAGAGACCGGCGGAGCGCGAGCCCCGTCGGCGCCGAAGGAGCAACCGCCCCGGAAACTCTCAGGCGAACGGACCGCGCGCCGAACGTGACGCTCTGGAAAGCAGCCGGCAGGCCTTCGGGCCGGCAGGCTCACCGACGGAGTAACCGGCACCCTTCGCGGCCCGATCGGGACGCGCCGGGCCGGGAAATCTCTCAGGTTCCTGTGACAGAGGGGGCTGATCCGATCCGACCTCCGCGGCGCCGCCGCGGCGGGGATCGAATCGCCCTCGAAGCGCAGGACCGGTCATGACCGCATCGCTTTCCGACGCCGCCGCCGAACCGTCGGCCTCCGACGCCCCCCTCCATTCGACGCCGCTCGTCGACGAGCACCGCGCTCTCGGCGCCCGCATGGTGCCGTTCGCCGGCTACCTGATGCCGGTGCAGTACCCCGAGGGCATCCTCGCCGAGCACCAGTGGACGCGGGCCCACGCCGGGCTGTTCGACGTCTCCCACATGGGCCAGGCGATCGTCGCCGGCGCCGACCACGCGACCACCGCGGCTGCCCTCGAGAAGCTGGTGCCGGGCGACATCCTCGGCCTTGCGCCCGGCCGCATCCGCTACACGCAGCTGCTGACGGCCGAGGGCGGCATCGTCGACGACCTGATGGTGACGCGGCCGGCCGATCCGGCCGAGGACGGGCGGCTCCTCCTCGTCGTCAACGCCTCTCGCAAGGAGGGCGACTTCGCGCTCATCGCCGAGGGCCTCCCGGCTGGCGTGACGCTGACGCCGCTGCCGGAGAAGGCGCTGCTCGCCCTGCAGGGGCCGGAGGCATCCGCGGTGATGAACCGGCTCGCGCCGGACGCCGACGCGCTCCCCTTCATGGCCGGCGGGCCGATGACCGTCGCCGGCTTCGAGTGCCACGTCTCGCGCTCCGGCTACACCGGCGAGGACGGCTTCGAGATCTCCGTGTCGGCCGCCGACGCGGCGGCGCTCTGGCAGGCGCTCCTCGCCGAGCCGGAGGTGAAGGCGATCGGCCTCGGCGCGCGCGACTCGCTGCGCCTCGAAGCCGGCCTCTGCCTCTACGGCCACGACATCGACGAGACGACGAGCCCCGTCGAGGCGGCGCTCGTCTGGTCGATCGGCAAGCGGCGGCGGGAGGAGGGCGGCTTCCCGGGCGACGCCCGCATCCGCCGCGAACTCGCCGAGGGGCCGTCCCGCAAGCGCGTCGGCCTGAAGCCCGAGGGCCGGGCGCCGGCGCGTGAGGGCACCGAGATCCAGGCGGACGGCCGGACGATCGGGCTCGTCACCTCCGGCGGCTTCGGGCCGACCGTCGGCGGGCCGGTGGCGATGGGGTACGTCGAGACCGCCTTCGCCGCCCCCGGCACCGAGGTGTCGCTGATCGTCCGCGGCAAGCCGCTGCCGGCCCGCGTCGTCACGCTGCCGTTCGTCCCCGCCCGCTACAAGCGCTGAGCCGAATTCCCCCCCATCTTCCGTCGAGACCGAGGACCGCCCATGAGCACCCACTACACGAAGGACCACGAGTGGATCCGCGTCGACGGCAACGTCGCCACCGTCGGCATCACCGCCTACGCCCAGGAACAACTCGGCGACGTGGTGTTCGTCGAGCTGCCGGAGGTCGGCAAGGTCGTGTCGGCCGGCGCCGAGGCGGCGGTGGTCGAATCCGTGAAGGCGGCGAGCGACGTGTTCGCGCCCGTCGCCGGCACCGTCGTCGAGGTGAACGCCGCGCTGCCGGACGCCCCGGAGACGGTGAACAGCGACCCCGAGGGCGCCGGCTGGTTCATGAAGATCAAGCTCGACGGCGCGCCGTCCGGCCTGATGGACCGGGCCGCCTACGACGCCTATCTCGCCACCCTCTGAGGGCTCCGCCATGGCACACGAGTACTTCGCGACCGTCGCCTGGAACCGCAACGGCCAGACCTTCCCCGGCAACGCCTATTCGCGCGCCCACGTCTGGCGCTTCGACGGCGGCGTCGAGGTGCCGGCCTCGGCCTCGCCGCTCGTGCTGCCGCCGCCGCTCTCCAAGCTCGACGCCGTCGACCCGGAGGAGGCGCTGACCGCGGCGACCTCCAGCTGCCACATGCTGTTCTTCCTCGCGATGGCCTCCAAGAAGGGCTTCATCGTCGACAGCTACGAGGACGAGGCGGTGGCGACGATGGGCAAGACGCCGAACGGGCGCACCGGCGTTGTCGCCATCAAGCTCCGGCCGCGCATCGTCTTCTCCGGCGACAAGCGGCCGACCGACGAGGACCTCCTGGCGCTGCACCATGCCGCCCACGAGGCCTGCTACATCGCCAACTCGCTCACCGCCGAGATCACCGTCGAGGACCGGGCCTGAGGCGCGCGCGCCCTCCCGGCGCGCCCCTCTGCCGCGACCCGTTCACTGAGGACTGACGCCTCCCATGCGCTACCATCCCCTGACCGACCAGGACCGCGCTTTGATGCGCGGAGCGATCGGCGTCGGCTCCGTCGACGCGCTGTTTTCCGACGTGCCGAAGGACAAGCTGCTCTCCGGCCTCCTCGACCTGCCTACGACGAAGAGCGAGATCGAGGTCGAGCGGCTGATGGGGCGGATGGCGGCGAAGAACGTCGCCGCCGGCTCTGTGCCGTTCTTCGTCGGGGCGGGCGCCTACCGTCACCACGTGCCGGCGAGCGTCGACCACCTGATCCAGCGCTCGGAGTTCCTCACCTCCTACACGCCCTACCAGCCGGAGATCGCCCAGGGCACGCTGCAGGTGCTGTTCGAGTTCCAGAGCCAGGTGGGGCGCCTCACCGGCATGGAGGTCGCGAACGCCGGCATGTACGACGGCTCCACCGGCTGCGGCGAGGCGGTGCTGATGGCGCACCGGCTGACCCGCCGCAACAAGGCGGTGCTGTCCGGCTCGCTGCACCCGCAGTACCGGGCGGTCGTCGAGACGCTCGGGCGGATGGCGGGAGACGCGGTCGAGGCGCTGCCGCCGGACCCGGAGGGGACCGAGGACATCCTCGCCCGCATCGACAGCGAGACGGCCTGCGTCGTCGTGCAGTCGCCGTCGGTGTACGGGCATTTGATCGACCTCGCGCCGATCGCCGAGAAGGCGCACGCCGTCGGCGCGCTGCTGGTCGCCGTGTTCACCGAGGTGGTGGCGCTCGGCGCCATCGAGCCGCCGGGCGCGCAGGGCGCCGACATCGTCGTCGGCGAGGGGCAGTCGTTCGGCAATCCGCTCGGTTTCGGAGGGCCTTATGTCGGGCTCTTCGCAACGCGTGAGAAGTTCATCCGCCAGCTGCCGGGACGGCTGTGCGGCGAGACGGTGGACGCCGACGGCAAGCGCGGCTTCGTGCTGACGCTGTCGACTCGCGAGCAGCACATCCGCCGCGACAAGGCGACGTCGAACATCTGCACGAGCTCCGGCCTCTGCGCGCTCGCCTTCTCGATCCACGCGACGCTGCTGGGTGAGGCGGGGCTGACGAAGCTCGCCGCGATCAACCACGCGAGCGCCGCGGCCACGGCGGACGCGCTCGCCGCGGTGCCGGGCGTGAAAGTGCTGAACGACACCTTCTTCAATGAGTTCACGGTGCGCCTGCCGGGCGACGCCGCGGCGATCGTCGAGAAGCTGGCGGCGAAGGGCATCATCGCCGGCGTGCCGGTGTCGCGCCTCGAGCCGGGCCGGCCGGAGCTCGCCGACCTTCTCCTCGTCGCGGCGACGGAGACCGTGACCGACGACGACCGGGCCGCCTTCGCGGCCGCGCTTTCCGAGGTGCTGTGATGATGAACACCCAGGGACGCCAGACCCGTCCGGCGGATGCCGCCGCCTCGGCGCCGGTCGAGACCTTCACCGGCAACCGCGGCCTCGCCATCGAGGAAGCGCTGATCTTCGAGATCGGCCGGCCCGACGTCACCGGCGTCGACCTGCCGCCGGCGCCGAAGGCGAAGAGCCGGCTCGGCAAGCACGCCCGCCGGGCGCCGATTGGCCTGCCGGGGCTCACCGAGCCGGAGGCGGTGCGCCACTATGTGCGGCTGTCGCGCCAGAACTACGCGATCGACCTCGGGCTCTATCCGCTCGGCTCGTGCACGATGAAGCACAACCCGCGCCTCAACGAGGCGATGGTGCGCCTGCCGGGCTTTGCCGACATCCACCCGCTGCAGCCGGCCTCGACGGTGAAGGGCGCCGTACAGCTGATGCAGGAGCTGTCGCGCTGGCTGATCGAGATGACCGGCATGGAAGCGGTCGCGCTGTCGCCGAAGGCGGGCGCGCACGGCGAGCTCTGCGGCATGATGGCGATCAAGGCGGCGCTGGCGGCGCGCGGCGAGAGCCGCTCGATCGTGCTCGTGCCTGAATCGGCGCACGGCACCAACCCGGCGACCGCGGCGCAGCTCGGCTACAAGGTGGTGCCCGTGCCCGCGCGGGAAGATGGCACCGTCGATCCCGCGGCGGTGAAGGCGCTGCTGTCGCCGGACGTCGCGGCGATCATGCTGACGAACCCGAACACCTGCGGGCTGTTCGAGCGCGACATCGTCGAGATCGCCGAGGCCGTGCATGCGGCCGGCGCCTACTTCTACGGGGACGGCGCCAACTTCAACGCGATCGTCGGCAAGGTGCGGCCGGGCGATCTCGGCGTCGATGCCATGCACATCAACCTGCACAAGACGTTCTCCACCCCGCACGGCGGCGGTGGTCCTGGGTCGGGCCCGGTGGTGCTGTCGAAGGCTCTCGCGCCGTTCGCACCGCTGCCGTTCATCCGCATGGAGGCGGGCGAGCCGGTGCTGGTCGAGACGGAGGAGGCGCTGAAGGACGGCGAGCAGCCGTTCGGCCGCCTCACCGCCTTCCACGGCCAGATGGGGATGTTCGTGCGGGCGCTCGCCTACATGCTCGCCCACGGCGCCGACGGCCTGCGGCAGGCGTCCGAGGACGCGGTCCTCTCGGCGAACTACGTGAAGGCGCGGCTCGCCGACCTGTTCAACGCTCCCTACGGGGCGCGGCCGTGCATGCACGAGGTGCTGTTCGACGACAGTTCGCTGGAAGGGACGGGGGTCTCCACCCTCGACTTCGCTAAGGCGATGATCGACGAGGGCTACCACCCGATGACGATGTACTTCCCGCTCGTCGTGCACGGGGCGATGCTGATCGAGCCGACCGAGTCGGAATCGCTCGCGAGCCTCGATCTCTTCATCGCCACCCTGCGCGACCTCGCCATGGCGGCGAAGGCCGGCGACACCGAGCGCTTCCGCCAGGCGCCGCGGCTCGCGCCGCGCCGGCGCCTCGACGAGACGCGGGCGGCACGGTCGCCGCGGCTGTCCTTCAAGGACCCGCTGCCGACGGCTGAGGCGGCCGAGTAGCCATCCGGCACGCCGGCCGCACCCCGCGGGGGTCAGCGGCCGGCGAGCTTGTCGCGCATCGCGGCCTCCTGGGCGGCGAGCTCGGGCGTGAAGGTCTCGCCGAAGTCGGACGCCTCGTAGAAGGGGCGGATCTCGATCTCGCTCGGGCCGGGCATCGGGTTGGGGCAGCGCTTCACCCAGGCGACCGCCTCGTCCATGTCGGCGACGTTCCAGATCCAGAAGCCGGCGACGAGTTCCTTCGTCTCGGCGAACGGGCCGTCGATGACGGTGCGGCGCGGCCCGTCGAAGGCGATCCGCTTGCCCTGAGACGAGGGCTTCAGGCCGTCGCCGCTCACCATGATGCCGGCCTTGATCAGTTGCTCGTTGAAGGCGCCCATCGCCTCGAACATCTCGGTTGAGGGCATCAGGCCCTGCTCGCTGTCGGCAGTCGCCTTCACCATCACCATCACGCGCATCACTCGTCCTCCTGAACTGGGCAAGGCCCCTCGGCCGTGCCCCTGAAAGACGAAGGACGCAACCGCGTTCCGACATTCGTGCTGTCGCCGATCCTGGGCGGCGTGTTTCCTCCGCGCCGGCGAGTCGGTCTATGGTGCCGCGGCGGCACAAGGTGGCGAGGCGAAGGATCGTGGGCGGTACGGACGGCGAGCTCGGCAGCCTGATCTACGAGAAGATTCTCGCCGACATGCGCGACGGGGTCGCGACGATCGACCTCACCGGCCGCATCATCACCTTCAACGCCGCCGCCGGCCGGATCCTGGGGCTCGACCCGCAGGCGACGGTCGGCCAGTCGTTCGGCGAGGTCTTCCTCATGGAGGAGAGCTTCGACGACTTCAACGAGGTGGTGCTGAAGGCCGTCTACGAGAACGAGACGACCCACAGCCGCGAAGTGTCGGTGACGGTCGGAGGCCACAGGGTGGACCTCCACGTCACCTCGACCTTCCTGATGCTCGACCGGGACGGCGTGCCGGAGCGACAGGGCGTCATCGTCGTGTTCTCCGACATCACCGAGCAGCGCAAGCGGCGCAAGCTGAAGCGGCTGTTCGGCGAGTACGTGGACCCGCGCATCGTCGAGCGCATCCTCGACCGCGGCGGTGTCGAAGACCTGAAGGGCGCGCGGCAGGTGATGACGGTGTCGTTCGCGGACCTCCGCGACTTCACCGGCTGGTCGGAGCGGCTCGACCCGGAACAGCTCGTCTCGGTGCTGAACCGCTTCCTCACGGCGATGACGCTGCCGATCGGCGCCGCCGGCGGCATCACCGACAAGTTCATCGGCGACGCGGTGATGGCGTGCTGGGGGCCGCCCTTCACCGAGGCGAGCCAGCAGGCGGCCGACGCCTGCAGCGCCGCACTCGGGCAGGTGGAGAGCCTGCCGGCGCTCCGGGCGGAACTCGCCGCCACGGGCGTCGCGCGCGCGGAGGCGATCGACGTCGCCGTCGGCATCGGCACCGGCGAGGTCATCGTCGGCGACATCGGCGCCGAGCAGAACCGGAACTTCACCGTCATCGGCAACGCCGTGAACGTGGCGGCGCGGCTGCAGGAGGCGGCGAAGCGCTACGGCCAGCGGGTGCTCGTCGCCGACGACACCCGCACAGCGGCCGGGGACGCGTTCGTTTTCCGGCTCGTCGACCAGGTGCGCCTGCGCGGCCGGAGCAGCCTGGAGCCGGTGCATGCGCTCGTCGGGCGGGCGGGCAGCGTCGACGACGACGTGCTGCGGCTGATCGAGGAACACGAGAAGGGCGTCACGGCGCTCGTCGCCGGCCATCCCGATCTCGCGGCCGAGCGGTTCCGCAAGTGTCTCGCGCTCGTGCCGGACGACCGTCCGGCGGCGGTGCTCCTCGAGCGCTGCCGCGCCTATGCCGAGGAGGAGCCGGCGGGCGGCAGCGGCAGCACGTCGGTGCCGGGGGCGGCCGCGGCGCCGAAGTAGCGCAGCGCCACGCTGGTGATGTCGTCGGCCTGGTTGGCGCCGCGCTCGAAGCGGTGGACGCCGTCGACGACGAAGTTCGCCGCCTCCGCCGCCCCCGCGCCGGCCGGCAGTTCCTTGAGGAGCGTGACGAGGCGGTCCTCGCCGAATTCGGTGCCGTCGATGTCGAAGGCCTCGGTGACGCCGTCGGTGTAGAGGAAGACGAGGTCGCCGGCCGCAAGGTCGATGGTGAGCTCGCGGTAGGGCGCCTCGTCGAAGACGGCGATGGCGATGTCGCCGGAGCGGGCGAGGGGGGTGACCGAGCCGTCCGGCCTGCAGACGAAGGGCGGATTGTGGCCGGCGTTCACGTAGGTGAGCCGGCCGGTCGTCAAGTCGAGCACGCCGTAGAACAGCGTCACGAACATCATCTGGTCGTTGTCGGCGGCGAGCACCGCGTTGAGGCGCTCGATGCTGGCCGAGGGCGACACCGAGAACAGCGTCGTCGCCTTCAGGAGCGTCCGCGTCATCGCCATGAACATAGCCGCGGGAACACCCTTGCCGGAGACGTCCGCGACGACGATGCCGAGGGTCTTCTGGTCGAGGAAGAAGTAGTCGAAGAAGTCGCCGCCGACCTCCTTTGCCGGCACCATGAGGCCGTAGAGGGCGATGTCGCTGCGGGCCGGCAGCGGTTTCGGCAGGATCGACAGCTGCAGCTGGCGGGCGATCTCGAGCTCCTGCTGGAGGCCGGCGAGCTTCGCCCTCGTGATGATCGCCTCGCGCAACTCGGCGACGAGTTCAGTCAGGCGCGCGTGCTGGTCGGAGATGCGGGCCGACATCTGCTGGAGCACGGCCGCGAGGAGGCCGAGCTGTTCGTCGCCAGCGCGCTTGACGGCCGCGACGGCCACGGGGGCGGTCTTCTGACGGCCGAAGATCGTCTGCAAATCCTGCAGCACCTGCTCGCGGCCATCAGCCTCGAGGGTGCGGGCGAGGGCCTCCATCTGGCGGCGGATCAGCCGCTCCTGACGGCGTCGCTGGCGCTCGACCTGGCGCTGGTTCTCCGCCACCGCGATGGCGTTGCGGCGGAAGACGGCGACCGTCTCGGCGATGCGGCGGATCTCGCCTTCGCCGGCGTCCTCGATGCGCACGTTGGTGTCGCCGGACGACAGCGCCTGCAGCACCGAGATGGCGGATTCGAGCGGCCGGAAGGCCTGGCGCAGATAGATGTAGAGGCCGGCGAGGATGAGGGCGACGAAGAGCGCGACGCCGGCGAGGGTGGCGCGCTGGAAATCGCGCGCCTCGCCGAGGGATTCGCTCGAATCGCGGAAGGTGACGAGCGTGCCGGCGGCCCCGCCGACGAGGTCCTGGACGGGGACGCTGGTGGCGAGGAAGAGCCGGTCGTCGTCCTCGTAGATCGAGACGTTGGCCGAGCGCGGCGGGATTTGCGGCATCAGCGCCTGCCAGAGGTCCGGCTGGGTGCCGACGACCATGCGGCCGCGGAGCGAGACGAGGAAGGTCGGCACGCCGAAGGCGTCGGCGAAGCGGTTGAGGACGCCGTCGGCGCCGCGCGCGAGCGTCACCACGGCATAGGGGCGGCCGCCGGCGAACACGGGCACGCCCGCGGCGATGACGTAGCGGTCCGGCGTGTCCTGGCGGAGGCCGCCGAGGACCACGCCGGTCGAGAGCACCCGGTCGAGGGCGGAGGCGTCGAGGATCGGCCGCTGACCGATGGAGGGACGGTTCGTGTAGATGATGGTGCCGGAGGCATCGACCACCTGCACCTCCTCGACGCCGCGCAAGAGGTCGCCGGCGTTCGGGATGACGTTGGCCGCGACCTGGCGGAGGCGCGGCACGTCGACCGGGCGGGCCCGGGCGATCTGGGCGACGAGGTCGTCGCCGATGACGGTGACCGTCTTCAGTTCCTCGGCGACGAGGCTCTGCCAAAGCGAGCGCTGGCCGTCGATCGCCACCTCGGCGAAGCGCTCGTCGGCGATCTCCTCGCGGCGCATGCCGGCGAGGATGAGGCCGCCGGCGACGAGCACGAAGGCGATCGACAGGAAGAGCGTGATGCGGGTCCGCAGGAGCACGGCGTCAGCCTCCCGCCTGCGAAGTGCTGCGGCCGACGAGGAGGGCCGCAAGGACGGCACCCGCGAGGCCCACGGCCGCCGCGGCCCAGTCCGGACCGACGTCGAGCGTCGCGGCCGCGGCCGCGCAGGCCGCCCCGACCACACCGCCGAGCATCGCCGCGAAGCCGCCCTCCGGGGCCCAGACGCGGCCGCCAGCCGAGGCGAGGGCCATCGCCCCGCCGATGCCGACGAGGAGGCTGCCGAGGACGGCAACTTCCGGCAGCGCCGCGCCGAGCGCCGGGCCGGCGGCCGCAATGAGAAGCGCGAGCGTGGGATGCGGGCGCCGCCGGGCCACGAAGACGATCGCCGCGGCGACGGCGGCGAGACAGAAGTGCAGCCCGAGCTCGGCGTAGTTGTAGCGGATGTCGCCGGTGCCGAGGGCGAGCTCCAGCCACGTCATGGCGATCGCGAAGGCGGTGCCGATGGCGAGGAGGTCGACGGGGCGCTCGGCGAGGCGGAGCCGCGGCACGATCCGGGGCCGCTCGACGAGAGCGAGCGAGACGAGGCCGACGACCACGATCGCAAGACCGGCGGCGGCGAAGGTGTCACGGCGGCCGAGCGCCTCCGCCACCAGGCCGCCGAGACCCGAGCCGGCGAGGGCGGCGAGCGCCATCAGCGCCCAGAACCAGGGACGGCGCGCGTGGAAGCCCGGCTGCAGCAAGAGGACCCACAAGGCGACCCAGAGCCCGAGACCGGCGCAGAAGCGCAGCGCCAGGAACAGCGTCGGGTCGCGGATCAGCGCGGTCGCCGCGGTCGCGCCCCCGGCAAGGAGGGTGCCGAAGCCGACCGCTGCGGCGGGAGAGCCGCGGGCGACCGACAGCGCGGCGAGGAGCCCGAGGGCGCAGCCGAGGAACTGGGCCGCGACGGCCGCAGAGACCTCGAGCGCCTGCATCAGGCCGGGATCGAGGCGGTCGTAGGCGAAGCTCGGCACGAGGGGGTGGACGGCGGTGCCGACGATGAGGAGAAGCACCGCCCACCAGCCCTTCCAGGTGCGGCGACGGACGGGCGGATGGGTGGTGTCGAAGCGGACCTTGCCCTCGATCGGCGCCAGGGCCTCGTCGACGCGCGGGCCGAGGCTCTGGTCGAAGTCGATGGCACGGATCTCGTCGGCGAGCGCCATCGCCTGGCGCGCCTCGCGGCGGACCGGGGCGAGGCGGCGGGCGAGGGCGGCTCCGAGCGGGTGGAGCGGGCTGTCGCCGCCGACCGGTGAGAAGTCGCCGAAACCACCGCGGGCGAGCGCCCGGAGGGCCGCGACGAGGCGCCCCTGGCGCAGGTCGAGGCGCTCGGCGGCGAAGGCGCGGGCGAGAATCCCGGCAAGAAGCGCCCCGAACAGGCTCGCGCACAGGACGGTGACCGCCAGGGTGCGGGCGACGACGTCGAGAATGCGCTGGGATGGCGTGACGACGATCAGCCCGACGGCGGATGCGCCGACGGGGATCTGGACGGAAACCGGCGTCCCGCCGGTCGCCTCGCGCGGCACCGCGAAGAGGGTCTCGCCGCTGTCGTTGGTGATCGCGATCGCCGCGACCTCCGGATTGCGGCGGATGATGTCCTCCAGGTAGGCGTCGACGCCGTAGAGGTCGCGCAGCGGAATTCCGAACCCGACGGCGCGCCCGACGGTGTCGGCGACGGCGCTGCCGATCGACCGCGTCACGCGCTCGGTGGTCAGGGCGAGGTCGTTGTGGTGTGTCCGCTCGATGAGGAAGAGCGTCGCCGCCGCCGCGAGCGCGATGGCGAGGCCGACGACGAGGCCGACGATCACCGCGAATCGGTCGCCCCGCGCCGGCTCCGTGGTCCGGCGCCCGTCAGATTTCGGCATCGATCGCCTGCAGGATGCGATCGGCGCGACCGACGCTTTCGCCTGTGGCCGCGATGCGGGCCACGGCCGCCGCCACCGCGGCGGCGAGAACTCCCTCGCGAGCCGCCGGCCGGCCACCCGCGGCGATCTCGCTGCCGGTCGTCTCGAACAGCCGCGTCGTCGGCCGCGCCGCCCACAGGACGGCGATGATGACGACGACGGCCGCGGCGAGAGCCGGCCCAAGGGTGAGCAGGAAGACGAAGCCCGCATCGACGGGCGATCGCTCGAGGAGGTCCAGCGGGACCACGATGGCGACGTCGCCGGCGACCGCCCCAAAGTCGGTGAGGATCGGAGCGCCGATGGTGAGGCCGCCACGATCGACCGCCCGCCAGATCGGGTCGGAACGGTTGTCGCGGATGGCGGTGACCCAGGCGTGCGGGATCGGTTCGTTGGCCGCACCCCGGTCGGTGCCGAAGCGCGAAACCCCCGTGGCGTCGAAGACCTCGATCGCCTCGATCCCCGGCTCGGCCGACAGGGTGCGCTCCAGGAGGTCCTCGATCTCGCGGAGCTCGCCGAGCGGCAGGCCGAGGTCGAGGCTCGCCTCGATCGTGCCGTCGAGGGTGGTGAGGACGAACTCGAGGCGCGAATCGACGAGGTCGCGGTGCGCGCGCTCGACGACGCCGACACCGACGACGGCGACAAGGGCGATCACCGCGACGGTCGCGGCGGCGACCATCAGCGCGAGCCGGCGCTGGAACGTCAGGCGGATTTGCAAGCAGGCGCCTCGCAGGAATGCGGCGGACTATGCTAGCGGTATGCTAGCCAATGCAATGGGCCCTCGCCACCGTCGCCACGGCGGCGAGGGCCTTTCGGCGCGACACCGCTCCGACGAAATGGATGCGGGGCGGGGCTCTCGGCGCTTGCGGTGCCGACCGATTCTCCCTTCGTATGGAAACCTGACTGACAGGCCGGGGCTGGCAATGAGGCGACTGGCGATCATCCTGCTGTTGACGATCGCACCGGTCGCGGTGGGGGCGATCGCGCTCGGGGCCTATCTGAACTTCGGCAGCATCCGCATCATCTATCTGAGCCTGGTGCATTCCCGCTTCGACCAGCTGGCCAACCGAATCGGCTCCGACGTCGAGGTGGCGCTCAGCTTCGGGCTGCCGCTCGCCGGACAGGTGACGCTGACGCCGCTGCTCTCCCGCGAACAGTCGAACGATCCGCTGCTCGAATCGATCGACGTCGCCGCGGCGGACGGCGCGGTCCTCTTCTCGAGCGATCCGGCGCGCGTCGGCACCGACGTGACCGCGCTCGATCCGATGATCGACGTGCGGTCGCGGATCGTCGCCAACGACTTCGGCGTGCCCGTCGGCACCGTGGTGGTGCGCGGCTCCGTGCCCCGCATCCAGCGCCAGCTCGACAGCGTCGCCGCCACCGTGGAGCGGACGGCGACGATCACCGGCCTGTTCGCGGTCCTCGTGTCCGCCATCGTCATCCTGGTGCCGCTGCGGGCGTTCTACGGCCAGGCGCTCGGGGCGGCGCGTCTGGCGGGGGAGGCGGGCGAACAGTCCGACGACCCCTACGGCTGGGCGATCGCGGAGGTCGAGGCCGCCCATGCCGCCATCGCCGCGCGTCTCAACGATCGGCGCGGGGGCTAGCCATGCGCCGCTTCGACGTCATCGTCCTCACCTGCATCACCGTCGTCCTCGTCGCCGCCCTCGCGACGATCTCCTGGCGGACGCTGGTCACCGCCGAGGGGATCCTGCTGCCGGCGCTCGACCGCAAGGCGGAGGTCGTCGGCCGCTCGCTGTCGCAGCTCGTCGCCCTGGCCGATCGCTACGGGATGGACCTCGACGACCTCGTCGGCGTGGACGCTGTGTTCCAGACGGCGCTCGCCGAGAGCGCCGAGTTCGGGGCCCTCGCCCTCCTCGATCCGGGTGGCCGGGTGATCGCGCTCGCCATGCGCAATACCTCTTCGGGCGAGCCGCTGCGGGGCCTCGACGGCCTGCCGGTCGGGATGCGCTACGTGGCGCTGCCGATCGCCTCGGCGAACGGCGAGGATCTCGGCCGCGTCGCCATCGGCATCCCCGACACGGTGACGGAAGCCTTCGTCCTCGACCTCTGGCTCGACGTGGCGGTGGTGCTGCTCGTCTCGGTGCTGGTGACGCTCGAGCTCATCGCCTTCGCCTTCGCCATGGGGGCCGGGTCGTCGCTGCGCGCTATCGGGCAGCGTCTCGATTCGCTGCGGCGCGGCGACCTTGCGCGCCACCATCAGCAGCCGCCGGGCGGTGGGCGGCTCGGCGAGATCGTCACCGGCATCGACCGGCGGATCGCGGCCCTTCGCGTTCGCCAGCGGGAACTGCGCGAGGTGGCGTTCGAGAAGCGCGACGCCGAGGCCATGGTGGAGCTCGACGCGATCGACCGGAAGTTCCGCCTGACCCGCGAACGCGTCGAGCCGCCGCTGCGGGTCTTCGCGGTGCGCGCGCCGCTGTTCCTGTTCTTCTTCGCCGAGGAGATGACGCGGCCGTTCCTGCCGACCTTCATCGGGGAGGTGGCGAGCACGGTGCCGGGCCTCTCGCGCGAGATGGTGATCAGCCTGCCGATCGTGCTGTTCATGCTGATCGTCGCGCTGCTGCAGCCCTGGCTGAACGGTGTCACCGAGCGCATCGGTCGCGGCCGGGCGCTGCGCCTCGGGGCGACGGCTGCCGTCGTCGGTTTCGTCGGCACGGCGCTTGCCGCCGACCTCTGGCAGATCCTCGCCTTCCGCTCCCTGACGGCGGTGGGCTACGCGGCGGTGTTCGTCTCCGCCCAGGGCTACATCATCGACCACACCGGCGGCCTCAACCGCGCCCGCGGCCTCGCCCTGCTCGTCACCTCGATCATGGTGGCGGCGCTCTGCGGGCCGCTGATCGGCGGCATCTTCGCCGACCGCATCGGCATCCGCCTGACCTTCATCGTTTCGGCCGCCCTCAGCCTCGCGGCGGTGATGACGGCCCGCCTCGCGCTCTCCGACGACGTCGGGCAGGCGAACCGTCGCCTCGCCAGCGTCTCCTTCCGGGACGTGATGAAGGTGGTGCTGAGGCCGACGATGGGGCTCTTGCTGATCGGCTGCGCGCTGCCGGCGAAGCTCATCCTCGCCGGGCTCGTCTTCTTCATGGTGCCGCTGGTGCTTTCCGACGAGGGCTTCGACCAGGCCGCGATCGGGCGCGTGCTGATGCTCTACGCGCTCGCCATGCTGGTGCTGGTGCCGCTCGTCTCGCGCATCAGCCAGGTGCCGAACCGGCGGCCGACGCTGGTGATTCTCGGCGGGCTGCTCGCCGCCTCGGCGGTGATCCATCCGTTCCTCTGGCCGGAGCCGTGGGGGGCTGCGGCGGCGGTGCTGCAGCTCGGCGTCGCCCAGGCGCTGTCGATCACGCCGCAGTCGGCCCTCGTCGGCGACATCGGCCGCCGCGTCGCGCCGGAAATCTCCGAGGGCACGCTCTACGGCGTGTTCCGCGTCATCGAGCGAATCGGCAACGCGATCGGCCCGCTGCTCGCGGCGTGGCTGCTCGGCGGCTTCGGGCAAGGGATGACGCTGACGGTGCTCGGCACCGTGGTCGCCGCCGGCGCCGTTCTCTTCGCCGCGGCGGTGCTCGCGGATTCGCGCGGGCCGGAACCCGTCGCGGTGGAGCGGGGATGAGCGGCACCCGTGCCGGGTGACGACAATTTAATCTGCCCCGCGTGGCCGGTCCGGGCGAATTGCGATAGTGAAGGGCGATGGTTCGGCCCGTTCACGGGCGGGCCGGGAGGCTCTGGGCAGGGGATGCGAGGATGAGACGGATCGACCGGCGAGAGGCTCTCGGCCTCCTCGCGGCCGGTGCCGCGGTCGGCACCGCAGCGGCGGGCGGATCCGTCTTCGCCCAGACGCAGCCGGCGCGTCCCTACACGATCTACATGATCACCTTTCGTGGCGACACGGAGGTGGAGGCCGGCTTCCGCGACTACCTCGCCCAGCGCCAGATCCCGGTCGAGTACATCAACCGCGACGTCGACCGCGATCCCACGAAGGTCGCCGGTTTCATCGAGGAGATCCGGGCGCTGAAGCCGGACCTCGTCTACACCTGGGGCACCCCGGTGACGCTCGCGACGGTCGGCCCCTACGATGCGCCGGACCCGGCGAAGTTCATCGCCGACCGGCCGGTGGTCTTCACGATGGTCGCAGCGCCCGTCCGGGCGAAGGTGGTGCCGAGCCTCGACGCGTCGGGGCGCAACGTGACCGGTGCCTTCCACGTGGTGCCGCTCGATGCGCAGCTGCGCGCCATGCAGTCCTACCGACCGTTCGATTCGCTCGGCGTGCTCTACACGGCCACCGAGCAGAACTCGGTGGTGCTCGTCGAGGAACTGCGCCAGCTCGCGCCGACGGTCGGCTTCCGGCTCGTTGAGCGGCAGTTCCGCACCGGCGCCGACGGCAAGCCGGTGGCCGACGGGCTCGATGCGATGATCCGGGAGATCAAGGACGAGGGGGCGGACTGGCTCTATCTCGTGCCCGACACCTTCCTCGGCTCGATCCTTGAGCAGGTGACGCCGATCTGCGAATCCGTGCTGCTGCCGACGTTCGGCGCGACGGAGCTCGCGATCCGCTCGGGCGGAGCCGTGACGGGGCTCGTCTGCCGCTACTACTCGGTCGGCCAGCTCGCCGCGTCGAAGGCCGAGCAGATCCTCGTCGGCCGCAAGAACCCCGCGGAGATCCCCGTCGAGACGCTGAAGCGCTTCTCGCTGATCGTGAACATGCCGCTCGCCAAGAGCTTCCAGCTCTATCCGCCGCTCGCGATGCTGAACTACGCGGAGGTCATCGTTGAATGACGCCGGCTCCGAGCGCGGGGGTCCGGTCAGCTACGTCTGGCTCGCCGGCGACGCCCTCGACGCGGTCGAGCGTCTGCACCGCCGCTCGATCGCCGGTGCCGATCCGGGCCTCGTGAAGCCGGAGAAGCGGTCGTTCTTCGAGAGCGTCTTCGCCGGCCGCGGCGCCGTGATCGGCGCCGTCGTCGACGGCGACGACCCGGAGACGAGGGTCGCGGGCGGCCGGCTCGCCGGGTACGGCGTGCTCCTGACGACGCTTGCCGAGGGCGAGGACGCCGGTACCCGGATCGGTCTTTCCGGCAACGCCGGTCTCGCCAAGATCGCCGGCACCGGCGTCGACCCCGCCGACCGGGGACGGGGGCTGCAGCGTTCCCTGGTGCGGCGGCGGATCGGGCGGGCCGGAGAGTGCGGCTTCACCCACGTCTTCGCCACGGCGGCGCCGGCCAACACGGTGAGCTGGCGCAATCTCATGGCGGAGGGCTTTTCGATCGTCGACGTGGTCCTCGCCTACGGCACCCTCGAGCGCTACCTGATGCACCGTCCCGTCGCCGCGGCCCCGCGGGTGGCGGAGGCACCGCGCACCTGGTGTGCGGCCGACCGCACCGACGAGGTGCGCAAGGCGCTCTCGGCGGGCCTTGTCGGGCCCGCCTGGCGGGAACACGCGGCCGCCGGCCGGCCGGCCCTCGACATCGGCTTCGTGCCGGGCGCGGCGGTGCGGGCATGAGCGCCGGCGCCAAGGTCCGATCGCTGCTGCCGCCGGTGGCGGCACTGCCGGTCGCCGGTGAGGGCGATCCGGCCGGCGCGCGCGTTCTCGTCGATCTCGACGCGATCGCCCGCAACTACCGCCGGATGGACGGCTATCGCCGCAGCGGGCGTTTCGGCGTCGTTCTCAAGGAGGACGCCTACGGCCTCGGCCTCGAGCCGGTGGCGCGGCGGCTGCGGCGCGAGGGCTGCTCCATCTTCTGGGTCGCGGACTTCGCCGAGGGCGTGCGCCTGCGGGCCATCCTCCCGGACGCCGAGATCTACGTGCTGAGCGGGCTCACCGGCCATCCGGCCTCCGAGCACGCCGCGCACGGACTGGTGCCGATCCTCGCCTCGATGGCCGAGGTCGAACAGAGCGCCGCCGGCGCCGGGCGGGTTCGTGTCGGCGTGATGATCGACGGGGGGCTCGTCCGCCTCGGGCTGACGGACGACGAGGCGGCGGCGCTCGTCGGCCGGCCGGAGGTGTTCGCGCGCCTCGATGTCGCGTGCTGGGTGACGCAGCTTGCCTGGTTCGAGCGGCCGGACGACGAGCGCAATCTCGCGCAGCTGCGGCGGCTCCGTTCGGCGGTCGCGCCGCTGCCCGCGGCGCCGATCTCGATCGCCTGTTCAGCGGCGCTGTTCATGGATCCCTCGCTGCACGGCGACCTGCTCCGCGTCGGCAGTGCGCTCTACGGCGTCCAGGGGACACCGGGCTATCCGCAGCCGGTCGAGCAGGTGATCGAGGCGACGGCGCCGGTGATCCGCATCGTCCAGGTGCGCGAGGGGACGCCGATCGGCTACGGCGGCGGTCATGTAACACACCGGCCCTCGCGGATCGCCACCATCGGCATCGGCTATGCGACTGGGCTGCCGGTGGCGATGGCCGGGCGGGGCGCCGTGGCGATCGCCGGGCGGCGCGCGCCGCTTGTCGGGCGGCTGTCGATGAACCTTGCCACCGTGGACGTGACGGACTTCGGCGAGGACGAGGTGCGGCCGGGGGATTTCGTCGAGATCACCGGACGGACGATCTCGCTCGCCGAGATGGCGGCGAGCGCCGCGACGGTGTCGAACGAGGTGCTGGTGCGGCTCGGGCGGACCCTGCCGCGGCTCTATCGCGGGGCGTGACGGCGAGACTGCGCCGCGGCGTCAGGCGACCGGCAGGCGGAAGCTGACGACGTTGTGGCCGTCGTCGCGCCGGTAGGTGAAGTCCTCGGACATGGTGCGGACGAGATGGACGCCGAGCCCGCCGATATGGCGGTCGTCCATCTCCGCTTCGACGTCGGGCGTTTCCATCGCCGTCGGGTCGAAGGGGGCGCCGGCGTCGATCAGCGTACCGACGACTCGGCCGTCATCGAGGCGCACCGTCAGCTTGAGCGGCCCGGCGTCGGCACCGGCGTAGCCATACTTGACGATGTTGGTGACGAGTTCCTCGACGATGAGGGCGAGCGTGTAGCCCGTCCGCGGCGGCAGGTCGTGGCTCTCCACGAACGCCTCCAGCGCCGCCTCGACCGCCGGAAGAGCTGCGGCGTCGGCGGTCAGCGTGATGTCGATGCCGTCGGCCATGCGCGCAACATCCTTGGGGTCCCGGACGAAGTCGGGCCGGTCCGGCGCGCGACTCCACCTTCCGGCGGTGATTTCGTCAACCCTGGCACGCCGGACAGGGTGAACCGTGCCCACCTGCTGCCCAAGGCAGACGCGGCGGCACTCAGGCAGCGCCCGTCACGGAGAGGAAGCGACGCCGGTCGCCCTCGAGGACGACGGCGGTGAGGCGGCCGGTGAAGACCGCGCCGGTGTCGACGTTGATGCGGTTCGGCAGCGATTCGGGCGTGTCGGCCGGGGTGTGGCCGTGCACGACGACGCGCCCGTGGTCGGCGGAGGAACTGAGGAAGGGCTCGCGAATCCACAGGAGGTCACGCTCCGCCTGACGCGCGAGCGGCACACCCGGCCTCACGCCGGCGTGGCAGAAGAAATAGCCGCCGATCTCGAAACGCACCGGCAGGGTCTCCAGGAAATGGCGGTGGCGCGAGGGCAAGTGGGCATCGAAGGCGGCGACGAGGTGGTCCGGGTGGCCGAGCAGCGCCGGGCTCGCGGGATCGACGCCGTAGGAGGCCATCGTCTGAAGCCCGCCATAGGTCAGGAAGACCTCCGCATCGTCGCCGCCCGAGATGAACTGCAGGAGGCAGTCCTCGTGGTTGCCCTTCAGGCAGACGATCTCGTCTGCCGGCAGGCGCGGCGACAGCAGCCGCTCGATGACGTCGTGGGTGCGCGGGCCACGGTCCACGTAATCGCCGAGGTGGACGACGACGGACCGGCGCACCGGCGAGGCCTCGAGGTCGGCGGCGATGGCTTCGTGCAGCGCCTCGAGCAGGTCGAAACGGCCGTGCACGTCGCCGATGGCGTAGACGCGCGTCCCCGCGTCGAGCAGCGACACGCGCCCGCCGTCCTCAGCGCTTGGCGCGGAGAGCGAAGCCGAAGGAGATCCAGGCGACACCCTGGAAGATCAGGTCGATGCCGAGGATCATGCCGATCAGCCACACCGAGTTGATCGGCCAGCCGACGCCGATGAGGATGCCGAAGAGGACGGTGAAGACGCCGGCGGCGACCATCCAGCCCCAGCCCTCGGCGGGCTTCGCGTCGAAGCCGGCAATGATGCGCAGGACACCCACGGCGAAGAGGATTGCGGCGAGCATCAGCGTGAAGCCGGCGGCGGCGAGCGCCGGGTCGACGAGGGCGATGACGCCGGCGACGGCGTAGAGGACGCCGCTGAGCAGCCAGTAGATCGTCTTGCCCCAGGTCTTCGCGCCGAAGGCCTGGACGATCTCGACCACGCCCGCGACGATCAGCATGACGCCGGTGACGAGCATGACGGCGACGGTCGCCGCGAAGAGGTTGCCGAGCGCGATCATGCCGAAGAGCACCATCGCGACGCCGGCGGCCACGAACCAGCCCCACTTCTTGCGGAATTCGGCGATCTTGGCTCCGAGCGGCGTGCCGGACTGCATCGCATTGGCCATCGGTCTCATCCCGTTCTGAGTGGCGCCCGGCGGCTCGTCCGCGACTCGCGGGGCCAGTGGCAGGCGCCGCCGGAGAGTAGCGCGCGGACGCGGTTGCGGGAAACCCGTTTGCAAGTGCGAGACGACCTCGCGAGACGACCTCGCGAGACGACGTGACAGGGGCGCCGGTGTGGTTGCCGGGCGGCGGCCGCTCGCCTATCGCTGCCGGATGGCCGGGGTGGACGAGGAGACGGTGATGGATGCTGCGAGCGAGGCGGACGAGGTGGTGCCGGCCCGGCGGCTCAAAGGCCGCGTCGTGGCGGTCTTCGCGACGCCGGATCCGGGCGAGTTCGAGACGGTGGCGGCCGAACGCCTGTCGCTCGGGCTCGACGGCATCGCCGGCGACCGGCACGGCGGCTTCCTGCGCCGGTCCGGCGGACGCGAGCCGTGGTACCCGCGCGGCACGGCGATCAGGAACGGCCGGCACCTGTCGGTCGTCTCGGTGGAGGACCTCGCCGAGGCGGCCCGCCGCATGGGGCTGTCGGACCTCGACGCGCGCTGGATCGGCGCGAATCTCCTCGTCGAGGGCATCCCGCGCCTCTCCCTGCTGCCACGCGCGACGCGTCTTCAGATCGGGACCGCGGCGCTGCACGTCGACGATCAGAACGCGCCGTGCCGCGTCGCCGGCCGCGCCATCGCCCGCCACACCGGCAAGCCGGAGATGGAACTCGCTTTCCCGAAGGAGGCCCGCCGGCTGCGCGGGCTCGTCACCGCGGTCGACCGCGCCGGCGAGATCACGCCCGGCGACGAAATCCTCGCCCACCTGCCGGAGCAGTGGATCTACCGCGGCTGAGAGCGGTGCGGATCAGTCGAACGCGGCGTCCGCGACCGCGTCGACGCTCGGAATGTAGGGCTTGAGGTCGATCAGCGGCGTACCGTCGAGGCAGTCGAGCATGCCGACCTCGAGGCGCCCGACGGAGACGTCGAGCGTGCGAAGCGGCACGACCGCCATGGCGATCGGGTTCGGCCGGGCGGGCGAGCGCAGCGAGAAGACCCCGCGCGGCTCCGGAGCGTGGCGAGGCGTCTGGACGATGACGTCGCGCCGGGACCGATCCATCCAGTAGAGCACGACGACATGGCTGACGCCCTCGAGGCCGGCGAGGCCCGGACGGTAGGGCGGATCGATCTCCAGCAGCGCGCTCTCCCCGTCCTCGCGGGCGACGCGGACGTTCTTCGGGCAATCGTCGAGCGCCCGCCACGGCGTGCGGACGCGTCCGATGAACACGACGCGGGCGTCGCCCGGCAAGAGGGCCGGATCGGGCGTGACCGTCTGTTCGCCGGGGCGGATGCCGCCGTGGTCCATCGCAGCCTCGCGTGGGGTGGGATCGGGTGTGGCGTGAGGGTAACAACTCTTTCATGGTGTTCGCGGAATGTCACGAATGCCGGGGTGAGGGCTTTGCGGTCGGGCGGCGCTGGTCTAGGTCTGGCAGTGGTTCGCGCGGTGCCCGACGACGCTCCGCCGATATGTGTTCGAGTGAGGTCGGGAATGGCGGTTCGAAGCGGCTGGCTCGCAGGGGTAGGGGCGCTACTGGCGGCCACGGCCATCACCCCGGCCTTCGCCCAGGAGACGGACCCCTCGCTGACGTCTCCGTCGTCGAGCACCACCTGGATCATCACCGTGAAGGCGACCGGCAACGTCTCGCCGGACTTCCTCGGCGCCAAGACCTACACGCCGATCGGCTATCCGCTGTTCTCGTTCCGCCAGGCCGATACGCCGGAGGGCTTCTCCGCCGCCGATGACGGCATCGACTGGTCGCTGTTCGGCAACGAGTACTTCAACGTCGGCCCCGTCGCCCGCTACCGGGCCGGGCGCTACAACAGCGTCGAGAAGAAGCTCCGCGGCATCCAGTCGATCCCGTGGACGGTGGAAATCGGCGGCTACGTCGAGGTGTGGCCGACGGACTGGCTGCGCGGCCGCGTCGAGGTGCGCCACGGCATGAACGGCGCGAGCGGCATCGTCTCCGACCTCGCCGTCGACGGCGTTTACCGCAAGGACCAGTGGACGATCGCGGCGGGCCCGCGCCTGACGCTCGCCACCCAAGACTTCATGAACATGTACTTCGGCGTGAAGCCGAGCGAGGCGGCGAAGAACCCCTGGGTCAACCGCTACAAGCCGGGCGGCGGCATCGTCTCCTTCGGCGCGCTTGCCGGGGCGAGCTACCAGTTCAACGAGAACTGGGCCCTGTCGCTCTACGGCCAGTACGACCGGCTGGTGGACCAGGCGGCGAACAGCCCGATCGTCAAGAACATCGGCTCGCCGAACCAGTTCGGCATCGGCGCCACCGTCGGCTACTCCTTCCCCGTCACCTTCTGAGGCGCGAGCCCGCGCGGCCCGACGCCGGCCCGCGCGGTATCTGCCGGCGGACCGGAGTGGTAACGTTCCGGCGCTCGCGTGCGCCGTGGCTTGCCGATGAGGTTCGCGTTTGCCGAAGACCGTCCTGTTCGTCCGCAACTTCAATTCCTTCCGGGGCGGACATCTCAAGATCGCGGACTGCCTCGAGCATGTCCGCTCGTCGCCCGCCTACGCGGCACGCCTCTTCGTCACGGCGGAGAGCAAGGACCATCCCTGGCGCGACCATCCCTGCCTCGTCGAGGAGATGGATCTCGAGGCGACGGACATCCTCGTGCTCGGCGGCAGCGCGTGGCGCTTCCTGCCGGACGACGTCGAGGAGAGGATCCCGGTCGTCAACCTCATCCAGGGCATGCGGCACGCCGACAGCACGCACCGCAAGCACCAGTACCTGCAGCGGCGCGCCGTCCGGCTCTGCGTCAGCGAGCAGGTGAAGGACGAGATCGAGGCGACGGGCATCGTCAACGGGCCGGTGCGCGTGATGGCGACGGCACTTGGAACGGAGGGGTTTCCGGAGCCGTCGGCACCGAACGGCAAGGTCTTCATCGCCGGACAGAAGGCGCGAGGCGTCGCCGCCGAGGTGGCCGAGAGGCTCCGCGCCGAGGGGATCGAGGTCGACTGCGCCATCGAGCGCTGCCCGCGCGAGGAGTTCCTCGCGCGCATGGCGGCGGCGGAGATCGCCGTCGTCCTGCCGCTGCGGCGGGAAGGCTTCTTCCTGCCGGCGCTCGAGGCGATGCTGCTCGAGCGAGTGGTGGTCTGCCCGGACTGCGAGGGCAACCGCGACTTCTGCATCGACGGCGAGACCTGCCTCGTGCCGGCGCCCGACGCCGCTTCGGTGGCGGCGGCGGTGCGGCGCCTCCTTGACGACGAGGGGCTGCGCACGCGGGTCCGCGAAGGCGGTCACCGCATGGCGCTCGCCCGCTCCGTCGCGGCCGAGCGGCTCGACTTCCTGTCCGCGCTCAACGGCCTCTCGCCGCGGAACATCATCATCACCGGCCTGCCGCGCTCCGGCACGACGCTCAGCTGCCACCTCCTCAACAAGCTGGAGAACGTCGTCGCCCTGCACGAGCCGATGCCGATCCGCCGCCTGAAGGGGCTCGACGAGCACCAGTTCGTGGCCGAGACCGTCGCCTTCTTCGAGCGGCAGCGGCGGATGATCCGCGAGGAGGGGGTGGCGCTCAGCAAGACCCTCGACGGGAAGGTGCCGATGAACCCGCTCGCCGACCGCGACGACGCCGGCGTTCGCAAGCGGCAGCTGAACGGCAAGACGCTGGAGATCACCAACGTCACCTCGGACGTCTTCGACCTCGGCATCAAGCACCCGACACTCTTCACGGCGCGCCTGCACCAGCTCCGGCCACACTTCGACTGCTATGCCCTCGTGCGCAACCCGCTGTCGGTGCTCCTGTCGTGGCGCGACAGCGAGATGCCGATCGCCGCCGGCAAGAGCGGCGCGATCGAGACGCTGCACGGCGCCTTTGCCGAAAAGCTTGGGGCGATGACGGACATCGTCGACCGTCAGATCGCGCTGATCGACTTCTTCTTCTCCCAGTACCGTGACAACATCCCCGGCAACGTCATCAAGTACGAGGACGTGATCGCGAGTGGGGGACGCGAGCTCGCGCGCATCGCGCCGGCCGCGGCCACGCTCGCCGAACCCCTCAGCTCGCGCAACCGGCGGGCGATCGGCGAGGACCCGGAGGCGGCACAAATCGCCGAGAAGCTCCTGAAGAGCGACAACGCCTGCTGGCACTTCTACGCGCGCGAGGACGTGGAGCGGCTGCTCGCCTGAGAGCGGCTGCCGGCGAGACAGCGACGTCCCGATCGCCATCGGGGCTGGCGTCTTCGCCACCGATCCCGTTTCATCGGGACCCTGAGTCCGATGCGCCCGGCGATGGCGGGCGCATGCGGGGCGGCAACGGAAGGCGGACGATGAGCGGCGATCCGTACGAGCGTCTCGGGGTCAAGAAGGACGCGACCCAGGAGGAGATCCAGGCGGCCTACCGGCGCCTCGCCAAGAAGCTGCACCCGGACCTCAACCCCGGCAACGCCAAGGCGGAGGCGGAGTTCAAGGAGGTCGGGGCGGCCTACGAGATCCTCGGCGATCCGGAAAAGCGCGGGCGATTCGACCGCGGCGAGATCGACGCGAGCGGCGCCGAGCGGCCGCCGCGCCAGTACTACCGGGACTTCGCCGACGCCGAGACGTCCTACGGCACTGGCGCCGGGTTCGCCGACTTCTCCGACAGCGACGACTTCCTCTCGGAGCTCTTCGGCCGGCGAGCGCGGGGCGACGCGCCGCGGCGCGGCCGCGACGTCGCCTACAGCCTCGAGGTCGAGTTCCTCGACGCGGTGAACGGCGCGACGCGCCGCCTCGGTTTGCCGGGAGCGGGTGACCTCGACGTGACGATCCCGCCCGGCACGCGCGATGGCCAGACGCTCCGGCTGCGCGGCAAGGGAGAGCCCGGCCTCAACGGCGGGCCGGCCGGCGATGCGCTGATCGAGATCCACGTGCGGCCGCACAAGCTCTACGTCCGCGACGGCGACGACGTGCGCTTCGAGGTGCCGATCACGCTCGCCGAGGCGGTGCTCGGCGGCCGCGTCGAGGTGCCGACGCCCGGCGGCCGCGTCGCCGCGACGCTTCCGAAGAACACGAGCAGCGGCAAGGTGCTGCGCCTCAAGGGCAAGGGCGTGCCGAAGCGCGACGGCGGGCGGGGCGATGCCTACATGACGGTGAGGATCGTGCTGCCGGAGACCCCCGACGAGGCGCTCGAGCGCTTCGTCGCCGAGTGGTCGGCCGGGCGGACCGACGATCCCCGCAAGACGATGGAGGGCTGAGATGCACGATGCTCCGAGCTTCTGTGCCCGCGCCGGCCTCGAGGCGAGCGAACTCGAGGCCTGGGTCGAGGCCGGGTGGCTCCGGCCGTCGCAGAGTGGCGGTGCAACCCGCTTCAGTGAGGCGGACGTCGCCCGGGCGCTGCTCGTCCACGATCTCCGGCGCCACATGGGCGTCAACGATCCGGGCGTCGACGTGATCCTCGACCTCATCGACCAGTTGCACGGGCTGCGCGCGGCCCTGCAGGACGTTTCGACGACGGTGTCGATGCAGTCCGAGACCGTGCGGATGCGCCTGGTGGTCGACGCGCGGACCCTGCCGCGGACCCGCCCGACAGAGCGCTGATCGGACGCGCTCGCGGAGCGCCGGTCGGTCCTTCCGCGTTCGTTGACATTCCCCACCCGGCGCTATCTGCTGGCGGCGGGGGCCAGCTTCTTCCGAAATCGATGACGTGCCCGCGCGGAACCGGTGCATCACGGCGACGCCACGACGGCGGCCTTGCACCTTCGGCGGGGGAAGGGGTGCGTCGCACGCGTCGGAGCAGCGGTGCGGCGCGCGCCGGGGGAGAGAGGCGTCGCGCACCCGTTGATCGGAAGAGCCATGCTGGCGTCGGTGCAGCGGCGACGGGGCTTCCGTCGCGCAATGAGGGGCATGGGGTGATGGCCAGGAAGGGACTTTCGGGGTGGGTGCTGAGGCTGATGGTGCTGATGGGCCTGTTCCTCGGTGCCGCCGGCAGCGCAACGGTGGTCGCTGAAACGAAGACGAACCCTGAGGCGAAGACAGCAGCGGCGCCCGAGGAAGCCCTCGATCAGCGGATCGAGGAGGAGGCGCGCGTCATCGAGGCCGATATCGGCCGGACGCTGGTCGAGCTTCGGCAGAGCCTGCGGACGGCTGTCGGAAGTGCCTCACAAATTCCAGGTGAGGTCAGCGCAGCCCTTGCCCGCGACACGGTGGAGGAAGGCGGGGGCTGGCTCGCCGGCGCGGTTCTTTCGGGGCTGGCAGCGATCGTCATCGGCCTCATCGTCGCGATTGCCTTCGAACGATTCACGATGGCCCGGGTGCCGAAAGCCGCATCAGATGCAGCCCCGGAGGCCCGCGCCGCCGACCTTCTCGTGCGCACCTTGCTGCGCCTCGTCGGCACGGCCATCCTCATCGTCGTCGGTTTCGTCGTCATCGAGGTCGTCGACTCCGGCGTCGATGTGCGGCACCGGACGGCGCTGATCCTCCTCGTCGTGTTCGCCTGTGCCCGCGGGGCGCTGCTGATCTCGCGCGCGGCTCTCGCGCCGGAGACGCCACCGGGCGTGGCGACCGCGGCCGAGACGGCCCGTCTGCGCGGCTGGGTCACGACCTTCCTCGTCGTCCTTGCCGTCGTGGCAGCCCTCGACTGGTGGCTGCTCGCCATCGGGCTCAGTGACGAGCCCCGCGATCTCGTGGGGATCGGGGTCAGCCTGCTCCTCGTGGTGTTCCTGTCCGCGATGTGCCTGGCAAACCGCCGGGCGGTGCCGGCCGCCTTCGGCTACCGCATCCACGACCAGCAGGGGCTCGGCAGCCTGTTCGGCCGCTTCTGGTGGGTGATCGCCATCGCCTATTTCGTCGTCGCGTGGGTCGCCCGCAGCGTCCACGTCCTGCTCGACCAGTCGGGCTCCGACGGACTCGTCACGGCCCCCCTCGTTCTCTTGTTCGTCGGTCTCATCCTCTACGGCGTGCTGGCGCAGTTGGTGGAGCGTACCGTCCCGCGCGGCCCCGTGCTGTGGATCGGAGGTCCGGGCAATGTCCGGCTGCGCGACTATCGCGACCTCGCCGACGATGGCGCAGCGCTGATCGTCCTCCTCGTCGGGTTTGGCGTCCTCGCCCACGTCTGGGGGGCGGCACTGGTCGGGTCCGGCGCCGGGGCGACGCTCGTCAAGGTCGCGGCGATCTGCGTCGTCGGCTGGATCGTCTACGACATGGTGCGCATCGCCATCGACCGGAAGCACGCCCATGAAGGCGGCATTCCGAACATCGTCGCCGAGGACGAGGAGTTCGCGCCGCTGCCGCTCGGCAAGTCGCGGCTTGCGACGCTGCTGCCGCTGGCGCGCATCTTCGTGCTGAGCGCCATCGTCGTCATCATCGTCATGATGGTGCTCTCCGAACTCGGCGTGAACGTCATTCCGCTGTTCGCCGGTGCCAGCATCTTCGGCCTTGCCATCGGCTTCGGCTCGCAGACCCTGGTGCGGGACGTGATGTCGGGTGCCTTCTTCCTCGTCGACGACGCGTTCCGGGTCGGGGAATATGTCGATCTCGGCGGCGGCTCGAAGGGCACGGTCGAGAAGATCTCGATCCGCTCCTTCCAGCTGCGCCACCAGAACGGGCCCCTGCACACCATCCCGTTCGGCGACATCAAGCAGATCACCAACCTGTCGCGCGACTGGGCGATCACCAAGCTGCCCTTCACCTTCCCGCACGGGACGGATGTCGAGAAGGTGCGCAAGGTGATCAAGAAGGCGGGCGAGGCGCTCGCCGCCGATCCGGTGCTCGGGCCCCACTTCCTGCAGCCGCTGAAGTCGCAGGGCGTCGTCGAGATGAACTCGAACGCGATGACGTTCGCGGTGAAGTTCATGACGCCGCCCGCGGACGCCTCGCTGGTCCGGCGCGCCGTCTATGCGCGGCTGTCGCAGGCCTTCATCGATGCCGGGCTTTCGTTCGCCAGCTCGTCGGTGACGGTCCGCATCGCCAACGACAGCGGCGCGCCCTTGACGGAGGAGCAGAAGCAGGCGGCGGCGGCCGCGGCGGCGCAGACACTGCAGGCTCCGTCGGCCTGACGGTGAGTGCAAAAGCTCGTCAGGAACCGGGCCGCCTCTCGTCGGCTCGGCGCTTGCGGTCGATCAACACGATCCCGTGCCATCCCGCTAGGCTCGGCCCCGACTGAGCCCGCCGCGCATACGACAAGCGCGGCGGTCCGTCGGGAGGGGCCGGGCGATGCAGGCGATGGAGTTGCGGCGGATCGGCGGGCCGCTCGTGCCCGTGGAGCGGCCCGACCCCGTGTCGGGCCCCGGCGAGGTGGCGATCGGCGTCACCGCCTGCGGGGTCTGCCGCACCGATCTCCACGTCGTCGACGGCGATCTGCCCGACCCGGTGCTGCCGATCGTTCCCGGCCACGAGATCGTCGGCCGCGTCACAGCCCTTGGACCCGGCGCCGGCGGGGTGCGGATCGGCGAGCGGGTCGGCGTCGGCTGGCTCGGCGCGACCTGCAGCCACTGCGACTTCTGCCGCGAGGGGCGGGAGAATCTCTGCGACGCACCTGCCTTCACCGGCTTCACCCGCGACGGCGGCTTCGCCACGCACACGGTCGCCGACTCCCGTTACATCTATCCGCTCGGCGCAGACGGTGACGACGCGGCGGTGGCGCCGCTCCTCTGCGCCGGGCTGATCGGCTGGCGCTCGCTGGTGATGGCGGGGGAGGGGGAGCGGCTCGGCCTCTACGGCTTCGGCGCCGCCGGCCACATCATCCTGCAGGTGGCGCGCTGGCAGGGCCGGCGCGTCTTCGTCTTCACGAAGCCCGGGGACACGGCGGCGCAGAAGCTCGCCCGCAGCCTCGGCGCGGAGTGGGTCGGCGGCTCCGACGAGCTGCCGCCCGAGCCGCTCCACGCGGCGATCCTCTACGCGCCCGTCGGCCCGCTGGTGCCGGCGGCGCTGAGGGCGGTGAGGAAGGGTGGCCGGGTCGTCTGCGCCGGCATCCACATGAGCGACATCCCGTCGTTTCCCTACCGGTGGCTCTGGGGCGAGCGGCAGGTGATGTCGGTCGCCAACCTGACGCGGGCGGACGCCGACACCTTCCTGCGGATCGCGCCGGAGGCGGGCATCCGCACCCACGTCACCCGCTATCCGCTCGGCGAGGCGAACACCGCGCTCGACGACCTTCGCACCGGCCGCCTCACGGGCGCCGCGGTGCTGGTGCCGAATTGATGCGGGCCGGAAGGCCCAGAAGACAGGAGACCATCATGAAGCTTCGGATCCCCCACGACGCCGCGATCGTCGTCTGCGACGGCCAGAAGGCGCTGTTCCTGCGCAACGAGGGCGACGAGGAGTTCCCGAACCTCAAGGTCGATCATGTGACAGAATCGGCTGAGACGGGCCGGACCGGTGAACTCGGCACCGACAAGCCGGGCCGGACGCAGAACGCCGCCGGGCCGACGAGCGCGATGGAGCCGACCGACTGGCACGCCCGCGCCGAGCGGCACTTCGCCGAAGAGACCGCCCGCGCCGTCGCCGCGATCCACGGCAAGGACCACAAGCGCAAGATCGTGCTCGTGGCGCCGCCGAAGACGCTGGCGGCGCTCCGCGAGACGCTCGGCGACACGGTGCAGCCGAGCGTCCTCGCCGAGATCGACAAGGACCTCACGCACCATCCGGTGCACGAGATCGAGCGGCTGCTGACGGCGGCCTGAGGGAAGCGCGCCGGCGCTTCAGCCCACGAGAGACGGTGGCGCCGGCGCCTCAGCCGGCGCCGCGCAGCCGGGCGTCGACGCGGCCGACACCCGCGATCTCGAAGCCGATCGCGGCATCCTCGGCGGTGAGGAAGATCGGCGGGACGACCGAGCCGAGGATGACGAGGTCGCCCTTGCGGAGCTGCTCGCCGCCGGCGGCGAGGGTGTCGACAAGGACGCGCAGGATCTCGGCGATGCGGCCGGTGTTCGCCTCGACGTCGTCGACGGCCGCATGCACGGTGCCGTTGCGGGTGACGGTGCCGCGGAGCGCCGTCCAGTCGAATCCGTCGCCGGCCGGCCGGAACGGTCCGGTGATGACGGAACGGTGGAAGATGTTGTCGGCGAGGATCTTCTCGGCGTCCTCGGGCGGGAAGAAGAGGTCGGCGAGCTCGAAGGCCGGCGCGAAGGCCTCGATGGCGGCCGGCGTGAAGGCGGCGCCGTCGGCGACGTCGGCGCCGATGCGGACCGCGATCTCGGGCTCGGCCACCGGCTTCACCCAGCCGGTGAGATCCACCTCGGCGCCGGAGGCGACGATGCTGCGCTCCATCATGTAGCCGACGAGCGGACCCGTGAGGGCGAACTTCTGCAGCGCGGCAGGCGTGCCGAAGCCGAGCTTCCAGCCGATCGGATGCTCGCCCGCCTCGATGCGACGGCGTCGCTCGGCGGCCTGGACCGCCATGCCGGCGGCGACGGGGGCACTCTGATAGGGGGGCATGCGTTCGCCTCGCCGGCTGGGGATGGGATGCGCCTCGACCGCCGGCTGTGCGGGCGGTGGCGGCAAACGATTGCCACACGGGGACGTCCCGTGGCAACCGCGCGAAACAGGTCAGGGGAGGCGGCCTGTCCGGTCAGGACGCGGGGACGCGGACGCGGCCGGTCGAGCCGCGGACGACGAGATCGGTCGGCAGCATGGCGGTACGCTCGGCCCCCGCCTTGCCCTCGATGAGGTCGACGATCATGTCGGCGGCGCGGGCGCCCATCTGATGCTTCGGCACGCGCACGGTGGTGAGCGGCGGCGTCAGCCGGTCGACCATGATCATGTCGTTGAAGCCAGTGACGGCGACATCGTCAGGGCACTCGAGCCCGCGGCGACGCAGCGCCGCGATGGCGCCGACGGCGAGCCTGTCGTTGGCGCAGACGAGGGCGGTGAAGGGCGCGGCGGTGGCGAGCAGCGTCTCGGTGCAGCGCTCGCCCTCTTCCTCCCGATAGCCGCGCGCCACCGCGACGGGCGGCGTCTCGCCGACACCGAGCGCCTCGCAGGCGGCGAGGAAGCCGCGGTGGCGAAGGACGCCCGTCGACAGGTGCTGCGGGCCCGCGATCGCGGCGATCTTGCGGTGCCCGAGGGCGACGAGGTGGGTCACGATGGCGGTCATGCCGCCCGCCTCATCGGCAATGACGGAGGGGACGTCGGCGCCGAAGACCTGGCGGTTGACCGTGACCGCCGGCGTCGCGTCGAGCCACTCGTCGCGCGTCGGATCGGGCGTGATCTCGACGCTCGCAAGAAGGAGCCCGTCGACGCCGCGGTCGCGCAGCATGGAGACCAGCTCGCGCTCGCGCCTTGCGTCGCCGTCGGTGTTGGCAACGATGGCGACATAGCCGCGGCGGGCGAGGGCGTCCTCGATGCCGCGGATGATCGGCGGGAAGGCCGGGTCGGTGATGTCGGGGATGACGACGCCGATGGTGCGCGTCGTGTTCGTCTTCAGCGTGTAGCCGGCGCTGTTCTTGCGATAGCCGAGGGCACGGCTCGCCCGCTCGATGCGCTCGGCGAGCTCGCTCGACACCCGGTGGGGCGAGTCGGGATCGAGCGCCCGGGACACGGTCGACAGGTGCACGCCGACGGCGTCCGCCACGTCCTTGAGGGTCACACGCCGCTTCATGCCGTCATCGAATTCCGGAGAGGTGAGCGGAAGATCTGGCGAAGGCTAGAGGAATTTGCCGGAGGCGTCGATGCACGCGGTGCGCCACTGCCGGGATGGACAGCAGCGGGGATGTATGGCAATCGTTTGCATGGAATTTGCCGCACCCTCCAGGCCGTATTCAGTCGGCCGGGGGCGGGTGGCGGCCGTGAGAGTCGGAGGTGACGACGTGCGCGTAGGCTTCATCGGATTGGGCGCCATGGGACAGGAGATCGTCCCCCGGCTGCTGGCGGGCGGCCATCAGGTCGTCGGCTGGAACCGCTCGAAGGACAAGGCCGAGCCGCTCATCGAGAAGGGCATGGGCTGGGCAGACACGCCGAAGGCGGTCGCCGAGGGCGCCGAAGTGGTGCTCTCCATCGTCACTGACGCCAAGGCCGTCGAGGCCTGCGCGCTCGGGCCGGACGGCATCCTCGCCGGCATGCAGCCGGGCGCCATCTACGCCGACATGAGCACGATCCCGCCCGAGGCAAGCCGGCGGATCAACGAGGCCTTCAAGGCGGCCGGCCACGTCATGCTCGACGCGCCGCTCTCCGGCAGCCCGGTGACGCTGCGCCAGGGCCTCGCCTCGATCATGGTCGGCGGCGACAAGGCGGCGATGGAGAAGGCGGCCCCCGTCTTCCTGTCGATCGGCCCGAAGCTGACGCACATCGGCGAGGCCGGCCTCGCCGTGCAGATGAAGATCGCCATCAACCTCTGCCTGATGGTCGAGGTCATCGTCTTCGGCGAGGCGATCGCGCTCGCGGAGAAGGGCGGCGTGAAGCGCGAGATCGCCGTCGACGCGCTTCTGAAGAGCGTCGCCGCCTCGCCGGTGCTCGGCTACCGCGGGCCGTTCATCCTCGAGGGCAACATGCCCGACGTGCCGCTCGCCGACGTGACGCTGCAGCAGAAGGACATGATCCTGGCGCTCGACCTCGCCCGCAAGCAGGGCAGCGTCGTCCCGCTCGCCGCCGCGGCCAACGAGATGATGAACGCCTGCCGCGGCCTAGGCATCGACCATCGCGATTTCGTCACGGCGTTCGACGTCTATCGGCGCCTCGGAGGAGACAACACGTGACCGTGAAGCCCTATCGCACCCGCGTCGAAGACGTCCCGCTCGTCAAGGGCCTCAAGGAGGAGGACGGCTGGTACGACATGCAGGTCCGCTTCTGCGTGGACAAGGCGACCGTCGGCACCGACAACGTGCTCGGCTGGACCGTGCTGCCGCCCGGCGCCAAGCACGACAAGCATCGCCACTTCCACTGCGACGAGTTCCTCTTCGTCATCTCCGGCAGCGGCTACATCTACACCGACGAGGGCACCGAGCCCTCGAAGGCCGGCGACGTGGTGTTCACGCCGCGCGGCCACTGGCATGGCTTCAACAACACCGGCGACGTCGACGCGGTGCTGGCCTGGGGCTGGATCGGCGCCGGCTCGCTGGAAGACGCCGGCTACGAGGTGCCCTCCGAGGAGTGATCCTTCACCGTACACGGGGGGAGGCGACCTGTGGGCGCCGGCGGGGCTTCATCCCCGCCGGCGCCCTTGTTTTTCGCGGACCAGCCGGGCGCCGCCGCCCCGGCACGGCTTGAAGAGATACCCCCGGCAGTATATGCGGGTACCCGGTCCAGTACCGCTGCCGCGAGCGGCGAAGGGAGAGGGATGCCGCACTCGCCTGACGACAAGAAGCGCGCTCTCGCCCGCCTCCACCGCATCCGCGGGCAGGCCGAGGGGCTCGAACGCGCGATCGAGGCGGGCGCCGAGTGCCGTCAACTGCTCCAGCAGATCTCCGCGTTGCGCGGTGCCGCGAGCGGGCTGATGGTCGAAGTGCTGGAGAGCCACCTGCGCGAGACGATCGGCAGGACGCGCGAGGCCGGCGCCCCGCCGCCCGCCGCCGGAGACCTCGACGACATCACCAACATGCTGCGCACCTACCTGAAGTAGGCGGCGCGCCTCAGACCGGAAGGAACACCCATGAAGACCCGTGCCGCCGTCGCCTGGGAAGCCAAGAAGCCGCTCACCATCGAGACCATCGAGATCGGCGGCCCGAAGGCGGGCGAGGTGCTCGTCGAGGTGATGGCGACGGGCGTCTGCCACACCGACGCCTACACGCTCGACGGCTTCGATTCGGAGGGCAAGTTCCCGGCGATCCTCGGCCACGAGGGCGCCGGCATCGTGCGCGAGGTGGGCGCCGGCGTGACGTCGCTGAAGGTCGGCGACCACGTCATCCCGCTCTACACGCCCGAGTGCCGGCAGTGCAAAACCTGCCTGTCGCAGCGCTCCAACCTCTGCACGGCCATCCGCGCCACGCAGGGCCAGGGCCTGATGCCGGACCGCACCACCCGCTTCTCCTGCGACGGCAGCGAGGTGTTCCACTACATGGGCTGCTCGACCTTCGCGAACTTCACGGTGCTGCCGGAGATCGCGCTCGCCAAGGTCCGCGAGGACGCCCCCTTCGACAAGATCTGCTACATCGGCTGCGGCGTGACGACCGGCATCGGCGCGGTGGTCTACACCGCGAAGGTCTGGCCGGGTGCCAACGTCGTCGTCTTCGGCCTCGGCGGCATCGGCCTCAACGTCATCCAGGGCGCCCGGATGGTCGGCGCCGACAAGATCATCGGCGTCGACATCAACCCGGCCAAGGTCGAGATGGCGAAGAAGTTCGGCATGACCAACTTCATCAACCCGACCGAAGTCGGCACCGACAAGGTCGTCTCCGCCATCCAGGACCTCACCGACGGCGGCGCCGACTTCACCTTCGACTGCACGGGCAACGTCAACGTCATGCGGCAGGCGCTCGAGTCCTGCCACCGCGGCTGGGGCACCTCGATCGTCATCGGGGTGGCGCCAGCGGGGGCGGAGATCGCGACGCGGCCGTTCCAGCTCGTCACTGGCCGCAACTGGCGCGGCTCGGCCTTCGGCGGCGCCCGCGGCCGCACCGACGTGCCGAAGATCGTCGACTGGTACATGGAGGGCAAGATCAACATCGACGACCTGATCACCCACACCATGCCGCTCGACGAGATCAACACCGCCTTCGACCTGATGCACGAGGGCAAGTCGATCCGCTCCGTCGTGCTCTACTGAGGGCGCGGACATGGAAACGATCTCGAAGGCGAAGTCGCATGGCGGCGTGCAGGGCGTCTACCGCCACGCCTCGACGCAGACGAAGACGCCGATGACCTTCGCCGTCTTCGTGCCGCCGCAGGCGGCGCACGGCAAGGTGCCGGTGCTCTGGTACCTCTCCGGCCTCACCTGCACCCATGCGAACGTCATGGAGAAGGGCGAGTACCGGGCCGCGGCGGCCGCGCACGGCGTCATCCTCGTCGCCCCGGACACCAGTCCGCGGGGCGAGGGCGTGCCGGACGAGCCGGACAACTGGCAGTTCGGCTCGGGCGCCGGCTTCTATGTCGACGCCACCGAAGCGCCCTATGCCACGAACTACCGGATGGCCTCCTACATCCTTGAGGAACTGCCGGCGCTGATCGCGGCGGAGTTTCCGGCCGACATGGGCCGCCAGGGCATCTTCGGCCACTCGATGGGCGGCCACGGGGCGCTGACGATGGCGCTGAAGAACCCCGACCGCTTCCGCTCGTGCTCGGCCTTCGCACCGATCGTGCAGCCGTCGACGGCCGAGTGGTCGCGGCCGGCACTGACGAAATATCTCGGTGCCGACGAGGCGACGTGGCGGGCCTACGACGCGGTGGCGCTGATCGAGGACGGCCGGCGCTTCCCGGAGTTCCTCGTCGACCAGGGCACGGCGGATTCGTTCCTGACGACGGGTCTGCGGCCGGAACTCCTCGAGGCGGCGTGCCGAAGGGCGGGCATCCCGCTGACGCTGCACCTGCGGGAGGGCTACGACCACTCCTACTACTTCATCTCGTCCTTCATGGCCGACCACATCGCCTGGCACGCGAAGCGTCTCAAGGCCTGAGGGACTGGGGCTCTCCGCCCGCAGCGAAGACGGGTCGCGGCGAGGCCGCGGCCCGTGACGACCGCCCCCCCTAGGCGGCGAAGCCGGTGCGCTACGGAAGGCGGACCGTCTCGCGGCCGCGGACGGTGATGCCGAGGCGCTCGAGCCGCAGCTTGCGCCCGGCGAGGACCGCGAGCCGGCGGCCGCGGAGCGGGCCGCGCCACGTCGCGGTGCCGGGCGTCTTGAGGATGGCGCCGGCCTCCACCTTCAAGAGCCGCCGACCCGACCCGGCGAAGCCGTCGGCGAGCTCAAGCCGCCCTTCGAGGCGGACGGTGTTCGCCGCCGCCCCGAACGCGGCGTCCCGCGTCACCACCAGCCGGGCGCCGCGCGGCACGACGAAGGTCCCGGTGAACCGCGAGCGTCCCGCCAGGGGCACGCTGCTGCGGGCGTCGATGCGCACCGTGCCGCGGCCGAGCAGGCGGACGGGTGGCGCCCCGTAGGCGGTGCCGGCGAGCCGCGAGGTGGCGTTGCCGTAGCGGGCGACCGTGAGGTCGCCGCCGAGGGTGATCGTGCCGGTGGCGCGGCCGGCGGCGATGCGGACCGCCTGCCGGTCTGCAGGGTTGGGGAAGTACGGGTCCGAGCGGGCGAAGCGGAACTGCACCGGCGCGCCCGCTGCGTCGACGGCGATCCAAAGCCGCCCGCGCCCGAGACCGCCCGGCACCGCGCCGCGCGGGGCGTTGGCAGGAACGACGGAGAAGTCGCGGTCGTCGGCGAAGTGGCGGACGGACGAGGAATCGACGACACCGAGGGCGATGACGGCGGCGACGCGGCGCCCGGGAACGGTGTCGAGGGTCGGCGCGCCGTCCTCGTCGAGCCCGAGATAGTCGTCCGCCTCCGGCGAGATCGGCACCGGCGGCTCGATCACCACGAAGGTGTGGCCGGTGTCGCCCACCGGTGGTGCCTCGAGGTCCTGCGGGTCGCACCAGCCGCCGAGGCACCAGGCGACGATGTCGCCGGGCGCGAGCCGCCGGAAGTCGGTGATGCGGCGGAAGCCGCCCTTCACCGCCCCGGCCGCGGCCGGCTGGCTCCGCAGGAAGTCCCAGACGACGGCGGCCCGCGGCCACGCGTAGGAGGATTCGTCGAGGCGGCCGTGGTTGAACTTGCGGGCGAGCCGGTGGCGCGCCAGCACCGACTGGTGCAGCGGCGAGACCGAGGAGAGCACGTAGCTCACCCAGCCCGAGCAGTCGGTGAAGGCGTCGGCGGCGCGGGTGAGCGTCACGTCCGGCGCCCGGTGGCGCGCCGAGGCGGACGATTCGACCACATAGGCGGTGTCGCCGGAGCGGTGGACGAGCCGCTGCGCGTCGAGCGCGAAGCGGTGGATCGCCTGCGGCACGCCGGCATCGTCCGCGGCGGCAGGGGCCGCCGGCATGCCGAGCGCGCAGACGATCACCGCGACGGCCGCCGCGAGCCGGCGGGACAGGCGGGCTCGCCGGAAGGGACCACAATCCATTTTGCGCACGCGCCCCTCCGTCGCTTCCCCGTCCATCATGCCCGAGCGTCCCGTCACGCGCGACGGCTCTTGCTTCGGAGTGCTCAGGATGCCGGGCGCGCAGAATGCCGGGGCGCCCTGTGCCGCCCTCCGGTTGTTGCACGGTCGCTGGCGGTCGCCCCGGTCCGAGCCGCCGTCAGATCACGCCGTCCCGGCACCCCGCGGGGGCGGCGTCATTCCAAGTCGTTCGGGCAGGGCGAGCAGGTAGGAGAGGGCGCGTGCGTAGTCGAGCACGATGCCCGGCGTCCAGGCCATCGCCCGCGCCCGCGCCCGCAACTCGGCGGCGACCCAGAGCTCCGGGCTGATGAGCAGCCGACCGACGAAGAACGGCGAGTTGACGTAGGGGGCGAACACGCCCTCGAGGCCGGCATCGAGAGCCGTCGCGACCGTGCTCGAGCAGTTGCGGTTGGTCAGGTTGTAGGTCTTGTCGGCGCTGTAGGCGGCCCAGAACCGCCGCAGGGCGGCCGGGTCGATGCCATCAATCCGCACCTGCATGGTCGAGGCGCACCAACCGGCGCTCTCCTCGCCGTAGCTCGGCTGGAAGTGGCCCGGCACGTCGTTCTCGGCGGTCGCCCGCAAGAGGCGGCGGAAGTCGTCGCCGTCGTGCTCGATCTCCACCGCCGGATAGTGGCTGATGTAGACGTCGCCCATCTCCATGGCAGCGTGGCCGGTGGAGATCATGCCCTTCTCGTCGCGGGCGGCAACGTAGCGGCTGACGGTGTGGTCGATCGAGGAGAGGGCGCCGGTCGGCGTCCACACGTGGACGGTCGCGCTCGTGCGGGGGCCATCGCCGGTCGGGACGAAGGCGCGCGGCACAGCGTCGCCGTCCAGCCAGCGGGCCACCGGCTGCGAGATCGGGGCGCCGGGCTTGAGGCTCCAGAGTCGCCACGCCATCCGGCAGATGTTGGCGGCCGAGATCATCAGGAGCATCCCGACGTCCGAGCCGACCTCGCCCTGCCAGTTCGACGGCCAGGGAATGAACGACCAGAGACCCAGCAGGAACTCGAAGACAGCGACAGCGATCGACCGCTGCCAGCCCGGATAACGGACCATGTAGGCGCTCGCGCCCCGCCATCCGGCATCGACGACGAGAAAGGTGCCGACGAGGAGGCCGACGACGAACTCGCTACGGCCGGCGGTGCCGATGATCAGGAAGCCGACGAGGAGGAAGATCGCCGCCTTGCCGAACCGCAAACGCTTGCCGGCCCCGGCTTTTCCGAAGGCCGAGACGAGTGACAGGGTCCCGTCGATGAGGAGGGGGAGGGCGAACCAGATCGGGTTGATCCGCTGTTCGGCGGTGAAGGCGTTGATGAAGAAGGCAGCACCGAGCAGCAGCCACAGGCCGCCCACCACGGCGACCAGCCACCATCGCCGGCGCGCGGCCTCACCGCCGAAAAGGATGAGGAGGATCTCGATCATGGGCCGCCCCCACAGAGAAAGCCGAGGGCCGCATCCGGCGCCGCCGCCTTCGTCACGCCAACACCTTCGGCACCCCGGGAGAATGCCGGACTGATCCATGCCGCCGGGATCCGTCGGAGAGGGTGCGGCGGCGATCCAGTCTCGAACCTTCAAGGAGTGCAGGAGCGTCACCGAGGACGGCGGCGTCCCAGGGCGGGATAACGGACACAAGGCCGATCGACAACCCACGGCTGCCTGCCGCAATCCCGCGCCATGGAACGCGAGTTCGCCGTCGCTCCAGGACGGCCACACCGGTCTCGGCGGCGGCGCCGCGTCGGCGCGTGCCGGGCACGATCGACCGTGGCGGAAATCCGCGGTGCCGACGGCGTTTGGCGGCATTCGTCCACACGCCTCTGTGGGGGGCGACGGGGGCGGATGAAGCTCAGGGCAACGGAGTGTGAGGGCGGACGAGGTTGTCGGCCCACGTCGGCAGGATGTGCGGGAGGGCGAGGTCGGTGGTGCGGCCGAGCAGGAGCGCGAGAACGCGGGGCGGGGTCAGCGGCAGCTCCTGCACGCGCCGGCCGGTGGCATTGGCGACCGCGCAGGCGACCGTCGCCCCGACATTGAGGATCGGCACCTCGCCCGCGCCCTTGATGCCGAGCGGGCCGAGCGACGGGGCGCCCTCGTAGAGGTCGATCTCCACCGGCACCACGTCGTCGGCGAGCGGCACGCGGTAGGTCTCGAAGCCGCATTGTCGGATGCGGCCTTCGGGGTCCACCGACACCTCCTCGTGGAGGGCGTAGCCGAGGCCCTGGACGACGCCGCCCTGGATCTGGCCGCCGATGGCGCTGCGGTTGAGAGCCCGCCCGACATCCTGCACGACGCGGTAGCTCAGCACCTCGACGTGGCCGGTGTCGCGATCGACCGCGACCTCGCAGTCGTGGACGGCGAAGACGGGGATGTCGATCGCGTCGATGAAGTGGCCGGCGACGCAGCCGGGGAGGGCGGGCACGCCCGTCCGGGTGGAGGCACCCGTGCCGCCGACGGGGCCGTGGAGCGCCTGCGCCCGCGCCGTGACCTCGGCGATGCCGAACCCCTTGCCGTTCGGGCCGGCGATCTCGATCCGGCCGTTCTGCATGACGAGATCGTCGGGGCGCGCCTCGAGCATCTCGGCCGCGACGGCGAGGAGCTTCGCCCGCACCGTCTCGGCCGCGGCGAGGCTGGCGGCGCCGAGCGACACCGTCTGCCGGCCACCGCCGACGCCGACGTCGTAGCCGCCGGCGTCGGTGTCCGCCTGGCGGACCACCACGTCCTCGGGGCGGATGCCGAGCGCGCCGGCGACGATCTGCGGCAGGCTCTGCATCATCGAGCCGGAGCCGATCTCGACGCCGGAGGTGACGAGCGTGGCGCTGCCGTCCGCGTTCATGTTCACCGTCGCCGCCGAGGGGCCGGTGAAGACGAACCAGGTGCCGACCGTCGTCGCCCGGCCGTAGAGGCGCCCGTCGTCCACCCGGCGCGGCGGCGCCTTCGCACGCAGGGCCTCCATCCGGTCGAGCATCGGGCGCAGCACCTCGCCCTCGAAGACCTGGCCAGTGGCGCCGAGGTCGCCGTCGCCGAGCACGTTCTTCCGGCGGAACGCCAGCGGGTCCATGCCGATGTCTGCGGCGATCTCGTCGGTGTGCCGTTCGAGCGCGAAGGTGTTGTAGACGCCGTTGCAGGCCCGGAAGGCGCCGTTCGGCGCCGTGTTCGTGTAGACGGCGCGGGAGGCGAGGCGCACGGCGCCGAGCCGGTAGTTCCCGCCGAGGGTGTGGGCGGTCATGGTGGTGAGGAAGATCTGCTCGCCGCCGTGGGCGCCGCAGTCCATCAGCACCACCGCCTCGCGCCCGGCGATCTCGCCGTCCGCCGTGACGGCGGAGCGGATGCGGATCTCGGCGTTCTCCCGGAAGAGGCAGGTGATCATCTCCTCCTCGCGCGTGTTGACGAGACGCACCGCCCGGCCGCTCAGCTTCGCCAGAAGTGCGGCGAACGGCTCGATGGCGATGTCGAACTTGAGCCCGAAGGCGCCCCCTACGGGCGGCACCGTGACGCGCACCTGGGAGGCCGGCACCCCGAGGAAGCGGGCCGTGGCGTTGCGGATCGTCCAGGGCACCTGGGTCGAAGTCTCGATGTGGAAGCGGTCCTCCTCGTAGCGCGCCACGACCGCCCGCGGCTCGAACGCCATGTGGTTCTGGCGGCCGACCCGGAAGGTGCTCTCGACGATGGTGACGTCCGCCCGGGCGAAGGCGGCGTCGACGTCGCCGCGCACGACGGTCGCCTCCCAGGCGACATTGCCGGCGCGAGAACCGCCGTCCGGCAGGACCTCGTAGTCCTGCCACTCCGGGTGGACCAGCGGGGCGCCAGGTGCCAGCGCCTCCGCCATGATGACCACGGCCGGCAGCGGCTCGATCACCACCTCGATCGCGGCGAGCGCCGCCCGCGCCTGCTCAGCCGTCTCGGCGGCGACCGCGGCGAGCGGCTCGCCGACATAACGAACTTGTCCTTCGGCGAAGAGCGAATGATCCGAGACGCCGATCCCGAAGCGCCCCGGCGCGTCGGCCGCCGTCGCGATGGCCCGCACGCCCGGCAGGGCGGCCGCCCTCGTGGTGTCGAGCCGCACGAGGCGCCCGGACGCGACCTCCGCACGCAGCACGGCGGCGTGGAGCATGCCGGGGGTCGCACGGTCGATCGTGTAGCGGGTGCGCCCCGTCAGCTTGTCGCGGGCGTCGCGGCGGCGGAACGCCATGACGGCGTCGACGGTCATCGGCCCGCCTCCGCGCGGGCGCCGGCGGCGGCGATCGCCGCCTCGACGATGCGCTCGTAGCCGGTGCACCGGCAGACGTTGCCGGTCAGTGCCGACCGGACCTCGTCGCGGGTGGGGCGCGGCGTGTGAGCGAGGAAATGGCTCAGCGTCATCACCATGCCGGGGAAGCACATGCCGCACTGCACGGCGTCGTGCTCGTCGAGCTGTGCCTGGAGGTCGCCGAGCCGGCCGCCGGCGGAGACGCCCTCGACGGTGAGGACGTCACGGCCTTCCGCCAGCGCGACGGGGGTGAGGCAGGACGCCGTCGGCGCGCCATCGACGAGGACGGTGCACGCGCCGCAGAAGCCTTCACGGCAGACGGGCTTCGCGCCCGTGAGGTGGAACTCGTCGCGCAGGACGTCGAGGAGCGGGGTGAGCGGGTCGCTGGCGGAGCGCCTCGCCTCGCCGTTCACCGTCATGTCGGTCGGCATCGGGACCCCCTTCGGCTCACAGAAGCGCGGCGACGGCCCGCCGGACGAGGGCGGGCAGCACGGCGACGCGGTACCAGCCGGGCGCCTCGATGCCTTCCCGCCCGGTGAAGGCGATTGCGAGCGCGGTGGCGGCCCGCTCGGCCGCGGCGGGGTCGAGCGGGGTCCCGACGAGGGCGTCCTCGAGAGCGGGCCAGCGCCGGGCGACGGGCTCCACCGAACCCACCGCGATGCGCGCCTGCGCGACACGCGCCGAGGCGTCGCGCGACACCGCGAGGCTGAGGATGGCGACCGGATAGTCCCCTGCCTTGCGCAGCGGCAGCCGGGCATGGGCGGAGCGCGCCGGCGACCGTGGCACGAGCACCCGCGTGAGCAGGCGCCCCGCGCCGATCGTCGACCGGACGGCGAGGAAGTCCTCGAGGCTGAGGCGTTCGGCGCCGGTGGGCGAGGCGATCTCGACCTCGGCTCCGAGGCAGAGCAGGGCGGGCACCAGATCGGCGGCCGGGAAGCCCGCCGTGCAGAGATTGCCCCCGAGCGTCGCCGCGCCGCGGATCGCCGGGTTGGCCGACCGGCCGGCAGCCTCGGCCAGGACCCGCAGGTCCGGCAGGTGTCCGAGGCTCGCCGCAAGACGCGCGTGGGTGACGGCGGCGCCGATCACCACGCCATCGTCGCCGATCTCGATCCGGCCGAGCTCGGGCACCCGGCCGAGGGCCACATAGGCGGGGCTCGTCCGCTCGTGGCGGAGGGGGGCCCGCATGATCCAGGTCCCACCCGCGAACGGCGCGCCCTGCGGACCGCGCTCGGCGAGTGCCGCCAGCGCATTGGCGAGGGACGGGGCGACATAGAGCGAGGGATGGACCGACGGCGTCATCGAGCGTCCTCCGAGCCATCGTGGGCCGCGCGCGTCAGGGCAAGGATGTCGGTTGCCGGCGCATCACGACGCACGGGGCCGAGGCGCCTGTCCGGCCTGCGCCTCACCCCCGGCCAGACGGCCGGAACCATGGCACGGATTAAATGGCCTTTGCGCCGGCGAGGCTTGGCGGAGAGTGCAGGGAGTTTTGCGCGAGAGAGCGCAGGATGCCGACTTCCTGGCCGCTCGCTGGCCGGACCATCGCATCGAAGCCGACGAAACGCCGCGCACCGCGGGGCGCCGAACGGGCATGACAGGTCAAATGGGAAAGTGGCGCGCCCTAGGGGAATCGAACCCCTCTCTCCACCGTGAAAGGGTGGCGTCCTGACCGATAGACGAAGGGCGCGGCCGGCCGGACGGCGCCTGAGGGAACCGTCCGGCGCGGTCTTATAGAAGCCGCCGCCGTCGTGGGCAAGGCGGCGCGAGACGGGCCGACAGATTGTCGACAGTCCTCACCAGTGGCCGATGTTCGGCTTCGAGGTCCACGGTTCGGCCGGGACCTTCGCCTCGCCCTTCTGCAGGAGCTCCACCGACTGCTTGTCGGGCGAGCGGACGAAGGCCATGCGGCCGTCGCGGGGCGGGCGGTTGATCGTCACGCCGGCTGCCTCGAGCCTCGCGCAGGTCTCGTAGATGTCGTCGACCTCGAAGGCGAGGTGGCCGAAGAAGCGCGCCTCGCCATAGTCCTCCTCGCTGCCCCAGTTGTAGGTGAGCTCGACGAGCGGGGCGCGCTCGGCCGCGGCGCCGCGTGCCGCATCGTCCGGGGCGGCCAGGAACACGAGGGTGAACTTTCCGGCCTCGGACTCGTGCCGCCGCACCTCCTGGAGCCCGAGCTTGTTGCAGTAGAAGTCGAGGGCCGCGTCGAGATCCCTCACGCGCAGCATGGTGTGCAGGTACTTCATCGCTCCCGCCGTCCTTTCTCGCCTGGTCGCCGGCCGTGCCGGTCGTGGGTCGGAACGTCAACACGATCCGTCGCGCCGCGGCAACCGGGACGGGCGGGGCCGTTGGCCTGGACGGGGCCGGGCAGGGGACGGCGCCCGGGGATCCTGCGCCGGGCTCGGCCAACGGGCGGTCAGGCCGGCCGGTTGCGGCGGATGAGGGCTGCCCCCCAGCAGGCGGCGAGGGTGATCGCCGCGGCGGCGAGGCCGACTGCGATCATGCCGGCGGGCGTGATGCGCGCCGAGGCCGCAGCTGTCACATGCTCGCCGAGCCGGATTTCGGCGGAGGCCCGGATTTCCTCCGGGTGGGTCACCGGCTCCGCTCTGCCGGTGCGCGGCACGATCCCGAGGCTCGCCATGACGTCTCCCTTCCTCGTCGCCGGTGGATCGCCACCGGATCCCCGAGCATAGCCTCCGACGGCCGCGCCGCGACGCCGCCTTGTCGCGGCCGTCGCGATCGGAAACGATGGCGTGCGGGGAAGACCGGGAGCGGCGCGAATGCGGAGCCATCATGCGGGTGTTTGACGAGACGGCGGCGGCGCGGACCCGCCTCGGCGAGCTCGTGTCCGAGGCCTCGCGCATCGTCGTCTTCACCGGCGCCGGCATCTCGACGGAATCCGGCATCCCGGACTTCCGCAGCCCGGGCGGCATCTGGTCGAAGGTGAAGCCGATCTATTTCGACGAATTCGTCGCCGAGGAGGAGCAGCGCCTCGAGGACTGGCGCCGCCGCTTCAAGATGGCGCGGGAGTTCGCCGAGGTGAAGCCGAACGCCGGCCACCGGGCTGTCGCCTCGCTCGTCGCCATCGGCCGCGGCGTCGTGCTGACACAGAACATCGACCGCCTGCACCAGCGGGCGGGCGTCGCCGAGGAGGCGGTGGTCGAACTGCACGGCAACGCCTTCGGCGCCGCCTGCCTCGACTGCGGGACCCCATCGACGCTCGCCGAGGCAGAGCGCACCATCGCCGAGACCGGCAGGGCGCCGCGCTGCACGGCCTGCGGCGGCATCGTGAAGTCGACGATCATCTCCTTCGGCCAGCCGATGCCGCAGGAGGCGATGCGGCGGGCCCAGGCGGAGGCGCGTGACTGCGACCTCTTCATCGCCATCGGCTCCTCGCTCGTCGTCTATCCGGCCGCCGGCCTGCCGATGATCGCGAAGCAAGCGGGGGCGCGCCTCGTCATCCTCAACCGCGAGGCGACCGAACTCGATCCCTTCGCCGACGCCGTCCTGCGCGGCGGCATCGGCGACATCCTCGGGCCGTTCGCAATCGCATGAGCAAGGGCGAGAAGGCCGATGCCGTCGTGCTCGGCGCCGGGATCGTCGGGGTGTGCAGCGCGCTGCACCTGCAGGCGAGGGGGCTTGACGTGGTGCTCGTCGACCGGCGCGATCCCGGCGAGGAGACGAGCTTCGGCAACGCCGGCCTGATCGAGCGGGCAAGCATCGTCCCCTACGCCTTCCCGCGCGGCCTCAGGGACATCCTGTACATCGCCGCCAACCGCTCTTCGGCGGTGCGCTACGACCTGCTGTTCCTGCCGCGGATCGCGCCGTGGCTCTTCGCCTACTTCCGCCACTCCGAGCCTGCCCGCCTCGCGGCTGCGGCGCTGGCGATGCTCCCGCTGATCGAGCGCTGCCTCGAGGAACACGACGCGCTGATCGACGCCGCCGGCGCGGAGGACCTGGTGCGACGGACCGGCTGGATCGAGGCGTTCCGGACCCCGGCGGCCTTCGACAAGGCGGCGGCGGGCACGGCCGCCGCCGCCGCCCACGGCCTCCGCTTCGAGATCCTCGACGGCGCCGGGCTGCGCGCCCGCGAGCCGGCTCTGACGGGTCTCCTCACGGGTGCCATCCACTGGCTCGATCCCGTGGCCGTGCGGGATCCGCACGCCCTGACAAAGCGTTATGTCGAGCTCTTCACATCGCGTGGAGGGCGCTTGAAGCGGGGTGATGCCGCAATGCTCGCGGAGATGGGCGCTGGATGGTCGCTCGCGACGGCGGACGGAGTGCTTGAGGCGCGGCATGCCGTGGTGGCGCTCGGGCCGTGGTCGGGGGAGCTCGCACGGCGCTTCGGCACGCGCGTGCCGCTGGCGGTGAAGCGCGGCTACCACATGCACTACGCCGCGCAGCCGGGCGGCGAGCTGACACGGCCGGTCCTCGATGACGAGGCGGGGTTCGTGCTGGCGCCGATGGCTCGGGGCATCCGCCTCACCACGGGCGTCGAGATGGCCCGCGCCGACGCTCCGCCGTCGCCGCTGCCACTGTCGCGCTGCGAGCCGCTCGCCCGACAGATCCTGCCGCTCGGCGAGCGTCTCGACGCGGCGCCTTGGCTCGGCCGGCGTCCGGCCCTGCCGGACATGCGGCCGGTGATCGGAGCAGCACCTGGGCGGCAGGGTCTCTGGTTCAACTTCGGCCACGCCCACCACGGGCTGACCCTCGCGGCCGTCTCCGGCCGCCTCGTCGCCGACCTCGTGACGGGGAGCAGTCCCGTCGTCGACGCGGCCCCCTATTCCCCGGGCCGGTTCGCCTGACGCTGCCTGTCCGGCGTCGTTGACCACGTTCGTTAACGTCTTCCACGCCGCCTCAAGAATTTCGGTGGCCACGAAGCGGACGAATGCTATCCTGCACCGTCACGCAGGCCGGCGGGGGCGAGCGGGCGATGAACGAAATCGTTCGACAGGCGGGGTTCGGGCGGTGAGCATGGGGATGAAATCCTCGGGTGCGAGGCACGCCGAGGCGGATGGGTCCGAGCGGGCTGGGTCCGAAACGTCCGGCGCGACCATCCTTTCGGCCGATGCGGCGCGGTTCGACGCGCGTTCCCAGGATCACGATCACGGCCTGGCGTCCGACGAGGGGCTCGGCGAGGACGCTGGGCGGGTCATCGAGATCGCCGGTGCGATCAAGTGGTTCGACGTCGCCAAGGGATACGGCTTCATCGTCCCTGATGACGGGCGGCAGGACGTGTTGCTGCACGTCACTTGCCTGCGTCGCGGCGGCTTCCAGACCGCCTACGAAGGCGCCCGGGTGGTCTGCGAGGTGCTCGACCGGCCAAAGGGCCTGCAGGCGCTGCGCATCCTCTCCATGGACGAGACGACGGCCCCGCACCCGGCCCAACTTCCGCCGCAGCGCACGAATGTACAGGTGACGCCGACGAGCGGGATAGAGCGGGTACGCGTCAAGTGGTTCAATCGAGTGAAGGGCTACGGCTTCCTGACGCGCGGGGAGGGCACGGAGGACATCTTCGTGCACATGGAGACCTTGCGCCGCTTCGGCATCACCGAGCTGCGGCCGGGCCAGATCGTGCAGGTGCGCTTCGGCAACGGACCGAAGGGCCTGATGGCGGCCGAGATCCGGCCGGAGAGCGGCGGGCACATCCCGGCCTCCCATTGATCCGCCAAATCGCGACGATGAACGGGTGCTCCCGCGCCCGGGTTTTGCTGTTCGCCGCCACCGTCGTGGCGAGCCTCGGGCTTCCGGCAGCCGTCGCTGTGACCCCGGCACCGTCCGTCGCGGCAGCGCCGGGCAGCGTGATCGTTCTCGCCCAGACGGATGTCGCGGCCGAGGCGGCGGCGACGGACGACCTCGTCGCCGTCATCGCCACGGGCTCCGCCGAGCACCGCTTCACCATCGAGGTGGCCGACACGCCGGACGAGAGGGCGCGCGGTCTGATGTTCCGGGAGACGATGGCGCCGGACGCCGGCATGCTGTTCGACTACGGCAGCGACCAGAGGGGCGTCGCCTTCTGGATGAAGAACACGCCGCTGCCGCTCGACATGATCTTCATTCGCGAGGACGGCACGATCACCCAGATCGCTGCGGACACGACCCCGTACTCCCTCGAGCCCATCGCCTCGCGCGAGCCGGTCCGGTTCGTCCTCGAGGTGAACGCCGGAACGGCGGCGAGGCTCGGGATCACGCCGGGCGGCCGGCTCGTGCATCCCCGCGTCGTGGCGCCTTGAAGCCGCGGCGCTTGATCGCGACAGGCGGAGCGGTTACGGAAGCGGACGACCGAACGGGGCATAGCTCAGCCTGGTAGAGCACGCGCTTTGGGAGCGCGGGGTCGCAAGTTCGAATCTTGCTGCCCCGACCAGACCGCGATGGTCTGGCTCGGGTCGTTCGCGGCACCCGCCCGCTGCCCAAGGCGGAGCGCGTCCCTGCACGGCGCGAACGGTGATGGTTCGGTTGGACGTTTCGGCCCGCTCCGGCGTTCCATGGGCGCAGTCGAGCGCAGAGGGGATAGACGATGGCGACGAAGCCCGTGGTGGCCCGCATCTACCGGCCGGCGAAGACGGCCATGCAGTCCGGACGCGGCAAGACCCACCGCTGGGTGTTCGAGTACGCCCCGGCGGTCGCCCGCTCCGTGGAGCCGCTGATGGGCTGGACGTCGTCCAGCGACATGACGAGCCAGGTGAAGCTCTTCTTCGAGACGCGCGAAGAGGCGATCGCCTACGCCGAGCGCAACGCCATTCCCTTCGAGGTGTTCGAGCCGAACGAGAGCGCGCCGAAGCGGATCTCCTATTCCGACAACTTCCGCACCGATCGCCTCGTGCCCTGGACGCACTGAGGCGCGCGCCGAGCCGCGGGCACGGCGACCCGCGGTGCCGCAGCGGCCGGCGACACGACGGCCCCGTAGCTCAGGTGGATAGAGCAGCAGCCTTCTAAGCTGTTGGTCGCAGGTTCGAATCCTGCCGGGGTCACCAACCCGTCTCGCGGCAAGCGAGGGTCGGCGGCACGCGTCGTCCAAAAATCACGGGCGATCCCCATTGCGGCTTTTGCCCACGAGGTCCGAATGACGGTCGTCGCCGCCTATCTCTACCGTCACGGCAGGCGGGTTCGAGAGGTCACGCTCGACGAGAAGGTCGACTGCCCCGCGGACAAGTCGGAGTTCGTGTGGATCGGTATTTGTGATCCCACAGACACCGAGTTGCGGATGCTGAAGGAGCAGTACAATCTCCATCCGCTCGCGGTCGAAGATGCTGTGAATGCCAATCAGATCCCCAAGATCGACATCTATGGCGACCAGCTGTTCGTCGTTGCCCGCACAGCACAGCTGGATGGCGATCATATCGAGTACGGCGAAACCGCCATCTTTGTCGGGCATAGCCATATCATCAGCGTGCGGCACGGCTCGGCCCGGTCGCACACCGCCCTACGCGCGCAACTAGAGGCCGCGCCGACGCTCCTGATGCATGGCGTCGACTACGTGCTGCACGCGATCCTCGACTACATCGTCGATGGCTACCTGCCGATCGTCGACTCGATCGAGAACAGTGTGCTGGCGATGGAGCAGCAGACGCTCGATGCGTTCCTCGGTCGCCACGAGATCACGCGCATCTTCACCCTGCGGCGCCAGTTGACCAAGTTTCAGCGTGTGCTCGGCCCGATGGGCGAGGTCGCGGGGAAGCTCGTCCGACTTGACCTGCCGAACATCGACCCGGACACCCGACCCTACTTCAGTGACGTCCTCGACCACGTCCGACGCGTCCAGGCGATGGTCGACGGGCTTGTCCAGATCGTCATCTCCGTGTTCGAGTTCAGCAGCCTGCTTGAGCAGCAGCGCACCGGCGCGATCACCCGCCAGCTGGCCGCCTGGGCCGCGATCCTGGCGGTGCCGACCGCCATCGCCGGCATCTACGGCATGAACTTCGAGCACATGCCCGAGCTGACGACGGAGTACGGCTACTTCATCGTTCTCGCCGTCATCGTGGCCGTTTGCAGCATGCTCTACTGGCGTTTCAAGCGTGTTGGCTGGCTGTGACTCCCCAGCGGGCCCGACACAGTCGAGCCCGCAACGATGCGCATTTGTCGTTGCGGAGTCAGCGCGGTGCGAGACGAAGGATCTCTGCCGGGTCCTCGTCCGTGCCGAGGTAGACCGCACCGTCCGGCCCGACGGTGACGGCACGGATGCGCTGGCCGCGCTCCGTCAGGAAGCGCTGCTCGCGAACGACGCGGCCATCGTCCAGGTCGAGACGGACGAGGGCGGTGGCGGCCAGCCCGCCGATCAGGAGGTCGCCACGCCATTTGCGGAAGGCGCGACCGTTGTAGAAAGCCATGCCGCCCGGGGCGATCACCGGCGTCCAGTGGCGGATGGAGTTCGCCATGCCCGGCGCCCGGTGCTTGCCGGTGCCGACGGGGGAGCCGTCGTAGTTGACGCCCCAGGAGACGACGGGCCAGCCGTAGTTGCGGCCCTTGCGGATGATGTTGAGTTCGTCCCCGCCGAGCGGACCGTGCTCTACCGCATAGAGGCGGCCAGACTGCGGATCGACGGCGAGGCCCTGCGGGTTGCGGTGGCCATAGCTCCAGATCGCCGGGTCGATGCCGTCGATGCCCACGAACGGGTTGTCGCCGGGGATGGAGCCATCCCCCTGCAAGCGGACGACCTTGCCGAGGGTGTTGTCGCGCCTCTGGGCGATGTCGTCCGGCGGATACCGCTGGCGGTCACCAGTGGTGACGTAGACATAGCCACGCCGGTCGAAGGCGATCCGCGAACCGAAGTGACCGGCGCCGTCGAAGCGGGGGCCGGAGGTCCAGAGGACCTCGAAACGGTCGAGCGAGGTCATGTCCTCGGAAAGGACACCGCGGCCAAGCGCCGTCGAACTGCCACCGCGGCCGGGGCGGGAGTAGGTGAGGTAGACCCAGCGGTTGCCCGTGAAGTCGGGGTGGATGGCGACGTCGAGGAGCCCGCCCTGGTTTTCGTAGGCGACCCGCGGAAGCCCGGCGATCGGTGCCGACACGCTGCCGTCGGTCCTGATGCGGCGCATCCGCCCCGGCTTCTCCGTTACCAGCATCGACCCGTCCGGCAGGAAGGCGATGCCCCAGACGTACTCGAGCCCCGCGGCGATGACCTCGACGGTGAAGGGCGCGGCCGCGGCGGGAACCACGTCATGGCGCTCTCCAGCGGCCACCGGACCGGCGACGAGCATCAGGAGGAGTGCGAAGAGGCGGGTGGGCTTCATGGCTGCCTCGCGAGAGCGGCGGCGGACAGAGTACTCCATCGGGGACGGCGGATCAGCGCCGCTCCCCCTTCACACCCCCGCGAGGACCGCCCCCGGGCCGGTGGTCCGGCGGGATGGATGGAGCGCTAAATCACGACTGAAGGGCCGGGCTGAGGGAACGGCCGGGGCCACGGGCGCATTCTCGCTGGTGTGCGCGAATCGGCGCCGGCGGGTGGAGAACGGCGATGGCGGGGCGGGCGAGCTGGAAGGGGTTCCTGAAGATCGGTGAGCTCACGTGTCCGGTCGGGCTCTACGCCGCCGCCTCGACGTCCGAACGGATCGCCTTCCACACCCTCAACCGCCAGACCGGCAACCGGGTTCACCGCGAGTTCGTCGACATGGTGACGGGCGAGGAGGTCGACCGCGACCACCAGGTGAAAGGCTACGAGACGGCGAAGGACGAGCACATCCTTCTCACGGCCGAGGAAGTTGCCGCGGCGGTGCCCGACAGCGACAAGACGCTTTCGGTGTCCGCCTTCCTCAGCTGCGACGACATCGACACCCTCTACCTCGATCGACCGTACTTCCTCGCGCCCGATGGAGCGATCGCCGCCGAGCCCTATGCCCTGATCCGGGATGGACTGCGGGCAAAGTCCGCAGCGGCTCTCGCCACGACGGTCCTGTTCCGGCGCGCGAGAACCCTTCTGGTGCGGCCCTTCGAGGACGGCCTCATCGCCACGACACTGAGGTTCGACTACGAGGTCCGGTCCGCCGCCGAGGCGTTCTCCGAGGTCCCGGAGATCAAGATCGAGGACGAGATGCTGGATCTCGCCCGTCACATCATCAAGTCGAAGCGCGGCTCCTTCCGGCCGGACGCGTTCGAGGACCGGTACGAGTCGGCGCTCGAGGAACTGGTCAAGGCGAAGCTGGAGGGGCGCAAGATCCGGCCGCCAAAGCCCGCGCCGAAGGGCAAGGTGGTCGACCTCATGGACGCCCTGCGCCGCAGCGCCGGGATGACATCGGCCGACGCCGAGGCAACGTCCAGCGGGCAGGACGGCGCTGCGAAGGCATCGAGGAAGGCCGCCAAGACCTCCGCCGGTGCCAAGGCCTCCTCCGGCGCCAAGACGTCCTCCGGCCCGAAGACGTCCTCCGGCGCGAAGACCTCGCCCGGGACCGATCAGAAGACCGCGGCCGGCGCCGGCAAGGCGGGCGGGAAGGCGCGGCCCGCGGCGAAGCGGGCGGTCCCGCAGCGGAAGGCGGGGTAAGCACCCATGGCCCTCGACGTCTACCGTCGGAAGCGCGACTTCACGCGGACGGCCGAGCCGCGGGGGACGGCGGGCCGGAAGGGCACGAAGAAGGACGTCGGCGCCTCGTTCGTGGTGCAGAAGCACGCGGCAAGGCGCCTCCATTACGACTTCCGCCTGGAATTGGACGGGGTCCTGAAGAGCTGGGCGGTCACCCGCGGGCCGAGCCTCGTCGCAGGCGAAAAAAGGCTCGCCGTGCATGTCGAGGACCACCCGCTCGACTACGGCACCTTCGAGGGGACGATCCCGAAGGGCGAGTACGGCGGCGGCACCGTGATCGTCTGGGACCGCGGCCGGTGGACCCCGGTCGGCGACGCCCGAAAGGGCTACGCCAAGGGCCACCTCGAGTTCGAGCTCGACGGCGAGAAGCTCTCCGGCCACTGGCACCTCGTCAGGATGCAGGGCAAGCCCGGCGAGACGCGCGAGAACTGGCTGCTGATCAAGAGCGACGACGAGGCGGCGCGGCCGGCTTCGGAGCCGGACATCCTCGAGGAACGCCCGGAATCCGTTGTCACCGGTCGGGACGTCACAGACGTGGCGGAGGAGGCGCCCGGCTGGTCGTCGAAGACGGGCCGGATCGACAAGGCGCCGGCGAAGAAGGCGGGGAGCGCAGGTGAGAAGGCGGATCCCGGCGCGTCGGGAAAGCGAACGGCGCGGAAGTCCACGGCGGCCGTCCCTGCGACCCGGCGCTCCGACGCCGGCGCCAGATCCGCGATGCCGAAGGGGGCGAAGCCGGGGGCCTTGCCGGATTTCGTGCCGCCGGCCCTCGCGACCCTCCAGTCAAAGCCGCCCGCCGGCAAGGCATGGCTGCACGAGATCAAGTTCGACGGCTACCGCATCGAGGCACGGATCGACCACGGTACGGTGCGCCTCCTCACGCGCACCGGCCTCGACTGGACGAAGAAGTTCGGCAAGCCGCTCGTCGAGGCGCTGGCCGCCCTCGACGTCGAGACGGCGCTGATCGACGGTGAGGTCGTGGTGGAGACGACGTCCGGCGCCTCCGACTTCTCCGCCCTGCAGGCCGATCTCAGCGAAGGGCGGTCGGACCGCTTCCGCTACTACGCCTTCGACCTCCTGCATCTCGACGGGACCGACATGACCGGAGCCGCGCTCCTCGACCGGAAGGCTGCGCTCGAGCGGCTCGTTCCGTCGGAGGGCCTCGTCGCCTACAGCGCCCATTTCCTGGACGATGGCGATCTGGTGCTCCGTCACGCCTGTCGGCTCAGCCTGGAGGGTGTCGTTTCGAAGCGGGGCGACGCGCCCTACCGCTCCGGCCGCGGCAAGACGTGGGTGAAGTCGAAGTGTGGTCACCGGCAGGAGCTCGTCGTCGCGGGCTTCCTGCCGTCCTCGACGTCGCCGACCGCCGTCGGCTCGCTGGTGATGGGCGCCTACGAGGACGGCGACCTGGTGCACGCTGGCCGCGTCGGCACCGGCTACACTGCGAGCGTCTCGCGCGATCTCTACCGGCGTCTGCAGCCCCTGACCGTCAAGAAGAGCCCGTTCGCCGAACCCCTGACCACGGATCAGGCGAGGGGAGTTCGGTTCGTGCGGCCGGAGCTTGTCGCGGAGGTCGAGTTCGCCGGCTGGACGGCCGACGGTCACCTTCGGCATGCGTCCTTCCGGGGCCTGCGGGAGGACAAGGCGGCAGCCGACGTGACGCGCGAGGACGGGGCAGGCGGGGGCGAGAAGGCGGGGCGCTCGACCGTGAAGCTGACCCATCCCGACCGGGTCTACTGGCCCGATGCGGGCGTCACCAAGCAGGGCCTTGCCGAGTACTACACCGGCGTGTGGCGGCGGATCGCGCCCTTCCTGGTCGCGCGGCCGCTGTCGATGCTGCGCTGTCCGGGCGGCACGGCGGAGGCCTGCTTTTTCCAGAAGCATCTGTGGAAGGGCGCGAGCAAGGCGATCCGGTCCGTTCCCGATCCGGGCGACCCGACGGCGGAGCCGCTGGTCGTCATCGACGATCTCGACGGGCTCATCGGGCTCGTCCAGGCCGGTGTCCTCGAGATCCATCCTTGGGGCTCCACCCTCGCCGACATCGAGCGGCCCGACATGATCATCCTCGACCTCGATCCGGGCGAGGGGGTCGCGTGGGGCACCGTCGTGGAGGCGGCGCACGAGGTGAAGGCCCGCCTCGAGGCGGCGGGACTGTCCGCCTTCGCCAAGACGACGGGCGGCAAGGGCATCCACGTCGTATCGCCGCTGACCCCAAAGGCCGACTGGGCGAATGTGAAGGCGTTCTGCAAGGCGATCGCCGACGCCATGGCTGCCGACGCGCCCGACGGGTTCGTCGCAACGGTCAGCAAGGCGAAGCGGCGCGGGCGCATCCTCGTCGACTACCTGCGCAACGGTCGTGGCGCGACCGCGGTCGCGGCCTATTCCACCCGCGCCCGCGCTGGCGCCCCCGTGTCGATGCCGGTGAGCTGGGAGGAACTCGGCGAAGTGGCGCCGAACTACTTCACCGTCGCCAATGCGCCGGCACGCCTCGCGAGCCTCGACCGCGATCCCTGGGATGGCTTCCGGGAGTCCGCCAAGCCGCTGCCGGAGAGCGGCAAGACCGGGCCTACCCGTCGAGGGCGGTCACGCCGCTGATTTGCGGATTGCGATTGGCCGTGCGCTTACGCGACCTGACGGTGTGTGGCTCGATGGTCGCGTGCCGAAGCGACTGCGGGCGCTGACGGTTTGCTGGAAGACGGGCAGCCCTGACGCTCTGCGGCTCGCAACGGACGAGGCGTTCTCCGGCTCTACTTCCGCTTCCGTTTGCCGCCTTCCGCCTCGAGGCTGCGGCGGAGCGCATCCATGATGCTGACGACGTTGCCGCCCTCCGCCTGCGGCTCTTCCTTGGCGGATGCGGCCGGGCGGCGGCGGCCCTTGCGCTTGGCGGCGATGAGCTTCTTCAGACCGTCCTGGACCGGATCCTGAACGAGGGAGGGGTCCCAGCCGCGCGTGCGCTTGTCGATCAGTCGCTCGACGAGCGCGCGGGCGTCCTCGTCCGGAGCCTCGTCCTCGGCAGCCTCGAAGGCGCCGCCGGGGTCGCGCACCTCGTCCCCGTAGCGGAGGGTCCACAGGACGATGCCTGTCTCCCGCGGCTCGAGCATCACCGCGCGCTCTCGGCGGTAGAGCACCAGGCGGGCGATGCCCACCGTCTTCGTCGCCCGCATTGCCTCGCGGATGACTGCGAAGGCCTCCTCGCCGACGCCGGCGCCGGGCGTCAGGAAGTGCGGCTTGTCCTGCCAGATCCAGGCGATCGAATCCCGGGGGACGAAGGTCTCGATGTCGATGGTGCGGGTGCTTTCGAGCGCCACCGATTCGAGTTCCTCGTCCTCGAGCATCACGTGGTCGTCGTCGCCGCGCGGATAGCCCTTCACCTCGTCGTCCTCCTCGACGACGTCGCCGGTGACCGAATCGACGTAGCGGCTCTGGACGCGATTGCCGGTCTCGCTGTTCAGCGTGTGGAACCGGATCCGCTCGCTCTCCGTCGTCGCCGGCATCATGGCGACGGGGCAGGTGACCAGCGAGAGTTTCAGGTAGCCCTTCCAGAACGGGCGCGGCGCCATGGCGGTTCTCCCTCGGCGCGCGGAAGCGCCGCACGCGAACGCCGAGGACGCGGCCGCAGTTCCCCGCGGCGGCCGACCGCGGCCATGTCTCATTTTCGCAACAATGTTGTAATCGGGTGACGCGCCTCCAGGGGGCGGGGCTGACGGATTGCTGATGGCGGTTACGAACGAGGCGTTGCCTCGCATGAGTTCCAGTGGCGGCGGAAGCGGGAGGGATCGGCTGCAGCTGCTGCGCCGCGTGGGTCTCGTCGCGACGATCCTCGCTCTCCTGTCGGTGACCGTGACATTCCTCGTCCTCACCGGGCTGACCCCGGTGGCGCCGACGCAGGACATCGTCACTGCGGCGCTGGCGATCAACGCGCTGCTCGTCGCAATCCTCGTCGCCTCGGTGGCGGTGGAAGTGCGGCTGCTCTGGCTCGCCCGCCGCCGCGGCCGGGCCGGTGCCGACCTGCATGTCCGGATCGTCGCGCTGTTCAGCGTGATCGCGGCCCTGCCGGCCGTGCTCGTCGCGATCCTCGCCACCATCACCCTCGACCGCGGCCTCGACCGCTGGTTCGAAGAGCGCACGCGCGGCATTGTCGACAACGCGGTGGCGGTGGCGAGCGCCTATGTCGAGGAGCACGGGCGGGTGCTCAGGGGCGATCTGATCGCCCTCGGCTCCGAGATCGATCGGGCCCGGACCATGTACGACTACGAGCCGGTCCAGTTCGACCTGTTCATGAGCACCCAGGCCTCGTTGCGGCAGATCCCGGCGGCCTTCCTCATGAAGGGCGACGGCACCGTCGTCACCCGCACGATCCTCGACCTCAACCAGACCTTCCAGCTGCCGCCGCCGGAGGCCTTCGCCCGCGCCGCCGAGAAGGGCCCGATCCTGATCGCCCCAGGCGACACCAACCAGGTCGGCGCCGTGGCGAAGCTCGCCGCCTATGACGACATGTTCCTCTACATCACCCGGTCGATGGACGCCCGGGTGGTCGACTACATGCGGCTCGCCCAGGAGGGGGCGCTCGAGTTCCGCGACCTCGAGGCCTCGCGGACGGGCGTTCAGCTCGCCTTCGCCCTCGTCTATGTCGGCCTCGCGCTCGTGCTGCTGGTCGCCGCGATCTGGCTCGGTTTCGGCTTCGCCAACCGGCTGGTGACGCCGATCCGCCGGCTGATCACCGCCGCCGACCAGGTGGCGCACGGCAATCTCGACGCGAAGGTGCCGATCGAGAAGGGCGACGGCGATCTCGCGCACCTCAGCGAGACGTTCAACGCCATGACCGAGCAGCTGCACTCGCAGCGCGAGGAGATCATCTCGGCGAGCGAGCAGATCGACCGGCGCCGCCGCTTCACCGAGGCTGTGCTTGCCGGAGCGACGGCGGGCGTCATCGGCATCGACGAGGGCGGCCTCATCTCACTTGCGAACCGCTCGGCGCAATTGCTGCTCGGGGCGGACGAGGGGGACCTCGTCGGCCGCCACCTCACCAGCATCGTCCCGGAAATCGCGCCCGCGCTCCAGCCTTTGGGGCGAGAGGCCGCCGATCGCCCGCGGCAGCTGCAGATCCGCCTCCTACGCAACGGTCAGGAGCGGATCGTCAACGTCCGCGTCACCACCGACCGACGGCCGGACGGCAGCGGCCAGGACCGGGTCGTCACGCTCGACGACATCACCGATCTCGTGACCGCGCAGCGGACATCTGCCTGGGCGGACGTGGCGCGACGCATCGCCCACGAGATCAAGAACCCGCTGACCCCGATCCAGCTCTCGGCGGAGCGCATCCGCCGGCGCTATGGCAAGCGCATCGAGGACGATCGCGCCGTCTTCGACCAGTGCGTCGACACCATCATCCGCCAGGTCGGCGACATCGGCCGGATGGTCGACGAGTTCTCCTCCTTCGCCCGCATGCCGAAGCCTGTCTTCGAGCCGGGTGACCTTGGCGAGGCGGTGCGCGAGGCGCTGTTCCTGCAGAGTGTCGGCCATCCGGACGTGCAGTTCGTCTCGCGCCTGCCGAGCGAGGCGATCGTCGGGCGGTTCGACCGCCGCCTCATCGGCCAGGCCGTCGCCAACGTCGTGAAGAATGCCGTCGAGGCGGTCACCTCCGTCCCAGCCGACGTGCGCGGGCCGGGCCGCGTCGAGGTGTCGGTCCACCGGGTCTGCGATGAACTGGTCATCGACGTCGTCGACAACGGCATCGGCCTGCCGAAGGACGGCCGCGAACGGCTCCTCGAGCCCTACATGACGACGCGGGAGAAGGGCACCGGCCTCGGCCTCGCGATCGTCGGCAAGATCGTCGAGGAACACGGAGGGCGGATCGAGCTGCTCGATTCGCCGGCCGTTGCAGCGGGCGGCCGCGGCGCCTGCGTCCGCCTCGTCATCCGCGCCGACGGTAACGGACCGGCGCCGCCAGTTCCGTCGTCAGAGGCACCGGCGGACGCCGCACCGGCGCCGGCCGGGACGGACGTCGCTCCCCTCGATCTCCTCGGCAGTCCCGCCACCCCGTCCTCCGAGAGCGTCCGAAGCACCCATGGCGACTGACATCCTGATCATCGACGACGAGGCGGACATCCGCGAGCTCATCGCGGGGATCCTCGAGGACGAAGGCAACGGCACCCGGACGGCCGGCGACAGCGACCAGGCGCTCGCCGCCATCCGGGAACGGCGCCCCTCGCTCGTCATCCTCGACATCTGGCTGCAGGGCAGCCGGCTCGACGGCCTCGCCCTGCTCGACGCGATCCGCGAGCAGCACCCGGACCTTCCCGTCGTCATCATCTCGGGCCACGGCAACATCGAGACGGCGGTCTCGGCGATCAAGCGCGGCGCTTACGACTACATCGAGAAGCCCTTCAAGGCGGATCGGCTTGTGCTCGCGACCGAGCGCGCCCTCGAGGCCTCGTCCCTGAAGCGCGAGATCCGCTCGCTGCGAGAGCGCATGACCGAGGCGACCGATCTCGTCGGCGCGTCGTCGGCGATGAACCAGCTGCGCCTGACGATCGAGCGCGTCGCACCGACGAACAGCCGCGTGCTGATCTCCGGTCCGTCCGGCAGCGGCAAGGAACTGGTCGCCCGGACGATCCACTCGCTCTCTCACCGCGCCAGCGGGCCGTTCGTCATCATCAACGCCGCCGCCATCACGCCGGACCGGATGGAGGAGGAGCTCTTCGGGATCGAGGGCTCCGACGGCCGCTCGCGCAAGGTGGGCGCGCTCGAAGAGGCCCACGGCGGCACGCTCTACCTCGACGAGGTCGCGGACATGCCGCGCGAGACGCAGGGCAAGATCCTGCGCGTCCTCGTGGAACAGACCTTCCTGCGCGTCGGCGGCTCGACGCGGGTGAAGGTGGACGTGCGCATCCTGTCGTCGAGCGCGCGCGACCTCGAGCAGGAGATCGCCGAGGGGACGCTGCGCGAGGACCTGTTCCACCGCCTCAGCGTCGTGCCGATCCGCGTGCCGGCCCTCGCCGAGCGGCGCGAGGACATTCCCGAGCTCGTCGGGTTCTTCATGGAGCAGATCGCGAGGACTGCCGGCCTGCCGATCCGCCGCATCGGCGAGGACGCGATGGCGGTCCTGCAGGCGCACGACTGGCCTGGGAACATCCGGCAGCTCCGCAACAACGTCGAGCGCCTGATGATTCTGACCCGCGGCGACGCGGAAGCGGTGATCACTGCCGATCTCCTGCCGACGGAGATCGGGGCGATGGTGCCGGCACTGCCGACGGGGGCGGGGGGCGAGCACCTCATGGCCCTGCCGCTGCGCGATGCGCGCGAGGTGTTCGAGCGCGACTATCTGAAGGCCCAGATCAACCGGTTCGGCGGTAACATCTCTCGTACCGCGGAGTTCGTCGGCATGGAGCGCTCGGCGCTGCACCGCAAGCTGAAGTCGCTCGGCGTCGCGTGATCGGCGCGCGAACGGCTTTCGCACTGCGGCAGATGCGCTAGAACACGCGGGGGCAGGCGAGAGCGCCTGCCGACACGGGAGCACGCATGCGCATCGTCATCTGTGGGGCGGGTCAGGTCGGCTACGGGATCGCCGAACGGCTGGCCGCCGAACAGAACGACGTCTCGGTGGTGGATGCGCAGGCGCGCCTCGTGAACCTCGTCCGCGACAGCCTCGACGTCCGCGGCGTGGTCGGGCACGGGTCGCATCCGGAGGTGCTGGCCGAAGCCGGCATCGACCAGGCCGACATGCTCATCGCGGTGACGCTGTCGGACGAGGTGAACATGGTCGCCTGCCAGGTGGCCCATTCCCTGTTCAACGTGCCGACGAAGATCGCCCGCATCCGCGCCCAGAGCTATCTCGCGCCGCACTGGCAGGATCTCTTCCGGCGCGACAACATGCCGATCGACGTGATCATCTCGCCCGAGATCGAGGTGGGAGAGACGGTGCTGCGCCGCCTCGCCCTGCCGGGTGCGGTCGAGACGGTGTCGTTCGCCGACGAGGACGTCGTCGTCCTCGGCATCGACTGTACGGCAGACTGCCCGATCGTCGACACGCCGCTTCGCCAGCTGACGGAGCTCTTCCCCGATCTCGGCGCCGTCGTCGTCGGCGTGTTGCGGCGGGCGCGCCTTTTCGTCCCCCGCAGTGAGGACGCCATCCTCGTCGGCGATCTCGTCTACGTCGTCGCGCGGCGTGACCAGGTGAAGCGGACGCTCGCCATCTTCGGTCACGAGGAGCCGGAGGCGCGGCGGATCGTCATCGCCGGCGGCGGGAACATCGGGTTCTTCGTGGCGCAGTCGCTCGAGACGCGGCTGGCGAGCGCACGCGTCAAGCTGATCGAGGAGAACCGCGACCGGTCCGTGGCTATCGCCGAGGCGCTGCACCGGACGGTGATCCTGAACGGCAGCGCGCTGGACCAGGTCATGCTGCGGGAGGCCGATGTCCAGGACGCCGACAGCCTCGTCGCCCTGACCAACGACGACGAGACCAACATCCTCTCGGCGGTGATGGCGAAGAACCTCGGCTGCAAGCGCAACCTCTGCCTCATCAACTCGACGAGCTATCCCGCCTTCACCCATGCGCTCGGCATCGACGCCTACGTCAATCCCCGCGCCGTCACGGTCTCGCGCATTCTCCGGCACGTCCGCCGTGGCCGCATCCGCAGCGTCCACTCGCTGCAGAACGGCGCCGCCGAACTGATCGAGGCCGAGGCCCTGCAGACCTCGCCGCTCGTCGGGCGGCCTCTGCGGGACCTCGATCTGCCCGATGGCGTCCGCATCGGCGCCGTCTACCGCAAGCGCACGGTGATCGTCCCGACCGGCGAGACGCAGATCCAGTCCGGCGACCGGGTGGTCATCTTCGCCCTTGCCGAGCGCCTCAGGCTGGTGGAGCAGATGTTCCGCGTCAGTCTCGAGTTCTTCTGATCCGTCAGCATCCTACGTTCCGAACCTCGCCTCAATCCGGAGCCGTCATGAGCCGCATCGCCTATGTCAATGGCCGCTACGTCCCGCACGCCGACGCGGCGGTGCATGTCGAAGACCGGGGCTATCAGTTCGGCGACGGCGTCTACGAGGTGTGCGAGGTTTATGCGGGCCGGCTCGTCGACGTCTCCCGCCATCTCGCGCGGCTCAACCGGTCGCTGTCGGAGCTCGCCATCCGGCAGCCGATGAGCGACACCGCGCTCCGCCAGATCATGCGGGAGGTGGTGCGACGCAACCGCGTCCGCGACGGCATGATCTATATTCAGGTGACGCGGGGCGTCGCCAAGCGCGACCACGTCTTTCCGGCGGGCGACGTGCCGCCCGCGATCGTCATGACGGCCCGCGCGAGCGATCCGGCGAAGGCGGAGCGGAGTGCCGCCGAAGGCGTATCCGTGATCACGGTGCCGGAGAACCGGTGGGACCGGGTCGACATCAAGACGGTCGGTCTGTTGCCCAACGTCCTCGCCAAGCAGAAGGCGAAGGAGGCGGGGGCCCGCGAGGCGTGGTTCGTGACGCCCGACGGACTGGTGACCGAAGGCGGCTCGACGAACGCCTGGATCGTCACGAAGGATGGCACGCTGGTGACCCGCCCGGCGACCCGCGGCATTCTCCGGGGGATCACCCGGGAGGTCGTCTGCGAAGTCGCGGCGCGCGAGGGGATCGCACTCGAGGAGCGCTCGTTTTCGGTCGCCGAGGCGAAGGCGGCGCGGGAGGCCTTCATCACCGCGGCCACCACGCTGGTGATGCCCGTCGTCCGCCTCGACGGGGCGGCGATCGGCGACGGCCGGCCCGGGCCTGTCACGCTGGCCCTTCGTCGGCAGTTCCACGAACTTGCTGAACTCGTGGCGGTTTGACGCACGCGAAAGAGATTGCGGTCCCCTTTCTTCGCAGGTGCGATATAGTTTGCGGTGATGGTGCGCTCGCAAACTCCCGCGAGGTGGCCCTGATTGGCCGCCTACGCCGTCGCCCGGCAAGCTGAGCCTCGGCTTACCGAGCACCCCGCCGCGAGCGCCCTGTCGGCTCGAAAGAACAGGAAAAATATATCATGGCGGACCGCGCACAAAACCTCCAAGATACCTTCCTCAACTACGTCCGCAAGCACAAGACTCCTCTGACGATCTTTCTCGTCAACGGTGTGAAGTTGCAGGGTGTCGTCACCTGGTTCGACAACTTCTGTGTCCTGCTGCGCAGGGACGGGCACTCCCAGCTCGTCTACAAGCATGCGATCTCGACGGTGATGCCGAACCAGCCGATCCAGCTGTTCGAGCCGACCGAAGAGGCCTGAGGCGGCAACTCCTCCTGACGACACACCCGGCAGTTCCGCGCGCGGCCATGCCCGCGCGCGGTGATGGCGGGAACAAGCTCGCGCGACGCGCGGTTTCCGTGCGATGATGAGCCAACCCCGGCTGCATCGTTCCAAGCCGCGCGTCGCGCAGGAGTCCGTTCGCCATTGAGTGACCGAAACAAGGAAGACGACGGCGGCGAAGCCGTCCGGCGCGACCGGCGCGAGGGCATTTCCCGCCTCGCGGAACGCACGAAGGCCATCGTGATCGCGCCTGTGCGCACAGGGCGCCGCGGCGCCGAGGGAGGCGAGGGGACGTCGATCCGCTCGCCCGAGGCCCGGCTCGCGGAGGCCGTCGGCCTCGCGGCCGCCATCGACCTCGACGTCGTCGGCGCCTACGTGGTCCGCCTGTCCGCAACGCGCCCGGCCACCCTGTTCGGCACCGGCAAGGTGGAGGAGCTGAAGCTTGCCGTCTCGACGGAAGAGGCGGAGCTCGTCGTCGTCGACCATCCGCTGACGCCGGTGCAGCAGCGCAATCTCGAGAAGGCCTGGGGCGCCAAGGTCCTCGACCGCACGGCGCTGATCCTCGAGATCTTCGGTGCCCGCGCCCGCACCCGCGAAGGCACGCTGCAGGTCGAACTCGCCCACCTCAACTGGCAGAAGAGCCGCCTCGTCCGCACCTGGACCCATCTCGAGCGCCAGCGTGGCGGCTTCGGCTTCCTTGGCGGTCCGGGCGAGACGCAGATCGAGGCCGACCGCCGCCTCATCCAGGAGCGCATCATCAAGATCGAGCGCGAGCTCGAGGACGTGAAGCGCACCCGCGGGTTGCACCGGGCTAACCGCAAGAAGGTGCCGCATCCCGTGATCGCCCTGGTCGGCTACACCAATGCCGGCAAGTCGACGCTGTTCAACCGCCTCACCGACGCCGGCGTGCTGTCGAAGGATCTTCTCTTCGCGACGCTCGACCCGACGCTGCGCCAGATCCGCCTGCCGCACGGCGGCTCGGCCATCCTATCGGATACGGTGGGCTTCATCTCCGACCTGCCGACCCACCTCGTCGCCGCCTTCCGGGCGACGCTCGAGGAGGTCGTCGAGGCGGACGTGATCCTGCACGTGCGCGACATCTCCCACCCCGACGCGGAGGCGCAGGCGCGCGACGTGGAGGAGACGCTGGCGCTGCTGGACATCGACGCCCGCGGCCGCGACCGTCTGATCGAGGTGCTCAACAAGATCGACCTCGTCGACCCGGAGCGCCGGGCAAAGCTGCTGGCGGCCGAGGACGGCGAGGGTCCCGTGGCCGTTTCGGCCGTGACCGGGGAGGGGATCGACACGCTCCTCGCCCGGATCGAGGCGCGGCTGTCGGAGGACAAGTGGCAGGTTCGCGTCGCCGTGCCGGTCACCGAAGGTGAGCTCGTGGCGTGGCTGCATCGGGCGACCGAGGTGGTCGAGCGTCGCGACGCCGATGACGCGGTCCATCTCCTCCTGCGCGTCCCGCCACGGCAGAAGGTGCCGTTCAAGCAGCGGGCGGGCCGCTACATCGAAGGCGCTCCGTCGCGCGCCGGCCGCCGCGCCGCGGCGCCCTGAGGCGGGCGCCCGAGCGGCCCGTCGTCCGTCCTGTCCGTCCCCTTGGCGCGGCGGCAGCACCCGTGCGAGAAAGCGCCGGGGCGGCGACACGACGGGGGAAACACACCGTGACGACCGAGGGAGTGACGCGGCGCGCGACGCTGCAGACGATGGCGCTTGCGGCGGGCCTTGCCACGGCAGCCGTAGCGACGGCCGCCGAAGCGGACACCGGTACCGGGCCGCAGGCGCGCGACACCGATTACCTTCCCGAGGGTGCCGACCGGCTGCGGTCGTTCTACCGGGCGCTCGCCGGCATCCGGCGCCGGCGCGGCATGAAGACGGCGCCGATGATCCTGACGAAGCCGACCCAGTGGGACAGCGAGGCGCTCGACCTGATCCTCGCCTATGGCGGCCGCCAGAAGCACGTCTTCGACACCACCGACCTCGCCGGAACCTGGCTCACCCAGATCCGCAACACCATGAACGCCGAGGCCTTCGCGCTCGGCCATCCGAACTTCCTGATGGTCGCGGCGCCCCATGGCCCGGCCCAGTACAGCCTCTACAACCGGGCGGCCTGGGAGAAGTACGACATCGCGGCCCTGACGAACGGCGCCTTCAAGCGCAACACGCTGATCAAGGACCCGAAGGTGACGAAGGCGCAGGTGAAGGACATCGAGGACCCGACGGGGCTCTATTCCGACACCCTCGGCAATTTCATCCCGGTGCTGCAGAAGCGCGGCGTCGTGTTCTGCGCCTGCCACAACGCTGTCTGGGAGCTCGCCGGAACGCTGATCGCGAACGGCGTCAATCCGGACAAGCGCTCGCAGGGCCAGCTCACCGCCGACCTGACGAACGCCCTCATCGACGGCGTCGTGCTGACGCCGGGCAACGAGGCGATCGTCGGCCTCCTGGAGCGCGCCGGCTTCTCCTACTCGTTCGCGGCATGATGCTGTGCTGGCGTGGCGCTTGAATTTGCAGCGCCAAGCCGCAGATTGCAAAGCCTGAGCGCGATCCAGACGGCGGAGCGGTCAGCGCCGCTCCGCCGCCTTGGCCTCCTGCCAGAGCGCTTCCATTTCCTCGAGCGTCGCCTCGTGCGGGCCGCGTCCGGCCTCGGAGAGACGCGCCTCGATGTGGCCGAAGCGGCGCGTGAACTTGCCGTTCGTGCCGGCGAGCGCCGTCTCCGGATCGATGCCGGCATGCCGGGCGAGATTGGCGACGGCGAACAGGAGGTCGCCGATCTCGTCGGCCAGCCGCGCCTCGTCGCCGGCGGCAAGCTCGGCACGCAGTTCGCCGATCTCCTCCTCGATCTTGTCGAGCACCTGCGCCGCCTCGGGCCAGTCGAACCCGACACGGGCGGCGCGTTCCTGCAGCTTCACGGCGCGGCCGAGGGCGGGCAGGGCGGCCGGCACCCCGTCGAGGGTGCTCGCCGGCGGCTCCGGCGGTAGCCCGCTCTTTGCCCGGCGAGCGGCGCGCTCGCGTTTCTCCTCGGCCTTGATGGAGGCCCAGAGACGCTTCACGGCCTCCGGATCGGCGCCCTCGAGGTCGCCGAAGACGTGCGGATGGCGCCGCACCAGTTTCTCGTTGATGGCGAGCACCACGTCGCCGAAGGCGAACGAGCCGGCTTCCTCGGCCATGCGGGCATGGAAGACGACCTGCAGCAGGAGGTCGCCGAGCTCGTCGCGGAGATCGTCCAGGTCGCCGCGCTCGATGGCGTCGGCCACCTCGTAGGCTTCCTCGATCGTGTAGGGCGCGATGGTGGCGAAGCTCTGCTTCACGTCCCACGGGCAACCGCGCTCCGGATCGCGCAGCCGCGCCATGATCTCGATGAGCCGGGAGATGTCGCGCGTCGGCGTCATCGCGCACCGCTGCCGGATCGAACGGGGGCCGTCGCCGCAGCGACCGGAGGGGAGACGGCCGCCGCAGCGACCGAGCAGATCGCGTGGACGGAAGCCGGCATCGTGAAGGGCCAAGGACTTAGCATATCGGAAAGTCGCATAACATGGATTATGGAACCGAAATGGCTGCGGAGACAGGCGGTCCGGCCGGTGCCGTGGTCCGACTCGGCCGACCGCCATCCTACGGCCGATCGGCTCGCGCGCACCACGTTGAGGATCGAGCGTGCATCCCGCGGCTCCGATGGCGCTGATCTCGCCCGTCCACAGGCTCCTCGCGTCGCCGGCCGACGTGGTGGCCGACGAGAATCATCTACAACAGGTCTTCCGGCGTCGGTGCCGGGTCGGCGCCCGAAGAAGACGCCGTCGGCGAACCTGGGAGGCTGCGATGAGGCGTTCGGCTGCGATCGGCGGTGCGATCCTGGTCGCGGCGGTCGTGACGCCCCTGGTCGGCGCCCACGCGGCCGATCCGCAGCCGGCCGACAAGCCCGCGCCGGTCACGTCCGACGAGGCCGAACCCTGGCTCTTCGGCGACTGGGCCGGCGAACGGCTACGGCTGCGCGACAAGGGCATCGACTTCCAGTTCGGCTACGTCAGCGAGGTCGCCTACAACGCCGCGGGTGGCGACCGGCAGATGGTTCGCTACGCGGATCAGTGGACGGCCGGCGTGACGCTCGACCTCGACAAGCTGGTCGGCGTGCCGGATGCCCGGTTCCAGATGACGTTCACCCAGCGCGACGGCCGCAACCTCAGCACCGACGCGAAGCTCGGCACGCTGCAGCAGGTGCAGGAGGTCTTCGGGCGCGGCCAGACCGCCCGGCTGACGCAGTTCTGGTACCAGCAGACCTTCGCCGACGACCTGATCGACTGGAAGATCGGCCGCATGACATTCGGCGAGGATTTCGCCGCGTTTGCCTGCGATTTCCAGAACCTGACCTTCTGCGGCGCCAATCCGGGCAACCTCGACGGCGACTACATCTACAACTGGCCGATCAGCCAGTGGGCGACGCGCGTCAAGGTCAACATCGAGGACTTCGGCTACGTCCAGGCCGGGGTCTACGACATGAACCCGAAGTACCTCGGCACCGCCGACGCGCTGCTGCCGGTGTGGTTCCCGAATTCGACTGGCGCGCTCGTGCCGGTAGAGGTCGGCTGGACCCCGACCCTCGGCGAGGCCGCCCTTCCCGGCAGCTACAAGTTCGGCGCCTGGTACGCAACCGCGAGCGCCGACAGCGTCGCCTACGACCGCAACGGCAACTACTTCGCGGTGACCGGGCTGCCGCCGGCGCAGGAGCGTGGCCGCTGGGGCGCCTACATCAACTTCCAGCAGCAGCTGACCGAGCGCGTGAACGTCTTCCTGAACGCCGTGTGGTCGGACGAGCGGACCTCGTTCACCGACCGTCAGGCGGCGGCGGGCATCGTCTACACCGGTCCGTTCGCTTCGCGGCCTGAAGACGACATCGGCTTCGCGGCGGGCCTCACCCACGTCAACGACAAGGTGGCGGATTCCCAGCGTGCCCAGAACCGCGCCGGCCTCGGCCGCGTGCCGGTGCAGACAACGGAATACGCCTTCGAGCTCTACTACACCTTCCGCCCGACGGCAGGCCTCCTGCTGCGGCCGAACCTCCAGTACGTGCTGCACCCCGGCGGCACGACGAAGAATCCGGACGTCTTCGTCCTCGGCCTCAAGACCTCGGCGAACTTCTAGGCCGCCTGCGGCGCCGGCAACGTCACGACGAGCCCGTCGTAGGCCGGGACGACGTGCGGCGGAAGGCGCGCGGCGAGCGTGGCATAGTCGAGGTCGATGTTGAGGTCGGTGAGGATCGCACGGCGCGGCCGGAGACACTCGATCCACGACAGTGCGTCGCCGACGGTGAAGTGGCTGCCGTGCGCGCGTTCGCGCAGCGCGTCGACGATCCACACGTCGAGGCCCTGAAGGTGCGGCAGGCTCTCCGCCGGCAGGTCGTGCAGGTCGCTCGAATAGGCGAGGCCGCCGAACCGGAAGCCGAGCGAGTCGATGTCGCCGTGCAGCTGCCGGAAGGGCAGCACCGGGATCGATCCTCCCTCCCCGTCGATGGTGAACGCCTGGCCGGCCGCGATGCGGTGCTCGGCGAGGATCGGCGGATAGGACGAGCCCGGCGGCGTGCGGAAGCAGTAGCCGAAGGCCTGGTGGGCGCGCTCGGCGGTCGCCGCGTCAAGGTAGACGTCGATCAGCCGGTGATGGCGGAGCGCGAGGCCGCGGAGGTCGTCGATGCCGTGCAGATGATCGGCGTGCGGGTGGGTGTAGACGACGCCGTCGAGGGAGCGCACCCCGGCTGACAGCAGCTGTTCGCGAACGTCCGGGCCGGTGTCGACGAGTACCGCCGTCGTGCCGCCCGGCCCGTGGCGGCGGACGAGCAGCGAGCAGCGCCGCCGCCGGTTGCGGGGATCGGCCGGGTCGCAGACGCCCCACTCGCCGTCGAGCCGCGGCACGCCCGTGGAGGAGCCGCAGCCGAGGATGGTGAACTCGAGCGTGCCGTCGCTCATGCGCCAGCCGGCCGCACCGCCCGGGAGAACAGGCGGTAGAAGTTGTCCGTCGTCACCGCGGCGATCGCTTCGGGCGTCACATCCTTCACCGCGGCGAGGGTCGCCGCCGTGTGGACGACGTGCGCCGGCTCGTTGCGCTTGCCGCGCAGCGGCGTCGGCGAGAGGAACGGCGCGTCGGTCTCGACGAGCAGCCGGTCGAGCGGCACCTCGGCGGCGATGGCGCGGAGCTCTTCCGAGGCCTTGAAGGTGAGGATGCCGGAGAACGAGACGTAGAGCCCGAGGGCGAGGCTGCGCCGCGCGAGATCGGCGCCGGAGGAGAAGCAGTGGAGGACGGCCGTGAAGGCCCCCTTCCCCATTTCCTCCTCGAGCGTCCGCGCCACGTCCTCGTCGGCCGAACGCGCGTGGATGACGAGCGGGAGCCCCGTGATCCGCGCCGCCTCGATGTGGCGACGGAAGCCGGCCATCTGGTCGTCGCGCGGGGCTGTATCGTAGTGGTAGTCGAGCCCGGCCTCGCCGACCGCGACCACGCGGGGATGCTCGGCGAGCCGCAGGATCTCGTCGAGCGGCACATCCCGCTCCTCGCCGGCCTGGTGCGGGTGGGTGCCGACGGAGCACCAGATGCGGTCATCCGCCTCGACGATGGCGCGTAGCGCGTCGAAGCGGCGGACGCGCGTCGAGATCGTCACCATCGCCCCGACGCCGGCGGCGGCGGCCCGCTCGGCGAGGGCCGCGCGATCTTCCGCGAAGTCGGGGAAGTCTAGGTGGCAGTGGCTGTCGACCAGCATCAGCCCGCCTCGGCCTCCACATAGCGCGGGAACACGCCGGCGGGCGCCGGCAGTGGCGTTCCGGCGACGAGGCGGCCGGTTGGCCCGAGCGAGGCGAAGCCTCGCGACGCTTCGGGAACGGCGAGTTGGTCGAGGATGCGGCCGGCCGACGTCGGGATCACCGGTTGCGCCAGCACGGAGATCTGCCGGATCACCTCGGCCGTCACGGCGAGCACCGTCGCCATCCGTGCCGGGTCGGTCTTGCGCAGCGTCCAGGGTTCTTCGCTGGCAAAGTACCGGTTCGCTTCGGCGACGACGGCCCAGATGGCGGCGAGCGCGGCGTGGATTTCCTGGCGGTCCATGGCCGCCCTGCAGAGCGGCAGCAGCGCGTCGGCACGGGCGAGGATCGCCTCGTCGGCCGCGGTCAGCGGGCCCGTCGCCGGCACCTTGCCCTCGCAGTTCTTGGCGATCATCGACAGCGACCGCTGGGCGAGGTTGCCGAGGTCGTTCGCGAGGTCGGCGTTGATGCGCTGGACGATCGCCTCGTGGCTGTAGTTGCCGTCCTGGCCGAACGGCACCTCGCGCAGGAAGAAGTAGCGCACGGGATCGACGCCGTAGTGCTCGACGAGGGAGAACGGGTCGATGACGTTGCCGACCGACTTCGACATCTTCTCGCCGCGGTTGAACAGGAAGCCGTGGCCGTAGACGCGCTTCGGCAGCGGCAGGCCGGCCGACATCAGGAAGGCCGGCCAGTAGACCGCATGAAAGCGGACGATGTCCTTGCCGATGACATGGAGGTCCGCCGGCCACCAGCGGCGGAAGCTCTCGCCTTCGACATCGGGGAAGCCGGCGCCGGTGATGTAGTTGGTAAGGGCATCCACCCACACGTACATCACGTGGCGCGGGTCGCCCGGGACCGGAACGCCCCAGTCGAAGGTGGTGCGGGAGATCGACAGGTCCTTGAGACCGCCCTTCACGAAGCTGACGACCTCGTTGCGGCGTTCGTCCGGGCCGATGAAGTCCGGCGTCGCGGCATAGTGGGCGAGCAGCTTCTCCTGGTAAGCGGAGAGGCGGAAGAAATAGCTCTCCTCCTCCACCCACTCGACGGGCGTTCCCTGCGGGCCGCGGCGCACGCCGTCGTCTCCGACGACCGTCTCGCCTTCGCCGTAGAAGGCTTCGTCGCGGACGGAGTACCAGCCGGCATAGGCGTCGAGGTAGATGTCGCCCGCCGCCAGCATCCGCTCCCAGATCGCCTTGCTCGCCGCATAGTGGCGGGGCTCGGTGGTGCGGATGAAGTCGTCGTTCGAGCAGCCGTAGGCGGCGACCATCTTCTGGAACAGCGGCACGTTGCGGTCGGCGAGCTCGCGCGGCGTGACGCCCTCACGGGCGGCCGTCTGCACCATCTTGATGCCGTGCTCGTCGGTGCCGGTGAGGAAGAAGACGTCGAAGCCGTCGAGCCGCTTGAAGCGGGCGATGGCGTCGGTGGCAATCGCCTCGTAGGCGTGGCCGATGTGCGGCGCGCCGTTCGGGTAGGAGATCGCCGTGGTGACGTAGAACTTCTTGGCGTCGCTCATGGGTGCGGTCCAGCGGGCGGTATCGGCCGCCGGGACGGTGGGCCGACGGGACGCCGTGCCCGTCGTCAGCCGCGTCCCGCCGCCTCGGCGAGATCGCGGAAGACCCCGAGCACGACCTGTCTGCGGTCGAGATTGAGCGCCTCGGCCCGGCCGACGGCGCGGTCGACCTTTTCCCACACCTCGGCCCAGGCGGCAAGCGCAGCGGGAGCCGCCCCGGAGGCCGCTCCGTTTCGCACGCGGCGGGTGACGAAGTCGCGGACGAGGGCGACCGTCGCCGCATAGGCCGCCTCCCCTTCCCGTCCTGTCGCGGCATCGGCGAGCTTGCCGAGGGCGCGGCGGTCGAGGGCCGGCAGTTTCTCCAGGAGGCCCGCCGTGACGGCTGCGATGTCCCGGTCGCCCCCGGCGGCGAGCAGGATGGCGGCGCGAAGCGACCCTTCGGCGCGCTCGACCGCCGCGTCCGCCGCTGCGCCGAGACCGATGGCCGCGAGGCCGGCCGAGAGGTCCGCGTCTCCCAAGGGCGCCATTCGCAACAGCCGGCAGCGGGAGCGGATGGTGGCGAGAAGCCGCCCGGGCGCGTGCGAGACGAGCAGAAAGAGCGAGCGCGGCGGCGGCTCCTCCAGTGTCTTCAGGAGCGCGTTGGCGGCGTTGAGGTTGAGGTCGTCGGCAGCGTCGACGATAGCGATGCGCCAGCCGCCGAGGGCTGGTGTCGAGCCAAAGAAGGGCACGAGCCGGCGGACGTCGTCGACGAGGATGTCGGCGCGGAAGCGGCCGGTCTGCTCGTTGAAAGCGCGCGACAGCACCAGCATGTCCGGGTGCGCTCCGCCGTTGACGAGGCGGACCGCCGACGCGTGCGGGTCGACGTCGAGCGTGCCGGCACGCGGATCGCCGCCGGCCAGCAGGAAGCGGGCGAGCCGGTAGGCGAAGGTCGCCTTGCCGATGCCGCGGGCGCCACCGAGCAGAAGCGCGTGGTGGAGCGTCCCGCCAGCGAGCGCAGACAGCACGGCCGCCTCGGTCTCGGCGTGGCCGACGAAGCGCATGTGCTCGCGGGGTGCCTCCACGCCGGGAACGGCATCCGCCTCCCCGACCGGCGCCGCATCTCGCTGGGTGGCTGCGCGCGCCATGATCGCTAGCGTCCGGGAGCGTCGGCTGATTCGCCGACGGTGAGACCGAGGCGCTCGCGGACTGCCTGCCAGACCGCCGCGGCGACGGCCTCGGCCTCGCCGGCGGCATCGACAACGACGCAGCGCGCCGGCTCCGCCCGGGCGATGGCGAGGAAGGCGCGCCGGCGGGCTTCGTGCTCCTCGAGCGGATCGCCCTCGAAGCGGTCCGGCGCTTCGGCCGAGCGGGCGGCGACGCGGGCGAGCCCGACCTTCGGGGGAACGTCGAGAACGAGGGTGAGGTCCGGCGCGAGTTCGCCGAGGGCCACCTTCTCGAGCGCCGCCAGGAGTTCGCGGCCGACCCCCGCGGTGCCCTGGTAGACGCGGGTCGAATCGGTGAAGCGGTCGCACAGGACCCAGGTGCCCCTGCCGAGTGCCGGCGCGATCAGCGTGGCGACGTGGTCGGCGCGGGCGGCAGCGAACAAGAGGGCTTCGGAACCGGGTCCGAACCGGCGGGCGCCGCCCGAGAGCAGAATGCGGCGGACAGCTTCCGCTCCGGGCGTGCCGCCCGGCTCGCGGGTCCTTACCACGCGGATCCCCTCGGCTTCGAGCCGCTCGGCGAGGCGGGCGATCTGGGTGGACTTGCCAGCCCCCTCCCCGCCTTCGAACGTCACGAAGCGCCCGCGGCGCGCGGTGCCGGCGGCCGGAACCGGGGGGCCGCTCACCGGGTCAGCGGCGCCCCGCCGCTCGGCTTGCCTTGCGTCACGAACCGCCCGATCACCAGGCTGCCGTCGCTCGTGCCACCTGCCGGCGCGAACGACGACGCGGGCGGAGAGCCGGCGGCCGGCGGCGCGACGAGGAGGTCGTTGATCGAGGTCGGCGGCGGACTGTTCGGGTTGGGGACGGGCAGCCGCGGCGTCAGGCCGAGGGTGGCGGCAGCGACCTCGGCGGCGCCGTAGGCCGGCATCGTCGTCTCGGTGCCGAGGGCCAGGGGTTCGGCGAGCGGTGCGGAGGCGGCCACCACGGCCGGAGCCGGAGCCGGAGCCGTCGCCTGAGGCGCCGCCGCGGCCGGCAGGGCCGCCGGCACCAGCGACGGATCGAGGGAGGCGACGGCGATCGTCTCCTGCGGCCGCGCCCGCGGTGTCGTCACCAGCATGCCGGCGATCTCGATCGTGCGGATCTCCTCCGCGACCGGATCGGCGGGAGCCACCGGCACGGCGGCGGGCGTCTCCGCCGCCGGCGGCGCGATCACCGGCCGGGCGACGCTCGGCGCGGCGCGGACGGCGCCGCGCTCGGTGGACCGCAGGATCGGCGCCGCGCGGCTGCTCGCCGGCAGGGTGCGGGCGCTCGTCTGCGAGCTCCCGGCCGCCGGCGGCGTCTTGGAGGCGATCATCAGCGACCGCGGCTCGGCAACCGGAGCCGGCGTGCTGCCGGGGGCCGGAGCCGGACCCGAGGCGGCGTCGCGGAAGGTGGCGACGAGCGTCTTTGAATCGTCGCCGTCGATCGGAGCAAGCCCGACATACTGGACGCGCACCCGGCCCATGCCGTGGCGCTTGAAGTCCAGCATCTCGGCGACCTTGCGCGACACGTCGATGACGCGGCGGCCGTGATAGGGACCGCGATCGTTGACGCGAACGATGACCGAACTGCCGTTCGCAAGGTTGGTGACGCGGACATAGGACGGCATCGGGAGCGTCGGATGCGCCGCCGAGAGCATGTGCTGGTCGAAGACCTCGCCGTTCGCCGTGCGCCGGCCGTGGAAGCCGGGGCCGTACCAGGAGGCGGTCCCGATCACCTCGAAGTTGCCGGGGTCCTCCATCGGCTTGTACCACTTGCCGGCGATCCGGTAGGGCTTGCCGACCTGGTAGCGTCCGCCGCCCTTCGGAACCGGCTCGCCGGACCCGACGACCTGCGGGCTCGGCGCGACGCCGTAGCGGGGGTCGATGGACGCCTTCTTGCTGTCGGTGGTGCAGCCGGCGACGACGATGCAGCCGAGGGCGACGATCAGACCGGTTCCGCGGAAGGCCCCGGCGCCGCGCGGCCGCTTCGGGCCCCGCTCGCTCGCTCCGTCCGTCCGAACCTCTTGCCGTGCCTGCATCCGATCTCGCCTCGCGTCGACTTGGAGGGGCGATCTGGCGCCCGTCCCGATCGCCCTCGCGAGGGCGCTGGAGCGGATCGCGTCATCGGAGGAACCGGACGAGAACCGCGTCGAAGGTCGCACAGCACCCCGGACCCTGCAAGGGTCGCACGGTGCAGAGGGAATCCCGGCGTCCGAGGTCGCCGCGGTTTCCACGCCCCCATTCGAAGCCCGAATGAGGCGTCAATGTGACTGTGTGTGGACCGCCGTTAAGGATGCGTGGCGGAAGAGGCGAGAATTTCAGGCATTGCCGTGTCGCAGGCGGCGGACGTGCTGTCGCGAAAAACCGTGGCAGCGCGAGTGTCTGCCGACGGCGCGGGCCCGGCCCGCGCCGCTGCACTCTTCAGGACCTTGCCCGGCCGCCTACTCGATGCGCGCGGTTCCGCTGAGACCGTCGTCGCGGACCCAGCGCAGGCTCTTGTCGCCGGTGCGCGTCAGGGTGAAGCAGTGGGCCTTTCCGTCGTACCAGGTCTGCCACTGCTGACAGAGCCTCGGGCCGTCGATCCACCACCGCCCCTTGTCCTTCGGCGCCATCATCTTGCCGAGACCGAGCGCCTCGCCGTCCCCGTCGACCACGCCACCTGGACGGTAGTTGAGCGGAAACTCGCCGCCGAACGGCGTTGCGAGATAGATGCGCTTGCCGCCGACCGTCTTCTGGATCGCAGCGCCGTCGAGCGCCTCGGCCGTCGCGAGTGCCGGACCCGTCGCTGCCGCCATTGCAAGAGCGGCCGCCGCCATCAGGATCCTGAGGTTCCCCGCCGCCGGTGTCGCACGCATCTGACCCTCCTTCCCACGTTGTCCAGCCCCTCCCTCTACGCGGGGATGCCGTCAGCGGATTGCCGAACGCAGGGTGTCGCCCCCCGCACTCTCTCTGATGATCGACGACCCGGGAGAGGTGTCGGCGTTCACAGTCGACCATCGGGAAGCGTCCGAGCGCGCCGCCGGCTTGACAGGCGCCCCCCACTCCCCCGAAACCAGCCGGAGGGATGGGTGGCCGAGTGGTTGAAGGCAGCGGTCTTGAAAACCGCCAGGGGTGCAAGCCCCTCGTGGGTTCGAATCCCACCCCATCCGCCAGCCGCATTCCCGGGCGGCTGGCAGGGTGGCCCGAGGGCCCTGGCTGACCGGTGGTCGGAGGCGGCCTACTCGATCACGGCGCAGGCGAGCCGCGCTCCAGCGTCTCCGGCCGGCTGGCTGCGATAGTCGTCAGGCTTGGCGTGGATCATCAGCGCGCGTCCGACGATGCCGGCGTCGCCCTCGTCGAGCGTCACAGCGCCATTGAAGACCTGAGCCCGCAGGGTTCCGTCCGCGCCGACGTACTGGTTCGGCATGTCACCCGCGTGGGGTCCGGCCTCGGACAGATAGCCGTGCTCTTTCGAGCCCGGATTGAAGTGGCCGCCGGCCGACTGGAAGTCGCCGCCATGTTCGCAGGAGCCGGTCTGGTGGACGTGGAAGGCGACCCACTGACCCGCCGGCAGGCCCGTCACGTCGAGCTCGATCAGCACGCCGCCGGTCACCGGTGTCAGCGTTGCAGTGCCGTTCTCGGCGCCATGCTCGTCGACGAAGTTCGCCCGCCGGCTGTCCGGCTCCTGCGCGAACGCAGCGCCGGCGACCAGAGTCGCGGCGAGGACGGTGCACAAGGTCGTCTTCATCGATCAGTCCTCTTCCTGCGGCTGCCGAGGATCCGGCGAGCCTCCGGGTGACGCCGCCCGCCAGCCATCCGGCATCCGGGGGCGCCACCGTCAAGGCCTGAGCAATCGACGCGCGGCGGACTGGTTCCCCGCGAGGGCGCGACTCGCGGCTGCTGCGACCCCTCGGGCGCCCCTTCGGGAACAGCCGCTCAGGCCCGCCGGCACGTCTCAGTCGAGGCCCTCTTCCACGGCCTTCGCGATCCACGCCTCCGGCGTCATGCCCTCGGCCTTCGCCGCCGCGTCGATCTTCTGGACCGTCGCCGGAGCGAAGGGCACGTCGAGGATGACGGCGTCCTCCGGCCCGCCGGCATAGGCGATCTGCGTGACGCGCGCCGCGAAGGCGCGAACCGCCGTGGTCTTCTGAGCCTCGGAAAGGTTGCTCTCGGCCGCGACACGCGGGCAGTAGGCGGCGATCAGGGCGTCGACGACGGTCGTCCGCGACAGCCCCTTGGCGGTGAGCCCGGCGATCGCCCCCTGCAAGCGGCCGAAGTCGTCGAAGGCGGCGCCGCCGGCAAGCGTGGCGGTGACCTCCTTCGTCACGGCCGGATCGTTGCCGGTCGGCACGGCACAGTCGAGCGCGAGAGCGGCCGGGGCGTAGAGGCAGGCGAGGAGCGCGGAGATGGCGGCGGCCGAACGCGAAACGCGGAAGGTCATGGTCGTCCTTTCGAGTGCAACGGGAACGCGAGCGACGGGTCGGCCGGGACCCGTCAGAACCAGCCGAACAGGCGGCGTGCCGCCCAGATGCCGACAACGATGAGCATGAGGCCGAACCACACACTCTGCCGGCGCACGAACGCCATCACGACGAGGCCGACGAGCGCGACGATCGCCAGGATGTCGATCAGCTCGAAATAGACCTGGAAGAACTCCATCGCACCCTCTCGCCTGTCGTCGGTGGCACCAGCCGCCGATCGGCACCTTCCTCCGGTGAACGCGCCGGCCGGTCAAGGGCGCCGGCGGCCGCAGCCCGCCGGCCACACGTCCCTGGTCGGATGGCTTGACGACGGCCGCAACGAGGGGGAACGCTGCGGCCCGCCGTCCCCACCGGCGCTGACCCAAAAAGGCGCACGAGCCATGCCCGATTCCGTTCTTCCCACGGCCGCCGTGCTTCCCGCAGACGGAACGGCCGGCACGCTCGTCGCCCGCGTGTTGCGGCCCGCGATCGGACCCAGCGTCTGCGTGGTGCGCGGCGATACGATGGTAGACATCACGTCAAAGACCTTCCCGACGGTCCGCGATCTCTGCGAGGCGCCGGACCCCGCCGCGGCCGCCGCGACGGCGACGGGGGAGCCCGTCGGAACGGTCGAGGCGATCATCGCCAACAGCGATGCCCGTCACGGTGACGACTCCCGCCCTCGCCTGCTCGCGCCGGTCGATCTGCAGGCGGTGAAGGCGTGCGGCGTGACCTTCGTCGACAGCCTTCTCGAGCGGGTCATCGAGGAACAGGCACGCGGGGCGCCCGAGCGGGCGGCGGCCGTGCGGACGGAGCTCACGGCGCTGATCGGCACCGACCTTTCGCAGCTCGTGCCCGGCTCGCCGGAGGCGATGCGGCTGAAGGCGGCGCTGATCGAGCGCAAGGCCTGGTCGCAGTACCTCGAGGTCGGGATCGGGCCCGATGCGGAGGTGTTCACCAAGGCGCAGCCCCTCTCGGCCGTCGGTTACGGGGCCGATGTCGGCGTTCTGCCGGCATCGGCCTGGAACAACCCCGAACCCGAGGTGGTGCTCATCGTGGCGAGCACCGGCCGGATCGTCGGCGCGACCCTCGGCAACGACGTCAACCTGCGCGACATCGAGGGCCGCTCCGCCCTCCTTCTCGGCAAGGCGAAGGACAACAACGCCTCGGCCGCCATCGGGCCGTTTGTCCGGCTGTTCGATCGGTCCTTCTCGCTGGCCGATGTGAAGACGGCCGAGCTCGAGATGGTGGTGGAGGGCGAGGACGGCTTCCGCCTCGACGGGCGCTCGTCGATGCGGAAGATCAGCCGCACGCCTGAGGCACTTGTCGCCGCCGCGGCTGGACGACACCACCAGTACCCCGACGGCTTCTGTCTCTATCTCGGCACCATGTTCGCGCCGGTGAAGGATCGCGGCACGCCCGGCAGCGGCTTCACCCACCATGTCGGCGACACGGTCCGCATCGCCACGCCCGCGCTCGGCACCCTGATGAACCGCGTGCGGCACAGCACCGAGTGCCCGCCCTGGACCTTTGGCCTCGGTGCACTGATGCGCAACCTCGCCGGACGCGGACTGCTCTGAGCACCAGCAGACGCAAGCCCCACCTCACGCACCAGCGACGAGGGCGGCGACATCCGCCACGACGGCCGCCAAGGGCCGCGACGCATCGACCCGATGCCAGTCGATCCGGCCGGAGGATCGCCCCGCCTGCTGCGCCACCACCCGCGCATCGGCGTCGGAGGCATCGCCTCGCCGGCGCTCCACGCGGTCTTCGAGAGCGGCCGTCGGCGCGTCGAGCCAGACACCGGTGAAGCCGACGCCGAGGTCGGCTGCGAGCGCCGCGACGGCGTGCCGTTCGTCCTCCCGCTGGTGGACCGCATCGACGACGACGGCGAGGCCGGCGCGCAGCACCGTCGCCGCCTTCCGGTGCAGGATGGAATAGACGGCCTCGGTCGTCGCCGTGTCGTAAGCGGCCTCGTCGAGGCGCCGGTGTTCTTCGACGCCGAGCAACCCCTTGCGCTCGACGTCGCTGCGCAGGTGCACAGCCCCGGGTAGGCGGCCCACCGAGGCCGCGATGCGGGCGGCCACCGAGCTCTTCCCGCTTCCCGACAGCCCGCCGATCGCGATGAGCTGCGGCGCCACCGGCCGCAGCGCGTCTTCGGAGAGGGCGAGGTAACGGAGGGCCTCCTCGCGGGCCGGCGCCTCCCCGGACTGGGCATGGCGCACGGCTGCGACTTTCGCGCGGATGCCGGCCCGGACCGCCACGAACAGCGGCAGGGCGGCAAGACCGGCAAGGCCGGCCTCGTCGCGGGCTTCGGCGAGGCTGCGGTTGAGGACGAGGTTCGCCTCGATCGGCCGTCCGCGGAACCACAGGTCCATGATGAGGAAGGCGAGGTCGTAGAGGATGTCGACCGTCGCGAGGTCCTCGTCGAACTCGAGGGCATCGAACAGCGTCGGCGCGCCGCCGATGAGGACGATGTTTCGCAGGTGAAGGTCGGCGTGGCAGCGTCGCACGTAGCCCCGCTGCTGCCGCTCGATCAGGAGCGGCGTCGCGGTGACGAGTGCGGCGAAGGTCGCCTCGCCGAGAGCGGCGACGCGTCGTGGCGGCAGAGCCGCAGGATGGTCAAGGAGCGTCGCAGTGTTCTCCTCGACGATCGCCCGCAGGTGCGCGGCGAAATCCGACGCCACCGTCACGGGCGCCTTCGCGTGGGCGGTGGCGACGACCGCTGCAGTGCGCCCGACAAGGTCGGCCGTGAGCTCGCCGCGGTCGGCAATGCGGTCGAGGGTCTGCGTCTCATCGAATCGGTGCATGTGCACGAGCCATTCGACCGCTGGCCCCTCCCCTCCGAGCCGCAGATGGCCGTCGGGGGATCGCGTCACGGGCACGACGCCGCGGTAGAGCGCCGGGGCGAACGCCCGGTTGACCGCGACCTCGCGTTCGCAGGCGACGCGGCGTCGCTCGAGGGTGGAGAGGTCCATGAACGGAAGCCGCACCGCCCGCTTCATCTTGTAGACGTCGGGTCCGGCGAGCACGACCACCGCGCCGTGGGTGTCGACGCGCACAGCCTGCCCGCCGTCGACGGGAAGGCCAAGGAGCAGCCGCGCCACCTCGTCCTGGACATCTCCGCCCGGCCGGGCCGACCGGGATCCTGCTTCCTCCCCTCCGGCGTCTTTCTCGTCCTCCATGCCCCCTCCTCCCGTGCCGCGCCCCGCGGCGATCCGTTCGGCATTGCGCGCCAGGGGCGACGGTAGCGCCTGGAGCAGGCCGTCGTCGTTGGGCGGGATCAAGGCGTCGTCGACGCTGCCGGAGCGGATCGCAGCGCGTGCACGGCTTCAGCCGACGTCCGCCGACGTTTCGCCGGCTGTGTCGTGACCCCTCCGGAAGCGCTTGCGCCGGCCCCGCCGAACCGTATAGTGCGCCCGCTTCGCCCAGGCGCCTCGCGCCGCCGGCGACGACGGAGGGGTGGCCGAGTGGTTGAAGGCGCACGCCTGGAAAGTGTGTAGGCGGGAAACCGTCTCGGGGGTTCGAATCCCCCTCCCTCCGCCAGCCTCCCTGCATGTTCACAGTGGCGTCGGCGACACCGGGGATCCGGTCGCGTTTCGCGGCACTACGACGCTGGCTCAGGCCGCTTTCTGCTCCCAGGCGACGACGCGGCGATAGAGGCGCCAGGTCGCGTGGCCGAGGACCGGCAGAACGACGATCAGACCGAGGAACAGCGGCAGCATCGCCGCGACGCTGAGCAGGATCACGACCGCCGCGAAGCCGAGCATCGGCACGGGGTTGAGGGCGACGGCCCGGACGCTCGTGATCATCGCCGTGACGAAGTCGACGTCGCGGTCGAGCAGCAGCGGAAACGACACGACCGTCAGCGAATAGAGGACGATCGCCAGGATCGCCCCGATCACATGGCCGACCGCCAGGAAGACCCAGCCTTCCGGCGTCGTCAGCACAACCGACACGAACTCCTGCATGCTCGTGAAGGACCGCAGCCCGAGGAAGAGCGCGATGAGCAGGCGGACCTGATACATCCAGATGATGAAGATGAAGATCGTTACGAAGGCCATCCATCCGAGTTCCCGGCCGCCCTGGCTGCGGATGCAGGTGAGGATCGCCCCGAAGCTGAGGGGTTCGCCGGTCTCCCGGCGCCGGCTGACCTCGTAGAGCCCGGTCGCGACGAACGGGCCGATCAGCGCGAAGCCGGCGGCAAGCGGGTAGACGAGATAGCCCATCCCGCCCCGCGTCGCGGCGAGGACGATCAGAAGACCGCCGGCGGCATAGATCGCTCCGAAGAAGAGGCCGTACGCGGGCGCCGACTGGAAGTCACGTACCCCTTCGACGAGGGCTTCGACGACATCCGTGACGGTGATGCGCCTGAGGATCGGTTGCGGAGGCCGAGGGGGCGCGGATGGCAAGGGTGCGGCATCAGTCATGGGGCGCTCCTCTTTGCCCCAGTGTCGCCGGCTCTGCCCGTCCTCGACTTGATACGGATCAAACGGCGCCGACAGGGGGGCGCGTGAGACTTCAATGACCGCGGAGGCGCCCTGGAGACCTCGCGACTGTCGGGGCCGTCCGGTTGTCGTGCGGCGCCCCTACGACGAAACCGGCCGCACCCAGGGGGCGCGGCCGGCCGTCTCACGAACACCATCGCCCCGCGTCAAAGGCCGCTGCGGTACTTCCACAGGGCATATTCGCGGGCACGCGTCTCGGCATCGCCGCCGACGAAGACAGCCAGCTGCGCTGTGCCGCTGGCGGCGTAGTCGACCGCCTCGACGCGCCAAACCCCGGGGGTCGTCGCATCCTGCCGCACCGTCGTCTGGAGCCGGCGGCTGGCTGGTTTGAGGGGAGTGACCGTTGCTACTGACATGGGGCGTCCTCCTTGTGTTCCCGAGAACGGCGAGTGCGACCTCGAAGTTCCACGCGGAAAGCGCGAAATTCGTGGCCGGCTGGAACCATGCGAACGGTGCGCCGTTTCCCGTGGTCGCGTGAAGCGTCGACGTCGCCTGTCGGCCGAACGAGAAGAGACATGCAAAAGTCCGACCGCTTCCTCGCTTCGCAGACGGAGGATGGCCGTTATCGCCTCCTCGTCGAGGCGGTCACGGACTACGCGATCTACATGCTCGACGCGGGGGGTATCGTCTCGAGCTGGAATCCCGGCGCCCGCCGCCTGAAGGGGTACGAGGCGCACGAGATTCTCGGGCAACACTTCTCGCGCTTCTATCCGGAAAGGGATCGCCAAGCCGGCAAGCCTGCGCTCGCCCTCGCCACGGCAGCACGAGAGGGCCGGTTCGAGGCGGAAGGCTGGCGGATCCGGCGCGACGGCAGCCGGTTCTGGGCGCATGTGGTCATCGACCCGATCTTCGACGACGCATCCGGGCTCGTCGGCTTCGCCAAGATCACGCGCGATCTCACAGAGCGGCGGGACGCGTACGAGGCCCTTCGGCAGAGCGAGCAGCAGTTGCGCCTTCTCATGCAGAGCGTCTCCGACTACGCGATCTGCATGCTCGATCCGCTCGGCAACGTCGCGAGCTGGAACCTCGGGGCGGAACGCATCAAGGGCTATCGGGCCGAGGAGATCATCGGCGAGCACTTCTCGACGTTCTACACGGCCGAGGACCGGGCCGCCGGCGAGCCACAGGCGGCGCTCGTTGCCGCCGCGCGGCACGGCCGCTTCGAGCGGGAAGGCAAACGGGTCCGCAAGGGTGGCACCGAGTTCTGGGCGAACGTCGTCATCCACCCGATCCGCGGCGACCACGGGGACATCATCGGATTCGCGAAGGTGACGCGCGACGTGTCGGAACGGCGGGAGGCGCAGCGGGCCCTCGAGTTCGCGCGCGAGGCGCTGATGCAGTCCCAGAAGATGGAGGCGATCGGCCAGCTCACCGGCGGCGTTGCCCACGACTTCAACAATCTGCTGATGGCCGTGCTCGGCAGCCTCGAACTCGTCCAGCGCCGCGGCCTTGGCGACGCAAGATCCGCCGCGCTGATCGAGAACGCCCTCGAGGGCGCCCGCCGCGGCGCGTCGCTGACGCAGCGGATGCTGGCGTTCGCCCGCCGCCAGTCGCTACGACCCGAGACGATCGATCTCCGCCGGCTGATCGACGGAATGAGCGACCTCCTCGAGCGCTCGGCCGGACCCGCGGTTGCAGTGGACTTCGCGTTGCCAGCCGAGCCGGTGATGGTGGTGGCCGACGCCAACCAGCTCGAACTCGCCCTCCTCAACCTCGTGACGAACGCGCGCGACGCCACCCAGGACGGCGGACGGATCACGGTCGCGGTGCGCGTCGATGATGCGGTAACGAGCGGCGATCCGGCGGGAGGCGCAAGCCCGCATGCCGTGATGTCGGTCAAGGACGACGGCGAGGGCATGGACGAGGCGACGCTCAAGCGCTGCATCGAGCCCTTCTTCACGACCAAGGAGGTCGGATGCGGCACCGGCCTCGGGCTCTCGCTGGTGCACGGCATGGCCGAACAATCGGGCGGGTGCCTTCGGATGACGAGCCGGCCGGGGAGCGGCACGACGGCGGAGATCGTCCTTCCGCTGGTTTCCACCGGCAGCGCCGCCGCAGCTGAGGCAGCAACCGGGAACGGGTCGGTGGATGGCAAGGGCCGCCGCCGCCCGCTGACCGTGCTCGCGGTCGACGACGACGGGCTGGTGCTCCTCAACACCACCATGATGCTGGAGGAACTCGGCCACCGCGCCATCGAGGCGACCTCGGCCCGCGAGGCGCTCGATATCCTCAACAAGGGAACGGCGATCGACGTCCTCATCACCGACCAGGCGATGCCGCAGATGACCGGGCTGCAGCTCGCGGCGGAGGCGCGGCGCCTGCGCTGCGACCTGCCGATCATCCTCGCCACCGGTTACTCGCAGGTGCCGCCCGAGGCCGACAGCGACATCCGCGTTCTCAGCAAGCCCTTCGGGCTGCACGATCTCGCCGCGAGCCTCGCATCCCTCGTCTGATCACGCGGCGTAGCACCACCCTCAGGGCTCGAGGACGATGTTGCCGACGATCGTCCGCGACTCCATCAGCGCATGGGCGTCCGCGGCCTTCTCGAGCGGCAGGCGCGCGGCGATTGCGGGGGCGATCGATCCGGCGGCGAGCATGGCGATGAGCCGATGGAGCGCCTGGCGCCGGACCTCGTTGTCACCGTCGAAGGCGTGCATGGTGAAGAGACGGAAGCCTGGATTGCTCGTCTGGTGGCGGAACATCGCTTCGTAGATGTCCGCCTGCTTCCGCCCGGCCAGTCGGCCGTAGGAGACGACGAGACCAAAGGGTGCAAGGGCGCCGAACATTGACGCCAGCGTCTCCCCGCCGATCGGGTCGAGCACAAGGTCGACACCCAAGCCGCCCGTCGCGGCGCGGATCGCCGCGACCACGTCGACGCCGGTGGTGACGATCACGTGGTCGGCGCCGAGACGCGCCACCGCCTCCGCCTTTGCCTCCGAGCCCACCCCCGCGAGCACCTCGAGACCGGCCGCGCGGGAGAGTTCGACCAGTGCATTGCCGATGCCGCCGGAGGCCGCCGCGACGTAGACGGACCGAACGCGGGCGGCCGCCGGCGCCTCGTCGAGGAGAAGCATTGCCACCTGGTAGTTGGCGAGGCAGGCGGCCGGCGCGGCCTCGCAGCCCTCGGGCACCGGGTAGCAGGCGATCGCCGGGGCGGCGATGTACTCGGCATAGCAGCCGCCACGGGTCGGCAGGTCGCGGGCGCTGACGACGACCCGGTCGCCGGCGGCAAGACCGGTGACGCCTGCGCCGATCTCCACAACGCGCCCACACATCTCGATGCCGGGGATCGCCGGCAGGGGTGGCATCCAGGGGTACTCGCCCTTGCGGATAAGGACGTCCGGGCGGTTGACGCCGATCGCCTCGGCGCGAACGAGCACCTCGCCGGCGCCGGGCTGGGGCGTCGCCAGCTCCGATAGTTGCAGGACCGACGGCCCACCAGTCTCGCGGATGAGGATGGCCTTCATGGTGGTCGCCCCTCAGGCGCGGCGGGCGTCCACCACGCGGTTGCGCAGCCGGCCGATCCCGTCGATGGCGCACTCGACGACGTCCCCGTCCTTCAGGAAGGACTGCGGCGATAGCCCGAGCCCGACACCCGAGGGCGTGCCGGTGCAGATGATGTCGCCCGGCTCGAGGGTGAGGCCGGCGGAGAGGCTCGCGACGATCTGCCGGCAGTCGAAGAGCATGTCGGCGATCGTCGAGTCCTGCCGGCCCTCGCCGTTGACGGTGAGGGACAGGCGGTGCGAGGCGGGATCGCCGAACTCGTCGGCCGTGACGATCCAGGGGCCGCAGGGCAGCGTCGTATCGAGGGATTTGCCCTTGAACCACTGTCCGTGCGCCCGCTGCAGGTCGCGCGCCGTCACGTCGTTGGCGATCGTGTAGCCGAAGATCACGTCGTCGGCCGCCGAGGGCTCGACGTCGCGGCAGGTCTTGCTGATCACGATGGCGAGCTCGACCTCGTAATCGAGCTGCTTCGTCAGGCCGGAGTCGAGACGGATGTCGGCCTCCGGCCCGATCACCGTGGTCGGCGGCTTGGAGAAGAATTCGGGGACGGTCGGGAAGGTCGGCTCGACGCCGCGGGCCCGCGCCCCCTCCTCGATGTGCAGCTTGTAGTTCCGTCCGACGCAGAAGACGTTCTTGCGCGGATGCGGGATCGGGGCGAGCAGCCTGACGCTCGCGAGCGGTCGCCGGGCGGCAGAGCCGGCCTTTTCGACTGCGGCGCTGACGGCCGCGAGGATGTCGTCGCCGCCGGCGATCAGCGCCGTCATGTCGGCCGGGGCCGAGCCGTTCCCGGCGGCGGCAAGGGCGGTGCCAACCTCCACCACGGCGTCGTCGATGACGACGCCGATCGTCTCCCGGCCGTCGGCGAGATAGGTCGCAAGGCGCATGGTTTCGCTCCAGGGATCAGCGGGCCAGCCCCCTCAGGTCGGGGTGCGGCCGGAGGTCGGCGGGGTGTCGACGTAGGTCGTGAATTCGGCAGGGTCCGCGCGGGTCGAGCGGAAGGCATTCACCGGCTGCTCCCGGTCGCCGTAGCCGACCGAGACGACGCAGTAGAGGATTTCGCTGTCCGGAATGCCGAGAAAGGCGAACAAGGGCTTCTGCACCCGCGACCAAGACTGCTGCGGGCAGGTGTCGAGCCCGTAGCCGCGCGCAAGGATCATCAAGGTGGCGACGAAGAGCCCGAGATCCGCCCACTGCGCCTCACCGAAGCGCCGCTCCACCGTGACGAAGACGGCCGCCGGCGCGCCGAAGAGCGCGAAGTTGCGCTTGTACTGGCCGAGGCGCCCCTCCGCGTCGCTGCGGGGAATGTTCAGTGCCCCGTAGAGCTCGGCACCGTGGTGCTCCTTGCGCTCCTTGTAAGGCTCCCACAGGTCCGGCGGCACGAACGGGTACTCCGCCGGCGTGTGGCGCGGATCGCGGTCCGCCACGTCGGCGGCGACGATCGCCTTCAGCTCCTCGAGCGCGGCGCCGGTGACGACCGTCAACTTCCAGGGCTGCAGGTTGCTGCCCGAGGCGGAGCGGCCGGCGCGGGCAATGAGATCGCGCAGGATCTCCGGCGCGACCGGGCGATCGAGGAAGGCGCGGCAGGCGAGGCGCGTGTCGACGGCGTCGAAGACGTGCATGAGGGCTCTCGTCAGTGGCGGGGGCGCGGCGGTCAGCCCATCAGGTCGCGGGCGGAGAGGTGCTCGACCTCCTCGTCGCTGCCGGCGAAGGTGCGGGTGACGGTGGCCGACGAATAGATCCAGAGGATCCGCATCGGTGCCTCGCCGGTGTTGCGGAAGGCGTGGACGCGCCCGGCGGCGATGTAGGTGCTGTCATAGGGCCGCAGCGGCGTCACCTCGCCATCCACCTCCACTTCCCCCTCGCCTTCGAGGAGGGTGACCTGCTCGTCGCAATTGTGATGGTGGAGCGGCGCGCCCTTGCCCTTCGGATAGACGCTCATGCCCGTGGTGAAGCAGGCACCCGGCCGACTGACATGCGTCACCAGCGGCGTCGTCAGGATGCCGCCGCCGCGCGGGATCGTGCGGATTTCGTCGACCTTCAGGATGGTCGCCTTGCTCATGTCCCTCCCCGCTTCCGCGCTCATGGCCGCGCCCTTCCACTCGCCCGAACCGCGTCGAGCGAGGGCTGCATGTGTCGGCTGCACAGGTCCGACAGCCGGTCCCGGTCGCCGACGGCGAGGCAGGCGATCATCGCCTCGTGATCGTCGTGGGAGCGCGCCGCGAGCGCCGGAACGCCGATCGCGTAGCCGTGCACCAGCGCCGACTTCTCCCAGTGCTGCTCGATGGCGGCGGCGAGGAAGGGGTTGCCACAGGCGGCGAACAGCGTGCGGTGGAAGGCGGCGTTCGCCTCCGCCACCTCGTCGAGCGCGCCGCGGGCGAGACAGTCGGCATAGGTGCGGTTGATTTCCCGCAGTGTCGCGACGAGCGTGGCCGGCGCCGGCAGCGGCATGCGCGCGATCGCGGCGCGCTGGAGGACGTCCCGGACCTCGTAGAGCTGCTCGATCTCGGCCGGATCGTAGTCGGAGACGACGACGCCGCGGTTCGGCCGGCGGGCGACGAGGCCGATGCGGGCGAGCTCGTCGAAGGCGGCCCGTACCACGTAGCGGCCGACCGTGAAGCGGGCGGCGAGCTCCTCTTCGACCAGCCGCTCGCGCGGCCGGAGCCGACCAAGAAGCACGTCGCGCCTCAGGGCCTGGAAGACACGGTCCTGCGGCCGTTCCTCTGCCTGGCCGCGGCGTCTGTCCGCCTGTGCTTCCGCCACCGCTGCCATGAGACCTCCAGCGCTCGCCTGCCTCATGACTTCGCGCGACCGCCAGGCTTCGTCAACAGGATTGTTGACAATCATTCAGGCGGGCGCGAGGGTCGAATGGCCGGCATCCGGCCCGGTGTCGGCAGGCTTCGCCCGATCACCGAGCAAAGAGGGCTTTTCGCCATGACGCTGTCCGCGCTCGGCTATGTCGGTGTCGCTACCGACAACCTCGAGGACTGGGCCGACTACGCGACGGGCCTCCTCGGGCTGCAACTCGTCGAGCGGACGCGCACGAGCCTCACCTTCCGGATGGACGACCGGAAGCAGCGGATCGTCGTCGAGCGCGGCGACGGAGGGGCGCAGCACCGGTTCGGCTGGGAGGTGGACGGCGCCGCCGCGCTCGATGCACTTGCGGCGAGGCTCGAGGCCCACGGGGTCGCGGTCGCCCTCGGCTCACCGGCGCTCGCGGCGCAGCGACGGGTCGCCGGCCTGATCGTCTTCGCGGATCCCGCCGGCAACCGGCTCGAGGTGTTCCACGGCCCGGAAGTCGCGTCTGAGCCCTTCGTCCCCGGGCGCACACTCTCCGGCTTCCGCACGGGCGCGCTTGGCGTCGGCCACGCCGTGATGACGGTGGAGCGGATCGAGGACGCGATGCCGTTCTACACGAACGTCCTCGGCTTCCGGCTCAGCGACTACGTGCTCTCGCCGTTCCGCGTTTATTTCTTCCACATCAACGCCCGCCACCACAGCCTGGCGCTGCTCGAGACGGGCCGGAACGGCATCCATCACCTGATGGTGGAACACCTCAGCCTTGACGACCTCGGCCAGGGCTACGACGTGGCACTGCTGCAGCCTGAGCGGATCGCGACAACCCTCGGGCGCCACATCAACGACCACATGACGTCCTTCTACACCTTCTCCCCGTCCGGCTTCATGGTGGAGAGCGGCTGGGGCGGCGCGTCGGTCGATCCGGAAAGCTGGCAGCCGCACGAGGTCACCGACGGTCCGAGCCTCTGGGGGCACGAACGGGCGTGGCTTCCGCCCGAGGGCCGCGAGCGGGCACGACAGATGCGCCTCGACGCTGCCCGGCGCGGGGTTCGCTACCCGGTCGAGGTGCTCCCGGGGAACCACTCCGTCGCGGCCGACGCCTGCCCCTGGTTCGCGGCGGCAAAGGCTCGCGAGGCGAGCGGCACCGGCTGAGCCGGCAGGCTTCGCCCATCGCCACCGGGTGCCGCTGCTGTCCCCTACTGCGGCTTCACGACGCCATCCGGGAGGGCTTCGCCGTCCAGGGTGCACGCCTCGAAGGCGATCGAGCCCGCCTCGACGGTCCAGCGTGTCCGGTTGAGCGCCACCCCGCGCAGCGTGACGTCCGCACCGCCGACGATGGACAGATGGGTGTCGGTGATGGTGCCCGCCTCGAAGAGGTGGCGTCCCCCCTCCCCGCTTCCCGACAGCGGCAGGCGCGCCAGTCCGCCACCGTCGTCCGCGCGGGAGGCGCCGGCGTCGAGCGAACAACCTCTGTAGACGTTAAGGCCGGAGGCAATCAGTTGCCGGTTGTTGTTGTCGAGGACTGCCGCCCCGAGCGTCCAGCGCATGGTGCAGCCGGTCACACGGATGGACTGGCCGCCGTTGCCGCTGTAGCGGTAACCGCAGGGGCTCTCGTTCTCGAAGACCATGTCCTCGATCGTCACGTCGACGATGCCGCGCAGCTGCAGGGAGACGTCCTCGCTGAAGTCGGTGCGTCCGATGTTGAACCGGCAGTCGCGGATCAGGAGGCCGGTAATCGGTGCCGCTGCGACGTCCGCCTCGGTCGATTTAACCGTCGCGTTCACCACGCCGCGGCCTGTGGAGCGAATTCCTTCGATCCGGACGCCGGAGGTCGGTTGATTCGCCGGGCCCCATTCATGCGAGACGTCGCACGCCTTGCTGTTCGGGCACTCGAGGTTTGAATCGGTGAAGGCGATGTTCTCGCCGATGATGTCGACGATCGAGGCCCGGGTGGTGTCGCGGACCTGAAACCCGCCGAGGTCGAAGTCGCGGCAGCCGATGACCTTCCCGAGCGACTGCATGTTCTGGCCCTTCGACCACGAGCGTTCGTTCCGCCAGCCACCGCTGCAGCCGACGAAGATGATCTGCTCGCGGGCGCAGGTGTCGGGGACGAGATGACAGTCCTCGCGCCGGAGGTCCGGGCAGTCGTGGGCGAAGAAGAACGCCCCTCGACCCGTCAGGGCGGCATAGGCGTTCGGCGTGGGCGCCGCGCCAAGTCGGGCGAGCATCAGGTCCCGCCCCTCTCCGGAAACACCGCGTCCCGGGTTGCCGCGGTGGCCGATGTTGCGCACGCGGACCTGTCCGGTGCACCGGATGAAGCCGATCACCGGCTTGCGCTGGTCGACATTGTCGGCGTCGAAGCTGCCCGCCGAACTGCCGCCGAGGCCGCCGCCGACCGTCTCGAAGATCCCGCCCGTCCAGGTGATCGCACCCGGGCAGTCGGCGAAGCCGAAGCCCCACGGCAGGCGAAAGGCCTCGCCGTCGGCGCCTGTCACCATCCGGCCGCGATCGCGGAAGACGACGCCCGGGGCGCACTCCACCGTCACGTCGCGGAGACCGGTGAGACCAACGTGACGGCTGTCGTATGCGTAGACTCCGGCGGGAAAGACGACCGTGCGACCGGTCCGGGCCCCCTCCTCGATCGCCTGGATGATGCCCGCCGCCGAATCCGCGCGGCCGCCGGGGTCGAGATCGAAGCGGCCGGGCCCCGCCACAAGGGCCGCACTCTTGCTCGGCCGGAGGGCGACAAGGACCGCTAGGCCGCCGACGAAGGCGCGCCGGGTCGGTCGGCCGAGCGAGACGGGACGGACCTGGGTCGGGTGTCGGGTCACGTCGTGGTCATCAGCGGGCGCGGGCGTTCCGGTGCGGGTGAGAGCCCGGGTAACGCGCGAACCACCGCCGAGGTGCCACTTCACCCGCAGGCCTCCGCGCGGGCGAGGTCGAACTCGCGCGCGAGCCTCTCCACGAGTTCGGCGACCGACGGCACGTCCTCGATCGAGCCGACGCCCTGGCCGGCGCTCCAGATGTCGCGCCACGCGGCGACTCCGGCTTCGGTTCGCGACCGGTAGGAGCGCGTCGACCCCGGCAGGGCGAGTGTCGTGGGGTCGATGCCGGCGGCGAGGATGCTCGGCAGGAGATAGTTGCCGGCGACACCGGTGAACTCCGGCGTGTAGACGACGTCCTTCGCCGAGGCGTCGACCACCATGCGCTTGTAGGCCTCGCTTGCCAGCGACTCCCGCGCCGCGATGAACCGGGTGCCCATGTAGGCGAGGTCGGCGCCGAGGGCGCGGGCGGCGAAGACGGCACGACCATCGGAGATCGCTCCCGCCAGAAGGATCGTGCCCGGGAAGCGGCGCCTGACCTCTGGCAGGAGCGCGAAGGGGCTCATCGCGCCAGCGTGGCCCCCGGCGCCGGCACAGACGAGAACGATGCCGTCGACGCCCGCCTCGGCCGCCTTTTCAGCATGCCGCACGGTGGTCACGTCGTGGAAGACGAGACCCCCATAGCGATGCACCTCCGGTACGATCTCCCCTGGCGCCTGCAGGCTGGTGATGACGATCGGCACCTGTTCGCTGAGACAGACGTCTGTGTCGTGGGTGAGGCGGGCGTTCGCCTTGTTGACGATGAGGTTCACGGCGAACGGCGCCACGGCGCGCTCCGGCCGTTGCGCGTGGGCACCGGCGAGCCCGTCGCGGATGCGCTCGATCCACTCCCGCAGGGCCGCTTCCGGCCGGGCGTTCAGCGACGGAAACGAGCCGACGATGCCGGCGGCGCACTGGGCGATCACCAGGTCCGGCCCGGAGACGAGGAACATCGGCGCACCGACGACGGGGAGCGCCAGGCCCGCGAGAGAGGGGGGAAGCGGCATGCGGGGTCGGTCACTCCGATCGGACTCGGCGGATGGTTCCACCGACGGTAGCGCTTCGCCGTTCAACAAACAGTGCCGCTCCGATCGGCGGCCGGGGCTTGACGGCGGGGGGCGCTTCGGACGTTAGCTTGCCGCCATGTCCGTGTCCCCCTCCCCGGTCGCCGCCCCCACCGCCGCCGATCCGGTGCTGGTCATCGAGGGCCTCTCGAAGACCTACGCCTCCGGCCTGACGGCCCTGAAGGCGGTCGACCTCACCATTCGCAGGGGCGAGATCTTCGCCCTCCTCGGCCCGAACGGCGCCGGCAAGACGACCCTCATCTCGATCGTGTGCGGGCTCGTCAACGCCACCTCCGGCACGGTGACCGTCGATGGCCTCGATACCCGCCACGACTATCGCAAGGTTCGCGCCCGCATCGGGCTCGTGCCGCAGGAACTGACGGCGGACGCCTTCGAAACCGTCCGCGCGACGGTGAGCTTCTCCCGCGGGCTTTTCGGCAAGCCGGCGAACCCGGCGCTGATCGAGACGATCCTCCGACAGCTCTCGCTGTGGGAGAAGCGCGATTCGAAGATCATGACGCTCTCCGGCGGCATGAAGCGGCGCGTGCTCATCGCCAAGGCGCTGGCGCACGAGCCGGACGTGCTCTTCCTCGACGAGCCGACCGCCGGCGTCGACGTCGCCCTCCGCCGCGACATGTGGGAGGTGGTCCGAGGGCTTCGCGATTCGGGCGTCACCATCATCCTGACGACGCACTATCTCGAGGAAGCCGAGGAGATGGCCGACCGGATCGGCGTCATCGCCAAGGGCGAGCTCATCCTCGTCGAGGAGAAGACCGCCCTGATGACCAAGCTCGGGAAGAAGACGCTGGCGCTGCAACTGTCGGCGCCGCTCGCCGCGATCCCGCCCGCCCTCGAGCCCTTCGGTCTGGCGCTGGCGGCGGAAGGGTCGGAACTCGTCTACACCTACGACACGGCGGCGGAGCGGACCGGCATCACCCGGCTGCTCCAGGCCCTCGCCGCGGAGGGCATCACCTTCCGCGACCTCCGCACCGAGCAAAGCACGCTCGAGGAGATCTTCGTCAGCCTCGTGCGGGAGGCGGCATGAACATCCACGCCATCAGAGCCATCTACACCTTCGAGATGGCGCGCGCCTTCCGGACGGTCTGGCAGAGCATCGTCTCGCCGGTGATCTCGACGTCGCTCTATTTCGTCGTCTTCGGGGCGGCGATCGGGTCGCGGATGCAGGAGATCGACGGCGTCCCCTACGGCACCTTCATCGTGCCGGGCCTGGTGATGCTGACGCTCCTGACGCAGAGCATCTCGAACGCGGCGTTCGGCATCTACTTCCCGCGCTTCACCGGCACCATCTACGAGCTGCTCTCCGCACCGGTCTCCTTCGTCGAGGTGGTCGCCGGCTATGTGGGCGCGGCCGCCACGAAGTCGCTGATCCTCGGGGCCATCATTCTCGTCACCGCGTCGTTCTTCGTGCCGCTCCGGGTGGAGCATCCCGTCTGGATGGTCGGCTTCCTGATCCTGACGGCGGTCACGTTCAGCCTGTTCGGCTTCATCATCGGCATCTGGGCGGACGGCTTCGAGAAGCTGCAGTTCGTGCCGCTGCTGATCGTGACACCCCTCACCTTCCTCGGCGGGACGTTCTACTCGATCGACATGCTGCCGCCGCTGTGGCGGACGGTGACGCTGTTCAACCCGGTCGTCTACCTGATCAGCGGCTTCCGCTGGAGCTTCACCGGAACGGCAGACGTGGCGATCGGCGTGAGCCTGACGATGACCCTCGTCTTCCTCGCGCTCTGCATCCTTGCCGTCTGGTGGATCTTCAAGACCGGCTACCGGCTGAAGAGTTGAGGCGGTCGCGCGCCGCCTCAGGCGTGGGCGGCGCGGGCGGCGTTGAAGTCGTGCAGGATCCGGCGGCCGGAGGCCTCGAGGCGCGTGCGGACCTCGTCGAGCCCGCCGGCAAGCAGACGCTTGTCGCGCTTCATCACCTCGCCGGCGACGATCACGGTGTCGACGTCGCGCGGGCCGGCGTGCAGCACCATCGTCGCCGCTAGGTCGCGGGTCGACCACAAGCCGATGTCGCGGGTATCGACGAGGATGAGGTCCGCCTGCTTGCCGGGCGTCAGCGAGCCCACGCGGTCGGCCATTCCGGCCATGTGCGCCCCGTCGATCGTCGCCCAGGCCAGGGCGTCGCGACAGGTGATGGTGATCTCCGACGGCGGCGCGCCCTTGTCCTTCAGGGCCGCGAGAGCGTCGGCGTGGCGCTGCGCCTGCAGCGTCATGCGCGTCACGGTGAACATGTCGCTCGACAGTGCCGTCTCGACGTCGGAACCGATGGCGACGCGTGACCCGAGCGCCCGCAGCCGGCCCGTGAGCGGCCAGCCGAAGCCCATCTGCAGCTCCACCTCCGCCGTGACCGAGAAGGTGACGCCCGCCTCGACGAGGCGCCGCAGGATCTCGTCCGGCAGGCTGTTGCCGTGGACGATGTTGACCCGCGCGTCGAGAAAGCCCTCGGCGAGCAGCCGCTCGAAGCCGTCCGGCGACTTCATCGGGCCGCCGCTGATGTGCATGCTGGCGTTGAGGCCGAGGTCGCGCGCGAGACGGTGGTCGGCGTCGCACACGTCGTAGATCGCAAGGCCGGGGCCGAGGATGGCGAGGCCGAGGGTGACGCGGGCCGACCGGTCCGAGAGCCGCCCCTTGGCGAGCCGCTCGACCTCCGATCGCGGCATCGGCACCTCGCTGAAATGGCGCTGACCCTCCTTCGGGTCCGGCTTCGGCGAACCGTGCAGGAAGAGCGCCCGGATGCCGGAACGCTCGAGGCCGTCGATCGCGGCGTTGGTGTGGTCGGGTGTCGGGTTGTTGTGGCACCAGTCGACGAGGGTCGTCGTGCCGGCCGAGAGCTGCGTCAGTGCGCCGGCATAGTTGGCGATCCCGATGTCGTCGGGGTGGAAGTGCGTGGCAAGACCCGCATGCACCGCCCTCAGGTACTGCGGGATCGTCCAGTCGGCGGCGAGCCCGCGAATGCCCGCCTGCCAGGTGTGCATGTGCGAGTTCACGAAGCCGGGGGCGACGATCATGCCGGTGGCGTCGATCACCTCCGTACCGGGCGGTGCTTCGAGGGATGGCCCCACCGCGGCGATCCGGTCGTTCTCGATCAGCACATCGCCGACGGTAAGGTCGCCGACGGCGGGGTCCATCGACAGGACGGCACCGCCCTTGATCAGCTTGGTCATCGCATCCGACATCACTGGGAGACCCTAGAAGAACATCAGGCTGAGCCAGGGGAACGCCATCAGCAGGATCGTGACGGCGATCATCACGGCCACGAACGGCAGCGCCCCGGTGAAGATCTCGCCGAGCGACACGAAGCCCGGCGGGAAGCAGCCCTTGACCACGAACACTGCCAGACCGAAGGGCGGCGTGATCAGCCCGATCTCGATGGCGACCACCGTGACGATGCCGAACCAGACGAGGTCGCCGCCGAGGACGCTGACGATCGGCACGACGATCGGCAGCATGATCAGCATGATCGACGTCGAATCGAGCAGCATCCCGAGGATGAGGACGATCACGAAGTAGGCGGCGAGGAAGGCCGCCATGCCGAGGTGGGAGTCGGCGAGGAAGGCCGTCATCTCCATCGGGATCGTCGAGAGCGTCAGAAGGCGCGTGTAGACGTTCGCCGCGATGATCAGGAACAGGATCGTCGTCGAGACGTAACCCGTCTCGAGCACCACGGACCGCAGCACCGGCCAGGTCAGCTTGCCGCGGAGAGCCGCGACGACGAACGCCCCGAGCGCGCCGACGGCGCCGGCCTCGGTCGGGGTGAACAGGCCGGCATAGATGCCGCCCATCACAATCGCGACGATCGCGACCACAGGCAGCAGCCGCCGCACCATCTCGCCGAGCGACATGCGCGTGTCGATGTCGTCGTGGACCTGGCCGACGAAGGACGGCCAGTACTTCGCCAGCGCATAGTTCAGAATGGCGAAGGCGCCCGCGAGGATCAGACCCGGCACGACCGCCGCCACGAACAGGCGTCCGATCGAGACCTCTGCCAGCAGGCCATAGATGATGAGCAGGAGGCTCGGCGGGATGAGCATGCCGAGCACCGACGATCCCGCCACCACGCCGACAGCAAAGCGCTTCGTGTAGCCGCTCTCGATCATCGGCGGCACGGCGATGCGGCTGAACACGGCCGCCGAGGCGATGGACGAGCCGGTGATCGAGGCAAAGATGGCGTTGGCGCCAACCGTCGCGATGCCGAGGCCGCCCTTCACCCGGCGCAGCACCGCAACGGCGACGTAGAACGCGTCACGGCCGACGTCGGCCTTGTCGAGCACCAGCCCCATCATCACGAAGAGCGGGACCACGCCGAACTCGTAGGACTTGATGGCGCCGGAGAACGAAATGCCGATCGTGTTGTCGGCGATCACCGAGTTGCCGCGTGCCAGCCAGATCCCGACGAACGACATGCCGAGCAGCGCGAAGGCGATCGGCACGCCGATCGCGACCGCCGTCAGCAGGCCTGCCAGCGAGAGCACCCCGATCCCGAGCGCCGACAGGCCGAGGCCGAAGTTGGCATAGAGGAAGAGAAGAATTGCAGCGGTGAGGATGGCCGTCGGGATCCACTCGCGGCTGAAGGAGGCACGCCGGCGTCCGGCGAACACGCCGAGCAGCGGCCGCGCCTTCTCGAAGAGCACCCGGATCGTCTCCGCGAGCGCGACGGCACAGCCAATGACGACGCCGGTCGAGAACGGCCAGACCGGGATGGTGTAGGCGCCGACCGCCCCGGTGAACTCACCCGACGTGTAGGACTTGATGAGGTCGGCGGTGAGCCACATCAGCCCCTTGGTGAGAATGAAGGCGCCGATGCCGTAGGCGACGACGTCGATGAACGACGCGAACAGCGGGCGGCTCTCGGCCCACGGGCCGTGCAGGAAGTCTGCCTTGACGAGCCGCCCCTCGCCGATGCTCGAGCCGAGCTGCAGGAACACGCAGACGACGATCAGCATCGAGACGATCTCGGTCGCCCCGTCGATCGGACGGCTGAAGGCGCCGCGCATGACGATGTCGGCGCAGATCAGCCCCATGATGAAGAGGATCGCGAAGGACGCGATCCAGGAGAGCGCCTGGGGCAGCGCCAGATAGGCAAGGCGCAGCTTGCCGGCCGCGCCCTCACGCGGCCCGGTCGTCGCCGGATCGGTCATGCAGCGTCATCCTTCGGGGAAAAACCGTCGCAGCAGCGTGGTGCCGCGACGGCCTGGTCGGCCAAGTCCATTATCGGCCAGCTGCGTCGACCTCAGAGACCCGCGTCCCAGTCACGGCCGGGCGTATCGCCCTGCGCGCGGATCTCCGCCATGAAGTCCTTCATGATCTGCCGGGCCGGGATGCCGCCCTTCTCGTTCGTCTCGACCCAGGTGAGCGCGACGTTCGGCATGGTGTCGATGAACTTCTTGCGCTCCTCCGGCGGCAGCTCGGCGATCGTCGCGCCGCCCTCCTTCATCTGCGTCAGCGCCGCGGCGGCGCGCTCCTCGATGAGGCGGGCGTTCTCGAGGCTGTACTCGTTGCCGAGCTCGGTCAGGACCTTCTTCACGTCGTCGGGAAGCGACTCCCACTTGTCCTTGTTGACGCCGAGCCCGCCGAAGGTGATCGGGCCAGTGTCGACCAGGGTGACGTAGGGAGCGACCTCGTGGATCTTCAGCGGCCAGGCGCCCGTCGCGATGAGGAGCGAGCCGTCACCGACGCCGGTCTGCAGCTGCGAGTACTGGGCCGGCAGGCCGGTCGCGACCAGCGTCGCCTTGGTGCCGGCGAGCCACGGCGCAGCCGAGGCGGCACCGAGGATCTTCAGGCCGTCGAGGTCCTCGATCTTGGTGATCGGCTTCTTGGTGAAGAGGTGATAGCCGTCGGAGACGCAGACGCCGAGGAAGACGACGTTGTTCGCCTCCCACTCGGCCTTCAGAGCATCGCTCTTCTGGTTGAGATTGTTCATCACCGCGACCGTCTTGTTGACGTCGGAGGTGGCGAACGGGGTCGAGTACATGATGTTCTGGAGCGGCAGCTTGGCCGGCTCGAACAGCGACCCGATCCAGCCGATGTCGGTCAGGCCGTCCGACACCGCCTCGAGCGTGTCGTTGAAGCCGTAGAGCGAGCCGCCGAACGCCTCGGTCCAGTTGATGCGATAGTTGGACCCCATCGCCTCGAGGCGCTGGTTCGACTTGTCGACGACGATCGTCTTCAGCGGACCCACCCACGGGATCGTCAGCGGGTGGCTCGAGGCGATGGTGAGATTGATGGTTTCCACCGCCGAGGCGGGGACCGTGAGAGCGCCGAACACGACGGCGGCGGCGGCATACTTGAAGCGATGGAGCATCCGACTTCCTCCCTTGTCCAGCTGCCGGCGGCGGTGCAAGAAGACGCCGCGGACAGTCTGGCGAGCCTGATGGCTGGCGGCACAATGGCATGCAATCGTTTGCAGCGCAAGGTCGGCAGGTTTCGCCGAACCATGTGATAAACCAACGAGTTGTCTGACAACGCTGGCTGGCAAATTTTGGCAAATCCGGTTCGCCGGTGAAGCGGGCTGCTGGCTGGTCCCTCGGGCCTGAAGGATTGCCTGAGCCTCCGCAGCTTCACGCCTTCGGTTGGTCCCGGATTGCCGTCGGCCCCGGAAGCGGGGCAATGTCGCGCTCACCGGGCATCGTCTCGGGCAAGGCACCCGTCGGTGCCGCAGCGAAGGAAGCGAGCCAGCCATCATGTCCGACATCGTGTGCATTTCCCCGATCGACGGCAGCGAAGTCGCCCGGCGCACGCCGGCGACCGGCGCCGAGATCGACGCCGCTCTCCAGGCCGCGCGCCGGGCGCAGGCGGAGTGGGCGCGCGTGCCGCTCGCCGAGCGCAGCCGCAAGATGCTGGACTTCCTCGCCGCCATGCAGGCGCAGAACCAGGAAATCGTGCCCGAGCTGGCGTTGCAGATGGGGCGCCCGGTCCGGTTCGGTGGCGAGATGCGTCCGTTCGAGGAACGCGTGCGGGCCATGGTGGACATTGCGGAGGAAGCGCTGGCGCCCGTGGTGCCGAAGCCGCGCGAGGGCTTCCGCCGCCTGATCAAGCGCGTGCCGGCGGGCATCGTTCTCGTCGTGGCGCCGTGGAACTACCCCTACCTCACGGCCGTCAACAGCATCGTCCCGGCGCTCTTGGCCGGAAACGCCGTCATCCTGAAGCACGCCACCCAGACGATCCTCGTCGGCGATCGCTTCCAGATCGCCATGGACCAGGCCGGCATTCCGAAGGGGCTGTTCCAGAACATCGCCCTCGGCCACGAGGAGACGGCGAAGCTGATCGGCTCCGGCAAGATCGACCACGTCAACTTCACGGGCTCGGTCGCCGGCGGCAAGGCGATGGAGCGCGCGGCGGCCGGCACCTTCACCACCCTCGGCCTCGAGCTTGGCGGCAAGGATCCCGCCTATGTTCGGGCCGACGCCGACTTCAACTTCACGGTCGAGAACGTCGTCGACGGCGCCTTCTACAATTCCGGTCAGTGCTGCTGCGGAATCGAGCGCATCTACGTGCACGACAGCCTCTACGACCGCTTCGTCGAAGCCTTCGTCGATCTCACCAACAAGTACGTTCTCGGCAATCCGCTCGACGAGGCGACGACCCTCGGGCCGATGGCGGCCACGCGCTTCGCAGAGGTCGTCCGCGCCCAGACGAACGAAGCGCTCGCCAAGGGTGCCCGGGCCCACATCAACCGGGAGCACTTCCCGGCCGATCATCCGGGATCCCCCTACCTGATGCCGCAGGTGCTCACCGAGGTCGACCACTCGATGTCGGTAATGATGGAGGAGAGCTTCGGCCCCGTCGTCGGCATCATGAAGGTGTCTTCCGACGAGGAAGCCCTCCGCCTGATGAACGACAGCCCCTACGGCCTGACCGCCTCGATCTGGACGAAGGACATCGACGCGGCCGAGGCGATCGGCGACCAGGTGGAGACCGGCACGGTCTTCATGAACCGCTGCGACTATGTGGACCCGGGCCTCGCCTGGACCGGCGTCAAGGACACCGGCCGCGGGGCGACCATGTCACGCCTCGGCATCGAGGGCCTGACGCGGCCGAAGTCCTACCATCTGCGCGAGATCGCCTGATCCCGCCGGCGGGCGGGTGCCGCCGCTCCGGCCGCACCCGCCCCCTGCCCTCCTGGAGACTGGCTGCATGTGGCGCGAGATCCCGCCCGACGATCGCATCGAGGTCGCCGTCGACGGCCACAAGGTCGTCGCCTATTCGTTCGGACAGGGTGACGACGTCGTCTTCTGCCTCAACGGCGGACCGGGGCTGCCTTGTGACTACCTGCGCGAGGCGCACTCTTGCCTCGTCGACCGCGGCTACCGCGTCGTTGCCTTCGACCAACTCGGCACCGGGGCCTCCGATCGGCCCACCGATCCGGCGCTCTGGACGATCGGCCGCTACGTCGAGGAGACGGAGACCGTCCGCCGCGCGCTCGGGCTCGGCAAGGTCCACCTGATGGGGCACTCCTGGGGCGGCTGGCTCGCCATCGACTACGCCCTCACCTACCCCGAAGCGCTGAGGACGCTGATCCTCGAGAACACGGTCGCCGACATCCCGCATCTCTCCACCGAGCTCGAGCGCCTGCGTGGCGCACTCGGATCGGAGACGGTGGCGATGATGCTCACCCACGAGGCGGCCGGCACGCTGTCACATCCCGAGTACCAGGCGGCCGTGACGATTCTCAATCACCGCCACGTCTGTCGCCTGCCCGAGTGGCCGGCCCCGGTGATGCGCTCGCTCGGCGACTGGAACATGGGCCCCTACGAGGCGATGCAGGGGCCGAACGAGTTCCTCTACATCGGCAACCTCAAGGACTGGAACCGCGTGCCCGACCTGCCGCGGATCACCGTGCCCGTCCTGATCACGGTGGGCCACCACGACGAGCTGACGCCGGCCTGCGCGGCGCGGATGAAGCGCGCCCTCCCCGACGCAGAGCTGCACGTCTTCCCCAACTCGAGCCACATGCCGTTCTACGAGGAGCCGGATCGCTATTATCCGGTCCTTCTCGACTTCCTCGCGCGACGCGGCGGCAGCTGACCTCCGCAGGGCGGGTCGTCCGAACGGCATCCAAAACGAAAAGGCCCGCCGGATCGCTCCGGCGGGCCTTTTCTCGTCGGGTAAGGCCGCGCGATCAGTCGATCAGACGGTGCTCGCGCAGGTACTCGACCACGCGCTCGGCCATCATCTCTGCCGGAGCCTGCGCCGTCATCAGGTGGATCTCCGCCTGCTCGGGCGCCTCGTAGGGGCTGTCGATGCCGGTGAAGTTCTTGATCTGCCCGGCCTCGGCCTTGGCGTAGAGGCCCTTCGGATCGCGCTGACGGCAGATCTCGATCGGCGTGTCGACGAACACCTCGACGAACTCGCCGTCCTCGACGAGGTCACGGGCCATCCGCCGTTCGGCGCGGAACGGCGAGATGAACGACACGAGCACGATGAGCCCGGCGTCGACGAAGAGTTTCGCCGCCTCCGCGACGCGGCGGATGTTCTCCACGCGGTCCGCGTCGGTGAAGCCGAGGTCGCGGTTGAGGCCGTGGCGGACGTTGTCGCCGTCGAGCACGTAGGTGTGCCGGCCCATCGCGTGGAGGCGCTTCTCGACGAGGTTGGCGATGGTCGACTTGCCGGAACCCGACAGGCCGGTGAACCAGAGGATCGCCGGGTGCTGGCCCTTCAGTGCCGCGCGCGCCGTCTTGCCGGTGTCGATCGCCTGCAGGTGGATGTTCGTGGCGCGGCGGAGGCCGAACCAGATCATGCCAGCGGCGACGGTGGCGTTGGTCAGGCGGTCGATAATGATGAACGAGCCCGTCTCACGGTTCGCCTCATAGGGATCGAACGCGATCGGCGCGGACAGGGACAGGTTGCAGAAGCCGACCTCGTTGAGGTGGAGCTCCTTTGCCGCCAGGTGCTCGAAGGTGTTGACGTCGACCTTGTGCTTGATCTCGGTCACCGAGCCGGTGACGGTCTTCGTGCCCACCTTGATGAGATAGGGCCGGCCCGGGAACAGCGGTGCGTCGCTCATCCACACGACGTGGGCGGCGAACTGGTCCGTCACCTCCGGCCGCGCGTCGGCGGCCGCGATGACGTCGCCGCGGGAGAGGTCAATCTCGTCCGCGAGGGTCAGCGTCACCGCATCGCCGGCGCCCGCCTCGGCGAGGTCGCCGTCCATGGTGACGATGCGCTTCACGGTCGTGCGGCGGCCCGAGGTGGCGGCGACGACGCTGTCGCCGGGGCGGACGACGCCGCTCGCGATGGTGCCGGAGAAACCGCGGAAGTCGAGGTTCGGCCGGTTGACCCACTGCACCGACATGCGGAACGGCCTGCTCTGCAGGTCGTCGCCGACCTCGACCGTCTCGAGGTGCTCGATGAGGATCGGGCCGGAGTACCAGGGCGTGCGGTCGCTGCGCGTCGTGACGTTGTCGCCGAAGCGCGCCGAGATCGGGATCGCCACCTGGGTGTCGAAGCCGAAGGAGGCGGCGAAGGTCTCGAAGTCCTTGCGGATCGCGTCGAAGCGGCCCTGATCGAAGTCGACGAGGTCGATCTTGTTCACCGCCAGCACGACGTGACGGATGCCGAGCAGCGAGGCGATGAAGGCGTGGCGCCGCGTCTGGGTGACGACGCCGAAGCGGGCGTCGACCAGCAGAACCGCGAGATCGGCGGTCGAAGCGCCGGTCGCCATGTTGCGGGTGTACTGCTCGTGGCCGGGGGTATCGGCGACGATGAACTTGCGCTTCTCGGTGGTGAAGAAGCGGTAGGCGACGTCGATGGTGATGCCCTGCTCGCGCTCGGCCTCAAGGCCGTCGACGAGGAGGGCGAAGTCGAAGTCCTCGCCGGTCGTGCCGTGCTTGCGGCTGTCGCGCTCGAGCGTCAGCAGCTGGTCCTCGAAGATCAGCTTGCTGTCGTAGAGCAGGCGGCCGATGAGGGTCGACTTGCCGTCGTCGACGCTGCCGCAGGTGAGGAAGCGCAGGAGACCCTTCCGCTCCTGGGCGGCCAGGTAGTCGGTGAAGGCGACGGGGTCGAGCTTGGTCGCGGCGTGAGCCATCAGAAATACCCCTCGCGCTTCTTCTTCTCCATCGAGGCCGATTCATCGTGGTCGATGAGGCGGCCCGAGCGCTCCGACGTGCGGGCGATCAGCATCTCGCGGACGATTTCCGGGAGCGTGGTCGCCGGCGACTCGATCGCGCCGGTCAGCGGATAGCAGCCGAGCGTGCGGAAGCGGACCATCTTCTCGACCGGCGTCTCGCCGTCCCGCAGCGGAAGGCGGTCGTCGTCGACCATGATCAGCATCCCGTCGCGCTCCACCACCGGCCGCATGGCGGCGTAGTAGAGCGGCACGATCGGGATGTCCTCGGCGAGGATGTACTGCCAGATGTCGAGCTCGGTCCAGTTCGACAGCGGGAACACGCGGATCGATTCACCCTTGGCGATCCGGCCGTTGTAGAGGTGCCAGAGCTCGGGCCGCTGGTTCTTCGGGTCCCAGCCGTGGGTCGTGGTGCGGAACGAGAAGACGCGCTCCTTGGCGCGGCTCTTCTCTTCGTCACGCCGGGCGCCGCCAAAGGCTGCGTCGAAGCCGTGCATCGTCAGCGCCTGCTTCAGCGCCTCGGTCTTCATCACGTGGGTGTAGTAGGACGAGCCGTGGTCGAACGGGTTGACGTTCTGCTTGAGGCCGTCCGGATTCGTGTAGGAGATCAGCTGCAGGCCGAGCCGCGCCACCGTCTCGTCGCGGAAGCGGATCATCTCCTTGAACTTCCACGTCGTGTTGACGTGCATCAGCGGGAACGGCGGCTTCGACGGGTAGAAGGCCTTCATCGCCAGGTGAAGCATCACCGACGAGTCCTTGCCGATCGAATAGAGCATCACAGGGTTGCGGAACTCGGCCGCCACCTCGCGGATGATGTGGATGCTCTCGTCTTCGAGCCGCTTCAGATGGGAATATCGGTCGACTGCCACTGCAGAATCGCCTTGCGCTGGATGCTCACGTGGTGGCGGAGGGGAATGCGGAGAGATTACGGCCGCATCAGGACGCCGGGGCGTTCCCGGCAAACGGATCGAAGCCACCGGCCGCGACGAACCAGGGGTTTGCGAAGTCGGTGTCGCTGGCCTGGTTGCGCTTGCCGTAGCGGAGCGGCGCCCCATCCACTGTGGTGACGCGGCCACCGGCGGCCCGCAGGACCGCATCGCCCGCCGCCGTGTCCCACTCCATCGTCCGGGCGAGACGGGGATAGAGGTCGGCGGCGCCCGTGGCGACGCGGCAGAACTTCAGGGATGACCCGGCCGACACCATGTCGCGGACGACGAAGCGCTCGACAAAGTCCTTCGTCTCGGCCGTCAGGTGCGAGCGGCTCGCCACCACGTCGATCCCGGCGGCCGGGACCGCGCGGACGCGGATGTCGGTCCAGGTGCAGGTGCCGTCGGCGGCGACCCGCGCCGACCGGGCGCCCTCGCCCACCGTACCGATGCAGATGTCGCCGAGCGCCGGGGCGTAGACGACGCCCGTCACCGGAGCGCCGTCCTCGATGAGGGCGATGTTGACGGTGAACTCGCCGTTCCGGCTGATGAACTCCTTCGTCCCGTCGAGGGGGTCGACGAGGAAGAACCGCCGACCGATCTCCGGGACGCGGCCAGCCGCCACCTCCTCCTCTGCGACCACCGGCACACCGGGGGCGATCGTCCGCAAGCCGGCGAGGATCACCGCCTCGGCTGCGGTGTCAGCGGCGGTTACCGGCGAGCCGTCCTTCTTCGTCTCCGCACCCTGGTCACCGTCGTAGATCGCCATGATCTCGCGCCCGGCGGACAGGGCGAGCGCGACCAGCTCGTCGGCGAGAGAGCGTGAGGACAACGGCAGATTCCTTAAGGGTCGTGCGCGGGGGGGCGCTTTCGGGCGTCGCTAGCGGAAAACCGCCTCGGCATCAACCCTGCGAGCGCCGCCGCCCTTCCGCGCCGTGCGGCGGATCAGCGGCTCGACCGCATCACCTGGATGTCGAGATCGCGGATCTTCTTGCGGAGCGTGTTGCGGTTCACCCCGAGCAGTTCCGCCGCCTTGATCTGGTTGCCGCGCGTCGCCGCGAGGGCCGCCGACAGAAGGGGATACTCGATATCCTTCAAGATCCGGTGATAGAGGCCGGGCGGCGGCAGGCGTTCTCCGAACTCGCCGAAATAGACGGCGAGGTGGCGTTCGACCGCCCCCGACAGCGTCTCGTCGCGGTCACCTCCCTCGAGGCCGGGTGTCAGTGCCGGCTGGTCGAGCTCCGCCTCGATCAGTCCCGCGCCGATCACGTCCTGCGGATAGAGGGCAGCGAGGCGGCGCACAAGGTTCTCGAGCTCCCGGATGTTGCCGGGCCAGCGGTAGCGCTTCAGCCGGTCGAGAGCCGCCGGCTCCACCTGCTTCGACGGCAGCCCCTCGCGTTCGGCGAGGGCGAAGAAATGCCGGACGAGATCCGGAATATCCTCCGCCCGCTCGCGCAGCGGCGGCAGGCGGATCGGCACGACGTTCAGTCGGAAGAACAGGTCCTCCCGGAACAGGCCCTGGTTGATCAGCAGCCTGAGGTCCTTGTTGCTTGCGGCCACGATGCGGACGTTCGTCCGGATAGGCGTGCGACCACCGACAGTCGTGTACTCGCCTTGCTGGAGAACGCGAAGGAGCCGCGTCTGCGCCTCCATCGGCATGTCGCCGATCTCGTCGAGGAACAGCGTTCCGCCTTCCGCCTGCTCGAAGCGGCCGGCATTGCGGCTCGAGGCACCCGTGAAGGCGCCCTTCTCGTGGCCGAAGAGCTCGGATTCGATCAGGTCGCGCGGGATCGCCGCCATGTTGACGGCGACGAACGGCCCATTCCGCCGCTTGCCATAGTCGTGCAGGGCGCGGGCGACGAGCTCCTTGCCGGTGCCGGATTCGCCGGAGATCATCACCGTCAGGTCGGTCTGCATCAGCCGCGCGAGGATGCGATAGATGTCCTGCATGGCCGGCGAGCGGCCGACGAGCGGCATGTGCTCCGTCGGCTCCTCCTCCGGCAGCGTCGGCCGGCGCGCCTTCGGCTCGGCCAGGGCGCGGCCGACGATGGTGATGAGCTCCTTCAGGTCGAACGGCTTCGGGAGGTACTCGTAAGCCCCGCGCTCCGAGGCACGGATCGCCGTCATGAAGGTGTTCTGGGCGCTCATCACCACGACCGGCAGTTCCGGGCGCAGCTTCTTGATGCGCGGCAGGAGATCGAAGGCGCTCTCGTCCGGCATCACCACGTCGGTGATGACGAGATCCCCCTCCCCCTGTGCCACCCAGCGCCAGAGGGTCGCGGCGTTGGAGGTCAGGCGGACTTCATACCCTGCCCGCGAAAGCGCCTGGTTCAGCACCGTGCGGATGGCTGCGTCGTCGTCGGCGACGAGTATCTTGCCGTTCATCGAAACCACGTCACCCCTGCGGGGTCCTCGTTGCACCGCCGGCGTGCGCCGGCATCAGGATACGGAACACGGTCCGGCGCGGCTGCGACTCGCACTCGATGATGCCGCCATGGTCGCCGACGATCTTCGCCACCAGCGCGAGCCCGAGGCCGGTCCCGTTGACCTTGGTGGTGACGAACGGATCGAACAGGTGCGGCAGCAGGTCCTCCGAGACGCCGGGGCCGTTGTCGCGGACGCAGAACTCGAGCGGCAGGCTGACCCGCTGCTTCGAACCGGGGATCGACAGGCGGATGCCCGGCCGGAAAGCGGTCGTCAGCACGATCTCTCCGTCCGGATCGTTGCCGATCGCCTCCGCCGCGTTCTTGAGGAGGTTGAGGAACACCTGCACGAGCTGGTCGCGGTTGGCGCCGACCGGCGGCAGCGACGGATCGTATTCCTCGAGGATGCGGATGTTGCGGGCGAACCCCGACTGGGCGAGCCGCTTCACGTGGTCGAGCACGGCGTGGATGTTGACCGGCTCGCGCTCGATAGGCCGCTCGTCCGAGAAGACTTCCATCCGGTCGACGAGCTTGACGATCCGGTCGGTCTCCTCGGTGATCAGCCGCGTCAGCGCCCGGTCCTCCTCGCCGACGGACTGCTCGAGGAGCTGTGCCGCCCCGCGAATACCGGACAAGGGGTTGCGGATCTCGTGAGCGAGCATCGCGGCGAGGCCCGTGACGGTCCGCGCGGCGCCGCGTGACGTCAGTTGACGGCCGATCTTCTCGGCCATCGTGCGCTCCTGCAGGAGGAGCACGACGGTGCCGGGCTGCTCGCCCAGCGGCGAGGCGTAGACGTCGACGATCCGGTCCGGCCCGAGGCGCGGCGAGCCGATGTCGACGCGGTACTCGGTCACCGGGGCGGTGCGCTCGCGGACCTGGGCGATCAGCGCCAAGAGCGGGCTGCCGAACGGGACGAAGTCGGAGACGGCGTGCCGCCGCAGCACCGACGTGCTCGCCTGGAAGAACGCCTCGGCGGCGTCGTTCGCGGCGACAATGAGGTTGTCGCCGTCGACGCAGACGACCGGATGCGGCAGAGCGTTCAGAAGCTCGGCGGAGAGATCGGGCGGTGCCGCGGGTGGCGTGCGATCGGAGGACTTTCCGCTTCGTCCGTGCATCAGGCTGCGACCCGTGTTTCGGCAGGCTCGTCGAACCAGGCGGCGATCAGCGCCGCCACAGTGCGCGGCTCCTCAGATGTGAGAGCGATCTTGCGGATTGCCGCCCCGCCCTCGCGCGGCCACGCCTCGAACGACCAGCCGATGTGCTTGCGGGCCACCCGCGCCCCGAGCGCCCGGCCATAGAGCGACAGCATCTCGTCGTACTGGGCGAGCAGCAGATCGCGGCGGGTGGCCGCATCCGGCTCCGGACGCCGCTCGCCAGTGGCGAGATAGTGGGCAATGTCGCCTGGCAGCCACGGCCGCCCCTGTGCGCCACGCCCGACCATCACGGCGTCTGCGCCCGACCGCGCCAGCATGGTCGGCGCGTCGTCCACCGACGTGAGATCGCCGTTCGCGACGACAGGCACCGACACGGCCGCCTTCAAGGCCGCGATCGCATCCCAATCGGCCGCACCCTTGTAGAACTGGCAGCGGGTCCGCCCGTGAACGGTCACCATCGCCACGCCCGCCTCCTCGGCACGGCGCGCGAGGTCGGGGGCATTGCGGCTCGCGTCGTCCCAGCCGAGGCGCATCTTCACCGTCACTGGAACCTGCACCGCTCCGACGACCGCCTCGATGAGCGACAGCGCATGGTCTGGGTCGCGCATCAGGGCCGACCCCGACCAGCCGTTGACGACGCGCTTCGCGGGGCAGCCCATGTTGATGTCGATGACGTCTGCCCCGGTCGCCTCGGCGATCCTGGCCGCGGTCGCCATCGCCTCGGCAGTGCAGCCGGCGATCTGGACGGCGTGGGGCGAGACGTCTCCCCGCTCCGCCTTCAGCTTCGCCTCGATCTCGCCGCTCGCCAGCGCGTCGCCGGCGATCATCTCGCTGACCACCATCGAGGCACCCAGGCGGGCGGCCTGACGGCGCACCGGCAGATCGGTAATGCCTGCCATGGGGGCGAGCAGGCAGCGACCCGCGAGGACATGGGGGCCGATCGACAGGGGCTGTGCGGGAGGAGGTACGGCCGGTTCTTTCGACATGGAGGGCTGCTCAGCAACTGAGCATCCCTACATGATGCACAGATAATGTTCAACGACCGTCGTAGGGCTGTCCACTGCGGCATCAGGCGGCTGGCGCTTGTCCATCCGGGCGCTTGCCCCTTACACCGGAACGAATGTCAGCGCAGGCGACACGGCGGTCGGGGGAAGAGATGGACCAGGACGGCAGCGACGGGGCGATCGATGTCGCCGTGGTGGTCGTGGCCGGCGGACGGGGCACGCGCGCCGGCGGGGCGCAAGGCGACGCGCCGAAGCAGTATCGGTCGATCGGCGGGCGCGCGGTGATCGCCGAGACGATCGCCCGCCTCGCGGCCCACCCGGCCATCGGCGCGATCCAGCCCGTCATCCACGCCGACGACGCGGAGGCCTTCGCCGCCGCGGTGCCCGCCGATCGAAAGGTGCTGGCCCCGGTGTTCGGCGGCGCCACGCGGCAGCACTCGGTCCGCAACGGCCTCGCCGCCCTCGAGCCTCGGGCGCCCGGCATCGTTCTTGTTCACGACGCCGTCCGGCCGTTCGTCAGCCCGGCCGTCGTCGACCGGGTGGTCGCGGCGCTCGCCAAGGCCGAAGGTGCGTTGGCGGGGCTGCCGGTGACCGATACGGTGAAGCGCGCGGACGAAGGCCGCCGCATCACGGCGACCGTGCCGCGGGATGGCCTCTGGACAGCCCAGACGCCGCAGGGGTTCCGCTTTTCGTCGTTGCTCGCCGCCCACCGCCACGCTGCCGCGGCTGGCCGCGACGACCTGACCGACGACGCAGCGGTGGCCGAGTGGGCCGGGCTGGAGGTGGTGCTGGTGGAAGGCGAGCGCGGCAACGTCAAGCTGACCACGGCTGCCGACATCGTCGCCGCCGACGAGCGCCTCACGGTGCGTGCCCTCTCCACTCTCCCCGATATCCGCGTGGGCCAGGGCTTCGACGTCCACGCCTTCGGGCCGGGAGACCGTGTCGTGCTGGGCGGCATCGCCATTCCGTTCGACCGCGGGCTCGACGGGCACTCGGACGCCGACGTCGGCCTGCACGCCCTCACCGACGCGATCCTCGGCGCGATTGCCGACGGCGACATCGGCTCTCACTTCCCGCCGAGCGATCCGCGCTGGCGCGGCGCCGATTCGGCGCAGTTCCTCACCGCGGCGGTCGGCCGGGTGCGGGATCGTGGCGGCCTCGTCGCCCACCTCGACCTCACCCTCGTCTGCGAGGCTCCGAAGATCGGCCCTCACCGCGACGCCATGCGGGCGAGGATCGCGGCGATCGCCGGCTTGCCGGTCGGACGCGTCGCAGTGAAGGCGACAACGAGCGAGCGGCTCGGCTTCACCGGGCGGCAGGAGGGCATTGCCGCCCTCGCCACCGCCACCGTCCGCCTGCCGCTCGCGTCGGAGGAAGCGCCGTGACGGATCTTGCTCCGCTCGTCGCCACCGCCGAGGAGCTGCTCTCCCGCTGCCGCGAGGCCGGCCTCATGGTCGCGACGATCGAATCCTGCACCGGCGGGCTCATCGCCGCCGTCCTGACGGAGGTGCCCGGCTCCTCCGACGTCGTTGATCGCGGCTTCGTCACCTACTCGAACGCCGCGAAGTCGGACCTCGTCGGGGTCGATCCCGCGGTCATCGCCCGCGACGGGGCTGTCAGCGAAAGCGTCGCGCGCCTGATGGCCGAAGGTGCGCTCGCACGCTCGCGTGCCGACAGGGCCGTCGCCGTCACCGGTGTCGCCGGCCCTGGCGGCGGCACGGCCTCGAAGCCCGTCGGGCTCGTCCACCTTGCCGTCGCTGTCCGCGGCGGCCCGACGGTGCACCGGGAGATCAGGCTCGGCCCGCAAAGCCGGTCCGCGATCCGCCTGGCGACGGTGGCGACGGCTCTCGACATGCTGTCCGCCTCGCTCAGCTGAGCCCGGTCGGCGCGACGGATCACACCGCCGTGCGATCGAGGCTGTCGAGTTCCAGCCGGTGCTCCTCCGTGAGGTAAGCCTCGGCCTTTTCCGCCGGGAGGCGGCTCCGCACGGCCACCATGAAGATCGCGACCGAGAACACCGTGATCACGAGGATGTCCCAGCCGAAGGGGATGAGGCCGGTCCCGCCGAACGCGCCAAGGTAGGAGATGACGCCGATCCCGAGGAGATAGGGGATCAGCCACGCGGCTTCCGCAAGGTCGAGCGGCGGGCGGTTCGGCCGGAGCGCGAGCCAGCAAAGCACGACTGCGCCCACCGCGAGGCAGACGCCGAGACGGACGATCGTGTCCCAGCCGCTCCAGTAGACGACCAGCGTCGAGATCACGAAGGCCGTCGCTGCGATGAGATGGACGGCAGGCAGGCGGAATGGACGCTTGCGGTCGGGCATCAGCGCCCGCAACGCCACCACGGCGATCGGCCCGACGACGAACGACAGCACGATGGCGGAGCTGTTGAGCTGCACCAGCTCGGCAAACGGCAAGGCGACGAAGACGGCGGTGGAGACGACGAGATTGAGAACGAGCCCAGCGAGCGGCACGCCCCGGCGGGACAGGGTTCCGACGATGCGGGGGAAGAGGCCGTCCTCGGCGAGGGCGTAGGCGATGCGGGCGTTGGAGCCGACATAGACGAGGGCGCCGCCGAACGGGCCGATCACGGCGCCGGCGTTGAGGAGGCTGACGAGCCAGAGGAGGCCCAGGGCCGACGCGACGGCCCCGAGGGGACCGGTGTCGCCCGGCAAGGCGAGATGGGCCCAGCCACCCGTCGTGGCGCCGGGCTCGAGTGCCCCGATGAAGGCGATCTGGATGCCGCCGTAGACGCCGAAGCAGATGAGGATAGACAGGATCAGCGCCATCGGCACCGTGAAGCCCGGGTTGCGGGCCTCTCCCGCCATGTCGATCGCATGGCGGAAGCCGATGTAGCAGAAGATCACGCCGCCGCTCGAGATGGCCGCCAGGACGCCCTGCAGGCCGAAGGGCGCGAAGGAGCCGCCCGCCGTGAAGTTCGACACCTCGAACCGCGAGGCGACGAGCGCGACGATGATGACGGCGGGAATGGCGAGCTTCAGCCACGTCACCGTGTTGTTGACGTAGGTGAGGAAGCGGACGCCGATGGCGTTGATGATCGTGAACAGAACGAGGAACCCGCCGGCGACCGCGGTCCCGCCCCAGGAGAGCGCTCCGGATCCGGGGGCGGTGAAGAGCCAGCCCGAGTCCGGATCGAGGTAGCGCAGCATCGCCTCGACCTCGATCGGGGCGGCCGTGTTGTAGCCGACCCATGCGGTCCACCCCATCGCAAGCGCGACGACGTTGCCGTGGCTGAACTGCGGGATGCGGGCGATGCCGCCGGGGACCGGCAGCATCGCTGACGTCTCGGCGAACGTGATGGCGATCAGCAGCATCGCAACGCCGCCGACGAGCCAGGCGACCAGCGAAGCCGGACCGGCCTGCTCGGCCGCCAGCAGCGGCGCGAAGATCCATCCCGAACCGATGATGCTGCTGACGGCCATGAACGTCAGGCCGACGAGCCCGATCGAGCGGTGCATGCGCATGGCGTCCCCAACGTCTCGCAAAGGCGTTGCCGGGGAATCGCGGCACGCTCGTCCGGTCATCAGGCTAGCGGGGGCGCAGGCGAGGCGTCACGAGGAAACTGACAGGAAGCGGGCCATCGAGGGGCCGTCGCCTGACCCGGCCGCCTGCGGCGACGGCGTGCCGCGCGCGAGACGCCGGTGCCCCCGCGACAGCCATCGATCTGTGAGCTATGAACAGAGGCGATGATCGATACAATCACGACAACCGAAGCGCTGGCGGATGTCTGCGCACGTCTTGCTGCGGCAGAGTTCGTCGCAGTCGACACCGAATTCATGCGCGAAACGACGTTCTGGCCGAAGCTGTGCCTGGTGCAGCTCGCCAGTAACGACGAAGCCGTCATCGTCGATGCGATGGCACCCGGCCTCGATCTCGCGCCCTTCCTCGAGCTGATGCGGGCGCCGTCGGTCCTTAAGGTCTTCCACGCCGGCCGGCAGGACATCGAGATCGTCTATCACCGGGGCGGATTCGTGCCGGCACCGATCTTCGACACCCAGATCGCCGCAATGGTCTGCGGGTTCGGCGAGTCGATCGCCTACGATCAGCTCGTCGCCCGGACGACCGGCGGTCGCATCGACAAGACCCACCGTTTCACCGACTGGTCGCGGCGGCCCCTCTCGGACCTGCAGCTCGACTACGCCCTCGCCGATGTGACGCATCTTTGCGACGTCTACCGGCATCTGCGCGCTTCGCTGGAAAAGAGCGGCCGCATCGACTGGGTCGCCGAGGAGATGGCGGTGCTCACCTCCGTCGACACCTACCGTGTCGACCCGGAGAACGCCTGGCAGCGGTTCCGCGCGCGGCCGAAATCGCGGGAGGAATTCGCCGTCCTCCAGGCCGTTGCGGGCTGGCGCGAACACGAGGCGCAGACGCGGGACGTGCCGCGCAGCCGCGTCCTCAAGGACGATGCAGTGAGCGAGATCGCCACGCGGCGGCCCCGGACGGCGGAGCAGCTCGCGGGGCTGCGCACCGTTCCGAAAGGGTTCGAGCGCTCGCGCTCGGGCGCGGAACTCGTCGGCATCGTCAATCGGGCGCTGGAGGGGCCGCTTCCCGACCTGCCGCCGGTCGATCACGACCGGCCCACAGGCAACGGCGGCGCGGCGGCCGAGCTCCTCAAGGTCCTTCTGAAGCTCGTGTCGGAGCGCCATGGCGTCGCTTCGAAAATCATCGCCACATCCGACGATCTCGACCGCATCGCTTCCGCCGACGACGCGGACGTGCCGGCCCTCGCCGGCTGGCGCCGTGAACTCTTCGGCACCCCGGCGCTCGACCTCAAGAACGGCCGGGTCGCCCTCGCCATGAACGGCGGTCGCATCGTGCTGCTCGAGCGGTCCGGTGAGCACGGCGAGACGCTGAGCAGCGCTGCCCCGGCGTCGACACCGTCGAAGCGTCGCAAGCGCCGGCGGCGGAAACCCGAGGGTGACGGCGCCGGCACGGGAAAGGTTGCCGCGCCGGACGGTGCACCGGCGTCCTGAACGCTGATCCGTCTCGAGTGTCGCAGCGCCGCGACCATCCGGCGGACGGTCGCGGCGGCGTCATTTGCGTTACTTCGCCCGCACGGCGGCGACAGCGACGAACTGCCCTGACTTCTTGTCGACGAGCAGCCCGGTGAAGGCGGTCTGGTCGAACGTCATGTAGGCGTCGAGCTTGCTCGTGGTCGACGTCTTCTTGGCCGTGATGGTGATGTTCGCCGTCACGGTGCACTTCTTGTCGACGACGATCTTCCCGGAGATCGTTCCGATCTCCTTGTCGGTCTTCTTCTCGATGCAGCTGGACTCGGAGATCTTGCGATCATTGTCGACCGTGAAGGTACACTGGGTCGCCTGCTGGGTGAAGAAGACCATCGACCAGCCGCCGACGGCGTCCTTGGACGTGCACTTGTACTTCTGCTGGTTCGGCTCGATGTCGGTGGCCTGCTGGGCATGGGCCGTCGCGGCGAAGGCGACGACGGCCGATGCGGCCAGGATGACGAGAGAGCGCATGTTGCATGCTCCTGGAAGTCTGCCCTCGTAGGGCGGAGTGTTCGACTGCGACGAGACACCTGCGCGTCCGGCGGACCTCCGGACGCTTCGGTGCGGACTCACTTCATGCGGATCGCCTGCACGACGACGAAGCCGTCGTCCTTGGTGGTCAGCGTGCCGACGAAGCTGGTCGCCGCCGCGTCCATGTAGAACTCGGCGTCTGTCTTCGCCGCCTTGCCGCTCGTCGGCCTGATGGAGACTTCACCGGAGATCGCGCACCGGCTGGTGATCGACAGGGTGCCGGAGAGATCGCCGATGATCTTGTCCGTCTTCTTCTCGTAGCACGCGGAAGTGCCGATCTTGCCGTTCTTGTCGACGGTGGCCTCGCAATAGCTCGGCTTGTCGCTGCCACCGATGATGAGCATCCAGTTCGCGGCGAGATACTTGCTCTTGCACTTGTAGCCCTTCTGGGCCTCGATGTCTTGAGCGGCCGCCGGCGTGGCGGCGAGGACGGCGAGAGCGCCGAAGGCCAGCAGGAACTTGCGGGGTGTCATGACGTCATTCCTCGGACTGTTTCGATAGGAGCAAGGGGCCGACCGGCCGCGCTCACTGCTCCATGCGGATGGCGGAGAAGGTGCCGAACCGTCCCGCGTCCGACCCCTTGGACCCAACCGTGACGCCGATGATGGTCGTCTGGCTCTTCGTCATGTTGGCCGAGATGTCCGCCTTCAGCGTCTCGCCGCCGGCCTTCAGGGTGAGCGTGCCGCTCACGGCGCACTTGCTGTTGACCGACATGTCGCCGGTGGCCTTGATGCGGATGTCCGGATCGAGTGCCTCGAAGCAGTCGCCCTTCAGGTTGTTGTCACTGTCGACGCTGAGCTTGCAATAGAACGGCACGCCGTTCGTCGCGATCAGCATCCAGTCCTGCTTCACCGCCTTGCCCGGGCAGGTGAACTTGCCGTTGGCACGGTTCGCTTCGATGTCTGCCTTGGCCTCGGCGGCGGCAAAACTGGCGATGAGGCCGGCGAGGACCGCCAGCGTTGCTCTTCTGGACATGCGGTGGCTCCAGTTGTTGTCCCGTCGAGACGTCCGAATCCGGATGCCTCTCGCGTGACCCTACTGGGGAGGCCACGCCGTCACAACGACGTGAAGCAGATTCGCACAACCGCCGCGCGTGCCGCGATGGGTCGTGCCCGTTTTCAGCTCTCGAGGACCACCGCGGCCCCGAGGCCCCCGAGACGTGACAACTGCTCGAGGCGCTTGCGGACCACCTCGCCGTCGAGCGGGGCGAGGTCGGCCGGCAGCCGGAGGACCAGCTTGTCCCCCGTCGCCTCGACGCGGACCCGCGGCAGGACCCCCGGCGCAGACGCGGCAAGCACATAGGCGAGACGCAGCACCGCACCGAGACAACGGGCGCGGTCCTTGATGCGCGTCGTCGCGAGCTCGCGAAGGCGCGGCGACAGCGCGTCGTCCACGAGGCCGAAGTGCCGGTAGTAGACCGCCAGCGCCAGATAGGCGCGGCCGTGGTGGTCGACGCCGATGAAGGCGGCGTTGGAGATGATCGCGACGCTCTGCTCGCCGCGATAGTCGGGATGGGCCCGCCAGCCGATGTCGGACAGGAGGCAGGCCGCCACGCGCAGCCGCTTCTCGTCCGGCGATTCCTCGATCCCCATGAGTTCGAAGATCCGGCCCGAGAAGGCCCCGAGTTCGGCCACCATCCGCGGCGACCGGGAGCGGAGGAAGGACAGTTCCTCGCAGGCCGAGATGAGCGGATCCGTGGCCCGCTCCGCTTCCGACAGGCGCTCGAAGAGCAACCCCTCCCGCAGTCCGAGCGCCGACAGCACGACGGCGCGCGGCTTCGCCGTGCGGATGATCTGGGCGAGCACGACGGCGCCGTAGGGCAGGAGCGCCCGGCGCTGGCGGGACACCACTTCGATGGAATCGAGGGTGTCGACGTTGCCGCGGGCGACGGTGCGGCAGAACTCCAGGGCCTCGCCGGCCTGGATCGTGTACTGGTGCATCACGTGCAGCGGATAGCCCGTCTGGAACATGTGCAGCCGCGCGAGCGAGCGCCATGTCCCGCCGATCGCGTAGAAGTCCCGCCCCTCGCCCGCCGCCAGCAGCGGATCGGAGCCGAGGAGGTCCGCCGCGATCTTCTCGGCCTTGCGGAGGGACGAGTCCGACGCCTCCTGCAGGCGGAGGCCACCCAGCGGGAAGGTCTGGCCGGCCCCCATCCCGTCGCCGCGCACGTCGACGATCTCGAGGCTGCCGCCACCAAGGTCGCCGGCGATGCCGTTCGGATCGTGGATGCCGGAGGCGACGCCGAGGGCCGCATAGCGCGCCTCGCTCGCCCCGGAGAGCACCGTCACGGGCGCCCGGCAGATACGCTCCACCTCCGCGATGAAGGCTGGGCCGTTCTCGGCGTCACGGGAAGCCGCGGTGGCGAGCACGTCGAAGGACCGGACGCCGAGCTGGTCGGAGATCTGCCGGAATCGCCGGAGCGCCGCCAGCGCCTGCTCGGTCGCCTGGTCGATCAGGCGGCCGGTCTTGGCGATCCCGCGACCGAGGCCGGCGAGCACCTTCTCGTTGAAGACGACGGTCGGCGAGCGGGCGAGCCGCTCGTAGACCACCAGACGAACCGAATTCGATCCGATGTCGACGACGGCGATCGGGCCGTTGCCGGGAAGCCGCCCGGGCGCCGGCTCGGCGATCGGGCGACGCTCGGGGGCCTCAGCTGCCACGCCGCTTCGCGAAGGGCTTGGGTGAGTCCGTGAGCAGGGACTTGCCACGGCCGGACAGGGACGGGTTGTTCATGAAGTACTGCTGGGCGTTGAACGGCTCTTCGCCGGGAGCCGGGTGGATACGCCGATGCCCGCCGTCGGGCAAGAGCTGCCAGCTCTGCTCGTTGTCGGTCAGGTTCGCGACCATGATCTGGTCGAGGATCTGGGCGTGCACCGTCGGGTTCTCGATCGGCACCAGCGCCTCGACGCGGCGATCGAGATTGCGCTGCATCATGTCGGCCGAGCCGATGTAGACGTGGGCGTCCGGTGACGGCAGCCCGTGCCCGTTGCCGAAGCAGAAGATGCGGCTGTGCTCGAGGAAACGGCCGACGATCGACTTGACGCGGATGTTCTCCGACAGCCCCTCGACCCCGGGCCTGAGGCAGCAGATGCCCCGGATGACGATGTCGATCTGAACGCCGGCTTGGCTCGCGTCGTAGAGGGCGTCGATGATCTGCGGGTCGACCAGCGAGTTCATCTTCAGCCAGATCTGCGCCGGCCGGCCCGCCTCGGCGTGGGCGACCTCTTCCTCGATGTGCTCGAGAATGCGCTTGCGCAGCGACAGCGGCGAGACCGCGAGCTTCGTCTCCTCGGTCGGCCGGGCATAGCCGGTGATGTAGTTGAAGATCCGGGCCACGTCCTGCGAGATCACCTCGTCGCAGGTGAAGAACGACAGGTCGGTGTAAACGCGCGCCGTGATCGGATGGTAGTTGCCGGTGCCGAGATGGCAGTACGTCACGAGGTTTCCTCCCTCGCGGCGCACCACCATCGACAGCTTCGCGTGCGTCTTCAGCTCGATGAAGCCGAAGACGACCTGCGCCCCGGCCCGTTCGAGGTCGCGCGCCCAGCGTATGTTCGCCTCCTCGTCGAAGCGCGCCTTGAGCTCGACGAGGGCCGTCACCGACTTTCCCGCCTCGGCCGCCTCGGCGAGCGCCTTGACGATGGGGGAGTCCTTCGAGGTGCGGTAGAGCGTCTGCTTGATCGCGACGACGTCGGGATCCCGCGCCGCCTGGGCGAGGAACTGCACCACGACGTCGAAGGATTCGTAGGGGTGGTGGACGACGAGGTCCTTCGCCCGGATTGCCTCGAAGCAGTCGCCGTTGTGCTCGCGGATCCGCTCCGGGAAGCGCGGCGTGTAGGGCACGAACTTCAGCTCGGGCCGCTCGAGCCCGACAAGCTGCGACAGGTCCTTCAGCGCCAGCGACCCGTCGACGAGGAAGATCTCGTCGTCGAGGACGCCGAGAGCGTTGGCGACGAACCGGCGCAGCGGCTCCGGCGTCGTGTGCTCGATCTCGAGCCGGATGACCGATCCGCGCCGGCGGCGCTTCAGCGCCGTCTCGAACAGACGGACGAGGTCCTCCGCCTCTTCCTCGATTTCGAGGTCGGAGTCGCGGATGACGCGGAACGCCCCCTCCCCGAGGACGCGGTAGCTCGGGAAGAGCCGGGCCAGGAACTGGCCGATGGTCGCCTCGAGCGACACGAAGCGGGCGCTCTCCGGGGGATCGCCGGGGCGTGCCGGCAGGCGGATGTAGCGGTCGACCTGAGCCGGGACGCGGATCAGGGCGACCATGCGGTCGCCTTCCGGCGCCGCGAGCTCGACGACCAGCGTGAAGCCGAGGTTCGGAATGAACGGGAACGGGTGGGCGGGGTCGATGGCGAGGGGCGTCAGGACGGGAAAGATGTGGCTGAGGTAGAACCGCTCGAGCCAGGCGCGCTCGCTCTCGGCAAGGTCCGGCCCCTCGACCAGCCAGATGTTCGCCTCCGCCAGCAGCCCGCGGAGCGATCGCCACTGTTCCTGTTGCGCCTCCTGGAGCCGGCCGACGCCTTCGGCGATGCGCGCGAGCTGTTCGCTCGGCGTCAGCCCGTCGTCCGAGCGCGTCTCGATGCCGATGCGCTGCTGGCCGCGCAGGCCCGCCACGCGCACCATGAAGAATTCGTCGAGGTTGTTCGCCGAGATCGACAGGAAGCGCAGGCGCTCGAGCAGCGGATGGTTCGGGTTGGACGCCTCCTCGAGGACGCGTCGGTTGAACTGCAACCAGGAGAGCTCGCGATTGACGAAGCGGGCGGGGAGATCCCGGAGGTCCGGCTCGGCCCCCTCCCCGTCCATCGCCAGCACGGCGCCCGCCACTTCCTGGTCCATTCTGCCCTCCCGCAACACCCCGTCCCGGATACAGGGAAAGTATGACGGAATTGTTCGACGGCTTTCACGCCCCGTCGGTCGATCCGCCCCCCTCGAGCCTTTCCAGAACCTCGGCAGCGAGGGCCCGCGACGGAGCCCGCCGGCCTGCGAGCGCCGCTTCATCCAGGGCGGCCACGAAGGCGTTCGCCGCCGCGAGCGACCGCTCCATCCGGCGAAGGGCGAACTCGATGACCGTCCGGTCGACCACGACCTGCCGGTCGGCGAAGAGCTTCACCAGCACCTGCGCCAGGAGGTCGTCGTCCGGCTCGGCGATCGTCACGGGCGTCGCCGCCCGCAGCCGGGAGGCGAGGTCAGCGACGGCGGTGCCGAAGGCCTGCGGCCCGCTGCGCGCCGTCATCAGCACCCACCGGTCGCGCTGGCGGGCGCCGTTGAGGAGATGGAGGAGTGCCGTATCGGCGGCGCGGCTCTGGTCGATGTCCTCGACGACGACGTTGCCGGCCTCGGCGAGTGCCAGCGGATCGGCTGTGGCGAGGGTCGCGAGGTCGAGGATCGTCGCCTCGGCGCGCGCCGCCCAGACGGCGGCGAGATGGCTCTTGCCGGCGCCCGCCGGCCCGACCAGCAGAGCGGTCCGGGCGGGCCAGTCGGGCCAGCGGTCGACGAGCGCCGCCGCCGCCGCATTGGCGTGCCCGACGACGAAGTCCTCGCGGGTCCGTGCGGCCGGCAGCGTGAACGAGAGCGGGAGCTGGCGCCCTTTCCCGGACACGGCAGGCTATCCCGGATCCGACCGCGGCCCGCCCGTGTAGAACGGGCTCGCCAGGTAGCGGCTGATCGCGAAGCGCGCGAGAACGCCGACGGCCGCCGCCGCCGGCACCGCGATCAGCATGCCGACGAAGCCGAACAGCGAGCCGAAGGCGAACAGGGCGAACATCAGCCACACCGGGTGCAGGCCGACGTGCTCGCCGATCAGCTTCGGCTGCAACACGTTCCCCTCGACGAACTGGCCGACGGCGAAGACGGCCGCGACGGCGGCGATCATCGGCCACTCGGGCCAGAACTGCGCGACGGCAAGGCCGATCGACAGGACCATGCCAATGGTGGCGCCGACATAGGGGATGAAGCTGATCATGCCGATGAAGATTCCGATCAGCAGCCCGAAATCGAGCCCGACGACGGTCAGGCCGATCGCATAGTACGCGCCGAGGATGAGGCAGACGGACACCTGGCCGCGGATGAAGCCCGAGACACCCTCGTCCATCTCCCGCGCCAGCTGACGCACGGTCTCGACGCTCCGACGCGGCACCCAACCGTCGACCTCGAGGACCATCCGGTCCCAGTCGAGCAGCATGTAGAAGGCGACGACCGGGGTGACGACGAGAAGCGCGATCACCGAGAGCAGCGCCTGACCGCCGCTCCAGATCGACGTCAGCATCGTCGCCAGCCACTGCGCGCCCTGGGTCAGCAGGCCGCCGAGCGAAGACTTGAGATCGGCGGGCTGCATGCCGAGCACCGTCGGCAGCTGCCCGGCGCTGTCGATGTGGCGGGCGATGAAGTCCTGCAGCGCGGTTACGTAGCCGGGCAGCGTGCGCAGGAGTGCCGCGAGCTGGTGCCCGACGACCGGCAGCACCAGGATCAGCACCAGCACGAACAGCACGAGGAAGGCCGCGAGGATGATGAGGACGGCGATCAGGCGGTTGATGCCGAGCCGCTCGATGCGGTCCGCCACCGGATCGAGCAGGTAGGCGAGGATCATGCCCGCCACGAACGGCAGCAGGATGCCACTGAAGACGTAGAGAAAGACGAGGAAGCCGACGAGCGCGGCGACCCAGAAGCCGATCTGCCGGCCGACACTCACGGGTGCTCGTCTCCGGGGCCGGATTTGGGGGCCGGGGGCGGGCCCGCCGTCATGTGCGCCATCCATTCGACGAGATAGGCGCCCGCCGACGTGACGGTCAAGGCGGCCACGGCGAACGTGAGGATGAGCGTCGGCCAGGTGAGTTCCCAGCCGAACGCGTTCGCGGCGAGGACGACGGCGGCGAGCACGATCTGCACCAGCGTGTTCGCCTTGCTCACGGCGATCGGCCGGACACGCACCGGCCGGCCGAGCACCACGGCGAGCATCACGGCACCAACGATGAGGAGGTCGCGGGCGACCACCAGCGTCGTCAGCCACACCGGCAGCTCGCCGGCGATCGCCAGCGCCACGTACATGGAGACGAGGAGCGCCTTGTCCGCGATCGGGTCGAGGTACGCGCCAAGCTCCGTCTCGAGGTGGAAGCGCTTCGCCAGGAACCCGTCGATCGCGTCGGAGATGCCAGCGGCGACGAAGAGCGCGAAGGCGATGCCGGATTCGCCCGTGGCGATGGCCCAGACCACGACAGGGACGGCGAACAGCCGCGCCAGAGTGATCATGTTCGGCACCAGAGTGAACCAGGACCTCAACAAACTCTCCCCACGCGGACCGGACGCCTGAAATGGAGATACGCCCGCCAGTCGCCAAGCCTTCGCCGACCGTCGCGAGACGCCGCCTTGCCACGGGGACGCGCAATGCGCCATAGCATCCGCCGTCGGCCGACGGAATGCGCCTCCCCGCCCCGTGCGGCCCGCCTCGACAGCGGAGCCCCCATGAGCGACCCGGCCTCTCCCGAGCCCTTCACCTACGCCGCCGCCGGTGTCGACATCGACCGGGGCGATGCGCTGGTGCGCGCCATCGCCCCCCTCGTCCGCCGCACGGCCCGCCCCGGCGCCGACGCGGCGATCGGCGGCTTCGGCGGCGTCTTCGACCTGAAGGCGACCGGCTATCGCGACCCGCTGCTGGTGGCTGCCACGGACGGCGTCGGCACCAAGCTGCGCGTCGCGCTCGAGGCCGGCGTCCACGACACGGTCGGCATCGACCTCGTGGCGATGTGCGTGAACGATCTCGTCGTCCAGGGGGCCGAGCCCCTCATGTTCCTCGACTACTACGCCACCGGCCGCCTCGACGTGGAGGTCGCGACCGCCGTCGTCGCCGGCATCGTCGAGGGCTGCCGGCAGGCCGGCGCCGCCCTCGTCGGGGGCGAGACGGCCGAGATGCCCGGCCACTATGGCGACGGCGATTACGACCTCGCGGGCTTCGCCGTCGGTGCCGTCGAGCGCGAGCGGCTGCTGCCGCGGGCCGACGTGGCGGCCGGCGACGTGGTGCTCGGCCTCGCCTCTTCCGGCGTCCATTCGAACGGCTACTCGCTCGTCCGCCGTATCGTCGAGTCGGATCGCCTCGGCTACGGCGACCCCTGCCCGTTCCAGGCGGAAACGACGCTCGGCCGGGCCCTGCTCGCGCCGACGCGGATCTACGTGAAGCCGCTGCTCGCCGCCTTTGCGGCCACCGACGGGATCAAGGCGCTCGCCCACATCACCGGCGGCGGGCTCGTCGAGAACATTCCCCGCGTTTTGCCGGCCTCGCTCGCCGCACGCATCGACCTCGACGTCATTGCCCCGCCGCCGGTGTTCGGCTGGCTCGCCCGCGACGGCCGCATCGCCGCCTCGGAAATGGTCCGCACCTTCAACTGCGGCGTCGGCATGGTCGTCGTCTGCGCCCCGTCGGCCGCCGACGCCGTCTTCACAACCCTCGAGGCGGCCGGCGAGACGGTGATGCGCCTCGGCACCATCGTGACGCGCGGCGATGCTGCGGTCGTCTTCGACGGCCGCCTCGCCCTGTGAGCACGCCCGCCCGCAAGCGGACCGCCGTCCTCGTCTCCGGCGGCGGCTCCAACATGGCGGCGCTGATCGCCGCTGCCGCCGACCCCGCCTATCCGGCGGAGATCGTCCGCGTCATCTGCAACCGGCCGGGCGCCGGAGCCCTCGCGAGGGCCGCGGCGGCCGGCATCGAGACCGTGATCATCGATCACAGATCATATCCGGACCGCGAGACCTTCGATGCCGCCGTCGACGCGGCGCTCACGGCAGCGGAGACCGAGATCGTCTGCCTCGCCGGCTTCATGCGGCTGCTGACGCCTGGTTTCGTGGACAAGTGGCGGGACCGGATGATCAACATCCACCCGTCGCTGCTGCCCTCCTTCAAGGGCCTGCACACCCACGCCCGCGCGCTCGAGGCCGGCGTCACCTTGCACGGCTGCACCGTCCACTTCGTTCGCGCTGAGATGGACATGGGGCCGATCATCGTCCAGGCGGCAGTGCCGGTGGCAGGCGGCGACACACCCGACACCCTTGCGGCGCGGGTGCTCGCGGCCGAGCACCGGATCTATCCGCAGGCCCTCGCTGCCGTCGCGAGCGGCCGCGCCGTCGTCCGCGGCGAGCGCGTGGTCCATAGCGGAGAGGGCGAAGCCCCGGCGGCCTTCATCTGGCCGCCGGGCTGACGCGGACCGGAGACCGGCGTCAGGCGCCGCAGGTGGGCAGCGCCGCCAGAACGGCGTTGCGCGCCGGACCGACCAGCGGACGGGTGTAGGACACCGAGGCGACTTCTTCCGGCTTCAGGTCCTTGAAGACCTTGTTGGTGACGCACTGGCAGCGCCGGACCGCCGTGTCGCGTGCCTCCGTCATCTCCGGCCGCCGCCAGATCTCCACGACGCACGCATCGGTCAGCTGCCGCTTCAACGTGTCGGTGTCGAGCACCACGTCCTGCGCCGCCACCGGCCCGATCATGCTCGACGCAAACACCAGCGCCGCAGCGACCCCACAAACCATCCGCATCATCATTCACCCGCACGAACGCCCGGCCTGCAGCACGGCGCGTCACCCGATCCCGATCCAAATCCGATTGTCGTGGAAGGCTGCCCCGCCGAACGGTGCCACCGGATCCGCGCCGGTGAGCACGTTGATGCCCTCACCGTCGAGGAAGGCATCGTTCGGCCAGAGCCCTTCCGAAACCACCACGCCACGCTTCAGCCCGCCGAACAGCGCGACGTGCAGCCGCACCTCCCCGCGCTGGTTGCCGATGCGGGCGATGGAGCCCTCCCCGAGGCCGAGCGCCGCGGCGTCCGCCGGGTGCATCAGCAGCGTCGGCCGCTTCTCGCGGGCGAGCGAGGACGGCGTCTCGTTGAAGGTCGAGTTGAGGAACGAGCGCGCGGGCGCCGTGACGAGCCGGAACGGCTCGGCCTCGCTCGGCTCCTCGATCACCGGCCAGTAGTCCGGCAGCGACGGCGTCGCGGCCCACGGCCCCATCGCCCCGGCGTTGGCGAACGGGACGCGCGGCCAGTCGGGCCGGAAGCGGAACTTGCCATCCGGATAAGCGAAACCGTCGAGGTAGTGGGCCGTGCGGAAGTCCGGCTGCACGTCGCGCCAGCGGCCCGTCTCTAGTTCGTCCACCGTGCCGTAGCCGGAGGCCTGCAGCATCCAGTCGACGTGTTCGCGCGGGCTCATGGCGAAGCCCGGATGCTCGGCGCCGAGGCGGCGGGCGAGCTCGACCTGGACGAAATGATTCTCCCTGCACTCGCCGGGCGCCTCCACCAGCTTCGGGCCGTAGAGCAGGTACTGGTGCCCCCCGCCCTTGTAGATATCGTCGTGCTCGGTGAACATCGTAGCCGGCAGCACGACGTCCGCCATCCGTGCCGTCTCGGTCAGGAACTGCTCGTGGACGGCGAGGAACAGGTCCTCGCGCGCGAACCCTGCCGCCACCTTGCGCTGCTCGGGGCAGACCGCGGCCGGGTTGGTGTTCTGCACGATCATCGCCTTCACCGGCGGGCCACCGAGAAGGGCGTCGGCCTCGCCGGTCAGCACCTGCCCGAGGCGCGACTGGTCGAGCTGCCGGGTCGCCGGATCGACGACGTCGAGGCCCTCGATCATCGTCTTGTCGAGCCGGTAGATCGCGCCGTTGTTGTGGAAGGCGCCGCCGCCCTCGTGCTGCCAGAGGCCGGCGACGGTGGCGATCGAGGCGGCAGCGTGCATCGAGACGACGCCGTTGCGCGAACGCGTGAAGCCGTAGCCGAGGCGCAGGAAGCTCCGCGGCGTCGTGCCGATCATCCGCGCGAACGTCTCGATCTCCTCGACCGAAAGCCCGGTGATCGCAGCCGCCCACTCGGGCGTCCGCGCCTTCAGGTGCTCTTCGAGCTCCGCCGGGCAATCCGCGTATTTTGCGAGATAATCCCGGTCCGCATAGCCGTCGCGGAAGAGCACGTGCATGACCGCGCACGCGAGCGCCGCGTCGGTGCCGGGCTTCAGGATCAGCGCCATGTCCGCCTGGTCGGCGGTGGCGTTCTGGTAGACGTCGACGACGACGATCTTCGCGCCCCGCGTCTTCCGCGCCTTCACCGCGTGCGTCATCACGTTGACCTGGGTGGCGACCGCATTGGTGCCCCAGATCACCACGAGATCGGCGAGCGCCATCTCGCGCGGGTCCGGTCCGGCGAGGCGGCCGGTGCCGGCGATGTAGCCGGTCCAGGCGGGATTGACGCAGATCGTCCCGAAGGTGCGGGAGTAGCGCTTGGCGTGGGTCAGCCGGTTGAGGCCGTCGCGCTGCGCGAGGCCCATCGTCCCGGCGTAGAAGTAGGGCCACACCGCCTCCGCCCCGAAGCGGGCCTCGGCGTCCAGGAACGCCTCGGCGATGCGATCGAGGGCCGCTTCCCACGAGATCGGCTCGAAGCGGCCCGAGCCCTTCTTGCCGACACGGGCGAGCGGCCGCAGCAGGCGGTCGGGATGGTTGGCGCGCTCGGCGTATCGGGCGACCTTCGCGCAGATGACGCCGGCGGTGTAGGCGTTGTCCGGCGCGCCGCGGACGCGGCCGATGCGGCCGTCGCCCCGCACCTCGACCTCGAGGGCGCACGTCGACGGACAGTCGTGCGGACAGGCTGAGGCGCGGACGATGACGGCTTCGGCGTTCATGCCGGTTCCTCGGGCGAGCCGGTGCGCGGCGGGAGGTGGCGCGGCAAGACGGCTGGCGCTCCGACTTTAGACCTCGCCCAAGGCGCGGCAAGCGCGCAGCGCCGCCGTTGACGGCGGCGTGACCGTCGCGCCGCGGTGCGCCAGCCCGCGTGGCCCGAAAGCCACAACCAGCGCGTCCCCCAGAACGAAAAAGGCCGGCCAACCGGCCGGCCTCCATTCGCTCATCGGCGAGGACTTCGCCTCAGCCGGTGATCTCGCTCTCGGAGAAGAAGAAGGCGATCTCCTGCTTGGCGGTGTCCGGGCCGTCGGAGCCGTGGGCGGAGTTCTCGCCGATCGAGACGGCGAAGTCCTTGCGGATGGTGCCGGGCTCGGCCTTCGACGGGTCGGTGGCGCCCATCACTTCGCGGTTCTTCAGGATGGCGTTCTCGCCCTCCAGCACCTGCACGACCACCGGGCCGGCGGTCATCGTCTCGACGAGCTCGCCGAAGAACGGCCGCTCGCGGTGGACGCCGTAGAAGGCTTCGGCCTGGGCGCGGGTGATGCGGATGCGCTTCTGGGCGACGACGCGCAGGCCGGCCGACTCCAGACGGTCGATGATCTTGCCGGTGAGGTTGCGCCGGGTGGCGTCCGGCTTGATCATCGAGAAGGTGCGTTCGATCGCCATGGTGTGCGGGCTCCGGTCGTTTCTGTCCGCGATTGCGGGGGGAATTGGCGGCGGACGTATAGCCGCCGCCCGCCGGTGCCACAAGGCGCCGGGCGTGCGCCTTCTCGGCGCCGCGCAGGGAGCAGCGCCACCGGCCGCGCCGACCTGTGCGGCGCCCCGCTCAGGCGGTGACCGCCCGCCGACCGAGCCCGTCGTAGAGGTCGAGGCAGCGCTCGAACCAGGCGTGGACGGGATCTTTCTCGGCGAGGATCGCGACCGGGCTGGTGATGCGCGCCCACTGCAGCGTGCCGAAAACGATGTAGTCCGGCATCAGCGGCCCCTCCCCGCCGAGGAACGGCTGCAGCGCGAGCGTCGCCCTCAGCGGTTCCAAGGCCGCCCGCACGGCCTCGATGCGCGCGGCCGACTTGTCCTCGAGCGCCTCCAGGGTCGTCGAAAAGCGCTTCTCGCGGCTGGTGCGAAAGTAGCCCTGGTCGGCCGGCTCGAGCCGGTCGTGGATGTCGCGAATGACGATCTTGAGGACGTTGACGTGGAGCTGCGTCACCGCCCAGCGGTCGACGAAGCGGGCCGCTGCCTTGCCGCCCGGCCCGCCATAGAGGCTCGGCCGTCCGGGATAGGTGTCTTCCAGATAGTCGGCGATCGCGAGGCTGTCGCAGACGAGGGTGCCGCCGTCGTCGAGGATCGGCACCGTCTTGAAGCGGCCTTCGAACAGCCCCGGGATCCCCGTGAACGGCACGGCCACCGTCTCGAAGGCAAGACCCTTGTGGGCGAGCGCCAGCTTCACCCGCCAGCAATAGGGCGAGAAGCGGCGGTCGTCGGTGCCGGAGAGGTCGTAGAGGACGCGGGCATGCGAGGCGGTCATGTGCTTCTCCCCAGGGGCGCCGGCTCTGTTGCCATTCGCCTAAAGTATGTCAGTATCACTGACCTAAACGCCGAGTCCACGCGCCCGCCGCGGCGGCAGCATAGCGACGGGACGCAGGCGGAAAAGACGGGAGATCGCCATGGTCGAAACGCTGTTCCCGATGCTCGCCCGCTACAACGCCTGGGCGAACGGCCGCCTCTACGCGGCCGCCGGTGCCCTTGACGACTATTCCCTGCGCATGGACTGCGGCGCCTTCTTCGGCTCGGTCCACCGCACGCTCAACCACCTCGTCGTGACGGACCGGATCTGGATGCACCGCTTCACCAGCGCGGGGCCGACGCACCGCGCTCTCGACGAGGTGCCCTACCCCGCCTTCGCCGCCCTCGCCGACGCCCGCCGCGCCGAGGACGCCCGCATCGCCGACTGGGTGGACGGCCTCTCCCCGGCCGACCTCGCCGGCCGCTTCCGCTACCGCCCGGTGACGAAGCCCGTCGACATCGAACAGCCCCTCGCCCCGGCGCTGCTCCACTTTTTCAATCATCAGACCCACCATCGGGGGCAATGCCACGCGATGCTGACGCAACTGACGGGCAAGGCGCCGGAGCTGGATCTGATCATGTTCCAGCGGGAGACGGGGATGGGGATGTAGGTGCGGACCAGATGAAGCACAACGGCCTCAGCCGCACGCCACTCCGTCCTGCCCCGGCTTGACCGGGGCATCCAAGACATCGGCACGACAAACATTTTGCGTGCGGAATGGATCGCCCGGTCAAGCCGGGCGATGACTGATTGAGGGGTTAACGACGCGGACCGTAGAGCCTTGGCGCGAAGCGTTAGCTAACCACAGACACGGAATTGTGCTCACGGGTCACGACGCCCAGAGACGATTGCAATGATATTTACTACCGAAGCAGTCGCTTCCAGACAAACCGCTGCGTCTCGAAAATTAGCGGTTCTTTTGTACGTTGTGTGGTTGGCGAGCTCGAGGGCCGATCGGGCATGCTTCCTCAGCTCTTCGACTGCGCCTCCGGCAAGCTCAACAGCTATATAAGCCTCTATCATACGCTTAAAATCAGACGGACCAACATCCTTTCCATCGAGAATTGGATGCTCCCAAGGAATGAAAACTTCCTTAGCAAGAGAAAGGAGCGCCTCTCGGCATACGATTCCGACACTTTGATACTCTACTTCTATTTTAGCAATTTCCAGCTTCTTTCGGGCAACGCCGATCTGCCGATCGACCAGAGTCCAGCCCGTAGGAATGACGGCCGTAGCAGCTTGGCCGAAACGAAGCTGAGCAGCTAGCGGATCTACCAGCTCAGCGATGAATCTGCGGCGCGATTGATAGCTTGGGAGATCACCACTGCTCCAGCGCCCGTACCACTGCCACAAATCAGAGAATGGAATTGTGTTCTCTATCCCATGCGCTGATAGATAATCATTGAGCTCTCCGAGGAGAGCGCGGTACTGGGCGTCTACATCACTTATTCGCGGGCCACCTGTAGAGACACTTATCAATATACCACGAATTCGATCCAGTGCAGCGAGAGCGGGCGCGCTGTCCATGCGTTGAATCCATTGCGGTGTTTTGTTCAGTAGCTCCAACTGCTCTGGACAGTGCCCCCCCTCACACCAGCGCGATCAGGCGGCTCGGGCCGCCCGTGCCGTCCTTCACCTTCGGCGCGCCGACCACGAGCGTCGCTCCCGTCGCCGGCACCTCGTCGAGGCTCGCGACGCACTCGAGGCCCCAGTGGCCCGACGGCAGCCAGGAATAGTGGACGGCGAAGTCCTTCGAGTTGCCCGGGTCGAGCGACAGGGTATCGACGGCGATGCCGGCGACGTTCTTCGCCGCGAGCGCGTCGGTCGCCGCCTTGCTGAAGCCCGGGAAGCTCATGGCACCGGACGCGTCGGCGTTGCGGAAGCCGGGCGTGCCGACCTTCGACGACCAGCCCGAGTTCATGGCCACGCAGGCGCCGGCCGGGATCGCCCCGTTCGCCGCCTCGAAGGCGGCGATGTCGTCCGGCGTCACCATGTAGTTCGCGTCCGCCGCCGCCTTCGCCTTCACGTCGATGACGCAGAGCGGCACGACGAGCGAGCCGACCGGGATTTCGGCCACCGACTGGGCGCCGCTGTCCGCCTTCGAGAAGTGCAGCGGCGCGTCCATGTGGGTGCCGACGTGCTCCTCGAGCGTCCAGATGTTGAGGTTGTAGCCGTCCTTGTCGATGACGTACTTCGGCTTGATCTCGATCGCCGGGATGCCCGGGAAGGTGGGGAAGTCCGGGGCGAGCGTGTGGGTGAGGTCGACGGCCTTCGTGAAGGTGGCCGCGCGGGCCGGCACGGCAGCGGCCTGGAAGACGGTGGCCGCCGCTGCGGTGGCGCCGAGGCCGCCGACGCCCCGGAAGAAGTTGCGGCGCGACAGCTTGCGGTAGACGAACTCCTGGCAGCCCGGAACGCACATGGCCCGATCCCCTTCCCGTGGAACGACGGTTCCCGTCGGCCGATCCTAGTGCCGGCTGCGACGAAACGGCAATCCGCCGATGCGGCCTTGCACCGTCCGACGATTGTCTAAAGCGCCGAAAGCGGGCACATGAGCCCCGCCATGCTCACGATCTCCGACCTCACCTACCGCATCGCTGGCCGAACCCTTCTGGACAAGGCGAGCCTCCTCGTGCCGGCGCGCACGAAGATCGGCTTCGTCGGCCGCAACGGCGCCGGCAAGACGACGCTGTTCCGGCTGATCACCGGCGAGATCACGCCGGACGGCGGCGAGATCTCGCTGAACCGCGGCGTCCGCATCGGCCAGGTGGCGCAGGAGGCGCCGGGCACCGAGCAGTCGCTCGTCGAAGTGGTGCTGGAGGCGGACAAGGAGCGCACGGATCTGCTGGCCGAGGCCGAGACCGCCACCGACCCCGACCGCATCGCAGAGATCCACGTCCGCCTCGCCGACATCGAATCCCATTCGGCGGAGGCGCGGGCGGCGGCGATCCTGTCGGGCCTCGGCTTCGACGCGGCGGCGCAGGCGCGGCCGTGCTCGTCCTTCTCCGGCGGCTGGCGGATGCGCGTCGCCCTCGCCGGCGTGCTGTTCTCCGCCCCGGACCTCCTGCTCCTCGACGAGCCGACCAACTATCTCGACCTCGAGGGCACGCTCTGGCTCGAGAACTATCTCGCGCGCTACCCGCACGCCGTCGTCCTCATCAGCCACGACCGCGACCTCCTCAACAAGGCGGTCGACACCATCGTCCACCTCGACCAGGGCAAGCTCGTCACCTACCGGGGCGGCTACGACTCGTTCGAGCGGCAGCGCCTCGAGGCGCAGGCCCTGCAGATGAAGTCGCGCGAGAAGCAGATCGCCGAGCGCAAGCACCTGCAGGCCTTCGTCGACCGCTTCCGCGCCAAGGCCTCGAAGGCCCGTCAGGCGCAGTCGCGCATGAAGCGGCTCGAAAAGATGCAGACGATCTCCGCGGTGGTGGAGGACAACGTCCGGCCGTTCCACTTCCCGAAGCCCACCGCGATCCTCGCCCCGCCGATCATCACCCTCGACGGCGTCTCGGTCGGCTACGCGCCGGACAAGCCGGTGCTGTCGCGGCTGTCGCTCAGGATCGACGACGACGACCGCATCGCGCTGCTCGGCTCGAACGGCAACGGTAAGTCGACCTTCGCCAAGCTCATCGGCGGACGGCTGCCGCCGCTCTCCGGCCACATGATGCGGGCGCCGAAGCTCAGCGTCGCCTTCTTCGCCCAGCACCAGCTCGACGACCTCATCCCCGCCCAGTCGCCGGTCGAGCACGTCCGGACCCGCCTGCCGCACCTCGGCGAATCGCAGATCCGAGGCACCGTCGACCGCTTCGGCCTGCCGACCAATCGCATGGACACGCCGGCGAAGGATCTGTCGGGCGGCGAGAAGGCGCGCCTTTTGATGGGGCTCGCGACCCTCGGCGGCGCCAACCTGATGATCCTCGACGAGCCGACCAATCACCTCGACGTCGACAGCCGCGCGGCGCTGGTCGACGCTGTGAACGGCTTCGAGGGCGCCGTCATCCTGATCAGCCATGATCGCCACTTGGTCGAGTCGACCGCCGACCGGCTGTGGATCGTCGCCGACGGCGGCGTGCGCTCCTATGACGGCGACCTCGAGGACTATCGCCGCCTCGTCCTCGGCAACACCCGGGAGAACCGCGGCGGGCGGGACGGCGGCGAGACCTCGCAGGCCCGCCGCAAGGCCTCCGCGGACCGCCGCGGCCAGCTCGCGCCCCTGAAGAAGCAGATCGCCGAGGCCGAGAAGTCGGTCGAGAAGCTGCAGGCGACGATCGCCCGCCTCGATGCCGAGATGGCGAACGCCGCCGCCTTCACCGCCGACCCGCAGCGCGGCACCCGCCTCGCCAAGGAGCGTGCCGACGCCGTCCGCGCCCTCGCCCGCGCCGAGGAACAGTGGCTGGAGCTCTCGTCGAGCTACGAGGAGGCGATGGCGGCGGAGTAGGCGGGACGCCGGTCGGATCAGCGCCCGCCCTCGCGCTGGAGCGCCGTGAGGACCGCCGCCAGGAACGCTGCCGCGCCTTTCGAGCCGAAGCGGAGATCGGGGCTCACGCGACTGAGCAGCCTCTTCAGTTCGGCAGGCGTCGAACGTTCGAGCCTCGATTGCAGGAAAGCGCTGAGCTCTGCGTGCTGGTCCCGCGGCACGCCGCGAACGGCGACGGCCGCGAGGGTCGCCGGGTCGTCAGCCTCCAAAACCGCATCCTGATGGAGGCCGCGGCAAAGCTGCTCGAAGGACGCCGGCGCAGGCCTGCGCATCGAAGACACTCACCCCGGCGCCGGGTGGTCGAGGCGGGCGGCCGCCCCGTGCAGCGCCGCCCACGGGGCGACGACGACGTTGAGCGGGGCGTCCTTCAGCATGCGGCCGACGCGGCCCTTGTCGTGGAAGCGGGCGAGGAGGTCGCTCTCCGGCACGAGCGGCAGCAGGCGGGGCGTGATGCCGCCGCCGATGAAGGTGCCGCCGGTGGCGCCGAGGGTGAGCGCCACGTCGCCGGCGACGGAGCCGAGGATCGCCAGGAACCGCAGCAGCGTCTGGCGGGCCGGTCCGTCGGCGGCAAGGCCCGCCGCGGTGATCGCCGCCGCGTCGGTCAGCCCGTCGTCGGGGCGGCCCTCGATCTCCTCGAGCGTCTGGTGGAGAAGCGCGAGGCCGGCACCGCAGAGGATGCGCTCGGTCGAGACGCGCTCGAAGCGGGAAGCGAGCCGGGCGAGGATCTCGCGCTCGAGGGCGTCGACGGGGCCGAAGGAGACGTGGCCGCCCTCTCCCGAGATCGGCACCCAGCGGCCGGGCTCGATCGGCAGGAGGCCGCCGACGCCGAGGCCGGTGCCCGGACCGACCACCGCGAGCGGCTCGCTCGACCGCACCGGCATCGCCGGTCCGACGGGCACGATGTCGGCGCCGGTCAGGCGCGGCAGCGCCAGGGCCTGGGCGGTGAAGTCGTTGATCACGTCGAACCGGTCGAGCGACAGGCGCTCCTGGGTAGCGCTCTTCGAGAACGCCCAGGGCGAGTTCGTCAGCTTGATGATGTCCTCGTTCACCGGACAGGCGACGGCGACCGAGGCGCGCTCGACCGGTCGCCCCTCGGTGAAGGCGAGGAAGGCCTCCGCGAGCCCCTGGTAGTCGCGCACCGGCAGGGCCTTCATGCCGAAGGGCTGGCCGTGCTCGTCGAGCCAGGCGAAGCGCGCGTTGGTGCCGCCGATGTCGCCGACGACCGACGTGATCTTCTGCATCCTCGCCCCCGTGCTTCCGGTGGAGATCGCGCCGCGCTTGCGGTCCGGCCGAGCGACGTGCCACAGCCATCGCCGAACCGCCCGCGACGATCAAGACGTAAGCGTCGTGGCGGCCCGCCTTGTTCCCGCCGGCTGGGCGCGCGAGGATGCGCCCGACCCGACCATTGAAGCCTTCGAGGAGCCGCACCGATGTCCGCGACCGCCGGAAAGCACCAGGACGCCGCCCACGCACGCGCCGATTTCGCCTGGGAGGATCCCTTCCTGCTGGAGGCGCAGCTCACCGAGGACGAGCGGATGGTGCGCGACGCCGCGCGTGACTACGCCCAGGAGAAGCTGCAGCCGCGTGTTCTCTCGGCCTTCGCCGAGGAGCGCTTCGACCGCGAGATCATGACCGAGCTCGGAGCCCTCGGCCTGCTCGGCTCGACGATCCCGGAGGAATATGGCGGCGCCGACGCCTCCTACGTCGTCTACGGGCTCGTCGCCCGCGAGGTGGAGCGGGTCGATTCGGGCTATCGCTCGGCGATGAGCGTCCAGTCGTCGCTCGTCATGCACCCGATCTACGCCTACGGCGACGAGACGCAGCGCAAGCGCTATTTGCCGAAGCTCGCGACCGGCGAGTGGGTCGGTTGCTTCGGCCTGACCGAGCCCGACCACGGCTCCGACCCCGGCTCGATGCGCACCCGCGCCGAGAAGGTCTCGGACGGCTACCGCCTCACCGGCTCGAAGATCTGGATCACCAACGCCCCGATCGCCGACGTCTTCATCGTCTGGGCGAAGTCGGAGGCCCACGGCGGCGCCATCCGCGGCTTCATACTCGAGAAGGGCATGAAGGGCCTGTCCGCTCCGAAGATCGAGAACAAGGTGTCGCTGCGCGCCTCGATCACCGGCGAGATCGTCATGGACGGCGTGATCGTGCCGGAGGAGAACCTCCTGCCGAACGTCTCCGGCCTGAAGGGTCCGTTCGGCTGCCTCAACCGCGCCCGCTACGGCATCGCCTGGGGCGCCATGGGTGCCGCCGAGTTCTGCTGGCACGCCGCGCGCACCTACACGCTCGACCGCAAGCAGTTCGGCCGGCCGCTCGCCGCCAACCAGCTGATCCAGAAGAAGCTTGCCGACATGCAGACCGAGATCGCCCTCGGCCTCCAGGGCGCGCTGCGCGTCGGCCGGCTGATGGACGAGGGCACGGTGCTGCCGGAGGCCATCTCGCTCGTGAAGCGCAACAACTGCGGCAAGGCGCTCGACGTCGCCCGCATGTCGCGCGACATGCACGGCGGCAACGGCATCTCCGGCGAGTACCACGTCATCCGCCACATGGTGAACCTCGAGACGGTCAACACCTACGAGGGGACCCACGACGTGCACGCCCTCATCCTCGGCCGCGCTCAGACCGGCATCCAGGCGTTCTTCTGAGACGGTGGTCTTCTGAGCAGGCAGCCGGCAATCCGGGACGAGGAGCCGATCATGGTCCGCATCACCCTGGTCGGCGCGACCGGCTGGGTCGGAAAGGCGCTGGTGGCGGTGATAGCCGCCGCCGATGACCTGGCACTCGCCGGCGCCGTGGCGCGCACCGCCGCCGGCCGCGACGCCGGCGAGGCGGCTGGCATGGCGCCCGTCGGTGTCGGCATCGTTGCGACGCTGGACGAGGCGCTCGCCGCACCGTCCGACGTCGTCATCGACTACTCGAAGCCGAACGTCGTGAAGGGCCACGTGCTGGCCGCGCTCGCCGCCGGGCGGCACGTCGTCGTCGGAACCTCGGGCCTCGGCGCCGACGACTATGCCGAGATCGACGCGGCGGCGCGGGCCGCCGGCCGTGGCGTCGTGGCAGCCGGCAACTTCTCGATCACCGCGACGCTGCTCCGTCGCTTCACGCTCGAGGCGGCGAAGTACGTCGCCGACGTCGAGATCATCGACTACGCCTCGGCGAAGAAGCCCGACACGCCGTCCGGTACCGCCCGGGAGCTCGCCGACATGCTCGGGGCCGTGCGTCAGGCAGCAACCTCGAAGCCGGTGTCGGAGCTTTCCGGGGTCCCCGCCACCCGCGGCGCCGCGATCGGCACGCCGCAGCCCGTGCAGGTGCATTCGCTGCGCCTGCCGTCCTTCGTGCTCTCCTGCGAGGCAGTGTTCGGCGCGCCGGACGAGCGGCTGACGATCCGCCACGATGCCGGCTCCTCCGCGTCGCCCTACGTCGCCGGGACGCTGCTGGCTGCGCGCAAGGTCGGCGGCCGCACGGGCCTCACCCGCGGCCTCGACGCCCTCCTCGACTGACCACGGGCGGCCGCCTCGGGGGCCCCGCCGTCTCCTCAGAGCGACTCCGCGGCCTGCTTCGCCCGGTAGCGGGCAATCGGCGGCAGCGGCCTCTGGCGGATGGCCGGTCCCGCGTCGGCGAGCGAGGCCGCGCTCCGCTCCCGCCCGCCGCCGTCGACGAGCTTCGTCATCGCCTTGATCTTCGCCGATTGCGGGAAGATCGACTTGTCGAGCATGCCCGACGGCACGTCGAGGTGCGCCCTGAGGACGCCCTTGAAGACCGAGCGAAGGTCGGTCGTCGCCCTGAGGTCGCTGTCCTCGAAGAGCTTGTTCGGTGCAAGGCCGGGCCAGTCGCCGTAGACCTTGCCGCCGGCGACGGCGCCGCCAGCGAGAAGCGCCACGGTGCCGACGCCGTGGTCGGTGCCGCGGTCGCCGTTGACCCGCGCCGTCCGCCCGAACTCGGTGGCGCAGATCACCACCGTCTTCTTCCAAGCGCCGCCGATCGCCTTGCGGAAGTCGCCGATCGCCTCGTCGAGTTCAGAAAGTCGATCCGCCAGGAAACCCTCGGCGGCGCCCTGGCCGGAGTGCGTGTCCCAGTTGCCGACCGACAGGACGGCGATCCGTGGCCCGTTCGCCTCGGCGAGCAGGTGGCCCGCGCCGCGGAAGCCCTTGCGGAGCGCGCTGACGTCGGCGTCGTCGGCAGCGTCCGAGCGCAGGGCGAGGTTGTTCGCCTCGATGCCGCGCGACAGCGCCCCGAAGAGCGCGCGGTCCTCGGCGTCGTAGACGTCGAGCAGCGGCCGCCGGATGTCGCGACCTGCTGGCCAGAACCAGGTCGGCGACCAGCCGAGCACCGGAGCCGGCCCGCGCAGGATGAGCGGCGCCTCGCCCACCTGGATGGCGCCCCGCTTGGCCACCGGATCCCCTTTCGGCAGGGCGGACAGCAGGCGGTTGAGCCATCCGGTAGAATTGACCCATCCGACGCCCGGCAAGCCGTTCTCGAGGTTGTCCTGGCAATCGAAGTGGGAGCGGTTGCGCAGCGGCACGCACGTCGCGTGGACGACAGCCGCCTCGCCGCTTCCGAACATCTTTCCGAAGCGCCGCATCGCCGGATGGAGGCCGAAGTCGCTGTCGAGGCGGATCGTCGCCTCTTTCGGAATGGCGATATCGCGCCGCAGTCGCTCGTAGTCACGGTCGCCCGTCGGCACCACGACGGAGAGCCCGTCGGTGCCGCCGCGCAGCACGACGACGAGGAGCCGCGCGTCACCGTCCGCCGCCATCGCGTCGCGTGGCAGATAGGCGGCCGAGAACAGGCCCGCGGTGACACCGAGCATCGCGCGCCGGGTGAGGAGCAGGCGGGATTCGGCGCAGCCCTCGGCCGCCGACCGCCGCAGGTCTTGCGGATCGCGCATGGTCACCTCCGCTGGAACTCGGGCAGCATCAGAAGGAGCGTCGTCGCCGACCGGTTGTCGGGCGGCTTGCGCAGCCCGACGCGCGAGGCCTGCGACAGCGCGCTGTCGAACAGGCTGCGGGCGAGGTCACCAGCCGCCGGCCAGCCCTCCTCGCCGAACACGTCGACGAAGAGGAGGGCCGTGTCGAGCCGGACGCGCATCGCGTCGGGGTTCAGCCAGACGGCCGTCTCGTCTGGATAGCCGTCCGGCGGTCCGTACTCCCAGGGCAGGTTGTCGAGGGCCCTGAGCGGCTCGGTGAACGCCCAGACGTCGTCCTCCTTCGGGAAGGCCGTGCCGGTCGCCCGGAACTGGGCGATGGCGAGTTCGTAGGGCGTGCGCAGCTTCTTCAGCGGCAGCGACCACGCCTCGGGAAGCTCGACGAGCGCCCGGGTCGTCGCGCCGAGGTCGCCACCTGACGACAGAAACGCCTCGGCCACCGGCTCGACCATCGCCGGCGTCGGCTCGTCCGTGAGGAAGTGCAGCACCAGCTTGAAGGCGAGGTGCTCCGCCGTCTTTCGATGCACCGCCAAGTCGCGCAACACCGCCTCGCCCTGCGCCTCGCCGGCCGCCGGATAGCGCTTGCCCATCAGCTCGATGCCGCCCGGCTCGTGCCAGTCGGCGCGGAAGATGAACTGGCCGCGGTTCTCGTCCGTGCCGCCGTTCCACTCGTTGTCGGCCTCCCAGCCGCGCACGTAGGACCAGCCGGTGAGGATGCGGGCGAAGGCGGTGACGTCGGCCTCCGTATAGCCGGCGCCGACCCCCATCGTGTGCAGTTCCAGCACCTCGCGGGCGAGGTTCTCGTTGAAGCCCACCCCCCATGACTTGCCGATCGGCGAGCGCGGCCCGATCGAATCGTCGTTGTCGAGATAGGCGATCATCGCCGGGTGACGCATCACGCCGAGGAGCATGGCCGTGAACGAGCCGAGGACGTTCGGCCGGATGACGTCCCGCTCGAGCTGGCCGATCGTTCCGAGGATCGCCTGATCCTTCCACACCGACATCGAGAAGTGGTTGCTCCAGAACGTCACCAGACGCTCGAGGAACCCGATCTCCGGCTTCAGGGCCTGGCCGACCCGCGCCCGCCGCTCATCCTGGAAGACCGCGTAGGGAAGCGCGAAATCGCGCTGGCTGTCCGCGCAGGCCCTGCGATAGCCCGGCAGGGCGTCGGACGTGATCAGGGCTGCCTCGGGGCGGGAGAGTTCGTCGAGCAGCGCCGCCCTGGCGTCCGCGCCGATTCGCCCCGGCCCGCCCGGTTTCGGACCGAGCCCGAAGCGCTGGAACGCCACGCGCGCCTGCTGCGCCGCCGCCGTCTGAAGTGCCATGGAGACCGCCCTTCCCCATCCGGTCGGACGCAGGTCCGACCGGGCACCCCCCCTTCCGCCGAGGGGATCGGTAGCATGGCCAGGCTGTCGCGAGGCTTCACGGTTTGGGGATGGATGAAATGGCACCGCCGATCGGCTAAGGCTGCCCGGGCGGCCTCGACGGTCGCCGATCCTTCGCCTCGCATCCTCGGAAGAGAGCCTCCATGACCCCGCCCCTCGCCGGCCTCCGCGTCCTCGAGCTCGCGCGCATCCTCGCCGGCCCGTGGGCCGGCCAGACGCTCGCCGACCTCGGCGCCGACGTGGTCAAGGTGGAGCGTCCGGAGGTCGGCGACGACACCCGCACCTGGGGTCCGCCCTTCGTCGCGGCCGAGGGCGGCGGCGACCTCGGCGCCGCCTATTTCCATTCGACCAACCGCGGCAAGCGCTCGATCGCCGTCGACTTCGAGAGCGAGGAAGGGCGCGACATCGTCCGTCGTCTCGCGGCTTCGGCCGATGTCCTCATCGAGAACTTCAAGGTCGGCGGCCTCGCCCGCTACGGCCTCGACTACGCGTCGTTGAAGGTGGTGAACCCGCGGCTCGTCTACTGCTCGATCACCGGCTTCGGCCAGGACGGGCCTTATGCGAAGCGGGCCGGCTACGACTACATGATCCAGGCGATGGGCGGCCTGATGGACGTCACCGGAGCGCCGGACGGCGAGCCCATGAAGGTCGGTGTCGCCGTGGCCGACATCTTCACCGGTGTCTATTCCGTCGTCGGCATCCTCGCCGCCCTGCAGCGCCGGGCCGTCACCGGCGAGGGCGGCCACGTCGACATGAGCCTCCTCGATTCGCAGACCGCGGTGCTCGCGAACCAGGCGCTGAACTTCCTCGTCTCCGGCCGCTCCCCGCGCCGCCTCGGCAACGCCCACCCGAACCTCGTGCCCTACCAGGTGTTCGCCGTCGCCGACGGCCACCTCGTCGTGGCGGTCGGCAACGACGGTCAGTTTCGCAAGCTGTGCGGCATCCTCGGCCGGCCGGACCTTGCCGAGGAGCCGGACTTCCGCACCAATCCGGGCCGTGTCTCGAACCGCGAGCGCCTCGTGCCGATCGTCGCCGGCCTGCTCGCGCCGTGGAGCCGCGACGATCTCCTCGCCGCCCTCGAGCGGGAAGGCGTGCCGGCCGGGCCGATCAATTCCGTCGCCGAGGTCTTCGACGACCCGCAGGTCCGTCACCGTGGCCTGCAGCTCTCGATCCCCGACGAGGCCGCCGCCGGCGGGGCCATCCCGGGCGTCCGCACGCCCATCGTCATCGACGGCGTCGGGCAGGCAGCGCCGCGCGGCAGCCCGGCGCTCGGCGCCCACACGGACGAGATCCTCGCCGAGATTGGCTGGACGCCGCGCTGAGGCGCCGCTCCCGGTCAGAACTCGACGTCGAGCTCCTCGAGCTCCTCGGGCTCGAGGCGGGCGGCCTCCGCCCACTCGACCATATCCGGCAGCTTCAGCATGCGGTCCACATAGGCCCGTGCCGTCCGGTCGAGCTTGACGTGATAGGTCGTGAAGCGGAAGCACACCGGCGCGAACATCGCATCGGCGAGCGACGGCTTTGCGCCGAAGAGGAACGGGCCGCCGGACGCGGCGAGGCACTCGTGCCAGATCGCCAGCACCCGGTCGATGTCCGCCTGCGCCCCCGCCCAGACCTTGAAGCTTGGGTGGTCGGCCTTGATGTTCATCGGCAGGGCCGAGCGGAGCGAACTGAATCCGGAGTGCATCTCGCCGCACACCGAGCGGCAGCGGGTGCGGGCGGCGAGGTCCTTCGGGAGCAGCGGCGCGCCTGGCAGGCGTTCGTGCAGATACTCGGCGATCGCCAGGGTGTCCCAGACCACGATGTCCTCGTGTCGAAGGCACGGCACCAGGAAGGACGGCGACAGCAGCAGCAGTTCCGCGCGCGTGGACGGGTCGTCGTTGCCCTGGACGATCTCCTCGAACTCGAGGCCCGCCAGGCGGCAGATCAGCCAGCCGCGCAGCGACCAGGACGAATAGTTCTTGCTGCTGATCGTCAGCGTCGCCTTTGCCATCGCCCGATGCCCCCTCGCCGGCCCCGACGCCACGGCCCCGGGTGCCCACGCCGGCGGAGGAGCCGATCTCCGACGGGCGGGCGTCCCGTCCCGCACAACGACTATCTCGCACTGCAAAAGATTATGCACTAGCCTTCGCGTCACGGGTGACCGGGCATCGGGCCGCCGGGCGGGGGCTGCGGGGATGATCTACCAGGCTTACCAGGCGCGCAGCGACGCCCTCCGGCCGGTCCGCGCGGCGGCGGCCCTCGCGGCGCTCGCGGTGCCGCGCAGCATGGCGCCGCTCGGCGACGGCTGGCCGGTCCCCCTGTCCCTCGCCAACGCGGCCGCGGCCTGTGCGCTCCTCGCCGACACGCGCCTCACCCACACCCGGCCCGCCTTTGGCATCGAGGCCGTCACGGTCGGCAATCGGACGGTGCCGGTGGTCGAAGAGGTGGCCACCCGCACCCCCTTCGCCACCCTTCTGCACTTCCGCAAGGACGTGGACGTGCCGCAGCCGCGCATCCTCGTCGTCGCGCCGCTCTCCGGCCACTTCGCCACGCTGCTGCGCAACACCGTCGAGGTGCTGCTGCCCGACAACGACGTCTACATCACCGACTGGCACAATGCCCGCGACGTGCCGCTCGCCGACGGCCCGTTCGGCTTCGACGAATATGTCGAACACGTCATCACCTTCCTCGAGGCGATCGGGCCCGGCGCCCATCTCCTCGCCGTCTGCCAGCCGTGCGTCCACGCCCTCGCCGCCGTGGCGGTGATGGCGGAAGACGACAATCCGGCGCAGCCGCGGTCGATGACGCTGATGGCCGGCCCGGTCGACACCCGCGTCAGCCCCTCGGAGGTGAACCGCCTCGCCACCGGCAAGCCGATCGAGTGGTTCGAGCGCAACCTTATCGCCACCGTGCCCTTCTGGCATCGCGGCGCCGGGCGGCGGGTCTATCCGGGGTTCGTTCAGCTCACCGCCTTCATGAGCATGAACGCCGACCGTCACCTCAAGGCCCACGCCGACCTCTTCCACCGCATGGTGGCGGGCGACACCGAGAAGGTGGCGCAGGTGCGGGCCTTCTACGACGAGTACTTCGCCGTCCTCGACCTTGCCGCCGAGTTCTACCTCGAGACGGTGAAGCTCGTGTTCCAGGACGCCGCCCTTGCCCGCGGCCGGCTCGACTGGCGCGGCCGGCGCGTCGATCCGCGCGCCATCCGGCGGACGGCCCTCCTCACCGTCGAGGGCGAGCGCGACGACATCTGCTCGGTCGGTCAGACCCTCGCCGCCCACGACCTCTGCTCGAGCCTTCGGCCCTACCGGAAGCGCCACCATTTGCAGGCCGGCGTCGGCCACTACGGTGTGTTCAGCGGCCGGCGCTGGGCTGGCCAGATCTATCCCCTCGTGCGCAATCTCGTCCTGTCGAGCGACTGAACGACGGACGAGGACCCCCGTGTCGATCGCGAACCTGCAGCGGGCGGGGCTCCTGCCGCCGTCGCCCGCCCCCGCGGTGGTCCCCGATGCGCCGGCGACCGCCCTCGCCTTCGCTCTCGATGCAGGCTATGGGCCCGCCTTGAAGGTGATGCTCGCCTCGCTCGCCAGGGCTGGGACGGTCACCGGGCTGCCGATCCACCTCCATTCGAGCGATCCGGCGCTTCTCGACGACCCCTTTGTGCGGGCGGCCACGGACCGCTTCTTCCATCTCACCGGCCCGCTCGCCGAGGAGCTCGAGCGGCTCGCCGCGGAGCGGGTGCGGCGGCCGGAACGGGGCGCCTGGAACCGCGGCACCTTCCTCAAGTGGGCCGTCTTCCAGCCTGTGGACGTCGACCAGGTGCTGTTCCTCGATGCCGACATGATCGCGCTTGCTGTCCTCGAACCTCTGCTCGGCCGGGCGCCGTCGGCTTCCCTCGTCGGCGCGCCGCAGTTCCCCCGCTCCCTCGCCCGCGACGGCAGCGAACCCATCGCGCCGGACGTGCTGGCGAACCGTCTGGTGGCCCTAATGACGGGTGCCGCTCCGCAGCCGACCCGGCTCAACAGCGGCGTCATGCTCGTCCGAAAGCCGCTCCTCGACGACGCGTTCCGCCGCGACCTCATCGCTCACGCGGGGCGGGTCGTCTGTGTCAACGAGCAGTCGCACCTGACGGCGTTCTTCGCCGAGCATCCGGGCACTCTCGCCCTCGTCGAGCCGGCCTGGAACTTCCACGAGAGCTACCTGAAGCGCCTGCCGCCCGAGGCGGCCTCGCGCATCCTCGGCGAGGTCCGCATCCTCCACTATGCCGGCGCGCAGAAGCCGTGGCTGGAGCCCGAGCGCCCGGCGCGGCGGCGGTCGATGGCGCTTTGGCGGGAGACCGCGGCCTGGGCCGGGCTCGGCTGAGGTCAGACCGTCGGATCGATCAGGCGGGCGCGCAACTGCTCGAGACGGGCGAGCCGCTCGGCTGCCTCCTCGCCGATGAGGTCGGTGGTGCGCGCCATCAGCGCCTCGGTGAGGGCGAGCAGCGCCGAGAGCGAATCCCACGCCCCGCGGCTCGCGACCGGCGCGATGAGCGAGTGGGAGGCAAGACGGCACCCCGGCGCCGTCGGGCTGTCGGTGAAGAGCACGATGGTGGCGCGCTGGTCGGCCGCCGCCGCGAGGAAGCGCAGCACGTCGGCCTGGTAGCGGCGGATGTCGAAGGCGACGACGACGGTGCGACGGCCGATGTCGATCAGCCGGTCCGACCAGGCAACCGTCGGACCCGTGACCTCGTGAACGTCCTCGCGGACGATCGAGAGGTGGCGAACGAGCAGCCCGGCGAGGGCGTGGGTGAAACGGCCGCCGATCACCGCCACCGTCCGGCGTCGGTCGGCGAGCGCGACGGCCGCCGCCTCGAACTCGGTTCTGAGGACCCCGCCGAACGTGCCCTCGACGTTGCGGCAGACCTGCCGTCCGAACGCGTCGAGCCAGTCGCCGTCGGCCGGCTCCGGCGCGGCGGCGGCGAGCCGCGCGAGCGGTGTCTGCGAGCCCGAGGCGAGTTCGCGGCGCAGGGCGTCCTGCAGGGCACGGAAGCCGTCGAAACCGAGGCGGGCCGTCAGGCGCAGCACCGTCTGCGGACTGACGCCGGCGGCGCGGGCGACGCGGGCGAGCGAATCGAGCCCGGCCACCGGATAGTGCGCCCTGAGGTGCAGGGCCGCCCGCCGCTCCTGGGCGGCGAGGTGGGGCAGCACCGCCTCCAGCCGGTCCGCGACCGTTCCCTGCAGTCCCGGCGTGACGGTGTCCATGCTTCTACGCCCCCTCCCCGACCCTCTGCCGCAGGCCGGATCATTCGATCCATATTGACTCCATCTCGCCGCCGAAGGAACGTTCCTTCCACACGCGCGCCTCGCGCCGCGACGCGCGCGCCAGCCCTGCACACTTGCCCCATTTCCCGAGGGTCTTCCGCATGTCCGACGTCCCCGCCCTGCCGACGCTGAAGGGTTCCTGGAATTATCCGACCCGCGTGCTGTTCGGCCCCGGCCGGATCGCCGAACTCGCGGACGCCTGCGCCACCGCTGGCATCACCCGGCCGCTCGTCGTCACTGACAAGGGCCTCGAGACGGCGCCGATCACCCACCGCGCCCTCGACGTCCTGAAGGGCGCCGGTCTCGCGCCCGGTCTGTTCGCCGAGGTGAAGGGCAACCCGACCTCGAAGAACCTCGACGATGGCATCGCCGCCTTCCAGGCCGGCGGCTATGACGGCGTCGTCGCCTTCGGCGGTGGCTCCGGGCTCGACGTCGGCAAGACCGTCGCCTTCATGGCCGGCCAGACCCGCCCGGTGTGGGACTTCGAGGACATCGGCGACTGGTGGACGCGGGCCGACCCGGCCGGCATCCGCCCGATCGTCGCCGTGCCGACCACCGCCGGCACCGGCTCCGAAGTCGGCCGCGCCACGGTCATCACCAACGAGACGACCCACGAGAAGAAGATCATCTTCCACCCGCAGATGCTGCCGAAGGTGGTGATCGCCGATCCGGAGCTCACCGTCGGCCTGCCGCGCAACCTGACGGTCTGGACCGGCTTCGACGCCCTCGCCCACTGCCTCGAGGCCTATTGCGCCCCGGGCTTCCACCCGATGGCGGACGGCATCGCCCTCGAGGGTCTCCGCCTGATCGACCATTATCTGCCGCGAGCGGCCGCCAACGGCGCCGACATCGAGGCGCGGGCCGCCATGCTCGCGGCTGCGGCGATGGGCGCAACCGCCTTCCAGAAGGGCCTCGGGGCGGTGCATTCCGTCTCGCACCCGGTCGGCGCCTTCTACGACACCCACCACGGCCTGACGAACGCCGTGATGCTGCCCTATGTCGTCGCCCACAACCGGCCGGCGATCGAGGCGCGGATGGAGATCCTCTCCCGCGTCCTGCAGCTGCCGGAGGCCGGCGTCGACGCCGTGGTCGCGTGGCTCCTGAAGCTGCGGCGCGACCTCGAGGTGCCGCACACCCTCGCCGATCTCGGCGTCGGCGAAGATCACCTGAAGGACCTCGCCGCCGCGGCCGAACGTGATCCCTCGACCGGCAGCAACCCGGTCGCGATGACCGCGGCGGACTTCGAGCTCCTCATCATGGACGCCCTGCGCGGCGCTGTCTGAACAGGGAGATTTCCGATGGCCCGGCTTCTCCTCCTGGTCGCCGACGGCAACGTCGCCGAGGTCCGCGAGCGGGTCGCCCGCCTGACCGGCGCGACCCCCTCGCAGGCCTATGCGGCTGTGCTCGGCGAGATCGCGCCCGACGCCACGGTGGATGTCGTGCTGCCGGCGGACCCGGGAGCGAACATCCCCGACCGCGCCGGTCTCGAGGGCTACGACGGCGTCGCCATCACCGGCTCGGCCCTCAACGTCCACAAGATGGACCCGCCCTCGGTGGCGCAGGTCGAGTTCGCCCGCGCCGTCTTCGAGGCGGGCGTGCCGTTCTTCGGCTCGTGCTGGGGCCTGCAGGTCGCGACCGTCGCGGCCGGCGGCACCGTGCGCATCAACCCGAAGGGCCGCGAGGTCGCCTTCGCGCGGAAGATCAGCCTCACCGCCGAGGGGGCCGGCCATCCCCTCCACGCCGGCCGGACCACCGTTTTCGACGCGCCGGCCGTGCACATGGACGAGGTCGGCGAGCGCCCGCCAGGCATGGTGGTGACGGCGACGAACGCCATCTCCGACGTGCAGGCGGCCACCATCCGCCACGGCGCCGGCACCTTCTGGGGCGTCCAGTACCACCCCGAATATTCGCTGACTGACATCGCCGCGGTGATCGAGCGCTACCGGCCGATCCTCCTCGCCGAAGGCCTCGCGACCGACGACGAGGCGGTGACCACGATGGTCGCCGACCTCCGGACCCTCGCCGCGGCGCCGGACCGGCGCGACCTTGCCTGGCGCTACGGCCTTGATGCCGACGTCATCGACCGCGAGACCCGCACCGCCGAGCTGAAGAACTGGATCGAGCACCAGGTGCGGCCGACGGCCACCGCGCGCGGCCGCGCCTGAGGGCGCGACCGGCCCTAGTCGGCGCCCGCTCGCTGGGGCTGCCTCTTCAGTAGATGCGTCGTGCCGGTTCGGGCGGCCGCTGGCGATCCGCGGGCAAGCCGGGCTGCTCGTCCGGGTCATCCGCGCCCGGGTCGGCGGGCTCGGCTTCCGCCGGCGCTTCGGCATCTGCCGGCTCGGCCTCCGCGACCGGCGGCCGGTCACCGTCGAGGAGAAAGTGGACCTCGACGCTGCCGTCCCGCCACGCGACGAAGAAGTCGGCGGACGGCAAGAGGGCCTTCAGGACTTCCGCGACGCTGCCGCGATAGACGCCGGTGACCGGCATGTCGGGGAGATCGTCCGGCGGCTCGATGGTGCTGCCGACCGCCTCGGCGACGGCGACGATGACGTCCGCCACCTCCGCCTCGCTCGCCTCGACCGTCAGGTCGGTTGCATCGCCGGTGACCGTCACCTCGGCGTGCACCGAGGCGGACCAGACGAGGCAGGCGAGCGGAAGCCCGGCGAGCAGCGCCCGCACCGAACCCATCAGTAGTCCTCGTCGCCCTGCTCGCTCTCGGCGGCGAGTTCGACGGTGTGCTCCTGCGAGCCGTGGCGGAAGACGACCGATCGGGGCGCGACGCTGACGAGGGTCCAGTCCGAGAAGCTCTGGCCCTCGCGCAGGCGGACCACCTCGTCCTCCTCCTCGTCGTGCAGCATGGCGATGCGCAGCGGCCCGCTGATGACGACGCCGGCGAGCCGCACCCGCGGCGGTGCCGCCTCCGGTTCGTCGGCGACTTCGGGCTCGGGTTCCGGCTCTGGTTCCGGCTCCACGACTTCGGGCTCCGGCGCGACGCCCCGCCGCTCGGGCGAGAACAGCGGCCGGTCGCGGGTCGCCGCGAGGAGATCGAGCGTGAGCCAGGGAAACGGCGTCGGCCGGGGCGTCGCCGCGGGCGGCTCGACCTCCGGGATCGGATCGCCGCTCGCATCGACGAGGACGAAACTCTGCGCGCGCGGCGCCGAATTCGGCGCCCCGAATACGGCGAGCCCGGCGAGGGCCGCAGCAGCGAGCCGGAAGGACGTCATGTTCCGCCCTCCGGCGCCGTCGAGCTTTCGGCGGTCGCCGGCGGCGGGGCGCGCCAGAAGCCGGAGACCACGAGCCCGACCCGCAGGCGCTCGTCGTCGATGCGGCCCCCCGACTCGGTCGGCACGAGGGTCAGCGCGTCGACGATGACGAAAGGCACGCCGCTCTCCAGGGTGAACAGGGCCTGCTGCACGGCCGAGATGTCGCCCTCGAAGGCGATCGAGACGACGATGCGGCGCGTCGCCTCGAGGCCGTCGACGATCCGCAGCACCTCGGCGCTCGCGATCTGCCCGCCGGCGGCCTCCACCGCGCGCGTGACGACCTCCTGCAGGCCGTTGGCGGCGACCGCCTCGGTCTCGCCGGCGAGGCGCGCCGTCTCGCCGGGGATGGCGATGCCGCCGTCGGCGCTGCGCGTCGGCAGCGGGCGACGGCGCAGCGTCTCGAGGACGTCGGCCTTCGTCGTCGCCTCGACGTCGAGGGCGCCGAGGACAACGCTGCCCGTCCAGCTGACGCTCGCCAGCACGAGGACGAGCACCAGGATGCCGACGCCGGCGGCGGCAAGCTGGGCGCGGGGCAGGCGGTCGCCGGGCGTCACGGCGACGGCTCCAGCTGCGGCACCACGGCCGCCTCGATGTGGAAGCGGTCGCCGCCGGCGATGCGGATGGTCGGGGCGAAGAACGAGGCCGCGTCGAAGGCGTCCGAGGCCTCGAGCAGCGGCACGAGGTCGGCGACGGCCCGGGAGACGCCGATCAGCCGGACGCGGCCGTCCTCGAGGCGGAAGTCGGTGAGGTAGGCGTCGTCCGGCAGGACGCGCGACAGCGATTCCATCACCACCACGGCGATCGGGCTCTGGCGCTTCAGCTGGTCGAGCGTCGTCGGCGGCCCGGACGGCCGACCGGCGGCGTCGGCAGCGCTGCGCAGAAGCGCGCGGCGGTCCGCGGTCGCCGCATCGATCTCGGCGATGCGGCCGGTCAGGTCGTACCAGCGCACCGTCGACCACACCGCGTCGGCGGCAGCGAGGAGGACGAGCGCGGCCAGGATGCCCATGGCCGCGGTGCGGGCGTGGCCCCAGGCCTTTGCGTCACCCTCCCCGAGCGGCACCGGGATCGGCAGCGCGTCGCCGGCGCCGACGACCGCAACGCTGCGAGCCTTGCAGCGCGCCGCGACGGCGAGCGGCGCCGCCAGGGCGCGCCGGCTCGTCGCCGAGACGGTGACGGCGATCCGGCCCTCCGGGGCGGGTCCGATGTCTGTCGTGTAGAGGACGTCGGCGGCGCGCCACGGCACGAAACGGTCGAGCTGGTGGCGGACGATGCCGTCGACGAAGGGGCGGCTCTCGGCAGGCAGCGGATCGAGGCGGTGCACGACGATGGCGCCCGGTGGCGCGACGATCTCGAAACGCCCACCCGCCAGCGACTTCTCGGCGCCCGCCGGCAAGACCTCGACGTCGCCCGAGGGACCACGGGTCGCGGAGGCTACGGGACGATCGCCGCCCCGACCGGTGGCGCCGATGACCCAGCGTCCCTCGAGTAGGCGGAGACTGAAGCGCTTGCCGCCGGAGAACAGCCCGGCCCCGGCCAGCAGCAGTGCCGCCAGCCCGTCGATCCACCCGTTGATCCAGGTCCGGACGCTCATACCCTCAACCGACCCGTCAAGGCCCGCCGTCGGCGAGGTCCTCGTCGAGCATGTATAGCACCCGGTAGGGAAGCGTGTCGTCTTGCTCGCCGACGAGAAGAGCGACGTAGCGCCTCGCGCGGCCCCGGCGCGGGACCACGGTGACGGTGGCGCGCCAGCCGGGCGCCGGCTCCTGGTCAACATAGTCCTCGGACGCGCCGAGCTGGACGATCGCAAGCTCGCTGTCGCCGAAGCCGGTCTGGCGGTCCTCCAGGAAGTCCTCGATCCGCGACGGCGAGGTGCCCGGCAGCGCCTGCAGCACCACCGGCTCGGCCACGAAGGGATCGACGAGGCCATAGGGATTGCCGACGGTCACGTACGGCAGCGCCCGCTGGACGATCGCCGGTGGCATGTCGAGGACGGAGGCGAGCTCGAGCGGATGGACGAATGGCCCGTTTCGCGGCGCCGCGAGCCCGGCGCCCCGGTAGGCGCCGACCTCGGCGCCGTTCGGCCGCACCTCGTCGTCCGGATCCCGCCAGTCGACGATGCGGGCGGCCCGAGCGTCGGCGACGTCGCCCTCCTCGCCGAGCGCCCGGAAGAGCCCGGCCAGCAGCTCCTCCGGCGCCCCGTTGAGGTCGATGCGGCCGCGCTCGTTCGCCATTTCGACCGACACGGTCACGTCGTCGAGCGTGACCGTGCGCTGACCCGCGCCGAGCGCCTCGAGTTCCCCCGACCGCAGCATCAGCCCGGCGATCTCGAGGCCGGCCCGGGCGGCGACGTAGGCGCGCTCCCCGGCCACCGCCGCCGAAAGGTCGCGCGCGGTGCCGCCCACGACGCGCCCGACGACGGCCGCGAGCACGGCGATCAGACCGAGCATGACGAGGACGACGAGCAGGGCGGAGCCACGCCTGCGCGACCCGTCTTCCGCAACGGTCCGGCGCAGGGGCTGTCTCACCCGTCGCCTCCCCGCTGATCGCCGGTGCCACCGGGCTCGGCGGCCTCCTCGCCCTCCGGGTCGCAGAAGTCGGGCGGCTCGTCGGTGATGCAGGCCGCCGAGAGGTTGGCGGGCACGAAGAAGGACAGGGGCAGCGGCAGCAGCGGGCCGGTCTGCGTGAGGATCGTGAGCTCGACGCGGGACGGCATGTCGCGGCGGCCCTGCCAAGTTTCGAGGCGGCTGCCGTCCGCGGCGATGAAGTCGAAGCGGTACTGGTAGGGGCCGGTGAACAGCGTGACGGGATCGCGGAAGCCGCTCGGCTCGGCGGCGGCGTCCCGGAGCGGCGCCCTCCTGCGGACGATCGCCTGCGCCCCCTGCCCGTCCGGCTCGATGCCGAAGGAGACGAGCTCGAGCCCGCCGCGGCCCGGCCCGTAGCCGGTCGCCGTGGCGAACAGTACCGATCCCGGACCGCCGCGGAAGATCATGCTGGTCTCCTCCCCCCGCGTCAGCGTCATCGGCACGACGGCAAGGAGGTCGCGCGCCATGCGGTCGCTGCCGCGCGTCATCATGTCGACGAGCTCCGCCGTCCGCGTGCCGCGGCCCCAGCTGAGGATGAGCTGGCTGGCAAACGGAGCGAAGGTGACGACGAGGAGGACGGTGATGGCGAGGGCGACCAGCACCTCGAGCAGCGAGAAGCCCGCTCGGTTTCTCGCGCGACGGATTGCCGGACGCACCGAGGAGGCGCCATCCTCCCCGCTCTCATATCCCATCGCCGTGGCCTCCGGCGCGCGTGAGGCGGACGGTCTCGAGGCGGGCGGATGTGCCGCGCGGACCGGTGACGACGACGCGCAGGCGCATCGGCACCGGCGGCGGCGTTGCCTCCTCGCCCTCGCCCTCACCCCCACCGGCGTCCGCCACCCCCTCGACCTCCGGGCCCGGCAACGGGGCGAGGATGGCGGCCATCGGCGAAGCCTCGAGCTGCCAGGCGAAGGCACCGGCCGCGCCGACGGTCGTGCCCGGGGCGAGCGAGCCGCCGCTCGGCACCGCGTCGAGGACGGCCCGGGCGACGCTCCAGGCGTCGAGTTCCTCACGCAGCCGCACCGCCTCGCTGCGCACGCCGGCGAAGAAGCGGACGAGCGCCGTGGCGAGCACGATCGCGACGATCAGCGCGACCAGCACCTCGACGAGGGTGAAGCCCCGCCGCCGTGGTGCCGCCTCACGTGCGCTCGGGGCCGACCACATCCACCCATCCCGTCAGCCAGTTGACCCGGATCCGGAAGCTGCGGCCGCCCTTCGCGAGGCGCACGACGCCGCCGCAGGAACTGCCGTCCGGATTGAAGGTGATCTGATAGCGCCGGGCGCCGAGGGAACAGGGCGTCGCGGTGGTGACCTCGAAGGCGAGGTCCTTCGGCACGTTCACCGTCCGTCCGGCGGCGTCGCGAACGGTGCGGGCGTCGAGGTCGATGACCGTCCCCACCCGCTTGCCGTCCCGCACCGCTCCGGTCCGGTCGGCCCGCAGCATCGTCGCCACGTCCATCACCGTCGCGGCGAGGCCCGCCGACGAGGTGCCGCGCGGGATCGCCGGCCAGATGATGGCAGCGGCAAGCAGCACGATCGCCAGCGCGAGCGCCATGTCGAGCAGCAGGAATCCTTCGCGGCGGCCGCCGGAGCGCCCGCCGCCAGCGGCCGGCTGGAAGCGGCGGTCCGGCGCGTCCCCTCGCTCAGCGTGTCCAGGAGGTGACGTCGGCGTTGCTCCCCTCACCGCCGTCGCGCCCGTCGGCGCCGAGCGAGACGATGTCGTAGTTCCCGTGCTGGCCGGGCGAGCGGTAGACGTAGGCGTTGCCCCACGGGTCCTGCGGAACGCTGCCGCCCTTCACGTAGGGGCCGTTCCACGCGTCGATGCCCGGCGGCCGCTGCACGAGAGCGGCGAGGCCCTCGGCCGAGGTCGGGTAGCGCCCGGCGTCGATGTAGAAGAGGTCGAGGGCGTTCGAGAAGCTCTCGATCTGCAGGCGCGCCGTCTTCTCGCGGGCGTCGGTGAGGTAGTTGAGCACGCGCGGCCCCACGAGCCCCATGATGAGGCCGATGATGACGAGCACGACGAGCATCTCGACGAGCGTGAAGCCTGCGCGCGAGGCCGCGACCACGGCCCCCGCCGGCGAGGTCACGCTCGCCTCCTCAGCTTCCTGTCTCCGCTGGAACGGCATAGGCACTCCCTAAAGCGCGATCTGGTTGATGCTGAGCAGCGTCGACATGATCGACACGATCAGTGATCCGACGACGACACTGATGACGACGATCGCCGCCGGCCCGACGATCGCCGCCAGCCGGTCGAGACGCTCGCCGAGCTTGCCCTCGTAGAAATCGGCGCAGCGACGCGCCACCGTGGCGAGTTCCCCCGATTCCTCTCCGACCCGTAGCATGCGCGCCGCCAGCGGCGGAACGAGGGCGGTTTCCGTCAGGCAGTCGACGAGGCGTCCGCCTCGCCGCACCTTGTCGAGCACCACCGATATCGGCTCGGCATCGGCTCCGGCTGTGTCGGCCATCACTTTGAGGGCGTCGGTCAGCGTCACGCCGTTGGCGAGCAGCGTTCCAAGGCCGCGGCAGAGCATGGCCGTCCGGCGGAGTTCGACGACGCCGCGGATGCCGGGAACGCGGCCGAGGCCGCGCAGCAGCCGGTTGCGCAGGGAGCGGGTCCGGAGCGCGATGAACAGGAGCAAGGCGACGGCGGCGAGGACGCCGAGCAAGAGGTCGCCGTTCTCCGTCAGCCAGGAGGACAGGGAGAGCACGACCGAGACGAACGGATCCGGCTCCGTCCCGAAGTCGGCGATGACGCCGGCGAACTGTGGGACGACGAAGAGCAGGAAGAACACGAGCACGGCAACGGCGACGACGAGCAGGAAGGCCGGGTACCGCAAGGCGCCGGCCACCTTGGCCGCCACCCGCTCCTGACGGGCGCGATCCTCGGCGACCGCCTCGAGCACCGTCTCCAGTCCGCCGGCCGCCTCGGCGACGCGAACCATCGCGATCACCTCCGTCGGGATCGATTCGGGATGGGCGGCGAGCGCCTCGGCGAACCCTGAGCCGGAGCCGATCGCCGTGCGCAGGTCGGTGAGCAGGCGCGCCGCTGCCGGTTTGACGTCGTCGCCGAGCAGCTTCAGGGCGTCATCGAGCGGCAGTCCCGCCTTCAGGAGCAGGGCGAGGTCACGGATGAGGACCGTCACCTCCTTCGACTGCAGCCGCCCGATCGAGAAATAGCGGCGCCAGCCGGCGCCGCGTTCCGCTGGGCGCTCCTTCGTCTCGAGCGGGATGTAGCCGAGCTCGACGAGATGGGCGGCGGCGGCCGGAACGGAGTCCGCCTGCAGTTCGCCGGAGACGAAGCGGCCGTCGCTGTCGAGCGCCTTGTAGCTGTAGGCGGCCACGCTCAGCGACTCGCGGTGACGCGCAGGATCTCGTCGTAGGAGGTCAGCCCCTCGCGCACCTTGCGGATGCCGTCCTCCGTCAGGGTCGTCATCCCCTCCTGCCGCGCCGTCTCCTCGATGGTCCGCTCGCTCGCCCCTTCGACCACCAGCTTGTGGATCGTCTCGCTGATCGGGAGGATCTCGAAGACGGCGCGACGGCCGACGTAGCCTGTGCCCGAGCAGCGCTCGCATCCGACGGGCTCGTAGAGCATATCGCCCGGCGAGAAGCCGAGGGCGACGAAGCGGCGGTCCTTGCCGTGACGCTCGGCCGAGAGCGGCTCGATCCGCTTGCAATCCGGGCAGAGGATGCGGACGAGGCGCTGAGCCACGATGAGGCGGAGGCTGGCGGCGAGCAGGAACGGCTCGACGCCGAGATCGATCAGGCGGGTGATCGCCGCCGCCGCCGTGTTGGTGTGCAGGGTCGTCAGCACGAGATGGCCCGTCAGCGAGGCCTGGATGCCGATGCGCGCGGTCTCGCCGTCACGCATCTCGCCGACCATGATCACGTCCGGGTCCTGGCGGAGGAAGGCACGCAGCGCGTTGACGAAGGTGAGGCCGATGGCCGGCTTCACCTGCGTCTGGCTCACCCCCTCCACCTCGTACTCGACCGGATCCTCGATGGTGAGGATCTTGCGGGTGGAATCGTTGAGGCGAGCGAGCGTCGCGGCGAGTGTCGTCGTCTTGCCGCTGCCGGTCGGGCCGGTGACGACGATCATGCCGTGCGGCGCCTCGAGTTCCTCCGAGAAGACCCGGAAGTCGCGCTCGGAGAAGCCGAGGCCATCGAAGCCGACGAGGCGCCGGTCACGCTCGAGGAGGCGGAGGATCGCCGCCTCGCCGTGGACCGTCGGCATCGTTGCGACGCGGATGTCGATCTCGCGCCCGGAGGCCTTGAAGCGGGCGCGGCCGTCCTGCGGCAGGCGCCGCTCGGCGATGTTGAGGCCGGAGAGGATCTTCACGCGCGACACCACGGCGCGGGCGAGGTCCGGCGGGAAGGTGCGCATCGCCTGGAGGATGCCGTCGATGCGGATGCGCACCCGCAGCCCCGCCCGCACCGGCTCGAGATGAACGTCGGTGGCGCGGCGTTCGACGGCCGCCTCGAGGATCTCGTTCACCGCCCGGACGATCGGCGCCCCGCTCGCGAGATCGCGGAGGTTCTCGATCTCGACGTCCTCGCGCTCGCCGTCGCGCGGCCCCGCGGCGACGGCGCTCGTGTCGTCCCCGCCGACGCCGGCGCGCTTCAGCGCGATGTCGATCTCCTCGAAGGAGGCGACCTCGAGGGTGAAGGGCCGCTCGAGCGTCCAGCGGACGGTCTCGACCAGCGTCTCCTCGCTCGGATCGGCGAGGGCGAGCCGCGCCTCGCCGGCCGCCGTCTCGTAGGGGAACAGCGACCAGTCGCGCAGGAAGCGGCCGGAGAAGTGGTCCGCCAGGGGCTTGCCGGCGAGCATCGCCGGGAGCGCCGCACGCGGCAGGCGATGGTGCGCTGCAACCTCCTCGGCGAACTCGGCGGCCGGCAACCCGGACCGCTCCAGAAGCTCTCGATAGGAAGAGTTGCGCCGCGCACCCGCGCCGCCATCGACCTCGGCCGCCGCCACGACCGACAGCCCAAGCGCCGCCGCCAGTCCCGAGGCCGGCTTGTGTTTCACATCGCTCATCGAACGCGCGTCTTTCCGGCTTCGATCACCGCTCAGGCACGACTAAACGAAATCAAGGCAAGTAAAACGTCACATGGTTAACAAGAGGACATGCCGAGTATTAAGCGTTTGGCTACCACGTTGAACGTTGACGTGTCAAGTTCAGCGCCGTATGATGCTTGCCTGCGCAGTATGGCGGCGAGAAAGTTGTGGCGTGTCGAAGGGCTGGGGTCACTGGCGGGGTTTGGCCGCCGCGGCATTGATGGTTGCGGCCCTCGTCGGCTGCGCCGGCACGGCCACGGACGGAACGACGGAGCAGCCCACCTTTCTCGACGGCGTGATGTCCATGGACCTTGCCGCGCGGAAGCAGGAGCCCGTGCGCGGTGTCGCCCAGAGCAGCCGCGACGGACGCGTGCCGCAGGGCGAGATCTATCTCGGCAGCAACAGCACCGGCTCGACGGCCGCCCGGCCGACCATCTCCTCCGGCGTCGGCGCGGCGCCGGCCGGTGGTGATTCCTTCGACCTCAACTTCGAGAACGCCGACGTCGCGGCGGTGGCCAAGGTCCTGCTCGGCGACGTCCTGAGGGTCGACTACCTCGTCGATCCGCGCGTCGAAGGGACGATCAGCCTCTCCTCTGCCCGGCCGATCCCGCGCAAGGACATCCTGCCGCTGCTCGAAAACGCCCTGCAGCTGAACGGCGCGGTGGTCGCCCGCCAGGGCGACGTCTACCAGATCGTCCTCGCCTCGGAGGCCGCGGGCTCGGGCGCCGTCGACGTCGGCTCGCGGCGCGTGAGCCCGGGCTACGGTATCACCGTGCTGCCGCTCGAGAACGTCTCGGCCGATACCGTCATGCGGCTCGTCGAGGGCTTCGGCGCCCGGGCCGGCGCCGTGCGCGTCGATCCAACCCGCAACCTCCTCCTCGTCCAGGGCAGCGCCCCGGAGCGGCGGGCGATGATCGAGACGGCTCTTGCCTTCGACGTCGACTGGATGCGTGGCCAGTCGGTCGGCATCTTCCCGCTCGCCAACGCGACGCCGGAGGTGATGATCGCCGAGCTCAACCGCATCATGGACAGCGGGTCGGGCGGCCCCGGCGCCGGCCTCGTCCGCTTCCAGCCGGTGAGCCGCCTCAACGCCGTGCTCGCGATCTCGCAGTCGCCGAAATATGTGCAGCAGGTCGCGACCTGGGTGCGCCGGCTCGACCGCGCCGACGAGGACAACACGCGCCTTCGCGTCTACAGGGTGCAGCACGGCGACGCCCGGCGGATCGCCACGATCCTCAACACCGTCTTCACCGGCGGCGGCGGCACGACCGGTGCCGACGACCTCGCCCAGCTCGCCCCCGGGACCGATTCTGTCAGCTCCGCCTCGCTGACGACCCAGCCGAGCGACACGGGCGAGGAGGGCGAGACGTCCTCGCAGTCGTCCCAGAGCCGCTCGTCGTCGCTCTTCAACCGGTCCGGCGCCTCCGAGGGCGACGATCCGACGGGCTCCGAGAATGGCTTCGGCAGTTCCTCCGACACCCTCGCCGCCTCGGCGGGTGCCGGCGCGGCCACCGGCGGTTCGGGCGAGGCGGTGCTGCGCAATGTCCGCATCACCGCCGACGTCTCCAACAATTCGCTGCTGATCTACGCCGACCGTGCGAGCTGGCAGATCATCGAGCGCGCCCTCGCCGACATCGACCGGCCCGGCCTGCAGGTGGCCATCGAGGCGACGATCGTCGAGGTGTCGCTGACCGGCAATCTCCAGTACGGCGTGCAGTTCTATCTGAAGAGCAAGGACTTCGGCCTGCCGGGCAACATCGGCAACGTCGGCCTTTTCAACAAGGCGGACGAGCCGCCGCTGCAGCGCTCGACGCCGAATTTCGAGTTCGTGCTCGGCCCGAACAACAACCCGCGCGCCATCATCGACGCCTTGCGCACCGTCACCGACGTGAAGGTCCTGTCGTCGCCCTCGCTCGTCGTCTCCGACAATCAGGTAGCGACGCTGCAGGTCGGCAACGAGGTGCCGGTGACGACCCGCTCCGCCCAGTCCGTGCAGGACCCGGACGCGCCGACGGTGAACGAGGTCGAGTACAAGAACACCGGCGTCATCCTGCGCGTCACGCCGCGCGTCAGCGCCAACGGCACCGTCAACCTCGAGGTCGAGCAGGAGATCTCCAACGTCCTGCGCAACGGCACCGAGGACAGCCTGACGCCGACGATCTCGCAGCGCCGCGTGAAGAGCGCCGTGTCGGTCACCAACGGCCAGACCGTGGTGCTGGCCGGCCTCATCCAGGAACAGATCGAGCGGACCAAGCAGGGCATCCCGGTGGTGATGGACCTGCCGGTGCTGGGCAACCTCGTCTCCACTCAGGGCAATCGCTCCGAGCGGACGGAGCTCATCATCTTCATCAAGCCGCAGATCATCCGCGACAGCGTCGACGCCCAGCTGATCGCCGAGGAACTGCGCCTCAAGGTGATCGGCGGCGCCCGGCCGTGACGGCGCAACGCCGCGAGAGCGGCGGGACAGGGCGGTTGGCGCGCCCCCTGCTGCCGGCCCTCGCCGCTGCCGGTGTCGGCGCGCTCGTCGCCTCCGCGACGATGCCCCCGGCGGTCGTGCCGTTCGCGGCGGTCTTCGCCGCCCTCGCCACCTGGATCGCGGTGGCGGACCTCGCGACCTTCGAGATCCCCGACGAGGCGAACCTCGCGCTCCTGGCGTTCGGCCTCGCCTGGGCGGCCCTCCTCGCCCCACCCTCCGCGCTGCCGCTGACACCGGCCCTCGTCTTCGACGGCGACGCCGCCGCGCCGGGATGGGCGGGGCCGCTGTTCGGCGTCATCGACGGCCTCGCTCGCGCGGCGATCGCCGGCGGCACGCTGCTCGCCGTGCGCGCCGTCTATCGGCGCTCGCGCGGCATCGAGGGGATGGGTCTCGGCGACGTCAAGCTCGCCGCGGCCGTGGCGCCGTGGCTCGTCTGGGCGGACCTCCCGGCCGCCCTGTTCGTCGCCGTGCTCGCGGCTCTCTTCGCGATCCTCGCGTCGGCCGCCGTCACGCGGCGGCGGCCGGAGAACGCGGCGTGGATCCCGTTCGGGGCGTTTCTCGCGCCGGCGGCCTGGCTCGTCTGGGCGCTCCGGGTTGCCGGGGTGCCGATCCCGCTGCTCGGCTGAGCCCGCCGCCGATCAGGCGGCGAGCGCCGGCGCCGCCCGGACGAGCCGGGCGATCGCCTCGTCGAGCGTCGCCTCGTTCTTGGCGAAGCAGAAGCGGACGACGTGGCGCACCGCCTCGCCGGAATAGAAGGCCGAGACCGGGATTGCCGCCACCTTTGCCTCGGCGACGAGCCGCCGGCAGAAGGCCGCGTCGTCCGAGAGGCCGAGCGGCGCGAGGTCGACGCAGACGAAATAGGTGCCGGCCGACGGCAGCACGGTGAAGCCCGCCTCCTTCAGTCCGGCGGAGAAGTAGTCACGCTGCGCCTGCAGCCGCGCCCGCATGTCGGTGAAGTAGGCCTGTTCCTTGGCGAGGCCGTAGGCGACGGCGGCCTGGAGGTTCGGCGCCGTCGTGAAGGCGAGGAACTGGTGCGCCTTGGCGACGACCCGGAGGATCGGCGGCGCGGCGACGACGAGCCCGACCTTCCAGCCGGTGAGCGAGAAGATCTTGCCCGCCGAGCCGATCTTCACCGACCGCTCGCGGAGCGCCGGCACGGACAGCACGGTGGCGTGCGGCCGGCCGTCGTAGACGACGTGCTCCCACACCTCGTCGGAGACGACGATCGCCTCGGTGCCCTCGATCGCCTTGGCGAGCGCCTCGAGGTCCTCGCGCGGCCAGACGGCGCCCGCCGGATTGAGGGGGTTGTTGATGACGAGCAGCTTCGTCTTCGGCGAGATCACGGCGGCGAGCGCTTCCGGATCGAAGCGCCAGTCGGGCGGCGAGAGCTTGACGAGCCGCGGCACGCCGCCCGCCTGGCGGACGAGCGGCAGGTAGGCGTCGTAGGCGGGCTCGAACAGCACCACCTCGTCCCCTGGTGCGACGAGGCCGAGGATCGAGGCCGCGAGCGCCTCGGTCGCCCCCGACGTCACCATGCACTCGGTGTCGGGATCAAGGGCGAGGCCCTGATGCTGCGCGTAGTGCTCGGCGATCCCGCGCCGGAGCTCGGGGATGCCCATCATCGAGGGATACTGGTTGTAGCCGTCAACCACCGCCTCCGCCGCCTTGCGCCGGACGTCCTCTGGCCCCGGATCGTCGGGAAAGCCCTGGCCGAGGTTGATCGCCCCGTGCGCGCGGGCGAGTTGCGACATTTCTTCGAAGATGGTCGTCGGCAGAGTGGCGAACAGGGGGTTCATGGGGCTCGGCTTCCGTGACGTGCGGCCGAGCAAGGTGCACCGGTCACCCGCGACGGGCAAGGGTGGTTGAACGCCCCTCGAGCCGCGCCTACGTTGCACGTGACCACAATGGTCACGTTGGAGGTGATCATGCGGAGCTTTCAGTTGAGGGACGCGAAGGCGACGTTGTCGTCGCTCGTCGAGCATGCTTCGCAGGGCGAACCATCGGTCATCACGCGCCGTGGGAAGCCGGCGGCCGTCGTGGTCGGCTTCGAGGACTGGCAGCGACTGTCGAACGTTCCTTCGTTCGGACGGCTGCTGGCATCTGCCCCGATCGGTCCCGACGATCTCCCGGAGCGCGACGCGACCCCGCTGAACGCTCCGGAGCTTTGATGGCCGGCTTCCTGGTCGACACCAATGTCCTGTCCGCGGTCGCGCCCCGTGGGCGGCCCCATCCGGATCTCGCTGATTGGATGGATGCACACTCGTCCACCCTCTTCCTGTCCAGCATTTCCGTGGCAGAGATCGCAGCGGGGATTGCCAAACTGCGAAGGGAGAAGGCATCGCGGAAGGCTGCGGCGCTCTCGCACTGGCTGGCAGCCGTCCTCTACCTCTACGGCGACCGCATCCTGCCGTTCGCGACGGAGACTGCCCTGCTCGCCGGCCCCTTGTCGGATGGCGCGCGGGCAAGGGGCGGCGCGCCGGGCTTCGCGGACGTCGCCATCGCCGCCACGGCGCGGCAACACGAACTCGTCGTTCTCACCCGAAACGGCCGCCACTTCGCCTTGTTCGACGTTCCCCACCTGGACCCGTTTGAGGGTTTGCCTGCGGATTGATCGCCTGCCGCGTGTCCGCAGACGCACGAGGGCCGGCGAGTCGCCCCGCCGGCCCTGCCGTGAATTCCTTCTTCCCCGCTGACCGGCGCCGACACGCTGGCGCTCGGCTCACTCGACCTCGACGTTCGCCGCTCGGAAGGTCGTGGTGCCCCGCAGCGTGGCGACGGCTACGGGCGCCTTCGGCCCGCTGCCGTCGCGATCGAAACGGAGACGGCCGGTGGTGGCGTCGAAGAGGAGCGTGGCGCGGCGCGAGGGCGCGGTGGTGCCGGCGACGACGCGGACCTCGCCGGCCTTCAGCCCCTTCCAGCCTGCTGCCGGCAGGACGATCCGGTCGATCGCCGCGAAGTCGGTGACCGTGTCGCCCGCTTCCTTCGGCGAGGCGATGCGGAAGCGGTCCGGGCCGGCGCCGCCGGTCAGCGTGTCGCGCCCCGGACCACCGTCGAGGATGTCGGACCCCGGGCCGCCGTCGAACACGTCGTTCCCCTTGCCGCCACGGGCGCGGTCGTTGCCGCCGCCGAAGGTGCGGGTGTCCACGCCCTTGCCGCCGGCAAAGACGACGCCGTCGACGAAGGCCACGGGGTCGCGCCGGTCGCGGTCCGGCAAGGTGTTGTCGCGGCTCCAGGCGGTGATCGCGTCGAACTTCGCCGAGCGCGTCTGGTAGACCGACTCGAGCGCACCCCAGAAGCCGAACTCGCTGTAGGGCTCGACGTCGGCGAAGTACGCGAAGCGCGTGCCGCCGGCGTCCTTGAAGAGGTCGAGCATCTTCGTCACGAGCTCGCCCATCCGCTTGTCGCGATTGAGCTTCGCGAAGAAGTCGGTGAGGCCGCGGGTCGTCTCGAACGAGGAGAAGAGGTGCGGCCCGCCCTCGTAGGCGACGAGCTTCAGGCGGTTCTGGCGGGCGACGTCGGCATGGTAGGCGAAGAGACCGCGAAGGCCCGTCGTGACACCGTCGTCCGAGGGATCCTCCAGGGAGATGAACCCTTCCTGCGTCGGGAAGAGGTCGCCCTTGTCCATCTGGCGGAAGGCCTTGGCGATACCCGTCTCGCCCTCCCGCGCGAACTGGCGCACCTTCGGGACGTTGTCGATGAACGAGATATTGCCGTCGGCATAGAGCCCGCCCTCGAAGTAGCCGGTCACCGCATAGGCGTCGAAGCTCTCCTTCGGCGGCCGCTTGCCCTCGCAGATCGCAAGCGGCGCCTCGAGCACCGCCTCCTCGAGGCCGAGGAAGGCGGTTTGCGTGGCCGCGACACGGACGAGCCGGGCCTTCGCCTCGCGGCCGAAGACGTCAGAGAAGATGTCCATCACCTCGGCCGCCCGGAGGCCGTAGAGCTGCATCCAGGCCGTGCCGCGGTCCGGGCTCCCGGTGCACCGCCTGGCGAAGGCCTCGCTCCAGCGCGACTGCGCCGCCTCGAACGTCTCCTGGGCCTGGCCGAAACCGAAGTTCCACACCTCGTTCGAGTACTCGACATAGACCTTGAGGCGGGGGTCGAGACGGTCGCGGACGATCTCCGCATAAGCGCGGACGAGCGCGTCGTCGGCGCCGTGGGGGATGTTGATCCACGCGTCGGCGCCCACGCGATTGGCGAGCTCGACGACGATCTCGATCGGCACGCCGCCGCGGCGCTCCGAGGTCCAGACGTTCTCGTTCGTCCAGGAGGCGCTCGAGACCCGGCGGCGCGTTTCGGGCGTCGTCACGACCGAATCGTTCGTGCCCATCCAGTCCATGAAGCGCAGCATCGTGAAGTCCTTCAGCCGGGCGAGGAACGCCGGGTTGAAGATCTCGCCGCCCTCGAAGGCCTTCAGCTGGTCCTCCCGGACGACGCGGATGTTGCGCACGTGGTCGCCGGGATTGCTGCGGGCGATCAGCACGAAGAGGTGCGCAAAGCCCGCGCCCTCGCCGCCGGTCACCTCGACGCGCACGCGGCCGTCCCGCGTCTCGAGCACACTTGCGCCGATGAACTCGAGGGCGCCGTCGCCGTCGAACAGGACCACGTAGCGGTCGGTGATGGCATCGTCGGTCGGATCGACGCCGACGGCCGTGATCAGGCGGCGGCCCGTCGGCACGCGCGTCGGCCAGCCGTCCGCGTCGAGCGGCAGGGCCGGGTCGAAGACGGCGAAGGCGCCGTTCGGATCGTTGACGGCGAAGTCACGGGCCGTCTTCGCGCGGTCGAGGAACGGGTGCTGGGTCGCGAAGTCGCGCACGCCCGACAAGTGCACGCCGAGCGAGGGAATGTCGCTCGCGGCGGCGGGCTCTGCGGCAAGACCGGCGACGAGCAGCGAAACGGCGCTCGCGGCGGCGAGGCGCCGGCGGCGAGCGTGGTTGGCGGTGGTGAACATCGGCTTCCCCTCCCTTGCGGCTCCGCGGGAACGCGGTGCCGTGGTGAGGAGACGGTGCCGGATGGGCGAACCGGCGTCTGTGAAGGCCTTCACACGAGCGACGGCGGCGCTTGTCCGCCGGGATGCCGCGGCGTCAGCCGCCGGGGGTCCAGGCCTCGTAGTCGCCGGTCGCCGGCGGGCGCTGGGCGTCCTTCAGGATCGAGCCCGAGGGCCGGTAGGCGGCCGGCGTACCGGTCATGTTCGGCTGGGCCGGCAGCTGCCAGGAGCGCGGCGTATAGGTCTCGTCCACCGGCGGCGTGTCCACCCGGTGATGCATCCAGCCGTGCCAGCCGGGCGGAATGGTGCTCGCCTCGGCGGGTCCGTTGTAGATGACCCAGCGCCGCTGGAAGCCGAGCGTCGGATCCACCTTGCCGCCGCGCGTGCGGTAGTAGGTGTTGCCGAACTCGTCGGTGCCCACCCTCTCGCCGAAGCGGCGGGTCCACAGCTTGGTGCCGAAGGTCCAGCCGTTCCACCAGGTGAAGACATGAATGAGGAAGTCGCGCATCGCGCTCCGCCGCGGGTGATCGGAAGTCGGAGCGACCATGCCAGCGGCCCGGACCCAAGTCCAGACGGCAGGGCGCCGCGGGGTTGGGACGCCCTCAGCCGCGCGGTGCGACCCGCGTGGCGACATCGGTCTGGCCGAAGTCGTCGCCCTTGAACAGCAGCGGCTCGCTGGTCGCCTTGGCGAGGGCGTAGGCACGGCAGCGATAGCGGAGGTGTCGACGACGGTCATTTCGGAAGCCCGGTCGCTACGTCATGGAGCAAGGCATCATCGTCGGGCGCGGGTCCCTTTCCGGCGACCTCGCGCACTTTCGCTTGGAACTCTGTGATGCCGGCGGCCACGTCACGGAAACGCCGCTCCCGCACCACCCGCTCGCGCTCGAGCCGCTCGCGCAGCGCCGTCGTCACTGTGTCGGTGAGCGTCTCGGCGGTGAGCTTGGTGAGGTCATGCAACAGTCGGTCGGCCTCCCGGTTCTTGATGTTGAGTGCCATCGCGTCCACCCACGGCGTTGTCGCCGCATCACAATCCAATGACGGCGCGCCGACGAGGCGTCGCGACCCCGGTCCACCCCGCAAGAGCAAGCGCATCCGGTGCGCACCGGAACGCGGTCCCGCGCCTTTCCCCGCTTTCCCCAGTGTCAAGCGACATACTAGATATTGTGCCAGCGAAATTACGGCCACCATCGCTTGACCCGTTTTGGCGAGTCGCCCTAGTGTCCGCCTACTGACGACGCGTCGGCGCGCCGGACAGCGCAAAACCCCCGAGAAGCCTTCCCCGACCAGCCGCCGTTCGTGGCACTGTCCACGGACCGCGGCGACGCATGCGCGCTGCCGCATGGTGCCGGCGGGGGCGACAAACACACTCGGTAACACTATATTTAGTGGCACCGAGTCCATCATGATACCGGATGCGGTCCAAGGATCGCCATCCCGCCACACCGTGGGCCCGCCGGCCAGCGGACAGAGCATCGGACGACCGGCTCCCCTGCGGCCGGACGGTTGAGAGGACGACGAAGATGCGGATCGAGCGGCGCTACACCACCGAGGGGCAGGACGCCTACGCGGCGATCACCTTCCGCACCGTGACGAGCGAGATCCGCAACCCCGACGGCTCGGTGGTGTTCCGCCTGGAAGACGTCGCCGTTCCGGACACCTGGAGCCAGGTCGCCTCCGACGTGCTGGCGCAGAAGTACTTCCGCAAGGCGGGGGTCCCGGCCCGCCTGCGCCGCCATGAGGAATCGACCGTGCCATCGTGGCTGTGGCGGTCGGTGGCCGACGAGGCGGCGCTGGCCGACCTGCCGGAGAACGAGCGCAACGTCGGGGAGACGGATTCGCGCCAGGTCTTCGACCGCCTCGCCGGCACCTGGACCTATTGGGGCTGGAAGGGCCGCTACTTCGACGGCGAGGCGGACGCCCGCGCCTTCTTCGACGAGCTCCGCTTCATGCTCGCCACCCAGAAGGTGGCGCCGAACTCGCCGCAGTGGTTCAACACCGGCCTGCACTGGGCCTACGGCATCGACGGCCCGAGCCAGGGCCACTTCTACGTGGACCCGGAGAGCGGCAAGCTCGTCGCCTCCCAGTCCGCCTACGAGCACCCCCAGCCGCACGCCTGCTTCATCCAGTCGGTCGGCGACGACCTCGTCAACGACGGTGGCATCATGGACCTGTGGGTCCGCGAGGCGCGCCTGTTCAAGTACGGCTCCGGCACGGGCTCGAACTTCTCCGCGCTGCGCGGCGAGGGCGAGCGTCTGTCCGGCGGCGGCCGCTCCTCCGGCCTGATGAGCTTCCTGAAGATCGGCGACCGCGCCGCCGGCGCGATCAAGTCGGGCGGCACGACGCGCCGCGCCGCCAAGATGGTGGTGGTCGACGCCGACCACCCGGACATCGAGACCTATGTCGACTGGAAGGTGCGCGAGGAACAGAAGGTCGCCGCCCTCGTCACCGGCTCGAAGACGGTCGCCCGCCACCTCAAGGCGATCATGAAGGCCTGCCTCAACTGCGACGGCCCGGGCGATTCCTGCTTCGACCCGGAGAAGAACCCGGCGCTCAAGCGCGAGGTGCGGGCCGCCAAGAAGGCCGCCGTGCCGCAGAACTACATCCTGCGCGTCATCCAGTTCGCCAAGCAGGGCTATACGGAGATCGAGTTCCCGATCTTCGACACCGACTGGGATTCGGAGGCCTACCTCACCGTCTCCGGCCAGAACTCCAACAACTCCGTCCGCGTCACCGACGCCTTCCTGAAGGCGGTCGAGGAGGACGGCGACTGGGCGCTCATCCGCCGCACCGACGGCAAGATCGCCAAGACCCTGAAGGCGCGCGAGCTCTGGGAGAAGATCGGCTACGCCGCCTGGGCCTCGGCCGATCCGGGCATCCAGTTCCACTCGACGATCAACGACTGGCACACCTGCCCGGCCGGCGGTGACATCCGGGCCTCCAACCCGTGCTCGGAGTACATGTTCCTCGACGACACGGCCTGCAATCTCGCCTCGCTGAACCTGCTGCAGTTCCGCGGTGCCGACGGCACCTTCGACGTCGAGGCCTACGAGCATGCCGTGCGGCTTTGGACGGTGGTGCTCGAGATCTCCGTGCTGATGGCGCAGTTCCCGTCGAAGCGGATCGCCGAGCTCTCCTACGAGTACCGCACCCTCGGGCTCGGCTATGCCAACATCGGCGGCCTCCTGATGACCTCCGGCATCCCCTATGATTCGGCCGAGGGCCGGGCGATCTGCGGGGCGCTGACCGCCATCATGACCGGCGTCTCCTACGCCACCTCCGCCGAGATGGCGCGCGAGCTCGGTCCGTTCCCGGGCTTCCCGGAGAACCGCGACGCGATGCTGCGCGTCATCCGCAACCACCGCCGTGCCGCCCACGGCGAGGCGGAGGGCTACGAGGGTCTGGCGACGCTGCCGGTGCCGCTCGACCACGCCGCGTGCCCGGACAAGGCCCTCGTCGCCCACGCCAAGGCCGCCTGGGACCGGGCGCTCGAGTGGGGCGCCGCCTTCGGCTACCGCAACGCCCAGACGACGGTGATCGCACCGACCGGCACCATCGGCCTCGTCATGGACTGCGACACCACCGGCATCGAACCGGACTTCGCCCTCATGAAGTTCAAGAAGCTCGCCGGCGGCGGCTACTTCAAGATCATCAACCGCGCCGTGCCGGAGGCCCTGCGCACGCTCGGCTACCGTGAGAGCGAGATCGCCGAGATCGAGGCCTACGCCGTCGGCCACGGCTCCCTCGCCCAGGCCCCCGCCATCAACCATTCGACGTTGCGGGCCAAGGGCTTCACGGACGAGACTCTGACGAAGCTCGAAGCGGCCCTGAAGACCGCCTTCGACATCAAGTTCGCCTTCAACCGCTGGACCCTCGGCGAGGCCTTCTGCACCGAGGTGCTCCGCATCACGCCGGTCGAGCTCGACGATCCTTCCTTCGACATGCTGGCGAAGCTCGGCTTCTCGAAGAAGGACATCGAGGCGGCGAACGTCCACGTCTGCGGTGCGATGACCCTTGAAGGCGCGCCGTTCCTGAAGGCGGAGCATCTGCCTGTCTTCGACTGCGCCAACCCGTGCGGCCGCCTCGGCAAGCGCTTCCTGTCGGTCGAGAGCCACATCCGCATGATGGCGGCCGCCCAGCCGTTCATCTCCGGGGCGATCTCGAAGACGATCAACATGCCGAACGACGCCACGGTGGACGACTGCAAGGCCGCCTACACCCTCTCCTGGCGCCTCGCCCTGAAGGCGAACGCCCTCTACCGCGACGGCTCGAAGCTGTCGCAGCCGCTGAACTCCCAGCTCCTCGCCGACGACGACGAGGTGGACGACGTGGTCGAGGCGATCGTCGCCGAACCGGCCGCGGTGCGGGCCCGCGAGGTCGCCGAGCGCATCGTCGAGCGGATCATCGAGCGCGAGGTGCAGGTCCGCGAGCGCGAGAAGCTGCCGGGCCGCCGCAAGGGCTACACCCAGAAGGCGATCGTCGGCGGCCACAAGGTCTACCTGCGCACCGGCGAGTATGACGACGGCCGCCTCGGCGAGATCTTCATCGACATGCACAAGGAAGGCGCCGCCTTCCGCTCGCTGATGAACAACTTCGCCATCGGCATCTCGCTCGGCCTGCAGTATGGCGTGCCGCTCGAGGAGTATGTCGACGCCTTCACCTTCACCCGCTTCGAGCCGGCGGGCTTCGTGCAGGGCAACGACTACGTCAAGAACGCGACTTCGATCCTCGACTACATCTTCCGCGAGCTTGCCATCTCCTATCTCGGCCGGCACGACCTCGCCCACGTCTCGCAGGACGACATCGGCTCCACCGCGATGGGCACGGGTGTCGACGAGGGCAAGGCGCCGGGTCCGGAGCACGTGGTGTCGAAGGGTCTGGTGCGCGGCCGCACCGCCGCCTTCCGCGTCCTCGAGACGCCGGCCGGCGAGCTGCGGAGCGGCCCGAAGGGCAGCGGCGCCTCCGCCACGACGGCGCACGGCCACGGCACCGTGACGGCCCTGCGTGGCGGCGGCGCGGCCCTCGCCTTCCACCGCGGCGAGCCGCTGGAGGAGCCGGCGGAGGCGGCCGAGACCGCCCTCGCCCCGACACCTCAGCCGGCCCAGAAGTCGGCCCGCACCGAGAAGGCCGAGAAGGCGGCGCTCGCCCGCCTCAAGGGCTACGAGGGCGAGAGCTGCGGCGAGTGCGGCAACTTCACGATGGTCCGCAACGGCACCTGCCTGAAGTGCGACACCTGCGGCGCGACGAGCGGCTGCAGCTGAGGGGTGGGGAAGGCCATTTCGGCGGGAGGGTCAGTCATGGATTTTCCCGCCGAGAGGCCCAAGCTGATGCTTATCGAGGGGGGTGGCAGGCAATCATCAGGATGGCTTGACCTCCCCAGATTGGTTCTAGCTAGACACTTTCAAAATCCCAAAGAGATTATTAGCTATCGCGTTTCGACTATTGATATCCAAAAGCTACATACTGCAAGGCGGCGGCAACCGATTTTTGAGCTCTGGTCAATTGTGGTCGGCGAGCCGCCACCCGTAGACAACGTGTCTTACGCCATAAGCCGGGCACCGAATCACAAACTTATTTCTCTTTCAGACGCGCACGCCTGCTTCCGGGGCGTGCGCAGGCCTATTGGCGAGGACGAGCGCGGCTGGGATGTCCTCGCCTACGTCAGCAAGCCTCGGTGGTTTTTTGCATTCCGTCCACACATGGTTTGCCAGGCGGAGGTCGCCGTCGTTCCAAGCGATCTTGTCTTCGTCACATACGTGATATTGGATTGGCCGGCGCAGGCGAGCAACTCCCGCGCGGCGGCAGGGCAGCGCCCTTCTGCGCAAGGCGTAATCGTTCGCGGAGAGTTTGTGGAGGCCGACCCCTTGGAGCCGGATCTGCCGGCAGATTTTAGGGAGCGGTACCGCAAACGGCAGTGGTGAGGGCTACCCATGGCTGGTCTTAGGGATGAGAGCGGCGGCGGATCGGTCTATAGCCCAACCGCGATATATTTCCCTGACGCTGACTGTCTTGAGTATGTGCGCGCGGACGTCCCCTGCATATATAGGCGAGTAGATGAGTACCTAACTCTTATACTTGATATGCATTCTCGTGAGGCGATCGGGTTCAAGTTTAAGGGCTTCAGGAATATTTATATCAAGCATCTTAACCGAGGCGGTCATCGAAGAAACTATGAATTTGTAGAAGCGGTTGAGATATTTGAGGATTTTTTCTGCGACTTGGGCGACGCGCTTTTTGAAGCAGAGTCTAGAAAATCTGGATACCAAAAGGCTGCCGCTATCGCCCAGCATGATCGCGTACTGTTGCGGGATTTGCCAGCTGTAGCCTAATCGCGTCTTGCAATTTTCCTCGATCTTTAGCGTTAGCTCGCGCTAGTTTTAACTCTGTCGAGATGGGTCTGTCTGTCTTGCTTACAGTTTCCGCGCCGGTATGTCTTCGACACTTTCCATGAAGTCCACCGCTGCGGCTGGGCCGGTTTTGAGATAGTGTGACATGCCTACCGGCCGCTGCGACAGGATCACCTCGTCGCCGACCTTGCGGATGAACACCTCAACCGCGTCGAACTGAAATTTCTTCGGCAGGCGTACCGCTTGGCTCCGGTTTGTTATGAAGACCTTGCCCATGCGCCGCATCGTCGCCAAAGGTCCCACAGCGGCCCAGAGCGTGAGGCCACCGTCGGTCGGTTTGGGGAATTGCCTCTCCCCACCTCCCCCGCCGGGACGCCGTCTGCTAATCCTCGCAGCCAGCACCTCTTCGGCCATCGGGGGATGAAGCCTTGAGTGACTCGGCGGTCGCCGCGCGCCGTGCCTTCGACCGTGCGCGGGAGATCCGGCGCCGGTTCCTCATCGTCGTCCTGTCCGCTTCCCTCGTCTGGTCGGGCCTTCTTGCGATCGGGGCAGTGCTCGGCTGGACGCCGCTCGGCGCGGCGCAGACCTCGAACAACCTCGCCTACTGCCTCGTCACCGTGGCCCTTCTCGCCGGCCTCGTCCTCAGGCCGCGCGCCCTCGTGCCCATCGCGATCGTCGTCTTCGCCACCACCTTTCCATATGTGGCGGCCGCGCAGTTGCTGGTGCCGGAGGATCAGCTGCGGATGCTGCTGTTCTACCCGCTGGCCGGTGCAGGCTTCCTCATCCTCGGCTCGGTCGCCGGCTGGGTGCTGGTCATCGGGGCATTCGCCAGCTTCGCCACCGCCTACACGCTCGACCTCTACGAGCTCACCCCCCTCGCCGCGAGCACGTTCGTCATCACCCTCGCCTTGACCGGCGCCTTCTTCCAGGTGTTCCAGGTGGAGAGCGACACGGCGCTTCGCACGATCAGCGGCCAGAACGTCGAGCTCGAGGCCGCCGCCCGGCAGGATGCCCTCACGGGTCTGATGAACCGCCGGGCCCTCCAGGAGAACCTGCAGGGCCGCTTCGTCTCCCACACGCGTCCGCCTCAGCGTCCACGCGAGAGGGAGGTCCTCTCCCTCGCTTTCGTCGACGTCGACCGCTTCAAGGAGATCAACGACCGCTTCGGCCACGCCGCCGGGGATGCCGTGCTCGCCGCCATCGCCGACGTGCTGCGGGCCGTCCTCGACCGGAGAGACGCCGTCGCCGCGCGCATCGGCGGCGAGGAGTTCGCCATCCTGCTACCGGGCGCCCACCTCACGGAGGCCCTCGCCGTTTCGGAGGCGGTCCGCACCGCCGTCGCGAGTGCAGACCTCGGCGTCGTGCCGGATCTCGGCCGGGTTACCGTCTCCATCGGCGTCGCGAGCTCTCAATCCGGTCTCGACTCGGCGGATGCGATCCTGCGCGCGGCCGACACCGCCATGTACCTCGCCAAGCGGGACGGCCGCGACCGGGTGGTCGTCTGGACGGGCTGACCGTCTTCGGCCGCAGGTCGCCGGATCGGGCGGCGGTCCCCGGGCGGCCGACCGGCCGCCGCGCGATTGATCCACATCAGCGACGTGATTTCCGAACGCCCCTCATGTGCGGATATCGTGGTGGCAGAGACGCCGCCGGCAGAAGCGGCGCGCGATCGATCGTGAAAGGGGAAATGACATGGCGGACGACGACGCTACAGCACAGAACAAGCCCGTGAGCGCCGAGGCGCTCAGGATGATGATGCTCGAGAAGCAGATGAAGGAGATGGACGAGCACATGGCTCGTCAGAAGCTCGAGCAGCAGAAGCGTGCCCAGTTCGCCGAGGATTTCCTGAAGGGCCACCTCGGCGAGGAGGAGCGGGCGATGATCCGCCGCGTCGTCATGCAGGCGGTGACCGCCGGCAAGCTCGAGGCGCTGGTCTACACCTTCCCCTCCGAGCTCTGCACCGACAGCGGTCGCGCCATCAACAGCGCCGACCCCGACTGGCCCTCCACCTTGCAGGGCAAGGCGAAGGAGCTCTTCGAGGTCTACAAGGCGGTTGCCCAGCCGCAGGGCTACAAGCTGAAGGCCTCGATCATCAACTTCCCCGGCGGCATGCCGGGCGATGTCGGCTTCTTCCTGTCCTGGGCGCCCGATTCCGCCTGACGCTCCCCTGCGGCGCCGCCTCGGGCGGCGCCGCGGCACCTCGTCAGCCGACGTGCGGGACGATGTTTCGGAAGCTCGTGTCCTCCACGAAGTCCTTCGGCCGCTTCTGGCGGTCGCCGAGCTTCGGCTTCTCGAACTTCACCGGCTCGTAGGGGATCCGGCTCAGGAGGTGGGAGATGCAGTTGATGCGCGCCGCCTTCTTGTCGTCCGACGGCACCACCCACCAGGGCGCGTGGATGCTGTCGGTCATGCGGATCATCTCGTCGTAGGCAGTCGTGTAGTCCCACCAGCGCCGGTAGGACTCGATATCCATCGGGCTGAGCTTCCACTGCCGCAGCGGATCGTCGATGCGCTGGCGGAATCGCCGCTCCTGCTCTTCCTCAGACACGTCGAGGAAGTACTTGAGCAGGATGAGCCCGGACTCGACGAGCGTCGCCTCGTAGCGCGGGATCGCCTCGAGGAACCGGCGCGCCTGGGCGTCCGTGCAGAAGCCCATGACGCGCTCGACGCCGGCGCGGTTGTACCAGCTGCGATCAAAGATCACGATCTCGCCGGCAGCCGGCAGGTGCGCGATGTAGCGCTGCAGGTAGATCTGCGTCTTCTCGCGGTCGCTCGGCGCCGGCAGAGCGGTGACGCGGAACACCCGCGGACTGACCCGCTCCGTGAGCCGCTTGATGACGCCGCCCTTCCCCGCCGCGTCACGCCCCTCGAAGATGATCACGATCCGGGCGCCGCTTTCCTTCACCCAGGCCTGCAGATGGGCGATCTCCACCTGGAGCCGGTGCAGGTGCTCGGCATAGCCCGGCGAGGATGCCCTCGCGTGTTCGTGGCCGGCCTCCGCCTGGCGGTCCTTCCCGTCCTTCTTCTTCTTTCCCATGATCGACCCCTGACCGCCGTCATGCGCACGGCGTGCACCCAGTCTAGACCCGAAGCCCTCACCGCGAAAATGAGGAAGCGCAACGGGCCCGAAGTGATGCGACGCCTCGGAGCTTGACGACCTTGTCGCGAAGGTCGATTGGACGGACCCTCATCGGCTCCGCCGCTCCCGAGACAGGACCCCGATCCCGCATGGCGCTGAACACCATCGAGGAAGCCGTCGCGGCTATCGCCGCCGGCGAGCTCGTCGTCGTCGTCGACGACACCGACCGCGAGAACGAGGGCGACCTGATCATGGCCGCGGCGAAGGCGACGCCGGAGCGCATCGCCTTCATGATCCGCCACACGAGCGGCATCATCTGCGTGCCGATGTCGGGCGAGCGTGCCGAAACCCTCAACCTCGCGCCGATGGTGGCGAACAACCGCGATCCGATGCGCACCGCCTTCACGGTGACGGTCGACTACAAGGTCGGCCTGACCACCGGCATTTCGGCCGAGGAGCGGGCGAACACCATCGTTGCGCTGTCGAACGACAACTGCACCGCCAGCGACTTCCTCCGCCCCGGACACATCTTTCCGCTGATCTCGCGCGACGGCGGCGTCCTCACGCGCTCCGGCCACACCGAGGCCGCGACCGATCTCGCCACCCTCGCCGGCCTCGAGCCCGTCGGGGTCCTCGCCGAGGTCGTCAACGACGACGGCACGGTGAAGCGCCTGCCGGAGCTCCTCGAGTTCGCCCGCGAGCACGGCCTGAAGATCGTCTCGATCGAGGAGCTGATCGAGTACCGGATGCGCAAGGAGACCTTCGTCCGGCGCATCGACAACTTCGAGGTCGCCGCCCACGGCCGCACGGCGCGCGTCTACGTCTACGAGACGCCGTTCGACCCGCTGCAGCACGTCGCCATCACGGTCGGCGACGTGGTGGGCGCGTCGGACGTGCCGTGCCGCATCCACCGCGAGCACGTCCTTTCCGACCTCCTGCGCGGCTCGGCCACCTCGAAGGGCTGGCTCGATCAGGCGCTGTCGCGCTTCGACGGTGGCAAGGGCGGCGTCTTCGTCCTCATCCGCGACCCGGCGGTGCTGCGGCCGGAAGACGAGAAGACGAGCGGCGGCGATCCGGAGGCCGAGCGCCACATGTCCGCCCGGCAGCGGCGCGCCCGCTGGCGCGAGGTGGGCGTCGGCGCGCAGATCCTGCGCGACCTCGGCATCACCTCGATCGCGCTCCTGTCCTCCCACGAGCGCCAGTACGTCGGCCTCGCCGGCTTCGGCATCAAGATCGGCCGGACAGAGAAGGTCGCCGGCACCTGAACCGGTGGCGTCGGCCCTACTGCGCCATCATCGAGAACAGGATCACCGTCAGAGCCACGTAGTCGATCGCCGGCTCAGAGGTCGACCACGAAGTCGCGTCGTCGACATAGCGCACCTTCGCGCCGTCGTAGTTGCGGAACGGGTTCTTGCCACCGGCGGGACAGCGCCGTTGTTCGTCCGACGGCTCCGAAACCTCGACTTCGGCGGCATCGCCGGGACCCGCCACCACGGCACCGAGCAGCAGGGGCGACTTTCCGGCGAGGTTGCCGGAGAGGTTCGCGACCTGATGGTGCAGGCAGCGCGGGAACGTCGTGCCGGCGCCGACCACGAAGCTCGTGCCCCACGCATTGCGGCCGAGTAGCCAGTCGCGCTGGTCCTTCGCGAGCACGGCGAACCGTTGCTTGCCCGCCTCCTCGTCGAACAGTAGCGCCGTGACGGTGAGCCCGACGAGGTGCTGGACGTGGTCCCATCCCTTCGGGGCATAGGCCCAACCCGAGCGGAACGGGTCGGTGGCGGCCTGGCGCTCCGCCCGCTTCAGCTGGTCCTCGACGTCGCGTTTCAGATCGGCGCGGGTAACGGCAAGATCTCGTGGATCGCCCTCGGCCTCGAGTGCCCGCATCAGTTCGAGGTGGGCGAGCGGGCCGACGTCGAACAGGTCAAGGGTCTGCCACGTCGACGAACCACCCTTGATGTGGACGCGAGCCCACCGGGCGGCTTCGCGCAGGTAGAAGTCGGCGCTTTTCTCGGTGCCGCCGGCCTTCGCGAGGAAGTGTAGCTCGACGGCGCCGAGCTCAAGGTCGTCAGCGAAGTTGTCCTCGGGGTAGTAGTCATGCGGCGAAGCGGCGAGCAGCGCCTTCGGCTTGCGGTCGGCGAGCGAGTAGATGTGTTCCGCGGCCGCTGCGCACCGTGGGCGGTCCGCCGCGCGTCCCACCGTCGCGCACAGCGCGAACGCCGCGGCAAGACGCCCGGCGAGGTTGGGGCTGACGGGACTGCCGGGCGGGCCGGCGCGCAGGGCCGGGCGGAACTTCACGAAATACGCGGCGTCGCCGGGTTTCACCGTCAGCTCGTCGTCCGCCTCCGGCAGGCGCCAGAGGTCGTGGTCGCCGACGAGGCCGACGCCGCCGTCGCCGAGGCCGACCTGGTAGAACAGCGTGCGGGTCTCGTCGTCCCACATCTTCATCAGCCAATCGGACCCGAACGCCGCCTCGTCCAGGAGCCTCGGCCACGGGCCGCGGTCGCGCACGGCGAGGTAGAGCGCGGTGTCGACGAACGAGGCGGTGGCGACGAATTTCAAGTAGTCGCCCGCGTCGAACCAGCCGCCCGAAACGTCGCGGCGGCCGCCGACCGCCTCCGGCTTCGCGACGAGCCGGTAGCCCTTGTAGCGGAGCGGAGCGAAAGCCTTCGCCTGCGCATCGGCGAGGTGGGACGGCTTGCGGTCGAGGATCTCCGGATCGACGTCGGTCCCGTCGCGCTGCGCCCGATAGAAGGCGATGGCGTTGTCCACCAGCGGCCCATAGAGCGCCACGCCGTCGCCGATCCGAAACGCGGGCGAGACCGACGGATCGGTGCCCGCGACCCGCAGCCGGTAGCGACCCGGCTCGGTGAGTCCGGAGAAGTCCAACTGGTAGGTCGAGACGAACCTCTCGTTCCAGCCGGCGCCGGCCTTACCGATCCGCCCTTTCAGCACCGTCTTCCCGTCGACGTCCTCGACGGCGAAGCGCGTGTCCGCCGGCAGCGACGCCGCGCGGCTCATCAGGGTCGCGATCTTCGCGTCGCCTGGCAGGTAGCCGACCTGATTGAGGCGCACCTCGCCGGCGCCCGCTGCCTGGCAGAGCGAGAGCACCGCCAACGTGCCGGCGACCACCGGCGTGGCGCGCCGCCACCGGGCGGTACCCTCCGTTTTCATGGGATGACGGCCTCGATCAGGAACGGGCCGCGCGCCTTCAGCGCCGACGCGAACACGTCGGCGAAGTCCTCCGCCGTGTCGACGCGGCGGGCCGGCACGCCCATGCCCTCGGCCATCTTCACCCAGTCGAGCACCGGATCGTCCATGTCGAGAACGCGGCCCGAGCGTTCCGCCGCCGTGACGCCGACGCGGCCGAGCTCGACGTGCAGGATCTTGTAGGATCGGTTGGCGAAGATCACCGTCACGACGTCGAGGCGCTCGCGCGCCTGCGTCCACAGCGCCTGCAGGGTGTACATCCCGGAGCCGTCGCCCTCGAGGCAGACGCACTGGCGGTCGGGGCATGCGACGGCGGTGCCGGTGGCGAGCGGCAGGCCGATGCCGATCGAGCCGCCGCTGATCCACAGGATGTCGTGTGGCGCCGCCGAGGGCCCGTACTCGGCCGTGAAGGCACCCGAGGTGATGCACTCGTCGGAGACGATGGCGCCCTCTGGCAGCAGCCGCGCCACGATCGCCCCCACCTTCTGCTGGTCGAGCGAGCCCGTCGGCATCCCCGGCACCTCGAGGGCGTAGCGCTCGGCCTTGCCCGCCTTGCGCGGCGCTCCGAGGGTGTCGGCGAGGTCAGTGAGGGCCGCGACGACATCCTCGTCCGGGCTTGCGAGTTGGTGGATGGCGCAGCCCGGCGCCGCGAGGAAGCTCGGCTTGTTCGGATATGCGAAGAACGACACCGGCGCCGTCGTCCCCACGAGGACTAGAACGTCGAACTCGGCGAGCGCCGCCGCCGCGTCCTCGGCGAAATAGGGCATGCGCCGGACGACCGGCCGCCCGGCCCCGCGCGCCATCCGTGGCGCGAACGTGTCGCCGAAGAGTGCCGCGCCCGTCTTCGCTGCGACGCGGCCGAGCGCCTCGAGGCCGGCGCCGTGCAGAGCCGGACCACGTCCGAGGATCGCCGCCTTGCGCGCGCCCTTCAGCGCCCGCGCGACGCCTTCGATGACGGCCTCGCCCACAGGCCGTGGCGGCACCGGCGCCACCGGCGCGACCGGACCGGTCGACGGGTCCCAGGAGATGTCGGCGGGGACGATCAGCGTCGCCGTGCCGCCCGACAGGCTGGAGGCCGCCGCCACCGCCTCGGCGCCGTCCCGCGCCACCGTGTCGACCGAGAGGCTGGTGCGCACCCACCGCGACACCGGGCGGGCGATCGCCTCGATGTCCGCCGTCAGCGGCGCGTCGTAGGCAAGATGCGTGGTGGCGTGCTCGCCGACGATGTTGACGATCGGCGTGCGCGCCTTGCGGGCGTTGTGGAAGTTGGCGATGGCGTTGCCGAGGCCGGGGCCGAGGTGGAGGAGCGTCGAGGCGGGCTTTCCGGTCATGCGGCCGTAGCCGTCAGCCGCCGCCGAGGCGACGCCCTCGAACAGGGTCAGCACGCCGCGCATCTGAGGCACCGTGTCGAGGGCCGTGACGAAGTGCATCTCCGAGGTGCCGGGGTTGGTGAAGCAGACTTCCACGCCCGCACCGACCAGCGTCCCGAGCAGGCTCTCCGCGCCGGACGGCGGCCGGGCGGCGCCCTCCCCCTTGCCGCGTGCCCGCTCCCCCTGCCCGCGCTTCGGTGACGCTACTCGTTCGTTCATCGCCTGCCGGTCCCTGCTGCTGCCGATCCGTCACGACGGCCGGATCGGCAGCATCGACCGCCCGCGCCGCCGCGTCCAGTCCGCGGCGGCCTTCTCACGGCGGCAGCGGCCGCCCGCCGGTCTCGCGGAGGAAGCGCGTGGCGAGGAAGGAGACGGCGCCGGCGGCGATGATGAGGTAGGCCGGCGCGATCGCCTGCCCGCTTACGCCGATCAGCCAGGCCGCCACCAGCGGGGCGAGGCCGCCGACGATGCCGATGCCGAGGTTGAACGGGATCGCCACCGCCGACACGCGGACGGGACCGCTCACCGATTCCACCATCAGGGCAGGCTGCACGCCGAAGGCGCCGACGATCACTGCGAAGCCGAACTGCCCGAGGAACGCCCCGGCGAGACCGCCGTCCCGCATCAGCAGGAACAGCGGCACGGCAAGGAGGAGGCCGGCGAGCGTCGCGCCGGTCAGGATCGGCAGACGGCCGACACGGTCCGACAGGGCGCCGAAGCCGAGGATCAGGCCGAGCAGCAGCACCATGTTGAGCGAGTTCACCGCCAGCGCCGCCTGCGACGACAGCCCCGCCGACTGCTGCAGCCACGTGGCGACGAAGACGAAGCAGAGATAGAGCCCGGCGGCGTTCAGCACCGTGAGGCCGGTGAGAGCCGCAAGTTCGCGGGGGTGACGCCGCACCGCCTCCGCGACGGGAAGGCGGACAATGTCGCGGCCGCGCCGGTCGGGCTCCAGCAGCGCCCGGCGCAGGAGGAGCCCAGCGACGGCGAGCAACGCCCCGGCGAGAAACGGCAAGCGCCATGCCCATGCCACGACATCGTCGGCAGCGAACACGGTGTGCAGCAGGGCGGCGACGGTGGAACCGAGCAGGATGCCGCAGACGGCGCCGAACGTTGCCGTGGCGCCGAAGACCCCGCGCCGCCCTTCCGGAGCGCTTTCCACGAGGTAGACCATCGAGCCGACGTACTCGCCGCCGACGGCGAGGCCCTGCGCCACCCTGAGGACGAGCAGGAGGAGCGGCGCGGCGACGCCGATCGCCTCGAAGGTCGGCAGGGCGCCGATCAGCACGGTCGGCACGGCCATGCCCGCGACGGTGAGGATGAGCGCGGGTTTCCGCCCGTAGCGGTCGCCGATGTGGCCGACGAGGATGCCGCCGACCGGCCGCATCAGCCCGCCGACCGCAAAGACGGCGAAAGCGGCGAGGACGCCGAAGCTGCCCGCCTCGGCCGGAAAGAAGTTCACCGCGATGACGGGGGCGAGGAAGCCGTAGACGGCGAAGTCGTAGAGTTCGAGCACGTTGCCGATCGTGCCCGCGGCGACCTGGCCGGCGCGGCCGGAACCCGTTCGCGCGGTGCCCGCGCTTCCCGTCGTGCTCACCGCGCGTTCCCCCCGGACGGCCACCGTCACGCCCTTAGCACGCCGCCGGTAACGGCCTCAGCCGAAACTGCAGGCGTCCGTCAGGATGCGGGTGCCGGTCACGGCGGCAGGGGGCGCCCGAGGGTCTCGCGCAGGAAGCGGGTGGCGAGGAAGGAGACGGCGCCGGCGGCCATGATGAAGTAGGCCGGAGCGATTTCCTCGCCGGTGGTCGCGATCAGCCAGGTGGCGACGAGCGGCGACAGCCCGCCGATGACGCCCATGCCGATGTTGAAGGCGAGCGCGATCGCCGTCACCCGGACCCGGGCGCCGACGGTCTCCACCATCAGCGCCGGCTGCACGCCGAACGCGCCGACGATCACCACGAAGCCGAGCTGCCCGAGGAAGGCTCCGGCGAGGCCGCCCTCCCGCATCAGGACGAACAGCGGCACGGCGAGGACGACGGCCAGAGCCGTCGCCCCGGCGAGGATCGGCAGGCGGCCGACCCGGTCGGACAACCAGCCGAAGGCGACCAGCAGGCCGACGAGGATCACCATGTTGAAGGTGTTCATCGTCAGGGCGACCGAGGGCCGGATGCCGTCCGCCTCCTGCAGCCAGCTCGCGAGGAAGACGAAGGCGACGTAGAAGCCGACCGCGTTGAACGCCGTCAGGCCGATCAGCGTCAGGATCACCCGCCCGTGCCCCTCGACCGCCTCGAGGACCGGAAGCCGCACCGGGTCCGTCGGCGCGGTCCGGGGCGGTTCCGCAAGATGGCGGCGCAGCAGGTATCCCGCGAACGCGAGGAGCACGCCGGCGAGGAAGGGCAACCGCCACGCCCAGGCCTCGACCGCCGCGTGGCCGTAGACGTCGAGCAGCACCGCCGCCGCCGCCGATCCGATGAGGATGCCCGAGACCGCTCCGGCGGCACAGCAGGCGCCGTAGAAGCCGCGCCGGTTCGGCGGTGCGCTCTCGACGAGGAACACCATCGAGCTGACGTACTCGCCGCCGACCGAAAGTCCTTGGACGATCCTGAGGATCACCAGGAGCACCGGCGCCGCGACGCCGATCGTGTCGTAGGACGGCAGGAGGCCGATGAGGACCGTCGGTACCGCCATGCCGCAGACCGACACCAGCAGGGCGGGCTTGCGGCCGTACCGGTCGCCGATGTGGCCGATCAGGATGCCGCCGAGCGGCCGCATCAGGAAGCCGACGGCGAACACCGCGAAGGTGGCAAGGAGCCCCGCCACCGCGTCCTCCGTCGGGAAGAAGTTCGCGGCGATGAAGGTCGCGAGATAGCCGTAGACGGCGAAGTCATACCACTCGAGGACGTTGCCGATAGTCCCGGCGGCGATCTGCCGGGCCGGCGACGGCGTCTCCACTCTCGCGACCGTCGCCGCCATGCCAACCCCTGCTCGTCGTCCGCGGCCCTCAGGCGGCAGCCTTCGCCTCCTTGCGCCGCTGGTGCAGCAGGGGCTCGGTGTAGCCGCTCGGTTGCTCGCGGCCCTTGAAGACGAGATCGCAGGCGGCCTGGAAGGCGACGCCGTCGAAGCCGGGCGCCATCGGCCGGTAGAGCGGATCGCCGGCATTCTGCTGGTCGACGACGGCCGCCATCCGCTTCAGCGTCGCCATCACCTGCTCCTCGGTGCAGATGCCGTGGTGCAGCCAGTTGGCGATGTGCTGGGAGGAGATGCGCAGCGTCGCCCGGTCCTCCATCAGCCCGACGTCGTGGATGTCCGGCACCTTGGAGCAGCCGACGCCCTGGTCGATCCAGCGCACGACATAGCCGAGGATGCCCTGGCAGTTGTTGTCGAGCTCCTGCTGCACCTCCTCCTCCGACCAGTTCGGCCGGTCGGCGAGCGGGATCGTCAGGATGGCGTCGAGGGAGGCGCGCTGGCGCTTCGACAGTTCCTCCTGGCGCTTCGCCACGTCCACCTCGTGATAATGGATCGCGTGCAGGGTCGCGGCGGTCGGCGACGGCACCCAGGCGGTGTTGGCGCCGGCCTGCGGGTGGCCGATCTTCGCCTTCAGCATCGCGGCCATCAGGTCCGGCATCGCCCACATGCCCTTGCCGATCTGCGCCCGCCCGCGGAAGCCGCAGGCGAGGCCGACGTCGACGTTCTGATCCTCGTAGGCCGCGATCCACGGCGTGCCCTTCATGTCCGCCTTGCGGATCACCGGGCCGGCCTCCATCGAGGTGTGGATCTCGTCGCCGGTGCGGTCGAGGAAGCCGGTGTTGATGAACACCACCCGATCCTTCGCCGCGGCGATGCAGCCCTGGAGGTTGACGGTGGTCCGCCGCTCCTCGTCCATGATGCCCATCTTGAGGGTGTTGCGGTCCATGCCGAGCACATCCTCGATGCGGGCGAACAGGCGGTCTGAGAAGGCGACCTCCTCGGGCCCGTGCATCTTCGGCTTGACGATGTAGACGGAGCCGGCGCGGCTGTTGCGCGGCCCGGAGGCCTTCTTCAGGTCGTGCAGGGCGATCAGCGAGGTGACGAGGCCGTCGAGGATCCCCTCCGGCGCCTCGCTTCCGTCGGCCATCTTCACCGCATCCGTCGTCATCAGGTGGCCGACGTTGCGGATCAGCATGAGACTGCGACCGGGCAGCACGAGCTCGCCGCCGTCCGGGGCGACGTAGCGGCGGTCGGGGTTGAGGGCGCGCTCCACGGTCGAGCCGCCCTTCGGGAACGCGGCGGTCAGCGTCCCCTTCATCAGCCCGAGCCAGTTGCGGTAGACGGCGACCTTGTCCTCCGCGTCGACGGCGGCGATCGAATCCTCGCAGTCCTGGATGACCGTCATCGCCGCCTCGAGGACCACGTCGGCGACCCCGGCCGGGTCGTCCTTGCCGATCGGGTTCGAGCGGTCGACGACGATCTCGGCATGCAGGCCGTTGTGCTTCAGCAGCACGAGGCGCGGCGCGGCCGGCTCGCCCTGATAGCCGGCGAAGCCCGCCGCGTCCGCGAGGCCGACGCTGCGGCCATCCTTCATCGTCACGGCGAGCTTGCCACCATCGACGGCGTATTCCGTGGCATCGGCATGGAGGGCACCGCCTGCGAGCGGGGCGATCTGGTCGAGCAGTGCCTTGGCGAAGGCGACCACCTTGACGCCGCGCTTCGGATTGTAGCCGCGGCCGCGCTCCGCCCCGTCGGTCTCGGGAATGGCGTCGGTGCCGTAGAGAGCGTCGTAGAGGCTGCCCCAGCGCGCGTTCGCGGCGTTCAGCGCGTAGCGGGCGTTGAGGATCGGCACGACGAGCTGCGGACCGGCGACGCGGGCGATCTCGTCGTCGACCTTCCCCGTGGCGATCTCGAAGGCCGGAGCGTCGGGCAGGAGGTAGCCGATCTCCGCGAGGAAGGCCTTGTAGGCCGCTGCGTCGTGCGGCTTGCCGCGCCGGGCGCGGTGCCAGCCGTCGATCTCCCGCTGCAGGCTCTCACGCTTTTCAAGCAGCGCACGGTTGACCGGGGTCAGTTCCGCAAAGACGTCCGAGAAGCCCTGCCAGTAGCGCGCCGGGTCGACACCGGTGCCGGGAAGAGCCTCCGCCTCGATGAAGTCGTTGAGCTCGCGGGCGACGTCGACGGTGCCGTGGCGGACGTACTCGGTCATGGCGGCTTCTCTCCCACTCTGATCGTTGCGATCGCTCCGCGGCGATCTTCACCCCCCTTATGCCGCGCGGGCGTGCAAGGCAAAAGCGTTGAAGACGGCCGAGGACTTTCGCCCCGGCGTCAAAGCACTCTCGCCGGATCGGGCTTGGGGAACGGCCGGCTCAGGTGTGTCGAGCCGGCGAGGCCGAAGCGCCACGGGGCCTCTGCGGCCTTCGAGATGCCGATGCGCGGCCCCACGAGGAGGGGCGGCGGCGTGTCCGGTAAGGTGATCGCGAAGGGCGGCGCGTCGAGCGGAAGGCCGTCGTGCGCCGCGCTGACCGCGAGGGCCTGGCAGACGCGCCCGGGACCGGCGCAGAGGAGCCGGTCGGCCACCCCGCCCCGCCGCGCCCGCATCGTCTCGAGGCCCGTCTCGGGCCGGAGCGCCCGGATCAGCACCGCGCTCCCCTCGCCCGGCGCGCCGCAGACGACGTTGAGGCACCAGTGGATGCCGTAGGAGCGATAGACGTAGGCCCGGCCTGGCGGCCCGAACATCGCGGCGTTCCGCCGGGTCGGGCCGATGTAGGAGTGCGAGGCCGGGTCGTCGCGGTGGTAGGCCTCGGTTTCGACGATGGTGCCGCCCACCCCGTCCACTGTCAGTCGGGCCCCGACGAGCGACCGGGCGACGGTGACGACATCCCTCGTGAACGGCGAATCCGGTGGCACGCGATCGCTCCGATGGACGGGATTTCGGCCGGACGCTGGCCCGCGGCTCTCGCAAGGGAGGCCGCGCTTTCCTATATGCGACCTCGTACGGACGCCGGAAACCCGGCGACCCCGTCGCCCGTTTCTCGATCGGCCCGACGGGCGGCGGCACTGCGAGGGAGACCACTGGACCGATGAACGCATTCCTTTCCCGGACCGGCCGCGTGGCCGCCGCCCTGCTGCTCGCGGTCGGCACCCTGGTGGTGGTGGTCGACCACGCGGACGCCCGGCGCGCCGGCTCGTTCGGCTCCTTCGGCAGCCGCGGCGCCCGCACGTTCCAGGCGCCCCCTCCGACGAACATTGCGCCGCGCACCGGCGCCCCGATCGAGCGCACCATGACGCCGCGGCCGGCCCAGCAGCCGGGCGCCGCGGCGCAGCCCGGCGCGGCCGCGACGCAGCGCCCGGGTGGCCTCTTCGGCGGCGGCTTCCTCGGTCCGCTGCTTGGCGGCCTCGCCCTGGGTGGCCTCTTCGGCATGCTGATGGGCAACGGCTTCGGCGGCGCGGCGGGCTTCCTCGGCCTCATCGTGCAGCTTGCCCTCATCGGGCTCGTCGTGATGCTGGTGATGCGCTTCTTCCGCAGCCGCCAGCAGCAGGGGACGAGCGCGCGCTATGCCGGCGCCGGCCCCGGCAGCCCGCCCGTGCGCCCCGACCTTTCGAACGTCGACGTCGCCCCGGCTCGTGGCCGGAGCGGTGTGCCGACGGCCGGCGGTCTCGGCGGTGGCCTGTTTGGGGGCAGCGCGGCGGCGACCGCGGGCGCCGGGACCACGGCGGCGGGCTATGGCGCGCCGACCCGGCCGATGAGCGAGCGCCTCGAGGATGGTCGCTGGACGGGCGACGAGATCGGCGTCAGCGGCGAGGACCTCGACACCTTCGAGCGTCTCCTCGCCGAGGTGCAGGCCGCCTACAGCCGCGAGGACTTCGGCAAGCTGCGCGCCCTGACGACCCCCGAAGCGATGGGCTACCTCGCCGAGGAGATCGGCGAGACGGCGACGAAGGGCCTGAAGAACGAGGTGCTCGACGTGCGCCTTCTCGACGGCGACATCGCCGAGGCGTGGTCGGAGGACGGCCGCGACTACGTCACCGCGGCGCTGCGCTACGAGAGCCGCGACATGCTCCGTGACCGGTCGAGCGGCGTGCTCGTCGAGGGCAGCGAGGACCCGTCGGAATCGGTCGAGCTGTGGACCTTCGTCCGCGACCGCGGCGCCGACTGGAAGCTCGCGGCCATCCAGGCCGCGGCCTGAGGCGCCCCCCGTAAAGTCCGAGGAACGGCCGGGACCTTCCCGGCCGTTTTCATTTGGGGGCGGGCGATCCCAGTCTGCGAGGTTGTCCACACTTCGCCCGGGCCGCGTCCCTTTCGCCCTCCCCGTGGGCCGGCTCCTTCGCTAGGCTGCCGGCGCATCCGAATCCTCCGCTGCCGGACCCGATGGCCCCCGCCCTTTCCCCGGAGCTGGCCGCCCGCAAGTGGGCGGTGCTCGCCGAGACCTTCGGCTTCTCCGCCTTCCGGCCCGGCCAGGAAGCGGTGGTCGACGCCGTGCTCGCCGGGCGCCACACCCTCGCGGTGATGCCGACCGGCGCCGGCAAGTCGCTCTGCTACCAGGTGCCCGGCCTCGTCCTCGGCGGGCTCACGCTCGTCGTCTCGCCGTTGATCGCGCTGATGGACGACCAGATCGCCGGCCTTCGGCTCAACGGCGTCGGCGCCGAGGCGATCCACTCCGGCCGCTCGCGGGAGGAGAACGTCGCCGCCTGGCGGCGCGTGCAGACCGGCGCCTCGCGCTTCCTCTTCCTCGCCCCCGAGCGGCTGATGACGGAGCGGATGCTCTCGGCGCTGTCGCGCCTGCCGGTCTCGCTCGTCGCCGTCGACGAGGCCCACTGCATCTCACAGTGGGGCCACTCCTTCCGCGCCGAGTATCTCGCCCTCGGGTCGCTGCGCGAACACTTGCCCGCGGTGCCGATCATCGCCCTCACCGCGACCGCCGACGCGGCGACGCGCGACGACATCGTCGAGCGGATGTTCGGCGGCCGCGCCACGCTGTTCGTCGCCGGCTTCGACCGGCCGAACATCTCGCTCACCGTCGCCGAGAAGGCCGACACCGGCGAGCAGATCGCCCGTTTCGTCAAGCAGCGGGCCGGCGCGAATGGCATCATCTACCGGGTCTCGCGCAAGAAGGTGGAGGAGACGGCCGAGCGGCTCGCCGGCCTCGGCCTGCGCGCCCTGCCCTATCATGCCGGCCTGCCGCAGGACGTGCGCGCCGCCAACCAGGAGGCCTTCCTCGCCGAGCAGGGCATCGTGATGGTGGCGACCGTCGCCTTCGGCATGGGCATCGACAAGTCGGACGTGCGCTGGGTGCTGCACGCCGACATCCCCGGCACCCTCGAGGCCTACTACCAGGAGATCGGCCGCGCCGGCCGCGACGGCGAGCCGGCCGAGGCGATGCTGCTCTACGGCCTCGAGGATGTGCGCACCCGCCGCCGCTTCATCGACGAGGTGCCGGAGCCCGAGCGGCGGCGCATCGAGGCGCGCCGGCTCGACGCGATGATCGGCTTCTGCGAGGCGACGACCTGCCGCCGCCAGGTGCTGCTCTCCTATTTCGGCGAGGAGAGCGGCCCGTGCGGCAACTGTGACGTCTGCGTCGACCCCCCGGCGGTGGTCGACGGCAGCGCCGAGGCGCGGCTCCTCCTGTCGCTGGCGCGGGCGACCGGCGAGCGCTTCGGCGCCGGCCACCTCGTTTCGCTCGCCGTCGGTGAACAGAGCGAGCCGGTGCTCCGCCGCGGCCACGAGAAGCTGCCGGGCTTCGGCGCCGGCACCGCCCACAAGGCGAGCGAGTGGCGTTCCATCGTCCGCCAGCTCGTCGCCTCCGGCGCTCTGATGGTCGATTCGACCGCCTACGGCGCGATGCGCCTCACCGACCGCGGCCACGACATCCTCGAGGGCGCCGAGTTCACCATGCGGGCGCCCCGCGCCGGCAAGCGCCGCAAGGCGGCCCCGGCGATGCCCGTCGGCTCGGTCGACGGGCCGCTGCTTGCCCGCCTCAAGGCCCTCCGCCGCGAGCTCGCGGCCGAGCGCGGCGTGCCGGCCTACGTCGTCTTCGCTGACCGGACGCTCGAGGAGATGGCGGCGACCCGCCCGGGCAGCCTCGAGGAGCTCGCGGCCGTGCGCGGCGTCGGCCAGGCGAAGCTGGCCGCCTTCGGCAAGGCCTTCCTCGCCGCACTGCGCGGCTGAGGGAAGGCTCGCGCCCTCTCGACAGCCCCCGCCCGAGCAGGCAAAGGAGCCGCGTGACGCCGCGCCTTCACCTCCAGCGCGCCCTCGGGGCGCTCGGCCTCCTGCCGCCGACCCGGGCGTTCATCGTCGTGCCGGCGCTGAAGCTCGCCTATGGCCGCGTGCCGAAGGCGGCGAATTCCTCGATCAAAAATGCGATCGCCCGCCACGTCCCCGTCGATCCCGACATCGACGAGCGGCCCGGCCGCGACCGCTACTGGCAGCGCGGCAAGGGCGGCCCGGTGTACATGGCGAGCGCCGCCGAGGTGTCCGGCCGCGACGACCTCTTCGTCTTTGCATTCGTGCGCGATCCGTTCGACCGGCTGGCCTCCTGCTACGTCAACAAGATCGTCGCGCCGAACACGTTTCCACCGCTCTTCGAGGCCCTCGGCTTCGAGAAGGGGATGGCCTTCCCCGACTTCGTCGCCCGCGTCGCCGCGACGCCGGACGCCATCGCCGACGACCACTTCCGCTCGCAGGCCTCGATGCTGACGCTCAAGGGCCGCGTCGTGCCGTCCTTCGTCGGCCGCTTCGAGACGATCGGAGCCGACTGGGCGTACGTGCGCGAGACGGTGCTCTCCCGCGGCGGCCCCGACCTCGGCGCCCTCCCCCACGTCAACAAGCGCCGCGGCGGCTCCGACGACCTGCCGACGCTGTTCGCCGACCCGGCGGTCACTGCCCTCGTGCGGAAACGCTACGCCGAGGACTTCGCGGCGTTCTATGCGGGGCGCATGGATCCCACTTCCGAGGCTAACCCGGGTAAGTCAGCCACGCCCTGAGCGCCGCCGTCACCGCCTCCGCGCGCTCGAGCGTCGAGAGGTGGCCGCAGTCCGGCACGACGACGAGGCAACTGTCGGCAATGCCGTCGTGCATCTCACGGGCGAGTTCCGGCGGCGTCAGCGCATCCTCCGCACCGACCAGCACCAGCGTCGGACATCGGATCGCCCAGAGCGTCGGGCGCGAATCGGCGCGGCCCATGATCGCCCGCATCTGGCGGGCGAAGCGCTCGGCACCAGTGTCGTCTGCCATCTCCCGCACGACGGCGACAAGGCCGGCGTCCGTCAGCCTCTCCGGATTGATGAGAACTGGCAGCAACGCCTCGGTCACCTCCCCGTATCGCCCCTCGGCGATGAGGGCGAGGTGCCGGTGGCGGCGTTCGAGGATTGCCGGCGAATCGGGGCGCGCCATGGTGTCGAGGAGCGCCAGCCGCAGGATGCGCTCGGGCGCCTGTCGCATCATCTCGAAGGCGACGTAGCCGCCCATCGACAAGCCGGCGAGAGCGAAGCGCGGTGGCGCTGTGGAAAGCGCCGCCGCCGCGATTTCGGCGATCGTGTCGTGGCGTCCGTGGTCGACGATACGCGTCTCCGCAATGTCGGCGAGCGCTGCGACCTGCGGCGCATAGAGCCGGGCGGTGCAGCCGAGACCCGGCACGAGGAGCAAAGGCGTCGTCATCGTCCCTCTCCCCGCAAGGCCGGCGCGCAACGCCGTCAGCTCAATTCGGCGCCGCCCGGGCCCTGTCGTCAGCCCCGTGCCGGCGCGCCCCGCGCGATCCCGAGGAAGTCGTCGGCCTTGAGGCTCGCGCCGCCGACAAGGGCGCCGTTGACGTTCGCCACCGCCAGAAGCTCGGCGGCGTTGCCCGGCTTCACGGAGCCGCCGTAGAGGAGGCGGAAGCCGGCCGCGGCCGGTCCGAAGCGGTTCGTCAGCACCCGCCGGATCGCGGCGTGCATCTCCGCGACGTCCTCGACCGTCGGCGTCAGACCGGTGCCGATCGCCCAGACCGGCTCGTAGGCGACGACCAGCCGCTCGGGCGTCGCCCCGTCGGGGATCGAGCCGGCGAGTTGTTCCGACACCACCGCGAGCGCCCGTCCGGCGTCCCGCTCCGCCCGCGTCTCGCCGACGCAGACGATCGCCGTGAGCCCCGCCCGCCAGGCCGCCTCGGCCTTGGCACGCACGTCGGCGTCGCGCTCCTTGTGGTCGCTCCGCCGCTCCGAGTGGCCGACGATCACCGCCACCGCGCCGGCATCGGCCAGCATTTCCGCCGAGACGTCACCCGTATGGGCGCCGGACGGGCGGGCGTGGCAGTCCTGGCCGCCGATGGCGACACCGGAACCGGCGGCGAGCTCGGCCGCGGCCGCCACCAGCGTCGCCGGCGGGCAGACCATGAGGTCGACCCGGTCGCGCAGGGCGGGGTCGCTGCCGTCGATCACACGGCGCAGCTCCGGCAGCGCGGCCTTCAGCCCGTTCATCTTCCAGTTTCCGGCGATCAGCGGCCGCACGTCGTCCCCTCCCGGCTGTCGTTCGCGCTGCCTGGCTTCTGGCCGGCGCGCCATGCGCCCACCGCCTAGCAGAGCGGGGCCGCAGGGCCAAGCGAGGAGCCACGGCGGCGCCCGGCCGGTTCGCCTTGTCCGGCAGGGCCCGCCTCTCTATGATCCCGGCCGCTTCGGCTGGCCCACGCGGGCGTGCCGCCGTCCCCCGAACGGATTGGAACCGGAAGTCCATGCTCGACCAGATGCGCCGTGGCGCCCAGACGTGGGTTGCGAAGATCCTCATCGGCATCCTGGTGATGAGCTTCGCCGTCTGGGGCGTCTCCGGCTTCCTCGGCGGCGCGGGCACCAACGTCATCGTCACCGTCGGCGGCACCGAGATCCCGACGGCCCGGTTCCAGCAGGACTACACGCGGACGCTCCAATCCTACACGCGCCAGATCGGCCGCAACCTCTCGCCGGCCGAGGCAGCCCAACTCGGCGTGCCGCAGCAGGTGCTCGGCCGCCTGATCACCGAGGCGACGATGTCGGAGGTCGCGAGCGAGCTCGGGCTCGGCGTCTCGGAGGCGGAGCTCGCCCGGCAAATCAAGGCCGACCCGTCCTTCCAGGGCGCGGCCGGCAACTTCGACCGCGACCGCATGCGCCTTCTGCTCCAGCAGAGCGACCTGACGGAAGCGGAGTACGTCGAGGCGATGTTCGGTCTCGCCGAGCGCCGCCAGATCGCCGACGGCCTGATCGGCGGCCTCGAGACCCCGAACACCTATCTCGAGGCGGTGAACCGCTACCAGAACGAGGAGCGGACGGTCCGCTCCATCACCCTTCCCCCGTCTGCCGCGCCCGCCGTCGACGAGCCGACCGACGAGCAGCTGTCGACCTATTTCGAGGCGAACAAGGCCGCCTTCCGCGCACCCGAGTACCGGACCTTCTCCGTCATGCTGGCGGACCCACAGGCGCTCGCCGATCCCTCGGCCGTCACCGACGACGAAGCCCGCACCGCCTACGACCGTGCGACCGGCCGCTTCGGCACGCCGGAAAAGCGCCGCGTCGAACAGATCGTCTTCCCCGACCGCGCCGCGGCCGAGGCGGCGATGGCCGCCCTCGCCGAGGGCACCGCGATCGATGCGATCCTCGCCGAGCGTGGCCTGAAGCCGGGCGATGCCGACCTCGGGCTCGTCGCCAAGACGGACCTCATCGACGCTGCGGTCGCCGACGCCGCCTTCGCGATGGCCTCCGGCGAGACCAGGGTCGTCGACGGCCGCTTCGGCCCGGTGCTCCTGCGCGTCACCGAGATTGCCCCGAGTGCCCGCCAGCCCTTCGACGAGGTGAAGGACACCCTGAAGCAGGAGATCGCCGCCGATCGCGCCACCGCCGAGGTCGCCTCGCTCTATGACGAGGTGGAGGACGCCCGCGCCGGCGGCTCGACGCTCGCGGAGATCGGCGAACGGTTCAAGATCCCGCTGCAGACGGTGACGGGCGTCGATCCCGAGGGCGCGACCGCCGACGGCACGAAGCCGACGATCCCCGGCGGTGCAGCGGTCCTGTCGGGTGCCTTCGATGCGGACGTCGGGACGGAGCCCGACCCCGTGCAGGTCGACCGGCGCGGCTTCGCCTGGTTCGAGGTCTCCGACGTGATCGCGGCTCGCGACCGCACCCTCGACGAGGTTCGCGATCGTGTGATCGCCGCCTGGCGGGAGGCGGAGACCGCCACCGCTCTCGACAAGCTCGCCAGCGACGTGGCCGAGCGGGTCCGCGGCGGCGAGACGCTGGAGGCCGCCGCCGGCACGCTGAACCTCACCGTCGCCACCTCCGCCCCCTTCAAGCGCGGTGGGACCGTCGAAGGTCTCTCGACGCAGGCCGTCGCCGCTGCGTTCGGGGGCGGCGTCGGAACGGTCGCGACAGCGCCCGCGCCCGACGGTGGCCGGACCGTCCTCGTCGTCGACCAGATCACCGAGCCGGTCTTCTTCGCCGAGACACCGGAGATGTCCGAACTCGGCGGCGAGCTGTCGCGCGCCATTGGCAACGCGCTCCTCACCGACTACGTGACCGAGATGGAGCGCACGCTCGGCATCGCGGTGAACCAGCAGGCGTTCTCGTCAGTGGTCGGGCTAGACCGCGACGCCGGCTCCTGATCCGGCCAGCGCGATGAGCGACCTCAAGCCCTTCATCGGGAAGGTGGCAACCGGCCGTCCGCTCAGCCGCGCGGACGCCGAAGCGGCCTTCGACGTGGTGATGTCCGGTGCCGCGACCCCCGCCCAGATCGGTGGCCTCCTGATGGCCCTCAGGGTGCGCGGCGAGACCGTCGACGAGATCGCCGGTGCGGTCACCGTGATGCGCGCCAAGATGCTGACGGTCGAGGCCCCTGCGGAGGCCGTCGACGTCGTCGGCACCGGCGGCGACGGCGCCGGCAGCTACAACGTCTCGACCTGTTCGGCCTTCGTCGTCGCCGCCTGCGGCGTCCCCGTCGCCAAGCATGGCAACCGCGCCCTCTCCTCGAAGTCCGGCGCCGCCGATGTGCTCGCCGCCCTCGGCGTCAGGATCGAGCTGCCGCCGGCGCGCATCTCGCGCTGCATTTCGGAGGCCGGCCTCGGCTTCATGTTCGCGCCCGCCCACCATGCTGCGATGAAGCATGTCGGCCCCGCCCGGGTGGAACTCGGCACGCGCACGATCTTCAACCTGCTCGGCCCGCTGTCGAACCCGGCCGGTGTGCGCCGGCAGATGGTCGGAGTGTTCGATCCGGCGTGGGTCGAGCCCATTGCGCACGTGCTGAAGACGCTCGGCTCGGAGCGCGCTTGGGTCGTCCACGGCGCCGACGGGCTCGACGAGATCTCCAACACCGGCCCGACGCGCGTTGCGGAACTGAAGGACGGCACCGTCTCGACCTTCGAGGTGACGCCCGAGCAGGTCGGCCTCGGGCGCTGTACGATCGACGCCCTGAAGGGCGGCGACGGTGCCACGAACGCTGCGGCCCTCGCCGCCGTCCTCGACGGCCAGCCGGGCGCCTACCGCGATATCGTGCTGATGAACGCTGGCGCGACGCTGGTCGTTGCCGGGCGCGCCGGCACCCTCGCCGAAGGGGTGGCGGAGGCGGCGCAGGCGATCGATTCGGGCGGCGCCCGGGCGCGCCTCGACCTGCTCGTCCAGGTCTCCAACGCGGAGTGAGCGGCATGGCCGTCACCGAGACCATCGACGTCCTCGAGAAGATCGGGCGCTACAAGCGCGAGGAGATCGCGGCCGCCAAGGCTGCCGTGCCGGAGGCGGAGATCCGCCGCCGTGCCGCCGCCGCGCCGCCACCGCGCGGCTTCCTCGCGGCTCTGGAGGCGAAGATCGCGGCCGGACACACGGCGCTGATCGCCGAGATCAAGAAGGCGAGCCCCTCGAAGGGCCTCATCCGGGGCGACTTCGACCCGCCGTCGCTCGCCCGCGCCTACGAGGCGGGCGGCGCTGCCTGCCTTTCGGTGCTGACCGACGGGCCCTCGTTCGAGGGGCGGCCGGAGTATCTGGAGGCGGCGCGCCGCGAGGTCTCCTTGCCCTGTCTTCGCAAGGACTTCCTCTACGAGCCTTACCAGGTTCATGAAGCCCGGGCATGGGGTGCGGACTGCATCCTCGTCATCATGGCCTCGGTGGACGATGCGGCCGCGCGCGCCCTCACCGACACCGCCCACGCGCTTGGCATGGACGTCCTCGTCGAGGTCCACGACGAGCGCGAGCTCGACCGGGCGCTCGCCCTGCCGGCCCGCATGATCGGCATCAACAACCGCAACCTCCGCACCTTCGAGACGAGCCTCGAGACGAGCGAGCGCCTCGCGCCGCGCGTTCCGGCCGACCGGCTCATCGTCGGCGAATCCGGCATCTTCACCGCAGCCGACGTCGACCGCCTTGCCGCCGTCGGCATCCGGGCCATCCTCGTCGGGGAGAGCCTGATGCGGCAGGCGGACGTCACGGCGGCGACGCGCGCCCTCCTCGCCCCCGCCTGAGCTTTCCCGATGTCCGGCGAGCCGCCACACCTCACCCACCTCGACGAGACCGGCGCCGCCCGGATGGTCGACGTGTCGGACAAGGACGTGACGAGCCGCGTGGCCGTCGCCCTCGGGGCCGTCCGGATGCTGCCGGCAACGCTCGCCCTCATCACGTCCGGCGCCGCGGCCAAGGGCGACGTGATCGCCACGGCCCGCATCGCCGGCATCATGGCCGCGAAGCGCACCCACGACCTCATCCCCCTCTGCCATCCGCTGGCGCTGCAATCCGTGAAGGTGGAGATCGCCGCCGACGAGGCGCTGCCGGGGCTCCGCGTCACCGCGACGGCCAAGGTCACCGGCCGGACGGGCGTCGAGATGGAGGCCCTGACGGCCGCTTCGGTCGCCTGCCTGACGATCTACGACATGGCGAAGGCCGTCGACCGCGGCATGGTCATCGAGGACATCCGCCTCGCCGCCAAGAGCGGCGGCCGTTCGGGTGACTGGCGGGCCGAGGGCGTTCCGGAGACAGGCGGATGAGCCTGCTGCCCGTCGACGAGGCGCTCGCCCGCATCCTCTCCGGTGCCGCTCCGGTCGGGTCGGAAACGGTTTCCGTCGAGCGGGCGGCCGGACGGGTGCTCGCCGCCGATCTCGCCGCCGCCCGCACCCAGCCCCCCTTCCCGTCCTCGGCCATGGACGGCTACGCCGTGCGCGGTGCCGCTGTCCTCGACGTTGGCCGACGTCTCCGCGTCATCGGCGCCTCCGTCGCCGGCCGGGCGTTCGGCGGCAGCGTCGGCCCCGGCGAGGCGGTGCGGATCTTCACCGGCGCCCCCGTCCCGGAGGGTGCCGACACCGTCCTCATCCAGGAGGATGCGCGCGTCGTCGGCGACGGCGTGATCGAGGTCGCCGAGGCCGGCACGCCCGGCCGCCACGTCCGCGCCGCCGGCCTCGACTTCAGCCAGGGCGACGTGCTGGTTCGTCGCGGCACCCTGCTCGACTTCCGCCACGTCTCGCTGGCGGCGGCGATGAACCACGCCACGCTGAAGGTGCGGCGCCGCCCGCGCGTGGCGATCCTCGCAACCGGCGACGAACTCGTCCTGCCGGGCGAGACGCCCGGCCCCGACCAGATCATCGCGTCGAACCACATCGGCGTCGCCGCCCTCGTTGAGCGCGCCGGCGGCGAGGCCGTGTTCCTCGGCATCGCGCCGGACCGAACCGAGGCCATCGCCGCGGCGGTCCGGCGCGCTGCCGAAGAGGGGGCCGACGTGCTCGTCACACTCGGCGGCGCGTCCGTCGGAGAGCATGACCTCGTCCGCGACGCCTTCGGTCTCGAAGGGCTGACGCTCGACTTCTGGAAGATCGCCATGCGGCCGGGCAAGCCGCTGATGTTCGGCCGGCTCGGTCCGATGCACGTGCTCGGGCTTCCCGGCAACCCGGTGTCGAGCCTCGTCTGCGGGCTCGTCTTCCTCGAGCCGCTGGTGCGCGCCCTCGCCGGCCGCGGTGCCGCGGCAGTCATGACCGAGGCGGCCGTGCTCGGGAGCGCGATGCCGACGAACGACATTCGCCGCGACTATGTGCGCGCGAGCCTTACGACCGAGGACGGCCGGGCCGTCGCCACGCCGGGACGGGTGCAGGACTCCTCCATGATCTCCGTCCTCGCCGGCGCCGGCTGCCTCATCGTCCGCGAACCGGGCGACCCGCCCGCCGCCGCCGGGGACGCCTGCCGCATCATCCGCCTCTGAGGGCGGACTGCCGCCGTCGATCCGCGTGCATCCTGGCGACCGGTCGGTTAGAACGCCCCCAAACCGAAACCGACCGCGCGCGGAGCTTCGCCATGACCGTCCACGACCTGCCCGTTGCGGCTTTCCCGCACGTTCCGCTGCTGCCGCTCGGCAAGGACGAGACCGTCTACCGCAAGCTCACTCGCGACCACGTGCGCGTCGAGAAAGCGCTCGGCGAGGAGGTCGTGGTGGTCGAGGCCGAGGGCCTGCGGCTCCTCGCCGAGCAGGCCCTTGTCGACATCAACCACCTGCTGCGGCCGTCCCACCTCGCCCAGCTCGCAAAGATCCTCGACGACCCCGAGGCGACCGACAACGACAAGTTCGTCGCCTTCGACCTCCTGAAGAACGCCAACATCGCCGCCGGCGGCGTGCTGCCGATGTGCCAGGACACCGGCACCGCCATCGTCATGGCGAAGAAGGGTCGCCGGATCTGGACCGACGGCACCGACGAGGCGGCGCTCGCCGCCGGCATCCGCGACGCCTACTTCAAGCGGAACCTCCGCTACAGCCAGCTCGCGCCGCTGTCGATGTTCGAGGAGAAGAACACCCGCACCAACCTGCCGGCGCAGATCGACATCCACGCCGAGGGCGACGACGCCTACAAGTTCCTGTTCATGGCGAAGGGCGGCGGCTCGGCCAACAAGACCTTCCTCTTCCAGGGCGTGCCGTCGCTCCTGACGAAGGACAGGCTCTCGGCCTTCCTGAAGGAGAAGATCCTCACGCTCGGCACCGCCGCCTGTCCGCCCTACCACCTCGCCGTCGTCATCGGCGGCCTCTCGGCCGAGCAGACGCTGAAGACGGTGAAGCTCGCCTCCGCCCGGTATCTCGACGGCCTGCCGACGGCCGGCTCCGAGGACGGCCACGCCTTCCGCGACCTCGCGATGGAAGCCGAGATCCACGCGATGACGCAGGCGCTCGGCGTCGGGGCGCAGTTCGGCGGCAAGTACTTCTGCCACGACGTGCACGTCATCCGCCTGCCCCGCCACGGCGCCAGCCTGCCGATCGGCCTCGGCGTCTCCTGCTCCGCCGACCGCCAGGCGACCGCCAAGATCACCCGCGACGGCATCTACCTCGAGCAGCTCGAGGCCAACCCGGCCCGCTTCCTGCCGGAGATCGACGACAGCCACCTCGGCGAGGGCGTCGTCCACATCGACCTGACGCGGCCGATGAAGGACATCCTCGCCGAACTGACCAAGCACCCGATCCGCACGCGCCTGTCGCTCACCGGACCGCTCATCGTCGCCCGCGACCTCGCCCACGGCAAGCTGCGCGAGCGGCTGGAGCGGGGCGAGCCGCTGCCGGACTACTTCAAGAACCATCCGATCTACTATGCCGGCCCGGCGAAGACGCCGGAGGGCTTCGCCTCCGGGTCGTTCGGCCCCACGACGGCCGGCCGCATGGACGCCTTCGTCGATCAGTTCCAGGCCGCGGGCGGATCGATGGTGATGCTCGCCAAGGGCAACCGCTCGCCGGCGGTGCGCGAGGCCTGCCGGACGCACGGCGGCTTCTATCTCGGTTCGATCGGCGGGCCTGCCGCGCGGCTCGCCCAGGACTGCATCAAGCACGTCGAAGTGGTGGAGTATGCCGAACTCGGTATGGAGGCCATCTGGCGGATCGACGTCGTCGACTTCCCGGCCTTCGTCGTCGTCGACGACAAGGGTAACGATTTCTTCAAGGAATTGAATCTCGGCTGACGATTCGCTTGCCGGCTGCTGACGCCGCGGCCAAGAAAACGTTGCAGGCGAGGCACAGTGGTGGACTTTCCCGCCGCTTCCTCGCCCCAGCGCCCGCATCACGCTTGCGGCCTCCGGAACGACTCTTCAAAGGTGCGAGTTGACGAGAAGTTGGCTGGCCTGTGGCGACGTTATGTCGTTTTCTCGGCCCGGTCGCTTTCCCGATCGCGTTCGGTTCCAGCGGATGAAGGGCGCACGATGCGCAAGATGATTTTGGCGGTTGCGGCGATCGCCGCGGCCATGACGAGCGGATCCGCCTACGCCCAGGGTCCCCTGGCGGCGCTGCGGGCCTATGAGCAGAACGGCGGCTACGAGGGCCACAAGGCCGGCGTCGGCGGCAAGTCCTGGACGCGGATCCCCCGCGAGGAAGTGGACTTCCCGGGCAACTACAAGGCCGGCACCATCGTCGTGAACACGACCGAGCGGCGCCTCTATCTTGTCCTCGGCGACGGCAAGGCGCTGAAGTACGGCATCGGCGTCGGCCGGCCGGGCTTCGAGTGGGCCGGCACCCACCGCGTCACCCGCAAGGCGGAGTGGCCGGGGTGGACGCCGCCGCCGCCGATGCGCAAGCGCCAGCCGGACCTGCCGCAGCACGTGCCGGGCGGCCCGAACAATCCGCTCGGAGCCCGCGCCATGTATCTCGGCTCCTCCTGGTACCGCATCCACGGTTCGAACGAGCCCTGGACGATCGGCCAGGCTGTCTCTTCCGGCTGCTTCCGGATGACCAACGAGGACGTCATCGACCTCTACGAGCGCGTCAAGGTCGGCGCCCAGGTCGTCGTCGTCCGCTGATCCGACGTTTCGGACCGACATCCGACGGGCCGGCCGAAAGGTCGGCCCGTTCGCATTTCGGCGGTCCGAGTTGGCCGCTGCGCTTTCGTTCATGTCGCCGTGGACCGGGCGATGCGGTAGAAGCGTCGCGAAGGCTCCCCTGCCCCAGAGTTCGTCAGACAGAGCGAGGATCATCATGCGCGCAGCCCTCAGCGAGGCGCTGAAGACCGCGATGAAGGCGGGCGAGAAGCGCCGCGTCTCGACCATCCGCATGATCCAGGCGGCGATCAAGGACAAGGACATCGAGGCCCGTGGCGCGGGTCGCGAGACCGCGAGCGAGGCCGAGATCCTGTCGCTGCTGCAGAAGATGATCAAGCAGCGCCAGGAATCGGCCACCGTCTATGACGGTGCCGATCGCCCCGAACTCGCCGCTCAGGAGCGCGAGGAGGCGGCGATCATCGCCGAGTTCCAGCCGCGCCAGCTCGACGAGGCGGAGACGGCCGCGGCGATCGACGCCGCCATTGCCGAGACGGGCGCGAGCGGCCCGCAGGACATGGGCAAGGTCATCCAGTCGCTGCGCGCCAGCCACGCCGGGCGGATGGACTTCGGCAAGGTCTCCGGACTGGTGAAGGCGGCGCTCGCGCGCTGAGCCGACGGCCGGCGCGCCGGGAGGCTCCGGCCCATGCGGCTCTCGGCGACGCTGCGCCGCGAGATCGATCTTCCGGCCCTCGGCTGGGGCGCGGCCCTGATCGCGCCCTTCGTCGTCGTGGCGGCGCTGACCGGCGACCAGGTCTTCCTGCAGCTTTGCTTCCTCGCCGTCTGCCTGCTCATTCCGGCCTACCAGCTCCTCCTGCCGCCACTGGCGACGGCCGTCCACACGGTGGCCACCGTCGCGACCTGCACGTTGCTGTTCGCCGCGGCGGCGCAGCCGCTTGTCTTCGTCATCGTCACGGCGACGAGCGCGATCACCACCATCTGGCTGACCCGCTACGGGGGCCGTCTGCGGACGCTCGGCACGTTCTTCTTCATTCCGGCCCTCTATCTCGCCTGCGAACTCCACGAGCTCCCCGACGGCACCAGCGAGCTTGGCCGCCTCGTGCTGCTCTCCCCCATCGCGGGCGGCGCCGTCATCGCCGTCGAACTCACCCGTCGGTGGGTCTCGGGCATCCGCGCGCCAATGAGCGAGGAGCACGGCCTTGCGACCTCGCTGCTGCGCGGTGTCGAGATCGGAGAGGCGGAGGGCCGCTGGGTGACCCACTCGGTCGCCGTGTTCGTCGCCGTGCTGGTGGCGACGGCGATTGCCGAAGCCTTCGACATGGACCAGCGCCAGTGGGTGATCTGGTCGTCGATCACCGTCATCACCGGCGATCACCGCGCCGCGATCGGAAAATTCGGCATTCGCGCAACGGGGGTCGCCATCGGCGCGCCGCTCGGCCTCCTCGCCGGCTGGCTGCTGCCGCAGACGCAGTTCGTCTACTCGCTCGCGCTGCTCGCCCTCTTGCTGACCCTCCTCGCCATCCCGCGCTACCCGGTCGCCTTCACGCTGCGCAGCTTCTTCACCGGGCTCGCGGCGATGGCGGCCGGCGGCGCCGCGTCGATCGCCGAAAGCCGCGTCGAGAACGTCATCCTCGGAGGCATCATCGGCGTGCTCGCGCTGCTCGTGGTCGCAGCGCTGCGGCGCGAGCTGCCGCGGCGTCCGGTCGCCTGAGACGCCTCACCGGTCGCGCGAGAGGCCCTTTGTGGCGATCTCGGCAAGATAGGCCGACCACAGTGCCTCGCGATCGGCACCGAGGCGGCGGAGGTATCCCCAGGTGAAGATGCCGGAGCCGTGGCCGTCGTCGAACTGCAGGCGGACGGCGTAGTTGCCGACAGGCTCGACCGCGCGGATCGCGACGTTGCGCTTGCCGCCGACCGTGACGCGCTCGGAGGGCGAGTGCCCCTGCACCTCCGCCGAAGGCGACATGACGCGCAGCATCTCCGCCGGGATCTCGAAGACGGCGCCGTCGTCGTAGGTGACGGCGAGGGTGCGGTGCCCGCTCTTCAGGCGGATCTCCACCGGCCACGACTGCCCGGATGTCGCCTGCTCTTCCGCCATCGGGCTTTCCCCTTGCCGTGCCGCCGCCGAATGGCAATATCAGGGGATGCGCGGCGGGCCAACCGCCGCTGGCGACCTGTCGTCCACCGCCGTTTCGGCGCGACGGCCGCAACCGTCGCCACGGGAGCCAAGCTGGATGCTGCGAGACGCCGAAACCGGCCGCACCACCGGGCCGAGCCTCATCGACCCGTTCGGACGGGCGATCACCTATCTGCGCGTCTCCGTCACCGACCGCTGCGACTTCCGCTGCGTCTATTGCATGGCGGAAGACATGACCTTCCTGCCGAAGCGGGACCTCCTCACCCTCGAGGAACTCGACCGCCTGTGCTCCGCCTTCGTGCGTCAGGGGGTGCGCAAGCTTCGCATCACCGGCGGCGAGCCGCTGGTGCGCAAGAACGTCATGAGCCTGTTCCGCGCCCTTGGTCGCCACATCGAGACCGGAGCGCTCGAGGAACTGACGCTGACGACCAACGGATCGCAGCTCGGCAAGCATGCGGCCGAGCTCGTCGACGTCGGCGTCCGCCGCGTCAACGTCTCGATCGATACCCTCGACGCGGACAAGTTCCGGGCGATTACCCGCTGGGGCGACCTCGACCGGGTGCTCGAGGGCGTCGCCACCGCGGAGGCGGCCGGGCTGTCGATCAAGATCAACGCCGTCGCCCTCAAGGACGTCAACGAGCACGAGATCGAGCACCTGATGACCTGGTGCCACGGTCGCGGCTACGATCTCACCCTCATCGAGACGATGCCGCTCGGCGAGATCGGCGACGACCGCACCGACCAGTACCTGCCGCTGAACACGGTGCGCGCCCGCCTCGCCGAACGTTTCACGCTGGAGGAAATCCCCTACCGCACAGGCGGGCCGGCCCGCTACGTGCGCGTCGCCGAGACCGGCGGCCGTCTCGGCTTCATCACCCCGATGACGCACAACTTCTGCGAATCCTGCAACCGCGTCCGTGTCACCTGCACCGGCACGCTCTACATGTGCCTCGGCCAGGAGGACGCAGCGGACCTCCGGGCGCCGCTGCGCGCCTCGGAGGGCGACGCGCTCCTCGACGCGGCGATCACCGCCGCGATCGCCCGCAAGCCGAAGGGCCACGATTTCGTCATCGCCCGCGCCGGGCGGCCGTCGGTGTCCCGCCACATGTCGGTGACCGGCGGCTGACCGCCGCTCCTGCCTCCCCGCCGGCTCCCGGCGCGTTCCAGTCGAGACGCCGATGAACTCCCCGTCGCCGGTGGCGGTCGCCGCCCCGCCGATCGCCGTGCTCGTCGCCATCTCGGCGCTGCAGCCGGTCGGCATCAACATGTTCATGCCGGCGATCCCGGCGATGCGGGCGGATCTCGCGACCGACACCACCACAGTGCAGCTCGCGATCTCGCTCTATCTCGCCGCCACGGCCGTCGGCATGCTCGTGCACGGACCGCTTTCCGACCGCTTCGGCCGCCGGCCGGTGCTGATGGTCGGGCTCGTGATGTACATCCTCGGCAGTCTCGTCTGTGTCTTCGCCCCGACGATCGAGGTGCTGCTCGCGGCCCGCATCGTCCAGGCGGTCGGCTCGAGCGCCGGCATGACGCTGTCGCGCGCCATCGTCCGGGACTGCTTCGACCGGGAGCGCTCGGCGAGCATGATCGGCTACGTCACCATGGGCATGGCGATCGCCCCGGCGATCTCGCCGGGTATCGGCGGGGTCCTCAGCGAGATTTTCGACTGGCGGGCCACCTTCGCGGCGATGTGCGTCTTCGGCGTCGGCACTTTCCTCTACGCCCTCGCCTCGCTCCACGAGACGAACCCGCGCGCCGGCCAGCCGGTCCGCGCCGGCGCGCTCTTGAAGTCGTTCGGGGTGCTGCTGTCGATCCCCGCCTTCTGGAAGTTCTCCGGCACCGCCGCCCTCGCCTCGGCCGTCTTCTTCGCCTTCCTCGGCGGCGCCCCCCACCTCGCGCCGACGGTGCTCGACATCAGCCCTGCCGTCTACGGCGCCTACTCGGCGCTCCTTGCGATCGGCTACATCCTCGGCAACTTCCTCTCCGGCCGCTACTCCGCCCGCGTCGGCATCCCGCGGATGATCCACGTCGGCAACGTCGTCGCGCTCGCCGCCCTGCCGCTGATGGCGGTGGCGGCGGCGCTGGAGGCCCACCATCCGGTGTGGTTCTTCGGCGCGATGATGCTCGTCTCGATCGGCAACGGCCTCTGCCTGCCGAGCGCCATCGCCGGCGCCGTGAGCGTCCGTCCGGACCTCGCCGGCGCCGCCTCGGGCCTGACGGGATCCTTCCACATCAGCCTCGGTGCGGCGGCGACCGTGATCGTCGGGGCGCTGCTCGACGTCGGCCTTTGGCCGGGCACCGTCTGGCCGGTCCTCGCGCCGATGATCGTCGCGGGCGTGCTCGCCGTCGTCACCGGACAGTTCATCCGCCGCGACGGGCGCTGAGCGCCCGCCGCCGGCCACCGGTGTGTCAGGCCGCCTTCGCTGCAACGGCAGCGACGCTCTCCAGGGCCCCCGCGAGGGCCTTCTCGGCCGCCTCGGGTCCGAAGGCGACCCCTTCCACCGGGTGGACCACCACCTCGGTGATCCCCATGAAGGCGAGGAGGTGCTTCAGGTACGGCACCTGGAAGTCGGCCGGCTGGGCGGGACCCCTCGAGTAGACGTTGCCGCTCGCCACGACGAGGTGGGCCGTCTTGCCGAGGAGGAGGCCATGTGCCCCGCTCTCGTCATAGCGGAAGGTCTGGCCCGCCCGCAGCACGTGATCGAACCACACCTTCAGCGTCGAGGATGGCCCGAAATTGATCATCGCCGACGCGATGACGATGGTGTCGGCGGCCTTCAGCTCGGCGATCGCCGCTTCGGACTGCGCGACCGCCGCCGCCTGTTCAGCCGTGCGGGCGGCCGGATCCGTGGAGAGGGCGGCGAGAAGCGCCCCGTCGAGATGCGGCAGGGGCGCCGCCGCGAGGTCGCGGACCGTCACCTCGGTGGAGGGATCGCCGGCCGTCAGGGTGCGGACGAGTTCGCGGGCGACACGCGTCGAATAGGACGCCTCGCCGCGCGGGCTCGAGAGGATCAGCAGGGTCTTGCTCATGGATCACACTTCCGTCGGTGCAGGACGCGCCGTCGCGCAGGCGAGCGGCAGGGTTCGCCGACGGACAGACCGCTGGCGCTGCTTCGTCCCGGATCGCGAGGCGCTGGTCACATTCTGTAACCGACGCTAGATTGGAGACTGCTCCCGCGGGCCGCAAGAAGGCACAATTTCGGAACCCCGGTACCATGCGTGTTCCCGACCAGCACGATTCCAACGACTGCCGCGCCGTCGCCGATGTTCTGGCGCGGGTCGGCGACAAGTGGACGGTGATGGTGGTGGCGTTCCTCTCGCGGGGGCCGATGCGCTTCAACGAGCTCCGCCGCACGATCGGCGGCATCTCGCAGCGCATGCTCACGCTGACGCTGCGGGGTCTCGAGCGCGACGGGCTGGTGACCCGCACCGTGACACCGTCGATCCCGCCCCGGGTCGACTATGAGCTGACGGATCTCGGCCGAACCCTCATCGTCACGCTCGGCGAGCTCTCGGACTGGGCCATCCGCAACCGGCTTGAGGTGGAGGCGGCGCGCCGCCGCTTCGACGGTGAAGCCGAGCCGCCGTCCGCCGGCACGCCGGCGGACCGGGTCGCCGCCGCGCCCCCTACTCGATGACGATGCGGGGCGGCGCGCGGCGGCCGCTTCCGCCGGCGAGCGCCGCGATCACACCCTCGGCGATCGACCGGTAGGCCGCCGCATAAGCGCCGGCCGGCTCGAGCGCGACGATCGGCCGGCCGTCGTCGGAGTGCTCGCGGATCGACAGCGCCAGCGGGATCTCGCCGAGGAACGGCACGGCGAGCCGGGCCGCCTCGGCGCGGGCGCCGCCGTGGCCGAAGATCTCCGAGCGCTCGCCACAGTGCGGGCAGAGGAAGTAGCTCATGTTCTCGACGATGCCGAGGATCGGCACGTCCACCTTGCGGAACATCGCGATGCCCTTGCGCGCGTCGGCGAGGGCGAGGTCCTGCGGCGTCGAGACAATGACGGCGCCCGCCACCGGCACCTGCTGGGCGAGCGACAGCTGCACGTCGCCGGTGCCGGGCGGCATGTCTACGACCAGGATGTCGAGCCCGCCCCAGTCGACCTCGTTCAGCATCTGCCGCAGCGCGCCCACCACCATCGGGCCGCGCCACACCATCGGCGTCTCCTCCTCGATGAGGAAGCCGATCGACATCGCCTTGAGGCCGTGGCCGACGAGCGGCCTCAAAACCTTGCCGGCGATCAGCTCCGGCCGCCCCTTGAGGCCGAGGAGCCGCGGAAGCGACGGCCCGTAGATGTCGGCGTCGAGGATGCCGACCCGTTTGCCGAGCCCGGCGAGCGCGAGCGCGAGGTTGACGGCGGTCGTCGACTTGCCGACGCCGCCCTTGCCGGAGGCGACGGCGAGGATCGCACCGACGCCTGGAACGCCCTGGCGCAGCGCCGGCCCGCCTTGCGCCGCCGGTCCCGGCTGTGGCGCCGGACCGGCCCGCGCCGGCCCGTGGCTGTGACCGCCGGGGCCGTGCGCATGGCCGCCGCCACGGCTCGCAGCCGCTTCGCCGGTCAGCGCCACGGTTGCCCGCGTCACCCCGGGGATCGAGAGAATCGCTCCTTCCGCCCGCCGGCGCACTGCCTCGTAGGCAGCGGCCTGGTCGGGCCGGAGCGTGATCGACAGCGCCACGGCGCCGTCGCGGATGGCGACGTCCGAGAGGGCGGCGGAGCCCACCAGTTCCCCGCCGTCCGGTGCCGGCAGGCCCTTCAGCTTTGCGAGGACGGCGTCCCTGGTGACGGTCATGACGGCTCCCGAGGATTCGCTCTGCCGCGGCCGCGGACCGGCCGCGCGGCGTGTTCGGCCGGACCCTAGACGCTGGCGCGGCGCGGTCAACGGCTTGTCGGAGGCGGCGGCCCGGCCGAAAGTGCCGCAATGCCCCCGCCCCTCACCCTTCCGCCGGACATCCTCGGCCTCGTCCTCGCCGGCGGCGCCTCGCGGCGGATGGGGGCGGACAAGCGCACGCTCGAACTCGCTGGCCGGCCGCTGCTCGCCCGCGTCGCCGCCCGTCTCGCGCCGCAGGTCTTAAGCCTTTCCGTTGCCCTCGATCGCGAGACCGCCGATCGCCTCGACGCGGGCGACGCGCCCGACCTCGCCGCGGCCATCCCGCCAGGCGCCACGGTGCTGCGCGACGCGGAGAACACCCGCGAGGGCCCCCTTGCCGGCCTCCTCGCGGGCCTCCGTTGGGCGGCGGATCAGGGCGCCCCGCGGCTCCTGACGGTGCCGGTCGATACGCCGCTGCTGCCGGCGGACACCGCGGCGCGGCTGGCAGCGGCCGCCGAAGGAGACGCGATCGCCGTCGCCGAGAGCGGCGGGCGCATCCACCACACGGTCGCCCTCGTTCCAACGGGCCTGGTCCAGGACCTGGCGGCTTTCCTCGTCGGCGACGACCGCCGCGTCCGCGCCTTCCTCGCCCGCCACGCCGTCCGCACGGTCGCCTTCCCGCCCGTCCGCCTCGACGGGTGGGCGGTCGACCCCTTCACCAACCTGAATGCCCCCGGGGACGTGGCGGCGATCGCCGCGGCGCTCGTCTCAGCCGGCGAGAACCTCTGACCGATTCAGCCGAACGGCCGGTTGCGCCGACGAAAAGAATGGTGGGAAGATGACGGTGGCGCAGGGGTGGCGCATCGCCCGCTTCGAAGCGAGGCGCGTTTGCCTGTCCCGTGCGTCCCGAGGCGAAACAATCGCATCCGGACCCGAACGAACCGGAAGAGGGGTTTCCATGAAGATCGTCAGCCGTCTCGCGGCAGCGGCCGCAATCGTCGTCGCCGCCGCGGGCTCCGCCGGGGCGAAGGACTGGACGGAGGTGCGCATCGGCACCGAGGGCGCCTACGCCCCGTTCAACTACTTCGATTCCAACAATCAGCTGCAGGGCTTCGACATCGACATCGCCAAGGCGCTCTGCGAGGAGATGAAGGTGAAGTGCACCTTCGTCGCCCAGGACTGGGACGGCATCATCCCGGCGCTGCTCGCCAACAAGTATGACGCCATCATCGCCTCGATGTCCATCACCGAGGAGCGCAAGAAGACGGTCGACTTCACCAACAAGTACTACAACACGCCGGCGCAGTTCATCACCGCCAAGGAAGGCGGCGTGACCGACACGAGCCCGGCCGGCCTCGCCGGCAAGTCGCTCGGCGCCCAGTCGGCGACCACCCACGCCACCTACCTCGAGGACATGTACAAGGACTCGGACATCAAGCTCTATCCGAGCCAGGACGAGGCCAACCTCGACCTCGCCAACGGCCGCCTCGACGCCATCCTCGCCGACTCCGTCGTCCTCTACGACTGGCTGAACAAGACCGAGGACGGCAAGTGCTGCCACAACGTCGGTGAGCCGATCCGCAACGTCCAGTATTTCGGCGAGGGTGCCGGTATCGCACTCCGCAAGGAGGACCAGGACCTCAAGGAGAAGTTCAACGCGGCGATCGCGGCGATCATCGCCAACGGCACCTACAAGAAGATCAACGACAAGTACTTCCCCTTCGACGTCTACTGACGATCCGTCGTCTGACGGTGGCCGGCGATCCGCGCCGGCCACCGCTTCCGCGGACCGGGGGGCGTCGCGCCGATGCAAGACCTATTTTTACTCCTGTCGTTCGGCCCGGACGGCTGGGGTGACCAGCTCGCCGCCGGCACCTGGATGACCATCCGCCTGGCGCTGGCCACCTTGCCCTTCGGCCTCGTCCTCGGCTTCTTCATCGCGCTGGCGAAGGTCTCCGAACGGTGGTGGCTCTCCGCCGGTGGCGAGATCTACACGACCGTGTTCCGCGGCCTGCCGGAGCTGCTCACCCTCTTCATCATCTACTATGGCGGTCAGGTGCTGCTGCAGCGGCTGGTCGGCCTCGTCGCACCGAATGCGCAGGTCGAGGTCAACAGCTTCGTCGCCGGCATGTTCGCCCTCGGCATGGTGTTCGCGGCCTATGCGAGCGAGGCCTTCGTCGGGGCGATCCGGGCCATCGGCAAGGGCCAGTTCGAGGCCGGCGACGCCCTCGGCATGCGGCGCTCGACGACCTGGTTCGTGGTCGTGCTGCCGCAGCTGATCCGCCTCTCTCTACCGGCCCTCGGCAACCTGTGGCTCGTGCTCCTCAAGGACACCGCCCTCGTCTCGGTGATCGCGCTGAACGATCTCCTGCGCATGACGAACATCGCGGTCGGCGCGACGAAGCAGCCGTTCTTCTTCTACCTCGTTGCGCTGCTGATCTACCTCGCCTTGTCGATCATCTCCTCGATCGGGCTGTCGAAACTCGAGACCCGCTTCGGCCGGGGCTATGGAGCCGCGCGGTGATCGACCTCGAGCTGCTCTCCCGCTATGGCCCGCGCATGCTCGACGGCCTGGTCGTCACCCTGACGATCGTCGGCCTCGCGATCGTCATCGGCGCGATCCTGTCCGCTCCCCTCACCGCCATGCGGCTCTCGGCCAACCCGATCGTCAACGGCATCGCCTACGGCTACACCACCTTCTTCCGCGGCACGCCGCTGCTCGCCCAGACCTTCCTCGTCTATTACGGGGCGGGGCAGTTCCGACCGTTCTTCCAGGACATCGGCCTCTGGTGGTTCTTCCGCGATGCCTTCAACTGCATCGTCTTCACCTTCGCCCTCAACACGGCCGCCTATCAGGCCGAGATCCTGCGCGGCGCCATCCGGTCGGTGGCGCGCGGACAGTGGGAGGCGGCGAGCGCCCTCGGCGTCTCGCGGGCCGTCACCACGTGGAAGGTGATCCTGCCGCAGGCGCTGATCGTCGCGCTGCGCCCCTACGGCAACGAGATCATCCTAATGATCAAGGGCTCGGCCATCGCCAGCGTCGTGACGGTCTTCGACGTGATGGGCGTGACGCGCCTCGCCTATGCGCGCAGCTTCAACTTCGAGGTCTACATCTGGGCGGCCGTGCTCTACCTCGCGATCGTCGAGACGCTCCGCCGCGTCTGGGGCGTGCTGGAACGCCGCCTGACGCGGCACCTCAGGCCGGCGACGGCGTGAGGCCCCGGAGGCCTGCGCACCTTCCGAGGCCAGCAGGCCCGCCCGACTTCCTCTGAGGGGCGCTGCGGCTTCGACCTGTCGTGAGGGGATCGCCTCCTCCTCCGTGGTCATTCCCGGCCTTGTGCCGGGAACCTACCCGCCGCAGCACGCACCACGCGACCAGCGGGCGCCATCCGAGCCGGCGAGGTCGCATGGGTTCCCGGCACAAGGCCGGGAATGATCCTAAGAGAGGTTGGTACACGTTACCCGAGGGCAAAACTCCCCCAGGACAACAGGCGCCGAGCCCCGCCCGCCCTCACCCGCCGCCGTTGTTCGAATCCCGCCAGGCCCGCTCGAAGGGCAGACGCCAGGCGTGCGGGGCGATCAGCTGGTGGATCGACTTCGGCCCCCACGAGCCGGGCTGGTAGAGGCGCACCGGCGGCGGCGCCTCGAGGAGCGGCGTCGAGATCTCCCACAGGCGCTCGATGCCCTCGGCGGTCGTGAACAGCGTGTGGTCGCCGCGCATGGCGTCGAGGATCAGCCGCTCGTAGGCCTCCAGTACCTCGCCGATGAGGCCGGTGTCGTTCATCGCGAACTGCAGGCTGAGCTTGTCGAGCCGCATGCCCGGTCCTGGCCGCTTGCCATAGAACGACAGCGACATCTTCGAGGCGTCGGCGAGGTCGAAGGTGAGGTGGTCGGGCCCCTGTGCGCCGACGCCGGAGCCGGCCGGGAACATCGACTTCGGCGGCTCGCGGAAGGCGATCGAGATGATCCGCTGCCCCTCCGCCAGGCGCTTGCCGGTGCGCAGGAAGAACGGCACGCCGGCCCAGCGCCAATTGTCGATCTGGCACTTGAGGGCGATGAAGGTCTCCGTTTCCGATTCTGGGTCGACCCCCTCCTCCGCCCGGTAGCCGGTGTACTGGCCGCGCACGACGTTCTTCGGGTCGAGCGGCAGCATCGAGCGGAAGACCTTGTTCTTCTCCTCGCTGATCGGCTGCGGGGCGAGCGCCGTCGGCGGCTCCATCGCCATGAAGGCGAGTATCTGGAAGAGGTGCGTCACCACCATGTCGCGGTAGGCGCCGGTCTGCTCGTAGAAGGCCGAGCGCTGCCCGAGCCCGAGCGTCTCCGGCACGTCGATCTGCACGTGGTCGATGAAGTTGCGATTCCAGATCGGCTCGAACAGGCCGTTGGCGAACCGGAAGGCGAGGATGTTCTGGGCCGGCTCCTTGCCGAGGAAGTGGTCGATGCGGAAGATCTGGTCCTCGGAGAAGACCTCGTGCAGGCGCCGGTTCAGCGTCACGGCGCTGTCGAGGTCGACGCCGAACGGCTTCTCCATGATGACCCGCGAGCGCTTCACGAGGTCGGCTTCGTCGAGCATCCGCACGGCGGCCAGCGCCGCGCTCGGCGGGACGCTCAGATAGTGGATGCGCCGGCTCTCGCCCCCGAGCGCCTCTTCGGCACGCTCTACGGCCGCCCGCAGGGCCGCGGGGCCTGCGGCGAGCGGCACGTAGTCGAGCTGCTCCGCGAAGGCCGTCCACTTCTTGTCGTCCACCTTCTTGCGGTGGGAGAACTGGTCGAGCGCGCCGCGCGCGATGACCCGGAACCGCTCGGCGTCGATGTCGTCGAGAGACACGCCGATGATCCGGCAGCCGGGGATGAAGCCGGCCGAGGAAAGGTGGAAGAGGCCCGGCAGCAGCTTGCGCTTCGAGAGGTCGCCGGTCGCCCCGACCAGCACGACCACCTGCGGAAACTTCGGCCCCACCCCCGGAGGTATCTTCGCCACGGTGTCCATCCCCCAGACTGGCAGCGCCCCGCGCCGCCCGCCAGAGACTAGCGCGGAATTGTTGCAGCCGGCCGTCGAAAGCGTGGGCACGCCCAGCCCGAAAGGACGGCAGCCCTCACGGGCGGTCGCGGATCCAGTTCAGGTAGAGGTAGATGCCGATCGCCACGGCGAGCGCCAGCATCAGGCCCGTCTTCACCTCGTCGGGGATCGCGAACAGGAAGCGGTTCGCCATCTCGACGCCGCTTGAGGCCGCATCGCCGGCCGTGCCGGCGTCGAGCCCGCCGCCGTCGTCGACAGCCCCGTCGGGCGTCGTCCGGCTGCCGGGCACGCCGACCGCCCCCGCCGCGTCCGTGAGGACGGAGAGGAGCGACCAGCCGAGGGTGACGAAATCGGTCGTCATTCGCTCGCGCTCCGCCCCTTCTCGAGCGGCACGTAGGCGAGCGGCAGCGCCGTCGTGTACTTGATCTGCTCCATCGCGAAGGTCGTCGAGACGTCGGAGATCTCGATCTTCGCGATCAGCTTCTTGTAGAACGCGTCATAGGCGGCGATGTCCGGCACCACCACGCGCAGGAGATAGTCGACGTTGCCGGCCATCCGGTAGAACTCGACCACTTCCGGGAACTCCTGGATGACGCTGGCGAAGCGCGACAGCCAGTCCTCGGAGTGCTTGTTCGTCACGATCGAGACGAACGCCGTCACCGGCGCGTTCACCTTCGCCGCATCGAGCAGCGCGACGCGGGCGGTGATGACGCCGTCCTCCTCGAGCTTCTGGATTCGCCGCCAGCACGGGGTCGTCGACAACCCGACCCGCCGCGCCACCTCGGCCACCGGCACGGTGCAGTCCTCCTGCAGGATCGAGAGGATCTTGCGGTCGGTGCGGTCGATCATCGCTCTCTCCGGGGCACGCGCCCTGCGGCGGCGCCGAAGCGGGGGAGCGGCGCCGCCCCCGAGACATAGAAGACACCGCGGCGCCCCGCAACGCGGCCGGCAGGCCCCGCTCCGCCGGCGCCTGCCTCAGTCGGCCGGGCCGGACACGCCGGCGCCGGCGAAGGTCGCCATGCCGGCGTGGACGCGCGCCGCCGTCCGCACGATCACCGCCGCGAGCGCCGCGCCGGAACCCTCGCCGAGCCGCATGCCGAGGTCGAGCAGCGCCGTCGCGCCGAGCCGTTCGAGCACGGCCCGGTGGGCCTTCTCGGCCGAGACGTGGGCGAACAGGCAGTGGTCGATCGCCCGCGGGTCGACGGCGTGCAGGGCCGCCGCCGCGGCGGTGGCCACATAGCCGTCGACGACCACCGGCACGCGCTGGTGGCGCGCCCCGAGGATGGCGCCGGCCATCGCCGCGATCTCCCGGCCGCCGACGCGCCTCAGCACCTCGAGCCCGTCGCGCACCCCGGCGAGGCGCGCCGCGGCGAGCGTAACCGCTTCGCGCTTGCGGTCGAGGCCGTCGCCCTCGACGCCGGTCCCCGCCCCCACCCAGTCGGCGGCCGTGCCGCCATAGAGGCCGTGGTGGATCGCGGCGGCCACCGTCGTGTTGGCGATTCCCATCTCGCCGAGGCAGAGGAGGTCCGGCCCGTCGGCGAGCGCCTCCATGCCGAAGGCCATCGTCGCGGCGAGCTCGCCCTCGGAGAAGGCGTCTTCCTCGGCGATGTCCGGCGTCGGCACCTCGAGCGCCAGCTCGAAGACCTTGAGGCCGATGTCGTTGGCGAGGCAGATCTGGTTGATCGCCGCGCCGCCGGCGGCGAAGTTCGCCACCATCTGCACCGTCACCTCCGGCGGATAGGCCGAGACGCCACGGGCGGCCACGCCGTGGTTCGCCGCGAAGACGGCGACCGTCGGCCGGTCCACCGTCGGCGTCGCCTTTCCCTGCCAGGTGGCGAGCCAGGCGGCGATCTCCTCGAGCCGCCCGAGCGAGCCGGCCGGCTTCGTCAGCTGTGCGTCGCGCGCCGCCACGGCCGCAGCAGCGGCGAGGTCGGGCCCCGGCATGCCCGCGATCAGCGCGCGGATGTCGTCGAGGGGGCGGCGGGGAGCGTCGGACATGCGGGTGGCCTTCGGTCGGTCGGGCAGCGGACGGTGACGGGGCGCCGCGAGGCGCGACACGCCCTCGCCTTGCGGCGGGAGGCCGTTGATAGTGCGTCGCGCCGCGGCTGTCATGCGGCGCGGCTGACGGGAGGCGAGATGGGGGAGATGGCGGACGGCGGCCTCGCGCGGGCCGGGGCGGCGATCGGCGCGAGCCTGCGCTTCCTGACGCGCCTGCCGGTGCCGCGCCTCGGGCGGCACGACGATCCCGCGCGCCTGCCGGACCTTGCCCGCGAGGCCTGGGCGCTGCCCATCGCCGGCGCTGTCGTCGGCCTCGTATGCGGCCTCGCGCTCGCCCTCGCTGCCGCGCTCGGCCTGCCGGCGCTGCCGGCGGCCGCCGTCGCGGTGGCAATCGGCGTGGCCATTACCGGCGCCCTGCACGAGGACGGTCTCGCCGACACCGCCGACGGACTCGCCGCCGGCGGCAGCATCGAACGGCGGCTTGCGGTGATGCGCGACAGCCGCATCGGCGCCGCCGGCGCCGCGGCGATGGCGCTCTCGCTGGTCCTGCGGATCGCTGCGCTCGCGGCGGTCGCCGAGGTTTCCGCCACGGCCGCCGCCGCCGCCCTCGTCGCCGCGAACGCCGTCTCCCGCGCCGCCGCCCTCGCTCCGCTGGCGCTGCTGCCGCCGGCCCGGACGGACGGCATTGCCGCCGCCGCCGGCCGGCCGGGGCCGGGCGCCCTCGCCCGTGCCGCCGCGATGGCGGTCGTCATTGCCGTCGTTGCCGGCGCGAGCGGCACCGGCCTCGCCGCCGCCTTCGCCGGCCTCGTCGCCGCGGCGGTCGCCGTCATCGGGCTCCTCTGGCTCATGAGGGCGACCCTCGGCGGCGCCACGGGCGACGTCGCGGGCGCTGGAGAGCAGGCCGCCGCCGCCGCCTTCCTCCTCGCCGTTGCGGCGGCCGTATCGTAGACTGCACCGGCACCGGCGCCCCCCGTTTCGTCGCCGGCTGAGGCAGAGCGGAGAGCGGCAGCGGAATGGAGGTCGGCGAATCGGTGGCGGTTTCGACGCCGTGCGTAAAAGCCTGCGTGATCGGCACCGACGGCCTCTGCCGCGGCTGCGCGCGCACGCTCGAGGAGATCGTCGCGTGGGCGCGCCTCGACGAGCCGACCCGGCTCTCCGTCATGGCCGAACTCCCGCGCCGCCGCGCCGAACGGCCCCGCGCCGCGGGCCTCGCCCGGTGAGCGTCGCCCGATGCGCACCCGCCCTGTGCGGCCTTGCGCCGATCCCGTCCCGTGGAGTGAACACCGCCCGATGAGCCCGAAGCACCGCATCCGCCAGGTGGCGTTCTATGTCCTCGCGGCGATCTGCGTCCTCGCCGTGGCGCTCTGGCTGTTCGGTCCGGAACAGGGCCCCTTCCCCGGCTGGATCGACGAGGTCGGACCCGGGCTCGTCGCCTCGGTCGCCGTCCTCGTTCTGCTGCTCTCCGGCTATGTCGCGAACCCGCCGGCGCTCGGCGACGTCGGCCGAGCGATCCTGCTGTGGGGCGCGCTCGCCCTCGTGCTCGTCGTCGGCTACAGCTACCGGGCGGAGATCGCCGCGATCTTCGGCTGAACCACCCCGCTCAGGCGGCGGCCGCCCCGACGGCCTCGTCCGCGCCCTCGTCCCTTGTCGACGCAGGCCGCAGCGCCGCGAGCGCCCGGTCGATCACCTCGAGCCCGGCGCCGCGCTTCACCGAATCCACTGTCAGGATGCGCCGGTAGAGCCGTGCCCCCGGCCGGCCGGAGAACAGCCCGATCATCGGCCGCACCATCGGCGCGAGCGGCACGCCGCGGGAAAGGTTCTCCGCCACATAGGCGCGATAGACCTCCACCGCCGCCGTGACGTCACCGCCGCCTCCAGCCTCGCCATAGATCTCGGCGTCGACCCCGGCGAGAAGGTCCGGGCTGTGGTAGGCGGCGCGGCCGAGCATGACGCCGTCGACGGGCCCGAGCTCCGCCTTGGCATCGGCGAGGCTCGCGAGCCCGCCGTTGAGACCAACGAAGACATGCGGCAGCCGCGCCTTCAGGCGCCGCACCCGGCCGTAGTCGAGCGGCGGGATGGTGCGGTTCTCCTTCGGCGAGAGGCCGGAGAGCCAGGCCTTGCGGGCGTGCACCCAGATCGCATCCGCGCCGGCCGCCACCACCGCGTCGGCGAGGGCATCGAGGGCCGGCTCCGGGTCCTGGTCGTCGATGCCGATGCGGCACTTCACGGTGACCGGAACGCCGACCGCCGCCTTCATCGCCGCGACGCACTCTGCGACGAGCCCCGGCTCGGCCATCAGGCAGGCCCCGAAGCGCCCGTCGCGCACCCGGTCCGACGGGCAGCCGACATTGAGGTTGATCTCGTCGTAGCCGAACTCGGCGCCGATCCGCGCCGCAGCCGCGAGAATCGCGGGGTCCGAGCCGCCGAGCTGCAGCGCGACCGGATGCTCCACTGCCGAGAAGCCGAGCAGCCGCTCCCGGTCGCCGTGGACCACAGCGAGCGCCGTCACCATCTCCGTATAGAGCAACGCCCGCGCCGACAGCGCCCGATGCAGGACCCGACAATGCCGATCGGTCCAGTCCATCATAGGTGCGACGGCGAAAACTAGGTTGTTGTAGTAGCTCACGGTTCCAATCTGTCCGGCTTCCGAGACTAACACGAAGCGTCTCTATCGGGTGTCGTTTGCCGCGTACGCTCGGTTTCCCTGCCGCCACGGAACTTCATTGTGACCCCGTCCTGAGTGCCTGTGACCGCACGAGGCGTCAATGGAAGCACTCTGTCTCGCCAGCGCGGCGACGGCACCATAGGCCACACCGCCATCGTGCGAATCAAGAAGGGCGGGGAGATCGTTCTCCGTCAGGCGCCGACCGTCGGTCGCAAGCCCTGCAGGCGTGGGGTGGCAACCCTGGCAGCGGGCGAACGCGCGCTGGCCGGCCGCGGCGTCTCCGGCGACATCCGCTTCGGCAGCGCTCGCCGCAGCGAGCCCGGTAGGACAACGGCCGCACGCCACCCTCCATGCAGCGGTGGCCACGCGCCGTCTGCGTCACAGGTCGCGGATCAGGTCCGTCAGGTGCCCGTCAGGCGCGCGTTGGCGAGCGGGAGGCTGCGGACCCGTACGCCGGTCAGCGCCGCAACGGCGTTCACCACCGCGCCCGGCACGCCCGGCAGGCCGGGCTCGCCGACGCCGCCCATCGGCGCACCGCTCTCGATGATCGACACCGTCACCGGCGGCATCATCTCCCGCCGCAGCACCTGGTAGGTGTCGTAGTTGCTGTCGCGGCGGCGCCCGTCCTCGTACACGGCCTGCTCCACCAGGGTCTCGGACAGGCCGAGCGCGACGGCCGATTCCACCTGCGCCTTGACGATCGCCGGGTTGACGACGCTGCCCGGGTCGAACGCCACCCAGACGTGGTGCACCTTCGTCTCGCCGTCCTGCAGCGAGACTTCGGCGATGGTCGCCGTCTCCGATCCGAACGGCGAGGCCATCGCGATGCCGCGGGCGCGCTTTGCCCCATCCGCATCGTAAGGGCCACGCTTCCAGCCGCCGGAGATCTTCGCCACCTCGTCGAGCAAGGCGAGGTGGCGCGGGCTGTCCTTCAGGAGCGCCCGGCGTAGCTCGAACGGGTCGCGGCCACCGGCATCGGCGATCTCGTCGAGGAAGCTTTCGTAGAAGTAGTCGTTCATGGAGTGGCCGACCGATCGCCAGAAGGCGATGGTCACGGGATGGGCGAGCTTGACGTACTCCATCGACCGGTTGGGGATCGCGTACGGCTTCTCGACGATCCCCTCGACGGCGGAGGGGTCGACCGGACCCATGCCCCAGTAGCGCCCGAGCGGGCCCTCGCCGACGGTCCGCGCGGTGATCGCCGACGGCATTCCGGAAGCATCGATGGCGGCCTTGAAGCGGGTGAAGGACAAGGGCCGCAGGGCGTCCATTGCGAATTCCTCCTCGCGCGACCACACGACCTTCACGGGACGCCCCGTCGCCTTCGCGAGCAGGATTGCCTGCGGGAAAGGATTCCCGGTCCCGTAAGCAAAGTGGCGGCCGAAGAAGCCGCCGAGCATCGGCGAAACGATGCGCGCTTGGTCGGGCTGGATGCCGGCGGTCTCCGCGGCGACCTTCTGGAACAGCTCCGGCATCTGGTTGGGGAGCCAGAGGTCGAGCGTCCCGTCGCCGTTGAAGCGGGCGATGGTTGACGGCGGCTCGAGCTGGGCGTGGTTCAGGTACGGGACGTAATACTCTGCCTCCAGCGTCTTCGCCGCGCCGGCGAAGGCGGCGTCCGGATCGCCCTCGGCCTCCGCCGAGACGCCAGCTTCAGTGGCGCCGCGCAATGCCGCAAGCATCGCATCGGACGAGAAATCGGCAGCGACCGTGGCGAGGCCCGTCGGCGCCGGATCGCTCCAGGTGACGTCGAGCGCCTCGACCGCCTTGCGGGCGCGCCACCAGGAATTCGCGCACACGGCCACCGCCCCCGCGAGTGTGTGAACGGAGTGGACGCCAGGCATCGCCTTCACGGCCGCCTCGTTGGCGACGGATTTCGGCGTGGTACCATGGTGCGGCGCATGGACGACGGCGGCGAACAACATGTCGTCGACGCTGAGGTCGATGGTGTAGGTCGCCCGGCCGGTCGACTTCGCGGCGACGTCGATGCGGCGGACCGGCCGGCCGATCCAGCGGAACGTCGCGGGGTCGCGCAAGGCGACGTCGTCGCGGGGCGTCAGCGCCAGCGCGTCGGCCGCCAGGTCGCCGTAGGTCAGCGAGCGGCCGGAGGCGGCGTGGAGGACGACGCCGTCGCGGGTGGTGAGCGCGTCCGCCTGCACCTCGAGCCGCGCCGCGGCGGCGCGGATCAGCATGTCGCGCGCCGTCGCGCCAAGGCGGCGCATGATCGGGTAGCTGGAGCGGGTCGAGAAACTGCCGCCGGTCAGGCGCTGGCCGTTGACGACAGCGTAGTCCGGCCCCGGCGGCGCGCATTCGACCGCGATGCGGGCGGGATCGACGTCGAGCTCCTCGCCCACGGTCTGCGCCATGCCCGTAGCGATGCCCTGCCCGCCCTCGACGAACGGAGAGAGCAGCTTGATCGTGTTGTCGGGGTGGATCTCGATGAAGGCGGCGACCTTGGTGCCCGGGGCACCGGCGATGGCGGCGGGACCTTCGGCGGCGCCGGCGGCCTCGGCGAGGACGCGGGACGGCAGCGCGGCGCCGAGGACGAAGGCCCCCGCCCCGGCGAGGAAGGTGCGGCGGGAGACGGCGGAGGAGGACGGGGCGATGATCATGGCGGCCTCACCCGTTGGCGGCCTGCCGCACGGCGGCGGCGATCGCGTTGTACGTGCCGCACCGGCAGATGTTGGTCATGCCGTCACGGATGTCGTCGTCGGTCGGCTGCGGCGTCGCCTTGAGGAGCGCCGTCGCCGCCATCACCTGCCCCGACTGGCAATAGCCGCACTGGGGCACCTGTCCGTCGATCCAGGCCGCGACCACCCGTTTGCCGACATCGTCCTGTTCGATCGCCTCGATGGTGGTGATCGCGGAGGAGCCGACCGTCTCGACGGGAAGCTGGCAGGACCGCATCGCCTCGCCGTCCATCAGGACGGTGCAGGCGCCGCACTGGGCGATCCCGCAACCGTACTTGGTGCCGGTCATGGCGAGGGTGTCGCGCAGGACGAAAAGGAGGGGCGTGTCCTCCTCGACATCGACGTCGTGCGGCGTCCCGTTGATGGACAAGGTGAACATGGCGGGTGTCCTCGCTTTCATCGGCCGGCGGCTCGTGCCGGCCCGGAGACCGGAGCTCAGCCGGCCATGTGCTCGGCGGCGCCGGGATAGACGGCGACGGCGTCCATGACGCGGGTCGCGTAGACGAGGCTCGACCCCGCTCCGAGAGCGATCGCCACCCCGAGCGCCTCGGCGATCTCGTCCTTGCTGGCGCCGGACTTCAACGCGGCGCGATACTCATTCCAGTCGAGCATCATCGTGCGAATTCCCGAGAGCGGCGCGCGAACATTGAAGGTCTTGAAGTCTTCGTTCGCTCCACCTTTCGAGAACATCATACAGACCGGTGCGGGACGCCAAACGACATCCTCGCAGCGATTCCGGACGTTCTCGTCAGGCGGCGGCGCCGATATCGGTGACTGTCGCCCGGCGGATCTCGCGCGGGGCCCGGCCATGCACCCGCACGAAGGCCCGCCGCATGCGCTCGCGGTCGGCAAAGCCGACCTCGCGCGAGATGACGTCGAGGGAATGATGCGAGGCGAGGATCAGCGCATGCGCGGCCTCGACCCGCAGCCTCTCCACAACCTTCGCCGGCGGCTGGCCGAGGGCGGCGGTGAACGCCCGGCTGAACTGGCGGGGCGACAGCCGCGAAGCGTCGGCGAGCTCCGCGACGGTGAGGGGCGACTTCAGGTTCCGCTTGGCGTAGGCGAGTGCCGCCTCGATGCGGTCCGTCTTCGGCTGCAGCCCGAGCAGGCCGGAGCGCTGGGAGCCGCCTCCGGGGCGGCGGCGCTCCAGCACCATGCGTTCGGCGACAGCTGTCGCGATCTCTTCGCCGAGATCGGCCTCCACGAAGGCGAGCATCAGGTCGATGCTGGCCGTCATGCCCGCCGCGGTCCAGAGGCGGCCGTCATTGACGTAGAGCCGGTCGCGGAGAACCGTCGCCGCAGGAAACCGCCGCTCCAATTGCGGGAGGCTCCGCCAGTGCGTCGTCACCCGGCGCCCGTCGAGGAGCCCTGCCTCGCCGAGCAGGAAGGCGCCGGTGCACACCGAGGCGACCCGGCGCGCGTCGGCGGCGAGCCGGCGGACGGCATGGACGAGATCAGGGGACAGCGCGGGCTGGCCGGCAAACGCGCCGACGACGAGCGTGTCGAAGTCGTCTTCCCCGATGGCCTCCGTCTCGATGCCGAAGCCGCCGGCGGTCTGCACCAGCCCGCCCTTCTCCGACAGCAGCCGCACCTGGTAGGCCGGCGTCGGCACCAGCGAGTTCGCCGTGTTGAGCACGCTGATCGCGGCGAGAGACATCAACTGGACCGGGGGAAGCATCAGGAAGGCAAGGCGGAGCATGGCGAACTCCAACTGTCGCGGTCGGGGCGTCCCGTCGGTGGAGAGGCCTGGCATCAGCCGTCCGGCGGTCGGCGCCCCTCGCTTGCCGGCGAAACCGTCTCGTCTCCCGAGAATGCCGGGCCGGCGGAGCCGAGACTACAGATCGACTGGAATGCCCGACATATACATTGGTGTGACTCCGGCCTCGGCCCACGTCCGCAACGCCCGGACGCCGGTACCCGATCCCTGCGGCGTCAGCCGGTGCGCCGTCTCATCGGGTCTCGGCTCGGACCGCCCGTCAGCACCAGGAGGCCGCCCGCGAGGGCCAGCAGCATCGCTGCGGCGTGGAGCATGCTGCCCGCCGCGCAGGCGGCGATCGCTGCGACGATGATCGCGCCTCCCGTCCAGCGCCGCCGCACGAGGATCGCGAGCACGCCGAGAAGGACGACGACCGCCGACAGCAGGAGACCGGCGTCCGCGGCGGCAATCGCGATCCGGACCCGCTCGAGGATCGATAGGCCCCCCGCGTCGGACAGGACGCCGAGGGCGGCGATGGTCTCGTCGAGCGCGTCGATGAGGCCGATGTCCAGCAGCGACGCGGCGAGGCCGAGGAGTCCGGCGACGAGCGCCATCGCCCCGCCGAGGGCGATCCGCGCGGAGCCGCTCGATCGCCGTCGGCCGGTTCCGCCAGGCTCCGCCGCCAAGAGGCCGAGCGTGACCGACGTCCTGCCCGGATGCGCGCTCATGCGATGCCCTCCTCTGCCCGCGCCGACACGGCCGCGCCGGGCCGGCGTTCGGCCGGATAGGCTTCAGAGGCGCGCGACGGACCTGGCGCGGCTGGGGCCCTGCCGATGCGCGCACAGTCGCTGGGGGCGGCGTCCCGGCCAAAGCGGCGGACGATCCAGGCGACGGCCGCCGCGGCGCTGCGCCGGCGCGTCTCGCCGTGATCGGCAGCCGGATACTCCACATAGTGGACACGGCCGCCGCCCCGGCAGACGGTGCGGACGAAGGCGCGCGTCGTCGTCGGGCTGATGATCTCGTCCCTGAGGCCCTGCGCGACGAACAGCGGCACGGTGCGCGGGACGCTCGTGAGCGAGTTCAGCCGGATCAGGCCCTGCCAAGGCGGCAGTTCCGCCGCGTCGAGCTTCAGGAGGCCGCCGGCGACGTCCGTGACCGCGGTGAGGCCGAGACCCAGCTCGTCGAGCACGCTCAGGCTGCACATGCCGGCAATCGAGACGACCGTCGGTTCGGCCGCCGCGACGACCGCCGTGTCGCGGGGGATGCCATAGACCTCGGACCACGACCAGATCGCATAGGCGGCGAGCACCTGCCCGGCCGGCGTGGCGATGTCGTCGCGCAGGAGCGCGCCGAGGTCGGTCGGCGGCGAGGCGGCGGCGACGCCGACGAGCCTCAGCTCGGGCGCATAGCGGCCGGCGACGTCGGCGACCGCGAGGGCGGCGTGTGCCCCCTCCGACCAGCCCCAGGCGACGTAGGCGCGGCCCGCCTCTGCGCCCGGCAGGGCACGGGCGGCCCGCACGGCGTCAATGACGGTGTGCGCCTCGCTCGCCGCCACGAGAAAGGCGGCCCGCGAGGGAGCGCCGAGACCGTGATAGTCCGTCGCGACGACGATGGCGCCGTACGCCATCAGGTCCGGAAAGCCGGCGATCCGGCCGAAGACGTCGGCCCCGATCGAGGGCGCGCAGCGGGCGGCGATGCCGGTGGTGCCGTGGGCCCAGGAGACGATCGGCCGGCCGCCGACGCCCGGGCGCCGCACCGGGATGGCCGCGACCCCGGAGACGACGATCGGGTGGCCGCCATGGTCGCGGGAGCGGTAGAGCATCCTGTAGGCGGCCGAGGCGCCGCGCGGCGGCGTTAGCGGCTCGAGGCGGACGATGGTGCCCGGGCGGCCGGCGAGGTCGGCCTCCGAGGCCTGGTAGAAGGACCCGTCGCGCGCCAGCGCCGGTCCGAGGCCGAGCGCAAGAGCGACAGCAACGGTCGCCGTGAGGATCAGCGTCTTCATCGCGGTCTTCCTCCTGCCTGCCGTCGGATCCTTCTGCCGGCGTCCGGACCAGACCCGCTCACGGGCCGCCGCTCCGTACAGCGCCGTTTATGCAGGGTTCAGGATAGACTTCGTGCCGCATGGGCAAAGACTACCTGCGATTACCAGAGCCCTCCGCAGATTTGGCAAGAACATGCCTTCGTATAATGGTATCGCCCTGCGGATTGCTGCGGGCCGTGGCCGCGGTGCCTCCCGGACGCGCGGCGACGGGGACCCAGCGGCTCCGCGGAGGGCGATGCCGCGGCGGCAGGCCGGCACCCCTGTGTAGGGGGCCGGCAAACCTTCGTATCTCCTGCGTCCCGGCCACCGGCGTGCATGATGGGCCAGGTGGTCGCCGCGGATCGCTCCAAGAGCCCGGCCTGCGGCGCCGCGAGATGCGAGGAGCTTCCGAATGCCGTCCTTGTTCGATCCGATCCGCCTCGGCGCCATCGACGCCCCGAACCGGATGCTGATGGCGCCGCTGACCCGCGGCCGCAACACGGTGGACCACGTCCCGACGCCGCTGGTGGCCGAGTACTATGCGCAGCGGGCAAGCGCCGGGCTGATCATCTCCGAGGCGACCGGCATCAGCCGGCAGGGCCTCGGCTGGGCCTACGCGCCGGGCCTCTGGACCGCCGAGCAGGTGGCCGGCTGGCGGCACGTGACCGATGCCGTGCACGCCGCCGGCGGCCGCATCGTCTCGCAGCTCTGGCACATGGGCCGCATCGTCCATCCGAGCTTCCTCGGCGGCGAGAAGGCCGTCTCGGCCTCGGCGACGACCGCCCCCGGCCATGCCCACACCTATGCCGGCAACCAGCCGCACGTCGAAGCGAGGCCCCTCGACGCGGATGAGATCCCTGCCCTTCTCGAGGACTATCGCCGGGCGGCACGGAACGCCGTCGAGGCGGGGTTCGACGGCGTCCAGATCCACGCCGCGAACGGCTATCTGATCGACCAGTTCCTGCGGGCGAGCGCCAACCTGCGCACAGACCGCTATGGCGGTTCGATCGCCAACCGCATGCGGCTGCTGGTCGAGGTCACCGAGGCGGTCGTCGGCGTCGTCGGCGGGGCACGCACCGCCGTCCGGCTGTCGCCGAACGGCGACTCCCAGGGCGTCAACGATCCCGACCCGGAGCCGCTGTTCCGCGCCGTCGCGGCGACGCTGTCGCAGTTCCGCCTCGCCTTCCTCGAGCTCCGCGAGCCGGGGCCGCACGGCACCCGCGGCAAGCCGGACCGGCCCCCGGTGCATCCGGTGATCCGCGCCGCCTTCGACGGGCCGCTGGTGCTGAACTCCGATTATGACGGCGCCAGCGCCCAGGCGGCGCTCGACCACGGCGAGGCGGACGCCATCAGCTTCGGCCGGGGCTTCCTCGCCAACCCGGACCTGCCGCGGCGCCTGCGCGACGGCATTCCGCTCGCCCCCGACGATCCGGCCACCTGGTACACCCGCGGTCCGCAGGGCTACGTCGACTACCCGACCGCCGCGCGCCAGCACCAGGAGGCGCTCGTCGACGAGGCGCTCGAGGAGACCTTCCCGGCGAGCGATCCCGTCGCCGTGGCCACAGCCCGCTGACCCACCGTTCGCGGAGCGGAGCGAGGACGACACCATGGACGAGACCGCCGCTCCGCCCCCGCCCGAGACCGACCCGACGGACCCGTACCTCCGCGGGGCCCAGACGTTCCCGCGCCTCGGCCCCGACATGCTGGCGCGGATCGCCCCCCTCGGCAGCGAGGAGGCGGTCCCGGCGGGCCGCCACCTCTACCGGCGCGGCGAGCGGTCGGTCGACTTCTTCGTCGTCCTCGACGGCGAGATCCACGTCTGCAACGAGGACGCTCCCGAGGCGCCTCCGGTCGTCGTCCTCCGGGCCGGGCAGTTCACCGGCGAGACGAACCTATTCAACGACCGCCAGTCGCTGGTCAGCCTCTGCGCCGCCGTCGACAGCCGGGTGCTGCGGGTGCCGCGCGCGACGTTCCGCCGGCTGACGGCGGCGGAGCCGGACATCGGCGAGCTGGTGATGCGCGCCGTCATCCTGCGGCGCATGGGCTTCCTGCGACACGGGCACGGCTCGGTCACCGTCCTCGGCGACGGCCACGCCCGCGAGACATTGCGGCTGCAGCGCTTCCTCGAGCGCAACTACTACCCGCACCGCCTCTTCGACACCGCCGGCGACGCCGCCGCAACCGCGCTGATGCAAAGCCTCGGGCTCGGCGAAGATGAACTGCCGGCGGTGGTGGCCCCGGGGCAGAGCGTGCTGCGTCGCCCCACGGCCGCCGCCGTCGCGGACTGGCTCGGCATCTCCGAGCGCGTCGAGGACGGCGCGATGTTCGACGTCGCCGTGGTCGGCGCCGGTCCGGCCGGCCTCGCCGCGGCCGTCTACGCCGCCTCCGAGGGGCTGACAACGGTGGTCATCGAGCAGGAGGCGCCAGGCGGACAGGCAGGCACCTCCTCGAAGATCGAGAACTATCTCGGATTCCCGACCGGCATCTCGGGCGCGGCGCTCGCCGGCCGGGCGCAGGTGCAGGCGCAGAAGTTCGGCGCACGGCTCAGCATCGCCCGCGCCGCCACGGAGCTCGTCTGCCAGGGGCCGCCGTACACCCTTCGCCTCGAGGACGGTGGCGTGGTCCGGGCGCGGGCGGTCGTCGTCGCGACCGGGGCGCGCTATCGCCGCCTCGACGCCCGCTTCGAGGGCCAGGGCATCCACTACGCGGCGACCGCCCTCGAGGCCGGCCTCTGCGAGGGGCAGGAGGTGGTGCTCGTCGGTGGCGGCAACTCGGCCGGCCAGGCGGCCATGTACCTGTCGCGGATCGCCCACCACGTCCACATGCTGGTGCGCGGGCCCGGGCTGGCAGCAACGATGTCGGACTATCTCGTCGGCCGCATTGCCGCCTCGCCGCGCATCACCCTTCACACCGCCACCGAGATCGTCGCCCTCGACGGCGACACCACGCTGGAGCGCGTGACCTGGCGGGACGCCGCGGGGCGGACGGAGACGTGCGACGCCGCCAACCTCTTCGTGATGATTGGCGCCGACCCGAACACCGCCTGGCTCGGCGGATGCCTGCCGGCGGATCCCAAGGGCTTCGTGCTGACCGGGCGGGACGCCGAGGGCCGCCCGCTGGACTCTCCCTACGCGACGCCCGTTCCTGGCGTTTACGCCGTCGGCGACGTCCGCTCCGGGTCGGTGAAGCGCGTCGCCTCGGCCGTCGGCGAAGGCTCGGTCGTCGTGCAGGCGATCCACCGCTTCCTGCACCCCGCCGTCTGACCGAACAGCGCGAGCCGGCACCGCGCGCACGGCCGTCGCCACACGGCCGTCGCCACACGGCCGTGCGCGTTGCACCGTCCCTTCGATCAGCGATGTCCTGGCGACCCATACTGAAGTATCTGCGGGCGAAACGGGCGGACGATTTTCCCCCGCCGGGCGGCTCCTAGAGTGGTTCTCACGATGCACGGGCATCGCGGGAGACCCAGCCATGAGCGATCCGGAACCGACCACTACCGAAGGGCGCATCGCCATCGTCCGCGAGAACCTTCGGGACCTCGTGGAGCAGGCCGCAGCCCGCTCCGGTGCCGCCGACGAGGACCGCGCCGCCGAGCGCATCGCCGAGCAGCAGGCGCTCCTCGACCGACTGATCGCCGAGGCCGGCGGCCCCGTCGCCCCGGCCGATCCAGACCGGGGCTGATCCCGTGGCCCGCATGGAGGGGGCGGCCGTGCCGCCGACAGATCCGAGCCCCATCGCGGTGGCGCGCGCAACGCCCCTCGGTTCACCCGCCGTCCCGCCGCAGCCGGTGGACGCTCCCCCACCCGCTGCCATCCCGCTGCGTCCGGACGCGCAGGCCGCCCCGGGAGGCGCCCTCGCCTTCCACCTGCGGCGGCTGGCGATCCCGGTCGCCTGCATCGCCGTCGTCGGAGCCACCCTCGCGTTCACCAATCTCCACTGGGACGCCTGGGCTGCCGGTGCATCGACGCAGACCACCGACGATGCTTACGTCCATGCGGACGTCTCGGTGCTGAGCGCGCGGGTCGGCGGCAACGTCGTCGCCGTGCATGTCCACGATTACGAAACTGTCAGGGCGGGCGATCCGCTCGTCGAGATCGACCCGGCCGACTACCAGGCGGCCGTCGAAGCTGCGGAGGCTGCCGTCGCCGGCGCACGGGCGGCGCTCGCCAACCTGAAGAACCAGGAAGCCCTGCAGGTGGCGCTGGTCGGGCAGGCCGAGGCTGAGCACGCCTCCGCGACCGCCATCGCGACGGAGATGAAGCAGGAGTTCGACCGGCAGGACGCCCTCCTCAAGGGCGGCCTCGTCGGCACCGTCCGGCAGGTCCAGCAGGCGACCGCCGATCTCGCCAAGGCCGCGGCGGAGGTGCGGGCGACGGACGCCGCGGTGGTCGCCCAGCAGCGGCAACTCGACGTGCTGGACGGCCAGGAGGCGAGCCTCGAGGCGGACCTCGATGCGGCAAAGGCCAATCTCGAGGCGGCGCGGCTGAAGCTCGGCTACACGCGGGTGGTCGCGCCTTTCGACGGCACCGTCGGCACCCGGCAGGTGCAGGTCGGCGACTACGTCACCGTCGGCACCAACCTCATCGCCGTGGTGCCGATCCCCGCCGTCTACGTGATGGCGAACTTCAAGGAGACCCAGCTTACTCGCGTCGAACCCGGCCAGCCCGTCGACATCACCGTCGACACCTTCCCCGGCACCGTGCTGCGTGGCCGCGTCGAGCGGCTGTCGCCGGCGAGCGGCGCCGTGTTCGCCCTGCTGCCGCCCGACAACGCCACCGGCAACTTCACCAAGGTGGTGCAGCGCATTCCCGTCCGCATCGCCTTCGAGCCGGACCAGCCGCTCGTCGCCAAACTGCGGGCCGGCATGTCGGTCGAGGCCCGCATCCACGTCGACGCGCCGCAATGAGCGCCGCCGCAGCCACCACGGGCGGCGCCCCCGACACCACCCAGGGGGCGCGCTGCTCCCGGCCGGCCTATGCGGCGGCGGCCGTGCTGCTCGGCTCGTTCCTGGTCGGCTTCGACACCCGTCTCTTCTCGATCGGCCTGCCGGACCTCCGTGGTGCCTTCGGCCTCGGCTTCGACGAGGGCGCCTGGCTCGCCACCATCGCCACGGCACCGCAGATCTTCATCGCCCCCGCGGTGGCCTGGCTGGCTGCCACCTTCGGCGTCCGGCGCGTGCTGTTCTGGCCGAGCCTCGTCTATGCCGGCGTATCGCTCGCCATCCCGGAGGCACGCAGCTGGGAGGCGCTCGTGGTGCTGCACGCGCTGCGCGGCCTCCTGCTCGGGGTGTTCATCCCCGCCACCATCATGATCATCGTCCGCAACCTGCCGATCCGCTGGTGGGTGCCGGCGCTCGCCGTCTACGCTTTCCGCCTCGCCTTCTCGCAGAATGCCGGCGTGCTGATCGTCGGGTTCTACGAACAGGCCTTCAGCTGGCAGTGGGTCTACTGGCAGGACGTGCTGATCGCGCCGGTCATCGCGCTTCTCGTCACCCTCGGCACGCCACGCGAGCGCGTCGACCTCAAGCTTCTGGAAACCGCCGACTGGGGCGGAATGCTCCTGCTCGGCACGAGCTGGGCGCTGACCTACGTGGCGCTCGACCAGGGCAACCGCCTCGACTGGCTGCAGTCCGGCCTCGTGACGACGCTGCTCGTCGCCGCCGTCGTCCTCCACATCGCCTTCTTCGTCAACGAACGGCTCGTCGCGAGGCCCTGGGCGAGCCACACCGTGCTCCTGTCGCGCAACATCATTGGCGCCTTCCTGGTCGTCCTCGCCTTCGACGTCGCCAGCCTGTCGAACAGCCTGCTGGCGCCGGGCTTCCTCGCCAACGTCGCCGGGCTGCGGCCGGAGGAGACGGGCTGGTCGCTGTTTGTCGGCACGGGGGCACCGCTCCTTCTGGTGATGCCGGTCGCCGTGCTGATGATCCGCCTGTTCGATGCGCGCATCACCCTCATCATCGGCTTCGCCGCCTTCGCCGCCGCCGGCCTGATGGGCACGGCAGTCACCCACGAGTGGGGGCCGTGGACGTTCCTGCCGATGGCGCTGCTGCAGTCGGTCGGCCAGGGCTTCACGTTCTTTGCCGTCGTCGTCTACCTCCTCGCCAACGGCGACCCGAAGCTCGCCACCTCCATGGCGGCTTACATCCAGGTCCTCAGGCTCGGTGGCGCCGAGATGGCGGTCAGCCTGATGACGACCTTCCTCCGCCAGCGCGAGCAGCTGCACTCCTACCTGCTCGGCCTCAACGTCCCGGCGCCGAGCGCAACCGTCGCCCGCGCCCTTGAGGGCTTCGCCGCGCCGTTCGCCGGCGCGGGCGGCTCGCACGAGCTCGCCGGCGCGCGCGGCGTGGCCCTGCTCGCGCAGACGGTCGCACGGGAGGCGAACGTGCTCGCCTACATCGACGCCTTCCAGGTGACCGCCTGGGGCGCCCTCGCCGGCATCGTCATCGTCGCTCTGCTCGGCCGCGCGCCACCCGGGCCGCTCAGCCCGCGGTTCTGATCGTCACGCCCTCTGCATCCGAAGGTATGGAGCGGTGAACCTAATCAGTGAATTCTGCAGACGGGCGTAGGCTGGTAACTATTCGAGGCGGCTGTAGTCTGATCCTTACAGATTCATTTCCGTCTAATCTAACGTCTATCCAGATCTAAGGCGAAGTCCCCTTTGTCTCGCAAAAGCAAGGGCGGTTGACGGAGCGCGTATTGCGCCTCCAGCGGCCTGCCCCGGCCGTAGATCTGGGCATTCTTTCGATCTCCACGAGGAGCGATCTCATGGCCACTGCCAAGTCTATTCGTCCCTATCATGAGCCTGCCGGCGGCTGGGGTGCGCTGAAGGCCATGGGAATTGCCCTCGCGGAGCAGGACATCGCGCTTTCCGGCATGGCGACCCTCTCCCGGATGAACCAGCCGGGCGGGTTCGACTGTCCCGGTTGCGGCTGGGCCGATCCGAAGCATCCCTCGCCGTTCGAGTACTGCGAGAACGGCGGCAAGGCGGTCGCCTGGGAAGCGACGACGAAGCGCTGCACGCCGGAGTTCTTTGCCGCCCACACCGTCACGGAGCTCGCCGCCCTCGGCGACTTCGAGCTCGAGATGGAGGGCCGCCTCACCCACCCGATGCGCTACGACGCCACCACCGACCGCTACCTCGCCGTCAGCTGGGACGACGCGTTCGCGCTCGTCGGCCGCCACCTCAACGGGCTCGCCGACCCCAACCAGGCGGAGTTCTACACCTCGGGCCGGGCGTCCAACGAGGCAGCGTTTCTCTACCAGCTGTTCGCCCGCGAGTTCGGCACCAACAACTTCCCCGACTGCTCGAACATGTGCCACGAGGCGACCAGTGTCGGGCTGCCGCAGTCGCTCGGCGTCGGTAAGGGAACGGTCCTGCTCGACGACTTCGACAAGGCCGACGGCATCTTCATCTTCGGCCAGAACCCCGGCACCAACAGCCCCCGCATGATGACCAGCCTGCGTGCGGCAGCGCGGCGGGGCGCCACCATCCTGTCGTTCAATCCCTTCCGCGAGCGGGCGCTGGAGCGCTTCCAGGCGCCGCAGAACCCGGTGGAGATGGCCACTCTCACCTCGACGCCGATCAGCTCGCGCCTTTTCCAGGTGCGCATCGGAGGCGACGTGGCGCTCCTCAAGGGGATGATGAAGCACCTCGTCGACGAAGACGCCGCCGCCCGCGAACGGGGCCTTGCACCGATCCTCGACTGGGACTTCATCCGCGGCCACACCCAGGGCATCGACGCCCTCGTCGCCGACCTCGAGGCGACCCGCTGGGACGACATCGAGCGCCTGTCAGGCATCCAGCGCGCCGACATCGAGATGGCGGCGACCGCCTACATGCGGGCGGAGCGCGCCATCCTCGTCTTCGGCATGGGCATCACCCAGCACGGCCACGGCACCCGGAACGTCCAGCAGCTCGCCAACCTCGCCCTGCTGCGCGGCAACATCGGCCGCGAAGGCGCCGGGATCTGCCCCGTGCGCGGCCACTCCAACGTGCAGGGAGACCGCACGGTCGGCATCACCGAGGTTCCGAGCGACGCGCTCCTCGACAGTCTGCAGGCCCGCTTCGGCTTCGAGCCGCCGCGCGCCCCCGGCCACAACGTGGTGACGGCGCTCGAGGCGATGGTGCGCGGCGAGGTGCGGGTCTTCATCGGCCTCGGCGGCAACTTCGCGGCGGCCGTGCCGGACTGGGAGCTCACACAGGCCGCGATGGCGGGTCTCGACCTCACCGTCCACATCTCGACGAAGCTCAACCGCAGCCATCTCGTTCACGGCCGCGACGCGCTGATCCTGCCCTGCCTCGGCCGCACCGAAGTCGACCTGCAGGCCAGCGGTCCGCAGGCCGTCACCGTCGAGGACTCGATGTCGATGGTGCACGCCTCGACGGGCCACAACCCGCCGGCGTCCGCCGAACTCAGGAGCGAGCCGGCAATCATCGCCGGCATGGCGCGGGCGACGCTCCGGACGCGGTCGAGGGTGCCGTGGGAGACCCTGATCGGCGACTACGCCCTGATCCGCGACGACATCGAGGCCGTCTTCCCGATCTTCCAGGGCTACAACGCCCGTATCCAGGAACCGGGCGGCTTCCACCTCACCTCGCTCGCCCGCGAGCGCATCTGGGCGACCCCGTCCGGCAAGGCGAACTTCATCGTCTGCGAAGGGCTCTGCGAGGACCCCGCCGTCATCGATCCCGACGTGCTCCGGCTGACGACGGTGCGCAGCCATGACCAGTACAACACGACGCTCTACTCGCTGTCGGACCGTTATCGCGGCGTCTATGGCCAGCGCGACGTGATCTTCCTCAACGAACGCGAGATGGAGAAGCGCGGCCTTTCCGCGGACGACCGGGTCGACATCGTCACCCTGTCGACAGACGGCCGCGAGCGGGTTGTGCGCAACTTCCGGGTCGTCCCCTACGCCTTCCCGGATGGCGGCTGCGCCGCCTACTACCCCGAAGCCAACCCCTTGGTGCCGCTCTACGCCCACGACCCGCAAAGCTTCACGCCCTCCTCGAAGGGCATCCCCGTGCGCCTGGTGCGGACGAACACCAAGACGGGAGGGCAGTGATCGTGGACGCGGTTCAACTCGCGCGACTCCAGTTCGCGTTCACCATCGGCTTCCACATCCTCTGGCCGACCTTCACCATCGGCATCGCCTGGTACGTCACCTGGCTGAGCGGCCTCTGGTGGCGCACCGGCAACCCGGTCTACCGGGACTTGATGCGCTTCTGGATGCGCATCTTCGCGCTCGGCTTCGGCATGGGCGTCGTCACAGGCATCGTGCTGAGCTACGAGATCGGCACCAACTGGGCCGGCTTCTCCCGCTCAGTCTCCAACGTGCTCGGTCCGCTGTTCACCTACGAGACGCTGACCGCGTTCTTCCTGGAGGCGGGCTTCATCGGCATCATGCTGTTCGGCGAGGGGCGCGTCAGCCGCGCCGCGCACTTCTTCGCCTGCCTGATGGTGGCCACGGGGGCGCTGATCAGCGCGACCTGGATCATCGCCGCCAACAGCTGGATGCAGACGCCTGCAGGTGCAACGGCAGACGCGGACGGGATCTACCACGTCGTCGACTGGGCCGACGTGATCTCCACCTCGTCCTTCCCCTACCGGCTCGCCCACATGGTCTGCGCGAGCTTCCTCACCTGTTCGTTCGTGGTGGCCGGGGTCTCGGCCTTCCACCTCTGGCGCGGCCGGCACATCACCGCCTCCCGCACCGCCTTCTCGATGGCGATGTGGATGGCCGTCATCCTCGCCCCCACCCAGATCTTCATCGGCGACCTCCACGGCCGCAACACCCTCGCCGAGCAGCCGACCAAGCTCGCGGCGATGGAGGGCCTGTGGGAGACGACGCGCGGTCCGGCGATGACCGTCATCGCCTGGCTCGACATGGCCGAGGCGCGGAATCTCTACGCGATCGAGATCCCCTACCTCGCCAGTCTCTACCTGACGCATTCTCTCGACGGCGAGGTGCAGGGCCTGAAGGCGGTGCCGGCTGAGGACCGTCCCTATGTGCCGGTCGTCTTCTTCGCCTTCCGCATCATGGTCGGCGTCGGCCTCGTGCTGCTCGCGACCGCGGTCACCGGCCTCGTGCTGCGCCTTCGCCATCGCCTGTTCGATACGGGCTGGTTCCAGGTCGTCGCCATGGCCGTGACGCCGCTCGGCTTCCTCGGCGTGCTCGCCGGCTGGACGGTAACCGAGGCCGGACGCCAGCCGTGGATCATCTACGGGCTGCTCAGGACCGCCGACGCCGTGGCGCCGGTGGCGGCCGGGGCGGTGACGACCACGCTGCTGACCTTCTTCGCCCTCTACAACCTGCTCCTCATCGCCTTCTTCTGGTTCGCCGGCAACGTCGCCCTGAAGGGCCCGGCCGACAGCCCGCCGCCCTCGCGCGAGCGACCCGGCCTCGAGCAAACCAACACCGGTCTCATCACCCGGGCAGCCGGCGCCGAACGCCCGGCCACACCCCAGCGAGCGGGAGCCTGAGCCATGGTCGCGACCATCTTCACCCAGTCCGCGCCGCTGATCTTCGGGGCGCTGGCAGCCTTCTGCGTCACCGTCTACGTGCTCGCCGACGGGTTCGACCTCGGCGTCGGCATCATCAGCCTCGTGGCGCCCCGCGACGTCGACCGCGACCTGATGATGGCCTCGATCGAGCCCGTCTGGGACGGCAACGAGACCTGGCTCGTCATGGGCGGCACGCTGCTCTTCGCCGCCTTCCCCGCCGGCTACTACGTGCTGCTGCCGGCGTTCTACTTGCCGATCCTGTTCATGTTGTTCGCGCTCATCCTGCGCGGCGCCGCCTTTGGGTTCCGCGCCCAGGCGACGCGGTTCCGCCTTGTCTGGGATCTCGCCTTCGCCGGCGGCTCGATCCTGGCGGCGCTGTGCCAAGGGCTCATCCTCGGCGGCTTGATCAGCGGCGTCGAGATCAAGGACGGCATGTTCGCCGGCGGGCCCTTCGACGTCTTCACCCTGCTCGGCCTGTTGTGCGGCGTCGGTCTGATCGGCGGCTACGCCCTCATCGGCGCCGGCTGGGTGATCTGGAAGACCGGCGGGCCGACGCAGGTCTTCGGCCGCGAGATCGCGCGCGCGGCCCTCCTGCTGACAACAGTGATGATGCTCCTCGTCAGCGGCTGGAGCGCCTGGAGCGTGCCCGAAGTGGCCGCCCGCTGGTTCGCCTGGCCCAACCTCGCCTTGCTCGCGCCGGTGCCGCTGGTGACCATGGCTGTCCTCGTGTCGATCTGGCGGGGGATCTGGGACGGCGCCGAGGTCCGCACTTTCCTGTCGGCGCTTGTGGTGTTCGCCCTCGGGCTCGTCGGCCTCGTGGTCAGCCTGTGGCCCTATGTGGTGCCTCGCCACGTCACGGTCTTTGACGGCATCGCCGACCCGCAGAGCCTCGTGTTCGTCGGCGTCGGCATCATCGTCGTGCTGCCGGTCGTGCTCGCCTACCAGGCCCACGCCTACTGGGTCTTCCGCGGCAAGACCGTGATCGACCGCGGCTGAGCGTTCCGTCGAAGCGCGCAGGGAGCCACCGCCGGGGCTCTGCGCGGCCGTTACTGCTCTCCGAACCGGCATTGAAGCGTGGCTCCCCGGCCGATGCCGGGGGGCCATTTTCTCATCTCGACCCTAATGGCTTGAGACGCCCGAACCGACATATGCCGTCTCTATACTCCCGTATAATTCTTTGGCAGATCCCCATCTCTATTGTTGTTTCAGCGATCGAGAACAGCCGATCGCAGCACCAATCTTCAGCACATGCCAGGCTTTATCATCAAGCTGGCCTCTGTTGATCCTTCAATGATACCTATTCTTGGAGAGCTGCCATGGACAACGGTTTCGTCAAGACCACTGACGGCGTCCGGATCTTCTACAAGGACTGGGGGCCGCGGGATGCGCAGCCGATCGTCTTCCACCACGGCTGGCCGCTGTCGTCTGACGACTGGGACGCCCAGATGCTCTACTTCCTCGGCAAGGGCTACCGGGTCGTCGCCCACGACCGGCGCGGCCACGGCCGCTCCACCCAGGTGAGCGACGGCCACGACATCGACCACTACGCCGCCGACGCCGCCGCCGTCGCCGAGCAGCTCGACCTCAAGAACGCCGTCCACATCGGCCATTCCACCGGTGGCGGCGAGGTGGCCCGCTATGTCGCCAAGTACGGCCAGCCGCCCGGCCGCGTCGCCAAGGCGGTGCTGGTGAGCGCCATCCCGCCCTTGATGCTGAAAACCGAGGCGAACCCCGGCGGCACGCCGATCGAGGTGTTCGACGGCTTCCGGTCGGCGCTCGCAGCGAACCGTGCCCAGTTCTACGTCGATGTCGCCGCCGGCCCCTTCTACGGCTTCAACCGGCCGGGCGCGAAGATCTCGCAGGGCGTCATCGACAACTGGTGGCGGCAGGGGATGATCGGCAGTGCGAAGGCGCACTACGAGGGCATCAAGGCCTTCTCGGAGACCGACCAGACCGAGGACCTGAAGGCGATCACCGTGCCGACGCTCGTCCTGCAGGGCGACGACGACCAAGTCGTTCCCTACACCGACGCCGCCCTCCTGCAGGCGAAGCTCCTGAAGAACAGCACGCTGAAGATCTATCCCGGCTTCCCGCACGGCATGCTGACCACCCATGCCGACGTGATCAACCCCGACCTCCTCGCCTTCATCAAGGCCTGAGCGCATGCCGGCGCGGCCGTGGGTCAAGGACCCGCGGCCGGCCGCAGCCCCTTCCCCTGGAGCCGTGGAGCCCACCCATGACCAATCCATCCCTCACCGCCCGCCGCACGGCGGCGCTGCACACCCCGACCGACCTCGGCGCCGACGCCACCCGCGACATCGCCGCCGCGCTGACCGGACTGCTGGCCGACATGTTCGCCCTCTACCTCAAGACGAAGAACTTCCACTGGCATCTCTCGGGGCCGCACTTCCGCGACTACCACCTGATGCTGGACGAGCAGGGCGACCAGATCTTCGCCACGACCGACGCGATCGCCGAGCGGGCGCGCAAGGTCGGAGGCACAACGCTGCGCTCGATCGGCCATATCCAGCGGCTGCAGCGCCTGCTCGACAACGACGCCGACTTCGTCACCGCCTCCGACATGCTGGCCGAGCTCGGCAGCGACAACAAGCAGCTGACCGGCTACCTGCGCGCCGCCCACGCGGTCTGCGAGGAATATGGCGACGTCGCCTCGACCAGCCTCATCGAGGTGTGGATCGACGAGGCCGAGCGCCGGACGTGGTTCCTCTACGAGGCGACCCGCTCCAACCACTGAACCCGCTGGGCCCACGCCGCCGATGCGCCGCCTCTCGCGGATCGGCGGCCCCGCCCGCGCGTGGAGATCGACCATGACCCAAGTCACTCCGCCAGCCGCCCCGTCCGCGCCGCCGGGCCTCCTCCAGCCCGGCACGGCCGCCCCCGACTTCACCCTGCCGGCGACGCCGGACCAGCAGCTCTCTCTCGCCGACCTGCGCGGCCAGCCCGTCATCCTCGCCTTCTACCCGGCCGACTGGAGCCCGGTCTGCGGCGACCAGATGGCCCTCTACAACCAGATCCTCGGCGAGTTCCAGGCCTCCGGCGCACAGCTCGTCGGGATCTCGACGGATGGCGTCTGGTGCCACGCCGCGTTCAGTGAAGCGCGCCACCTGCACTTCCCCCTGCTCGCCGACTTCGAGCCGAAGGGCGCCGTCGCCCGCGCCTACGGCGTCTACCGCTCCAAGGAAGGTACCTCTGAGCGCGCCCTCTTCGTCATCGACGGCGGCGGCATCATCCGCTGGAGCCACCTCTCGCCCGTCGGGATCAACCCCGGTGCGGACGGCATCCTGGCGGCCCTCGACGCCCTCGTCGGGCCGCAGACCTCTTCCCGGAAGGACATCCGATGACCCACCTGGCGCCCCCGGTCGGCGCCGACGACCACGTCGAGGGACCCGCCGACGCGGCGGTCACCCCGGTCGAGTACGGCGACTACGAGTGCCCCTATTGCGGCGAGGCATACCCTGTCCTGAAGGCCGTGCAGCGCATCATGGGACACCGCCTGCGCTTCGTCTTCCGCAACTTCCCGCTCACCGACATGCACCCGCACGCCGCCCACGCCGCCAAGTTCGCCGAGGCGGCGGCGACGGCCGGCAAGTTCTGGGAGGCCTATGACCTCCTCTACGAGAACCAGACCGCCCTCGACGACGAAAGCCTCGTCACCTACGGCGCGCGGCTCGGCCTGACCCGAGCGGCCGTCCTTTCCGCCTTCGACGGCCGTTTCGACGGCCGCATCCGCCGGGACTTCGCCGGCGGCCTGCGCAGCGGCGTCAACGGCACGCCGAGCCTCTTCATCAACGGCACCCGCTACGACGGCGAGCGCGACGTCGAGAGCCTCGTCGCGGCCCTGCGGGCGGCGGCAATGGACAGGCACGGCGCCCGATAGCAGGACGCTCGACGCGCCGCGGTCGGCTGCCGCGCTCACCCGTCAAAAGAATGGCCCGCCCGGACCGCAGTGGTCCGGGCGGGCTTGCTTTTGGATCCAGGTCCGAGCCGATCGACCGGCTCCGGCAACCGGGCGCTCGGCCCGACGACGCACCGGCCGACCGCCTGGTGTTGCAGGGCCCCTGCACCTGCGCGAGATGGGACGCCATGCGTCGCGCGGGAGCAGAGGCCCGACGACGATCACCTCCGATCGGCGTTCGCCTTCGCCCGACGGGCGATGCTGGCGGCAAAGAGCGGCGTCTCACGGCGGTTGTGGTCGCCGCCAGCCTCCTGGCGAGCGGCGGCCGCAGCCTCGAAGGTCTGACCGTGGGCAGCGAGAAATGCCATGAAGACATCCGTCGGATGCGATGTGACGCGGTTGGTGTAGCGCGTGCGCCCGTCACCGACCGCCTCGGCGATCAGTTCCCAGACGACGTTCACCTGGGTGCGGCCGAGGGGCGTGAAGACGTCGGAGATCGAGTTCATGCGGCAGTAAGAGGGCGTTGCCTCCTCGGCCACATAGTGCTGGATGACCAGCCCCGTGCCGATCTGTTCGACATTGATCGACATGCGACGGCCGTCATCCGTGCTCGTGGTGCCGGCGGCGATGTGGTCTGGCGCGCAGCACCGCTGATACTCGGCCTCGGGGAGGCTGAACAACCATTCCGCGATGTCGATTTCGCCGATATCGACGTCAATCTCTTCCGAATATTCAGAAAACGACAGCGTTACGTCCTTCAGTATGTTCATGTCACGGATCCCTTTCACCACACAAGAGAAGATCTTTTGCCGCCTTCGTGGCTGACACCTCAGTGTGGATCTGCGGGATCGTTCCTTGCTATTTTACTGCGGTTGCCCCACATAAAGACTTTGGCTGCGTGACGCATACCTAGGTTTGGGCACGTGGCTCCGTCGATGTCAGGGCCGCGCACGGGGGGCGGCAGATGCACGCGAGCCGGCGTGCACGCGGATGTGCCGCCGCTGAGACGTTGTCGGGACGGTGTCAGCGTCGCGCGGTGTCGCGACTTTCGAGCGCCACCTCGAGGCAGCGGATCATCGCGTTGCCATCGAAGGGCTTCGCCAGGAAGCCGTAGGCGCCGGCCTCCTCGGCCTGCCGGCGCAGCCGCTCCTCCGGGAAGGCGGTGATGAGGATCACGGGCAGGTCGCTGCGCTCGACCGCGAGGCGGCTCTGCAGCTCAGGTCCGCTCATGCCCGGCATCTGCACGTCGGTAATCAGGCAGTCGACGTCGCCAACCCGCCCGGAGGCGAGGAAGCTCTCCGCCGAGCAGAAGGCGAGGGCGTCGTAGCCGAGGGAGCGGACGAGGCTTCCGACGGCGACCCGGACGGAATCGTCGTCGTCGACGATGGCTACGGTGAAGGTCACGGACGATGGTCTTCCCAAAAGCACGCCGGGCTCGTCGCGGTCGCACTCCGGCGTCGCTTCCTGGCGGTCCCGATATCTACGGTCACCGGCCCGGCAAAGGGAATCATACGGAGGTTTGCGTGGCTCACACCGGGCGGGGGCCGACGCCGAGGACTTCCGCCATCCGCACCAGGTCGGCGAGCGAGCGTGCCTTCAGCTTCCGCATGACGTTGCCGCGGTGGATCTTCACGGTGATCTCGCTGAGGCCGACCTCCGCGGCGACCTGCTTGTTCATCAAACCCGCCGTGACGTGGCCCATGATCTCGCGCTCGCGCGGACTGAGGGTGGCGTAGAGAGCCCTCAGGTCGCCGACCTGCCGCTCGCTCTCCCGGCGCTTGCGGTCGTGTTCGATCGCAAGGGTGACAGCGTCGAGCATGTCCTGGTCGCGGAAGGGCTTGGCGAGGAAGTCGACGGCCCCTGCCTTCATCGCCCGCACGGACATCGGGATGTCGCCGTGGCCGGTCATGAAGATGATCGGGATGTTGTTGCTGTCGCGGGCAAGCTGGGTCTGGAAGTCGAGGCCGCTGACGCCCGGCAGGCGGACGTCGAGGACGAGGCAGCTCTCGACGTCGGGCAGCTTGGCGGCGAGGAGCTCAGCGGCCGACGCGAACAGCTGGACGCGCAGGCCCACCGAGCGGAAGAGGCTGTCGAGGGCGCCCCGCACGGATTCGTCGTCGTCCACGACGAGGACGACCGGGACGGCGGGCTCGCCCTTCTTGGCGGTGGGAGAGTTGGTCACGACCCGGTCTCCTCGAGGATCGGCAGGGTGAAGCGGAATTCGGCGCCGCTCCCGTCGCCGCGGTTGGCGGCGGCGATGCGGCCGCCGTGCGCCTCGACGATCGAGCGGCAGATCGACAGGCCCATGCCCATCCCGTCCGACTTCGTCGAGAAGAACGGGTCGAAGAGGCGGGCCGCGCTGTCGCTGGAGAGGCCGGGGCCGCTGTCGGCCACCGATATGTCCACCCAGCCCGCCTCGCCGCGGCTGACCCGCACCCGCAGCTCGCGCGGCCAGGCGTTCGCCGTCGCCATCGCCTGGACGGCGTTGACGAGGAGATTGATCATCACCTGCTGCAGCTGGATGTGGTCGCCGCTGACCGACGGAAGGGCCGGATCGAGGTCGAGGTGGAGGGCGACGCGCTGCCGCTCGACCTCGCGCCGGAGGAGAACGATCGCCTCGTCGACGACCTCCCGGAGCGCCACCGGCTCGTGGCGGGCCGCCCCTTTCCGCGACATGGCGCGCAGACGCCAGATCACCTCGCTCGCCCGGCGGCCGTCGGCAATCATGCGCTCCATCGCGGCCTTCACCTCGGCGAGGTCGGGGACGGGACGGGTCAGCCAGCGCAGGCCCGCCTCGCCATTGGTGACGATCGCCGCGAGCGGCTGGTTGACCTCGTGGGCGATCGAGGCGGTCAGCTCGCCGAGGGTCGTCATCCGCGTCACATGGGCGAGCTCCACCTGGGCCTGAGCCAGCGCCTCCTCGGCAACGCGACGATCCTCGATGTCCATCGCGGTGGCGTACCAGCAGAGCGTCTCGCCGGCGGCGTCGAGGTGCGGCGCCGCCCGCAGCAGGAACCATCGGTGGACGCCGTCGGCACGCCGCAGCCGGGCCTCGAACTCGCCTGGCTCCGAGGACCCGAGCATCGCCTCGAGGCGCGCGAGCGCTGCCCCGGCGTCGGCCGGATGAAAGGCGGAGCGCCAGTCCCAGTGCGAGGCGGCGTCCGGCGGGAGGCCGGCGTAGTCGATCCAGCGCCGATTGAGATAGGTGGCGCCGCCCTCCGGCGTCATGCTCCAGGCGAGTGCCGGGATGGTGTCGAGGGCGAGCTTCAGCTCGCGCTCCTTCTCGAGGAGACGCGCCTCGGCGCGCTTGCGGTCGTCGATGTCGGTGTTGATGCCGTACCAGCGGATGATCTCGCCGTCGTCGCCGCGCAGCGCCTCCGCCTGGGTCAGCGTCCAGCGATAGCGGCCATCGCCCTGGCGGATGCGGGCGACGGTGCTGAACGAGCGACCCGTCGCCAGCGACCGCTCCCAAGCCTCGACCAGCTGGGCGCGGTCGTCGGGGTGGATGATGCCGCTCCAGTCCGGGCCGGTGAGGTCGGCGAGCCGCAGGCCGACGTCCGCCCAGCGGGCGTTGATGAACGTCACGCCGCTGCCGTCTGCGGCGGAGATCCAGACGAGGGCGGGAATGACGTCGACGGCGAGGAGGAGTTCCCGCTCCCGCTGCTCGGCCATGCGCTCGGCGGCGCGCCGCTCGCTGATGTCGGTGTTGGTCTCGAGGACGGCGACTGGACGGCCCTGCTGGTCGCGCTGCAGGGCCCAGCGGCTGGCGAGGGTGATCTTCCGGCCCTGCCGGCTCGTGTGGGTGATCTCCCCGTGCCAGCAGTCCGTCCGCAGCAGTTCGGCCTCGATCTCCGCGAGCGGCGCCGGGAACTCGGTCTTCAGAAGCGCGTGGCTGACCTTGCCGAGCGCCTCATTCCGCGACCAGCCGTAGAGCTCCTCCGCCGCCCGGTTCCAGTAGCCGATGACGCCGGCCCGGTCGCGGACGAAGACCGTGTCGTGGGTGAGGTCGAGGAGCCGCGCCCGGTCGGCGAGGTCCTTGGCGGCGGCCTGATAGCGCAACACCAGCGCCGCCGTGACGGCGATCGCCGCGAGGCTGACGAGGAGCCGCGCCGTGGCGTCCTGGCGGAATTCATCGGCGTGGCCGACGAGGTAGCTCGTGGTCGCCAGCAGCACGCAGCCGATCGTCGCCGCAACGATGCCGCGCCGCCCGGCGAAGCCCGCCACCATCAGCACGACGAGCACGTAGAGCACGGCGACCGCCATGCCGTAGGGCGACAGGGTATCGAAGGCGAAGATCGCCGCCGCCGTCCCGGCCGCCAGCCAGGGAAGGACGCGTGCTCGTTTCGAGATCAGGGCCACCGACACCAGCACACCGTCCAGGATTGGGAGAGACGAAACGGCCCGGCTGCCGGCGCTGCTGGCGGTGGGTATCCCCCGGGCGATGCCTTATCGCGGGTCAACCGCGGTGATCGCCTGAGCATGTCGGAGCACGCCGGGCCGGGCAAGCCACGCCCGACGGGGAGGTCCTCCGCCTGGTCGCACGCACGCCACGTGTAAGTCCCTCACATCGCTCGTCAATCCCGCGCCATGTAGGCCCACGGTGGCGACCCGGCCGGGGGCGCCTCAGCCTCAGATATCCCGCGGCCATACCAATGTATGATCCGATCGGCCGCCTGCTCCGCGCCGCCCGCCCCCCCCCCGCCGCTCTTGGCACCGGGCTCGCGCACCGGTCTTCGCACGCCTTCGCCGATCCATGCCCGCGGCTCGTGCAGCACCTCGGCCGACAGGGCGGGGTCGTCGCTGAGGCGGGCAAGGATCATCGCGCGGGCCATGGCGGACCAGTTGCCGATCGCCCCTCGCCGCCGCGCGGCGTCGTCGCCGTCCGGCACGCCGGCCGCGAGGGCGGCGAGCGCGGCCATACGCCGGTATGGCCCGGGCAGACACGCGGACAGGCTAGGCAGACGGGTGGACGATCGCTGCGGTCGGCGCGTGATCCTAAGGTCAAAGCGTTCGCCGCAGCCCCGGCCGACATCGCCGTGGGGGCTCTGCCCAGGCGCGACGGCCGGGGCAGCGGCGGCGCGAGCCCTGCAAACCTGGAGCGCGAAGCCGATGCCCCGCCGATCTCACGCGATCCTCGCCGCCGTCCTCGTCCTCGGCCTCGCCGGCGGCGGGGTCGCGCTGTCTCAATCCACGCCGTCGCCAAAGGTCCGCAACGTCGTGCTCGTCCACGGCGCCTGGGCGGACGGGTCGAGCTGGGACAAGGTCATTCCCATCCTCCAGGCGGCCGGCCTCAAGGTGACCTCGGTGCAAAACCCCCTCACCTCCCTCGGCGACGCCGCCGCCGCGACGCGCTGGGCGCTGGCGCGCCAGGACGGCCCGACGGTCCTCGTCGGCCACTCGTGGAGCGGCACGCTCGTCAGCGAGGTCGGCACCGATCCGAAGGTGACCGCGCTCGTCTATGTCGCGGCGCGGGCGCCCGACGCCGGGGAGGACTTCCTCGCCCTCTCCGCGACCTTCGCCACGGCGCCCGTCCGCGCCGGGGTCGAGAGCTACGACGGGCTGACGATCCTGTCCGAAAAGGCCTTTGTCGACGACTTCGCGAACGGGCTGCCGGGGGCGGAGGCGCAGGCGCTCTTCGCGGTGCAGCAGCCGACCGCCGCCGCGCTGTTCGCCGACCGCACCAGCGCCGCGGCGTGGCGGACGAAGCCGAGCTACTACGCCGTCTCCAGGAAGGATCGCACGATCACACCGGACTTCGAGCGCTTCCTGGCAAAGCGCATGAACGCCACCACCATCGAGGTCGACGCCGGCCACCTGTCGATGGTCTCGCACCCGCAGGAGATCGCCGACCTGATCCTCGAGGCAGCGGGGGTTTCGCGGTGAACCGGTGAGCGGCTCAGGTTGAAATTCTTGCCGCCCGCCCCGGCGCTCTGGCCATCTCGCCGCTCGGACCAGCCGTCCCGAAGGAGGCCGCCGAGGCGATAGCCGCGGTCGAGGCGGCTAACCCGGACGGCGTCAGGGGCGGATCGCCAGCAGCATCCGATCCGCGTGCGGCCTGGCGATCCACTGCAGGCCGATCGGCAGGCCACGCGCATCGAAGCCCGACGGAACCGACAGCGACGGCAGGCCGAGCAGGCTGAAGGGCCGGTTCATGCGCAGGAACTCGAGGCCGAGGGCGCCGGCGGCGACAATGTCGTCCTCCGCCAGATGGTCGACGCGCGGCGGGACCTTGCGCAGCGTCGGGCAGATCAGCATGTCGGCGGCGGCGAGGCTCCTCGCCAGTACCTCCGCCAGGAAGCGCCCCCGCAGGCGGCGCGCCGTCCGGTACAGCCCCGCGTCAATGCAGGCGGCCGTGAGCAGCCGGCGACGCACCGGGGCGGGATAGAACTGCGGCGCGCGCGCCATCGCGGCCGCGTGCACCGTCGTCGCCTCGAAGCCGGTGATCACCGAGGCGCAGAGGTTCAGCGAATCGAGCGATGGGAACGGCACCTCGACGACCTCCGCACCCATGGCAACGAGCCGCGCGAGGGTCGCCTCGAACACGGCCGCGACGTCGGCGTCCACACCCGCCGTGAACTCTGTCCGGCAGATGCCCACCCGCAACCGGCCCGGCGGCGCCGCCGCGGGCGCCGCGGACGGCGCCAGCACCGCGAACACCTGCTCCGTCGTCTCGAGGCTGTTGGCGAGGATGCCCGGGGTATCCTGCGACCGGCACAGCGGCGCGAGGCCGGGATCGGTCAGCAGCCCATGAGTCGTCTTGAAGCCGTAGACGCCGCAGAGCGACGCCGGGATGCGCACGGAGCCGCCGGTGTCGGTGCCGATGGCGAACGGCACGATGCCCGCGGCGACGACCGCCGCCGCGCCGCTCGACGAGCCGCCGACGGCGACGCGCGGATCGTGGGGATTGAGGACGCGGCCGAAGTGCGGGTTGAGACCAACGGCCGTGTAGCAGTGGGGGTCGAGGTTGAGGGCGCCGATTCCCACGGCGCCGGCGGCGTCCAGGCGGGCGAGCGTCGTGCTGGCGCGCCGGCCCTCCCACCGGTGGTCCGCGCCGATGCCCACGGTGGGGCGGCGGCCAGCGGTGGCGAAAGCGTCCTTGAAGGCATAGGGGACGCCGCGCAGGGGAGCCCCGTCGTCCGACGTCCGCGCCACCGTCCGCGCCCGCCGGCGGGCAGCGTCGTCGAAGTGGGCGATGAAGGCGTTGAGCGCGTCGCCGCACGCGTGGGCGGCGGCGAGCGCCCCCTCGACGCCGGCGACGATCTCGTCCGAGCCGCGGCTCGGCACGGCGGACGGCGGCGACGGCGCTCCCTCCCCCGCTGCGACGGCCGCAGCGCGCAGCAGCCGGACGAACGCGTCGACACCGTCGTCGCGCGTCAGGACCGCCGCCGGCGCCGCCAGGCGCTCGCGGATGCCGGCGACCTCGCCGGCGACGGCGGCGATCTCGTCGCCCGTCGCGGCGAGGCCGAGCGTGTTCAGGCGGGCGGCGACAGCGTCCGGCATGGCGGCTCCCGGGTGGGCTCGGCTCTCAGACGTGACCGTACTTCTTCAGGGCCTCCGCGAGCGACAGTCCCGCGGACAATTCCGCCCGGAGCCTGACCTCGATGCCGGTGAGGCGCTCGGCCTCCTCGAGCGTCCGCACGACGGCGTCGGCGGGGATGACGATCGCGCCGTCCTCGTCGGCGAGGATGAAGTCGCCCGGGGCGACGCGCACCCGCTTCGTCGTGGCGCCGCGCAGGAAGACCGGCACCTGCCACGCATTGACCTTCCAGCGGCCGATCGACTGCACCGGCGTGCGGTAGCGGGCATAGACCGGGAAGGCCTTCCCGGCGATCCACTTGACGTCGCGGATGCCACCGTCGAGCAGCGCGCCGACGGAGCCGCGCTCCTTCATGCCGATGGCGATCAGCTCGCCGAAATAGCAGATCCCCTCGCCGTCGCCGCTCCACACCGACACCTCGCCGGGCGACAGGCCCTGGCAGGCGGTCATCTTGTCGGGGTCACCGCCGAGCGGATAGGGCGTCATCTGCCCGCGGATCGTGTAGGCCCAGCCGGCGAGTTTGCCCGCGGTGGCCGGAAACGGCGCGAACTCGCCGGCGAGGCCCTGGTCGGGCAGGCCGAGGGTGTCGAGGGCGTCGGCGACGTTGGAAGCATCGACGGCGAGGAAGCGGCGGCGGATTGCCTCGCGCTCGGCGGGGCTGTCGGGAACGGCGGTCATCGATGTCTCCGGGGAAGTGCGAGTTCTTCAGTGCGGGGCGGAGCTCGGCCGGGCTCAGAGGCTCGGAACGTAGCCGCCGTCGACGCGGACGACCGAGCCGGTGAGGTAGGAGGCCCGCGCGCTCGCGAGGAACGCGACGACGTCGGCATATTCCTCCGGCGTGCCGTAGCGCTTCGCCGGGATCGCGGCGGTGCTCTCGGCCACCACCTCGGCCACCGCCCTCCCCTCGCGCTTCGCCTTCGCCTCGTCGAGGAAGCGGATGCGGTCGGTGGCGACGCGGCCGGGCAGCACGATGTTGACGGTGATGCCGGCCGCCGCCTCCTCGCGGGCGAGCGACTTCGACCAGCCGACGAGCGCGAGCCGCAGCGCATTGGAGATCGCCAGGCCCGGGATCGGCGCGACGACGCCCGAGGAGGCGCTGGTGACGACGCGGCCCCAGCCGGCGGACCGCATCGCCGGCAGCGCCCGGTCGGTGATCTTCATCACCGAAACGACCATCGCCTGGAACTGCGCCTGCCAGACCGCCGCCTCGACGCCGCTCGCGGGCGTCGGCGGCGGGCCGCCGGTGTTGTTGACGAGCACAGCGACCGGCCCGAGCGCCGCTTCGATGGCGGCGAAGCGGGCCTCGATCACCGCGAGATCCGCGATGTCCCAGAGGAGCGGCAGCGCCGTGCCGCCGGCGGCGGTGACGGCGGCCGCCGTCGCGTCCAGGGCGGCGGCATCGACGTCGGCTGCGGCAACCCTGGCGCCCTCGCGGGCGAGCGCCACCGAGATGGCACGGCCGAGCCCGCCGCCGGCACCGAGCACGAGCGCGGTGCGGCCTGAAAGTCCGAGATCCATGATGTGTTTCCGGATTGCTGGCGCGCGTCACGAGCCGACGCGCAGCGGCGCGTGGAGCTTGCGCAGGTAGGAGATCACCGACAGCGCGGTGATGCGGCCGGTCTTCGGGTTGTCGCTCGGGATGTTCTCGATCGACATCGAGAAGGAGGCTGAGTCGGCGTCCACCTCGATGCGGTGGGTGTTGCGGGTGAGCGCCGGATCGGCCCAGATCTCGAGCGTCGTGCGGTCCGGGCCGATGCCGGCGAGCGACAGCGCCACGGCGACGTTGAGGTTGGCCGGAAAGCCGATCGCGGCGTCGCGCGGCGTGCCGGAGAACACCTTCAGCGGTTCCTTGATGTCGTCGATCTGGATGTCGTTCTCGACCAGATAAGGCGCGCCGACGAGCCCCCTCACCGGCTTGCGGGTGACCATGCGCACGGAGTGGATGGTGCCTTCCGCCGCCGCGGTTACGGCGTCGAGGCCGAGCAGCGCACCCGTCGGCACGACGATCTGGCCGCCATTCGCCTTGGCGAGTTCGACGAGGTGCGGGCGGGTGAGGATGGCGCCGGCGCTGAGAACGACGGCGATCTTGCCGGCGCTCAGGAACGGCTCGACGATCGCCTCGAGCAGGCTCGCCGGCGCGCACTCGATGACGAGGTCGGCGAGAGCCTCGAGTTCCTCGATCGGCACCACCGGCGGCGGGTGTGCGAGGCCGGCGAGGCGGCCTGCCGCCTTCACGCGGTCGTTCGCCGACACGGCGGCCAGCACGCACCCGGGCACGCCGGCATCGAGCGCCCTGGCGACCTCGAGCCCGACCGCGCCGAGCCCGGCGATCGCGACCCGGACCGGGGCGCGTTCGTCACTTCGAGTATTCATCTTGGGTGCTTCCCGATCTATTCGGCAGACGCCGCCGGTGGTGGCACCACCGATGCGTAGTGCCCGGCGATGTCTCCCGCCGTGGTGAACCAGATGTCGTCGCGGAACTTCGAGATGTGCTCGAGGACGCGACGGAACTGCTTGAGCCGGAACGGCTGTCCGACGATGAAGGTGTGGATGGTGATGCCGTAGACGAGCGGCTGCTTCGCCGACTGGCGCAGCATCTCGTCGAAATTGTCGATCGCCATGTCGGCGAAGGCCGAAGCGGTTCCGTCGTGCAGCACCACCATCGGCACGTCGTTGACCTCGTGCGGATAGGGCAGGCTGAGGAGCGGGCCGTTGCGGGTGCGCATCCACACCGGCTGGTCGTCGATCGGCCAGTCGAGAGTGTAGCGGTAGCCCGCCTCGGCGAGCAGGTCCTCGGTGACCAGGCTCGGGTGCGCGCCGGGGCTCATCCAGCCACCGGGCGCCCTGCCCTCATGACGGCGGATCGCCTCGGTGACGTCGCCGATCAGCGCCCGTTCGGCGTCCTCGGCCAAGCCGTTCTGATGCTCGGAGTTGGTGCGGCCGTGGCCGACGATCTCGTCGCCGCGCGCCCGGTGCGCGGCGACGAGCTCCGGGCAGTGGTCGTAGCAGGCGGTGTTGAGCAGCACCGACAACGGCAGCCTGTACTCGTCGAACAGGTCGATCAGCCGCCAGCCGCCGACGCGGTTGCCATACTCGCGCCAGCCCCAGTTGTAGCTGTTGGGGTGCGAGAGGCCGGGCGAATAGGCGAGGCCGAGGCCGGAGCCGTAGGAGAAGTGCTCGACGCACAGCGCCACGTAGACGGCGAGCCGCTTGCCGTCCGGCCAGGTGAAGTCGGGCCGGTCGTTGATCCCGGAGTAAGGGAAGCGGCCGTGGGTGGGGAGTGGCGTGGGCATCGAGCGCTCCTCGTCTAACCGATCAGGGCCGGTAGTCCGCCGGCGCGACCGCGAGGCTGAGGTCGACGTCGGCGAGGTTCTCGCTGGTGACGAGCACCGCCGGCGTCACGACCTTCGCCTCGACCGGCTTCCCGGTGGCGGCGGCGACGGCCTGCTTCACCGCCTGTTCGCCCTGGTAGACGACCTGCTGGATCGAGGTGCAGGCAAGTTCGCCGTCCTTCAGCATCTGCTGGGCGGTCGGGCTGAGGTTCGAGGCCGAGACCTTGACGTCGCCGAGCTTGCCGCCCGCCTTCAGGGCCGAGACGACGCCAGCACCGAGATCGTCGGTGGCGGCATAGACGCCGGTCAGCTCCGGGAAGCGCTGCATCCAGTCCTCGGTGGTGGTGAGCGCGGCGTTGCGGTTGTCGGCGAGGCGCGATTCCGCCACCACGACGACCTCCGGCGACTTGCTGGCGAGGGTCTCGGTGAATCCCTTGGCGCGCAGATCCGACCACATCTGGCCGGCGGGGCCGGCCATCATGGCGACGCTGCCCTTGCCACCGAGCGCCTTCGCCAGGCACTCCGCCTGAAGCTTTCCCATGTCGTAGTGGTCGGCGCTGACGAGCGAGGCGAGCTTGTCGGTGCTCGGCGGCGAGGAGATGCCGACCACCGGGATGCCGCCCTCGATCGCCTGCTCGACCACCGCCTTGACGCCGTCGCCGTTGGTGGCGCCGACGACGATGGCGCCGACCTTGCGCTGCATCAGGTCCTGCAGCTGGGCGATCTGCTGGCTGGTGTTGGCGTCGCCGCCGGCGTCGAGCTTGATCAGCGTGACGCCCTCCGCCTTGGCCTGCTTCTCCATGCCGTAGACGGCGGAGATCCAGAACGACGAGGCGAGGTTGGGAACGGAGACGCCAATCACCGTCTCGGCGGCGTGAGCCGCGCCGACCTGGGCGGCGAGGAGAAGGGCGGCGGCACTCGTCAATAGGCGCGTGGAGAGCTTCATGGTGCGGTCCTCTGGATTATGTTGGCCGACACGACACGGCGGATCCCGGCTTCGACGAGCCCGGACCCGATGATCACCGCGCCGACGACGGTCTGCGCGACGAAGGGAGAGACGCCCCGGAGGTTGAGGCCGGTCAGCAGCGCCTGCATGAAGGCGGCGCCGATCACCACGGCCGCAACGCTGACGACGCCGCCGGACAGCGCCGTGCCGCCGATCACCGCCGCGGCGATCGCCTGCAGCTCCATGCCGACGCCCTCGGTCGGCAGGCCGACGCCGGCGCGGATCGTCATCAGCACGCCGGCGAGGCCGGCGAAGCCGCCGCAGATCGCGTAGGCCGAAAGGTGGGTGCGGGCCGGGTCGATGCCGACGAGGTGGACGGCCTCGGGGTTCGACCCGAGCATGACGATGCGGCGGCCGACGACGGTGCGCCGCATCACCCAGCCCGCGAAGACGACGGCGGCGAGCGCCGCCCAGGCGAGCGGCGGCAGCCCGAGCACGGTCTCGTAGGCGAAGCGGGTGTAGCGGCCGGCGTCGTCGAGCGGCACGACCTGGCCGTCCGACGTGATCAGCAGCGACAGCCCGCGCGCGCCGATCAGCACGCCGAGCGTGGCGACGATCGGCTGCAGGCCGGCGCGGCCGATGAGGACACCGTTGAGCGCGCCGCAGGCGAGGCCGGCGAGCGGCCCGGCGAGGAGGCCGAGCGGCCCGACGGCGTTCACCGCCATCGCCGCGAGCGTACTCGACAGCGCCGCAACCGCGCCGATCGAGATGTCGAAGCCGCGGCTCGCGATGGCGAAGCACTGGCCGACGGCGAGCAGCGCCAGCAGCCACATCTGCGAGGCGATGCCGGCGATGTTGCCCGGCGTCGCGAACTGCGGCGTGGTGACGGAGAACAGCGCCACCGTCGCGAGGAGGCAGAGCGGCGCGACGAGGAAGCGGCCACCGGACGGCAGGCGGGCGGTGAGGTTGCTCATTGCCGCCCCCGCTTGACCAGGCTCGACAGGAAGCCGCCGAGCGGGCCGGCGCCCTTCTGCAGCAGCACGGCGCCGATGATGACGGTGGCGATCATCAGCTGCTGGAAGGCGACCGGCAGGTTCAGGAGCACCACGGCGTTGTTCATCATGGCGATGACGAGCACGCCGCAGACGACCTGCGAGGCCCGGCCCTGTCCGCCGGCGAGTGGGATGCCGCCGATGGCGCAGGCCGCGATGGTGTCGAAGGAGAGGTTCGGCGCGAGGCTCGGCTGGCCGGAGGCGACGCGGCTCGTCAGGATGATCGCCGACACCGAGCAGAAGCCCGCCGCCGCGAGGTAGCCGAGGAAGGTGGCGAGGCGCACGGGCACGCCGGCGAGCCGGGCGGCGCGCTCGTTCGCGCCGACGAGATACCAGAGCCGGCCGAGGCGGGTGTGGGCGAGCAGGACGTAGAGCACGGCGACGCTTATGGCGGCGGCGATCACCGGCACGGGGACGCCGGCGATGCGGCCACGCGCCGGCCAGGAGAACAGCTCGCTCGGCGGCGCGTCGATCGGCAGTCCGCCGGCGAGCGAGGCGGCGGCACCGGCGGCGATCATCAGCATGCCGAGGGTGACGAGGAAGGGCGGCAGGGCGAAGCGGGCGATCAGCGTGCCGTTGATGGCGCCGATGGCAAGCACCGTCGCCGCCCCCGCCGCGAAGCCGACGAGCGGCCCGCCATGGGGAAGCGCCAGCACGGTCGCGACGCTGGCGAGCGCCACGGCGGCGCCGAAGGAGAACTCGATGCCGCCGAGGATGAGCACGATCGCCTGGCCGCAGGCGACGATGCAGAGGATCGCGGCAACGCGCAGCACGTTCTCGATGTTGCCGAGCGTGGCGAAGCGCGGCACCAGCAGCGCGAAGGCGACGAAGATCGCGAGCGCGATCCAGAACGATGCCGGCGGTGCAAACCGGCGGATCGCCCGCGGCAGAGGCAGGGTGCGCGCCATCATGCGGCGACCCGTCCGGCGAGGGCGTCGAGCAGCGCGGTGCGGCTCGCGCCGCGCGGCAGTTCGTCCGCGATGCGGCCGTGGCGGACGACGAGCACGCGATGCGACAGCGCCGCCACCTCGTCGAGGTCAGTGGAGGCGACGACGACGGCGACACCGCGCAGGGCTGCCTCGACTATGGCGTCGTGGATCGTCTCGCGGGCAGCGATATCGACGCCGCGCGTCGGCTCGACGAGCACGAGGACGCGCAGGCCGTCGAGGGCAAGGTTGCGTGCCATCACCAGCTTCTGCTGGTTGCCGCCGCTGAAGCCGGACGCCGCCCGCTCCGGCTCGAGCGGGTGCAGGCGCATCCGCTCGAGCCACGGCCGCAGCAGCGCCCCCTCCCCCGCGTGATCGACGAAGCCCGTGCGGGAGAAGCCGTGGAGGGACGAGGCAGACGCGTTGGCGAGCGCCGACAGCACCGGGAACAGTCCATCGGCATGGCGGTCGGCCGGCACGTAGCCGATGCCGAGCGCCACGGCGTCGCCGCGTTGACCGGCCGGCACATCGGTGCCGTCGAGCGTCAGGCGTCCGCTCGCCTCCGGCAGCGCCCCCGCGAGCGCCGCGGCGATCTCGAGGGCCCCGGAGCCGACGAGGCCGGCGAGGCCGACGATTTCGCCAGCGCGCACATCGAGGTCGAAGGGCGAAGCCCGCCGGTGCACGCAAAGCCCGCGCGCCGAGAGCACGGCTTCGCCCGGCGCCGGCAAGCGGCGGTCACCGACGTCGACCGCCTCTCCGAGCATTGCCCGCACGAGTTCGGCTCGCGACAGCGCCGCGAGCGGCGCACCGGCAATGACGGTACGGCCGTCGCGCAACACCGTGACGTCGTCGCAGAGCGCATCGATCTCGTCGAAGCGGTGGCTGATGAACAAGACCGCGGTGCCCTGCCCGCACAGGCGGCGGACCACGGTGAACAGCCGCTCCACGTCATCGTGGGAGAGCGCCGCCGTCGGCTCGTCCAGCACCAGCACCTTGCAGCGCTGGCCGAGGCCGCGGGCGATCTCGACGAGTTGCCGTTCTCCGAGCGTCAGGGCGGAGACCGGCGCCGTTAGATCGCAGGAGAGGCCGACGGCCTCGAGCCAGCCGCGGGCCGTGGCGGGCGGAACCGTGGCACCGGACGCACGCACGCCCCGGGCCGAGCCGAGGGCGAAGGCCGACAGGTTCTCGAGCACCGAGAGGTGCGGGAACAGGCTGAGGTGCTGGTAGATCGGCACGATGCCGGCGGCGACCGCGCCGCGCACGTCGGAGAAGTCGGCCGGCACGCCGTCGACGATAATGCGGCCGTGGTCGGCGGCGACGGCGCCGACGAGGATCTTCACCAGCGTCGACTTGCCGGCGCCGTTCTCGCCAAGCAACGCGTGGACGCGGCCGGGCAGTAGGAGCAGGTCGGCTCGTCGGAGCGCGACCGTCGCCCCGTAGTGCTTGGCGATGCCGATAGCCTCCAGCACGGCGCCGCCGGCGGGCGCGGCATCGCTACGTGCGGCGTCGTTCGGCGAGGGGCTTGCAGTGGCTCGCATCGTGTCTCCGGAGGGGACAGCGCTGGGATGGAGGGGCGCTGCGGACGATGCGGAGGATGGAAGCCGGGGTGCGGGGCGACAAACGAATTGTATGGCCCTCATGCATGATCTAGCCTCATGCATGAGGAGGCGTCATGGCGAAACGGGGACTGCCGCCACTGAGCACGCTGCGCGGCTTCGACGCCGCCGCCCGCCATCTGTCGTTCACGCTTGCGGCGGAGGAACTGCACGTCACGCAGGGGGCGGTCAGCCGGCAGATCCGCGACCTCGAGGGGTACTTCGGCAAACCGCTGTTCCGCCGCCTGACGCGGCGCATCGAGCTGACGGACGCCGGCGCGGAGTTCTTCGCAACCGTGCAGGAGGTGTTCGGTGAGCTCGAGCGCGCCGCCGGCCGGCTGCGCGACGTCGGCCAGAGCCGCACCCTCACGATCTCGGCGCTTCCGACCATCGCGTCGATGTGGCTGATGCCGCGGCTGCACCTGTTCACCCAGGCGAACAAGCAGATCGACGTGCGCATCCTCTCGTCGATCGAGCCGGCGGAACTGCTCGCCCACGACGCCGACGTGGCAATCCGCGTCGGCCGCCTGCCCGGCCACCACTACGCGCCCGAGCAGCCGCGCATCGAGCTCGAGATGGTGAGGAACTGGACGGGCGTGAGCGCCGACGAGTTGTTCCCGGACCGTCTGGTGCCAGTCGCGGCGCCGGCGCTGATCAATCGCCCGCTCGAGATCGACGCGCTGTCGCGCATCCTCGACCACCCGCTGATCCACACCTCCTCGCGCCGCTACGCCTGGCCGGATTGGCTGAAGGCGCACGGGCTGCGCGCGCCGCGATCGGAGCGCGACCGGCTGGAATTCGGCCACTTCTTCATGTCGCTCGAAGCGGCGCGTAAGGGGCGGGGCGTCGCCATCATTCCCGACGTCGTGCTCGCGCACTACGAGGGCCGCGACGATCTCGTGACGCTGCGGCCGGCCTCGATCGAGAGCGCCGGGGCCTACCACCTGCTTGTCCACGAGAGCCGGCGCGGCAACGAGGCCGTGATGGCCTTCCGCCGCTGGATCCTGGAGACGGCGGAGGCAGGCGCTCCGCCGATGAGGCGCTAGGGCCGCGCCCTTTGCGCCACGGCGGGAATGTTCCACGCCGCCGGACGCGGCTCGTTGGCAGTTGCGTGCTCCTGTCGCGGACGCAGTCCATCCATGCTCCTCCGGGCTGGCAAGGCTCGACCGTCCCATCCATGCATTTCCGGTCCGCTCAAGCGCGGCACCGAAGCGCGGCCGAGCCGATGGGCGCGGCTCCTCGCGCACAGCTTGACCTCGATCAACATGCCTGCCCCGCGCCGGTGCGATCTTCCGCACCGTCGGGACCGTGGTCGACGTCCCGGCATGAGCATGCGAAAGACGGCAGCACGTCATTCTGAGCCGTCATGCAATCGCTCTCGGCAAATTTCATTGCCGCGGACGGATCGACTTCCTACCGTCCCTGTTTAAGCATCGTGCCAAATCCAGCGAGGACCGATATGACAATGACGCTGACTGAATCCGAGCGTTCTTCGCTGGACGCCTACTGGCGGGCGGCCAACTATCTGTCGGTCGGCCAGATCTACCTGCTCGACAACCCGCTGCTGCGCGAGCCGCTCGCGAAAGAGCATATCAAGCGCCGGCTGCTCGGCCACTGGGGCACGACGCCGGGGCTGAACTTCATCTACGCCCACCTCAACCGCGTCATCCGGCGCGACGACCTCGACATGATCTACATCACCGGCCCCGGCCACGGCGGGCCGGCGCTCGTCGCCAACGCCTACCTCGAGGGCACCTACAGCGAGGTCTACCCGAACATTTCCGAGGACGCCGAAGGGATGCGGCGGCTGTTCAAGCAGTTCTCCTTCCCCGGCGGCATCCCGAGCCACGTGGCGCCCGAGACGCCCGGCTCGATGCACGAGGGCGGCGAGCTCGGCTACGCCCTCTCCCACGCGTTCGGCGCCGCCTTCGACAACCCGGATCTCGTCGTCGCCTGCGTCGTCGGCGACGGCGAGGCCGAGACGGGGGCCCTCGCGACGAGCTGGCACTCGAACAAGTTCCTCAACCCCGTCTCCGACGGCGTCGTCCTGCCGATCCTCCACCTCAACGGCTACAAGATCGCCAACCCCACGGTGCTCGCCCGCATCAGCCACGAGGAGCTCGACCAGCTCTTCCGCGGCTACGGCTACACCCCCTACTTCGTCGAGGGCCACGACCCGGCGGTGATGCACGAGGAGATGGCGGCGACGCTCGACGCCGTCTTTGCCGAGATCCGCCGCATCAAGGACGAGGCGAAGGCGCACGGCTTCACCGGCCGGCCACGCTGGCCGATGATCGTCCTGCGCACGCCGAAGGGCTGGACCTGCCCGGCGGAGATCGACGGCAAGCGCACCGAGGACTACTGGCGCTCCCACCAGGTGCCGATGGGGGAGATGCACGCGAACCCCGAGCATGTGCGCATCCTCGAAGGCTGGATGAAGTCCTACCGGCCGGAGGAGCTGTTCGACGAGGCCGGACGCCTGAAGCCGGAGCTCTCGGCGCTCGCGCCCACCGGCCACCGCCGCATGAGCGACAACCCGCACACCAACGGCGGCCTGCTCCTGCGCGACCTCCGGATGCCCGACTTCCGCGACTACGCCGTCGACGTTCCCGTCCCCGGCGCCACGGTGGCGGAATCGACGCGCGTCATGGGCACCTTCCTGCGCGACGTCATGGCCCTCAACAGGGAGGCCCGGAACTTCCGCCTGTTCAGCCCGGACGAGAACAACTCGAACCGCTGGCAGGACGTCCTCGAGGTGACGAACCGGGCGTGGGCGGCCGAGACGGAGCCCTACGACGACCACCTCGCCCCCGACGGCCGCGTCATGGAGATGCTCTCCGAGCACCAGTGCCAGGGGTGGCTCGAGGGCTACCTCCTCACTGGCCGGCACGGCTTCTTCTCCTGCTACGAGGCGTTCATCCACATCATCGACTCGATGTTCAACCAGCACGCCAAGTGGCTGAAGGTGTGCAACGAGATCCCGTGGCGGCGGCCGATCGGCTCGCTCAACTACCTGCTCTCCAGCCACGTCTGGCGGCAGGACCACAACGGCTTCAGCCACCAGGACCCGGGCTTCATCGACCACGTCGTCAACAAGAAGGCCGAGATCGTCCGCGTCTACCTGCCGCCGGACGCCAACTGCCTGCTGTCGGTGACCGACCACTGCCTGCGGAGCCGCAACTACGTCAACGTGGTCGTCGCCGGCAAGCAGCCGGCGCCGCAGTGGCTGACGATGGACGAGGCGGTGAAGCACTGCACTGCCGGCCTCGGCATCTGGGAATGGGCGAGCAACGACAAGGGCTCGGAGCCCGACGTCGTCATGGCCTGCTGCGGCGACGTGCCGACGCTGGAGACGCTGGCGGCGGTCGATCTCCTCCGCGAGCACGTGCCGGAGCTCAAGGTGCGCGTCATCAACGTCGTCAACCTGATGAAGCTGCAGCCGGCGTCCGAGCACCCGCACGGCCTCAGCGACCGCGACTTCGACTCGCTGTTCACCACCGACAAGCCCGTCGTCTTCGCCTTCCACGGCTACCCGTGGCTGATCCACCGCCTCACCTACCGCCGCCACGGCCACGACAACATCCACGTGCGCGGCTACAAGGAGGAAGGCACCACCTCCACGCCCTTCGACATGTGCGTGATGAACGAGATCGACCGCTTCAGCCTGGTCGGCGCGGTCATCGACCGTGTGCCGAAGCTCGGGGCCCGCGCCGCCTACGCCAAGCAGGCGCTCCGCGATAAGCTGCTCGAGCACAAGGAATACATCTGCCGGACCGGTGACGACATGCCGGAGATCGCCGGCTGGACGTGGGCCGGCGGCCGCGGTGCGGTCGCCGCCTCCACAGAGGCCGACAACGTCTGACGACACCGCCCGCTCCGGCGCGGATCGCCGGCAACGAGAAGGTCGGGAGAAACGACCGTGCCGACATCCGAAGACGACAGGATCGCCGACGCCACCGATGACGGCGAGCCGCCACTCTTGCCGGAGGCCGAGCGCGACGCCCTTCTGGAGCGCTACGGCTGCGGGCCGATCCGCTTCTCCGGCACGGAAAACGCCCTCTACGAGCGGCACCTGATGTTCGACCACGTCGTCGACCCCGCGGCCGCCGCGCCGCGGGATCGCTTCGAAGCCGTCGCCCGTTCGGTGCGCGACGTGCTCTCGCAGCGATGGGTGCGCACACAGGACACCTACGCGGCGCGCGATCCGAAGCGCGTCTACTACCTGTCGCTCGAGTTCCTGCTCGGCCGCTCGCTCACCGACAATATCGGCAACCTGATGCTCGCGCCGGTGGTCAGCCGCGCCGTCGCGGCGAAGGGCGTCGACTGGACGGCGATCGTGGAGCAGGAGCCCGATGCCGGCCTCGGCAACGGCGGGCTCGGCCGCCTCGCGGCCTGCTTCATCGAATCGATGGCGACCCTGCAGCTGCCGGCGATGGGCTACGGCCTGCGCTACGAATACGGCATGTTCAGCCAGGACATCGTCGGCGGCTGGCAGCACGAGCGGCCGGACAACTGGCTGCGGCGGCCGGACCCGTGGGAGGTGGCGCGCCCCGACGAGATGGTCGAGGTTCGCCTCGGCTGCTCCTTCGAGGTGCGCGGCGGCTCGCTCGCCGTCGTCCCCGGCCGTCCGTCCAGCCTCTACGGCCTCCCCTACGACCGCCCGGTGGTCGGCTACGGTGGGCGGACCATCAACACGCTCAGGCTCTGGGCGGCCACAGCGCCGGACGAGTTCGACTTTCACGCCTTCAGCAGTGGCGAGTTCGTCGGTGCCCTCGCCGCGCAGCTGAGCGCCGAGTCCCTCACCCGCGTCCTCTATCCCGACGACAGCACCAGCGCCGGCCAGGGCCTCCGCTTCGTGCAGGAGTACTTCCTCGTCGCGTGCTCGATCGCCGACATCCTCCGCCGCTTCCGCGCCGGCGGCGCCGACTGGGGAACCCTCCCCGACAAGGCTGCGATCCAGCTGAACGACACCCACCCGGCGCTCGCCGTTCCGGAGCTCCTGCGCGTGCTCCTCGACGAGGCGGGGCTCGGCTGGGACGAGGCGTGGGACATCACCGTCCGCACGCTCGCCTACACCAACCACACGCTCCTGCCGGAGGCGCTGGAGCGCTGGCCGCGCCAGTGGTTCGCCGCCCTCCTGCCGCGCCACCTCGAGCTCATCACGGAGATCGACCGCCGCCTCCGCGAGGAGGTCGGACGCCGCTTCCCCGGCGATGAGGGCCGGCTTGCCCGCGTCAGCCTGCTCGAGCCCGGCGAGACCGAGAAGGTCCGCATGGCGAACCTCGCCATCGTCGGCTCGCACAGCACCAACGGCGTTGCCGCGCTCCACTCGCAGCTGCTGCGCACCGAGACGGTCGCCGACCTTGCCGCCGTCTTTCCCGAGCGCTTCGGCAACAAGACGAACGGCGTGACGCCGCGGCGCTGGCTGCTCGGCGCCAATCCGCCGCTCGCCGCCGTGATCACCGAGGCGATCGGACCGGACTGGATCACCGATCTCGACGCCCTCGCGCGCCTGCGGCCGCTCGCCGAAGACGCCGGCTTCCGCACGTCCGTCCTCGCCGCCAAGCGCGACGCCAAGGCACGCTTCGCGACATGGCTGCGCGAGCGGCACGGGGTGTCGGTCGATCCAGACGGCATCTTCGACACCCAGGTGAAGCGCATCCACGAGTACAAGCGCCAGCTCCTCAACGCGCTGCGCATCATCGCGCTCTACCAGGACCTTCGCGCCGACCCGGTGCGGACTGTGCAGCCGCGCACCTTCTTCTTCGCCGGCAAGGCCGCGCCGGCCTACCGCTTCGCCAAGCTCGTCATCAAGTTCCTCAACAACCTCGCCGCGACGATCGACGCCGACCCGCTCGTGCGCGGACGGCTGAAGGTGGTCTTCCTGCCCGACTACTCGGTGTCGCTCGCCGAGCGCGTCATCCCGGCCTCGGACGTCTCGAACCAGATCTCCACCGCGGGCTACGAGGCGAGCGGCACCAGCAACATGAAGTTCATGATGAACGGCGCCCTCACCATCGGCACCCGCGACGGCGCCACCATCGAGATGGCGGAAGCGGCCGGCGAGGACGCCTTCTTCCTGTTCGGCCTTACCGCCGCCGAGGTCGCCGACACCCGCGGCTGGTACAATCCGCGCTGGCACGTCGAGCACGAGCCGCGGACCGCCGCTGTCGTCGAGCTCCTGACCTCCGGCCACTTCAACCGCGATGAGCCCGGCATCTTCGACCCGTTGATCGAGAGCCTCCTCGGCCGCGACCACTACATGCTCCTCGCCGACCTTGGCGCCTATCTCGAGGCCGACGCGCGCCTGACGGCCCTCCATGCCGATCCGGACGCCTGGGCGCGCACGGTGATCGCCAACATCGCCGCGAGCGGCCGCTTCTCGAGCGACCGAACCATTAGCGAATACGCGACCGAGATCTGGGGCGTGACCCCCTGCCCGGTCGACTGATCCGAGAGCGTCACGCCGGCAGCGATCACCGGATCAGCGTGTGCAGCGCGAGCCCAGCGAGCGCGCAGCCGCAGAGCACCGGAACGAGGCCGAGGCGGAAGCGGAACAGCGCGACCGCCGCGGCGAGCGCGAGCATCAGGGCGGCCGGGTCAAGGCTCGCGAGCACCGGCACGTCGAGCCACAGCGGCCCGACCGCCACCCGCTCGACGCTTCGGAAGACCACGTGCAGGCCGAACCAGACGGCGAGGTTGAGGATCACGCCGACGACGGCCGCCGTGACGGCGGCGAGCGCGCCGGAAAGCGGCGTGTTGTTGCGCACCCGCTCCACGTAGGGTGCGCCGACGAAGATCCACAGGAAGGACGGCACGAACGTCACCCAGAGCGTGAGCCCCGCCCCGAGGACGCCCGCGGCGAGCGGGCCGAGCGGCCCCGGATCGCGGAAGCCGGCGAGGAAGCCGACGAATTCGAGGACGAGGATCAGCGGCCCCGGCGTCGTCTCGGCGAGCCCGAGGCCGTCGAGCATCTCGCCGGGGGCGAGCCAGCCGTACGTGGCGACCGCCGCCTGCGCCACGTAGGCGAGCACGGCATAGGCACCACCGAACGTGACGACCGCCATCACCGAGAAGAACGCGCCGATGCGGGTGAAGACGTCGTCGGGTCCGAGCACGGCGAGGCAGAGCACCGTCGGCGCGAGCCAGAGGGCGATCCAGAACACCGCCGTCGCGACGCTGCGGCGCCAGCCGGGCGCCGCCGGACCGGTCGCGACCGCCTCGGCCGCCGCCCCGCCCCCGCCGTGTGCCGGCGCCGCCCGGAACGCCTCGGAGCCGGCGCGCGTCGCGAGGTAGCCAATGAGGCCCGCCGCCAGCACGATGAGCGGAAACGGCACGTGCAGGGCAAAGATAGCGAGGAAGGCGGCGGCCGCGAGGAGCCGCGCCGGCGCCGTCTTCAAGGCCCGCGCGCCGATCCGCACCACCGCCTGCACGACGATGGCGAGCACCGCTGCCTTGAGGCCGTAGAACAGCCCGGCGACCAGCGGCGTCGACCCGTAGAGGGCGTAGGCGATGCTGAGCGCCAACATGGCGACGGCGCCCGGCAGGACGAACAGGAGCCCGGCGACGAGCCCACCGCGCACGCCGTGCAGCAGCCAGCCGACATAGGTCGCGAGCTGCTGGGCCTCCGGGCCCGGCAGCAGCATGCAGAAGTTGAGGGCGTGCAGGAAGCGCGGCTCGGCAATCCACCGCCGCTCCTCGACGAGCATCCGGTGCATGAGCGCGATTTGCCCGGCCGGTCCGCCGAAGCTGAGGAGCCCGATCCGCCACCAGACAGCCGTCGCCTCCTGGAAGCTCGGCCGCCCCCCTCCCGCCCCGTCGGTCTCGATCGCCACGCCTTACTCCCTCGCTTCCTCGTCGCGGGCGGTGCCGGCGCGTTCGTCGCCCTTTCCTACACCGGAAGCGCCGCGCCCGGATGACTGCCGGCGTCCGGGCGACCGGGGAACAAGTCTCCGCCCGACCTGTTGGATCGGGAAGAGCGGAGAAGACGGCCGCACACGCCCGTTCGCCGCGACGCAAGACCACCGGCCATACCCCTGACCCGAGGATCACGCCATGTCCCGCATCGTCCGCCTCGCCTTCGCGAGCCTCGTCATCGCCGCGCCGCCCGCCTTCGCACAGGGCCAGACGACCACCACGGCGCCCGCCGTTGCGACGACGCAGTCGGCCGCCGCCCTGTCGGCCGAGCAGTTCGTCACCACCGCCGGCATCTCCAACACCTTCGAGATCCTGTCGAGCAGGCTCGCAATCGAGAATGCCCGCGACGAGCGCGTCCGGGCCTTCGCCGAGCAGATGGTGGCCGACCACACCAAGGCGGGCGAACGCCTGAAGGCGGCCCTCGCCGACAGCGGTTCCCGCATCGCCCTGCCGGCCGAGCTCGACGCGCCGCACAAGGCGATGATGGACCAGCTCGTCGCCGCCGAGAACGAGCGCTTCGACGCGACCTATCTGAACCTGCAGCTGCAGGCCCATCAGGAGGCCGTCGCGCTGTTCTCCGCCTATGCCGAGGGCGGCGACGACGAGACGCTGAGGGCCTTCGCGTCGGCGACGTTGCCGATCCTCGAGCACCATCTGTCCGAAGTGCAGGCCCTCACCGGCCGCAGCTGATCGCCCTCAGGGCGCCCCCTCCCCAAGGGATCCGCCGCGGCGCGAGGCTGCCGGCGGCGGCACTGCGATCGCGTGGCTTTTCCACGCGCGCGCATCCGCAGAGGTGCTACACTCGGCGCCGGCCGCATCGCCTTCGAGCGGCCGGCGGTCTCGGGGGATACCGTGCTTCCTCTCCGGTCGGAGGGAACGCCATGTCCGCCTACGACGTCGCCGCCCCGCTGTTCATCGTCGTTCTGGCGTTCGCGCTGCTCGTCTGGGGCGGCTATCTGCTGCCGGGTACCTACGCACCTCGTTCCACTGGTGCCCTGGCCCAGGACCACGGCGTCACCGTCCTCTGCCCGCGCCTGGCATGCTGAGGCCGCCGTAGTTCCCTGCGCCTAGCGGTCCTCGGGTTTCTCGAAGAGATAGGCGTGCCGGCGCACGAGCGCGGTGACGAGGCAGTAGGTCTTCATGTCGCTGATCTCGCCGTTGGTCAGCATCTTCCACAGCTGCCAGAGGTCGATCTCGACCGGCTCCAGCCGCTCGCTCTCCGCCGCGAGGCCCCCACCCGGCGCGACGCGGTCCGCGGCCCCGTAGGGCGCGAGATAGAGGCTGACACGCTCGGTCGAGATGCCGGGCGAGCTCCACAGCGACGCCACGCGCTCCAGCGTCGACAGCCGCAGGCCGGTCTCCTCGAGTGCTTCCCGTCGCGCGCATGCTTCGACGTCCTCGCCGTCCTCTACGAGGCCGGCGGGAGCCTCGAGGAGCATGGCGTCACCGGTGCGCGCCAGCACCGGCACGCGCCGCGCCCAGACCAGCATGCCGACGCCCCGCGTCAGGTCGTAGGGCAGCACGGCAACCGCGTCGCCGTGGTCCTCGACCTCGTGGCAGAGCCGGTCGCCGTCCACCTCCGCCGTCACGCGCGTCAGCGTCGTGTAGCCCTCGTAGGCGGGCTCGGAGCCGGTGATGCGAGCGCTCATGGATGGTGTCTCCCGTTGGTTCTCGAAGGTCGCCCGGACGGGCACGGCCCGATCGCGGGCCCAACGTCTCATCTCCGGAGGGGTTTCCCGCCCCGCGGGTACCCCCCGGCGGAACACGGTCGCCGCGAGAACGTTCGGATGACAGACACCAACACAGGAGCCTTCCATGGCAACCGGTTCGCTGATCCTCGCTCTCGCGTTGGCCACGTTCGCCTGCGTTCTCGCCGGCGCCTTCTTCGACCTGTCGAGGACGCCGAAGCCCTCGCAGCGCCGGGTCCGCGAGGACGAGACCTCGCATCCCGTGGTCGCCCGCGTCCACGACGCGCACCCCGCGCCCGTCCGCTGACGCCCGCGCCGCCCGCTTGTCGGGCGGCGCCCTTCCTTACCCGCGCCGCCCGCCTGGTCGGGCGGCGCCTCGCCATCCCCCTCCGCCGTCAGCGGTGGATCGGGTCCTTCCAGAGCACCGCTTCCGGCTTCTCCACCGGTTCGATGTCGAGGTTGACGACCACCGGATCCTGACCGGAGCGCACCAGCACGCATTCGAGCGTCTCGTCGCGGCTCGCGTTGATCTCCTGGTGCGGCACGTAGGGCGGCACAAAGATGAAGTCGCCCGGCCCCGCCTCGGCGACGAACTCGAGATTATCCCCCCAGCGCATCCGCGCCCGGCCCTTCACCACATAGATGATGCTCTCGAGGTCGCCGTGATGGTGGGCGCCCGTCTTGGCGTTCGCATGGATGCTGACGGTCCCCGCCCAGATCTTCTCCGCCCCGGCCCGCGCCTTGTTCACTGCCGCCGCGCGGTTCATCCCCGGCGTCTGGGCCGTGTTCGGATCGAGCGAGTCGCCGGGGATCACCTTCACCCCGTGCTCGCGCCAGTCGACCTTGCCGGCCACGGGCGCGCCGTCTTGGCCGTGGTCATGGTCGTGAACGCCGTGATGGTGGGAATGATCGTGGGGGTCGTGGGTCACGCTACGCTCCTCGAACGCTGGCCGATGGCATGGCCGGTCACAGGGTCTTTTTGATGGTCGGGCGACGTCCGCGCTCCGCTCAGGCGGTCGCGAGGGCGGCCGCAGCGGCCCGCAGCTGGAACTTCTGGATCTTGCCGGTCGAGGTCTTCGGCAGCGGCCCGAACACCACCGTCCGCGGCACCTTGAAGCCGGCGAGGCGTTCGCGGCAGAAGGTGACGATGTCGGCCTGCGTCACCGGCCCCGCGTCCGGCTTCAGGGTCACGAAGGCGCACGGGCTCTCGCCCCACTTCGGGTCCGGCCGCGCCACCACCGCTGCCTCCATCACCGCCGGGTGGCGATAGAGCGCCTCCTCGACCTCGAGGGAGGAGATGTTCTCGCCGCCCGAGATGATGATGTCCTTCGCCCGGTCCTTGATCTCGACGTAGCCGTCCGGGTGGAGCACCGCGAGGTCGCCGGTGTGCAGCCAGCCGTCCGCCAGCGCCTCCGCGGTCGCCGCCGGGTTGCGGTGGTAGCCCTTCATCACCGAGTTGCCGCGCACCACGAGCTCGCCGATCGTCGCCCCGTCGGCGGGCACCGGCGCGCCCGTGTCGCGGTCGAGGACGCTCTGATCGGAGACGGTGAGGTTGCGCACCCCCTGCCGCGCCATCAGCACGGCGCGGTCGTCGAGGGCCAGGTCCTCCCAGCCGGGCTGTGGCGCGCAGCCGGTGGCCGGGCCGTAGCACTCGGTCATGCCGTAGAGGTGGGTGAGCCGGAACCCCATCCGCTCCATGCCGGCGATCACCGCGCTCGGCGGTGCCGCCCCGCCGGTCGCCACCTCCACCGGGCCGTGCTCGAAGGCGATCTTGTGGGCGGCCGGGGCGTGGATCAGCATCGTCAGCACGACGGGTGCGGCGCAGAGGTGTGTCACCCCATGCTCGGCGATCAGCCGGAAGATCGCCGCCGTGTCGATCGCCGGAAGGCAGATGTGGCGCGCGCCCACCGCCGTCACCGTCCACGGAAAGCACCAGCCGTTGCAGTGGAACATCGGCAGCGTCCAGAGATAGACGGACTCCGGTCGCACCCCGAACGTGACGGCGTTGCCGAGGGCGTTCAGGTAGGCGCCGCGGTGGTGGTAGACGACGCCCTTCAGGTTGCCGGTGGTGCCGGAGGTGTAGTTGAGCGCGATCGACGCCCACTCGTCGGCCGGTCCCTCCCAGGCGAGCGGCGCCGCGGCGGCGAGCGCCGCCTCGTAGTCCTCCGCCCCGAGCGCCGCGCGCGCGTCCGCAGCGGCCCCGATTGCGATCACCCGCGGCCGCGGCCCGTCGAGCTGCGCCAGTGCCGCTTCCGCCACGCCGGCGAGGCCGGCGTGCACGATGAACAGCTTCGCGCCGCCATGCGCGAGGATGAAGGCCACCGTGGCCGCGTCGAGGCGCGTGTTGATGGCGTTGAGCACGGCGCCGGCCAGCGGCACGCCGTAGTGCGCCTCCAGCATCTCCGTACCGTTCAGCGACAGCACCGCCACCGTCTCGCCGGGGCCGACGCCGGCCGCCCGCACGACGGCCGCGAGCCGCGCGGCCCGGTCGCCGAACTCGCGGTAGGTGAATCGCCGATCCCCGTCGACGATCGCCAGCTTGCCCGGGTAGACGTCGGCCGAGCGGCGCAGGAAGTCGAGCGGCGTCAGCGGCACGAAGTTCGCCGCGCGCGGCGGCAGCGGGTCGGCGGCAGTCTCCACGGCGGTCCCTTCCCTTGCGGCGCGTCGCACCGGTGCCCCGCTTCTGGCGAACGGGTGAGCCCCCGAAGCCTCCGGCAGTCGCGGCGGCCCGTCAATCGGCCCCGCGCGCTTTCCCGGCGAGCGGCGCCGATCGACGCGTGACCCGCGCGGCCGATGCGCTAGTAAGGACGTCCGGCGCCGCGGAACGATGGCCGCCGGCACCGAGGAGGAAGATCGCCGATGCCGCCCGCCCGACCCGCCGACCCCTTCGACGTCTCCGGTCGGCGCATCCTCGTCACTGGCGCCTCGAGCGGCATCGGCCGCCACGCCGCCCTGATGCTCGCCGCGCGCGGCGCCCACCTCGTCCTCGCCGCCCGCCGGCGGGACGCGCTCGAGGCGGTCGGCGCCGCCGCCCGCGAGGCCGGCGCCGCCGGCGCCGAGGTGGTCCCGATGGACGTCACCGATGCCGCCTCCGTCGAGGAAGGCATCGCCGCCGCGACCGCCGGCGCGCCGCTCGACGCCCTCCTCAACAATGCCGGCGTCGCCGCCACCGGCGCCGCCCTCGAGCAGCCCGTCGAGGAGTTCGACCAGATCCTTTCCGTCGATCTCCGCGGCGCCTTCCTCGTCGCCCGCGCCGTCGCCCGCACCTGGACCGCCGCCGGGCGCGGTGGCGCCATCGTCAACGTCGCCTCGATCCTCGGGCTGCGCGTCGCGAGCCACGTCGCTCCCTACGCCATCGCCAAGGCCGGGCTCGTGCAGATGACGAAGGCGCTGGCGCTCGAATGGGCGCGCCACGGCATCCGCGTCAACGCGCTGGCGCCCGGCTACATCGAGACCGACATCAACGCCGACTTCTTCGCCACCGACGCTGGCAAGGCGCTCGTCAAGCGCGTGCCGCAGCGGCGCCTCCTGTCGCTCTCCGACCTCGACGGCCCGCTGCTCCTCCTCGTCAGCGACGCCGGCCGCGCCATGACCGGCTCGGTCGTCGCCGTCGACGGCGGCCACCTCGTCTCCGGCCTCTGAGGCACCCGATGGATTTCGCGCTTCCCCCCGAGATTGAAGCTGTCCGCCGCCGCGTCGCCGACTTCGTCGCGGCCGAGATCCTGCCCGCCGAGGCAGAGCCGGACGTGTTCGACGAGCACGAGAACATCCGCCTCGATCGCCTTGGCACTCTTCGGGAAAAGGCGAAGGCTGCCGGCCTCTGGGCGCCCCAGGCCCCCGTCGCCCTCGGCGGCATGGGCCTGCCGGTCATCGGCTGGGCGGCCTTCTACGAGGCGGCCAACCGCTCGATCTTCGGTCCCGCCGTCTTCAACTGCGCCGCCCCGGACGACGGCAACATCAACCTCCTCTCGAAGGTCGGCACGCCGGCCCAGCAGGACTGGTGGCTGAAGCCCCTGATCGAAGGCCGGGTCCGCTCCGCCTTCGCCATGACCGAGCCGCACCCCGGCGGCGGCTCCGATCCGACGATGATCCAGACCCGCGCCGAGCGCGCCGGCGTCAAGTGGGTGATCTCCGGCCGCAAGTGGTTCATCACCGGCGCCGGCGAGGCCGCCCACTTCATCGTCATCGCCCGCACCTCGGACGACCCGCGCCGCGGCCTCACCGCCTTCCTCTTCCACCGCGACCAGCCCGGCTGGGAGATCGTCCGCCGCATCCCGATCATGGGCCCCGAGGAGCACGGCGGCCACTGCGAGCTGCTATTCGACGGGCTGGAGGTCGCCGACGAGAACGTCCTGATGGGCGTCGGCGACGGCCTGAAGGCGACGCAGATCCGCCTCGGCCCGGCCCGCCTCACCCACTGCATGCGCTGGCTCGGCCTCGCCAGGCGCTCGATCGACATCGCCATGGACTACGTGTCGGTCCGCGAGGGCTTCGGCCTGAAGCTCGCCGACCGGGAGAGCGTGCAGATCAAGATCGGCGAGGTGATGCACGCCATCGCCATCGGCCGCCTCCTCGTCATGCACGCCGCCTGGCTTCTCGACAACGGCGGGCGCGCCGCCAAGGAGGTCTCGAGCGCCAAGATCCACGTCGCCGACACCCTGCAGCTCGCCGTCGACACCGCCATCCAGCTCTGCGGCGCCCGTGGCTACTCGAAGGACACCGTGCTCGAGTGGATCTACCGCTACGCCCGCCAGGCCCGCCTCGTCGACGGGGCGAGCGAGGTCCACAAGATGGTCATCGCCCGCCACGCCATGACCGGCGGCACCGGAGCGTGGAACTGGGGGCCGGAGGAGCGGGAGCCCCGCCGGTGAGCCCGCCGCTTCCCTTCGACGCGCGTCCCCTCGAGCGCTTCCTGCGCGAGCGCTTCGCCGCAATGGGCGAGCCGCTCGACGGGCCGATGACCGTCACGCCCGTCGCCGGTGGCCAGTCGAACCCGACCTTCTTCGTCACCGCCGGGGAGCGCCGGCTGGTCCTGCGCAAGCGCCCGCCCGGCCCGCTGCTGCCGTCCGCCCACGCCGTTGACCGCGAGTTCCGCGTGCTCGACGCCCTGTCGCGCAACACGGTACTCCCGGTGCCGCGGCCGCTCCTCTTCCACGCCGGCGAGGAGATCGTCGGCACCGCGTTCTACGTGATGGAGCGCGTCGAGGGCCGGGTCTTCCACGAGAGCGCCCTGCCCGGCCTGCCGCCCGCGGAGCGCGGCGCCCTCTACGCCGACGTCGCCCGCACCGTCGCCGCCCTCCACGCCGTCGATCCCGCCGCTGTCGGCCTTGCCGACTACGGCCGCCCGGACGGCTACTACGCCCGCCAGTTCGCCCGCTGGCGGCGCCAGTGGGAGCTCTCGAAGGGCGACGACGATCCTGTGATGGAGGCGCTCATCGCCTGGCTCGGCGGCCATCTTCCGGCCGATGGCGGCTGCAGCGGCATCGTCCACGGCGACTTCCGCATCGGCAACTTGATTGTCCACCCGACCGAGCCGCGCGTCGTCGCCATCCTCGACTGGGAACTCTCCACCCTCGGCGATCCGAGCGCCGATCTCGCCCACTTCATCTCGTTCACCTGGTACATGACGGAGACCGAGTACGGCGGCGTCATGGAACGGGATTTCGCCGCCGAAGGCTTGCCGACGGAGGCCGCGTTCCTCCAGCTCTACGCGTGCGCGGCGCCCGCCACGGCCCCCTTCACGGCGGCGCATCGTGCCTTCGGCCTCTTCCGCACCGCCGTGATCTTCGCCGGCATCGCCGCCCGCGCCCGCACCGGCAACGCCGCGGCGGGCAATGCCGCCGAAGTCGGCCGCCTCGCCACCGTCCTCGCCCGCCGCGGCCTCGCCGCAGCGCAAGCGGGCTGACGAGGGCGTCGCAGCGAGGCTACTACTGGTCGCGGATCGTCTTCAGCCGCTTCCACACCGCCCGCGTCCGCCACGCCGCCGCGGGGTTCTGCGCGTCCCAGATCGCGACGCCGACCTTTCGCTCGGTCGGCATCGCCCAGGCGATCTGCTGCACCGCCGTCTTGCCGAGCCAGGCGTCCCGGTCGGACGGCATGCCGAGGAGCAGCTTGTCGGCGTGCCTGCCCGCCGCCTTGCGCTGCCACGCATAGGACTGCCAATCCGGCGCGCCTCGGCCGATCTCCTGGTAGCCCATCGTCACCAGCCCATCGACGAGCGGCAAGAGCTCCGGCCACCAGGTCGTGTTCGGCGCGTTCCAGATGTAGGAGAAGCTGTCGACGACGAGTTCCTTGCCGAGCGGCCGCAGCCGCTTCCGGAGCGCCTTGATGAAGGCGAGGTAGGCGGCCTTGTCCTCGGCCGTCGGGTCCATTCCCGGGCCCTCGAGGTCGATGTCGATTCCGTCGAGCCCGAGCGCCTGCATTTCAGCGACGAGGGCGTCGACGAACGCCGCCCGGTTGTCGCCGAAGGCGCCTTTGGCGCGGGCCCAGTCCCAGCCCCACTCGCCGTTGTAGACCGTCAACATCACCTTGATGCCGTTGTCGTGGCCGAAGTCCCGCAGGCGCACGATCGTCGCGTCGTCGATGGTGCCGTAGCGGGACGATCGCGCGAGCCCACCGCGCTCCGTCGGCACCCAGAACTGCAAGCCGATGTGGGTGAGCGCGTCGGCCGGCCCGATACCGCCATAGCGCTCGGCGAGCCGCGCCTCGGAGGCCGCGATGGCATAGGGCGGCACCCACGTCTTCACCATCCGCTCGGCGGCGGCCGGACCCGCGAGGAGCAGGCCGAGAACGAACCCCAGCGCGACGATCGCCCGCATCACCCCGTCCCCCCGCCGCATCCGTGCCTCACGCTCCGACCGGCGGCCGTCCACGCTAGACGACGGCGCTGTTGCAGACCATGCGCCGCCGGTGCAAACCCGTTGCGGCGGCGCCCCGCCGTCACCCTCACCCACAAGGATCGCCGGCATGGACGTGGGCACCCTGATCGTCGTCGCCCTCGGCGTCGCAGTCCTCGCGGCGCTCGGCCTCGCCGGCTGGCAGCTCCACCGGCGCCGCACCGCGGAGGCCGCTCTTGCCGAGGCGCGCGAGGAGATCGAGACCCTGCGGCGCCACGATGGACAGCTGCACGAAGCCTTTGCCGTCTACCGAGAGCGCCACAAGCAGGTCACCGACCGTGTCCGCCCGCGCCGGGTGAGCGAGGAGCAGCGGCGCGGCCTCCTGATGCACCTCCGGGAGTTGCCGGCGCTGCGCATCCGCATCCGCGTCGCCGCCGACACGGAGCCGGCCCTGGCGGCGGCCGATCTAGCGAGCGCCCTCATCGCGGCCGGGGCCTCGGTCACCTTCGAGGAGACCGACATGCGCCTTGGCGACAGCGACGCCGGAGCCCGCCTCGAGGTGACGACCGGCAGCCGCGGCCGGCTCCTGCGTGCGGCGCTACGGGCCTACGCTTTCCCGATGGTCGATGCCGATCTTGCCGTCGTCCGCGTGAAGCGCGGCGGAGCCGAGGATGATTCGCCGGAGGCGATCATCACCATCGGCTCGCGCCGCATCCCGCCCGAGCTCACCGATCTTCCGCCGCCCCCCGCCCCTCCGCCGGCCCGGAAAGCCGCGGTGGCGGCGCCCGTCGCGACACCCCGCTTCGGCAGCGGCAGCGCCGGGATCGAATGAGCCGCACCTAAAGGGGTCGGTGCACCGCGCCGGCCGCTGCGGCCACGGCGGCCCTTGTCGCCGATGGAGCGGGGGCCGTGTCGTCGCTGTCGGCCGGGCAGCGCGCCAGCGCCGCCATCACCTCGGCATCGCTCACGGCGCGGAAATCGCCGTAGAAGCCGTTGACGGCGGTGAAGCGCTCGTGCGCCTCGAGGCAGACGAGTTCGTCCACCTCCCGCCGCAGCCGCTCGACGGTCCCGGTCGGAGCGACCGGCACGGCGAGCACCAGCCGCGCCGGCCGACGCCGGCGGATCGCCCGCAAGGCGGCGCTGACCGTCGCCCCCGTGGCGATGCCGTCGTCCACCACCACGACTACGCGCCCTTCGATATCCGCGCGGGGCCGGCCGGCGAGATAACGCTCGCGCCGGCGTTCGATCTCCGCGCGCTCAGCGTCGGCGATCACCCGGAAGTCCGCTTCCGAGATCCGGGCCGAGCGGATGATGTCCTCGTTGCGCAGGACGATCGGCTCCTCGCCGTCGACCACCGCCCCCATCGCCACCTCCGGCTGCAGGGGCGTGCCGATCTTGCGGGCGATGACGAGGTCGAGCGGGGCGTGCAGCGCCTCCGCCACCTCGAGTGCCACCGGCACGCCGCCCCGCGGCAGGGCGAGCACCACCGGGTGTGCCGGCAGAAGGTGAGCGAGGGCGCGCGCCAGACGGCGCCCCGCATCCGCACGGTCGAGGAATGGCATGGTTCGTCCTCCCGATGGTCCGGGTGTCGCCCCCGCGGCCCCTCTCCGGGCGGTTCTCTTTTGCCGGCTCACTTCGAAGGCGTGCGCGGCACCGCTCCGGTCGTTCTGAGCCTGCGCCGAAGGCGCGTCCGGTTCCTTGCGCTGGATCAACATGCGGTCCGATCGCCCCTGGACGGTCCTCGCCGCATGCCCCTGAAACGCACCGATGCCGGAGAGGTTCCGCACGAGGAGAAATTGCGGGCGACGGGTGGTCGGAGTGCCGGCACCTGTCTTACAAGTTGGAGGCTGCATGAGAGGACGTTCGGAAGGAGCCGCAGGATGAAGGCCGCCGAGGGCAGAGGGACCGACGGGAGCTGGAGCGAGGTGCGCGACGGCATGCGCATTGACTGGGACCTGCCCCTCGTCATGGACGACGGCATCGTCCTGCGGGCCGACGTCTTCCGGCCGATCGGCGACACCCCCTGCCCGGCCGTCCTCACCTACGGCCCCTACGGCAAGGGCCTCGCCTTCCAGGACGGCTACAAGACGGCGTGGGAGATTCTCGCCCGCGACTATCCGGACGCCCTCGCCGGCTCGTCCAACCTCTACCAGTCCTGGGAAGTGCCGGACCCCGAGAAGTGGGTGCCGGACGGCTACGCCTGCGTCCGCATCGACAGCCGCGGCGCCGGCCGCTCGCCCGGGTTCCTCTCCGTCCACGGCCCGCGCGAGACGGCCGACCTCTACGACTGCATCGAGCTCGTCGCCGCCCTGCCCTGGTGCAACGGCAAGGTCGGCATGTGCGGCATCTCCTATTTCGCCGCCAACCAGTGGCGCGTCGCTGCTCTCCGCCCGCCGCATCTGGCCGCGATCTGCGTCTGGGAGGGCTATTCCGACAACTACCGCGACGCCACCCACCACGGCGGCATCCTCAGCGTCTTCCGCAAGAACTGGCAGGAGATGCAGGTGAAGACCGTCCAGCACGGTCTCGGCGAGCGCGGCCCCCGCAGCCGCGTCACCGGCGAGCTGGTCTGCGGCCCGGAGACGCTATCGGAAGAGGAGCTCGCGCGGAACCGCGCCGACATGCCCCGCGACATCCTCGAGAATCCGCTCGACGGCGACTACTACCGCGCCGCGAACGGCGACCTGTCGAGGATCGAGGTGCCGCTGCTCTCGGCCGGCAACTGGGGCGGCCAGGGCCTGCACCTGCGCGGCAACATCGAGGGCTTCGTCCGCGCCGCCTCGAAGGAGAAGTGGCTCGAAGTCCACGGCGGCGCCCACTGGGCCGAGTTCTACACCGACTACGGCGTCGGCCTGCAGAAGCGCTTCCTCGGCCACTTCCTGAAGGGCGAGGATACCGGCTGGGAGGCACAGCCGAAGGTGACCCTGCAGATCCGCCGGCCGGGCGAGATCCGCTTCCCGCAGCGCGCCGAGGCCGACTGGCCGATCCCGCGCACGGCGTGGACGAAGCTCCACCTCGCTCCCGCCGGCCTGATGCTCGCCCCCGAGTCCTCCCCCGAGACCGAAGCCATCACCTACGAGGCGATGGGCCCGGGCGTCACCTTCCTGACGCCGGCGTTCGAGACGGAGACCGAGATCACCGGCCCGGTCGTCGCCCGCCTGTCGCTGTCGTCCGAGACCCGCGACGCCGACGTCTTCCTCGTCCTCCACGTCCTCGATCCGCAGGGCGAGGTCGTCTCGTTCTACGGCGCCCTCGACCCGCACACGCCGGTCGGCCAGGGGTGGCTGCGCGCCTCGCACCGCAAGCTCGATCCCGACCGCTCCTTCCCCTGGCGCCCGTGGCACCCGCACGACGAGGTCTGGCCGCTCCGACCGGGCGAGCCGGTGACGCTCGACGTCGAGATCTGGCCGACCTCGATCATCGTGCCGGTCGGCTACCGGGTCGGCCTCAATGTCCGCGGCTGCGACTACGAGCGCGCGGGCGACGCCGCGACGCTCTCCAACATGCGCTACCCGATGAAGGGCTGCGGCCCCTTCCTCCACGACGACCCCGACGACCGCCCGCCGGAGGTCTTCGGCCGCCGCTACAGCCTTCACTTCGGCCCCGGCCACGAGAACTGGCTGCAGCTGCCGGTGATCCCGAAGGCCTGACGCCAGGTCCCCTGAATGCGGAAGGGAGCGGCCGGGACCGCTCCCCTCTCCCATCGGAACCTCAGGTCCGCGTTCAGTCCGCGGACCGGCATCTCACCACTGCTGGAAGCCGGCGAGGACGACGGTGCCGGACTTCGAGCTGCCGGTCGCCTCGATGACGTTGGTGTCCTTGCCCACCGCGGCCCTGCCCGAGATCGTCAGCTTCTCGCTCTTCTTACCGAGCTTCTGGGTGATCTCGCCGCTGAGGCTGCAGCTGCCCGAGACCTTCACGTTGCCGGAAAGGGTGCCCACCGGGCTTTCGAGGTTGGCGGCGAAATAGCAGCGGCTCTCGGTGATGTCGCCCTTCGAGCTGAGCTCGAGAAGGCAGAGCTGCCCGCTCGACGACGACACCAGCCAGACTCCCCCGAAGGCCTTCTGGGAGCACTTGCCCGCGGCCGAGGCGGTTCCCGTCACGGCGACGGCAAGGACGGCGGCGGCGGCAATGGTCTTCACGATCTGCACGGCGAATCTCCAGCCCAGTCCCAACGAAGGCGGCGACCCTGTCAGACAGCATTTCAACCGTCGACTGCACCCCCGATCACGAACGCGCCATCGCCGCGCCACCCCCCTCGGGCTGCAGTCGCTGGACGCGACAACGTCCGGGCGCTCGACTAGCAGAGCGCGGGGCGGAAACGGAGGCGGGGGGCGCACCGGCTGGTGCGCCCCCCGCTTGTTCGGTCCGTGGGGTCGCTCTGGACGGCCGTGACGACGTCAGGCGGCCTGCTTGAAGTCGTTGACGAAGGTCTCGACCACCCGGCGGAGGTCGCCGGCCTGCTCGGAGAGGCCGCCCGACAGCATCATCAGCTGGGCGGAGGCCGCACCGGTCGCCTCGGCGGCGTGGCCGACGCCGGCGATGTTCTCCGTCACCTGCTGGGTGCCGCTCGCCGCCTGCTGACAGTTGTGGGCGATCTCCGACGTGGCGGCGCCCTGCTGCTCCACGGCACCGGCGATGGCGGAGGCGATCTCCTTCACGTTGCCGATGACCCGCACGATCTCGCTGATCGAGCGCACCGAGCCGTCCGTGGCCGTCTGGATCTCGGCGACCTTGGTGCTGATCTCCTCCGTTGCCTTGGAGGTCTGGTTGGCGAGCTGCTTCACCTCGGCGGCGACGACCGCGAAGCCCTTCCCGGCCTCGCCGGCGCGCGCCGACTCGATGGTGGCGTTGAGGGCGAGCAGGTTCGTCTGGTCGGCGATCCCCTTGATGAGGTTCAGAACCTCGCCGATCGCCGAGGCGGCGGTGGCGAGCGCGGCGATGCGGGTGCTGGAGGCCTCCGCCTCGCTGAAGGCGGTGTCCGCCACCTTGGCGGAGTGCACCACCTGGCCGTTGATCTCCCGCACCGACACGGCCATCTCCTCGGAGGACGCCGCGACGGTCTGCACGTTGGTCGCAGCCTGCTCGGCGGCCGCGGCGACGGCCTGGGCCTGGCGCGAGGTCTCCTCGGCGGTGGCCGAGAGGTTCCGCGCGGCACCGGCGACCTCGCCCGAGGACTGGGCGAAGCCGGCGGCGAGGGCCTGCATCCGCTCGACGAACTCGGCGGCGAGCTTCTCGCGGCGGGCAAGCAGCTGCCGCTCCGCCTCCTTGCGGGCCTCCGCCTCGCGGCGCGCCGTCTCGGCGGCGGCAAGGCTGTCGCGGAAGCCGAGCAGCGCGGCGCTCATCAGGCCCACCTCGTCCTTGCGCTCGGCGCCGGTGATGGCGACGGCGTAGTCGCCGCCCCGCAGGCGCTCCATGATGCCGACGGTGGCGCGGATCGGCGCGGCGATCAGCTTGTTGAGGCCGAAGGCGATGACGCCGGCGAGCAGGATGATCACGACGATCGACAGGCCGACGGAGAACATGATCATGCCCTCGGCGGAGGCCATGGCCTCGCTGCGCTCGTCGAGCAGCGACGCCTCGGCGCCCTTCAGCTCGGCGACCAGGGTCCGGATCTGGTCGAAGTTCTGCTTGCCGCGGCCGGAACGCTCGATGTTGCGTGCCGCCTCGCCAGCGCCCGGGATCTTCATGAGGTCGATCGCGGCCTTCGAGACGTTCTCATGCCACTCGTCGACCTGCTTGTGGATCGCATCGAGCCGATCCTGCTGGACGGGATTGTCGCTCGTCAGCGACTTCAGCTGGCTCCAGGACTCGTCGAACGCCTTCTCTCCGGCCTTCAGCGGGGCGAGGCTGTCCTCGTTGGCGGTGATCAGGTAGCCGCGCAGCCCCGTCTCCTGGTCGACCATCGACGCCATCATGGCGTCCGTCGCCTGCAGGACCTCGTAGGTGTGGACGGTCCAGCCGATGTTCTTCTCAACGCTCAGGCTGGAATAGAGAATGATGCCGCCGGTGATCAGGTTGGCGACGAGGACCAGCCCGAAGGCGGCCAGGATCTTCATGCGGATGGAGAGGTTGGCGATCGACACGGAGCGGCTCCGGAGTGGGAGCGGACGGGATAGGGTCCGCGATCCGCTCAGATGGAGGCCTTGGCTTGCGTGAAGCTGTCGGGGCATCGGCGGAGCACAGCCGGCCGTCGCTGCAACCTCTCGACGCTTCGTCCTTATCAAACGCCGCCACACCGCCTAGGCTCGCCGGAAGCCCGAGGGCCGCTTCTCACCGTGGAGGGTTCGCCATGACGAGGTCCCTGTTCCGTCCGCTGCTGCCGGCGCTTCTCGCGCTGGCGCTCGCCGCCGCGCCCGCGGCCGCCGAGAGCGTCTACAACCGCGGCAACTCGGCCGACCCCGAATCGCTCGACCCCCACAAGACCTCGACGGTCTACGAGGCCCACATCCTGCGCGACCTCTTCGAGGGGCTCGTCATGCAGGACGCGACCTCCGACCTCATCCCCGGCGCCGCCGAAAGCTGGACCGTCTCGGACGACGGCACCGTCTATACCTTCAAGATCCGCGACGATGCCGTGTGGTCGAACGGCGACCCGGTGACGGCGGAGGACTTCGTCTACTCACTCCGCCGCCTGCAGGACCCCGCGACCGGCGCCGAGTACGCCTCGATGCTCTACGTCGTGAAGGGCGCCGAGGAGGTGAACACCGGCAAGGGCAAGCCGTACGACCTCGCCGTCCGCGCCGTCGACGACAAGACCCTCGAGGTCACGCTGAAGGCGCCGACCCCCTACTTCCTCGAGATGCTGACCCACCAGGCGGCCTACCCGGTGCACAAGCCCTCGATCGAGACGCTGGGGGCCGAGTGGATCAAGCCCGGCAACCTCGTCTCCAACGGCGCCTTCACCCTCAGCGAGTTCGTCCCGAACGACCACATCAAGCTGACGAAGAACCCGAAGTTCCACGCCGCGGACGAGGTGAAGCTCGACGTCGTCAACTACATCCCGACCGAGGACCGCTCCACCGCCATCAAGCGCTTCGAAGCCGGCGAGCTCGATTCGAACGACGACCTGCCGACCGAGCAGCTCGCCGACCTCCGGGCAAAGTTCGGCGACCAGATCAAGATCGGCCCCTATCTCGGCACCTACTACTACGCCGTGAAGCTCGACAAGGAGCCGTGGACGAACGCCAAGCTGCGCCGCGCCGTCTCGATGGCGATCGACCGCGACTTCCTCGCCGAGAAGGTGTGGGGCAACAGCATGATCCCCGCCTACTCGATGGTGCCGCCCGGCATCGAGGGCTACACGCCCGCCCTCGCCGACTATGCCGACATGCCCCAGCTCGACCGCGAGGATGCCGCCGAGGCGATCCTCACCGAGCTCGGCTACGGGCCGCAGAACCCGCTGAAGCTCGAGATCCGCTACAACACGTCCGAGAACCACAAGAACACCGCCGTCGCCATCCAGGAGCAGCTGAAGCCGCTCGGCATCGACGTGACGATGGTCAACACCGACACCAAGACCCACTACGGCCTGCTCGAGCAGAAGGGCGACTTCGACTACGCCCGCGCCGGCTGGATCGCCGACTACAAGGATCCGGAATCCTTCCTCGGCATCTCGCGCAAGGCGAGCGGCAACAACTACTCGAACTACGACAGCCCCGCCTTCGAGGCGGCGATGGACGCGGCGGCGGCGGCCGGCAATGATCCGGCGAAGCGCTTTGCCGAACTCGCCGCCGCCGAGAAGATCCTCGTCGACGACCTCGCGAACATGCCGCTCCTCTACTACAGCTACCACAATATCGTCTCCCCCAGCCTCTCGGGCTGGCAGGAGAACGTGATGGACGTGCATCCCTCGCGCTTCATCGCCAAGAACTAGGCAGCGGACGGAGGCCCGGCGGCCGGCTCGTCCGGCCGCCCGGCTCCTCGCGAGGCGCGCGCGGTGATTTCCTACGCACTCCGGCGGCTGATGACCGCCGTCCCCACGCTGTTCGTGATCGTCACGATCTCGTTCTTCCTGATGCGGGTCGCCCCCGGCGGGCCGTTCAGCCAGGAGCGGGGGCTCAATCCGATCGTGAAGGAGAACCTCGACCGCCTCTACCGGCTCGACGAGCCGCTGTGGCGCCAGTACCTCGACTATCTCGCCAACCTCCTCCGCGGCGACTTCGGGCCGAGCTACAACCTGCCGGACTTCACGGTTGCCGACCTCTTCCGCGTCGGCCTGCCGGTGTCGATCGAGCTCGGTGTCTCGGCACTCGCCCTCGCCCTCCTCCTCGGCACCGTCCTCGGCATCGTCGCCGCGCTCAACCAGAACCGGCCGCTCGACTACGCCGTCACGGCGCTCGCCACCGCCGGCAGCACCATCCCGACCTTCGTCGTCGCGCCGCTCTACCAGCTCGTCTTCGCCCTCACCCTTTCCCTCGTTCCGGTCGCCGGCTGGGGCGGCGGCGCCCTCGTCAACAAGATCGGCCCGATCCTCGTCCTCGCCCTGCCGCAGATCGCCATCGTCGCCCGCCTGATGCGCGCCGCGATGATCGAGGCTCTCACCTCGCACCATGTGCGGACTGCCCGCGCCCTCGGCCTCTCGGGTTATTCGGTGGTGGTGCGTCATGCCCTCCGCGGGGCGGTGCTGCCGGTCGTCTCCTATGCCGGTCCGGCGGCCGCGGCCCTCCTGACCGGCTCCGTCATCGTCGAGACGGTGTTCGCCATTCCCGGCGTCGGCCGCTACTTCGTCGACGCCGCCCTCAACCGCGACTACACGCTGGTGATGGGCACGGTCGTCGTCATCGCCGTCTTCGTCATCGTCTTCAACCTCGTCGTCGACCTCCTCTACGCCGTCATCGACCCGCGGGTCCGCCATGACTGAGGCGGCGGCGCCCCTCCCCGCCCGCGAGGCCGGGCGCTCGCTCTGGGCGGACGCGTGGCGGCGCCTCAGGGCGAACCGGGCTGCCGTGGTCAGCGCCGTCTATCTCGTGCTGATGGCCCTCGCCTGTCTCGTCGGCCCCTATTTCACCGGCCACGCCTTCACGACGATCTATCCCGACTATGTGCGCACGCCGCCGAGCCTTGCTGCCCATCCCTTCCCGGACGAGATCGAGGGCGCCCTCGCCGAGGCGCTCCGGCGCGCGCGGGTCGAGCCGACGGCCTGGAAGCAGCACGGCGGCCGCATCGAGGTGACGGTGACGTCGTCCCGCCCCATCGACCCGCGCATCGCCCGCTATCTCGACCGCTCCTCGAGCTTCGAGGGCGCGCAGGTGGTCACGACCGCACCGGACGGCCTGTCCATGACGCTCTCCGCCGACCTCGAGCGTCACCGCTTCCTGTTCGGCACCGACAACACCGGCCGCGACCTCCTCACCCGCACCCTCGTCGCCGGACGCGTCTCCCTCGCCATCGGCCTCCTCGCCGGCCTCGTGGCGGTGACGATCGGCGTCCTCTACGGCGCCGCCGCCGGCTATTTCGGCGGACGCGTCGACGAGGCGATGATGCGCTTCGTCGACGTGCTCTATTCCCTGCCCTTCATCTTCCTGGTCATCATGCTGGTGGTCTTCCTCGGGCGGAACTTCATGCTGATGTTCCTCGCCGTCGGCGCCGTCCTGTGGCTCGACATGGCCCGCATCGTCCGCGGCCAGGCGCTCGCCATCCGCCGCCAGGAATACGTGCAGGCGGCCGAGGCGCTCGGCGTCTCCTCCCTCGGCATCCTCTGGCGCCACGTCATCCCGAACACCCTCGGCCCGGTCGCCGTCTACATGACGCTGCTGGTTCCGCAGGTGATCATCCTCGAGAGCTTCCTGTCCTATCTCGGCCTCGGCGTGCAGGAGCCCTTGTCGAGCTGGGGCGTGCTGATCGCCCAGGGGGCGAAGAACATCCCCTCCGCTAACTGGCTCCTCATCTTCCCGTCGATCTTCCTCACGACGACGCTGTTCGCGCTGAACTTCCTCGGCGACGGGCTGCGCGACGCCCTCGACCCGCGGGACCGCTGATGGCGGGCACCCCTCCCCCGACCCTGGCCGAGACCGGCGCCCCGGTGCTCGCCTTCGAGGACCTGCGCGTCGCCTTCACGACCCCGGGCGGCACGATCGAGGCGCTGAACGGCCTGACGATGACCGTGGCGGCGGGCGAGACCCTCGCCCTCGTCGGCGAATCCGGTTCCGGCAAGAGCCAGGCGATGATGGCGGCGATGGGCCTCCTGGCCCGCAACGGCCGGGCGACCGGCAGCGTCCGCTACCGCGGCCGCGAGATGCTCGGCCTTCCCCGCCGCGCCCTCGACGAGATCCGCGGCGCCCGCATCGGCATGATCTTCCAGGAGCCGATGACCTCGCTCGATCCGCTCTACCGGATCGGCGGCCAGATCGCCGAGCCGCTCGTCCGCCACCGCAGGATGAGCTGGCGGCAGGCGCGCGCCCGCGCGGTCGAGCTCCTCGGCCTCGTCGGCATCCCGGAGCCGGAGCGCCGCGCGGGCGCCTACCCGCACGAACTCTCCGGCGGCCAGCGCCAGCGGGTGATGATCGCCATGGCGATCGCCAACGAGCCCGACGTCCTCATCGCCGACGAGCCGACCACCGCCCTCGACGTCACCGTGCAGGCGCCGATCCTCGACCTCCTCACCGACCTGCAGCGCCGCTTCGGCATGGCGATCGTCTTCATCTCCCACGATCTCGGCCTCGTCCGCCGCATCGCCGGCCGCGTCGTCGTGCTGCGCCACGGCGCCGTGGTCGAGACCGGGCCGACGGCCGAGGTGTTCGCCCGCCCGCGCGACCCCTACACGCGGATGCTGGTCGAGGCTGAGCCGCGCGGCCACAAGACGCCGCCACCGGACGGCGCGCCGGAGGTGCTGCGGGCGAAGGACGTCGCGGTGGAGTTCAGGCTCGGGGGCGGTTTCCTCCGCGGTCCGCCGCTCGTCGTGCGGGCCGTCGAGGACGTGTCGCTGACGCTCCGCCGTGGCGAGACCGTCGGCGTCGTCGGCGAGTCCGGATCGGGCAAGAGCACCCTCGGCCGTGCCCTCATCGGCCTCGTCCCTGCGCGCGGCGAGGTCACGCTCCTCGGCCAGCATCTGCGCACGCTCGACGCCGCCGCCCTGCGGGCCCTCCGGCGGCGGGTGCAACTCGTCTTCCAGGATCCCTTCGGCTCGCTGTCACCGCGTCTGACGGTGGGCGAGATCGTTGGCGAGGGCCTGCGTGTCCACGCCCCCGAGATGGGCGCCACGGAGCGCGACCGCCTCGTCGTCGCCGCCCTCGAGGACGTGCAGATAGACCCGGCGACCCGCGGCCGCTATCCGCACGAATTCTCCGGCGGCCAGCGCCAGCGCATCGCCATCGCCCGGGCGATGATCCTGCGCCCGAGCCTCGTCGTCCTCGACGAGCCGACCTCCGCCCTCGACCGCTCGGTGCAGAAGCAGATCCTCGAGCTCCTGCGCCGCCTGCAGCAGGCGCACGACCTCTCCTATCTCTTCATCAGCCACGACCTCGCCGTCGTGCGCGCCGTCGCCGACCGCATCATGGTCATGCAGCGCGGCCGCGTCGTCGAGGCGGGACCGACGGAGGAGATCTTCGAGGCGCCGCAGACCGACTACGCCCGCGAACTCATCGCCGCGGCGGCGATCTGATCGCCTCCGGAAGGCGGGTCAGCGGCCGGCGGGCCCCCAAAAAGCGAAGGCTCCGTCCGATGTCTCGGAACGGAGCCCACGCAGATGTCTGTTCGCCGCCCTCAGAGGGCAGCGGATGCCCGGTCAGACGTTGACCGAGTCCTTCAGCGGCTTGCCGGAGCGGAACTTCGGCACCTTCGCGGCCGGGATCTTGATGGTGTCGCCGGTGCGCGGGTCGCGGCCCTCGGAGGCGGCGCGGGAGTTCACGACGAACGAGCCGAAACCGACGATGCGGACTTCCTTGCCCTGCGCCATCATCGCGGTGATCGCGTCGAAGGTGGAATCCACGGCCTTCGCGGTGTCGGCCTTGGAGAGACCGGTCTTCTCGGAGACGAGCGTCACGAGCTCACCCTTGCCGACGCGCTCGACCGCCGCCTTCGTGGCCTTCGCGGGCTTCGCAGCCTTGGCCGCCTTCTTTTCCATCTGGTTGTCCCTTCTTCCGAGAGGGGCCCGGGACTCGCCGGTCCCGTCGCCGTCGCCCTCTTGGTGAGCGGAATCGTCGCCAAAGGCAAGCCGGAAACGCCCCGGAATCGGGGCGTTTCCTAGGTTTTTTTCAGGCTTTCCGGGCTTTCGGGGGCCTAGTGGGCGGTCAGGGCCGCCACGTCCTCCTCAACCCGCTTGGCGCGCGCGGCCTCGGCGTCCGCCTCGGTCCACTCGATCGCCTCCGGCATCCGCACCAGTGCCCGCTTCAGGACATCGTCCATCTTGGCCACCGGCACGATCTCCAGACCGCTCTTCACGTTGTCCGGGATGTCGGCCAGGTCCTTAGCGTTCTCCTCGGGGATCAGCACCGTGCGGATGCCGCCGCGCAGCGCCGCGAGGAGCTTCTCCTTGAGCCCGCCGATCGGCAGCACCCGGCCGCGGAGCGTGATCTCGCCGGTCATGGCGATGTCGCGCCGGACGGGGATGCCGGTCATCACCGAGACGACCGCGGTCGCCATGGCGATGCCCGCCGACGGCCCGTCCTTCGGGGTCGCCCCCTCCGGAACGTGGACGTGGATGTCGCGCCGGTCGAAGAGCGGCGGCTGGATGCCGAAGTCAATGGCCCGCGAGCGCACATAGGAAGCGGCCGCGGAGATCGACTCCTTCATCACGTCGCGCAGGTTGCCCGTCACCGTCATCCTGCCCTTGCCGGGCATCATCAGGCCCTCGATCGTCAGCAGTTCGCCGCCGACCTCGGTCCAGGCGAGACCGGTCACGACGCCGACCTGGTCCTCGAGCTCCGCCTCGCCGTAGCGATAGCGAGGCACGCCGAGGAACTGCTCGAGCGTCTTCTCGGTCACCTTCACCGACTTCTTCTTGCCCTTCGCCTGCACCAGCTCACGCACCGCCTTGCGGGCGAGCGTCGCCAGCTCCCGCTCGAGATTGCGGACGCCCGCCTCCCGCGTGTAGCGGCGGATGACGGTGCGCAGCGCCTTCTCGTCGACGGAGAACTCCTTCGCCGCCAGCCCGTGGTCGCGCTCGACCTTGGGGATCAGGTGGCGACGGGAGATCTCGACCTTCTCGTCCTCCGTGTAGCCGGCGATGCGGATGATCTCCATCCGGTCCATCAGGGCCGGCGGGATGTTCAGCGTGTTCGCCGTCGTCACGAACATCACGTCCGAGAGGTCGTACTCGACCTCCAGGTAGTGGTCCATGAACGAGCCGTTCTGCTCCGGATCGAGCACCTCGAGCAGGGCCGAAGACGGATCGCCCCGGAAGTCCATGCCCATCTTGTCGATCTCGTCGAGCAGGAACAGCGGGTTGTTCTTCTTCGCCTTGCGCATCGACTGGATGACCTTGCCGGGCATCGAGCCGATGTAGGTGCGGCGGTGACCGCGGATCTCGGCCTCGTCGCGCACGCCGCCGAGCGACATGCGCACGAACTCACGGCCGGTCGCCTTGGCGATCGACTTGCCGAGCGAGGTCTTGCCGACGCCGGGCGGGCCGACGAGGCAGAGGATCGGCCCCTTCAGCTTGTTGGCGCGGCTCTGCACGGCGAGGTACTCGACGATCCGCTCCTTGACCTTCTCGAGGCCGAAGTGGTCGGTGTCGAGCACGGTCTCGGCGAGGTTGAGGTCGTACTTCACGCGCGACTTGCGGCCCCACGGGATGCCGAGCAGCCAGTCGAGGTAGTTGCGCACCACCGTCGCCTCGGCCGACATCGGCGACATCTGCCGCAGCTTCTTCACCTCGGCGGTCGCCTTCTCGCGCGCCTCCTTGGTGAGCTTCGTCTTGCGGATGCGCTCCTCCAGCTCGGCCACCTCGTCGCGGGCTTCCTCGCCGTCGCCGAGTTCCTTCTGGATCGCCTTCATCTGCTCGTTCAGGTAGTACTCGCGCTGGGTCTTCTCCATCTGGCGCTTGACGCGCGAGCGGATGCGCTTCTCCACCTGCAGGACGGAGATCTCGCTCTCCATCAGCCCGAGCACCCGCTCCAGACGCTCCGAGACGGAGGTCAGCGCCAGCACGGCCTGCTTGTCCTGGATCTTCACGGCGAGGTTGGAGGCCACCGTGTCCGACAGCTTGGCGTAGTCCTCGATCTGAGAGACCGCGCCGATCACCTCGGGCGAGACCTTCTTGTTCAGCTTCACGTAGTTCTCGAACTCGGTGACCACCGAGCGGGCGAGCGCCTCGACCTCGACCTTGTCGCCGAGCTGGTCCTCCAGCCGGTCGGCATAGGCCTCGTAGAACTCGGCGCGGTCGGTGAACCGCCGCACGCTGGCGCGCGAGGTCCCCTCGACCAGCACCTTCACGGTGCCGTCGGGCAGCTTCAGGAGCTGCAGCACGGTCGCGAGCGTGCCGATGTCGTAGATGTCGGCCGGGTCGGGATCGTCGTCGCCGGCGTTCTTCTGCGTGGCGAGCAGAATGAGCTTGTCCGACCGCATCACCTCCTCGAGGGCACGGATGGACTTTTCGCGCCCCACGAACAGCGGCACGATCATGTGCGGGAAAACGACGATGTCGCGCAGCGGCAGGACGGGGACGAGTTCCTCGCCCCGGGGCTCGCCGGCCTTGCTGGTGTCGTTCGACGAAGTCATCGAGTCGTCCTCTCTCAGCGGACCCGGGTCGCCTGACAAGTAGCACGATCCGGGCCACGGGGGCCGCCGGCAACGGTTTCACAGGTGGTGAGGCGGGGGTGGAGGGGAGGTTCGCCGCAACACCGGCGCCGGACCCGATCACCGATCGGGCCGGCCGCGCCGGAGGTAGTTGATCGATAGGTGGAGTGGCCCCCTGGGGGTGTCAAGGCTTGCCGGCTCATGGTCTGAGGACAGCACGCCAAGCTTGCGCCACGCCACCGCCGGAGCCGGGCGCCGCCGCGCCCTCCCCGGCTCCGACCGCAAATTCCCGCGGCAACCTGCCCCGAAACGCAGCGTCTGAACGCAAAAGGGCGGGCCGAAGCCCGCCCCTTGCCATCGCTCAGAGGCCCGATTCGTCAGGCCGAGGCCGCCGGGGCCGCCGCCTGGCGATCGGCGTAGATGTAGAGCGGCCGGGCGGAGCCGCCGACCACGTCGCCGGAGATCACCACCTCCTTGACGCCCTCGAGGCCGGGCAGCTCGTACATCGTGTCGAGCAGGATCGCCTCCATGATCGAGCGCAGGCCGCGCGCGCCGGTCTTGCGCTCGATCGCCTTGCGGGCGATGCCCGAGAGAGCGTCCTCGTGGAAGGCGAGGTCGACGCCCTCCATCTCGAACAGCCGCTGGTACTGCTTCACGAGGGCGTTCTTCGGCTCCGTCAGGATCTTCACCAGCGAGGCCTCGTCGAGGTCCTCGAGGGTGGCGATCACCGGCAGGCGGCCGACGAACTCCGGGATCAGCCCGAACTTCAGGAGGTCCTCCGGCTCGACGCGGCGGAACAGCTCTCCTGTCCGCCGGTCCTCGGGGGCGAGCACCTGCGCCTTGAAGCCGATCGAGGTCTGCCGGCCGCGGTCGGCAATGATCTTCTCGAGGCCCGAGAACGCGCCGCCGCAGATGAACAGGATGTTCGTCGTGTCGACCTGCAGGAACTCCTGCTGCGGGTGCTTGCGGCCGCCCTGCGGCGGCACGGAGGCGACCGTGCCTTCCATGATCTTCAGGAGCGCCTGCTGCACGCCCTCGCCCGACACGTCGCGGGTGATCGACGGGTTGTCGGACTTGCGGGAGATCTTGTCGACCTCGTCGATGTAGACGATGCCGCGCTGCGCCCGCTCGACGTTGTAGTCGGCCGACTGGAGCAGCTTCAGAATGATGTTCTCGACGTCCTCGCCGACATAGCCCGCCTCGGTCAGCGTCGTCGCATCCGCCATCGTGAACGGCACGTCGAGGATGCGGGCGAGCGTCTGCGCCAGCAGCGTCTTGCCGCAGCCGGTCGGGCCGATCAGCAGGATGTTGGACTTCGCCAGCTCGACGTCGTTGTTCTTCGTCGCGTGGTTGAGCCGCTTGTAGTGGTTGTGGACGGCGACCGACAGCACCTTCTTCGCCTGGTCCTGCCCGATGACATAGTCATCGAGGACCTTGCGGATCTCGTAGGGCGTCGGGATGCCGTCGCGCGACTTCACCAGCGAGGACTTGTTCTCCTCGCGGATGATGTCCATGCACAGCTCGACGCACTCGTCGCAGATGAAGACGGTCGGCCCGGCGATCAGCTTGCGCACCTCGTGCTGGCTCTTTCCGCAGAAGGAGCAGTACAGGGTGTTCTTCGAATCGCTGCCGGTGACCTTGCTCATTCCATCGTCCTCGTGCGGCCGCCCGCTGGCCATTCGGCCAACGAGGCGGCACGGCCGGGTCTTCCCGGCAGGGTTCTCGCCGTGCCTTTCGGCGAGGCGCGCGACACGCGCGACTCCGCCCCCGTCCGATGCAATCACCTGGGGGCGGCGAGATCAAGTCCGCACCGGCGCCGCCCTGAGCCCGATGCAAGACACGTTCCGTCGGAAGCCAGCCTCGCGCCAGCTTCGCCGGCTCACCGAGGGGCGGTCGACCCTCAGGCCGCGACGCCCTCGATGGTGGTGCGGTCGGCGATGACGTTGTCGACGATGCCGAAGGCCTTCGCCGTGTCGGCCGTCATGAAGTTGTCCCGCTCGAGCGCCTTTTCAATGGCGGCGAGGTCCTGGCCGGTGTGGCGCTGATAGATGTCGTTCAGCCGCCGCTTCAGCGCCAGGATCTCCTGGGCGTGCAGCATGATGTCGGCTGCCGTGCCGCGGAAGCCGCCGGACGGCTGGTGCACCATGATGCGGGCGTTCGGCAGGGAATAACGCATGCCCTTGGCGCCGGCGGCGAGCAGCAGCGAGCCCATCGAGGCGGCCTGGCCGATGCAGAGCGTCGAGACGGCCGGGCGGATGAACTGCATCGTGTCGTAGATCGCCAGGCCGGAGGTCACGATACCTCCCGGCGAATTGATGTAGATGGCGATCTCCTTCGAGGGGTTCTCCGCCTCGAGGAACAGGAGCTGCGCGCAGACCAGCGTCGCCACCGTGTCCTCGATCGGACCGGCGATGAAGATGATCCGCTCCTTGAGCAGCCGCGAGAAGATGTCATAGGCCCGCTCGCCGCGGTTCGTCTGCTCGACGACCATCGGGACGAGCGTGCTCATATAGGTGTCGACAGGGTCCTTCACGGAGTGTCCTCGCGGGTCGAAACGGAACGGCGGCGGACGGCCGGGGAGCCGATTCACGCCGCCGCCGTAGCGTCATATAGGGGATGCCTCCCCTTGCAGGAAGGCCTCGGGTCGCGGAGCCGTCAGGCGGCGGCCGCCTCCTCGTCCTCGGCGTCGGCGAAGAGCTCCTCCTTCGTCACCGGCTTGCGGGTCACCTGCGCCTTGCCGAGGAGGTGGTCGACGACCTTCTCCTCGTAGAGCGGGCCCTTCAGCGAGGCGATGGCGGTGGGGTTCTTGCGGTAGAAGTCGATGACCTCCTTCTCCCGGCCCGGGAACTGCCGCAGCCGGTCGCGCAGGGCGCCCTGCACCTCGTCGTCGGTCACCTCGACGCTCGCGTCCTCGCCGATCTTCGACAGCACGAGGCCGAGGCGGACGCGGCGGGCGGCGATGCCCTTGTATTCCTCGCGTGCCTTCTCTTCCGTCGTGTCCTCGTCGGCGAACGACCGGCCCTGGCGCTCCATGTCCTGCGTCAGCTGGCGCCAGATCGCCTCGAACTCGCTCTCGACGAGCTTCTCCGGCGTCTCGATCGGGTGCATCGCGTCGAGGGCGTCGAGCAGGGCGCGCTTCACCTTCTGCCGGGAGGCGGACTTGTAGCGCTGGCCGACCTGCTGGCGGATCGCCTCCTTCAGCTCGTCGAGGGTCGACAGGCCCACCCGCTCGGCGAGGGTGTCGTCGAGCGCCACCTCGCCCGGCTGCTGCACGGCCTTCACCTTGACGTCGAAGGTTGCGGCCTTCCCGGCGAGGTGTTTCGCCGGATAGTCCTCCGGGAACGTCAGGGAGACGACCGTCTCCTCGCCGGCCGCCTTGCCGACGAGTTGGTCCTCGAAGCCGGGGATGAACTGGTTGGAGCCGAGCACGAGGTCGGCGTCCTCGGCCGAGCCGTTCTCGAAGGGCTCGCCGTCGAGCTTGCCGACGAAGTCCATCGTCACCTTGTCGCCGCTCGCGGCCGGGCCGTCCTTCGCCTCGAACGGGCGCATCGAATCGGCAAGACGCTTCACCTCGGCGTCCACCTCCTCGTCGGTGACCTCGACGAAGGGCTCCTCGACGGCGATCGAGGCGACGTCGCCGACGGCGATTTCCGGCAGGACCTCGTAGCGCATCGTGAAGGCGAGGTCCGTCCCGCCCTCGAGCACCTTCTCGAGGCCCTGGTCGCCGACGTCGATCTCCGGCTGCATGGCCGGCTTCTCGGAGCGGTCCGCCACCGCCTGCCGGATGCTCTCGCCCATCACCTCGTTGACGATCTCGACCATCGCCTGGCGGCCGTACATCTTGCGCAGGTGCGCCACCGGCACCTTGCCCGGCCGGAAGCCGTTGATGCGCGCCTTGCCCGACATGTCGGCGAGATAGGTCGACAGCTTCGCGTCGAGATCGGCGGCGGGAACGACGACGGCGAGCTCGCGCTTGAGGCCGTCGGAGAGCGTCTCGGTCACTTGCATCGGTCAGGTCTTCTTTCGTCTTGCGGCGTCCTCTCGGCCGCCGGTCGCAATGAATGTCCGCACCGCTCGGCACGGGCCGGCACGCTCCTGCCACGGGAAGGCGCGAGACGTCCGGCGGAAGACGGCCCCCGTCGCTGCGCCGACGCCGCCGGCACCCGCGCCGCGCCGCACCGGGCGTCCCTGCGACGAAGCCACGCTTCGCCGTATCTGGCGTCCGTGCGGCGAGGCATGGCGCGGGAGACTTGGTGCGGGCGGAGGGATTTGAACCCCCACGGCTTGCGCCACTGGAACCTAAATCCAGCGTGTCTACCAGTTCCACCACGCCCGCAGACGCGCGCCGTCGCCGGTCGCCGCCGAGGCGCAGGCTCTATAGCATCGGCGTTATCGCCCCGAAAGCCGGAATCACCGCCCGCCGCGGCGCCCGTCCTCCCCCGCCCGCGCCAGCAAATCCGCCACCACTCCCTTCAGCGCCGGCGCGAGGTCCTCGGCGATGAGGCCGGGTCCGGCGACGCTGCCCGCCTCCCCGTGCATCCACACCCCCATCGCCGCCGCCTCGAAGCCGGCCATCCCGCCCGCGAGGAGCCCGGCGATGGTGCCGGCGAGGACGTCGCCGGAGCCGGCGGTGGCGAGCCACGGCGGCGCATTCTCGTTGATCGCCGCCCGCCCGTCCGGAGCGGCGATCACCGTGTCCGGCCCCTTCAGCACCACGACCGCGCCCGACCGCCGGGCGGCGGCGCGCGCGCGCTCCGTCTTCGCGCCCGTGTCGGGACCAAGGTCGGGGAACAGCCGGGCGAACTCGCCCTCGTGCGGCGTCATCACCACCGGCCGCGCGTGCGCCGTGATCGCCGTCCACAAGGCGGCCGGGTCGTCGCGGAAGCTCGTGAGGGCATCGGCGTCGATGACCACGGCGCGGGCGCCGCCGAGCGCCACCGTCACGAGGTCCCGCGTCTCCGCGCCGACGCCAAGGCCCGGCCCCGCCACGACCGCCGTGATCCGCGTGTCGGCCAGGATCTCCCCGAGCCCCGCCGCCCCCGCGAACGGCCGCAGCATCACCGCCGTCAGGTGCGCCGCGTTCGCCGCGACGGCCTCCGGCGGCGAGGCGACCGTCACGAGCCCCGCCCCGGCCCTCAGCGCCGCCCCTGCCGCGAGCCGGGCCGCCCCGGTGGCGTGGGCCGGACCGGAGACGGCGAAGGCGTGGCCGCGGGTGAACTTGTTGCCGTCCCGCCCCGGCGGCCGCCAGCCATCGAGCCAGAGGTCCGGCGCGTTGGCGAAGGTCGCCGGGCGGATCGCCTCCAGCACCCGGTCGGCGATGCCGATGTCAGCCACCGTCAGCCGGCCGCAGAGCGTCCGTCCCGGCTCGAGCAGGTGGCCGGGCTTGCGCCGGAAGAACGTCACGGCGTCGTGGGCGCAGACCACCGGCCCGAGCGCCCGGCCGCTGTCGCCGGAGAGGCCGCTTGGCAGGTCGACGGCGACGACGCGCGCGCCCGCCGCGTTGATCGCCGCGACGAGGTCCGCCGCCGCGCCCTCGAGCGGCCGGGCGAGACCGGCGCCGAAAAGGGCGTCGACGATCACCTCGCAGTCGCCGACCTTCAGAGGATCGGCCGGCTCGATCGTCCCGCGGAAGCGCCGCGCCGCCTCGGCGGCGTCCCCGGTCAGCCGGTCACGGTCGCCGAGCAGCATCAGCCTCACCGGATAGCCCCGCTCGCGGAGGACCTGCGCCGCGATGAAGCCGTCGCCGCCGTTGTTGCCGGGCCCCGCGACGACGAGCACGCGCCCCCCGAGGCGCTGGCGCGCCGCCACCGCGTCGGCGACCGCGAGCCCCGCCCGGTCCATCAATTCGATGCCGGGGGTGCCGGCCGCGATCGTGAGCCGGTCGGCTGTCGCCATCTCCGCGGTCGTCAACAGCGCCGTCATTCCATCCTCATGTTGCTCAGCGAAGAAGCAGGTTGACTAGTTCGCGGGCAGCGCTCGATTGTCTTCGGGCGCTGCACGGCCGGACCGCCGCGCATCTGCCTGTTTCGTCGCCGGCCGCTCGGGGCTGGTGCCGTGGCACGGACCATGCAAACGTCGGGGCGGGTCGGCGATCGGAGCGTGGCCCGTGCCGAGGACTCCGGTGCGAGGGAGGCGATGAAGAAGATCGAAGCCATCATAAAGCCCTTCAAGCTCGACGAGGTGAAGGAGGCGCTGCAGGAGGTCGGCCTCCAGGGCATCACCGTCACCGAGGCGAAGGGCTTCGGTCGACAGAAGGGCCATACCGAACTCTATCGCGGCGCGGAGTACGTCGTCGACTTCCTGCCCAAGGTGAAGGTGGAGGTCGTGCTCACCGACGAGATGGTCGAGAAGGCCGTGGAGGCGATCCGCAACGCCGCGGCGACCGGCCGCATCGGCGACGGCAAGATTTTCGTCTCGAACGTCGAGGAGGCGATCCGCATCCGCACCGGCGAGACGGGCAACGACGCCATCTGAGCGTCCCGCCTCCTCGCCGCGCGGGCCCGCGGGCCGCCGGCCGGTTCTCGCAACGGATCCGCGGCCCGCACGGCCGCGATCCCAACAGCCAGCATCCAATCCGAGGAAACTGAGATGACGACAGCCTCTGACGTCCTGAAGATGATCAAGGACAAGGACGTTAAGTACGTCGACCTGCGCTTCACCGACCCGCGCGGCAAGCTGCAGCACGTGACGATGGACGTCGATCTCGTCGACGAGGACATGTTCGCCGACGGCGTCGCCTTCGACGGTTCGTCGATCGCCGGCTGGAAGGCGATCAACGAGTCCGACATGACGCTGATGCCGGACCCGGAGACCGTCCACGTCGATCCGTTCTTCGCCCAGTCGACGGTCTCGATCTTCTGCGACGTCCTCGATCCGCTCTCCGGCGAGGCCTACAACCGCGACCCGCGTTCCACCGCCAAGAAGGCGGAGGCCTACATGCGGTCGCTGAACATCGGCGACACCGTCTATTTCGGCCCCGAGGCCGAGTTCTTCGTGTTCGACGACGTCCGCTTCTCCGCGACGCCCTACAACACGAGCTTCATCGTCGATTCGATGGAGCTGCCGACCAACTCGTTCACGGAGTACGAGACCGGCAACATGGGCCACCGGATGCGGATCAAGGGAGGCTACTTCCCGGTCCCGCCGATGGATTCACTGCAGGATTGCCGCTCCGAGATGCTCTCGGTGATGAAGGAGATGGGCGTCACCGTCGAGAAGCACCACCACGAGGTGGCGGCCGCCCAGCACGAGCTCGGCCTGAAGTTCGACACCCTCGTCCGCAACGCCGACAAGATCCAGATCTACAAGTACGTCGTCCACCAGGTCGCCAACGCCTACGGCAAGACGGCGACCTTCATGCCGAAGCCGGTGTTCGGTGACAACGGCTCGGGCATGCACGTGCACCAGTCGATCTGGAAGGACGGCAAGCCGCAGTTCGCCGGCAACCAGTACGCCGACCTGTCGGAGACCTGCCTCTACTACATCGGCGGCATCCTGAAGCACGCCAAGGCGATCAACGCCTTCACCAACCCGACCACCAACTCCTACAAGCGGCTCGTTCCGGGCTACGAGGCGCCGGTGCTGCTCGCCTATTCGGCGCGCAACCGCTCCGCTTCCTGCCGCATCCCCTACACGACCTCGCCGAAGGCGAAGCGCGTCGAGGTGCGGTTCCCGGACCCGCTGGCCAATCCCTATCTCGGCTTCACCGCGATGCTGATGGCCGGCCTCGACGGCATCAAGAACAAGCTCCATCCCGGCGAGGCGATGGACAAGAACCTCTACGACCTGCCGCCGGAAGAGCTGAAGCAGATCCCGACGGTGTGCGGCTCGCTCCGCGAGGCCCTCGCCTCGCTCGACGCCGACCGCGACTTCCTGAAGGCCGGCGGTGTTCTCGACGACGACCAGATCGACGCCTACATCGATCTGAAGATGGAAGAGAACATGCGCTACGAGATGACGCCGCACCCGGTCGAGTACGACATGTACTATTCGGGCTGAGGCCGGAGCGGTCGGCCGGGCCCGCCCGGACCGATCTCCCGCAGCGACGACGACGGGGCGCCTCGGCGCCCCGTCTGCATTTCAGGCACCGCCCGTCCCTCGCCGCCCCCCGCCGCGACCTCTTCCGCGCCACCGCGCCCTGCCCCGGCCGCGAGCCGCGCCATCTTCATGCGTTCCTGCATGCGATGCGCCGCGTTTCTGCAAGATGGCCGGTTTTGCTTGGGCAAGGGCGGAAAATCGGCTACAACGCCGCGGCACGCTGGAACGGCGTTGACGGGAAGAACCCCGGCGAGCCGGTCCCCGTGCCATGAACCCGATCCACACCGGCCGGCCTTCACGGCCTCGGTGACGCGAGAATCGGGCGGGAGGGCCGGATGACACAGGTACCGGGCGGCGAGGCCATCGTCTTCACGGCCTTCGAGCAGAGCCTCATCGACGCGCTGCTGCCGGACGCCGCGTCCATCACCGTCTCCAGCCTCGACCCGCTCGCCCCGCCGGTCTTCGACTGGTCGGCCTACAACTACGCCGTCTTCGCCGCCCCGTTCGGCGGCACCTACACGATGCCGGGCCAGCTCGCCGGGCTGACGCTGAACCAGGCTGGCGGCGGCGGCACGGTCGTCGGCAACTGGCGCGACAACCTCGTCGTCGGCAACGCCGCCTCGAACAAGGTCTCCGGCGATTCCGGCAACGACCTCCTCTTCGGCCTCGCTGGCAACGACGCCCTCGCCGGCGACGTCGGCCACGATTCGCTGTTCGGCGGGGCCGGCACCGACAAGCTGTCCGGCGGCCACGGCAACGACCATCTCGACGGCGGCACCGAGAACGACCGGCTCGACGGCGGCACCGGCGAGGACGCTCTCCTCGGCGGCGCCGGCAACGACGAGCTCACCGGCGGCTATGGCAAGGACAGCCTCGAGGGCGGCGACGGCAACGACCGCCTGCACGGCGACCTCGCCGGCGATGCGGCCGGCGGCGACGACGACGTCATCGACGCCGGCGGCGGCAACGATGCGGTGTTCGCCGGTGGCGGCCGCGACGTCGTCACCGGCGGGGCCGGCAGCGACAAGCTGAACGGCGAGCACGGCGACGATTCCCTCTCCGGCGGCGACGGCAACGACCGTCTCGACGGCGGCTTCGGCCAGGATTCCCTCGACGGCGGCATCGGCAGCGACAAGCTCTCCGGCGGCGACGGCCGGGACACCCTCCTCGGCGGCGAGGGCAACGACAAGCTCGACGGCGGCAGCGACGCCGACGCTCTCGACGCCGGCGCCGGCAACGACAGCGCCACCGGCGGCACCGGCAGCGACGACCTGTTCGGCATGGCCGGCAACGACAAGCTGTTCGGCGACGAGGGCAGCGACAGCCTCGACGGCGGCCTCGGCAACGACCGCCTGGAGGGCGGCGACGGCCGCGACGCGCTCACCGGCGGCGACGGCTCCGACCGCTTCGTCTTCTCGGACGGCGGCAACACCGACACCGTCACCGACTTCGACACCCGGGTCGATCGCCTCGACGTTTCAGACACGAGCGCCGAAGCCCTCTCCGACCTCAAGATCACCAGCGGCCCCGACGGCGTCCTGATCACCGTCAAGGGCGGCGGCACGGCGATCCTCGTGGAAGGCTACACGGCCGACGACGTGAAGACGTCCTGGTTCGCCTTCTAGGGGGCCACCCCATCCCGCCGGGCCCCGTCCGCGGCCGCCACCTCCCGTCCGGCCGCGGCCCTCGCGCCTCGCCGGCCCCTCCCCCGCCGCACCGCCCGGGTCTAGGATGCCGCCGCAGGACATCCCCCGGAGATCGGACCCATGAGTGACGCCGCCGCCGCGGCCGGCAAGGACGGGCTCTCGCTGAAGGCCTTCACCGACATCGACCGGCTCGCCGACGTGCACGAATACGTCGTCGCCCTCGAGGCGTTCGACGCGCTGCGCGAGATCCAGCAGCTGAAGGCCCTCGGGCGCACCGGCATCGGGCCCGGCCAGTCCGTCCTCGACGTCGGCTGCGGCTTCGGGCTCGAGACGGCGCGGCTCGCCCGCCTCGTCGCCCCCGGCGGCCGGGCCGTCGGCCTCGACCACAGCGCCGCCTTCGTCGCCGAAGCGCGCCGCCGCGCCGCCGCCGCCGGCATCGAGGCGACCTTCGAGGCCGGCGACGCGCGCGCGCTCCCCTTCGCCGACGCGAGCTTCGACGCGTCCCGCGCCGAGCGCGTGCTGATCTACATCTCCGATCCGGAGAAGGCGCTCGCCGAGCTCCGCCGCGTCACGCGGCCGGGCGGCATGGTGGCGCTGATCGAGCCGGACTTCGACAGCAACGCCATCAATCTCTCCGACCGGGCGATGACCCGCCGGGTGCTCGCCCACGAGTGCGACACCGGCGTCGTCAACGGCTGGCTCGTCCGCGACCTTGCCCGGATGCTCCGCCACGCCGGCTTCCGCGACGTCCACATCGACACCCGCATCGTCCTCTTCACGCCGGACCTCGCCCACGCCTATTTCGGCCAGCTCGGCCGCGCCGCGCGCGAGGCCGGCGTCATCAGCGCCGCGGAGGCGGCGAAATGGCAGGCCGAGCTCGACGCCCACTACCGCGCCGACCACCTCTTCGCGACCATCGGCTACTACCTCTTCCGCGCGACGGCGGCCTGAGCGGCGGGCGGCCGTCAGCACGACGGTGGCGCCGGGCGAGGTCAGCACCACACCAGCAGCGGGGCGAACCCTCCCCCCTCGCGGGGGAGGGCAGGGAGGGGGGGCCGCCGCGATCTCGGCGTCTGCGGTCGGCAGCGCCCCCGCCGCGGCGACGCCCCCTGCCCTTCAGGCCGCCCGGCGCAGCGTGAACGCCCGCCCACCGGGCCGCTCGACGCTCGCGATGCGGCCGAGTCGCGAGAGCGCGGCGAGTACGGCCACCTGCCCCGCGTCCACGACGGCGAAGGTCTGCGCTCTGTCCCGCTTCGCGTTCCCCTTCCGCGCCGGGACTGCTACTGCCGCGCTGAGCGCGACAACCACGAGAAGGGCCGATGCGATCCGTCACGTTCACGCTCGGGCAGCCGGATCTTCAGGCCGCCATCCTCCAGTCGATCTGGACGCGGCGGCTCTCGCTCCATCCGCTGGCGAAGTTCATGATCGGCCCGCTGCTTCTCGCCTTCCTGGTCTTCTACATGCTGGGCGCGGGCGGACAGGAGCAGGCGTTGCCACGGGCGCTTCTAGCCTTCGTCGCCTTCGCCGCGACGACGCTGGTGAGCGAAGCGCTCGCCGCGGCAGTGCAGTCGCGGATGGCGGCGAGGAACCCGTTCTACACCCACGAGCAGACGTTCGAATGGGACGACGCGGGCTTCTCGATCCGCTCCAGTCGCGGCGAGACGCGGATGGGCTGGCGCGACCTCGCGGGTTTCGCCGCCGATGGCCGGGTGCTGCTGCTGCATTTCCAGACCGGCCAGTTCCAGCCCCTGCCCCGCCGCGTCTTCACGGACCCCGACTGGACGGACCTGCGGAAGATGGTGGTGGCCGCCGGCGTGCCGGACTGGACGCGCTGGCACTGAGCGGGCGGCAGCTTCCCTTCTCCCGCTGGCAGGAACCCGAGGGCGCCGACCCGTCCCTTCTCCCACCGTCCGGTGGGAGAAGGTGGCTCCGAAGGGGGCGGATGAGGGCGGCGCGCAGAGCGCGCCGAGTACCCACGTACCACCTCCTCAACAAGCCCCCGCGCTGCTCCGCGCGCCCTCATCCGCCCTTTGGGCACCTGTCTCCCACCCCTTCGAGCACTAGAACGGGGAGCTCGAATCTTCGGGACCCGGGCAACCAACGCCCCCCGGGGTGAACTCCGCCGCGCCCCGACCTATGTTAGGAGCCGACCCAGCGGAGTTCCCATGAATCGCCCCCTCCCCCACGACAGCCTGTTCACCGGTGCCGATCTCTCGCCCGAGGCGGCCGAGCGCATCCTGGCGGGCGCCCTCGAGGGCGCCGACGACGGCGAGCTGTTCCTCGAGGTGCGGCGGTCGGAAAGCCTCGTCTTCGACAACGGCCGGCTGAAGTCCGCCGCCCACGACGTCTCGAAGGGCTTCGGGCTGCGCGCCGTCGCCGGCGAGGCGGCGGGCTACGCCCATTCCGACGAGATTTCGGAAGGTGCGCTGAAGCGCGCCGCCGATGCGGTGGCGGCGGTGAAGAGCGGCCATTCCGGCACCTATGCCGACGCCCCGGCCCGCACCAACGCGCGGCTCTATTCCGGCGACGACCCCCTCGCGCCGGAGCCCTTCGAGGACAAGGTGGCGCTGCTCGCCGAGATCGACGCCTATGCGCGGGCGCGGGATCCGCGGGTGAAGCAGGTGACGGTGTCGCTCGCCGCGACCCACCAGAGCGTCGAGATCCTGCGCGCCGACGGCCACCGCGTCACCGACGTCCGGCCGCTCGTCCGCTTCAACGTCTCCGTCGTCGCCGGCGACGGCGACCGGCGCGAATCGGGCTCGATGGGCATGGGCGGCCGCGAGGGCTACGCCCGCTTCATCACGCCGGAGTCGTGGCAGGGCGCCGTCGACGAGGCGCTGCGGCAGGCGCTCGTCAATCTCGAGGCGCGGCCGGCCCCCGCCGGCACCTTCGACGTCGTCCTCGGCCCCGGCTGGCCGGGCGTGCTCCTGCACGAGGCGGTCGGGCACGGGCTCGAGGGCGACTTCAACCGCAAGAAGACCTCGGCCTTCGCCGGGCTGATGGGCCAGCGCGTCGCCTCCCCCGGCGTCACCATCGTCGACGACGGCACCTTGCCCGGCCGGCGCGGCTCGCTGACGGTCGACGACGAAGGCACGCCGACCGGGACGACGACACTGATCGAGGACGGCATCCTCGTCGGCTACATGCAGGACCGGCAGAACGCCCGGCTGATGGGCATGCGGCCGACCGGCAACGGCCGCCGCCAGTCCTACGCCCACATCCCGATGCCGCGGATGACCAACACCTACATGCTGTCCGGCAGCCACGATCCCGCGGAGATCCTGGCGAGCGTCGAGGACGGGATCTTCGCCGTCTCCTTCGGCGGCGGGCAGGTCGACATCACCTCGGGCAAGTTCGTCTTCCAGTGCACCGAGGCCTACCGCATTCGCGGCGGCAAGGTGGCCGAGCCGATCAAGGGCGCCATGCTGATCGGCAACGGTCCCGACGCACTCACCCGCGTGCGCATGATCGGCAACGACATGGGCCTCGACCCGGGCATCGGCACCTGCGGCAAGTCCGGCCAGGGCGTGCCCGTCGGCGTCGGCCAGCCGACGCTGCGCATCGACGCGCTCACCGTCGGCGGCACCCAGACCTGAGGCGGCGTTTCGCCCGCTCGGCGAGACATCCCAACGGCGTAGGTGCGTCCCCTCCGGGACGCCCCCGGGGTGACGGCGCGCCTTCGACGCGCTATCGAGGGGTTCAAGCCGCCGGTGAGCGGCGTGGGGCAGCGCCGCGCGGCGCGATCACAAGAGCGCGGGAGCGCAGATGAACCGATACGAATCGCCCCGCTCGGGCGGCGAGGCGCGGGTGCGCTACCGGGATGGCGACTTCGACGTCCTCTCCCCCGGCACCTTCGTGCGCTGCGCCGTCACCGGCATGGCCATCCCGATCGACGAGCTGAAATATTGGAACGTCGACCGCCAGGAGGCCTATGTCGACGCCGCCACGGCGCTGAAGCGCCACCAGGAACTCTTCGGTTAGCCAGCGCGCCCGCTAGGGGTCCGGCGTCGCCACCTGGCGCGCGGCAAAGGCGGCTCGGGCGGCGGCGAGGACCCGCGCGAAGGCGTCCGGTTCCTCCGCGACGAGGCGCACCCTGTGCACTTCAGTGAGAGCGGCGAGCCGCTCCCGTTCGGGGCCGCCGGAGAGCCGAACCCGGTCCTTGGCGGTGGTCACCGGAACAAGGCCGCCGGACACGCAAGCCTCTGAGATCGCTCGGCATTCCGCTTCCGTATAGGCGTGGTGATCTGGGAACGACCGCGTCGCCACGACCTCGCATCCGGCCTCACGAAGCGACTGGAACACCTTGTCCGGATTGGCAATTCCGGCGAAGGCGAGTACCCGCTTGCCGGCGAGCGCCGAGACGCCGCTGTCGGCCTCGAGCCGGGCGCCGAAGACCGGGACGCCGAGATCGGCGACGGCCGCGGTCACCGGGTCGGCAGCCCCTCCCCGCCCCGTCAGCACCAGGAAATCCGCCACTTCGAGCTGCGATTCGAGGGGCGCGCGGAGCGGTCCGGCCGGCAGGCAGAGGCCGTTGCCGACGCCGCGTTCGCGGTCGACCACCAGAACCGACAGGTCCTTGAAAAGGCTCGGGTTCTGGAACCCGTCATCCATGATCACGATTTCTGCGCCGTGCTCGGCGGCGAGCCGGGCGCCGGCCGGGCGGTCGCGGGAGACCACCACCCGGAATCCGGCCATCGCCAGCATCAGCGGCTCGTCACCGACGTCGGCGGCCGAATGTCCTTGCAGATCAACGACCAAGGGCCCCTCGAGCCGGCCGCCGTAGCCCCGTGACAGGATCACCGCCGAAGGGCCCGCTTCCGCAGCGAGGGCTGCAACCGTCGGTGTCTTTCCGCCGCCCCCGACGACGAGGTTGCCGACGCAGAGGACGGGCACGGGCGCGTGCGCCACCGGGGCCTCCCGCATGCGCGCCACGGTCCTCTGACCGTAAACGGTCGCGACCGGCGACAGGAGACGCGCCCACAAACCTCTGCGTCTCCACCAGAAATCCGGCGCGCGCATCAGACCTTCGCCGGCGCGCCGGCGGCGATCGCGTCGAGGAGCGGCGCGAGGCGTTCGACGGTCCGTCCGAGCGCCCCGGCGTGGCGGTCGGCCACAGCGGCCGCCGCATCGGCGGCAGCCGCGGCGGCGGCGGGATCGTCGAGGAGCGCCCCGACGGCGCTCGCGAGGCCGTCGGCATCCTCGACCGTCACGAGCGCACCGGCGGCCGAGAGGTCGCCATAGATCGCCGCGAAGTTGGCGACGTGCGGCCCCGCGAGGACGGCGGCGCCGAGGCGGGCGGGCTCGATCGGGTTCTGGCCGCCGCGGGCGACGAGCGAGCCTCCCACGAAGGCCGCCGGGGCGAGCCGGTAGAAGAGGCCGAGTTCGCCAATGGTGTCCGCGACATAGACCGCGGTTTCCGGCTCCGGGAGATCGCCGCGCGAGCGCAGTCCGACGCGAAGGTCGGTCGCGGCGATCGCCTCGGCGATCTTCGGCCCGCGCTCCGGATGGCGCGGCACGAGGATCGTGAGGACGTCGGGACGGCTCGCCGCGAGAAGCCGGTGCGCCGCGGCGACGATCTCGTCCTCGCCGCGGTGAGTGCTCGCCGCAACCCAGCGCGGCCGCGCCCCGACGAGGCCCGACAGGGCCGCGAGTTCATCCGCCTCGGCCGGCGGCGGCGGGCCGTCGACCTTGAGGTTGCCGGTTACCTCCACCTTCGCCGCCCCGAGGGCGGCGAAGCGCTCGCCGTCCGCGTCCGACTGGGCGAGCACGAGGTCGACGGCGCCGAACATCGCCCCCGCCGTCGCCGGCAGCTTGCGCCAGCGGCGGAAGGAGCGGGCCGACAGGCGGGCGTTGACGACGATGCGCGGCACGCCGCGCCGGGCCGCCTCGGCAAGGGCCACCGGCCAGATCTCCGATTCGACGAACACCGCTGCGGCGGGCCGCCACGTCTCCAGGAATCGGGTCACGTAGGGGGCGACGTCGAGGGGGACGAACTGGTGCATGGACCCCGCTGGCAGCCGTTCGGCGGCGATGCGGGCGGAGGTGACCGTCCCCGTCGTCACCAGCGCGGCAATGCCGCGGCCGGTGATCGCCTCGACGAGCGGCAGGACGGCCGAGAACTCGCCGACGCTCGCCGCGTGCACCCAGACGAGCGGCCCCTCCGGCCGCGGGCGGGAGGCGACGCCGTAGCGCTCGCGCCGGCGGGCGCGATCTTCCTTTCCACGGGCCGTGCGCACGGCGAGGAGAGCCCACAGCAGCGGACGGGCGAGACGGCCGACGGCCCGCCAGAGCGGCGTCAGCCCCCCTGCCGCCCGCGCCCGGGGCTCAGCCATTGCGGCGGTCGACCAGGTCGTAGGCGCGCTGGGTCACGGCATCGAGCCCGGCCGCGATGCGCTGGCGGGTCGCCTCGCGCTCCTCCGGCGCGGCCGGCGGCGCCACGGGGTCGCCGATGACGAACGCCGAGCGGCCGAACGGCAGGTGGAAGGCCATGCGGTCCCAGGTGTCGAGTTCGATGCGGCGACTGGTGGCGAAGGCGACAGGAACGACCGGTCGGCCGGAGGCCTCGGCGATCGCAACGATCCCCTCGCCCGCCACCCTCGCCGGCCCCTTCGGAACGTCGGCCGTCATCGCCACGCTGATCCCCTGCTCGAGCGTCCGCACCATCTCCAGGAAGCCGCGGACGCCGCCGCGCTTGCGGACCTGCGCCCCGGTCCGCCCGCCGGAGGCGCGGATCAGCCCCATGCCGAGCCGCTGCGCCGCCACCGCGTTGATCTCACCATCGCCGGACCTCGAGATCATCACCCGGACTTCGAGATCCGCCGGCCGGCCGAACGGCACCATGAAGTGCTGTCCGTGCCACATCGCGACGATGAAGGGAACCAGACGCCGGACCTGCTCGTGCGCATCCGGGGGGTCGATCACCAGCGGACGGCTCGTTCGCGCGACGAAGGTGAGGTAGGCGGCGAGCGATTCGCCGACGACGCGGCGCACGCCGTCCGACTGGGAGAGCCGCTTCAGCATCCGTTGAGGTTCGGTGGAGGCCTTCGATCAGCCGGCGCGATCCTCGTCGGGGTCGAGCAGGCGGTGGAGGTGGACGACGTAGTAGCGCATCAGCGCATTGTCCACGGTCGACTGGGCCTTCGCCTTCCAGGCCGCCCGAGCGCTGGCGTAGTTCGGAAAGACGCCGACGATGTCGAGCTTGGAGAGATCGCGGAACTCCTGGGACCCGATCGCGGCGAGCTCCCCGCCGAAAACGAGGTGCAGGAGCTGCTTTCCGGGGGGCGGGTTGGCTTCGGTCATGGCTGGCCTCGTGTCGCGACGGCGGCGCCATCCTCGCCAAAACGCCACGCCTTGCCAATGCGACCGCGAGACCGTCCGACCGACCCACGTTTTGCTGGGCGCACCTGCACGCGTTGGACGAGACCTTCAACCATTTAAGCGGACAAGTTCAACTTTCAGGCGTAGCCGGCTCGGCAAGGCTGGGGGCTTCTAGGTTCCCCGGGGAGACCGCGGACCGGCCGGGCGCCGCTCGGATTCCCCCGCCCTGGTAGCCGGCCCTCTGTCCTCCCCGGAGGGTGCGGCGACGGCGGGCGGTTCGTCCGCCTCCGCCGCCGCCAGGAGGTCGCCGGCCGGGACGGGTCCGTCCAGCGCCAGCTTCAGCACCGGCCGCGGACGCTTGCCGGGACGGCGCATCGCCTACATCACCGGCAGGGTGACGGGCTCGCCCGGGACCGGATCGAGTGCGTCAGGATCGCGCTTCTTCTTCACCAGACGGTCGAGTTCGACCTCCGCGGGGGTCTCCGGCTCCTTCTGATTGCCGGGGTTGATCGGCTTCGGGCCGTTCGGCAGTTCCGTGGGCATTGGCCTCACTCCCAAAACGAGGACTGCCCGACGAACGCCGGCAAGGGACAGCCGTTCCAGGAATGATCGGAAAAACGTGCGGTTGTTCCCCGATGTGGAAGGTTTCATTCTTGTGACGGCCGGCCGAACGCCGTATCGAATCCCAAGGGGGGTGGCGTAGGGACGACGGATCGCCCGAAAGGGTGACGGCTGAGAGTCATGTTCGCATCCCCGCTGCGCGCTACCGACGCAACTGCATTGCCGGCGTCCGCCGCCTGCTTTGACGACTGGACCGTCACGGCAGATCCGGCGAGCGGCGACCGCTTCGCCGTCACCCTCATGGGCGACCGCGCGCATGTCACGGCGACGGAAGACGCGGTGGGCCTGGCGTTGCGGCGCCCGTTCTCCGGCCCCGTCGCATCACGGGGCGCCACCCTTCGGATCTCCCTTCGCATCCCGTGCGATGATGCCCGTGCGCTGAAGGCGAGCCTCGTCAACCTGTCGATCAGCGGCAGCATCGGCGGCCGGCGGCGGACCCTCCTGTCGCTCCATGCCTCGGCCTTCGAGGCGATCCGGGACGACGTCCTCGTCGTGACGTTCGAAACGACCTGGGCCTCGCGCGCCACGGCCTGCTTTCTGGAGCTGCGGTTTCGACGCCAGAAGATCGATCTGCGCATCGGCGCCATCGCGTCCGCGCTGCGTGTCCTGCCCCGCAATCGAGGCAGCGGTGGCGGACGACCCATGCGGGAGGTTTCGCGCTTCTCCAGGGATCGGCACGGCGCCGATGCGCGGACCGGTGACGTCTGGACCCTGAAGGTTCCCAACGGCGCAGGACGCGCCGCTGTGGCACATCAGGGCGAGGACGGTCTCGCCGTGGATTTTGCCGGCTCGGAGAAGCCGTTCGGGCTGGAGGCCAGGCTGCCCCTGCCCGACGCATCCCTCGGCAAGATGCTGCGGATCGACCTTCGCCTCCGCTGCAACGACGCGCACGCTTGCCAGGAGCTGCTCTCGCAGGTCGCGATCGGCGTGTCAGCGGACGGCGGTGCCCCGCGCAGCCAATTCCGCCTGTCGCCGAACATCACCTACGCCGAGGGCGCGTCGGAACTCCGGCTGGTGACCGAGGCCGCGTGTCTGGGCGACAAGACGCACTGCCACATCGAGCTGACCTTCCACGGCGACGAGGGCCACATCCTCCTCGAGGAGGTGGAGGTCGTCCTGGTGCGGCTGAAGAATCGCACCGACGACAAGGGCCGCGCCGCGTCGGAGGCGGCCCCGGAGCGGCGCACGATCGATCCGCGGATCGCGGTCGTCGGATGGCAGCTCGCCGACAATGCGGTCGGTCGGGCGTTCCTGCTCGCCGACATGCTGCGGACCCGCTATCCGACCGAGATCGCTGGCCCGCTGTTCGGGCCGGCCGGTGCCGGCGTCTGGGAGCCGCTCGGCACGGCCGACATCCCGATGCGCGCCTTCCCCGGGCGCTCGATGCGCGCTTTCCTCGCCGATGCCATGGCTTTCGCGGCCGACGTCGCCTGCGACGTCGCCTATGCCTCGAAGCCGCGCCTCCCGGCGCTCCTGCTCGCGCTGCTGATCCATCACCGCAGCGGCTGCGGCCTCGTCCTCGACATCGACGATCACGAACTGTCCTTCTTTCCCGGGACGAAGGCCGTCGGCATCGACGAGGCGGTGGCCATCGTCGAGGCGCGGCGGGACCTGGACGGTCCCGACGCCCCAGGCACGGAGGACGACGCCGACCTGTCGTCCGGAGAGCTCGAGACCGCCACCGCCGCCCTCAGCGACGAGGACCGTCCGGACGGCCGCCTGTGGACCTCGGTGGCCGAGACGCTGGTGGAGACCTTCGCCGACCGCACCGTGTCCAACCCGGCGCTTCGGGAGCGGTTCGGCGGCATCGTCGTCCGCCACGCCCGCGACGAGGCGGTGTTCCGCCCCGACCCCGCTCTCAGGGCCCGCATCCGCCAGGAGTTCGGCATCGACGAAGACGACCGGTGCATCCTCTTCATGGGGACCCCGCGCCGCCACAAGGGGCTCGAGCGCGTGGCCGCGGCACTGCACCGGGTGGACGATCCGAGGCTCCGCCTCGTCGTCGTCGGCACCATCGCGGACCGCGGGATGCAGCGTGACCTGCTCGCCTTCAACCGGGCGCGCATCAGCCTCTTTGCCAATCAGCCCTGGCAACGCCTGCCGGAACTCAGCCAGTTGGCCGACGGGGTCTGTCTTCTCCAGGACCCGCAGTCGCCGATCGCGCACTACCAGATCCCCGCCAAGCTGTCGGACGCTCTCGCCCTCGGCGTCCCGGTGGCGACCACGCGTGTCGCGCCGCTCGCCGACGTGCCCGCCCCGAGCGTCGTGACCTACGTGGACGACGATGCGGCGCTCGATGCCTGGCTGCGCGGGGTCGCCGACGGCCCCCAGGATGCCGCAGGCGCGCAGCGCCGCGTCGCATGGTTCGAGGAGGAACTGAGCTACCGCGTCAACCGCGCCCGCATGGAGCTGACGATCGACCACGCCCTCGCACGGCCGCGGGAGTGGCGGCGCGAGTGGACGGACCTCTTCGCGGCCCTCAACAGGTGCTACGGCGCCTCGCTGCCGGAGACGCCCCCGGACTGGATCGAAGCGGGCGCGGCGACCCCCGTCCGTTCACCCGCCGTGCACACGAGCAGCGCGCTCGACCTCGTCTGCTTCTGGAAGCAGAACGACACCGGCGTCTACGGGCGCCGCCACGACATGCTGATGAAGTATCTCCGGGAGTCCGAGCGGGTGCGCTCGATCACCGTGTTCGATGCGCCGATCCGCGCGGCGGCGCTGCAGAAGGCGGCGCAGCGGGGACAGACGGCCGCCCTCGACCAGGCGAAGCTCACGACCGACGCGACCCTCCGCCGTTTCCTCGAGCTCGACGACGAGCGGGACGTGCGGCGGCGGGTGTTCGTCCATGCCGACAAGCCGGGCCAGACGCTCTACGGGCAGGCGCTCGATGTTCTCGAAGGCTACGCCGACTTCGTGAGCCGCCATCTGCCGCCGCGCGCCGCCGGGCGGCGGCGGCTCGCCTGGGCCTGGCCGGTGGCGCCCCACTTCGCGGAGATCGCCGGCACCGTCGGCTTCGACGGTGTGGTGGCCGATCTCGTCGACGACGAGCGGTCGATGACCCGCGATGCGGACCGCCGCCAGGTCCTCGAAGGCGAGTACGAGCGCACGCTCGCCTGCGCGGACATCGTGTTCGCCAACTGCGAGACCCTGCGCGAGCGCTTCCCGGCGTACAGGGACGTGATCCGCGTCGTGCCAAACGGCTGCGAGATCGGCAGCGGGGCGATCGGCGGCGCTCCGAGCGATATCGCCCGGCTTCCCGGACCCATCATCGGCTATGTCGGCAACCTGCGCAGCCGTCTCGACGTGCCGCTGATCGAGGACCTCGCCCGCCTGCACCCGGAGTGGAGCATCGTGCTCGTCGGGTCGGCCCACGGGAGCCCGGAGGTGCTGCGGCTGCAGGGCCAGCCGAACGTGCACTTCACGGGCCCGCGCCCCTACGAGGAGGCGCTGCGCTACATCCGCCGCTTCGACGTCGCGATCATGCCGCACCTGCGCAACGACCTCACCGACAGCATGAACCCTCTGAAGCTCTACGTGTACGTGGCGCTCGGCAAGCGGGTGGTTTCGACCAGCGTCGGCAACATCCAGGAACTGCGCGACCACGTCGACGTCGCCGCCGACAGCCCGGACTTCCTTGCCAAGGTGGAACTGGCCGTGGCACGAGCCCGCTTCGAGGGGGCGGACCGTCCCCTGTCGCGGGAGACGCTCTGGGCGTTCAGCTGGCAGCGGCGCGTGGCCACCATGCTCGCAGCGATCGCCTGACCGATCCTTCGCCCCCCGCACGACCGGAAAAGGCGCGTCGATGCTGGAACGACTGACCGACCCGCGCAACGCCGCGATCGCCAAGCCGAACGCCCATGCGCTCGCCCTGCTCGACCGTGTGCTCGCCCGGGACAGCGAGCCGGTGATCTGCGAGGTCGGGATCGGCATCGGGGCCACCACCGTCGAGCTCTGCCGCAAGCTCGACAATCGCGGCCGGATCCATCTGTTCGACTTCGAGGACCGGCTGACCGACCTCGGCGCCGATCTTTCCGGGCTCGGCTTCACCAACGTCGAGCTGCACGCCAACACGCGGCGCCGCTACGACAGCTACAACTGGTCGCTCGGGGCGATGCTGCAGGCCCGGCGCGCCGCCGGCGAGGCGCCGGGCCTGTTCGACTTCGCCTTCCTCGACGGCGGCCACGCCTTCCACCACGACGCGCCGGCGGCGGTGATCCTGAAGGAGCTCCTGAAGCCCGGCGGCCTCATCCTGCTCGACGACTACGACTGGTCGTTCGCCGTCTCGCCGACGATGAACCCGTCGAAGAACCCCGACATCCGGCTGGACTACACCGACGTGCAGATCGAGACGCCGCACGTCCGGCTGATCTGCGACCTGTTCTTCGACCACGACCCGGACTACCGGAAGGTGGAGATCGGCTACCGCGTACCCTTCGAGCACCGCCGGGCGTACCAGAAGGCGCCGTTCGATGGCTGAGGGCGCGCCGCGCCCGGTCGCTCGGCCCGCGGGCGAACAGCCGGGCGAGGTGCTCGTCACCGGCACCTTCGACGTGGAGAACTACGGGGACCTGCTCTTTCCGCTCGTCGCGGCGGCCCGGCTCGCGCCGCACGGGCTGACGGTCGTTCCCGTGTCGCCGACGGCGGCGCGGGTGCGCTGGCCGGACGCCGCGCCGTGCGTCGGGATCGCCGACCTCCTGTCTGAGCGCCTCAGGCCGAAGGGCATCCTCATCGGCGGCGGCAACATCGTCCACGCCGGGCCGGCGAACCTCGTCGACTACGGGGCCGTCGGACCGGACTTCGCCTATGCCGCACTGTGGCTCGGGGCGACGGTGGCGGCGACGATCCGCAACGTGCCGGTGATCTGGAACGCGCCCGGCGTGCCGCGACCACTGACGGCCCTGCCGGGGATGAAGCACGTCATGCTCAGGCAGGCCTTCGAGGCGGCGAACTACGTCAGCGTGCGCGACGCGGCGAGCGCGGAAAACCTCGGGCCGACCGGGAGCGCCCCGGTGACGGTGGTGCCGGACACGGCGGTGGACGTCGCCCGGGTATGGCCGCGGGAACGGCTGGCGGCCGCCTTCGCGCGGCTCCTCGAGCGCAAGGGGTTCGCGGCGGAGGGGCGGTTCCTGTCGCTGCACGTCAAGGCGCGCTCGACGGAGCTGTCTCCCGAGGCGATGGCGGAGCGGATATCCGCCTTCGCCGGGGCTCACGGACTGACGCCGGTGCTGGTGCCGCTCGGGCCCTGCCACCACGACGACGTGACGGTGCGGCGCATCGGCCGCCACATCGCCGGGCCGGCGGTGGTGGTGGACGATCCGCTGTCGCTCGAGGAGATCGCCGCGGTGATCGCGAGCGCGAGCCTGCACCTCGGCAGCTCGCTGCACGGCTACATCACCAGCGCCGCCTACGACGTGCCGTCGCTGGTGGTGGTACGGCCGCCGCTGCCGAAGTTCGCGGGCTTTCTCGCCCACACGGGGCGGCCGCAGGACCTCGTCGAGGACTGGGGGGCGGCGTTCGCACGGGCGCCGGCGCGGCTGGCGGAGCGGGCGACGGGGCCGCTGGTGCCCGCCCCGGTGCACGCGGCGCTCGAGGCGCACTGGGCCCGCGTGGTCGCCGAGCTGTCGGCGCCGCGGGCGAACATGCTGCAGCAGGCGCGCTTCCTGCGCAGCACCGTTCAGCGCGGCATCGGCGTCAGCGGCTGGTCGTGGCTGTTCGCGCCCCCGTTCGACCGGTGACCGCCGTGACCGCGGCCGCGGCCACCGAGGTGGGGACCGCCCCCGGCGCCGCCCTTGACGCGCCGGGCGAGATCCGGGCCGTCGAGGCGCTGCTCGCCGCGAAGGACCACGCGGCCGCCGAGGCGCGGCTCGCGGCGGCGCGCGAGCGCTGGCCGGGCGAGGTTCGGCTGCACTTCCTGACCGGCGAGCTCCTCGCCGCCACCGGGCGGCCGGCGGAGGCGGAGGCGGTGCTCGCCGCGGCGGTGGAGCGCTTCCCGGGAAACGCCTGGGCGCCGGTGCGGCTCGTCCGCCAGCAGCTCGCCGGCGGCGACGCCGCGAAGGCGCGCGAGACCTTCGCGCGGCTCGTCTGGCGGGACAAGCCGGCCGAGGCGGCCCTGCCGCTCCTCACCCAGCTCACCACCGCGACGACGGACCCGGCGGCGCGCGAGGCGTTCCTGCGGGGCCTCCTCAAGGGGACGGCGGCGGACCGCTTCGTCATCGTCAAGCTCGCGGCGCTCGCCTTCCGGCGGCACGACAAGCGGGCGGCGGCGCGGCTCTTCGACGAGGCGGCGGCGCTCGGGCCGCTGCCGGCGGAGAGCGCCGTGCTGCAGCTGGAGCTCCTCGTCGTGGAGGCGCGGTTCGACGAGGCGCTGGCGCTGTCGCAGGCGATGCTGGAGCGGCACCCGGACCGGGCCGACCTGATGCGCAAGGCCGTGCAGGCCGCCTTCTTCGCCAACCGCTCCGACGATCTCGTGCGGCTCCTGCAGGCGGCGATCGCGCGCTGGCCGGCCGACTGGTTCATGGTCTTCCGCTACAACCGCTCGGCCGCGCCGCTCGACATCGACCGGGCGCTCTATCTGCGGCTCGCCGAGCGGGAGGCGGCGATGGCGGCGGACGAGCGCTGGAGCTTCCAGTTCGCCGTGGCCTCGCTCCGCCTCGAGGAGAGCGCGCGGGCGCTCGCGATCCTCGACCGCCTCGACCGGACGGGGCCGGTGGCGCACATGTCGGAGCCGCTGCGGAAGGCCTTCGGGGCGCGGCCGCGGACGGCGTGGACGAACCCGCGCGGCGTCACGAACGACCCGGCCGCCGACGTGCAGGTGATCCGGCGAGAGGACGCCCGCGCGATCCTCGTCGTCTTCGCCGGCGTGCAGAACGGCTTCAGCTACCTGCCGTTCTCCCACGCCGACGTGCTGTTCGCCGAGCACCCTGTCCACGTCGTCTACCTGCGCGACCGCAAGAACCGCAGCTTCCAGACCGGTGTCGTCGGCCTCGGCGGCGACGAGGCGGCGACGGCGGAGGGGCTGCGCCAGCTGCGGGCGGAGCTTGGCGGCCTGCCGATGGTGACGACCGGCTCCTCGGTCGGCGGCGTCGCGGCGACCCGCTACGGGGCGCGCGCCGGGGCGGAGGCGGTCGTCTCCTTCGCCGGGCCGGTGCACCTGCGCGACGACGCCTCGCACGAGGAGGCGCCGGTATCGCGCACCAACTACCGGGGCGCGATGCTGACGGCGCTCGCCGGCAACGACGACCGCCTGCTCGACATCATCGCCGCCGCTACCGGCACCCGCATCCTCCAGTGCTACGGCACCGACTACCCGCCGGACGTCGCGACCGCCGCGCTGATGCGGCCGCTCCCCAACGTCGATCTCGTGCCGATCGAGGGCTGCGGCGACCACTTCGTCCTCGAGCACATGATCGCCGACGGCAGCTTCGACGCCCTCTTCCGCCGCGTCGTCGGCGAAGTCGCGGGGGCGTGAGCGATGAAGCGGACGCCGTCCTCTCAGCTGAACCCGCGCCGGGTCCTCGTCACCGGCATGTTCGACATGGCGAACTACGGCGACCTCCTGTTCCCGCTGATCGCCCAGGAGCGGCTGGCGGCGGAGGGCGTCGAGGTGGTGGCGGTGGCGCCGCGCGGCGGCCCGCCGCCGATCGGAGGCGCCCTGCCCTCCCTCGGTCTGACGGAACTGTTCGACGAGGGCGGATCGGCGGACGCCGTGCTGATCGGCGGCGGCTACATCGTCCACACCTTCCCGCTCACCTTCATCGAGGACTACGACGCCGGCGCCGCGACCGACTGGGGCGGCGCCGGGCTCTGGCTCGGCGCGACGCTCGCCGGCGCGATGCGCGACGTGCCCGTCCTGTGGAACGCGCCGGGCGTGCCGTTTCCGCCGCGGCCCTCGCAGGCGGATGCGATCGCCGCGGCGCTGCGGGCCGCCGACTACGTCTCGCTCCGCGACCGCGGGGCCGCCGACCTCCTCGCCGCGCCCGCCGACATCGACGTGGCGATCGTCCCCGACACCGTCGCCGACGTGCCGCGGCTCTGGCCACGCCGCGCGCTCGAGGCCGACTTCGCCCGGCTGGTGGCGCGCAAGGGCGGCGGGGCCGACGACCGGCACGTCGCCATCCACCTCCGCCGCCGCTCCGTCGCCGGCGTGCCGCTCGCCGACATCGCCGCCGAGATCGACGGCTTCGCCGCCGCGACCGGGCTGGTGCCGCTCCTCGTCGCCGTCGGCGAGAGCCACGACGACCCGGCGCTCGCGCGGGCTCTGTCGCCGCTGATCCGCGCGCGCCACGTCGTCCTCGACGACCCGCTGCACCTCAGAGAGATCACCGCCGCCCTCGCCTTCGCCGCGCTCTATGTCGGCGCCTCGCTGCACGGCTACGTCGCGAGCACCGCCTACGGCGTGCCGGGCGTGCTGGTGGCACGGCCGAGCTATCGCAAGTTCGGCGGCTTCCTCGAACACACCGGACGGGCCGGCGACCTCGTGCGCGACTGGTCCGGCGCCTTCGGCCGGGCCGGGGCGCGGCTCGCCGAGGGTCCCGGCCACGCCTATCCGGCCCGGCTCCACAGCGAGCTCGACGTCCACTGGCGACGCATCGCCGAGGTGATCGCCTCGGGCGGCGCCAAGGCGGCGGCGCGCCGAGCCTTCCTCGCCGAGGCGCGGCGACGGGCAGGCCCGGGCGCCGATGCCGCCGACCTGGTGCGTGCCGTCGCCGGTGCCGCACGTCTGTCCGAGACCGCAGGTGCCCCGCGTGCCGAAGCCATCACAGAAGCGAGGACCCGCGCGTGACCGCGACCAGACTGCCGATCGATGCCGAGACGCTGAGAGTGTGGCTCGTCAACTACATCAGCTCCGTTCTTGACATCCCGTCGGAAGATTTCCCGACGGCGGCGCGCTTCGATTCCTTCGGGCTCGATTCGGTCGAGGCGGTGGTGATGGCGGGTGTGCTGGAGGAGGAGTTCCGCGTGCCGGTCGACCCCATCCAGTTCTTCGAGAACCCGAGCGTCGATGCCTTCGTCGCCGCCTATGCCAGCGACGGGGCGGGGCCGGCCGCATGAGCGGGTCCGGCCCTTTGCCGCATGTTTCCCTCGTGGTCGTCTGCCACGAGATGGCGCGCGAGCTGCCGCGCACGATCCTGTCGCTGTCGCCGCCCTACCAGCGGCTCGACCCGGCGCTCCGCGTGGAGATCCTCGTCGTCGACAACGGATCGCGCGAACTGCCCGACGCCGCCGCCCTCTCGACGTTCGGCACCCCGGTGCGGGTGCTGCGCTGCTCGCAGCCGACACCCTCGCCGGTGCGTGCGGTGAACGAGGGGATCGCCGCGTCGCGGGCGCCGCTCGTCGGCGTCTGGATCGACGGCGCCCGGCTCGCCTCGCCGGGGCTGGTGCAGGCGTGCGCCGACGCCGCCCGTCGGCACCCACGGGCGGTGGTCGCGCCGCTCAACTGGCAGCTCGGGCCGAAGCGGCAATATCTCAGCGGCGAGGAGGGCTACGACCAGGTCCGCGAAGACGCCCTCCTCGCCTCGATCGACTGGCCCGCCGACGGTTACCGGCTCTTCGACATCGCCACCTGCGAGGTGCGCGATCCGCCGACCGGGCCGCTGCTCGAAAGCAACGCGCTGTTCCTCTCGCGGCCCCTGTGGGAGGAGCTCGGCGGCTACGACGAGGCGTTCACCGAGCCCGGCGGCGGCATGGTCAATCCCGACACGCTGACGCGCGCCCTCGCCCTTCCGGGGACGCAGCTCATCCGCATCGTCGGCGAGGCGACCTTCCACCAGATCCACGGCGGGCTGTCGACGAGCTCCATCGCGGCGGCGATGGAGATGGTCAAGGCCGGCAGCCAGGCGTACCTCCGCCGCCGCGGGCGCCCGCCGGCGCCGGTGCGCGAGGTCGGCTGGCTGCACGCGGCGGACCGGCCGGTGGCGGCCGGCGGAATTGTCGCCGCGGACGGGGGCGCCTAACGTGACAACGACGACAGGAGGGACCGGCGTGGCCGGCACCATGAGCCCCGAGGCCGTCGACCGCTACCGGCGCGACGGCATCGTCTTCCCGCTGAGGGCGATGGAGCCCGCGGAGGCCGCCGACCGGCTGGCGCGGCTGGAAGCGATCGAGGCCGCGCGTTTCGGCCGACTGCCGCCGGCCCTCGCCCTGAAGCCGCACCTGCTGATCCCGTGGCTGTGGGACCTCGTCCACGACCCGCGGGTGCTCGCCCCGGTCGAGGCGGTGCTCGGCCCGGACATCCTCTGCTGGGCCTCGAGCTTCTTCAACAAGCAGCCTGGCACGCCGGACCACGTGCCCTGGCACCAGGACGCCACCTACTGGGGCCTCGCCCGGCCGGACGCGCTGACGGCCTGGATCGCCTTCACGCCGAGCGTGCCGGAGAACGGCTGCATGCGCGTCGTGCCCGGGAGCCATCAGGCGCCGCTGCCGCACGGCGACAGCGGCGACCGCTCGAACATGCTGCTCGGCCGCGAGGAGATCCTTGTCGACGTGGACGAGGCGGACGCCGTCGATGTCGTGCTTTCCCCCGGCGAGATGTCGCTGCACCATCTCCTGACGATCCACGGTTCCCGGCCGAACGGCTCGGGAATGCGCCGCGTCGGCTTCGCCGTCCGCTACATCGCCGGCGACCTGAAGCAGACGGGCGGCGTGCGCGGCTCGGCGACGCTGGTGCGCGGCCAGGACCACGGCACCTTCGACCTCGAGCGCGCCCCGGAAGCGGAGTTCGAGCCGACGGCGCTCGCGGAGCACAAGCAGGTGCTCCGGCGCTTCATGGGGGTGGTGACGAGCGAGATCCGCCAAACGCGCCCGCCGGCCGGCCCGGACGGTGCCTCGTCATGACGCACAGGGGGCCTTCCGGCGACGACGGACCCGCAGAGCCTTTGCTCGCCGCCCTGCGCCGCCATGCAAGGACGCGCGGCGACCGCGACGCCGTGCGCTTCCTCGCCCGCGGCGAGGCGGTCACCGAGCGCCTGACCTATGGCGGGATGATGCAGGCGGTGGACGAGGCGGCGGCCGGCCTCCTTGCCGAAGGCGCCGCCGGGCGTCCCGTGGTGCTGGCGCTCGGGCCGGGCACGCGCTTCGTCGTGACCTTCCTCGCCTGCCTGCGCGCCGGCGCCCTCGCCGTGACGGTGCCCTACCCGCCGGTGGCGGCGAACCGGGAGCGGTTCGCCGCCGTCGTGTCGGACTGCCGGCCCTTCGCGGTGGTGAGCGAGGCGGCCGACGAGGACCTGCCGGGCCTTCCCGAGGGCACCCGCCGGCTCGTCGCCGCCGACCTGCGGCGCCCGGCCACCGGCTTGCCCCCGGACCCGGACGGCGAGACCCTGGCGGTTGTCCAGTATTCCTCCGGCTCGACGCGGCGGCCGACGGGGGTGGTCCTCACCCACGGCAACATCGCCGCCGCCGAGCGGATGATCCGGTCCGCGATGCGGGCGGACGAGGACAACGTGACGGTGTCCTGGCTGCCGCCCTTCCACGACATGGGGCTGATCGGGTCGATCCTGCACCCGCTGTCTGTCGGCGGCGTCTCGGTGCTGATGCCGCCGAACGCCTTCCTGCAGAAGCCGATGCGCTGGCTCAGGACCATCAGCGAGCAGCGGGCGACGATTGCCGGCGGGCCGAACTTCGGCTTCGACCTCTGCGTCCGCCGCGCCCCGGCGGACGGTGGCACGGAAGGACTGGACCTTTCGAGCTGGAAGGTCGCCTTCTGTGGCTCCGAGCCGGTGCGCGCGGCGACGCTCGCCGCCTTCGCCGAACGCTTCCGCCCGGCCGGCTTTGACCCGGCGGCGCTGATGCCCTGCTACGGGCTCGCCGAGGCGACATTGCTTGTCTCCGCCCGCCCCTACGGCGCCGGTGTCGCCGAACTCTTGACCGCCGGCACCGACACGGGGGCGCCGCCCCTGTCGCGCGTCTCCTGCGGCGTCACCCCGCCCGGCTCCACGGTGCGGCTCCGGCCGATCGAGGGTGGCGTGGCCCCGGAGGTCGGCGAGGTTTGCATCGGCGGCGACCACGTGGCGCAAGGCACCTGGTCGGGTGAAGAGCAGGCGGTGCGGCCGTTCGCGGCCGCCTTCACCGCGCCGGACGGCCTCCGCCTGCTGCCGACCAGCGACGTCGGCGCGCTGGTCGGCGGAGAGCTCGCGATCATCGACCGCATCAAGGACATCGTCGCCGTCTACGGGCGGAAGCTGCACGCCGTCGACGTCGAGGACACGGTGCTCGGTGCGCCCAGCACCGTCGTCGTCGCCGCGGCCGCCTTCTCGCTGCCGGTGGACGGGCGGGAGAGCCTCGCCCTCCTCTGCGAGGTGCGGGCGCGCGACCTTGGCAACGTCGACGGAGCCGCGCTGATGGCCGGGCTGCGCGACAAGGTGGCGGAGGCGCACGGCGTCGTGCCGGTGGTGGGGCTGCTGACGCACGGGGCGCTGCCGCGCACCTCGAGCGGCAAGATCCAGCGGCAGCGGGCACGTGCGCTGTTCCTCGCCGGCGGGCTCCGGCTCGCGGCTACGAGCGGCGCGGCGGCCTGAGGGGAGAGGGACAATGGCGGGACTGACTGCGGCGCAGCGGGAGGCCTTCGAGCGGGACGGCTTCGTCGCGCCCGTCGACGTGCTGCCGGCCGAGGAGGTGGCGGGTCATCTCGCGCGGCTCGAGGCGCTCGAGGCGGAGCGCGCCGGGCGGCTGCCGCCCTCGATGAACGCCAAGCCGCACCTCCTCGTGCGCTCGCTCTGGGACCTCGTGCACGACCCGCGCATCGTCGAGCCGGTCGCCGAGCTGATGGGGCCGGACCTCCTCTGCTGGGGGACGAGCTTCATCTCGAAGAGCGGCAAGGACGAGAAGTTCGTCTCCTGGCATCAGGACGCGACGCACTGGAAGCTCGCCGAGCCGCGCGCCGTCACCGCCTGGCTGGCGCTGACGCCGAGCCGGCGCGACAACGGCTGCGTGCGGTTCCTTCCCGGGAGCCACCGGCAGATCGTGCCGCACGAGGACACCACCGACCCCGACAACCTGCTCGGCCGGCGCGAGCGGGTGCTCGCCGACTTCGATGCGGCGAGCGCCATCGACGCCGAGCTGGAGGCCGGGCAGATGTCGATCCACCACGCCCTCGTCATCCACGGCTCGGAGCCGAACCGCAGCGGCCGCCGGCGGACCGGCTTCGCCATCCGCTACCTGCCGGCCGAGGTCGCCCAGGCCGAGGGACGGCAGAACTTCGCCACCCTCGTGCGCGGCCGCGACCACGGCACCTTCGCGCTCGAGGAAGGTCCGGAAGCGGACTTCCACCCCGACGCGGTCAAGCGACACGCGCAGTCGATCCGCGCCGGCATGCGGGTGATCTTCGAGGGCGCCGCCGACCGCCGCGCCGCCGGAGGCTGAGGTGACGGCAGCCGCCGCGACGGTGGAGCACGGCCCGGTGCTCGTGGCGCCGGGGCCGCCGGTCTGGTCGCCCGCCGACCAGGGCTTCCTCGTCACCCGCCACGCCGACGTGGTGGCGCTGCTGCGCGATCCCGGCTTCGCCGCGGCGAACCCGGCGGACGGCGTGCGGCGGCTGACGGCGCGGACGGACCCGGGCGCCGGCGAACTCGCCGGCCTCCTCGACGGCATGGCGATCTTCCAGAATGGCACGCAGCACGGCGGCGTGCGGGCGATCCTCAAGGAGTACGTCACCGGGCTCGCCGCCGCTTGCCCGCCGGCGGTGATCGAGGGCCTCGTGGCGGCGACGCTGGCACCGCTCTCCGCCGGCACGACGGTCGACGCCGTCGCCGTGATCGCCGACGTGGTACCGAACACCATCGCGGCCTGCGGGCTCGGGCTGTCGGTTGCGGACGTCGCGCGCCTCCGGGCGATGGGGCAGGACATCGCGACGATCTGGCGGCCGCTGCCGCCGCTCCGCGAGGCGCGGCGGCTCGAGCCGGTGGCGGCGGCGGTGCGGGCGCTGCTCGCGGAGGCGCCGCGGACCGGCGCGCCGGGCACGGAGGGACGGCTGCCGCTCGCCGGGACGGATGGGGTGCCGCTGGCGGGCGTTGCGCGGGCGGACCTCGAATTCTTCATCATCACGGCGGTGGTCGAGACGACCGCCTCGGCGCTCGGGAACGCCATCGACCTCCTCGCCCGCCGTCCGGACGTGCAGGAGCGGCTGCGGGCCGAGCCGGCGCTGGTGCCGGGGTTCGTCGAGGAGGCGCTGCGCCTCGCCGGGCCGGCGGCACGGCTCAACCCGCGGATCGCGGCCGGGCGGCGCGAGATCGGCGGGCAGGTGTTCGAGACCGGGGCGGCGTGCATCGCGGTGACGGAGAGCGCCCACCGCGATCCCCTCGCCTATCAGGACCCGGACACGCTCCTCCTCGACCGGCGCGGGCCGCCGCTCACGGCCTTCGGCGGCGGCGTGCACGCCTGCATCGGGGCGCGGCTCGCGCGGGCGGAGCTTTCGATCGTGATCCGGCAGCTGGTCGAGCGGTTCCGGCTGGCGCCGGGGGCGGCGCCGGCGCGGCGGCGGGCCTCGCGCGACATGCGGCAGTTCGAGAGCCTGCCGGTCACCCTTCTCTGAGACGCGGGCGGCGGCGGGCGACGAGCAGGAGGTCGCGGTAGTGCGGGTCGACGGCGAGGCCCGGACGGTAGCCGAAGCCGTCGAGGCCGGCGGCAGCCATCAGGTCGAGGACGTCGGCTCCGATGACGCGGCGCTCCGGCTTGCGGGTGCCGCCGGCGGGACGGCGCTTCGGCTCGGCGGCGGGATCGGCCTCGACGGTCGCCTCGGGGAACTGCCAGGCGAACGTCTCCTGGAAGATGGCGTGGCCGCCGTCCGCGAGGACGCGGGCGACCTCGGCGAGCAGGACCGGCACGTCGGGCACCCAGAACAGAACGTCGCGCAGGAGCACGAGGTCGAGGCTGGCGTCCGCGGCCGACAGGGACGCGAGATCGACGGGAGCCACCCCGTCCGGAGGGGCCGCGCCGCCGCCGAACGGGTCGCCACAGACGCGCCGGTCCGGCGTGGTGACGGCGAGGGCCGCGTCGAGGGTTAGGTCGAGGACGCGCGGCGGCGGGAAGGCGGCGTCCTCGGCGAGCTCGAGCAGCGTCGCGGGGATGCCGTGGGCGTGGGCGTGGAGGACGGCGGCGGCGAGCTCCATCGTCCGCCGGCTGGCGCCGCAGCCGCAGAGGGCGCCGGGCGCGGCGAACCTCTCGGCCGGAAAGGGCTCGCCGCAGACGGTACAGGCGTAGTCGAACGGCACCGGCGCCGTCATGGCCGTGGGGGCGGCGTCCGTCATGGCTTCACCGCGATGACGGCGGCCGAGTGGACGAGACGCTTCACGAAGGGATGGGAGCGGTGGAAGGTGGCACAGAGGCCGTGGCGGGCGTGCAGGTCGACGAGGTCGCGGCCGAAGTCGGTGAAGACGAGCGAGGGCGTGTCGGTGCCGGAGCGGTGGTAGCGCGGCTCCATCAGGTGCTCGATCTCGCCGCCGACGAGACGGGCGCGGGCCTGCGAGTGGTCGCGCAGCGGAAACTTCAGCGGGATCGAGAAGACGTGGGCGCCGCCGGGCCTGAGGATACGCGCCGTCTCGGCCACCACCTTCTCGACGTCCGCGACGTGTTCCATGACGTCGGAGGTGATGACGAGGTCGAAGCGCGCATCCGGGAAGGTGGTCGCCTCGAGGGTCTGGCACTGGACGCCGTCGCGGCTCTCGCCGGGGGCGAGGTCGTCGAAGAGGTAGGACTGGACGTAGCCGGGATGGCCCTTGAGATAGCGCGTGAACGGGCCGCGGATCGCCGCCTCGAGGATCGCGAGCGTATGGCACTCCGGGAAGCGGACGAAGCGGGTGAAGAAGGAGAAGCGGCCGCGGCCGAAGTGGGTGAGGATCGCGCCGGCCTGCTCGCGGTAGCGCAGCGTCGCCCGGCACGTGGGGCACGGGAAGGATTCGCGGGCGCCGAGCGAGGTGCCGACGAACGCGCCCTTCGCCCCGCACATCTCGCACTGTCCGGCATAGGCGCGCGGGCGCAGGGCAGCGGCTTCGTCCAGCGGCTCGGCGGGATCGGTCGGGACGGGGTCCGTCAGGTCGGTCATGCTGTCTCCGGCGCCGCGGCGGCCGGCGCCGGGCGAGAGTAGGACCGCCGGCGCCGCCACCGCAACGATGGAGACGCCCGTCGGGGGAACGAGCGGGCGGCCGCGCGGCCGACGTCAACGGCCCCGCGGCCGGCGTTGCAATCCCGCCGCCGGTGACCCATCGTTCGGGATCGGCCGGGGGGCCGCCGCGGTGCCCCGGCGCCCCTGCCCCGCCCGGACGCCCGTGACCGCATCGCCAAGCCAGCCGCTGACGGTCGCCTCGCTGCCGAAGTTCCGCACGGCCGCCTTCCGCCACATCCTGAAGACCGAGCTGCCGCTGCCAGGCAGGGCGGTGGACCTCGGCGCCGGGCACCTGTGGTTCTCGATCATGGCGCACCGCTACGGCCTCGCGGTGACCGCCGTCGATGCCCGCAGCGAGCGGCTGCCGCCGGCGGACCAGTGGGAGGGAATCACGTTTGTCGAATCCGACATCCGCGATTTCCCCCTCGTCGGCTTCGACTACGTGTTCGTGCTCGGCCTCCTCTACCACCTCACCTTCGAGGACCAGGTGACGCTGTTCCGGCGGATGCTGACGGCCCGTGCGGTGGTGCTCGACACGCAGGTACACGTGCCGGAGATGATCCGCGAGGAGCCGGAGCCGTGGGAGATCGACATCCGCACCTATGGCGACGGCTATTTCGGCGTCGACTATCCCGAACGCGACACGGCCCAGGCCTCCTGGGGCAACCCGATCTCGGTGTGGCTGACGGAACCGTCGCTGATCCGCCTCGCCCGCGACTGCGGCTACCGGACGGTGAAACCGGTCGGGCCGATCTATCCGACGATGTGGGGCGGGCGGCGATTCTACGTGCTGCGGCCGTGAGCGGCGTGGCCTGAGCAAGATCAACGCGCAGGCGCCCGCCGCCGTGCATGGAGTTTGGCGGCGCGTCCACGGGGCATCGCCGGGGGGAGAAGACGGCGGATGGCCGACGCGATGCTGCATCCCGAGTTCGAGACGCTGAGTGCCGCGGCGGTGCGGGACGAGCAGGCGCGGCTGTGGCCGGCGCAGTGGCGGCACGTGCGCGCTTCGGCCTTCTACCGGGAGAAGCTCGGCTCCGGCACGCCGGAAGACCTGCCGCTCGACGCCATCGCGGACCTGCCATTCACCGAAAAGGACGAACTGCGGCGCAGCCAGGAGCGCGCCTATCCGTTCGGCGACTATCTCGCCGCCGGCGAAGACCGCGTGGTGCGGCTGCACCGAACCTCCGGCACCACCGGGCGGTCGCTGCAGCTCGCCTACTCTCGCGCCGACGCGGCTCTGACGGCGCGGATCGGCGGCCGCGCCCTGTTCGCCTCGGGGCTGCGACCCGGCGACCGGGTGGTGCACTGCCTGAACTACTGCCTGTGGACCGGCGGCGTCACCGACCACCTCGCGCTCGAGGAGGCCGGCGCCTGCGTGGTGCCGTTCGGCGTCGGCAACACTGCCAAGCTCGTCGAGACGATCCTCGACCTGAAGGTCACCGCGATCTCCTGCACGCCCTCCTATCCGGCGCTGCTCGAAAAGATGCTGCGCGAATCCGGCTCGGCACCGCGGACGCTCGGGCTTCGGCTCGGCCTCTTCGGCGGCGAGGCGGGGCTCGACAACATCGCCTTCCGCGAGACGATGGAGGCGACGTGGGGCTTCGGGGTGCGCAACGCCAACTACGGCATGTCGGAGGTGATCTCCAACTTCGGCAGCCAGTGCGAGCGGACCACCGACCTGCACTTCCACGGCGCCGACGCGATCTTCGCCGAGATCGTCGACGCGGACGGCCGCTCGCTGCCGATCGTCGAGGGGGCGACGGGCGAGCTCGTCTGCACCCACCTCGCGAAGGAGTGCCAGCCGCTCATCCGCTTCCGCACTCGCGACGTCATCACGGTGACGGGCACCGGAGCGTGCGCCTGCGGGCGGACGTCGTGGCGGTTCCGGGTGACCGGCCGCACCGACGACATGTTCAACGTGCGCGGCGTCAACGTCTTCCCGACGGCCGTGCAGAAGGCGGTGACCGGGCGGCCGGACCTCTCGACAGGCCACTTCCGCATCCGCCTCGAAGGGCCTGGTCCCTATGACCGAATTCTGATTCGCGCCGAGGCATCGCACGGCCTCTCACCGGCCGAGTGGCCGGGCGCGGCGCGAGCGCTCGCGGCCGCCGTGCGCGAGTTCACCGGAGCCTCCGCCGAGGTGGACCTTGTGGCGCCCGACAGCCTGCCGCGCACCGACGGCAAGACCAGCCTGATCGAGAGGACCTGACGATGAGCGACGTGAAGATGAAGAGCGTCGCCCCGCCCCGCTTTGCCCTCTACGAGCGGCGCGGCACCGTCGGCCTCGTGACGCTGAACCGGCCCGAGCGGCTGAACGCCATGAGCGGCGACCTGATGGACGACATGGCGGCGGCCCTGACGGTCGCCTTCGCCGATCCCGACACCGGCGCGATCGTGCTGACGGGCGCCGGACGGGCCTTCTGCGCCGGCGACGACCTCAAGGAATACGACGCCCAGAGCGCCGACGAGGCGTCGATCCGGCTGCATGTCGACCGCATCCAGGCGATCACGCGCCTGCTGATGGGATCGGACAAGCCCGTCGTCGGGGCGATCCACGGCTACGCCGTGGGTGGCGGGTTCGAGTGGCTGATCAACTGCGACCTGGTCGTCGCCGCCGACGACCTCGTCGCCTTCTTCCCCGAGATGGACTGGGGCCAGTTCGTCACCGGCGGCGTGACGCATCTCCTGCCGCTCGCCGTCGGCCACCAGCGGGCGATGGAACTCCTGCTCCTCGGCGAGCGCCAGAGCGCCGCGCGGCTCGAGGCGCTCGGCCTCGTCAACCGTGTCGTGCCGAAGGAGGAGATGCTGGAGACGGCGCTCGAGATCGCGGGCCGGATCGCCGCGAAGTCGCGGTTCTCGACGGCGCGGCTGAAGAAGACGGTGCTGCGCGACCTCGGCGGGCCGCTCTGGCGGGCCGTGGCGCTGGAGCACGCCGCGACGATCGAGGCCTTCGGCCACCCGGACTCGGCGGCGCGGGTGAAGGCCTTCGGCGAGCGGAAGCGGGGCTGAAGGCCCCGCCTCTTTCGGTGAGCAGGAGCGGAGCCGAGGCCCCGCCCCCACTGTCGTTCGCTCAGGCGGCCTTGAGGTCGCCGGCGACGGTAAAGTCGGCCTCGGTCTGGGCGCGGATCTCGTCGACCGTCACGCCCGGGGCGGTCTCGATCAGCGTCATGCCGCCCTTCGCCTTGTCGATCGAGAAGACGCCGAGGTCGGTGACGACCATGTCGACGACGCCGGCGCCCGTCAGCGGCAGGCTGCAGCGCTTCAGGAGCTTCGGCTCGCCCTTCGCGGTGTGCTCCATCAGCACGACGACGCGCTTCACGCCGGCGACGAGATCCATCGCGCCGCCCATACCCTTCACCATCTTGCCGGGGATCATCCAGTTGGCGAGATCACCGTTCTCGGCCACCTGCATGGCGCCGAGGATGGAGAGGTCGATGTGGCCGCCGCGGATCATCGCGAAACTGTCGGCGCTCGAGAAATAGCTCGTCGTCGGCAGTTCGGTGACGGTCTGCTTGCCGGCGTTGATGAGGTCGGCGTCCTCCTCCCCCTCATAGGGGAACGGGCCCATGCCGAGCATGCCGTTCTCGCTCTGCAGCGACACCGTCATGCCCTCGGGAATGTAGTTCGACACCAGCGTCGGAATGCCGATGCCGAGGTTCACGTAGAAGCCGTCGCGCAGTTCCTTGGCGGCGCGGGCGGCCATCTCGTCGCGGGTCCAGGCCATGAGACGGGCTCCCTTCAGGCGGCGCGCTTGCGCACGGTGCGCTGCTCGATGCGCTTCACCGGGTTCTTCAGGTGCACGATGCGCTGCACGTAGATGCCCGGTGTGTGGATGCTGTCGGGATCGAGCTCGCCCGGTTCGACCAGGTGCTCGACCTCGGCGACCGTCACCTTGGCGGCGGTGGCCATCATCGGATTGAAGTTCCGCGCCGTCTTCCGGTAAACGAGGTTGCCCTCCGTATCGCCCTTCCAGGCGTGGACGAGGGCGACGTCGGCGAACAGGCCACGCTCCATCACGTAGCTCTCGCCGTCGAACTCGCGGACTTCCTTGCCTTCCGCGACGAGCGTGCCGACGCCGGTCTTGGTGAAGAAGGCCGGGATGCCGGCGCCGCCGGCGCGGATGCGCTCGGCGAGCGTGCCCTGAGGCGTGAACTCGAGCTCGAGCTCGCCGGCGAGGAACTGCTGGGCGAACAGCTTGTTCTCGCCCACGTAGGACGAGATCATCTTCTTGATCTGCCGCGTCTCGAGCAGCTTGCCGAGGCCGATGCCATCGACGCCGGCGTTGTTGGAAACGACCGTGAGGCCCTTCACGCCGGAATCGCGCAGGGCGTCGTTCAGCGCCTCCGGGATGCCGCAGAGGCCGAAACCGCCCGACATGATCATCATATCGTCGCGCAGAAGGCCGGCGAGCGCCTCCGTCGCGCTGGCATAGACTTTCCTCAAGCGGGGCATCCTTTCGCGGTGGGCGGGGAAGCGGCGGGCCTCGCGGGGCCGTCCGGCGATGCACAATGAAGGGTGCACCGCGGCACGGTGTCAATCGCAAGCGCGCGCCGCCGTCAACGGTCGTGGCGTCCGTGCCGGATCGCGAAGAGGGGTGCGGCACCGTCCGGGACGGTGCTAGAGAGCCGCCTCCGGGACCAACGGGACGGGTGGGACATGGGCGTCGAGACGGGCGGACAGACGGCGGAACGGCGGATCACCGGCCGGACGAAGGTGTTCCTGCTCCTTGCCGACCCGGTGGCGCACGTCGTCGGCACGGCCGTCATCAACGCCCACTTCGCCGGCGCCGGCGTCGACTTCGCGGCGGTGCCGGCGCACGTGACGGCGGCCGACCTGCCGACGATGCTGGCGGCGGCGCGCATCATGGGCAATGTCGTCGGCCTCGGCATCACCATCCCGCACAAGATCGCCATCCTGCCGCTGCTCGACGAGGTCGGAGCGCGCGGCCGTGCCGTCGGGGCGGTCAACTTCGTGCGCCGGGAGGCGGACGGCCGCCTCGTCGGCGACAACATCGACGGCGTCGGCTTCGTCGCGGGCCTCAAGCGGCGCGGGATCGAGGTCGCGGGCACGCGGGTTCTGCAGGCGGGCGCCGGCGGCGTCGGGCGCGCGATCGCCTTCGCGCTCGCCGAGGCCGGCGCGGCGGAACTCGTTCTCGTGAACCGCGATGCGGACAAGGGCGCGGCGCTCGCGGCGGCGGTGGCGGCCGCCTATCCCGGCTGCCGGGCGCGGGCGGAGACAACGGGCGATGCGCGGCCGGCCGACATCGTGGTCAACGCCACGGCGCTCGGCATGAAGCCGGGCGATCCCCTGCCCCTCGACCTCTCCGGCATCCGGCCGGACGCCGTGGTGGCGGAGGTGGTGATGACGCCTGTGGAGACGCCGATCCTCGCCGAGGCCGCAAGGCACGGCTGCCGGACGGTGCCCGGCCGGGCGATGCTCGACGAGCAGATGGTGCTGCTGCAGGCGTTCCTGGGGCTCTGAGGCCGCCGGCCCTCAGGCGAGGAGGCCGCGCAGGACGTCGAAGGCACCGTCGATGTCATCGGTCAGCGCACGCGCGGCGGTCTCGGGATTGTGGTCGGTGAGGCCGCGCAGCAGCGTCCGGTGACGGACGTTCGACGAGACGTAGTGCCCGGACGAGCGCAAGAGGTTGAAGTAGGGGCTGATCTGCAGCCACAGCGTCTCGATGACGTTGACCAGCACCGGCGAGCCCGAGGCCCGGTAGATCGTGAAGTGGTAGGCGCGGTTGCCGCGCAGGAAGCCCTTCACGTCGCCGGAGGCGATCGCCTGGTCCATCTCCCGGAAGATGCGGCGAACCTCCTCGAGCGTCGGCTCGTCGATGCGTTCGGCCGCCCAGCGGACGGCGATCCCCTCCATCTCGACGCGGACGTTGCGCAGGTCGATCAGGCGGTCGCGGTCGAGGCGCGGGATGCCCATCGAGCGGCCGGTGACGAAGGTGAGCGCGTTCGCGGCCGTCAGCCGCTTCAGCGCCTCGCGCACCGGCATCGTGGAGACGCCGAAGGCATCGGCGAGGCTCTGGATGGTGACCACCTGACCGGGCGCGATCTCGCCGTCGAGGATGAGATCGGAGACCTTGCGGTAGACCCGCTCCTGCATGGTGTCGCGGTTCAGCGGCGTCACGCTGAAATCGGCTCGAATGTCCGTCGTCGCCTCGGCCATGGTCGCCCTCTGGTGGCTCGGACCGCACTGCGGCCGGCCGGCGGTGCTTAGCCGGGCGGCCCCTCCGCGACAACCATAACCCTGCCCGCGCCCCCTTGCAGCATCTTTGATCAATGATCTATGATCACGATCAAGGGGCCGCGGAGAGCAGGCCCGTCAAGAACGAGATCTGGAGCGGCGCGGGCCGCCCGGCACATGGGAGGAAAGAAATGGGTTTCCGATCGATCCGCGGCACTGCCGCGGCCGCGCTGGCGCTTGCCGCCGGGCTCGGCATGGCCGCGTCGGCGCAGGCTGCCGAGAAGTACAAGATCTTCCTCAGCATGAGCTACATCGGCAATGACTGGCAGGCCGAGGCCGCCAACATGGTCAAGGCGATGGCGGCTCACAAGAGCATGGTCGACAAGGTCGACCTGCAGGTTCAGGTGGCCGGCCCCAACGCCCAGCGCCAGATCCAGCAGATCAACGCGATGGTGCAGTCGGGCGCCCAGGCGATCGTCATCTTCCCGATCTCGCCGACGGCGCTCAACCAGGTCGTGAAGAACGCCTGTGACAAGGGCGTGAAGATCTTCGCCTATGACGGCGAGATCACCGAGCCGTGCGCCCACAACATCTCGATCGACCAGGAAGAGGCCGGCCGCGTCACGGCGGAGTGGCTGGTCGACAAGCTCGGCGGCAAGGGCAACATCATCGCCATCACCGGCGTGCCCGGCACCTCGGTCGACACCCTGCGCACCAAGGCCGCCAAGGAGGTGTTCGCCAAGCACCCCGACATCAAGATCGTCGCCGAGGCGGTCGGCATGTGGAGCCAGGCGGTCGCGCGCACGGAGCTCTCGAAGATCCTCGCCACCCACAACTGGGACAGCATCGACGGCCTGTGGATGCAGGTCGGCTGCTACACGGCGAACGCCATGCAGCTCGAGGCCGGCAAGACGATCGAGCAGCTGCTGCCCTGCGCCGGCGAAGGCTCGAACGGCGGCCGCATCCAGACGCTGCCGGTCGGCACCGAGGTGGAAGGCGCCGCGATGCCCTACGCGCCGCTCGGCGCCCCGCGCATCTCCTACGCCTCGCCCCCCTACTCCGGCGCCCTCGCCCTGAAGCTCGCGGTGCAGGCACTCGAGGGCAAGGACGTGCCGAAGAAGGTGGTGCTGCCGCTGCCGGTCGTCACCAACGAGACGATCAAGCTCTGCAAGGAAGGCACCTGGCAGGAGATGAAGGACGGCTGCAACGCCTTCCTGCCCTCCATCGTCCCGAACCCGGGCTGGTTCGCCTCGATCTTCTCCGAGGAAACCCCGGAAGTCGGCCTGAACGCCGCCCTCGTCGGCCAGCCCGAGAACTGATCCTCACCGACTGAAAAGCGCGGCGGCGCCGGCGATCCCGGCCCGCCGCGACGGTTCCCCGCCCCGGCGCTGCCGCCGGTCGACGGGTCATGCGTGGAGGCCGACGCCTTGTCCGAGGGATCGAGCAGCAGCCGTGCCGCGGTGTCGGTCCGCAACGTCCGCAAGGCGTTCGGCCCGACGGTGGCGGTCGACGACGTGTCGTTCGACATCGCGCCCGGCACCGCCCACGCGCTCCTCGGCGAGAACGGCGCCGGCAAGTCGACGATCGTCAAGCTGCTCTCCGGCCTGATCGAGCCCGACCGCGGCGAGTTCCAGGTGTTCGGCGAGACGGTGCGCCTGCGCTCGCCGCGCGTCTCCCACGCCCGCGGCATCCAGACGGCGTTCCAGGAGATGACGCTCGTCCCGGATCTCACCGTCCTCGACAACATGCTCCTGCCCTATGCCCCGACCGGACTGACGGGCATGATCCGCCGCCGCGCCGCAGAAGCCGCGGTGCGCGCCCACATCGACAGCCTCGGCTTCGACGTCGACCTCGGGGCGGAGGTGCGCGACCTCGACCTGGCGGTCCGCCAGAAGATCGAGATCGCCCGCGCCGTCTACCGCAAGCCGAAGATCCTGCTCCTCGACGAGCCAACGTCCACCCTCGCCGGCCGCGACGTCGACTGGCTCGGCGAGATCATCGCGCGGCTGAAGGCGGACGGCGTCACCATCGTCTTCATCTCGCACCGCATGCGCGAGGTGCGCGCCTTCTGCGACGGGCTGACGGTGCTCCGCAACGGCCGCGCCATCGCGACGGCGCCGACCGCCTCCCTCGCCGACGAGGAGGTGATCGAGATGATCGTCGGCCGCTCGATCTCGAAGACCTTCCCCCCGCGCCCGGCCGCCCCGGCGGTGCCGCCGCCGGAGGTGCTCTCGACGCACGACCTTTCCGCCGGCGCGAAGCTCGACGGCGTGTCGCTGTCGCTGAAGCGCGGCGAGATCCTCGGCGTCGCGGGGCTGCAGGGGATGGGGCAGCTCGACCTCTTCCTCGCCTGCGTCGGGCTCCGCGACATCCGCCGCGGCGGGATCCGCGTCGACGGGCGGCCGGTGTCGATTACCTCGCCGGCGGAGGCGCTGCGTCCCAACATCGGCATCGGGCTCCTGCCGGAGGACCGCAAGACCGAGGCGCTGTTCCTCAACCTCTCCGGCAAGCACAACGCCTCGCTGCCGGTGATCGACCGCTTCAGCCACGGCGGCCTGATCGGGCCGCAGGCGGAAGGCCGCGCCGTCGAGACGGCGTTCGCGCAGGTGGAGGTCGACCGGCGGGCCCTGTGGATGCCGGTGCGCAGCTTCTCCGGCGGCAACCAGCAGAAGATCGCCATCGCCAAGTGGCTGCTCGCCCAGAGCCGCATCCTGCTCCTCTTCGATCCGACCCGCGGCATCGACGTCGGCACCAAGCACGAGCTCTACGTGCTGATGCGCGCCTTCGCCGAGGCCGGCGGCTCGATCCTGTTCCACTCGACCGAGGTTCCCGAGCTCGTGCATCTCTGCGATCGCGTCGTCGTGCTCTACAGCGGCAAGGTCGCCGCCGAGATCGAGGCCAAGGACCTCACGGAAGGCGCCATCATGCGGCCCGCCCTCGGTGGCGGCGCGGCGGCGGCGGAGCTCGCGGCATGACGACGGCGGCCACGACACCGTCCGCGACGACGCGGCCGTCCGCGCGCATCGGCGCGCGCCTCGAGCGAAACCGCGGTCTGCTCACGGCGATCATCGTCTTCGCCGTGCTGTTGTTCGCGGTCGACGCGATCAGCCCGGGCCCCCTCAGCTATTTCGACATTGCCTTCCTGTCGTCGGGCGGCGCCACGCTGGCGCTCGCGGCCGCGGGCCAAACGCTCGTGATCCTGTCCGGCGGCTTCGACCTGTCGGCGGGTGCTGTCATCTCGTTCGTGAACGTCGTGCTCGCGGCCAACATGGACATGGCGGACATGGAGGCGTCGGTGGCCCTGTGGACGGCCGCCGGCATCGCCATCGGCATGGCGACGGGTGCCTTCAACGGCTTCTTCATCGCCTTCCTGCGCCTGCAGCCGATCGTCGTGACGCTGTCGACAATGTTCATCCTGCAGGGGGTGACGCTGCTCGTCATGGACAAGCCCGGCGGCTTCGTCTCGCCGAGCCTCGGCACCTTCTATCTCGGCGACGCCATCCCGAACCTCCTGCCGATGCCGCTCGTGGTGCTCGGGGTCGTCATCCTGTTCTGGCTGTGGCTGAAGTCGACCCGCTACGGCACGGCGCTCTATGCGGTGGGCAGCGACCCCGAGGCGGCGCGGTCGGCCGGCGTGCGCGTCGACCTCGTGAAGTTCGCCACCTACACGCTGGCGGGCGGCTTCTACGGGCTCGCCGGCGTGTTCATCAGCGCCCAGACGGGTTCGGGCGACCCGCTCATCGGCAACTCGCTGCTTCTGTCGATGTTCGCCGCCGTCGTCGTCGGCGGCACGCGCCTCGGGGGCGGTCGCGGCGGCGCCGTCGGCTCAATGATCGGCGCCTACATCCTGATGATCGTCGTCAACATCCTGCTCGTGCTGAACGTCTCGGCCTACTACTCGACGGTCGCCGAGAGCGTCATCCTGCTGCTCGCGGTGCTCGCCGGCTCGCTCAGCCGCCACTCGGTGCTCGCCCGGCAGATCCGCGGCGCCGCCACGCACCTCAAGGCCTGGCGCGCCGGCACGCTGCCGCGCCAGATCGGCGGGCCGGACATGCGGCTCGACACCACCGGGGCGACGCGGGCCGCCAAGCAGGCGAACCCGACGGCGCCTTTCTGGGTGCGCCACGGCGAGGGGCTGAAGATCGCCCTGCCCGCCTACCTGTTCCTCGTCGCCGTCATCATCGTCACCCAGTTCACCCTCGGCAACACGGTGCTGAACTGGGGCTACTGGAACTCGATCATCGTGCTGTCGAGCTTCCTCGCCGTGCTGGCGCTCGGCCAGGGCACGGTGATCCTGACCGGCGGCCTCGACCTCTCGGTGCCGTGGACGATCGGGCTCTGCGGCATCCTCCTCGCCGGCTTCGTGCAGGGCGCCGACGCGCCGCTCGTCTGGGCGCTGCCGGCCGTGCTCCTCATCGCCTGCCTGATCGGCCTCCTCAACGGCATCGGCATCGTGGTGCTCGGGCTGTCGCCGATCGTCATGACGCTCGCCACCAACGGCATGATCCAGGGCTTCGCCCTCGTCTACTCCGGCGGCACGCCGGCCGGCTTCTCCTCGCCGCTGCTGCGCTGGTTCATGACAGCGCGGCTCGGCGGGTTCGTCACGCCGGTGGTGATCTTCGTCGTCCTCTTCGCCATCGCTGCCGTCGTGCTGCTCGCCCGCACGCCGTTCGGCCGCCGGGTCTATGCGATCGGCAACAGCGCGCGCGCCGCCGAGCTTTCCGGCATCGCCGTCGGCCGCACGCTGATCTGGGTCTACGTGCTCTCGGCCTTCTGCGCCGGCCTCGTCGGGGTGATGCTCACCGGCTTCTCCGGCCAGGCGAGCCTCGGCATGGGCGACGACTACCTGTTGCCGTCGATCGCGGTGGTGGTGGTCGGCGGGGCGCTGATCACCGGCGGGCGCGGCCACTACATCGGCATGCTCGGCGGCGTGCTCCTGCTCACCGCTTTGCAGACGCTGCTCGCCGGCTCGAACCTTCCCTACGCCACCCGCGCCATCCTCTACGGCGTCGTCGTGCTCGGCGCCGTCATAGCGCTGCGCGAACGCCGCGCCTGACCCCCACCGACCGTCCGGAAAGTGCCGCCATGTCCCCCTCGTCCCCTGCCGCCGCCGCCGAAGACCTCACCGCCGGGCTCGCCGGGCAGCGCGTCCTCGTCAGTGCCGGCGCCGCCGGCATCGGCCTCGCCATCACCGACCGGCTCCTCCGGCACGGCGCCCGGGTGATCGTCTGCGACGTCGACGAGGCGGCACTGTTCGCATTCCGCAAGACGCACCCGGATTCGCCCGCCGAGGTGGCCGACGTGTCGTCGGAAGCGGACGTCGACCGCCTGTTCGACGCCGCCGCCTCGGCATTCGGCGGGCTCGACGCCCTGATCAACAATGCCGGCATCGCCGGGCCGACCGGCGGCGTCGACGAGATCGAGCCGTCCGCCTGGCGGCGCTGCCTCGACATCGGCCTGACCGGCCAGTTCCTCTGCGCCCGGCGGGCCGTGCCGATGCTGAAGGCGGCGGGCGGCGGCTCGATCGTCAACATGTCGTCGGCGGCGGGGCGGCACGGCTACGCCTTCCGGACCCCCTACTCGGCGGCGAAGTTTGGCGTCATCGGCTTCACCCAGAGCCTCGCCAAGGAACTCGGGCCCTCGAACATCCGCGTCAACGCCATCCTGCCCGGCATCGTCGAGGGGCCGCGCATGACCAACGTCATCCGCGACCGCGCCGCCCAGCTCGGCGTCTCCTACGAGGCGATGGAGGAGCGCTACCTCGAGAAGGTGTCGCTCCGCCGGATGGTGAGCCCGCACGACGTGGCGGCGATGGTCGCCTTCCTGCTCTCCGACCTCGGCCGCAACATCTCCGGGCAGTCGCTCGGCGTCGACGGCAACGTCGAGACCCTGTGAGGCCTGCCATGGGTAATGTCGCGATCATCGGAACCGGCTTCATCGGGCGGGCGTGGGCGATCTCCTTTGCCCGCGCCGGCCATGCCGTGCGGCTTTGGGACGAGGCGGCGGCCGCTCCGGCGGCGGCGCTCGCCTACATCGCCGAGGTGCTGCCGACGCTCGCCGAGAACGACCTCCTGAACGGCGCGACGCCGGAGACGGTGCTCGGACGGATCAGCGCGGCGGCGACACTGGAGGCGGCACTCGCAGACGTCGTCCACGTCCAGGAGAACGCGCCTGAGCGGCTCGACGTGAAGATCCCGCTGTTCGCGCGCCTCGACGCGGCGGCGCCGGCCGATGCGGTCCTCGCGAGTTCGACCTCGGCGATCCTGCCCTCGGCGTTCACCGAGAGCCTCGCCGGCCGGCACCGCTGCCTCGTCGTCCACCCGATCAATCCGCCCTACCTGATCCCGGCGGCGGAAGTCGTTCCGGCACCGTGGACGGCCACCGAGACGGTGGAGCGGACGCGTGCGTTCCTCGTCGCCGCCGGCCAGGCGGCGATCGTGATGAAGCGCGAACTCGACGGGTTCGTGATGAACCGCATGCAGGGCGCGCTGCTCGAGGAGGCGTTCCGCCTCGTCGCCGACGGCTACGCCACGGTGGAGGACGTCGACGTCGGCATCCGCGAGGGGCTGGCGCTGCGCTGGTCGTTCATGGGGCCGTTCGAGACCATCGACCTCAACGCGCCGGGCGGCGTGCGCGACTATGTCGAGCGCTACCAGGGCATCTACGAAAACCTGCACCCGGCCTTCACCCGGCGGGTCGACTGGGCCGGCCCGGTGCTCGAGGGCATCGAGAAGGAGCGCCGCGCGGCGGTGCCGGCCGACAAACTCGTCGACCGCCAGAAGTGGCGCGACCGCCGGCTGATGGCGCTCGCCGCCCACAAGCGGCGCGCCGCCCGCGACATCGGAGAGTGACGCGGCCAAGGGCTGCGTGGAAGGAACGACCATGACCGACCAAAAGACCGGACCCGGCAGGACGACGGAGACGAAGCCGGGCGGCGGCGATGCCGTCGTCATCACCTGCGCGATCACCGGGGCGATCCACACCCCGACGATGTCGCCCTACCTGCCGATCACCGCCGACGAGATCGCCCGCGAGGCGATCGCCGCGGCGGAGGCGGGAGCGGCGATCCTGCACCTGCACGCCCGCGACGAGGTGACCGGCAAGCCGGACCAGACGCCGGAGGCCTTCGCTCGCTTCCTGCCGCGCATCAAGCAGCAGACGAACGCCGCCATCAACATCACCACCGGCGGCAGCCCCTACATGCGCGTCGAGGAGCGCGTGCTGCCGGCGGCGACGTTCAAGCCGGAAGTCGCCTCGCTCAACATGGGCTCGATCAACTTCGGCCTCTACCACCTCGTGCCGAAGTACAAGGAGTTCAAGTTCGACTGGGAGAAGCCGCATCTGGAAGCGACGAAGGACCTCGTCTTCCGGAACTCGTTCAAGGACATCGAGTACATCCTCGAGACCTGCTACGGCAACGGGACGCGCTTCGAGTTCGAGTGCTACGACATCGCCCACCTCTACAACCTCGCGCACTTCGCCGACCGGGGCCTCGTGAAGGCGCCGTTCTTCGTGCAGTCGGTGTTCGGGCTGCTCGGCGGCATCGGCCCGCACCCAGAGGACGTCGCCCACATGAAGCGCACGGCCGACCGGCTGTTCGGCGGCGAATATCGCTGGTCCGTGCTCGGCGCGGGGTCGGCGCAGCTTCGCATCGCCGCCCAGGCGGCGGCGCTCGGAGGCAATATCCGCGTCGGCCTCGAGGACAGCCTGTGGGCCGGCAAGGGCAAACTCGCGACCTCCAACGCCGAGCAGGTGACGCTCGCGCGGAAGATCATCGAGGGCCTCGGCAAGCGCGTCGCCACCCCCGACGAGGCGCGCGAGATCCTGTCCCTGAAGGGCGGCGACAACGTCGCCTTCTGACGAGAGGAGCGAGGCCGTGCTGCGCATCGAGGTCTTCTCAGCCGACAAGGACAGCCTCGGCGAGGGCCCGCTCTGGGACGTCACCGAGGAGCGGCTCTACTGGATCGATTCCTACGGTCCGGCCGTCCACCGCTGCGACCCGACCGGCGGCGACAAGCGCACGTGGAGGCTGCCGGAGCCGGTCGGCTCGATGGCACTCCGGGCCGGCGGCGGCGCGGTGGTGTCGCTGCGCTCCGGCTTCCACTTCCTCGACTTCGAGACGGGCGCGGTCACGCGCATCAACGAGACGCAGCCGGGGGAACTCCGGCCGCGCCTCAACGACGGCAAGGTGGACCGGCAGGGCCGCTTCGTCGCCGGTTCGATGGACTTCGAGGAGCGCGACCCGGTCGGCAAGCTGTTCCGCCTCGACCCGGACCTCACCCTCACCACCCTCGACACCGGCATCATCTGCTCGAACGGGCCGTGCTGGAGCCCGGACGGGCGCACCCTCTACTTCGCCGACACGACGAAGCGGCTGATCTACGCCTACGACTACGAGCCGGAGACGGGCGCGGTCCGGTCGCGGCGGGTGTTCACGAGCTTCGAGACCCTGCGCGGTCTGCCGGACGGGGCGACGGTCGATGCGGAGGGCTACGTCTGGAGCTGCGAGGTCTATTCGGGTCGGCTCATCCGCTTCGACCCGATGGGCGTCGTCGACCGCATCGTCGGTCTGCCGGTGCAGTCGACGACGAGCCTGATCTTCGGCGGGCCGAACCTCGACATCGCCTATGTGACGTCGATGGCGCGCCCGATGGGCTACCAGTACCACCGCGAGAAGGAGGCGGGCTGCGTGTTCGCCGTGCATGGCCTCGGCGTGCGCGGCCTGCCGGAGCCGCGCTTCGCCGGCTGACAAGAGATTCGGGAGGAGGAACCCCATGAACATCGACATCGTCGTCGACGTGAAGACGACGCTCGGCGAAGGCCCCCTGTGGGACGTCGAGCAGCAGCGCCTCTACTGGATCGACAGTTTCGACGGCCGCGTCTTCCGGGCGACGGCCGACGGGCGCGAGATCCGGGCCTGGGACGTGCCGGCGAAGATCGGCTCGATTGCCCTCCGCAAGGACGGCTCGGGCTGCGTCTGCTCGCTCGCGACCGGCTTCCACCTCCTCGACTTCAAGACGGGCGAGGTGACGCTGATTCACGATCCGGAGCCCGACAAGCCGGCGAACCGCATCAACGACGGCAAGGTCGACAAGCGCGGCCGCTTCATCTCCGGCTCGATGGACACCCAGGAGGCCGGCCCGAACGGCGCGCTCTACCGCCTCGACCCGGACTTCAGCGTCACCAAGCTCGACGACGGCATCATCGTCTCGAACGGTCCGTGCTGGAGCCCGGACGGCAAGATCTTCTACTTCGCCGATTCGTGGAGCGGCGAGATCTGGGCCTACGACTACGACCTCGACACCGGCAACGTCTCGAACCGGCGGACCTTCACGAAGGTGGACACCTCGCGCGGCGGGGCGGCGGACGGCTCGACGGTCGATGCCGAGGGCTTCCTGTGGAACGCTCAGGTCTACGACGGCAAGATGGTCCGCTATGCGCCGGACGGCACCGTCGACCGCATCATCGAGATGCCGGTGAAGAAGGTGACGAGCGCGATGTTCGGCGGGCCGAACCTCGACATCCTCTACGTAACGTCGATGGCGAAGCCGCCGCTGCCGCGCTTCCCCGGCGACGGCGTTCTGCGCGGCAGCCTGTTCGCCATCACCGGCCTCGGCATCAAGGGCCTGCCGGAGCCGCGCTTCGGAGCGTGATCGGGCGCAACGCCGGCCACGAAATGAAAAAGGGCCGCCCGAGGGCGGCCCTTCGTCGTTCCGGGCCATCCGCCGGAGCGGGCGGCGATCGCCGGCGTCACTGCGGAGCGGTGGTGCTCTGCGTCGCCTTGCGCTGCTCTTCGATCAGACGGTTGCGGGCCTCTTCGGCGCGCTTCTGCAGCTCGCCCTCGAGCTTGTCCTGGCGGGCCTGCAGCGCCTCCGCGTCGATCGGCGGGCCGTCGTAGATCTTGGTGAAGCCCGACAGCGAGATCGGGAAGTTCACCGGCTTCGCCTGCTGGTTCAGCGTCGTCAGGACGAGCTGGTTGCCCTTCTTGAACTGGGCGATGATGGCGTCGGTGATGACCATCTCGGCATAGCAGGCATTGGGGAAGCAGATCGAATAGCGCGCCTGTTCCTGCTTGCCGCCGTCGACCTGCACGCGCAGACCCGGCTGGATCAGCATCGCCGGCGGCACCGCGATCAGGAGAACCTTGCGCGATTCGCCCTCGATCTCGCGGATCGCCACCGAGGCGAGGAACTGGCCCTCGTCGGTGCGCAGTTCCTGGTTGATCAGGCAGACCTGCTTGTTCGCCTGCGGGTCCTGGTTGCAGAGCTTGATCCACTCAAGATCGGCCTGCAGCAGCGCATCCGTGGAGGACGGGGCCGGCTGGTCCTGGGCCGCGGCCGGCGCGAGCGCCCCCGCCAGCAGCATCGCCGCGCCGCCGATCGCCGACAGGATCCTGGTCGCCCCGCGCCCCTGCAAAAACTCAACCGTCATGGAATTCCCGTCCGTCCCTGTCGTTCGGTCGCCCCCGTCCCGGTGGCGCGGAGGCGGGCCGTGATGGTGTGCGCCCACGTCGCCGCACGCATGGCGACCGAAGGCGGCGACAGCATGGCGCGCCGGCCCAGACCCACGCCCCGTCATCGGGGGCGCGACGGCCGCGGCCGCCGGCATGCGGCCTCGCTCGGGCGCATCCATACCCGTCTCCACCCGGCATTTCCAGCACTTGCGGCCGCGCGCCGCGCAGTTCCCGGCCGGCGTGGCAGCAAAGCCGCGGTTGCGGACGCGGCCGCGAGCGCGCACATGAGGACAGACCCCCCTTCCCTGCCGGAGTGAGACGATGACGACGCCCGCCGAACCGATGACCGTGGACGTCGTGTCCGACGTCGTCTGCCCCTGGTGCTATCTCGGCAAGCGCCGGCTGGAGCTCGCCCTCGAACAGGCCGAGGACGTCGAGGTGGAGGTGCGCTGGCGGCCGTTCCAGCTCGATCCGACCATTCCGGAGGGTGGCGTCGATCGTGAGGACTACTTCCGCGAGAAGTTCGGCGACCTCTCCCGGGTCGCTGCGATCCACGAGCGCCTGAAGGAGCTCGGCGACGGCGTCGGCATCCGCTTCGCCTTCGAGCGCATCGCCCGCACCCCGAACACCCTCGACGCCCACCGGCTGATTCGCTGGGCCTCCATCGAGGGCGCCGGCGAGGAGGTGGTGGAGAAGCTGTTCAGCCTGTTTTTCGAGGACGGGGCGGACCTCGGCGACATCGACGTGCTCGTCGAGGCGGCGGTGGCGGCGGGGCTGCCGGGCGACCTCGTCCGGCGCCTGCTCGAGGGCGACGCCGACCGCGACGCGGTGCGCGAGGAGATTGCCACCACCCAGCGGATCGGCGTCACCGGCGTGCCGTGCTTCATCATCGACGGCCGCTACGCCGTGATGGGGGCGCAGGAACCGGAGGCGATCGTCGCGGCGCTGCGCCAGGCCCGCGACGAGCGGGACGGTCTCACCGAGCGCGAGTGAGGCCGAAGCGGCGGTTCTTGATCGACGAACCCTTCGGCGGCGGCGCCTTCGGAGGCGGCCCCTTCGGGGGCGGCGCCTTCGGAGGCGGCGCCTTCGGAGGCGGCGGCTTGGGCGACGACGCCTTCGGTGCGGAGGACGGGGGTGGCGGCGCCAGCGTCTGCGGCTCCTTGCCCGTTTCGCCCGCGAGGCGGGCGAGGCGGATCATGATCGAGGCCGTGCCCTTCAGCCGCTCGTCGGCGCTCGCCCAGTCGCGCGACAGGACGACCTTCTGGTCCGGCCGGATCTTCGCCAGCGACCCCTGCTCGGCGATGTAGCGCACGAGGCCGACGGAATTGGCGAACACGCCGTCGCGGAAGGCGATGACGACGCCCTTCGGGCCGGCGTCGATCTTCTCGACGTTCGCCTTGCGGCAGAGCCCCTTGATGAAGACGATCTTCAGGAGGTGCTCGACCTCGTCCGGCAGCGGACCGAAGCGGTCGACGAGCTCGGCCGCGAAGCCGTCGATGTCGCTCGTCTCGACGAGGTCGGCGAGGCGGCGGTAGAGGTTGAGGCGCAGCTGCAGGTCCGGGACGTAGGTCTCGGGGATCATGACCGGCGTGCCGACCGAAATCTGCGGCGACCACGGCTCGTCGATGGCGTCCTCGCCGCCGGCCTTGAGGGTGGCGACGGCCTCCTCAAGCATCGACTGGTAGAGCTCGTAGCCGACTTCCTTGATGTGGCCCGACTGTTCCTCGCCGAGGAGGTTGCCGGAGCCGCGGATGTCGAGGTCGTGGCTCGCGAGCTGGAAGCCGGCGCCGAGGGTGTCGAGCGACTGCAGCACCTTGAGGCGCCGCTCCGCCGTGGCGGTCAGCTTGCGGTCCGCCGGCACGGTGAAGAGCGCGTAGGCGCGGGTCTTCGAGCGGCCGACGCGGCCGCGCAGCTGGTAGAGCTGGGCGAGGCCGAACATGTCGGCGCGGTGGACGATCAGCGTGTTGGCCGTCGGCACGTCGAGGCCGGATTCGACGATCGAGGTGGAGAGCAGCACGTCGTACTGGCCCTCGTAGAAGGCGTTCATGACGTCTTCCAGCTCGCTTGCCGCCATCTGGCCGTGGGCGACGGCGACCTTCAGCTCCGGCACCGCCTGGTCGAGGAACTCCTTGCGCTCGGCAAGGTCGGAGACGCGCGGGCAGACATAGAAGGCCTGGCCGCCGCGGAAGCGCTCGCGCAGGAGCGCCTCGCGGACGACGAGGGCGTCGAAGGGCGTGATGAAAGTGCGGACGGCGAGACGGTCGACCGGCGGCGTGGCGATGAGCGAGAGCTCCCGCACGCCGGTGAGGGCGAGCTGAAGGGTGCGCGGGATCGGCGTCGCGGTGAGCGTCAGCACGTGAACGTCCGCCTTCAGCTCCTTCAGGCGTTCTTTGTGCTTGACGCCGAAGTGCTGCTCCTCGTCGACGATGAGGAGGCCGAGGTCGCGGAACTTCACGCCTTTGGCCAGCAGCGCATGGGTGCCGACGGCGATGTCGATGTCGCCGCTCTCGATCCCGGCCCGCACCTCCGCCTGCTCCTTCGAGCCGACGAGGCGGGACAGCTGGGCGATCTTGATCGGCAGGCCCTGGAAGCGGTTGGCGAAGGACTTGTAGTGCTGGCGGGCGAGCAGCGTCGTCGGCACCAGCACCGCCACCTGGCGGCCCGACATCGCCGCGACGAAGGCGGCGCGCAGCGCCACCTCGGTCTTGCCGAAGCCGACGTCGCCGCAGACGAGGCGGTCCATCGGCCGGCCCGCGGCGAGGTCCTCGGTCACCGCCTCGATGGCGGCGAGCTGGTCGTCGGTCTCGTCGTAGGGGAAGCGGGCGGCGAACTCGGCGGTGACGCCGTCCGGCGGCGTGAGCGCCGGGGCCGACTTCAGGAGGCGGGCGGCGGCCGTCTTGATGAGCCCGTCGGCGATCTCGCGGATGCGCTTCTTGACGCGCGCCTTGCGCGCCTGCCAGGCCCCGCCGCCGAGCTTGTCGAGCGTCGCCTCGGTCTCCTCCGAGCCGTAGCGCGTCAGGAGCTCGATGTTCTCGACCGGCAGGAAGAGCTTGTCGCCGCCGGCATAGACGAGCTCGAGGCAGTCGTGCGGGGCGCCGGCCGCCTCCAGCGTCTTCAGCCCGACGAACCGGCCGATGCCGTGGTCGACGTGGACGACGAGGTCGCCCTCGGCGAGGCTTGTCGCCTCCGACAGCACCTCCGCGCCGGTGGCGCGCCGCCGGCGTGGCCGCACCAGCCGGTCGCCGAGGATGTCCTGCTCGCCGATGAAGGCGAGCTCGTCGGTCTCGAAGCCCTGCTCGAAGCCGAGAACGGCGAGCGTCACCGTCGAGCGCGGCGTCGCCGGCACCTCGCCCCAGCTGTCGATCTTCTGCATGCCGCCGAGGCCGTGGTCGGCGAGCACCTGGCCGAGACGGTCGCGCGAGCCGCCGCTCCAGGCGGCGAGAACGACGCGCTTCTTCTGCTGCCGGAGGGCGACGACGTGCTTCACGGCGGCGTCGAAGACGTTCTCGCCGGCCGACCGCTCCGCCGCGAAGCTGTGGCCGACGCGGCCCCCGAGGTCGATGACGCGGCGGGTCGAGGTCGGCGGCAGGGCGAACGGCGACAGTCGGAACGTTGCCCGCCCGGCGAGGGCGGCGCCCCAGTCGTCGGTGTCGAGATAGAGCGCGCCGGGCTCGATCGGCCGGTACGGCACCTCCGCCCGGGCGGTCTCGATCGTCGTGCGGCGCGCCTCGTAGTGGTCGCGGGCCGTCTTCAGGCGCTCGGCGAAGGCCTCGTCAACGAGATGGTCGACGACGACCGGGCCGTCGCCGATGAGGTCGAAAACGGTCCCGAGGCGCTCGTGGAAGAGCGGCAGCCAGTGCTCGAGGCCGGGGAAGCGGCGGCCCTCGCTGACCGACTGGAAGAGGGCGTCGTTGCGGTCCGGCGCGCCGAAAGCGGCCATGTAGCCCTGGCGGAAGCGGCGGATGGTGTCCGGCGAGAGCACCACCTCGCTCATCGGCACGAGGGCGATCCGGGTCAGTTGGCCGGTAGTGCGCTGGGTCTCGGCATCGAAGGTGCGGATGGAATCGAGGGTGTCGCCGAAGAAGTCGAGACGGACCGGCGCCTCAGCGCCCGGGGCGAAGAGGTCGACGATGCCGCCGCGGACGGCGTATTCGCCGGCGTCCCGCACAGTGGCAGTGCGGAGGAAGCCGTTGTCCTCGAGCCAGCGGACCAGGGTCGAGAGTTCGACGCGGTTGCCGACCGCGGCGGCGAAGACACCGGCGGCGAGCACGTCCGCCTTCGGCACGCGCTGCGCCACGGCGTTGACGGTGGTGAGGAGCACCCGCGGCTTGTCGCCCGGCCGCGCGAGAGCGGACAACGAAGCCATGCGGCGGGCTGCGACGACGGCGCTCGGCGAAACGCGGTCGTAGGGCATGCAGTCCCAGGCGGGCAGCGCCAGCGTCTCGACGCCGGGGGCGAAGAAGCCCAGCGCCTGCTCGAACCAGGCGAGGCGCTGGCCGTCGCGGGCGATCACCGTGAGGGCTGTGCCCTTGCCGGCCGCCGCGGCGGCAGCGCGCGCGAGGTCGCCGACGACGAGGCCATCGTGGCCGTCGGGAACGGAGGCGAGAACGGTCTCGCCAGTCGTGGCGACGAGCTTCGCCGGCTCGAAACGGCTCATCGGGTGACCGCCGCAAGGCCGCGACCGGCGCGGTGGAACGCCATCACGCGCTCCATCATCTCGGCCGGCTCGGCAGTCTCCGCCGGCAGGCGGCCGGAGAGGATGCCGTAGAGCTGGTCGTCCGGCGTCTCCATCAGCGCCTCGAAGGCGTCGAGCTCCGCGTCGGTCATGGCGACGAGCTCGGCGTCGGCGAAGGCGCCGAGCAGGAGGTCCATCTCGCGGGTGCCGCGGTGCCAGGCGCGGAAGAGGACGCGCCGGCGGCGCGGGTCGAGCTCGGCGCTCGTGAGGACGGTACCGGTCATGGGGAGGATCTCGCGACGTTCGCGCTGCGTTCTAGCGCCGCCCGCGGGATTTGTCAGGGGGAAAGCGGAAGATGGTCTTTGTCGGTCGGACCCGCCGCTCCGCAGCCTGACTGATGCTTTCGGCCTGGACGAAGCGCAACAACTGCGCGCGGCGCGGCGATCCCGTAACGTCGCGCCGATGCGCCCGGAGATTCTCAACCCGCTGTTCCGGCCGGTCTCGTCGCTGAAGGGCGTCGGGCCGAAGCTCGGCAAGGCGTTCGAGCGGCTGCTCGACCCGCCCGACGGCGGCGAGCCGCTGATCGCCGACCTGCTGTTCCATCTGCCGACGGGCGTCGTGGATCGCCGCCTCCGGCCGGGCGTCGCGCGGATGCCGCACGGGGCGGTGGTGACGCTGACGCTGCGCATCGACCGCCACGAGCCGCCGCGGCCGGGCTCGCGGGCGCCCTACAAGGTGTTCGGCCACGACGACACTGGCGAGGTGGCGCTCGTCTACTTCCACCCCCGCGCCGACTGGCTGGAGAAGCAGCTGCCGGTCGGCGCCGTCCGCCACGTCTCGGGCCTCGGCGAGTGGTTCAACGCGCGGGCGCAGATCGCCCACCCCGATTATGTCGTCGCCGAGGACGACCTTGCGAGCCTGCCGCTCGTCGAACCGGTCTATCCGCTCACCGAGGGGATCGGCCAGAAGGCTCTCGCCCGGGCGATGGCGGCGGCGCTGGCCGCCGTGCCGCCGCTGCCGGAGTGGCAGGACGCGGCGTGGCTGGCGCGCCAGGGCTGGCCCGGCTTCCGCGAGGCGCTCGCCGACGCGCATGAGCTGCGCTCGGCCGGGCTCGACGGGCCGGGTCGGTCGCGCCTCGCCTACGACGAACTGCTGGCGAGCCAGGTGGCGCTGGCGCTCGTCCGCGCCCGCCAGCGCAAGGCGGTCGGGCGGGCGCGGCCGCCGAACGGGCGGATCACCGAGCGGCTGAGGGCCGCCCTGCCCTTCGCCCTCACCGGCTCGCAGGATGCTGCGATCACCGACATCGCCGCGGACCTTGCGGCGCCGCATCGGATGCTGCGGCTGCTGCAGGGTGACGTCGGCTCGGGCAAGACGCTGGTCGCCCTCTTCGCCGCCGCGATGACCGCCGAAGCCGGCGGCCAATCGGCGCTGATGGCGCCGACGGAGCTCCTCGCCCGTCAGCACTTCGCCTCGATCGCACCGCTCGCGGAAGCAGCCGGGCTGTCGGTCGTCCTCCTCACCGGCAAGGACAGCGCCCGGAGCCGCCAGACGGCGCTCGCCGGGCTCGCCGAGGGGTCGATCGACCTCGCCATCGGCACCCACGCGCTGTTCCAGACGGGCGTCGCCTTCCGCGACCTGTCGCTCGCCGTCGTCGACGAGCAGCACCGCTTCGGCGTCCACCAGCGGCTGGCGCTGACCTCGAAAGGCGCCGGTGTCGACGTGCTGGTGATGACGGCGACGCCGATCCCGCGGACGCTGGTGCTGTCGCTGTTCGGCGACATGGACGTCTCGCGCCTCACCGAGAAGCCGTCGGGGCGGCGGCCGATCGACACGCGGACATTGCCGTTCGAGCGGATGGAGGACCTGGTCGACCGGCTGGCGGTCGCCGTCGGCGAGGGCCAGAAGGCCTACTGGGTGTGCCCGCTCGTGGAGGAGAGCGAGCTCGTCGACCTCTCGGCCGCGGAGGAGCGCTTCGCGACCCTGAAGCAACGCTTCGGCACCCTCGTCGGGCTCGTTCACGGGCGGATGAGCCCGGCGGAAAAGGATGCGGCGATGGCGGCGTTCCGGGCAGGCGAGACGCGCATCCTCGTCGCCACCACCGTCATCGAGGTGGGCGTCGACGTGCCGGACGCGACGATCATCGTCGTCGAGCACGCCGAGCGCTTCGGCCTCGCACAGCTGCACCAGCTGCGCGGCCGGGTGGGGCGCGGCGACAAGCCCTCGGTGTGCCTGCTCCTCTACCGCGGGCCACTCGGCGAGACGGCGAAGGCGCGGCTTGCGGTGATGCGCGACAGCGACGACGGCTTCCGGATCGCAGAGGAGGACCTCAAGCTGCGCGGCGAGGGCGAGCTTCTCGGCACGCGCCAGAGCGGCAGCCCGGGCTTCCGCGTCGCCGACCTTGCCTTGCACGCCGAGCTAGTCGAGGCCGCGCGGGATGATGCGCGGTTGATCCTCGCGACGGACCCCGAGCTTTCAGGCCCGCGCGGACAGGCGCTGCGGGTGCTCCTGCACCTCTTCCGGCGTGACGCGGCCGTGCGGCTGCTGCGCTCGGGCTGAAGCCTACTCGGCCGCCGCCTCGAGGGCCGGGGCGGGAACGGGCGCGGCAGGCTGGACGCTGCCCGGCTTGTCGCCGGGCATGACGAGGCCAGCGGAGATGACGAGCTTCGCGGCCTCCTCCACCGTCATGTCGAGTTCCACGATCTCGGCGCGGCGCACGTAAAGGAGGAAGCCGGAGGTCGGGTTCGGCGTCGTCGGCAGGAAGACCGACACCACTTCGTCCTCGGGCGGCAGCTTGTCGGCGATCTCGCCGCGGGCGTTCGAGGAGATGAAGACGATCGACCACAGCCCAAGACGCGGATACTCGATAAGGCCGGCCTTCTTGAACGAGTTGTCCGAGCGCGTCAGCACCGTCTGGAAGATCTGCTGCAAGCCCCGGTAGAGGTTGCGGACGAGCGGCATGCGGTCGAGGGCGTGCTCGCCGACGTTGAGGAGCGAGCGGCCGACGAAGTTCGCGGTGAGGAAGCCGAGAAGCGTGAGGGCGGCGAGCGCGAACAGGAGCCCGACGCCCGGCACCGAGAACTGCAGGTAGGCGTCGGGATTGTAGCCGGCCGGGATCAGCGGCTTCACCAGGCTGTCCACCCAGTGGATGAACGACCAGGTGAGATAGAACGTGATGCCGATCGGACCGGCGACGATCACGCCGGTCAGGAAGTAGTTGCGCAGGCGCGTCATCGCTGTCCCGTCGGCTCGACCACGACCCCGCTCCATGCAATCGCCCGGCCAGCCCGTTGGCAAGGCATACCTTCGGCAAGGCCGCCGGCGGCGGGGGCGACGGGCGGCCGAACCGACCCTAGAGCGCCGTCGCTACTCGACCGTGACGGACTTCGCGAGGTTGCGCGGCTGGTCGACGTCGGTGCCGTTCACCACCGCCGTGTGGTAGGCGATGAGCTGGATCGGCACGGCGTAGACGAGCGGCGTCACCTCCTCCGGCATCTCCGGCAGGATCAGCGTCTCCTCAGGCGAGAGGCCGGCGTTACGGGCGCCCGCCTCGTCGGTGAGGAGGATGATGCGGCCGCCGCGGGCGGCGACCTCCTGCATGTTGGAGGCCGTCTTCTCGAAGAGGCCGTCGGAGGGGGCGATGACGACCACCGGCACCTTCTCGTCGACGAGGGCGATGGGGCCGTGCTTGAGCTCGCCCGCCGCATTGCCTTCGGCGTGGATGTAGCTGATTTCCTTGAGCTTCAGGGCCCCCTCAAGGGCGATCGGATAGCTCAGGCCGCGGCCGATGTAGAGGACGTCGGCGGCGCGGTGGATGCGGCGGGCGAGGGCCTCGATCTGAGGCTCGAGGCGGAGCGCCTGGGCCATGAGCCGAGGCACCTCCGACAGCGCCCGGACGAGCCGAGCCTCGCCGGCAGCGTCGAGCCGCCCGCGCGCCTTGGCGGCAGCGATGGCGAGCGAGGCGAGGACGGCGAGCTGGCAGGTGAAGGCCTTCGTCGAGGCGACGCCGATCTCGGGACCCGCGAGCGTCTTGAAGACGGCGGCGGCCTCGCGGGCGATGGTCGAGGTCGGCACGTTGACTATGGCGGCGATCGGACTGCCGCCGGCCTTGCAGTAGCGCAGGCTCGCCAGCGTGTCGGCGGTCTCGCCGGACTGGGAGACGACGAGGGCGAGGTCGCCCGGCAGCAGCGGCGCCTCGCGGTAGCGGAACTCCGAGGCGACGTCGATCTCGACCGGGATGCCGGCGAGGCGCTCGATCCAGTACTTGCCGACGAGGCCGGCATAGTAGGCGGTGCCGCAGGCGGTGATGGTGATGCGCTTGATGTCGGCGAAGTCGAACGGCAGGCCGTCGAGCGGGCGGACGGTGCCGGCCGCGAAGTCGAGATAATGGGCAAGCGTGTGGCCGACGACTTCCGGCTGTTCGTGGATCTCCTTCGCCATGAAGTGGCGGTAGTTGCCCTTGTCGACGAGGAAGGCGCTGGCCGCAGCGACCTGCACCGGGCGCTCCACCGGCCGGTCGAACTCGTCGAAGATCTCGACGCTCTCCCGCGACAGCACCGCCCAGTCGCCGTCGTCGAGATAGACGACGCGGCTCGTGAACGGGGCAAGCGCGATGGCGTCGGAGCCGAGATAAGCCTCGCCCGTGCCAAGGCCGATGGCCAGCGGCGAGCCGCGGCGGGCGGCGAGCAGGAGGTCCTCCTCGCCCTTGACGATGGCGGCCAGCGCGAAGGCGCCGCGCAGGCGCTTCAGGGCACGGGCCATCGCATCGCGCGGCGTGAGACCCGCGTCGAGGCCGCGGGAGATGAGATGGGCGACGACCTCGGTGTCGGTGTCGCTCTCGAAGGTGGCGCCGGCGGCGAGGAGCTCGTCCTTCAGCTCGCGGAAGTTCTCGATGATGCCGTTGTGGACGACGGCGACCCGGTCGGTGGCGTGCGGGTGGGCGTTGCGCTCCGTCGGGGCGCCGTGGGTCGCCCAGCGGGTATGACCGATGCCGGCGGTGCCGGTGAGCGGGGCACGGTCGAGAGCCGCCTCGAGGTTCTTGAGCTTGCCCTCGGCGCGGCGGCGGGTGAGCTCGCCGTGCTCGAGGACGGCGACGCCGGCGGAATCATAGCCGCGGTACTCGAGCCGCTTCAGCGATTCGACGATCCGCTCCGCCACCGGCCGCGTGCCGAGGATCCCGACGATGCCGCACATGCTGGTGTCACCCCGTGCCGATTCCGTTCCGCGCCGGTGTAGAGGACCGGGCCGCCGGGGGCCAATCAATTGGGGTGTCGGTTTGTGACCGGGATGGTAGCGTCGAACCCCGTCCGCCCCGCACCGAAGCCTGGCGCCGTAATCCTTCAACACCCCCTGCCCTGCACCCGAAGCCTCGCGATCGCATGCCAACATTGTCCCCGACCGCCGACTTCCTCCTGATCCTCGCGGCCGTGTCGGCCGTCGCCGCCCTGCTGCACCTTGCCTTCCACGTGCCGTGGCTCCGCGGCGAGGACGGGAAATCGAAGCCGAGCGACACCATCCAGACGGTCATCGGCGGGATGTTCGCCCTGTCGATGGCGTTCCTGGCGAACGCCACCTGGGCCACAGACGATCGCGCGCGGGAGGCCGTGAACGCCGAGGCACGGTCCATACGTCTGATGGAGATCTACTCGGCCCCCCTCGGCCAGGCTCTGGGCCAGCATCTCGACCGCCTCCTCTCGGACTATGCCGAGGCGGCGGCGCGGGAATGGCAAGACATGGTGGACGGCGGTGCGAGCGACACCGCCGAACGGGAACTGAAGGAAGTCTATGACTTCGTTCTCGGCGGCCTCGCCGCCGACGGATTCACGCCGCTCGTCCAGCAGCGGCTCCTGGTGACGCTCGACAGCCTGTCGGCGGCGCGGCAGCTGCGCCTCTCGATCGCCCAGGAGAGCGTACGCGGCTGGCAGTGGTTCCTGGTCGTCGGCCTTGCCGTGATCCTGCTGGTCGCCGTGGCGGCCGTCCATGCCGCCGTTCCGGCAGCGCGGATCCGCGCCCTCGCGATCGCCGTCGCCGCCATCACGACCGTCTTCTTCGTTGTCCTCACCTACCAGCACCCCTTCAGCGGCTTCGCCTCACTGACGCCTGCGCCGATCCTGGAGGCGGCGAAGGCGCTGCGGTGATTTACGCCTCCCCGCCCCGCTGCTTCGCCCGTGCCCGGATCTCGCCGGCGCGGCCTTCCTTCACGACCTGACGGCCGCGGGCGATGGCGAGCGCATCCGGGGGGACGTCGTCGGTGATGACGCTGCCGGAGCCGACATAGGCGCCGGCGCCGATCGTCACCGGCGCGACGAGGGCGGAATTCGAGCCGATGAAGGCGCCCGCACCAATGTCGGTGAAGTGCTTCGAGCCGCCGTCGTAGTTGCAGGTGATGGTGCCCGCGCCGACGTTGGCGGCGCGGCCGACGCGGGCGTCGCCGATGTAGGAGAGGTGGTTGAGCTTCGCGCCGTCTTCGACGGTGGCGTTCTTCACCTCGACGAAGTTGCCGACCCTCGCGCCGGCGCCGATGTCGGCGCCGGGGCGCAGGCGGGCAAACGGGCCGATGCTGGCACCGGCGGCGACGGTGGCCCCCTCGAGGTGGGAGAAGGCGTGGATGACCGCCCCCTCGCCCACCGTCACGCCCGGGCCGAAGACGACGTTCGGCTCGACGATCACGTCTCGGCCGAGCGCCGTGTCGGTGGAGAAGAACACAGTCTCCGGGGCGATCAGCGTCGCGCCGGCGGCGAGCGCGGCGGCGCGGGCGCGGGCCTGGAACACCGCCTCGCAGCGGGCGAGCTGGGCGCGGTCGTTGACGCCGAGGACCTCCTCCTCGCCGGCGACCACCACCTCCACCCGGAGGCCGCGGGCGTTCGCGCCGGCGACGGCGTCGGTCAGGTAGAACTCGCGCTTGGCGTTGTCGTCCGAGATGTCGTCGAGGAGCGGCAGCACGTGGTCGCCGCGGAAGGCGAGGATGCCGGAATTGCAGAGCCGCACCATGCGCTCGGCCGGCGAGGCCTCGCGATCCTCGCGGATGGCGACGAGCCGGCCGCCGTCGACGATCAGCCGACCGTAGCCGGCCGGGTCGGCAGCCTCGAAGCCGACGACGACGAGATCGGCGCCGTTGGCAAGGCGGTCGCGCGCGGCGGCGATGGTGGCGGGCTTCACCAGCGGGGCGTCGCCGCAGAGCACGAGAACGTCGTCGGCAGGATCCTCGAGGGCGGAGCGTGCGGCAAGCACCGCGTGCGCGGTGCCGCGGCGCTCGGCCTGGACGAACGTCTCCGCCCAGGGCGCCAGCGCCCCGACCGTCGCCGTCACCGCCTCGGCGCCTTTGCCGACGACGACGGCGAGGCGCCCGGCGCCCGCGGCTTCGGCCGCCGCCACGACGTGGGCGATCATCGGACGGTTGCCGACGGCGTGCAGCACCTTCGGCCGCGCCGACCGCATCCGCGTCCCCTCGCCCGCCGCGAGCACCACCGCCAGGCAACCGCGTTCGTTCATCACTCTCTCCTCGCCTGTCGGGCCCCAGCGACCGCCCTCCGGGCCAACGGCGTCGCCCCGGGTTCGCCCCCATGCGCCGCGGCGTGCTCCCGGTGGCGCGGCGGCGCACTTGGCAGAGCGCTCACGAGCACGTCAAGGCACCGGCGGCTGCTTGCTCCGGGGCGGTCCCTCGCCCAAAGTGAGGACGAATTGATGGCGAGAGGCGGGTGGCCGCCGCGCGGGACCCTCGCTCGCGGCCGCGGGAGGTCGCCCGCGGCGGCCGGCCGTGACGCCCGTCACAGCGGCGCCCCTGTCGTCCGCTAGTGTCCACGGCGGGTTCGCGTCACTCGTCCGACCCCTTCCGCCGGCTCCCCGCCAGGTTGCCGGCGACCCTTTCAGCGCCGCATTGCGGTGCTCAGTCTCACCCGGTCCACTCCGGACCCCCCAAGGAGCCTTCGATGCCCCGACTTCCGCTACGCCTTGCCGGTCCCAGCCTCGCCGTCCTCCTTCTCGCCGGGGCCCCCGCGTTCGCGGCCGAGCCCACCGGCAACGCCATCGCCGATGCGGTGATCGCGGGCATGGAATCGAGCGGCGCCACCAACATCACCTGGGGCGGCGTGACCGGCGACGACGACACGGCCACCATCACGGATCTGAAGGCGACCACCGCCCCGGCGACCGAGGGCGGCAAGACCTCCACCCTGACGATCGGCTCGCTGACGCTCGACGAAGCGTCGGTGGCCGACGGCCGCATCGAAGCCGGCGCCGTCGCCGCGACGGCCATCACGGTGAAGGAGGACGGCGGCACGGCCGGCGTCTCGATCGGCCAGCTGGTCGGCGCCGACGTCGCCGGCTCGGTCGAGGACGCCGTGTCCCCGGATCTCGACACCACGCTCGGCGAGATGACCGCGAGCGACATCGTCATCACCGCCGAGGACGGCACGGCGATCCCGGTCGAGACCGTCGAGATCACCACCGGGGACGTGGTGAACGGCTCGCCGCGCGAGATGTCCTTTGCCGCCGACAACATCGTCATCGACGTGGCGAAGCTGCCCGACGAGGAGGCGAAGGCGCAGCTGACCCGCCTCGGCTACGACACGCTGAAGCTCTCGCTGGTGCTCGCCGGCGGCTGGGATGCCGAACAGGAGACCCTGACGGTCGAGGAGATCACCATCGCCGGCGACCAGATGGGCTCGCTGTCGCTGTCGGCGAGCCTCGGCGGCCTCACCGAGGCGGTCATGGAGCAGCTGCAGGCCGAGGGCAACGACGAGCAGAAGATGCAGCTGCTGCAGGGCCTGCTGGTCGAGGACCTCGAGCTCTCCTTCGAGAACCAGTCGCTGGTGAACCGGCTGATCGACGCCCAGGCGAAGGACCAGGGGACGACCCCGGACGCCCTCGTCGGCCAGCTCTCGCAGATGCTGCCGGAGATGCTGAAGATGATCGGCAACCCGGACTTCGAGGGCAAGGTGGCCGCCGCCGCGACCGCGTTCCTGAAGGCGCCGCAGAACCTGACGATCACCGCCGCCCCCGCCCAGCCGGTGCCGATCGCCCAGCTCGTCGGCACGGCGATGATGGCGCCGCAGTCGCTGCCGACCGTCCTCAACGTGACGGTCGACGCGAACCAGCAGTAGCATCGACGCGGCCGCTCCCCGGCGGCCGCAACACCCCGCCGGCGCGGCCGACACGCGCCGGCGCATCCCGCGGGACGACGCCGGGCCGCAAGGCCCCTGCCCCGCTTGTTCGAGATACTCCGAGAGGCTCCATGACGCTCCGCTCCCGGCCCACGACGCCGCGTTTCCGGCCCACCGCCGGCGCCGTCGCCCTGCTGTCGGCGACCGCCCTGACGGTCTTCTCCGCTCCCGCCGTGGCCGCCGAGGGCCGCGACATCGTCGAGGGCTGGAAGTCCTGGGCGGCCGGCCTCGCCGTCGAGGGCCTCGACTTCGACATCGCCTCGGTGGAGGAGGCGGACGGCGGCGCCGTGACCGTGATGAAGGGTCTCGAACTCAGCTGGACCGGGACGCTCACGCTGCCGTCCTCCGAGGCGGGCGCGCCGGCGGACCGGCTGACCTACGCCCTCGAGGCCTCCATCCCCGAGATGCGCTTCACCGACCTCCGGCGGACGGCGGAGGGCTTCGCGGCGACCTCGTTCGCGGTGCCGGTGATGACCCTTTCGGCCTCCGGCGAAGCGGACGGCGAACGCCTCGGCTTCACCGAGGTGCTGCACAACTACACCTCGAACGAGCCCCGCTGGGCCGCTTGGCCGGACATCCCGGCCGACCCGGAGCGGCCGTTCTCGCGCTTTGAGCCGCTGTGGCGCATGGGCCTCCAGTGGTCCGCCGCGTCGGACCGGGTCGAGCGCACGGAGGTCGAGATCGTCCAGCCGGACGGCGGCCAGACGATGGAGATGGGGCCGATGGAGGTGACCGGCACCGCCGGCGGGACCTTCGAGCGCATCCTCGTCGGCGCCTCCGAGGGCACGATGATCATGGAGGTGGCAAACCTGACGCCGGGGGCGGACGGCACCGTGCCGCCGCCGAAGCGCCAGGAGATGACGGTCCGTCAGGGTCCGCAGGAACTCATTCGCTACGCCTACGCGCCCTTCTACGAGGCGATCTTCGGCGGCGGCCCCGGGCGCGGCAAGGCCCCGGTGTCGATGCTCGAGCGCGCCACCGTCGGCGCCATGGAGGTCAGCGGCCCCGACCTCGGCTACACCATCGGCGCCCAGGCGATCGAGGATGTCCGCATCGGCGTGCCGGAGGTGAATGTCGCGCGCGAGATCGACCGGCTCATCCTGGCCGCGCAGGCCGGCTCCGTCGACCCGGTCGACGTCTTCGACCTCGCGCTGACGGCCTACCAGGGTTTCTCGGTCGGCAAGCTCACCTCGGAGGGCTTCTCGTTCGACATGCCGGAGTTCGTCATGTCCTTCGGCGCGACCGTGATGGAGCGGTTGTCGAAGGACGGGATGGGGCTGTTCGCGATCAGCGGCATCGAGGCGCGCGGCGAGGACGGGCCGGACAATCTCGGCACCTTTGCGCTCGGCCGCTTCGCCATCCGCGACGTCGTCTTCCCGGCGAAGGACGCGATCATCGCCCTCGCGCGCCTCGAGAGTGACCCGCTCGGCGGCGGCCAGCCGATCGAGCCCTCGACCCGGCAGATCCTCGACGTCGTGCCGATGGTCGGCGGCGTCGAGCTCGAGGGCCTCAAGGTCGACAGTGCGATGACCGGCTCCATCGCCCTCGACCGCTTCGCCCTCGCCCTCGGCGGCTTCGTGCCGCCGGTGCCGACGGAAACGGAGATCGAGCTTGCCGGCCTGTCGTTCCCGACCGCGCTCGTGACCGACCCGGACGCCAAGGCCTTCCTCGAGCAGGCCGGCATCGACCAGGTGCGGATCGACGGCCGCTACGCCACGAAGTGGACGGAGGGCGACAACACCTTCGACCTCGACCCGTTCGCGCTGACGGTCGAAGGGCTCGGCTCGGCGGAGGTGACGATGGCGCTCTCTGGCGTGCCGCGCTCCGTCTTCGAGGCGCCGGACAAGGCGCAGCTCGCCATGCCCGAGGTGATGGTGGACGGGGTGACGGCCCGCTTTGCCAACGCCCCGAAGCTCGCCGGCCCGCTCGCCGATTTCGCTCAGCAGCAGCAGATTTCGCCGGAGACGGCGATCGGGGTGATCGGCGACGTGATCCGCAACGAGCTCGCGCCGATGGCCGGCGACGGCTTCGCCGACTCGCTCGGCGCTGCGGTGAAGCAGTTCCTGTCGGGCCCCACCGGCAGCCTCGAACTCGTCGCCCGCCCGGCCCAGCCGGTGCCCTTGGTGCAGGTCGTCGGTTCAGCGACGATGGCGCCAGGCTCGCTGGTGAAGCTGCTCAACGCGGCGGTGGAGTACCGGCCGTAGGGGTGACGACACCGGCTTCACGTCCCTCCCCTGCCAGGGGGAGGGACAGACGGCCGAAGGCCGTCAGGGTGGGGCACGTGAATCAGGGGCGTCGCGGGAGCCGTCTCCTTTTTGATTGACGGGCCCCCACCTGCCGGCTTCGCCGGGCTGTCCTCCCCCCTGTGAGGGGGAGGACAAGTGCCTCACGCCGGCTTCACGACCCTGAGGTTCAGCTCGCGGAGCTGCTTCGGGGTCGGGTCGGACGGGGCGCCCATCAGCAAGTCGATCCACTGCTGGTTCATCGGGAACAGCGCGACCTCGCGCAGGTTCTGGACGCCGCAGATCAGCATGGCGATGCGGTCCACACCGGCCGCCATGCCGCCGTGCGGCGGGGCGCCGTACTGGAAGGCGCGGTACATGCCGCCGAAGCGCTCGATGAGGACGCTCTCGTCGTAGCCGGCCACCTCGAAGACCTTCTTCATGATCTCCGGCTTGTGGTTGCGGATGGCGCCGGAGGCGATCTCGTAGCCGTTGCAGACGAGGTCGTACTGGTAGGCCGACAGGGCGAGCGGATCGGTGCTCTCCAGACCCTCGAGGCCACCTTTCGGCATCGAGAAGGGGTTGTGGGCGAAGTCGATCCGCTTGTCCTCCTCGTTCCACTCGAACATCGGGAAGTCGACGATCCAGGCGAGCGAGAAGCGGTCCTCGTCGATGATGCCGAGCTCGCGGCCGACGCGGTTGCGCGCCGCGCCGGCGAAGGCCGTGAACTTCTCCGGCCGGCCGGCAACGAAGAAGCAGGCGTCGCCGACGGCAAGCCCCAGTTGGGCGGCGATCGCCGCCGTCCGCTCCGGCCCGATGTTCTTCGCGAGCGGGCCAGCTCCGCCGTCCTCGCCCTCGCGCCAGAAGATGTAGCCGAGGCCGGGCTGACCCTCGCCCTGCGCCCAGGAGTTCATCCGGTCGCAGAAGGCGCGGTTGCCGCCCTTCGGCGCCGGGATCGCCCACACCTCGACCTTCGGGTCGCCGGCGATCATGTTCGCGAACACCTTGAAGCCGGAGCCCGCGAAGTGGTCGGTGACGGCCTGCATCTCGATCGGGTTGCGGAGGTCCGGCTTGTCGGAGCCGTACTTGCGCATGGCGACCGAGTGCGGGATGCGCGGGAAGACGTCGGTAACCGGGAAGCCGCCCGAGAAGGTCTCGAAGATGCCGCGGATCACCGGCTCCATCGTCTCGAACACGTCGTCCTGCTCGACGAAGCTCATTTCCAGGTCGAGCTGGTAGAACTCGCCCGGCAGGCGGTCGGCGCGCGGGTCCTCGTCGCGGAAGCACGGCGCGATCTGGAAATAACGGTCGAAGCCGGCGACCATCAGGAGCTGCTTGTACTGCTGCGGCGCCTGCGGCAGGGCGTAGAACTTGCCGGCGTGGATGCGCGAGGGAACGAGGAAGTCGCGCGCGCCCTCCGGGCTCGAGGCGGTGAGGATCGGCGTCTGGAACTCGGTGAAGCCGGCGCCTGTCATCCGCTTGCGCATCTCGGCGATCACCGCCGTGCGGGTCATGATGTTCTTGTGCAGGGTCTCGCGACGAAGATCGAGGAAGCGGTAGCGCAGCCGCGTCTCCTCCGGATAGTCCGGCTCGCCGAACACCGGCAGCGGCAGCTCCTTCGAGGCGGACAGCACCTCCGCCTCGCGCACGAACACCTCGATGCGGCCGGTCGGCAGGCGGTCGTTGATGGTCTCGGGCGTGCGCGCCTTCACCTCGCCGTCGATCCGCACCACCCACTCGGCGCGCAGCGTCTCGATCACCGGGAAGGCGGGGGAATCCGGATCGCAGACGATCTGCGTCAGGCCGTAGTGGTCGCGCAGGTCGACGAAGAGGAGGCCGCCGTGATCGCGGACCCGGTGCACCCAGCCGGAAAGGCGGACGCTCGTCCCGACGTCGCTCTCGCGAAGGGCGCCGCAGGTGTGGCTTCTATAACGGTGCATGGCTGGCTCTCGGACGGCGGTGCGCAAGGGGTCGGCGGGCGGCCCGCGGCGTTTCCGGCGGGCGGCGGAACACGGCACGCGACCGGCGCCTTGTCAAGGACGGCCAGGCACCGCGCCGCCTTGCCAGCGACCACGGCGGAGGCACGGCGCATGCCGACGAGGCCGCGGACACCTCGCCGCGCCCGCGGCGGCGGGGTGGTGCGGACGGGATCGATGTTGTAAAAGCCGCCCGACTTCACGATATCCCCGACTTCACGCTCTTTCCCCCTTGCCCGCGTCGGTGCCGGTCCCCTCATGGAAACCGTTCTTCTCGTCATTCACATCATGGTCGTGCTCGCGCTTGTCGCGGTCGTGCTGCTGCAGCGCTCCGAAGGCGGCGCGCTCGGCATCGGCGGCGGCGGCGGTGGCGGCGGCTTCTTCTCGAGCCGCGGCACGGCGAACCTCCTGACGCGGACGACGGCGATCCTCGCGGCGGTGTTCTTCCTCACCTCGATCGGCCTCACCTTCGTCGGCCAGCGCCAGTCGGGGACGGACTCGCTGCTCGAGCGCGTGCTTGGCACCGACCCGCTGCCGGGCGGCGCGCCGGGGGCTCCCGCCATTCCGGGCGACGACGCGACCCGTGGCAGCGGCCAGGGCATCCTCGACACCCTGCGCGGCCCCGGCGACGCTCCAGCCCCGCCGGCTCCCGCGGCGCCGACCGGACCGCAGGTCCCGAGCGGCGACTGACGCCTTCGACGCCCGCCTGGGCTCTCGCCCGGCGGGCCTTCCGGCCACCTCGCGGTGGCCGCCGCCGGGGCGCGTTCCGCCCGGGCGAATCATGGTTTCGTCTGTTAGGGTGGCCCCCCATGGCGCGGTACGTCTTCATCACCGGCGGCGTGGTCTCATCCCTCGGCAAGGGCCTCGCCTCGGCGGCCCTCGGCGCGCTGCTGCAGGCGCGCGGCTACACCGTCCGGCTGCGCAAGCTCGACCCCTACCTCAACGTCGACCCGGGCACGATGTCGCCCTACCAGCACGGCGAGGTGTTCGTCACCGACGACGGCGCCGAGACCGACCTCGACCTTGGGCACTACGAGCGCTTCACCGGCCGGCCGGCGACGCGGATGGACAACATCACCACCGGCCGCATCTACCAGGGCATCATCGCCAAGGAGCGGCGCGGCGACTATCTCGGCGGTACCGTGCAGGTCATCCCGCACGTCACCGACGCCATCAAGGAGTTCGTGCGCTCGGGCAACGAGGACGTCGACTTCGTGCTCGTCGAGATCGGCGGCACGGTCGGCGACATCGAGGGCCTGCCGTTCTTCGAGGCGATCCGGCAGCTCGGTAACGATCTGCCGCGCGGCGACGCGGTGTTCATCCACCTGACGCTGATGCCCTACATCCCGAGCGCGGGCGAGCTGAAGACGAAGCCGACGCAGCACTCGGTGAAGGAACTGCGCTCGATCGGCATCCAGCCGGACATCCTGCTCGTGCGCTGCGACCGGCCGATCCCCGATTCCGATCGCCGCAAGCTCGCCCTCTTCTGCAACGTGCGCGAGAGCGCGGTGATCCCGGCCCTCGACGTCGCCTCGATCTACGACGTCCCGGTCGCCTATCACGAGCACGGGCTCGACGCCGAGGTCCTCGCGGCCTTCGGCATCCGCGACGCCCGGGAGCCCGACCTCACCCGCTGGCAGACGATCTCCGGCCGCATCCGCAACCCGGAGGGCGCGGTCACCATCGCCGTCGTCGGCAAGTACACGGGCCTCAAGGACGCCTACAAGTCGCTGATCGAGGCGCTGGTGCACGGCGGCATCGCCAACAACGTGCGCGTCGACATCGAATGGATCGAATCGGAGATCTTCGAGGAGGAAGATCCGGCCCCGTGGCTCGAGCGGGTGAACGGCATCCTCGTGCCCGGCGGCTTCGGCGAGCGCGGCTCGGAGGGCAAGATCGCCGCCGCCGGGTTCGCCCGTCGCCGCAAGGTGCCCTATTTCGGCATCTGCTTCGGCATGCAGATGGCGGTGATCGAGGCGGCGCGCAGCCTCGCGGACATTCCGCTCGCCAGCTCCACCGAGTTCGGGCCGACCGCCGAACCGGTGGTCGGGCTGATGACCGAGTGGATGCGCGGCAACGAGCTGGAAATCCGGCTTGCCGGCGGCAACCTCGGCGGCACCATGCGCCTCGGCGCCTTCCCGGCGAAGCTCGCCGGCGACAGCCTGATCGCCTCGATCTACGGCTCGACCGAGATCTCCGAGCGCCACCGGCATCGCTACGAGGTGAACGCCGGCTATCGGGAGCGCCTCGAGGCCCACGGCATGCGCTTCGCCGGCATGTCGCCCGATGGCCTCCTGCCGGAGACGGTGGAATTCACCGACCACCCCTGGTTCGTCGGGGTGCAGTTCCATCCGGAACTGAAGTCGCGGCCCTTCGACCCGCACCCGCTGTTCGCCTCCTTCATCGGGGCGGCGGTCGAGCAGAGCCGCCTCGTCTGATGGCGGGCGCGGCGGTCGATCTCGGCACCGCCGCAATGTCGGCCGATCGTGGGGTGTCGGGGGGCTTCGGGGGGAGCTTGACGAGGCGGACCGGATGACGGTGCAGGCGGTACAGCAGGCGGCGGTGGGCCTCGGCGGCCTCGGAGAAACGGCCTGCGGCCCGCTCGTCGCCCGCGCCCTCGCCGGGGAGGTTGCCCCCGATCTCGGCTTCCGGGACCGGGCCTCCGAACAGATCTACCGCTCCCTGCAGCCGGAACTCGAACCGCACCGTCCGGCGAAGCCGGCGATGCTGGCGCTGATCGCGACGACCTGGGTCATCGACCAGATCGTCGGCTCCTTCACGTCGCGCCATCCGCACGCCCAGATCGTCGATCTTGGCGCCGGCCTCTCGACCCGCTTCCAGCGCATCGACAACGGCATGCTGACGTGGATCGACGTCGACCGGCCGGAGGTCGTGACGCTGCGCGAGACACTGTTTCCCTTCTGCGACCGCCGCAGCATGGTCGGCGCCGACATCGGCGGTCCCGACTGGATCGAGCGCCTCCCGCTGCGGCCGGCGCCGACGCTGGTGATCGCCGAGGGGCTCTTCGCCTACGCTTCTCCCGAGACGATGACGGCGGTGCTCGCCGATCTCGCCGCCACGACGGGGACCCGTACGGAGCTGCTCCACGACTTTTCGAGCCGGCTTCTCGCCCGCCGCCTCGGCCCGCGACAACCGGGGACGGGTGCAGCGGTGCGGCGCGGCATCCGCCGCCCCCGCGACCTGACCCGCGAGGGCTGGCACCTCACGGCCATCCATCCCGTCTACGAGGCGATGGGCCTGCCCTATTCGGTGATCGGCGCCGTGCTGCGCCGTCTCGGGCGGTGCTGTCCCCACGGCGTCGCCCATCTCGTCTGCACCACGGGCGCCGAGGAGACGGGAGACCGGGATGCGGCCGCTATGGTTGCCGCCGGCGCCGGTCGCGCGGAGTCCGCCCTCTCGAGGCCGGACGGCACCCGCTCATCCGCCCGCCCCCCGTCGCCGCGATGATGCGCGCCAGCCGCCTCGCCGGCCGCGCCAGCCGGCGCGAAAGGAGACACCCATGACAGCGCACGGCCACCCCTCCCCCGCCCCGGACGCGGTCGTCAGCGTCGGCACCGTGCGCTTCGGGAACGGCCTGCCGATCTCCCTCATTGCCGGCCCCTGCCAGCTGGAGAGCCGCGCGCACGCGCTGGAAGTCGCCCACGCGCTGAAGGAGATCGCCGCCCGCCTCGGCATCGGCCTCGTCTTCAAGACGTCGTTCGACAAGGCGAACCGCACGAGCCTCGGCGGCGCGCGTGGCGTCGGCCTGGAGGCGGCGCTGCCGATCTTCGCGGAGATCCGCGAGGCGACCGGCCTGCCGGTGCTCACCGACGTGCACGGGGCCGAGCAGTGCGCGCCGGTGGCGGAAGCAGTCGACATCCTGCAGATCCCGGCCTTCCTCTGCCGGCAGACCGACCTCCTGATCGCCGCCGCGGCGACGGGGCGCGTCGTCAACGTCAAGAAGGGGCAGTTCCTCGCCCCCTGGGACATGGCGCACGTCATCGCCAAGGTGACCGGGGCCGGCAACACGCGGGTCCTCGCCACCGAGCGCGGCGCGAGCTTCGGCTACAACACGCTCGTCTCGGACATGCGCGCGCTGCCGATCATGGCGGAGACCGGCGCACCGGTGATCTTCGACGCGACGCATTCGGTGCAGTCGCCGGGCGGCAGGGGCGGCTCGTCGGGCGGCGACCGTCGCTTCGTGCCGCCGCTGTCGCGTGCGGCGGTGGCGGTCGGTGTCGCAGGGCTGTTCATCGAGACCCACCCGGACCCGGACCACGCGCCGTCGGACGGCCCGAACATGGTGCCGCTAGCGGAGTTCGAACGCCTCGTCGCCTCGCTGATGGCGATTGACGCGCTGGTGAAGCCGGCCGCGGCGGCCTAAGGGGTGCGCGACGGCAGTTGCCGCGTTCGGCGGCGGCAGCCGCGTGCGGCGGCAGTCTCTCGGTGGCCCTCCTGAGCGACGGGGTGCAGGGCCTCAGGCCCGCGGCTTTCGGCGCCTGTGCGGTCTCGCCGGTTGACGTGGCCGGCGCCACCGCTTAACCCGTGGCCGCCGACCCCGCTGCGCCGCTTCCGCGCCGGCCAACCCGGACGGGGTCGCGCACGAGCCCGTAGCTCAGCCGGTAGAGCACGTGACTTTTAATCATGGGGTCGTGGGTTCGAGTCCCACCGGGCTCACCATGAAGCAGAGCTTGGGATTTTAGGCGCACCGGAGCAATGCTTGGCGCGTCATGCAAGATTTAGTTTACGGAAGACCGGTAACGAGTAGCCCGCATGCGCTCTCGGTTTCCAAAAAAAAGACCATTGCAGGACGCAAGAAGTGCTAAGAACTAGACTTTAGCACGTCTGCGCTTAAGCTTGAACCAGTCGGCGTGCATCGCCTTCGTTTAGGTGGCGGCGCACTCCGTCGCGACTTTCTCGAGCCGGTCGCTGTACGCGTTGGGCCTCCCCGGCCGCGCTCCTGTCGAGCAAGCCGACGACCCCGTCGTTGTTTCCGGCGCCTTCACGTTTCGTTGCGACGCCGTCCTCCGCGGCGCCGACGCTGTCTCGTCCTGCGAGGCGTCCATCAGACCGGGCTTGGACGAGAGGCGGGTCCGGCCCCGAGCAAATGCGGTTGTCAGTCAATCTTATTGTCATATGGTGTCCCTGTGGCGCCGGCGGCAGCGACCGGCAGACCCACCCAATCGCCGCGAGCGCGCCTGCTGTTGGCGGCGCGCCATTTTCGACGGCAGAACACGGGGAGAGACATGGACGAGCTCAACATCGACCGGCGCAAGCTGCTGCTCGGGGCCACGGCCATCGGCACCGCGGCCCTCGGAACGGCGGCCCTCGGCGCCGGCGCGCGCGCCCAGACCAACGCGGCCACGCCCGCCGCCGCCGGGGCCGGCGGCCTCCCCTCACGGGGCGAGTTCGTCGTCCGCGGTGCGACCGTTCTTTCGATGGACGATAGCGTCGGCGACCTTCCGGCGGGCGACGTCCATGTCCGCGACGGCGAGATCGTCGCGGTCGGCGAGAACCTCAGCGCTCCGGGCGCCACCACCATCGACGGCAGCGGCATGATCTGCATGCCGGGCATCGTCGAGACGCACTTTCACCTGTGGACCTGCAGCGCGCGGCCGCTGGCGAACTCGAACTTCCCCGAGAAGGGCTACTTTCCGATCACCGGCACGCTCGGACCCCACTACGAACCGGAGGACGCCTACGCCAGCGTCCGGCTCGGGCTCGCCGAGGCGCTCGCCGCCGGCGTCACGTCGTTCCAGAACTGGGCCCACAACACCCGCAGCCCCGAACATGCCGATGCCGAACTCCGGGCGATGCGCGACATGGGCGTGCGCGGCCGGTTCGCCTACGGCACGCCGCAGAAGGGCCCGACCGACCAGCCGATGGACGCGGCGGACCTTGCCCGCGTGCAGAAGGAGTGGATCACGCCGGATAGCCTCCTGACGCTCGGCATCTGCTCGCGCAACGTCGCCAGCAACAACGCCCAGCGCGCGGCGATCTCGATCGAGATGGCCAAGGAGGACTGGGGAGCGGCGCGCAAGCTCGGCCTGCCGATCACCATGCATACCTCGACCGGCAGCCCGGTGAAGATGCTGGACGACGCCGGCCTCCTCGGGCCGGACGTGCAGCTCGTCCACCCGCTGATGACGTCCGAGGAGGACCGCCAGATCCTCGCCGCCCGCGGCGTCAGCTACTCGACCTCGCCGCTCGGCGAGGCGAAGCGCCCGAAGGACCGCGGCGAGATCCAGCTCGGCGAGCTCCTGGAGGCGGGCGTCAAGGTGTCGATGTCGATCGACGTCTCGGCCGACCAGAACTGCGACTGCTTCAACTGCATGCGGACGCTTTACGCGCTCCACAAGCACCGCCTGCCGGACATGCCGCTGTCGACGAAGCGCCTCGTCCAGCTCGCCACCATCGACGGCGCGCGCGATCTCGGCATCGACCAGAAGGTGGGCTCGCTGACGCCCGGCAAGCGCGCCGACCTGATCCTGATCCGCACCACCGACCCGAACATGGCGCCGATCGGCGAACCCTACGATGCGCTCGTGAACTTCGCCGCGCCCGGCAACGTCGACACGGTCATCATCGACGGGCGGGTGCTCCGGCAGGGAGGCAAGTACACGGCCGTCGACTTCATGGAGATCGCCACCAAGGCGCGGGAGTCGATCTTCGCGGTGGCGAAGCGCGCCAACTGGAGCTGAGGGCCGTCGGCGTTGCCGGCGCAAGGGGCCAACGAGAAGCCCAAGGGGTCGCGGCACCGCCGCGGCCCCTTTCGCGTGAGAGGTGGACGGCAGGCAGGAGGCAGCGGAGCCTCAGGCGCACGCCGTCAGGAGCAGCACCGGCACGAACGTCGCCACCGTCGCCGCGAGGGCGGCGAGAGCGGCGGCAAAGCCGACCGACCGCAGGAATGTCGCGGGCGGCGGTTGCTCGCCCGGGATGTCCTGGGCGGGACCGTTCCGCCGCAGCCTAAGCCCCCACGCGGCGAGCGCCGCCGCCGCCGTCGAGAGGCAGAACAGCGCGACGAGTTGCGCCCGCTGAAGGCTGATGCCCCCGCCGAGCGCGACGTCGTCCCAGCCGAAGGCGCAACCGAACGACAGGCTCCCATAGAGCAGCACGAAGGCGACGGCCCAGACGGTGAAGCCGATCGCCGGCAGGAGAAGGGGCGACGCGAGCGGCCTCATCGCCCGGGCTCCACCCCCGCGAGCACCGTCAAGGCGAGCGTCGCGCCGAGCGCCACGATGCCGGCGGCGGCGGTGTAGTCGTGCCAGAGGACGCCGATGCGGAGGTCGGCGCTGCGCACCGCCGACAGCCGGCCCGTCACCCAGCGACCGATGCCGTGCAGGGCGATGAGGACGCCAACCGCCGCGTGCAGGGCCGCGTACACGAGGATGACGAAGAGGACGGCCCGGTGGGCATGGCCGGTCGGCTCCGGGACACCGGCAGCGAGACCGGCGAAGGTCGCGACCGCTACCGCCTGCGCAAGCCCCGCGAGGGCGAGCCACAGCACGGGTGACCGGCCGCGGACGAGGCGCGCGAGCCCGATTCTCGACGCGAGCGCCGCGGCGACCACAGCGACGCCCGCGGCGGCTGTCACGGCGAGCGGCGGCATCGGGATCGGCTGCGGCGGCCAGGCGGGCGCCACGAGCCACAGGAACAGGCCGCCGAACAGCAGCGAGGCGAAGAGCACGGTGTCGGCCGCGAGGGTGAACGTCATCGCCCACCACGAGGGAGGCCGCTCGACCTCCCAGTGGGTCGGCAGCACCTCCCCTCGCCCCGCCGGCAGCGGGCCGAGGTCGCGCCGCCCGCCGCAATCGGCGGTCCAGGCGAGGAGAAGGCCGACCGTGACGGCGAGCATCACCGGGGTGACCCAGTAGAGCTTGAAGAGCAGCGAGAGCACGAAGCCGCCGGTGGCGAGGGCCGTCCACAGCGGCAGGAAGGTGGTGTTCGGCAGGACGATGATCTGCGTCGGGCGGCCGGTGATCATGTCGACGGCGATCGTCTCCATCCAGCCATTGCGGGCAAGGCCGAGATAGCCCTCGCCGCGGGCGAGGCGCAGCGCGAGGTCGTCGGGGTCGAGGCGGTCGGCGCGGTCCTCGATGCGCGGCAGGGACGCAAAGGCGTAGGAGGTCGGCGGCGTCGCCATCGCCCACTCGAGGGTCCGCGCGCCGAACGGGTTGCGGCGGGTCGCCGTGCCGAAGCGCACCTGCACCACGATGTCGACGACGAAGAGGGCGAAGCCGATCGTCATCAGGAAGCCGCCCACCGAGGAGACGAGGTTCAGCCAGTCCCACCCCGCCTCCGCCGGGTACCAGGCGACGCGCCTCGGCATGCCGAGGAGGCCGGTGAGGTGCATGAGGAAGAAGGTGAGGTTGAAGCCGCCGAAGATCAGCCAGAAGGCGGGCACCGACAGGCGGTGGTCGGAGCTGCGCCCGGTAACGTGCGGCAGCCAGTAGTAGGCGGCGGCGAGCATCGGAAAGACGAAGCCGCCGACGAGGACGTAGTGGAGATGGGCGACGACGAAGTGGGTGTCGTGGGCCTGGAAGTTGAAGGGCACCATGGCGAGCATGACGCCCGTCAGCCCGCCGATGACGAAGACGACGAAGAAGCCGGCGAGATAGAGCATCGGCACGTCGAAGCGCGGCCGGCCCTGGGCGAGCGTGCCGATCCAGGCGAAGAACTGCACCGCCGTCGGGATCGCCACAAGTGCGCTCGCCGCCGAGAAGAAGGCAAGCGCGAGGTGCGGGATGCCCACCGTGAACATATGGTGGACCCACAGACCGAACGACAGGAAGCCCATCGCGATCACCGCGACGACGATCGCCCGGTAGCCGACGAGTTCGTGGCGGGCGAAAGTCGGCAGCATCGTCGAGACCGCGCCGGCCGCCGGCAGGAAGATGATGTAGACCTCCGGGTGCCCGAACAGCCAGAAGAGGTGCTGCCAGAGGAGCGCGTCACCCCCGCGCGTCGGGTCGAAGAACGGCAGGTCGAAGGCCCGCTCGAGCTCGAGCAGGATCGAGCCGAGGATCAGCGGCGGGAAGCCGAACAGCATCATCAGCGCGGTGACGAGCAGGTACCACGCCATGATCGGCATGCGGTCGATCGACATGCCCGGCGCGCGCACCATGAGGATCGTCACGGTGATCTCGACCGCGGCGCAGAGCGCCGAGATCTCGACGAACGTGACGCCGAGGAGCCAGACGTCGGCATTGATGCCGGGCGAATAGGTCGAGGACGTCAGCGGCGTGTACATGAACCAGCCGCCGTTCGGCGCGACACCGGCGAGCATGGCGACGATCAGGATGGTGCCGCCGAAGATGTAGCACCAGAATCCGTAGGCGCTGAGGCGGGGAAAAGCGAGGTCGCGGGCGCCGAGAAGCTTCGGCAGCAGGTAGAGCGCCAGCCCCTCGAACATCGGGATGGCGAACAGAAACATCATCACCGTGCCGTGCATGGTGAAGATCTGGCTGTAGAGCTCGGGTCCGACGAAGCCGCTGTGGGACGTGGCGAGCTGGGCGCGGATCAGCATCGCGAGCCCGCCGCCGATGGCGAAGAAGACGAAGGCGGCGAGCATGAAGCGCTTGCCGACGACGGTGTGGTTGACGGCGGAGAGCCGTCCGAGGCCGGGCGGCGTGTCCCAGATCGCCGCGAGCTCCTTGTGGAGGCGGACGGCCGATCCGGCGGGTGGTGTCTCCGTCATTGCGCCTGCGCCTCCCGCGCGAGAGCCTCGGGATAGTCTTCGGCGGGATGGACGACGACGGAGAAGCGCATCGCCGAATGCCCGGTGCCGCAGAATTCGGCGCAGACGCCGCCATAGCGGCCGGGCCGATCGGCATGCAGGCGGATGCGGTTCACGTGGCCGGGGATCGCGTCGATCTTGCCGCCGAGCCGCGGCACCCAGAAGGCGTGGATCACGTCCTCGCTGGTGACGACGAACTCGACGTCGCGGCCAGCGGGCATGTGGAGAACGTTGTCCGTCACAAGTCCGGCCTCGGGGTAGCGGAACTCCCAGGCCCACATGCGGGCGGCCGCCTCGATCCGCAGCGGCTCGCGGGCGCCGCGCATGAGGAGCCCCTCGCCGAGAGCGAAGGCGGTGGTGACGAGGGCAACAAGAACGATCGCCGGCATCACCAGCCCGCCCCAGAGGATGAGGCGACGAGCCGGCGCCGGGCCGAGCCGCGTCGGCGCGAGCCACGCGACGAGCAGGACCGCCGAGACGCCGATGAAAAGAAGGCTGGCTCCGGCGAGCATGAGCCACCAGAGCCGCGCGATGGCGGCGGCGGCAGGCCCTTCCGGCGCGAGCGTCGAGAGGTCGCCGGCGCAGCCCGCAACAAGCGCCGCCATCGTCACCGCGGCAAGCGCGCCCGCCCGGCGGAACCCGGGAGCGCCTCCGCGGGTTGCCGCAGCAGCGGGAGGACCGACATGAACGAGATGCGCGACCGGGGGAACCCGATCATTGACGACCTGGTCGACGAATCCGTCGAGTCCGCGGTCGCCGTGGCCGGCCACCCGCTGCACGCGATGAGCGTCCACTTTCCGATCGCCCTCGTCATCGCGACGCTCGGCTGCGACGTCTTCTACTGGTGGACTGCCGATCCCTTCTGGGTGCGCGCCGGCCTCTGGGCCGCTGGCTTCGCCTTCGCGAGCGGCGTTGGGGCCGGCCTCGTCGGGACGGCCGAGCTGCTGCTCGTCGCCGGCATCCGCTCGCGGGTGGCGAGCTGGACGCATGCGATCGCGGCGATGACACTCATCGCCGTTATGGGCACCAACTGGGGCCTCCGTCTGTCCGGCGGCGACGTTCTGCCGGACGGCCTGATCCTCTCGGTGCTGGCGAGCGTCTTCACCGGCCTCGCCGGCTGGCACGGAGGCAAGCTCGTGTTCGATCACGGCATCGGCCTCATCGTGTCCGGAAAGGATTGAGGTCGGCGACGAGGCCGCTGAGGCCGCCAGGCTCGCGCATCGCGTCGGGCACAAGGTCCGGCAGGACGGGCTTGGCGAGCACGACGACGAGGATCGCCGAGACGACCCCGAGGGTGGCTACCGTGACGGTCACGAAACGCCAGACCGGGTAGACGTTGCCCTTCTCGAACAGGCGGATGATGACGAGGCCCGTCACGATGTGGGCCAGCACCAGGAGCCCGACGAGGACGAGTTTCAGCGAGAACCACGGTTCGAAGGTCTCGCGGAGGAAGATGAGGGCTGTGCCCGAGCCGACTGCAATGAAGGCCGCGGGCGAGACGACGGCGACGTAGAGGAAGCGCACCATCGCCTGCAGGCGGTGGAGATCGTCGCCCGCACGGACGCTGGCGCGCCGCACATAGAGCCCCGGAAGGCAGAGGATGCCGGCGGTCCACACCGCGATGGCGGCGACGTGCAAGAACTTCAGCCAGATCATGCGTCGGCGGACCGTTCGCCACCCATGCCACGCGCGACCGGTGGCATCCGGAGGGCGATCAGGACCGCAGCAGCGACATAGGGTCCGGCCGCCGGTACCCACAGGATGAGGCCAGCGAGTTGCTGGTCCTCGAGGGGCGACAAGCCGAACGGCCCGGTCGTCAGGGCATGGGCCGCGTAGAGTGGACGTCCGGCGAAGGTGAGGAGCGCGCCGAGCATTCCCATCTGGACGACGGCGCCGAGGAGGCCGATCAGCGCGGCACCCGGCCATGCCGACGGCGACAGGACGGCCCACCAGAACAGGCCGCCGCTGCAAAGCAGCGTCACCTGCATCAGCCAGTAGAGTGGCGCGGAGGTGATGGCGGCGTCGTAGAGCGGCGGCACATGCCAGACCCACATGGCGATGGTCGACAGCGCCAGCGACCCGCCCACCGACAGGGGCGGCCGACGGGCCGACGAGAGCCCTCCGAACGCCACGACGAGGAACGGCGCGACCACCGCGGCGAGCAGGACGTGGTGGACGGCGCGTGCCGAGAAGAGGGCCGCCGTCAGCGCGCAGAGCGGCGAGAGGAAGAGGAGGAGGAACAGGCCGACGCCGAGGGTCAGGGAGAGCCGTCCGTCGCGGCGTGTCGCAAGGTGGGCGATGACGAAAGCCGAGGCGGCAGCAAGGGCGACGAGATCGAGCGACCAGGCGCCGGAGAGGCTCGCAGGTGTCGGTGCGGGACCGCAGTAGACCTCTTGCATCGCCGCCCCCTTCTTCGCAGTCGACGCCTGGCCGGCCCGGTCAGGCCGGGCGGGAGCGTCGTGGCTGCGAGCCGGAGGTCGCAGCGCCCATGACGCGCCGCCGCCGCACCGAACGGGCGCACGTCAGACCGCCAACGGCGAAGGTCGGGAAAGGTTCCGGCAGAAGATGGCCGCCCTGGCGATGCCCGGGCGACCGGCGCACGGCGTGCCGCGAAGCGACCGGCCTCGCCTGCGCATCAGGCCTTTCGCTTGTTGTAGACGTCGAGGCAGACGGCGCCGAGCAGGACGAGGCCCTTGATCACCTGCTGGTAGTCGATGCCGATGCCGAGGATGGACATCCCGTTGTTCATGACGCCCATGATCATCGCGCCGATGACGGCGCCGCCGACCCGGCCGACGCCGCCATAGGCCGAAGCGCCGCCGATGAAGCAGGCCGCGATGACGTCGAGTTCGAAGCCGAGGCCCGCCTTGGGCGTCGCCGTGTTGAGGCGCGCGGCGAAGACGAGGCCGGCGAGCGCCGCGAGCACGCCCATGTTGACGAAGGTGAGGAAGGTCAGCCGCTCGGTCTTGATGCCGGAGAGCTTGGCTGCCCGCTCGTTGCCTCCGACGGCGTAGATCTGCCGGCCGATGGTGGTCCGCGTGGTGACGAAGCCGTAGAGGGCGATCAGCGCCACCATGATCACGAGGACGTTCGGCAGTCCGCGGTGGGAGGCGATGAGGTAGGCGAAATAGACGATGACGGCGAAGAGCAGGACATTCTTGACGAGGAACAGGCCGTAGGGCTCGACATCGATGCCGTGGCTCTCCTGGCGGCGCCGGCCCTTGACGCTCTGCCAGACGAGGCCGAGGGCGAGGAGTGCGCCGATCGCGAGAGAGGTCGGGTAGAGTGTGCCGGCATCCGGCACGACCTCCGGAATGAAGCCGGAGGAGAGCTTCTGGAACTCGGGCGGGAACGGCCCGATCGACTGGCCCATCAGGATCGCAAGCGCGAGGCCCTTGAAGACCAGCATGCCGGCGAGCGTCACGATGAAGGACGGGATCTTGAAGTAGGCGACCCAGTAGCCCTGCGCCGCCCCGATCAGCCCGCCGAGGATCAGGCACAAGATCGTCGCCGGCACGAAGTGCATGTCGTAGCTCACCATCAGCACCGCCGCGACGGCACCGACGAATCCGGCAACCGACCCCACCGACAGGTCGATGTGCCCCGTGACGATGACGAGCAACATGCCCAGCGCCATGATGACGATGTAGCTGTTCTGCAGGACGAGGTTGGTGAGGTTGAGCGGCCGCAGCAGCGTGCCGTTCGTCACGATCTCGAAGAACACCATGATCGCGAACAAGGACAGCAGCATGCCGTATTCGCGCAGGTTGTTCTTCCAGAAGCCGCCAGCCTTCGTGGCGCCGGCCGCAGTGGCGGCGTTATCGCTCATGGACGGTCGTCTCCCTTGCGCATGATGGCGCGCATGATCCTCTCCTGGCTCGCCTCGGCGGCCGGCATCTCGGCGACGAAGGCGCCGTCGCTCATCACGCAGATGCGGTCGCAGATGCCGAGGAGCTCGGGCATCTCCGAGGAGATCACCACGACGCCCTTACCGGCGTCGGCGAGTTCGTTGATGATGCAGTAGATCTCGTACTTGGCACCGACGTCGATGCCGCGCGTCGGTTCGTCGAGGATGAGCACGGTCGGGTCGGTGAACAGCCACTTCGACAGCACGACCTTCTGCTGGTTGCCACCCGACAGCTTGCCGGCGTCCTGGTAAACGCTCGAGCAGCGGATGCGCATGCGGCCGCGATAGTCCGAGGCGACCTGAAGCTCGCGGACGTCGTCGATGATGCGGCGAGAGGCGACGCCGGCGAGGTTGGCGAGCGTGACGTTCTTGCGGATGTCCTCGGCGAGGAGGAGGCCGAGCTCCTTGCGGTCCTCGGTGACGTAGGCGAGGCCGGCGTCGATCGCGCGGCGGACGGTCGAAAGGTCGACCGCCCTGCCCTCCAGCTTCGCCTGGCCGGTGATCCGGTGGCCCCATGAGCGGCCGAACACGCTCATCGCGAACTCGGTCCGGCCGGACCCCATCAGACCGGCGATCCCGACGATTTCCCCGCGCCGAACGCGGAAGTCGACGGACTTCACGACCTGCCGGTCGTGATGTTCGGGATGGAAGACGGACCAGTTGGAGAGTTCGAAGATCGTGTCGCCGATCTTCGGCGTCCGCTTCGGGTAGCGGTGCTCGAGGTCGCGGTCGACCATCTTGCGGATGATCCGGTCCTCCTCGACAGGTCCGTCGCGGCAGTCGAGGGTGTCGACGGTGCGGCCATCGCGCAGCACGGTGATCCGGTCGGCGACGCGCGAGATCTCGTTCAGCTTGTGGGAAATCAGGATCGAGGTGATGCCCTGGGCGCGGAACTCGACGAGGAGGTCGAGCAGCGCCTGGCTGTCGGTCTGGCTGAGGCTCGCGGTCGGCTCGTCGAGGATGAGCAGGCGGACGCGCTTCGACAGCGCCTTGGCGATCTCGACGAGCTGCTGCTTGCCGACCCCGAGGTCGGTGACGAGGGTGTCCGGCTGCTCGTCGAGGCCGACCTTGGCGAGGAGCTCGCGGGTCCGCTTGTGGACCGCCGAGCGGTCGATGACACCGAAGCGCGACGGCGGGTTGGCGATGAAGATGTTCTCGGTGATCGACAGGAGCGGGATGAGGGCGAGCTCCTGGTGGATGATGATGATCCCGAGGTCTTCGGACTGCGTGATGTCGCGGAAGTGGCGCTCCTCGCCGTCAAAGACGATGGCGCCCCCATAGGAGCCGTGCGGATAGACCCCGGACAACACCTTCATCAGGGTCGACTTGCCGGCACCGTTCTCGCCGACGAGGGCGTGGATCTCGCCGGCTTCGACGGTGAAGTTGACGTCGGAGAGAGCCTTCACGCCGGTGAAGCTCTTGGAGATGCCGCGCATCTCGAGAATGGCGCTCATCGCGGGAAATCCCGTGGCGACGGGCGGGCGGCGGCCGGAACCGGCTTGCCGCCCGCCCAGCTCCTCACTCGATCTGGTCCTTGGTGTAGTAGCCGCTGCCGACCAGCACCGCTTCCCAGTTGCTCTTGTCCACCTCGACCGGCTTCAGGAGATAGGACGGCACCACCTTGACGCCGTTGTCGTAGGTCTTGGTGTCGTTGACCGGGACCTCCTTGCCGCTGAGGGCCGCGTCGACCATGTCCGCCGTGACGCGGGCGAGGTCGCGGGTGTCCTTGAAGATGGTCGAGTACTGTTCGCCGGCGAGGATCGACTTGACCGACGGCACCTCGGCGTCCTGGCCGCTGACGATCGGCATCTTCATGTCGCCGCTGCCGTAGCCGACGCCCTTCAGCGAGGAGAGGATGCCGATGGAGATGCCGTCATAGGGGGACAGCACCGCGTCGAGCCGCTTGTCGCCGTAGTAGGCGCTGAGGAGGTTGTCCATGCGGGCCTGGGCGGTGGCGCCGTCCCAGCGGAGGGTCGAGACCTTGTCCATGCCCATCTGGCCGCTCTGGACGACGAGCTGGCCGCTGTCGATCAGCGGCTGCAGCACCGACATTGCGCCGTTGTAGAAGAAGTAGGCGTTGTTGTCGTCCGGCGAGCCGCCGAACAGCTCGATGTTGAACGGCCCCTTCGCGTCCGGCAGCCCGAGCCCCTTGAGGAGCGACTGGGCCTGCTGCACGCCGACCTGGAAGTTGTCGAACGTCGCGTAGTAGTCGACGTTCGGCGTGTCGCGGATCAGGCGGTCGTAGGCGATGACGATGATGCCCTGGTCCTTCGCCTGCTGCAGGACGTCCGAGAGCGTCGTGCCGTCGATCGAGGCGATGACGAGCACCTTGGCGCCCTTCGTCACCATGTTCTCGATCTGCGAGAGCTGGTTCGGGATGTCGTCCTCGGCGTACTGCAGGTCGGTGCCGTAGCCACGCTCCGTCAGCACCTTCACCATGTTGTCGCCGTCGGCGATCCAGCGGGCGGAGGACTTCGTCGGCATGGCAATGCCGACCGTGGGCTTGTCCTGGGCCAGCACCGGCGCCGGGCCGGCGAGGAGCCCAGCGCCGAGCGCGAGGGCAGAAAGCGTCGCCAAAAGTTTCATCGGTTTCCCTCCCTTGAGTGTCGCGTCATTCGCCCGACGCGGGCGGGCGTCGTTCTGCGCCGGGGGTCTCGTCGGCGCACCTCCCCTGCCCTCGCCCCACCGGGGGCGAGGAGGCTCTTCGTCCACGGCGGGCCGCTCCACCCGCACGGGCGCGGCGCGTGAGGCCACACCGCTCCCGGGCGGCCCTCGAGCGGCCCCGCGGCGTCAGTGGTTGTCGCGCGGGATGCCCATGGTCTGGGCGATCCGCTGGTAGCGAACCGCCGGCTCGAGCACGGCGCCCGTCTCGAGCTGGCCGACGAACGTCCGCTGGATCTCCTGCCACGGCGTCTGGTGCGCCGGGTAGGCGTAGCCGCCCGCCTCCTCCAGGGAACGGCGCCGTGCCTCAAGCTCCTCCTCGGAGATGAGGATGTCGGCGGTGCAGCGCCGCAAGTCGATGCGGATCCGGTCGCCGGTCTGGAGCAGCGCGAGGCCGCCGCCGGTGGCGGCTTCCGGCGAGGCGTTGAGGATCGACGGCGAGCCGGAGGTGCCCGACTGGCGGCCGTCACCGATGCACGGCAGCGAGTGGACGCCCGCGCGGATCAGGTAGTCCGGCGCGCGCATGTTCACGACTTCGGCCGCGCCCGGATAGCCGACCGGGCCGGCGCCGCGCATGACGAGGATCGTGCTGTCGTCGATGGCGAGCGCGGGGTCGTCGATGCGCGCGTGGTAGTCCTCGGGTCCGTCGAACACCACCACCGGACCTTCGAAGGCGTCCGGATCCTCGGGATTGTTCAGGTAGCGGTTGCGGAACTCGTCGGAGATGACGCTGGTCTTCATGATCGCCGAGGTGCACAGGCTGCCGCGCAGCACGCGGAAGCCGGCGCGAAGCTTTAGCGGCGTCTCGAAGGTGCGGATGACGTCGGTGTCGAGAATGCGGGTGCCGCGGCAGTTGTCACCGATCGTGCGGCCGTTGACCGTTGGTGCCCCCTCCTCGATCAACCCGTGCCGCATCAGTTCGGCCACGACCGCCGGCACGCCGCCGGCGTGGTAGTAGTCCTCCCCGAGGTACTCGCCGGCCGGCTGCAGGTTGACGAGAAGCGGCACGTCCTCGCCGTAGGTCTGCCAGTCGTCGATGGTGAGCTCGACGCCGATGTGGCGGGCGAGCGCGTTGAGGTGGATCGGCGCGTTCGTCGAGCCGCCGATCGCCGAGCAGACGCGGATGGCGTTGATGAAGGCTTCGCGGGTCAGGATGTCCGACGGTTTCAGATCCTCGCGGACCATGTCGACGATGCGAAGGCCGGTCCGGTACGCCATCTCCTGGCGGTCGCGATAGGGCGCTGGGATGGCCGCCGAGCCGGGCAGCTGCATGCCGAGGGCCTCGGCGAGCGAGTTCATCGTCGTCGCCGTGCCCATGGTGTTGCAGTAGCCGGTGGACGGCGCGGACGAGGCGACGAGCTTGACGAAGCCCGGATAGTCGATCTCGCCGGTGGCGAGCAGTTCGCGCGCCTTCCAGACGATGGTGCCCGAGCCGGTGCGCTCGCCGCGGAACCAGCCGTTCAGCATCGGGCCGACCGACAGGGCGATGGCCGGAATGTTGACTGTCGCCGCCGCCATCAGGCAGGCGGGCGTGGTCTTGTCGCAGCCGATGGTCAGCACGACGCCGTCGAGCGGGTAGCCGTAGAGCACCTCGACGAGGGCGAGATAGGCGAGGTTGCGGTCGAGCCCGGCGGTCGGCCGCTTGCCGGTCTCCTGGATCGGGTGGACCGGGAACTCGAGGACAATGCCACCGGCCTCGCGGATGCCTTCGCGGACGCGCTTGGCGAGTTCGAGGTGGTGCCGGTTGCAGGGGGAGAGGTCGGAGCCGGTCTGGGCGATGCCGATGATCGGGCGGCCGCTCTGAAGTTCCTCCTGGCTGAGGCCGAAGTTGAGATAGCGCTCGAGGTAGAGCGCCGTCATGTCGGCGTTGGCCGGGTTGTCGAACCAGCTCTGCGACCGCAGCCGTCCGGCGCTTCGCGGTTCATGGCCGTGCATCGGGATGCTCCTTGGTCAGGCGTCGGCGATCGGGCGCCACAGTGGAAAGGCTCTCATTTACGGCCCCGGCGGACGCCCGGGATAGGGAAAACGCACGCCTGTCACGACACCGCGTCGTGATGGCGTGCGGCGACCTCCGCGCGCTCACCGGCCCCACCGCAGCACCAGGGGATCGAGCCGGCCGGCGATCTCGAGGAGGCCGGCGCGCGTGGCCGGGTGCATCGGCGGCAGCGGCGCGCGCAGCGTGTCGTGGGCGATGACGCCGCCGGCCTGCATCAGCGCCTTGCAGGCGGCGAGGCCGCACTGGCGGTTCTCGTAGTTGATGAGCGGCAGCCAACGCTCGTAGGCCGCGCAGGCCTCCTCGCGACGGCCGGCGAAATAGGCGTCGGTGATCTGTCGGATGCCGTCCGGATAGCCGCCGCCGGTCATGGCGCCCGTGGCGCCGGCGTCGAGGTCGGCGATGAGGGTGATCGCCTCCTCGCCGTCCCACGGACCCTCGATCGCCTCACCACCGAGCTCGATCAGAGTGCGCAGCTTGGCCGCGGCCTGCGGCACCTCGATCTTGAAGTAGGCCAGGTTTTCGATGTCGCGCGCCATGCGGGCGAGCAGCGCTGCCGGCATCGGCGTTCCGGCAACGGGGGCGTCCTGCACCATGATCGGGATCGTGATCGCGTCGGAGACGGCCCGATAGAAGTCGTAGATGCCCTGTTCGGACACCCGGATGGTGGCGCCGTGATACGGCGGCATGATCATCACCATCGCCGCACCGGCCGCTTCCGCGCGGCGGCTGCGCTCGGCGCAGATGTCGGTGGCGAAATGGGTGGTGGTGACGATCACCGGCACCCGGCCGGCGACGTGGTCGAGCACCGAGGTCATGATCGCCTCGCGCTCGGCGTCCGTCAGCACGAACTGCTCCGAGAAGTTCGCGAGGATGCAGAGCCCGTGCGAGCCGGCATCGATCATGAAGTCGACCGCGCGCTTCTGCCCGTCCGGGTCCAGCCGGCCGTCGGCGTCGAAGACCGTCGGCACGACGGGGAAGACGCCGCGGTAGGGGCGCCCGGCGGATCGGGGGGAAAGGCTCATCGGGTCGTCGACCTCTCTTCGGACATCGGTTGGCTCAAGCAGCGCCTGCGTGGCGCTGCAGGCCGTTGTGGATGACGGTGGTCATCGCCGCAGCGGCCCCCTCCCCGTCCCCGCTTTCGATGGCGTCGACGATGCGGCCGTGCGCCTCGACGGTGATGCGGTAGGCCTCTTCGTCGGCCGGGGCGCTGAGCACGAAGGAGGAGCGCAGCGCAGCCTCGATGACGGCGCCGATCGAACGCATGAAGGGGTTGCCGGAGGCGCTGGCGATCCGCAGGTGCAGCGCGAGGTCGGCCTCGGCGAAGGCGGTCGAGCCGTGCCCGGATTCGATCGCCATTGCCTGGACGGCCGCCCGCATGGCCGCCACGTCGTCGACGGTGCGCCGGGCTGCCGCGAGCGCCGCCGCGCGTGGCTCGACGGCGAGGCGGATCTCGGCGAGGTCGCGCAGGAAGCGGCTGTCGATGCCGGCATCGAGGTGCCAGGCAAGGACGTCGGGGTCGAACATGTTCCAGGCGCCGCGCTCGCGCACCACCGTGCCGACCCGCGCCTTCGTCGTCAGCAGCCCCTTCGCCACCAGCGTCTTGACGCTCTCGCGCAGCACCGGGCGGGAGACGCCGAAGAGGACGGTGAGCTCGGCGTCGCCGGGAAGCTTGGATCCCGCCGGATAGCGGCCGGCGATGATGTCGATGCCGATGGTTCGCGCCACTTCGGCGTGGTTCGAGTGGGACCGCCGGGCGGGGATGACGACGAGCTGCGAGCTCATGGGGCGACCACCCCGGCCGCACGCCGCCGGCCGCGGGAGAAGCCGACGGACAGTTGCTGGAAGGCGATGAAGGCGAACAGCAGGAGGCCCGTCGCGATCTTCGCCCACCAGCTCGAGAGCGAGCCGTCGAAGCTGATGTAGGTCTGGATGAGCCCCTGGATGAGGACCCCGACGAACGTCCCGAACACCGTCCCGTAGCCCCCCGTCAGCAGCGTCCCGCCGATCACCACGGCGGCGATGGCATCCAGTTCGACGCCCACCGCCGACAAGGAATAGCCGCTCGAGGTGTAGAGGGAGAAGACGATGCCCGACAGACCCGCCAGCAGGCTCGAGAACATGTAGATGCGGATGGTCGTCGGGCCGACGCGCACGCCCATCATCTCCGTCGAGGCGCGGCTGCCGCCAAGGGCATAGACGTTGGCGCCGAAGCGCGTCGCGTGCAGCAGGAGCGCACCGGCGAGGAAAACGGCAATCATCAGGATGGCGATGAGGGTCAGCCGCCCGCCGCCCGGCAGGCGGATGACGGTCGACGAGATTTCCGCGTAGAGCGGCGCGTTGATGGCGATCGACTCGGTCGACATCAGGAAGCTTGCGCCGCGGGCGAGGAACATGCCCGCGAGCGTGACGATGAAGGGCGGCATGTCGAGATAGTGGATGACGGCGCCCATGCCGGCGCCGAAGAGGGCCGCCAGCACGAGGACGGCGAGGAAGGCGACCGGCGGCGACAGCCCGACCTGTTCGATGGCGATGGCCAGGAAGACGGTGGTGAAGCCGATCACCGAGCCAACCGACAAATCGATGCCGCCGGAGATGATGACGAACGTCATGCCCACCGCCACGATGCCGAGGAAGGCGTTGTCGGTGAGGAGGTTCGCGACGACGCGGGTCGAGGCGAAGTTCGGATACTGCACCGCGCAGACCGCGAAGGCGGCGAGGAAGACGACGGTCGTGACGATGACGGGAAGGTGGCGCCTCATCACGACCTCCGGCGGAGCGACGCGGCGAGCCCCGCAAGGCGGGGCGACTGCACGAGCAGCACCGCCATCACGACCACCGCCTTCACGACGAGGTTGAACTGGGGCGGGTAGCCGGACAGCAGGATGCCGGTGTTCATCGCCTGGATGATCATCGCCCCGAGGACAGCGAGGGCGATGGAGAACCGGCCGCCGAACAGCGACGTCCCGCCGATGACCACGGCGAGGATCGCGTCGAGCTCGAGCCACAGGCCCGCGTTGTTGGCATCGGCGCCGAGGATGTCAGCGGCGGCGATGACGCCGGCGATCGCCGCGCAGAAGCTGCACCAGACATAGACGGCAATCGTCATGGCGCGGGTGCCGATGCCGGCGAGCGTACTCGCCCGCTGATTGCCACCCGTCGCCTCGATCAGCAGCCCGAGCGCCGTGCCGCGCACGAGCAGGAGCGTGACGACAAGCATCACGGCGGTGATCGCGACCGGCGTGGGGACCCCGAGGACGGACCCTCCGCCGATCCAGGCGAGAGCCGGATCGGTGAAGGTCACGATGCGGCCCTCGGTGATGAGCTGGGCGATGCCGCGGCCGGCGACCATGAGGATCAGCGTCGCGACGATCGGCTGGATCCCCAATCCGGCGACGAGGAGGCCGTTCCACAGACCGCAGAGGAGGCCGACGCCAAGCGCGGCGGCCAGCGTCACCGGCAGCGAGTGGGTATCCGCGAGGCTGGCGGCGATGGCGCCGCAGATCGCCATGACGGCGCCGACGGACAGGTCGATCCCGCGCAGGGCGATGACGAGCACCATGCCGATGGACAGCAGCGCGACCGGCGCGCCGCGGTTGAGCACGTCGATGACGCTGCCGAAGAGGCGTCCGTCCTGCAGCCGGATATCGAAGAACTGCGGCGAGACGATCCAGTTGATCGCCAGGATGACGAGAAGGGCGAGGACCTGCGGGGTGCCGCTGCGCGGCAGGCGGAGCGTCATCGGGTGCGCCTCACGCCGCCTGCTGCGTCTCGCCGGCGATCGCGGCGAGAATGGCGGGAACGTTGACGTCCGGGCCGGACAGCGTCGCTACGTGGGCGCGGTCGCGGAGGACACAGACTTCGTCGGCGTAGACGGCAATCTCCTCCAGTTCCGAGGAGACGACGAGCAGCGCCATGCCGTCTGCGCAGAGCTGGCGGATGAGGCGGATGATCTCTGCGTGGGCGCCGACGTCGATGCCGCGGGTCGGCTCGTCCAGGATGAGGAGCCTCGGCTCGGTGGCGAGCCAGCGGGCGAGCAGCGCCTTCTGCTGGTTGCCGCCGGAAAGAAGTCCGATCGGACGCTCCGGATCGGCCGGGCGGATGTCGAGAAGGCGGATGAAGCGGTGGGCGATCTCGTCCTGCTCGCGGCGCGACAGCGGCTTCAGGAAGCCGCGGCGCGCCTGCAAAGCGAGGACGATGTTCTCCCGCACGGTGAGTTCCGCGACGATCCCCTCGGTCTTGCGCTCCTCCGGGCAGTAGCCGAAGCCGTGGCGCACCGCATCGCGTGGACTGGCGAGACGGACGGGCTGGCCGTCGACGCTGACGGTTCCGGCATCGGCGCGCTCGACCCCGAAGACGAGGCGGGTCGTCTCGGTGCGCCCCGAACCGAGGAGGCCGGCGAGCCCGACGACGTCGCCCTGCCTGAGGGTGAGGTCGAATGGCGCAAGGTAGCCCGCCTTGCCGACGCCGTTGAACGCGGCGACCACCGGTCCGGCGCTCCTGTCGTCATGGGCGGGCCGCTCGTGGGTCGCCTCGCTCAGTTCCCGGCCGAGCATCATGTGCACGAGTTCGAGGCGCGGCAGCGTCGCGGTCTCGCGTTCGCCGACGAGCCGGCCGTTGCGCAGGACGGTGATGCGGTCGCAGACGGCGTAGACCTGGTCGAGGAAGTGGGTGACGAAGACGATGCCGATGCCGCGGGCGGCCAGGCGGCGCATCACGTCGAAGAGAACCTCGACCTCGTGGGCATCGAGGCTCGCCGTCGGCTCGTCGAGGATGACTACGCGGGCGGAGAGATCCACGGCGCGGGCGATGGCAACGAGGCTTTGCACGGCGACGGAGTACTCGCCGAGCGGCGCGTCGACATCGAGAGAGAGGCCGAAGCCCGAGAGGACTTCGCGGGCGCGGCGGCGCATCTCGCCCCGGCGGACGATGCCGAAGCGCGTCGGCTGGCGACCGAGATAGAGGTTCTGGGCCACCGACAGGTTCGGCAGGAGGTTGATCTCCTGGTAGACGGTGGCGATGCCCGCAGCGACGGCTTCGTCCGCCGTCGTCGGCGCGATCGTCTCGCCGGCCATCCGCACCGTTCCGGCATCACGTGAATAGATGCCGGTCAACGCCTTGATGAGCGTGGACTTTCCAGCACCGTTCTCGCCGAGCAGTGCATGAATTTCGCCGGCCCGCACCGTCAGGTCGACGCCGTCGAGGGCGCGCACGGGGCCGAAGCTCTTGCACAGCCCCCGGATCTCGAGGAGCGGCGCAGCCGATGGGTCGGAAGGCATGGAGACGTCCGGTACGAGGGCAGGCGCGGGTCCATCGCGGCGGCCGGCACCCGGGGGATGCCGGCCGCGCGAGGCGGCTCAGTAGCCGAGGTCCTTCTTGCTCTCGTAGACCGCCATCGGGTCGTCGGCCGCCGTATAGAGCTTGGATTCCGTCTGGATCCACTTCGGCGGCACCGTACCGTTGTCCTTGTAGGCGACGATGGCGTCGAAGGCCGGACCCGCCATGTTCGGCGTCAGTTCGACGGTGGCGTTCGCCTCGCCGGCGGCCATCGCCTTGAAGATGTCCGGCACCGCGTCGATCGACACTGTGAGGACCTCCGAACCCGGCTTCAGGCCGGCTTCCTTCATCGCCTGGATGGCGCCGACCATCATGTCGTCGTTGTGGGCGTAGACGGCGCAGATCGACTTGCCGCCGCCTTCGGCCTTGATGAAGCTCTCCATCACCTCCTTGCCCTTCGCGCGCGTGAAGTCGCCCGTCTGGCTGCGCACGATGGTGACGTTGGGATGGCCGGCGATGCCTTCCTCGAAGCCCTTCTTGCGGTTGGTCGCCACGCTCGCGCCGACCGTGCCCTGCAGCTCGACGACGTTGCAGGTCTTGTCGCCGACTGTCTTCACCAGCCACTCGCCGGCGACGCGGCCCTCGTGGACGCTGTCGGAGGTGACGGCGGTCAGATAGAGCTCCTTGCCGGACGGATCGATGTCGCGGTCGAGCAGCACGACCGGGATCTCGGCCTCCTTCGCCTCCTGCAGCACCGTCTCCCAACCGGTCGAGACGACGGGGGCGAGGAAGATGGCGTCTACGCCCTGGGCGATGAAGGAGCGGATCGCCTTGATCTGATTCTCCTGCTTCTGCTGGGCGTCGGCGATCTTCAGCGTGATGCCGCGCTTCTCCGCCTCGGCCTTGGAAACGGTGGTCTCAGCGGCGCGCCAGCCGGACTCCGATCCGATCTGCGAGAAGCCGACGGTGAGATCGGCTGCGCTCGCCGCCGTCGGCAGCGACATCGCTGCGAGGCTGAGGCCGAGGGCGGTCAGGCACGAAAGTACGGGCGTGCGGGCAGTCATCGGGCTTCTCCCTGGGGTGCACGGACATGCAGGCGCTTCTGCCGAGCGCTGACCCGCATCCTTCCACATCCTCCGAGCGGTGAATAGTCATATTATTTTACTTTTCACTCGGGCGCGACGTGAGCGGCCTTACCGGTTCGGCCCGCCGCCGCCGTCGCTTGCAGGGCCGTGACTGGACCTCATTGCCCCACAAAGGCATGCTCCGCCGCGAACGACGCGGCCGGGGGACAGGCAACGTCCAATTGGAAGGCGGTAGTGGCGGGCCATAGGAGCAGCGAACCTCTTCCCGCCGTTTCGCGGATCGGCAGTGCGCTCCTCGCGGCCAGCGTCCTCGCCGTCCTGCTCGTCTGTGGCGTCGTCGGCTTGTCGCTCTGGCAGCAGCGCGCGGACGCGTGGCGAGCCGCGGAGCGGGCGGCCGAGAACCTCCGCTCCGTCCTCGCGATCGAAATCGCCAACCGTTTCGCTCTCGTCGAGATCGTGCTCGGGGAGGCGGTGGACAGCTTCGCGGACACGGCCATCCCTTCGGCGGCGCAGGCCCGGATCCTCCGGCGCGCGGCAGCCACCGAGCGCTACATCGGTTCCGTGCTCATCCTCGATGCGAGCGGCAACATCGTGCTCGATTCGGCCGATCCGCCCCGCAAGGCGAACTTCTCGGACCGCGACTATTTCGAGATCCACAAGACGAACCCCGACCATGGGGTCTACGTCAGCCGGCCCTACCGCAGCCGTCTTCGCAACGGCGATCCGAGCATCGGTTTCTCGCGCCGGCTGGAAGACGGCGAGGGCCGCTTCATCGGCGTCGCCCTCGCCGCCTTCCGGATCGCTTACATCCGGGACCTGCTTGCCAATGTCGACATCGGCGAAGGCGGCATCCTCGCCATCAACAGTTCCGACGGCCTTCTCCTGGCGCGCCAGCCTCCCCTCCCCGGCAATGCAGACGTCGGCATGGACGTGTCGCGCAGCCAGAACTTCCAGCGCATCGTCCGCGAGCGCAGCGGCACCTTCATGGCGACCGCCATCATCGACGGCGTTCAGCGCTTCTACGCCTTCGGCCCGATCGAAGGGACGGATCTCTTCCTGTCGGTGGGGCTATCCACGGACACGGTGTTCGCGGAATGGAACAAGCGCGCTCTCGTCATCGGCGCCGCGACCCTCTTCATCTGCGCGCTCCTTGTCGTGCAGGCCGTCGTGCTGCGCCGCGAGTTGGCACGGCGGGCCGCGGCAGAGGCTGACCTCGCCGTTCTTTCCCTCACCGATGCCCTCACAGGGCTGCCGAACCGCCGACAGTTCGATCACTTCATCGCTCGCGAGTGGCGGCGTGCGGGTCGGACCGGCGCCAGCGTGTCGATGCTGCTGATCGACGCCGACCGCTTCAAGGACGTGAACGACCGCTTCGGCCACGTCCAGGGCGACGAAGTGCTGCGCAAGCTCGCCGCGGCGATCGCCGAATCGATCCGGCGTCCGGGCGATCTGGCGGCCCGCTATGGCGGCGAAGAATTCGCCGTCGTCATGCCCGACACGGATGGTCCCGGTGCCCGCCGGGTCGCCGAAGCGATCCGGGCCAGGGTGGCGGATCTGCAGGTTCGCGACGGCGTCGGCCTCACCGTCAGCATCGGGGTTGCGAGTGCTCGCCCTGGTCCCGAGGCGTCCGTGTCGGACCTCATCGCCGGTGCCGATGCCGCACTTTATGGCGCCAAGAGTGCCGGGCGGGACCGGGTGCATGAGAGCCCGCCCGCGGCTGCCAAGCAACCCGAAGGGCGGATTCTGCCGGCGTGATCGCGGCAACGCGCCGAGCAGAAAAAAGGCCGATCGCGAGGCGATCGGCCTAAGTCTAGGGAGGAAACGCCCAAGGAGGGCGACTCAGAAACTAGTGCTGCGGCGCACAAAAATCAAGGGTGCATCGCACACTCGCGCAAGGGCATCGGTTCCTTGCCCGTCACAGCATCGCGAGGGCCTCGGCGCGGCGCGGCGGCGGAAAGAGGGCGTCGAGGTGCGCCAGGTCTTCCGCGTCGAGGACGAGCTCCCGGGCGGCAGCGTTGTCGCGGACGTGTGCCGGCGTCGACGCCTTCGGAATTGCCAGCGTTCCGGGACGGGACAGGACGAAGGCGAGTGCGAGCTGCGCTGCGGTCACGCCCTTTTCGGCCGCTAGCCGAAGGAGACCCTGATTGCGAAGCAGTCGGCCCTGCTCCACGGGCGAGTAAGCCATGATCGGGATGTTGCGCTCGGCGCACCAGGGCACGAGATCGAACTCCGGACCTCGCCGCGAGAGATTGTAGAGAATCTGGTTCGTGGCGCAGGCCGTCGCCGCCCCGAGGGCGTCGAGTTCGCGCATGTCCTCCACGTCGAAATTGCTCACACCCCAGCGGCGGATCTTGCCGGCGGCGAGGAGGTCCTCGAAGCCGGCAAGCGTCTCGGCGAGTGGCTCGCCACCTCGCCAATGGAGAAGGTAAAGGTCGAGGCAGTCGGTGCCGAGGCGCCGAAGGCTGCGTTCGCAGGCCGCCACCGTGCCACGGCGGCTGGCGTTTTCCGGCAGGACCTTCGAGACGAGGAACACCTCCTCCCGCCGCCCGGCGACGGCTTCGCCGACGACGTCCTCGGCGCCGCCGTCGGCATACATCTCGGCAGTGTCGATCAGACGGAGGCCGAGATCGAGGCCGAGCCGCAGGGCGGCGACCTCCTCCGCCCTTGCTGCGGCCCGTTCGCCCATGCGCCAGGTCCCCTGCCCGAGGAGCGGCAGATCCGGCGGAAAGGATGGCGCAAGCGATCCGGCGTTCGGCACGTCCTGCATTCCGTCTCTCCTGTTCCCGACCGTTCGGATCTCGCGGCCCCCGCACCGCGGTCATTGCCTTCGGCGTCCCGGACGGACTCCGGGGGCCGCGCTTGTGGCGGCGGGCCACACCCCGTAAGGGTGAGTCTAGGCATGCAGCCTGCCAGGACCATTGTCATGCCGGAGCAGAGCGCGACCGACGCCGTCCAGCGGGCAACCCTGCTCTCCCGCATCGTCTTCGGGACGGCCGCGCTGGCGCTTGTTCTCCTCTCCTTCGGTCTCATTGTCACGGCGGTCGGCGTCGTCGTCGCGGCGTTCACCACCGCGGCCCCCGTCGACCGGGCGCTTCTCGACGCCGTCGGCTACATGGTCATCGGCATCGCGGTGTTCGACGTGGCGAAGTATCTCCTCGAGGAGGAGGTCGTGCGGACCCGCGAGCTTCGCTCCGCCGCCGAAGCCCGCCGCAGTCTGACGAAGTTTCTCTCGACCATCGCCATCGCCGTCTTCCTTGAAGCGCTCGTCGGTGTCTTCGAGACCGCAAAGGACGACATCCGGCTGATGATCTATCCGACCCTGCTGCTCATCGCCGGCGTGTTCATGATCCTCGGCCTCGGGCTCTACATCCGCTTCTCCGCCCAGGCGGAAATGCAGGTCGGCGTGCAGGACGAGCGGGCCGATGCCCAGCGTGAGGCGGCCGACCACCGCGAACGCCGGCGTCCCCCCGCCGGCTGAGCCGCACCAGAAGCTCCCATTCTGGAGCCTATCAGAAGATCCAATTTCCGCTTGACCTCTGCCCATGCCCATGTCGATAGTCGTGCAAACGTTTGCGTAGCGGCACACGCCGCTTCGAGCGCCGCGAGCGCCTGCAATCCATGGGAGGGAAAAACACATGAAGACATATCGGAACCGCCTGGCGGCCCTGGCCGCCTCCGCTGCCATCGCGGGCCTTCTGGCCGGTGGCGCTCAGGCCGCCGACCCGATCAAGATCGGCGCCTCGCTGCCGCTCACCGGAAACTTCTCCGTCAGCGGCACCAAGCACCAGCAGGGCTATCAGCTCTGCGTCGACCTCATCAACGCCAAGGGCGGCGTCGACGGCCGGCAGCTCGAGCTGATCATCTCCGACAACCGTTCCGACACCGAGACGGCGATCAGCCAGTACGAGCGCTTCGTGAACGCCGACAAGGTCGACGTGCTGTTCGGCACCTTCTCTTCCAAGCTTTCCTTCCCGGTGTCGTCGGTCCTCGAGAAGTACGGCATGGTTCACCCTGTCCCGGCCGGTGGTGCGCTGCGCATCTGGTCGCAGGGTCACAAGAACATGTTCTACTTCCAGCAGGACGTCGCCGAGCTGATGGGCGGCTCGCTGACGCAGATGATCGCGGAGCGCATTCCCGAGGACCAGCGTCCGAAGACGGCCGCCCTCGTGAAGGCCGACGACTTCTTCGCCAACGGCATCGCGGCCGGTCTCGCCGGCGGCACCGTCTCGAACCCGGGTGGCGGCATTGTCGCTGACCTCGCCCCGGGCTTCCTGAAGGAGATCGGCGTCGAGCTCGTCATGGAGGAGACGTGGCCGGAGGAAGGCTTCTCCGACTGGCTGAACCTCGCCAACTCCATCAAGCAGGCGAACCCCGACCTCGTCATCGGCCTCACCGCTTCGGCCGAAGAAGCCGTGCAGCTGACGCGTGCCCTCCAGACCGTGAAGGCGCAGCCGAAGTACCTGTTCTTCAGCCAGGGCACCCAGGCGGAGTTCAAGACCGGTACGGGCGCCGCCGCGGAAGGCGTGATGATGCCGACCTCGTGGCACCCGGCGGTGGCCTTCGTCGGCGAGCTCGCCGGCGGCACCTTCACCAACGGCGACTTCGTCGCCGCCTTCACCGAGAAGTTCGGCATCGCGCCGGACGAGGACTCGGCGATCCCGTTCGCCGTCTGCCAGGGCATGGAGCAGGCGATGCGCGGCGCCGGGACCACCGAGAACGCCAAGCTCTCCGAGTGGCTGCACGCCCGCACCAAGGCCGATCCGGTGAAGACCGTGCTCGGGCCGTTCTCCTGGGACGAGCGCGGCGTGCCGGAGGATCGCTCGGTCCTCGTCGCGCAGTGGCAGGGCGACGACCTGAAGTTCATCTACCCGACGAACGAGTTCGAGGGCGTCGCGGAAGTCATCTTCCCGAAGCCGCAGTGGTGAGCCGGGCTCGCCCGTAGGAAGACGCCAGAGCCGGCGCCGCCCCCAGGCGGCGCCGGACCGATCGAACGGCCGCCGAGAGGGCGGAAGACGGGCCAGGCGCGCCGCAGAGGCGGCGACGTCGCGAGCCACCGGCCGCAACGACGGCCCTTCGATACCAGAAGCGCCGCCACCGGCGGCACCGGTTTCGCGATGACCGGCGCGCGCCGGCGGCTCGTCCGCCCGGCCCGCACCGGTGCGCGCATCAAGGGAGATTGCAATGCTCGAGGTGCGCAGCCTCTGCAAACATTTCGGCGGCATCCGTGCCGTGGACGAGTGCTCGTTCACGGTCGAGCGCGGCAAGATCACCGCTCTAATCGGCCCGAACGGCGCAGGCAAGACGACCGCCTTCAACTGCATTTCGAAGACGCTGACCCCGACGAGCGGCGAGGTGTGGCTCGAGGGCGAGCGCATCGACCACCTGCGCGCCCACGCCATCACACGCCGCGGCCTCAGCCGAACCTTCCAGATCACCCGCAACCTCGAGGACCTCACGGTGCTCGAGAACCTCGCGGTGCAGTCGCGCGTCGACGGCCTAAAGGCCCTGTTCGGGCCGGCGATCAGCAAGAAGGAGCGCGAGAAGGCCTTCGAGATTCTCGAGTTCCTCGGCATCACCCGGCTCGCCCACGAGGAGACGCGCTCGCTCTCCTACGGCCAGAAGAAGCTGATGGACTTCGCGGCTCTTCTGATGAGCGACCCGAAGATCATCCTGCTCGACGAGCCTGCGGGCGGCGTCAACCCGCGCCTCCTCGAGGAGGTGGTCGGCCACATCCGCAAGCTCAACGAGCGCGGCCTCACCGTGCTCATCGTCGAGCACAACATGGAGCTCGTGATGAGCCTCTCCCACAAGGTGGTGGTGATGGCGCACGGGCAGGTCATCGCCCAGGGCCCGCCGAGCGTCGTGCAGACCGACCCGCTGGTGCTCGAGGCCTATCTCGGCGGCGCGGCTCCGGCCGCCGACACGGAGGTCGCCCATGCCTGAGTTGCTCGAAGTCCGCGACGTCGTCGCCGGCTACGGCCGCGGCCCCGCCATCCTCACCGGCACCTCGCTGACGGTCCGCCCGGGGCAGGTGCAGTGCATCATCGGCCCGAACGGCGCCGGCAAGTCGACGCTCCTCAAGGCGATCTCCGGCCTCCTGCCAGTCCGCTCCGGCGAGATCCGCTTCGAGGGCGAGCGCATCGACGGGCTGCGCCCCGACCAGATCCTGCGCAAAGGCATCTGCTTCGTGCCGCAGGAGCGTGCGCTCTTCCCCCGCATGAGCGTGCGCGAGAACCTGCGCATGGGCGGCTACGTCATCGAGGACAAGAAGGTGCTCGAGGCGCGCATCGAGGAGGTGCTGGAGCAGTTCCCGATCCTCCGCGAACGCGCGCACCAGCGTGCCGGCACGATGTCCGGCGGCCAGCAGCAGATGCTCGCGATGGCACGCACGCTGATCCTCAAGCCGAAGATCGTCATGCTCGACGAGCCCTCGCTCGGCCTCGCGCCGAAGATCGTCCAGCAGATGTTCGAGATCATGCACATGCTGAAGGACCGCGGCATGACGGTGATCCTCGTCGAGCAGAACGCCATCATGGGCCTGAAGAACTCGACCTGGGGCGCCGTGCTCGATCTCGGCAAGACGCTGTTCGAGGGGCCGGCCCCCGAGGTACTCGCCGATCCGCGCATCAAGGAACTCTATCTCGGCAAGGCCAAGGCAGCGGCCTGAGGGGCGTCTCCGGCGCCCCCTCGCCCATCCGGCCTCCCGCAAGGAAACCGACTTCCATGAGCAACGTCATCCAGATCGTCATCCTGGGCCTCGCGCTCGGTGGCGTCTATGCGCTGATGGCGTCCGGACTCACGCTGATCTTCGGCGTGATGCGGATCGTCAATCTCGCCCACCCCGTCCTCATCATTGCCGGCGCGTTCGTGACGTTCTGGCTGTTCCGCCTCTATGGGGTCGACCCGATCCTCGCGATGCCGGTCGCGGCCATCGCGCTCTTCTGCGTCGGTGTCATCCTCTACAAGCTGATCTTCGAGAAGGAGGCGGCGAGCGCCAAATACTCGGAGATGACGGTGCTGCTGACCTTCGCCGTCGCGATGATCTTCGACGGCCTGCTCGGCTGGCTCTTCACCAACACCCAGCGCGTGACGACGCCGAGCTACGGCACCGACGCGATCTTCATCGGTGACGTGTTCATCCCGACCGGCCAGCTCTATGCCGGCGTCGCGAGCCTCGTGGTCATCTCGCTGCTGCTTCTGTTCCTGCGCTACACGCGCTTCGGCTACGCCATCCGCGCCACCACGCAGAACCGCGCCGCGGCGCAGCTGATGGGCGTCAACGTCGGCCTCGTCTCGCTCATCACCTTCGGCATCGGCATCGGCCTCGCCGGGGCGGCGGGCTCGCTCGTCAGCTTCATCTTCTCCTTCTTCCCGGCCAAGCACTGGGAGTGGATCGCCATCCTGATGTCGCTGGTCGTGCTCGGGGGGATGGGCAAGCTCGGCGGCGTCATCGCCGGCTCGCTGATCCTGTCGGTGATTGCCGCCTTCGTCGGCGCCTACATCGGCTCGACCTGGTCGACCATGACCTTCTTCCTCGCCCTGTTCGTCATCCTGCTGGTGCGGCCGCAGGGCCTGTTCGGCGACAAGATCGAGGAGGCCTGAGCCATGGCCATGCAGCAGCTCGACGTCAACAACGTCATCGAGGCGCGGCGGGAGTACAACGCCGGCCTCGCCTCCCTCGACAAGGGCAAGCGGGTCTGGCAGTTCCCCGTCCTGCTTCTCCTCGTCCTCGCCCTCTTCCCGATCCTGCAGGTGATGGACGGCTACAACTACGTCCTCCACCTGATGCTCTACACGTTCATGTACGTGGCAATGGCGTCGAGCTGGAACATCCTCGGCGGCTACACCGGGTACATCTCGCTCGGCCACAACGTATTCTTCTGCATCGGCGGCTATTTTTCGGGGATGATCCTGGCCTACTTCGGCGTCTCGACGCTGATTACGGCTCCGCTGGCGGGTCTTGTGGCGGCGGCGGTCGGCTTCCTGATCGGTTCGGTGACGCTGAAGATGCGGGGGCCGACCTTCATCATCTCGTCGATCGCGCTCCTGATGGTCGCCCGCATCCTCTTCGACAACTGGCACTTCGTCGGTGGCTCGAACGGCATCACCCTGCCGCAGCTCGACCTCGACGCCCAGTGGATGAAGATCCCCTACTACTATGCCTTCCTCGTCATCGCCGCGCTGACGGTGTGGACGTCCTACAAGATCAAGCACTCGAAGTTCGGCCTCGGCCTGCGCGCCATCTCGCAGGACGAGGTGAAGGCCGAGAGCGCGGGCATCAACACGCGCCTCTACAAGGTCGCGGCCTTCGCCATCTCCGCCTTCTTCGTCGGCATGGCCGGCGCGGTGTGGGGCGAGTACCTGACCTACATCCGACCGAACATCTTCCTCATCATCCTCGTCGCCGCCAACCTCGTGCTGATGTGCATCCTCGGCGGCAAGGGAACGGTGGCTGGGCCGATCGTCGGCGCGGTGCTCCTCATCGCCTTCAACGAGCTGTCGGTGGTCTATCTCGGCTCCTCCGAGCTCAACATCCTCGGCACCGGCGTCGTCATGCTGCTCGCCCTGATGTTCTTCCCGAACGGCATCATCGGCACGCTCGCCGCCAAGAAGAAGCTGCCGCGGTTCCTCGACTGGGACTGAGACGGCCGCCACGACACCAGACCGCCGGCACCCCGCCGGCGGTCCTCTCCGGGACGAGACGCCAGCCATGCCCGAGTTCGTGCTCTACAACGCGCCGCAGTCGACCTGCAGCCAGCGCGTCCGCTTCGTGCTCAACGCCAAGGGCCTGCCCTTCGAGGAGCACAAGCTCGACCTCTTCGCCGGCGACCAGCTGAAGCCGGACTACCTCGCCATCAACCCGAACGGCGTGGTGCCTGCCCTCATGCACGACGGCGTGCCGGTCCTCGATTCCGCGGTGATCATCGAATATCTCGACGAGCTGAAGCCGGACGTCGCGCCGTTCCGGCCGAAGGGACTGAAGGACATCGCGGCGATGCGCTCGCTGATGCGCTTCATCGACGAGGTCCCGACGCCGGCGATCCGCGTCCCCTCCTACAACCTCGCCTTCCTGCCGCACTTCCAGACGATGAGCGAGCAGGAGTTCCAGGCCCTCGCCGACTCGAAGCCGCTCCGCCGCGAGTTCCTGCTCACCATGGGCCGCACGGGCTTCCCGCAGGCGGAGATGGATGCGGCGATGGGACGGCTCGCCCGTGGCGTCGCCCGCATGGACGAGACGATCCGGGCGAGCGGCGGCCCGTGGCTGATGGGGGCCGACATCACCCTCGCCGACGTGGCGGTGATGCCGGTGATCGTTCGCATGGACGACATCAACCTTGGCTCGATGTGGGACGACAAGCCGGCGATCGCCCGCTGGTTCGAGCTCATCCGTTCGCAGCCGGCCTATGGGCCGACCTACTATCCGGGCTCGCTGCTGACGGAGAAGTACCCGCACCTGCGCGAGCAGCTGAAGAAGGCGGGGTAGATGAGCGACTGCACGTAAATCAACAAGCGATCGGTTCTACTCGTCCGCAAGGCCGAGAACGAGCCGCAAATGATCGACGAGCGCGTCACAGCCATACGTGGCATCCTTGTACCATTGCTCGATGTGAGGCTGACGGAAAAGCCGAGTGCAGACGTGGTATTCGTCGTCCAATCGTTCCGAATAGACACCGGACCGGTCACGAAAGATCGGTATTGGCCACTCGCTTCGATTCCAGTCCCCCAAGCGGCCAATGATAGGCCATACGCCCGCTTTGAGATCGAGCGCCGAGACGTCGACGATGTCCAGGAGCTTCGCACTTCGAAACTTGCCGCTAGTGAGGCCCTCGACAGACGCCAAATTCGTATCGAACATATAGGCGAGCACACCGCTCTTCTTCCTGGCGATCCGAGCAACAACACCCGTGACGGCCCGATCAGCCGAGAGTGGAACCCGGAACACCGCCCCTTCCGCGATCAAATGAGTGCACCGCACGCGCCACCGCCCTTCCGTAGAGCACCGACACTATCGCAAACTGGCGCACTCGCCGAACGTAGTTGTGCACTGAGGGGCGGCCGTCAGGCCGCCCCTCCAGTAAACGAACCAACGGCCCCTTACTGGCCGCCGCCGGCCTGTAGCATGAGCTCGAGCATCGGACGCACCGCGTCGGCGCAGGCCTGCGTCGAGTCCTCGTCGGCGCACTTGATCATGATGCGGCCCTCACCCGGCGCCGTGAAGACGAAGCTCGCGCCCTTGCTCGGACGCATCATCATGCCGTGATGGCCGTGGGGACCGCCGCGGGGATGCATCTTCTTGCCCTCGCCGCGCATACCGCCGCGCGCCCAGTCCGGGCGCCCGCGCTCCATGCCAGGCCCGCGGGCATCGGTTTCAGCCGCAGGCCCGGCCTGCGGCGCGGCGGCGGGCGGCGCGCCCTCCGACGGGGCCGGCGGCGGCGCGTCGGTCTGGGCGGCAGCGAGGCCGGCCGTGAGCAGCACGGCGGCGGCTGCGATGGCAATCGTCTTCATGGCGTGATCCTTCGTTCCGGGGTCCGTCAAGCTGGCTCGGACCCGAGGCCCCTGCCCTGTCCCCGGAACGACCGGGCGGCCCTTCCCCTACGTCGTCCCGCCGCCGCTTTCCTCGCGAGCCTGGAAGCGGCAAACTCGGCCGATGAGCGAGATCCTCCCCGGCCCCCGGGTCCACCCCTTCTCCATCGGCGCCGCACCGGCCCTCGTCGTCTCCGATGGCCCCCTCGCCCTCGGCGCGCCCGCCGAGGAGTTCGACAATCTTCCGGCCGAAACCGTCCGCGCGCTCGCCGTCCGGCACGGCCTGCCCGCCGACCGGACGCCGCTCGCGCAGAACGCCCTCGTCGTGGTGCTGGACGGCCGGCCGATCCTCTTCGACACCGGCACCGGGCCAGAGAGGCCGTTCGGGCCGGATACGGGCTGCCTCGTCGAGAGCCTCGCGATCGCCGGCCTCCGGCCAGACGACATTGCGGCCGTGGTGCTGACGCACATCCACTCCGACCACGCCTGGGGTCTTGTCGCTGCCGACGGCGGCCCGGCTTTTCCGAACGCCACGGTGCATGTCGCCGCAGACGAGCTCGCGTTCGTGGCTTCGGCGCCGTCCAAGGGCCCCTACATCGGGCGGCACCGCGCCGCGATCGCCACATGCAGCGGCCGCCTGCGCCCGTTCGATATCGGCGGCGAGGTGGTGCCGGGCGTCACGGCGCTGCCGACCCCGGGCCACACCATCGGACACACGAGCTACCGCGTCGGCGATGGCCGCGACGCCCTGGTCGTGCTCGGGGATCTCCTGCACCACCCGATGCTGGCGGAGCGGCCGGACCTGACCTACCGCCACGACCACGACCGTGGCCGCACCGCTGTCTCCCGCCGCGCCCTGCTCGCGCGCTCTGCCGAGGAAGGCACCCGCGTCGTCGGCTATCACTTCCCCTGGCCAGGCCTCGGCCTGATCGTTCCGGCCGGCGAGGCCTACGCCTTCGTGCCGGACCGCTGATGCGCCACTGACCTCCAGACATGCGAACGCCGGCGGTGGGAGGGCCGCCGGCGTCGCGTCGTCGAGGCATCGACTTGGATGGGCGCCCCGCTCGGGAGCGCCCGGGTCCCGGCTTACTCGGGAACTTCGAGGCCCGTGGGGACCTTCACGCCTTCGCTCTCGAGCTTCAGGCCCGACATCAGCGCCTGGGTCTCGAGCAGGGCGGCGAAGTCCTCCTCGAGGTAGGCCTTCGGGTCCGCCTTCAGCGTCGCGGCGCCGAAGTGCGCCTGCAGCGCCTCGCGGGTCGTGGCCGTCACCGGCATCGGCACGCCAAGCTCGCGGCCGGCGGCGAGGCCGAGGTCGAGGTCCTTCTTCAGCAGCGCCGGGGTGAACGTCGTGGTCCAGTCGAGGTTGACCAGCGCGTTCGACTTGTAGCGCGTGAAGATCGAGCCCATGACCGAGTTGTTCATGAAGTCGAGGAAGGCATGGCGCGGCACGCCCGCCTTCTCGGCGAGAACGGTGATCTCGACGAGGTTCTGCGTCACGACGCCCAGCATGACGTTGTGGGCGATCTTGCAGATGCGGGCGAGTTCGCCCTCACCGACATAGGACACGCCGTTGCCGGCGATCGTCTCGATATAGGGCTTCACCACTTCGAAGACGTCGGCCGGCCCGGAAACGACGGACGAGAGCTTGCCGGCCTTGACGCACTTGCCGTTGCCGCTCACCGGCGAGGCCATGAACTGGGCGCCGCGCTCGCCGAGGCGCTTGCGCATCTCGACCGACTGCTCGACCGCGATCGAGGAGCAGTCGACGAAGATCTTCGGCACCGGGCTGCCGGCGCCGTTAAGCACGCCGTCCTTGCCGAAATAGACCTGCTCGAGGTCCTTGCCGGTCGAGACCATCGTGAACAGGATGTCGACCCCGGCGAGGTCGGACGGCTTGTCGACGATCGTCGCGCCCTTCTTGGCGAGCGGCTCCGCCTTCTCGCGCGTGCGGTTCCAGACGTGCACGTCGTGCCCGCCCTTCACCAGCCGCTCGGCCATCGGGTAGCCCATCCGGCCCATGCCGATCCAGCCGATCTTGTGCCTGTTCACCTGCATCACTTCCCTCCAGGGGCTCTAACGCTGCGCTTCCTCGACAATGTTCTTGCCGACGGTCGCGGATGTCGTTCCGGTTCGCCGGGTGCGAGATGATCGGCCGCCGGCAGTTCTCGTGAGGCGACGATCGTCCCGCTCGCCGCCACTATGCAATCGTTTGCATTCCGGTTTCAAGAGATTTTCCAGTGCGCCGGCGAGTTTTTCGGGCCGGCGCCCGGAAGGCCGCGCCTCTCGTGGCGCGGCCGCACGCGCGGATGACGCTCAGCCGAGTTCGGCGGCCCAGTCGCGGGTCTCGATGACGGCCTTCAGCTTGGCGAGGAAGGCCGCCGAATAGGCGCCGTCGAAGGCGCGATGATCGAACGACTGCGCCAGCATGCCCACCGGACGGACGACGACGACGTCGCTGCCCTCGACCTCGATCGCCACCGGCTTCTTCTTCACCGCATCGGTGGAGAGGATCGCGACCTGCGGCGGGTTGATGATCGGCGCCGTGAACAGAGTGCCGAACGACCCGTTGTTCGAGATGGTGTAGGTGCCGCCGTTGTAGTCGTCCGGCGTCAGCTTTCCGGCCTTCGCCTTGTCGATCTGGCGCGCGAAGGCCTTGGCGAGGCCGGCGACCGTGAGTTCGTCCGCATTCTTCACCACCGGCACGACGAGGCCATTGTGCGAGAGGTCCACCGCGATGCCGAGGTTGACCTCGTTCGGCACCTCGAGGCCGTCCCCGTCGAACCGCGCGTTGACGAGCGGGAACTCGCCAATGGCAAGGCAGACGGCCCGCGCAATGAACGGCAGGTAGGTGAGCGACACGCCGTGCCGCTCCTTGAACGCCGCCTTGCGGGCGTTGCGCACCTTGTCGACGTTCGAGAAGTCCGCCTCGGTCGCCTGGAAGACGTGCGGAATGGTCGTCCACGACTGGGTGAGGCGCGCGCCGGTGGTGCGGCGGACGGCGTTGAAGGCCGTCCGCGAACCGGGCCGGGGCGCCTCGGGCGCACGGGCGGCGGCAGGAGCCGGCGCCGAGGGAGCCTGGGTGGCCGGTGCCTGGACCGCCGCCGGAGCCTTGGCGGCGGCGGCGAGCACGTCGGCCTTGCCGACGCGGTCACGCCCGGCGGCCTTGGCGGCCGCAGCGAGCGCCGCCGCGTCGAGGCCCTGCTGGGCGGCGAGGCGGCGGGCGAGCGGTGTCATCCGCACCCCGTTGCCGCTGGCGGCGGCCGGACCGAAGCTCGCGGTCGGCGTCCGGACCTCGTTGAAGACGTCCATCGGGGCGGTCTTCACGGGGTCCGCGGCGGGCGCAACCGGCATCGGCGTCGGCGGCGGGGCGGCACCGTTAGCCTTGGCGGCAGGCGGAGCGGCCGCCGCGGGCGCCGGTTCGGCCGCCCTTGGGGCGGATGCGACGACGTCACCGCCGATCACGCACACCACCGTGCCGACCGGAACGGTCTCGCCGGCGGCGACGCGGATGTCGGAGAGAACGCCGGCACCGAGCGCCTGCACTTCCATCGTGACCTTGTCGGTCTCGATCTCGAACAGCGTCTCGCCTTCGGCGACCGTGTCCCCGAGCTTCTTGAACCAGCTGGCGACCTTGCCCTCGGCGACGGTTTCGCCGAGCTGCGGCATCACGACGTCCATGCTCTGCCTCTCCTCACGCCCCTGGACAGTTGCCTGAGACCTCGGGACTGGATTCCCTCCCGTCGCGTACCGCTTCGCGGCGACGCCCGTCCGATGCCGCGGCCCCGAAGGACCGGCGGCGCCGGTGCCGGTGCCGCCCGGCGGGGCCGGGCGGCGACGGATTGCTTGCGGCCGTCGCCGGCCTCACCACTCGACGGAGACGTACTGCGTCTCGAGGAACTCCATGAGCCCCTCGTGGCCGCCCTCGCGTCCGATGCCGCTCTGCTTCACGCCGCCGAACGGCGCCGCCGGATCGGAGACGAGGCCGCGGTTGAGCCCGATCATGCCGAACTCGAGCTTCTCCGACAGCTTCAGCCCGCGCTTCACGTCCTTGGTGAAGAGGTAGGCGACGAGGCCATATTCGGTGGCGTTGGCACGCTCGACGACGTCGTCCTCGCTGCTGAAGCGCGTCACCGCGGCCACCGGCCCGAAGATCTCCTCGTGGAAGCAGCGGGCGTCGTTCGGAACGTCCGTCAGGACCGTCGGCGGGTAGAAGTGACCCGGGCCGTTCGTCAGGCTGCCGCCGGTCAGGACCTTCGCCCCCCGCTTCACCGCGTCGTCGACGAGTTCGACCACCTTGTCGAGCGTCTCGCGGTTGACGAGCGAGCCGACCTCGACGCCGTCCTCGAGGCCGTTGCCGACCTTCATCGCGCCCATTTTGGCCGCGAGCTTCTCGGCGAAGGCGTCGTGGACCTTGTCGTGGACGTAGAAGCGGTTCGCCGCCGTGCAGGCCTCGCCGAGATTGCGCATCTTGGCGAGCATCGCACCGCCCACGGCGGCGTCGACATCGGCGTCCTCGCAGACGATGAAGGGCGCGTTTCCGCCGAGTTCCATCGCCGGGTTCACCACGCAATCAGCAGCCGACTTCAGGAGCTTGCGGCCGACTTCGGTGGAGCCGGTGAAGGAGATGACGCGCACCCGCGGATCGTGCAGCATGGCGTCGACGACGGCGCCGGAGCGCCGCGACGGCAGCACGTTGACGACGCCCTTCGGTACGCCCGCCTGCTCCAGGATCGGGATCAGGGCGAGCATCGTCAGCGGCGTCTCGGAGGCGGGCTTCACCACTACCGGGCAGCCGGCGGCGAGCGCCGGGCCGATCTTGCGGGTACCCATCGCCGCCGGATAGTTCCACGGCGTCACGAGGACGCCGATGCCGGCCGGCTTGTGGTGGACGAGGATGCGGGCCCCGGAGGCCGGCGAGCGCATGACCTCGCCGACGTTGCGGACGGCCTCCTCGGCGAACCAGCGGAAGAACTCCGCCGCGTAGAGGATCTCGCCGCGCGAATCCGGCAGCGCCTTGCCATTTTCCAGCGTGATCAGCGCCGCGAACCGCTCCTTGTCCGCGACGATCAGCTCGTAGGCCTTGCGAAGGATCTCGCCCCGCTCCCGCGGCGAGCGTGCCGCCCAGTCGGCGAACGCCGCCTGGGCTGCGTCGACGGCCGCGATGGCGTCCTCGACGGTGCCGCTCGCCACGGTGGCGATCGTCTCGCCCGTTGCCGGGTTCTCGACCGCGAAGCTCGACCCGTCGGAGGCGTCACGCCACTGCCCGCCGATGTAGAGCTGCGTCGGAACGCCCTTCAGGATGTCTTCGATCTTCATCATCAGGCTCCCAGCGTCCTGCGCACCCGTTCCGCGATCCGGTCCGGCGTCGGCAGGACGATGTCCTCCAGATTATCAGCGGCCGGAAGCGGGATGTGCGGCGTGGTGATGCGGACGATCGGGCCGTCGAGATCCCAGAAGCACTCGTCGGCCGCGATGGAGGCGATCTCGGCGCCCCAGCCGCAGAGCCGCGGGTTCTCCTCGACCGTGAACAGCCGGCCGGTTTTGGCGAGCGAGCCGAGGATCGTCTGGGTGTCGAGCGGCACCAGCGAGCGGACGTCGATCACCTCGGCGTCGATGCCGAACTCCTTCTGGAGCTTCTCGGCGGCGGCGAGCGCCCGCGGCACCATCAGCGCGAGGGCGACGATGGTGGCGTCCTTGCCGGGCCGCACGATCTTCGCCTTGCCGAGCTGGTCGATGATCTCGCCGTCCGGCACCTCGCCCTTCGTCGCGTAGAGCGACTTGTGCTCGAAGAAGATCACCGGGTCCTCGTCACGCACGGCGGCGGCGAGGAGGCCGACGACGTCAGCCGGGGTGGACGGCGCCACCACCTTGAGGCCGGGGATCATCATCGCCCAGTTCTCGACCGACTGGCTGTGCTGCGCGCCGAAGCGCGAGCCGGCGCCGTTGCCGGTGCGCACGACGAGCGGGCACTTCACCTGGCCGTTCGTCATGTAGCGCGACTTCGGGAACTCGTTGGCGATGTAGTCGAAGCACACCGCCAGGAAGTCCGAGAACATGATCTCGGCGATCGGCCGCAGACCCGTCATCGCCGCGCCCATGGCCGCGCCGAGGATCGCCTGCTCGGAGATCGGCGTGTCGCGGACCCGCTTCGGGCCGAACTCGTCGTAGAGCCCGACCGTCGCCTTGAAGACGCCGCCGGCCTTGGCGACGTCCTCGCCGAGGAACACGACGTTCTCGTCGCGCCGCATCTCCTGGGCGATGCCGCGCGCCACCGCGTCGCGATAAGTCAGTTCCGCCATGCCCAGCCCCCGTCGGCGTACACGTCCGTCGTCATGATCTCGACCGGCGGAACCGGCGCGGCCTTGCAGGCCTCCGTCGCCGCCTCGACCTTCTGCATCGACTGCTTGTCGACCGCTTCCACGTCAGCCTGCGGCACGCCGAAGTCGGCGAGGCGCTGCTTGTAGACCTTGATCGGGTCGCGCTTCATCCACTCCTCGAGCTCGCCCGGCGGGCGGTACTTCGCCGGATCGGCGCGCGAATGGCCGGAGTGGCGGTAGGTCAGGCACTCGATCAGCGACGGCCCCTCGCCGGCCCGCGCCTTGGCGAAGGCAGCCTGGGCGACGCGGTAGACGGCGTCGGCGTCGTTGCCATCGACGATGATGCGCTCAAGGCCATAGGCCGCGGCGCGGTCCGCGGCGGGATGCTCGACCGCCGTGACGTCGCCGATCGGCGTGTACTCCATGTAGAGGTTGTTCTCGCAGACGAAGACGACCGGCAGCTTCCACACGACCGCGAAGTTCAGCGCCTCGTGGAACGCGCCGATGTTCGTCGTGCCGTCGCCGAAGAAGCAGACGGAGACGTCGTCCTGGCCGAGATACTGGGCACGCCAGGCGGAGCCGCAGGCGATCGGCAGGTGCGCCCCGATGATCGCGTAGGAGCCCATCACGCCGTGATCGACCGAGGTGAGGTGCATCGACCCGCCCTTGCCGCGCATCAGGCCGTTGTCGCGCTGCATCAACTCGCCGAGCACCTTCTCCATCTCGACGCCCCGCGCGAGGGTGTGGGCGTGGCCGCGATAGGTGCAGAACGACTTGTCACCCGGCTTCATCGCCACCGCGAAGCCCGCCGCCACAGCCTCCTGCCCGAGCGACAGATGGCTCGTCCCCTTCACGAGGTTCTGCAGGAAGAGGTCGAAGGCGCGCTTCTCGAAATCGCGGATCTCGACCTGCACGCGATAGAGCTCCATCCGCGTGTCGAGGCCGATGTCGTCGTTCTTGACCGGCTTTCCCGGTGCGTTCACGGCGGATCTCCCTATGTCCGTTCAGAGTCCGGTCTTCTTCGCGGGAGGGCGATGCCGCCCGCCTTCATCCCGTTTCGGCAGATGCTTGTCCCGGGGCCGCGCGAATGGCGCAATGCGGCGTGGCTGCGATCGTCCCGGGACGGTCCCCGGGGCGAGCCCCCGGGAACCAGAGAGGCGCAGGCGGCGCAAAGACGCGCCGCCGGCTGGCCTCAGTACCTGTTGGCGATCGGCAGTTCCTCGGCGGGGAACAGGCTGATGACCTGGCAGCCCTTGTCGGTCACGACGACCTCCTCCTCGATGCGGGCGGCCGAGTAGCCGTCCGTCGCGGGGCAGTAGGTCTCGAGCGCGAACACCATGCCGGTCTTGATCTCCATCGGCCGGTCCATCGACACGAGCCGCGAGATGATCGGACGCTCGTGGAGCGCAAGGCCGAGGCCGTGGCCGAACTGCAGGCCGAACGCCGCGAGCTCGTTCGGGAAGCCGAACTCCTCTGCCTTCGGCCAAACGGCCGCGACCTTGTCGGTCGATACGCCCGGCTTGATCATCTCGATGGCCTTGTCGAGCCACAGGCGCGCCTTCGTGTAGGCGTCGCGCTGCGAGTCGGTGGCGCGCCCGACGTTGAAGGTGCGGTAGTAGCAGGTCCGGTAGCCCTGGTAGGACTGCAGGATGTCGAAGAAGGCCTGGTCGCCCGGCCGGATCAGCCGGTCGGTGAAGTTGTGCGGGTGCGGGTTGCAGCGCTCGCCGGAGATCGCGTTGATGGCCTCGACGTCGTCCGAGCCCATCTCGTAGAGCATCTTGTTGGCCTTCGCGACGATGTCGTTCTCGCGGACGCCCGGCTTCAGCTCCTCGTAGATCATGTGGTAGACGCCGTCGACCATCGAAGCCGCCTGATTGAGCAGGACGATCTCGTCGATGTTCTTGATCTCGCGGGCGTCGAGCATGACCTGCTGGCCGTCGACCAGCTTCAGGCCGCAGTTCTGCAGCTCGAGCCACATGCCCGGCTCGACGAGATCGACGCCGAGCGGCATGTCGGCGACGCCCGCCTCGACGAGGAGCGACTTGATCTCTTCCGCGTGGCGCTTCATCAGCCCCGCCGCCGGCGGCACCGTGCCGCGCATGCCGAGCATGCCGGCGCGGAAGTTCTCCTGCGGCATCCAATCGCAATAGAGCTTGTGGTGCACAGCGGCCGAACCGAAGTCCCACAGGATCGGCTCGTTGTCGCCGGCGAGGAGCGCGAAGCGGCAGAGCTTGTCGCGCTCCCACTCACCGATCTTCGTCGACGTCACGTAGCGGATGTTGTTCACGTCGAACAGCAGCAGCGCGCCGAGACCGGAGGCCTTCAGGGCCTGCTTGGCCCGCGTCATGCGGTAGTTGGTCAGACGGCGGAAATCGACGCGCGTCTCGAAGTCGACGCCCGAGTGGCCGTGGGCCGGGATCGCCCGGTCCCAGCGCCAGTGCGGCTCCAGGGCGTGCTTCAGCGCGGTCTCACCGTCGACCAGACGCGGCTTGAGAACCATCTCGTTCATCCGGGCATCTCCTCTTTCGTCTCCGGCCGAGCCGCGGCGCTCGCCGGGCAGCGGTTCGCCCGCCAGTGCAATCGTTTGCAAGTATCCCCCCGCCCGAGGGGAAGTCAAGCGTCGGCGCGCGCATCGCTCCGTCGCAGGGGCGGCACTTTTCGCATGGCTCGCATCAGCTTGTCGCGTGCCGCAGCACCTCCTCCGCCAGAGCCTCGATCTCGCCGGCTGCCTTGGAGCCGGGCGCGGTCTCCTGGACCGTGCGCCCTTCCCCCATGCTGGCGGCGAACGCAACGCGGCTGCCGATCGCGACGGTCGCCGCCGGGTGGCCGAGTTCGTGGATTGCCTTCGTCATCTCTGCCGTCAGAGCCGATCGGCCGACGGCCCGATTGACGACGATGAGGGATCGGGTGCCCTCCTTCTGCACGAGTTCCAGCGTCGGCAAGGTCGCCCAGAGGTCAACGGGCGTCGGCTGGACCGGGACGCAGACGAGGTCGGCAGCCTCGATCGCCGGCCGAGATTCGGAATCGGACTTCGGCGGCGTGTCAACGACGACGAAATCGTGATCGCGAGCGAGCGAGCGCGCTTCGCGGCGGGCGCCCCAGCCGCTCGCCGTTCGAAAGATCAGTCCCGTACCCGCCTCGCCCATCGTCTGCTCGCGTCGCTCGAACCATTCGCCGAGGCTGCCCTGGGGATCGACGTCGAGGACGGCCACGCTGTGCCCTGCCCGTTGCAGCGCCACGGCGAGGTGGGCCGCCATCGTCGTCTTGCCGGAGCCACCCTTCTGCTGCGCCAACGTGATGATGCGTCCCATGTGAATCCATTCCCTCCGTCGAGGATGCCCTGGCCAGCCGCGGCCTCAACACCAAAGGTGTCCGGACTGGACGAATGCAAGCGATCGGCCGGCCGCTTTGCAAGCGTTTGCCCCGCACCTATACTCGTCACATGACTCGTGGCGGCACGGTGGGATGAAGAAGCGCGTAACCCTGAAGGATGTCGCCGAGGCTGTCGGCGTGCACGTCTCGACGGTGTCCCGGGCCCTCGACCCGAAGACACGCCATCTTATCACCGCCGAGGTGGCGGAGCAGATCCTCAAGGTCTCCACCGAACTCGACTACCGACAGAATGCCGCGGCCTATTCGCTGAAGACGAACCGCACGCGCACCATCGGCGTCGTCGTTCCGGACATCACCAATCCGGTGTTCCCGCCGATCATCCGCGGTGTCGAGGATCGCCTCGCCGCAAGCGGCTATGTCGCCATCCTCGCCAACACCGACGGCAACCGCCGGCGCGAGGCGAGCATCACCCAGACCTTCCGCGCCCGCGGCGTCGACGGGCTGATCATGGCGAGCGTCGAGCGCGACGACGACGCGATCTCCCGGCTGTCCCAGGAAGGCCTGCCGATCGTCACCGTCAACCGGCAGGTCGACGATCCCGGCGTCTCCTCGGTGGTCAACGACGAGGACGCCGGGATGAAGCTAATCCTCGGCCACGTCGCCGGCCTTGGCCACCGCCACGTCGCCAACATCGCCGGCCCGCAGTCGCTGTCGACGGGTGCCACACGCCTCAAGGCCTTCCAGCACCACCGCGACCTCCTCAGCCTCGACGACGATCCGCGCCTCATCGCTGTCGCCAATGCCTTCAACGACGAGGAAGGCTTCCGCTGTGCCGAGGAACTGCTTTCGCGCGGCGCCCCCTTCTCGGCCATCGTCTGCTCGAACGACCGACTTGCGATCGGGGCCATCTCGGCGCTCCGGCGCCGGGGCCTTTCATGCCCGGACGACGTCTCCGTCACCGGTTACAACGACATGCCGATGGTAGACCGGCTGTTCCCGGCGCTCACGACGATCCGCGTCCAGCAGTACGACGCCGGCCACGTGGCGGCGGACATCCTGCTGGAGACCATCGATACGGCGCCGGAGCGGCGGCGACGGCGGCACGTCGTGCTTCCGGTCGAGCTCGTCGTCCGCGAATCGACCGCCGCGCCATCGAAGTCCCGCAACCGGCCGCGGCGGCCACGGTCCGGGGTGGGGTCGGCGGTGGCGGCTCCCGCCGCCGAATAGCCGCCGCGTCAGTCGCCGCGGCGACCGTCCACGTCGGCGCGCGGGTCGCGCTCGATCCGCGCCGCGAAGGGCTCGAACGCACGGTCCGAGAGCGCAGCCGGCAGCAGGCGCGACAGCCGTGCCCCGAGCGCCAGCAGGAACGGGAAAGCGACGACGGCGCGCCGGCGGGCAATGCCGTGCGCGATGATCCGCGCCGCCTTCTCGACCGGCATCTCGAAGGGCTTCGAGCCCTTGTGACGGGCCGACATCGGCGAGGTGACGAAGCCCGGGCAGACGACCGTGACGGCGATGCCGCTCGGCCGCAGCCAGCCGCGGATCGCCTCGCCATAGGCGATGAGGGCGGCCTTGGTGGCCGAGTAGGTAGGCATCGCCGGATAGCCTCGGAGGCCCGCGACGGAAGCGACGATGACGATGTGCCCGCGCCCGCGGGCCCGCATCGCTTCCACAATCCCCGACACCGTGTCGATCGCGCCGATCAGGTTGACCTCGACGAGCCGTCGCACGTCGTCGTCGCGCTCCCGCGACTTCTTCGGGCCGAGGCCGGCCGAGACGCCGGCGTTGGCGACGAGGACGTCGATCGCGCCGCCTGCGTCGACCGCGGAAAGCCAGGCGTGCAGGGCGGCGCGGTCGCGGACGTCGACGAGCGCCGTCTCGGCGGCGGCTCCGCGGGAGCGGCAGGCGGCGGCGATCTCCTCGAGCCGGGCGGCATCGCGGCCGGCGAGCGTGAGACGGGTTCCCGGGGTGGCAAGCTCCACGGCGAGCGCCGCGCCGATGCCGCTCGAAGCACCGGTGAGGGCGACGGTGCGCAGGACGGGGGCCGGCGAAGCGGTCGCGGCTTCGCTCACCCGCGATCCCTGAGGATGCGGGCCTTGTCGCGGTTCCACGTCCGCTCCTTCTCGGCCTCGCGCTTGTCGTGCAGCTTCTTGCCCTTGGCGAGGCCGAGTTCGACCTTCGCCCGGCCCTTGTCGTTGAAGTAGAGCTTGAGCGGCACCACCGTCATGCCCTCGCGCTGCACGGCGCCGGCAAGCTTGTTCACCTGGCGGCGATGGACGAGCAGCTTCCGCGGCCGCCGTGTCTCGTGATTGAACTGGTTCGCCTGCAGGTATTCGGGGATGTAGGCGTTGTAGAGATAGAGCTCGCCGCCGTGCTCGGCCGCATAGGCATCGGCGATGGTGCTCTTGCCGGCGCGCAGCGACTTCACCTCAGTGCCGGTCAGGACGATGCCGGCCTCGAGCGTGTCGAGGATCTCGTAGTTGAAGCGTGCCTTGCGGTTGTCGGCGACGAGCTTGATCGGGCCGCTCGGCCCGCGGGGTGGGTTCATCGCCGGTCCGTCCTCATGGTCCTAGTTGATGAGCCCGGCGTGCTGCATCGCCGCGCGCACCTCGCCCTGCCCGGCCGCCGTGAGCGGCAGCATCGGCAGGCGCAACTCGTTCTCGATCTTGCCGAGCAGGGAGAGCCCATACTTGGCGCCGCCCGGGCTCGGCTCAAGGAACATCGCCCGGTGCAGCGGCGTCAGCTTGTCGTTCAAGTCGAGAGCCGCCTGGAAGTTCCCCTGCAGGCAAGCCGACTGGAAGCGCGAACAGAGCCCCGGCGCGACGTTCGAGGACACGGAGATGCAGCCGTGGCCGCCGTGCGCCATGTAGCCGAGCGCCGTGCCGTCCTCGCCGGAGAGCTGGATGAAGTCCGGCCCCATGGCGTGACGCTGCAGGCTGACGCGATCGATCTTTGCCGTCGCGTCCTTCACGCCCTTGATGTTGCGCCCGTCCTCGTAGAGCCGGGCCATTGTCTCGACGCTCATGTCGACGATCGAGCGTGGCGGGATGTTGTAGATGATGATCGGGATGCCGATGGCGGCGTCGATCGCCATGTAGTGGCGATACATCCCCTCCTGGCTCGGCTTGTTGTAGTAGGGCGTGACGACAAGCACGCCATCGGCGCCCGCCTCCTCGGCGTGGCGGGCAAGGTCGATCGCCTCGGCTGTGTTGTTGGAGCCAGCGCCGGCGATCACCGGCACGCGCCCGTTCGCCGCCTCGATGCAGAGCGTGACGACGCGCTTGTGCTCGTCGTGCGAGAGCGTCGGCGATTCGCCCGTCGTGCCGACCGGCACGAGCCCGTGGGTACCCTCGGCGATCTGCCACTCGACGAAGTCGGAGAACGCCTTCTCGTCCACCTTGCCGTCGCGCATGGGCGTGACGAGCGCGGTGATCGATCCCTTGAACATGGCGTCTCTCCCGAGGATGGCCCGCGCGACCGTATTTGGCCGGCTTCCGATGGCCGGAGCGGCGCGACAATAGTCGCCGCCCCGCGCCGCTTCAAGGACGGCCCGCACCGTCTTCCGCCGGCCCCCCGCTGCGCCGCAAAGGGGAAGCGTGGACGCCCGTTCAAGCTCTCGCGAGTTGTCAGTCAGCCTCGTTGCCGCACCCGCTGTCACGCGCCAAAGTGGTGGCCGGGGCTTGCTCCGAAAACACGGCTGGGTGAGGGAAACATGCATAAGACACTGATGGTGGGCGCTGCAGCGACGATGCTGGGGATTGGCGTTGCGAGTGCGGCGCCGGAGGTGCCGGTGTTCGACGGCATCGCCACGCTCACGGCGGTCAACGCCACGTGTGCCGACGATGGCTGGAGCGTCGGCAACCAGTTCGGCTTCATCTTCCGCTCGGCCGTCCGGCCCAGCAACAACCGCGGCGGTGGCCTGCAGCTGATGAGCGAGCGGTACGGCTACACCTTCTTCATGCCGGACGGAAAGGCGCTGCAAGGCGGCTCGCGCAAGGGCACCTTCAGCGGTGCCGGCCTGTCGAGCCAGGTGGGTGCCTTCAGCTTCTCCTCGCCCTACAAGCTCGAGATCACCCCGAGCAAGATCGCCTCGAGCACCGAGGTGGTCACGGTGAAGGGTACGCTCGGAAACTTCGGCGGGACCGACGGCTGCACCGTCACGATCTTCGCCGTCGCCTCGCCCCGCCTCTAGGGTCCTGCGAGCGGCCGCACCGCTTTGCGCGGCGCGGCCCGGAGGCCTTGCAGCCGGCTCCCCTTGCCGGCCACCGCCCGCCTCTCATCGCTCGGCAACGCTTTCTTCACCCTGACGGCGCCACAATCGCGCTGTTCGCCTGATCCTGATCATGGCATCCGGCTGTGCCGGTCGCCGCAGACGGCCTGCCGCGCTATACTGCGGATCGGGACACGGCTGAACTGGAGTGAGGTCGCGGACGGCAAGCCTGGACGCGCTGACGACGAGAGTTGTGATGCGAGCATCGACGAACCGCCATGCCCTGCGCTTCTCCCTGTCGGCGATCGCCGTGCTGGCGACGGCAGGTTCGGCCTGGACACCGGCTCTCGCCGAGATCGTCCCCCTTCCGAAGTCGCGGCCCTTCCAGTCGCAGGGCACGGCGCCGGTCGACCTCGCCACGGCGTACGCGCCGGCGACGACCGAGGTTGAAGCCCTCATTGCACCGGCCGTGCCGGTCGCCCCGGGCACGGGGACAGGCACCGGCCGCGCAATGCCGTCGGACGTCGCGGCCGGCGACCTCAAGGCGGCTCTGAAGGCGGTCGACGCGGGCGACGGCCGCCGCGCCTACGCCATTCGCAACGGGCTCAGCAACGGGACGGATCGCCGGCTCGTCGACTGGCTCCTCATCCGCTCCGACAGCCCGGTGATGACGTCCAACGCCATCACCGCCTTCGCCCGCGAGGCGCCCGGCTGGCCGAGCCCGGAAACGATGCGTGCCCGCTCCGAGGCGGCGCTGCTGCGCGAGAACCCGCCGGCCGGCACCGTCATCGCCCTCTTCCGCTCCTCGCCCCCGGTTTCGATCGACGGCGCCCGCGTCTATGCCCGGGCGCTCGTCGCCGCCGGCAACCGCGCGGCCGCTGCTGAGGTCATCCGCCGCGCGTGGCTGACCGAGAAGATGTCGGACGCTCAGCAGGACGCGACGCTGAAGGAGTTCGGCAACCTCCTGACCCAGGCCGACCACCGTCGCCGCGCGGAGATGCTGCTGTTCGACGAGCGCTCCCGCCAGGCGGCGAAGCTGAAGCCGCTGCTCTCGCCGGGCGAGCGGGCCTATGTCGACGCGCACATCGCGACGAATCAGAAGGCAAAGAACGTCGGCGCGGCGCTCAACGCCGTCCCGTCGAACGTGCGCGGCCTCGCAAGCTACAAGTTCATCCAGGCCCAGTACCTGCGCCGGCAGGAAAAGTACGCCGAAGCCGCGCAGATGCTGATGTCGGCGTCGCGCGACCCGGCCGTCCTCATCGATCCCGACGCCTGGTGGATCGAGCGGCGTCTCGTTTCGCGCGAGCTCCTCGACAAGGGCGATGCCGCGACCGCCTACAAGCTCGCCGCGACTCACTCGGCGACGGGCGACCAGCAGTTCATGGACGCCGAGTTCCACGCCGGGTGGTATGCCCTGCGCTTCCTGAAGGACCCATCGCGGGCGATGGCGCACTTCAAGCGCCTCGATCAGGTCGCTAAGACGCCGATCAGCCGCGCCCGCGCCGAGTACTGGATGGGCCGCGCCGCCGAAGCCCAGGGCTCCGGCATGGCCTCCACCTACTACAAGCAGGCCGCCGCCTACGGCATGACGTACTACGGCCAGCTCGCCCGCCAGAAGCTCGGCGCCGCGTCTGCCGGCGTCGGGGCCCCGGCGAAGCCGTCGGGCGCCGATCAGGCGGCGTTCGAGGCGAACGATGTGGTGAAGGCGATCAAGCGCCTGATCGCGATCGGCGAGATGAACCGGGCGTGGCCGCTGTTCGACTATCTCGCAGAGGAGGGTCTGCCGACGGCCGGCCAGGTCGCCCTGCTCGCCCAGCTCGCCGAGCGCAACGGCTACCACCACTTCGCTCTCAATGTCGCGAAGGACGGCCAGAACCGCGGCCTGCCGGTGGCCGGTCTCGCCTTCCCGACCGCCGGCATCCCGGCCGGGGCGCGGATGCCCGGTGGCATCGAGCGGCCGCTCGTCTACGCCATCGCCCGTCAGGAGAGCACCTTCAACGCCGGCGCGGTCTCGCCTGTGGGCGCCCGCGGCCTCATGCAGATGATGCCCGCCACGGCCGCCGCGACGGCGAAGAAGTACGGCATTCCCTACGCGCCCGGGAAGATGAACGACGCCACCTACAACGCCACCCTTGGCGCCGCTCATCTCGACGAGCTCGTGCAGAAGTTCGACGGCTCCTACGTGAAGATCTTCGTCGCCTACAACGCCGGGCCCGGCCGCGTGAACCAGTGGGTGCAGCGCTACGGCGATCCGGCCGATCCGCGCGTCGACGTGGTCGACTGGGTCGAGCGCATTCCGTTCAGCGAGACGCGCAACTACGTCCAGCGCGTCATGGAGAACGTCACGGTCTACCGCGAGCGCCTCGGAACCGGGCGCCTCGCCGTCGAGCACGATCTCCGCGGCCGCCCGAACGGATAAGCCGCGGCAGGCCGGTCGATGGATCCGGCCGGCAGGATCCTGCCTTACTCTCACCGTGAAGCTCCGGCACGGCGGCGCGCGGCTTGCGCGGCCGCCGTGCTTGCGTCACACCGTGGCGCCGCAGACCGAGTGACACGATGACCGAGACCGCCCTCGCCTCCCCGCCCGTCGCCGCGACCAGCGGCGCCGCGCCGAAGATCAGCTTCGTCAGCCTCGGCTGCCCGAAGGCGCTCGTCGATTCCGAGCGCATCCTGACGCAGCTCAGGGCCGAGGGCTACGAGATCACCAAGAACCACACCGGGGCCGACGTCGTCGTCGTCAACACCTGCGGCTTCCTCGACAGCGCCAAGGCGGAGTCCCTCGACGCCATCGGGTCGGCGCTCGCCGAGAACGGCCGCGTCATCGTCACCGGCTGCATGGGGGCGAAGCCGGAGGACATCACCGGCACCCACCCGGGGGTGCTCGCGGTCACCGGGCCGCAGCAGTACGAGAGCGTCGTGGAAGCGGTGCATCGCGCCGTGCCGCCGGCCCACGATCCCTTCGTCGACCTCGTGCCGCCGCAGGGCATCAAGCTGACGCCGCGTCACTACGCCTATCTGAAGATCTCCGAGGGCTGCTCCAACCGCTGCTCGTTCTGCATCATCCCGTCGCTGCGCGGTGATCTGAAGAGCCGGCCAGTCGCCGACGTGCTGCGCGAGGCGGAGAAGCTCGTGAAGGCGGGGGTGAAGGAGCTCCTCGTCATCAGCCAGGACACGTCGGCCTACGGGGTCGACATCCGCTACGCGACGAGCGTCTGGAAAGAGCGCGAGGTTCGGGCGAAGTTCCTCGACCTGTCGCGCGAACTCGGCGAACTCGGCGTGTGGGTCCGCCTCCACTACGTCTATCCCTATCCCCACGTCGACGAAGTCATCCCGCTGATGGCCGAGGGCAAGGTGCTGCCCTATCTCGACATTCCCTTTCAGCACGCCGCCCCGTCGGTGCTGAAGGCGATGCGCCGCCCGGCCCACCAGGAAAAGACGCTCGCCCGCATCCGCCGCTGGCGGGAGATGGCGCCGGACCTCGCCATCCGCTCGACCTTCATCGTCGGCTTCCCGGGCGAGACTGACGCCGACTTCGAGGAACTCCTCGCCTTCCTCGACGAGGCCGCCCTCGATCGCGTCGGCTGCTTCAAGTACGAGGCCGTCGCCGGCGCCACGGCGAATGCCCTCCCGGGCGCGGTGCCGGAGGAGGTGAAGGCCGAGCGCTGGCACCGCTTCATGGCGCGCCAGCAGGCCGTCAGCGCCCGCCGACTGAAGGCGCGCGTCGGCAAGCGCGTGAAGGTGCTGGTGGACACATCGACCGGCCTCACGGCCACCGGTCGCGGCCCGTGGGACGCGCCGGAGATCGACGGAAACATCCGCCTCACCGGCCGCCGGCCGATCCGCGCCGGCGAGTTCGTCACGGCGAAGATCGACGGCGCGGATGCGTATGATTTGTACGGGACGGTCGTCGGCTGACCGGCACTGTCTGCGGAAGGACTGCGATGATCGCCGCCGACGTCCCGGCCTCGAAGCCGTTCAGCCGCGATGCCCGCGGCTACGATGATCTGCGGCGCCGGCTGGTCCCCTGCTTCGACGACTTCTACGGCACCGCGCTCGAGCTCATCCGAGGCATGCCGGCGGCTTCGACCCTCGATGTTCTCGATCTCGGTGCCGGAACCGGCCTCTTTGGCGCAATGGTCGCTGCGGAGTTCCCGGTCGGGCGGCTTTGCCTCCTCGACGGCTCGCCGGCGATGCTGGATGAGGCACGGGTCCGCTTTGCGGACGACACACGGGTCGAGTATCGCGTCGCCGACATGACGGACGCGGACCTCAACGGCCCGTGGGATGTTGTGATCTCCGCACTGGCGATCCACCACCTGCCAGACGAGGCAAAGCGCGCGCTCTACGGCCGCATCCGGCGGGCGCTGAAGCCCGGCGGGCTGTTCGTCAACGCGGAGCAGGTGGCGGGGCCAGGTCCCATCTCGGACGAGCGTTATGCCCGGATCTGGCTCGAACAGGTCCGCCGCCTCGGCGTCTCGGAAGACGAGATTGCGAAGGCGCTGGACCGGATGTCCCACGATCTCTGCGCCCCGGTCAGCGTCCAGCTCGCATGGCTGACCGAGGCCGGCTTCGAGGACGTCGACTGCAGCTTCAAGGCCTGGCGCTTCGCCGTGATCAGCGGCCGCGCCGGCCTCCCAACCGAGCCGCCGAGGGGATGACGCCTCAGCGGCGCGCGAGGGCGGCGAGGTCGTTGTAGGTCAGCTGTCCCGACGCGATGCCGTTGATGAACCGCGTGCAGATGACGGGCGCGGCAGTCTCCGGCTTCAGCCCCATGATCACTGCGATGAACTTCTTCTCCGACGGGCTGAGGCCTGTTGTCGAGGAATCCTTCACGCATTCGTCGATCGCCTGCTTCCGGTTCGCATTGCTGGCGGCGATCGACGCCCGGTACTCGTCAAACTGGTAGGGTGAGGCGAACTTCTGCTGGCAGCCACCTGCGACGAGGGCAAGCGCGAGCAGCGACGGAACGAGAAACGACGTCTTCACGGCGTGAGCCCCCGAGGATTGGCACGGCGCCGCGGACGCTACTGCGACCGGCGACGAGGGGTCAACTGCTGGTGGTGCCACCCGGTGTCGAGCTGCATCTTTCGTCTGGCGTCACCGCCGCAGCAGCAACTCCCCGAGCGTCAGAGCCACCACCTTCGTCGCGGCCTGGAGGTCGGAGAGCTCGAGGTGCTCGTCGGCGCCGTGGGCGTTCGCCTCGAGGATCGAGCGCGGTCCGGCGCCGTAGAGCACCGTCGGGATGCCGGCCGCCGCATAGTGGCGGGCATCGGTGTAGAGCGGCACGCCCGTCGGGTGGACGGGCACGCCGAGGATCGCGGCGGCGTTGCGGGTGAGCGGCTCGACGAGGCGCTCGACGCCCGGCAGCGGCTTCAGCGGCTCGGCGAGCATGATGCGGCGGCACTCGACCTCGGCGCCGTTGGCCGGTGCCGCCGCCTCGATCAAGGCAATCAGCGCCGCTTCGACGGCTTCGCCGTTCTCTTCCGGAATGAGACGCCGGTCGAGGCGAAGCGACACCCGGTCCGGCACCACGTTGGTGTTGATGCCGCCGGAGATGAGGCCGACCGTGATCTGCGGCGAGCCGATGCCGGTTTCGGCGCTGACGATCCCGGCGAGGCGCTTCCGCTCGCCGTAGAGGGCGGCGAGAATCGGCACCGTCGCCTCAAGGGCATCGATACCGGTGTGCGGCATCGCCGCGTGCGCCTGCCGGCCGCGCACGACCACCTCGAGGTGGAGGCAGCCGTTGTGGGCGACGGTGACGGCATAGGAGAAGCCGGCCGACAGGGCGAGGTCGGGCTTCGACACCCCCTGCATCAGGAGCCACTGCGGCCCGACGAAGCCGCCTGCCTCCTCGTCATAGGTGAGGTGCAGCTCGACGGTGCCGGAGAGCGCCGCTCCGCCCGCCTCGGCCGCTTGGAGAGCCTTGAGGGCGAAGGCATAGGTGGCGAAGTCGGACTTCGAGACCGCTGCGCCACGGCCATAGAGGGCGCCGCCCCGGACGATGCCGCCGTAGGGATCGACGCTCCAGCCGTCGCCGGGCGGAACCACGTCGCCGTGGGCATTGAGGGCGATGGTCGGGCCGGTCCCGTCGCCGAAGCGGTGGCGCACGACGAGATTGACGACGCTCTTCATGCCATGCGGCCTGAGGAAGGCCTCCGGCACCGGGTGCCGCTCCACCGTGAAGCCGAGCGCCTCGAGGAGGCTCGCCGCCGCCTCGCCGGCCTCCGCGCAGTCGCCCGGCGGGTTGTCGGTCGGCAGGCGGACGATCTCCTGCAGGAAGGCGACCTCGGACTCGAAGCCGGATTCGATCGCGGCGAGGATCGTCTCGTCGAGGGCGACGCTCGGGAGCTCGGCGTGGGGGATGGTCATCGGCGTTCCCTCTCCTTCTCGGCGAGCCCCTCCACCGCGCGCACCAGCGCGGCGACCGCAAGCCCGATATCTTCCGGCGTGGCGTACTCCGCCGGATTGTGGCTGATGCCGCCGCGGCAGCGGACGAAGATCATGCCGATGCCGGTGGCAAGTGCCATCGCCTGTCCGTCGTGGCCGGCGCCGGACATGAGGCGGCGGACGGGCAGGCCGAGCGAGCCGACGGCCTCGCCGAGCACCGCGACGATCGCTGGCGAACAGGCGGCGGTGTCGCGGTCGTGCGTGACAGCCACGTCGATCGCGACGCCGCGGCGCTCGGCGATTCCCTCGGCGGCGGCCCGCAGCGCCGCTAGCGCGGCCCGTCGTGGCGGGTCCGAGGCGGCGCGCACATCGAAGCTCAATTCCACCGCTCCCGGCACGACGTTGACCGCCCCCGGCCGCACGGCGAGCCGGCCGACGGTGGCGACGAGTTCGTCGGCGGTGCCGGCCCGGCCGATGGCCTCATTCGCGAGGACGAGCTCGCTTGCCGCTGCGAGCGCGTCCCGCCGGAGAGACATCGGCACAGTACCCGCGTGGCCCGCCTTACCGGTGATGGTGACGACACCACGGGTCGCGCCCGCGATAGCAGTGACGACGCCGAGCGGGCAGTCCTCGCGCTCGAGCACCGGACCCTGCTCGATGTGGACCTCGAGGTAGCCGACGGCCTCCTCCGGCGGGATGCGGGCCGCTGCGACGGCGTCCGGATCGCACCCGTAAGCGAGGAGCGCGCTGCGCACGCTGACGCCGTCGGCGTCGGCGCGGTCGAGGTCCGCCGGGTCGAGGACACCGGCGATGGCCGCCGAGCCGAGCAATGTCGTCGGAAAGCGCACGCCCTCCTCGTCGCCGAAGGCGCAGACCTCGACGGCGAACGGCAGGGCGACGGCGCGGCGCCGGAGATCGTCAGCGGCGAGGATCGCCGCCACGACGCCGAGCATCCCGTCGAAACGCCCGGCGTCGATGACGGTGTCGATGTGCGAGCCGATGAGGAGTGTCCGCCGGGGCACGCCCGGCGCCTCCAGCCGGCCGCGGACGGTCCCGAGCGCGTCCTCCCGCACGACGAGCCCGGCCTTCCGCATCCAAAGCGCCGCGAGGTCGGCGGCGCGCCGGTGCTCCGGCGTTAGATAGAGGCGCGTCAGCCTCCCGGGCTCGGCGGTGATGGCGGCGAGCGCCTCCAGCATGGCGGTGGCGCGGACGCCGAAATCGGCAGGTGCGCTCACGGCCGCACCCGGTCCTCGAGGCGGAAGCGGAAGATGCGCTTCACCTGCTCGATCGCCGTCGCGCGCTCCACCTCCGGCGGATTGTCGATGCGGGCGGCGAAGGCGGCGAGCACGTCGTGCTTGGTCGCCCCCTTCACGGCGAGGATGAACGGGTGGCCGAAGCGGGCCTTGTAGCGGTCGTTGAAGTCGAGGAAGCGGGCGTGTTCATCGGCGGTCAGCCGGTCGAGGCCGGCCCCGGCCTGCTCGCGGCGGGAATCGGCGGCGATCGCGCCGGCGATGGCTGCGCGCCCGGCGAGGTCCGGGTGGGCATTGAGGAGCGCCAGCCGCGCCGCGTCGTCGGCCGCGTCGACGGCTGCGGCGAACGCCGCGATCATCGTCTCCCGGTCGGCAAACGGGCGCTGCGCCGCGGCCGCTTCCGCGACCCAGGGGGAATGCTCGGCGACGTCGCCGAAGCGACGTCCGAAGGCTTCGGGGGCAAGGGCGTTGACGGCGTCGATCGAAAGCAACGAGCGATCGTCCGGTGGGGAAGGGTCGGACACGGTGGGTCCCGTCGGCTCCTACTGGGCGGCGATCCAGGCGCCGAGCGCCTGCCGCTCCGCCGGCGTCATGCCGGTTTCGTTGCCGAGCGGCATGGCGTTCGACTGCACCGCCTGGGCGTTCACCGCCTGGGCGTAGCGCCGGAGATCGGCGATGTCGTCCAATACCACGCCCTTTGGCGGCTCCGTAAAGCCCTCGTGCGTCGGATGGGCGGCGTGACAGACGGTGCAGTGCTTGCCGACGATCGCCATTGCCTGCGCGTCGGCGACAGCCGGACCACCGCCGGCGACCGTCCGCGGCGCCGTCACGACGACGAGCGCCACCAGCGCCACGACGGAGACCGGCAGCACCCACGCGATCTTCGCGAAATGGTCGCCCGCCTCGTGACGGTTGATGAAGTGCCGGATGGAGCCGCCGGCGACGACGACGAGCGCGACGACCAGCCAGGCGTGCGGGTGGCCGGTCAGCATCGGATAATGGTTCGAGACCATCATCAGGAGGACCGGCAGCGTCAGGTAGTTGTTGTGCAGCGACCGCTGCTTGCCGGTCTGGCCGAGCGCCGGGTCGGGCGCCTCGCCGGCGATCAGGGAAGCGACGATCTTGCGCTGGTTCGGGATGATCACGCCGAACACGTTGATCGCCATGATCGTGCCGATGAAGGCGCCGACGTGGAGAAGGGCCGCGCGGCCCGAGAAGACGTGGCTGTAGAGGGTGGCGGCGGCGAGGATCAGCGCGAACACGGCAAGCGCCAGCAGGGCCGTGTGGCGGATCAGCCAGGACCGGCAGAGCCGGTCGTAGACGAGCCAGCCGCCGCCGAGCGACAGTACCGAGATGATGATCGCCTGCCCCGGCGTCAGTTCCATCACCACCGGGTCGATGAGGTACTGGCGGGCGTTCCAGTAGTACTGCACCACCATCAGCGCGAGGCCGGTGAGGAGCGTCAGGTAGGCGTCCCAGCGGTACCAGATGAGTTCCGGCGGCAAGGTCTTCGGCGCCACCAGGTACTTCTCGACCTGATAGAAACCGCCGCCGTGCACCTGCCAGGCGGTGCCGTAGACGCCCTCGGCCATCCCCTCGCGCTTGCGCAGCTTGAAGTCGAGGGCAATGAAATAGAACGAGGTGCCGATCCAGCCGATGCCGACGATGAGGTGCGCCCAGCGCGCGAGGAGATTGAGCCAGTCGGCAAGGAACGCGGTCATCGGCGGGTCCGGGACAGGCCGCCGGCGGCGGCGGGTGTCGAGCGAGAGAGGGGCGGCGCGAGCGGAGAGGTGGCGGACAACGCGGTCTGGCGCGCGGCCTCGTCAGCGACGAGAAGCTCGGCAGTGGTCATCGCGGCGATCGCTGCGGGCTCTTTTGACGTGACGCCTCCGATCGCGCCGATCGGGCAGACGAGTGCAGCGATCGCCGCCTCTGGGTGCCCGGCAGCGCGCAGCTGGCTCTCGAAGCGGGCGCGCTTGGTGGCGCTCCCGATGACGCCGACATAGGGGAAGCGGCCCGCCTTCAGGGCGGCGGCGACTACGGCAAGGTCGAGCGGGTGCGAATGCGTCATCGCCAGCACGAAGGCCCCGTCGGGGGCAGCCGTCAGCACGGCCTCGGGATCGGCCTCGCCGGAGAGCGTGACGGTGCCGGGCACATGGCGCGGGAACGCCTCCGGCCGCGCGTCGACCCATGTGATCGCGAACGGCAGCGGCGCCAGCGCCATGACTAGCGCCCGTCCGACATGGCCAGCGCCGAAAAGGACGAGCGGGCGGCGGTCGTCACCGAAGTGTTCGCGGATGGTCCCGCCGGCGGAGGTGAAGAGGGAATTGTCCCCCGGCTTCGTCGAGGCGGGCGCGGCGGCGTAAGGGACCGTCCCTCCCCCCTCATGGAGGAGAGCCTGCCCCGGACTTGATCCGGGGTGGCCCGGCGAAGCCGGGTTGGAGGGGGCCCGGCCGCGCTGGCGGCCGGGTGCCACGAGCGGGACATCCAAGTCCGATGGACGGGCCGCACCCTGCCGCGCTGCGGGCGGCGTCCCTCCCCCTGTTAGGGGAAGGAAAGCCCGTTCGGCGTCGGCGGCGTCTCGCGCCACCCGCCCGTCGGCACCCACTCGCCCCACCGACGCGAAGGGTCCGGCAGCCTCCCGCATTGCCAGCGCAGCCACTGTCTCGCGGTCGCCCGTGTCGAACGTCTCGAACAGGAGGTCGACCCGCCCGCCGCAGCACTGGCCGAGTTCGGGGCCGAGCGCGTAGCTGCGGCGGACGCCGCGAGGGCCGCCAGCGCGGGCGAGCTCCGCTGTCGCCTCGGCGATCGCACGCCACTCGAGCGTGCCGCCGCCGATGGTCCCCGTGAAGCGGCCGTCCGGGCGCACCACCAGCCGGGCGCCGGCCTCGCGCGGGGCGGAGCCGCGGACGTCGGCGACGGTGACGAGGGCGCACCGCCCCGCCGCCTCGATCGCTTCCGCTACCGCCCCCCACACCCGCATCGCCGGTGCCTCAACCCGTCAGCGCCAGCACGGCGCGGCGGATCGCCTCCGGCGTCGCCGGCGCGTCGAGCGGCGGCACCGCTCCCGGCTTCAGGCTGGCGATGGCGCGGGTGATCGCCGAGAACACCGACACCGGCAGCATCAGCGGCGGCTCGCCCACCGCCTTCGACTTGAAGATGGTGTCCTCCGGGTTGCCGTCGCTCTCGAAGAGCGCGACGCGGAAGTCGGCCGGCACGTCGGTCGCCGTCGGGATCTTGTAGGTGGACGGCGCGTGGGTGCGCAGCCGGCCCTCCTTGTCGAACACGAGCTCCTCGGCCGTCAGCCAGCCCATGCCCTGCACGAAGCCGCCCTCGATCTGGCCGATGTCGATGGCCGGGTTCAGCGACGCGCCGCAGTCGTGCAGGATGTCCACCCGGTCGACGCGCATCTCGCCGGTCAGCGTGTCGACGGTGACCTCCGAGCACGCGGCGCCGTAGGCGAAGTAGAGGAACGGCCGGCCCGTGGCATTCGCCCGGTCCCAATGGATCTTCGGGGTCGCGTAGAAGCCGGTCGACGACAGCGAGACGCGGGCGAGGTTCGCCGCCCGCGCGACCTCGCCGAACGGCCGCCGCTCGTTGCCGGCGACGACGTGGCCGTCTTCGAACCGGACCGCCTCAGGTGTGCCCCCCCAGGTTTCGGCGGCGAAGGCGGCGAGCCGGCCGCGGATCGTCTCGGCGGCGACCTTCGCCGCCATGCCGTTGAGGTCGGTGCCGGAGGAGGCTGCCGTCGGCGCGGTGTTCGGGACCTTCGCCGTGGTGGTCGCGGTGACGCGCACCTGCTCGAGCGGCACGCCGAAGACCTCGGCGACCACCTGCGCGACCTTCACGAACAGCCCCTGCCCCATCTCGGTGCCGCCGTGATTGAGGTGGATCGAGCCGTCCAAATAGACGTGCACCAGCGCGCCCGCCTGGTTGAGGTGGATGAGCGTGAAGGAGATGCCGAACTTCACCGGCGTCAGCGCGATCCCCTTCTTCAGGATACGGTTTTCGGCATTGAAGGCGTCGATGGCGCGGACGCGGGCGCGGTAGTCGGATGTCCGCTCGATCTCGGCGATGAGCTCCGGGAGGATGTTGTGCTCGACCGTCTGGCCGTAGGGGGTGACGTCGCGGCCGGCGCCATAGAGGTTGGCAAGGCGCACGTCGAGCGGGTCGAGGCCGAGGGTGAGTGCGATCGCATCCATCACCCGCTCGATGCCGACGACCCCCTGTGGCCCGCCGAAGCCGCGGAAGGCCGTGTTCGAGACCGTGTCGGTACGCAGCCGGCGGCTGGCGATCCGCACCGCCGGCAGGAAGTAGGCGTTGTCGGCGTGGAACATCGCCCGGTCGCAGATGCCGAGCGACAGGTCGCGGGAGTGGCCGCAGCGGGCATACTGGTCGAGGGCGATGGCGGTGAGCCGGCCCTCGGCGTCGACGGCAGCGCGCCAGTCGATGCGGAAGTCGTGGCGCTTGCCGGTCATCATCATGTCGTCGTCGCGGTCGAGGCGGACCTTCGCCGGACGGCCGGTGACGTAGGCGGCAAGTGCGGCGAGAGCCGCCCACTGGGTCGCCTGGCTCTCCTTGCCGCCGAAGCCGCCACCCATGCGCCGCACCTCGGCCACCACGTAGGCGGCCGGCAGGCCGAGCACCTGCGCGACGAGGTGCTGCACCTCGGTTGGGTGCTGGGTGGAGGTGAGCACTGTGATCTCGCCGCCCTCCCCCGGCGTCGCGAGCGCCACCTGCCCCTCGAGGTAGAAGTGCTCCTGCCCGCCGATCTGGATCGACCCGGCGAGCACCGACGGCGCAGCGGCAAGGTCCGCGTCGACGTCACCGCGCACGAAGGCGTAGGGCGGCAGCACGTCTTCCCGTCCGCTCGCCAACGCCTCCTCGATGGTGACGACCGGAGTCTCGACCGCCACCTCGATGCGGCCGAGACGGGCGGCCCGGCGCGCCGCCTCGCGCGTCTCGCCGACGACGGCGAAGACGGGCTGGCCGTGGAAGCGGATGATGTCCTCGGCGAGCACCGGCTCATCGTGGGAATGCGCCGGCGACACGTCGTTGAGGCCCGGGACGTCGTCCTTCGTCAGCACCGCGACGACACCCGGCGCGGCGCGGACGGCGGAAAGATCCACCGACAGGATCCGGCCGCGCGCCGCCTTCGGCGCATACCCCGGCACGACGTGCACGGTGCCGGCCGGCTCGCGGACGTCGTCGATGTAGAGGGCGGCACCGGCGACGTGCTTCTCGGCGCTGTCGTGCGCCGCAGGCCGGCGGGCGACCTTGAGGGGCGGCGTCGCCGCAGCGGCCTGGTCGACGGGATCAGGCAGCGGGCGCAACGGCGGCCTCCCGGTGCGCGAAAACCCGTGTCGCCGTCGTCGGAGTGCCGGCCGCCTCGATCAGTGCCTTCTCGACCAGCGAACCGGCGACATCGAGCCGGTAGGCGGCCGAGGCGCGCATGTCATCGAGCGGCGTGAAGTCCTGCCGGAGCGCGGAGCGGACGGCCTCCGGCAAGGCGGAGTCGCCGAGCCGTGCGCCGGTCAGCGCCGCCTCGGCCGCGGCCGCACGCTTCGGCACGCCGGCCATGCCTCCGAAGGCGAGACGGGCGGCAGTGATGCGCTGACCGTCGAGGGTCAGGCGGACGGCGGCCATGACCGCCGAGATGTCCTGGTCGAAGCGCTTGGAGATCTTGTAGCACCGGAACACGTCGGCAGGCCCGAGCCGCGGCACCTCCACGGCCACCACCACCTCCCCGGGCTCCCGGTCCTGGCGGCCGTAGGCGAGGAAGAAGTCCTCGAGCGGCAGACGGCGGACGCGCTCGCCGAGACGCAGTTCGATCGTCGCCCCGAGGGCGATGAGGACGGGCGGCGTGTCGCCGATCGGCGAGCCGTTGGCGATGTTGCCGCCGACGGTGCCGGAGGCGCGCACCTGCTTCGAGCCGATGCGCCGCCAGAGGCTGGCGAGGTCCGGATCAATCGACGCCACCGCGGCGGCGGCAGACTCGTAGGTGGCGGTCGCGCCGATGCGCACGCCGGTCTCCGTCTCCTCGATGGCGTCGAGCCCGGCGACCCGGCCGAGCCAGACGATCTTCGGCAGCGTGCGCAGCTGCTTCGTGACCCAGAGCCCGACGTCGGTCGCGCCAGCGACGATCGTCACGTCCGGATGGCGCTCGAGCAGGGCGGACAGGCCGCCGAGCGTTGCCGGTGCGGCGAAGAACCGGTCGTCGTCGCCGACGAAGACGTCCTCGCCGTCGGAGAGCGCGGCGAGGCGCTCGGCGGTCTCTGCGGCACGGGCGGAGAATCCGTCTGCCGGTGCGCCGGTGCAAGCGGAGAGCGCCGCGTCGACGATCGGCCGGTAGCCGGTGCAGCGGCAGAGATTGCCGGCCAGTTGATCGCAGACGGTGGCTCGATCCGCCGGCGCGCCGCTCTGGTAGAGCGTGAACAGCGACATCACGATCCCGGGCGTGCAGAAGCCGCACTGGGAGCCGTGCAGGTCGACCATCGCGCGCTGGACAGGGTGCAGGGCACCGCCCTCCGCGAGGTCCTCCACCGTCACGATCTCGGCCCCGTCGGCCATGCCGACGAACTGGATGCAGGCGTTCACCGGCTCGTAGACGAGCCGTCCGTCACGGACTCGGCCGACCCCCACCGTGCAGGCGCCACAGTCGCCCTCGTTGCAGCCCTCCTTCGTGCCGACGCTGCCTTCGACGAGGCGGAGATGGTCGAGAAGGGTCGCCGTCGGATCGACGGACGACAACTCCACCACCTGCCCTTTCCTCAAGAAGTGCAGAGTTTTGCGCGCCATTCCTCAGCTCCCGCGATAGGTCGAGTAGCCGAACGGCGAGAGGAGCAGCGGCACGTGATAGTGCGCATCGGCCTCAGCGATGCCAAAGCGGATCGGCACCTCGTCGAGGAACAGGGGATCGGGCAGCAGGCCGCCGTGCGTGGCGCGCAGATAGTCGCCTGCCCGGAAGACGAGCTCGTAGCGTCCGGCCCGGAAAGCCTCGCCCTCGAGCGCGGGCCTGTCGAGACGGCCGTCGGCGTTGGTGGACGCGGTCCCGAGGTGCTCGCGCCCATTGGGGCCGAGCCACCAGACCTCGACGGTAAGACCGGCCGCGGGCTTCCCCAGCGCCGTATCGAGAACGTGCGTCGTCAGACGACCCAAGGGCGCCCCCCGCTCCACTGACCGGCAGACCGCCGGAACGAGGAAGCTTTGTGCATGGCGCCCGACTATGCAATGCGGCGAAGGGCGAGGCCAGCGCCGTTCGCCCCGTCGGTCAGGCGCCGACGGCGAACACCTGTCGGAGGCGGTCGGCGACGTCGCGCAGCGGCAGGGCGGCGGCGTGGACGCCGCAACTCTCGAAATGGTCGATCGTCCAGTCGCGCGCTTCGCCATCGCCTCGGGGGGCGATCTTCACCTGCACGATGTCCGCGGTCGCGGGCAGGTTCTGCGCCGCCGCGACGAGGAGACGCTCGAGCTCCGGAACGGAAAGAGTTGGCTTGTCGAACATGGGACACCTCCGATTTGCGAGGTGGCTCACACTCGGCTGAAGAAGCGGCGTCGGTGAGACGCAAAAGTGGCGATGCTGCGATCCCTGATCCTCAGGGGATCAGCACCGTGGCTCCGGACGTCAGCCGCCCCTCGAGAGCGCGGTGCGCATCGGCGGCCTCGGCGAGCCGCATCTCCTGCCGTGCGGAGACCGACACGGCGCCGGAGCGCACGACCTCGAAGAGGTCCTGTGCCGTCTCCTGCAGTTCGGCCTGGGTGCCGATGTAGGCGAAGATGGTCGGCCGGGTGGCGTAGAGCGAGCCCTTCTGGGACAGAAGGCCGATCGGGAACGGCGGCACCGGCCCCGAAGCGTTGCCGAAGGAGACCCACAGCCCCCGCGGGCGCAGGCAGTCGAGCGAGCCGGGAAACGTGTCCTTGCCGACCGAATCGTAGGCGACGTCGACCCCGCGCCCGCCGGTGATGTCCTTGACGCGCCCGACGAAGTCCTCCGAGCGGTAATCGATGACGTGGGTGTAGCCGTTGGCGGCGGCAAGCGCGGCCTTTTCGGGGCCGCCGACGGTGCCGATGATCGTGCCGACGCCGAGGTGGCGGGCCCACTGGCCCATCAGGAGGCCGACGCCGCCGGCGGCCGCGTGGACGAGCATCTTCGTCTCAGGCCGCACCGGGTAGGTCGCCCGCAGCAGGAAGCGCACCGTCATGCCCTTCAGGAGCATGGCGGCCGCGTCGCGGTCGCTGACGTCGTCCGGCAGGCGGACGAGCCGGTCGGCCGGGATCAGGCGTTCGTCCGCGTAGGCGCCGAGCGTGACGACGTAGCCGACACGGTCGCCCGGCTTCACGGACGTCACATCCGGCCCGACAGCCTCGACCACGCCTGCCGCCTCGGCGCCCGGCACGAACGGCGTGGAGGGTGCGGGATAGAGCCCGGAGCGGAAGTAGGTGTCGATGAAGTTTACACCGATCGCGGTGTGGCGGACGCGCGCCTCGCCCGGTCCGGGCTCGCCGACGGCGACCTCTTCCAGTCTCAGGACCTCGGGGCCCCCGGTCTCGTGTACGCGAATGGCGCGCGTCATGGGCTTCTCTCCGCGATCGCTCGTTTCGGCCGAACCTTAGCCGCGGGCCGGAACGCGGCCAATGCCGGCCGCGGCGGGGATCAGTGGACGGTTCCGGCGCCGGTGCCGGTGCCGCCCCCCTTCGAGGTGCGCTTGCTGCGGGCCATGATGTTGATGATCTCCACGGCAGCCGCGAACGCCATCGAGAAGTAGATGTAGCCGCGCGGGATGTGGAAGCCGATGCCGTCGGCGATCAGGGCGACGCCGATCAGGAGCAGGAACGCCAGCGCCAGCATCTTCGTCGTCGGATGGCGGTGGATGAAATCCGCCACCGGACCGGAGGCGACGTACATCACGCCCATCGAGATGACCACCGCGGCGATCATGATCTCGACGTGCTCGGCCATGCCGATCGCGGTAATGATCGAGTCGATCGAGAAGACGAGGTCGATCATCAGGATCTGCGCGATGACGAGGCCGAAGCTCGCCTCCTTCACCGTCGTCGCACCCTCGTGGACGCCCTCGATGCCGTTGTGGATCTCGAGCGTGCCCTTGATGAGCAGGAACAGGCCGCCTCCGATCAGGATCAGATCACGCCACGACACGGCATGGTCGAACACGGTGAAGACCGGTGCGGTCAGCCCGATGATCCAGGTGATGGCCAGAAGGAAGATGACGCGGAAGACGAGCGCGAGACCGAGCCCGATCTGCCGCGCGCGCTTGCGCGTCACCTCGTCCTTCAGCTTGCTGGTGATGACCGACAGGAAGACGATGTTGTCGATCCCGAGCACGATCTCCATGATGGTGAGCGTGACGAGGCTCGCGAGGGTCGCAGGCTCGAACAGCCAATCGTACATCGGTCACTCCGAGGGAAAGGAGGCAACGTGTCGGTCGCTCTCGGCCACAGGGAGGTGACTGCCGGGAGCCATGAAATCAATCGGGACCTTAGGCCCCGGCCGGCCACGAACGCGTGAAGGCGAAAATCGTTGCGTCCCCGACTGCCGGCGACGCGCTGCCGGGTCAGTCGAAGAGGTCGTAGACGTAGATCGAGCCCCCGCCTTTTTCACCCGCATCGCTCGTCGCCCCGTAGAGACGTCGGCCGTTGGCACTGACGATCGGGCCGTCGAGCGGAACGTTGCCCGATTTCGCGGAAAACTCCTTCAGGACCTCGTAGCGGGAGCCGTTGGTGCGCAACTGGAACAGAACCCCACCGTCGCTGTCGCCACCTTTGCTCGTCGTCCCATAGAGCGTCAGGCCGTCGAAGCCTTGGGCGACCGACCCCGTCGGCACGGATCCTGACGACGCCCTGAACTGGTGCAGGACCGTGAAGCCCGATCCGTCCTCCTTGATGCGGAAGACGACGCCGAGGTCGTTCGCACCGCCGCTCGGCGTCGTGCCGAACATTTGCTCGCTGCGATAGCTGACGATAAGGGCGCTGCCGGGAGAGGCACCGTCGGCCTTGCCACCCTGGAAGTCGTGGAGCTTCGTGAAGCGGCTCCCGTCGGTGCGGATCGAAAAGATGGTGCCGAGCCCAGCGCTGCCGCCCCTCCGCGTCGTGCCATAGAGTGTCTTGCCGTCCTTCGACAGGACCAGGCCGCCCACGGGGGTCGCGCCATCCGTGCTACGCTGGCCGAAGTCGTGCAGGACGGTCATCGAACTCCCGTTTGCGCCGACCCGCCAGAGGGTGCCGCCGCCATAACGGCCGCCGGTGCTCGTGGTGCCGTAAAGGGTCTTCCCGTTCTCCGAGAGCACCGGCGAGCCCCGTGGCCGCTTCCCGGTGCGCCCGCCGAAGCTCGCGAGGATGGTGAAGTCGCGACCATCCGGCCGGACCGAGAAGATCGCGCCATGGCCCGCATCGCCACCGTCCTCGGTGACGCCGAAGAGCTCGGAGCGGCTCGGATGGACCGCCACCTGCCCGACCGGAGGGCCGGCCACGGCCGGGTCGAACCGGTGAAGGAGAGTGAACCGCTTGCCGTTTGGCTGAAGGCGCAGCAGCGTCCCGGCACTCCCACCGCCGCCCGCCGTCGGCAGAGCGAACAGGAAGTTGTCGCGGGAATCATAGGCGAGGCGGCCGGCGATCGCCTTCCCCTGCCCTCCGCCGATCGATCGCAGGATGCGGAATCGGCTGGACTTCTGCGGCTCGACGGTCTGGGCCGCGAGCGGAACGGCCGCAGCGACGAGGAGCGCGAGGGTACAGGCGACGACTTTCCGCACGGCATCCTCCTGACACGCCGCACGCACGGCGCCCGGCGGGCGAGTGTTGCCGCAGGCCGCGCCGCGATACAAGGCCGCCCCTGCGACGATCGGCGAGGCCGGCCGGCTGGCGCCGCCGCCGGTGCCGCTCCATCTTGAGCGCGGAACGCGCACGAGAGGCAGAGATGGACGAGGCACGCCAGCACTTCGACGCCGCGGTGATCGGCGGAGGGCCGACGGGCATGACGGCGGCGCTCGCGCTCGCCGCCAGCGGACTTGAGGTGGCGCTCGTCGCCCCGCCGGCCGGTCCCGACCCGCGCACGACCGCTCTCCTCGGCGGCTCCGTGGACCTCCTCGCCGCACTCGGCGTCTGGAAGGGCCTCGTGCCGCACGCGGCACCGCTGCGGACGATGCGGATCGTCGACGATACCGGGCGGCTGGTGCGCGCACCGGAGGCCGTCTTCGACGCGTCCGAGGCCGGGGCCGAGACGTTCGGCTACAACGTCCCGAACGAGGCGCTCAACGCCGCCCTCTCCGCCGCCGTCGACAACATGGGGCGGGTGACGCGGGTCCCGGCCCGGGCCGACGCCATCGTTCCGGCGGCTGCGCGCGTGGCAGTCGACGCGGGCGCCTGGCGCCTCGCCGCAAGACTCGTCGTCGCGGCAGACGGTGCGGCCTCGGCGACCCGGGAGGCCGCCGGCATCGTCGTGCGGGAATGGACCTACCGTCAGACGGCGCTGGTGACGACGCTGTCGCACGGCGCCCTGCACCACGACGCCTCGACGGAGTTCCACACGCCTGCCGGTCCCTTCACGCTGGTGCCCCTCCCGGGCCGCCGTTCCAGCCTCGTCTGGGTGGAGCGGCCGGAGGTGGCGGAGCGCCTGGCGGCACTCGACGACGACGCGCTCTCGACGGCGATCGAACGGCAGGCCCACTCGATCCTCGGGCCGATGCGGATCGACGGGCCGCGCGGCCTGCTGCCGCTCGGTGGCCACGTCGCCACCCGCTTTGCCGACCGTCGTGTCGCCCTCGTCGGCGAGGCGGCGCACCGCTTCCCGCCGATCGGCGCGCAGGGCCTCAATCTCGGGCTCCGCGACGTCGCGGTCCTCGCGAAGACCGTCGCCCGGTCGCGCACCGATGATCCGGGCGACGAGGCCGTGCTCTCCGCCTACGACCGGGCGCGGCGCGGCGACGTGACGATGCGGACAGCCGCGGTGGACCTCTTCGATCGCTCGCTGCTGACGGGCTTCCTGCCCGTCCAGGTCGCCAGGGCCGCCGGCCTCTATCTCGCTGGCCGCGTCGGTCCGATCCGCCGCTTCGCCATGCGCCAGGGGCTCGGCCCCGCAACGCCGATGGTCGGCTGGCGCTGAGGGCCGGCCGGCTCGCCGCCGGTCAGTGGAGCAGCGGCAGCAGGTCCTCGGTGATGAGGTACAGGGTCAGCGTCACCGTCGCGACGGAGGCGGCGGTCCCGAAGAGCACCGCGCCGGACGCACGCTCCACGTAGACGCGGTACTGGCTGGCGAGCACGAAAGAGTTCGCCGCCGGCGGCAGCGAGGCCATCAGCACCGCCGTCTCGACCCATGAGGTCGAGAAGCCGCCGATCAGCAGCATCAGCGCGAACACCATCGCCGGGTGCAGCACCAGCTTGACGAGAAGCAGGAACGGCAGCTCCCACGGCACCCCCGGCACCGGGCGCAGCGCCGCCGTCACGCCCATGGCGAAGAGCGCGCAGGGCGCGGCGGCCGAACGCAGATAGGTCAGCAGTTGGTCGAGCGCCTGCGGTGGGCGGAACTCGATCGCCGCGGCCGCCACGCCCGCGATGGTGGCGAGGATGAACGGGTGCGTGAAGATCCGCTTCAGGCAGACCTTCACAGTCGACCAGACGCCGCCGCCCTCGTTGCCGCCGATCGCCATCAGCACCGGCACCAGGATGAAGAGCAGCATCGAATCGAAGCAGAAGATGAGGGCCGCCGGCACGGTGGCGGTCGGTCCGAGCGCCGCGAGCGTCAGGCCGGGCCCCATGTAGCCGACGTTGGCGTAGCCGCCGACAATGCCCATGATCGTCGCTTCGGGGATCTTGCCGCGGCTCGCCAGCATGCCGATGCCGAAGGCGATGGCGAACGCGGCGGCGGTGGCAGCGGTGGTGGCGGCGACGAACCGCCAGTTCGCCAGTTCCTCGATCGGCGTCTGCGACAGCATCTGGAAGAACAGCGCCGGCAGCGCGAGGTAGACGACGAAGAACTGCAGCCAGGCGAGTCCGACGTCCGGCAGGCGGACGATCTTGCCGGACCCGTAGCCGAGGAAGATCAGCCCGAAGAAGGGCAGCGCCAGCGACAGGACCTCGGCCATCTCGCGTCCGTTTTTTCGCCGGAGGGGGGCGGCGGCGGCTGCGGGATTGCGCGCCGGCGCCGCGGTCGGTATCCACCGTCGCCTATCGGGCTTCGCCACGCCGGTCAACGCGACCATGGACGATGAGCCGCCCGCAGCCCGATCGGCCGATGGACGAGCGTCACACAAAGCCCAAGCCTTCGATCCTCACCCGCGCCCTGCGGCGGCTCGAGTTCGGGCTTCTGATGGTGGCGACGGGCGCGGTGCGCGCGGTGCCGGTGGCGGTCGCCTCCGATGCGATGGCGGCGATGTGGCGGGCGATCGCGCCGCTCCTGCCGCGCCACGCCCGCGCCCTCGAGCATCTCGAGTACGCCTTTCCCGAATTGCCGGCCGAGCGCCGCCGCTGGATCGCCCGACAGATGTGGGGCAACCTCGGGCGCGTCACCGCCGAGACGATCCAGCTCGACCGGCTTGTCGCCGACCCTTCCCGCTTCGAAGTGACGCCCTCCGGCCTCGAGACGCTGGCCCGCGGCCGCGGCGGGGCGGTGCTCGTGTCGCTCCACATGGGCAACTGGGAGGTCGTCATCCAGGCGGCCAACGCCGCGAAGCTGTCCTCCACCGGCGTCTACCAGACGCTGCGCAACCCGCTGGTCGACGACTGGCTGCAGGCTCTGCGCGCGCCGCTCTACCCCGGCGGCCTCCTGCCGAAGGGGTCCGCCACGGCCCGCCAGATGCTCGGCCGGGTGAAGCGCGGCCAGGTGGTCGCCGTTCTCGGGGACCTGCGCGAATCGGCCGGCATCCAGGTGCCGTTCTTCGGCCGCCCCGCCTACGCCAACCCCTTCCCGGCGATGGCGGCCCGCATCGGCGGTGTGCCGCTGATCGCCGGGCGCGTCCGCCGCCTCGACGGCACACGGTTCGTCATCGACTGTGTCGAGGTTCCCGTCGCCCACACGGACGACCGCGCCGCCGACGTGCACGCGACCACGGCGGCGATGCACGCCCAGTTCGAGGCCTGGATCCGCGAGGCCCCGGAGCAGTGGATGTGGGCGCACCGCAAGTGGGAGACGAAGCAGTCCGGCCGGCGGGCGCGGCGGGCCATCGCCGCCGGGGCAAGGGCGGGCGCCCTCGGCGCCGGCTCCTCGGAGGAATAACGGACGTGCGGTTTCCGCAGTTTCCCTACTTCAACCAGTCGTCCGCCGACGCGCCGCGCGTGCGCGTCGCCGCCATCGGCGTCGAGGTGGTCGAACGACTGCCGGCGACCGCCACGGGCGGGGCGTTCTCGATCATCGAGACGACCAACCAGCCAGGTTTCGGTCCACCGCTTCACCGGCACCGCGAGACGGAGGTGTTCCGGGTTTTGGAGGGGAGCTACCTCTACCGGATCGACGAGCGCACCTTTCACGCATCGGAAGGCGACCTCGTGGTGACGCCCGGCAACGCCGTGCACGCTTTCCGAAACGTCACCGATCGCCCGGCGCGGCAGCTCGTCATGATCGTTCCCGGGTGGGACTCGATCGCCCTTTTCTCGGAGCTCAATGCGGCGTTCATAGGCGGCGTGCTCGATCCCGGGCGCCGGGACGCCTGGTGCCGGAAGTGGCACTGCGACCTCCTCGGCCCGCCGCTCGGCCCAGAGGGCTGAAGGCCCTGCGGCATCCGTCGAACTTGTGCAGGTGCGAAGGATCGGCGAGGCTTCGCGCCTGACGTGGGGACCCTCCGATGAAGACACCGCGCGCATTCTACCAGCCGCTCGCCATCGGCGCGCCGATGCCGCTGCGCGAGCTGCCGGTGCGTGTCGAACGGATGATCCATTTCGTGCCGCCCCACCTCGACAAGCTGCGCGCCAAGGTGCCCGAACTCGCGCGCCAGGTGGACGTGGTGCTCGGTAACCTCGAGGACGCCATCCCGGCCGACCAGAAGCTCGCGGCCCGCCGCGGCTTCATCGAGATGGCGAAAGCGACGGACTTCGGCGACACCGGCCTTTGGACGCGCATCAACGCCCTCGACAGCCCCTGGATGCTCGACGACGTCATCGAGATCGTCGGCGCCATCGGCGACAAGCTCGACGTCGTCATGGTGCCGAAGGTTCAGGGGCCGTGGGACATCCACTATGTCGACCAGCTTCTCGCCCAGCTGGAGGCCAGGGCCGGCGTCAAAAAGCCGATCCTCATCCACGCCATCCTGGAGACGGCCGAGGGCGTGAAGAACGTCGAGGCGATCGCCACCGCGAGCCCGCGGATGCACGGCATGAGCCTCGGACCGGCCGACCTTGCCGCTTCCCGCGGCATGAAGACGACGCGTGTCGGCGGCGGCCACCCCGACTATGCCGTGCTCGCCGATGCGGCCGGCGATGCCCCGCGCCCCGCATTCCAGCAGGACCTCTGGCACTACACCGTGGCGAAGATGGTGGATGCCTGCATGGCCGCCGGCATCAAGCCGTTCTACGGGCCCTTCGGAGACTTCTCGGACCCGGCTGCCTGCGAGGCGCAGTTCCGCAACGCCTTCCTCATGGGCTGCGTCGGGGCGTGGTCGCTGCACCCTAGCCAGATCGACATCGCCAAACGGGTGTTCAGCCCGCGCCCGGAGGAAGTGGCGCTGGCGAAACGCATCCTCGACGCCATGCCGGACGGCACCGGGGCCGTGATGATCGACGGCAAGATGCAGGACGACGCCACCTGGAAGCAGGCGAAGGTGATCGTCGACCTCGCCCGGCAGGTGGCGGCGCGGGACCCGGCGATGGCTTCCGAATACGGCCTCTGAGCCGAGTCTGCTTTCCGGTCAGCACAACCGGCCCGCACCCTCGGCATTGGCGAAGCACGACCCTGTCCAGATGCGCGGCTCGATCGAGGCCAGTCCGTCCTCGATGCGGATGTGATTGTAGGCGTTCGGCTCGCCGCGCAGCCGGGTGGACGTCGCCGAAGCCGCCTGCACCACGAGCAGCGACCGGCTCGCCGCCCGCTCCGGCTCACGGGCCCGGATGTCGGCGATGTGGCCGCCGGAGAGCACCGGTTCGAGAAACCGCGCATAGCCACGGTGCAGGTGCCCCGACAGCGTGAGCTTGACGCCGGCGCGCTCGAACCGGTCGAGCGCCTCGGAGGCCCTCCCGACGGTGCGCACGGTCGGCTCTTCCGACGGCGGCAGGAACGGGTGGTGCGCCACGACGATGCGGAAGAGCGACGGCGGCATCGCCGCAAACCGCTCCTCGGCGCGCTCCATCTGTCCGCGGCTGAGGCTGCCGTGCGCCCAGTTGAGCTCGAGGAGCATCGAGCGGACGCTGTTGATCCCGACGATGGCGATCTCCTCGTCCTGGAACACCGGCTCCGTCGCCTGCTGGATGTAGCGGCGGAAGCGGGCGAACGGATCAAAGAAGCGCTGCACGAGGTGGTAGGGGCTGATGTCGTGGTTGCCCGGGACGGCCAGCCACGGCGAGACCAGCCGGTCGAGGAACCGTCGTGCCGCGCGGAACTCGCCGGTGCGCGCCTCCTGCGTGAGGTCGCCACTGACCACCACGAGGTCCGGCCGGTCAGCATTGAGTTCGGCCACCAACCCTTCGACCACCACCTCGTCCGTGCGGCCGAAGTGAAGGTCCGAGATGTGCGCGAGACGCCTCATCGGCGGGGCCGCTCCGGCGCGCCCCATCCCGTCCCCGTCACGCCGCGAGACCCGCGCCGGACGCTGTGTCGGTCGTGTCCGGCACGACGGTCTCTCGTGGCAGGGCGGAGGTGCCCGGCTCCAGCACCGACGCCCCGACCCTCGGCGGGACGATGACCTTCAGGGCACCGCGCCTGATGCGGTAGGCGAGCGGCGGGGCAAGCAGCAGGATCTCGCCGTCGTTCATCACGCGCACCGTCTTCCGCCGGCTGCGGATGGTGAAGGCATCCGCCTCGAACCGCTCGAGGTCGGCGGCGTCGCGCCAGCGGCCCAACGCCATCCGCATTCCGAGCACCATCGCCCGCCAGGGCGTCAGAGAGGCGGCGACGTAAAGGACCAGCCGGCCATCGTCGAGGGCGGAGCGGGAGAACATCCGTCCGAACCCCTCCTCATAGTCTCCGTCGACGACGGTGAGCGCCCGGGTGCGCAGCATCTTCTTGCGGCCGTTCGCCTCGAGTTCGAGACGCATCGCGGGATAGCGCACGAGCCCACGCCAGGCGGACACCAGAAACGCCCACCAGTCACGCAACCGGAACGAGCCGCGGAAGCGTTCGCGCCGCTTGGCGAGCCGGGAGGCGAGGCCGAGGACCGAGTTGCAGACGAAGACGTGGCCGTTCACCTCGCCCACGTCGATGTCCCGCACGGTGCCGCCGGCGATGGCATCGACGGCGGCACCGATGTCTTCGAGGGGCATGCCGAGGTCGCGGGCGAACAGGTTGGCGGTGCCGAGAGGCAGCACGGCGAGCGCCACACCGGTGCCGGCGAGGCGCTGGACGGCACAGGCGATAGTACCGTCGCCGCCGCCGACGACGACGGCGTCGCTACCGCGCTCCACGGCGGCATCCATCCGCTCGTTGAGGCTGCGGCCGTCGTCGGGCTCGAAGGTCGCATCGAACGCGCGCGCCTCGAAGGCAGCGGCGATCGCTGCTTCCGCCTCGTCGACGCCGAGCAGGCTGCCAGCCGATGTGTTGAGAACGACCGAGACCCGCATGGAACACTCCCTCGCTCGACACACAACGCCGGCCCCCCGCCACTGGTTGCCGTTCGCGTCAGGTGACGCGGGGCGCGCATTGCCGCAGCAGCGGCAGCAACCGCTTGACTTGCCCGTCTATGGGCGGGCATCACGGCGGACGGGCGATCAACCGGGGGCGCGCGGCCGCGGCCCGTCGACGCGCCGTGGAATCCGATGCAAAGCTACCGCACTGCCAAGTTCGGGATCGGGCAGGTGGTCCGCCACCGATTCTATCCCTTCCGCGGCGTCGTCTTCGACGTCGACCCGAGCTTCAACAACACCGAGGAGTGGTGGCTCTCGATTCCGGAGGAGATCCGGCCGTCGAAGGACCAGCCGTACTACCACCTCTTCGCGGAGAACTCCGAGACGGAGTACGTCGCCTACGTCTCCGAGCAGAACCTCCTGCCCGACGAATCAGGCGAGCCGGTTCGGCACCCGCAGGTCGATGAGATCTTCGAGGGACTGCAGGACGGGCGCTACCGCGAGCGCGGCACCCGCCACCACTGACCCCGGCGCCGCCGCCCGGGCGGCCTCGGCCTCCGTCGTCAAGCCATCCCCGAGCCTCGGTGCCCCATGAGCGCGCAGCCTTCCTTCATCGCCGATGTCGCGGAGGCGGAGGCCTTCCTTGCCGCCCATCCCGAGGTGGTGCAGTTCGAGGCCTTCCTCACCGATCCCTCGGGCGTCCAGCGCGGCAAGATCCTGCGCCGGCCGGAACTCCTCGGCGCCTATCGCAGCGGCCGCCCCCTCCCCTGCTCGATCCTGTCCCTCGACATCCGCGGTGCCGACGTCGAGGAGACTGGTCTTGTCTGGGAGGAAGGTGACAGCGACCGGGTCTGCCGGCCGATCGCCGGCACGCTCGGCCTCGTGCCATGGCGCGACAGCCCGACGGGACAGTTGCTGCTGACGTCCTACGAGCGCGACGGTCGCCCCACCGAGGCCGACCCGCGGCATGCCCTTGCGCGGGTGGTGGAGGCCTGCCGGGCGCGCGGGCTGTATCCCGTCGCTGCGGTGGAGCTCGAGTTCTACCTCCTCGATGGCCGCGCCGCCGCGGCTCTGCGGGCCGAGCCGCCGACGGCGCCGAACGGCTTCCGCCAGAGCGAGCTGCAGGCCTATCTGATGCAGGACCTGTCGGACTTCTCCGCCTTCCTCGACGGGCTCTACGCCGCCGCCGAGGTGGCGGGGCTGCCCGCCCGCACGCTGATCTCCGAATACTCGCCGGGCCAGCTCGAGGTGGTGCTCGAGCACCGCACCGACGCGCTAAGGGCCTGCGACGACGCCATCCTGTGGAAGCGCCTCGTCAAGGCGGTGGCCGAACGCCACGGCTACGCCGCCACCTTCATGGCGAAGCCCTACGCGGATCGTGCCGGCTCGGGCATGCACCTGCACGTCTCCTTCGCCGACGAGACCGGCCGTAACCTCTTCGCCGGCGACGAGCCGGACGGCAACGCGCTGCTGCGCTCGGCGATCGCCGGCCTCGAGGCGACGATGGCCGAAGGCATGGCGCTGTTCGCGCCGAACGCCAACAGCTACCGGCGCTTCCGGGCGAACTCCTACGCGCCAGTCGGCCCGGCCTGGGCGATCGACAACCGCTCGGTGCCGATCCGCGTCACCGCCGGTCCGCCGGCGGCGCGGCACCTCGAGCACCGGGTCTGCGGCGCCGACGCAAACCCCTACGTGGCGCTCGCCGCCGTGCTCGCCGGCATGCTCGAGGGCGTCGAGGCGGGCCTCGAGCCGTCCGCGCCGATCACCGGCAACGGCTACGCGCAGATCGCGCCGAGCCTGCCGCGCCACTGGCCGGATGCCCTCGCCCGCGCCCGTGCCGGCACGGTCCTGAAGCGCCACCTCGGCGAGCGATTCCACGACGTCTTCCTGACGATCAAGGACGCCGAGTGCGATCGCTTCTTCGCCGAGGTCAGCGACCGCGACTTCGCCTGGTATCTCCGTCTGGCGTAACGGCCCGCACGCTCCGGCGCGGGCGGTGGCACGGGTTTCAGCGCTGCCGGGTTCTCCCCAAGAACCACGCACTTTCACCGTCACACCCTTGCAATGCCCGGCCGATGCGGCTATCTCGATCCCGCCGCGGCGCCCCACGGGACCGCCGCCGGCCACGCGCCCGTAGCTCAGCTGGATAGAGCATCAGACTACGAATCTGAGGGTCGGACGTTCGAATCGTTCCGGGCGCGCCATTTTCTCCCTTCTGAAAAATCCGACGACTGACCAGCGGACAATGCCTCCGCGTCGTCGGCCGCGCTCCGGCGCTTCTGCGACCGTCACCGCGTCCGCGTCGCTCCTCCGGAGCGCCCGTGAAAGTCTGCCGTTTTCCTCCTGATTCTGTGTGTTTTCCGATCCGGGCCGGGTCGCTAAACCAGGCAAAGCCAGCTTGGGGGAAGCGATCATGGCTCAGGGGAAATGCGGAGTATTTCGTCGGTTTTCGTTGCACGCGTCGGCACTTGCCGTCGCGGCGCTCGGCTTTGCCGGGGCGGCGCCCGCACAGGTTGCCGAGGACGTCGTGACCTCTCTCGGTGCACCGGGGGCCATTGAGACCCGCTTCGGCCAACTGAGCTTCGTCGACGGGGTGCCGACCGTAGAAACCGCGCAGCAGGTCTACGACGTTCTCGACTTCGCCCAGGCGCTCAGCGTCTACAATAACAGCTTCCGTGGTGCCTCTGCCTTGGCGATCGTCAAGGGCTTCGAGGGCATCGGCGCCAAGCCCGGCGACGTCGTCATCTTCTCGAAGCTGATGGATTCGCGCTCGCTCTTCCTCACTGCCAACGCCGACACCGTCTACTATCTCGCCGGCCTCGACCTCAGCAAAGGCCCGGTGGTGGTCGAGCAGCCATCGGATGCCGTCGGCACCATCAACGACATGTGGTTCTCGTGGATCATCGACGTCGGTGGTCCGGGACCCGATCGAGGGCTCGGCGGCAAGTACCTGATCGTCGGACCGGACTATGACGGGCCGCTGCCCGAGGGCGGTTACTTCATCGGGCGGTCGAAGACGAACTTTGCGCTCTATGCGGCGCGGGCCTATCTCCGAGACAACGATCCCGCGCCCGCCGTCGACAACATCAAGAAGTCGATGCGGATCTACCCCTACCAGCCCGGGTCCTTCGGCTCGAGCCTTGCTCAGGCCCTCGACGGGAAGGTACGCATCGCCGGCGAGCCGGTGATCCCGGCCACGCGGTTCATCGACGGCAGCGGGCTCGCGTTCAACACGATCCCGCCGAGCGATGCCGGCTTCTTCGACCTCATCAACGAGACCGTACAGAGCCAGCCGGCGACGAGCTACGACATCGAACTTGCTGGACAGCTCGCCGCCATCGGCATCGTCCACGGCAAGCCGTTCGAACCCACCGAGCGCATGCGGAAGATCCTGGCGGACGCGGCGGCGTTCGGACAGGCCACCGGCCGCGCCCTGAACTGGCGCTACGCCATGAAGCATCCCGACTGGGCCTATTACGAGGGCTCCCAGTGGGGAAGCATGCTCTGGGAGGGTGGCGCCTTCTTCGAGACCCCGCCGCCGCTCTTCGAAGCCGGCGTCTTCAAGCCTCTGCCGCCCACCGGTGCGCGGACGCTCGATTCCCGCACCGCCTTCTACTACGGCTATACGCTCGATTCGCCCGGGATGATCATGCGCATTCCCGGCGTCGGCTCGCAGTATCTCATGAGCTTCCTCGACGGTGACGGCAATCCGTTCGATGGCGCCAAGACCTACAAGGTGGTCCTGCCTGCCCACATTCCGGCCGAAGCCTTCTGGTCGCTGACCCTCTACGACAACCAGACCCGGTCGATGCTGCAGACGCCGCAGAACTATCCCCGCGCCGGAAGCCAGAGCTACCCGTCGCCGGCGGCGTCCCCGGCAACCGACGGCAGCACGACCGTCTGGTTCGCACCCCAGCAGCCCGACGGCGTCGCGCGGGGCAACTGGATCCAGACCATGCCGGGGAAGGGCTGGTTCACGATCCTGCGCCTCTACAGTCCGCTGCCGGCGTTCTTCGACAAGAGCTGGCGCATCGGCGAGATCGAACGCGTCCCGTAGCGGACGGTGAACGCCAGAACCCTGCGGACGGAAGCACCGGCATCGGCGCCTCGCGCCGGTGCCGCTGCTTCTGTCTGCGTACGGGTCCGAAGGTGCGGCGAGGTCGGCCTGGACGGGGTGCGGCCGTGGCCGGCGAACGACATCCTTACGTGGCCTTTATGAGCCGGCCCGGTCTTCGGCATCGATCCTTGATCGCCTTCCATGGTGGAAGACGCCGTTCCCTCGAACGGATACGTCCCCATGTCAGACGCGCTCTTCCTTCTCCTCGGGCTCGGCGCCTTCGCGCTGATGGCTCTCTACGCCCGCTGGGCGGCCGGCGCCTGAGGACCGCGATGTTCGATCTCCTCCTCGGTGGCGTCACGGCGGCCGCGCTCGCCGCCTACCTGCTCGCCGCCTTGCTGTGGCCGCAGCGCTTCTGAGCGCTCGGCCTCGGCACACCCCGCCCGGCTCCCGCCCTGACCGGCCGGAGCTCGCTCCCGGTTCCGCATTCCTGGAAGGCCCACTGCCATGACCTTGAACGGCTGGCTGCAGATCGCGCTGCTGTTCGCCCTCGTACTCGTCGCCGCCGCACCGCTCGGTGTGCTGATGGCGCGCGTCTACGCCGGCGAACGAACGTTCCTCACCCCCCTCTTCGGTCCGATCGAGGCCGGCCTCTACCGTCTCGCCGGCATCGACCCGAAGCGCGAGCAGGGCTGGCTCGGCTACACGCTGGCGATGCTGGCATTCAACGCCGCCGGCTTCGTCCTGCTCTACGCGATCCTGCGGCTGCAGGGCTTCCTGCCGCTGAACCCGCTCGGCTACGCCGGGGTGCCCGCCGACCTCGCCTTCAACACGGCCGTCAGCTTCGTCACCAACACGAACTGGCAGGCCTACGGCGGCGAATCCACGATGAGCCTGTTCAGCCAGATGGCCGGGCTGACGGTGCAGAACTTCCTGTCGGCCGCGACCGGCCTGGCGCTCGCCGTCGCGCTGGTGCGCGGGTTCGCGCGCTCGAAGGCCCCGGGCGTCGGCAACTTCTTCGTCGATGTGACGCGCTCCACCCTCTACGTGCTGCTGCCGCTCGCCTTCGTCACGGCGATCGCTCTCGTCGTCCTCGGCATGCCGCAGACGCTCCAGGGCTCGGTGGCGGTGACGACGCTCGAGGGCGGCCAGCAGACCCTCGGTCTCGGCCCCGTGGCATCGCAGGTGGCGATCAAGCAGCTCGGCACCAACGGCGGCGGCTTCTTCAATGCCAACGCCGCACACCCCTTCGAGAACCCGTCGGCCCTCACCAACCTCGTCCAGACCTGGCAGATGCTGGTGGTCTCGACGGCCCTCGTGTTCGCTTTCGGCCGCATCGTCGGCGACGGCCGGCAGGGCCGGGCGATCCTGGTGGCGATGGGCGTGCTCCTCGTCGCGGGCGTCGGTATCTCCTACTGGGCCGAGGCCGCCGGCACGCCGATGCTCGCTGGAGCCGGCCTCGATGCCGCCGGCGGCAACATGGAGGGCAAGGAGGTCCGCTTCGGACTAGCTCTCTCGACGCTGTGGGCGGCGGTGACGACGGGCCTGTCGTGCGGCGCGGTGAACGCCATGCACGGCTCCTTCACGCCCATCGGCGGGCTCGTCCCGCTGTTCCTCATCCAGCTCGGCGAAATCCTGCCGGGCGGCGTCGGCTCGGGCCTCTACGGCATGCTGGTGATGGCGATCATCACCGTGTTCGTCGCCGGACTGATGGTCGGCCGCACGCCGGAGTACCTCGGCAAGAAGATCGAGGCGAAGGAGATGAAGATGGCGGTGCTTGCCGTCCTGATCCTCCCGACGGCCATCCTCGGCTTCTCGGCGGTCGCCGCAGTGCTGCCGGGCGCCCTCGCCGGCCTCGGGAACGCCGGCCCGCACGGGCTCAGCGAGATCCTCTATGCCTACTCCTCGGCCGCCGGCAACAACGGTTCCGCCTTCGCCTCGCTGTCGGCGAATACGCCGTGGTGGAACACGACGCTCGGCTTCACCATGCTCGCCGGCCGCTTCGCCTACATCGTCCCGATGATGGCGATCGCCGGCTCGCTCGCCGCGAAGACGCGCGCCACCGCCTCCACCGGCACCTTCCCGACACACGGCCTGCTGTTCGTCGGCCTGCTCGTCGGCGTCATCCTCATCCTCGGCGGCCTGCAGTTCTTCCCGGCCCTCGCCCTCGGGCCGATTGCCGAGCAGGTGCAGATGCTCGCCGGCAAGACCTTCTGAGGCCCCCGCGACCTCGGCTTCCTTCTGGCGTCTGGCCCTTCACAGGGCCGGCAACGGAGCTTTCCTCGTCATGTCCTCGAAAGCCACTTCCCCGATGGTCTCGGGCGGCCTCATCGCCCGGGCCGCCCTCGACGCGCTGGCCAAGGTCAACCCGGCCAAGCTCGTCAAGAACCCGGTGATCTTCGTCACCGAGGTCGTCGCCGTGCTCGTCACGGTGCTGTTCCTGCGCGACCTGCTCGCGGGCGCCTCCGCCGGCTTCACGGGCCAGGTGGCGGCCTGGCTGTGGTTCACGGTGCTGTTCGCCAATTTCGCCGAGGCGATCGCCGAGGGGCGCGGCCGCGCCCAGGCGGATTCGCTGCGCAAGGCGCGGACGGAAACCACCGCGAAGCGCCTCGCCAAGCCCGGCGACCGGACGCAGTGGAAGCCGGTATTGGCCCTTGATCTGGCCGTCGGCGACCACGTCCTCGTCGAGGCCGGCGACCTGATCCCCGGCGACGGCGAGATCGTCGAGGGCATCGCCTCGGTCAACGAGGCGGCGATCACGGGTGAATCCGCCCCGGTGATCCGCGAGGCGGGCGGCGACCGTTCGGCTGTCACCGGCGGCACGACGGTGATCTCCGACTGGCTGGTGGTGCGCGTCACCGCAGCGCCGGGCTCGTCCTTCCTCGACCGCATGATCGCCCTCGTCGAGGGCGCCGAGCGGCAGAAGACGCCCAACGAGATCGCGCTCGCCATTCTGCTCGCCGGCATGACGCTGATCTTCCTCGTCGCCGTCGTCACCCTCACCGGGCTCGGGGCCTATTCGGGAACCGACATCCCGGTGCCGGTGCTCGCCGCGCTGCTCGTCACGCTGATCCCCACCACCATCGGCGGCCTCCTGTCGGCGATCGGCATCGCCGGCATGGACCGGCTGATCCGCCACAACGTGCTCGCCATGTCCGGCCGGGCCGTCGAGGCCGCCGGCGACGTCGACACGCTGCTGCTCGACAAGACCGGCACGATCACCTTCGGCAACCGCATGGCGACCGAGATCATCGCCATGCCGGGGGTCGACGAACGGGCCGCCGCCGAGGCCGCGCTTCTCGCGAGCCTCGCCGACGAGACCGCCGAAGGTCGATCGATCGTCAAGCTCGTGGCCGACCGCAACGGCATCGCGGCGCCAACGCTCGCCCCGGACGCTGCGACCTTCGTGGCCTTCTCGGCCCAGACGCGTCTGTCGGGCGTCGATTTCGGCGGCCGACGCATCCGCAAGGGCGCTGTCGACGCGGTTCGCCGCTTCGTTGCAGAGACCGCCGGCCGGACGCTGCCGGAGCCGCCGGCCTTCGCTGCGGCCGTCGAGCGGATCGCGCGCTCGGGCGGCACCCCGCTCGCGCTCTGCGAGGGCGACCGGCTGCTCGCGGTCGTCCACCTCAAGGACGTCGTCAAGCCGGACATCAAGGAGCGCTTCGCGGAACTGCGCCGCATGGGCATCCGCACGGTGATGGTCACCGGCGACAACCCGGTGACGGCGGCGGCGATCGCCTCGGAAGCCGGCGTCGACGACTTCATCGCCGAGGCGACGCCGCAGGACAAGCTCGCCTATATCCGCGCCGAGCAGGCGAACGGCCGCCTCGTCGCCATGTGCGGCGACGGCACCAACGACGCCCCCGCCCTCGCCCAGGCCGATGTCGGCGTCGCCATGCAGTCCGGCACCCAGGCGGCGCGCGAGGCCGGCAACATGGTCGACCTCGATTCCGATCCGACGAAGCTCATCGAGATCGTCGCGATCGGCAAGCAGCTGCTGATGACGCGCGGCGCGCTGACGACGTTCTCGATCGCCAACGACGTCGCCAAGTACTTCGCGATCATCCCGGCGCTCTTCGTCGCGACGATCCCGGAGCTCGGCGTGCTCAACGTCATGGGTCTCGCGACGCCGGAGAGCGCCATCCTGTCCGCGGTGATCTTCAACGCCCTCGTCATCGTCGCGCTGATCCCGCTCGCCTTGCGCGGCGTCGGTTACCGCGCCGTCGACGCCGGTTCGATGCTCGCCCGCAATCTGACGATCTACGGCCTCGGCGGTGTCCTCGTGCCGTTCGCCGGCATCAAGGCGATCGACCTCGTCGTCACCGCCCTCGGCCTCGCCTGACGGAGAGAAGTCCATGACCCTCGTTTCCCAGTTGCGGCCGGCCGTCGTGCTCCTCGCGGCGTTCACGGTCCTCACCGGCATCATCTACCCACTCGCCGTCACCGGGATCGCACAGGCGGTGTTCCCGGAGAGCGCCAACGGCAGCCTGATCGAGCGGGACGGCGGCGTTGTCGGCTCGGCCCTGATCGGCCAGCCCTTTGCCGGAGAGATCTGGTTCCATCCGCGGCCGTCCGCAGCGGGCGCCGGCTATGACGGGCTCGCCTCGTCCGGCTCGAACCTCGGCGCGACGAGCGCCAAGCTCGCCGAGCGCATCGCCGCCGACGTGGCGCGGCTGCGTGCCGAAGGCGTCGCGGGACCGCTGCCGGCCGATCTCGTGACCGCCTCCGGCAGCGGTCTCGATCCCGACCTGTCGCCGGCGGCGGCACTCGCACAGGTGCCGCGCGTCGCCGCTGCCCGCGGCTTGCCGGAGGCGGAGGTCCGCGCGTTGGTGGAGCAAAGCGTCGAGGGACGGACCTTCGGCCTCCTCGGCGAGCCGCGCGTTAACGTGCTGCGCCTCAACCTCGAACTCGCTAGCCTGAGACCCTGATCCCGGACCGACCAGCACGCGAGCCGCCATGGCCTCCTCGGAACCGACCCGAGCCTCGCCAGACGCCCTGCTCTCCCTCGCCGGGCGCGAGGGGAGCGGCAAGCTCAGGGTGTTCCTCGGGGCGGCGCCGGGCGTCGGCAAGACCTTCGCGATGCTGCAGGCGGCGCGGAGCGCCAGCCAGGGGGGCCGCGATGTCGTCGTCGGCCTCGTGGAAACACACGGGCGGCGGGAGACGGAGGCCCTGCTCGACGGCCTCGAGGTGCTGCCACGCAAGATGGTCGCCTATCGCGGCCGCCTCGTCGCGGAGTTCGACCTCGAGGCGGCCCTCGCCCGCCGCCCCGGTCTCCTGATTGTCGACGAGTACGCGCACTCCAACGTGCCCGGCAGCCGGCATCCGAAGCGCTGGCAGGACGTCGAGGACCTTCTCGCCGCCGGCATCGACGTCTGGACCACGCTCAACATCCAGCACGTCGAGAGCCTGAACGACGTGGTGCAGCGCATTACCGGGGTGCAGGTGCGCGAAACGGTGCCCGACACGGCGCTGCACGAGGCCGACGACATCGTCCTCGTCGACCTGCCACCGGATGAGCTCCTGCAGCGCCTCGCCGAGGGCAAGGTCTACGTCCCCGACACCGCGGCGCGCGCGGTGCAGAACTTCTTCAAACCCTCGAACCTGACGGCGCTGCGCGAGCTCGCCCTGCGCCGCGTCGCCTCCACGGTCGACCGTGATCTCGTCGAACAGATGCAGGGCGCCGCCATCGGCGGCCCTTGGGCCGCAGGAGAACGCATCCTCGTCTGCGTCGGTCCCGACGAGGCCGCGCAGGGCCTGATCCGGCATACGAGGCGCATCGCCGACCTCCTCGGCGCGCCGTGGTTCGCCGTCACCGTCGAACGGCCGAGCAGCCGCTTCGACGGGGCGGACCGGTCCCGTCTCGATGCCGCCCTGCGGCTCGCCGAGAGCCTGGGCGCCGAGACCCGGAGCCTGGTCGGCACCGATCTTCCGACCGAGATCCTCACCTTCGCCCGCTTCGAGAACATCACCCAGATCGTCGTGGGCCGCGCTCGCCCGATCCGCTTCGCCGCGTTGCGGCGGCGTCCGTTGTCGGACGCGCTCGTCCGGCGCGCCGACGGGATCGCGGTTCAGGTCGTCACCACCGGAGGGGCCGGCGGCCGGAGCGGGGGATGGCGCCGCCTTTTGCCGCCTCTCCAGCCCCTCCGGGGCTACCCCGTCGCCGCCGCCGGCGTGGCCATCGCCGCCCTCGTCGGACAAGGTCTCGCCACGGTGGTGGCCCTGCCGAACGTCTCGATGCTGTTCCTGCTCGCCGTAGTCGTCCCGGCGATCCTGTTCGGCGTGTGGCCGGCAGTCTTTGCGTCCGTCCTGTCCTTCCTCGCCTACAATTTCTTCTTCACCAGCCCCCTGCATACGTTCACGGTGGCGCAGCCCCACGAACTGCTCGCTCTCACCATCTTCCTCGTCATCGCCGTTTCCATCTCGGCGATCGCCGGTGTCGCCCGCGAACAGGCGACGGCCGCCGTGCAGCGCGTGCGGGCGACGCGGCGGCTCTACGAAGTTTCGCGCAAGCTCTCGGCCGTCGCCGACGAGGCGGGCGTCGCCGAGGCCGCGGCCACCGCCATGCAGGCGGTGATGGGCCGGGCCATCGTGGTCCTCCTCGCCCGCGAGGGCGAACTCTCGATCGTCGCGGCCTGGCCACCGGAGGACCGCCTCGAAACCGCGTCGCAGATCGCCGCCCGCTGGTCCTATGAGCGCGGCGAGGCGGCAGGCGCCGACACCGGCACGCTGCCGAACGCACCGTGGCAATTCCTGCCTCTCAATGCCTCGGGGCGCCGCCTCGGCGTCGTCGGCATCGCCGCGACGGACGACGGCGCCGCCCTCGACGGGGAACGCCGGGCGCTGCTCGACACGCTGATCGACCAGACGGCGGTGGCGCTTGACCGGGCCGTCCTGTCCCGCGAGATCACCACCACCCGCACGGCCGCCGAGACCGAGCGCGTCCGCAACATCCTGCTCGCCTCGATCAGCCATGATTTCCGGACCCCCCTCGCCTCCATCCTCGGCGCCGCGACCAGCCTGATCGACTACGGATCCCGCCTTGCCGACGAGGCACGCCGCGATCTCCTGCTGCAGGTGAAGGAGGAGGCCGAGCACCTCGAGATCATGGTCCGCAACCTCCTCTCGATGACGCGCCTCGAGGCCGGCGGGCTCGAGCTGCGGCGCGACTGGGCGGACCTTGGAGAGATCGCCGGCCGCGTCGTCGCACAGGCACGCCGGCGCGGCGCCCCTCAGACGATCACCGTCGAGGTCGCGGAGGGCGTCCCGCTCGCCCGGGTGGACGCAAGCCTTCTTGAACAGGCCCTCGCGAACGTCGTCGGCAACGCCGTCAAGTACGCCGGCGCGGCGGCCTCGATCCGTCTTGCCGTGTCCCGCGCGGGCCAGGAAGCCCTCGTCGCCGTCGCCGATGATGGTCCCGGCATCGACCCGGCGGTGCTGCCCCACGTCTTCGAGAAGTTCGTCCGGGCGGACCGCGGCGATGGAGACGGCGGCGAGGGCGTCGGGCTCGGCCTCGCCATCACCAAGGGTATCATCGAGGCGCACGGGGGGCGGGTGACGGCGGAGAGCCCCATCGCCGGCCGGCACGGCAGCCGCATCACCTTGGCCTTGCCCATCGATGGGGAGGCCGCATGAGCCCTGTCCTCGCGACGGTCCTCGTCGTCGACGACGAGGCGGCGATCCACCGCTTCCTGGCACCGGCGCTGGCCGCCAACGACTACGCCGTCGAGCGGGCCGAGACCGGTGCTGCAGCGCTACGGGCGATCGCCGCATGGGCACCGGACGTCGTGGTGCTCGACCTCGGCCTGCCCGACATGGATGGCAAGGAGGTGATCCGCCGCGCGCGTGCCTTTTCCGACGTCCCCATCGTCGTCCTCTCCGCCCGCGACCGCGAGGCGGAGAAGATCGAGGCGCTCGACCTCGGGGCCGACGACTTCGTCAACAAGCCCTTCGGCGTCGGCGAACTGATGGCGCGGCTGCGGGCGGCGCTGCGCCACCGGCGCCAGCGTCGGGGCGAGCCGGAGGTGGTGCGGGCGGGCGACATCCTCGTCGACCTCGCCCACCGGCGGGTGACGAAGGCGGGCGCGGAGGTGCACCTCACCGTCCGCGAGCTCGACCTCCTCATCCATCTCGGGCGCCACGCCGGCATGGTCGTCACCCACCGGCAGCTGCTCACCGCCGTCTGGGGCCCGGCCCACGCCGATGACACGCAATATCTGCGCGTCTACGTCATGCAGCTTCGCCAGAAGCTGGACCCGGAGGCGGTGCTGATTCTCACCGAACCGGGCGTCGGCTACCGTCTCGCTGCCGAGGGAGACGACTGAGCGCGCCGCCCCGCCTCCGGCTGCGGCCGTCGGATCAGCCGTCAGCCGGCAGCCGCACTGGCATAGGATTCGACCGCCGCGACAGCGCCGGCGAAGCGCCGGCGCCGGTCCACCCCGTTTCCGGCCCCGCCGGGCGGGACCGTTGCACGGGGCTCGGGAGGCGGCAGCACCGTTCCCGCCGTCTCGGCGGCCATCCGGGCGAGACCGGCGGCCGTCAGTTCAGGCTCGTCGGACAGCGTCAGCGAACACCCCGCGACCTCCCGCAGGAAGCCGACGAAGTACGGGTTGCGGGACATTCCGCCGTCGATGGAGACGGGACCGGTGAACGGCTGCTCGGCGGCGATGGCCTCGAGCACCTCGACGCTGCGCAGGGCGACGCCCTCCAGCAGGGCCTGCATCAGGTCCGCCTTCCCGTCGGCGAGCCCGAGCCCGAACCAGGCGCCGCGGGCGGCGCGGTTCCAGCGGGGACACCCGAGGCCGGCGAGGGCAGGAACGAAGGCAATGCCGCGGTCGATCGCCGGCGCGGCGGCGAAGCCGTCGATCTCAGCATAGTCCCCGAACAGTCCGAGGGATTTCGCCCAGTTGACGGCGGCCGCGGCAGCATAGACGCCACCGTCGAGGGCGTAGGTGACGGCCTCGCCGTCCCGCTGCCAGGCGACGGTCGGGAGCGGGCCCGGCTTCTCCGGACGCCGGAGACCGCTCGTCACGCACTGCACGAAGGCGCCGGTGCCGAAGGTGATCTTCCCCTCCCCCGGCCGGCGGCAGCCGTGGCCATAGAGCGCCGCCTGCTGGTCGACGATGCTGGCCGCAAGGGCGGTGCCGCCCGGAAGGGTGCCAAGCCGGCCCGAGGTCGGTCCGATCGCCGGCAGCGCCGCGATCGGCACGCCGAACAGGCGGCAGAGCTCGGGGTCCCAGGTCGCGGTCGCGAGGTTCATCAGCGAGGTTCGCGAGGCCGTCGCGACGTCGGTCTCGTAGCGACCCGTCAGCCGGTCGCGGAAGAAGGCGTCCGTGGTGCCGAGCCGGAGCCGGCCGATCGCCGCGAGTTCACGGGCGGCGGGCACGTTGGCGACGATCCAGCCGAGCTTGGAGGCGGAGAAGTAGGGATCGAGCGGCAGGCCCGCGCGCGCCATCACCTCCGGTCCGGCTCCCGCCGCCTCGAGCGCCGCCACCGCCGCCGCCGTGCGGTCGTCCTGCCAGACGAGGACGGGGCTGACCGGGCGACCGTCGCGGGCGTCCCAGGCAAGACAGCTCTCGCCCTGGTTGGCGAGACCGACGACGGCCGCGGGTGCCGCCGCTTCGAGGCACCGCGTCACGTTCGCCAGAAGCTCCTCGCCGTCGTGCTCGACATAGCCGGGCGCCGGGTAGTGCTGGCGGTGCGGAAGCGCGAGCACGGGCACGAGGCGGCCGTCCGCCTCCATGCGCAGGGCGCGGGTGCTCGTCGTGCCCTGATCGATGGCGAGGATGGGCACTCAGCTCTCCTCGAGCTCGAGCCGGAGCTCGCCCTCGCCTGTGGCGGCGAGGGGCGGCAGCTGCAGGAGGATGCGCCGCTCCGGCAGCGAGCTGACCCGGCGTGTGGCGATCGTCGCCTCGCCGCGCTTCAGCACGAGACGGCCGCGGGACGGACGAGCGAGGCGGACCTGCAGGTGGCTCGCCCCTTCAGGCGCGGCGACACCGGGCAGCAGCACCTGCGGCACCGCGAGCTTCAGGGCGTCCGAGGCGAGGCGGACACGCAGGCCCGCGCTCCGCTCCGGCAGACGGCCGGCGAGCGCCGCGATGATCGCCCGGGCCGCCGCCACGCCTTCCGACCAGCTCCAGCCGGCCGTCTCGACCGGCCGCAGCAGGTTGCCGGCCGCGAAGTAGCAGGGATCGGAGAGCCGGCCGAAGACGTCGATCTCGGGGCCGCGGGTCGCAGGATCGACGGCGAGGTGGCTCCCCGCAAGAAGGGTCGCCTCGGGCCGGAACGCCCCGCTGACGATGACGCCGTCGGCCTCGATCTCCCGCCGCCCGCCGGCGCCGGCAAGGACGAGACCCTCGACGCGATCGCGGCCGAGGATCGCCTCGACGCTCGTGCGGGCGAGGAACGGCACGCCCATCGTCCGGGCAAGCAGGGTCGCCGGCGCGAGGGCGACGGGACGCGGTCCCGCCTCGATCATTGCGACGGGTCGGATGCCGGCGTGGCGGCAGGTCAGGAGCGCCGAGAACGCCACGAGTTCCGAGCCGACGATGGCCGGACGCGCGAAGGGCTTCTGGCCGTTGAGGTAGACCAGGCCCTGCAGGGCGCCGGTCGACAAGACACCCCCGGGCTTCTCGCCGCCGATGAGGCGCCCGGACCGGCTCGTCTCGCGGACGCCGGTGGCAAGGAGGACCGCCCTCCCCGTCATCGCGCGAACACCGCCCGGCGTGGTCAGGGAAAGCCGGCCGCCTGGTGCGAGCGCGGTGACGGTCGTGTGCGTCCTGATCTCGGCGCCCGCGGCCGTCGCCCGGTCGACGAGGCGCGCCGCATAATCGGGCCCGCGCAGCACCCTGTGGAACTCGCGCATGCCGAAGGGATAATGCCCACAGTGGCGCGGGATGCCGCCCGCCGCGCCTTCCCGTTCGAGGACGACGACGCGCCCGATGCCCCGGCGCCGGAGCTCGGTCGCGGCGGCAAGGCCGGCCGGGCCGCCGCCGACGATGACGACGTCGGCGCTCTCAGTCATTGCCGCGCTCGCCGACCAGCATCGGCTGTTGCAGGCGGCCGGCGGTGAGGCGGGCGAGCTCGGCGGAACAATAGAACCCCTGGCAGCGCCCCATGGTGACGCGCGTGCGCCGCTTCAGGCCGCCCATCGAGGTGGCCGCCAGCGGCCCCTCGAGCGCCGCCTCGATCTCGCGCCGTGTCACGAGCTCGCAGTGGCAGACGATGCCGCCGTTGCCCGGCCGGCACCAGTCGCGCCGGCTCTCGTCCGACAGCGCCGGCATCGCCGGCCACACAGGTTCCGCGACCGGCGTCCCCCCGTGTCGGACGAGCCGGGCGACGTGGGCGGCGATACCGAGGGCGGCGGTCAGCCCGGTCGAGCGGATGCCGCCGACGCAGACATAGTTCTCCGCAAGGTCGGTGCGGATCCGGTACTCCTTCTCCTCCGTCGCCGGCCGCAGCCCGGCATAGAGCGCCGTGACCTCGTGGCGGGCGAGCGCCGGGAGGATCTCGGCGGCCCGCCGCTCCAGCGCCTCGAGGGTCGCGTGGTCGAGCACGGCATGGGCACGGTCTTCCTGCTCCTCCGCCGTCGGACCGACGAGAAGGTTGCCGAAGGCCGTCCGACAGACGACGATGCCCTTGGTGATCTTGGTGGGGACGGGGAGGAGAATGTGGCCGGCGAGCGCCGCGGCGGGTTTGTCATAGACGACGAACTGGCCCTTGCGCGGCCGGATCGTGAACCAGCTCTGCCCGGTCAGCCGCCGGTCGACGATGTCGCCATAGAGGCCGGCCGCGTTCACCACGGCGCGCGCCCGTACCGGCCCCACACTTGTATCGAGACTCCAGACGCCCCCGGATCGCCCGCCCGCCAGCACCTCCGCGCCGCGCTTCAGGCAGGCACCGTTCACCAGCGCCTGCAACAGGTAGCCGTGCGCGGCAGACCACGGGTCGATCAGCGATTCGCCCGGCACCCGGAAACCGGCGACCACCTTCGGCGACAGCTCCGGCTCGAGCGACAGGAGCGCCGCACGGTCGAGCGGCTTGACGTCGTCGACGCCGTTCGCCCGGGCCTGCGCCATCAGAACCGGCAGCTCCGCCGCCTCGGCCTCGGTCCACGCGAGGACGACGGCGCCGGAGCGGATCAGCGGCAGGTTCAGCCGCTCGCGGATGTCCAGATAGAGGCGATAGCCCTCCCGCATGCACGCGAGTTCGAGCGAACCCGTCGGCGCGTCGAAGCCGGTGTGGAGGATGGCGCTGTTGCCCTTCGAGGCGCCATCGAGGACGTCGACCGCCTTCTCGAGGACGACGACGGAAGCGCCGTCGAGGGTGAACTGGCGAGCGAGCGCGCAGCCGACGATGCCGGCGCCGACGATGGCGACGTCGTAGACCGTGCCTTCGCTGAATCCCCGCGCCGGCTGCACACCCTCACCCACGAGCAGATTGTTGTTTCGGTCATGTATTGACTGCTCGGGCAATTGTGTCAAGGTGAAGGCGGAAGGGCCGGCGTTCGCGGACGCGGGCGGGGATTGGCGTTTTCGTGAAGCAAGGGAGAGGCCATGAAGCCGCACGAGAGACAGCTCCGGATCGCCGAGATCATTCGGCAGGAAGGAGAGGTCTCCGTCGAGGGTCTCGCCGCCCGCTTCGAGGTCTCCGCCGAAACCATCCGCCGCGACCTCACGCAGCTCGTGGAGAGCGGCCGGGTCCAGAAGGTTCACGGCGGGGCGCGGCGCCCGCGTCTCGTCGTGGAGGGCTCCTTCGCCGAGCGGCTCGGCAGCGAGGCGACCGCCAAGGCGCGCATCGGCCGCCGCCTCGCCGACGCGGTCGAGCCTGGGGAGACGCTGTTCGTCGATACCGGCTCGACGACGCTCGCGACGGCGGAATTCCTCGCGGCCATTCCCCGCCTCACCGTCATCACCAACTCCTGCCGCCTTGCCGAGCGACTGGCCCAGGCCGGCTCAGACGCCGCCATCTACCTCCTCGGCGGGCGCTACCAGGGCGACAACGCCGAGACGACGGGGCCGACGACCATCGAGCAGGTCGCCGCCTTCCAGGCCGACCGGGCGATCCTGACGGTCGCGGCGATTCTTCCGGACATCGGCGTCATGGACGCGAGCTTCGAGGAGGCGCAGATCGCCCGGGCGATGATCGCCAACGCGCGCGCCCTCACCGTTCTCGCAGACCACACGAAGTTCGGCCGGCGCGCAGCCTTCTCCGTGTGCCCCTGTAGCGAGATCGACCACCTCGTGACCGACCAGCCGCCGGACCGTGAGAACAGGGAAGCCCTCGCCGGCTTCGGAGTGGACATATGGTGCTGAAATTGACGTTGCAGGGAGGCGGAGGCGCAGCATGCCGCGCGTGATCAGGGGCTATGTGCGCGTCATCGACGCGATCTCCGACTATGTCGGCTATCTCGCCGCTTCGCTCATCTTCTTCATGGGCGCGATCCTGATGTATGACGCGTTCACCCGCAACGTCATCCAGTCGCCGGTCCATTGGGCGATCGAGCTGACGCAGTTCACGCTGGCGGCCTACTACTTCATGGGCGGGCCGATCACGCTGAAGAACAACGACCACGTGCGGATGGACCTGTTCTATTCGTCGCTGTCGGAACGCAACAAGGCAAAGCTCGACCTCGCCACGGTCGGCTGCCTGATTTTCTATCTCGGGGTGCTGCTCGTCGGTGGCATCTCCAGCCTCCAGTACGCGATCGAGACGAACGAGCGGCGCTTCTCCATCTGGAACCCGTCCGTCATCCCGATCAAGGCTCTGATGGTCGCCTGTCTCGTGTTGATGCTTCTGCAGGCCGTCTCGCTGGTCTTCAAGCACATCGCCGCCATCCGTGGGGTGCCCGCGCGATGAGCTACGAGATGATCGCGCTTTTGATGTTCGCGTCGATGGTGGTGCTGCTCACCACCGGACAGCGTGTGTTCGCTGCCATCGGCTTCGTCGCCGCCGGTGCTGCCCTCTTGCTTTATGGCCAGGGCGCCGTCGAGCTGCCGTTCAATCAGGTCTTCAAGCTCTTCAACTGGTACGCGATCCTCACGCTGCCGATGTTCATCTACATGGGCTACATCCTGTCGGAGTCCGGCATCGCCGAAGACCTCTACAAGATGCTGCACGTGTGGTTCGGCCGGGTGCGCGGCGGGCTTGCCGTCGGCACGATCTTCCTGATGGTGATCATTTCGGCGATGAACGGCCTGTCGGTCGCCGGCATGGCGATCGGCGCCACCATCGCCCTGCCCGAGATGCTTCGCCGCGGCTACGACAAGGTGCTCATCTCCGGCGTCGTGCAGGGCGGCTCGTCCCTCGGGATCCTCATCCCGCCCTCCGTCGTGCTCGTGCTCTACGGCATGATCGCCCGGCAGCCGGTCTCGAAGCTGTGGTTCGCCGGACTCGTGCCCGGGCTCATCATGGCGGCCCTGTTCATCCTCTACATCCTGATCCGCGCGCGGATGAACCCGAAGCTCGCGCCCGTCGTCGACGAGGCCGAACTCGCCATGCCGCTGGGGGAGAAGCTTGCCCTCGCCCGCGCCGGCATCATCCCGTTCGCGATCTTCTTCTTCATGACCGGCCTCTTCGTGTTCGGCTACACGAGCCTCGTCGAGAGTTCGGCGGTCGGTGCGGCGAGCGCGACGCTCGCCGCCGTGATCAAGGGCCGCTTCACCTGGCGCCTGATCCGCGAGACGTCGATGAAGACCCTCGCGGTCTCCTGCATGTTCCTCTGGCTGATCCTCGCCGCCCTCGCCTTCGGCACCGTCTTCGACGGTCTCGGGGCCGTGAAGGCGATCGAGACGATCTTCATCCACCAGTGGGACCTTTCGCCCTGGATGATCATCCTGATGATGATGGCGAGCTTCGTCGTCATGGGGATGTTCCTCGACGACACGGCGATGCTGGTCATCGTCGCGCCGCTCTACGTGCCGCTCGTCAAGACGCTGGACCTCGGCTTCGACAACCAGCTGATCTGGTTCGGCATCCTCTACACGATCACTTGCCAGATCGCCTACATCACCCCGCCGTTCGGCTACAACCTCTTCCTGATGCGCTCGCTGGCGCCGAAGGAGATCACGCTGATCGACATCTACCGGTCGATCTGGCCGTTCGCGGCGATCATGGTCTTCACCATCATCCTTCTGATGATGTTCCCACAACTCGCGCTCTGGCTGCCGGAGCACATGAACGTCAAGGGTTGATGGAACGGAGGCCTCGGCTCTTCGCTTCGGCGGAATGGGAGTTCATGACGAATTGTTAAGGAGATTGGTGATGCGCCTGCCGGACCGGCGGAGTACGGTCCGGGCAGTTGCCGCCAAACCGGCCGGCGAGACACGCGTCGAGCGCGGCCGACTGCGCGTGTGGAGATCAACTGGAGGGGAAGATGACTGACGATACCAAGAAGACCTGCCCGTCGGAGAAGATCCTGTCGACGCGCCGCCACTTCCTCGGCAAGGCGGGCCTCGGCGTCGGCGCGCTGGCGGCCGGCTCCACCCTCGCGGCGCCCGCCGTGATCGCCCAGACCGGGCCGATCAAGTGGCGCCTGCAGACCTACTCCGGCGCGCCGCTCGGCGCCCACGTGATCAAGCCGCAGATCGACGCCTTCAACGCCGCTGCGAACGGCGAGATGGAGATCGAGCTGTTCTACGCCGACCAGCTGGTGCCGACGTCCGACCTCTTCCGCGCCCTGCAGAGCGGCACCATCGACGCCGTCCAGTCGGACGAGGCGACGATGGCCTCCCCGGTCGACATCGCCGTGTTCGGCGGCTACTTCCCCTTCGCCACCCGCTACAGCCTCGATGTGCCGGCGCTCTTCCGCTACTACGGCCTCAAGGAGATCTGGGAGGAGGCCTACGCCGAGGTGCCGAACGTCACCTGGCTGTCCACCGGCGCCTGGGACCCGCTCCACATCTTCACCGTCAGCAAGCCGATCAAGAGCCTCGCCGACATGAACGGCCTGCGCGTCTTCGGCGTGCCGACCGCCGGCAAGTTCCTGTCGCGCTACGGCCTCGTTCCGGTGACGATCCCGTGGGACAACGTCGAGGTGGCGATGCAGACGGGCGAACTCGACGGCGTCGCCTGGTGCGGCTTCACCGAGGCCTACGAGGTCGGCTGGGCCGACGTGTGCAACTACGCGCTCAACAACTCCGTCACCGGCGCCTGGTTCGGCAGCTACTTCGCCAACACCGGCAGCTGGGAGAAGGTGCCGCCGCACCTCAAGGAGCTCTTCCTCATCACCATCGACCAGTCGCACTACTACCGCGACGTCTGGTACTGGGGCGGCGAGGCGAAGCTGCGCGTCGAGGGCCAGAAGATGGAGCTGACGCAGCTGCCGGCCGACGAGTGGGCGCAGGTGATCAAGGACTCCGCCGGCTTCTGGGACGAGGTCGCAGCCTCGAGCCCGCGCGCCGGCCGCGTCGTCGCCGCCTTCAAGAAGTACGCCGAGACGATGGAAAAGGCGGGCTACCCCTACCGCTGAGCCGCCCGCTCCAACGTCTGCACCCATCGACGCCCCGCTATGGCGGGGCGTCTTTTTTTGCCGGCTGTCCAGCGGCCGGCATCGTCACCCGCCGCGCCGCGCGTCCGCCGTCAGCGCCCGCGGGCCGCGGCCATGAACGCTTCGGCCTTCTCGCGGTCCCAGGCGAGCCGATCACGCGGGCCGGCGCCCGTGCGCATGAGAGCCGTGGAGACGATGGCGCCGTCGGCGACCGCGAGCGTCTCGCCGACATTGGCCGTCGTGACGCTGCCGCCGAGCAGGATCGGGCGCTTGACGCCCGCCGCTCGCGCCCTGGCGATGCGCTCGAGGCTCTCGGCGAAGGTGGCGCCGGTGATCACGAGCGCGTCGGCACCGAGCCGCTCGGCGCCCAGCGCCGCCTGTTCCGGCGGCACGTCGATCAGCGGCACGCAGGTGCGGTCGAAGACGTCGGCGAGGATCGCGATGTCATCGCGGCGGAGCTGGTGGCGGTAGGTGAGCGCGTCGACGGCGAGCGCCTCCTTGTGGCCCTCCATCGTCATCGCGGCGCCGACGAACACCTTCAGGCGGACGAAGTCGGCGCCGCTCGCATGGGCAATGGCGAGCGGCCCGATCGCGTCGTGGGCCTCGACGATGATGCCGAGCGAGACCGTCGGATGGGCAAGCTTCAGGGCCCGCCCGAGGGCGGCGGTCATGGCGATCGTCTCGGGGCTCGCCGGGCCGCGCTGGCGGCTCTGGTCCTGCAGCATGATGCGCCGGATGCCGGCCGACACAAACACTTCGGCGTTGGCCAGTGTGTAGTCTTCGAGGAAGGCCATGGACAGCGTCCGGTCCACCGCGAAGTCGGGCAGATGCAGGGCGGCGACGATCAGCGGGTCGTCAGCGGTCGACGTCAGCAGGCTCATGCGAAATCCGGGATGCCAGTGAAGGAGGGGACGCTCAGGACAGGCGGGGGACGTAGGCGGCACCGGGCTCGCCGGTGACGCGGCCGTCGCGGGCGACGATGCGCCCGCGCACCACGGTGGCCTTCACCCGCCCCGTCACCGGCACGCCCTCGAACGGCGTCCAGCCGCAGGCGCCGATGAGGTCGGCCTGGCGGATCGTCCAGCGCTCGCCGGGATCGACGAGGGTGAAGTCGCCGTCGGATCCGACGGCGATGGCGCCCTTCTGCGGATAGAGCCCGTAGAGCCGGGCCGGCGCCTCCGCCATCAAAGCGGCGAGGCGCTCGAGACTGACGAAGCCCTCGGCGGCGAGGTTGAGCATCAGGGGCACCATCGTCTCGTTCGCCGGCATGCCGCACTGGCCGGCGAAGACGTCGTTGGAAGCGCGCAGCTTCAGCTCCGGATCGACGGGGCCGTGGTCGGAGCCGATGGTGGCGATGCTGCCGTCGTCGAGGCGGGCGCGCATGCCGGCCATCGCGGCGGTGCTGCGCATCGGCGGCGCGCAGGTGACCCAGGCGCCGCGGGCGGCGATGTCGTCCTCTGTCAGATAGAGGTAGTGCGGGCAGGTCTCGGCCGTCGCCCGCACCCCCTCCCCGCGCGCCCGCTCGACCAGCCGCACGCCCTCCGGCGAGGTGACGTGGACGATGTGGACGCGGGTGCCGAGGCGGCCGGCGTAGAAGAGGATGCGGTTGATCGCCTCGAGCTCGGCCGTTTCGCTGTGCCACTCGCAGAAGGCGGCGTTGTCACGCCGGTCCGCGGCGGCCAGGCGGCGGCGGTTTGCGACGAGGAGTTCGGCGTTCTCGGCGTGGAAGCAGGCGAGGCCGCCGAGGCGGGCGATCCGCGTCATCGCGTCGACGAGGTCGGCGTCGTCGATGACGCCCTTCATGGCGCAGCCGGTGTCACAGGTGAAGATCTTGAAGGCGGCGGCGCCAGCGGCCCACATCCCGTCGAGGTCAGCGAGGCGGTCCGGGCTGACGCCGCCATAGAGGGCGAAGTCGACGTGCGAGGTGCGCTCGCCGAGCGCCGCCTTCTCCTTCAGCACCGTCTCGTCCAGCACCTCGGGCACGGTCAGCGGCATCTCGATGATCGTCGTGATGCCGCCCGCCGCCGCAGAGGCGGTGGAGTCGGTGAAGTCCGGCCCCGAGACGAAGCCCGCCTCCCACAGATGCGAGTGCGGGTCGATGATGCCGGGCAGCACCACCAGCCCGCGGGCATCGAGGACCGGCGCCGCGGCGTCGGAGCCGAGGTCTTGCCCGAGGGCGGCGATGCGGCCGTCGCGCACCGCGACGTCGCCCTCGAAGCGGCCGTGCGGGGTGACGACCGTGCCGCCCCGCACCAGAAGGTCCCGTGTCATTCTCTCTCGAACACCTTTTCTTGCGGCCGGCCCCGCGGGGCCGGCCGTGCTCCTGCGAGCAGCCTACTCCGGCAGCACCATCGCGTAGCCGAACCACTTCGTCTGCAGCTCGGCGAGCTTGGCGGACGTCTTCAGCTCGGTGATGAATTCGTCGACGGCGGCCGAAAGGTCGGTGTCCTGCTTGCGGGTGGCGACGGCGACGTAGTTGAAGATCGGCAACTCCACCGCCACGTCGAAGCTGCCCGGCATCTTCTCGAACAGCACGCGGTCGTTGAGCTTCGTCGAGGTAACGGCGTCGACGTTGCCGTTCTTCAGGTCGAGATAGGCGGCGTCGAAATGGTCGAAGGCCTTCAGCTCGGTGTTGAGCTTGTACTTCGCGATGATCTCCTTGGCCTGGTGCTCGGCGGCGGAGTTCAGCTGCGTCGCGAGCGTCTTGCCGTTGAGGTCCTCGATGGTCTTGATGCTGGTGTCGCCGGCCCGGACGATGATCTCGGCCTGGTCGCTCGCATAGGGCTGCGAGAAGGTGACGGCCTCTTTGCGCGGCTCGGTGATCGTCATCGCCGACCAGATCATGTCGAACTTCTGGACGTAGAGCGACGGGATGACGCCCGACCAGGCGGTGTCGATGGGCTCGAACGTCACGCCGAGGTGCTTGGCGAAGAGCTCGGAGAGCTCGATGTCGAAGCCGACGATCTTGCCGTTCTCGATGTACTCGAACGGCGGGTTCTGCGCCTCGACGCCGCCGACCAGCTTGCCGCGCGCCTTGATCTCGGCGAGCACGCCTGGGGCCGGCGCCGCGTACTCGGGCATCGCCTGGCCGTTGAGAGTGGGGGATTGCGCCTCGGCGGCACCGCCCAGTCCGGTGAGGGCGAAGGCGGCGATCAGGGCTGCGAGCGGCGGCACGAGACGCATGAGAATCCTCCCGGGTGAAGGGTCGGCCGATCGGCGGCCTGATGGCAATAGATTTTCATCAATATCTCGGATTGAAAAGTTCATTTCTTATGCAGGCCTGCCGAAGGCCGCGGCAGTCGGCCCGCCCGCAGGCCGGCGCGGCTATTCGAGCTCGTCGAGGCGGTCGTGGATGTCGTCGATGCCGCCGAGACGGGTGCTCGAGGCCTGCTGCAGCGCGACGATCACCTGCTCGGTCAGCACGTGCGAGACGGCGAGCGCCGAGGCGTGGTCGTCGATCGGCCCGCGGGTGCGGGTCTGGCAGCGCACCGCCCAGGTGGCGCCGGCGGTGTTGACCATGCCGGGATCGGTGATGAGCGCCACCCTGGCGCCCTGCTCGGCGGCCGCGCGAACGAGCGCCGCGATCGCCGGCACGCGGCGGCGCATGGCGAAGACGACGACGACGTCGCCGCCGCCGACGTCGATCAGCGTCTCGCCGAGCGTCTCGCCGTCGCCGGGCAGGCGGCGGACGCCCGGGCGGGCGTGGGCCAGCGACCAGCGCAGGTAGTCGGCGAGGAAGCGGCCGTGGCGGAAGCCGCAGATCCACACGTTGCGCGCGTCCGCGAGGGCCGACGAGATCGCCGACAGTGTCTCCGGCGTGTTCTCCGAGAAGGTTCGCCGGAGGTTGGCCGTGGCGGTCTCGACGTGACGTTCCGCGAGCAGAACGGAGGGCGCCGACGTGCTGCGCCCGAGCAGGTAGAGCGGCGATCCCTCCTCCTGCTCCTGCCGGGCGAGCCGCCGCATCTCGTCGAAGTTGGCGAAGCCGAGCCGGCGCACGAAGCGGCTGACGGCCGTGTTCGAGACCTCGGAGATACCGGCGAGCTCCGTCGCCGAATAGCTGGCGAGATCGCCGGGAAAGTTCAGCACCACGTCGGCGAGACGCCGCTCGACCGGCGAGAGCTGCTCGTACTGGGCCCTGACGCGGGCATGGAGGGAGACGACCACGGCTTCGCTGCTCTCCAGAGGGATGACGTCCACTGCACGCTCGCGCATCACGCCCTGCTCAAGAAAATTGCTTTTCATACCAAATGCACTGTGTGAAGATATTTTCAAGCGGACGGAGGGGGTCCGGCGCTCCTGATCGCGAACTATCGGTGAAGAAGAGCCTGATGTCTATTGAAGTCGATCTCAACGGAAAAATGATCCTCCGCCTTGACGTCGTCAGCAGTCACGTCATCCCGCCGATGATGGGCTGGGCGGGCGAGGTCAAGGAAGGTCAGTATATTCGGGTGATTGATCCGCGTGGGCGGCAGTGCGCCGACTTCTGGGCCTTCAACGCCGAAGACTTCGACGAGCATCTGTCGGCCATGCATAGCCGGGTGTGGGTGAACAAGCTGTGCCCGGTGCCGGGCGAGAGCTTCCATTCCAATCACCGCCGCCCGATCCTCCAGGTCATCGCCGACAGCTGCGGCGTGCACGACCTGCTCACCGCCCCCTGCGACGAGCACCGCTACCGCCTCTACGGCCTCAAGAACCATCATCGCAGCTGCGCCGGCAACCTGCGCGAGGTGATGGAGCCCTATTTCGGCACCACCCGCTTCTACATCCCGCAGCCGTTCAACATCTTCGGCAACTGCCCGGTCGGGCGGGACGGCTCGGTGACGAACGGGCCGGCGCCCTCGAAGCCGGGTGACCACGTCGTCATGAAGGCCTGGATCGACCTCGTGGTGGCGATCTCGGCCTGCCCCCAGGAATTCAACCCCATCTCCGGCTGGTATCCGACCGAGGTTCTCGTCGAGATCCTCGAGCCTTCGGCCGTCCAGCCCGGCTGACCCGTTTGTCGCAGCGAGTACCGCCAGAGGCCCCGACGAGGAACGGAACGACCATGAAGACCTGCAAGTCCCTGCTGCTGGCCGCCCTGGCCAGCCTCTTCGCCAGCGTCGCGATCGCGCAGGAAGCGCCGACGCTGAACGACAAGCCGCTACCCGAGTACGCCACGCCGGAAGGCGGGCTGATCGCCGAGATCAAGGCGCGCGGCAAGCTCATCAACGGCGTCGAGGCGGCTACCCCGCCCTACGAGTTCATCAAGGACGGCGAGATCGTCGGCTTCGACATCGACCTCTCCCGCAAGTTCGCCGAATCGCTCGGCGTCGAGCTCGAGGTGATCGACACCCAGTGGTCGGGCGTCATCCCCTCGCTCTACAGCCAGAAGTTCGACCTCATCTGGTCGGCGATGCCGATCACCCCGGCGCGCGAGAAGGCGGTCACCTTCTCGCCGGTCTACGCCACCGATCGCCCGGTCTTCCTCATCCGCGCCGACGAGACGGAGATCAAGTCGGTCGAGGACTTCAAAGGCAAGCGCCTCGGCTCGCAGCTGAACTCCTCGGTCGCCGAGCAGTCGAAGAAGCTGTCCGACGAGAAGGGTCTCGGGATGGACATCAAGCTTTATGACGCCATCACCTCGGCCTATCTTGACCTGCAGAACGGCAACCTCGACATCGTGACGACCTCGGGCGATGCCTTCAGCGAAGTCGACAAGGCTTCGCCGGGCAAGTTTAAGATCGTCTACGAGCTGCCGCCGAACCTCTTCATGGCCGTCGCCACCCGCAAGCAGGACACCGATCTCTCCGCCGCGGTCGCCTCGTTCATCGAGGAGATGAAGGCGAACGGCGAGCTCGACAAGCTCTCGGAGAAGTGGTTCGGCACCAAGAAGGCGCTGCCGAACTAGGATGGCGCGGGCGGGGAGGCCCTCCCCGCCCGCCACCGCCGGATCCGCCCGCGAGAGTACCCCTTCATGCCCGCCTTCGACCTCGGCGTCCTCCTCCCCTATCTCCCGGAGTTCCTGAAGGGGCTCGAGGCGACGCTGCTCTATTCCGTCCTGTCGGTGGCACTCGCGATCGTCATCGGCCTCGCCACCGCCCTCGCCCGCCTGTCCGACATCGCCCCGCTGCGCTGGCTGGCGCGCGGCTATGTCGACGTGGTGCGCGGCACGCCGGCGCTGGTGCAGATCTTCTTCATCTACTTCGGCGCTCCCGCCATCGGCATCCGCCTCGGTGCGCCCACTTCCGCGGTGATCGCCCTCGGCCTCAACAGCGGCGGCTATCTGGCGGAAATCTTCCGCGCCGGCATCCTCGGCGTCGACCCCGGCCAGGTCGAGGCAGGCCGCTCCCTCGGCATGAGCCGCGCCCAGACGATGTGGCGGATCGTGCTGCCTCAGGCGGCTCGCCTCGTCGTGCCCTCGACCGCCGGCGAGTTCACCAACCTCGTCAAGGGAACCTCGCTTCTCTCGACCATCTCGATCACCGAGCTGACGCGCGTCGCCCAGCAGGTCGTCTCCGTCACCTTCCGCCCCATCGAGGCCTATCTGGCGATCGCCGTCGCCTACTTCGTCATCAACGCCGTCGTGGCCCAGGGTGGTCTCTGGCTGGAGCGGGCCCTTCGCCGCGGCGAGGGCCTTCGGTGATGGCGACCCCGATGGTGCGGCTCGCGGGCGTCCGCAAGTCGTTCGGCGCCCACGAGGTGCTGCGCGGCATCGATCTCGATGTCGAGAAGGGCACGACGGTGGCCGTGATCGGCCCCTCCGGCTCCGGAAAGTCGACGCTGCTGCGCTGCGTCAATCACCTCGCCCCGCCGACCTCCGGGACGGTCGAGATCGACGGCGAGAATATCTCCCTCGGCCCCACCGCCTCGAAGCGTCAGCAGGAAGCGCATCTCAACCGGATGCGCAGCCAGGTCGGCATGGTCTTCCAGCGCTTCAACCTGTTCCCGCACAAGACGGCCCTCGGCAATGTCATGGAGGGGCTCATCGCGGTGAAGCGGATGCCGCGCGCCGAGGCCGCCGAGGCCGCCCGCGCTATGCTGAAGCGGGTGGACCTTGCCGCCTTCGCCGATGCTCATCCGGTGCGCCTGTCGGGTGGCCAGCAGCAACGTGTCGCCATCGCCCGCGCCCTCGTGATGCAGCCGAAGGTGATGCTCTTCGACGAGGCGACGTCGGCGCTCGACCCCGAGCTCGTCGACGAGGTCCTGAACGTCATGCGCGACCTCGCGGAAGGCGGGCTGACGATGATCGTCGTGACCCACGAGATGCACTTCGCCCGCGACGTCGCCGACCAGGTCGTGTTCATGGACCAGGGATCGGTGGTGGAGCGCGGCCCGCCCGAACACATCTTCGGAGCGCCGACGCACGAGCGCACCCGATCGTTCCTGAAGAAGATCATCAAGTCGTGAGCCCGTTCACCGCTCCTTCGCTCCGGCTGACGCAGGCGGGCGCCGAGGCGATCATCGCCGCCTGCGCGGCGAAGGCGACCGAAATCGGCTTTCCGGTCGACATCGTCGTCGTCGACGAGGGCGGCAACCTCGTCGCGTGCCTCCGCATGGACGGGGCGTTCACACTGTCGATGAAGACGGCGACCACCAAGGCGATGACCGCCGCCTCGCATCGCCGCCCGACGACCGAGATCGATGCGGAGATGGCACCGCATCTGGCGCGTGCCTCCGGCGGGCTGATCACCGGGATGGCCGGCGGGCTGCCGATCTTCGTCGATGGCCACTGCATCGGCGCGATCGGCATCGGCTCGGCGCCGGACGCCGAGGACATCGCCATCGCCCGCGCCGGCCTGGCGGCGATCGGGGCGCAGGAGCGGGCGACGCCATGAGCGGCGGGGTTGCGACCGCCACGCTGTTCGCCGGCGTGGAGGTCTTCGCGCTCGACGCCCAGGACGGCCGCACCGGGCCGACGGACGTTCTCGTCCGCGAGGGCCGCATCGCCGCCATCGGCGACGACGCGGGCCGCGACGCCCCGCCGGACGCCCGCCGCATCGACGGGCGCGGCCACCTCCTGATGCCCGGGCTGATCAACGCCCACTTCCACTCGCCCGTGAACCACATGAAGGGCGCGCTGCCGAGCCTGCCGCTCGAGCTCTTCATGCTCTACGAATCGCCCGGCCTCGAGGCGCTCAGGCCGACGCCGCGGGAGGCCTATGTCCGCACGCTGCTCGGCGCCGTGGAGATGCTGCGCGGCGGCGTCACGGCCGTCCAGGACGACGCCTTCTTCGTGCCGGAGCCGGAGGCCGACATCGTCGACGCGGTGATGCAGGCCTATGCCGACTGCGGCATCCGCGCCACCGTCGCCCTCGACCAGCCGGAGCTCGCCGAGCTCGACAAGCTGCCCTTCCTCGCCGACCTCCTGCCGGCGGACCTGCGCGCCGCCGCCGCCCGCCCGCCCGCCTTCGGCCAGCGGCAGCTCTTGGAGGCCTACGACCATCTGATCTCCCGCTGGCACGGGCGGGAGAACGGCCGGCTCCGCGCTGCCGTGTCGTGCTCGGCGCCGCAGCGCGTCAGCCCGGACTACTTCGCCGCCCTCGACGACCTCAGCCGTCGCCACGACCTGCCGTTCTACGCCCACATGCTGGAGACGAAGCTGCAGCGCGTGCTGGCGCAAGAGCAGCCGCGCTTCGCCGGGCGGTCGCTGGTGCGCTACACGGCCGATCTCGGGCTCCTGTCCGAGCGCATGAACATCATCCACGCGATCTGGGTGGATGCGGCCGACCTCGACCTCATCGCGGCCTCCGGCGCCGTGGTGGCGCACAATCCGATCAGCAACCTGCGCCTCGGCAGCGGCGTCATGCCGTTCCGGGCGCTGCGCGACCGCGGCATCCCGATCTGCCTCGGCGTCGACGAGGCGATCGCCGACGACGCGATCAATCTCTGGGCCGTGATGAAGGCGGCGGGCCTCGTCCACAATATCGCCGGCAGCCCCTGCGAGGCGTGGCCCTCGGCCGACGAGGTGCTTGGCAGTGCCACGCTCGGCGGCGCCCGGGGCATGCGGCAGGAGGGCGAACTCGGCGCGGTCGAGGTCGGGCGGAAGGCCGACCTGATCCTCGTCGACCTCGACACGCTGCCCTTCACGCCGATGAACGACCTGAAGCGCCAGCTCGTCTATTGCGAGAACGGCTCCTCGGTGCGCCTAACGATGGTCGACGGTGCCGTCGTCTTCGAGGAGGGGCGCGTGGTGACGGTTGACGAGAAGACCCTGCGGGCGGAGGCGCGCGCCCTCTTCGCCGGGCGCCAGCCGGCGCTCGCGGAGGCGCGCCGAGCGGCCGATCGGCTCTGGCCGGCCTATCGCGAGATGGTCGGCCGGGCGGCGGCCCGTGACGTCGGCTTCACGCGCTGGATCGGCGGCCCCCTCCCCCATTGAGGCTCAGCATGCTGCGCACCCACGGCCGCTACGCCTATTCCCCCATCACCGACCGGCCGGACTACACGTGGCCGAACGGCGCCCGCCTCGCTTTGCACGTCTGCCTCGGCATCGAGGACTACGTCTTCGGAGAGGGGATGACCGAGGATATCGCGCCGGGCACGCCGCAGCCGGACTACCTCAACACCGCCTGGCGGGACTACGGCAACCGCGTCGGCGGCTTCCGCCTTCTCGACCGGCTCGCCGCCCACGGCATCCCGCCGACCGTGCTCTTCAACACCGCCCTCTACGAGACCGCGCCGGCGCTGGTCGAGGCGGCGCGGCGGGCGGGCGGGGAGTTCGTGGCGCACGGCATCACCAACTCCGATACGCTGACGGGGATGAGCGAACCGGACGAGCGCGCCTACATCGAGGCCGTCACCGCGGCGATCGCGGCGGCCGAGGGCGCGCCGCCGCGCGGCTGGTCGAGCCCCTGGCTCGCCTATACGGAGAACACCTTCGACCTCCTGGCCGAGGCCGGCTACGGCTACGTGCTGGGTCTGAGGCTCGACGACCAGCCGGTCTGGCTGCAGACGCGCACGCGGCCGCTGCTCGTGGTGCCCTATGCGGTGGAGCTCAACGACAGCTCCACCATCATCGGCCGGCAGGCGGACGCGCGGGACTTCGCCGACGCCATCATCGACGAGTTCGACGAGATGCTGGCGGCGTCCGCCGAGCAGCCGCTGGTGATGAGCCTCGTCGTGCACTCCTTCATCTCCGGCCAGCCCTTCCGGCTGAGGGCGCTCACCCGCGCGCTTAAGCACGTCGCCGCCCATCGCGACCGGGTGTGGTTCGCCCACGCCGGCGACATTGCCCGCTTCATCGAGGCGGACCCCGCCCGCGCCGTCTGATTGTTCGTCTGGAGTACCCGACCATGAGCCATTCTTCCGGTCACGGCGGCCACGCCCGGCCCCTCGGCGTGCCGACGCCGCTGCTCGAGGCGGATTCGCCCCTCGATGCGAAGGCTCGCGCGCTGGTGCAGGACCTCTTCGACGCCGAGGCGCGCCTGATGGACGCCCTGCCGACGGACGATCCTCTGGACGAGAAGCGCCGCCGCCGCGTCGATCTCACCCGGCCGGAAATCCTCGGCCAGCCGGACGCCATCCGCACGACGCTGGGAACAGAGCGGGATGCCATCGAGCAGGTCGCCGCCGCCCTCGCCAAGGCGCCGCCGCGCCGCATCGTCATGACCGGCTGCGGCGATTCCCTCGCCGTGATGGTCGGCGCCCGGCTCTTGCTGGAGACCGTGCTCGGCGTCCCCTGCGAGCCGATGCAGGCCCTCGACTTCGCCTACTACGGCGCCCGCACCGTCGGCCCCGAGACGCTGCTCGTCACGCTGAGTTCGAGCGGCACGACGACGCGCACGGTGGAGGCGATGCTCATCGCCCGCGCCCGCGGCGCCCGTACGCTCGCCCTGTCGAACACGCCCGGCTCGGCGCTGATGACGTGGTCGGACGTGGCCCTGCGCATCCACGCCGAGCGCAAGGGCTGGCCGACCCAGGCGAGCACGGCGGCGATGGCGCTCCTGATGCAGCTCGGCCTGGAGCTCGCCCGCGCTCTCGGCCGATCGTCGCAGGAGGTCGAGGACCTGCAGGCCGCCCTCGACGCCGTGCCCGCGCTGATCGCCGCGACGGCGGCCGTGCAGGAGGACGCCGTCCGCGCCATCGCCGAGCGCGAGGCGGACGGCGCGATCTATCTCTTCGCCGGCGGCGGCCCGAGCTACGCCTCCGCCCTCTTCGGCGCGGCGAAGGTGAAGGAGTGCACGCCCGACCACGCCATCGCCATCCCGCAGGAGGAGTTCCACCACTACAACTCCCAGAAGGCCGGCGAGCCGCTGTTCGTGATCGCGCCGGCGGGGCCCTCCGTCGCCCGCGCCCGCGACACCGCCTTCGAGGGGCGACGCTGGGGCGGCCGCATCTACGGCGTCGTCACCGAGGACGAGGGTCGCCTCGACTCACTCTCCGACGCCGTTCTGCGCCTTCCCGCGGTGCCGGAAGCCCTGTCGGCGCTGGTCTCGTGCGTGCCGGTGCAGCTCTTCGCCTACCACCTCGCCATGGCCAAGTTTGCGAAGGCGGCGGGCTGAGCCATGGCGCCGCGTCTCGTCTGCCTCGGCAACATGACGTTCGACGACGTGGTGCTGCCCGACGGCACCGAGCGGCCCGGCTGCCTCGGCGGCGACGCCCTTTACGCGGCGCTCGGGGCGCGGCTGGTGATGCCCGAGGTGGAGCTCGTCGCGCCCGTCGGCACCGACTTCCCGGCGGAGGTCCTCGGCCGCATCGAGGCGACGGGGCTCTCGACGGCGGGTATGCCCGCCCGCGTCCGCCCGACGCTGACCAACCGCGTCGCCTATCACGCCGACGGCGGCCGGACGTGGACGATCCACGACGACGACGACGCCTTCGACGACCTCTCGCCGACCTTCGACGACATCCCGCCGGCGTTCCGCGGGGCGGAGGCCTTCCTCATCCTGGCGATGACGCTGTCGGCGCAGATCCGCCTCGTCGACGACTTCCGCCGCCACACCAGCGCGCTCGTCGCCCTCGACACCCAGGAGGACTACATCCTCGGCAACGAGGCGGCGGTGCGGGCGCTGATCGCGAAGACGGACGTGTTCCTGCCGAGCGCCGTCGAGGTGCGCCAGTTGCTCGGCCACGAGGACTGGGACGTGGCGCTGCCGGCGCTCGCCGCCCTCGGGCCGCGCATTGTCGTCGCCAAGCGTGGCGGCGATGGCTGCACCGTCTACGAGGCGGCGTCCGGGCGGATGACGCACGTCCCGGCGCTGCCGGCGACCGTCGTCGACACCACGGGCGCCGGCGACAGCTTCTGCGGCGCGTTCCTCGCCACGCTGCTCGAGAGCGGCGACCCCGTCGCGGCCGCCCGCGCCGGCGCCGCTGCGGCCTCGTTCACCGTCGCCGACTACGGCCTCGACGGGCTCTGGCGCGCCACCCCGCCGGACTTCCGCCGTCGCCTCGAACCCTGAACAGTTTGTGGAAGCCGGATGGCGGAGACGGAGGGATTCGAACCCTCGAGACGGGTTTACCCCGTCTAACGGTTTAGCAAACCGCCGCCTTCAGCCTCTCGGCCACGTCTCCGGCGGGGGAATGGCTATAGAAACCCGGGCGGGCGGTCAATTGCCCTGAGTGCTCCGCGCACGGTGCCGGCGGCGCCCGCGGCGCCCCGGCACCAGTCAGGGCGCCGCCGGGCGCCGCTCCGTGACGGCGCCGTTCCTCAGACCGGCAGCGGTGCGGCCTCGTTGACGAGCCGGGCGGCGCGGAGGTCGTGCCAGAAGGCCGCCGGAATGACTTCCGCGAGGGCCGCGGTGTCCTCGGCGATCCGCTCCGGTCGGCTCGCCCCGGGGATGACCGCCGCGACTTCCGGGTTCGCGAGCGAAAACTGCAGCCCCGCGGCCTTCATGCCGACGCCGTGGCGGTCGGCGATCGCCTTGATCGCCGCCACCTTGGCGAGGATCGCCGGGGACGCCGGGGCGTACTCGAAGTTCGGGCCGCCGACGAGGGCGCCGGAGGAGTAGGGCCCGCCCACGACGATGCCGAGGTTGCGCTCGGCGACCTTCGGCATCAGCCGCTGCAGGGCGCGGTCGTGGTCGAGCAGGGTGTAGCGGCCGGCGAGCAGCGAGCCGTCCGGCCGCGGCTCCTCGAGATCGAGCAGCAGTTCGACGGCCTCGACACGGTTGACGCCGAGGCCCCACGCCTTGATGACGCCCTCGTCGCGCAGCCGGTCGAGGGCGCGGAACGCCCCCGTCCGCGCCTCCTCGAACTTCGCCAGCCACTTATCGCCATAGAAGTCCTGGGCGAGGTCGTGCACCCAGACGATGTCGATCCGGTCGGTCTGGAGCCGTTTCAGGCTGCCCTCGATCGATCGCATCGTCCCGTCGGCGGTATAGTCGTCGACGACCTCGTTCGGCCGGCCGTGGGCGAACACGCCCGCCTTGTCGCCGTTGTCGCGCGGCGCCTGCGCCACCTCGTCGAGCACGATCCGCCCGACCTTCGTGCTGATGACGTAGTCCTCGCGCGGCTTGCCCTTCAGCACTTCGCCCATGCGCAGCTCCGCGAGGCCGGCGCCGTAGAAGGGCGCGTTGTCGAAGTAGCGGATGCCGTCGGCCCAGGCCGCCTCGACGGTGGCGAGGGCCTCCTCCTCCGGGATGGCGCGGAACATGTTGCCGAGCGGCGCCGCGCCGAAACCGATCCTGGAGGGAAGACTGTCCTTGAGGGTCATGGTGATGAGCTCTCTTGTTCGGGCGACGTCCTTGGGCACGAGCGCGCATTGCCGCGCTCGGCGTCGGTCGACCGATCCAAGATAGGTCTGGGTGGGAGCCGTTGCGATGCGCGGCGGGCCCGTGTTGGCCTATCGCCGGCTCCGGCCGCGCGAACCCCGGACGAGGGGACAGGCGCGGCCGCGTGCTTCTCGCCGCCGCACCCCTATCGATCAGGGTCGGACGAGACCCGTCAGACGAGGCCCGTCAGCACGCCGACGCCGACGATCGCCACGACGCCGCCGATCGCCCGCACCGCGAGCGGGCTTGCCCGCTCGCCGATCCTGCCGATCGCATAACCGAGGCCGAGGCCGGCGAGGTGCAGGAGGGCCGTGCCGAGCATGAAGCCGGCGCCATAGGCGAGACCGCCGGCATCCTCGGGCATCTCCGCCCCGTGGGCGTGGCCGTGGAAGATGGCGAAGAAGGCGACGAGCGCCAGCAGCGCCGCCATCGGCGCCCTCGCGCCGAACGCGACGACGGCGCCGAGCACCACGATCGACAGCGCGATGCCCACCTCGATGAACGGCACCTCGACGCCGGCGACGCCAAGCGCGCCCCCAAGGGCCATCACCGCCACGAAGGTCACCGGCAGCAGCCAGAGCGCTCGCCCGCCGATCTGCCAGGCGAGGACGCCGACCATCACCATGGCGAGCACGTGGTCTAGACCGCCGACGGGATGGGCGAGACCGAAGAGAAAGCCGCTCGCCTCGCCGTGGCCGGTGTGCGCGAGGGCGGCGGTCGGCGCCGCGGCTGTGGCGGCCGCGAGGATCGTGAGGGCGACGGGACGGCGCATCATGGCAGGCTCTCCGGGGAAGAAGGCGGAGCAAGGGAACCGCGGCGACCGGACGGGAGCAAGTGCAAGTTTTGTCATCGGGCAGCGGCATCTGGCGGAATTATGGGCAGTCTGCGCGAGATCTCCGCCGACGCGGGTCGATGCGTCGCCGGCAGCCACTGCGAGGGAGACGTCCGAACGCCCTTCAGCCGTCCCCCTCGGCGTAGGAAATGATCGAGAGGTAGCGGATCGGCAGCCGCGTCAGTTCCTCCGGCCCGTGCGGCGCGTCGGCGTCGAAGAACAGGCTGTCGCCCGGCAGCATGCGGAAGAGGTTGGAGCCGTGGCGGTAAACGACCTCGCCCTCGAGCATGTAGAGGAACTCCATGCCAGCGTGCTGGAAGGTCGGGAACACGTCGGACTTCTCGGAGAGCGTGATCAGGTAGGGCTCGACGACGACCCCACTCGACTTCGCGCCGACGTGGCCGAGGAGATTGTACTGGTGGCCGGCGCGGGTGCCGCGCCGCTCGATCTCGAGCCCCTCCCCCGCCTTCACGAACACGGCGCTCCGCTCCTCCTCGTAGCGCCGGAAGAACGCCGTGATGGGCACGCCGAGGGCGCGGGACAGCACCTGCAGCGTCGTCAGCGACGGCGAGGTGATGCCGTTCTCGATCTTCGACAGCATGCCGAGCGACAGGCCGGTGGCGGCGGCAAGGTCCGCGACGGTGATGCCGAGCGTCCGGCGGAAGGCCCGCACCTCGCGGCCGATGGCGACCTCGAGCACCTTCTCGGGCGTGTCGCGGACGGCGTGGGGATCCTGGGTCAGCGGCGGCCGGATCGGCTGGACGCCGGAGCGGGTCGCCGCCGGCGTGGCCTCGCTTTGCCCGTCTCGGGGCTTCGGCTTCCGTTCGCCCTCGGCCACCGGACCTCCCGTCGTACCGCCCCGATGATTTCACCCTGAGTGAAACCATATCGTTCGCAGATACACCGGCGGGAAAGCCGGCTCAAGGCATGGGCGCGATGAAGCGCCTGGAAAACCGCAGGTCAGACGGCCTCGCCGGTCGTCACCTCGATGTCGACCCGGTCCGCGGCGAAGCGCGCGCGGGTCAGCTGAAACGGCCGCCCGGCCTCGTCGACGTTCACCGCGGTGACGTCGAGCACCGGCGTCCCCGGCGACAGGGCGAGCGCCGTCGCCTCCTCCGCCTCGGCGGACCGGGCGGAGATCGTCGTCGAGGCGCGGACATAGTCGGCGAGGCCGTCGCGCGCGATGGCCTTCGAGATCGACCCGGTCGCCGCGAAGGTCTCGATCAGGTTCGGAAAGCGGGCCGCCGGAAACCAGCTCGTCGCGAGCGAGATTGGCACGCCGTCGGCGGCCCGCAGGAACTCGAGGCGGATCACCGGGAGGCCCTCCTTCGCCGCGAGGCGCTCGGCGACCCAGGCCGGCGCCGGCTCGACGGCATGGGCGAGGAGCCGCCCCTCGGGCTGCCGGGCCTGCCGGTCGACGATCTCCGAGAAGCGGGTGCGTCGGGCGATCGGGTAGACGAGCTTGCGCGACGCCGGCTGCACGAAGGTGCCGCGCCCCTGGTCGGAGCGCACGAGCCCCTCGGCGGCAAGCACGGCGAGGGCGCGGCGGACGGTGTGGCGGTTGACGCCGAAGCGGACGGAGAGCTCGGCCTCGGGCGGCAGTCGCGCCTCGGCCGGCCAGCGCCCCGCCCGGATCTCGGAGCGGAGTTCGTCGCTGATCTGCCGCCAGACGGCGATGCCTTCCAGGCGCTCGATCATCCTACGCGCTCTATCATCCCACGCGCTCGATCATCGCGGTGCGTCGTCCCCGGGCTTCTCCGGGCTAGTTAACCCCTCGCACGGCCCTTGTCGAAGCCGCAGCGCTGGCAGGTCCGGCCGGACCGCCACGCCGGACCACCACGCGCTGGCGTCCCTCACGCTCCCTGACGCGCAGCGGCGACGGCGGTGCGCAGGAGCTCGGCCATTGCGCCATGGACGGCGGGTGTCGCCGCGACGAGCGGGGGATGGCGCACGCTTTCCCGGTTGTAGGTGACGGAGTGGCCCGCGAGGTCGGTGAGCCGGCCGCCCGCCTCGTGGACGAGAAGGTCGGCGGCGGCGAGGTCCCAGTCGCAGGCCTTGCTGCTCGCCGCCGCGGCGTCGAGGCGGCCGGCGGCGACCAGCGACAGGCGGTAGGCGAGCGAATGGACGAGCGGCACCGGCTCGACGCCGGCGGCGGCGAACGCTGCAGACCGGACGAAGCCCTTCGGCCCGCCGATGCGGGCACCCGCGAGGCTCGTCGCGCCGCTCGTCGTCACGACGCCGCCGTTGAGGCGGGCGCCGCCGCCCCTCTCCGCAAGGAAAAGTTCTCCCCGCGGCGGACAGAACACGGCGGCGGCGATCGGCCGGCCGTCCTCGACCACCGCGAGGCTGATCGTCCAGTCCTCGTCGCCGCGCACGAAGGCCCGCGTGCCGTCGATCGGGTCGACGATGAAGATGCGCCGGCGGTCGAGGCGCGCCGGATCATCGACGCTCTCCTCCGACAGCCACCCATAGTCCGGCCGCGCGGCACCGAGATGCTCGGTGAGAAACCGGTCGAGGGCGAGGTCCGCCTCGCTGACGGGCGAGGAATCCCCCTTCGTCCAGACCTCGGGCGACTGGCGGAAGTAGCCCATCGCCATCTCACCCGCCCGCTTGGCGGCCGCCGCGAGCAGCGCGACGTCGTCGCCGTGCTGGCCCGTGCCGTCAGCGGCCGGCAATGGTCATGCCCTCGATGGCGACGGTCGGCGCGTTGGTCGCGGCCCGATATTCGAGATCGTCGGCGACGACCATCCGCGAGAACATCTCGTTGAGGTTGCCGGCGATGGTGATCTCGCTCACCGGGCCGCCGATCTCGCCGTTCTCGATCCAGTAGCCGGCAGCCCCGAGGCTGTAGTCGCCGGTGACGAGGTTGGCGCCGTGGCCGATGAGGTCGGTGACGTAGAGCCCGGTGCCCACCTGCTTCAGAAGGTCCTGCGGGCCGAGCCGCCCCGGCTCCAGCGTCAGGTTGGTCGAGGACGGCGACGGAGAGCCGCCGCCGCGGGCCGCGCGGCCGTTGCTGACGAGGCCGAGCTCGCGGGCGGTGGCGCCGTCGAGCAGCCAGTCGGTGAGGATGCCGTCGTCGACGAGGGCGAACGGCCGGCCGACGACGCCTTCGCCGTCGAAGGGCCGCGAGGCAAGGCCCCGCCGCCGCGTCGGATCGTCGGTGATGCGGATGCCGGGCGCGAAGACACGGGCGCCCCGGCGATCTTTCAGGAAGCTGGTGCCGCGGGCGATCGCCGCGCCGTTGGCGGCGCCCGCCAGCGCCCTGACGAGGCTCGCGGCGGCGCGCGGCTCGTAGACGACGGTGGCGGTCTGCGTCTCGACCCGGCGGGGCGAAACGCGCCTGACGGCCCGCTCGCCGGCCCGCCGGCCGACCGTGGCCGCGTCCTCGACGTCCTCGCGGTGGGCGGCGGAGCTCGACCAGTAGTCGCGCTCCATGCCGGTCCCCTCGCCGGCCACCGCCATCGCCGAGCGGCTGTGGCGGGAGCCGAGATAGGCGCCGGCGAAGCCGTCCGACGTGGCGAGCACGAGGCCGCCGAGGCTCCAGGAGGCGGAGGCGCCGCCCGACCGGCTGACGCCCGCCACCTCGCGCATTGCCGCCTCGGCAGCGAGCGCCGCCTCGGTCAGTTCTGCGGCGGAAGGCGGAACGGGATCAACGAGGTCGAGGTCCGGCACCTCCCGCGCGAGCGCCGCCTTGTCGGCGAGGCCCGCATAGGGATCCTCCGGCGCGTGGCGGGCCATGGCGACGGCGCGCTCGACGAGCGCCGCCGCCTCCGATGGCGCGTTGGTCGAGACGGTCGCGAAGCGGCGGCCGACGAAGACGCGCAGCGACAGGTCGTCGGACTCCGACCGTTCGGTCTCCTCGACCCGCCCGTCGCGCACTTCGACGGCGAGGGCGGTGCCGCGCACGACGACCACGTCGGCGGCATCGGCTCCGGCGCGGCGCGCGTTCGCGACGAGATCGGCGGCGACGGACTTCAGGCGGTCGAGATCGGGGGTGTCGGTCATGCGGTGTCCCAGGGGCACCACCGTCGCTCCGATGGAAGCGCGCGGCGCGTGCGGTCCCCGTTCATCTACGGCGCCCACCCACCCCTCGCAAGGCGTGGGCGTCGCGAGGTCGCGGCGGGCGCTGCGCCCGCACGAGGCGCCTCCCGCAAGAATTTGCGTGATCCAGGTGAGGTTTGCGTAACCGTGCGGGAAGGCCGGCAGCGCGTGCGGGCCGCTGTTAACGGCGGCACAAGCACGCCGGCCCCCTTGATCAGGCCATGACGAGCCGGACGGGAAACCCGGACACAGGGTTTTCTTGCCATCCGGCGATGAGGAGCAGGCCGACGTGCCCCATTCGACTGCCGACATCTCCCCTGAGCGCGGCGCGCGCGCCGCCGAACTCCTGCCGCACCGCTTCGTCGCGGAAGAGGGTGTCGTCGGCAACGACGCGATCCTCTCGATCGTGCTCGACGAGACCCATGCCGTCGTCCGCCGGCGCCTCTCCGGCGTCGCGATGACGATGGTGATCCCGGTCGCCGCCTTCCGCGGCGTCGGCGTGCGCATCTCCGACGATCTCGACGAGATCTCCTTCGAGCTCGTCCACACCGATCCCGGCCTGACGCTGCCCCTCGGCAGCACGGACACCGTCGACGAGGCGGCGCGCCGCTTCGACGGCTGGGCGAACGCGCTCCGGCTGCCGCGCCTGTTCGTCGACCGCGACGGCGTCGCCGCCCCGATCGACAGCATCATCGGCACGGACGCTGAGATCGACGCTCCCCGGCGGGCGACGCGCCCGGGCGCCCCTGCCCTGACGGTTCACGAAGGCGGCCTCTCCACCCTCAGGCGCTGAGACCCAGGGCCCTGAGCGCCGCGTCGGCGACGAGCCCGAGAAACGGCAGCCAGCCCGCGATCCGGTTCGACCGGAAGAGCATCAGGCAGCGCGCCGGATCGTCCTCGTCGAGTGTCGCCACCTGCCAGGCAAGATGGCCGGCGAAGGCGGCGAGGCCGAAATAGGCCGGCCACCCTGCCCCGACGAGCGCGAGCGCCACGGCGAGCGCCACCACGGTGGCGGCGAACAGCCCCCCGATCGACATCCTGGTGTAGCGACCGAACAACCGCGCCGTGGAACGGACGCCGACGATCGCGTCGTCGCGTCGGTCCTGATGGGCGTAGATCGTGTCGTAGCCGACGGTCCACAGGATGGCGGCGAGGTAGAGCACCACCGGCGCCCAGTCGAGGCGGCCGAAGCAGGCCGTCCAGCCGAGGAACGCCCCCCACGAGAAGGCAAGGCCAAGCACCATCTGCGGCCAGTCGGTGACGCGCTTGGCGAACGGATAGGCGGCGACGACGACGAGCGAGCCGGCGCCGACGAGGATCGTCTGCCAGTTGAACTGCAGGAGCACCGCGAGCCCGACGAAGGAGAGCGCGACGGCGAAGGCGAAGGCGCGCTTCGCGCTCACCTGCCCGCTCGGGATCGGCCGCGAGCGGGTGCGCGTCACCTGGGCGTCGACGTCGCGGTCGACCACGTCGTTGTAGGTGCAGCCGGCGCCGCGCATGACGATGGCGCCGACGAGGAAGAGCGCGAGGTGCCAGGGGTTCGGGTACGGCGCGCCGGCGGCGACGGCCGCCAGCGCCGACGACCACCAGCACGGCCACAGGAGCAGCCACCAGCCGATCGGCCGGTCGAGCCGGGCGAGGCGCGCATAGGGCCGCCAGGCGAGCGGCGCATAGCGGTCCACCCAGTTGCCGCGGTCGGCATCGGCAACGGCACGGTCGGTCATCGGCGTCCTCCTGCCGCTGCTCTGCACCACCTGCTCTGCACCACCCCGCGCCCGCCCCGTCAAGGCGGCGCGATCGCCCGTCGCGCCGGCCGGCCGGTCGTGCTAAGCGCGGCCCCGACCCTTCGCACCGGGACACGCCATGACCACCGACGACCGCCTCAACGTGCTCGTGATCGGCTCCGGCGGCCGCGAGCACGCCCTCGCCTGGAAGCTGGCGCAGTCGCCGCGGCTCGGCAAGCTGTGGGCGGCGCCCGGCAACCCCGGCATCGCGTCAGTCGCCGACCTCGTGCCGATCGCCGTCGGCGACGCATCCGCGACAATCACCTTCTGCCGCGACAACAAGTTGGATCTCGTCGTCGTCGGCCCCGAGGCACCGCTGGTCGCCGGCCTCGCCGACCGGCTCGCCGAAGCCGGCGTCACCGTGTTCGGGCCGAGCGCCGCGGCCGCACAGCTCGAGGGCTCCAAGGGTTTCACCAAGGATCTCTGCGCCGAAGTTGGCATCCCGACGGCCGCCTATGCCCGCTTCCGCGACGCCGCCTCGGCCCGCGCTTACGTGGAGATGAGCGGCGCGCCGCTTGTCGTGAAGGCTGACGGCCTCGCCGCCGGCAAGGGCGTCGTCATCGCCGAGACGACCGCGGCGGCGCTCGAGGCCGTTGACGCCTGCTTCGAGGGCGCCTTCGGCGCGGCCGGGGCGGAGGTCGTCGTCGAGGCCTTCCTGACCGGCGAGGAGGCGAGCCTCTTCGCCCTCTCCGACGGCGAGACGGTGGTGCCGTTCGGCACGGCGCAGGACCACAAGCGCGTCCACGACGGCGACCTCGGGCCGAACACCGGCGGCATGGGCGCCTACTCGCCGGCCCCGGTGCTGACGCCGGCCCTCACGGAACAGGCGATGGCGGAGATCGTGCGGCCGACGGTGGCGGCGCTCGCCGCCCGCGGCACGCCGTTCCGCGGCGTCCTCTATGCCGGGCTGATGATCACCGAGAAGGGCCCGGAACTCATCGAGTACAACGTCCGCTTCGGCGACCCGGAGTGCCAGGTGCTGATGCCGCGGCTCGAGAGCGACCTCCTCGACCTCCTCCTCCGCTGCGCCACCGGGCGCCTCGCCGGCGCGGCCCCGCAGTGGCGCGACGGCACGGCGCTGACGGTGGTGATGGCCGCCGAGGGCTATCCCGGCGAGCCGCGCAAGGGCACCCGGATCCGGGGCCTCGCCGAGGCCGAAGCAACGGGGGCCACCGTGTTTCACGCCGGCACGGCGCTCGCCGGCGACGGCACGCTCGTCGCGAACGGCGGCCGGGTGCTCGCGGTGACGGCGGGCGGCGCGACGGCCGCCGAGGCGCAGCGACGCGCCTACGAGGCCGTTGACCGCATCGACTGGCCCGAGGGCTTCTGCCGCCGCGACATCGGCTGGCGGGCCGTCGCGCGCGAGACCGAAATCGGCTGACCGAATTCGGCACACCGAATCCCGCTACCCGAGTTCGGCTAGCCGAGATCGGCGTCAGTGGCCGCTCATGTTGGAGACGGTGTTCAGCACCACGACGCCGCCGATGATCATGGCGAGGCCGACCGCGCCGGCGAGGTCTAGCTTCTCGCCGTAGAAGACGATGCCGGCGGTGGCGGCGAGGACGATGCCGAGGCCGGACCACACGGCGTAGGTGAAGCCGAGCGACAGGCTGCGCAGCGCCACCGACAAGAGGAAGAAGGCGAGGCCGTAGCCGACGAGGACGACCAGCGTCGGGCCGAGCTTGGTGAAGCCGTCCGCCGCCTTCAGCGCCGTCGTCGCGATCACCTCCGCCAGGATGGCGACGGCGAGGAGCAGGTAGGCCATCGAGCTCGTCTCCGGTGAGCCGCGCCGCGGCGGGGAATCAGGCCTCGCCGGGCACGAAGGCGTCGAAGGCGGCCCAGAACGGCTCGCGGAAACGGTCCGCCTCCATCATCAGCTCGTGGCGCGCCCCGGGAACGAGGAGCACGCCGCCGTTGACGAGACGCTTGCCGAAGCGCTCGACGGCGCGCGCGTCGACGACGCGGTCGCGGCCGGAGGCGAAGATCAGCGTCGGAAGCGTCATCCGCTCCACGAGTTCGGCCTTCTTCAGCGTCACCATCGTGTCGCGCGCCGCCTTCACCCAGCCGATCGTCGGCGCCCCGAGCCTGAGCGCCGGCGCCGCATCGAGCACCGCAAGATTGCGGGCGAAGCGGGCGCGGTCGGAGGTGAGCGGGTTGCTCTCGAAGACGCCCGGTTCGCCGGCGCCCGGACGGCGGGCGGAGACCTGCTTGCGGCGCAGGCCGACGAGGCTGGCGAGTTCGAGCACGGAAGCGAACAGCCAGTCCGGCATGGTGCGCTCGCCGAAGCCGAGGAGTGGCGAGACGGTGACGAGCCGCGAGAACAGCGGATGGAGCCGGCGCACGCCGAGGAGCACGACGGCCCCGCCGGTCGAGTGGGCGAGCGCCGTGTAGGGCGGCGGCAGCGACGGCATCACCGCCTTGCGCATCACCGTCTCCACGTCCGCCACGTAGTCGTGGAAGGATTGGACGTGCCCGACATGCGGGTCGCGGGTGATGCGCCCCGAGCCGCCCTGCCCGCGCAGGTCGAAGGTGGCGACGGCGAAGCCGCGCTTCTGCAGGTCGGCGATCGTCTCGAAGTACTTCTCGATGAACTCCGCCCGTCCCTGCACGATGACCACCGTGCCGCGCGGTTCGGCCGGCGCCGGCCACAGCGCGACGCGCAGCGGCACGTTCCAGCGGCCCGGCACCGTCAGGGTGCGGGCGCCCGGCGGGACCGGGTTGATCGGCAGGTCGAGGAGCGCCGGTGCGGCGGGATCAGCCTTCATGAGCATGAACGAAGCGCGCGGCCCCCTTGAACTCGAAAAACCCCATTCCTACCTCGTTGACGCGGGCGCCAACCGGGTCCGCAGGAATGCCCACAGTCCGGCCAAGACGGCGGGCGGAGCGCATTCCGGATACCACAGTCGCTTCTTCTTGGAGGACACCATGCGTCACTTCGATCTCAGCCCCCTCTACCGGACCACCGTCGGCTTCGACCGGCTGTTCAACCTGCTCGACCAGGTGAACGGTGGCGAGGCGCCGTCCTATCCGCCCTACGACATCGAGCGCACCGGCGACAACGCCTACCGCATCACCATGGCGGTGGCCGGCTTCGCCGACAAGGACCTCGCCATCGAGGCCCGCGAGAACGTGCTCACCGTGAAGGGCGAGAAGCAGGCGGACGCCGACGCCGGCGAGCGCCAGGTGATCTACCGCGGCATCGCGGGCCGCGCCTTCGAGCGCCGGTTCCAGCTCGCCGACTACGTGGTCGTGAAGGGCGCCAGCCTCGAGAACGGCCTCCTGCACATCGACCTCGTGCGCGAGGTGCCGGAGCAGCTGAAGCCGCGCCAGGTGCCGATCCGCGCCGCGCAGGCGAAGCAGATCGAGCAGATCGCCGCCTGACGGGGGCGGGCCGACTCTCGGTCGGCCGGCCACCGGTAGAGACCGAGGGGGCGCCTCGCGCAAGCGGGGCGCCCTTTTTCGTTCTGCAGGTGCGGAGGATGGGCGGCGGCGCCGGCGGTGGTCAGGAGGAGTGTCGGCTTGCCCGCTGTGCTGGGGGGCCGCTCCACCCTGTGCCTGGCGGTCCCCCTCCACGCTGTGCCGGGCGGCCCCCCTCCCTACCCTCCCCCGCGAGGGGGGAGGGTTGCGCCGAGATCGGGGTGAGGGATTTGCAAACGCGAAGCCTCCCCCCTCGCGGGGGAGGTGGCCGGCGGAGCCGGTCGGAGGGGGGGCGCCGCGGGCTCGGCGGCGTAGATTTGGCAGTACGGTCCCGACCGCCTCTCCCGCGGTCTCCCGCAGGCTCGCCCCTCCCCCCGCCCTCGTGCCTCACTCCACCGCGACGCAGACCGGGGGCGATCGCTTCTCCCGCCGGCCGATCGCGCCGGACGCCGCTGCGGCGAGGATGCGGCGGAAGGTCGGGCACTCCATGTGGCTCGGGGCGGTGCAGGCGACGGCATGTCGCAGGCCGTCGCGCATCGCCGAAAGGGTGCGGATCGTCCGGTCGAGCTCGTCCGCCTTGCCGGCGAGCATCGCCCGGTCGATGGCCGGCGTCCCGTCCGGCGAGAGCATCCGGCCGATCTCCTCGAGCGAGAAGCCGGCCGCCCGGCCGAGGCCGATCAGCGCCAGCCGCTCGAGCACGCGGCCGTCGTAGAGACGCCTGAGGCCGCGCCGGCCGATGGGGGCGATGAGGCCGCGCTCCTCGTAGTAGCGCAAGGTGGACGCCGGCACCCCGGACCGCCGGGCCACCGCGGCGATGTCGAGATCGGATGGGCTTGCCTGCATCTCCGCTTGACCTCAAGTCGGCTTGAAGTGGCAGGGTGCCTTTCACGAGACACCGAGACAAGCCTGTGGAGGCGACGATGACGCAGCAGAACACCGGCGGGACCGATCAGGCCGCGCACTGGAACGGCGCCGCCGGCGAGGCCTGGGTGGAGGCGCGGGAGGTGCTCGACGGCATGTTCCGCAGCCTCGAGGGGCGCCTGGCGGACGCCGCCACGGAGACCGGTGCCGGCCGGGTTCTCGACGTCGGCTGCGGCACCGGCGCCACCACGCTCGCGATCGCGCGCCGGCTGGGGGCCGATGGCGAGGCGCTCGGGGCCGACCTGTCGGCGCCGATGATCGCCGCCGCGCAGGCGCGGGCCGCCCGCGAGGGGTCGAAGGCCGCGTTCGTCGTCGCCGACGTCGAGACGCACAGCTTCGCGCGCCATCACTACGATCTCGCGGTCTCGCGCTTCGGCGTGATGTTCTTCCCCGATCCGGTCGCGGCCTTTGCCAACCTGCGCACCGCGCTGAGGCCCGGCGGCCGCCTCGCCACGGTCGCCTGGCGGAGCCGCGAGGAAAATCCGTTCATGACGACGGCGGAGCGCGCGGCGCTGCCGCTGCTGCCCGAAGCGCCGCCGCCGCGGCCGCCGAACGCCCCCGGTCAGTTCGGCTTCGCCGACGCGGAACGGGTGACGGGGATCCTTGCGGACAGCGGGTGGACGGGCGCAGTGCTGCGGCCGCTCGACGTCGACTGCGCCTTTCCCGCCGCGGCGCTCGACCTCTACCTCCGCCGCCTCGGCCCGCTCGGCACGCTGCTGCGCGATGCCGACGAGGCGACGCGGGAGCGGGTGGTCGCGGCGGTGACGGCGGCCTTCCAGCGCTTCGTCCACGGCGACGAAGTCCGCTTCACCGCCGCCTGCTGGTGGATCGAGGCGCGGGCCTGAGCCCTCCCCTCACCCGCGGTCGGCGATCTCGAGGAAGTCGTCGATTTCCTCCGGCCGCGTCGCGAAGGACGTGACGAGGCGGACGTAGACCTCGCCCTCGGCCGGTCGGTCCTCCGGGGCGAGGGTCGCGGCGGACCAGGGATAGAGCCGCGCCCCCGCCGCCTGCAGCCGCTCGAGCGTCGCCTTCGGCAGGATGGCGAAGACGGCGTTGGCGCCCGGGCCGAACGGCAGGCGGACGCCGCGCACGCGCGACAGGCCGTCGGCGAGGCGGTCGGCCATGGCGTTCGCATGGGCGGCGAGGCGCAGCCACAGGCCGTCCCGCAGCAGGGCATCGAACTGCGCGGCGACGAAGCGGCTCTTGGAGAACAGGTGGCCGGCGCGCTTGCGGGTGTAGCCGAACTCGCGGCCGCGCTCCGGATCGAAGAACACCACCGCCTCCGCCGCCCAGGCGCCGGTCTTCGTCAGCCCGAAGGACAGCACGTCGACGCCAGCCTTCCAGGTGAGGTCGGCCGGGTCCGCACCGAGGCGGGCGACAGCGTTCGAAAAGCGCGCGCCGTCCATGTGGACGGAAAGGCCGCGCGCCTTCGCGGTCGCGGCGAGGGCGGCGATCTCGGCGGCCGTGTAGACGGTGCCGAGCTCGGTCGCCTGGGTGAGGCTGAGGACGTCCGGCCGGCCGAGGTGGACGGTGTTCGGCGGGTAGCGGTCGAGCGCCGCCGAAAGGCTCGCCGGGACGATGCGGCCGGCCTCCGTCGAGAGACCGACCATCTTGGCGCCGCTCGTCAGGAACTCGGGCGCGTTGCACTCGTCGGTGCGGATGTGCGCCTCGTCGGCGGCGAGCACCAGCGCGCCCGGGCGAACGAGGGCGGAGAGCGCCAGCGCGTTCGCCGCCGAGCCGGTGGCGACGAAGAACACCGAGACGGGCCGGCCGAAGACCTCGCCGATCCGCCGCTCGACGGCCGCGGTCCACTCGTCGGAGCCGTAGCCGGGGCTGACGCCGACGTTCACCTCGGACAGGGCATGGGCGACTTCCGGCGGCACGCCCGCCCAGTTGTCGGAGGCGAAGTTCATGGGTGGAGGCTCCGGTGCAGGCAAGCGGGAGGAGGTGGCGGCGACCCTCCATGCCGGAGCGCGCCGGCGACGGCAAGGCGCGGACGGGCCGGGAGACGTCTTGCCGGCTCCCGCTCCTCATTCCTCTCGAGGTCATTCCCGGGCTTGTCCCGGGAACCTACCCGCTTCCGCGGGCGCGACGCGGCGGCCGGAGGGCCGAGCTTCAGGGATGGGTTCCCGGGACAAGCCCGGGAATGACTCAGGAGGGGCGCGGTCCAGGCCAGACTTTCATCACTTAACTTATCGGTTGACTCTTCCGCCCGCCGCCCGCATATTCAACCACATGGTTGAGAATTCATCCGCCCGGCTCGACGCCGTCTTCCACGCCCTCGGTGACGGCACGCGCCGGCAGATGCTGCGGGCCCTGGCGGACGGCGAGAGGACGGTGGGCGAGCTCGCGGCACCGTTCTCGCTCTCGCTTGCCGCGGCCTCCAAGCATGTCCGCACGCTCGAGCGGGCTGGGCTCGCCGCCCGCCACGTCTCGGGCCGCACCCACCGGATGCGCCTGTCGGCCGGTCCGCTGATGGCCGCCCACGATTGGCTCGGGCTCACCGAGCGCCACTGGAGCCGGCGGCTCGACGTGCTCGAGCGGCTCCTCGGCGAGGACGACGCCGAGCCCACCCCGTCCTCCGGCGCCGCAGACGGCACGCCCCCTCGCCCACCCGCACCCGAAGGAGACGACCGATGAACGACATGAGCCCCCCGGACGCCTACGGCGTGCTCACCGAGCCGACGACGCTGACCATCCAGCGCCTGCTGCCGGGTCCGATCGAGCGGGTATGGGCCTACCTCACCGACGGTGAGCTGCGCAGCAAGTGGCTCGCGGCCGGCGACATGGAGCTGAAGCCCGGAGCACCGTTCACCTTCGTATGGCGCAACGGCACGCTCTCCGACGTGCCCTCGGGCCGCCCCGAGGGCTTCTCCGAGGAGCACCGGATGGAGAGCCGCATCGTCGCCTGCGAGCCGCCGCACCGGCTCGTGTTCACCTGGAACGGCGGCGACGACGTCTCCTTCGAACTCGCGCCGGCGGGCGCCCGCGTCCTGCTCACCGTCACCCACCGCCGCCTGCCGACGCGCGACATGCTGCTCAAGGTCGCCGCCGGCTGGCACCAGCACCTCGACACCCTCGCCGCCGCCATCGCCGGCACGGCGCGGCCGGCCTTCTGGGAAGGCTGGGTGGCGCTGAAGGACGACTACGACCGCCGCCTGCCCGGCTGACGGCGGCCCCGGCCGCGTCGCCGCGGCCGGCCCCATCCCCTTTTGATCAGCGCAATTCCCGCGCGCCCCGCGGCGCGCGGCAAGGCCGACGCGCGCCTCTAGGCGCGCACCTTCCGGAAAGGACCACGACTGATGCTCCGCCGATCAGACACGACACGATGGCTCCGCACCGCGGACATCGCCGCGGCCCTCGCCCTCGTCCTCGCCCTCGGCAGCACCACCCCGGCCGCCGCGATCGAGCCGATGCCCGAGGACCTCGAGATGCGGCTCGCCCTCTCCGCGGCCCCGCCGCCGCTCCGCCAGGAAGCGACGGTCTACCTGCTCGACCCGGCGAGGGGCTTCCGCCTGGGGCGCGAGGGCTCGAGCGGCGTCACCTGCCTCGTCCAGCGCACCGTCTGGGAGCTCGGCGCCGAGCGCGACGACATCTACATCCCGCTCTGCTACGACGCCGCCGGCACGCGGACCTACCTCAAGGTGATCATGGACGCGGCAGCACTCGCCGCCGAGGGCCTCGGTGCCGCCGACCTCAAGGCCGAGATCGCCGGGCGCTGGGCGGACGGCACGTATGAGGTGCCGGAGAAGGCCGGCGTCTCCTACATGGTGGCGCCGGTGTTCCGCACGGTGGGGCCGCCGGACCTCGCCGTCCGCACGATGGCGATGCCGCATCTGATGTTCTACGCGCCCGGCGTCACCAACTCGGACCTCGGCGCCGCTCCCGACCTCGCCGACCACGCGAGCCTCGCCTGGCCGTTCATCGACCGGCAGGGCAACGCCGAGCAGAGCTACATCATCCAGATGCTCGGCGCCGCCGAGAAGGCCGCCATCCTGGCCGACGAGACGGCGCTGATCGACGAGCTCTGCGCCTACCGGGACGTTCTCTGCCTTCCCGCGGCAGCCCACTGACGGGACCGGAGAGAGCGATCGCCGGCAGGCAAACCGACCGGCTCAGCGGCGCTTTTCTCGTTCGCCGCCCGGCGCCACCGGCATGCGGCCGGCCGGCGACAAACAGAGCCGCCCCCTCGCGTTTCGGTCGCCCCCGCCCCATTCGCCGAAACGTCCTTGCGCGGCGGGGCGGGTTCTGGCAATTTCCCCTCTGGATAGGTCAGTAGGACTGCCCTATCATAGGTACACGAACGGATTCGAGCCGACGGCTCGCCCGCGGGGCGGCCGGCGGCTCTCGCTGCGCCGGCACCGCGCGATTGTCCGGTGCAGGACCGGGTCGCCGGCGGCGATTTGGGGTTGCCGTCTTTGTGATGACGGCTACCTCGCCTATAGGTCGGGCTGGCGCTCCGGCGCGGACGGTCGGCGGCTGTGGCCACTGACCCGGCGAGGCCGGAAACCGGTTCGCTTGGCCCTCCCCTCGCGGCGGTCCGGCGCGGGCGGGAGTTGGCCCGGAAGATGCGTGCCTGCCGAGCGCCCCGGCGCACCGGGCGGGCCACGAGACGAAGACAGGGCGGCGCCTTGCGCGGCGCCGGGGTTGGAACGGCTCTAGTGAGGAGCGCGACGACGATGAACGGCGGATTCGGGAGCATGGGCGCGGGCATCGGTGCGGATCGTACGGCGGCGAACGCCGCGACGAAACGCGCCGCCGCCACGGGCCTCTATCGCCCGGATCGCGAGCACGATTCGTGCGGCGTCGGCTTCCTCGCCAACATGCGCGGCGAGGCGAGCCACGAGATCGTGGCCCAGGCCCTGAAGCTGCTCGAGAACCTCGAGCACCGCGGTGCCGTCGGCGCCGACCCGCTGATGGGCGACGGCGCCGGCATCCTCGTGCAGATCCCGCACGGCTTCTTCCGCACCGAAGGCGAGAAGCTCGGCATCGAGCTGCCGGAGCCCGGCCACTACGCCGTCGGCCACATCTTCCTGCCGCGCGACGAGGGGATGCGGCGGCTCTGCATGGAGACGGTGGAGCGCGTCGTCCGCGAGGAGGGCCAGGCCTTCTTCGGCTGGCGCACCGTGCCGACCGACAACTCCGGCTTCTCCGAGACCGTGCTCGCCTCCGAGCCGGTGCACATGCAGGCGCTGATCGGCCGCGGCCCGCACATCGGCGACGCTGACGAGTTCGAGCGGCGCCTCTACGTGCTGCGCAAGGTGATCTCGAACGCCATCTTCACCGGCATCGGCTTCAGCGACACCGACTTCTACGTCGTGTCGATGAGCTGCCGCACGCTCGTCTACAAGGGCATGCTGATGTCCTGGCAGGTGGGCAAGTACTACCGCGACCTCTCGGACCCGGCGTTCGCCTCGGCGATGGCGCTCGTCCACCAGCGCTTCTCCACCAACACCTTCCCGTCGTGGAAGCTCGCCCATCCCTACCGGATGGTCGCCCACAACGGCGAGATCAACACCGTCCGCGGCAACGTCAACTGGATGGCGGCGCGGCAGGCCTCGGTCGATTCCGAGCTGTTCGGCAACGACATCTCGAAGCTCTGGCCGATCTCCTACGAGGGCCAGTCGGACACCGCCTGCTTCGACAACGCCCTCGAGTTCCTCGTCCAGGGCGGCTACTCGCTCGCCCACGCGGTGATGATGCTCATCCCCGAGGCGTGGGCCGGCAACCCGCTGATGAGCGAGGAGCGGCGGGCGTTCTACGAGTACCACGCCGCCCTGATGGAGCCGTGGGACGGGCCGGCGGCCGTCGTCTTCACCGACGGCCGGCAGATCGGCGCGACCCTCGACCGCAACGGCCTGCGTCCGGCGCGCTACCTCGTCACCGAGGACGGCCTCGTGATGATGGCCTCCGAGATGGGCGTGCTGCCCATCCCGCAGAACAAGATCGTCACCAAGTGGCGCCTGCAGCCGGGCAAGATGCTGCTGATCGACCTCGAGGAGGGCCGCATCGTCGCGGACGACGAGATCAAGTCGTCGCTCGCCCGGGCGAACCCCTACAAGCAGTGGCTCGGCCGCACCCAGATGGTGCTCGAAGACCTGCCCGGCGTCCCCGCCCGGCCGGCGCGCACCGACGTACCGCTGCTCGATCGCCAGCAGGCCTTCGGCTACACCCAGGAAGACCTCAAGCTGCTGATGTCGCCGATGGCCGTCACCGGCCAGGAGGCGGTGGGCTCGATGGGCACCGACACGCCGATCTCGGCGCTCTCGGACCGCCCGAAGCTGCTCTACACCTACTTCAAGCAGAACTTCGCCCAGGTGACGAACCCGCCGATCGACCCCATCCGCGAGGAGCTCGTCATGAGCCTCGTCTCGTTCATCGGGCCGCGGCCGAACCTGTTCGACCTCAAGGGCCTGTCGAAGCGCAAGCGCCTGGAAGTGCGCCAGCCGATCCTCACCAATGAGGACCTCGAGAAGATCCGCGCGATCGGCGACATCGAGGACAACCACTTCCAGACGAAGACGCTGGACACAACCTACCTCGCCGCCCGCGGTCCGGCCGGCATGGAGGACGCGCTCGATCGCCTGTGCGAGCGGGCCGAGGCGGCCGTGCACGGCGGCTACAACATCATCATCCTCTCCGACCGGATGGTCGGGCCGGACCGGGTGCCGATCCCGGCCCTGCTCGCCACCGCCGGCGTGCACCATCACCTCATTCGCAAGGGCCTGCGCACCTCGGTGGGGCTCGTGGTCGAATCCGGCGAGCCGCGCGAGGTGCACCACTTCTGCGTCCTCGCCGGCTACGGCGCGGAAGCGATCAACCCCTACCTCGCCTTCGAGACGCTCGTCGCCATCCACGACAGCTTCCCGGAGGAGGTGGACGAGCACGAGGTCGTGCACCGCTACATCAAGTCGATCGACAAGGGCATCCTCAAGGTGATGTCCAAGATGGGCATCTCCACCTACCAGTCCTACTGCGGCGCGCAAATCTTCGACGCCGTGGGCCTGGCGTCCGCCTTCGTCGACAAGTACTTCTTCGGCACCGCGACCACCATCGAGGGGGTCGGGCTGAACGAGGTGGCCGAGGAGACGGTGCGCCGCCACGCCGCCGCCTTCGGCGACGATCCGGTGCTGCGCCGGACCCTCGAGATCGGCGGCGAATACGCCTACCGCCTGCGCGGCGAGGCGCACATGTGGCAGCCCGATACCATCGCGCAGCTGCAGCACGCCGTCCGCACCGAGTCGGCCGAGACCTTCGCCGAGTACACCCGCCTCGTCGACGAGGAGGCCGGGCGCTTCACCATCCGCGGCATGTTCCGCCTGAAGGCGGCGGAGGAGGCCGGGCGCGCGCCGGTGTCGCTCGCGGAGGTCGAGCCGGCCTCGGAGATCGTCAAGCGCTTCGCCACCGGCGCCATGTCGTTCGGCTCGATCTCGCGGGAGGCGCACACCACCCTCGCGATCGCCATGAACCGCATCGGCGGGCGCTCGAACACCGGCGAGGGCGGCGAGGAGCCGGAGCGGTTTCGGCCGCTCGCCAACGGCGATTCCATGCGCTCGGCGATCAAGCAGGTGGCGTCCGGCCGCTTCGGCGTGACGACCGAGTACCTCGTCAACGCCGACCAGATCCAGATCAAGATGGCGCAGGGCGCGAAGCCCGGCGAAGGCGGCCAGCTGCCCGGTCACAAGGTGGACGCGACCATCGCCAAGGTCCGCCACTCGACCCCCGGCGTCGGCCTGATCTCGCCGCCGCCGCACCACGACATCTACTCGATCGAGGACCTGGCGCAGCTCATCTTCGATCTGAAGAACGTCAACCCGGCCGCTGATATCTCTGTGAAACTCGTCTCCGAGGTCGGCGTCGGCACGGTTGCCGCCGGCGTCGCCAAGGCGCGGGCCGACCACATCACCATCTCCGGCTTCGAGGGCGGCACGGGTGCGTCCCCCCTCACCTCGCTGAAGCACGCCGGCAGCCCGTGGGAGATGGGTCTCGCCGAGGCGCACCAGACGCTGGTGCTGAACGGCCTGCGCTCGCGCGTCGCCCTGCAGGTCGACGGCGGCCTCAGGACCGGGCGCGACGTCGTCGTCGGGGCGCTCCTCGGTGCCGACGAGTTCGGGTTCGCCACGGCGCCGCTGATCGCCGCCGGCTGCCTGATGATGCGCAAGTGCCACCTCAACACCTGCCCGGTCGGCATCGCCACCCAAGACCCGGTGCTGCGCAAGCGCTTCAAGGGCACGCCCGAGCACGTGGTCAACTTCTTCTTTTTCGTGGCCGAGGAGGTGCGGGCGCTCATGGCGGCGCTCGGCTTCCGGACGCTCGCGGAGATGGTCGGCCAGACCCAGATGCTCGACCAGGAGCGCTTCATCGCTCACTGGAAGGCGAAGGGCCTCGATGCCTCGCGGCTGTTCATGAAGCCGGACGTGGCGCCCGGGGAGCTGCACCACACCACCCGCCAGAGCCACCCGATCGCCAAGGTGCTCGACCGCTCGCTGATCGCCGAGGCGATGCCGGCGCTCGAGCACGGGCGTCCGGTGCAGATCGCGGCGACGATCACCAACGTCGACCGATCGGCGGGCGCGATGCTGTCCGGCGAGGTGGCGAAGCGCTACGGCGGCGCGGGCTTGCCCGACGGCACCATCCACGTGGCGCTGACCGGCACGGCCGGCCAGGCGTTCGGCGCCTGGCTCGCCAAGGGCATCACCCTCGAGCTCGTCGGCGAGGCCAACGACTATGTCGGCAAGGGCCTGTCGGGCGGCCAGATCATCGTCCGGCCGCCGGCCGAGGCGAAGATCGTGCCGGAGAAGTCGATTATCGTCGGCAACACCGTGCTCTACGGCGCGACGGAGGGCGAGTGCTACTTCCGCGGCGTCGCCGGCGAGCGCTTCGCGGTGCGCAACTCCGGCGCCATCGCCGTCGTCGAGGGCTGCGGCGACCACGGCTGCGAGTACATGACCGGCGGGCTCGTCGTCGTCATCGGCGAGACCGGGCGCAACTTCGCCGCCGGCATGTCGGGCGGCGTCGCCTACGTGCTCGACGAGGACGGCACGTTCGGCTCGCGCTGCAATCTCGCGATGGTCGACCTCGAGCCGGTGCTCGAAGAAGAGGACCTGCTCGAGCGGCTGCACCACCACGGCGGCGACATCGAGCACAAGGGTCGCGTCGACCTCTCGGCCGACATGACGGAGCACGACGACGAGCGCCTCTACCAGCTCATCGACAATCACCACCGCTACACCGGCTCGACGCGGGCGAAGGCGATCCTCGACGGCTGGGACGCCTACCGGCCGAAGTTCGTGAAGGTGATGCCGGTCGAGTACCGCCGCGCCATCATGGAGATGCAGCGCCAGCGGCTCGGCCTCGCGGCGGAGTGACGGCGGCGCGGCCACGGCCGCGCCCACCCCCCTTTGACATCGGGCACCGGCGGTCGTTCGGCCGAGGTCGCCCCTGCGAATGGCCACGTCGATGCGCGTCTACGGCGACATGAACTCCGGCAACTGCCTCAAGGTCCGCTATGTCGCGGACCACCTCGGGCTCTCCTACGAATGGGTCGAGGTCGACATCATGAAGGGGGGATCGCGGACCGACGCCTTCCTCGCCCTCAGCCCGATGGGCCAGGTCCCGATGGTCGTCCTCGACGACGGCCGTCCGCTTGCCCAGTCGAACGCGATCATGCGCTTCCTCGCCGAGGGCAGCGATCTCGTCCCCGCAGACGCCTACCTCAGGGCGAAGATGGATGAGGTGCTGTTCTGGGAGCAGAACCTGCACGAACCTTTCGTGGCAGGCTGCATCTTCCAGATGGTCTATCTCGGCAAGACGGCGGACGAGCGCGATCCCGAGCGCGTCGCCCGCGCCGAGAAGGCGCTCGACCTGATGGAGCGCCTCCTCGACGGGCGCACGTGGTTCGTGGGCGACGCCATGACGCTCGCGGATATCGCGCTCCTCGCCTACACACGGCGGGCGCCGTTGGGCGGCTTCGACCTCGCCGGGCGACCGGCGGTGACCGACTGGATTGGACGCTGCGAGCGGGCCCTCGGCCTCGCTCCGCTCGGCATCGCAGCTTGAGGGCGGCACGATGGGCAAGGTGACCGGCTTCCTGGAGATCGACCGCCAGGAGCAGAAGTACCAGCCGGCTTCCGACCGGATCCGGCACTATCGCGAGTTCGTGGTGCCGCTGCCGCCGCAGGAGGTGGAGCGGCAGGCGATGCGCTGCATGGACTGCGGCATCCCGTTCTGCCACGGCCCGACGGGCTGCCCCGTCCACAACCAGATCCCCGACTGGAACGACCTGATCCAGGCCGGCGACTGGCAGGAGGCCTCGCGCAACCTGCATTCGACCAACAACTTCCCCGAGTTCACAGGCCGCATCTGCCCCGCTCCGTGCGAGGAGGCGTGCACGCTGAACCTCGAGAACGTGCCGGTTGCCATCAAGACGATCGAGCAGGCGATCGCCGACAAGGCATGGGAAGCGGGCTGGGTCGTCCCGGAGGCGTCGCCGCATCGCACCGGCAAGCGCGTCGCCGTGATCGGCTCCGGGCCGGCCGGCATGGCGGCCGCCCAGCAGCTCGCCCGCGTCGGCCACGAAGTGCACGTCTTCGAGCGCGAGCCGAAGGCGGGCGGCCTGCTGCGCTACGGCATTCCCGACTTCAAGATGGAGAAGCACCACATCGATCGCCGCGTCCGCCAGATGGAGGCGGAAGGGGTGCGGTTCCACTACGGCGTCGAGATCGGCCGCAATGCCAAGCTCGAGACGCTGCTCGGCGAACACGACGCGGTTCTGATCGCCTGCGGCGCCGAGCGGCCGCGCGAGGCGGGGCTGCCGGGCTCGGACCTCAAAGGCGTCCACTTCGCCATGCCCTATCTCGTGCAGCAGAACCGCCGGCTCGGCGGCGAGAAGGTGCGCGAGGAGGCGGTGCTCGCCTACGGCAAGCACGTCGTCGTCATCGGCGGCGGCGACACGGCGTCCGACTGCGTCGGCACCGCCTTCCGCCAGGGCGCGATCCGCGTGACGCAGCTCGACATCCGCCCGATGCCGCCGGCGCGGGAAGACAAGCTGCGCATCTGGCCCTACTGGCCGACCAAGTTCCGCACTTCCTCGAGCCAGGCCGAGGGCGCCGAGCGCGAGTTCTCCGCCGCCACCCTCGGCATCGTCGGCGACAAGGGCCGCGTGACCCACGTCCAGTGCGCCCGCGTTGACGAGGCGCGCCGGCCGATCAACGGCACCGAGTTCCTCATCCGGGCCGACCTCGTGATGATCGCCATCGGCTTCGCGGGCCCCCTCCTCGACACCTACGTCGCCGAGATGGGCGAGGCTCTGAAGCTCGACCGGCGGACCAACGTCGTCGCCGGCACGGACGACTACCGCACCTCGGTCGACAAGCTCTTCGCCGCGGGCGACGCCCGCCGCGGCCAGTCGCTGGTGGTGTGGGCGATCCGCGAGGGCCGGCAGGCGGCCCGGGCCATCGACGAGGCGCTGATGGGCGCCTCGACCCTGCCGCGCTGACCGGCATCCGCCGCGTGGGCGGCGGCAGTCACTCCTCGCTCTGCTTCTTCTGCCAGAGCTCGATGACGGAGCCGGGAAGGAGCCGGCCCTCGGCGTCCTTGCCGACGACGCCGAGGTCGAAGACCGTCTTCAGCCGGGGGCCCTGCTCGGCGATCACCGCCGTGCGCACGCTCTTGTCGAGGGCCGCGTTGAAGGCGGCGATCCGGCTCTTGTACTGGATGCCGATGAAGTAGGGGAACGCCGCCTCCTGGAGGCGGTCCGGATCGTCGACGGGCTTCGAGAAGCTCGCGACGTAGTGGTAGGCGCTCTCGCCGCGGTCGGCGAGATAGCTGTCGATCCCGTTGTAGAAGTCGAGATCGCCGTAACCCGGCACGAAGGCGTAATCCTCCGCGAAGCTGCCCGGCTTGGCCAGGAAGTAGAAGCGGTCGACGTCGGCCTCCTCGTAGGTCGGCGGCAGGGCCTGCTCCTCGAAGGTCGGCCCCCACAGGTCCGAGCCCTTGAGGAGATAGTTCCGCTCGGTGACGCGCGCGCCGGCGGGCGTCTCGACGACGGCCTCCCAATAGACGTAGCCGAGAGGGTCGCGCTTCAGGCCGACGGTCGCCTGCAGCGCCGCGATCTCCGCCTCGAGGGCGCCGTCGTCGCCAGCATAGGCGACGGGTCCTCCGGAACCACCATCGGACAGAAGGACGTCGGCCTTCGGCTTGCCGAAGAGGTTGAGGAGCGTCGTCCCCGCCTCGTTGCTGCCGTCGCCGTTGAGGACGACCCATCCGGGGACGGAACTGCGGTTGCCGGTGCCACCGCCCTCCTTCGTCAGCCAGGTGCGCCGGACATAGCTCGACCGCAGCACGGCCACCTCGGAGGAGGCGTCCGGCCCCACGTGCCCGACGGGCCCGTAGATCGGGTGGCCGTCGATGGCGAAGCCGACGAGCTTCGACTGCTCCAGGCGGCCGAGCACATAGGGGTCCTGAAGCTCCTCGAGGAGGAGCACCGACATCTGATGATTGTGCAGGATGCCGCGGCTCTTCGGCAGCTCCGGCAGGTTCATCGGCGTCGCGTGCGCGATGTCGGAATTGACGATCGCCGCCTCGGCGACGTTGGCGTCGAACGACCACAGCCCCTCGTTCTCGTAGGCGAACGTGTCGGTGTAGTTGAAGATGCTCACGCCGTTGACGAGGACCCCGACCGCTCCCTTGTCGGCGAAGTCGTGGACCGGGCGGCCGTCCGGCTCGGGATCGAGCGACAGGCGGAAGATGCCGTAGGTCATCCCCGGCTTGAGGCTGGCGAAGGCGTGCGGCGACTCGATGTTGTAGTCGGGGATGCCGCCCACGTAGACATAGGCCTGACGCCCGTCTTCAGAGACCTGAAGGCCGACGATGTCGGCGAGGATCTTCGAGACCGCCGCGTTCCACGTGGGCGAATCGCTGAAGCCGAAGCAGGGATTCTCCTTGTCGAGGTTGACCAGGAAGCGCGAGAGAATGCGCTGAAAGACCGGGGTTGCGGCGAGTTTGGCGAAAGTCGCCGGGTCGGAGAACGGCGGCGACAGCCGGCCGGCCTGGTCCGCCGCGAGGAAGCCGGCACGCTCGCAGTGCTCGAGCGCCCCCGCGCCCGCCCGCTTCGCCTCGTGGGCACGCGCACCGGGCGAAGCCGCCAGAACGGAGGTCGCCAGCAGGGCCGCAGCGAGCGCCCCGGCGCAGATTCGTTGCCCAAAGCGCGTGCGCGTGGCCTTCATCCCGTTCCCCCATTGCCGCAGCCGGCCCCCGGCTCCGCCAGTCGCCCCGCCCCGAGACGCCGGCACCGCTGCCCGACGGGTAGAATGGCGCCGGAAGCTTGCTCCTAGTCGGGGCGAGCCGCCCAAGCCCCCGATGGGCGGTGCCCGCCTCTGTGAGGCGCCGCACCCTAGCAAGCCGGCGTTACTCGCAGAAGACGCGGGCTCTCACGGCCTCCGTCGCACCGTCCGACCCCACCGCGGCAGGCCGCGGGTGACGAGCCAGATGCCGGCGGCGATCGGCACGATGCCGAGGAGGTCGAGCGGGGCGACCGGCTCGGCGAGCACCAGCCAGCCGAACAGGAGGCCGAGTGGCGGCATCAGGAAGTGCAGCGCGCTCGCGCTCGTCGCCGTCGTCCGCCCGAGCAGGAAGAACCAGAGCGCGTAGCAGCCGACCGAGACGGCGAACACGAGCCACAGGAAGCCGCCGACGAGGCCGGGCGTCAGCCGGACGGCGGACCAGTCTTCCATGACGAGCGCCGCCGGCAGCACGAGAAGGCCGCCGAACAGGCACTGAAGGCCGTTGCCGACCCACAGCCCGCCGCCCGGCGCGAACTTCTTGTAGGCGAGCGTGCCGCCGACCAGCGACAGGAGCCCGAGCACCACGAGGAGCGTGCCGAACGGGTCCTCGCCGCCGATGCCGGCGCTGCCGGCGAGCCGTGACCTCAGCACGAGGGCGACGCCGGCAAGGCCGAGCAGCAGCCCCGCGACCTTCACCACCGTCAGCCGCTCGCCGAGCACCGGGCCCGCGAGAGCCGCGACGAGCAGCGGGCTCGCGCTGACGATGACGGCCGCGAACGCGGAGGTCACGGTCGTCATCCCCGTCCAGCTGAGGCCGAGATAGACGGCGTTGTTGAGCGCGCCGAGGACGACGAGCGCGGCGACGTCGCGCCGGGTGAGGCGCGGCGGCCCCGCCACCATCCAGGCGACGGCGAGCATCAGCACCCCGGCCACCAGGAAGCGCACCGTCAACAGCGTCAGCGGCGGGCAGTCGACGAGGGCGATCTTCGCCGCCGCAAAGGCAGAGCTCCACAGCACGCAGAACAGCGCGATCAGCGCCGTCATGACGAGCCGCGAAGGCCCGAGGGCCGGGACGGCGGTCTTTGCGGCGGGGCCGGATGGCGACACGGAACGGACCCGTTTCGGATGAGAGGGCGGGATGACGGCGGGGGAACTGAGGACGGACATCGCGTGAACTCCGAGCATGGTAGATTCGGAGACCGGTGGAACGAGCATGCCGAAGCGTAGGCGCGATCCGATGCATTGGGAAATTCGATCTTTCGATCTATACTAGTGGCGATTGGAATGGATGACCGCCGTGCTCGACCTCGATCTCCTCCGCTCCTTCGTCTCGGTCGCCGATGCCGGCGGCTTCACCCGCGCCGGCGAGCGCGTCCACCGCACCCAGTCGACGGTGAGCCAGCAGATCCGCCGGCTCGAGGAAACGGTGGGCCGGCCGCTGTTCCATCGGGAGGGCCGGTCCGTCCGCCTCACCGAGGACGGCGAGCGGCTGATCGGCTACGCCCGGCGCCTCCTCTCGCTCGCGGCCGAGGCGCGGGCGGCGGTCGGCGGCGAAAGGCCGGTGGAAGTCGTCCGCCTCGGGGTGCCGGACGACTTTGCCGTCGAGCCGCTGACGGAGGCCGTCGCGGCCTTCTCGCGCCTCAGGCCCGACTGCCGGCTGTCGGTCCGGTGCGCGCTGTCGATCGATCTCGTCGCGGGCCTTGAGGCGGGCGACTACGACGTGGTGCTGGCGAAGCGCGATCCGGGCGCCGGGCCGGCGATCGCCCGGTGGGCGGAGCGTCTCGTCTGGATCGCCAGCGCCGCCCATCCCCTGCCCGCCGACCCGCTGCCGCTCGTCGCCTTCCCGCACGGCTGCGTCTACCGGGCGCGGGCCGTCCACGCCCTCGAGCGCTCCGGGCGCGACTGGCGGATCGCCTACGAGAGCCCGAACCTCATGGGCATCCAGGTGGCCATCGCCGGCGGCCTCGGCGTCGCCCTCCTTGAGGCCCGCGCCGTCCGCCCGGATCACCGCGTGCTCGGTCGCGCGGACGGCCTGCCCGACGTTCCGCCGACCGAACTCGCGCTGATGGGGCGGTCCGGCACGGACGGTGCCGCCGCCGATCTCGCCGACGCGATCGCGCGGTTCTGTTCTGGGACGATCCCCGCCGTGGCCGCCTGAGAGACGGCCGCACGAGCTGGTTGTCGGAGGCCCGCCGAAGCCACTAAGGTGCGCCCTCCGACCGCGGACGTGGCGAAACCGGTAGACGCAAGGGACTTAAAATCCCTCGGAGGCAACTTCGTGCGGGTTCGATCCCCGCCGTCCGCACCAGCGGCCTGCCCTACTCCGCGGCGGAAGAGGCGCGCGCGCCCGCCGGCCAGCCGGTGGGCAGACCGTCGATGCTGACGGTGTTCGTCGTCCGCCGGTACTCCTCGAGACCCTCCTCGCCCTTCGCCTCGGCCCAGCGGACGAGCGACGGCCGCTCGTCCACATAGTCGAAGAGCGGCACGCCGTAGCCGCACGACGTCTGCACGAGATCGACGTGGAGGACGACGATCTGGCGCGCGCCGGTGGGCTCCCGCCCTTCGAAAGCCCCGGCGAGAAGTTCGTCATAGGCCTGCGTGCCCCGGCGCAGCACCTCGCCCTGGCCGTAGAGGCGCATGATCAGCGGTGGCCCCTCGAAGGCGCAGAGCATGATCGTCAGCCGACCGTCGGCGAGCATGTGGGCCGACGTTTCGTTGCCGCTGCCGGTGCAGTCGAGATAGCAGGCGCGGTTCGGTCCGAGCACACGGAGCGAGGCGGCATCCTTCGGCGACAGGTTGATCCGGCTCCCGGCGGCGGCCGAGGCCGTGAAGAAGATGCGCTGGCGGCCGATGAAGTCGCGGTGCTGGCTGCCGATTTCCGGAAACTGCTTCGCCATCTCTCCACTCCTCGCACCCGCCGAGCCCCCGCTCAACCGGCAAGCTACTGCCGCCGACGCCTCGCCCGCAACCGGCGGTCCCGCCGCCGGGAAGCCGTTGGATCGCAACCGAAAATTCACCCTTGAGGAACACAACTAGAACGGATAGCGTGTGTTCGTGATTTGTACGCGATTCGAGATCGCGGGACCGACGAGGGGGCGCGGGAGACGGCGATGCTCACACGCAAGCAGTACGAGCTGCTCATGTTCATCCACGAGCGCCTCAAGGAGAGCGGTGTTCCACCGTCCTTCGAGGAGATGAAGGACGCGCTCGACCTGCGCTCGAAGTCCGGCATCCACCGCCTGATCACCGCCCTCGAGGAGCGCGGCTTCCTGCGCCGCCTGCCCAACCGGGCGCGCGCCCTGGAGGTGATCCGGCTGCCCGAATCGGTCGCGAGCGGGCCGGCCTCGCCCCGCGGCCGCGGCTTCACGCCGAGCGTCATCGAGGGCGACGGGCCGCGGACGAAGCCGCCGGAGCTGCGGCCGCCCGCGCCGGTCGAGACGGCCGGCGGCGTCAGCATCCCGGTGATGGGGCGCATCGCGGCCGGTGTACCGATCGAGGCGATCCAGACCCACACCCACTCCATCACCGTGCCGATGGAGCTCGCCGGCGCCGGCGAGCACTTCGCCCTCGAGGTCCGCGGCGATTCGATGGTGGAGGCCGGCATCTTCGACGGCGATACGGTCGTCATCCGCCGCACTGACGCGGCGACGACGGGCGACATCGTGGTGGCTCTCGTCGACGACGAGGAGGCGACGCTGAAGCGCCTCCGCCGCAAGGGCGCCTCGATCGCCCTCGAGGCGGCGAACCCCGCCTACGAGACGCGGATCTTCGGCCCCGACCGCATCCGCATCCAGGGCCGGCTGGTGGCGCTGCTGCGCCGCTACTGAGCGGTTCGCGCCGACGGCGACCACGGCCGGCCGGGCTCGCCGGCCGCCGTCACCGCGATCCCGCCGGGGGCGGACGGATCGAGCACCGCGACGAGGCCGCCGTCGCCGCTCATCGCCGTCCGGTCGATGTAGAGGCGGACGGTGTGACAGCCGGCGGGGCGCGGCACCGGTGCGATGATCACCGCGACGCGGCCGCAGTCCTCGACCAGCGCGAGCGGACGCGTCACCACCGCGACGCGGAGCCCGTCCCGCCCGAGCGGCAGGACGCAGCCGAGGTTGTCGCAGCGCTCCGGCACCGCCACAGCGGCCTTCGCGTCGCGGGGATCGGCGTCGGCGGCGAGCCAGGCGCGCACCGCGAATGCCGACCGGGCGCCGGCCACCACGGCGAGGCGACCGTCCGGTCCGCGGACGGCGACGCCCCGGCCGTCCGCAGAGACGAGGAGGTCCGGGGCCTCGGCGGTCGTCGCGAGGCCGAGCCCGGCGAGGAGCGGCAGCACGGCGAGCCGCCGCCAGGGGGCCGCGGCGATGGCCGCCCAAAGCAGCGCCGCGGTGAGCAGAAGCACCGCCGCGAGGGGCACCCGGCCGATGAGCGCGCTCTCGCCCGTCCACGCTGTGATGGTCGCGGCGACGGCGAACATCCACTCGAGGCCGAGGCCCATCGGCCAGAGAGCCACCTGCTCGAGGCCGAAGGGCAGGAGCACCAGCGCGAGCACGCCGAACGGCATCACGAGCACGGAGACCGCCGGCATCGCCACGAGGTTGGCGAGGAGCCCGAGCGGCGCGCCGCGGTGGAAGTGGTAGGCGGCGATCGGCGCAGTGGCGAGGCCGGCGATCAGCGAGGTCGCCGCGAGGCCCGCGAGCGCGAGGCCGGCGCCGCGGACGAGACGGGCGCCCGCGCCACGCTGCGGCGTCGTTGTCGGGTCGCGCGCGCGGCCGCCCCACCACTCATAGGCGGCGACGAGCGCGATGACCGCCGCGAACGACATCTGGAAGCCCGCGCCGAGCACGGCGCTCGGCTCGATCGCCATCACCACGAGCGCGGCGACGGCGACGGTGCGCAGCGAGATCGCCGGCCGGTCGACGAGGACGGCGAGGAGCGCCACCGCCATCGTCACGTAGGCGCGCTGGGTCGCCACCTCCGCCCCGGAGATGACGAGGTAGAGCGTCGCGGCACAAAGAGCCACGATGGCCGCCCACGCCTTGATCGGCCGCGTCAGCGCGATCGCCGGCACGGCGGCGAGCGAGGCCCGCACGACCCAGAAGACCGTTCCGGCGACGAGCACCATGTGCAGTCCCGAGATCGACAGCACGTGGGCGAGGCCGGACACCCGCATCGCCTCCTCGAGGCTCTCCGGGATGCCCCCGCGATCCCCGACGAGGAGCGCCGCGGCCACTTCGCCGCGTGGTCCCGGGAGAGCGGCGCGGAGGCGCTCCGCGATCGTGTGGCGCACGTGCGCCACGACGCGGGCCGGCACGAGGTCGAGGGGCATCGCCCCGAGGCTCGCCGGCCGCGGGCGGCCGTAGGCGAAGCCGCTCGCGCCGATGCCCTCGAGATAGGCCGTGCGGGCCGGGTTCCAGCCGCCCGGCATGTCCGGCCCGCGCGGCGGCTCGAGCCGCGCCGTCACGGCGACGGCGTCGCCGGGCAGGAGCCCGGTGGCCCCGGCCGCCGTTACCGTCACCCGGCGGGGCAGCCCTGGCGGAGGCACCCCGGCCAAGGTGGCCGGACGGATGGTGAGGCGCGCCCGCCCCCCGGTCCGCCGCTCGACGCGTTCGACGAAGCCGGTGAGTTCGGCCGTGCGGGCCTCGGCCAGGGTCGGCGCGGCGACAAACGTCACCTCGATCTTCGCCGCCGTCGCGCCCATGACCAGGGCCCCGGCGAGCGCCAGCGCCGGAAAGGCGACCGGCCGATCACGGAAGCGGCGGGCGGTGAGGACCAAGAGGGCCGAGAGGGCGAGAAGCGCCGACAACGCGGGCTCGCGCGGCAGCGCGAAATAGGCAGCGCACCCGGCTGCAAACGCGACCGCGATCCAGAGGAAGCCGCGACCCGATGCGAGATCGGCCGCCGCGCAGGCCCCGAGCGCCTCGCCGATGGCCTCAAGGCGCGCCCGCGGCCCCGGGAGCGGCGCGGCCGGCGCCCGGTCGGCGGCCCGAACGTCGTCGTGCGTCTGCCTCTTCGCCCGGGTTTCCGGCCCCATGGCCGCCCCTCCCCCGGGCCGCCCCACCCCACGCTGCGGGTGCCTCTGCCGCCGCCTGCGATCGCACCGGCGGGGCGCCGGGGCAACGCCCCTAACCCGCGGCGCTGCACCGCCTTTCGGCGACTTGGGATCGGCCCGACCGCATGGTACACGAGCGCCCGAATGGCACCAGCCGCCTGCACCGGAAGGTGATGGCCGTCCGCGCCGCAACCATCGCGCCCACCGTCACCGGCCCGGGCCGGCCGGCGAACCGTCCCGGCGACGGCGCCGCGGCCGGCGCCGCCCCGCCCGGTCCCCCCGAGAGGTCCGCATGTCCGAGCCCGTCGTCACCCGCTTTGCCCCCTCCCCGACCGGATTCCTGCACATCGGCGGCGCGCGGACGGCTCTCTTCAATTGGCTCTATGCTCGCCACACCGGCGGCACGATGCTGCTGCGGATCGAGGACACCGACCGCGAGCGGTCCACCGACGCGGCGATCACCGCGATCCTCGACGGCCTCACCTGGCTCGGGATCGACTGGACGGGCGAGCCCGTCTTCCAGTTCGCCCGCGCTTCGCGCCACCGGGAGATCGCCGAGCAGCTCGTCGCGGAGGGCAGCGCCTATCGCTGCTACGCTTCGCCGGACGAGTTGACGGAGATGCGCGAAAAGGCGCGGGCCGAGGGTCGGCCGCCGCGCTACGACGGCCGCTGGCGTGACCGCGACCCCTCCGAGGCGCCGGCGGGGGTGAAGCCCGTCATCCGCATCAAGTCCCCGCTCGCCGGCGACACCGGCGTCGACGACCGGGTGCAGGGCCGCGTGGTCTTCCCGAACAAGGATCTCGACGACTTCGTCATCCTGCGCTCGGACGGCACGCCCACCTACATGCTGTCGGTCGTCGTCGACGACCACGACATGGGCGTGACGCACATCATCCGCGGCGACGACCACCTCACCAACGGCGCCCGCCAGACGATCCTCTACGAGGCGCTCGGCTGGCGCGTGCCGGTGATGGCGCACATCCCGCTGATCCACGGGCCGGACGGCACGAAGCTCTCGAAGCGCCACGGCGCGCTCGGCGTCGAGGCCTACCGTGCCATGGGCTACCTTCCGGCGGCGCTCCGGAACTACCTCGTCAAGCTCGGGTGGAGCCACGGCGACGCCGACGTGATGTCGACGGAGGATATGGTCGCCTGGTTCGACCTCGACGCCGTCGGCCGGTCGCCGTCGCGCTTCGACTTCGCCAAGCTCGAGAACCTCAACGGCATCTACCTGCGAGCCGCCGAGCCGGCGGAGGTCGCGGCGGCCGTGAAGTCGGCCCTGCCTTTTCTCGAAGGCGCCGACGACCTTCGCGCCGCCTGGACGCCGGAGCTCGAGGCGAAGCTGCTCGAGGCCATGCCGGGCCTCAAGGAGCGCGCGAAGACGCTGGTCGAGCTGGTCGACAACGCCCGCTACCTCTGGGCCGTCCGGCCGCTCCCGCTCGATGCGAAGGCGAGCGAACTTCTCGACGGCGAGAACCGCGCGATGCTCGCCGCCCTCGCGGAGCGGCTGGCGGCGGCGGCGACCTGGGACGCCGAAGCCGCGGAGGCGGTGGTGCGAACCTTCGCCGAGGAACGAGGCCTGAAGCTCGGAAAGGTCGCCCAGCCGCTCCGCGCCGCGGTCACCGGCCGGACCACCTCGCCGGGCATCTTCGACGTGCTCGCCGTCCTCGGGCGGGACGAGAGCCTCGCCCGCATCGGTGACCTTGCAGCGTAATACGGTCGCCGCTTGCGGCGGTGCGTCAAATGGGATACCCCACCACTCCAAGGTCCCTAGCTACCGCGCATCTCCCACCGAGCTCACAATAGACAACAATATTGGCGCCCCAACGGCACGCTCGGACGCTCGCAGCCACGGACCTTCATTGACACGGCTCTGAAGGGGCGAGCGCCATGAGCGACAAGACCGCGAAGCTCACCATCGGCGAGAAGAATTTCGACCTGTCCGTCAAGAAGGGCTCGATCGGCCCGGACGTGGTGGACATCTCGAAGTTCTACGCCGAGACCGGGATGTTCACCTACGACCCCGGCTTCACGTCAACCGCTTCGTGTGAATCCCAGATCACCTACATCGACGGCGACAAGGGCATCCTGCTCTACCGCGGCTATCCGATCGAGCAGCTCGCCGAACACGGCGACTTCCTCGAGACCTGCTACCTGCTGCTCTACGGCGAGTTGCCGACCGCCGCCCAGAAGGCCGACTTCGTGAACCGTGTGACCTATCACACGATGATCCACGAGCAGATGACGCGGTTCTTCTCCGGCTTCCGCCGCGACGCCCACCCGATGGCCGTCATGGTCGGCGTGGTCGGCGCCCTCTCGGCGTTCTACCACGACTCCACCGACATCGCCGATCCGCAGCAGCGGATGATCGCCTCGCTGCGCATGATCGCCAAGATGCCGACGATAGCGGCTGCCGCCTACAAGTACTCGGTCGGCCAGCCGTTCATCTACCCGCGCAACGAGCTCGACTACTCGTCGAACTTCCTCAACATGTGCTTCGCGGTGCCGTGCGAGGAGTACAAGATCAACCCGGTGATGGCGCGTGCCATGGACCGGATCTTCATCCTCCATGCCGACCACGAGCAGAACGCCTCGACCTCGACGGTGCGCCTGGCGGGCTCCTCGGGTGCCAACCCGTTCGCCTGCATCGCGGCCGGCATCGCCTGCCTGTGGGGCCCGGCCCATGGTGGCGCGAACGAGGCGGCGCTCAACATGCTGCAGGAGATCGGCTCCGTCGAGCGCATCCCCGAGTTCATCGCGCGCGCCAAGGACAAGAACGATCCGTTCCGCCTGATGGGCTTCGGCCACCGCGTCTACAAGAACTACGATCCGCGCGCCCGCATCATGCAGAAGACCTGCCACGAGGTCCTCTCCGAGATCGGCCATCGCGACGATCCGCTGCTGCAGGTGGCGGTCGAGCTCGAGCGCATCGCGCTGAACGACGACTACTTCATCGAGAAGAAGCTCTATCCGAACATCGACTTCTACTCGGGCATCACGCTGCGGGCGCTCGGCTTCCCGACGACGATGTTCACCGTGCTGTTCGCGCTGGCGCGGACGGTCGGCTGGATCGGCCAGTGGAAGGAGATGGTGGAGGACCCGTCGCAGAAGATCGGCCGGCCGCGCCAGCTCTATACGGGTGCGGTGCAGCGCGACTACGTGCCGATCATGCAGCGCCGCTGATTACGCGGCGGGCCACGGGCCCCGCCACCAGACGACAGAGGCAAGGCCGCGGCGATCCCTCGCCGCGGCCTTCGCCGTTTCAGGGGGTGCGGGTCGCCGCCTCAAGCACGGCGTCGGCCGCACTGACGCTCGGCGGCCTGCCGTCCGGCAGCCGCATCGCGGCATCGAGGCGCGCGAACGCCGACAGTTGCGCAGCGCGGGCCGGCGTGTCCGACAGGAGGGGCACGAGCGCGTCGGCGAGCGGGCGCGGGGCCGCCTCGTCGTCCAGGAACTCCGGAACGGCGTTCTCGCCGATGATGATGTTCGGCAGCACCATCGAGCTGACGCGGGCGATGCGGACGAAGCGGTTCAGCTGCTTCAGCGTGCGGTAGACCGCATCGAGGCGGTAGGCGACGACCAGCGGCACCCCGGCAAGCGCGAGCTCGAGGCTGACGGTGCCCGAAGCGGCAAGCGCGGCATGCGCCCGCCGGAAGGCTGCGTGCTTCTCCGCCTCTCCCCTCACGAGACGCGGCACCACCGGCCAGCTCCGCGTCCGCCGCTCGATCTCCTCGGCGAGATGCGGCACCGCCGGCAGCAGCACCTCGCACGGCCCGACGCGCTCGGCGGTCAGCGCCACGGCGGCCCCGAAATCGTCGAGGAGGCGCCGCACCTCGCTGCGGCGGCTGCCGGGAAGGACGAGAAGCACCGGCGTCCCGTCGGCGAGGGCCGCGCGCTCGCCGGGCGCCGGCCGCAGCGTGTCGATCCGCTCGAGCAGCGGGTGGCCGACATAGAGGCAGGGCGGCCCACGCAGGCGCTCGTGGACCTCCGGCTCGAAGGGCAGGATGGCGAGCAGCCGGTCGACGAAGCGGGCCATCTTGCGGGCCCTCCCCGGCCGCCAGGCCCAGACGGACGGACTGACATAGCCGACGATCGGCAGGTCCGGCGCGCGCTTGCGGATCTTGCGGCCGACGCGGTGGGTGAAGTCCGGGCTGTCGATCAGGACGACGACGTCGGGCCGGGCGGCGACGGCCGCCTCGACGGTGCGTTGGATGCGCTCCACCAGCGTCGGCAGCCGTCCGAGCACCTCCGTCATGCCCATGACGGCGATGTCTTCGAGGGGAAAGAGCGGCGCGAGCCCGGCGGCCTGCAGCCGCTCGCCGCCGGAGCCGGCGAGCTCGACCGGGCGGTCCGTCAGCGTCCGCAGCGACCCCACCAGGGCGGCGCCGAGCTGATCGCCGCTCTCCTCGCCGGCGACGATGAAGACGCGGAGGGGAACGGGATTAGCGTTTGCCATGCGGCGCCTCGCCCGGCCGCACACCCGCGACGAACAGGCCGGCCGCGTCCGCGGCGGCGACCGTCTCGGCGCGCCGGACGACGAGGACGCAGCCACTCTCCGCGGCGATGCCGGCAAGGCCCGCCGCGGCGGCCCGCTCGACGGTCTGCGGGCCGATGACCGGCAGGTCGACGCGCCTGTCCTGGCCCGGCTTCGCCGCCTTGACGAGCACGCCGCGGGAATCGCGGGCGATGCGGCCGGCGGAGCGCACGGCGCCGTATCGGTCGATCAGCGCGTCGGTGCCTTCGGCCGCCTCGATCGCCACCACCCGGCCACCGGCGACGATGGCCGCCTGTCCGACGTCGAAGGGACCGAGGGCAGCAAGGAGGGCGAGGCCGCGCTCGATGTCGCGCCGATGGGCGGGATCGGGGCTTCGGCGACCGAGGGCACCATCGCCGAGCACCAGCGAGGGGGCGACGTCGGGAACGGCGAGCACCCGCAGCCCCTCCCCTTCGAGCAGTCCGATGACGCGCCGGAGCAGCCCGTCGTCGCCGCCGGCGAGCGCCGCGACGATCTTCGGCAGCCGTCGCACGGTGCCGAAGTCTGCGGCGACGGAGCGGAAATCCGGCCGGCGGACGACACCGCCGACGAGGAGGAGGTCCCGGCAGTGCTCACCGGCGAGGAGGTCGAGGAGACGCCCGACCTGGCCCCACTCGACCCAGTGCGGCGACAGGGGGGCGAGAAGCGAAGCATCCGCCTCGCCGCGGATGCCGACGACCACGACGCGGCGTCCACTCGCCCGGGCGGCCTCCGCCACCTCCAGCGGCAGCGCGCCGCCGCCCGCGAGGATGGCGAGCGGCTCGTCGTCCGGGTTCATCACGAGGCTCAGGCGTCCGCGGCGCTCAGCGGCGTGCAGATCGACCGGTCGCCGCCGCTGCGCAGGAAGGCGACGACGCTCTGAACGAGCCCCTCGTCCTCGAACGAGCGGGCGACGTCCTCGACGCGCTCCGACAACGTGCCCTCGTCGGCGAAGAGCATCCGGTAGGCCTTGCGCAGCGCATGGATCTGCTCGCGCGGAAAGGCGTGGCGCTTCAGGCCGACGATGTTGAGGCCGGCGAGGCGGGCGCGATTGCCGATCGCCATGCCGAACGGGATGAGGTCGTGCTCGAGGCCCGACATGCCGCCGAGGAAGGCGTGCCGGCCGATCCGCACATACTGGTGCACGGCCGAGCCGCCGCCGAGGATGGCGTTGTCCTCGACCTGCACGTGGCCGCCGAGGACGACGTTGTTGACGAGCAGGACGCCGTTCCCGAGGCGGCAGTCGTGGGCGACATGCGCGCCGGCGAGGATCAGGCAGCGCTCGCCGATCGAGGTGAGCATGCCGCCCGACTCGGTGCCGGGGTTGATGGTGACGTGCTCGCGCATCACCGTGTCCGCGCCGATGACGAGACGGCTCGGCTCGCCGCGGTACTTCATGTCCTGCGGTGGCTGGCCGATGCTGGCGAACGGAAAGATGCGACAGCGGGCGCCGAGCGTCGTGTGACCACCGACGACCACGTGCGATTCGAGCGTCACCCCCTCGCCGAGCACGACGTTCGGCCCGACGATGCAGTAGGGGCCGACGTGTGCGCCGGCGCCTACCACGGCGCCTTCGGCAACGATGGCGGTCGGATGGATCTCGGGGGCGCTCATGACGGCATCGGCCTCGGCGTGCGCCGTCATTGGTCGACCAACATGGCGCTGATCTCGGCCTCGGCGACCTTGGTGCCGGACACCTTCGCCTCCGCCCGGAAGCGCCAGATGTTCATGCGGCGCTGAACCTTGACGACGTGGAACTCCACGGTGTCACCCGGCACCACAGGGCGACGGAACTTCGCCTTGTCGATGGTCATGAAGTAGACGAGCGAGGGCGGCGTGTTCTTGCCGCGCGCGGCGACGCAGAGGGCGCCGGCGGTCTGGGCCATTCCCTCGATGAGCAGGACGCCCGGCATGATCGGCTTGCCGGGGAAGTGGCCGGCGAAATGGGGCTCATTGAAGGTGACGTTCTTGATGCCGATGCCGGAATCGTCGCCGTCCATGTCGACGATGCGGTCGACCATCAGGAAGGGATAGCGGTGGGGAAGCAGTTCGAGCACCCGCATGATGTCCGCCGATTCCAGCGTGCGGCCTTCCCCCGAACCGGCTTTCACCTCGTCATCCACCTTCACGCCTTTGGCTCCTCGTCCACCTGACCGGCATCTTCGCCGCTGCTGGGGCCTGCCTTGCGACGGCGATCGCGCCCAAGACCGGCGAGCGCCCGCATCTCGCCCATCCACTCCCGGATCGGCTTCGCCGGCGTTCCGACCCACCGTTCGCCCGCCGGAATGTCGTCGGCCACGTTGCTGCCGCCCGCGACCTGTGCGCCGCGCCCGATCCGCAGATGTCCCGACAGTCCGACCTTGCCCGCCAGCACCACGTAGTCCTCGAGCACGGTCGAACCCGAGATGCCCGCATGGGCGACGATGACGCAGTGCCGGCCGACGACGACGTTGTGGCCGATCTGGACCTGATTGTCGATCTTGGTCCCCTGCCCGATCACCGTATCGCGATTGGCCCCGCGATCGATCGTGGTGTTCGCGCCGATCTCGACGTCGTCCTGGATGATGACGCGGCCGACCTGCGGCACCTTCTGGTGTCCGCCGGGTCCCATGGCGAAGCCGAAGCCGTCCTGGCCGACGCGGACGCCCGGATGGATGATGACGCGATCCCCGACCAAGGCGTGCTGGATCGTCGCCCCGGAGCCCACATAGCCATCCCGGCCGATCCGGACGTGGGAGCCGATCACGGCGGTCGCCGCCACCACCGTGCCGGCCCCGATCTCGGCGTGGGGGCCGATGACCGCTCCAGCCTCGACGACCACGCCGGGCTCGAGCCGCGCCGCCGGATCGACGACCGCACGGTCCGAGATGCCGGTGCCGCCGACGATACCGGGCGGCCGAAGAGCGCCGGGATAGAGGGCGCCGACCACGGTCGCGAAGGCCCGATAGGGCGCCGCGACCTCGATCACCGCGCACTCCTCCGGCACGCGGGCGGCAAATTTGGCTGCACAAAGAACAGCCCCCGCGCGCGTTTTCGCAAGGAGGGGCAAGTACTTGGGATTGTCGATGAAAGTGATGTCAGAGCGGTCCGCCCCGTCCAGCGGCGCGACGCCGCGGACGAGGTGGTCGGAAGCGCCCCTGATCAGCCGACCGCCGACGCGGGAGGCGACATCGGCGACCGAAAGCCCCGCCGGCGCTGGAAAAAACTCCGGCTCAGCCATCGCTCGCAGCCACCGCTTCCGATAGGGGTCCGTGGCGCCCTCGGGCGAACCGCGGCCCGCAGGCCGTGCGCCGGTTCCCGCGCCGTGGCCGATCCGCGGCTCTCGTCAGAACCGCGTCCCGCCCCCGAGCCGGAACACCTGCTCCTTGTCGTACTTGTTCGACACGATCGGCCAGGCGAAATCGGCACGGATCGGACCGAACGGCGACTTCCAGCCAAACCCGAAGCCGGCCGTCCAGCGGATCTCGGCATCGTTGGTGCCCCGCAGGCGAACCGCACGCGGCTGTGCCGTTCCGTCCTTCTTCGTGTACCAGCGCTGGCTCTTGTCCGTGTCCCACAGCGTACCGGCATCGGAGAAGACGGCGCCGCTGAAGCCGAGCTCCGACGGCACGAAGGGCAGCGGGAACACGCCTTCCACGGAGCCTGCCACATAGGCGCGGCCACCGAGCGCGTCGCTGTACTTGACCTTGCCGTTCTTCTTGAACTGGATATCGCGCGGGCCGATGCCGTCGGTCTGGAAACCGCGGATGGTCTGTCCGCCGAGGTAGAACTGATCAGGAACCTGGACACGCTCGCCGATGCCGGTGATGTAACCGGCTTCGCCCTTCAGCATTCCGACGAGGCCCCAGGACGGGACGACCTCCTGATAGTACCGGCCGGCAACCTTGTTCCGGAGGTACGACACGTCACCGCCGACGCCCGCATATTCCTGCGTGAACGTTCCGAAGAGGCCCGCGCGCGGATCAACCAGGTTGTCGAGGGTGTTGTAGGTGAGCTCGTAGCCGATCAGCGACGTCAGGCGCTCACCCTCGTCCTGAAGGATCGCGATCGAGGTGTCGTTGCGCCACTTGCGCGCCAGCGAGACGTCCCGCTGCTCGATGTTGTTGAAGACCTTGAACGTAAGGGCTTCGGTGATCGGGAACGCGAAGCGGATACCGCCGCCATACTCGCTCTCGTCGTAGGGACGGTAGCTGTTGCGCTCGTACTCGCGGGCGTAGACGTCGAAGCCTGCGGCGATCCGGCGGCCGAGGAAGTACGGCTCGGTGAAGGAGAACTCGCCGACCTGCTGGTTCTCACCGCCGCCGATCATGGCGCGGACGTACTGGCCGCGGCCGAGGAAGTTCTTCTCCGTGATCGACACGTCGCCGATGACGCCATCCGAAGTCGAGTAACCGACACCGAACGAGACCTCACCCGTCGACTGCTCCTCCACATCCACCAGGACGACGACCCGATCCGGCGCGCTGCCGGGCTCCGATGTGATGCGGACGGTCTTGAAGAAGCCGAGGTTGTTCAGGCGGCGCTCGGCGCGGTCGATCAGCACGCGGTTGTAGGCATCGCCCTCCACCACGTCGAACTCACGCCGAATGACGTAGTCGCGCGTGCGGGTGTTGCCGCGCACCTCGATGCGCTCGATGTAGACCTTCGGCCCCTCGTCCACGGTGTAGGCGATGGAGATGGTGTGGTTCTCGTAGTCGCGATCGCCACGCGGCCGCACCTGCGCGAAGGCATAGCCGAGGCGAGAGGCCTCGATGGTGAGGGCCTCGAGCGACTTCTCGACCTCGGTGGCCGAGTACACCGCACCCGGTGACGTCGTCACGACGTTGCGCAGGCGTTCCGGATCGAGCGCCGCGAGGGTGGTGTCGACGGAGATCTCGCCGAACTTGTACTGCTCGCCTTCTTCGACCGTGAAGGTGATGAAGAAGATGTTGCGCTCGCGATCGAGGTCCGCGACGGCGGAGATGATGCGGAAGTCCGCGTAACCGTTGTTGTAGTAGAAGCGGCGCAGCAGCTCCTGATCCGCCGACAGGCGATCCGGATCGTAGCTGTCCGTGCTCCGCAGGAAGCTGAGAATTCCGGATTCGCGGGTGCGGATCACGTCGCGCAGCCGGCCATCGCTGAAGGCCTGGTTGCCGATGAAGGTGATGCGCGACACGCCGGTCTTGTCGCCCTCGTTGATCTCGAAGACGAGGTCGACGCGGTTCTGCGGCAGCTCGATGATCTTCGGATCAACGCTCGCGCGGAAGCGGCCGTTCTGGCGGTAGGCGTCGAGGATGCGCTGGACGTCGTTCTGCACGCTCGAGCGCGTCAGGACGGAGCGCGGCTTCGACTGGATCGTGCCGGTCAGCGTCTCGTCGGACAGGCGGCGGTTGCCCTCGAACGAGATCCGGTTGACGACCGGGTTCTCCTTGACGGTCACGACCAGCGACGAACCGCGCTGGGTGATCTGAACGTCGGCGAAGAGCCCGGTGGCGTAGAGGGCGCGAATCGACTCGTCGATGTCGGCAGGGCCGAACTGGCGGCCCGGCTTCACGGTGACGTAGGTGCGGACCGTCTCGGCATCGACGCGCACGTTCCCGTCGACGGCGACGGACGACACGACCGCGGCCTGCACGGCCGCGATGGGGAGAACCGGGGTCGCAAGAGCGGTCGCCGACAGGGCGGCAACAATGGCGCCACGGACAAGGGCACGCTCGAAGACGGTCGCCAAACTACGCATGGGGACTTGAGGTCCTCTCGTCTTCCTAGGCCGCGGTACGCGGCACGCCGTTCCGAACGCCGGGAGAAAGGCGAACCGCGCGACAATGCCTTTCGAGGGTATTGCAGGCTTTCCGCGGGGTGGCAAGCCGATGAGGGCCTTGCCGAAGGCGATGACCGAGGGGCGTTGCGGATGCGCCACGGGTGCGCCGCTCATGCAGGCCATACGTGAAGAATGTCGTTCCATGTGGCGAAAATCATGAGCAAAAGCACCAGTGTCAGGCCGATCCTGAAGCCGACGTCCTGCGCCCTCTCGCTCAAGGGCCGGCCCCGGGCCGCCTCGATGCCGTAGTAGACGAGGTGGCCGCCATCGAGCATCGGAATGGGCATAAGGTTAAGGAGGCCTATACTGACCGACAGGACGGCCGTCAGATTGAGGAGCGCGACGAAGCCGAGCGTCGCCACCTGCCCCGAAATCTGCGCGACTCGAATCGGCCCTCCGAGCTGATCGGCCGGCTCCCGCCCCGTCACCACGTCGACGAGATAGTCGACGGTGCGGGTGACCACGTACCAGGTCTCCTTCACCCCCTCGACCACCGCGGCCGGCGGCGAGAAGGTCTCGGTCCGCACGTCCTCGCCGGTCGTGTCGCGCCGGATGCCGAGCACGCCGACCCGATGCACGTTTCCGAAGCGGTCGGTGATCTCGCTGAGCCGCGGCACGACCTCGAGCACCGCGGTTTCCCCGCCGCGCTCGACACTGACCACAAGCGGCTCCTCGGCGTGGGCGCTGACGATGCGCTGCACGTCGGAGAAGGAGGCGATCGGCTGCCCATCGATCTCGCGGATGACGTCGCCGACGACGAACCCCGCCTGCTCGGCGGCGCTTCCCGGCTCCATGGAATCGACGCGCGCCTCGGTGACCGGTCGCCCGAAGGAGCCGAACAGAACGGCGAAGATGACGATGGTGAGCAGGAAATTGGCGATCGGGCCCGCCGCCACCACGGCGGCGCGAGCCCAGACGGGCTTCGCCGCGAAGCTCGTACGCCGCTCATCCTCGCTCATGGCGGCGAGGCGCTCGCGGCTCGGCACGCTCGCCGCATTGTCGTCCCCGGCGAACTTCACGTAGCCGCCGAGCGGAATCGCCGCCAGACGCCACCGGGTGCCGTGGCGGTCGTTGCGCCCGATCAGCTCCGGCCCGAAGCCGACCGAAAACACGTCTACCTTCACCCCGCACCAGCGCGCGACGAGGAAGTGGCCGAGTTCGTGGAAGAACACGACGACGGTGAGCACGAACAGGAAGGGGATCGCATATCCCAGAAAGCCGGATCCCAGTCCGGTGACCCACTCGAGCATCCTGCCCTCCTGCTCCGCGTCCCGCGGCTCTAGGGCCGCATTGCGGCAACCGTGTGCACCCGTTCGGCCGCCAGACGCCGCGCCGCGCGATCGAGTTCGAAGACGGCCTCGAGCGAGGCCGGCTCCTCCAGCAGACCGAACCCGTCGGCCCGCTCGATGGAATCCGCCACGACGCGCGCGATGTCGAGGAAACCGATGCGCCCCTCGAGAAAGGCCGCGACCGCGATCTCGTTCGCCCCGTTGAGCACGGTCGTGGTTCCCTGGCGGCGCCGCAGGGCCTCCATCGCGAGCCCGAGCGCCGGAAAGCGCTCATGGTCGGGCGCCTCGAAAGTGAGCGTCCCGATCCGCGCGAGGTCGAGACGGCCGACGGGCGTGGTGATCCGCTCCGGCCAGCCGAGACAATAGGCGATCGGCGTCCGCATGTCCGGCTTGCCGAGCTGGGCGAGCATCGAACCGTCGGCATAGGCGACCAGCCCGTGCACCAGCGACTGCGGGTGGACGACCACGTCGAGTCGGTCGGCGACTTCCGGGAACAGCAGGCTCGCCTCGATGACCTCGAGGCCTTTGTTCATCAGGGTCGCCGAATCGATGGTGATCTTGGCGCCCATCGACCAGTTGGGGTGCTTCAGCGCCTGTGCGGCGGTCGCCGTCTCCATGTCCTCCCGCGACCACGTCCTGAAAGGTCCGCCGGACGCTGTCAGGAGCACGGTGTCGACGGCGGCCAGGTTCCGCTGCTCGAGGACCTGGAAGATGGCGTTGTGCTCGGAATCGACGGGCAGAACCCGCGCTCCGTGGGTCCGCGCCTCGTGAAGGAACAACTCGCCCGCGCAGACGAGGCATTCCTTGTTGGCAAGACCGATGGTGCTGCCGGTGCGGGCCGCCGCCAGGGTCGGCGCAAGGCCCGCAGCCCCCGAGATGGCCGCCATCACCATGTCGACCGGACGTGCTGCGGCCTCGAGCACGGCGGCTTCCCCCGCGCCCCAGGCAATGCCGGTTCCGGCGAGGGCCTCGGCGAGGGCGGGGCCGGCAGCCTCGTCGGCCACCACGGCGATCCGCGCCCGGACGGCTTTCGCCGCCTCGGCGAGTTCAGCCGCGCGACTGCCGCCGACGAGAGCCTCGACCTCGAAGCGGTCCGGAGCGCGCGCGACGAGGTCGAGGGTCGAGCGGCCGATCGAGCCGGTGGCACCGAGAATGGAGAGCTTCATGCCCGGGTCCGTCAGAGGGATGGCGCGAACGCGGGGATGGCCCCGAGGGCAAGGACGATCAGCCCGGCGGCGAGAGCCGCTGCGAGAAGGCCGTCGACCCTGTCCATCACGCCTCCATGTCCCGGGATCAGCTTGCCCGAATCCTTCACGCCGAAGCGCCGCTTGATCGCCGATTCCGCGAGATCGCCCAATTGGGACACCACCGAGAGGACCGCGGCGACGACGACGGCGGCCGCGATGCCTCCCCCGGAAAAGGCCGCGACGGCCGCCCCGGCACATACGCCGCCGAGGAGGCCGCAGATCGCACCGGACCAGGTCTTCCCGGGAGAAACCCGCGGCCAGAGCTTCGGTCCGCCGATGGCACGGCCTCCGAAGTATGCGACGCTGTCGGTGACCCAGACGACGATCATCAGCATCAGCACGAACCACAGCCCGCCCGGCAGGTCTCGCACCGCCACCAAGGCCACCGCCGGAAGGCCGGCATAGGCCACCCCGAGGATCGGCCAGATCCAGCGACCGAGGGCGCCGCGGTGCAGGAGGGCGACGAGCGCGGCCCCGACGACAAGGACGATCGCCGAAAGCAGCGGCTGTCCGGCCGCCGCCGCGAGGGGCGCCGCGCCGGCCGCCACAGCCGCGACGGTCGCGGACGGATCGATGGTCTTCGTGCGTCCGCCGCGGCGCGGCACCGTCACCGTCCACCACTCGAGCACGACGATGGCGGCAACGATGGCGACGAGGGCGGCGAACGGCAAGCCGCCGAGCCACACCGCCACGAGAACGACCGGCGCGAGAACGATCGCCGACGCCGCGCGCCGGACGAGGTCGCCCTGCCCGCCCCGGCTCACCCGCCGACCCGCGCCGAAAGGCCGCCGAAGCGGCGGTCGCGCCCGAGATAGTCCGCGACGGCGGCGTCGAAGGCCGCCGCGTCGAAGTCGGGCCAGTAGGTCGGCAGGAAGACGAGCTCGGTGTAGGCGGACTGCCAGAGCAGGAAGTTCGAGATGCGCAGCTCGCCCGATGTCCGGATCAGCATGTCGGGCGGCGGCAGTCCGGCCGTGTCGAGCCTTGCTTCGATCGCGGCTTCCGTGACGTCGCCGGGAGCGAGCCGCCCCGCCGCGACGTCTTCGGCGATGCGCCGCACCGCCCGCGTGATCTCGTTGCGGCCGCCATAGTTGAAGGCGATGACCAGCTCTAGTCCGTCGTTGCCCGCCGTCGTCTGCTCGGCCTCGTCGAGCAGGCCCGCGATCGACGGCTCAAGCCCGGCCCGCTCGCCGATGACACGGACGCGGACGTTTTCCCGGCGGAGTTCTGCGAGATCGCGCCGCACGAAGAGGCGCAGCAGCCCCATCAGCGTGCTGACTTCTTCCGGCGGGCGCGACCAGTTCTCGGAGGAAAAGCTGAACAGCGTCAGGATGCGCACGCCGCGGTCGCCGGCATGGCGGACGATGCGCCGGAGCGCCTCGACGCCCTGCCGGTGGCCTTCGCCGCGCGGCAGTCCACGGGCGCGGGCCCAGCGGCCGTTGCCGTCCATGATGATGGCGACGTGCTTCGGCCACTCCCGATCGGAGCCGGCCGGAACCAGAGCGAGCGACTGTTCGTGGCCTGCGGCCAAGTAAGGGCTCCTCCCGACCGAGGCGGTCGCCACGCTCCCCTCCGGAACGGGTGGTCAGACTTGCGTGATCTCGTTTTCTTTCTGGGCCACAATGTGATCGATGTCGGAGATCGCACCGTCGGTGAGCTTCTGGACCTTCTCCGAGAGCGACCGGTGGTCGTCCTGGCTCACCTTGCCGTCCTTCTCGAGCTTCTTCAGCGTGTCCATGCCGTCGCGGCGGACGTGGCGGACGGCGACGCGGGCGCTCTCGGCGTACTTGTGGGCGACCTTGACGAGTTCCTGGCGGCGCTCGGCGTTGAGCTCGGGGATCGGGATCCGCATCGAGGTGCCCTCGACGACCGGATTGAGCCCGAGGCTCGACTCGCGGATCGCGCGCTCGACGGCCCCCGCCATGGAGCGGTCCCACACCTGCACCGTGATCAGCCGCGGCTCGGGCACCGACACTGTTGCGAGCTGGCTCAGCGGCATGTGTCCGCCGTAGGCCTCGACCGTGATCGGCTCGAGCATCGAGGACGAGGCGCGACCGGTCCGCAGGCCGCCGAGTTCGCTCTTCAGCGACTGGATCGCGCCCTGCATGCGGCGGTTGAGGTCGTCGAGATCGTAGACGCCGCTCATGGTGTCATCCTCTCGGGCGGTCTTCGGCGAGACCGGCTTCAGGGGCTGCATTCGGATCGCGGGAGAGTGATGCGGCCGTCGGCAGGGCAGATGGCAAACCGGGGGCTCGCCTCATCCGGTGACGACGGTGGCGCGTCCGGCGCCGCGCAGCACGTCGACGAACTCCCCCGGCTCCTTGATGGAGAAAACGATTACAGGAATGCCGTTGTCGCGGGCAAGGGCGATCGCCGCCGCGTCCATGACTGCGAGATCACGCGCCAGCACCTCCTGGTGCGTCAGCGTCTCGTAGCGAACCGCCGCCGGATCGTTGCGCGGATCGGCCGAATAGATGCCGTCGACGTTGGTGCCCTTCATCAGGGCATCACAGCCGAGTTCGGCCGCCCGCAGGGCCGCGGCGCTGTCCGTCGTGAAGAACGGGTTGCCCGTGCCGCCGGCGAAGAGCACGACCCGTCCCGCATCCATGTGCTCGACGGCGGCGCGCTGGGTGAACGTCTCGCAGATCGCCGGCACGACGAGCGCCGAAAGGACGACGCAAGGCACGCCGCGCTGGACGAGCGCCGCCTTCATCGCCAGGCAGTTCATCACGGTGGCGAGCATGCCCATGTGGTCGCCCGCCACCCGGTCGCCGCCGTCGGCGGCGATCTTCGCGCCGCGCACGAAGTTGCCGCCGCCGACCACGAGGCCGATGCGGGCCCCGAGGCGGACGCCCTCGGCCACCTCCGAGGCGATCCGGTCGAGAACGGCCGGATCGATGCCGAAGCCCCGGCTGCCCATCAGGGCCTCGCCGGAGACCTTGAGGAGCACCTTCCGCCAGCGCAGCGAAGCCGCGCCGGCGGTGGTCTCGGCCGTGACAGCGTCCGCCATGGTCGGGGCCCGGCGGAGCGTCAGCGGGTGCCGGCGGCGGCCGCCACCTCGGCGGCGAAGTCCGAGGTCTCCTTCTCGATGCCTTCGCCGAGGGCGAAGCGGACGAAGCCGGTGAGCTTCACCGGAGCCCCGGCCTGCGCCTCGGTCTCCTTCAGCACCTGCGCGACCGTCTTCGAGCCGTCGTGGACGAACGGCTGCTCGAGCAGGCAGACCTCCTTGAAGTAGGTCTTGAGGCCCGACTCGGCGATCTTCTCCTGAACGTTCGCCGGCTTGCCCTGGTGCTTCTCCAGCAGGATCGCCTTCTCGCGCTCGATCGTCGCCGGGTCGATGCCGGAGGAATCGATGGCGAGCGGGTTGGTGGCCGCCACGTGCATGGCGATCTTGCGCGCCACCTCGAGGAGCGGCTCCGTCTTGCCGGTCGAGTCGAGCGCGACGAGCACGCCGATCTTGCCGATGCCGTCGGCGGCCGAGCCGTGCATGTAGGAACCGACGGCGCCGCTGCCGACCGACAGCATGGCCGACCGGCGGAACGTCATGTTCTCGCCGATCGTGGCGATGGTCTCGCGGACCTCGTCCTCGACCGAGTGGCTCTTGCCCGGATAGGAGGCCGCCGCCGTCTTGTCCCGGTCACCGCCATTGTCGAGCGCGACGGCCGCGACCGTCCGCACGAGCGCCTGGAAGGTGTCGTTGCGGGCGACGAAGTCGGTCTCGGAGTTGACTTCCACGACGGAGGCGCGCGTGCCGTCGGAGGCGATGCCAACGAGGCCCTCGGCGGCGACGCGGCCGGCCTTCTTGGCAGCCTTCGAGAGACCCTTCTTGCGCAGCCAGTCGATGGCCTGCTCGACGTCGCCGGCGGTCTCGGTGAGGGCCGCCTTGCAGTCCATCATGCCCGCGCCGGTCTTCTCGCGGAGCTCCTTCACCATCGTCGCGGAAATGTTCATGGCTCGCCTCTTCGGGGCTCGGTGGTGCAGCCGGCACGGCCGGCATGGCGACACGGAAACGCGGGCCTGCGGCCCGCGCCCCGATGCGCCGTGATCATGGTCCGGGGCCGAGACCCCGGGGGGTCGCTCAGTTCGCGGCGGCGAGCTCCGGCTCCGCCTCGGCAGCCGGAGCGGGCTCGGCCTCTTCCGGGGCGAGGGCCGGCTCGACCGGGACCTCCTCGGCGGCGCCGACGTCGATGCCCATCGAACCCTGCGAGCGGGCGAGGCCGTCGATGGCGGCGCGGGCGATCAGGTCGCAGTAGAGCGCAATCGCGCGGCCGGCGTCGTCGTTACCCGGCACCGGGTAGGTGATGCCGTCCGGATCGCTGTTCGAATCGAGGATCGCCACGACCGGGATGCCGAGGCGGCGCGCCTCGTCGATGGCGATCGCCTCGCGATTGGTGTCGATCACGAAGATGAGGTCGGGAACGCCGCCCATCTCCTTGATGCCGCCGAGGTTGCGCTCGAGCTTGTCGCGCTCGCGGCTGAGGTTGAGCCGCTCCTTCTTGGTGAGACCCTGCTGGTCACCGGCGAGGAGTTCCTCGAGCTTGCGCAGGCGCTGGATCGACAGCGAGATCGTCTTCCAGTTCGTCAGCATGCCGCCGAGCCAGCGGGCGTTGACGAAGTACTGGGCCGAGCGGCGGGCACCGTCGGCGACCGCCTCGGTCGCCTGGCGCTTCGTGCCGACGAGCAGCACGCGGCCACCGTTCGCCACGGTGTCGCTCACCGCCTTCAGCGCCTGGTGCAGCATCGGCACCGTCTGCGCGAGGTCGATGATGTGGATGTTGTTGCGGGCGCCAAAGAGGTACTGCGCCATCTTCGGGTTCCAGCGGTGGGTCTGGTGGCCGAAGTGGACGCCGGCCTCGAGCAGCTGGCGCATCGTGAAATCGGGCAGAGACATGGGCTCTGAAGTCCTTGTTTACCGGTTGTGCCTCCGCGGGACGTGACGGCGGCCGGATGGCCGCTTGGTGCACCGGTTGGACACCGCTCCCGAGGAGCCGGTACCCTGAACCCGCGTGTGGAATGGCGCGGGATATACGCGCCCGCACCGCCGAGTGCAAGGCGTCGCGCCCGGGCGCCCGAGGCCGCGTGCCCCGTGGCCCCGCGGCGCTCCGTCCCGGCGGCGCCCGCCTAGCCCGCACCCGGCGAGCCGGGCCCCCGGCCTTGCCTGCCGGGAAGGAACCTTCTAATCGAAGCCGCGCGGGCGGTTAGCTCAGCTGGTCAGAGCACCTGGCTTACACCCAGGGGGTCGGGGGTTCGAACCCCTCACCGCCCACCAGCGCCCCAGGATGCCGCGCCAGGCGCCCACGCCTCCCCTCAGAAGTGATAGCCGACGCTGAGAAAGACGCCGTGCTGCGTGACGTCGTAGACGAACCCGTCGTTCTTGTAGTCCGTGTAGATCGCCCGGTAGCCGAGGGCGCTCGAGACCGACGGCGTCCACTTGTAGCCGACGGAGCCGAAGCCCTGGGCGGTGAGTTCGGAGCCGAGCCCGAACCCGCCGATGTCGGCGATGCCGTTGACGAACCACTTCTCGTCGATCGCCCACTGCAGCGACAGGCCGACGGTGGGGTCGATCCAGTCCTGCGTGCCGTCGGCGCTGCGTGAGCCGGGGCGCAGCTTGGACGACAGCCGCACCGTCGATTCGAGGTGCTGGTAGCGGAAGCCGACGGTCCCGCTGAGGGCGACGTTCTCCGGCAGGCCGATCGGCAGTCGATAGCCGACGAGGCCAGACCCGATGAACTGCCGCGCATTCACACTCGCCTTGAGGTTCTTGCGCGGGCCGAACGTGCGGTCGTCCTCGAGGACGGCATAGACCGCGTCGCCGAGCAGCAGCCAGTCCTCGTTCCGGGCGAGAAAGGACGCCATCAGCGCCCCGTTGAGGTTCTCGATCGCGTCCCAGGAGGAGACGTCGACGTCCTGGGGCGGTAGCCCGCGCACACCGATCTGCCCGTTGAGCGCGGTCGCCCAACCGTAGAGCGTCGCCTGGAAGGTCCAGCCGGGCGCAACCGGCGTACCTTCCTCCGTCGTCGTCGATGGCACCGCTGTGCCGAGATCCGCACCGGCGGGCTCGAGCGGCGGCATCCCCTCGGCAAGGGCCGGGCGGACGGGCGTCGCGAGGAGGAACGCCGCAAGGGCGAGGAGTGCGGCTGTGGCGCCGGGACGAAGACCCGCCGCCGGGCGCGCGGGCCCAGACGAATGGCAGATCAGGCGAGGCGCCATGCGAAGCTTGCTCGAGATGGTTTTCATGTCTGGCACCGGATCGCAGATGCTGCGGCCACCGCGCAGGGCCCCCCTTCGCGACTCGCTCGCCACCGCCGATGCTAGCGAAGCCGGGGCACGGCCCGCTTGACCTTTCCAGCCGCGATCTTGACCGCCCCGTGGGCAAGGGATGTTGTGGAGCGGGGGCTCGACGTGCCTCTGGGGCGGGGGCCCAGATGATGGCGACGAACGACCGATACGGCCGGGCTCAGCCGGCCGGCACCTATCACCGTGCCGGTTTCGGCAACTCCGTCCCGCCGGGCCATCTGAGGATCGGCCCTGCCATCACCATCCCCGAGGTGCTGGCCCGCCTCAACGTCGCCCCGGAACCCGTGCTGGCCGAGGCCGGCCTCTCCCCTGCCCTCTTCACCAGCCCCGACCATACGGTTCCGATGGCCCAGCTCGGCCGGCTGCTCGCGCTCGCGGAGGCGGCGACCGGCCGCGACGACCTCGGCCTCCTCATCGCCGACGGGATCAGCGCCAGCAATCTCGGTCTCGTCGGCTTCCTGCTGCACCAGGCGCCGGACGTGCGCACCGCGATCGAGGATCTGGTGCGCTACCTGCACCACACCGACCGCTCGGCGGTCCCCTGGTTCAGGACGGCGGACGGGGTCGCGACGTTCGGCTACTCGATCATCGAGCCGAACGTCGCCGCGCTCGAGATCATCTACGACGGCGCCATCGCCATCGCCCGGAACGTTCTGCGGGGGCTCTGCGGTCCGCAATGGCAGCCGAGCCTCGTCACGATCTCCCGGCGACGCCCGACGGGCGGTCAGCACTACGAGCGCTACTTCTCGGCCCCGGTGGTTTTCGATGCGGAGGCGACGTCGATCAGCTTCCCCGACCGGTGGCTCGACACGCGGGTCGAGACCGGCGATGCCGCCCTGCGGCAGATGCTGCACGAGCAGATCGATCTCGTGGACGCGGAACAGGCGGGCGGCACGCCGGAGCAGGTGCGGCGGCTCCTGCGCGGCCTGATGATGGCGCACCGCGGCTCGATCGAGGACGTCGCGCGGCTGCTCGGCGTCTCCACCCGCACGCTCGCCCGCCGCCTCGACGAATCGGGGACGAGCTTCCGAACCCTCGCGGAGGAGACGCAGTTCGAAGTCGGCCGGCAGCTCCTCGAGAACACCGCGATGTCCGTCACCCAGATCGCGTTCGTGCTCGGATACTCGGAGGTCAGCGCCTTCAGCCGCGCCTTCCGCCGCTGGTCGGGCACCTCTCCGCTCGCCTGGCGTGACGGCACGCGCCCCACCGGAACCTGACGCACGGGCCTTCGCCGTTGATGCGTCGGAAGCTTCCGCGGCAGCTGGCTCCGGCCAGCGGCGAGGCGACATGGCCAGCCAAAGAAAAAGGCCCGCCGCGGTTGCGGCGGGCCTGATCGTGACACCCGGCGGGAAGCCGGCGTGCCGGAGCCTCAGAGCGAAGCGGGACGCTTCGGCAGGCCGAGGGCCTCCTGGGCGGCCCACAGGTACTTGAGGTCCATGTACTTGCGCCAGTCGACGTTCTCCGGAACCTCGCCGGTGACGGCGATGTCCTTCATGAACTGGTCCATCACCGCCGCGCTCTCGAAGCCGCCGTCGGGGCTGATCTGGTCGAGTTCGACCTGGTAGAGGTCCTCGAAGCCCGGAGGGATCTCGTAGCCGAGGTCGCGCATCGCCTGGTAGGCCTTCGCCTTGTTCTCCGGCTTGAACAGCCACTGGCGCGCCTTCAGGTCGGCGAGGGTGAAGGCGTAGACCGCGTCCTCGTTCGCCTCGATCCAGCCGCCCATGGCGCCGAAGGCCTCCTGCGGTGCCGGGGTCAGCTCCTCGATCAGGAACTTGCCGCCGGCCTCTTCGAGCGGCTTGCGGTGCCGCGGGAAGACGCTGGCGCCCTGCACGGTACCGGCCAGCAGCATACCGAGACGGCCGTCCGACCCACCCGAGGACGGGACGAAGTTGACGTCGCCCTCCTGCAGGCCGAGCTTCCGCACGAGCTGCTTCTGGATCCAGGTGTTGCGCCCGGCGAGGCCACCACCGGTGATGTTCTTCCCCTTGAGGTCCTCGGCCGTCGCAATTTCCTTGCTGACGCCCATGATCCACCACTCGTTCTGGCGGTAGATCGAGATGATCTTGACCGGCAGACCGCTCGCCTCACCGGCGCCGACGAACACCGAGGTGTCGCCGTGGGTGATGTCGAGGGAGCCGCCGATCAGGCCCGGCATGTACTCCTCGGTCAGCGTGATGTCGAACTCCTCGATGCCGTGCTCCTGGAAGTATCCGAGAGCCTGGGCGAGGCGGACCGACCACTGGGCCGCGTAGTTCGGGTTGAAGTCGCCGAACCGGATCGCCTTCAGGTTCGACTTGATGTTCTCGATGCTCGGCGTCTGCGCGCCGACCTTGCCGGGCAAGGTCGAGGCCGCGATCATCGTGCCGAACACGCCCATCGCGCCGAGTTTCAGGACGTCGCGGCGGGGCAGTGTGATCTTGTGCTTCATCTTGGTCTTCCTCCCCAAGGGTTTGGATGGACGCGCGTCGCCGCGCGTCCTTGAAGGCACTTCTTCTTCGCTTGTTGTCAGACCCGGTCGAGCCGGCGCCACGGGGCGACGTAGGCCTCGAGCCAGCGGGTGAAGTTGATCAGCGACAGCGACACGATGACGAGGAGCATCAGCACCGCGTACATCAGCGAGGAGTTGAAGGTGTCCGCCGCGCGCTGGATCAGATAGCCGAGGCCGCGCGATCCGCCGAAGATCTCGGCGATGACGACGCCGATGAGGCCGCGGCCGATGCCCTGCTGGATGCCCGATATGATGAAGGGCAGCGTGTAGGGGAACACCACCTTGCGATAGAGGTCCGCCTTGCTCGCGCCGAACACGCGCGCCGCCGAGAGCAGCGACTTCTCCGTCGTCTTCACGCCGGCCCAGGCGTTGATGATGATCGGGAAGACCGCCGACAGCACGATGATGGTGATCTGCATCTTCACGGTGAAGCCCATGAAGAGGATGAACAGCGGCACCAGCGCGATGCGCGGCAGCGAGGCGAGCGCCCAGATGTAGGGGCTGAGGATCGTCTCGACGGCGCGATTGCCGCCCATCAGCAGGCCGGCCGGGATGCCGATCACGCAGGCGATGGCGAGCCCGCTGAACAGCGTCATCATCGAGTAGCCGAGGTGGTCGAGGATGCTGCCGGAGATCACCGAACCCGGCGGCGCCGTGGTGGTGAGACCGTTGTACAGCGTCTCGAACATGCTCGACGCGGTCGGCAGGAACAGCGGGCTGATCGCGCCGGAGCGGGCGAACAGCTCCCAGATCAGGAAGAAGATCGACAGGTTGACGATCGTGATGAACCACGATCCCCAGCGTCTCCAGAACTCGGCAAACGTCCAGCTGGCGTCGGAGAGCTGACCAGCAGAGTGGCTCTGAACGGACATCACTTTCCTCCGCGGGCTGCCTGAAGCGCCTCGTCCTTCACGAGACGCCAGATGTGCTCACGCAATTCACCGTACTCGGGAAGCGCCTTGACGTCGTAGCTGAAGCGCGGGCGCGGGAGATTGACCGGCACGATCTCCTTGATCTGGCCGGGCCGGTAGGAAATCACCACCACCCGGTCGCCGAGCATCACCGCCTCGTCGATCGAGTGGGTGATGAAGACGACCGTCTGCTTCGTCTCGGTGACGAAGCGCTCGAGTTCGCTCTGCATCGCCTCGCGCGTCATCGCGTCGATGGCGGCGAAGGGCTCGTCGGCGAGGAGGATGTCCGGCTCGGTCACCAGCGCGCGGGCGATGCCGACGCGCTGCTTCATGCCGCCGGAGAGCTCGTAGGGGAACGACTTCTCGAAGCCGGTCAGGTCGACGAGCTTGAGATAGCGGCGGACCCGCTCGTCCATCTCCTGCTTCGACAGTCCGAGGTTCTTCAGCTCGAACGGCATGCGGATGTTCGATTCGACGGTCCGCCACGGCATCAGCGCGTAGTCCTGGAAGACCATCGCGCGATCCGGGCCCGGGCCCTCGACCGGCTTGCCGTTGACGGTGACGTTGCCTTCCCACGGCTGCACGATGCCGGCGATCGCGTTGATGAACGTCGTCTTGCCGCAACCGGACGGGCCGACGAGGACGACGAACTCGCCCTTGTTGACGGTCAGGGTGATGTTCTTGAGGGCCGTCAGCAGCTTGCGCTCGCGGTGCAGGCTGTAACCGATGGTCAGGTTTTCCGCGACGATGACGGGCTGAGCCGGCGCGCTCCGCGCAGCGGGTTGTGGTGTCGATACGGTGTTCGCCAATGCCATTGCGCAGCCTTCCTGCAGGCGGAATTTCCACACTCGAAGGGGAAAAACGCAGAGCCGGCGCGTGGCGCGCTCCGACGTCTCCTCCCTGCTGAACCCGTTCTCACGACGGGCTTATGCATGGACAGTATTCTCGTAGCATGGGTCGGTCAAGCAATCGTTTGCATAGCTGAACGCACGGTCAGGCTTCTCCCGCAGGTGCGAAATGAAGGCTGAAGACGGCCCAATACACGACTGGTCCAGACAAGATACGCATCTTGCTGCAAAACCTGCAGATGATGCATCGCACGTCGCATCCGGCCGTTGCTTTGCCAGCACCGGCACCCGGTCGAGCCGCTACTGATCGCGGAAACTGCGCGGCGTCATCCGCAGATTGACCGTGTTCAGCGCGCGACGCGTGGCCGGGGTCGGCGCGACGGCGTCGACCGCCTCGAACATCTGCCGGGCCGAGATGAAGTCACCCATCTCGTAGTAGGACCAGCCGCGCAGCATCATCAGGTCGTTCTGCTCCGGCGCGAGGGCGCGGCGCTGGTCGAGGGCCTCGAGCGTCTGGGTGAACTTGCCGCGCTGATAGGCGTCGGTCGCCACCTGCGTCACGAGGCTTGTCTCGATCTGGCGGCGCCGGGCGGTGTCGAGGGGCGCACGGGCCGCCGCAAGGGCCGCGTCACGGGTGAGGCCCATGCGCAGATAGGCCAGCGCCGCCCCGAAGGCCGCCTCGCCGCCGCCTGCCTGCGAGAAGGCCTGAGCCGCCTCGAACGGACGGTCCTGCTCCATCAGGCACCAGCCGGCGGCGACCGTTCCCGCACCGGCACCGCCGCAACCGATTCCCTGGGTGCGGCGGGGTCCGGCCCCCTCCCCGGCCCCGAGATCGCCGAGGGTGGCCGGCCCCGTCATCGACGTGCTCGCCGCGGAGATGGCGCGATCCGTCGACGGCGGCGCGAGGCTGAGGGCCGTGCCGCCGACGGCGCCCGCCGGGCCGGCCGCCCGGGGCGAGGCGGCGTCCGTGAGCCCGAGGTCCCGCATCATCGCCGCCGCATCGGCCGGCGCGACGCCCGCCCGCCGCGCTGCCGCCATCACGGCCGCGCGTCCACCGGCGGGAGACGGGCCACCGGCGACGGCCTGTCCGTAGAGCTCCGGCAGGCGCGGGAAGGACGGCACCCAGGTCCGCAGCACCTCGCGGAAGGCCGCACCGTCCTCGAGAGCCCGGTAGGCGAGCCCGAGGCCATAGGCGGCGACTTCCGACGGATGCCAGGCGAGCGACGCCGAGAACCAGTCCGCCGCGACCTGCGGCTGCCCGGCATTGTAGGCGTACCAGCCGAGCGCCTGCGCACCGAGGGGCGAGCGCTGCTCCGCCACCGTCCGCGAGAAGCGGTCGAGCACCGGCTGCTCGACGAGCGAAGCATCGCCGGTGGTCAGGGCCGTGGTGATGGCAGTGAGGTAGGCTGCCATGTTCTCGCGGCCGGCCGTCCGCCACTCGTAGGCGACGGGCTCGGCCTCGAGCTGGCGGCCGAGCTCGTGCATCGACAGCACGTAGCCCTCCGCCGCCTTGGCGCCACCACCGTGTTGGAGCGCGTAGAGGAACCACCCGGACGCGCCCTGGGCATCGCCGTGGCGGTAGGCATAGAAGCCGAGGAGCAGCGCATCGTCGGCACCGCCCTCCCCCTGGGCGGCCGTCGCCAGGAGCGCGAGCGTCGGGGCCGGGACCGTCAGCGAGGGATCGTCGTTGGCTGCGGATATCTGGCGGCGGGCGATCTCGAGGCGCACGACGTCGTAGGCGGGATCGGTCGCCGGCGGGTCGACGGCGCGGGCGAGCAGCGCCTCGATCCGGGCGATCGGCAGGAACTCGAGCGCCTTCTGCAGGGAAGCGACCTTCGGCGCCGCGCCCGGGCAGTTCCCGACGATGTAGGTCTCGACGTCGACGGCCCGCTGCTCGGCGCCCGTTCGCGCGAAGGCCTCGGCGATCCGCCAGAGCACCTCGATGTTGTCGCAGGTGAGCATCGCCGGGGCGCTGTCGGCGATCGACAGCACGGTCTCCCACTGGCCGCCGTCCGCTGCGTTGAGGAGACGCTGGCGCTCGCCGACCTGCTCGAGGGCGGCGACGAGTTCCGCCGGCGGCGTCCAGCCGGGCTCCGCCGCCTGGCGCTCGGCAACGGCCCGGCGGGCCGCGGCATAGTCCCCGGCCCCGTAGAGGTCCCAGATCGGCTGCACGTCGCTCGGCATCGGCGCGTTCGGATCGAACAGGTTCGCCGGCGGCTCCCAGTTCGGATAGAGGCGGTGCAGCCGCTGCAGTTCCGCCTGCGCCCGCCGGGTGTCGCCCTGCTGCAGGAAGTAGCGGAGGGCGCTGTCGTCCACCTCCGGAGCGGAGGCGCCGGATGCCGTGGTGCCGGAAGCCGTGCCACCGGAAGCCGCGGTGCCGGAAGCCGTGCCACCGGCAGCGGCGGCGCCGGTCTGGCCCGGTCCGGCCGGGGCCGCGGCAGGGGCCGGACCAGCTTCTGAAACCATGCCGGACGTCGGGACGCCGGATTCGAGCTGTCGCGTCGGCACGATCAGCGGCCCCGAAGCCGGCGCCGGCGACGCAGTGCCGGCAGGCGCCGGATCCGGCGACTGCCCGATCGCGGTCGCGACGAGCGCCGTCGCGGCGGTCGCCATCAGGGCGACCCCGGCGAACAGGCGGATCCTCGCCCGGCGGGGGGCCGGCATGTCGGACATCGGCTGCGGCTCTCGTCCGGTGACGCTCATGGCCCGTCCTTCCGGCCGAGCCTGCGCAGAAACATCCAACTGGTGAGGCCGACGCACAAGGCCATCGCCACCACCACCCACACATAGACGGCGATGTTGATGGAGAACCAGTTCGCCGACACGAGGCGGGCGTTGGAGACCGAGAACGGCCGGGTCGCCACGTCCACCACCGACCGCGGCGGGAAGCTCGACACGGCCCCCGTCGCCTCGTCGTAGATGGCGGTCGCCCCGGCGAGGCGGAGCCAGGCCTGCGGGGCCGTCAGGATGGCGGTGCCGCTGGCGAGCGCCCGGTCGTCGGGGGCTGTCAGCAGGGTCCACGGCGCCGGCGCCGCCGATGGCCAGAAGAAGGACCGCCAGTCCGGCGCAGACGCCGGCGCCTGGGCGAGGGCGAGACTGGAGCGCGGCGACAGCCGCACCGGTCCGGCGCCGCCGGCGGCATCGCCGAAGATCGCCATCGCCTCGTTCACGCGCTGCCGCATCCACTGCAGGACGTCGCTCGTCGCGTCGTCGCCAACCTGCCGCCGCCACTGGTCATAGAGCGCCCGCGTCCGCTCGGGATTGCCGATGTCGATCGGGGGTCCGGCCGGCGGCGTGGTACCCGAGGCCGGCTGCATCTGCTCGAGCCGCCGCACGGCGTCGGCGAAGGCGCCGGATTCGGGTGCCGGTCCCGCCGCCGCAACCGGCGCCGGAAGACGGGGACCGGCCCGCCGCCACGTCTCGATGGGCAAGGCGAGCCCGGTCGCCGTCACCACCGCCGGCGGCACGTCGGCCGCCGTGGCGACGACGAGCGCCGGCCGGCCGGAAAGCCCCGCCACGTCGGTGATGACCTCGGTCGCTGCCGGGGCGCCGGTGTCGGCGGAGAGCCGCGCAAGCAGTGTCGCCGCCGCCGGCGCCGCCGCCGAGCTGCCGCCGAGATAGACGGCGAGAGGGCCGCCGCCGCGCACGTCGTAGGGGAAGGCGTCGGCGGAGAAGGCGGCGAGGCTCGGCCACGAGCCGAAGCGGGCGAAGTCCGGCACCTCGAAGACGCTCGAATCGAACAGGACGAAGCGGTTCTCGCCGGTTCCGGACATCCCCGGCGGGCACTCGAGGTCCGACTGCGTCACCAGCACCGTCTCGAGCTCGAGGCGATTGTAGCCCGGCCGGAAGAACTGCATCGGCAGGTTGATGCGGCGCTTGTCGAAGAGGCCGCCCCGCGTGGTGGCGAGGCGGAGGCTGAGCGTCACCTGGCCGTTGACGCGGATGTTGATGACGCTGCCCGGACCGACCTCTTCCGTGAAGGCGGCGTCGAGCAACAGGCGGGCGACGCCGCTGCTGGCGCCATAGAAGTCGGCCGGCAGCAGGAAGGCGAAGCTCTCGGCGAAGCGCCGCCCCGACACCTCCTGGGTGCGCAGGCCGAGTTCGGCGAAGGTGCGGGCCTCGCCGCCGTCGAAGGTCGCAACGTCGGGGAAGCGCCAGCGTCCCGGCCCCTCCCCCGGATAGACCGCCTCGGCGGCGGCCGCCCGCAGCCGGCCGATCGCCGTCTCGACGGCGGCCGGCGTCGGGCCGCTGACGACGAGCGTCGGGACGCCGGTGGCGGGGTCGGTGGCGAAGGCGACGGTCGGCCCCTGCTCCGCCGCCGTGGCGCCGACCGCGGTAAACGGCAGGACCTGCACCGCCGTGCCGACCACCACCGCGAGCCGGCCGGGCGTCCGCGGTCCCGGCCGGTCACCGCCAGCCTCCACGACGGGATGGCTGAAGCGGCCGAGGACCGTCGCGGCGCTGGTGACGGCCGAGACGGCGGCAAAGCGCGAGCCGAGGAGACCGCTGTCGCGCAGCGGGCCGAACACCACGAGGGTCGTCGAGCCGCCATCGCCGACGCCGACGGACGGAAGGTCTGCGAGGCCCGACAGCGCCGCGGGGCCGCCCTCGAAGGTGAGGCCGGTCATCGCCGGCTGCAGCAGCGACCAGAGCTCGAAGGTGGCTTCGACCGAGCAGTCAACGCGATGGCGCTGCTCGACGTCGATGCGGATCCGGTTGGCGCCCGCCTGAAGCACGCCGGCCGGCAGACGCACCTGATAGCGGCGCGCCCGGCCGGCGGACGTGATCGGCTCCGCCATCACCGGCTCGCCGTTGACCGTGACCGTGAGGCTGGAGGCCTCCGGCATGACCACCACAGACGAGATCATCCCGACCGACAAGGTCGCCGGTCGGGCCGCCTCGGCGGCGCTGAGGTAGACCGTCTCGGTGATCGAGGCGTTCTCGCCGGCGAGGTTGACGTCCGGCGAGGAGAGGATCGGCCGGTCGACCGCAGCCGCCGCGGCAGGGCCGGCGGCGGGCGCAACGGCCGACGGTACTTGTGCAGCCGACGGCGCCTGGGCCGCCGGCGGCGCCTGCGCGGGCGGCGCTTGAGGCGCGGGCGTCGTCGCAGGCGCGCCGGGCCGCATCTGGAACGGCGCGACGGTCCCGCCGCCGCCGGGCGCCGCGGGCTGAGCCTGCGCGGGCGAAGCCGCTGGTGGCGGAGCGGCGGGTGCGGCCGGCTCGTCGCGCGGCGGCCAGGGCATCTGGGCCGCCGCGATCACCGTGGCCGCCAGCAACCCGGCCCCCGCGAGGAGGAGACGCAGCCGTCCCCGCCCCGTCATGCGACGCGCCTCCTCTCGGCGCGGCGCGAGGCCCGTGTCCGGTAGATGTAGCTGATGCCACGGATCGCGTGGACGGCCGAGGTGAAGATGACGAAGAGCGTGCCGCGGATGACGCCCACCTCGACCCGGCGCTTGATGAGGAGGGCCTGCCAGCGCCCGGAATCGGAGAAGACGAGGTCCGCGAGCAGGCGGTCGTGGACGGCCTCCGTCGGATCGGAGCTGCAGCCGAGCTGGACGTCGCCGTTCGTCATCACGCCAACGTCGCGGACGATGATCGGCATGCGGTCCGAGGGCAGCGGCTTCGACGGAGTGAAGCGCAGTTCGCAGCGTGTGCCCGCGGTGATGGACGCAAGGCCGCCGCGCTTCACGAGGAGGCGCACCCCGGACATCGAGCCGTCCTCGATCATCACCGGGATGGTGGCGTCGCCGACGATGAGTTCCCCCGGCCGGGACACGTCGACGCGCGGGGCCTGGCGGAGGTTGCGCCGCTCCGCCACCACGCCGAGGGCGGACCCGGCCAGCAGGAGGTTGAAGAGGTTCCAGCCGCCGACGACGAGCGTCACGTCGTTGGAGAGCGGCTCCGTCACGACGCGCCAGACGGTGGCGACGAGCCCCGCCACGAGGAGCGCGAAGATGCCGTAGAACGGCCAGCCGAGCGAGGAGATCTGGTCCCGGTCGGTGGTCTGACCCTTGTCCGTCACCTTGAAGACGGGGCGCCGCGGACTGCCGAGGACCGACAGCACCGCTCGCCCGAGATAGACCGACTGCAGGTACTCGTAGATCTCGGACATCCACGGCCAGCGGAACTTGCCGTAGAGGGCGTTCTGCATCAACAGGTTGATGACGATGTAGACGAGTGTGTAGGCGAAGAACTCGTTGCCGCTCGTATCGAAGATCTGCAGCCCGAAGAACAGATAGAGCAGCGGCGAGAACAGGAAAACGAGCCGGGAGAACGGAAACGCCCAGTAGAGCAGGCTCGACATGTAGCAGATGCGCTGCGGGAAGGAGAGTCCGCGCTTCAGCATCGGGTTCTTCAGGAGCATGACCTGGGTCATGCCCTGGGCCCAGCGGGAGCGCTGGGTGATGAAGCTGGTGTAGGTCTCCGGCTGGAGGCCGGCGACGAGCGGCTTCTCGACATAGACGCTGGTCCAGCCGCGCGAATGCAGCTCGAGCGCCGTCTCGCAGTCCTCGGTGATCGACAGGCCGGAGAATCCGTTGCTCTCGTGCAGTGCCGTGCGCCGCAGGACGGCCGCCGATCCGCAGAAGAACGACGCGTTCCACTTGTCGAGCCCGCGCTGCACCATCCCGTAGAACTGGTCGTTCTCGGAGGCCATGCGGTTGAAGGTGTTGAGGTTGTACTCGACCGGATCCGGATTGATGAAGAAGTGCGGCGTCTGGACGAGGAAGAGCTTCGCCTCCCGGCGGAAGAACCCGACGGTCTCGGTGAGGAAGTCGCTCGTCGGCGCGTGGTCGGCGTCGAAGACGGCGACCAGTTCGCCATCCGTGACCTTGAGGGCGGCGTTGAGGTTGCCGGCCTTGGCGTGCTCGTTGCGGGCGCGGGTCAGATAGATGGCGCCGAGCCCGGTAGCGAGGGCGCTCAGTTCCTCGCGCCGCTGCTTCGCGGCCTCCGCCTCGAAGCGGTTGGTGGCGTTGCACTTCTGGTCGGTGCCACCGTCGTCGAGGAGGTAGACCCTCAGCTTGCCGTCCGGGTAGTCCATGCCCCGGGCGGCCGCGACCGTCATCGCGAGCAGCGCCTTGTCCTCATTGTAGGTCGGGATGAACACGTCGACCGTCGGCAGGTCGTCCTCCGCGAGGCGCGGGGCCGGGGCACGCTTCAGCGGGTCCGAGACGACGAACAGCGAGATGGCGAGGATGCCGACGCTGTACATCTCCGCCGCATAGAGGATGAGGCCGGGGATGAAGTTCGCGAGCGGCTCGACCGGCGGCAGCGAACTCGTGGTGCGCCAGTAGACGTAGCGCAGCACCACGGCCGTGCCGAAGGCGAGGAAGATCGACCGCCACAGCCCCATCGGGCGGAACATCTTGATGATCGCGATCGCCGCGATCGCGACGAGGCCGACGGCGAGGTGCGTCGACATGCTGATCGGCTGCGCGAGGAGGCCGATCAGGACGAGGGAGCTGAGGATCCACAGGAAGGCCCAGACGGCGGTCATCGGGCACCTCCTGGCCGGCGCGCGGCCGGTGGGCGCGGATCCGGGGGCGTCACGGCGTCACCCGGGGTGCCGCCGGAACACTGCCGGACGACGGGGCGGCGGGGGCCGGCGGAGCTGTTCCCGGTGAGGCTCCCGGCCCGACCTGGCGGACGGGCTGGCCGGCCCCCGGAGCGGGCGGCACCGCCGAAGCGGCCGGCCCGGCCGGCGTCGCAGCCGGTGAGGCGTCACTGAGCGCCGGCGGCATTCCGAGCTCGGTCGGGCCCGCCCCCGTCGCCGTCTGCCGCACGAGGGCGGGGTCTGCAACAGGGGTCGGCAGCCGGTCCGGCGGCCGGCCGACGCGCGCCGCCGCGGCTGGGTCGGGCTCGGTGCGCCGGACCGTCCTCTGGGGCGAGGTGCGGGCCGGAGACGCCGCCGCCGGAGCCGGGGCCGCCGTCGACGGCACCGCGATTGCCGCCTCTTCAGCGAGCGGATTGATCGTGGTCCCGCGCCGGCCGATCGTCGGGTCGGCGGGCGGCGGTGTGCCGAAGGGGTTCCAGTTCGGGTTCGGCAGCGTGGCGACGAAGGCGAAACCGTACATCACCGCGAGGAGGTCCGCGTCGGTCACGCCCCGGCGGCAGAGGCGCAGCCTGAGGCTGATCTCGCCGCGGGCGCTCGGCTCCTGGAAGATGTTGCGCTGGGCATGGATGCGCTGCCACGCATAGAGGCAGCGGCCGGCCGAGGTGCCGCCGAATGCGAAGCCGAAGGGCCCGTAGCTGTTCTGGGCGTACTCGGGCGAGATCGCCATCGGCAGCGGGATCTCCCGGCGCATCTCGGCGGCGATCTCGGTGAGGGTGCCTGTGTCCCGCTTGAGGTTGCCCGCGTCCGGCGGCGCCTTCAGGGGACCGTAGAAGGTGACCTCGAAGGTGTTCTCGCCGGCGACGCTGCCGTCGGTCGCGAGGATGATCGACTGGCGGACGGCGTTCCGGTAGGTGCGCTGGATCACCCCGATGACGGATGGCCCGCCCACCGGCGGCGCCACGAACGCCGCTTCCGGACCGAGCATCCGGTCCTGGGCAATGGCAACGGGCTCCACCCGCTCCCCATAGGGCGCGAAACAGCCGCCGAGCGCGAGGGCGCTGGCCAACGCGGCGATTCCGCCGAGACTCCGGGGCCTACACTGCACTACCAAACGCCCCATCCGGCGCCCCTGCCCATCGCCCTTAACCGAACGTTAGGCACATTGGCGGAGGTGAGAGGGTTGCGTAAAGCACCGAACGGGACGGCTCAAGCGTGTATGGAAGCCGGCCGCCGGGTATCCCCGGTCACATTGGCGATAGCGGCGGCCGGACGGGCGCGTGTCACTCCACGAAGTCGGCGCAGCGCGGGGCCGCGGCGGCGCCCCACGGCATGATCGGCACCGAGGAGGTGGAGTTCTTCGGGCTGCCCTCGATGATGCGGTCCGAGTAGACGAGATAGACGAGCACGTTGCGCTTGGTGTCGCAGCCGCGGACGATCTGCATGCGCTTGAACACCAGCGAGCGGCGCTGGCTGAACACCTCCTCGCCCTGCTCGAACTTCTCCTTGAAGGTGATCGGCCCGGTCTGGCGGCAGGCGAGCGAGATGTCGGAGACTTCCTCGGCGAGGCCGAACATGCCCTTGTAGCCACCGATGTAGGGCAGCGTGTAGTGGCAGGCGACACCGTCGATCGCCGGGTCGTCGATGCCGTAGACGACGAGCTTCGCGTCCGGGGAGAGCATCCGCCAGACGGTCGTCTTCTCGAAGATCTCGTCCGGACCGTCGGCGAGCGCAGGGGCCGCGAGCCCGAGGGCGAGGACTGCGGCGGCGACGAGGCGGAGGATGGACATCGGCGACCCTTCGTGGAATGGCGACACCTGGCGATATAGGAAGCCCGAGGCGCCCTTGCGACGGGCAGTGCCGGCGGACTTCGCAGGGGGCCGAGGGGGATTGCGATGATTCCGGTGCTGATCGGCATGGCCACTTGCCTCGTGGCGGTGGCGATCCACACGGCCGTCGTCGGCGCCGTGATCGTCGCGACGCCGCGCGTCGCCCGCGACGCCACCCGCCACCGCTTCTTCAGGATCGTCCGGACAGTGCTGCCGTCGGCGCTCACGCTGCTCGCGGCCCACATGCTCGAGATCGTCCTTTGGGCCGCCGTCTACAGGCTGATCGGCATCAGCAGCGACGGTGACGCGTCGTTCTACTTCGCCTTCGTCAACTTCACGACGCTCGACTACGGTGACGTACCGCCGACGTCGGAATGGCGAATGCTGGCGCCCCTGGCGGCCGGCTGCGGCATCCTGCTTTTCGGGCTCTCGACGGCGGCGCTGTTCGAGGTGATGCGCCAGACGGCGATCACGGTCGAGACCGAGGACGCGGCCGCTGCTACTCGGCCGCGGCCCTGAGCGGCAGTTCCGGCAGCTCGAGGTCGATGGCCGCGAGCATGTTCTCGAGGAAGTTCCGCGCCGAGGCCTCCCAGGAGAAGCCGAGGGCATAGGTGCGGCAGCGGGCCCGCGGGATCTCGAGGGCGGCAAGGGCCGCCCGGCGGAGGTCCTGGTCGAGCACGCCGGTGCCACTGTCGCCGATGACGTCGATCGGTCCCATCACCGGGAAGGCCGCCACAGGCACGCCGCTCGCGAGCGCCTCGATGACGACGTTGCCGAAGGTGTCGGTGAGGCTCGGGAAGACGAAGACGTCGAGGGAGGTGAAGTGCTCGGCGAGCTCGCGGCCGACCTTCGCACCGGTGAAGACGACGTCGGGGAAGCGGCGCTGCAGGTCGTGCACCGCCGGGCCATCGCCGACCACCACCTTCGAGCCCGGCAGATCAAGCTCGAGGAAGGCACCGAGGTTCTTCTCGATCGCGACACGGCCGACATAGCCGAAGATCGGCCGCGGCAGGTCGAGGACCCGGCGGTGTTCGGGATGGAAGAGGCTGTGGTCGACGCCGCGGTTCCACCGGACGAGGTTGGTGAAGCCCCGCGCGGTGAGATCGCGCTCGAGCGTCGGCGTCGCCACCATGCAGGCGGCGGCGGCGCCGTGGAAGTAGCGCATCCAGGCGTAGGTCCAGTCGAGCGGGATCGGGAATCGCGCCTCGACATACTCCGGAAAGCGGGTGTGGTAGCTCGTGGTGAAGCGCACGCCGTTGCGCACGCACCACCGCCGGGCGAGGACGCCGAGCGGACCCTCGGTGGCGATGTGGATGAGCTCGGCGCCGGACTGCCGCATGCGCCGGTCGACGGAGCCCGGCGTCGCGAGGGCGAGGCGGATCTCCGGGTAGGTCGGACAGGGAAGCGTCTTGTAGTCGGCCGGCGTCAGCGTCTCGCAGGAAATGCCGAAGCCTTCGAGCTCCTCCAGCGTACGCTCCAGCGTCCTGACGACGCCGTTGATCTGCGGATGCCAGGCGTCGCTGACGAGGAGGAGTCGGCTCATGCGGCGGCGCGTGCGCCGGGTGCCGCGACCGGGACGAGGGCCCGCGAGGCGCCCGCCCAGTGGACGAGCTCGAGCGTTCCGTCGTGCGATTCGACGATGGCCGTGCAGCTCTCCACCCAGTCGCCGGTGTTGACGTACTGGATACCGTCGAGCTCGTGCAGGGCAGCGTGGTGGATGTGGCCGCACACGACGCCGTCGACCGCGCGGCGGCGCGCCTCGGCCGTCAGCGTGTCCTCGAACTGCCCGATGAAATTCACGGCGTTCTTCACCTTCAGCTTCGCCCAGGCGGAGAGCGACCAGTAGGTGAGGCCGATCTTGCGCCGGCCCACATTGAGCCAGGTATTGATCCCGAGCGCCAGAGTGTAGGCCCAATCCCCCAGGAAGGCGAGCCACTTGGCGTGCCGCACGACGATGTCGAACTGGTCGCCGTGGATGACGAGGAGGCGGCGGCCGTCGGCTGTCTCGTGGATGGTCGAATCGACCACCTCCACCCCGCCGAAGTGGGTGCCGAGATAGTCGCGCAGGAACTCGTCGTGGTTGCCGGGGATGTAGACGACGCGGGCGCCCTTGCGCGCCTTGCGCAGGAGCTTCTGGACGACGTCGTTGTGCTCCTGCGGCCAGTACCACGCCCGGCGGAGCCGCCAGCCGTCGACGATGTCGCCGACGAGGTAGAAGGTCTCGGCGTCGTGGTGGCGCAGGAAGTCGAGCAGCAGGTGCGCCTGGCAGCCGCGGGTGCCGAGGTGCACGTCGGACAGGAAGATCGTCCGGCACAGACGCGTCGGGGCGTCGTCGCTCATGGCTGCAACCTTGCTCGCGCCGGCCGACGCTGCGGCCGCCGCCATCGGAGGGCGGAAACGGCGGGACGAGCGGTCCGGACGGCGGTCGCCGGCACACCCAGCGGCCGAATGCCACGATTCCGATTTCAGGATTGTGACGCGCCCGTCACGAGGTCAGGCGCGCCAGAGGGCGTGGAAGTGGTGGACCGGCCCGCGGCCGTGCCCGATCGTCAGGCGATCGGCGGCGGCGATGGCTGCGGCGATGAAGGTCTTTGCGCCGCCGACGGCGTCCGGGAGGGCCGCGCCCGTGGCGAGACCGGCCGCGATCGCGGAGGAGAGCGTGCAGCCCGTCCCGTGGGTGTTGCGGGTGGCGACGCGCGGCGCCCGGTACCAGACGGGCCCCTGCCCCGCCTCCACCAGCACGTCGGCCGATTCGGCGCCCGCCGCGTGCCCGCCCTTCATCAGCACCGCGGCGGGGCCGAACGCGAGGAGGGCCTCGCCCTGCTCGACCATCTCCGCCTCGCTTCCCGCCGGTTCGCGGCCGAGGAGCCGGGCCGCCTCGAAGAGGTTCGGCGTGATCACCCGCGCCATCGGGAAGAGGCGCCGCGTCAGCACGTCCACCGCCGCGTCGGCGATGAGCGGGTCCCCGGAGGCGGCGACCATCACCGGATCGAGCACCACCGGCGGTCCGGGCCACGCCTCGAGCCCTTCCGCCACCGCCTCGATGATCGCCGGCTGCGAGAGCATGCCGATCTTCACCGCGGCGACGGCAAGGTCCGAGAAGACCGAATCCATCTGCGCCCGCACGAAGGCCGGCGGGATCTCCTGGATCGCCTGAACGCCCCGGGTGTTCTGCGCGACGAGAGCGGTGACGACGGTCGCGCCATAGACGCCGAGGGCGGAGAAGGTCTTGAGGTCGGCCTGCAGGCCGGCCCCGGCCGTCGGGTCCGTGCCGGCGATGGAGAGGGCGATCGGGGTCTTCGGGGGGCTCATCGGCGGTCCTTGCTGCGGGCGGCCGCGACGGCGGCGGCGAGCGCCTGCGTAGCGGCTTCGGGATCGGGCGCGGCGCAGACGGCCGAGATCACGGCGACGCCGTCGAGACCGGCGGCGATCACCGCGCCGGCGTTCGCGGCGGTGATGCCGGAGATGGCGCCGACGGGCATGTCCGGCACGCGGGCGCGCACCCGCTCGGCGATCGCTGCGATGCCGGAAACGCCGACCGGCGGCGGCGCGTCCGCCTTGCTGGCGGTGGCGAAGGCGCACTGGCCGCAGACATAATCGAGGAGGCCGAGCTCGGCCGCCTCCCCTTCCGCGACCGAGTTGAGGCTGAGGCCGAGGATCGCGTCCGGCCCGAGGAGGCGCCGCGCGTCGGCCACGGCCATGTCGTCCTGGCCGACGTGGGCGCCGTCCGCCCCGGCCGCGAGGGCCACGTCGAGGCGGTCGTTGACGACGAGCGGCACGCCGGTCTCGGCAAGGACACCGAGCAGCGCCCGCGTCGTCGCCACCATCGCCCCGGTGCTCGCGGTCTTGTCGCGGTACTGCAGGATGGTCGCACCGCCGGCGACCGCCGCCCGGGCGATCTCCGTCAGCGGCCGTCCGCCCGCCACCGACGGATCGAGGACGACATAGACCGACAGGTCGACGGCGATGCGGCCGCCGAGCGCACGGGGCGCCAGGGCGCCGGAACTCGCATGTGCAGGGGTCGACGCCGGGTGTGCGGCCATCCCATTCCCTCCGCCGGCATGACCCGGTTCAGGTTCAAGGGGTTGGCCGCTTCGCGACCTCTCAGCCCGCCCTCGGGCACCCCCATGAGGCGGGGGCACCCTAACGGCGCGGGCGGCCGCCTGTCAAAGCGGCCGGAGGCGTCCCAGGCGCGCCGAGCCGAGACTGGACCCGCTCAGGGCGGTGGTACGTGCGAGAGCTTGTCGGGGTTGCGAACGACGTGGATGGCGGTGATGAGGCCGTCCTCGATGTCGAAAGCAGTCGTCTGCAGGGTGCCGTCCGCATGGCGCGTGACATAGCCCGCGAGGCCGTTGATCCGCGCCTCGCGGATGATGCCGGGCCCCTGCGGCGCGCGGGCGAGCCGGCTGAAGAACCGCGCCACCGCCTCGCGGCCGACGAGGGGAGCCTTTACCGCCGTTGCGCGCCCGCCACCGTCGGCGGTGAGCACGACGGAGGCCGCCAGGACCTGCGACAGCGCCGATGCGTCGCCACTTTCGGCGGCGGCCCGGAAGGCGCGTGCGATGCGCTCGCTCTCCTCTTCCGGCACCGCGAAGCGTGGCCGCTCGGAGCGGACGTTGCGGCGGGCGCGGGTCGCGAGCTGGCGGCACGTCGCGGGCGATCGTCCCAGCGTCGCGGCGATCTCGTCGTAGCTCGCGTCGAAGATGTCGTGCAGCAGGAAGGCGGCGCGCTCCAGCGGCGACAGCCGCTCGAGCGCCAGCATCAGCGCCACCGACAGGTCGAGGGCGGCGTCGTCTGCCTCGCCGCTGCCGTGGGCGTCGGCATCGAGGATGGGTTCGGGCAGCCAGGAGCCGACATAGGCCTCCCGACGCGCGCGCGCCGACTTCAGCCGGTCGAGGCAGAGCCGGGTGACGACGCGCGACAGGAAAGCACCGGCATCGTCCACCGCCGCCCGGTCGGCGCCGTGCCAGCGGAGAAATGCGTCCTGCACGACGTCCTCGGCATCGGAGACCGAACCGAGCATGCGATAGGCGAGGCCGCGCAACCGGCGCCGGTGCGGCTCGAAGCCGTCCTCCGGCGCCGGCCATGTGGGCAGCGTGGCGTTCACGCGGCGCTGCGCTCCTCGACCGGATGCACGGCACGCACGCCGACATTCAGCCGATTCCAGCCGTTGATCGCGACGATCAGCATGGACAGGCGGACGATCTCCGCCTCCGAGAAGTGGCGCGTCAGCTCGTCGTAGACAGCATCGGGCACGCCCGCCTCCGGCAACCGCGTCAGCGCCTCGGTCCAGGCAAGGGCCGCCCGTTCGCTTGCGCTATAGAGAGGCGACTCCCGCCAGGCGCTGAGGAGGTAGAGCCGCTGCTCGGTCTCACCGTGCTTGCGCGCGTCCCGGGCGTGCATGTCGAGGCAGAACGCGCAGCCGTTCAACTGCGAGGCGCGCATCTTCACGAGCTCCATCAACGACGTCGGGAGGCCGCTCGCACGCACGTATGCCTCGAGGCCCATCATGGCCTTGATGGCATCGGGGGCGGACTTGAACAGGTCGATACGGGGGGTCATCGTCGTCCTCTCGTTGCCCGGATGAGCCCGGGTTCGGAGAGAGGACGAGGCAGGCCGCTGGTCTGTGACACCGCCCCGAAAAAATGTCGGCGGCGGCCCGCTCCGGCACGGCCGCGGATCGCGGCCGGCCTCAGGCCATGCTGGCAGGCGGCAACCGCCCAGCAGCCCCGTCGATCAGTAATATTCCTCTTCCGACGTGCAGCGGTAGAGGTTCATGATGGTGTTGCGCGTGCCGACCGAGCCGGCGAGGGTCTCTGTGCCGTGCCAGCTCTTCTTGTCCTTGCGATTGTTCACCGCAAAGGCGTAGCCGGTGTTCGGCAGGAACTCGAACTTCTTGAACTTCTTGAGCGACCGCCGAGTCAGCTTGGCGATCAGCGACCCGTCTTCCTCGTAGAGGACGGTGCCGATCTCCCGCTGGCTGTCGTCCGGCGGCAAATAGAGCTGCATCGTGACGATCTTCTCGAGCCCGTCGGTGTGCGGCTTGATCCGGTAGCCTTCGGTGTCGCGCAGGAGCGTGCAGCGCGGCCAGGCCGGAATGTCGCCGACCTTCGCGGGCGTGGTGTCGTACCGGAGCGCGATGTCCTTCGCGAGCTTGCGGAACACCGCCTGCTTCAGCTCCGGCGAGGTGAGGATCTCGGTCAGCTCGCGCCAGAACTGCTTGAGGTTCGGCGGCAGCGTGTCGAGGGCCTCGCGCGACAGGAAGAAGCGGTCGCGGGTGCTCTCACCGTTCGGCCGGCGCCAGCGCTCGATGTTGATCGGCGCGTAGACCGACTTGTCCGGCAGGCTCGCGAGGATGTCGCGGTAGAAGTCCGCCGGGAACAGCTCGCGGGCGTAGAAGTGGGAGAACGGATGGTCGCTCGCCTCGGCGCGGTCGACGGCGGCGACCATGTGGGCGATCACGGCGCGCTGGCGCTCGGTGCGGGCCCGCGGCATCGGCACGACGACGGACGACGCGGCGGCGGTGTTCATGGCGGTGGACGGCATCGGGCACGGCTCCGGTCTGTGGCGGTGCGCTCGTTGCGCCGCCGGCTCCGAGCGGCAGCGACGACCCGCCTTCCCTTTCCTCTCTTGTGCGCGCGTCGGGGGGTCTCTGGCAAGCGGTCAGCAGCATTTGCGAATGAATATCAGGAGCGGGGCGACTCGGTGTGAGGCGCATCGCCGTTCCCCCTTGCCCGTCCGCCGCCGTTCCGGTTCAGTCCACCCCCGAAACGGCCCCGCTTCCGGGGCAGACCGGAGCCGCCCATGAAGCCGTTCTTCATCCTGGTGAAGTGCCAGCTCGGCAAGGCCTACGACGTCGCCAACCGCATCGCCGACGCCGAGATCGCCTCGGAGGTCTATTCCACCGCCGGCGACTACGACCTGCTCGTCAAGATCTATGTCGAGGAGAACGCCGACATCGGCCACTTCATCGCCGAGAAGGTCCACACCATCGACGGCATCCAGGACACCAAGACCATCGTGACGTTCAAGGCGTTCTGAGGGCCCGGCCCGGGTCGTCACCCGCGGACGACGGCCATCGCCTCGACCTCGTAGACGGCGCCGGGAATGGCGAGCGCCGGGACGCCGACCGTCGTGCTCGCCGGCGGGTTGGCGAGGTTGACGTAGCGGTCGCGCACGGCCCGGTAAGTGGCAAGATCGCCGGCGATGTCGACGAGATAGTTGTTGAGCTTGACGACGTGGTCGAAGCTCGCCCCCACCGCTTCGAGCGCGCGCTTGACGTTCTCGAAGGCGGCCACCGCCTGGCCTTCGAAATCGGCCGGCAAGGTGCCATCAGGCCGGAAGCCGATCTGGCCGGCAAGGAGGATGAGGCGGGAGGGGCCACGCACCTCCGCGACCAGCGAGTAGCCGCCGGGCCAGGCGATGCCGTCCGGATTGGAGAAGACGACGGCGGGCGGGTTCGACATGGGCTGCGGCTCCTTCGACGGGCCGCCGACTATGCCAGCAACCGCCGCCGTGGCAACGGGCGGTGGCCGGCCATCCTCCCGGCGAGACAGCGGGGCCGCACCCGGGGAGCGGAACTGATCGAGCGCAATGCGGCCGCGCCTGAGGTCCTCATTCTCACCGCTAGCGGCGGCGCGGCAATGCGTGCTTTCGACAATCCGGCCCCCCGCCGCTAGATTTGCTCCAAACGACGGGCACGGCACGGGGGTGCGTCGCCACGGACGCGGCCACGGCAGGTGGAAACGGACGGATGAACTACGACACGGTGTTCGAGACGGCGCTGAAGGCGCTGAAGGACGAGAAGCGCTACCGCGTCTTCGCCGACATCGAGCGGATCGCCGGGCGCTTCCCACACGCGGTGATGCGGCGCGACGGCGAGGCCCGTGACATCGTTGTGTGGTGCTCGAACGACTATCTCGGCATGGGCCAGCACCCGGCCGTCGTCGGCGCCCTCAAGGACGCCGCCGACCGGATGGGCGCCGGCGCCGGCGGCACCCGCAACATCTCCGGCACCAACCACCCGCTCGTCGAGCTCGAGGCGGAGCTCGCCGACTGGCACGGCAAGGAGGCGGCCCTCACCTTCACCTCCGGCTTCGTCTCCAACGAGGCGGCGATCTCGACCATCGCCCGGCTCCTGCCGGACTGCCTGATCCTCTCCGACCAGCTCAACCACGCCTCGATGATCGCCGGCGTGAAGAGTTCCGGAGCCGCCAAGCAGCTCTTCCGCCACAACGATGTCGAGCACCTCGAGCAGCTCCTGAAGGCGGCCGGGCGCGAGCGGGCGAAGCTGATCGTCTTCGAGTCTGTCTACTCGATGGACGGCGACGTGGCGCCGATCGCCCGGATCGCTGATCTCGCCGACAAGTACGGCGCCCTGACATACATCGACGAGGTGCACGCCGTCGGCATGTACGGCCCGCGTGGCGCCGGCATCTGCGAGCGCGATGACGTCATGGACCGCATCGACGTCATCGAGGGCACGATGGCGAAGGCGATCGGCGTCCTCGGCGGCTATATCACAGGCCGGCAGTCGGTCATCGACGCCGTCCGCTCCTACGCCCCCGGCTTCATCTTCACGACGGCCCTGCCCCCGGCCCTCGCCGCGGCGGCGGCAGCCTCCATCCGTCACCTCAAGGGCTCCTGGCGCGAGCGGGCCGGCCAGCGCCGGCAGGTGCGCCACACCAAGGAGGCGCTCGGCCGGGCCGGGCTGCCGGTGATGGCGTCCGACACGCACATCGTGCCGCTGTTCGTCGGCGACGCGGAGCTCTGCAAGGCGGCGAGCGACCGCCTGCTTGAGCGGCATGGCATCTACATCCAGCCGATCAACTACCCGACGGTGCCGCGCGGCACGGAGCGCCTGCGGATCACGCCGACGCCGTTCCACGACGACGCCCTCGTCTCGGCCCTCAGGGACGCCCTCGTGGAGGTGTGGACGGCGCTCGACCTGCCGCTCGGCGGCGCGGCTCCGGTCCGCGAGACGGCGCTCGTGCCCTATTCGATCTTCCGCGCCGCCGGCGGCTGAGGCGAGGCGGGACGACAAAAAATTTGAGGCCGCCGAAGGGGTTCGGCGGCCTCTTTATTCCTGCACTGCAGATTGCGCCCGCGGCGCTCGCACGGCCCGGTCAGCAGACCACGCGCTTGCGGACCGTGACGTTGCGGCGCTGCACCGGATCCCACGCCTTCACCTTCCGGACGTCGCAGTCGGAGCGGTAGGTGTAGGCCGGTGGCCGGTAGTAGACTCGCGGGGCCGGGGCCACATAGACCCCCCGCGGCGCGACATAGGCACCGCGCGGGGCGACGTAGGCGCCCCGCGGCGCATAGTAGACGTTGGGCTGGGCAGCGGCCCCGACGATCGCACCGGCGGCGAAACCTGCCGCGCCGGCCGCGATCGCGGCATCCCGTTCGCTCCGCCACTTGCCGTCGGCCGAGGCCGGTGCGACGCCGAACGAGGCAAGCGCCAGCGCGGCGGCGACACCGACAGCGGCAGTCTTCTTGACGACGGTCATCTCGCTCCTCCTTTCGTTGGCTGGAGCGAGAACGTGCCCGCGCGGGCAATCGTTCCAAGCCGGACCGGAAGCGGTGGCCTGAGGGACGCGTGGTGGCGGCGTCAGCGGGTGCAGACGGTGACGATCTCCACATGCGTCGGATCGGTCGAATCGAAGGAGCGGACGCGCTCGCGCGTGCACACCACCCGGCCCTCGCGCTCCTTGGCCGGATAGACCCCCGGCGGCAGGCCGGCGGGGACGCTGCCTTTGCGGGCGGTGTTGATGGCGATCTCGTCGGACAGCTGGAGAGCCTGCAGCGCGACGTCCCGCTGCGTCCGGCTCGCTTCGGCAAGGGCCGGCGATGCGGCGATCGCCGCGACGAGGGCGATCGTCAGGCACTTCGGATACGACATGGTGTCCCTTCCCCGGTCCGCCGGGGTGGTTCCTCCCCTCCCCGGCCACGGCGGCGCCATCCATGCCGTATCAGGAGGCGACGGGCAACGGCGCCGCGTGTGGATGCGAGGGCGTCACGTGCGCCGGATGCCGGCGAGCCTTGCCGCGAGCGGCAAGGTGAGCGCGATCAGGACGAACCGCGCGAGCTGGTGGGTTGCGACGTAGGCGGGGTCGATGCCGAGCAGCAGCGACAAGGCGATCATCGCCTCGAGCCCGCCGGGCGCGTAGGCGAGGAGCGCTTGTCCGAGCGTCGCGTCGGTCAGCGCCACGACGAGGAGCGCCGCGGCCACCGAGACGACAAGGCTGACGGCGAGCCCGCCGAGGGAGGCGCCGGCAAGGACGAGGAGGCTGCGCGGCGTCGTCCCGAGGAACCGGGCGCCGACGACGATCCCGAGGGCGACGAAGGCCGCCACGGTGAGCCACGGCGGCAGGCCGGTCGAGACGAGCCCCGAGCCATGGGCGGCGGCGCTCGCGAAGAAGGAGCCGGTGAGCAGCCCGGCGGGCACCTTCAGCCGCGCCGCCAAAAGCCCGGCGATGGCGCAGGCGCCGAGGAGGCCGAGAATCTCGAGGAGGCCGCCGACCGGCGGCAGCTGCGGCGGCACCACGTCCTGCAGGCCGCCGATCGCCATCGGCAGCACGGCGACCAGCGCGAAGACGCGGATGCTCTGGGCGGTGGCCACCTTCGGCAGGTCGGCGCGCGACGTGACGGCGAGCGCGAGGACGTAGGACAGCGCGCCCGGAATGGCGGCGAAGAAGGCGCTCTCCCGGTCCCAGCCGGAGACCCGCCGGAAATAGAGGAAGCCGGCCCCGATCACGGCCGCGATGAAGACGGCGAGGACGGCGAGGGAGATCGGCCAGTGGACCGCCCGCTCGAGCGATTCGGGCGTCACGCCGGTGCCCATGGAAACGCCGAGGACGACGAAGACGACGTCGCGCAGCCGCGCTGGCAGGCCGACCCGCACGCCGGCGATGGCGGCGGCGGAGACGGCGATCGTCGAGCCGGCGAGCCAGGCGGCCGGCAGGCCAGCGAGGTGCGCGAGCCCGCCGCCGCCGGCGGCGATCGCCAGCGACAGGAGGGCGGTGCGGATGGCGTCGGCGGCCGGCGGGAGGGCGGCTGGAGGCGGTGTCACGCGGGCCTCTTACACCCGCGGGACGCCGCCGTCAGCCGGGGGCGCGCGTCGCGGGGCTCAGGGGACGGCGTCCACCAGGCGCTTCAGCGTCACGAGGGTGGAGCGGTCGGCGACGCCGTCGACGAGGCCCGGCCGGAAGTGGCGCTGGAAGGCGGTGACGACCGCTTCCGTGCGGCCGTCGAAGACGCCCGTCAGCGGCAGGCCGTAGCCGTAGTGAGCGAACATCGCCTGCAGCGCGGTCACCGGCTGGCCCTCGTCGCCCCGCCGGAGGGCGAGGCCCGGGGCCACGGGTTCGGGCTCCACCCGGAGCCCGAGACCGGCCTCCGCCAGCCGGTCCCACGGGAAGAGCTCCCCCGGGTCCTGCTTGCGCTCCGGCGCCACGTCGGAGTGGGCGAGGACGCGGTGGGGCGGGATGGCCCAGCGGTCCACGACGGCGCGGCCGAGGGCGATCACGGCGGCGATCTGGGCGTCCGGGAACGGTCGGTAGCCATGCTCGTGGCCGGGATTGACGATCTCGACGCCGACGGAGGCGGAGTTGATGTCAGTGATGCCGGCCCAGAAGGAGACCCCGGCGTGGTGGGCCCGCCGCTCCTCGTCGACGAGGCGGTAGACCGTCCCGTCCTCGTCGACCACGTAGTGGGAGGACACCTTCGCCTTCGGATCGCAGAGCCGCTCGAGGGCGGCGGCGGCGGTGGGCATGCCGGTGTAGTGGAGGAGCAGGATCGACGGCGTCAGGCCGTCGGCGCGCGCGCCCTGGTTCGGCGAGGGCATCTCGACGAGGGGCGGCGTCTCCGGTGCTGCGGCCATCAGAGTCCTCGCTCGGCGGTGATCCGCGCCCAGGCGGCGTTGACGACCGCCAGGCGATCGTTGGCGATGCGGACGAATTCCGGTGGCACGCCGCGGGCGATCAGCATGTCGGGATGGAGCGACCGCACCAGCGCGCGGTGCCGCGCCTTCAGCGCCACCGGATCGGCCTCCGGCGAGATGCCGAGGATGACGTAGGGGTCGTCGGGGTCCTGGACGAAATGCGCCTTGATGCGGCGGAACGCGGTCGGCGAGACGCGGAAGAGCTCGGAGACGCGCTCGAGGAAGACGAGCTCGCTCTCGTGCAGCCACCCGTCGGAGGCGGCGATCAGGAACAGGCCCTCGAGCACGTCCTCCCGCACCGTCGGCTCGTCGGCGAAGAGGGCGCCGATGCGCCGGGCATAGGTCTCGTAGCCGGCGACATCGGCCTGGGCGAGGGCAAACAGCCGCCGCACCGAGGGCTCGTCGCCGGGGGCCACGGAGAAGTAGCGCCGGAAGGCGGCCACCTCGTCGTTGGTGACCTTCCCGTCGACCCGCGCCATCTTCGCCGAGAGCGCCACGACCGCGACGGTGAAGGCGACGCCGCGCCGCTGCTCGCTGGTGCCGAGGACGGCCGCCACCAGCCGGTCGAGCAGCCCGGCGCTGCCCGCGCCGACGGCCTGCAGAACCTGCGCGATCTTCGCCCAGATCGTCATGCCGGTCCGCCGCGGCTCCTGGTCAGCGGGCGCGGGGCGCGAGGAGCAGCGCAGCGCCGCCGGCGTCGAGCAGCGCGAGGCGGCCCTCCACGCGCGGATCGGCGCGACGGGCCGTGCCGAGCAGGCGCATCATCGCCGCCTCCCGCTGCATCGCCTCCTCCGGGCAGCCACGCTGGGTCATCCGCAGGGGCCCGACGGTCAGGCCGGCGCCGCGCGCCTCGTAGCGACCGGCGAAGGTGTTGCAGCCGGTCGAGCCGGTGACGGCGCCGTCGGCCGCGAACGTGACGGTGAGCCCGGCGGTTTCCGCAACGGCCACATCGCCCACCGCCAGCACGGCCCACTCGCCGACGACCGGCGGCGCCTGGGCCGCGGCGGTCGCACAGGAGAGCGCCACCGCCAGGGCGGTCGCGGTCGGGATCGGGAATGGCCGGCGCATCACGGGCTCCAGTTCGCCCGCGATGACGATCGCCGGCCCCTTCTCATAGACCGATCCGGCCGGGATCGCGACCCGGCGCCGTGGCCCGCCCGGTCACGGGTCGAAGATCAGCACCACGTAGACGAGGAAGAGGACGAGGTGCACCGCGCCGAGGAGGATGTTGGTGCGGCCGCTGGCGAAGGTGATGAGGGCGGCGACGAACGTCAGCGCGAGCAGGACCTGTTCCTGCGGATCGACGCCGAACGTGACCGTCTGGCCGAGCGACAGCGCCACCACCAGCACCGTCGGCACGGTGAGCCCGATCGTCGCCAGCGCCGAGCCAAGGCCGATGTTGACGGCCCGCTGCAGCTCGTTGGCGAGGGCCGCCCGGAGCGCGCCGGCCCCCTCCGGCGTCAGCACGAGGATCGCGATGAGGAGGCCGACGAGGTCGGGCGGCGCCCCGGCGGCGGCGACGGCCCGTTCGACGAACAGCGAGAACTCATGGGCGAGGAAGACGATCGGCACCAGCAGCAGCACGAGGAGCGCGATGTGGCCGCCGAGCGGCAGCCCATCGGACGCCTCCGCGTGGGTCGTCGCCGCGCCGGCGCCGTGGCCGACCGCATCGGCGTCGGCGAAGTAGGCGGCGTGGCGGATCGTCTGAACGGTGAGGAAGGCGACGTAGAGGAGCAGCGTCAGCCCCGCCGTCATCACCGCCTGCACCGTTGAGAGGGTCGGGCCGGGGGTGGTGACGGTGTGGTTCGGCAGGACGAGCGCGATCACCGCGAGCGGGATGATCACCGCGAGGAAGGCGCGGGCGCTCTCGAAATTGTAGCTCTGCTCGTGATGGCGGAGGCCGCCGAGGAGCAGCGACAGGCCGGCGATGCCGTTCAGCGTGATCATCAGGACGGCGAGCACGGTGTCGCGCGCGAGGGTCGCCGAACCGCCGCCGATCATCACCGCGGCGATGAAGGAGACCTCGATCACCGTCACCGAGAGGGTCAGCACCAGCGTCCCGTAGGGCTCGCCGAGCCGGTGGGCGATCGCCTCGGCGTGGTGCACCACGCCGAAGGCGCCCGCGAGGATCGCGGCGAACAGCCAGAGGAAGAACACCGCCCCGAGCCAGACTGGCACGGCCGGGTCGAGCCATGCCTCTCCGAAGGCGACGAACAGCACCGCCGTCGCCCAGACGAGGGCGACCGGCCATTCCCGTCGAAGCCAGGCCAAACGGCGCCTCCCCTTGCGACCTCGGGCGCGCCGACTCACATCGCCGCGGCAGCCCTCGCGGCGTGATCGTACTGGCCCGAAAGCGTCCGTAGAAGCGCGGCGAGGCGGGAGATCTCCGCCGGATCAAGGCCGGTTGCGGCGACGGAGGACACGAGCAGGCCCTCGCGGACCCTGCGGTAGGCGAGGCTTGCCGCCTCCCCCGCGGGGGTGATCGTGACGGTCTTCTCCTTGCCGCGCCGGCCGGACGCCACGAGCCCCTGCGCCTCGAGCTTCTTCAGCGCATAGGTGACGGTGTGCGTGTCCTCGACAGAGAGCACGAGGCAGAGATCGGCGAGCGACTTCGGTCGGCCGCGGTGGTGGACCTGGTGCAGCACCAGCACCTCGAGCGGCGAGAGACCCGGCGCACCCGCGGCGGCCATGCCGCGCACCATCCAGCGGTGGAAGGCGTGGTTCGCCATCGTCAGCGCGAACTCGAGCTCCGACAGGGGCGGCAGGCTGCCGTCGGCGAGGTGGGCGGCGGAGACGACGGGCCCGACGGTCCCGGCCGACGTCGAGGCTGCGGTCATGCGGGGTCCTCCGGGATGGCGCCGGCGGACGGCCGGACAACTTCACAAATTATCGACAAATTCTCGATGTCACGCTAGGTCTCATCGGCGATGCACGCCGGAGGTGGACCATGACCGCGACGGACCCCGCAGACGCGCTTCCCCCGGCTCCGGATGTTGCCGACGGGCCGGACGGCCGCTGGAACTTCTGGATCGACCGCGGCGGTACCTTCACCGACATCGTCGCCCGCCGGCCCGACGGCCGGGTCGAGGCGGCGAAGCTGCTCTCCGAGAATCCGGAGGCCTATCCGGATGCCGCCCTCGAGGGCATCCGCCGGTTCCTCGGCCTCGCCTCGAACGCCCCCATCCCCGCCGACCGCATCGAGGCAGTGAAGATGGGCACCACGGTCGCGACGAACGCCCTCCTCGAGCGAAAGGGCGAGCGGACGCTGCTCGTGGTGACGGGCGGCTTCCGCGACGCCCTGCGCATCGGCTACCAGGCCCGGCCCGACATCTTCGCCCGGCAGATCGTCAAGCCGGAGATGCTCTACGAGAGCGTCGTCGAGGTGGCCGAGCGGGTCCGCGCCGACGGCACGGTCGAGCACGCCCCGGACCTCACCCTCGTCCGCCACGACCTCGAACGGGCGCTCGCCTCCGGCATCCGCTCGGTCGCGATCGTCTTCATGCACGCCTACGCCTATCCAGCCCATGAGAAGCTCGTCGCCGCCCTCGCCCGCTCGCTCGGCTTCACCCAGGTGTCGGCGAGCCACGAGGTGTCGCCGCTGATGAAGTTCATCGGCCGCGGCGACACCACGGTGGCCGACGCCTACCTCTCCCCCATCCTGCGGCGCTACGTCGACCGGGTGGCAGCCGACCTCGGCGCGACCGGCGCGCGGGGCGGCGACCCCACGCGGCTGATGTTCATGATGTCGTCCGGCGGCCTCACCGCCGCCCACCTCTTCCAGGGGCGGGACGCGGTCCTCTCCGGGCCGGCGGGCGGCGTCGTCGGCGCCGTCGAGACGTCGCGGATCGCCGGCGCCGGCCGGGTCATCGGCTTCGACATGGGCGGCACGTCGACGGACGTCTCGCACTTCGCCGGCGAGTACGAGCGGGCCTTCGACACGGAGGTCGCCGGCGTCCGGCTGAGGGCGCCGATGATGCGCATCCACACGGTGGCGGCCGGCGGCGGCTCGATCCTGCACTATGAGGCCGGCCGCTTCCGTGTCGGGCCGGAGTCGGCCGGCGCCGATCCGGGTCCGGCCTGCTACCGCCGCGGCGGCCCCCTCACCGTCACCGACGCCAACCTGATGGTCGGCAAGATCCGGCCGGAGCACTTCCCGGCGATCTTCGGACCCGACCAGGCGCAGCCGCTCGATGCGGAGGTCGTGCGGGCGGGCTTCCGGGTGCTCGCCGAGCGCGTCGGCGGCGACCGCACGCCGGAGGAGATCGCCGAGGGCTTCCTCACCATCGCCAATGAGAACATGGCGAACGCCATCAAGAAGATCTCCGTCGCCCGCGGCCACGACGTGTCGGGCTACACGCTCGCCTGCTTCGGTGGCGCCGGCGGCCAGCACGCCTGCCGGGTGGCCGACCGGCTGTCGATGACCCGCGTCCTCATCCATCCCCTGTCGGGCGTGCTCTCCGCCTATGGCATGGGCCTCGCCGACGTGCGCGCCACGCGGACGCGGACCATCGCCCGGCCGCTCGATGCGGCAGGCTATGCCGAGATCCGCACCTTGGCGGCCGCCCTGTCGGCCGAGACGGCCGTGGAACTCGAGCGCCAGGGGATCGCCGCTGCCGATGTCGTGACCGAGATCCGCGTCCACCTGCGCTATTCCGGCACCGACACCGCCATCCCGGTGCCGCTGGCTGATCCGGAGGCGATGGCGGAGGCCTTCGCCGCGGCCCACCGCCGCCAGTTCGGCTTCGTCTTCGAGGGGCGCGGCGTGTTTGCGGAGGCGGTGGAGGCCGAAAGCCGCGGCGGTGGCAGCCTGCGCGCCGAACCCGAGCACCCGCTCTCCGGCGACGCGCCGACACTGACCGGCCGCGCGCAGATCTTCGCCGACGGCGCCTGGCAGGATGGGGCCCTCTACCTGCGGGCGGACGTGCGGCCGGGCCAGTCGATCGACGGACCGGCCCTCCTCGTCGAGCCGCACCAGACGATCGTTGTCGAGCCCGGCTGGCGCGCTCGCCTCACCGCCCACAACCACGTCGAGCTGACGCGCATCGTCCCGCTGCCCGCCCGCAGCGCCGTGGGGACGGCGGCCGACCCGGTGATGCTCGAGGTCTTCAACAACCTCTTCATGGCGATCGCCGAGCAGATGGGCGTCACCCTGCAGAACACCGCCTACTCGGTGAACATCAAGGAACGCCTCGACTTCTCCTGTGCCGTGTTCGACGCCGAGGGCCACCTCGTCGCGAACGCACCACACATGCCGGTGCACCTCGGCTCGATGGACTCCTCGGTGGAGACGATCATCCGCCTCAATGCCGGCAACGTCCGGCCGGGCGACGTCTTCGCCCTCAACGCCCCCTACAACGGCGGCACCCACCTGCCGGACATCACCGTCGTCACGCCGGTGTTCGACGATGCCGGCCACGAGGTGCGCTTCTGGGTGGCGAGCCGCGGCCACCACGCCGACATCGGCGGTACGGCGCCAGGCTCGATGACGCCGCGGGCGACGACGGTCGAAGAGGAAGGCGTCCTCATCGACAACTTCCGGATCGTCGACCAGGGGGTTCCAAAAGAAGAGGAATTCGCCGCCCTCCTCACCAACCACCCCTACCCGGTCCGCAACGTCCACCAGAACCTTGCCGACCTTCGGGCGCAGGTGGCGGCGAACGAGCGGGGCGTCCACGAGCTCCGCAAGATGGTGGCCGAGTTCGGCATCGACGTCGTGCGCGCCTACATGGGCCACGTGCAGGACAATGCGGAGGAGAGCGTCCGCCGGGTCCTCGACGCGCTGCACGACTCCTCCTTCACCGTCGAGACCGACCAGGGCGCCGTGATCCGCGTCGCGATCACCGTCGACCGCGGAAAGCGCGAGGCGACCGTCGACTTCACCGGCACCAGCCCGCAGCAGCCGAACAACTTCAACGCCCCGGAACCAGTGACGCGGGCGGCCGTTCTCTACTGCTTCCGGCTCATGGTGGACGGCGACATCCCGATGAACGCCGGGTGCCTGAAGCCGATCAGGATCGTCGTGCCGGAGGGGTGCATGCTGAAGCCGCGCTACCCGGCGGCGGTGGTCGCCGGGAACGTCGAAACGAGCCAGCAGGTGACCAATGCGATCCTCGGCGCCCTCGGCGCGATGGCGGCGAGCCAGGGTTCGATGAACAACCTCACCTTCGGCAACGAGCGCTACCAGTACTACGAGACCATCTGCTCCGGCGCGCCGGCGGGTCCCGGCTTCGACGGCGCCGACGGGGTACACACGCACATGACGAACTCCCGCCTGACGGACCCGGAGGTGCTGGAGTTCCGGTTCCCCGTGGTGCTCGACGATTTCCATATCCGGCCGGGCTCCGGTGGGCGCGGCCGCTGGAGGGCCGGCGACGGCACAAGCCGCACCATCCGTTTCCTCGAAAGGATGGACTGCGCGATCCTCTCCTCGCACCGGCGCGTCCGCCCGCACGGCCTCGACGGCGGCGAACCTGGACAGCCCGGACGGACGCTCGTGCGCCGCCGGCGCGACGGACGCATCGAGGAACTTGCGGGCTGCGAGCAGACGATCCTCGAGGCGGGCGACAGCGTGACGGTGGTGACGCCGACCGGTGGCGGCTACGGTCCCGCGGAAGACAGGGAGTTGGACACTTGAGCCGTGACCGCCGCACCCTCGCCCGCACCGGGCAGATCGCCCTCGAGTTCAGCAGCCCGGACGGTTCGGGCGAGCCTGTTCGCGAGCACATGTCGTGTGTCGTCGCCTCGCCGGACGGTGCCACCCTCTGGCTCACGTCGGACGAGACGGCGACCGTCGAGCGGCTCCGGCTTTCCCCCGACGGGACCCGTTTCGAGGACCACGCGCGGGTGCCGCTGCGCGAGCGTCTCGCGCTTCCGGGCGCGGACGACGAGGAAGCCGACATCGAGGGACTGGCGCTCAGCGATGGCTATCTCTGGGTCGTCGGCTCCCACTCGCTCGCCCGGCGACGGCCGAAGCGATCGAGCACGGCGGAGGAGGCGCTGGAGCGTCTCACCGACGTGAAGCTCGAAGCGAACCGCTTCCTGTTCGGCCGCCTTCCGCTCGAGGGGGGCGATGCGAACGCCGGCGCGCTCGCCGACAAGACGAAGACCGCCGAGGGCGCGAAGCTGAAAAGCGGACGGTTGCCCATCGCCGAGAAGCCGAAGGACCTGCGCAAGGCGAAGTCGCGCAGCCCCCTCTCCGCTGCCGTCTGCGCCGACGAGCACTTCGGCCGCTTCCTCGACGTTCCGGCCAAGGAGAACGGCTTCGACATCGAGGGCATCGTGGTCGTCGGCGAGCGCGTCTTCCTCGGCCTGCGCGGCCCGGTGCTGCGGGGCTATGCGACGGTGCTCGAGGTGGGCGTGCAGGCGGGCAAGGGCGGCAGCCTGACCCTCGCGCCCGCCGGCGACGGGTCGTCCTACCGCAAGCACTTCCTCGATCTCGACGGGCTCGGCATCCGCTCGCTGATGAAGCGCGGAGACGACATCCTCCTCCTCGCCGGCCCGACGATGGATCTCGACGGGCCGGTCCGCCTCTATGCCTGGCGGGGCGCCGCCGCCGCCGAACCGCCGGCCACCGGCGTCTACGGCAGCGACGCGGTCGATTATCTCGGCGACCTGCCGTTCGGCGACGGCGACGACCACGCCGAGGGCATGACGGTCCTGCGGCTGCCGCGCTCCACGGTCGACCACCTGCTCGTCGTCTATGACGGCCCGGCCCCGGCGCGCCGGCGCGGCGAGCATGGCGTCCTCGCCGATCTCTTCGCCCTGCCGGGCACCTGACCGGACTTCCGCCAGACGCGTGACAACCGTCACAGCGACGGCGGCGGGGGCGGGGCAAACAGACGCCGCACTCGCCCGCCGGCGGCGCCCGTGGCACTCTTGCCGCGGTGTCGCCGCAGCCCCACCGGGCTCGCGGGGTGACGGGGGTTACCGGACCATGCAACACCTGACCATCACGGCGGCCATCGCGGCCGCGCTCGCCTTCGCGACCCCGGCGCTCGCCGCCGAGCCGCGGGCACCGGACACGACGCTGAGCTTCAAGAGCGCCGACGGGAAGACCACCCTCAAGGGCTACTTCTGGAACGCCAAGCGCAAGGGCGCCCGCGCGGCCGTCGTGCTGATGCACGGCTGCGGCGGCGCCTATTCCTCGAACGCCGCCACGTTCGACGCGTCGACCGTCGCCTCCCAGTACAAGGAATGGGGCGCTCGCCTGTCGGCGAACGGCTACGGCGTCCTCCTCGTCGACAGTTTCGGCCCGCGCGGCCACGCCGGCGGCGTCTGCGACATTCCCTACGACGAGCGGCCGGCGAAGCTGAACGAGGTGACCATCCGCCCGCTCGACGCGATCGGCGCCCTGAAGACGCTGCGCCAGGAGGCGCGGGTCCTCGACAAGCCGGTGGCGCTCGTCGGCTTCTCGAACGGCGGCAGCGCCGTCCTCTCGACCGTGGCGAAGACCGGCCCGTCGGTGTGGACGAAGTCGCCGAAGAAGCCGTCGCCGTGGTTCGCCGGTGCCGCCGCCTTCTATCCCGGCTGCGGGTTGCAGGGCGACTTCACGGGCGAGTGGGAGCCGACGATCCCGACCCACCTCTTTGTCGGAACGGCGGACACCACCACGCCGCCCTCCCCCGAGTGCGACGAACGCTTCTCGGAGGCCCTCGAGCGGGAGGCGCCGGCGATGATGGCGAGCTTCCTCGGCGCGACGCACGGCTTCGACCGCGCCTCGTCCGGCTCGACCGACTTCGCCAAGGCCGCGAACGCCGCCGCCAAGGCGTCCTCGTTCGCGACCCTCGACAGCCTCTTCCGCGATTGGCTGCGCTGACGAGCGGGCGCGGTGAGCCGCCCGGTCAGACAGCCTTGCGGCGGAAGGCGTAGGTGGCGTCGAGCCGCTCCGTCAGGTAGTCGCCCGCGCTGATCGGCGGATAGCGCGCCGGCCGGGACGGCGAGACGCACCCGGGCAGCACCGCGACGGGCGCGTCGGGGTTGGCGTCGAGGAAGAAGGCGACCGACGTCCGCTCCCGCTCCGGCGGGCGGACGCGGTGCGGCGTCGAGACGTAGACGTCGTTCGTCCAGCGCATCAGGCAGTCGCCGATGTTGCAGACGAAGGTGCCGGGAAGGTGCGGCGCGTCGATCCAGCGCCCGTCGCGGGTGCGGACCTCGAGGCCGGCGACGCCATCGACCACCAGGAGCGTCAGGTTGCCGTAATCCGTGTGCTCGCCGGCCCCCGCCTGCCCCTCCGCGACCCGTGCCGGTCGCGGCGGATAGTGCAAGAGGCGGAGGATCGCCGCCGGGCGGTCGAGGGCGGCGGCGAAGAACTCGTCGGGCAGGCCGAGGTCGATCGAGAAGCCGCGGTGCAGCCGTCGGCCGAGGTCGAGCACAGCCTCGTAGTAGGCGAGCATGGTGGCGCGGAACGCGTCATCCTCAGGCCACTGGTTGAGCCCGCGGAAGGGCTTGCCGGCGAGGACCTCCGGATCGTCCGGCGGCAGCTCGAGGCCGATGTTGAAGGCCTCCTTGAGGTCCGCCGGCTTCGTCGGATCGAGGCTCTCGCCGCCGAGGCCGACATAGCCGCGATTGTGGGACGAGCGCTCGATGGAGAGCGCCGCCTTCTCCTCCGCGGGGCGGGCGAAGAAGGCGTTCGCGCGGGCGAAGACCGCCTCGATCGTCTCAGCCGGGATGCCGTGGCCGGCCACGTAGAAGAAGCCGATGCCGCGGCAGGCGGCCCCGATCTCGGCCGCGACGCGGCGGCGGGCAGCCGCGTCCGAGGAGGCGAGCGGCGAGACGTCGATGACGGGAATGCTGTCCATGGCTGGGTTCCGTCGGCAGCGGAGGGTCCGCGTACCCATGCAGCTTGCGCGCCAGCGGGCGCCGGCGCTCAGCGGCAGTAGCGGTAGGTATTCTTGCGGACGTGGCGCGCGAGGTCGAGATGCAGGTGGTCGCGGTGGGCGCGGTCGCCCTCCGGGCCGATCACGGTCGTGAAGCGCTCGCACGCCCCCTGGTGGACGGCCCGCAGGAACCGCCCCTCCTCCACCGTCCCCCACCAACCGCCCTCTACGGTGACGCGGCGACCGTCGGCGAAGGTGAAGGACGAGATGTCGATGGCGTTGGCGAAGGCGTGCTCCGACAGGGGCCCCTTGCTCGCGCCGTTGCGGCCGCGGCAGGCGTAGGACCCGGCGACGCCAACCGCCACGACTGGCTGGCCGAAATAGGCCATGGCCGCCGGCTGCACCGTCTGGGCGAACCAGCGCTCGGTCGAGACGATCATCGGGCAGTCGAGGGTGGCCGGCTCGGAGAACGCGACGCGGCCGCCGAGGGCCGCCGTCATGGTGAAGGCGCGCTCGGCTCCGCAGATGCCCGGACCGTCGACGGCTCCCCGCGGCCGGATGAAGGCGGTCGGCCGAACGAGGCCGGAGCGCATGCAGGCGGCAGACGCCTGGGCCCGCCACGGCTCACGCGGCTCCCCGCGGAAACCGAAGAAGCCGCAGCCGGCGAGCCCGGCGGCGAGCAGCGCGACGGCGGCAAAGCGGAGGATGAGGCGGCGTTCCATCGCCGCAGCCTGCGCGATCCGGGCGAATCAGCCGTTAACGCCTCCAGTGGGGCGGGAAGCCAGCACGCTCGGGACGGACGGCCGCTGGTGGGTCGATCTGGATTCGCATTCCCAGAGGGGGCTCCAAGCCGCACCGGTTTTGCGCCGAAGGGTGCGAAATCCGCCGCCCCGCCCATTGCACCAGAATGTCGACTTACCTTATCGTCTTTGTAATGCCGCTCGGATTGTGCGGCGCACAACGTTTGGTCAGTTCCCTCCGGCGCCGAACAGGGTTACCGTTTGGTTAGGTAGGGCACCTGAAGGAGGCGACGATGACTATCGGCAAGAGCCTCAACGTGTTCCTCGTCACCGCTGCGTTCGCCTTCATCGGCGCGATCGCCGTCGGCCTCTTCTGAGGCCCGGATCGCCCGGGAGGGTGCGGTCGGACTGCTGCAAGATGGATGAGCCGCCGCGGCGAAAGCGCCCCGGCAGCGCGTGTCACCCTTCGCTGAGATGCGCGGCGGACAGCGCCTCGTCGAGCCAGCGCTGAGCGGCGGACGCCGGCGGCGTACGGGCCGCGTCGGCGTGATGGGCGACCCAGACCTCCTGCGAGAAGACGACATCGGAGACTGGCAGCACAGCCGGTTCGCGGCGGCCGATGAAGACCGGCAGCGGTGCACGGCCGACCCCCCTCGCCACTGCGACGAGGGCCGTCGACCACTCCGCGACGCGCGCCGCGACGCGCGCCCTTAGCACGTGTTCCGCCATCCACCGGGCGTGCGGCATCGGCTCCTCGCGCGGCAACAGGCCGATCCACTCCTCGCAATCCGGGCGCGCCGCCGGCGCATAGACGCGGAACGGCATGATCGCCGCCCGGCGGAGCACCAGTCCGTCCTCCTCCGGCCGCGACTCCCGCACGGCGAGGTCGCAGTCGGCGGCGATGACGGCGCCCGCCGGTCGCGGTGCCAGATCGACCTTCAGCCCCGGAAAGCGACGCGGCAGGGCCCCGAGCGCTGGCGCGAGGACGTGGTCGATCAGGAGCGGCGTCGAGGCGATGCGGACGGTCGTCTCGGCGATGGCGTTGGCGGCAGCGAGGGCGAGCCGTGCCGCGGCAACGGCCTCGTCGACCTGGGCGAGCCTGCTGACGAAGACCTCCCCCGCCGTCGTGGGGACGAGCCGGCCACCGCGGCGCTGGAACAGCTTCACGTCCGCCGCCTGCTCGAGGCGGGCGATGCGCCGGGACACGGTCGCCTGATCGAGGCCGAGAGCAGCGGCGGCGCGTTCCTGGGTGCCGGCCCGCCAGACCTCCAGCACCGTCTCGAAATCGTCCCAACGCACTTTCACGGCCAGCCCCCCGCTGATGCGAGGGAGCATAGCCTTCATGCAAAAACGCGTAAAGTGGTCGCTACTCCGCGGCCTGGCGCAGTCTGACGGGGTCGTAGGCGAGGATCGGGGCGAGCCAGCGTTCGGCTTCCTCGACGCTCCACGCCTTCCGCACGGCGTAGTCCTCGATCTGGTCGCGCTCGATCTTCCCCACGCCGAAATAGTGGCTCTCCGGCCGGGCGAAGTACAGGCCCGACACCGACGAGGCCGGCCACATGGCGCAGCTTTCCGTGAGGCGGACGCCGATCGCCGCCTCCGCGTCGAGGAGCCGGAAGAGCGTCCGCTTTTCCGTATGGTCCGGCTGCGCCGGATAGCCAGGGGCCGGCCGGATGCCCTGGTAGGCCTCGGCGATGAGCTCCGCCGGCGTCAGGTTCTCGTCCGGGGCGTAGCCCCAGAGCTCGCGCCGCACCCTTGCGTGCAGCGCCTCGGCGAAGGCCTCGGCCAGGCGGTCGGCGAGCGACTGCGAGAGGATCTTCGAATAGTCGTCGTTCGCCCGCGCGAAGCGCTCCGCCACCGCGTCCTCGCCGAAGCCGGTGGAAACGGCGAAGCCGCCCACATAGTCCGGCACCCCGGCGGTGAGCGGGGCGACGAAATCGGACAGCGCCGCGTTGCCGCGGTCGCTCGCCCGGGCCATCTGCTGGCGGAGCGTGTGCAGGGTCGCGATCGGCGTGCGGCGCTCTTCGTCGGCGAAGAGGACGACGTCGTCGCCATCGGCGGCGGCCGGCCAGAAGCCGACGACGCCCCGCGGCGTCAGCCACTTCTCCGCGACCATCTGCGCCAGCATCGCCTGCGCGTCTGCGAACAGCGTCCGCGCCGCCTCCCCCACCTTCGGGTCCTCGAAGAGCAGCGGGTAGGTGCCCTTGATCTCCCAGGCCGAGAAGAAGGGCGTCCAGTCGATGTAGTCGACGAGTTCGGCGAGGCCCACGTCGTCGATCACCCGCGTGCCGAGGAAGCTCGGCCGGGTCATCGCGGCGACGGGCGTCTCGAGCCGGATCCGCTTCGCCCGTGCCTCGGCGATCGACAGGCGGCGGCGGTCGGCCTGGCCGCGGGCGTGCACCTCGGCAATGGTCGCATACTCCGACTTCACCTCGGCGAAGAAGGCCGGGCGGTCCGACATCAGCCGTGACACGACGCCCACGGCGCGGCTCGCGTCGGTGACGTAGACTGACTGGCCGCGCTGGTAATTCGGGTGGATCTTCACCGCCGTGTGGATCCGGCTGGTCGTCGCCCCGCCGATGAGGAGCGGCATGTCGAAGCCCTCGCGCTCCATCTCGGAGGCGACGTGGCACATCTCGTCGAGCGACGGGGTGATCAGCCCCGACAGTCCGATGATGTCGACGTTCTCGTTCCGCGCCGTCTCGAGGATGCGGGCGGCGGAGACCATCACGCCGAGGTCGATCACCTCGAAGTTGTTGCACTGCAGGACGACGCCGACGATGTTCTTGCCGATGTCGTGGACGTCGCCCTTCACGGTGGCGAGCAGCACCTTGCCGGCGGCGGAGCGCTGGTCGAGGCCGGACAGGCGCTTCTCCTCCTCCATGAACGGCATCAGATAGGCGACCGCCTGTTTCATCACGCGGGCCGACTTCACCACCTGCGGCAGGAACATCTTGCCGGCGCCGAACAGGTCGCCGACGACGTTCATGCCCGCCATCAGCGGCCCCTCGATGACGTGCAGCGGCCGCTCGACCGTCTGCCGCGCCTCCTCGGTATCCGCCTCGATGAACTCGGTGATGCCGGCGACGAGCGCGTGCTCGAGGCGCTTTGCGACCGGCCAGGAGCGCCAGGCGACGTCGACTTCCTTCTTCTGGGCGCCGTCGCCCTTGAAGCGCGGCGCCGCCTCGACGAGGCGCTCGGTCGCGTCCTTGCGGCGGTTGAGGACGACGTCCTCGCAGAGCTCGCGCAGCTCAGGGTCGATGTCGTCGTAGACCTCGAGCTGGCCGGCGTTGACGATGCCCATGTCCATGCCGGCGGCGATGGCATGGTAGAGGAACACCGAGTGCATCGCCGCACGGACGGGCTCGTTGCCGCGGAACGAGAACGACAGGTTCGAGACGCCGCCGGAGACGTGGGCGCCCGGCAGATTCTGCCGGATCCACCGCGTCGCCTCGATGAAGTCGACCCCGTAGTTGTCGTGTTCCTCGATGCCCGTCGCCACCGCGAAGATGTTCGGGTCGAAGATGATGTCCTCGGGCGGGAAGCCGACCTCGTTCACCAGGATGTCGTAGGAGCGCTTGCAGATCTCGATCTTGCGCTGGTAGGTGTCGGCCTGTCCTTTCTCGTCGAAGGCCATGACGACGACGGCCGCGCCATAGCGCAGGACGCGCCGCGCCGCCTCGCGGAAGGCCTCCTCGCCCTCCTTCATCGAGATCGAGTTGACGATGCCCTTGCCCTGCAGGCACTTCAGCCCCGCCTCAATGACGGACCACTTCGAGGAATCGACCATCACCGGGACGCGGGCGATGTCCGGCTCGGCGGCGACGAGGTTGAGGAAGGTCACCATCGCCTGTTCGGAATCGAGCAGGCCCTCGTCCATGTTGACGTCGATGATCTGGGCGCCGTTCTCCACCTGCTCGCGCGCCACCTCGAGGGCGGTCGCGTAGTCGCCCTCCTTGATGAGCTTGCGGAAGCGGGCCGAGCCGGTGACGTTCGTGCGCTCGCCGACGTTGATGAAGGTGGCCGTGCGGGTCATTCCGGCGAGCCTTTGTTGTCGTTTGCAGTCTTGGGATCGGAAACGCGGCGCACGGTCACGCCGCGAACGGCTCGAGGCCGGCGAGGCGGAGACGGTGCTCGGCCGTCGGCACGACGCGCGGCGGCTTGCCGGCAACTGCCGCGGCGATGGCAGCGATGTGGTCCGGCGTCGTGCCGCAGCAGCCGCCGACGATGTTGACGAGGCCCGCCTCGGCGAACTCGCCGACGAGCGCCGCCGTCGCCGCCGGGCTCTCGTCGTATTCGCCGAACTCGTTCGGCAGGCCGGCGTTCGGATAGGCGCAGACGAGGGTGTCCGCAACCCGGGCGATCTCGGCGATGTGGGCGCGCATCTCCTTGGCGCCGAGCGCGCAGTTGAGGCCGATCGAGAACGGCCGGGCGTGGCGCACCGAGTACCAGAACGCCGACGGTGTCTGCCCCGACAGGGTCCGTCCCGACAGGTCCGTGATGGTGCCGGAGACCATCACCGGCAGGCGGACGCCGGTCGCATCGAAGGCTTCCTCGATGGCGAAGAGCGCCGCCTTGGCGTTCAGCGTGTCGAACACCGTCTCGACGAGGATGAGATCCGCCCCGCCGTCGATGAGCCCGCGCGCCGCCTCGCCATAGGCGACCCGCAGATCGTCGAAGGTCACGGCCCGGAAGCCCGGGTTGTTGACATCCGGGGAAATCGAGGCGGTGCGATTGGTCGGGCCGATCGCGCCGGCGACGAAGCGCGGGCGCGACGGATCGCGGGCGGTGACGAGGTCAGCCACCTCGCGGGCGAGCCGCGCGCCCTCGAAGTTGAGCTCGTAGGCGAGCGCCTCCATGCCGTAGTCGGCCATGGCGATGGTGGTCGAGGAGAAGGTGTTGGTCTCGACGATGTCGGCGCCGGCCTCGAAATAGGCCTTGTGGACGGCGCGGATCGCGTCCGGCTGCGTCAGGCTGAGGAGGTCGTTGTTGCCCTTCACGTCGCTCGGCCAGTCTGCGAAGCGCGCGCCGCGGAAGTCGGCTTCCGAGAACTTGTAGCGCTGCAGCATCGTGCCCATCGCCCCGTCGAGGACGAGGATGCGGCGCGCCGCGGTCGCCTTCAGGTCCGCGGTGGCGCGCGCGGCGGCGGCGGCTCGGGGGTGCGTCATGTCGGTCTCCTCCGCCTCAGGCCGCGGCGGCCACAGGCGTCGGCCGGAGGCCGAGCAGGTGGCAGATCGCGTAGACGAGGTCGGCGCGGTTCAGGGTGTAGAAGTGGAAGTCGGTGACGCCGCGATCGACGAGGTCCATCACCTGTTCCGCCGCGACGGCGGCCGAAACGAGCTGGCGCGTGCCGGCGTCGGCCTCGAGTCCCTCGAAGCGTCGGCGCACCCACTCCGGCACCGTCGCGCCGCAGCGGTCGGCGAAGCGCGTCACCTGGGCGAGGCTGAGCACCGGCATGATGCCGGCGACGATCGGCACGTCGATGCCGGCGGCGCGGGCGCGCTCGACATAGGCGTCGTAGAGGTCGTTGTCGAAGAAGAACTGGGTGATCGCCCGCGTCGCGCCGGCGTCGACCTTGCGCTTCAGGGCGTCGATCTCGGTCGCCCAGTCGGGGCTCTCGGGATGGCGCTCCGGATAGGCAGACACCGAGACCTCGAAGTCGGCGATGTTGCGGACGCCGGCGACGAGGGTATCGGCGAAGGCGTAGCCGTCCGGATGCGGGGTGTAGCGGGCGCCCACCCCTTCCGGCGGATCGCCGCGCAGCGCCACGATGTGGCGCACGCCAGCGTCCCAGTATGAGCGGATCACGGCGTCGACCTCGGCGCGGCTCGCGGCGACGCAGGTGAGATGCGCCGCGGGCTTCAGCGGCGTCTCGCGGATCAGCCGCTCGACGGTCGCATGGGTGCGTTCCCGCGTCGAACCGCCGGCCCCGTAGGTGACGGAGACGAAGCTCGGAGCGAGCGGCGCGAGGCGGCCGATCGAGTCCCACAGCCGCCGCTCCATGTCCTCGGACGTCGGCGGGAAGAACTCGAACGAGACGCGGAACGGCGCCTCGCCGCCGGCGCGGCTGAGGCGGGTGATGGTGTCGGTCATGCCGTCGTCTCCAGGCGTCGGTTCTTCTCGCCGGCGACCTCGAAGCGCGGGTCGCGGGCGAGCCAAAGCGTTACGGTGAGCTTCCCGTCGGTTCCGGCCGGCGGGGCGAGATCCTCGATGCGCACCACCTCGAGGCCGGCGGCCCGCAGCCACCCCGCCACCTGCTCGTGGGAGAAGCCGAGGCGGCGGTGTGCGTGCTCGGCCCGCAGGAACTCGAGGTCGTGCGGCGCGAAGTCGACGACGAGGAGCCGCCCGCCGGGGCGAACGGCGCGCGCCGCCTCCGAGACCGCGCGGGCAGGGTCGTCGAGGAAGTGCAGCACCTGGTGGAGCGTCACGACGTCGAAGCTGCCGTGCGGCACGGCAAGCGCATAGACATCGCCGTGCCTTACCTGGACGTTGCCGACGCGGTTGCGATCAAGATTGGCGCGCGCCACGGCCAGCATCGGCTGGCTCGCATCGACGCCGACGCCGCGGTCGTAGAGGTCGGCGAAGACCTCGAGCATCCGCCCGGTGCCGGTGCCGAGGTCGAGGAAGCTGCCGAACGGCTTCGTCCCGATCGCCCGGCGAACGGCGGCCTCCACCGCCTCCTCGGGCACGTGGAGCGACCGCAGTTCATCCCATGTGGCCGCATTGGTGGCGAAATAGGCCGCTGCCGCCTCGGCATGCGCCCGCTTGACCGCCTCCAGCCTCTGCAGGTCGCGCGCGAGCACCGGATCGGCCGGATCGAGGCGGCGCACGAGGGCGCTGCCGAGGGCACCGGCCGCCTCGTCCTCGGCGAGCCGGTAGTAGGCCCACGCTCCCTCGGGATAGCGCCGCACCACGCCGGCCTCGACGAGGAGCTTCAGGTGACGGGAAATGCGGGGCTGGCTCTGGCCGAGGATCGCGGTCAGGTCCTTCACGGTGAGGTCGCTCGCGGCCAGGAGCGCGAGGATGCGCAGGCGCGACGGCTCACCGGCAGCCTTCAGGCAGGCGACCAGCGGGTCGAGGGCGAGCGGTGCGTCCTTCGTCAAGCGAGAGCTCCATGCGATATAAAGATATGTTTATCTCTATACGAGCTTCGCTTCAAGGTCCGTGATTGCAGGCGCGCGAGCGGCCTGCCGAACGGGTTGACCTCGCCTCGCCGGCGTCCCCTGATGGCGGAAACGGCGTGGCGCCGGTCTCCGGGGTTCCGCACGCACGAAGGGGGAAACGCCATGGCCGAGCCGAACTGGGTCGACGTCGGAAGCGCCGAGGAGCTTTCGGCGCAGCCGCTGGCCGCCGTCAAGGCGGCGAGCACCAAGGTCGCCGTCTCCTGCCGCGACGGCGTGTTCGGCGCCGTGTCGAACGCGTGCAACCACGTCGGCGGCCCGCTGGGCGAGGGATCGCTCGACGGCGACTATATCGTCTGTCCGTGGCACCAGTGGAAGTTCCACCGCGTCACCGGCCGCGGCGAGCCCGGCTTCGAGGCCGACCAGGTGCCCGCCTTTCCCGTCCGCCTCGAGGCGGGCCGCGTCCTCGTCGACCTTGCGGCCAGCACCCCGCGCACCAAGTCCCCCCACGAGCCCCATCCGCTGGAGCGACCTGTCGTTCGCGCGCCCGGACCAACGCGGGTGCTCGGCCTCTCGACCACCGCCATGGACGCCGGGGCGCCGCGCTATTCCGGGTCCGACGACCTCCTCGCCTCGGCGCTCGCCGCCGCGGCCGCCGACGGCTGCGAGACGCAGCTCATCCGGCTGAACGACCTCTCCTTCGAGGCCTGCAAGGGCTACTACTCGAAGGCCGCGCACGCCTGCACGTGGCCGTGCTCGGTGACCCAGATGAAGCCCGATGACGGGCTCACCCCGGTCTACGAGGCGCTCGTCCACTGGTGCGACGTCGTCCTCGTCGCCACCCCCATCCGCTGGGGCCAGGCGAGCTCGCTCTACTTCCGCATGGCCGAGCGGCTGAACACCATCCAGAACCAGGTGACGATCCGCAACCGTGTGCTCATCCGCAACAAGGTGGCGGCCTTCATCATCGTCGGCGGGCAGGACAACGTGCAGGGCGTGGCGGGGCAGATGCTCGGCTTCTTCGCCGAGCTCGGCTTCCATTTCCCGCAGTTCCCCTACATCGCGCACTCCCGCGGCTGGACGGCGGAGGACATGCAGAACAACGTCGCCGCGGTGAAGGGATCGCAGGCCCTTCATGCCGGCGCCGGGGACCTCGCGCTCCGTTCCGCCGCCCTCGCGCGCCGTCTCCTCGAGGCCGAGGCGCGCGAGAAGATCGCCCGCGGCGGACGGAAGGCCCAGGCGGTCTGACGCGCCCTCCGCGTCACTGGTACTCGAAGATCCGCCGGAAGATGCCGGGTGTGATCGAGGAGATCGGATTGAAGGAGAGGGCCGGATCGGCCATTGGCCCGTCGAGCTTGAATGTGATGCCGAACAGCCCGCCATCGCGGCCGCCCCCGAGGATCTCCCCGAGCACCGGGATGCGGCCGAACAGGTTGTTGATCGCGAAGATCGGGATGTAGGTCCCCGAGATCGAGATGCGGCCGGTGTCGAGCCGGATGGTGCCGGTCGCCGTGCCGCCCGACCCTGGGCCGCGGAGCACGGCGTCCTCGATCGTGAGGACACCGCCGCTCATGCGGAAGTCCACCGTGAGGCGGTCGAAGCTCGTCGCCGAGGCGGGGACGGTGCCGCCCGACGACCCGCCGGATCGGCCGTTGCGGCCACCCGGGCTCTGCGCCGCCGTCTCGATCAGCCGGGAAAGCTTCGGGTCTTCGGTGATCTGGAACTCGCGGATCGAGGCCCGGCCCTGGGAGGCCGTCTCGCTGATCCTCGCCTCGACGTTCGCCCGGCCGCCGCGCATCTTGCCGTAATAGTCGAGAAAGCGGAGGAGGCCGCCGGCGTTGCCCGCCGTCACGGACAAGGTGCGCACGTCCCCGTCCGGCTTCAGCGCGACCTGCAGGTCGCCGCCACCCACGCGTCCAGAGGCCGTCAGCGAGCGCACGCCGCTGCCCTGGAGCCTGCCCTTCACGCGCAGGCCGTCGATTTCCGTGCCGTTGTAGCCGATCAGCCGCTCCAGCTGAGCGTCGAGGTCGATCGCCACGGCGGGCTGGTCCTTGCCACCCTTGTCGCCGCCGCCGCCCATCTGCTTGATCAGCCCGCGGCCGTCGAGGCGGGCGCCGCGCACGGTGATCGCGTAGCCGCCGCCGCTGCCGCGCTTCAGCTCGACGGACGCGCTGTCTCCCGGCCGCAGCGAGAACGTGCCGAACGAGGCGGTGGCGAGCCCGCCCTTGGCGTCGAGCGTCAGGCCGCCGGCGACCCGCACGCCCTCCGATTCGAAACTGAAGTCGCGGATGTCCTTCGCCCCGTCGCGGCCGATCATCCGGAAGCGCGCCTGCGCGGCCACGCCGGCACCCTTCGTCCAGCCGATCCCGGGGATGGTGACGCTGGCCTTCGTCAGATCGATCTCGATGGACTGCCCGTCCGGGCCCGCATCGGCGACGACGACCGAGATCGACCCGCGCAGAATGCCCCTGAGGTCGGGGGCCTGGGCGCTCAGTTCCTTCTCGGACAGCGTGAAGGTCACGCCGCGCTGCGCGGGGGCGCCGCCGGAGGGCTGGACGATGTCGATGTTCGCCTTGATCCCGTCGATGACCGCCGTGCCCTTCACCGTCATCGCGACCTTGTCGGCGGTGACGGAAAGATCGGCGTCGGCGATGCGGTGGCCGTCGATTGGCGAAGAGGAACCGACGTCGCGCAGTGTCGCGTTGAGCGTCCATGTCAGCTGGTTCGTGTCGAGGCGGGCGTCCATCGGCCCGTGCACCGACAGATCCGCCCGCGTCTCGCCGGAAAGGGTACCAGGGTCGATCTTGAGGGCCGCCATCGCCCGCATCGGCTCGGCATTGGCGAGGGCGGCGAGCGCGGCCGCCGAGCCGGCGAGCGTCGCCGTGGTGGTCGTCACCAGCGGCTGGATCCGCAGTTCGTCCACCGTCACCTTCGCCGGGGACACCGTCACGTCCCCCCCGACGGAGGGGGCGAGGATCGCCCGCGTCACGTCGACGGCGAGGGTCGGCCCGAACACCCTCCCCTCGCCTGCGGCCGCCGTCAGGGGCGGCAGCGTCCCGACCATCTTCAGCGAGGCGTCCTCGAAGCCGAAGCGGATGTTCGCGGGCGGCTGACCGGGTTCGCTCGTCATCGGATAGGGGTCGAGGTCGAGGGGCCCGAGGTCGACGTCGATGACGCCCGTGACCATGCGTCCGCCGAGCACGTTCTGCAGCACCCACGTCCGCGCCGGCGGCACCACCGGGCGCGGCCAGACGCGGATGAAGGTGGCGAAATCGGTCGGCGACGTCAGGGTGGCGAGGATGCGGACCTTCGGCCCTCCGGGCCCAAGAACGATGCGCCCTGAGGCCTCGGCGGTGCCGACCGGTGCCTTCAGGTCGACGCGGTCGAGGGTGATGACGATGCTGCGCGGATCGAAGGTTCCGTCGGCCGAGGCCGACTCCATCTCGAGCGGCGGTCCCGGAACGTCGGGCGGAGCGAGGATGGCGCGCGGCATCGTCAGCTGGAAGCGCCAGAGCGGATCCGTCGCCGATGGTGCCGTCAGGGTGCCGGCGATCAGCAACTGCCACCCGTCGAACTCGAGCGGCGACGGGTTGAGGGCGAAATCGTTCGACTGCGGGCGCCAGACGATGTTCGCCTGGGCCCGTGCGAGTTCGATCGGCGGGGCGTTGCGGACGGCGATCGAGCCGGGACCGACGTTGACGGTCAGCGACGCGGCGGTGGCGCGGCCATCGCCGCCGAACTCGCCGTTGATCCCGGCTCCGACGACGAGGTTCTCGGAGACGAGCTTGGTGCCCATCACCTCCGCGACGCCGATGCCGTCGATCGAGGCGGCGAAGCGGGTCCCGGCGGGCGTGACCCCGCGCGACACCATGCCGGTCCAGCGACCGCTTCCGACCGAAGCCTCGGCCCGAACCTCGACGGTGCCGCTCGCCGAGGCTTCCGCCCGCACGTCGACATCCTGGAGCGCCAGCGCCGGCAGCGGCTCCGGACGGTCGAGCCGGACACTGCCGTCCCGGATCTCGATGAGCTCGACGCCGTTCTCCGCCGCCACGAGGGCGACACGGCCGAGGCGCTCGTCGATGTTCTCGAGGAGCTCGATCGGCTCCGGCTGCCCCATCTCGCCCGGTTTCAGCGGCGCGAGCGCCACGGACGGCCGCTCGATGATCAGGGCGTGAACGCGCACCTGCCGGGTCAGGACCAACGCGTCGGCATCGATGTCGATGACGATCGCCGGCACCTCGGCGACGCCCGTGGGTCCTTCCAAGCGAATGCCGTCGAGTTCGAGGACGATGCCCCTCTCGCTGCGCCAGGACAGCGACGCCGTGCCGACGCTCGCCTTGCCCTCGGCGCCGACGAGCGTCTGCAGGATGGACTGCGCCTCGCGTGCGGCCATGGCGATGCCGATGGGCGCGAGCATCAGGCGCACGCCGATGCCGACCACGACCGCGATCAGGAGGACGAGGACGATCCCGCAGGACCAGGCGATACGGCGACCGCGCCGGCGCCGCCGCTGGCGACCCGTGTCGGCCGTCGCACCACCCTTGGGTTCGCCGGCCTCGTCAGATGCCGATTCTACGACGCGCTTTCCCCTCATCTCGAGCGCAGAAATCCGCAGCCGTCCGCCTTGCGTATCGCCGCGGCGGATGTTTCAACCGCTGCTCGCCAACACAAGGACGCCCTCATGACCGCCATCGTGGAAGGCACGGCCGCTCCCGATTTCTCGCTGCCGACCGACGACGGCGGCACGTTCCGACTCTCGGATCATAGAGGTAGTCCGGTCGTGGTCTACTTCTACCCCAAGGACGACACCTCCGGCTGCACGCGGGAGGCGATCGACTTCACCCAGCTCGCCGGCGACTTCAAGGCGGCCGGCGCCGCTGTGGTCGGCATCTCCCCGGATTCGGTCGCGAGCCACAAGAAATTCCGCGGCAAGCACGAGCTCGGCGTCATCCTCGCCTCCGACGAGGGCAAGGAGGCGCTCGAGCGCTATGGCGTGTGGGCTGAGAAGTCGATGTATGGTCGCAAGTACATGGGTGTCGAGCGGACCACCGTGCTCGTCGATGCCGCCGGAAAAGTGGCGCGGCTGTGGACGAAGGTGAAGGTGCCGGGCCATGCCGAGGAAGTACTCGCCGCCGTGAAGGGCCTTGCGAAGGCTTGAGCACGCCCCCACCGTCTCTCGCCGCCGCTGCGAGGGCGATCGTCGCCGCCGCGGACCCCGCCGAAAAGGTCGCCCGGGCGCACGAAGCCGCCGGCCTCTGGCGATCCCATGGCCTCTCGCTGGTCCGGCCGACCCTCGATCCCCCCGTTCCGGATCGGCCGGGGCGGCCACCGCAGCCCCTGCTCCTCGCCCCGCGCGACATGCCGAAACGGTCGGGATCGGCGAGCGGCCGCGTCGCCTACCTACACGCGATCGCTCACATCGAGCTGAACGCCATCGACCTTGCCTGGGACATCGTCGGCCGCTTCGCCGACGCCGTCATGCCGCGGTCGTTCTTCGACGACTGGGTTCGGGTGGGCGTCGAGGAGGCCGGCCACTTCCGCTTGCTCTCCAGCCGCCTCGCCGACCTCGGCGCCGCCTATGGCGACCTGCCGGCCCACGACGGCCTCTGGCAAGCGGCGGCGGAAACGGGCCATTCGCTGGCGGCCCGGCTTGCGGTCGTCCCGCTCGTGCTGGAGGCGCGCGGGCTCGACGTGACGCCCTCCCTGATCGCCAAGGCCGAGACGGAGGGAGACGCGGCGACGGCCGCCATCCTGCGGACGATCTACGAAGATGAGAAGGGCCACGTCGCGGTCGGAGCCAAGTGGTTCCGCTTCCTCTGCGACCGGGAGAGGACGCCGCCGGAGCCGCGCTTCCACGTCCTCGTCCGCCGCCATTTCCGCAGTCCGCTGAAGCCGCCGTTCAACGATCGCGCGCGCTCCGAGGCTGGCCTCACGCCAGGCTTCTACCGACCGCTCGAGACGATCCGGACGTGAAGCCTCACGGCTGCGCCGCCGCTGACCCGAGAGGGATCGCGGCGGCGTCCACAGCCAGCGTCCTCAGCTCCGTGCCGCGGCGCTGCCGGGCGACCTGGATGCCGACGACGAGGCCGGGGTCGGCGGCGAGGAGCAGCGGCCCGCCGGAATAGCCGTCGGGCGCGACGCAGTCGGTCGAGAGAACCGCCGCGTCCTCGGCGAGATGACCCGTCGTGATGCAGTGATCGAGCACCGTCGGAACGAAGGCGCGCCCGCGCCCGTACCCGACCGCCACCACCCTCGCCCCGTCTGCCGCCGGCGTCCCGGCGAGCCGCAGCGGATCGATGCTCGGCGGCGCGGGCTCGACGAGCGTAAGGATCGCGTAGTCGGCGCCGACCGTCGCCTCTCCCGGCCGGTAGCCGTCGACGAGGACGTAGGAGGCGGCGCGGCCGTGAAACAGGTAGTCGCCGCGGGCGAAGCCGAGGAGAACGTGGATCGCCTCGGCGCGCAGGAACACGCCGGTCCGCTCGTTGAAGACGCAGTGCGCCGCCGTGACCACGCGGTCCGGCGCGACGAGAACGCCGGTGCAGCTGCCGCCGACGCTGTTGTTCACCCGGCCGATGGCAGACCAAGGCGCCCTTGTGGCGTCGACGGTTTCGCCCACCGCCGGAACAACGTCGCGGGGCAGCGCACCGACGCTGGACGCGACCACGCCGGCGACGGCCAGTGCGGCCGCCACCATCGTGCTGCGGGGGCGCCCCGCCATGCTAGTCGACGTCCGCGACCGCCTTCGCCTCGCCGCTGACGCGCTGGGCGAGGGCCGCCTCCATGAAGGCGTCGAGGTCGCCGTTCAGCACCGCCTGGGTGTTGCTCGTCTCCACCCCGGTCCGAAGGTCCTTCACCATCTGGTACGGCTGCAGGACGTAGGAGCGGATCTGGTGGCCCCAGCCGATGTCGGTCTTGGAGGCTTCGGTCGCCATGGCCGCCTCCTCGCGCTTCTTCAGCTCGAGTTCGTAGAGGCGGGCGCGCAGCATCTTCCAGGCCGTCGCGCGGTTCTTGTGCTGCGACCGCTCGTTCTGGCATGCGACCGCGATGCCCGTCGGCAGATGGGTGATGCGCACGGCCGAATCGGTCGTGTTGATGTGCTGGCCGCCCGAGCCCGAGGCACGGTAGGTGTCGATGCGGCAGTCGCTCTCGTTGATGTCGATCTCGATGGTGTCGTCGACCACCGGATAGACCCAGACGCTCGCGAAGCTCGTCTGCCGCCGGGCGTTCGCGTCGAACGGCGAGATGCGGACGAGGCGGTGGACGCCCGATTCCGTCTTCAGCCAGCCATAGGCGGCTTCGCCCTTCACCTGGATCGTCGCGGACTTCACACCCGCCTGTTCGCCGGCGTTCTCTTCGATGAGTTCCACCGACAGGCCGTGCTGCTCGGCCCAGCGCGTGTACATGCGCAGGAGCATGAGGGCCCAGTCCTGGCTCTCCGTGCCGCCGGCGCCAGCATGAACCTCGAGGTAGCTGTCGTTACCGTCGGCTTCGCCGGAGAGGAGCGCCTCCACCTGCCGCTTGGCGAGGTCCGCCCGCAGCTGCCGGAGCGCGTTCTCGGCGTCGGCGACGACGCTCGCCTCGCCCTCCGCCTCCCCCATCTCGATCAGGTCGCAGGCGTCCTGGGTCTCGCGCTCGAGTTGCTCGACGGCGCCAATCTGCCGATCGAGGCGCTGGCGCTCGGTCATCAGCTTCTGGGCCTTCTCCGGGTCGTCCCAGAGCGTCGGCGACTCGGCCGCGGCGTTCAGTTCCGCAAGGCGGATCTTGGCGCGATCCCAGTCAAAGATGCCTCCTCAGCAGGCTGATTGCCTGCTGGATCTCGTCGACGATCGACTCGATCTCTGCGCGCATGAAGAACCTTCTTGCGGGTGTCGGTGGACGGGACGACGGACGCGGCGCGCCGCCGGGGACCGCCGGCGCGGGGCGCCGGCGGCGGTGATCAGATCAGCATGGTCAGTAGAGGCCGCCGGTACCGGAGTAGACAGCCCGCTCGGCCTCCGGCGTGACGCGCCGGGTCGGAGCGCCCGCTTCGCCGGTATAGGAGAAGTCGCTGGCGATCGACACGCCCTCGCCCGGCGCCGTGCCCGGCTTGAAGGCCTCGATGACGACGTTGCCGCCGCTGCCCGAGACGCGCTGGCCGGTGGTCCGGTCGATCGGCACGAGCTTGATGCCCTCGGGGATGCGGAAGGCGACGGAGGGCTTGTCGGCCAGCGCCTCCTTCATGAACTCGGTGAAGATCGGCGCGGCGAGCACGCCGCCCGTCGAGCCCTTGCCCATCGGCTGCGGCTGGTCGTAGCCGATGAACACGCCGACCACGAGGTCCGGCGAGAAGCCGACGAACCAGGCGTCCTTCTCCTCGTTCGTCGTGCCGGTCTTGCCGGCGATAGGCTTGCCCACCTGCTTGACCACCGTCGCGGTGCCGCGCTGGACGACACCTTCCATCATCGAGGTGATCTGGTAGGCGCTCATCGGGTCGAGCACCTGCTCGGACTCGTCGATGAGCGTCGGCTCCGGCTGGTTCGCCCACGTCTCGGCGACGCAGCCCTCGCAGATGCGGGCGTCGTGCTTGTAGATCGTGTTGCCGTAGCGGTCCTGGATGCGGTCGATCAGGGTCGGCACGATCTTCTTGCCGCCGTTGGCGATGATCGCATAGGCCGAGGTGAGGCGCAGAACCGTCGTCTCGCCCGCCCCGAGGGCCATCGGCAGGTAGGGCAGCAGGTCGTCGTAGATGCCGAAGCGCTTCGAGTACTCGGCGACGAGCGGCATCCCCATGTCCTTGGCGAGCCGCACGGTCATCAGGTTGCGCGAGCGCTCGATGCCGAGACGCAGGGTCGACGGTCCGCCGTACTTGCCGCCGTAGTTCTTCGGCGACCAGACGCGGCCCATGCCGTCGGTGATGGAGATCGGACCGTCGACGATGACGGAGGCCGGCGTATAGCCATTGTCGAGGGCGGCGGCGTAGACGAACGGCTTGTAGGACGAGCCGGGCTGGCGCCAGGCCTGGGTGGCCCGGTTGAACTCGCTGTCGCCATAGGAGAAGCCGCCGACAAGCGCCTGCACGCGGCCCGTGTGCGGATCCATCACCACCATGGCGCCGGAGATGTTCGGCACCTGGCGCAGACGCCAGATGTCCTCGCCCTCTTCCGGCACCTTCTCGACGTAGACGACGTCGCCCGGCGAGACCGCCTGGGACATCTTGTTGATGCCGGCGAAGGTGAACTGGTTCGGCGGCACGCGGCCGCTAGGCCGGCCGACGAGCTTCTGCGGGTCGGTGCGGTAGAGCATCCGCCGCTTCCAGGCCATCGTCGACATCGTCACCCGGCCGGTGTCGCGCTCGCTCGCGATCGCCCCCGACACCTCGACGTTCGGACGAAGGCCGATCACCGCGTCCTGGTCGGAGACCGAGAGCACGACCGCGAGGCGCCACTCCGGCACGTCGATGAGCGGCGGCACCTTCGACAGCGGAATGCCCCAGTCGCCGGTGGCGAGGTCGACCCGCTCGACCGGGCCGCGCCAGGAGCCCCGCTGCACGTCGAACTTCATGAGGCCGGCGTTCAGCTTCTGGCGGGCCAGAACCTGCAGCTTCGGATCGAGCGTCGCGCGCACCGACAGGCCGCCGCCATAGAGGCCGCTCTCGCCGTAGAGCTGGTAGATGCGGCGCCGAACCTCCTCGGCGAAGTAGTCCGTCGCGACGAGGTGCGGGCCGGTGTGGCGGGGCGTCACGCGCAGCGGCTCGGCGCGCGCGGCATCGGCCGTCGCCTTGTCGATGACGCCGTCCTCCTCCATCCGGTCGACGACCCAGTTGCGCCGCTCGATGGCGCGGTCGGGGAAACGGAAGGGGTGGTAGTTGTTCGGCGCCTTCGGCAGCGCCGCGAGATAGGCCGCCTCGGCGACCGTCAGCTCGTGCACCGACTTGTCGAAATAGACGAGCGACGCCGCCGCGACGCCATAGGCGCCGAGGCCGAGGTAGATGTCGTTGAGGTAGAGCTCGAGGATCTTGTCCTTCGTGAACGCCGCCTCCATCCGCATCGACAGGATGGCTTCCTTGATCTTGCGGTCGATGGAGGTCTCGTTGGTCAGAAGGAAGTTCTTCGCCACCTGCTGGGTGATGGTCGACGCACCGACCGGCCGGCGTCCCGAGCCGCGGTTGCGGACGTTCGTGATCACGGCGCGGACGATCCCGACCGGATCGATGCCGTTGTGCTGGTAGAAGTTCTTGTCCTCGGCGGACAGGAACGCCTGCTTGATGAGGTCCGGCACCGCCTGGATCGGCAGGAACAGCCGCCGCTCGACGGCGTACTCGGCGACGAGGCTGCCGTCAGCCGCATGGACGCGGGTCATCACCGGCGGCTCGTACTTGCGCAGCGCCGTGTAGTCCGGCAGGTCGGACGACATCGAGCTGACGTACCAGGCGACGCCCGCGGCGCCGATCAGCGCGAACACGGATCCGATGCCGAAAAGGTATCCGATCGTGCGAAGAAGAAACGTCATCGCGTCCACTCGCGCTTCGAGGCCGACGGCCCAACTGTTCCAGACCGCGGCCCCCGCGGGCACCGGTCACGCCTTCGGCGACACGTTCAGGGCTTTCGACTGCCGACGCGCAGTCCTGCCACAGGACGTCTCACCCCACCGTTGCCCCGCGCGTCAGTTACGACGCGGCCTCGCTGGAGGCAACCCCAACCCGTGCCCGGCCGGCGTCACGGTCTGGCGGCGGCGACGCTCCCGGGCTCGGGAGCCGGAACAGGCTCCCCTGTTGCCGGCTCGCTGCTTCCGACCGCGATGCTCGCCCCGACCGACGCCGGCGACGTGGCACCGACGGCAGCACCACCGGCACCGGCCGCCGCGAGCCGCGGCTCGAAGAATCCGCGAATCGCCTCAACCATCGCCTCGGCCGTGCCGTCGCGCCATTCCTCCGACAGCATCAGGGCTTCATCGTGGCGGTTCGTCATGTAGCCGAGCTCGACGAGGACCGACGGCACGTCGTGGGCCCGCAGGACACGGAAGCCGGCATAGCGATGCGGGTTCGAGTTCAGCTTGGTGTGCCCACCGATGGCGCCGATCAGCGCCTCGGCGGCCCGGTGCGACATGGTCTTGGTCTCCCGCCGCGCAAGATCGACGAGGATGTCGGTGACGTCGTCCGGCGTCTCCTCGAGATCGACGCCGGCGATGATGTCGGAGTGGTTCTCCTGCGCGGCGATGGCGGCGGCGTCCGCGTCCGAGGCGCGCTCGGAGACGGTGTAGACGGTCGCGCCGCGCACGTAGGACTGCGGCGCTGCGTCGGCATGGATGGAGACGAACAGGTCGGCCGCCACACGCCGGGCGAAGGCGGTGCGGCTGTCGAGGGCGACGAAGACGTCGTCCTCGCGCGTCAGCTTCACCTCGAACAGCCCGGTGCTCTCGAGCTTGCGCTTGAGCAGGCTGGCGAAATCGAGGGTCAGGTCCTTCTCGAGGGTGCCCTGAACGCCCGCGGCCCCGGTGTCGATACCCCCGTGGCCGGCGTCGAGGACGATCAGCGGCCGGACCCGCGCCTGCCGGATGGCCGCCGCGGCGGCGCCGTCGTCGCCGCTGCGGATCCCGGTGCGGGCGTCGCGGGCCCGGTTCGCCTCGGCGACGAAGGCCGCCTCGTCGACGGCGACGAGATCGATGACGAGGCGTGCCGGCTGGGCGTCGACCGGCGGCAGCACGAACGCCTTGTCGACGGCAGCGGCACGCGCGAGATCGATCACGACGCGCGACTTGCCGACCGCGAGGAGGCCGTAGCGCCAGGAGGAGACGAGCCCCCGGCCCTCCCGCCCGGCGTCCGGCGGCAGCGCGAAGCGCAGCTGCGGCAGGTCGATCACGATCCGGTGCGGCTCAGTCAGCGGAAAGACGGCGAAACCCACCTCGGCGGTGAGGTCGACGACGAAGCGCGTTCGGGTCGCGTCGCCGGCGATGCGCGCGGTGGTCACGACAAGCTCGGGCGCTGACGGGGCGGCCGGAGTCGCGCCGTCCTCCGCTCCGGCGGGCCGACCGCCGGCGGCGAGGAGAATCACGAGGGCGAGCGTGGCGAGAGTGCGCAGCATTCCATTCCGCTGTGGCCGACCGGCGCCGTGTCACGATTGCGTTCATACCCGATAGGCGACCCCGCGTTAACCGCCGGTTGACCGTCCGCGACGGCGCGTCCGCGGCGATTGGTCGAACCACCGCGCTTGCCAACAGAAACACCTGTTCGTAAATAGGGTTGGTTGCGTGGGATGCCTTTTGACCTCTGCGCACCGATCCGCGACTCGCGGCTCCGGTACCGCAATCCGATCGAGAGATCGGCTCGCCCTTCCGGGTCGCCCCTCGCGCCCAATCTCCGCCGCGGATGACCGCCGGGCCAGACACTCCTTCCGGATTTCCGGTGAGGACCTCGGACCGGCGGGCCGCGCTCCCCGCCCGGCCGTGATGCCGCAGGTCGCGGAGCGATCATCCCGCCGGATCGCCGCCGGTGCGCCGCGACCCTCGCCGCATGCACCGGAAAGACTGTGGCCGTGGCACCGGATCCGGTGCCCGGCGCCCTGGGGAGAGAACGAGCGCCGAGCTCGGTTGGCACTGGACGAATGACGCGCAGCTTCAGCCCGCACCACGCATCGGCACCCCCGGCCATCGCCGGGCGGTTCGCGTGGACGGCGCGCGCGTCCCGGACGGTCTCCCCGCCCCCACCCCTACCTGGATCCCGACCCGGGATCGCCCCAAGAGCCGGCCCGCCGCGCGTCGTCACGCTTGCATGCGTGCACAGCGGCCGCGGCCGTGGAGACTTCCCCCCATGGCAAACAAGATGCTCGTCGACGCAACACACCCGGAAGAGACCCGGGTGGTGGTGGTTCGCGGAAGCCGCGTCGAAGAGTTCGATTTCGAATCCGCCAGCCGCAAGCCGCTTCGCGGCAACATCTATCTGGCGAAGGTGACGAGGGTCGAACCCTCCCTGCAGGCGGCCTTCATCGAATACGGCGGCAACCGCCACGGATTCCTCGCCTTCAGCGAAATTCACCCCGACTACTACCAGATCCCCTACGCCGACCGGCAGGCCCTGCTCGAGCAGGAAGCGGAGGACGAGCGGTCGGCGGCCGACGATCACCACGACACCCACGAGGCGACGGAAGCCAACGAGACGACCGCTGCGGCCGAGGAGATCCACGCCGAGCGTACGTCCGAAGCCGACACCAGCGACGACGGCGGCACGGTCGAATCGGTCGAGACCAGCGAGACGGTCGAATCCGTCGGCGCGGAGGACGCGCTCGAGGAGGTGCCCGAGCGCCGGCCGCAGCGCATGCGCCGCTCCTACAAGATCCAGGAGGTGATCAAGCGCCGGCAGGTCATGCTGGTGCAGGTCGTCAAGGAGGAGCGCGGCAACAAGGGCGCCGCCCTCACCACCTACCTTTCGCTCGCCGGCCGCTACGCCGTGCTGATGCCGAACACCGCGCGGGGCGGCGGCATCAGCCGCAAGATCACCTCGGCCGTCGACCGCAAGCGCCTGAAGCAGATCGCCACCGATCTCGAGGTGCCGGAGGGCATGGGCGTCATCCTGCGCACGGCCGGCGCCAACCGCACCAAGGTCGAGGTCAAGCGCGACTTCGAGTACCTGCTGAGGCTGTGGGAGAGCGTCCGCGAGCTGACCCTGCGGTCCGTCGCGCCGACGCTCGTCTACGAAGAGGGCAGCCTGATCAAGCGGTCGATCCGCGACCTCTACAACAAGGACATCGACGAGGTCATCGTCGCCGGCGACGAGGGCTACCGCGAGGCGAAGGACTTCATGCGCATGCTCATGCCGAGCCATGCGAAGAACGTCCAGCCCTACCGCGACCAGTCGCCGATCTTCACGCGCTTCGGCGTCGAGGCGCAGCTCGACGCGATGTTCTCGCCGCAGGTGACGCTGAAGTCCGGCGGATACCTCGTGCTGCACCAGACCGAAGCGCTGGTCTCCGTCGACGTGAACTCGGGCCGATCGACGCGCGAGCACAACATCGAGGACACCGCCCTCCAGACGAACCTCGAGGCCGCCGACGAGGTGGCACGCCAGCTCCGCCTGCGCGACCTCGCCGGCCTCATCGTCATCGACTTCATCGACATGGAGGAGAAGCGGAACAACCGCGCCGTCGAGAAGCGCCTGAAGGAGGCGCTGCGCACCGACCGCGCCCGCATCCAGGTCGGTCGCATCTCGCACTTCGGCCTGATGGAGATGTCGCGCCAGCGCATCCGCACCGGCGTCGTCGAGAGCTCCACCCAGGTCTGCCCGCACTGCTTCGGTACCGGCGTCGTCCGCTCGACGGAATCGGTGGCGCTCCACGTGCTGCGCGTCATCGAGGACGTGCTCCTGAAGAACGCCGCCTACAATCTCAACGTCCGCTGCCGCACCGCGGTCGCTCTCTACATCCTCAACCAGAAGCGCCGCCACCTCGCCGATATCGAGGCCCGCTTCGGGGTGACTATCACCATCGCAGCCGACGAGACGCTCGGCACGCAGCTCCATGCCATCGAGAAGGGCGAGCTGGCGACGCGGCCCGTGCAGGCGCTGCCGCGGCCCTCCGAGAGCGTGGTGAAGGTCGATTCCATCGAGCCGGAGGATGAGGAAGAGCCGGTCGAGGACGAGGAGGAAGAAGAGGCCGAGGCGGCGCCGGCCGCCGAGGCGCGTTCCGAGCGCGGGCCGTCCCCGCAGCGCGCCAGTGCGCCGGAGGGCGAGGCTCCCCGCCGCCGCCGCCGTCGCCGTCGCCGCCGCGGCGGCGATCAGAACGGCAACGGCAACGGCAGCGAGCGCTCGTCGGTCGCCGACACCGCTGGTGACGCCTACGAGACGGACGAGGGCGAGGACCATGCGGAGCCCGCCTCGCAGGATGCGGGCGAGGCGCCGGGCCTGCCCCCGCTCCCCGTGGCGCCCCTGCCTGCCGAGCATGTCGAGGCGAGCGGTGAGGCTTCCGAGGTCATCTCCGCGCCGGCAGCGGCCGACGGGGAAGCCGCCGACGGCGCCGCGTCCGACGGTGACGCGGCGGCGGAGGAGAAGCGCCGCCGCCGGCGTGGCCGCCGGGGTGGCCGCCGCCGCGCCGAGGACGGCGTGAACGGCGAAGAGACGGCAGAGCCGACCGCCGAAGCCGTCGCGTCCGACGCCGTGGCGCCCGCCATGGTGACGGCACCTCTGGAGGCCGCGCCTGCGGAGACGTCCGACGGACCAGTCGCGCTGGAGGAGGTCAGACCCGCCGAAGCGACTGCGATCGAGGTCGCCCTGGCGCCCGATCAGCCGGCGACCGACGTGCCGGCTGCAGCCGAAACGCCCGCCTTCGAGCCAGAGCCGGCGCCGAGCGCTGTCGAGGAGACCGTGGCGGAGACTGCACCGGCTGCGCCGGAGCCCGAGCCCGCACCGCCTGCCCCCGAGCCGGAGGACGATCGGCCGAAGCGCTCCGGCTGGTGGCAGCGCCGCTCGTTCTTCTGACGCGCGTTCTTCTAAGCAGGCGGGAACGTCAGTCCCCGCATCCCCGTGAAGCGGCGCCTCCCTCGGGAGGCGCCGTTCCTCTTTGTGGCCGGCGCCCCGTTGCCGCCGCATTTCCTCTCTTGGTTCGCCTCGGCGACGCAGCGAGGTGAAGACGACGGGGTAGAGGATGGGGGGAGGACTGTTCCGGCTCGTGGCCGCTGCAGGCCGTCGCGAGGACGTGAGCCGTGGGTGGCGGCTCGCCGGCGCGGTGCTGGCCGGTGTCGCTGCAGCGAACCTCGTGGCCGAACCGGCCGTCGCACAATCCTCCGGCGCAATCCCGCTCGTCCGCGACGCCGAGACCGAGGGCCTGCTGCGCGACTATCTCTCACCGATCCTGAAGGCAGCCGGCCTCCCCGGCGGTGCCACCGAGGTCGTGCTGATCAATCGGCGCGACTTCAACGCCTTCGTGGTCGACGGCCGCCGCATCTTCGTCAACGTCGGCGTCATCACGTCCTCCGATACCCCGAACGAGGTGATCGGGGTGCTCGCTCACGAGACCGGCCACATCGCGGGCAACCACATGGCCCGCATGCGCGAGGCGATGGCGAAGGCCCAGACGATGGCGGCGATCGGCATGCTGCTTGGTGTCGGCGCGATGGTGGCGGGCGCGAACGGCGGCGGCACGGACATGGGCCGGGCCGGCATCGGCGTCGTCGGCGCCGGCATGCAGACGGCACAGCGCAGCTTCCTCGCCTACCAGCGCGGCGAGGAAGAGAACGCCGACCGGGCCGCCCTCAAGTACCTCGAGAAGACGAAGCAGTCTGGCAAGGGCATGATCCGGGTCTTCGAGCGGTTCGTCGACCAGCAGCTGCTGTCGGCGCGCTTCGCCGATCCCTACGCCCAGAGCCATCCGATGCCACGGGACCGCATCGCCCAGCTCGAGGAGCGGGCCCGCAAGAGCCCCTACTTCGATGCCGTCGATCCTCCGGCCCTGCAGGCCCGCCACGACCTCGTGCGCGCGAAGCTGATCGCCTTCACCGAGGCGCCCGCCAGCATCGCGCGGCGCTATCCGCCGAACGATCAGAGCCTCGCCGCGCGCTATGCCCGCGCCGTGCTCGCCCACCGCGTCCGCGATCCGCAGGGCGCGCAGCGGGAGATCGACGCCCTGATCAAGGTGCAGCCGAACAACGCCTTCTTCTGGGAGCTGAAGGGACAGGCCCTCCTCGAAAGCGGTCGCCCGAAGGAAGCGATCGGAGCTCTTCGCAAGGCGGTGTCTCTGGCGCCGGACGCTCCCCTCATCCGCACCATGCTCGGCGAGGCCATGGTGGCGACCGGTGATCGCTCGCTCGCCGACGAGGCGGTGGGGCAGCTGAACCGCGGCCTCGCGACCGACTCCCTCGGCGGCATGTCCTACCGTCAGCTCGCGACCGCCTATGCCCAGCGTGGGGACATCGGGATGGCGGACCTCGCCACCGCCCGCGGTCTCTTCGCGGAGGGCAACGTGGATGCCGCCCGCCGCTATGCCGCGAGGGCGCAGACGAAGTTGAAGCCCGGCTCACCGGCCTGGCTTCAAGCCGACGACATCGTGTCGTATAAGCCGCCGAAACCCTGATCCCCGTGTGGAGCCGGTCCGGTCCCCGACCTCCGCCTTCTTTCTTCGGACCGACGGAAGACCTCAACATGCGCGCATTCATGGCCGCCGTCGGCGCCGTGGTCCTGGCAGCCGGCGCGGCGATCGCGTTCACCGCTCCCGCCATCTCGCAGACCAGCGAAACTCCGGCGGTGCTCGACCGCCCGGCCGTCGAGACGATCGTGCGGGAATACCTCCTGGCAAATCCTGAGATCCTGCAGGAGGCCTTCGCCGCGCTCGAGCGCAAGCAGGCGGCCGAGCAGGAGGCCCAGCGCGTCGCCGCCATCACCGAGCAGCGCGACGTCATCTTCAATTCGACGCGCCAGGTCGTGCTCGGCAACGCCGACGGAGAGGTCACCCTCGTCGAGTTCTTCGACTACAACTGCGGCTACTGCAAGCGCGCCATGGGCGACCTGACGCGCCTCCTCAAGGAGCGCCCGGAAGTCCGCGTCGTCCTGAAGGAATTCCCGGTTCTCGGCCGCGGTTCGACGGAAGCCGCCCAGGTAGCCATCGCGGTCAATGCGGTCGCCCCCGAGCGCTATCTCGACTTCCACCTCGCGCTGCTCAGCCACGAGGGCCCGGTCGACCGCGCCGCCGCCCTCGACGTCGTGGAGAAGCTGGGGCTGCCGCTCGACAAGGTGTCGGAGGTCATGGCGGGCCCGCTCGTCTCCGAGACGATCGAGGAGGTCTACGGTCTCGCCAGTGCCCTCGGCATCAACGGCACGCCATCCTATGTCATCGGCGACAAGGTGCTCGTCGGGGCGGTTGGCTACGACACGATCGTCGCCGATGTGGACGATGCCTGCTCCGGCACGACGAGCTGCTGATCGGACGTTCCCTCCGCGTTCCGGAGTCCCTATAAGCGGCGCATTCGAGGCGCGGTCTTCCGGCCGTGCCCCGAAGCGCCCTGTCCTCGTTCCTGTGGAATCGGATGGCTATCCCGGTCCTCGTTCTCAACGGCCCCAACCTGAACCTTCTCGGACTGCGCGAGCCCGGCATCTACGGCAGCGCGACGCTGTCGGACATCGAGGAGCTCTGCCGGGTGACCGGGGATCGTCTCGGGTTGGACGTGGACTTCCGCCAGTCCAACCACGAGGGAGTCCTGGTTGACTTCATCCATGAAGCCCGCACGACGGCGCGCGGCATCGCGATCAACGCCGGAGCCTACACGCACACCTCCATCGCCCTGCACGATGCGATTCGCGCGGTGGCGCTGCCGACGGTCGAGTTGCACCTGTCGAATGTGCACGCTCGGGAAAGCTTTCGGCACCATTCTTACCTTGCACCGGCGGCGACGGGCGTGATCTGCGGATTCGGTCCTCGCAGCTACGTGCTCGCGCTGGAAGCGCTCGCCGGCATTCTCGCCGGCTGACCCGCGCCGATTGACAGAGAGACCCATGTCCAACGCCAAGCCCACGATCGACTCCGCCCTCATCCGCGAACTCGCCGACCTCCTCAAGGAGACCGAGCTCACCGAGATCGAGGTCGAGCAGCCGAACCTGCGCATCCGCGTGTCGCGCGCCGCGACGATGGCCTCGGCGGCCGTGGCGGTTCCGGCGGTCGTCACCGCGGCGGCCCCTGCGGCCGCGGTGGAGGTCGACGCCCACCAGCATCCCGGTGCGGTGAAGTCGCCGATGGTGGGCACCGCCTACCGGAGCCCGGAGCCGAACGCCAAGCCCTTCGTCGAGGTGGGCGACCGCGTCACCGCCGGCCAGACGCTGCTCATCGTCGAGGCGATGAAGACGATGAACCAGATCACCGCCCCGAGCAGCGGCACGGTGACGGCCATCCTGGTCGAGGACGGCCAGCCGGTCGAGTACGGTGAGCCGCTGGTCATCCTCGAATGACCATGTTCTCCAAGATCCTCATCGCCAACCGGGGCGAGATCGCGCTCCGCGTGCTGCGCGCCTGCAAGGAGCTCGGCATCGCCACGGTGGCCGTGCACTCCACCGCCGACGCCGACGCCATGCACGTGCGCCTCGCCGACGAGAGCGTCTGCATCGGCCCTCCCCCGGCCCGCGACAGCTACCTCAACATCCCTTCGCTGCTTGCCGCCTGCGAGATCACCGGCGCCGACGCCGTCCACCCGGGCTACGGCTTCCTCTCCGAGAACGCCCGTTTCGCCGAGATCCTCTCCGCCCACGGCATCGCCTTCATCGGCCCCTCGGCCGAGCACATCCGCATCATGGGCGACAAGATCGAGGCGAAGCGCACGGCCATGCGCCTCGGCATCCCGGTGGTGCCCGGCTCGGAAGGCGCCGTCACGTCGGAGTCCGATGCGCGCCGCATCGCCGCCGACATCGGCTATCCGGTGCTGATCAAGGCCTCCGCCGGCGGCGGCGGGCGCGGCATGAAGGTCGCGCACACGCCGGACGACCTCGAGATCGCCCTTGCCACCGCCCGTTCGGAAGCGAAGGCGGCCTTTGGCGACGACGCGGTCTACATCGAGAAGTACCTCGCCAAGCCGCGCCACATCGAGATCCAGGTACTCGGCGACGGCCTCGGCGGTGCGGTCTATCTCGGCGAGCGCGACTGCTCGCTGCAGCGCCGGCACCAGAAGATCTGGGAAGAAGCCCTCTCGCCGGCGCTCAACGACAGCCAGCGCCAGGAGATCGGCGAGACCGTCGCCACCGCCATGCGGGAGCTGCGCTATTCCGGCGCCGGCACGGTCGAGTTCCTCTACGAGGACGGCCACTTCTACTTCATCGAGATGAACACGCGCCTGCAGGTCGAGCATCCCGTCACCGAGATGATCACCGGCATCGACGTGGTCAACGAGCAGATCCGCGTAGCCTCCGGCTCGCCGCTGTCGATGCGCCAGGCCGACATCACCTTCAGCGGCCACGCCATCGAGTGCCGCATCAACGCCGAGGACCCGCGGACCTTCACGCCCTCCCCCGGCCGGATCTCCTATTTCCACCCGCCGGGTGGCCTCGGGGTGCGCGTCGATTCAGGCGTCTATCAGGGCTACGTGATCCCGCCGCACTACGATAGCCTGATCGGCAAGCTGATCGTGCACGGGCGCAACCGCGTCGAGTGCATGATGCGGCTGAGGCGCTGCCTCGACGAGTTCGTGGTCGACGGCATCCGCTCGACGATCCCGCTGTTCCGGGCGCTCGTCGACGATCCGGACATCGCCAACGGCGTATACGACATCCACTGGCTGGAGAACTGGCTCGGCTCGCACGGGTGAGCCGACGGCTCCGCCAGCCTCCGGAGGGCGGAAGGCGATGACCGGCAAGAGCGACGTCGTCCTCGAGATCACGCCCCAGGTGCTGCTGAAGGCCTATGCCTGCGGCATCTTCCCGATGGCCGAGTCGGCGGAGGATCCGGGGCTCTACTGGATCGAGCCGGAGCGGCGCGGCATCATCCCGCTCGACCGGTTCCACATCCCCCACCGCCTCGCCCGCACCGTCCGCTCGGACGTCTTCGAGGTGCGCGTCGACCACGACTTCGACGCCGTCATCGATGGGTGCGCCGAGCCGGTGCCGACGCGCCGCAAGACCTGGATCAACGGTCGCATCCGCCGTCTCTACGGCGACCTGCACGCCATCGGCCACGGCCACTCGGTCGAAGCCTGGCGCGACGGGCGGCTCGTCGGCGGCCTCTACGGCGTCAGGCTCGGCAAGGCCTTCTTCGGCGAGAGCATGTTCACGCGCGAGCGCGATGCGTCGAAGGTGGCGCTCGTCCACCTCGTCGCCCGGCTCGTCGCCGGCGGCTTCACGCTGCTCGACACGCAGTTCGTGACCGACCACCTGGCCCGCTTCGGGGCAGTGGAGATCGGCCGCCGCGAGTACCAGCGCCTGCTCGACGCCTCTCTCGACGGCTTCGGCGAGTTCCTGCGCGCCCCGCGGCAGATGAAGGGCGCCGAGGCGCTCTCAATCCTCGGGTGCGTCTGAGGAGGCCGGAGCGTCGATCGCCGGCGCATCGGCGCTTGGCGGAATGATCAGCGGCTTCGGCAGCGGCAGCGGGAACCAGCCCGGCGGCCGCTCGATCAGTTCAACCTCGTCCCGCGTGAAGCGCGACATGTCGAACCCCTCGGGGGGCGCGACGTCGGACGAGGCCCGGCAGTCGGTCAGCCAGACGTCGTAGATCGCATGGTCCACGGCGTTGAGGCCGGGGCTCGCGGCGAACATCCAGCCGGTGAAGATGCGCTGGATGCGGTTGTCGAGGGTGATCTCGTCCACCTCGACGAAGCCGTCCGTCTGCGGCGTCTCCGAGGAGGGGCGCGAATAGCAGATGCGCGGCGTCACCCTGAGGGCGCCGAACTGCACCGTCTCGTCGATGTAGACGTCGAAGGCGATGATCCGGCCGGTGATCTTGTCGAGCCCGGCGAACACGGCCACGGCGTTCGACAGCTTGGTGTCCCGCGGCGCCGCCGGGGCGGCGGTGTCCGGCTCGGGCGGAATTTCGACCACCTGTGCCACCGCCGGGCTCAGGGCGCTTGCGGCAGCCAGAAGGAAGCCGGCGAACCGCGCCGTCGCGCTGAGACTTGCCATCGATTTCCGTCGGTCGAGCGCCACCGGGGGCACCGGTCTGATGCCCCCTCGGCGCCGCTTTAGCATTGCGATCCGGCCGAGAAAAGGCGCAACGGCCGTCCCTCAGGCGAATCGCCGGGTGCCACGCGCGGCCGCATTCAGGCGAGCCGCGCCAGCGCCTCGGCGACCTTCGCCCGCCGCTGCAGCGCCTCCTCGCGCTTCTCCCGCTCGCCCTCGACGACCTCCTCGGGCGCCCGCGCCACGAAGTCGGGCTTCGAGAGCTTGGCGTCGATGCGCGCGACGTCGGCGTCGATCTTGCCGAGTTCCTTCTCGAGGCGGGCGCGCTCAGCGGCAAGGTCGATGATGCCGGCGAGCGGCAGGCAGGCGACCGTCGAGCCGATGACGATCTGCGCCGACTGCGGCGGCGCTGCCTCGGCGAGCTCGATCGCCTCGATGCGGGCGAGGCGCTTGATCTCGGCGTCGTTCGCGGCGAGCCGACGGCGCACCTCGGCGTCGGCTCCGACGACGACGAGCGGCACCATCGCGCCGCCCGGCACGTTCGTTTCGACTCGCACCGAGCGGACCTCGCTGATGAGCTCGATCAGCCAGTTCACCTCGTCGGCCGCCGCCGCGTCGCCGCCGGCCGCGGACGGCCAGGGGGCGTGGGCGAGCAGCGGGTGGCTGCGCGCCGGGCCGGCTTCGCCGGTGCGCATCCACAGCTCCTCGGTGACGAAGGGCATGAAGGGATGCAGCACCTTCAGGATCTCGTCGAGAGCCCAGGCGGTGACGGCGCGGATCTCGTCCTTCTCCGCCCCGTCCGGGCCCATCAGCGTGGGCTTCGCGAGCTCGACGAACCAGTCGCAGAAGGTGTTCCAGGTGAAGCGGTAGACCGCACCGGCCGCGTCGTTGAAGCGGAACGCCTCGAGGGCCGCCGTCACCTCGGCTGCCGCCTTGCCCGTCTCGGCGACGATCCAGCGGGCAAGCGTCGTCTTCACGCCGGCCGGATCGAAGCCGGCGACGCGGACGCAGCCGTTCATCTCGGCGAAGCGGGCGGCGTTCCAGAGCTTCGTCGCGAACGAACGGTATCCGGAGACGCGGGCGGTCGACAGCTTGATGTCCCGCCCCTGGGCCGCCATGGCCGCGAGAGTGAAGCGGAGCGCGTCCGCGCCGAACTCGGACATCAGGTCGAGCGGGTCGATGACGTTGCCCTTCGACTTCGACATCTTCGCCCCCTTCTCGTCGCGGACGAGGGCGTGGATGTAGACCGTGTCGAACGGCACCTCCTTCATGAAGTGGAGGCCCGCCATCATCATCCGGGCGACCCAGAAGAAGATGATGTCGAAGCCGGTGACGAGCACCGAGGTCGGATAGTAGCGGGCGAGCTCCGGCGTCTCGTCGGGCCAGCCGAGGGTCGAGAACGGCCAGAGCGCCGAGGAGAACCACGTGTCGAGCACGTCCTCGTCGCGCGTCAGCGGCGTCGGCCGGCCGAACTTCTTCTCCGCCTGCGCGAGCGCCTCCGCCTCGCTGCGGGCGACGAAGCAGCTGCCGTCGGCGGCGTACCAGGCCGGGATCTGGTGGCCCCACCAGAGCTGCCGCGAGACGCACCACGGCTGGATGTTCTCCATCCACTCGAAGTAGGTCTTCTCCCAGTTCTTCGGCACGAAGACCGTACGGTCGGCCCGCACCGCCTCGATCGCCGGCTTCGCCAGCGTCTTCGCATCGACGTACCACTGGTCCGTCAGGAAGGGCTCGATGACGACGTTCGAGCGGTCGCCGTGCGGCACCGCATGGGTGTGGTCCTCGATCTTCTCGAGGAGGCCGCGCGCCTCCATCATCTCGACGACGGCGGCGCGCGCCTTGAAGCGGTCGAGGGCGTGCAGCGCGAGCGTCTCGGTAAGGTCGTTCGAGGCGGGGAGGCCGGCGAGGAACGCCTCGTTGCCGTCGAGCGCGAGCCGCGCCTCCGCGTCGAGCACGGAGATCAGCGGCAGGGCGTGACGACGGCCGACCTCGAAGTCGTTGAAGTCGTGCGCCGGCGTGATCTTCACCGCGCCGGTCCCCTTTTCCGGGTCCGAGTACTCGTCGGCGACGATGGGGATGCGGCGGCCGACGAGCGGCAGGACGACGTGCGCCTTGCCATCGACGAGCGCGCGGTAGCGCTCGTCGTCGGGGTGGACCGCGACGGCGGTGTCGCCGAGCATCGTCTCCGGCCGCGTCGTCGCCACGACGACGAAACTCGACGGGTCCTCCGCGGAGAACGTCCGCCCCTCGATCGGGTAGCGGAAGTGCCAGAGCTTGCCCTTCACCTCGACCGGGACGACCTCGAGATCGGAGATCGCCGTCTGGAACTTCGGGTCCCAGTTGACGAGCCGCTTGTCCCGGTAGATGAGCCCCTGCTCGTAAAGCGTGACGAAGACTTCGAGAACCGCCCGCGACAGGCCCTCGTCCATGGTGAAGCGCTCGCGGCTCCAGTCGCAGGAGGCGCCGAGCCGCTTCAGCTGGTTCTGGATCGAGCCGCCGGACTGCTCCTTCCACGCCCACACGCGGCGGACGAACGCCTCGCGCCCGAGGCCGCGGCGCGTCTCGCCGCTCTCGGCGAGCTGCCGCTCGACGACCATCTGCGTTGCGATGCCGGCGTGGTCCATGCCGGGCTGCCACAGCACGTCGCGGCCGCGCATGCGCTCGAAGCGGCACAGCACGTCCTGCAGCGTGTTGTTGAGGGCGTGGCCCATGTGGAGGGAGCCGGTGACGTTCGGCGGCGGGATGACGATGGTGAACGGCTTCGCGCCGGGCTCCGCGCCGGCCCCGGCGGCGAAGGCCTGCTTGTCGTCCCAAAGCGCGGAAATGCGCGGCTCGATCGCGGCCGCGTCGTAGGTCTTGTCCAGCATCTCGAATTCTTGGGCTAGCGTGCGGTCAGGCGGTGCAAGTGCCCGCAAGGGGGGACGCGAGTCAACCGCCGCGGCGGCCGCGGCGAAGACGCTCGCGCCTCCCCGGGCGGACGACGGCCGGCCCTGTCGGTTTCCGGAGACGCGTCAGCGTTCGCCGCGCGAGATCCGGTCGATCTCCTGCTTCACGAGGCGCTCCACCATCCGCGGCAGGTTCTGATCGAGCCAGGTGCGCAGCATCGGCCGGAGGAGATCGCGGACGAGATCCTCCAGCGTCCGCGGGTTCTGGGAGAGGATCGTGCGCGACAGCGTCTCGAAGGAGGCACCGACGGCGCCGTTCGTCTGGTCCGACAGAAGGCGGTCCTCGTCGCGCGGGTCGGCGCCTGCCCGCGTCGCGCCGTCCGAGGCCCCCCGCGTTACCGCCTCCGGACGCACGGCCGAGACCGTGGCGCGCTGCTGTTCGGACATTGTCGTCTCCACCTTCTGGCCCGCCGCCGCGACGAGGGCGACATCCTCCGGCCCGCTGCCGAGCCCGTCAACGAAACGCCGTCCCACCCGCCGCTCGATCGGCTCGGGAGACCGGACGCCCCCGAGCGCCGACCGGACGGTCTCACCGAGAACGGCAGCCACCTGAGCGGCCATCCAGTCCTCGGTCCCGTCTGCCGCGGCACTGTGGGTTTCGGGTTTCGGTTCCGTCGCGGTGGAGCGTCCTCCGCCCGCCGAAGGGGCCGCGTTGCCGTCGGCGATCATGCGGTGAATCGACGCCAGGATTTCATCCATGGTCTCGTCGCGCATGGCGTTCGCAGCCGACATCGTTCCCCCTCCGCGCAAAACCGGCGTCGCCGCCACTCCCTCGAATCGCTCGGTCCCTGCGCGATGGTACCGGCGGAGAGCAGGAGCGGCCATCGGCGAGGGGCGAGCCGGACGCTCGCCCGTGGCGGCGCCGACCCGTTCCCTGTGGATGACTGTGAGAGATCAGCGGCCGTCGGGTGTGCGGAGCCCGTACCACTCGTCGCGGACGGCCTCGTAGTGCTGGCGCGGCTTGTAGATCGGCACCGGCAGCTTCAGCGCCTCGGCGTTCAGCCGCCCGATCGACTGGATGAGGGCGTAGAGCGCGACCACCTTGTTGCGCTCGGCCTGCACCAGCGTCGTCTGAGCGTCGATGAGAAGGCTCTGCTGCTGCAGGACGTCGAGGGTCGTCGCCTGGCCGACGCGCTGCTCCTCGACGACGCCGTTCACGGCCAGCTGGTTCGCCACGACGGCGGTGCGGGCCGAGTTGATCGCCGCCTCCGCCGCCTCGAGGTCGTACCACGAGGAGACCACCTGGGCCCGGATGTTGTCCCGGTTGAGGTCGACCTGGATGCGGGCGCCGCCGAGGTCCTCCTTCGCCTGCCGGACCTGGGAGGAGACGAGGCCACCCTGGTAGATCGGCACCGTCATGTTGAGCTGAACCGAGGCGGTATCGGTGTAGCGGGGCGAGCCGACGGTCACGCCGCCATAGGTGTAGTCGCGCGAGAGGCCCGCCTGCAGGTCGACCTGCGGCAGCGTCTGACCCTCGAGCGCCTTCACGTTGAAGACGGCGACGTCGACGTTGTGGATCGTCGCGAGGATCGCCGGGTGCTCCTTCTGGGCGACCGTGAGGGCGACGTCGAGCCCCTTCGGCCGCACCTTGTCGCCGACCGGCTGCAGGATGAGCTTCTTCGCCTCGAGGCCGGTGATGGCGCGGAACTGCGCCCGCGCTGTCTGGACGTCCGCCCGGGCGGAAGCGAGGTCGGCCTCGGCCTGCGCCTCGCTCGCCTGAGCCTGTGCGACGTCCGTCTGCGTCCCCTCGCCCACCTGGAAGCGGTCCTGCGAGGCCTTCACCTGCTCCGACAGGAACTTCAGGTTCGCCTCCTGGAGGCGGACGAGCGCGAGGTTCTGGATCACGTCGACGAAGGCCGTGACGGCATCGAGCATGATGCTCTGCTCGGAATCACGGAGCACCTCGCGCTGGGCGAGGACGGACGATTCGGCGGAGCTGACCGTGTTCTGGGTCTGGAACCCGCGGAAGATCGGCTGCACGAGGGTGAGGCCGAAGGAGACCGGGTAGGTGCCGCTGCCGGCCTTGCCGTTGGGACGATTCTTCGAGGTGACGAGCCGGCTGTTCGTGCCGATGGCGCCTCCCGAGATCGTGCCGTTGATCTGCGGGCGGTAGTTGGACAGCGCCTGCGGAACGCCCTCGTCGACGGAACGCAGCTGCGCCCGCGCCGCGTTGAGGTTCGGGTTGTTCATGTAGGCGGCGGCGAGAGCGTCGGTGAGCGTCTGGGCCGAAGCGCCCGCCGGGACGGCCATCAGAAGCGTCGCGGCGAGGAGCGCAGCGCTCCGTCGGCGAAGACGGGAAAGTCGGAACGGAAGAACGGCTTCGAGAACCACAGCGAACTCCTCGATTCTCCGCTCCGGACGACGGGTCGGGCCAACGGCCGAGCGACGTCCGGGCCGTTAACGCGGCCTTAACCTATAGGCTGGTTCAGGCTTCGGACAAAGACGCCGAGGCCGCCACGACACGCGCGGGCCGGACGTGCGGCGGGAATGCAACAGGCGGACGCCTGCGGCGGAAGATCAGAACACGAAGGCGGGAGCGGCCTCGAAACCCGGCAGCGGCTTCGCCGCGGCGTTGAAGGCAAAACGTCCTCCGGCGCCGGCCGAGGAGCGCACGTAGAGACGCGCGGCAGCGGCGCCGCCGAGCCCCTCGACGAGGGCGAGTCGCCCGCCATCGCGCAGTTGCTCGGCAAGGCCCGCCGCGCCCGTCTCGGTGGCGCCGGCGAGGATGATGGCGTCGTAGGGAGCCTCGGCGGCCCAGCCCTTCTCGAGCGGCCCCACCACCACGGCGGCGTTGTCGACCTGCTGGCGGGCGAGCCGGTCGGCGGCGGACTTCGCGAGCTCCGGATCGCACTCCAGCATGACAACCGAACCGGCGAGCCGAGCGAGGACGGCGGCCTCGTAGCCACTGGCGCCGCCGACGAGGAGCACGACGTCGTCGCGGCCCACCTCGGCGAGCTGCACCAGCTTCCCGAAGGTGGCCGGCCGCATCAGGAAGCGTCGGCCGTTGCTCGATTCGACCGGCAGGTCGTCATCGATGTAGGCGAGCGCCGCCCGGGAGGCGGGCACGAACGATTCGCGCGGGACCGTTCCCATCGCCTTCAGGAGATCGTGATCGGTCACGTCGTTCGTGCGCAGCTGGCAGTCCACCATCTTGCGCCGCGCGTCCGCATAGTCGCCCATGTCTCGTCCCCGCTGCCGGTCCTGCCCAGGTCCCGCCTAGGTCCTGCCAACGTCCTGCCCCAAGGCCCGTCCGACCGAATATCGGCCGCTGCCGCAGCACGCAAGCGCGACGTCGCCGCGGCGGGGTGCTTGCTTTGTTCCTTTTGGCGCTTACCTTAACGGGCTGCTGGCCGGCCCTGCTGAGGGCGATCCGCCTCCCACGTCTCGACAGGACCGCGTCCCATGGCTGACCCGCTCGGCTCGCCCGCCGCCACGCCCGGAAAGCGCATTTCCATTCGCGGCGCGCGCGAGCACAACCTGAAGAACGTCGACCTCGACGTGCCGCGAGACGCGCTCGTCGTCTTCACCGGGCTCTCCGGCTCCGGCAAGTCGTCCCTCGCCTTCGACACCATCTACGCCGAGGGCCAGCGTCGCTACGTCGAGAGCCTCTCGGCCTATGCGCGCCAGTTCCTCGAGATGATGCAGAAGCCCGACGTCGACCAGATCGAGGGCCTGTCGCCGGCGATCTCGATCGAGCAGAAGACGACCTCGCGCAACCCGCGCTCCACCGTCGGCACGGTCACCGAGATCTACGACTACATGCGCCTCCTGTGGGCGCGCGTCGGCGTCCCGCACTCGCCGGCGACCGGGCTGCCGATCGAGAGCCAGACCGTTTCGCAGATGGTCGACAAGGTGCTCGCCCTGCCGGAGGGCACGCGGCTCTACCTGCTCGCCCCGATTGTCCGCGGCCGCAAGGGCGAGTACCGCAAGGAACTCGCCGACCTGCAGAAGAAGGGCTTCCAGCGCGTCAAGGTGGACGGCGCCTACCACGAGATCGACGAGGCGCCGGCCCTCGACAAGAAGCTGAAGCATGACATCGACGTGGTGGTGGACCGGCTGGTCGTCCGGCCGGACATCGCCGGGCGCCTCGCCGACAGCCTTGAGACGGCGCTGCGCCTCGCCGACGGCATTGCCGTCGCCGAGATGGCAGACGCGAAGGGGCCGGACGGCGAACCGCAGCGGGTCCTGTTCTCCGAGAAGTTCGCCTGCCCGGTCTCCGGCTTCACCATCGCCGAGATCGAGCCACGGCTGTTCTCCTTCAACAGCCCGCACGGCGCCTGCCCGACCTGCGACGGCCTCGGCACGACGCTGGAGTTCGAGCCGGACCTCGTGGTGCCGGATGCCTCGCTGTCGCTCGCCGACGGCGCCGTCCTGCCGTGGGCCCGCACCGGCAATACCTCGCCCTATTACGCGCAGGCCCTGCAGGCGATCTGCCGCCACTTCAAGGTGTCGATGTCGACACCGTGGCGCGACCTGCCGGAGACCGTGCGCGATGCCATCCTGTTCGGCTCGAAGGGACAGCCGATCACGTTCGTCTATGACGACGGCCTGAAGTCCTACGAGACGCGCAAGCCCTTCGAGGGCGTCATCGGCAACATCCAGCGGCGCTGGCACGAGACCGAGTCGCAGTGGGTGCGCGAGGAGCTGTCGCGCTACCAGTCCGACCGCCCCTGCGAGGCCTGCCACGGCTATCGCCTGAAGCCCGAGTCGCTTGCGGTGAAGGTCGCCGGCCGCCACATCGGCGAGGCCGGGGTGCTGTCGATCCGCGCCGCGCACGAGTGGTTCGACGCCCTCCCCGACCAGCTCAGCCCGAAGCAGATGGAGATCGCCGGGCGTATCCTGAAGGAGATCCGGGAGCGGCTCGTCTTCCTCGTCGACGTCGGCCTCGACTACCTCACCCTCGGCCGTGCCTCGGGCACCCTCTCGGGAGGCGAGAGCCAGCGCATCCGCCTCGCCTCGCAGATCGGCTCTGGGCTCACCGGCGTCCTCTATGTGCTCGACGAGCCTTCGATCGGCCTCCACCAGCGCGACAACGCCCGCCTCATCGAGACGCTGAAGCGCCTGCGCGACCTCGGCAACACCGTCATCGTCGTCGAGCATGACGAGGACGCGATCCTGGCCGCCGACTATGTGGTCGACGTCGGCCCCGGCGCCGGCGTCCATGGCGGCCGCATCGTCTCCGCCGGCACGCCCGCCGAGGTGATGGCCGACCCTGCCTCCCTCACCGGCCGCTATCTCACCGGTGAACTCGACGTGCCGGTGCCGGCGAAGCGCCGGGCCCTGAAGAAGGGGCGGTCACTCCGCATCTTCGGGGCGCGCGGCAACAACCTGAAGACCGTCGACGCCGAGATCCCACTCGGCACCTTCACCTGCGTCACCGGCGTCTCGGGCGGTGGCAAGTCCACCCTCCTCATCGACACGGTGTTCCGGGCAGCCGCCCGGCGCCTCAACGGCGCCCGCGAGGCGCCGGCGCCGCACGACCGCATCGATGGCTTCGAATATCTCGACAAGGTCATCGACATCGACCAGTCGCCGATCGGCCGGACGCCGCGCTCCAACCCGGCCACCTACACCGGTGCCTTCACGCCGATCCGCGAGTGGTTCGCCGGACTGCCGGAGGCGAAGGCGCGCGGCTACGAGCCGGGCCGCTTCTCCTTCAACGTGAAGGGAGGGCGCTGCGAGGCCTGCCAGGGCGATGGCGTCATCAAGATCGAGATGCACTTCCTGCCGGACGTCTACGTCACCTGCGACGTCTGCAAGGGCCGGCGCTACAACCGCGAGACGCTCGACGTCGCCTTCAAGGGCAAGTCGATCGCCGACGTGCTCGACATGACGGTGGACGAGGGCGTCGAGTTCTTCGCCGCCGTGCCGGCGGTGCGCGACAAGCTCGAGACGCTGAAGCGGGTCGGCCTCGGCTACATCAAGGTCGGCCAGCAGGCGACGACCCTGTCCGGAGGCGAGGCGCAGCGCGTCAAGCTCGCCAAGGAGCTGTCGAAGCGGGCGACCGGCCGGACGCTCTACATCCTCGACGAGCCGACGACGGGCCTGCACTTCCACGACGTCGCGAAGCTGCTCGAGGTGCTGCACGAGCTCGTCGACCAGGGCAACACGGTCATCGTCATCGAGCACAATCTCGAGGTCATCAAGACGGCCGACTGGATCGTCGACCTCGGACCGGAGGGCGGCGACGGCGGTGGCGAGATCGTCGCCACCGGCCGGCCGGAGGACATCGTCCGCGTCGCCCGCAGCCACACCGGGCACTACTTGGCCGAGTTGCTCGGCCGGCGGCCCCGACGCGGCGCCGTCGCGGCCGAGTAGCGCCCACTTCTTTTGCACTGCAGCACAGCGAGGGCGGAGTCGCGCGGCGGCTCCGCCCTTCATCATTTTTTAGGGATTTGCTGGCGTTGGGACCTACCGGCCAGCTGCCGAGGAAAGAGCCTCGACGAAAGATTGCCGCCGGATTGAGCACGCTGCTGCTGCTTTGCACAATTGGCAGGGCAGCCATGCGCGGCCGCCTCTGCCTCAATCGAAAGCAGTCGCCTATCTACGCGTCATGCCGAACGCAGCGCGGCGCCCCGGTCAGATAAACCGGCCGGCCGGCGCCCTGCAGACCCGGCGCAGAACGCAAACCTCTGGTGCTGAAATGATCGACTCTCTCGTGAAAAGCTATCGCTCCTGGCGGAAGTATCGCTCCACCTATGAGGAGCTGATGAAGCTCTCCAGCCGTGAGCTCGACGACCTGGGCATTACCCGGGCCGAGATCCCGAACATTGCGCGCCGCGTCGCGCTCTGATCGGAACGACTGACGAAGACTAGAATCCACGGGCTGCGGCGATCTCCTCCCCCGCTGCGGTCCTGGCTCGGCCGGAACGGTTCCCCTCCCCTCGTTCCGGATCCGAAAGTGACGCCCGCCGGGATCCCCTCCCCCTCGGCGGGCGTCCGCTTTTCTGGGTGCTGCTGACGACCGGGTCCGGCGTCGCGCCCCGCCCGGCCGCTCAGGCCGTCTTCCCGAACAGCTCCCGGCCGATCAGCATCCGCCGAATCTCGCTCGTGCCCGCGCCGATCTCGTAGAGCTTGGCGTCGCGCAGGAAGCGGCCTGTCGGATAGTCGTTGATGTAGCCGTTGCCGCCGAGGCACTGGATGGCGTCGAGCGCCACCTGCGTCGCCTTCTCGGCGGCGTAGAGAATGGCGCCAGCCGCATCCTCGCGGGTCGTGTTGCCGCGGTCGCACGCCTTCGCCACCGCATAGACGTACGCGCGGCAGGCGTTCAGCGTCACGTACATGTCGGCGATCTTGCCCTGCATCAGCTGGAACGAGCCGATCGGCTGGCCGAACTGCCTGCGCTCGTGGACATAGGGCAGCACCACGTCGAGGCAGGCCTGCATGATGCCGAGCGGCCCGGCGGCGAGCACCGCGCGCTCGTAGTCCAGCCCCGACATCAGCACGCGCACACCGCCGTCGACGCTGCCGAGCACGTTCTCAGCCGGCACCTCACAGTCCTCGAAGACGAGTTCGCCGGTGTCGGAGCCGCGCATCCCGAGCTTGTCGAGCTTCTGGGCGGTGGTGAAGCCCGGCATCCCCTTCTCGATCAGGAAGGCGGTGATGCCGCGCGGACCGGCTTCCGGCGTCGTCTTGGCATAGACGACCAGCGTCTCGGCGATCGGGCCGTTGGTGATCCACATCTTCGAGCCGTTGAGCACGTAGCGGTCGCCGCGGCGGTCGGCGCGGGTGCGCATCGACACGACATCCGAGCCGGCGCCGGGCTCCGACATGGCGAGCGCGCCGACGTGTTCGCCCGAGATCAGCTTCAGCAGGTAGCGCCGCTTCTGATCCTCGGTGCCGTTGCGCCGGATCTGGTTGATGCAGAGGTTCGAGTGCGCCCCGTAGGAGAGGCCGACCGACGCGGAGGCGCGGCTCACTTCCTCCATGGCGATGCAGTGCTCGAGGTAGCCGAGGCCGCTGCCCCCATCCTCCTCCTCGACCGTGATGCCGTGGAGCCCGAGCGCCCCCATCTCCGGCCAGAGATGGCGCGGGAAGGTATTGGTGCGGTCGACCTCGTCGGCGATCGGGGCAATCCGGTCGGAGGCGAAGCTGCGCACCGTCTCACGCAGGAGATCGGCGGTCTCGCCGAGCGCGAAGTCGAAGGCCGGCAGGTCGTTCCGCATCACTCCCTCCTCATCGTGCGGGTGGACCCGCCTTCCCTCAGTCGTGGAATCCGTCGACGCACATCATGGTGAGGAGTGCCGTCGCCACCTCGGTGACGCGGTCGCCCTCGAGGGTGACGACGTCCGCCCGGCAGACGGTCAGCGTCCGCCCCGGTCGCAGCACTCGCCCGCGGGCGCACAGGCGCTCGCCGCGCGCCGGGGCGATGAAGCTGATCTTGAACTCGACCGAGAGGACGCCGACGTCGGGGCGCATGAGCGACAGCGCCGCATAGCCCCCGGCCGTATCGGCGAGCGTGGCAATCAGCCCGCCATGGAAGAACCCGTGCTGCTGCGTCAGGTCCGGCGTCCTGCCGACGGAAAGGTCGACATGGCCGGGGATGACCCGGTCGAGGCGCGCGCCGCAGTGTGTGATGAAGCCCTGGCGGGCGAAGCTCTCGCGCACCCGCCGCTCGAAATCCGGATCGCGCGCGACGAAGGCCCGCCGCTCCTCCGCCAGGTCCGTTGCCCCGCCTTCGCCGCTCATCAGCTCGCCTCTGTGCTCGCTCCGCCGTCTGCGGCCCTCCGGCCGACCGCACCACCGCCATCGTAGCCGCAGAGCGCCAGCGCGGCACCCATGTGCGGCGGCACCGGCGCCGTCACCGCCAGGGCGGCGCGTTGTCCGAGTGGCGGCAGGTTCACGCTGCGGGCAAGCAATTGCAGCCGTGCCCCGTTCGCCGGCGCCCGCCCGTAGATCGGATCGCCGAGGATCGGAAATCCGGCATGGGCCGTGTGGGCCCGCAGCTGGTGCGTGCGACCCGTGAGCGGCACGAGTTCCAGCCACGCCACGCCGGGTCCTCGCCCGAGCACGCGCCAGCGGGTAAGCGAAGGCTGCCCACCCTCGGCCACCTTCATGAACCAGCCGCGGTGCTCATCGCGCTTGGCGAGCGGGGCGTCGATGGTGCCGGCATCCTCGGCCGGCCCGCCACGCACGACCGCCCAGTAGGTCTTGCCGACCCGCCCGGCCGCGAACTGCCGCCCGAGCTCGGCGAGGGCCCGGCGATGGCGGCCGAGCACGAGGCAGCCAGCAGTGTCCTTGTCGAGCCGGTGCGCGAGGCCGGGGTCCTCCTGGCGCTCGAAGCGCAGGGCCTCGAACGCCTCGTCGAGCACCGGCCCACCCTTCGGCCCCTTGTGCACGGCGATGCCGGCCGGCTTGTCGAGCACGATCACGTCGTCGTCGCGATAGAGCACCCTCTCGACGAGCGCGAGATCGTCAGCTTGCTGCAAGGAGGAGCGGAAGTGGTTCGGCGCCATTTCGCCTGTGTGGCGCCGCACGAAGGCCGAAGCAAGCGCCGGAGCGATTCGGCAACCGTCGCCCGGCGACGCCCCGAGCTCCGTCAAAACCGGGTAGAACCAGCCAAAGCGCGGTTCCGTTTGATCAATTCGGATTGCAGGGCCGTTGCATTCGGTGAGCGGCGACCATTTCTCGACAAGAATGCCTGCCACACCGCGAGAAAGCCGGAAAAACAACGGGACCACGCTTCGATGCGCCTTCCGGAGCAGCGCCTCCGTCCCCGCCGACCCCCCTCTCCAGCGCGGGATTCTGGGCCCCGAACGGGGTTCGGGCAAAACCTATTTTTTCAGCAAGATCAATCGATTGCGAGGGAAACGCGCGATCCGGCGACCGGGTTGGCTCGTTCCTTGCGCCCTCAACATCGATACAGTATGAGCAGCCATCAGGGCTGGAGTGCTTCCTCGAAGACCCGTACCGACTCGGGACTCGACCGACGCCTTGCGCAGTCGCCGGTTGGTCGCTGCAAGACTTCAGTGGTGCACGTACCGACGACCGGACCAGAGACGATGCGTTACGACGGACCCGATGGCTGAATCCTTCGACGATATCGCAATCCTCGGCTACGCCTGCCGGCTCCCGTCATCGGCCAACGCCTCCGCGTTCTGGGAGGTTCTGGCCGAGGGGCGCTGTGTCGTTTCCGAGGTCTCCGGCGATCGGTGGGCGCGTGAGCGCTTCGGCCATCCGGACCGCGCCGCCCCCGGCAAGACCTACACCTGGGCCGCCGGCCAGATCGACGACGTCTGGGGCTTCGACCCCGGCTTCTTCGGCATCTCGCCCCGCGAAGCGGTCCAGATCGATCCGCAGCAGCGCCTGCTCCTGCAGGTGACGTGGGAGGCCCTCGAGCACGCCGGCCTCCCGCCGAGCAAGCTCGCCGGCAGCCGCACCGGCGTCTATGTCGGCGCCTCCTCCCTCGACTACGGCAACCAGTTCCTGTTCGACCCGGCTGCCGCCGACGTGCAGCTGATGACCGGCAACACGCTGTCGATCGTCTCGAACCGCATCTCTTACGTCCTAGACTTGCGCGGGCCTAGCTTCACGGTCGATACGGCGTGCTCGTCGTCGCTGGTCGCCCTGCACGAGGCGCTGGAGGCGATCCGCACCGGCCGCATCGACACGGCCATCGTCGGCGGCGTCAACCTGCTCCTCAGCCCGCTGCCGTTCGTCGGCTTCTCGCGGGCCTCGATGCTGTCGCCCACCGGCCTCTGCCGCGCCTTCGATGCCGACGGCGACGGCTATGTGCGCTCCGAGGGCGCGGCCGTCATCGTGCTGCGCTCTGCGAATGCGGCGCGGGCGAGCGGCGACACCGTGCGCGGCCTGATCGTCGGCTCCGGCATCAACGCCGACGGCCGCACGGTGGGCCTTTCGCTCCCCTCGAGCGAGTCCCAGGCGGATCTCCTCGAGGAGGTCTACAGCCGTTTCGAGATCGCGCCGGATTCCGTCGCCTTCATCGAGGCGCACGGCACCGGCACGCGTGTCGGCGACCCTGCCGAGGCGATGGCGCTCGGCGAGATCATCGGCAAGCGGCGGAAGTCGCCGCTGCTGCTCGGCTCGGTGAAGACGAACGTCGGCCACCTCGAGCCCGCCTCCGGCCTCGTCGGTCTCCTGAAGGCACAGCTCGCCCTCGAGAACGACCTGCTGCCGCCCTCGCTGCACTTCACCACGCCGAACCCCGACATCCCGTTCGCCGCCCTCAATCTCGAGGTCGTCACGCACGCCCGGCCGCTGCCGCGCGGCACCGCCCCTCGCTATGCCGGCGTGAACTCCTTCGGCTTCGGTGGCGCCAACGCCCATGTGGTGTTGCGGGACGCCGACCCGGTGGCCGCCGGTCGCTCGCCGGTCGCCGACGCCGCCGCGCCGCTCGTCGTCTCGGCGCAGACCCGGGAGGCCCTTGCGGAGCTCGCGCGGCGCTACCGCGCCCGCATCGAGGCGAGCTCCGAGACCGAGACCGCCCGTATCGTCAACGCCGCCGCCTACACCCGCGACCGGCTCGAGCACCGGGCCGTCTTCCTCGGCCGCTCCAAGGCCGAGCGTCTCGCGGCCCTCGACGGCTTCCTCGGCAATGCCGCCCATCCGGCCGTGGCCGACGGCCGCGCCATCGCCCGCGGCTCGCAAGTCGCCTTCCTGTTCTCCGGCAACGGCGCCCAGTGGCCCGGCATGGGGCGGTCCGCCTACCAGGCCGACCGCGACTTCCGCCTCGCGTTCGACCGCATCGACCGCGTCTTCATGGGCATCGCCGGCTGGTCGCTGCTGACGGCGCTGTTCTCGCCGGAGCTCGACGCCGAGATCGAGCGGACCGAGATCGCCCAGCCGCTGCTGTTCGCCATCCAGGTGGCGCTCGCCGAGGCCCTCGCCCGCCGCGGCGTGACGCCGGCCGCCGTCGCCGGCCACAGCGTCGGCGAGGTCGCCGCCGCCTGCGTCGCGGGGGCCCTCAGCCTCGACCAGGCCGTGCGCGTCATCCACGCCCGCTCCACCCAGCAGGAGGTCACGCGCCACCTCGGCGGCATGGCCGCCCTCCTGATGCCGGCCGACCAGGCCGCCGCCGCCATCGCCGACCCGCGCTTCGCCGGCATCGAGATCGCCGCGATCAACAGCCCGCGCAGCATCACCATCTCCGGGCCGAGCGAGCTCCTCGACACCTTCGCCAAGCACGCCCGCAAGCAGCGCTGGGCCCTGAAGCGGCTCGACCTCGACTATCCGTTCCACTGCGCCCTCGTCGAGCCGATCCGCGACCCGCTGATCGGCGCCCTCGCCGGCCTTGCCCCGCGCGCCGGCAAGGTGCCGTTCGTGTCGACCGTCACCGGCGCCGAGACGCCGGGCACCGGGCTCGACGCCGACTACTGGTGGCAGAACGTCCGTCGCCCGGTCCGCTTCGAGGCCGCCGTGCGCACCCTCGCGGGCATGGGCTACCGCCTGTTCCTCGAGATCGGCCCGCGTCCGGTCCTCACCGGCTACGTCAACGACATCCTGCGGACGATGGACGTCGCGGCGAACGTGCTGAGCTCGCTCGACCGCGGCGACGAGAAGCCGGACGTGGTCGGCCTGGTGGCGGCCGCCACCCTCGCCGCCGGCGGCGCGGTCGACGAGGCGGCGATGTTCGGGCCGCGAGTCACCCCCGCGCCCGACCTGCCGACCTATCCGTGGCAGAACAAGCCCTACCGGATCGAGGCCACGTCGGAAGCGATCGCCGCCATTGCCGGCCGGCCGCATTCGCTGCTCGGGACGCGCCTCCGCCGCGAATCCGTCGAGTGGTTCAACCACCTCGACAGCGCGCTCGTGCCCTGGCTCGCCGACCACAAGGTCGAGGACTCCGTCGTCCTGCCGGCCGCCGGTTTCGCCGAGATGGCCCTTTCCGCCGCCCGCGCCTGGCTCGGCGTGCCGGCCGTCGAACTCGCCGACTTCGACGTCGTTGCGCCGCTGATCGTCGAGGCCGATGCCGCCCGCGAAACGATGGTCCGCATCTCGCCGGACGACCACGTCGTCGAGATCGTCAGCCGCAGCCGCCTCACCTCGGACGACTGGACGATCCACGCCCGCGGCGCCATCACCCGCTCGCCCGGCCTGCCTGACACCGCCGCGCCGGTGCCGGCCGAGGGCGGCCGCCGGGTGACCGCGGATCGCCTCTATGCCCTGACCGAGCGTTTCGGCCTCCGCTACGGCCCGGTGTTCCGCCGCGCCCACGCCGTCGTCATCGAGTCCGAGAGCGTCGCCACCGTCGAGCTCGCGCCGCCGGATCCGGCGACCGCAACGGCCGGCTTCGCCCTCGACCCCACCCTGCTCGACGCCTGCTTCCACGGTCTCTTCGCCCTGCTCGACGGGCGCGAGGGCCTCGACGGGCGCGACGGCTCCACCGTTCTGCCGGTCCGCTTCGGCTCGCTCCGGATCGCCGCCGCCGGCCGCACGCCGACGCAGGCCCGCCTCGTCGTCACCCGCGCCTCGGTGCGCTCGGTGACCGCCCGCATCGAGCTCTTCGACGCCACCGGCGCCGTTGTCGCCGTCCTCGACGGCGCCCGCTTCCAGCGGGTCAAGCTGACGACCGCCGACAGCCCGGACGACCTCGCCTACCGCGTCCTGCCGAAGCGCCTCGTCTCGCGCGACGGCGTCGATCCGTTCTCGACCGTCTGGCCCGCCGGGCCGGAGGCGGCGCTGCGCACGCTCGGTCTGGTCTCCGACGAGGAGCCGGAACTCGAGGAAGGCGCGCTCCTCGTCGAGGCCGCCGTGCGGTCCGCGGCGGTGGAGGCTCTCCTGCCGCTGCTCGACCCGGAGCGGCCGGTGACGATCGAGGCGATGGTGCAGTCCGGCCGTCTCGCCGAGGACGCCCGTCCCCTCGCCGCCGGTCTCCTCATCGCGCTCGAGGAGTACGGCATCGCCGGCGAGACCGACGACGGCTGGCGCCTCGAGGACGACGTCGAGATGCCGGCGGTGTCGGATATCGTCCGGACCCTGATCGCCGAGCATCCCGACCGCATCGCCGAGGCGACCCTTTCGGCCCGCCTGCCGGTGGTGCTCGCGGAGCGCCTGGCCGGTGGTCTCGTCGAGAGCGCCGACGACGTCTTCTCGAGCGGCACGCTCGACCACCTCGCCACCGCCTCGCCGATGGCCCGGCCGCTCGCCGACGCGGTCGGCACCCTCGCCGCCTCGATCGCGGCGGCCTGGCCGGAGGGGGCGCCGCTGCGCATTCTCGCCGCCGGCGCCCACGACGTCGACCTGCTGCGCCGCCTCCTCGCGCTCGTCGACCCGACCTTCATGTCGGTCACGGTCACCGATCCGAGCGGCAGCGTGCTCGAGCGGGCGCGCCTGCGCCTCGGCGACGGCACTGGCGCGCGCTTCGCGCCGATCGCCGACATCGGCACCGAGACGAACGCCTACGATCTCGTGCTGTCCGCTGGCCGGCTGACGCACTTCGCACCGGAGGGCCTCGCGGCCCTCGCCCGCGCCGCCGCTCCCGGCGGCCGCCTCGTCGCCGTCGAGCTGTCGCCGACGATCGTCCTCGACGCCGTCTGCGGCCTCGGGGCCGACTGGTGGCGCACGGGCCTCGGCGCCGACCAGGGCATCGGCCGCAACGCGACCGCCGAGGAGTGGACGAGCGCGCTCGCCGACGCCGGCTTCGCCGCCGTCACCGCCGTGCCGCTCGCCAGCGACCTGACGGACGCCTTGGTGCTCTGCGCCGACTGCACGGCCGCCGCCTTGCCGGCGCCCACCGAGGAGACGGCCGGCCCCGTCGTCGTCATCGCCGACGCCGAAGGCCCCGGACGCTCCCTCGCCGATGCGGTCGCCACGGCCATGCGCTCGCGCGGCCGCACGGTCACCGTTGCCGTCGTCGACACCGAGACGCCGGTGGACGAGGCCGACGTCCTCGCCATCGACCTCTCCCGCGCCGCCGACGCCGGCGGGCTCGAGGAGGCGATGCGCGGCGAGGGACGCTGCGACCTCGTATTCGCCCTCGGCGCCGCCGACGATCGCGTGCCGCTTGCCGCCATCACCCGGCGCCTCGATCGCCTCGGCACGCTTCTCGTGAAGGTCGCGGCCGCGCGGCCCCGCGTCTGGGTGCTCGCGCCCGGCGCCGCCCAGGCGATCGCCGGTGGACCGGGCCACCGCCCGTCCCAGGCTGCCGCCTGGGGCTTCGGCCGCGTCGCCCTCAACGAGTTCCCCGACGTCGAGCTGCGCCTCCTCGATCCGGCGCCCTCGCTGCAGCCCGGCGAGATGGCCGTCCGCATCGCCTCGGAGATCGCCGATCCGGCGTCGGAGCGCGAGATCGTCCTCGACGCCAACCGCCGCACGGGCCTTCGCATCGTCCGCGGCGGCCTGATCGGCGACGCCCCGACCGAGACCGGCGGCGACGAGCCGGCCCTGGTGCTGGAGACCACCCGCACCGGCATCGACGGCCTCACCTGGGTCCGGCGCACCCGCCGCGCCCCTGGGCCGGGGGAGATCGAGTTCGCGGTGGACGCGGCCGGCCTCAACTTCCGCGACGTCATGTGGTCGCTCGGGCTCCTGCCCGAGGAGGCGCTCGAGGACGGCTTCGCCGGCCCGACCGTCGGCATGGAGTGCTCCGGCACCATCGTCCGCGTCGGCCCCGGGGTCACCCGCTGCGCCGTCGGCGACCGCATCATCGCCTTCGCTCCCGCCTGCTTCGCGACCCACGTGACGGTGGCCGAGCGCGCCGTCGCGCCGATGCCCTCCTCCGTCGCCCCCGAGGCGGCGGCGACCATCCCGGTCGCCTTCCTCACCGCCTACTATGCGCTCGTCGAGCTCGCCCGCATCGACGAGGGCGAGACGGTGCTGATCCACGGCGGCGCCGGCGGTGTCGGCCTCGCCGCCCTGCAGATCGCCAAGTGGCGCGGCGCCACCGTCATCGCGACGGCCGGCTCGCCGGAGAAGCGCGCCCTGCTCAGCGCCCTTGGTGCCGACCACGTGCTGAACTCGCGCAGCCTCGAGTTCGCCGACGAGGCGCTGGCGATCACCGGCGGCGTCGGGGTCGACGCCGTGCTCAATTCCCTCGCCGGCGAGGCGATGGAGCGCAGCCTCGCGGTGGTGAAGCCGTTCGGCCGCTTCCTCGAGCTCGGCAAGCGCGACTACTACGCCAACACGCGCATCGCGCTCCGGCCGTTCCGCCGCAACGTCTCCTACTTCGGCATCGACGCCGACCAGCTCCTGATGAACAAGCCGGCACTCGCCGACCGCATGTTCGCCGAGCTCGTGCGGCTGTTCGAGGACGGCACGCTGACGCCGCTCCCCTACCGGCGCTTCGACGCCGAGGCGGTGGGCGAGGCCTTCCGGCTGATGCAGCAGTCCGGTCACGTCGGCAAGATCGTCGTCGTGCCGCCGCAGACGGTGGCGGCGCGCGTCGAGGCGACCACGGGGGCCGCGATCCGTCCGGACCGCACCTATCTCGTCGCCGGCGGTGTCGGCGGCTTCGGCCTCGAGGCGGCCCGCTGGCTCGCCGGCCACGGCGCCCGCAGCCTCGTGCTGGCGAGCCGCTCCGGCAAGCTCGAGCCGGCCGCGGCGGAGCGTGTCGAGGCTCTCCGCTCGAGCGGCTGTGCCGTTCGCGTCGTCGCCTGCGACCTCGTCGATCCGGCTGCCGTCGAGAGGCTCGTCGCCTCCCTCGCCGCCGCGCCGGCGCCGCTCGGCGGCATCCTGCACACGGCGATGGTGCTCGACGACGCACTGATCCAGAACCTCGACGCCGACCGCATCGGCGCCGTCCTCGCCCCGAAGATCGCCGGCGCCGACAACCTCGACGCCGCCACGGCAGACCTCACGCTCGACTTCTTCGTGATGTTCTCCTCGGCCACGACGCTTGTCGGCAATCCGGGCCAGGCGAACTACGTCGCGGCCAACGCCTATCTCGAGGCACTGGCCCGGCGCCGGCGCGCCGCGGGCCGTCCGGCCCTCGCCGTCGCCTGGGGCGCGATCGCCGATGCGGGCTACCTCGCCCGCAACCAGGAGGTCAGCGCCCTCCTGTCGCGCAAGCTCGGTCGCCACGCCCTCACCGCCGAGGAGGCGCTCGATGGACTCGGCCGCCTGCTCGCCCTCGACCCGGCCGACCCGGCGCTCGCGATGATCGGCTACGGCCGCATCGACTGGGCGGCGGCGCGGAAGGACCTCGCTCTGCTTGCGACGCCGCTCGCAGAGCGGATCGCCGTCGCCGGTGGCGACACCGAGACCGGCAGCGCCTCGGTGGACCTCAAGGCGCTCGTCGAGGGCATGGACGCCGACCGCGCCATCGAGACGGTCTCGCGCCTGCTCGCCGGCGAGATCGCGCGGATCCTCCGTCTGCCGGCCGACGAGATCGACCGCCACCGCCCGCTCGCCGCCATCGGCATGGACTCGCTGATGGCCCTCGAGCTGCGCATGGCCGCCGAGCAGCGTATGGGCATCGACATCCCGCTGATGTCGCTGGCCAACGGCGCAACCCTCACCGACATCTCCCGCCGCATCCTCGCCCGCATTGGAGGCGAGGACTTCGACAGCAACCTCGGCGAAGACGCCGAATCGCTCGCCAAGAGCCATGTCGGCGACAGTGATGTCGAAAGCCCCGACGCGGCCGCCATCGCGAGTGCCGTCGAGGAGCACAGCCGGAAGATCAGGAAGATCATCGGATGAGTCGCGCACGCGGAATCGACGGGCTTTCGGGGACGGACAAGGACAAGCTGCTGGCCGGGGTGCGCGCCACCCGCAAGGCCGGCAAGGGCCGCCGGCCGACGGAGCTCGCCGCCGTGCGCGATGCCAAGCGCAAGGCCGCCTTCGACTTCGGCGAGCTGCCGAACGTCCGCCAGATGCGCATGCAGCGCGCCGCGGCCGACCTCCTCGGCATCGAGAACCCGTATTTCCGCTCGCACGCCGGCATCGCGGGCAACCGCACGACCATCGGCAACCGCGAGTACGTGAACTTCTCGTCCTACGACTATCTCGGCCTCAACGGCCACCCGGCTGTCACGGCCGCCGCCAAGGGCGCGATCGACCAGTACGGCGTTTCGGTCTCGGCGAGCCGCCTCGTCGCCGGCGAGCGCCCGGTCCACCGTGACCTCGAGCGGGGCCTCGCGGACTTCCTCGGCGTCGAGGACTGCGTGGTGATGGTCTCCGGCCACGCCACCAACGTCACCACCATCGGCCACCTGCTCGGGCCGAAGGACCTCATTCTCTACGACGCGCTCATCCACAACAGCGTCACCGAGGGCGCCCGCCTCTCCGGCGCGACGCGGCGGACCTTCCCGCACAACGACCTCGACGCGCTCGAGGACATGCTCACCCAGATGCGCGACCGCGCCGAGCGGGTGCTGATCGTCGTCGAGGGTCTCTACTCGATGGACGGCGACCTGCCGGACCTGCCGCGCCTGCTCTCGATCAAGCGCCGCTTCGACGCCTGGCTGATGGTCGACGAGGCGCACTCGCTTGGCGTCCTCGGCGCCACCGGCCGCGGCCTCGCCGAGCACTGGGATGTCGACCCGAACGAGGTCGAGATCTGGATGGGCACCCTGTCGAAGACGCTGTGCGGCTGCGGCGGCTACATCGCCGGCTCGACGGCCCTCATCGAGTACCTGAAGCTCTCCGCCCCCGGCTTCCTCTATTCGGTCGGCATGCCCGGCGCCGTCGCGGCGGCCTCGAAGGTCTGCCTCGATCTCCTCGAGCAGGAGCCCGAGCGCGTCACCCGCATCCGGGAGAACGGCCATCGATTCGTTGAGCGGGCGCGCCAGCGCGGCCTCGACGTCGGCCCGAGCGCCGGCTACTGCGTCGTTCCGGTGATCGTCGGCGAGTCCGTCAGCGCCGCTATGCTCTCGCAGCGGCTGCACGACGCCGGCGTCAACGCCCTGCCGATCATCTTCCCGGCGGTCGCCGAGCGCTCCGCTCGCATCCGCTTCTTCGTCACTGCCGCCCACACGGCGGAGGAGATCGACACCACCGTCGACCTCACCGCCGAGGCGCTGACGGAGGTGCGCGCGGCGGGCTCTCAGCTGAAGAAGCTCGTCGGAGACCGCGTCCGCTCCTGAGGCGGCGCCCGTCCCGAACGGTCGAACGACGGCCGGCCCGCAACCCGCGGGCCGGCCGTTCTCGTTTCAGCGGCCCTCGATGGCGGCGATCAGCCGGGCGGCGTTGCCTTCGAGCACGGCCTGGGTGTCGGCCGGCGGCAGATCCGCCTCCCGCACCGTCGTCAGCGGGTCGGGATCCGCCATGTCGAAGGGATAGTCCGTCCCCATCACCACCTGCCCCGCCGGCACCTCGCCATAGAGGAAGCGCAGGCCCGAGGCCGAGTGGGTGACGGTGTCGATGACGAAGCGCCGGAACGAGTCCTCGACGCTGCCCTTCAGGGCGCCCTTGGTCTCCGGCCGAATGGCGTGTCCCCGCTTCAGACGGCCGAGGTTGTAGGGCAGGAAGCCGCCGCCGTGGACGAGCAGGATCGTCAGGTCGGGGTGCCGCTCCATGACGCCGCCGAAGATCAGGTGGGCGCCGGCGATCGCCGTCTCGAGCGGATTGAGCACCAGGTTCTGCATGTAGAAGCGCGCGTAAGGCCCGACGGGCGGGCCCTGCGGCGGGTGCAGCATGACGATGGCGCCGAGCTTCTCCGCCTCGGCCCAGAACGGCTCGAGCTTCGGATCATCGAGGAAGAGCTCTGCCGTCGGCGTGGTCGAGGCCTCGACGCCGAGCAGGCCATGCACCGTCATGGCGCGGCGCAGCGCCTCGACGGCCACCTCGGGGTGATGCAGCGGCACGCCGCCGAAGCCGCGGAAGCGGTCCGGATGCGCGCGGACGACGGCGGCAATCTCGGTGTTCGTCGCCTCGACCACCCAGGCGGCGTCTTCCGCACCGAGGCCTAGGCCACAGAGCTGCACCCAGGGCGACAGGATCTGCACGGCGACACCCTGCTTCTCCATGTCGGCGAGGCGCAGCGCCATGTCGGTCATCGCCGGCATCAGCGGCGGGTTGACGACGCGGCCGCCGAGCACGACGCGCCGGCGCCCGCCCTCGGCCTGCTCGACCCTGAAGTTCTCCCGTTCGCCGGCCTCGAAGCGCGCCAGCAGGGCCTCGGGGACGATGTGGGAATGGACGTCGATCGGGCCGCTGCGCAGCGGCGGCAGCGCGCTCATCGGACGCTCCCCACGAAGCTTCGGGACGTGTGGAGACAGCATCGGCTGATGTGGTGTCGCAAGGGTGATCCTTCCGCGTGTGACTGACGGGGCGAAGAGACGTGGCGCAGCGTTACGAGCCGGCGGGACCCCGGGATCAGCGCCCGGCGACGACGAGTTCGAGCGGGAACTCGTCGACGCACTCCCGGCCCGTCTCGGTGACGATGAAGGTGTGGCCGACGAACATGCCGAGCATGCCGTCCGCCGAGATCGGGTTCGGCTCGGCCATGATCACCATGCCGGGCTTCATGATCTCCTCGAAGGGCTCGACGTCGATGTGGTCGGCGTAGACGTGGGGGCCGTCCGTCACGAGGTCGATGCCGTGGCAGTGCACCGGCCGCGACTGCACCCCCTTCTCGCGGAAGAACTGGCCGGCGATGCGCAGGGCGTCCACCGGATTGCCGGGCTTGATCTCGGCGGCCATCTTCTCGAAGCCGGGCTTGGCGATCTCGTCCCAGAAGCGGCGGATCGGCTCGAGCGGCTCGCCGACGCAGATCGGCGAGCCGACCTGGGCCGAGTAGCCGCGGTAGCCGGCGGCGAGCTCCATCAGGATCAGGTCGCCGTCCTCGATCTTCCGCCACGACGGCCGCGGATTGCCGAACACCTGCGCCGGGTCGGACATCGGCGTCGTGCCGATGATGAGGAAGTCGATGTCGCCGCCGCCCTCGAGGATCGCCGCGCCGGCGGCGGCCCTGAGCTCGTACTCGTGGACGCCCGGCTTCGCCCGCGCCGCGATGGCGTTCATGGCATTGGTGCAGAGCACGCCCGCCTTGCGGACGCAGTCGAGCTCCTCCGCGCTGTGGATCGACAGGAGTTCGTGCATCCACCCCTCGGTGAAGACGATCTCGGCCTCGGGAAGCTTCTCGCGCAGCACATTGAACTGGTTCACGGGCAGATAGTCGCCGTGGCGCGGGTCGATCTCGAGGAGGCCGATGCGGCCCTTGCCGAGGCCGAGCTCGTTGATCCGCTCCACCATCACCTCGGCATACTTGCCGTTGCGGCTGTGGCGGACGTCGGAGATCGCCGCCGCCGTCACGCGCCGCACCGCCTCCGCGTGCGTCCCGCCCATGGCGTAGACGAGCGTCGGATCGCCCTCGAGCGGCACCACGAGATAGGCCGCCAGCGCGTGCCATTCCCAGTGGCCGGTGAGCCAGAGCATGCCGCCGCCGAAGCTCCAGTGGCTCGGGCCGCCGGGCACGATGGCGACGTCGATCTTGGCGTCCCGCATCTTGTCGCGGAGGAGCTTGTAGCGGCGGGCATACTCAGCCGCCGAGAACTGCTCGTAGACCGCCTCGCGGAAATAGGGCGTGCCGGACATCGCCCCGAAGCTCGGGCCATGGTCGAGCTTGTGGCGAACGTCCTCCCAGGCCTTCAGGCCGGGCTTCGGGGTGATGAGGCTCATCGAACGTCTCCCTGGGCGGTGGCGGCGGGCGTGGCTGTCGCCGGACCGAGCGTCCGGCCGAGCCAGGCGACCACCGCATCGGTCACGGCGGCCTCGCGGCCGACATAGAAGTGGTTGCAGTCCTCGAGGATGAGGGCTTCCGACGGGCCGCCGGCGACCGCCGCAAAGCGCTCCGCCGGGTAGAGGTCCGGCGGCTCTTGGTCCCCGGCGATGAACAGCGACGGGCAGCGCACCTGCGGTGCGAGGGCGAGCACGTCCGGCAGCTGGGTCATCCGGTCGAGATAGCTCTCGGCCGTCGTCACGTACCACCAGCCCGGCATCAGCATGAGCTCGCGCCCCCGCCCCTCGGCGACGAGACGGCGGGCGTTTGCCGTGATCTCCTCGAAGCGGTCGCCGGCGAGGAGGCCGATGCGGCTCGCCCGCTGCATCTGGTCGGCGCCGCAGTGGGCCGACAGCAGCACCACCGCCGGAGTCTCCGGATGGTCGACGACGTGCTGCACCGCCAGCATGCCGCCGTTCGAATGGCCGATGATCACCGGTGCCGGAAAGCCGCGCTCCGCCATCCAGCGCGCCGCAATGCGGTTGTCCTCGATCGCCTCGGCGGTCATCTGGAAGGCAGCGCCCTCCGCCGCGCGGCTGTCGCGGATGCTCATGATGTCGTGGCCGCGCCGGTTGAAGGCGAGGCACGCGTAGCCCATCGCCGTCAGCGCCGGCGGCAGGAACCGCGGCGCGCCGGTGTAGAAGTTCATGGTGTTGCCGTGGAAGAGCAGGACCCCGCCGGCCGTCGCCCCGCCGTCCGGCTCATGGAACGCCCCGTCGAGCGGCGTCGTGTCCGTCGCGATGGTGACGAGTTCGGTTCTCATCCGGTCGAACGCCGGACCTCGCGACGGGACCCGTCGACGACCGCCTCCATCCGAACACCTTCTTCCCTAGGGCCCGACCGCTCGGCTGATTGTGTATGCGATCGTTTGCATGCGCATACTCTCGCCGCCCCGCGGCCGGTGAGTCAAGCCGCGCCGCGGCTCAGTCCCGCCAGGGGTAGGTGTCGAACCAGCGCTGCAGGGTCATGACGTCCGGCTTGATGCCGTTCGCCTTCGGCCAGGAATCGACGGCCCACGGCTTCCCGCTGCTCTCGTCCACCACCACGGCGGTAGCATGCGGGTAGCGGCCGTCGAGGAAGAAGCCGCGGGCGACCGGAGAGGCGACGCTGTGGTGGCGCAGCAGCTTCCACGACTGCAGCAGCAGGAGGTAGCTCGTCGTGTTGGTCGCCTCGTCGATGCAGTCCATCTGGCCGCGCACGCCGGCGTTCCAGAGGTCGAGGCCGCCGACGTCGCCGGCTGAGCCGACGGGCTTCGCCACCCGCCGCTCGAACCACGCGATCACCTCGGCAATCGCCTTGCGCTCCGCCGCTGGCGACCCTGCGCCCGCCTTCATGATCCGCGCGGCGGCGGCGCGGTCCGCCGGCGAGATGATCACGGGCGTGCGCGCGGCGCAGCCGAAGGCGTGGCAGACGAAGATCCGGTCTCCCGCCGGCGGCATGCCGCCCTGCGCCCTGTACCAGGCGAGCGGCTGACCGACGTGCTGGCCCGCGCAGCCGGCGAGGAGCGCCGCCAGGACGACGGCGCCGCCGAGGGTGCTGCGCAGGCTCATCCGAAGGCTTCCCCCTGTCTCGGCGCGTCTCTGTCCCGACGAATCACGGACGCTCCCGGGAAGCGGAGACCGGTTTCTGCAAGAGCGCAATCGCCGCCGCGAGTGCCATCAGCGCGCCCGACACGCCAAGGCCCGCATCGAGGCCGCCGAACCTGTCGCTGACGACGCCGGCGAGCCAGGGCCCGATCGTCTGGCCAACCCCGAAGGCGATGGTGAACACCGCGATGCCCGCGGGCCATGCGGCCGGCGTCACGCCCTTGCGGACGAGCGAGGTCGTCGCCGCGACCACCGACAGCATGGCGACGCCGGTGAAGAGGGCCGAGGCGAACACTCCGGGGAGGCCGCCGACGATCGACAGGCCGACGCCGGTCGCCATCATCGCGCAGAGCACCGCCATCGCCCGCCCGTCGTCCGCGCGGTCGAGGAGCCGCTGCCAGATCCACGGCCCCGGAAAGCTCGCCGCCGCAAGGCACACCCAGAACGCCGTGACCACCGTCGCCGAGGCCCCGTCGGCGACGAGGTCGGCGACGACGAAGGTGAGATAGCCAATCATGCCAAGGGCATAGACGAAGTAGCTCGCAAGGGCCGGCAGGAAACGCGCCATGCCCGGCCGCGCGGCCATTCCGGAGGTCACCCGCGGCGGCGCCGGCACGCGCCGCGCCGCCAGCACGAAGGCCGGCGTCATCACCGCCGCGGCGGACGCGGCCGCCGCCCATCCCCAGCGCCAGAGGTCTGCATGCCCGTCGACGAGGCCGGGCAGCAGAAGGCCGGCGACCGCCATCCCGACCCCCGGCCCGACATAGAAGAGCCCGATCAGCAGGCCGCGGCTTCCCGGCCGGTCGGCGGAGAGCCGGGCCGCCATCACGCCGCCGGCGACGAATACGAAGGCGCCCGAGAGCCCGGGGAGGAAGCGCAGCACGCAGACCGCCACGAAGTCGCTGACGAGGCCCGTGGCGGCCGTCGCCGCCACTGTCGCGACGAGACCGGTGACGGCCGCGCGGCGGGCGCCGAAGCGGTCGATCGCCGCCGCCGAGAGCACTGCGCCCACGAGATAGCCAAGCGCGTTGGCGGCGTTGGCGAGGCCGGCCTGCGCGTAGCTCCAGCCGAGATCGGCCTGCATCGCCGGCACGAGGAGGCCGTAGCCGAACCGCGCGATCCCGAGTGCTACCGCTGGCCCTGCGGCGAGGCCGAGCGCCGTGGCCACGAGCCGGGCCGCCGATCCTGCCTCCGCCAAGCCTCTACTCCCGGGCCCGCAACGCCGCGACGGCGCCGCGATCGGCCGCCGCCGTTGACGCTCACCCGCGCGCCCTCCATACCACGGCGATGACCATCGACACCCTTCAGAACGCCGCAGAGGGGCCGCGCCCCGTCCACATCGTCGGCGGCGGCCTCGCCGGCAGCGAGGCGGCCTGGCAGCTGGCGCGCCGCGGCATTCCCGTCGTGCTGCACGAGATGCGCCCCGTGCGCATGACGGACGCGCACCACACGGACCGGCTGGCCGAGCTCGTCTGCTCAAACTCCTTCCGCTCGGACGATGCCGAGACCAACGCCGTCGGCCTGCTGCACGCCGAGCTCCGCCTCGCCGGCTCGCTCGTCATGGCCGCCGCCGACCGCAACCAGGTGCCGGCCGGCGGCGCGCTCGCCGTCGACCGGGAGGGCTTCTCGGCAGCGATCACCGCGGCGATCGAGGCCGAGCCGCTGATCACCATCCGGCGCTCGGAAGTGACGGCGCTGCCGCCGGAGGACGCCGACCGCGCCATCGTCGCGACAGGCCCCCTCACCTCCGAGGCGCTCGCCCGCGCCATCAGCGCCGTCACGGGCACCGACCAGCTCGCCTTCTTCGATGCCATCGCGCCCATCGTCCACCGCGACACCATCGACTTCGACACCGTCTGGTTCCAGTCGCGCTACGACAAGGCCGGCCCCGGCGGCACCGGTGCCGACTATCTGAACTGCCCGCTCGACCGGGAGACCTACGACGCCTTCATCGCCGCCCTGACGACCGCTGAGGTCACGTCCTTCAAGGAGTGGGAGGCCTCCACCCCCTATTTCGACGGCTGCCTGCCGATCGAGGAGATGGCGGCGCGCGGCCCCGAGACGCTCCGCCACGGCCCGATGAAGCCCTTCGGGCTGACGAACCCGCGCCAGCCGGAGCGGAAGCCCTACGCGGTCGTGCAGCTCCGCCAGGACAACGCTCTCGGCACGCTCTTCAACATGGTCGGCTTCCAAACCAAGCTGAAGTATGCCGAGCAGGTGCGGATCTTCCGAATGATCCCCGGCCTCGCGCGGGCGGAGTTCGCCCGCCTCGGCGGCCTGCACCGCAACACCTTCCTGAACTCGCCCGCCCTCCTCGACGGCACGCTCGCCCTCAAGGCCGATCCGCGCCTGCGTTTCGCCGGCCAGATCACCGGTTGCGAAGGCTATGTGGAATCGGCGGCGATGGGCCTTCTTGCGGGGCGTTTCACCGCCGCCGAACGGCTCGGGCTCGCCGCGAGCCCGCCGCCGCCCACGACGGCGATCGGCGCGCTGCTCGCCCACATCACCGGCGGCCACCTTCCCGCCGAGGACGGCGGCCGGCGCAGCTTCCAGCCGATGAACGTCAATTTCGGCCTCTTCCCGCCCATCGAGGCGCCGAAGGCCGAAGGCGGCGTGCGGCTGCGCGGCACGGCGAAGTCGGTGGCCCGCAAGCGCGCGATGAGCGCCCGCGCTCTTGCCGACGCCCGTGCCTGGCTGGGCGGCGAAACGCTCGCGGCCGCCGCCGAGTAGCGGCGGACCCTCAGAGACGGCGCGCGGGATCGCGGGCGACCCGCCAGATCCGCCACTGGTCGAGGAGCGGGCTCGGGGGGAGCGGCGCGCGGAACGGGTCGCGCCCGCGTCGTGTCAGGGCAGCGAGGCGCCGCCGCAGCGGTGCGAGGTGCAGGAACGCCGGCAGCACGGCCGGCACCACGTCGCCAAGCCCCGACCGCACCTGATCCAGATGACCCGCTGCCGTTGCCGCGAGGTCCGCCATCGCCGCGGCCAGCGCCGGCGTCGCCTCCCCGGCGAGCACGTCGGCATCGGACAGACCGTGGCGCGCGAGGACGTCGAGCGGCAGGGTGCACCGGCCGCGCGCGGCGAGCCGCGGCATCTCCGTCAGAACCCGCACCAGCGTCTCCGCCACGCCAGCGTGGCCGGCAAGCGTCCCCGTTGCCGGATCGCGGCCTTCGGCGAGGACGATCGCCGACAGCTGCGTCAACGCCCCGTCCGTCTCCCCGGCATAGCCCTCGAGGTCGGTCAGCGTGGCGAAGGGGTCGTCGTAGAGGTCGAGCCGGCGCGCCTCGACGAGGCGCACGAGGGCCGCGAGCGGCAGGCTCCAGCGCAGCGCCGCCTCCCGGACCCCGTCGAGCACCGGATGGCCGCTCGCGGCCGCATCCGGCCCGGCGGCGAGGCCGTCGTGCCACCACTGCAGGCGGATTTCGCCGAGCATCGGCTCGCGCACCGCGTCGCGGACGCGCGCCGTCTCGCCGCCGAACGCCGCGAGCGCGAACAGCGCCGGCCGCGCCGCCGCCGGGGCGAAGAGCGCGGCGAGGTACCGGCACCTGTCGAGGGTCCGCGCGGCGTCGCGGTTGGCGTCGGAGGATGCGTCCATGTACGGGAGATAGGGGCGCGGGGCCGCTCAGTCGACCGGCAGCAGCGCCGCGCCGACCGCCCGGTCCTCGGCCAGCAGGATGTTGTAGGTCCGCAGCGCCGCGCCCGTGTCGAGCGCCTCGAGCCGGAGGCCGACCTCCTTCAGGCGCCAGCGCAACCAGTCGGGCGCGGGTGCGAGCACCGCACCGGTGCCGAGGACCAGCAGCTCGAAGCCGGCGGCCTCGCTCACCACGCGCTCGAAGTCCTGCTCGCCGAGATCGGTGAACGGGCCGGAGACCCAGCCGTGGATGCCGCTCGGCAGGCAGAGCACGCCACCCCGGTGCGACATCCCCGCGAAGCGGAAGCCGCCGCGCCCGTAGGCGTCGATCGGCACGCGGCCCGGATAGTGGGCCTCGCGCGGCGTGACGTCGCGAAGCCCCTTCATGGCTGTCTCAGGTCGCCGTGGCGGACTTCGACGGCTCGTCCGCCGCCGGCTTCGACGGCCGCAGCCCGAACAGGATGAGCGCCGGCGCGGCGACAAAGATCGACGAGAAGGTTCCGACCAGGATGCCCCAGATCATCGCCAGCACGAAGGAACTGATCACCTCGCCGCCGAAGAAGTAGAGAGCAAGCAGCGCGAGCAGTGTCGTCACGGCGGTGATCGTCGTGCGCGAGAGCGTGTCGTTGATCGACATGTCGATCAGCTCGCGCAACGGCATCTTCTTGTATTTTCGCAGATTTTCCCGGATCCGGTCATAAACCACGACCGTGTCGTTGAGCGAGTATCCAAGGATGGTCAGGATCGCCGCGATACTCGACAGGCTGAAGTCGAGTTGCAGGGCAGCGAACAGGCCGATCGTCATGATGACGTCGTGCGCCGTCGTCAGCACCGCGCCCACGGCGTACTGCCACTCGAAACGGAACCACAGATAGACGAGGATGCCGAGGAGCGCGACGCCGACGCCGATGACGCCGTTGCGGGCGAGTTCGCCGGAAACGCGCGGCCCGACCACCTCGGTCCGCCGGAAGTCCACGGTGTCGCCGAAGGTGTCCTGGACGAGGGCGATCACGCGCTGCTGCGCCTCGTCGCCCCCCTCCTGCCGCTGCACGCGGATGAGGACGTCGTCCGGCGCACCGAACTCCACGACCTGCACGTCACCGAGATTGAGCGCCTCGAGGGTCGCCCGGATCTCGCCGATGTCGGCGGGACCGTCCTTCGTCTTGATCTCGATGACCGTGCCGCCCTGGAAGTCGATGCCGACGTTCAGGCCGACGGTGAAGAAAAGGGCGATCGAGATGATCGTCGCGACGATGGTGGCCGGTACGGTCACCACCGTCCAGCGCATGAACGGGATCTTGGTGTTGGCGGGGAAAAGCCGGATCAGGCCCATCGGTGCGGCTCCTCCTCAGATCGGCACGGCGGTCGGCCGGGTGCGACGCACCCAGATCGCCACCATCAGGCGCGTCACCAGGAAGGCGGTGAAGATCGTCGTCAGGATGCCGATCGCGAGGGTCACGGCGAAGCCGCGGACCGGGCCGGACCCGAGATAGAACAACACGACGGCAGCGATCAGCGTCGTGATGTTGGCGTCCATGATGGTGCCGAGGGCCCGGGTGAAGCCCGCGTCGATCGAGGAGATCGCCGACCGTCCCGCCCTCGCCTCCTCGCGGATGCGCTCGTAGATCAGCACGTTCGAATCGACTGCCATGCCGATGGTGAGGACGATCCCGGCGATACCGGGCAGCGTCAGCGTCGCCCCGAGCAGCGACATCAACCCGAGGATCAGGATGACGTTGACGATCACCGCGATGTCGGCGAGCACGCCGAGGAAGCCGTAGACGGCGATCATGAAGACGATCACGGCGACCGAGCCGACGATGGCGGCGATGATGCCGGCGCGGATCGAATCGGCGCCGAGGCCCGGTCCGACCGTCCGCTCCTCGAGGATCGTCAGGCGGGCCGGCAGGGCGCCCGCGCGCAGCAGGATCGCGAGGTCGTTCGCCGTCTCGACGGTGAAGGAACCGGAGATCTGGCCGGCACCACCGGTGATCGGCTCGCGGATGACCGGGGCCGAGATCACCTCGTCGTCGAGGACGATGGCGAACGGCCGGCCGACGTTCTGCGACGTCACGGTGCCGAACTTGCGGGCCCCGCCGGTCGACAGGCGGAACGAGACCACCGGCTCGTTCGAGTTCTGGTCGAAGCTCGGCTGCGCGTCGACGAGGTCCTCGCCGGTGAGCAGCGGCGTCTCCTCGACGATGTAGGGCTGCGGCGGGTCGTCGATCGAGTTGAGCAGCATCGTGCCCGGCGGCGGCCGACCCTGCAGGGCGTCCGTCATCGAGGCGTTGACGTCGACGAGGTGGAAGGTCAGCGCGGCGGTCTGGCCGACGAGCGCCTTCAGGCGGCCGGGATCCTGCAGGCCCGGCGCCTCGACGAGGATGCGGTCCTCGCCCTCGCGCTGGATGTTCGGCTCCGTCGTGCCGAGCTCGTCGACGCGGCGGCGGATCACCTCGATCGACTGGTCGACGATGGAGCGGACGCGCTGGGCGAGCCCCTCCTCGGTGAAGGTGAAGCGGGCGACGCCGTCGGCGCTCATGGCGAGGGCGAACTCGTCGACCGGGTTGCCGCCCCCCATCAGCGTCGAGGTCAGCGGATTGCGGAGTTCCTCGAGGCGCTGGCGCGCGTCGGCGATGCGATCGCTGTCGCGGATGCGGACCTGGACGGCGTCACCCTGGACGCCGAGGCCGGTGTAGCCGATGCGCGGCTCGCGGCGCAGCGCGTCGCGGATCTCGCCGACGAGGGTGCGCAGCCGCTTCTGCTCGTAGTCGCGCCGGTCGACCTCGTAGAGGAGATAGGCGCCGCCCTGCAGGTCGAGGCCGAGCACGATCTGGCGCTTCGGCAGGAAGGACGGCCACTCGGCCACCGTCGCGGCCGGGAAGAAGTTCGGCAGCATCGCCACGAACCCCGCCAGGATGACGGCGAGGATCGCGGCGATCTTCCAGCGGGCGAAATAGAGCATGACCTGGCTTCGTCCCCCCGCCGGAAGCGGCTTGCCCGTTCGTCAGGCGTTGTCGTTGACCGGCTCGCCCTTGGCGCGCACTTCGGTGATCGTGGAGCGGATGACGCGCACGCGCACGCCCTCGGCGACCTCGAGCTGGAGCTCGCCCTCGTCGACCACCTTCGCGACCTTGCCGATAAGGCCGCCGGAGGTCACGACGGTGTCGCCGCGGCGGATGTTCTTGATCAGCTCCTGGTGCTGCTTCATCCGCTGGCGCTGCGGGCGCAGGATCAGGAAGTACATGATCGCGAAGATCGCGACGAACGGCAGCAGCGACATCAGGAGATCCGTGCCGCCCCCCATACCGCCGGGCGCCTGCGCGAAGGCTTCTGTCACGAACATCGGGCGTCCTCGCTCATCGGGTCGCCGCGGCTGCGGCCCGACCCCCTGTAAACTTCGTCCGTGGCGCACGGGCCGTGGAAGCGGCGCGGACTATAGCCACCGCCCCCCGCATTGCAAGCCGACGATCCGGCCTGCCGCCCCTCAGGGTCCGCCGGCAGCCAGCGCACGTCCTGCCGCCGTCACCGGACCGTCGAGGCTGATGGCGACGGTCTGGCTGCCCCGCTTCTCGTTGTAGGGCGCCCCTGCGAGGCGCTTGTCCCGCCACGGCCCCGTTGCGACGGTGATCGCGCGCAGCATCAACTGCCCGCCCACCCGCGTCATGTTCATGCCGCCCGAGGACGACCCGGTCGCGTCGCAGTCCGTGCGCAGCATCGCGGGAGCGGAGGGAGCGGCAGGCGCCACCACCCGCCGCACCGTGCAGCCCTGCACCACCGGGACGCCCTTGTCGACCTCGCGCGCCATCCCGGCCGGATGGGCGGTCACCACCACCAGCGCCTCGCCGGCGCGGGCCGGGCTCATCGCCACCGGGAACGGCACCGCCCGCGGCACCGGCTCCATCAGCCGCACGACCGCGAAGTCTTCCGCCGAGCCGGCCTTCGGGACCTTGGCCCCGAAACGGGTGGCGCCCGAGGCGAGATCGAGCTCGGTGTGGAAGGGCTCGACGCCCTGGGTGCGGAAGAAGCACTTGGAGCGCGGCCGCCCCGACGGCTCGAACAGGATGTGCGCCGCCGTCACCACCTGCCGGTCGGTGAGGAACAGCATGCCGGTCCCCATCGAGGGCGGATTGGACAGACAGCCGACATAGCCGGAGACCTGACGGATCCGCGCGATGTCCCCCGGCGACAGCCCGAGCCCGGGCCCAAGCTCGAGGAGCGAGCCGCGATCGTCGCTTCCGTCGATGATGTTGACGGGCTGGCCGAGCGGCGCCGGTGCGGCTGATCCGGGCAAGAGGACGGGTGCAGTGCCCGATGCCGCCTGGCCCGGGGGCGTCCACGCCGCTCCGGCCACCATCAGGGTGGCGATCACGACGACGGCCAAACCCCGCAAGCAACCCTCCTGACAGCGACGGCCCGCGGGGCCGCCCTCGAAGACCAAGAGGGGCCGCCGGTCATCCTCCGGCGGCCCCGTCTCGCACGCCCCGGCAGGACCGGGGTCGCCGATCTCCGGCCTTACTGCTTCTCGCCAGCCGCGTTGAACTGCGCGAGATAGGCGATCACGTCGGCGCGCTCCTCGGGCTTGCGCAGGCCGGCGAAGGCCATCTTGCCACCCGGGATGATCTTCTTCGGCGCTTCGAGGTAGGCATCGAGCGTGGCGACATCCCACACCTTGCCTTCCGCCTTGCCGGCGAGCAGCGGCTTGGAGAAGGCGTAGTCCTCCACATGACCCCACGGCGCGCCGACGATGCCGTTCAGCGGCGGGCCGACCTTCGCCTTCGCGTCCGGACCGATCATGTGGCAGACCGCGCACTTCTTGAACACGACCTCGCCCTTGGCGGGATCCCCGTCGGCCCACGCCGACGTCGCCGCCATCATCGCAACCGCGGCGCCGAGCGCCACACCCATCCTAAACCGCATAGACCGTCTCCTCTCCGTTTCGCGGCTCCGCGCGCACGGCCCCGCCCCGGACGTCGTCGCCTGGAGCTGTTCTAGGGGAGCAAAAGGTGTCGGCAATGTCGGTTTCGCGCAAGTGGCGGTTCGCCGCGCCCGTTAGCCGATCTGGCCGAGGGCCGGAAACGTCTCGAGCAGCCAGAACGACATCGCCGTCATCTGGCCTGTCAGGAACAGGACCCCCGTCACCACGAGGAGCGCGCCCATCGTCTTCTCCACGGTGCCGAGGTGGCGGCGGAAGCGCGTCATGAAGCGGATGAACGGTCCCGAGGCGGCGGCAGCGATGAGGAATGGGACGCCGAGGCCGAGCGCGTAGACGGCCAGCAGCAGCCCGCCGGTGCCGACGCTGTCGGCGCTGCCGGCGACGGCGAGGACGGCGGCGAGCACCGGCCCGATGCAGGGCGTCCAGCCGAAGGCGAAGGCGAGCCCCAGGACGTAGGCGCCAAGGAGGCCCGGCGGCTTGTGCTGCACGGTCATCCGCGCCTCGCGGCTGATCAGGCCGATGCGGAAGACGCCGAGGAAGTGCAGCCCCATGACGATGATGACGGCGCCCGCGACGATCGACAGCGTCGGCAGGTGCGCGGCGAGCATCCGGCCGATGAGCGAGGCGGTGAGGCCGAGGGTGACGAAGACGGTCGAGAAGCCGAGCACGAAGGCGGCGGCCGCGATGATCGTCCGCCGCGCGGCGCTCCGGTCGCCCTCGCCGGCGGTCAGCGCGTCGAGCGACGTGCCGGCCACATAGCAGAGGTAGGGGGGCACCAGCGGCAGGACGCAGGGCGAGGCGAACGAGAGGACGCCCGCCAGAAGGACGCCGCCGAGCGTGAAGTTGTCCATCGGTCCCCGCCGACCTCCTGCTGCCGCGCCAACCCTCTACGCCGGGTGGCGGCCGCCCGCCAGCGGGCGGGTTGGCGCATGTCCCCGACACGCGGCCGCGGTGGAGGCTTGACGGTTGAACGTGGCTTAACCACGTCCTGCGCGTCCGTCACGGTCGGGTGAAGGCGAGGCGGAAGCGGCTTGATCCGTCCCGGGGGACGTAATAGGCCTTTTCGCAGTCGACGGATCAAGGACACCGCCTCAGCGGGCGGTCGACATCGTCCATGCCGGAGCCGGAGCGCGCCGAGCGGCGGCCGGGGCGAGGACCAGAGGACCTCGACGATGTGGAAGACGAGTAGCGTCATGGTCGCGGCGGCCGTCGCCGCCGTCCTTTTGAGCGGGAGTCCGGTGCGCGCGCAGAGCTGCGGCGAACTGCAGGCCCAGCTCAACTCGCTCTCCGGTGGCGGTGGCGGCAACCTCGCCGCCGCCCGCAAACGCCTCGCGACGCTGCAGCGGCAGTCGAAGGCGAACGGCTGTGCCGGCTCCAACAGCATGGGCCGCCCGCGCGCCTGCGCCGGCATCGATTCCACCATCCGAACCGTTTCGGGCCAGATCGCCGCCCTCGAGGCGCGCGGCGGCGCCGGCGACCAGAACCGCCGCAAGCGCATCCAGGCGCAGATGGCGAAGCAGAAGTGCGGCCAGGCCGCTCCCGCCCGCCAGCAGCAGGCGCGCGCCGCGGATCCGGCTCCCGCCCAGCCGAGCGCCGAGCGCGGCGGCGCACGTCCCGACTATGTCGTGCAGAACAACCGCATCGTCTCGACGAAGCGGACGCAGGACGGCGGTCTCTTCTCCCTGCTCTTCGGCGGCGGGCGCGGCGGCGACAGCCGTCCGGACGCGGCGGCGGGCGGGTCTGCGACCACGCTCACGAGCCTGCAGCCCGGCCCGAAGAGCACCGTCCGCAGCGGCGAGCGCGAATCCGTCGACGGCGAGGGCAAGGTCACCTATGCCCGCCACTTCTTCGGCGGCGGCTCCTATCGCACCCTCTGCGTGCGCACCTGCGACGGCTACTACTTCCCCATCAGCACGGTGACGACGCGCGGCAACTTCGCCCGCGACGACAGTGTCTGCCGTTCGCTCTGCCCGAACACCGAGGCGATGCTCTATGCGCACTCGGCCGGCTCGGAGTCCGAGAACATGTACCGGGTCGCCGACGGCCGCTCCTACAAGGAACTCGAGACGGCGTTCGCCTACCGCAAGGCCTATGATCCGGCCTGCACCTGCACCTTCGAGGCGAAGATGATCGTCTCGGCCGACGGCACCGAGCTCATCGACGTCGAGGGCTCGCGGGCCGCCTATTCGCCGGCGATCACGTCCGACGCCGCCGCGGCCATCGAGGGGATCGCCACGGCGGGCGACGTCGGCGGCACCGGCGGAGCGACCGTGGTCGCCGAGCCGGCGGTCATCGAGGCGGACGATCCGGCGGTGGTGCCGGCCGCCGTCGATGCGAGCGCCGCGGGCCCTGCCGCATCGGCCGTCGCCGCCGCGAGCGGCCCGCCCCCCCTGCCGTCCGAAGCGGAACCCGCAGTCGCCGTGGGAGGTCAGGCCATCGCCGGTCCGGCCTCGGCCGCGCCGTCTGCCGCCGCCCCTGCCGTCGTCGTTCCCGCCGCCTCGACCGCGACCGCCCCGCGCGGGACGCCGATCCCCCTCGACACGCCCGAGCCGCTGCGCGTGCGCACCATCGGGCCGGAGTTCCTGCAGAACCCGTGAGGGGCGAGCGAGGCCCGCCCTTCAGGCGGCGACGCCGGCTTCGCGCGCGTCAGGCCGGGTCGCGGAAGCGGTTGGTGATGGGATAACGCCGGTCGCGGCCGAAGTTCCGCTTCGTCACCTTGACGCCCGGAGCCGCCTGCCGGCGCTTGTACTCCGCCAGCGTCAGCAGCCGCTCCACGCGCCGCACCGTCGCCTCCTCGAAGCCCTCGGCGGCGATCTCGGCGACGCTTCGCTCGCGCTCCACCAGGCGTTCCAGGACCGCGTCGAGGACGTCGTAGGGCGGCAGCGAATCCTGGTCGGTCTGGTTCTCGCGCAGTTCGGCCGTCGGCGCCTTCGTCAGGATCCGCTCGGGGATGACGATCCCGCCCGGCCCCATCGCGTCCGCCGGCTTCCAGATGTTGCGGAGCGCCGACAGGCGGTAGACCTCGGTCTTGTAGAGGTCCTTGATCGGGTTGAAGCCGCCGTTCATGTCGCCGTAGAGCGTCGCGTAGCCGACCGACATCTCCGACTTGTTGCCCGTCGTCACCACCATCGGTCCGAGCTTGTTGGAGATCGCCATCAAAAGCGTGCCGCGCGCCCGCGACTGCAGGTTCTCCTCCGCGATGCCGCGCTCCCGGCCGGCAAAGACCGGAGCCAGCGCCGCCTCGAAGGCTTCGACGACGGCGCCGATCGGCACGCTGTCGTAGCGGACGCCGAGCGCCTCGGCGCACGCCTCGGCATCGGCGAGGCTGTCGCCGGAGGTGAACCGGTAGGGCAGCATCACGCAGTGGACGCGCTCCGGCCCCAGCGCATCCACCGCCAGGGCGGCGCAGATGGCCGAGTCGATCCCGCCCGACAGGCCGAGCACGACGCCCGGGAAGCCGTTCTTGTTCACGTAGTCGCGCAGGCCCAGCATGCAGGCGCGGTAGTCGGCGCGCTCTCCATCGTCCCGCACCGCCTTCGGCCCGTCGGCGCAGCGCCAGCCGTCCGCCCCGCGCCGCCACTCCGTCACCACCACCCCCGTCTCGAAGGCCGGCAAGGCCACGGCGAGGGCATGGTCGGCGTTCAGCACGTAAGATGCGCCGTCGAAGACGAGTTCGTCCTGACCACCCACCTGGTTCACATAGACGAGCGGCAGGCCGCTTTCGGCAATGCGGGCGGCGGCGACGTTCGCCCGCTCGTCGTAGACGGTGCGCCGGTAGGGCGAGCCGTTCGGCACCACGAGGATCTCGGCCCCGGTCTCGCTCAGGCACTCGACGACGTCCGGGCTCCAGATGTCCTCGCAGACGGGAACCCCGAGGCGCACGCCGCGCACCACCACCGGCCCCGGCATCGGCCCGGCGGCGAACACGCGCTTCTCGTCGAAGACCCCGTAGTTCGGCAGGTCCACCTTGTAGCGGACGGCCTCGACGCGGCCGCCGTCGAGGACGGCGACGGCGTTGTAGACCTCGCCGTTCTCGCTCCAGGGCGTTCCGACGATCACCGCCGGCCCGCCGTCGGCGGTGTCGGCGGCAAGGTCCTCCGTGGCGCGCCGGCAGGCGTCCTGGAAGGACGGGCGCAGAACGAGGTCCTCGGGCGGATAGCCGGCGAGGAAGAGCTCGGTGAAGACCACGACGTCCGCCCTCGCCGCGGCCGCCTCCGCGCGCGCCGTGCGGGCGAGCGCAAGGTTGCCGGCGACGTCGCCGACAGTCGGGTTGAGCTGGGCAAGCGCGAGGCGGAGCGTATCGGGCGTGGGCATGCGTTCCGTCTAGCGCGGTCGCGCGGCGGCGGCAACGGCAGCCAAGTCATACGCGCGAAGCGCGCAGATCCCCGACTTTGCAATGCACGCACGCTCGGCTAGCGTGTTGCGATCCTCACCCTTGGCTTCTCCATGAATGTCATCCTGATCCACGCGCTTGCGGCCGGTGTCGCCGCCGGCCTCGGCGCCCTCCTCGGGCGCTTTGTCGCCGGCCGTTTCGGCCTTGCTGGAACAGCGAGAACCGTTCTGCTGGTCGCCTTCGTGGTGATCCCGCTGACGTTGTCACGGCATGTGGTGGATCGTTTCGTCCTTGCGCCGGTGGAGGCCGCTGAGGTCGCGAGCGCCTTTCAAAATACTCCGCTCCTGCAAGTGATCGAAGCTCACTACCCAGAGGTCTCAACCAAAATTCGAGACGATCTCACGGCATACGCACACGGTCGAATATCGCAAGACAGCGTGCAACGCAGCATCCGGCAAGTTTTATTGGACCTCAAGCTTCAGGCCCTGCCCCATGCCAGTCAGTCGAACACGCTCGAAGCATTGAAGATATCGAGGGCGCAGATCGACCTCGTTGCCAAAGCATCGGAATCAGAGTGCGACGATTTTGTCATGACGGGATTTACCACCACTCCGCTGGAACCGATCTTCGGAGCAGATCTTGTCAAGAGAGAAATGGCCCTCATCGTAGCGATGCTCTCTCAGGTAGCGACCAACCCAGCCACGTGGACGGATACCGGCAGTGGGAAGATCGTCGAGGCGTCGATCACTGACTCCATCGAAGAGATAATAGCGACCCTCCCGGAAGGCGAGCGAGAGGCGGCACTTGCAAAGATCGGGGCCGGCGGCAAGGAGCACATGTGCCGCATCACCCTCGCTCTGCTCGACAGCTTCTTGTCGCTTCCGCCGGAGAAGGGCGCGGCTGCATTCCAGCACTACAACAGCCTTGCGATCAGCGATCCCTGACCTCGGTCGAAAGCAGGCCACCCGCCCGTCACGCCGCCGCGCGCGTCTCCGCCAGCGGCCACCATGCATAAGCGTCCATCATCAGCGAGCCGTGCTGGCCGGAGGTGTGGAGGCGCTCGGGCCGCGCCGCTTCCCCCGCAGCGCCGAGGGCGACATAGAGCGGCAGCAGGTGGTCGTCGTGGGGGTGGTTGCGGACCGCCTCCGGCGCCTGCCGCCGATAGGCGGTGAGCGCCGCCACGTCGTTCGCGGCGATCTTCTCGGCGAACCAATCGGTGAAGGCGATGGCCCAGCCGTCGATCGGGCCCTCGAGGGGCCGGAAGCCACCGTTCCGACGGTCGAACACCTCGCCGAGATTGTGGGTGATCGAGCCGGAGCCGACCACCAGCACCCCTTCGGCCGCAAGGCCGGCAAGCGCCCGGCCGACGGCGAGGTGGTGGGCCGGGTCGGCCCGCGGCTGGATGGCCACCTGCACGACCGGGATGTCCGCGTCCGGGTACATCAGCGCGAGCGGCACCCAGGTGCCGTGATCGTAGCCGCGCTTCGGCGCGATGCGCGGGGCAAGGCCGGCCGCCTGCAGGCGCTCCGCCACCGCCATCGCCAGCGCCGGCTCGCCCGGGGCCGGGTAGTCGATCTCGAAGAGGCGCGGATCGAAGGGGCCGAAGTCGTAGATCATCGGCGGCGCCGGATCGGTCACGACCACCGGCATCGGCGCCTCGAAGTGGGCGGACGCGACGACGATCGCCTTCGGCCGGGGCAGGCGCGCGCCGAGCCCCGCGAGAAAGCGCCTCGCCGGCGAATCGACGAGCGCGATCATCGGCGAGCCGTGGGAGAGAAAGAGGGTCGGCAGCATGCCCGCCTCCGCATCGTTTACCGATGCAGAGATAATCCGACCGCTCGGCGGCCGCGAGGCCCGGACCGTCGAACAATCCGTCCGCCCCGGGCGAACGGCGCCGGCCTCAGTCGCGCGGCCCCCAGAGGATGACGCAGGTGCCCGCCAGCGCGAGAGCGGCGCCGGTGAGGTCCCAGCGGTCCGGCACCCTCCCCTCCGCCAGCCAGAGCCAGACGAGGGCCGCGGCGATGTAGATGCCGCCATAGGCCGCGTAGGCACGGCCGGCGTGGTCGGTATCGACCCGCGTCAGGGCGTAGGCGAAGAGTGCCAGGGCGACGGCGCCCGGCAGCAGCCACCAGGGCGAACGGTCGAGCCGCAGGACGGCCCAGGCGGCGAAGCAGCCGGCGATCTCGGCGACGGCGGCGACGACGAACCAGGCGAACGTCGTCACCGCCGGAGAGGTCTCAGCCGACGGCGGCCGCAGGAGCGCGGCGATGCCCGTCCTCGCGCTCCTTCTTGATGTTCTCGGCGATCAGGAAGGCGAGTTCGATCGCCTGCTCGGCGTTGAGGCGCGGATCGCAGTGCGAGTGGTAGCGGTCCTGCAGATCCTCGGCCGTGATCGCCCGGGCGCCGCCGGTGCACTCGGTGACGTTCTTGCCCGTCATCTCGATGTGGACGCCGCCGGCGTGGGTCCCCTCTGCGCGGTGGACGGCGAAGAAGCCCTCCACCTCGCGCAGGATCCGGTCGAACGGCCGCGTCTTGTAGCCGTTCATCGACACCGTGTTGCCGTGCATCGGATCGCACGACCACACCACGACGCGGCCCTCCCGCTCCACCGCCCGGACGAGGCGCGGCAGGTGCTCGAGCACCTTGTCGGCGCCGAAGCGGGCGATCAGCGTCAGCCGGCCCGGCTCGTTCTCCGGGTTCAGGAGATCGATGAGGCGCAGGAGGCCGTCCGGCTCGAGGCTTGGACCGCACTTCAGGCCGAGCGGGTTCTTGACGCCGCGGCAGAACTCCACGTGCGCATGGTCCGGCTGGCGGGTGCGGTCGCCGACCCACAGCATGTGGCCGGAGGTGGCGTACCAGTCGCCGCTCGTCGAATCGACGCGGGTCAGCGCCTGCTCGTATCCGAGCAGCAGCGCCTCGTGGCTGGTGTAGAGGTCGGTCGAACGCAGCTGCGCCACCGAATCCGAACTCACGCCGCAGGCCCGCATGAAGGCGAGCGACTCGGTGATCCGGTCGGCGATCGTCTGGTAGCGGTGGCTCTGCGGGCTGTCCTTGACGAAGCCGAGCATCCACTGGTGGACGTTCTCGAGGTTCGCGTAGCCGCCCTGGGCGAAGGCGCGCAGGAGGTTCAGCGTCGCGGCCGACTGGCGGTACGCCATCTCCATGCGCTGCGGATCGGGGAAACGACCTTCGGGGGTGAAGGCGATGTCGTTGACGATGTCGCCGCGATAGGCCGGCAACTCGACGTCGCCCTGCTTCTCGGTCGGCGCCGAGCGCGGCTTGGCGAACTGGCCGGCGATGCGGCCGACCTTCACCACCGGCTGCGCCGCCGCATAGGTCAGCACCACCGCCATCTGCAGGAAGACGCGGAAGAAGTCGCGGATGTTGTCGGCATGGTGCTCGACGAAGGACTCGGCGCAGTCGCCGCCCTGCAGCAGGAAGCCCTCGCCTGCGGCGACGCCGGCGAGCGCGGCCTTCAGCTTGCGAGCCTCGCCGGCGAACACGAGCGGCGGATAGCTGGAGAGCCGCGCCTCTACGGCGGCGAGCGCCGCCGCGTCCGGATAGTCGGGCACCTGCTGGATCGGCAGCGAGCGCCAGGTGGTCGGGCTCCAGGCCGGCTGCCGCGCCGTCCCACCCTGCCCTGCCACCGGCTTCACCGGGCTCGCCCTGTTCGTCATCGTCGCGTCCTCGTCTTCCAGGCCACGGGCGGGCACGCCGCGCGCGGGTGGGCGGCGTTATACACACCCCCGGCCCGCCGCGCCACCATGGCCGCGCGCCCCGCCGCCCGCTCACGGAATGGGCAGCCGGCACGTCTGCATCTTCTTTGATCTTCAATAATTTAGCGGTGGCGGATGGGAACGCCGCGACTCCGCCGGACGTTCTTCTGATGCGGGGCCGATGGAGGAACGACGATGAACCAGCAGAACCAGGATCCGCGCCGCGACCAGCAGGGCAGCCAGCAGGGCCAGCGCGACGGCCAGCAGAGCCAGCAGCCGGGTCAGTCGGGACAGCCGGGCCGCGATCATCAGCAGGGTGGCCAGGACCAGCGCGGCGGGCAGGACCAGCGCGGCGGCCAGCAGAGCCAGCAGCCCAGCCAGTCCGGCCGCGACGCCCAGCAGCAGGGCGGCCAGCCGGGCACCGAGCAGAACCGGCACCTCGACACCGAGACCCAGCGCGACCGCCAGCGCTGATCCCCCTGACCGTGCCGACGGAGCCCCGGGCCATCGCCCGGGGTTTTCGTTAGCGTGCGGGAAGCGCTGCGACCGGCCTCAGGCCCGGCCGTAAACCTCGTCCGCCCGCGCCTCGAAGGCATCGGCGAAGCGCCGGAACGCCTGCTCGAACACCGCGCCCATCAGCGCCGCGAGCGCCCGGCTCTGGAACTCGTAGGAAATGTAGAACGACACCTCGCTCTGGCGCTCGCCGATCGGGTGGAAGCGCCAGCGGTTCTCCAGGTGCCGGATCGGGCCGTCGAGATAGGTGACGTCGATCTGCTGCCGCATCGGGTCGAGCACGACCCGGGAGGTGAAGGTCTCGCGGAACACCTTGTAGGCGACCGTCATGTCGGCGACGACGATCTCGGTGCCGTCGTCCTGGCGCTTGCGGCCGCGCACCACCAGCGACTGGCAGAGCGGCACGAAGCGCGGATAGCTCTCCACGTCCGCGACGAGGGCGAACATCTCGTTGGCCGCGTGGGCGACCCGCCGTTTCGTTTCGAAGCGTGGCACGGGTCAGGCGTGCGCGGCGACCGTGGCCGCCGAGCCGCCGAGGCGCGCGAGGCGTGCCGCCTTCAGGCGCTCGAAGTCCTCGCCGGCGTGGTGGGAGGAGCGCGTCAGCGGGCTCGACGAGACCATCAGGAAGCCCTTGGTGTAGGCCACCGTCTCGTAGCCCTTGAACTCCTCCGGCGTCACGAACTTGATGACCGCATGGTGCTTTCGCGTCGGCTGCAGATACTGGCCGATGGTGAGGAAGTCGACCTCGGCGGTGCGAAGGTCGTCCATCAGCTGCAGCACCTCGTTCCGCTCCTCCCCGAGCCCGACCATGATGCCGGACTTGGTGAAGATCGTCGGGTCGAGCTCCTTCACCCGCTGCAGCAGGCGGATGGAGTGGAAGTAGCGCGCCCCCGGCCGGACCGTCAGGTAGTTCGAGGCGACGGTCTCGAGGTTGTGGTTGAAGACGTCGGGCCTGGCCGCGACGACCACCTCGAGGGCGCCGGGCTTGCGCAGGAAGTCGGGCGTCAGGATCTCGATGGTGGTGCCCGGCGCCGCAGCGCGGATCTCGCGGATCACCGCGGCGAAATGGGCCGCCCCGCCGTCCGGCAGGTCGTCGCGGTCGACCGAGGTGATGACGACGTGGGCGAGGCCGAGCTTCGCGACCGAGTCGCCCACCTTCGCCGGCTCGTTCGGGTCGAGCGGTCCCGGCAGGCCGGTGCGCACGTTGCAGAAGGCGCAGGCCCGCGTGCAGGTGTCGCCCATGATCATGAAGGTGGCGTGCCGCTTCGACCAGCACTCGCCGATGTTCGGGCAGCCGGCCTCCTCGCACACCGTGACGAGGCCGTGTTCCTTGACGATGCCGTGCGTTTCCCTGAACGCCTCGGACCCCGGCGCACGCACGCGGATCCAGTCCGGCTTGCGCAAGAGCGGCGCGTCCGGCCGGTGCGCCTTTTCCGGGTGGCGCGGTCGCGCCGCGGCAGCGTTCACGGTGTCGAGGACGGTGACCATGCGCGAGAAGCCTCCTGTCCCCGGTGTCTTAGCGCCGGTGGTGGGGCGCGTCGAGGGTCGCACGCGGCATGACAGTGCCGCGCCCGGCGCCACAGCTGCGGCAGCGCCCGGCGAGGCGCTGCCGTCGAGGGCCCGTCAGCGGCGCACCAGGCCGACGAGGAAGAGCAGGATCACCGCACCGATCGTGGAGACGATGATGCTGCCGATCCAGCCCGGCGCGACGGCCAGCTGGAACACGTTCTCGGCGAGGTACTTGCCGATCACCGAGCCGATCAGGCCGACGATCAGGTTGAGGATCAGCCCGTGGCTGCGGTTCATGATCTTCTCGGCGATCCACCCGGCGAGGATGCCGATGATGATGGTCGCGAACCAGCCCACTCCAACCATTGTCGAGCTCCCGGATTGTCTCGGCCGGCCGGTGAGCGCACCGGCGTCGGCCCCCATATGGTGCGTGTCTCGCCACCCCGCGAGGGTGCCGCCGGCCGCAACGCGCGGACCGCCCCGCCGTTCCGCCCTCAGGCGACGATGCGCGCGATGATCACGACGATGATCGCGCCGATCGCCGCGACGACGATCTGGTCGATGATCGGATTGCCGAGATTGAGCTTGATGCCGGTCAGCCTGACGAGGATGCCGCCGACGATCGAGCCGAGCAGCCCGGAGATGATGTAGCTGAAGATCCCGCCGCCACCGACGATGAAGCTCGCCAGCCACCCGGCGATCAGGCCGATGATCACCCAGACGACGACATCCTTGATCTCGATCGAACCCATGCGTGCCCTCCCTGAGGCGTGTCCCGACGCCATGGCTGGTATTCACATCAGGCGCCACCGCCTTCGGCAAGCCAGTCTTCCGACCGCAGACCGTCGACGCGGCGGAACTCACCAAGGTTCCCGGTGACGACCACCAGACCCCGACTGCGGGCATGGCCGGCGATGAGCGTATCGTAGGTACCGATTGCTCGCCCTGACCTTTCGAGCGCACACCGGATTTCAGCGGCGTGCGAGGCGGCGAGCGCGTCGAAGGTCAGGACCTCCAGCCTAGCTGCGAAAGCCTGGACCTCCCGGTAGTTCTCGACCGGCCTCGACGACTTCTCTGCCCCAAAGAAAAGCTCCGTCAGCACGATCGTCGAGATGCACAGCGCGTCCCCTTCCGCGTTGAAGCGGTGCCTGAGCTCCCTCGGGCGATCTCGCAGGATGCGGATGCAGAGATTGGTGTCGAGCATATAGCGGAGCATCAGAATGCCTCGCGGCCCTCGGCCTCGGGCTGCTCGCCGCGCTCTATGTCGATCCCTGGCCGATCGAAGAAGTCGTCCCACAAGGCGTTGGCAGGGACGATGACCCGCCGCCCGCCCTCGCGGAGGACCACGACATCCTCGACTCCTTCAGGAAAGGCGACCTCCTTCGGCAGGCGGACCGCCTGCGTGCGATTGGTCAGGAAAAGCTTCGTGCGTCCCATCAGAGCGCCTCCCGTTCGTACTCACAGCGAGTATATACGAACGGGAGGTCTCTCGAAAGGGAGGCCCGCCCCCCTCAGGTGTGGATCACCCGCCCGTATGCGTCGAGCACGCTCTCGTGCATCGTCTCCGAGAGGGTCGGGTGCGGGAAGACGGCGTGCATGAGCTCGGCTTCCGTCGTCTCGCAGTTCATCGCCACGACGAAGCCCTGGATGAGCTCGGTCACCTCCGCGCCGACCATGTGGGCGCCGAGGAGTTCACCCGTCTCGGCGTCGAAGATCGTCTTCACGAGGCCTTCCGGCTCGCCGAGGGCGATCGCCTTGCCGTTGCCGATGAAGGGGAAGCGGCCGACCTTCACCGTCTTGCCGGCTTCCTTCGCCTTCGCCTCCGTCAGGCCCACCGAGGCGATCTGCGGCGTGCAGTAGGTGCAGCCGGGGATCTTGCCCTTCTCGAGCGGGTGCGGGTGCATCCCCTTGATCGCCTCGATGCAGACGACGCCCTCGTGCTCGGCCTTGTGGGCGAGCATCGGCGGGCCGGCGACGTCGCCGATGGCGTAGACGCCCGGCACGTTGGTGCGGCCGAAGCCATCGGTGACGACGCAGCCGCGGTCCGTCTTCACGCCGAGCGCCTCGAGGCCGAGGTTCTCGATGTTGCCGACGACGCCGACCGCCGAGATGACGCGGTCGACGGTCATCGTCTGGGTCTTGCCGTCCTTCGTCTCGATGGTCGCCGTCACCTCGTCGGCGCCCTTCTTGAGGCCCGTCACCTTCGCCTCGGTGAGGATCTTGATGCCCTGCTTCTCGAAGCGCTTGCGGGCGTGGGCGGCAATCTCGGCGTCCTCGACCGGCAGGATCTGCGGCAGCACCTCGACCACCGTCACGTCGGCGCCCATCGTCCGGTAGAACGAGGCGAACTCGATGCCGATGGCGCCCGATCCGACGACGAGCAGCGACTTCGGCATCTTCTCCGGCACCATGGCCTCGAAGTAGGTCCACACCAGCTTCTTGTCGGGCTCGATCCCGGGCAGCACGCGCGGCCGCGCGCCGGTCGCCACGATGACGTGCTTGGCCGTGTACTCGCCGGCGCCGAGGGCGCCCTTCGGCGCGCCGTCCGCCGCCTTCACCGACACCTTGCCGCCGGCGCCGAGGGTCGCGGTGCCCCAGATCACGTCGATCTTGTTCTTCTTCATGAGGAAGCCGACGCCGGTGTTCAGCTGCGTCGAGACCCCGCGCGAGCGCTTCACCACCGCGGCGATGTCGAAGCCGACGCCGTTCGCGGAGAGGCCGTAGTCCTTGGCGTGCTGCATGTAGTGGAAGATCTCGGCCGAGCGCAGCAGCGCCTTGGTCGGGATGCAGCCCCAGTTGAGGCAGATGCCGCCGAGGTGCTTGTTCTCGACGATCGCCGTCCGGAATCCGAGCTGCGCGGACCGGATCGCGGTGACGTAGCCGCCGGGTCCGGAACCGATGACGATGACGTCGTAGGAAGTGTCGGCCATGGCTCGGATCGTTTCCTCTCAAGGGCTCGCACCGCTCTTCGGCAGCGCGTCGGAAGCCTACAGGCTGGCGGGGAAATCTCCAGCGGCTGGGTCGCGGGACTGGTCTGCGCGGCGGGCGGAGCCACCGGAGAACCGCATCGCGTCACCCCGGTCGCGGATCATGCAAACGTTCGCACGCGCTATAGGTGCCGCCTCATGCGGCTGCGGTCAAGGTCGCGCCCATTCGGGCGGCGAACGTCGGATCAGGGGCAGCTCAGCGCGCCGACGCGCACGACGAACTGCCGGGGCCCCGGCATCGGCTCGCCCTTCGGCGGCGCATCGACGATGGCGACCTGCAGCGTGCAGCCGGCGGCCTTCACCTGATAGGCGTCCGGCCCGGTGGCCTCGATCGCCTCGATCGGCCCCTTCGCCTCGAGCTTCGCGGCGACGCCCTGATCGCCGGCAATCGCCTGCATCTCGGTGACGCGCTGCCAGTAAGGCGAAAGGACGGCGTGGGCGGGCGACAGCGCGGCACCCACACCCAACCAGACTAACGTCGCCATCGTTGGCAGCGCGATCCCTCTCATTCGATCCCCCACGTTGAGCCGTAGCGCAAATTGCGCTACGTTGAGATTTCACCACCCGAGGCCTGTCGCACGATGACCGCCGCCATCAAGAAGGACCATCCTCTGTCGATGCGCCTGCCGGAGGCGGATATCGCGCTGATCGACCGTGCCGCCGGCCTGCGCGGACGCTCGCGGACCGAATTCGTGCGTGACGCTGCGGTGCGCGCGGCGGAGGAGGTTCTGCTCGATACGGCGCTCATCCGCATGAGCCCGGAGGACTTTGCCGCCTTTTGCGCATCGATCGAAGGTCCGGGCAAGGTTGTTCCCGAGCTCGTCGAGGTGATGAGCCGCCGCCCACCCTGGGCCGACCGTGACGTCGACTAGGGCGTTCGGCCGGTGGACCTTTCCGCCCCAGAGCCGCTCGCTGCCGATCACGACCTTACCCTTTTCTCATGTGGCAAGCCCGCACTCGATCACTGGCTGAAGACCCGCGCACTCTCGAACCAGCAACGCGGCTTCACGGCGGTTGTCGTCGTCCACGACAGCGGCCGTGTCGTCGGCTTCTACGGTCTCGCACCGACGGCAGTCGTTGCCGATAGCCTGCCTCGGGCCATCCGGACGGGTCAGCCGCCCGAACCCGTCCCTTGCCTCTTGCTTGGCCAACTCGCCACCGACCTCGGATGGTCCAAACGCGGCGTAGGCTCCGGTCTCCTCACTCACGCCCTCTGGCGATGCGCCACCGCGGCAGAGATCATCGGCGGACGCGCTCTGCTCGTCCGCGCGATCGATGAGGACGCCGCTGCATTCTGGCGCCGCAAATCCTTCGTCCCAAGCCGACACGATCCGATGCTGCTGGTGAAGTCACTCGAAGACGTCAGAACGTCGATCGGCGCCCTGCGCTCCGCCCTGCGCCGCTGAACCGACCGCCCCGCTCACACCAGCATCGCCATCGGCTTCTCGACGAGCGCCTTGAAGGCCGCGAGCAGCTCCGCGCCGAGCGCGCCGTCGACGGCGCGGTGATCGGTGGAGAGCGTCGCCGACATCACGGTCCCGACGACGATCTGGTCGCCCTTCACCACTGGCCGCTTCTCGCCGGCGCCGACGGCGAGGATCGTCGCATGCGGCGGGTTGATGACGGCGGCGAAGTCCTTCACGCCGAACATGCCGAGGTTCGACACCGCCGTGGAGCCGCCCTGGTACTCCTCGGGCTTCAGCTTGCGGGCGCGGGCCCGGGCGGCGAAGTCCTTCATCTCGTTGGCGATGGTCGACAGCGTCTTCACGTCCGCGTCGCGCACCACCGGCGTGATGAGGCCGCCGGGGATCGAGACGGCGACGCCGACGTCGCAGACCTTGTGCTTCAGCATGCCGCCGTCGGTCCACGACACGTTGGCGTCCGGCACGCGCTTCAGCGCCAGCGCCAGCGCCTTGATGACGAAATCGTTGACCGAGACCTTGTAGGCCGGCTTGCCGTCCACCTCCGGCGCCGCCGCGTTGACCTCCTCGCGGAGCTTCAGGAGCGCGTCGAGCGACACGTCCACCGTCAGGTAGAAGTGCGGGATCGTCAGCTTCGATTCCGTCAGGCGCCGGGCGATCACCTTGCGCATGGAATCGTGCGGCACGACGTCGAAGCTGCCCGGCTTGAACAGCTTCATCACCGCCTCGTCCGACGGCCCCGCCGGCAGCGCCATCGGCGCCGCCGCGGCAGCCGGCGCTGCCGCCGCCTGCGGCGCGGCCTTTGCGGCCGGCGCTGCAGCCTTCGCGCCGCCCGAGGCGACCGCCGCCTCGATGTCGCTCTTCACGATGCGCCCGTGCGGCCCGGAGCCCGCGACGGCTCCGAGCGCGATCCCCGCCTCCTTGGCGAGACGGCGCGCGAGCGGCGAAGCGAACACGCGCTCGCCGGCATCATGGCCGTTGGTCTGCGGCGCCGGCGCGGCGGTCGTCGGCGCGGGTGCGGCAGCCGCAGGCGCGGCTGGCTCGCGTGCCGGCGCGGGCGCGGCAGCCTTCGCGTCCGGCGCGGGTGCCGCTGATGGCTTGGCGGCAGGCTTTGCCCCCGCCGTCTCGCCCTCGGCGAGCAGCGTCGCGATCGGCTGGTTGACCGGCACGTCGGCCGTGCCCTCGGCGACGAGGATCTCACCGACGGTGCCCTCGTCGACCGCCTCGACCTCCATCGTCGCCTTGTCGGTCTCGATCTCGGCCACCACGTCGCCCGAGGAGACCTTGTCGCCCGGCTTCACGTGCCACTTCGCGAGGTTGCCCTTCTCCATGGTGGGAGACAGCGCGGGCATGAGGATGTCGATCGGCACCGTCAGGCGCTCCCCTTCTTGATCTGGAGGCTCCACCACCGTCGGGCGAGCCCCAGTCCCAGTCCGGTCGATATGAACACGAAGAACAGGTAGCGCGCCCACTCCTCGATGATCTGCTCGACCCTCTCGTTGTCACTCACCCTGGCGATATCGAAGTAGATCGTCAAAATGCTGAGGCTCGTCAGCAGGAACGAGACGAGGTCGAGCTCGGCGAGCATCACCTCCGCCTCGGCGAGCCGCCCTGCTCTCACCCGCGCCCGGAGCGTCGCCGACGCCCAGGCGAGGCAGATCAGCCCCGCCACCGGCCCGACCGCGAAGATCGCCCAAGCCGGCATCGGGGCCTCCGCCTCACCTCACCGGTAGGTCACCGCCCGCACGGCCTCGATCACCTCGGCGACGTTCGGCAAAGCGAGCTTCTCGAGGTTGGCGGCGTAGGGCATCGGCACGTCCTTGCCCGTCACCTTCAGCACCGGCGCGTCGAGCCAGTCGAAGGCGAGCTCCATGAGCTTCGAGGCGATCTCCGAGCCGATCGAGCAGACCGGGAAGCCCTCCTCCACGGTGACGCAGCGGCCGGTCTTCTTCACCGAGTCGACCACGGTCGCGATGTCCATCGGGCGGATGGTGCGAAGGTCGATGAGCTCGACGTCGATGCCCTGTTCGGCGAGCGCCTCGGCGGCCTTCGTCGCATAGGTCATGCCGATGCCGAAGGAGACGAGGGTCGCGTCCTTGCCCGGCCGGGCGATGCGCGCCTTGCCGATCGGCAGCACGAAGTCGTCCACCTTCGGCACCTGGAACGAGTGGCCGTAGAGGATCTCGTTTTCCAGGAACACCACCGGGTTCGGGTCGCGGATCGCCGCCTTCAGGAGGCCCTTGGCGTCGGCCGCCGAGTAGGGCTGGATCACGGTGAGGCCCGGGATCGCCGCGTACCAGGCGGCATAGTCCTGGCTGTGCTGGGCGGCGACGCGGGCGGCGGCGCCGTTCGGGCCGCGGAACACGATCGGGCAGATGATCTGCCCGCCCGACATGTAGTGGGTCTTCGCTGCCGAGTTGATGATGTGATCGATCGCCTGCATGGCGAAGTTGAACGTCATGAACTCGACGATCGGCTTCAGGCCCGCCATCGAGGCACCGGTGGCGAGGCCGGCGAAGCCGTGCTCGGTGATCGGCGTGTCGATGACACGGCGCTCGCCGAACTCCTGCAGGAGCCCTTGCGTGATCTTGTAGGCGCCCTGGTACTCGGCGACCTCCTCGCCCATGACGAAGACGTCGCCGTCGCGGCGCATCTCCTCGGCCATGGCGTCGCGCAGCGCCTCGCGCACCGTCATCGTCACCATTTCGGTGCCGGCGGGGATGTCGGGGTCGGCGGCGGGCTCGGCCGTCTTCGGCTGCGCCGGCACCGTGCCGCCGGCGGCGGGGGCGGCGTCCTTGGCGGCATCCTTGGCAGCGGCGGGAGCCTCGGCCGGTGGCGGCGCCACCGGCGCGTCACCGGCGGGCTTGCCGGACGAGCCGCCGGTGACAATGTCGCCCGCCTTCTCGCCCTCGCCGAGCAGCACGGCGATCGGCGTGTTGACCTTCACGCCCTCGGTTCCGGCGGGCACGAGGATCTTGCCGAGCTTGCCCTCGTCGACGGCCTCGACCTCCATCGTCGCCTTGTCGGTCTCGATCTCGGCGATCACCTCGCCGGGGGCGACCATGTCGCCCTCGGCCTTCACCCACTTCGCAATCTTGCCCTCCTCCATCGTCGGGGAGAGCGCCGGCATCAGGATCTCGGTCGGCATCTTCGGCCCTCCTCAGCGTACGATGTCGGTCCAGAGCTCGGACGGATCCGGCTCCGGGTCGTGCTGGGAGAACTCCGCCGCCTCGTTGACGATGTCGCGGACGGTCTTGTCGATCGCCTTGAGGTCGTCCTCGCTCGCCCACTTGTTCGCGAGGATGCGCTGGCGCACCTGCTCGATCGGGTCATGGTCGGCGCGCATCTTGTCGACCTCCTCGCGCGTCCGGTACTTCGCCGGATCGGACATCGAGTGGCCGCGGTAGCGGTAGGTCAGCATCTCGAGGATGTAGGGGCCCTCGCCCGAGCGGGCGTGCGCCACGGCCCGCATCGCCGCGTCGCGGACGGCACGCACGTCCATGCCGTCCACCGCCTCGCCGGGAATGTCGAACGAGCGGCCGCGGTGGCAGAGGTCGGTGGTCGAGGAGGCGCGGCTGACGCTCGTGCCCATGCCGTACTTGTTGTTCTCGATGACGTAGACCACCGGCAGCCTCCAGAGCTTCGCCATGTTGAAGCTCTCGTAGACCTGGCCCTGGTTGGCCGCGCCGTCGCCGAAGTAGGTCACGGAGACGTTGTCGTTGCCGCGGTACTTGTTGGCGAAGGCGAGGCCGGTGCCGAGCGACACCTGGGCGCCGACGATGCCGTGGCCGCCGAAGAAGCCCTTCTCGACGCTGAACATGTGCATCGAGCCGCCCTTGCCCTTCGAGTAGCCACCGCGCCGGCCGGTGAGCTCGGCCATGACGCCCTTCGGGTCCATCTCGCAGGCGAGCATGTGGCCGTGGTCGCGGTAGCCGGTGATCACCTCGTCGCCGGGCTTCAGCGCCATCTGGACGCCGGTGACCACCGCTTCCTGGCCGATGTAGAGGTGGCAGAAGCCGCCGATCAGGCCCATGCCGTAGAGCTGGCCGGCCTTCTCCTCAAAGCGGCGGATGAGGAGCATCTCGCGGTAGGCGGCGAGTTCCTCGTCCTTCGTCATCGGCGGCGGCGCGGCGGCCGTCATGTTGTGGCCGGCTCCGGGCGCCGTGGCGGCCTCGGAGGCTTCGACCTTGCCGCGGGATTTCGGGGCGCGGGCGGCGGGAGCGGCCTTCGCGGCCTCGCTCCGGGCGCCCATCTTCGCTGCCGGCCGGCGCTTTGGCGCCGCGGCCTTGTCGTCTGCGGCCATTGGTCCTCCCGCGAGCGTGCTTTTCTGGGCCGCACGGACCTTAGCCGACCGGAAGCGCCAATGGAAAGCGCGCACGCCGACCCTCAGGCCCGCGATGCGAGCAATTCACTTTCAACGGGAGAGAAAGGATGGGTCCTGACTGTTGCCGATGGAAGCGACCGGCAGCGCCGCCCGTTCGGATCCGCGGAACACGACGATCTCGTCCGGATGGGCATAGCCGAGCTGCATCCGCGCCCGCTCCTCGGCTAGGTCCGGGTCGATCTTCTCCGGCCTGAGCAGCTGCACCCGCGTCTCGAGGTGCTTGCGCTCGGCGACGAGGGCGGCGTGCGTCTCCTGCAGCGCCTTCTTCTCCGCCGCCATCACCTCGCGCGCCCGCATGCCGAGGTCGCCGTTGACGAGATGATAGGCGAAGTAGGCCAGCACCGCGACGAGCACGGCCGGCAGGACCAGTTTGCCGAGGAAGGAGCTCTTGCGCTGGCGGGTCGCCATGGGGGTTCCATTCGGGTCGCACGCACGCCGCCGGCCGGAGCCGGGGCGACGGACCACCATGGCGCCGCCATGCTTAAGGAAGCGTTTTTTCCGCCCGCCGGAGGCCGACGGCAGCGGCGAGCCGGGCGATCGGCCGGCGCCGCGGCGGCGCCGTGGGCGCCTCGGCGGCGTCGGGATCGACCAGCACGAGGCCGACCTCCGCCACACGGCCCTCGTGCAGCGAGCGCGCCAGCAGCCGCGCACCGGCGAGATCGACGACGTCGCCCTCCGCCACCGAACCGGCGAAGCGGCGGTCGAACAGCGCCGCGATCGTGAGCTCCGCCTCCTCCTCCGCGACGGCCCCGCCATAGAGGGCCGCGACGACCGCAACCTTTGCGCCGGCGTCGAGCGGCAGGATCGGCAGCTCGCGCTGAGCCCGGCCGCTTTCGTCGGCGGAGAACAGCCGGTCGAGGTCGGCGGCGCGATCGGGTGGGGCGAGGAAGTAGGCGTAGTCGCCGGCGATCGGCGGTCCGGAGGCGGTCGGGTCGAACACCTGGCCGGCGCGGATGACGAACACCGGCCGCGCCCAGCGCGGCACCATCGAGGGGTCGACGACGGCGCTGTCCGCCGTCACCGGATAGCCGATCACCTCATGGGCGAGCTGGCCCGGCAGGTCGATCTCGACCCGGTGCACCGGCCGCGCGACGCCCGGCAGCGCGAGCCCCAGCCGGCGGGCGAGCGGCGTCAGCGTCCAGCCCTGCACCATCAGCGAGGCGAGCACGACGACGAAGGTGGTGTTGAAGATGAGCTCGGCGCCGGGAATGCCGACGAGCATCGGAATGGTCGACAGGAAGATCGACACCGCCCCGCGCAGCCCCACCCAGCCGACGAACACCTGCTCGCGCCACGGAATGCGGAAGGGCGTCAGGCAGAGGAGCACGGCGAGCGGCCGGGCGACGAGCGTCAGCGTCGCCGCCACCACGAGGGCCGGCACCAGCAGCGGCAAGAGCTTCGAGGGCGTCACCAGGAGGCCGAGCAGCATGAACATGGCGATCTGGCAGAGCCACGTCGCCGCGTCGTGGAAGTTCGCGACGCTCGCCGAGGCGCGCATCGGCCGGCTGCCGACGGCAAGGCCCGCGAGATAGACGGCGAGGAAGCCCGAGCCGTCGAGCACGGCGGCGAGGGCGTAGACGGCGAGCGCGGCAGCGATGACGAAGATCGGATGCAGCCCACCCGGCAGGTCGACCCGGTTGAGGAGCATGCGGATGGCCGCGCCGCCGACGAGCCCGATGGCGGTGCCGAGCACGGCCTGGCTGAACAGCAGCCACAGCGTCTCGAAGCCCGGCCTGCCGTGCGCCAGGACGATCTCGACGATGAGCAGCGTCAGGAACACCGCGACCGGATCGTTGGTCCCCGATTCCACCTCGAGGATGGCGTTGACGCGGGCGCGCAGCTTGAGCCCGCCGGCCCTGACGAGGAAGAACACCGCCGCTGCGTCGGTCGACGACACGACGGCGCCGAGGAGCAGCGCCGTCAGCGGATCGAGGCCGAGCATCAGCCACGCCGCCCCGCCCACCACGGCCCCGGTGACGACGACGCCGACCGTCGCGAGCAGGATCGCCGGCGCGAGCGCCCGCCGCACGCCGGTGTGTCGGGCGCGCAGGCCGCCGTCGAACAGGATGATGGCGAGCGAGATCGAGCCGACGACGTAGGTCAGCTGGTAGTCGGCGAAGGCTACCCCGCCCGGACCGTCCTCGCCGACGAGCATGCCGACGACGAGGAAGACGAGCAGCAGCGGCGCCCCGAAGCGCTGGGCGACGAGGCTCGACAGGACGCCGACCAGCATCAGCCCGGCGATGAACAGGATGAAGGCGTTCGGAGCGACGAGCTCCTCCACGGCGGGCTCGTCCTTTCGTGGCAAGAGGTCCGCGCAAGTGCCGGACTTGCCATGAGAATGCGCCGCCGCCCGGGCAAAGCCAACCGGCGGCGGGCAAACGTGGTGAAGAGCCGCGGACGGGCTCTACGGAGCCGACTTCGATGAGTGCGGAAGGAAGATCGGCTTCCCCCGCCATTTCACGTTCACTTCAGGGCCGGGCGGAAGTGGCGGCGGTGGCATCCGCGACCGCGCTTCCACAGCCGTCGTCAGCGCGAGCTCCAGAAGCAGCAAGATGACCGTGAGCGTCGACACTAGGCCCACGCGGCGCCGATCAGACCGCGAGCGCCTTCAGCGCCGCGCGGCCGGCATAGTGGCCGGACGGGCCGAGCTCCTGTTCGATGCGCAGGAGCTGGTTGTACTTGGCGAGCCGGTCGGAGCGAGCGAGCGAGCCGGTCTTGATCTGCCCGCAGTTCGTCGCCACCGCGAGGTCGGCGATGGTCGAATCCTCCGTCTCGCCGGAACGGTGCGACATCACCGCCCGGTAGCCCGCCTTGTGGGCCATCTCGACGGCCTCGAGCGTCTCGGTGAGCGAGCCGATCTGATTGACCTTCACGAGGATGGCGTTGCCGACGCCCTTGGCGATGCCGTCGGACAGCCGGGCCGTGTTGGTGACGAACAGGTCGTCGCCGACGAGCTGGCAGGTCGCGCCGATCTTGTCGGTCAGGAGCTTCCAGCCGTCCCAGTCGTCCTCGGACATGCCGTCCTCGATCGAGACGATCGGGTAGTCGGCCGCCAGCGAGGCGAGGTACTGCACCTGCTTCTTGATCTCCCGCGTCTTCCGCTCGCCGCCATAGACGTAGGCACCGTCCTTGAAGAACTCGGTGGCGGCGCAGTCGAGCGCCAGCATCACGTCCTCGCCCGGCTTGAAGCCGGCCGTCTCGATCGCGGTCATGACGAAGTCGAGGGCTGCCTTCGCAGACGGCAGGTTCGGGGCGAAGCCGCCCTCGTCGCCGACGTTGGTGTTGTGGCCGGCCTGCTTCAGCGCCTTCTTCAGGGTGTGGAAGATCTCCGCACCGGTGCGCAGCGCCTCGGAGAAGCTCTCCGCGCCGACCGGCATGATCATGAATTCCTGGAAGTCGATCGGGTTGTCGGCATGCACGCCGCCGTTGATGATGTTCATCATCGGCACCGGCAGCGTCCGGGCCGCCGTGCCGCCGACATAGCGGTAGAGCGGCAGGCCTGAGGCCTCGGCCGCCGCCTTGGCGACGGCGAGCGACACGCCGAGGATGGCGTTGGCGCCGAGGCGGCTCTTGTTCGGCGTGCCGTCGAGCTCGATCATCGCCCGGTCGATGGCGATCTGCTCCTCGGCGTCGCGGCCGCCGATGGCGTCGAAGATCTCGCCATTGACCGCATCGACCGCCTTCTCGACCCCCTTGCCGAGATAGCGGGCGCCGCCGTCGCGCAGTTCCACCGCCTCGTGGGCGCCCGTCGAGGCGCCCGACGGGACCGCGGCGCGCCCGCGCGAGCCGTCCTCCAGCACGACGTCGACCTCCACCGTCGGATTGCCGCGGCTGTCGAGGATCTCACGGCCGATGATGTCGATGATGGCGGTCATTGCAGCCCTCTCCAGAGAATCGAAACAGGAGCGTCGAAATGCGACGTCGGCCGCGGCCGGCCGGCTCGGGCCGTGACATAGCCGAAGCCGCCCGGGGCGCCTAGTGCCGCCGCGCGCCGGCACCGCGCCGCGCTTGACTTTCCGCCCCCGCTCCGCCAGTGATGCCGCCAATTCAGCAATCGGCATCGACGACGCCTCGCACGGTCGCAGGCGATGCCGTCGTCGCAGGGAACGGGACCATGGCGAAGGCCAACACCATCAAGATCAAGCTGCTGTCGACCGCCGACACCGGCTATTTCTACGTGACGAAGAAGAACTCGCGCACGATGACCGACAAGATGACCAAGAAGAAGTATGACCCGGTCGCCAAGAAGCACGTCGAGTTCAAGGAAGCCAAGATCAAGTGATGCGTCGCCGCCTGCGGCGGCAGCGATCACGAAGACCCGACGCCCCGCCCTCGCGCGGGGCGTTTTGATTCCACGGCGCCGGGATGCAGCCCGAGCGGCAGCGAGACCCACGTTTCCGGACCGCCAGGCCATGCGCCTCACTGCGCGGGCGGCGGCGCTCCCCGCCCGCGGTGGGAAGCGAGCACGGGGGCGTCCGCCGGCGGCGGCGTCTCTTCCAGACGGGCGATGAGGCCCTTCATCTCCGCGATCTCGCGCACCTGCGCCTCGATGATGCGGTCGGCGAGGTCGCGCACGGCCGGATCTCGGATCTGCGCCCGCTCGCTGGTCATGATGGCGATCGAGTGGTGCGGGATCATCGCCTCCATGTAGGCGACGTCACCGACCGTCTCCTGGCTGCGCACCAGCCAGAGCGAGCCAGCGAAGACGACGGCGCCGACGACGAGGATCGCGATGTTCGCCGCTCGATTCCCGTACATCGACCACATGAAGCCGAGCATGACGATCGCCATCGCCGCTCCCATCAGGAGCGCCATCCAGGTGCGCGTCTGGCTGTAGGCGATGTGCTCGAGGGCGTAGGTGTTGAGGTACATCAGGGCGAACATCACGACCGTCGAGGTCGCGATCATCGCGCCGAAGCGTGCGTAGCTCATGGGTACGCTCCCCTGATTTCGGCCGTCACATCAACGGCTGCTGCGCACGAGAGTTCATTTCCCCGCCCCTCGGGGTGCCGCGGCGCCTCAGCGGTCGAGGAAGCCGCGGATCGTCTCGAGGAACTTCGCCACCGAGATCGGCTTCGACATGTAGGCCTCGCAGCCACCGGCGCGGATGCGTTCCTCGTCGCCCTTCATGGCGAAGGCGGTCACCGCGATCACAGGGATGTGCCGGAGGTCCGGATCCGCCTTGATCTGCTGGGTCGCCTGCAGGCCGGAGACCTCCGGCAGCTGGATGTCCATGACGATGAGGTCCGGCCGTTCGGCGCGGGCGATGCCGTACGCCTCGCGGCCGAGCCGACACTGCAGGGTGCGGTAGCCCTGGGCCTCGAGCAGGTCGTGGAAGAGCTTCATGTTGAGCTCGTTGTCCTCGACGATCATCACCGTCTTGGCACGCGTGGCGCCCTCCGCGCCGCCCCCCTGCCCCGCCTCTGTCGCCTCGCCCAACGCCATCGCTCGTCCCGCTCGTCCGCAACCGGACTTTCCGCCCGGCACGAACCGGGCCACACTCGCCGAACGGCGGCACGAGCCGGCCGCACGGCGCAGAACACGCGCTGGCGGCTCTCGTGAGCGAGTCGCAGGGACCCGCCGGCGCGAGGGCACAGTCGTCCGAACGGCCGGGCGGTGCAAGTCGCGGCGTCCGGCAGCCTTAAGGTGCGGTGGAGATCCCCCCAGAGGGGCGCGAAGGAGAACGGATCGGATGCGTCAGCGGCCAGCCAAGCCCCCATCGCTCGGCCGCGAGGCCGCAGAGGGTCTCGCCGTCGACGCGCTCGTCTTCCTCGCCGCCGACGAGGACCGGCTCGACCGCTTTCTCGCGCTCACCGGCCTTGCTCCGGGCGATCTCAGGGAGCTCTCGACCTCACCCGGCTTCCTCGCCGGCGTGCTCGATCACCTGATGAGCGACGAGCGGCTGCTGGTCGCCTTCGCCGAGGAACACCGCCTCGATCCGACGACGATCGCCCGCGCCCACGTCCTGCTTGGCGGCAGCGCGGCGTGAGGTGCCCGAGCCGCGATGGCGGGAACAAGGGTCTCGGCTGAGGCCCGGCTCACTCAGCAGCGCGTCGGGTAGTCCCGGCAGGCGGCGTCCATCAGCGCCTTGACGTTCGCGGCGGTGAACGGCGAGGCGCCCTGCACCTTCACGGAGGTGTCGACGTAGCCCCAGCTGGTGACGCCGACGATGACATTGCGTGCCGATTCGGCGCCGAAGGTCGTGCCGTTGAGGGCCGGTGCGATGCCGAGATTGACCACCCACGGGCCGCCGCTCGAGCCGCCGGTCATCAGCGAGCCGATGATCTGGTTGCCGGCGAACTCGGCCTTGACGGAGGCCATGGAGGCGTTGCGCTGCATGAGGTTGCCGCGGTCGAGCGTCGCCGGGTAGCCGAGCTGGTCGATCTGGCCGTAGCCGGTGCCGTAGCCGAAGCCGTCATAGCCGTAGCCGAACCAGCCCGCGGTCGTGCCCGGCAGCTTGTTCCGCTGCGGCGTCACCACGACGAGCGCGACGTCGTTCGCGCAGATGACGCCGGAGACGGCGCAGGCGTCCGTGCCGTCGAAGTAGCTCGAGACGAGATAGACCCGCTCGCCCTTCCAGCGCCCGAACGGCGCCTTGCCGTTGTCGAAGGCCGGGACGAACTCGAAGCTGCCGTAGAGCGCCCCCGTGCCGAACGAGGTCACGCAGTGCGCCGCCGTGAGGACGACGCCCTTGCCGACGAGGGCGCCGGAGCACCAGGCGGAGCCAGCGCCGACCTTGAAGAACAGCCGTCCGGCCGCGCTGAAGGGATACTGCACCTGCGCCGTGGAGTTCGACGCCTGGGTGCGGACGCGGCTCGTCGTGAAGGGGACGAGGCCGGCACCGTAGTCGAGCGGCGCCGTCGCGTCGGGCGCGACGGTGCGGGTGGCCGGAAGACGGAGCGGCGAGACGGCCGCCCCGTTCGGATCGCCGGCGCTGCCCACGACGTGGCCCGGCGCCTTGCCGGTTCGCGCCCGGACGGCGAAGAGGCCGTCGAACGAGGCCGCCGAGAGGGCGCCCGCCGGAAGCGGAAGCGGCAGCGGCCGCGCCGACGCGTCCTCGCTCGGCCGATGCGTCTGCGTGACGGTCCGCCGGGTCACCTCGGCGGCGGAGGCATCGAGCGCTCCGGCGACGACGAGGGCCGCCAGAAGCGGCACGCCGTGACGCGCGAAAGAACGGGCGGACTTCTTCTTCATGACGCAACCCCGGCCATACTGGCCGCGGGCCTTGAGCCGTCGCGGCCCACTCTGGATACCGGCCGCAGGCAGGGCCCGGCAAACGGAGACCGCTCCGAAATTCCGTCCAATTCGATAGAGAACTTCCAGTTGTTCGGCGGTTGACGGTGGCGATCAGTCGTCCGCGGCGCCGACGGACGCCGTGGCCGGCGAGCCACCCGCATGGCGCTCGATGCGCTGCCAGGCGCTCTCGAGGTGCGCCCGCATCGCCGCGTGCGCGGCCGCCGGGTCGCCGGCGCGGATCGCCTCGACGACGGCCGCGTGCTCGGCCTCCACCGCCGCCTTGCGGGCGAGGAAGTTGCCCTGGTCCTCCGGCGACGGCTTCATGGCGGTGGCGAGGAAGGCCGAGAGCAGCTCGAGCACCCGCAGGAAGTAGTCGTTGTGGGCGGCGCGGGCGACGGCGAAGTGGAAGGCCAGGTCCTCCGCCGCGCCGTCGCGGGCGGCGGCGCGCTGCAGCGCCATGGCCTCGCCAAGGGCGGTCAGATCCGCTTCGGTTCGGCGCGTCGCGGCGAGTTCCGCCGCTCCCGCCTCGAGGTGGCCGCGCAGCTCGAAGATCTGCCGCACCACGTCCAGCGAACCGGCCTGCCAGCGCGACACGCGCAGCGCCGGCGGGCGCGGATCCTCGCTCGTGTAGAGCCCGCTGCCGCGCCGCGATTCGACGAGCCCGCTCGCCTTCAGCTGGGCGAGCGCCTCGCGCAGCACCGGCCGGCTGACGCCGAGACGGCTCGCCAGATCATGTTCGGACGGCAGGCGCGAGCCCGGCGCGAGGCCGCCACCGAGCAGCCACGTGTGCAGCGAGGCGACGACCGCGTCCGTCAGGTTCTCGCGCGGCCCGGGCGGTTCGAGATGCATGGCCTTCGTCCAGATGGGCGCCGCAACTTGTCTTACAACTCTGCGGGCGGTAGAGGTGGTGACACCGTACCATCGTTCGGTTGGGCCCGCCCCCGGGCCGATCGCCGCCGGTGGCCCGTGCGGGGGGCAAAAAAGTGTGCCGCGACGAGACGCAGGTGGCGACCGCGCCGCCGATCCGCGGGAGCGTGTCGTGACGGAGGCCGGCGGCGTGCCGCTCTACGTCCCGACGGAGGTCGTCGACGAGGTGCTCCTCTGGCCGGAGATGGTGGAGCGGCTGCGCTCCGCCTATGCGGCGGGCGTCGCGGAGGCCGCCAATCCGCCGCGGGTGGTGGCGCGCGGCGACCGCACCTGGTTCCGCGCCCTCGCCTCTGCGCCCGCCACCTCGCGCTACATGGGCGCGAAGATCTTCGGCATGTCGCGGGCCCGGTCGGTCAGCTACGTCGTCGCCCTGATGGACCAGGAGACCGGCGGGTTCGCGGGCTTCGTCGACGCCTACCGCGTCACCGCCTGCCGCACCGGCGCCACCTCGGCCGTTGCCGTAGACAAGCTCGCGGCGCCGGGCCCGAAGACGCTCGCCATCCTCGGCAGCGGCACGGAAGCGACCTCGCACGCCTTCGCCATCGCCGCCGTGCGGCCCCTGACGGCGATCGCCGTGTTCTCGCCGACGGCGGCGAACCGCGAGGCGCTCGCGGCCCGCCTGTCGCGCGAGCTCGGCGTCGCCGCCCGCGCAGTCGCGACGCCCGAGGAGGCCGTCGCCGGAGCGGACATCGTCGCCGCCTGCGCCCGGGCGAAGGGCGAAATCCCGATCCTCCATGGCGGCTGGCTCGCTCCCGGAACCGTCGTCGTGTCGATCGGCTCGACGCTGCCGGAGCAGCGCGAGATCGACGTCAGCGTCGTCGGGGCCTGTGACCTCATCGTCTGCGACATGGTCGAGGAGGTGGTCGAGGAGACCGGCGACATGATCGCCGCCCGCGCCGCCGGCCTTGATTTCCACGACAAGCTCGCGAGCCTCGATGCCCTTGTCCGCGGCGACCTCGACGAGCGGCTCGCCCGCGCGCGGCTGCCGATGTTCAAGTCCGTCGGCGCGGCGATCCAGGACATCGTCATCGCCGAGCTCGCCTTCGAGACGGCCGTCGCGCGCGGCCTCGCTTTGCCCTTTCCCGCACCCATCCACCTCAAGCGGCCGAAGCCGGCCGCCAAGCCCTGAGGACCGCGCCGATGCCGAGCTACCGGAAGTCCGAGGCGCGCGAGTGGGCGAAGGCGAGCCTCGTCGGCTGCTCGAACGTCGTCATCCCCTCCTACACCGCCGACCTCAAGGGCCTGAACGAGGCGGGCATCCGCCACGACATCCGGAAGGTCATCGACTTCGGCTTCTCCGGCACGCTGCTCGTCTCCGAGGTCGCGATCACGCTCGAGGAATACCGCCAGTTCTTCCAGTGGGCGAACGACGAGGCCGTCGGCCGCATCCACCTGATCCACCACGCGATGTTCAACACCCTCGCCGAGAACATCGAGGCGGCGAAGATCGCCGAGGAGAACGGCGCGGAGCTCGTGCTCCTCTGCTATCCGGTCAACTTCTACGCCGAGAATGACGAGGACATCTACCGCTACACCAAGGCGTTCTGCGACAACACGAACCTCGCCGTGATGCTGTTCCAGGTGCCGCACTGGGGATTCCAGCGCGTGCACGGCTCGGACATCCGCGCGAGCCTGCTGCGCCGCCTCATCGACGAGTGCCCGAACCTTGCCGCCATCAAGGCCGAAGGCGGCATGCCGTCGATCATGGGTTTCGTCGAGTGCCACCGCCTGTTCGGCAAGGAAGTGGTGATCTCGAACCCGCTTGAGAAGGACATGATCCCGCTCGCCCAGCTCGTGCCGATCCAGTATTCCGGCACCAGCAACACCGAATATTTCGGCCCGACGATCCCGGCGATCCACAAGCTGCTGCAGGACGGGAAATACGACGAGGCGACGGATCTCTACTGGAAGATCAACCCGGCCCGCAAGGCGAATGCGGCGGCGAGTGCGTCGAATGCCCAGACCGGGGTGATCAACCGGCTGCAGTGGAAGTACCAGGGGTGGCTCGCCGGCATGAACGGGGGGCCGCTGCGGCAGCCTTCCGCCCGCCTCCTCGACGTGACCGCGGCGCAGCTCCGGAGCGGCCTCGTCCGCTCCGGCCTGCCGGTGACGGAGGACCACGACCGGCAGTTCTTCATCGGCCGCCACCCGGCCGGCGCGGCGGACGCCCGCCTCGCCGCGGAGTAGCGCCTCGCCACTCAGAACGGCCGGTCGCCGCGGATGGTGATGCGGTGCATGACGCGACGCTCGGTGTAGTCCGACACGGCATAGTGCTGCGTCACGCGGTTGTCCCAGACCGCGAGGTCCCCGGCCTTCCAGCGGAAGCGGACCTGGAACTCCGGCACGCGGGTGTGTTCGAAGAGATAGCCGAGGACGGCGTCGCTCTCCTTGCGGGAGACGCCGAGGAGGCGCTCGGTGAAGCCCTCGTTGATGAACAGCGCCTTGCGGCCGGTGACCGGGTGCGTGCGGATGACGGGATGTTCGGCCGGCGGCAGCGCCTGCAGCTCCTGCAGCCGCTTGCGGCCCTTCTCGTCCTTCCAGAGGTTGGAGCGGATCTCGTCGCCGAACGCCTTGATGGTGCGGTGCTCGGCCTGCATGCCGTCGAGATAGGCCTTCATCTTGTCCGACAGGGCGTCGTAGGCGGCGGTGCCGCTCGCCCAGATGGTGTCGCCGCCGGACGAGGGCGCCTCGAGGCAGTAGAGCACGGAGCCGAGCGTCGGCATCGCCCGGCCGGAGAAGTCGGTGTGCCAGAGCTCCTGGGTGTTGTAGGGGCGCCGGCCGCCGCCGAAGGCGAGCACGTCGATCTCCGGAAAGGCCTCGTCCTTGTCGAAGGAGGATTCGTTCGCCGGCTGCGGCTCGCCGAACAGGCGGGCGAAGGCGGAGAGCTCGGCATTGGAGAGCCGCTGGTCGTGGAAGAACACGACCTGAAAGGCGTGTAGGGCGTCGAGGACGTCCTGCCTCTCGTCGTCCGACAGGGGCTTCGAGAGGTCGAGGCCGGAGAGGTCGGCGCCGATCGCCGGCGTCGTCGGCCGCGCCGTCAGGGCGGAGCGGAAGCGCGGGCCGGCGTCGGGGCTCGGTGCGGCATGCGCGGCGGGACTGCTGGCGGCCATGGACGGATCCTTCCCACATTCTTGTTCCGGCGCCCGGCGCGAGGCCGCCCTCCGAGGACGGCGGCGGCACGGACCCCGCGGATCCCCCATCATCCCCGCCTCGGCCGCGGACGGCACCCCGCCACCATGCAACGCTGCGGGGCCGGCGATGGAACGGTGGGGTGGGGCGGGTGGGTGCCCTTCCCCCTCTCCCGGCCGCAGGCGGGGAGAGGGTGGCGCGCAGCGCCGGGTGAGGGCGCGCGGCGAAGCCGCGCGGGAGGCCCGCGCCGAGGATGCCGCTTCCGCGCCGCCTTCGCGGCGCGGCCCTCATCCCCCTGCCGGGACCCCGGATCAAGTCCGGGGCAGGCTCTTCTCCCACCGGCCGGTGGGAGAAGGGACAATGGGCGCCCACTCGCCTCACGTCTCTCCTCCCGCATACACGTCCCCTCCCCGCAAACACCGCCAGCCCCGCACGGATTTCCCGCCGGGGGTCTGCCAACTCTCTCCCCCTCCGCGGTGAAGGGGACGGGGCGCCGATCGGCGCAATCCGTATGGTGGCGGCGGATGTACGCTCCGCCGCAGGGTGCCGAAGCACCCGCGCCTTGCGGCGCCCCGTATGTGCGGTGTTGCCTGGGTCCCGGTGCTCTCCCTGGCGGTCCTGCAGGCCGGCGCGCTTTCCTCGCCTTGGTCGCCGCAGGCGCTACTCCCTGGCGTCACCGTTGCCGGTGACGCTGCCTCCGCCCTCGCGAAGGCCCGGGACGCCGCTCGTGGTGGCGGCGGAAGGCTTTACCCACGATCCCCCCGAGGAAGGAGTTTGCGCGTCTCCTCCAGCCGCGGGTCACCGCCGTCCACCCCGCGGGAACCGGTACGCCCCCGGCTGCGCCCCTCCGGGCGGACGGGAGAAGTGTGGATGGGGATGATGTCCGTGTCAAGGGTTTTATTCCTATCGCGGAACGGGGGATGCTGCTGGTCGATGGTCGGCAGTGGGCAGTGAGCGATTTGATCGTGGGAGGGCAGGAGGCGGGAGTGTGAGGGTGGTGCCCAGCTCCTTCTTGCCGTTCGCGCCGTCCTCTCCCCGTGGTCATTCCCGGCCTTGTGCCGGGAACCTACCCGTTTCCGCACACACGGCGCCCGCCGCCGCCGTTCCATTCGCTGCGGCGTCACATGGGTTCCCGGCACAAGGCCGGGAATGACTTCGGAGAGGTCGGGAGAAGGCGCGGCATCGAGCGCGCCGCTGGCGCGCCCTCCTTGCGCTGGGCCCCGGATCGGCGCTCGCCGGCGGCCGCTTGTCCGGAGTGACGATCGAGGGGATGGAAACGTGGGCCGGCGCTCGCCTGCGGCTCCGAGGCCCCGGGTGACGATGGCGGGAATGGGAGCCGTAGCCGAGACGCCGGCGGCGTCTCCCCTCTCCCGCCGACGGGCGGGAGAGGGTGCCCGAAGGGCGGGTGAGGGCCGCGTGGCGAAGCCGCGCGGAAGAGGCGCGTGCGGCGAGGCGTTCCGCGCCGCGTTCGCGGCGCGGCCCTCATCCGGCCCTTCGGGCCACCTTCTCCCGCAAGCGGGAGAAGGGAGACGTTGCGTCATCCCGTGCGCGGGAGAAGGGTCACGTTGCGTCATCCCGCTCGCGGGAGAAGGGTCACGCGGCGCCCTCCGGCTCGCGGGAGAAGGGACACATGACGCCCCCCGTGCCCAATGCCAGCGGTGGAGGACTGGCCGGCCGGCGGCATGCCCGCGCTCCCCTTGCATGAGGGTGCGACACGGCGGGACGGCGCAACGATAAAGAACAAGCGATGCCGTCACCGCCTGTTGATCCGTAGAATCCAACACCTGATCCATCGAAATCCTGTCCTTGAGCCGCCTCATCAAAATCTGTGAAACAAACACCGTCCTTCATAATCCCGTCATGTCATCGAACCGTCAGACTGGAACCATATCAGTTCGAGCCTAGCGCCGGTTGATGCTGAGCCGCGCAAGCTTTCCCTGATCGATGGAGTTCCCGATGACCGAGACCCCGAACGCGTGGTCGGCCGAGGCCCTGGAAGCGAACGACGACGTGCCGTCGAACGCCTCCGCCAATCCGACCATGGGCGACATCATCGCCGTGCGCATGTCGCGCCGCGACATCCTGCGCGGCTCCCTCGCCGTGTCGGCGATCGCCGCCACCGTGTCGCCGCTCGCCCTCGCCGCCGGCCGCGCCGAGGCGGCGCCGGATGTGCCGGAGGGCTCGAGCTTCTACTTCAACGAGATCATCGCCGGCGTCGACCAGGACCACCACGTCGCCAAGGGCCATTCCGCCGACGTGCTGATCCGCTGGGGCGACCCGGTGCTGCCGGGCGCGCCGAAGTTCGACCCCGAGAGCCAGACCGCCGCCAAGCAGGCTGAGCAGTTCGGCTACAACTGCGACTTCGTCGGCTACGCGCCGATCGACGGCTCGAACGACCGCGGCCTCCTCTGCATCAACCACGAGTACACCGAGCCGGACATCATGTTCCCCGGCTACCTCGGCCTCGCCCTGCAGACGCAGGAACAGACCGACATCGAGATGAACGCCCACGGCGGCTCGATCGTCGAGATCAAGCGGGCGAGCAACGGCAAGTGGCGGGTGATCCGCTCGTCGGCCTTCAACCGCCGCATCACCGCCTCGACCCCGATGCAGTTAACCGGCCCGGCCGCCGGCAGCGACCGCCTGAAGACCTCGGCCGACACCACGGGCCTCAACGTCCTCGGCATGCTCAACAACTGCGCCGGCGCGATGACGCCGTGGGGCACGTGGCTCACCTGCGAGGAGAACTTCAACGGCTACTTCGGCGGCGTGCTGCCGGTCGACCACCCGGAGGCGACAAACCACCGCCGCTACGGCGTCTCCGGCACGACGTTCTACGCCTGGAGCCGGTTCTACGACCGGTTCAACCTCGGCGAGGAGCCGAACGAGCCGAACCGCTTCGGCTGGGTGGTCGAGATCGACCCGTTCGACCCGAACTCGGTGCCGAAGAAGCGCACCGCCCTCGGCCGCTTCAAGCACGAAGGCGCCGCCAACATCATCAACAAGGACGGCCGCTTCGTCGTCTACCAGGGTGACGACCAGGCGTTCGACTACGTCTACCGCTTCGTCACCGAGGCGAAGGTGGACCTCGAGAACCGCGAGAACAACCTCGACATCCTCGACGAGGGCACGCTGTTCGTCGCGAAGTTCCGCGAGGACGGCACCGGCCGGTGGATCCCGCTCACCTTCGGCAAGGGCCCGCTGACGCCGGAGAACGGCTTCAACTCCCAGGCCGACGTGCTCATCGAGGCGCGCCGCGCCTCCGACCTCCTCGGCGCCACCAAGATGGACCGCCCGGAGGACATGGAAGCCAATCCGGTGACCAACAAGGTCTACCTGATGCTGACCAACAACAACTCCCGCACCGCCGAGCAGACCGACGCGGCCAACCCGCGCGCCCAGAACGCCTTCGGCCACGTGATCGAGATCACCCCGGCGGACGGCGACAACCACGCTCGCCCCGAGTTCACCTGGGACATCCTGCTGCGCTGCGGCGATCCGTCGATCGCCGAAGTGGGCGCCACCTTCAACGCCGCGACCACAGAGAACGGCTGGTTCGGCATGCCCGACAACTGCGCCGTCGACCACATGGGCCGCCTCTGGATCACCACCGACGGCAACAGCCTGTCGGCGACCGGCCGCGCCGACGGCGTCTGGGCAATCGAGACCGAGGGCGAGCTGCGCGGCACCTCGCGGCACTTCTACCGCGTGCCGGTGGGGGCCGAGATGTGCGGCCCCTACTTCACCCCGGACGACCGGACGCTGTTCCTCGCCGTGCAGCACCCGGGCTCGGGCGGCGGCTCGACCTTCGAGGCCCCGACCACCCGCTGGCCGGACTTCAAGGACGGCGTGCCGCCGCGTCCCTCCGTCGTGGCGGTGACGAAGAACAACGGCGGCCCGATCGGCGGCAAGCCGCGCAAGGCCTGATCCGCGCCGCGCAGAGCAAGACCCCCGGCGGCGCAGTGGCGGCGGCGGGGTCCGGGATTTAGGGTGCGGGCGCCGGGACCAGAGGGTTCCGGCGCCCTTTCCGCACCGGAGCCCCGCCGATGCCCCCTCGCCCGCCAGTCTTCCTCTCGGCCCCGATCGCCGCCCTCGTCGAGGGCATCCTGCGCGAGGACACGACGATCGGCACGGTCCGGGCCCATGGCGACCACGGCATCGGCACCTTCAACGACCTCGACGGCGAGATGGTGCTGATCGACAACGTCGTCTACCGGCTGCGGCCGGAGGGCGGCGCCGACGTGATCGGCGACGAGGTGCAGACGCCGTTCGCCTGCTCGACCTTCTTCACCGGCGACACCGAGGAGCGGCTCGCGGCGCCGATCGGCGAGGACGCGTTCGAGACCCACCTCGCCTCCATGCTGCCCTCGAGGAACCTCGTCTACGCGGTGCGAATCGACGGGCGGTTCGACCGGGTGAAGGCCCGCTCGGTGCCGAAACAAGCGAACTACCGGCCGCTGGTCGAGGTCGCGAAGATCCAGACGGTGTTCGAGTTCGCCGACATCGAGGGCTCGATGGTCGGGTTCTGGACGCCGTCCTTCCTGCAGTCGGTGCACGTGCCGGGCTTCCACCTGCACTTCATCTCCGCCGACCGCAGCTGCGGCGGCCACGTGCTCGCCATGGCGACGCGCGACGTGACGGTGCGGCTGCAGCATGCGCCGCGGGTGGAGCTCGGGCTGCCGCTGACGCTCGACTTCCTGACGATGGAGAGCACCCGCGACGTCCACGCGGACGTCGTGAGCGCGGAGCGCTGAGGCGGGCGTCGCTTTCTGCGCGGCAGGCGTCGCAATCCGCCATGCGGCGGACGGGCGGCGGGCTCACCCTCGGGGCGACACCCTGGGGAGGGATCGACCATGTCCGCCGTCGCTGCCGCTGCCGCCGCCTTTGCCGAGCCGCCCGTGGCGGCCGGGACCGTCGCCGACTGGCGGCCCTTCGTCACCCGCCACCGGATCCTGTTGGCGCGCCGGCAGGGCGACGACGTGACGGTCGCCTGGAGCGACGGGCGGGAGAGCCCCTACGACGCGCTGTGGCTGCGCGACAACTGCCCGTGCACGGACTGCGTCAACCCGGTGACGCGGGAACAGGTGTTCGAGATCACCGCGGTGCCGGAGGACCTCGCCCCGGCTACCGTCCATGTGGAGCCGGACCGGCTCACCGTCCGCTGGGCGGACGGGCACGTCTCGCCGTTCGAGGCGGGGTTCCTCAGGGTGCATGCGACCGACGACGCGTCCCGGGCGGAGCGGCGGCGGGCGAAGCGGCCGTGGCGGGCGGAGCGGCTCGCGGCGATCCCGACGTTCGCCTACGACGCGGTGACGGGCAGTGACCGCGGCCTCCTCGCCTGGCTGTCGGCGCTCGAGGCGGAGGGGCTGACGAAGATGGTGGGGGTACCGACGGAGCCGGGCACCGTCGGGCGCATCGCGAACCTCATCTCGTTCATGCGCGAGACCAACTTCGGCATCATCTTCGACGTGTTGACGAAGCCGGAGGCAGACAGCAACGCCTACACGTCGCTGCAGCTTCCCTTCCACACCGACCTGCCGACCCGCGAACAGCAGCCGGGCGTGCAGTTCCTCCACTGCCTCGTCAACGACGCGACCGGCGGCGAGAGCCAGTTCGTCGACGGCTTCGCGGTCGCGGCGGCGCTGCGCGAGGAGGATCCGGAGCTGTTCCGGATCCTCTCGACGACGCCGGTCGAGTTCCGCAACAAGGCGCGGCGCTCGGACTATCGCTGCCGGGCGCCGGTGATCGGGCTCGACACGGAAGGCGAGGTCTCGGAGGTGCGGGTGGCGAACTTCCTGCGGGCGCCCTTCGACCTTCCGCCGGCCGAGATGCGGCCGTTCTACCGGGCCTACCGGCGCTTCTGCCAGCTCACCACCGACCCGCGCTTCCTCGTCGAGACGCGCCTCGACGCCGGCGAGATGTGGACCTTCGACAACCGCCGGGTGCTCCACGCCCGCGCTGCCTTCGACCCCACCTCCGGCCACCGCCACTTCCAGGGCTGCTATCTCGACCGCGACGAACTCCTGTCGCGCATCCGCGTGCTTGAGCGGGAGGTCAGCGCCGGCTGAGGAAGGCGGCCGGCTTGCAGAAAGCGACACGGGCGTCGCAATCTGTCGGCCGGACGGGTGGGCGGCGGGGGGCCGCGGAATGTTTCAGCCTTACGAGGGCGACGCACCGGAGCCGATCGGCTTCCTGCTCGTGCCGCGCTTCTCGATGATGGCGGTCGCCTCGGCCATCGAGCCGCTCAGGGTGGCGAACCGGCTCGCCGGGCGGGCCCTCTTCGCCTGGCGGCTCTATTCGCCCGACGGCGCGCCGGCGCCGGCCTCGAACGGGCTGCCGATCGTCGCCGACGCGCCGATCGACGCCTTCGACGGCGCCCCCACCCTCGTCGTCTGCCCGAGCTTCGACCCGCAGCTCTTCGAGACGAAGGCGCTGCTGTCGGCGCTCCGGCGGATCGCGCGGGCGGGAACGACGCTGGTGGCGATCGACACCGGCGCCCACTTCCTCGCCCGCGCCGGCCTCCTCGACGGGGTGCGGGTGACGATGCACTGGGAGGCGGTGCCGGGGTTCCGCGAGGAGTTTCCCGGCATCGCGGTGACGGAGGAGCTCTACGAGATCTCCGGCCGGGTGGTGACGTGCGCCGGTGGCACGGCCGCTCTCGACATGATGCTCGAAATGATCCGCCTGAAGCATGGCGAAGCGCTCGCGGTGGCCGTCTCCGAACAGTTCATCCACGACCGCATCCGCGCCCGCTCCTCGGCCCAGCGCATGGCGCTTCCGAGCCGCCTCGGGACCGGCAACGGCAAGGTGGTGCGGGCGGCGGCGATGATGGAGGCGGCGCTCGAGCGGCCGGTGGCGACGGCGGCGATCGCCCACAGGCTCGGCATCACCGCCCGGCAGCTCGAGCGGCTGTTCCGCGGCCACCTCGGCACGACGCCTGGCCACCACTATCTCGGGCTGCGCCTCGCGCGGGCGCGGCAGCTGCTGCAGCAGACGGAGATGACGGTGGCCGAGATCGCGGTGGCGACGGGGTTCTCGTCCGCCTCCGCCCTGTCGCGCGCCTATCGAGGGCGCTACGGACGGGCGCCGCGGGCGGAGCGGCCGGCGGCGAGCCCGCCCTCCCCGGCCGTCAGGACGTTCCCGCCTCCGCCGGCCGCTGCGACGCGTGACGGGCGGGGTCGTACATGACGAGCCGGTTCCGGCCGGCCGACTTGGCGCTGTAGAGCGCGGCGTCGGCGCGGGCGGCGGTGACGTCGATCCCGCGGGTGATGTCGACCATCGAGGCGCCGATGCTGACGGTGATGGCGACCGGCGCCCCGCCGTCGAGCTCGATGGGATTGCGGCGGACGGCGAGGATCAGGCGCTCGGCGAAGCGCGACAGGGCGAACTCGTCGCACTCCGACACGAGCACCACGAACTCGTCGCCGCCCCAGCGGCCGCAGATGTCCTGCCGGCGCATCGAGCGGGTGATGCGCCGCGCCACCTCCATCAGCACCCGGTCGCCGGCGGCATGGCCACGGCTGTCGTTGATCTCCTTGAGTGCATCGAGGTCGACGAGCAGGAGGCCGAGGTCGGTTCCGTTGCGCCCAGCCCAGCCGCGCTCCGCCTCGACCGCCTGCTCGAAGCCGCGGCGGTTGAGGACGTCGGTGAGCGGATCGAGATTGGCGAGGCGCTCGAGCTGCTCGGTCCGCTCCTCGACCATCCGCTCGAGCATCTTCTTCTGGTCGGCGACCGCTGCGGCCATGGCAGTGAACGCGCCCGAAAGCCGGCCGATCTCGTCACCGCGGCCGTCGGGCTCGATCGCGGCGGCCTCGCCGGCCTGCACGCGGCCGACCGCCGTCTCGAGGCGCCCGAGCCGGTCGAGGACCTGCCGCTTAAAGAGGACCGTCACGAGCACCGCGGCGAGCGCCAGCATGGCGACGAGCAGCACGCCAATCGGCAGGAACAGCCGCCCGTCGATGATCTCGTCGATGTTCATGATGGTGACGTTGAACCAGCCGATCTCGCCGAGATAGCCGACGCCGACGAGGACGCGGTGGCCGTCCAGCGTGAGAAAGGCGGATCGCACCGGCACGCGGCCGCTCTTCACGTCGGCCATCATGGCGGCCAGCGTCTGGCGGTCCTCCTCGCCGTCCACCTCGAGGAAGATGGTCTTCTTCGCCTTCGTGTCCTTGGTCAGGCTGTGGAAGTCGACCATCTCCGGGTCGCGGTGGGCCTGGATGGCGCCGCTGTCGTCGACGAACAGGCTCTGCACGCCCGTCTGCGGGATGGCGACGACGTCGCGGATGAAGGCGGTGAGGTCGATGCCGGTGCCGACGACGCCGAGCACGCGGCTGCCGTCGCGGATCAGGCAGTTCACCCAGACCTTGGTGACGCCGATGTTGTCGTCGTGGTCGACGTTGAGCTGGCAGGTCGGCTCGCGGGCGATGGTGGTGAAGTACCAGCCGTCGCGGGGGTTGGCGCGGTCGACGCGGTAGCGCAGTTCCTGGCCGGTGTAGGTGCCGGCGCGGTCGTTGAAGTAGTAGTCCCCGCTGGAATCGATGACGAGGAAGACGCTGCCGTCGGCGAAGGCCTGGCGGTAGTGGTCGAGTTCGGCGAGGCCGCGGGCCCGCGCCGCCGGATCGGCCTCGTTGCCCGCCCACGCGACGATGGCCGGCGCACGGGCGAGGGTCTCGGCGAGCGATGCCTCCCGGAAGAGGGTCTCGAGGCCGCGGTAGCGGTCGAAGAGGATCTGCTTCTCGGCGAACAGGGTGCCGAGCGTCATCGTCGTCCGGCCGATGATCCAGTCGAAGGCGACGTAGGCGGGCACCGACACGGCGACGAAGACGGCGAGGATGAGCAGGAACACCCGCGTCCTCAGGCTCGTCGAGACCGCCGTGCGCACGCCGCTCATCTCCCCCTCGCTTCGGGGAGCCCCGACCGCTGCGGGCGTGCGAGCAGACAAGGGACGCTCGCGGCGCCTGGCGGGTTCGATGGGTCGCCTGACGAGTTCATCACCGCGCTGCTGTTCCACCCGTCCCCAGGACCCTATTCAATTTCAAGTTGAAGGCGGTTCATCGACTTTGGTAGGAGTATGGCCACAGAGATAACAAGAGGCAACGCCGCATGACCTCGGGGGAGGTGCTGGTGCGAGTGGCAGACGAGCAGGACGACGGCGCGATCGCCGACACCCACATCAGGGCCTTCGGGCGGCCGGACGAAGCGGCGCTGGTGCGCCGGATCATCAAGGAAGGAGGGGAGCTTGCCTCCCTCGTGGCGGAAGCCGGCGGCATCGTGGTCGGCCATGCCCTCCTCAGCCGCGTGGACGCGCGGGTTGACGGCCGCCCGGTGTCCACGCTGGCCCTCAACCCGGTGAGCGTCCGCCCCACCCACCAGCATCGCGGCATCGGCAGCAGGCTCGTTCGCGCCGCCCTCGCCCATGCCGACGAGATGGGTGCGGAGGTGGTGGTCGTCGTCGGCGACCCCGGCTTCTATCGCCGTTTCGGCTTCTCCACCGGGCCGGCGCAGGTCTTCGGCAGCATCCGGGCTCCCAGCACCTTGCAGGCGGTCGAACTGGTGCCGGGTGCGCTCTCAGGCGCCAGCGGCGTCGTCGACTACCCGTGGACCTTCGCCGCCGAGTGAGGGCCCGGCCCCTCAGTCGTGGAAGTCGAGGCCCATCTCGCGATAGCGTTCCGGATCATCGGCCCAGGCCCCCCGCACCTTGACGAACAGGAAGAGGTGGACCGGCCGTTCCACGATCTCGGCGATCTCCTGGCGAGCCGCCGTCGAGATCGCCTTGATGGTCGCGCCGCCCTGACCGATGACGATCTTCTTCTGGCTGTCGCGCTCGACATAGATCGTCTGCTCGATGCGGACCGCTCCGCCCTTCACGTCCTTCCACTGCTCGGTCTCGACGTGCGCCTCGTAAGGCAGTTCGTCGTGCAGCCGCATCATCAGCTTCTCGCGCGTCACCTCCGCCGCGAGCTGCCGGAGCGGCAGATCGGAGACCTGATCCTCCGGATAGTGCCAGGGTCCGGCCGGAACGGCGCCAGAGAGGTAGCCGAGGAGGTCCTGCACGCCGTCGCCGGTGAGGGCGGAGACCATGAACGTCCGCTCGAAACCGGCGCGCGCGTTGGCGTCGGCGGCGAGCGCGAGCAGCGTGTCGCGGCGGACGAGGTCGATCTTGTTGAGGACGAGGATCTTCGGCTGCCGGACCTCGGCGAGGCCGGCGAGGATGGCGTCCGCCTCCTCGTCGATGCCGCGGCGGGCGTCGATCAGCATCGCCACGAGGTCGGCGTCCTTGGCGCCGCCCCAGGCGGTCGTCACCATCGCCCGGTCGAGGCGCCGTCGCGGCTTGAAGATGCCGGGCGTGTCGACGAAGACGATCTGGGCGGCGCCGGCGAGGGCGATGCCGCGCACGAGGGCGCGCGTCGTCTGCACCTTGTGGGTGACGATCGTCACCTTGGTGCCGACGAGCGCATTGACGAGGGTGGACTTGCCGGCGTTCGGGGCCCCGATGAGCGCGACGAAGCCGCAGCGCGTGGCCTCGGCCGGCGAAGGCGCGCCGGGCGGCGCGCCCGCTGCGGGATCGGGATGGGTGTCGTCGCTCACGCGCGTGTCTCCGTCGGCGGCCAGATGCCCTCGCGGACGAGCATGGCGGACGCCGCGCCCTGCTCGGCCTCGCGTTTCGACCGGCCGGCCCCTTCGGCCGGATCCAGTCCCTCGACGCGCACGAGGACAGTGAAGCGGGGCTCGTGGTCGGGTCCCGTGCGGGCGACCGCCTCGTAGATCGGCGTCGGCAGGGACTGCCCCTGCACCCACTCCTGCAAAGTCGTCTTGGCATCCCGCCGCGCGGCCGCGAAGCCGAGCATGCGCGGCCGCCAGTAGCGCTCGACGAGCGCCGTCGCGGCGGCATAGCCGCCGTCGAGATAGACGGCCGCAAGCACCGATTCGCAGACGTCGCCGAGGATCGCGGTCTTGCGCCGCCCGCCAGCCTGAGCCTCGCCAGTGCCGATCCGCACCGCCGCGTCGAGACCGAGCTCGACGGCGACCTCGGCACACGTCTCGCGGCGGACGAGATGGTTGAGGCGGCGGGCGAGCTCACCCTCGTCCGCCTCGGGATAGGCCTCGAGCAGCATCGTCGCGATCGCAAGCCCGAGGACGCGGTCGCCGAGGAACTCGAGCCTCTGATAGCTGTCCTGCCCGACGTCCGTGACGCCCGGGGCGCTGGCGTGGGTCAGGGCCCTCTCGAGCAGGCCGGGGTCGGCGAAGACGTGGCCGAGGCGGGCTTCGAGGCCGCCGTCGGGGCGCGTGCCAGCAGCGGACGCCGGCCTCCCCGGACCGCCCGTGCCCGCCTCGCGCGCGCGGCTCAAAGGGTGTCGAAGATGCGGTTCCAGCGCACCGTCCACGGCCACAGCCAGACCTTCCACAACGGCTCCCCCTCCCCCACGGAGAAGAAGATCACCTGGGCCTTGCCGACGAGGTTCTCGAAGGGGACGTAGCCGACGCCGTCGAGGTAGCGGCTGTCCTTCGAGTTGTCGCGGTTGTCGCCCATCATGAAGAAGTGGCCTGCCGGCACCTTGTAGACGGGCGTGTCGTCGTAGAGATCGCCGCTGCCGTATTCGAGGGTGTCGTAGGAGACGCCGTTCGGCAGGGTCTCGCGGTAGCGGGCGGTGCGGCTCTCGACGCCGTACTGGTCGGTCTCGACGAAGTCGGCGATCCGCTCGCGCTTCACGGCGGTGCCGTTGATGTGCAGCACCCCGCCGATCATCTGGATCGAGTCGCCCGGCAGACCGACGACGCGCTTGATGTAGTCGGTGGCATTGTCGGTCGGCAGCTTGAAGACGACCACGTCGCCGCGCTCCGGCTCGGCCGCCCACACACGCCCCGAGAACGGCACGATGCCGAAGGGGAACGAGTAGCGGCTGTAGCCATAGGAGTACTTCGACACGAACAGGTAGTCGCCGATCAGCAGCGTGTTCATCATCGAGCCGGAGGGGATGTTGAACGGCTGGAAGAGGAACGTCCGGATCACCAGCGCCAGCAGCAGCGCCTGGACGACGACCTTGACGATCTCGGAGAAACCGCCCTGCTTGCCCGCCTTCACGGTCTCCGCCTTGTCGCTCGCCACCACTGTCTCGCTCTCGTTGGGGCCCGCGGGGCACCGGGCCTCGGGGGCGCCGTCGGGTGAGGCCTAGATAGAGGCTCGCCGCGGTCGGCGCAACGCAGGGCGATGCACCTCCGCCGTCGCAGGGCGGCCGTGGCGCCGATCCGGCGCGGCGGGCCCGGCGACCGGGTCGCGGCGCCGCCCCTCTCAGACGGGCTGAACCCAGTCCTTCGGCCAGGCGGAGATGACGACGAAGGCCTGCGCCATCGGCCAGTCGTCGGTCATCGTGAGGTCGATGCGGGCGACGAAGCCCGGCGGCGTCATCGCCGCGAGGCGCGCCGCGGCGCCGCCGGCCAGCACCAGCGTCGGCTTGCCGCTCTTCTCGTTGACGACGCCCATCTCGCGCCAGGCGACGCCCATGCGGATGCCGGAGCCGAGGGCCTTCGAGCACGCCTCCTTGGCGGCGAAGCGCTTCGCATAGGAGGCGGCGCGGGTGGCGCGCGGATCGGACTTCGCCCGCTCCACCTCGGTGAAGACGCGGTTGGTGAAGCGCTCGCCGAAGCGGGCGAGCGTCTTCTCGACGCGGCGGATGTCGATGAGGTCGGTTCCGATGCCGATGATCATGAAGGACCCTCAGGCGAGGCCGCGGCTGCCGGGCTTCACCGCCGGGATGGCGGCGAGCTCGGGCGGCAGCGCGTCCGGGGAATAGGCCGGCACCTTGTACTCGCAGAGGGCGATGAGCGGCGCGCCGACGTCCGCCTCGCCCGCCGAGCGGTCGATCAGGCAGGCGCAGGCGACGACCTCGGCGCCGAGGGCGGTGACGGCGGCGACCGTCTCGCGGATCGACAGGCCGGTGGTGACGATGTCCTCGACGATGACAACCTTCGCGCCCGGCTCGATCTCGAAGCGGCGGAGGCGGAACTCGCCGCCCTCGCGCTCGACCCAGACGGCCGGCACGCCGAGGTGGCGGGCGGTCTCGTAGCCGGGGATGAGGCCGCCGAGGGCCGGCGAGACGACGAGGTCGATCGGCTCGGGCACGGCGGCGCGGATCTTGTCGGCGAGGGCCCGGCAGAGCTTCTCCGTCTGGTGCGGGAACATGAAGACGCGGGCCTTCTGCAGGAACACCGGGCTGCGCAGCCCGGAGCTCAGGATGAAGTGGCCCTCGAGCACGGCACCGCACTCGCGGAAGACCTGGAGCACCTCGTCGCGCGTCATCTGTCCTCTCCCGCTTCCGCTCTCGCCGCCCGTCGACCCGTCGCCGTCAGCCGTTCACGCGGGAGACGGTGGACACCGTCGGCCGGGCGCGCAACTGGGCGATGATGCGGTTGAGGTGCTTCAGGTCGAAGACCTCGAGGTCGATCGCCATCTCGTGGGCGTCCTCGCCCTTCCGGATCATCTTGATGTTGTCGATGTTGCCGTCGTTCTCGCCGATCACCTGGGCGATGCCGGCGAGCGACCCGGGCTCGTTGATCGATTCGACGACGATCTGCGCCGGGAAGCGCTCGCCGGCCTCCGGGTCGAGGTCCCAGCGCACGTCCACCCAGCGGTCCGGCTCGTCGTCGAAGGCCTTCAGGGCGGGCGACTGGATCGGGTAGATCGTCACCCCCTCCCCCGGCGTCAGGATGCCGACGATGCGGTCGCCCGGCAGGGCGCCGCCGTTCGGCGCGAAGCGCACCGGCAGGTCGCCCTTGAGGCCGCGGATGGGAATGGAGGGCCGCTCGCCGTCCGGGCGACGGCGCGGCGGCGGAGCGCGGCGCTGGCCGGCAGGCGAGCCGGCCGCCTCCGGATGGACGGCGCGCAGCACGTCCTCGGACCGTAGTTCGCCGCGGCCGACGGCGGTGAGGAGGTCGACCACGGCGGGCTGACCGAGGCGCTGCAGCGCCGGCTCGAGCAGGTCGAGCGCGAAGGGCTTGCCGGCCCGCTCGAAGGCCCGCTCGAGGATGTGGCGCCCGAGACCGCCATACTGGCGTCGCACAGCCTCGCGGGTCGCCCGGCGGATCGCCGACTTCGCCTTGCCGGTGACGGCGATCGATTCCCAGGCCGCCGGCGGCGTCTGCGCCTTCGAGCGGATGATCTCGACCTCGTCGCCGTTCGACAGCTCGGTGACGAGCGGCATGATGCGGCCGTTGATCTTGGCGCCGACGCAGGTGTTGCCGACGTCGGTGTGGACGGCGTAGGCGAAGTCGATGGCGGTGGCGCCGCGTGGCAGCGCGATCAGCATGCCCTTCGGGGTGAAGCAGAACACCTGGTCGTGGAAGAGCTCGAGCTTGGTGTGCTCGAGGAACTCCTCGGGCGTGTCGCCCTCGCTCAGCATGTCGATGGTGCGGCGGAGCCAGGCGTAGGCGCGGCTCTCCTGGGTGAGGCGCGCGATGTTGCGGCCGCCGGTCTCGCCGTCCTTGTAGAGGGCGTGGGCGGCGATGCCGTATTCGGCGACGCGGTTCATCTCGGCGGTGCGGATCTGCAGCTCGACGCGCTGCCGGCTCGGGCCGACGACGGTGGTGTGCAGCGAGCGGTAGTCGTTCTGCTTCGGCGTCGAGATGTAGTCCTTGAAGCGCCCGGGCACGCTCGGCCAGGTGGTGTGGACGATGCCGAGGGCGCGGTAGCAGTCCTCGAGCTCCGGCACGATGACGCGGAAGCCGTAGAGGTCGGATAGCTGCTCGAAGGCGACCGACTTGCGCTGCATCTTGGCGAAGATGGAATAGGGCCGCTTGCGCCGCCCGTGCACCTCGGCGGCGATGCCGCGCTCGACGAGGCGGCGCTTCAGCTCAGTCTCGATCTCCCCCGAGAGGCCGTGGCTGCGCTCGCCGAGGCGGGCGAGGCGCTCGGAGATGGTGGCGTAGGCGTCGGGGTTGAGGTTGCGGAAGGCGAGGTCTTCCAGCTCGTCGCGCAGGTCCTGCATGCCCATGCGGCCGGCGAGCGGCGCATAGATCTCCATCGTCTCCTCGGCGACCGCGGCCCGCTTCTCCGGCGGCACGAACTGCAGCGTGCGCATGTTGTGGAGGCGGTCGGCCAGCTTGACGAGGAGGACGCGCACGTCGTCGGCGACGGCGAGGAGCAGCTTGCGGAAGTTCTCCGCCTGCTTGGCGCGGCGGGTGACGAGGTCGAGCCGGCGGATCTTGGTGAGCCCGTCGACGAGCTTGCCGATCTCGACGCCGAAGACGGTGTCGATCTCCGTGCGCGTGGCGTCGGTGTCCTCGATGGTGTCGTGCAGGAGGGCGACGGCGATGGTCGCATCGTCGAGGCGCAGGTCCGTCAGGATCGCCGCCACCTCGAGCGGGTGGGAGATGTAGGGATCGCCCGAGGCGCGCTTCTGGGTGCCATGCTTCTGCATGGCGTAGACGTAGGCCTTGTTGAGCAGCGCCTCGTCGGTGTTCGGGTTGTAGCGCGTCACCCGCTCGACGAGTTCGTACTGACGCATCATCCCCGGCTACGCCCTCGCAACCCGCCGCTGATGGCGCGGCGACCGCCGGCGGGGCGGCACACGTCGCCGGAAGGCGGCCGCCCCCCTGGTCGCGGCCCGCCCGTCCGACGCCCCGCGAGGCTCCCTCGCCGCCGCGGCGGCGCGGTGCCCCGACGCGTCAGATATCGTCCGTCTTCTCCGGCGGCACCAGACCCTCGAGGCCCTTCAGCAGATCTTCCTCCGACATCCGGTCGAAGGCGATGTCGCCATCGTCGGCGCCGTCGGAGGCGATCATCGCGGCGACCGGCTCCGGCTCGGGCTCGTCGACCTCGACGTACTTCTGCAGGGAATGGATCAGGTCTTCCTTGAGATCGTCCGGGACGATCGTGGAATCGGCGATCTCGCGCAGGGCGACGACCGGATTCTTGTCGTTGTCGCGATCGATGGTGAGGGCCGAGCCGCTGGCGATCATGCGGGCGCGGTGGCTCGCGAGCATGACGAGCTCGAACCTGTTCTCAACTTTGTCGATGCAATCCTCGACGGTCACGCGGGCCATCGGTTGACTCCGTTTCGGGGGGATGAGTAATCCTCTTAGGTGGCGAGCGTGGGAATGGCAAGGTCCGCGTCGTCCCCTGCTCCGAAACGGCGGCGTGCCGGGGGGCATCGGAGCCGGGACGGGACCGCCACAAGGAAGCGACGCGTGACCGTCGCCCTCCGCGCCCTCTGCCGCGACACGATTCCTATTCATTGCTAGACCCCTGGGACCCCTCAAATGTTCGACCCCCGCGAAAAGATTGCTCTATTCATTGACGGCGCAAACCTCCATGCCACCGCCCGTTCCCTGAATTTCGACATCGACTACAAGCGCCTGCTCGAAGAATTCAAATCGCGCGGCTACCTTCTGCGGGCCTACTACTACACCGCGCTGGTCGAGGATCAGGAATATTCGTCGATCCGGCCGCTGATCGACTGGCTGGACTACAACGGATACAAGGTGGTGACGAAGCCCGTGCGGGAGTTCGTCGACCATTCCGGGCGTCGCAAGCTCAAGGGCAACATGGACATCGAGCTCGTCGTCGACGCCATGCAGATCGCCGAGCAGTGCGATCACATTGTGCTGTTCTCCGGCGACGGCGACTTCCGGCCCCTCGTCGAGGCGATCCAGCGGCGCGGCCGCAAGGTAAGCGTCGTTTCGACGCTGGCGACCCAGCCGCCGATGATCTCCGACGAACTGCGCCGCCAGGCGGACCACTTCATCGAGCTCGCCCAGCTCGCGCCCCGCATCGGCCGCGATCCGGCGGAGCGGGCCGCGCGGCAGGCGGAGCGCTTCGAGCGCCAGGGACGCGAAACCGTCCCCGCCGCCGACTGATGCCGCGGCACGGGGCCTCGCAGTCCCGCCGGCGGCGCCGGCGGGCGCACATCATTTCGTCGGCCCGTCCCCGCGGTGCCGGATGATCGGCGCCGAACCCGGGCGGGACTGCCCGCTCTGTCCGCGCCTCGTCGCCTTCCGTCACGAGGCACGGGCCGCCGAGCCGGCCTGGTTCAACGCGCCGGTGCCGAGTTTCGGCGCGGCGACGGCGCGCCTCCTGATCGTCGGGCTCGCGCCGGGACTGCGCGGGGCGAACCGCACCGGGCGGCCGTTCACCGGCGACTATGCCGGCGACCTCCTCTACGCGACGCTGCTGTCCCACGGCTTCGCGCGCGGACGCTTCGAAGCACGACCCGACGACAGTCTGACGCTCGTCGATGCGACGATCACCAACGCGGTCCGCTGCGTGCCGCCGCAGAACAAGCCGACCGGGGAGGAGATCCGCACCTGCCGGCCGTTCCTCGCCGGAACGATCGCCGCGATGCCGCGGCTCGGAGCGATCGTGGCCCTCGGCCGGATCGCCCATGACAGCGTGGCGGTCGCCCTCGCCCTGCGGCGCGCCAGCGTGCCGTTCGGGCACGGGGCGGAGCACGACATCGGCCAGGGCCTGCGCCTCTTCGACAGCTATCACTGCAGCCGCTACAACACGAACACCGGGGTGCTGACGCCGGCGATGTTCGAGGCGGTGTTCGCCCGGGTCGCGGAGCACCTCGGCCGGCCCTGAGCCGGCCACGCGCCCTCCCCGCCCAAGGCGTTTCTTCGAACGGGACCCGCGCCAGCGACGAGGCGTCTTCTGCGCGACCGCCACGCCGATCCGCCGCTGGCGGTGAGCGTGACGGCGCTGCCATTGCAAAGAGGATGGAACCCTCGCCCGCGACGTCGGGTGGGCGGCGGTGAGAACGCGGGGCCAGCCTCGGCTGCCCCCGCGCGCGCCGCGTCAGTTGCCGTTGCCCAGCCTGTCGAGGCGGTACCACGCGTCGGCGATGTTCCTCGTCGCGGACGTGACGCTGTCGACGATCTTCAGGAACTTCAGGAAGTCCACCGTCGGGCTGTTCGCGATGTAGATGAGGTCCTTGTCCTGGATCTCGATGAACCGCGCGAGGAAGAAGGACGACGGGTTCGTCAGGTCGAGGCGGTAGACCACCGGCACCCGGTAGCCCGGCCGGATGAGCTTGCTGTCGGGGCTCAGCTTCGCCGCCGTCTCCGACGTCTCGTAGCGGAACAGGAAGACACCGCCGGGATCGGCGGTGTTGTCGTCGAGGCCGCCGGCGCGGGCAAGCGCCTCGGCGAGCGTGACGGACCGCGCGTCGAACTTGAAGAGCTCCGTCGCCCGCACAGCGCCGAACACCGTGAAGGTGCGCGGGAACTGCGCCATCATGATGGTGTCGTCGGCCTTCAGGTAGACGTTGTTCTGCGGGATCTCGAAGAGATCGTCGAGCAGCACGCCACCGGTCTGGCCTCCCCGCTTCAGGAGCACCAGCGTCTCGTAAGTGGGGAACTTCGAGCCGCCCGCCTGGGCGACGAGGTCGAGCACCCGCGTCCCGTTCGGCGTGATAGGGAAGCGGCCGGGCGTCGCGACGTCGCCGAAGACGACGACGCTGTTCGTCAGGTTGGAGGAGACGACCACCTGCACCTGCGGCTGGATCGCCTTGTCGGCCAGCGCCTGCTGGATGGCGATGCGGACGGACTCGACGGTCGAGCCGGCGGCGCGGACGCGGCCGACGTAAGGCACGAAAATGGTGCCGGTCTCGTCGACGACGGATTGCAGGGTGATGTTCTTGCCGGCGGTGCTGGAGAAGAGGCCGTTCGGGCCGGCTTCCCAGATGTTCACAGCGATCGTGTCGCCGACGCCGATGCGCTGCACCGTCGAGGCGTTGGGGATCGCGAAACGCTCCTGGAACTCACGCGAGCGGACCTTGCCGACGATCTCGGCCACCGTCGGGTCGATGTCGACGACGAGGTAGCTCTTGTCCTCGGGAGCGGTCACGGACGTCGTTTCGATCGCGATCGCCGAAGGACCGCGGCCGGGCAGCTCGGAGCACCCTGCCGCAAGCGCGGCGAGGAGGAGCACGGAAATCCTGAACGCAGTCATGCCGCCGCGCGAGTCGACCAAACGGAAGCGTTGATTAGCACCAGCCCATTCCTTCCGCCATCGCCGAACCGGCCGCTGGGGCAGAGTATCCTCCACCGCCGCGGCGCGAGTGACGTTTGTATCACACACGGTAAACGCCGCCTTTCCAGGGAGGAAGATTGGCGACGAAACCCCCGGGGAGAGCGGCCGCGGGCGGCCGCCGGTCAAGAACTCCGGCCGGCCGGGCACCCCGGTCGGCCGGCAGGACGCACCGATCACATCACACGAAGTGGTCGCGCACGCCGGCGATGATGATGGAGAAGATGCCCCAGGCGATGAGACAGATGCCGAACACGACGGCCGTCCACCTGAGACCCTGGGGGTAGAGCGCCTCTTCCGCCGAGCGCGGGGAGACGAACACGGCGAGGTAGCGCTGCTTGCGGTCCGCCTCGAGGCGGGCGCCTTCGAGGGAGGCGAGCGAGGAGACGTAGGCCCGCTCCGCAAAGTCACGCTCGACGAGAAGCTCCTCGTAGCGGGTGAGCCGCTCGGTGAGCGCCGTGCCGGTGGTCCCCGCCCTCTCGAGGGCCACCTTCTGGCGCTCGACTTCGATCTGCTTGCGCACCGCCGCCAGTTGGCTCTCCATCTGCACCACAGGCGGCGCCGAGCCCGACATCGTCTGACGCAGAGCGTTCAGCTGCGCCTCATAGCCGGTCGCCTGGCCCTCGAGCTGGGTGATGACGCCCTGTTGCGCGGCCGCCGCGGCGGCGGGATCGAGCTCCGCCTGGGTGCCGCGGAACGAGGCGATCATGGCGCGCGACAGCCGCAGGCGCTGCTCGGCCTTCGCCACCTCGGACCGCGCTTCGCGCAAGGTATCGTCACGCGCCCGCCGCGAGAGGTCGTTCACGAGACGCTCGCTCGCAGCGATGACGTTCTCCGCCACGAGCTGTGCATCCTCCGGCCGGAACGCCCGCACCGTCAGCGTCACGACGCCGCTGAAGGTGTCGAACTCCGTGGTGACCATCGTCTTCATGTAGTCGACGAAGTCCTCGATCGGCTTCGTCGGGTCGAAGCGGTAGTAAAAGTCCGCCTCCGGACGGTCGTAGATCTCCCGCAGGTTGATGCGCTTGTCGAGATCCTCGACGAGATCACGGGAATGGATGTAGCTGATGATGATGTAGGTATCGGCCGTCTCGCTGGAGGCGGTGGTGGCGAAGAGGCCGAGCATGTCGGCGGGGCCGGGAGCGCCTGCCGGCCCGCGCACGGCGAACTGGCTCACCGTCGAGAACTGGTTGGTCGCAAGGAACATGTAGAAGAGCGCGGTGAGGAGCGTCGGGACGACCACCGCAAGCACGAAGGACGTGACGCCGAACGCACTGTCGGCGAGGCGCGGCAGCGCGGTGGCGAGAGGGCGCCGAACCGGCTCGTCGACCTCCGACTGCCGGTCGAGGGGCTCCGGATCGACGCGATAGTCGAGCTCGCCGCGCCGATCGTCGTGGGGCTGCAACTCGCCGCGGGACCGCTCCGTCCGCACGTCGGGGTCGAGCGCGACGACGCGATCGTCATCACCATCGTAGGCGACGAGCGAACGGGACCGCCGACCCCTGCGGCCGTTCGTCTTAGAAGAGCGCGTTTCGCTCATCGTCGCCCTCGTCCTCGGTTTCGTCCTCGACCACGTCCATGTCGGGCTCGGACGCCTTCTCATTGAACGCGGCGACGGCCGCGGCGACGGTGGCCATCATCCGCAGCTTCCCATCTTCCAGAATCGCGCCCATCTCATGGCAGGGATGGATGAACTTCACCTTGTTGGTGACCTGGATGAGGTCGGCGGTCCGGAGGCGCTCGGCGAGCGCGGCTTCCCAGCGCGGTCGAAACTGCTTGTTTGAAATCGCCACTGATTTGTCAAGGATGTAGCAGTCGAACTCGGTCGCGAGGACGATCGCCAGCGCAAAGTACCGCCGCAATTCGGACGTCAGGTTGGCGAGCGGCTGGTCATATTCCTTGTTGCCGATCTCGAGTAGATCACGAATGAACGTCGAGACGCTGCGCGTGCTCTCGCCGTAGAGACGGGCGATGAACAAGGCGTTTTCGCGCATGCTGAAGTCGTTGACGATGTGGCCGGCGAAATTCATCGGCCACGACATGCGGACGTTGCGGGTGATCTGGCCGACGCGGGGGTTCTCCATGCCGGTGAGAAGCCGGATGAGCGGCTTGATGCCGGCGTCGCGATTCCCGAGGATCACGACATTGCGGCCGCGGGGGATCGTCGCGGACAGTTCGTCGAAGATCTTGACGGTCCGGCCCCGCTCCTTGATCCGCAAGGTCACGCCCTTGAACGCGAAGTTCGGCCGCAGCGGGCCGGGTCCAAGGTCGATGCGACGAGGATGCGCGGCGACGGAGTCCGCACTTCCCGTCATCGTTTCGATGCCACTCATGTTCACCCGTGGGTGCACGCGCCGAGCCCGCGCCGCCGCGTCCGGCATAGCGCATTTTCGCGGAGGAGCCCACTGGTGAACACCTCCTTTCTCAACGAACTGCTGACGGCGGTGGCGGAGCGCGGACGGTCTCTGATCGAGCCGCGGCGCGGTCGCCAGAGCCCCGCGCGGACACTGCCGGCGCTGATGACGGCCCTTCTGTCGGAGCGGGGCGAGGCCTCGGGGGCGGCGATCGCGGCGGACATCCTCCTGACGTACCGGTCGCTCGACGCCGCGGCGCGGACCGAGGCCTTCCACCTGATGCGCGACGCGCTGGGGCCGGACGAAGCGGCCCTGCGGGCAAGGGCGGAGGCCTACCTCGCCGCCCCCGGCGGCGCCACGGCGGGCGACCTCTTCGATGCCGCGACGCCGCGGCGGCTCGAGTTGCTGCGCCGCCTCAACCTCGCCCCGGGCGGCACCCGCGCGCTCGTCGACATGCGGGCGGACCTCCTCGGCGCGCTCTCCGCCGACCGCAGCCTCGAGACGGTCGACCGCGACTTCGAGCGTCTGTTCGACGTGTGGTTCAACCGCGGCTTTCTCGTCCTGCGCCGCATCGACTGGTCGAGCCCCGCCTCGGTGCTGAGCCAGATCATCGCCTACGAAGCGGTGCACGAGATCCACGACTGGGACGACCTCCGGCGCCGCATCGACCCGCCCGACCGGCGCTGCTACGCCTTCTTCCACCCGGCGCTCGTCGACGAGCCGCTGATCTTCGTCGAGGTGGCGCTGACGCGGGAGATTCCGGAGGCGATCGGGCCGATCCTGGCTGCCGAGCGCGAGCCGGTGCCGCCCGACGAGGCGACGACGGCGGTGTTCTACTCGATCTCCAACTGCCAGGTGGGCCTGCGCGGCGTCAGCTTCGGAAGCTTCCTGCTGAAGCAGGTGGTGGAGGCCCTGGCGCGGGACCTGCCGGGTCTCAAGACCTTCGTGACACTCTCGCCGGCGCCGGGATTCGCGACCTGGCTCGCCACGGTCGCCGCAGACGAGCAGCATCCCTGCCAGGCGGCGGCGGCCGCGGCGGTGGTGGCGCTCGGCGAGCCGGACTGGCACCTCTCGGCCGGCGCCGCGGCGCTGGGCAAGACGGTGCTGCCGCTCGCGGCCTACTACTTCCTGCGCGAGCGCGGCCGCAGCGGGCGGACGCCGGACCCGGTGGCGCGCTTCCATCTCGGCAACGGCGCCCGCCTCGAACGGCTCGACTGGCTCGGCGATCCGACGCCGAAGGGGCTCGAACAGTCGCACGGCCTGATGGTGAACTACCTCTACGACCGCGCGGCGATCGAGACGAACCACGAAGCCTATGCGCGGACCGGCCACGTCGCCGCCGCGCCCGGCGTGACCCGGTTGTTGCGGTCTCTGCCGGCGCCGGCGGCGGCAACGCCGTGAGGGCCTCGCGCGGCGGGCCTCGGGGCGGGGCGGTGACGCGGGTGCTCGTCACCGGCTTCGGCCCCTTTCCGGGGGTACCGGTCAATCCGTCGGAGGCGATCCTTGCCCGCTTCACCGCCCCGGCGGGCGTCCGGCTCGTGCGTCGCCGCCTGGAGACGGCCTGGGAGGCGCTCGGCGACGTTCCGGCGATGGTGTCCGGCGTGCGCGTGGCGGTCCACATCGGGGTGGCGCCGGGGGCCCGGCGGTTGCGCATCGAGACGGTGGCGGTGGATGCCTCTGCCCCGGCGCCGGACGTGCGCGGCGCCCTGCCGCCGCCGCGGACGGCGGAGGCGGCGGTGCGGCGCGGGCGGGCGGTGGCGGCGCCGCTGGTGGCGGCGGCCCGGCGGGCGGGGGTGCCGGCCGGCGCGTCCGGCGATGCGGGGCGGTACCTCTGCAACGCGCTCTTCGGCGCCTCGCTCGCCGCGGCGCGCCAGGCGGCGCGGCCGCACCTCGCCGTGTTCGTGCACGTGCCGCCACCGGCCCGGCAGCGCGGACGGCGGCTCGCCGACCTCGTGAGGGCGGTGGAGGCGGTGATCGCCTCTGTCGTGCGGCAGACGCTGCCGGTCCGGCGTCGGCCGAGGTCGGCGCCTCAGCCGAAGTCGCGATCGCGGGCGCTGTAGCGACCGGCGGCGCGCCAGGCCTCCATCACGGCGTCGAGGCGCGGATCGCCGTCCGGCGGCAGGACGATGCGGGCGGTGATGAAGAGGTCGCCGCGGCCGCCGTCACGGGTCGGCAGGCCCTTCTCGCGCAGGCGGAAGCTGCGGCCGCCGGAGGTGTTCGGCGGGATGCGCAGTTCGACCGCCCCCTCGAGGGTCGGCACGCGGATGCGAGCGCCGAGTACGGCCTCGTCGAGCGTCACCGGCAGGTCGAGGCGGACGTCCTCGCCTTCGACGGTGAAGCGCCGGTGCGGCGCGAACTCGACCGTGATGATGGCGTCGCCCGCCGCGCCGCCGTGGTGGCCCGGCTCGCCCTGGCCGCGCAGGCGCACCCGCTCGCCCGGCTCGACGCCGCGCGGCAGCGTCACCTCGACGGTGCGACCGCCGGGCAGCGTGACGCGGGGCTTCGCGCCGGCGACGATGTCCTCGAGCGTCACGGTGACGGTGCCGACGACGTCGGCGCCGCGCTCGGGCGGGCGGCGGGCGCCGCGGCCGGCGCGGGCGCCGAGGATCTCCGACAGGATGTCGTCGATGTCGCCGCGACCGCCGCGGAAGCCGAAGCCGCCGTCGGCAGCGCCGAATCCGGCGTCACGGCCGAAGCCGTAGTTGCGCGGCTTGCCGTCGGCGTCGATGGCACCGCGGTCGAACTGCTCGCGGCGGACCTTGTCGCCGAGGATCTCGTAGGCGGCGCTCGCCTCGGCGAATCGCTCCTTCGCCTTCGGGTCGTCGCGGTTGCGGTCCGGATGATGGTGCTTGGCGAGACGGCGATAGGCGGCCTTGATCTCCGCCTCGCTCGCCGAGCGCTTCACGCCGAGAATGTCGTAAGGATCGCGCATCCACCTTCCCCGACCGCGGCACCGGGGCGCGCCGCAGATCCAAGCGCGATGCATATGGGAAGTCCGGGGCCGACGGGAAGCCCCGATCGTGCACCGGGGCGCGATCAGCCGTCGGCGACGGCCGGTGCGAGGCCCTCGACGGCGAAGCCGCCGGCCGCATCCCGGCAGGCGATGCCGCTGAGCGCGCGGACGCCGTCGACGGCGTTGACGACGGTCGCGAACGAGCGGCAGTCGTCGCCGCCCGGCCCGGCCACCACGCGCACGGCGGAGATGCGGCCCTGGCTGCCGCTCTCGGCGTTCGACCACACGAGGTCGCCGGAGCGGGAGTGCGGGCTCGAGAGGGCGCTGCCGATCGCGACGAGGTCGTCGCTGGAAAGGCCGGCGAGAGCGACCACGGGGCCGGCGGTCGCCGACGTCATGTCGACGGGCGGCGGGACGGTGATGCCGGCGCAGGCGGAGACGCCGAGCGCCGACGCGACGACGAGCCCGACCACCAGCGGCTGGCGGCCCTTCCTCACCACGCTATAACTCGCATTCCGCACGATCGGCTTCCCGGACGCACCATGGCCCCCGACCAAGACCCTTCCACGCAGGTGTTAACGAGTGGTGACTTCACGGAGGCGGACGACCCGCTTCGGCTGTTTTCCACGTGGCTCGCCGATGCGACGGCGAGCGAGCCAAACGATCCGAACGCCATGGCGCTCGCCACCGTCGACCCGGACGGGCTGCCGAACGTGCGGATGGTGCTGCTGAAGGGCCTCGACACCGGCTTCGTGTTCTATACGAACTTCGAGAGCGCCAAGGGGCGCGAGCTCCTCGCCTCCGGCAAGGCGGCGCTCTGCTTCCACTGGAAGAGCCTGCGCCGACAGGTGCGGGTGCGCGGCCCCGTGGCGGTGGTCGACGAGGCCGAAGCGGACGCCTACTACGCCTCCCGGCCGCGCGGCAGCCGCATCGGCGCCTGGGCCTCGAAGCAGTCGCGGCCGCTCGAGGGCCGCTTCGCCCTCGAGGCGGAGGTGGCGCGGGCGACGGCCCGGTTCGGCATCGGCGAGATCCCCCGCCCGCCCTACTGGTCGGGCTTCCGCCTCGCGCCGGTGTCGATCGAGTTCTGGCACGACCGGCCGTTCCGGCTGCACGACCGGGCGCAGTTCACCCGCCCCTCCCCCGACGCGCCGTGGACGCGCACGCGCCTCTATCCCTGAGGCGCGGGCCGGCCCAGCGACGGCCGGCCCCTAGAGCCAGCGCTTCCAGCGGAAGAAGGCGTAGCTGCCGACCGCCGAGCCGAGCATCAGGATCAGCGCGAAGGGGTACCCGAGCTTCCAGTCGAGTTCCGGCATGTCCTGGAAGTTCATGCCGTAGATCGACGCGATCATCGTCGGCGGCATGAACACGACCGCGAGCACCGAGAAGATCTTGACGATGGCGCTCTGGTCGAGATTGACGAGGCCGAGCACCGCGTCGAGCAGGAAGTTGATCTTCTGGTCGAGCGAGGAGCCGTGATCGGCGAGCGCCTTCACGTCCCGCGTCATCATCTTGAAGGTCTCGTTGTCCGACGGGGTGAAGCCCGCGGTCTCGATGTGCTGGGAGAGGAAGAGCAGCAGCCGCGACTGGGAGGTGAGGCTCTCCATCGTGCGGTTGGTCAGCATGCCCTGGCGCCCGATGCGGCGGATCACCTCGTGGAAGTCCGTCGTGCCGCGCGCACCCTTCTCCGACATCTGCTGGTCGAAGACGGTTCGGGAGATCGTGTCGATGTCGGCGGCGATGTGCTCGAGGATGTCGGCGGTGCGGTCGATCACCGCGTCGAAGACGGCGAGGAAAACGCTCTGGCCGCTGACGCAGTGGCTGCCGGCGCGCTGCATGCGCGACACGGCGATGGGGAAGGACTTCGGCTCGTCGAAGCGGACGGTGACGAGGCGCTTGCCGGCGAGGACGAACGTCACCGGGGTGGTGCCCGGTCGGCCCTCGGTGATGCCGCAGAGGAGTGTGGCGGTGAGATAGACGGCGCCGTTGTCCGCATAGAGACGGCTCGACGGCTCGATCTCCTGCATCTCCTCGCGGGCGGGCATCTCGACCCCGACCAGCGCCTCGACGCGCGCCGCCTCCTCGCCGGTCGGCGACAGCAGGTCGATCCAGACGGCATCCTGCGGGATCGGCCCGAGGCCGGCGGCCGGGTCACGCCGCTCCAGGCGATCGACGCCCGCCACGTAGTAGGTGATCATCGCCCCTCCAGATCGCACGCAGGCCGAGCCGCCCGGCGCCCTGAAAGGCACCCGCACGTCCCCCCGGTCAAGGGCGGGCGCGGAGAAATCGGACGGTTCGGCGCGCTTCCCTGCCCGATCGTCGATGGCGGGAGGATGACGGCGCGCCCGGACCCGCGCGTGCGACCCGAGCGGCGTGAGGCTGGCTAAGCCATTGCGCCGCGCTTCACCGTCTGCGGTCGTCTCCTGAGCCAAGCGCGCGGCTCATCGGCCGGGCGGTCCGCCGAACGCAGGCACCCGCGCGAGAGTTGGCCCGGCGCTGTGCCGGCGGAGGCGCGCATGCGCCGAGCCTGACGGCGGCCACGCGTGTGGCCGCGGGAGACCCCTGCCCGTCAGGCGCAGCCCCTTGTGCCCGTCCGGCGCAGCCCCTCGCCGGAACCGGCGGCGCCGCCTCAGCGGCGCTGCGGCGCCTGCTCGCTGGCCTTGCCGTCGCGGCGGGGCGACGTGCACAGGGCGGCGGCCGTGATCGCACCGATGGCGACGGGCTTGTAGTGCTGGGAAAGATCGGCGCGGCGCTCGCCGCCCTGCGGCTGACTGACCTGACCCTGACTCATCTGGGGCGCGCGGGTCCCGCGCTGCTGACTGTACATGTTCCACTCTCTCGGTTCGTCCGACCGGCGGCGGGTTGTTTCCGCACCTCCCGACCGAACACGTCGATCATGCATCCCTGTCCCGAACCTTGCGACCAACGCTGTCCGGAACCACGCTCTGCATGCCTCGACATGACGAGATAAGGCTTGCCGGGTAATTGCGGCAAGAACAGGAAAGACACAATTTCGTCACCTGGGCGCCGTTCACGCTTTTTTACGGAATGAAAACTTTTGTTGAGGGGTGATCGGCGTCACAGACAACGCTTTATTCATAAGTCGCGAGGAGAGGCGGAGGGCAATGGGCGGAAGCGGGCGGTGAGACCGGGTTGCGGATCGGCGGCGACGAGGCCGCGCCCAGCGAGATCCTCGAGATGGGCGAGCACCGACAGCCCCGCCGCGCCGGAAAGGGCGGGGTCGAGGCCCCGATAGACCGCCTCGACGATGGCGGGGATCGTGGCGTCTCCGGCCTCGAGCCGGTCGCGGATGGCGCGCTCGCGGCCGCGGCGATGCTCCGCGAGGGCGGCGACATAGGCGGGCGCCTCGGCGACGACACCGCCGTGCCCCGGCAGGTAGTGCCGCTCCGGCCGCGCCGCGAGGCGGGCGAGCGAGGCCATGTAGTCGGCCATCGCCCCGTCCGGCGGGGCGACGATCGAGGTCGACCAGGCCATCACGTGGTCGCCGGAGAAGAGCCATGCGTCGCCGTCGAGGGCGAAGGCGAGGTGGTTGCCGGTGTGGCCCGGCGTCGCGACGGCGGTGAGCGCGAATCCCTCCCCGGCGACTACTTCCCCGTTGGCGAGAACGAGGTCCGGCACGAAGTCCGAATCGCCGCCGGCGTCGAGACGGTCGGTCTCGTCGGGATGCGGCGGCCGGGCCGGCCGGTGCGGACCCGCACCGTGCGTCGGCGCCCCCGTCGCGGCGGCGAGGGCCGCGGCCCCTGGCGAATGGTCGCGGTGGGTGTGGGTGACGAGGATGTGGGAGACGTCCGCCCCGCCGAGGGCGGCGAGAATCGCGGCGAGATGGCGCGGGTCGTCGGGCCCGGGATCGATGACGGCGACCGCGCTGCCGTCGCCGACGAGATAGGTGTTGGTGCCATGGAAGGTGAAGGGGCTAGGATTTTCCGCCGTGAGCCGGCGCACGCGCGGCGCCACGGGCACGGCGACGCCCCAGTGCGGCTCGAAATCCCGATCGTGGCGCAGCATCACCCTGTCCTTCCCGTCAGCGCCCGCGGCCAGGACGAAGCCTCTCCGTCCCCTGCCCCCGCGCCGCCCAGGACGCTCGTTCACGGTGCGGCGAAGACGCGTGTGGAGAGGCCGCAAGAACGCCTTGCAGCCCTCCGGAGGCCTCGTTATAAGCACGCCGCACACACGGAGTGTAGCGCAGCCTGGTAGCGCACCTCGTTCGGGACGAGGGGGTCGCAGGTTCAAATCCTGCCACTCCGACCAAAATTTCCCGATACGGCCACGGCCCCCTCTATTCAGCGAATTCCCCGGCCGGCGGCGCCATCGCCGCGTGCTGGCGTTGCTCTTGCCGTCTGCCTCCGTAAAACAAGCCCCCCTACCAGCGGGCTTTCGGCTCCATACGCTCCCGCTGCGGCAGACCGCCTCGTCGTCTTCGAGCTCCGTCGATCCCGGCGAACACTCCCCCTCCAGTCGCCCCCTCCCCTCGGCGGGGCCCGGCGCGACGTTTGCTGCAACGCATCCGGCGCAGCGACGTTTGCCTTGCACCGAGGGGGAAGCCTTGTCGACGCGATCCACATCCTTGCTGGTGCTGGCGGCTGCCGTCGCGACGCTTCTTGCGGCGCCGGACGTGGCGTTGCTCGTCTTCGCCGGGATCCTCCTCGCGGTCTTCCTCAACGGCGGCGGCCACGCCATTGCCTCCCGCCTCGGCGTTGCCGACGCCTGGGGCGTCGGGCTGTTCCTGGGCGCGATCGTCCTCGCCCTGGCGCTGTTCGTGGTGGCGGTGGCGCCGGCGGTCGGCGCGCAGGTCGACGAACTCGTCCGCCGCATCCCCGAGGCTCTCGCCAGCTTGCGGGACCGGGTGAAGGACTACGACTGGGGACAGGATCTCCTCGACCGGCTGACGCCCGAAGCCTTCCTCAGCAGCGAAGGCCGGAGCGCGGCCGTCACTGCCGTCTCCACGACGTTCGGCGTTCTCGGCAACGTCGTCGTCATCCTGTTCGTCGGCCTCTATGGCGCCCTCGATCCCGGCCTCTACCGGCGCGGGCTGACGCTGCTTCTCGCGCCCTCGCTGCGGCCGCGGGCGAACACCGTGCTGCGGGAGGCGGCGGCGACGCTGCGCCGATGGCTGCTCGCCCAGGTGTTCGCGATGGCGGTTGTCGGCGTCCTCACCGCGCTCGGGCTGTGGCTCGCCGGCGTGCCGCTCGCCTTCGCGCTCGGCCTCATCGCCGGCCTCCTCGCCTTCATCCCGAACATCGGCCCCGTGCTGGCGATCACCCCCGCGCTGCTGCTCGCCTTCCCCGAGGGATCGACGACCGTTTTGCTCGTCCTTGCCATCTATGTCGGCGTGCAGGCGCTCGAGAGCTACGTGATCACGCCGCTGATCCAGCAGGAGAGCGTTTCCCTGCCGCCCGCGCTCGTCATCGCGGTGCAGGTGCTGTTCGGGGTGCTGTTCGGCCTCCTCGGCCTCGCGCTCGCGACGCCGCTCGCGGCGGTGGCGATGACCATCGTGCGGCTCGTCTACGTGGACGGGTACCTTGCCCGCGAGACCGGGAGGGCGGCGCCGTGAGGCGCGTCCTCTGGCGCGCCGTCGCCGGCGTGGCGCTCGGCGCGGTGATCCTGCTCACGGCCGCGACGGCGCTGGCGCTGATCGACACCGACGCGTGGTGGATCCGGGTCTTCGACTTCCCGCGCCTGCAGATCGCCGTCGCCCTTGCGGTCGCCCTCCTCGCCCTCGCGGTGGCCGGCCGGCGCGGCGTCCCGACGCTGCTCGTCTTCGCCGCCGGGCTCGCGGCGCTCGCCTGGCAGAGCTGGAAGATCCTCCCCTACACCCCCGCCTGGGACCGGCAGATGATCGCCGCGACCGCATGCCCCGACGGGAGCGGCGTGCGCCTCCTGATGGCGAACGTGCTGCAGACGAACCGGGCGGCGGATCGCCTGCTGCGGCTCGTCGAGGAGGCGCGCCCTGACCTCGTGCTCGTCACCGAGATCGACGATTGGTGGGCGGAGGCGCTCGGGCCGCTCCGCGCCCCGTTCCCGCACACCATCCTCGAGCCGCGCTCCAACACCTACGGGATCGGCCTCTATTCCCGGCTGCCGCTGCCGGACGGCGAGATCCGCCATCTCCTCGAGGAGGAAATCCCGTCGATCCGCACCGGTGTCGTCCTGCCGGACGGTACGGTCTTCACGCTCTGGGGCGTGCACCCGGCGCCGCCCCGGCCGGGCGACGACACCGACGAGCGTGACGCGGAACTCCTCATCGTCGCCAAGGAAGTGGCGGACACGACCGCGCCGGCGGTCGTCGCCGGCGACCTCAACGACGTCGCCTGGTCGTCGACGACGACGCTGTTCCAGCGGATGAGCGGGCTCCTCGACCCGCGGATCGGCCGGGGGCTCTATGCCACCTTCAACGCCAACTCGCCGCTGATGAAGTGGCCGCTCGACCACCTGTTCGCCTCGGACGACTGGACACTCGGCGAGTTCCGCCGGCTGCCCGACATCGGCTCGGACCACTTCCCGATGCTGGTCGAGCTCTGCCACCGGCCGGGGGCCGCGGTGGCGCAGGACGGCGAGAGGCGGCAGCCGGGCGATGCCGCCGAGGCGGAGGAGCACATCGACGACGGCCGGGAGGCCGCGGCCGAGGACGAGTGACGAGCGGAGCGGCGACGCGTCCCGGGGGCTGCCGACGCCACCGCCCGGCGCATCGGCCCACCACAATCGGCAGGCGTATCGACACAACCGCTGCAGCTCAACCGCCACGCGTTGACGCAGTGTGGCATGGCCCATACGCTACTGCAGTCCTGGCTCGGGAGCCGAGAAAATGACGCACGTTGCCACCTCCGATGTCTCGCCCGCGCAATACGGAATGCTGCAGTCGGGAGCGACCGTTCCCTTCGAGGAGACGCACATCGAGAAGCACGCGGGGGCGCGATACTATACTGTTCTGTCCGGGGTGCACAAATACCTGCGGCCCAGGAGCTATCTCGAGGTTGGTATCCGTGGCGGTCATTCGCTCGCGCTGGCGAACTGCCCGATGATCGGCATCGATCCGCGCTTCTCGCTCGATCCGAAATTCAACCTCGACGCCGCCGACCGCAACCCGCCCGTCTTCCTCTTCAAGATGACGAGCGACGATTTTTTCGCGCAGCACGACCCGCTCGGGATCCTCGGCGTGCCGGCTGTCGACTTCATGTTCCTCGACGGGATGCACCGGTCAGACTTCCTGCTGCGCGACATCATCAACTCCGAAAGGATTGGCGGACGCGACTCGATCATCGCCCTGCACGACTGCATGCCGATCGACATCGCCATGACGCTCTCCAAGGCGGAGCGTGCCGCCACCCCGTTCCCGGTCGTCTATCCGAACTTCTGGGCCGGTGACGTCTGGCGCGTCGTGCCCATCCTGATGAAGTATCGCCCCGATCTGTCCATCCACTGCATGGATGCGCACCCCACCGGGCTGGTTCTGATCACCAATCTCGACAGCACCTCGACGGTTCTTGCCGACAACTACGATGAGATCGTGAAGGAGATGCAGGGGATGGAGCTGGCCTCCATCGGCCTGCGCAACTTCGCCAGAAGCATCGGGATGACGTCGACGGACAAGTTCCTCGGCGAGGAGAACCTGTTGCGGCGATTCCGGACGTTCGCTCCCGCCTGATCGCGGCGAGCGGGGAACATGCGGACAACAAGCAGCGGCGGCTCGTTCACCGGATGCCCGCAGCGTCGAGCAACGCCACTCCCGCGCCCACTTGCCGGCGCGGGCCTCAACGCCTCCAGAAGATCGCGGCACGCCCGACGAACGCGATCTGCGTGATCAGGGACGGCGCGGACCGAGTGAACTCGTCACAATCCTGCGGGTCGAAAAAGCGGTCCCCGACGAGCCGCTTGGCGATCCGCAGGACGTAGTCCACTGCCGTCTCGGCTGCCCCCTGCCCATAGTCGTCGACATAACTGCCGAAGCTGGTGTGCATGTCTTCGATGATGTAAATTCCTCCTGAATTGACCGCTGGAAGCAATGTCTGCAGCGTCAATATCTGGTGGGACCAGATGTGTGAGCCATCATCGACGATGACGTCGAACGGTCCATGGTCCTTGGCGATCGCCCGAAGGCAGTCCTCATCCGACTGGTCGCCGAAAACCACCTCAATACGATCACCGGCATGCTTCAAGGTGTGCGGCTTGTTGTCGACGCCAATGATCTGGCCATTCTGGAAAAACTCCCTCCACATGCGCAATGACGACCCATTGAAGACACCGATCTCCATGAGCTTTATTTTGTTAAGGCGCATATTTCCGAGCGCTCTCTCGTAGCTGACGAGATAATTGTGCTTCTTGCTGCTCTTGTCGGTTCCAGCCTCGATGCCGATTTCGTCAAGGGTTTTCACAATGCAGACTCCTTCTGTCCGTGCAGCCGCATTCTGGGCCGCGCGCCCATCCCGGCCGACGCGCGCGGCCTCGGCAACCTTCCTCGCGGCGTCCTGCAGGGGGCCGTCGAGGCAGTCGGCCACCTCCCCGAGAGCGTCCTCGTAGCGGCGCTGGCGAAGGAGGTCCCGCGCCCGATCGAGCCGCTCCCGGTGGTCCGCCTTCAGGCGCCGCAGGTAGTTTTCCTGGCGCAGGTGCGCCCACGCGGCCTTCGGGGCGTAGGGCTTCGCCCGTTCGAGGTCCGGCCGCACCCGCGCGGCCTCCGGCTCCTCCACCATCCGCCGGACATAGCCGCCATAGCGATGGCTGTAGTAGCGCGGCGCCATCGCGCGCGCCGCCTCGGCAAACTCCTCGGCGCGCCGGTCGGCCTCGGCGATGGCCTCGAGCCAGGCCTCGACGCTGTTCTCCTGCACGAGCAGGCCGTTCACACCGTGCTCCACATAGTCGTCGCAGGACGCACAGGCGGTGACGACGACGGGCCGGCCGGCGGTGATGGCGCCGACGACCTCCACGTGTCCGTGCGAGATGGGAACCGGAAGGAGGGGGAGGATGACGATGCGCGCCCGGCCAAGGACGGCGAAGTACTCGTCCTTCGGTATCCGTTCCCGCCGCACCTCGAGGCCGGGGTAGTCGCCGTCCGGAACGAGGTCGCTGATCACCTTGCCGGGCAGTCCGCTCCGCTGCATGGCGGCAAGCCCGAGCGGAAAGTCCCGCCACTTGCGACCGCCGAGGAAGACATAGCCGTCATCGCCCGTCGGGGGACCCGCCGGTGGCGCGAGCCCCTGGCAGAACGGCACGAAGGCGAGGTTGTCGCTCTCGAGGACGAGCGCCTCCGACCGGGCGTGGACCGCCCACCGGTCGACGACGCGGTCGTTCTCGGGAGACCACAGATGCCGGCCGCGATAGGTGCCGAGCATCAGCTTCGTGTCGCCGAGGCGCCCGCCGCGCTTCCAGCCGAACACCCGCTCGCAGGCCTCGTCGCTGTCGCCGTCGGTCGGCATCAGCACCACGACGTCGTGCGCCGCCGCCCTCTCCGGCGTCAGCTCCGGAAAGCTGCATGTTGCGGGGCACCACGGATCGAACGCGGGAAGCCGGCCGCCGACCACAAGGACACCCCTCACGAACCCCCCTTTGACGTCAGGGCCCGGGGAGACGTCCCGTCCGGAACCGGCCGGAAGCATGCCACTCCTCGACGCGGGGGCCAACTCCCTTGCACGCCGATGTGGACCAATGGCACAGCCCCGGGGTGCATCTTACTCGTTCGGATAGGTGACGAGCTCACTCAGGTACTGCGCGTACATCTTGGCGTGGTACCGGGGCGCCAGTTCGCGGGCGGCAGCGGCAAACTCGTCCGCTCGCTCCCAAGCCTGATGGATGGCGTCCACCCAGGCCTCGATGCTGTTGTCGGGAACCAGGAGACCATTGACCCCGTGCTGGACGTAGTCGTCGCACGAGGCCCCGGCCGTCACCAGGACCGGCTTGCCGACGAGGGTTGCCGTGACGACGTCCACATGGCCATGGGAGACCGGGGTGCGGCGCAGCGGCACGAGAAACAGCCGCGACCGCGCGAGGGCTTGGGAATACTCCTTCTTCGGCACTCTCTCGCGGCGGATGTCCACCCCCGGGAACACGCCCTCCGGGGCGAAGTCGGAGATCACCAGGCCGGGGTGGCCGGACCGGCTGATGGCCGCCGTCCCGACGTCGAGTTCACGCCATTTCCGCCCGCCCATGAAGATGTAGCCGTCATCGCCCGGCTCGAGTTGTGCCAGCGGCGGCACCACGCAAAGAGGGACGAACACCAGCCGGTCGCTGTCGAGCACCAGCCGCTCGGATCGGGCATGAACCACCCAGTAATCGACCAGTCGATCATTCTCGGGGGTCCACAGATGGCGCCCCTTGTAGGTGCCGAGGATCAGCCTCGTGTTCTGAAGCCGTCCCTTCCGCTTCATGTCTATGATGTCGAGGCAATGCTTCGTGTAGCCGACGTCGCTCGGAGCGAGAACCACCGTCCGGAACGACTCGAGAAGCTCAACCGAGTAGCTCTCGAAGTCCCTGACGAGGCCCGGCCAATAGCGCAGCCACGTCTGCTCATCCGCCAAAACGAGAACATCATCAAGCATAACGCCAATACTTTCACACCAATACAGGTTGGCAATCTTGTGGAGAGGCCGGAATTCACGCTTTCGTGAACACCCACCGCGGCGTCCCCCTTCGATCACAAGCACCAGAAGCGCAATTCACCCCCGCCTTCTCTCCAAATGCACCGCCTCCTCCGTACATCGGCGCGAATTTTACAACGTCCGGCGGTGGGAGCCTCTTCCATGAGCGGAAGATAGACGCCGCTTACTGGACAAGGAAGCCCCGGCTCTCGTGCAATCGCTCCACGGGACGATCCGCGGCGCCCGCAAGGTGCGCCCACGGCGCGGGCGGGCCGCCAGATACCGCGCAACCCACAACCGCCGCACGTGCCATTTTCCAGAAACTCACAACCGGGAATCCCTATTTTTCCCTTCAGCGGTGGTGCACGGTGTGCTATGCAGCATGGATCCGTCGATCGTTGCGTATCATGGCTGCGGACGTCTTCATTACCGTCTCCTCGACGCTCGGCGAGGTGCCGGCTGAATTTGTATTGCAGCAGGTTGCTGACGACTGTCTATCTCTGAGGAGACGATTGAGAGGCCACGGGGGCCTGCTTCATAGTCACGGGCATCCGGCCGCGGAACTGGACGAGGAGTGAGTCTTGGACGACGAAATCTTGCTTGTCGCCGACCATCATTCTTGGGTTCGATCGTGGCGCGGCCCCTCCATGACCTTCTCCGAGGCGACGACTGAACGCGTCTCCGCGGCCCGTGTGATTGTACTCGCGCCCGATGGCAGCGACGACTACCGGGAACGGTGTCAGAAATTCTTCGACTGGAAGCGAGACGGTCGCCTCGACGATACCGGGCTCGTGATGGGGACCTATGTCGGCCGCCACCTCTGGTCGCCGGAGGTGGACGACCTGGTTGAACGCTGGGTTGTGCATGCGCGCTCGGAGGCCGAGGTGCTGCGGAGCGACCGGCTGGCGTTCGTGCCCCTCTGTGTCATGCCACCGCGCCAGCCCTACCCCGCTGGCGACGACGGCTACCTGTTCATGGGTGGCAGAAAGTGGCGTGAGCCCCGCGTCGGTCTCGATGCGATGGTGCGAAGCGGTCGCCCGGGGCGCGTCATCACGGACAAGGCCCCCGAGGGCGACTTCCCCGGCGTGTCCGTCCTGCGGACGCGGATCCCGAAGGACGAGTACAAGTCCGTCCTTGCCCGCGCACGGCTCTTTCTCGTGCCCCTGAAGCAGACAGCCGTTTCCCACGGACATGTGGATGTCGTGACGGCCATCACGCTCGGCAAACCGGTCCTCGTGACGCGGGGATGCTCGTGCGACGACTATGTCGAGCACGGCGTGACCGGACTTCTGGTGGAGGACAACTCCGTCGACGCATGGGTCGACGCCATCGAGACGGCCTGGCCCCTGGCAGACGAGATGGCCGGCGCGGCTCTGGCGAGGGCTGCCTCGTACCATCCCCCCAAGTACGCAGACTACCTTTGGTCGGTGTGCTCCGAGGTCCTGCGCGAACAGCGGGTGCTCGGCATGGTGTGAGAACCCGACCGCTGACGGCGTCATCCCTGGACGCTGCGCAACCGCTCCCCCGGGTTTCCCGGCCTCGATGCCTCCGCTGCCGGCGACGACCAGAAAGGATAGGGTCCTTGAACGCCTCCGACCGCCCGCGAACCCGGCCTGCAGTGGTCACGACGATCGGCACGTGCCGGATCGCGGACCCTGTGCTGGCTGCGACGCGGCTCCGGCCGTTGAAGCGCGCGAACCGGAACGTCTACGGCTTCGCCCATTCGATGAGGGAGGTGCGCCAGCAGATCGATGATCTCGTCGGGAGACGCCGACTGCCGGCGGAGCTGGAGCCGTTCTGTACGGACCGCGTCGGCGCGTCGAAGGGTGACATCGAAGGTCCGGCCGATCTGTTCTTTGTGGAAGTCTCCACCCGCAAGGAATTTCGCTACCGCGACTGGGTCTTGCAGATCAACTATCTCGACCGGTCATTCAGGAATTTCCCGGACCTATACCAGACATTCAGACGCTTCCCGCAAGAACAGCAGCTTGCCGAGCGTCGTGACGAGCTGATGGCCTGCCCCAGCTTCGCCGAGCTGGGCGAAATCGAGCGCTCCGTGCTGCTCGAGACCTATGTCCACGAAACGAGCCTCGAGGAACTGTCCGCCGGCTTGAGCGAGGTGGTCGAGAAACTGCCGGCGCCGGTCGTGTTCGTCTCGCACGTCAACGTCGATGACGTGTCCGGACGAGCGCTGGAGTCGCGTCGCGTTCTCTGCGGCTGGATGAGGGACGTCTGCACAGCGAAGCGCTTCAGTTTCGTCGATCCGACGGCGGTGGTGCTGGCCTATGGACGCAACGCCGCGCTCGCGGACGAGGGGCGTGACCTCAATCACTACTCGCTGGACTTCAAGAGACACTACGGCTGCTGGCTGTTCGACGAACATCTCGCCGGCCTGACGGTCGGCGCCGCGGCTTCCATCGGAACTCCCCTGCCGTCCAGCGACGTCGCCAAGGTAGTCGCCAAGGTATGGGACAGGCCCTGGGCGTTCATCGGGCGCGGCGACGGGGCCGCCGACACCGCCCGAGCGTCGACGGAGAAGACCGACCTTGCGCGCAAGCATCTTCGCAAGGGCGAGTTCGCCCTTGCCCAGGAGGTCCTCGCGGATGCTGCGCCTGCCGAAGCCGTGAGCACGCTGCTCGGCGAGATCGCGGCGAAGCGCGGCGAAGTCGATGCGGCCGAGCGCTTTTTCCGGGACGCGCTGGACGAAGCTCCCCATGCCGTTCCGCCGCGGCAGGAGCTTGTCCGCCTGCTCCTGGCGAAGGGCGATCTCGAGGACGCCGCCCGGCACGCCGAGGCTCTCCTGGAGGCGGGACCGCAGACGGCCCGCACGTTCCGGCTCGCAGCGAAGGCCTTCTCGCAGGTCGGACGTCACGAGGAGGCCGCCTCGGCCTGCGTCCGGGCCGCGGATGCGGCGGACGGCGGCGCGCAGCATCTGGCCGATGCGGCCCGTTACTGGATGAAGGCGAAGCGTTATGTCGACGCGCTCGCGTCCGCCGAGAACGCGCTCGCGCGCGACGCGGCCTGTGCCGAGGCACACAAGCAGCGGATCGAGGCGCGCTACCGCCTGCGCGACGTGCCCTTCCTCGTGGAGGCCTTGCGAGAGGGAGCCCCCTACGCGCCCGAGCAGGCCGTGCAGAGGCTCTCGGCCATCGCCGCCAAGATCGAACCCACCGATGCCGCAGCGATCCTGGCGGGTGCCCGCGGCGCTGCACCGGAGCTTGATCTGCCCGCCGAGCTGACAAGCGCGATCACCGAGCGTCTCGTCGGGATGGGCAAGGCCCTCGAGCCGGACGCCGAGGCGGCCGCGCCGATCTGGCGGCTCATCCTCAAGTTCGACCCCGCCCATGAGCGCGCGCAACTCGGCCTGCGACGGGCGGTCAATCCCCTCGTCAAGGACGCTCGCCTCGCTGCGGCGGCGGACCAGCCTGCCGCCGCCGAGCAAACGTACCGCCAGGCCCTCGCCCTCGATCCGGAGAACGGGCGCGTGCGGCGCGAGTTCGCCTCCTTCCTCGAGAAGGCGGGACGGTGGCTGGACGCGGCCGAGCAGTGGACGCTCGCAAGGCGGGGTCCGGACGGGGGTGAAGAGGCGCTCCTGAGAGGCGCACGTGCGGCCCGCAAGGCCGAGGATCCGCTGCTCGCCCTCACCTTCCTCCGCGAACTGCCTCCCGATGACCGCCTCCGCAACGCCGAGGAGGTCGCATCGGTGACCAAGCGAGCGACATCGCTGATGCGGGAGCGGATCGCGAGCGGCGACCTCGAGGCAGCGATCGTCGCAGCAGGGGCAATCCTCGACGTCGATCCGCTGCATGAAGGCGCCCGTCTGGGCCTGGAGAAGGCCCAGCGGATCGCGCGAAAATTGCAGTAATCAGTGATGCCACTCTGCGACTTCAAAAGCAGAAGGCGTGTTCTGGCTCTTTATCGTTAAGTCGTACTGGCTCTGAGGCGGGGATAATTGGCCCTTCTGGCGCCGGATTGGATGACATCTCAGGCGCACGTCCTTGGGGTAAGGGCGCGCGTCGCGGGATAGTGGAAGGGTCTTGGGTCGGACAGGAGAAAGGACAAGGGGGGATGCCCGGCTCGGGCATCGGCTGGCAGCGGGGGTGACTGGAATGCAGGATGGGCTCGCAGCGTCTGAGTGCAGAGTACCGCTACCACGTCGCGGCCGGCGACCTGGCAGAGGCGCTGGTCGTCGCGAAGGCGGCGACGATCGCCTACCCCTCGTCCCACTTCTTCGCGGAGCGTCTGGCGACCATCGCCTTCGACGTCGGCGACATGGCGGCCTGCCGAGACGCACTCGACCGTGCCCGCCGGCTGGGGAGCGTCTCGCGGTCACTGCTTCTGATGGAGCCGGCTCTCCTGATGGAGGAAGGATCCGTCGGCGAGGCCGTCCGCCTGGCGCAGGCACTCGCCGAAGCCGATCCTCCCGATGCTGACTTCCTGCGCTGCGCCGCCCGCATCCTGGCCCGTGCCGGCTCCCGATCCGCCATCCCGGCCTGGGAAAAGCTTGTCGTCCTCGGACAGATCACGCCGAGCGAACTCTACGAGGCGACACGCTTCTGCCGGCTGAAGGACGACAGGCAGGCCGCCGCGCGCTTCCTCGGCCGCCTTCTGGCTCAGGACCCGACCCATCCGGGCGCGCTGCAGGAACGTCTGCGCCTCCTAGCTGCGGAGCGCACGCGCGTCGACGCCGAGTTCCACGCGCTGGCGCGGACGGTGATCGAGCGGCGACCCTCGGCGGCGGCGGCGCTCCTGCCCGACTTCCTGGCCGGCCGGGAATGGCCGGCGGCGCTCGCCCTCTTGTGCCAGTTGCGAAACGCGGGATGTGCGCCCGACCTCGGCGCGGCCGTCCTGAAGCACCTCGCCGAAGCCGCCGAACGGGCGGAGTGGAAGGGCGACTTCGCCGATGCCGCGACGATCCTCGAGATCCTCGCGCAGGGCTGCGAGAAGGAGCAAGCAACGGCCTTGCGGGCCCGGGCGGCTGCCGCGGCGGACGCGGCCGTTGCATCCGCGGATGCGGCGCTCGCCCGGGGAGACGAAAGCACCGCACGAGACGTCTTCCATGCCGGCCTGCTGATCGCCGAAAGCGGCGGGGCGGCCACTCGCGCGCTGGCGCGGCTCGGAGAGCGCCTCGGTCTTGCGGTGGACGCGGCCCGGTGCTGGATCTGCATCTGGTCGGCATCCGGTGCGGACGCGGATCTCGCCCGCGCGGGTCATGCCGCCGTGATGGCGTCTTTGCGCTGCGAAGGGCTCACGCAGCTCCTCGCGGTGCGGGGCCTGCCGATGAGCCACCCGTTGATCGCGCGCCTCGCGCTCGCGACCGCGAGCGCCGCCAACGCGGAACTTGCGGAGGCGGGAGCCGAACTCTCTCCCGCCGCTGTCGCCGCCGCCCGGGCGCTGCTCGACCCGGGCGCCCCGCCGGGGTGGCCGAACAACGGCGCCCGCTCCTACGTGCGCTCGCTGCGCCTCGAGATGAAATCGGCCGACAAGGCCCAGGATCTGGAGCGGGCCGTCACGCTCGCCGAGGCAGCCGCCTCGATCGATCCCCGCAACGCCCATCCGCACAAGGTGCTGGCGCGGCGCTCGATCGAGGCTGGAGATCCGCTGCGCGCCCGTCACGCCCTGCGGCGTCTCGCTGACCTCGAGCCGCACGTCCCCGACCACGCCGTCCGGTTCGCACGCTCCTGTGGACCGGACGCGGGACATCGAGAGGCGCTCGACGTGCTTCTGCCGGCTCTCGCCAGGAACCCGCGCCACGACCGGACATGGCAGATGGTCGACCAGTGGCTGTGCGAGCGCATCCAGTGCGCATGATCGGGCCGAACGCTGAATCCGGGACCGTCCCCGCCGCTGCCGGTGCAGTGGCCGGGGCTGTCGCCGCACGCCCGCTGGAGGAGGAACCGCCCTCCCCCCCGCCGTCGGGTGCCGGGAGTTCGGCCGGGATCTCCTGGGAAACCACGCGGGCCGTCGCCGCCCCGGACGGCGTTCTTTCGTTCTTCGGTCCCGACATGGGCCGCGCCGCCAGTGCGCCGCCGATCACCCTGACGGGGCCACGGGGCGCCGGCCGGAGACTGGGCCTCTCCCGGCGACGGTGGTCGCTCCTCGTTCCCGGCGGCCTTGCGCAGCTGCCGGGCGGCTGGGCGACGCGCGAGGCGGCGCTCGACGCAGCCATCGCGAGCGCCGAACCATGCCTCCTGACGGACCGCGTTCGGCGCGAGGTCGTCCTCGTGAACGGTCGCGAGGCGCAGCAGCCTCTGTTCCTGCTGTTCGAGCCCGGCCGTTCCGCCCGCGTGATCGAAGGCGTGGCCGCCCTGCGACAGCACGGGCGGGCCGAACCCCTCGCCACCGCGCTGTCCTTCCTGCTCGGGTTTGGCCACCCGCCGGGAAGCGGCAGGATGCTCCGCGATGTCTGGGCTGTTCAACCGGGCGAGGTGCTGCGTCTGCCGGTGTCGGAGGCGGGTGACCTGCGCGAGCCGGGTGCTCCGGAGTGGCTGCCGTCCCTCGCCGACCCTCTTGCGACAGATGGCGACGCCGCACGGCACTTCCTCGCCGACACGCTCGCGCAAGTAGTCGCCGGCCGGACGGTGGCGGTCGCCTGCGTGCGCCATTCCCCGGCTGGCCGGCGGCTCGCGGAGACGTCCCGCGAGCTCGGGGCCGCGGAGGTCGTCGAAGCGGCGCCGGCGCTCCTGCCGGAGTCCGTCTCGCAGCTGCAGAGCGTCGCCATCGCGCTCAGCGGCGTGCCCCTTGCGGATGCCGGTCTGCTTCTCGACGCCGCGCTCGCCCTTCGGGCCGCCGAGACGGCCGAGGTCGTCCTGCTGCCCTGGGGCGGCGAGATCGTGCTGCCGTCGCGGCCGGAACTGGCGCGCATCCACGCGAAGCTGCTGCAGCGCGGCCGTCAGCAGGAGATCCCGCGCAGCATCGCCGAGGGCTTCCTCAGCGGCGGGCAGTTCGTGCGGGACGCCGTCTTCGAGGAGCTGGCGGTGTTCACGGACGAGGACATCTATCGCGTGATGGGGCCGCGCCTGTTCGCCGAGGGCTTCCGCTCGTTCGGCGACGAGCTCGGCGATCGGCTGGAGGCGCTCGCACCCGGCGAGGTGGCGTGGTCGGTGGCTCGCCTCGATCCCGCGCTCGCCCCGGGGGGCAGCGCCAGCGCCCTCCTCGGCGCCCTGCGCGCCATGTCTCCCGGCCGGATCATCGCACCGTTCCTCAACCCGGCGACCGCCCGTCTGCCCCGGGAGGCGGTCGAGCGGCCCACGGCGGCCGCGATCCTGCGCGCGGCGGACATCGTGCCCGGGCGTCTCGGCACCGTGCTCAGCGACAAGGCGGCGATCTTCTCGCTCGGCGTCGTGTCGCGCAACGCGCGGGTGATGGCGTTGCTGAAGCAGGGCAGATCCGGCTCCCCCCGCCAGCGCGCCCAGGCCTTCGTCCTTCTGGCGCTCGAGAAGTGGCTGCGCGTCGTCGGCGCGGACGCGGAGGCGATGATCGATGCTCACGCCCGCGGCTAGCGCGACCGCGACGGCGGCGGCCAGGCAACTGCTCGAGCAGCGGCGCTATGGCGAGGCGATCGCCCTCGCCCGCTCCCTCTCGGCGAAGACGGGCGATCCGCGCATCTATCTGATCTTCGGAGACCTCTGCGCGGACCTCGACGACCACGAGCACGCCCGGACCTTCTGGCGCGTCACCGCCGCCCGCGCAGCGTCGGGCTCGGTGCGCTCGGCCGCTCACCGCCGTCTCGCCCGCGAGGCGAGCCGGCGCGGACGGCCGACCGATGCCGCCCATCATCTCGAGCAGGTTCTCGCCGATCAGCCGGGAGATCGCCGGTCGCTCGTCCGGCTTCTCGGTCTTCGCTGCGCCGGCCTGCAGGGCCCGGAGCGGCAGGTGGCGATGTGGGAACTCCAGGCCACCTATCCGGCGGCGACGGATCCGCTGCTCGAGGCGGTCTTCGTCCTGCCGTTCATCGATGTGGCGCGAGCCCTTGCCACCCTCACCGAGAACTTCAAGGCGATGCTGGCGGAGCGGGAGCTGTGCGTCAGCGCCGTCGACGCCTTCATCGAGGCGGGCCACCCGAGGGAGGGCCTCCTCCTTGCCGATCGGCTCGCCACCTCGGAGGGGGCCGGCGAGAAGGAACTCAACTGCGTGCTGAGGGCCGAGAAGGCCGCCGGCGGCGGGCCGGAGGCGGCCCTGTCGCGCATCGAAAGTCATCTCGAAACCCACCCGCAGGACGGCCGCAGCCGGCTGAAGCGGGCGAAGCTGTCGCTGCAGCTGCGGCGCTGGCAGGAGGCCCACGCCGACGCCGCGATGATCCTCGCGGCGGAGCCGTCGAACCTGCGGGCCGCCGAGCTCGCCATCCTCGCCCTCGTGCGGCTCGATCGGCCGATCGAGGCGCGCGCCCTCCGCGACACGATGGTCGCCGCCGACGGCGAGCGCGGAGGGGCACGGGCCGCCGAACTCGCGCGACTGGATCTCGCCCTCGCCGACGGCCAGCTGGCAATGGAGCGCCAGGCCCAGGCGGAGGTCGGCGAGAGCGAGCACATCGCCGTCTCGATGAGCCGGATCGACGCCCTGATGGCGGTGGGGCGGTACCAGGCTGCCCTCGAGGCGATCGCGTCCGTCACCCCGCACTCCGACAGCGTCGAGTTGCGGGTGAAGGGAATTCGCTGCGCCGCGGCCCTCAGCCACCCCGAGGGCGACCGGTACCCGTTCCCGGAGGCGACGTTCCGCGCCGGCATCGGCCTCAGGCGGCTCGCGCCGGCCCCCTATCGCAGCGTCGTGCTGGTGACGTCGACGCTCGGGGCCGGTGGGGCCGAGCGCCAGGTGGCGTTGTCCGCGGCAGGCCTGGTCGAACCGCTGCGACGTCACGGCCTCGAGACCCACCTCGTCTGCCGCGATCTTCGCCCCACCTACCAGAACCACCTCATGCTGCCGATGGTGGAGGGCAGCGGCGCCACCGTCACCGACCTGTCCATCTTCGACCCCGGTGCGGTCGTGCGCGCCCTGCGCGCCAGCGGCGCGTTGTCGGCCGCGGATCTGCGCCTCTTGTCGTCGTTCCCGCTTCCCGAGTATCGCTCCATCGCCCTCCTCCTCGACCAGTTCCGCCGGCTGCGGCCCGAGGTCGTGCATCTCTGGCAGGACGGCATCATCTGCGTGGGGTCGGTGGCGGCGATGATGGCCGGGGTCCCCCGGGTGGTGTGCTCGATAAGGAACGTGGTGCCGGGACCTGGCGATACCCGCCGCTTCCGGCCTTACCTGCAGGGCGTCTATCAGGCGCTCGCGGCAAACCCGAGGGTTCAGCTGACGGCCAACTCCCGGCTCGGCGCCCGCGACTACGAGACGAAGCTCGGCCTGCCGGAGGGGCTGGTCGGCGTCATCCGCAACGGTCTCGACCTCCGAGCGCTCTCCGAACGCTGCGGTCCGGACGGTCGTGACCGGGTCCGTTCCGAACTCGGCTTCGGTGAGGACGCGCTCGTCCTCGGCGCGGTGTTCCGCCTGGTGCCGGCGAAGCGGCCGCATCTGTGGCTCGAGGTGGCGGCGGCCCTCAGTCGGCAGTTTCCGACCCTGCGGCTGCTGCTGATCGGCGAGGGGCCGTTGCGGGCCGAGCTCGAAGGTCTCGCCCGCGACCTCGGCATCGGCGAGCGGACGATCTTCGCCGGCCGGCGGGCGCCGGTCGAGCCGTGGATCGCCGCCATGGACACCATGCTGCTGTCCTCCGACGTCGAGGGACTGCCGAACGTCCTGATCGAGGCGCAGGCGCTCGGTGTCCCGGTCGTGACCACCGACGCCGGCGGGGCGCGCGAGGCCGTCTCCGACGGCGTGACGGGCCGCGTCGTTGCGGACAGCTCACCCTCCGCGCTCGTGGAGGCGTGCGCCAGCTACCTCGCCTCGCCCGAGCGCCGCGCTCTCGCCCGCGCCCGCGGACCGGGGTTCGTCGCCGAGACGTTCGGCCTCGACCGGATGATCGGCGAGACCCTGGGCGTGCTGGGATACGGAGGCCGCGCGGAACGCCTGGCCGCAGAATGACGACCACCCGTCATTCTCGACCGCCAGGTCGTCCGCCGAGGCCGGTCCGCCGACAGATACGCGCGAAACGAGGGGCTTTTGGACCCAAGGATTGTGGATTGCACGGCAAAAGTTGCACCAAGGCACGACGACCCGCTCCCTTGGGCTCTGCGGCCACCGCTCCCAGAGGTGATGCCCCACGCGTTTGCAATTGATGTGCTGGTCCGACCAGTTTCGACGATCGTTAGAGCGCGGAGGCAGGAGCATCAGCGCGGTTGCAACAGCATGATGACAGCCCCATCCACTATTTCCGCGATCCGGAACAGGGCAGAGGTCCGACCTTGGCGCTGGCGCGTCCCGCCAGACTTACCGAGCACGGCTTTCGTGCGCAGATATATTTCTCCTTTTGAGCAAAGCCTATAGCCAAGCACCCCTGACTGCTATAAGCGAACTTGCGTTCACAGCCGAACCGGCGGGGATCCAATGTCGCGCGCCATGGCCGAGGTGGCCAAGTTTCTTCCCCACTACTCCCCGAAGATCGTGTTCGACATTGGCGCTCATACTGGACAGACCACACTGGAGCTTTCGCGATTTGCTCCGACGTCGACGATCTTCGCGATCGAGCCGATTGCAAAGACGTACGAAGAGCTGAGAATAGCCATTCAGACCGGCGCAAAGATCAGAGCCGAACGACTGGCGTTCGGATTGCGGCCGGGCGAAGCGATCATGTCGAGCCGCGGGACGTCCGCCAACAACCAGATCGTCGGCGAAGACTTCTCGCTCGGCCGGACGGAAGTCGTCCCGATGGAACGGGGTGACGCGTTCTGCAAGCGACACGACGTCCGCTACATCGACTTCCTCAAGACGAACACGAGTGGCTGGGACCTCGACGTCCTCGCGAGCTTCGGGGAGCTTCTGTTCGGGGGGCGGATCGAAGTGATCCAGATCGCCTGTTCCCTGGCGCCGGAAGACACCCGTGCGCGCAGCCTGCAGGACGTCATGGGGTTTCTGGTCCCCCTCGGCTATCGGGTGTTCGGCTTCGCGAACTCGGTCCGGAAGCCGTCCGAGGCGGGGGCCCTGCGGCCGATGGTTCGGGTGGACGTCCTGTTTCGCAGCATGGGCCCCGTCGGCCGCCCCGGATAGCGACGCCGCCACGACGCGAGGGCGCACCATGATTGGGGCTTTGTCCTTCAGGGACGCGCGGAACGGCAAGGAACGCCGTGCGCTCTGGCTGACGGCCTGCATGGCCTTCCTCGCGGCCGTCCTTGCGGGCTCCCCCGCCGGCGCCTCGCCCTGCGACCCCCCCGCCACGACGCAGGCCCGGCTCGCGCATCTCTCCCGCATGGCGGGCTTCGCTGCCCAAAGCGGAACGACCGGCGGCCTCCTTCACGACCTGATCCTCTTTCACTCCCTCGACGACAGCGCCCCTGTGCGCTCGCCTGCGCCGGGAACGCTGCGGGCCGCAGTGGCGCAGGCGGCACAGCAAGGCGGCGGGTGGATCGCGCCGTCCGGCGACCTGCCGCAAGGCCAGGAGATCCGGCTCTCGGCGCCGCTGCGGCTGCCGGACAACACGACGCTCGACGGCGGATGCCATGGCACCCGCCTCCTCGCGCCACCCAGCGGCAGCGCGCTCGCCGTGATCGGCGGGAGCAACGTGGTCGTCACCCGCTGGGAGGTGCGCGCGCCGCGCGAGAACATCGTGTCCGACCGCCCCGGTGACTGCATCAGCATCGGACGCGGGGCGGATCGCATCTGGATCGCCTTCAACCGGTTCGGGCGGTGCGGCGACGGACAAGTGGACATCACCCAGTCGGTGACGCTGCCGACCCCGACACGGGTCACGGTCGCCTTCAACCAGTTTGCCGGACACGACAAGGCGTTGCTGATCGCAACCCTCGACTGCGGGCGGACGCCGCCACCCGAAGGCGTCCTCTGCCCGGCGCCGCTGCTGCCCGACTGGGACTGGACCACGGGGATCCAGGTGACGCTCCAGTCGAACCTCTTCGAGCGGACCGGCCAGCGGCATCCTCGCGTTTCCGGCCGGGTCTATGTCCACGCGCTGGACAACCTCGTCTCCTACCGGTCGTATCTGCGTGAGGACGGCACGAACGGTCCGGCCTACGGCGTGCTGGTCGGTGGCGGCGGGCGGGTGCTGATCGACCACGGGGTCTTCCAGCCGGCCGAACCGGCGAAGGGATGGGCGGCCCGGGTGCAAATCGCACCGCCGGGCTCCTCCCGTGAGGGACCTGGTGCCCTCCGCATCCTCGGAGCGCGCGCTCCCGAGGAGGCCACCCTTGCCGATCACCGGCCCGAGCTTGTCCCGGATCCGCCCTACCAGACGCGCGGGAGCTGGACGCCCGATGCCGAGGGACGCGATCCGGCGAGCGAGCTGCGACGGTGTACGGGGCCGCTGGGGCTCCTGCACCCTTGCACGATGCGGGAGGCCGCCCCCCGCACCCCCGTCATGGAAGCCACCCCACCCTGAGACGAGGCGGCCGACGCGGCCGGACTGGCCCACCGAAGCCACGCCGATGCCGCGCCGAAGGGGTCGGCTGCCGTGATGTCGGCGAGCCTTGTCCGCCAGACCGAGGCCACAGGTTGCAGTCTCGCGTGACCGGGGACCACAACTGCGGAACGGCCGATGTCCTCCATGCCGGTTGCGCCGCGCGCATCAGCCCGTGGCGGCCGGGCGGCGGACGGGGCGCTCCGGTCACCACCCGTGAGGATCGCCCGTTGCATGCCTGCCGCCGGGATGCCGCCAATCCGCGGGGCAGCCGAGGCGACCAGACGGGACGCGCCGCCCGTGCGAAGGGGCCGGCAGGGGCGCAAGTGACCCGCGAAGTGACACAGCCCAAAGCTGCAAGATGCCAGCCTCGGGCAAGCCCCTGGCCCCATCCTCCCGCCGAACTGGTACCTTCAAGGACCCCCTCGATGAGCCTCTACGGCGTTCTGCGCACCGGCGTCTCCGGCATGAATGCACAGTCCAACAAGTTGGGCACCATCGCCGACAACATCGCGAACGCCGGCACCACCGGATACAAGCGCGCCTGGACCGACTTCTCGTCGCTCATCGTCGAGAGCGGCAAGAACAACTACAACTCCGGCGCGGTCGTGACGAACGTCCGCTACTCGATCTCGCAGCAGGGGCCGCTCTCCTACACGACCTCCTCGACCGACCTCGCGCTCCAGGGCCGCGGCTTCTTCCCCGTGACCGACGCGGGCGGCAACCCGTTCCTGTCGCGCGCCGGCGCCTTCGTCATCGACGGCAACACCGGCAACCTCGTCAACTCGAGCGGCTACACGCTGATGGGCTACGACATCAGCCAGGG